>Ga0310832_100004_pt1 | contig 1011053 bp, 845 predicted proteins | sample WT_ome_7_FD_201303 | JGI IMG/M metagenome (GOLD analysis project Ga0310832, IMG submission 201303) | Sorghum-adapted microbial communities enriched on wild type (WT) sorghum from Joint BioEnergy Institute, Emeryville, California, United... ...
GATACTCGGCCGACTCCAGCGCCCGGTGAGCCTGCGCGATGTCGCCCGCCTCGTCCACCTCCAGCCCGGCCGCCGCCAGGTCCGTGGCGACCGCATGCCGCAGATCCTCGTCGTCTTCGATCACCAGGACGCGCATCGTGCGATCAGTGACGCGCATCGTGCGATTAGAACAGCGTCTGCTGGGCGGAGGTGCGCAGGCTGGCGCGCTCCACGCCGTGCTCGCGGTTCGCCTCCACCGGGGTGATCGTCCACCCGGCGAGCAGTCGCGCGTCCACCACCACCGGGCCGTTGGCGTTGTCCAGCACCAGGTTGCTGCCGATGACCGAGCACAGCCGCCCGGCGACGACGGCCCCCGGCTGCAGCGCCTCGGCCCGGTCCAGGCCGAGCGGCAGATCGGCCAGCCCGTACAGGTGGGTGTGGTCGACCACCAGGCACGGGGCCAGGTCGACGTCCTTCGGCCAGTTCGGGATCGCCTGGGCGCGCTGGTGCGCGGTGCGCAGCTCGTTGTGCCGCCGCTCCGGGGTGGAGTACGCCCACCAGGCGGAGGTCTTGGTGTCGTGCCGGTAGCGCTCGACCGCTATGCCCGCTTCGGCGATCGCCTTCTCCATCTGCCGGATCGGGCCGTGTCTGCCGCTGGCCAGCCAGGTGGAGGCGAGCGCCCCTTGCTCGTGCAGCCTGCTCAGGCCGCGATGCACCGCGCAGATGCCGACCTTGATCAGGCCGGGGCCGAACCAGGCCAGGTACAGGTGGAAGCGGCGGTTGTCCAGGACGGTGTCCTTGGCCACCGCGCGGCCCGGGTCGGCCGCCGCGCACGGCTGGCACTGCGCGCTGGTGGTGGCCGTGTCCAGCGGCTCCTGGAACGGGCACGGCCTGCGCTCGTCCAGGTGCCAGGTGCCGATGCACTGGCGCCGCTCGCCCAGCCGCACGGCGAACCGGCTGTCCAGCTCGAGGGGGAGGTCTTCGGCCGCGTCGACGAGCAGGCGCGGCTTGCCGAGGCGCCACGCGATGCCTGCGCACCGCGGGCGTCCGGGAGCCGTTCGTTTCGTGCGCCTTCCAGAACCTCTGCGTCCGCCGTCGCTCCGTCGCCACCCGCAGGGGCGGTCTTGCTCTCCAAACACTGCACGCGCACCGTCACGACCTCCCTGATATCCACACTGATACCGGGTCGCCACGCCAGTCTCGACACCTGGTCGCCGTGTACTGAAGTTGATCACCCGATACGGTGCAGAGAAGCACTGTAGTGCGGTGGAGCGGCGGAACGGAGCTTGTCCGTCGGCGCGTTGCGCGGTGGGAGGCCGAACCGGCGGGCACGTGGGGTGGCCGAAATCACGGCGGTCGCTGGGCCTGCGGGCCGCGAACACCCCTCGTTCGGGTGTCTTTCCGGCGGCCGCTACGGGCAGGCGAGTCGACGCGTTCCCCGGGCTTTCGCTGCCTTGCCGCGCTCGCGGCAACCTCAGGGGAGCTCGTCGCGCTCGCGGCAACCTCAGGGTGCGCCCGGGTGCACGAGCCCGGTGCCCGGCCGATGCGACATCACGGCCGCGACGTGCTGACCGGGTGGTCGAACGGGCATTCCGCGGTGGCCAACATGCACAATGTGCCGTGCCGTTGTGAACTTTTCCCGGTGATCGGCCGAGCATCCGGGTATGGAACGTCGTACCTTCATGCGCGCTTCGGCCTTGTCGTTGGGTGCAGCCGCGGGCTTGGGTGCTGCCGCGGCCACCGCCGCTGAACCCGGTTCCGAGTCCGCGGAGCAGGCGCCACCCGCGGAGCGGGCGCCGTCCAGCCCGCGGTCCACGCTGCGGGTGCAGGTGCTGATGTTCGACGGCGTCGAGGATCAGGACTTCGTCGCACCCGTCCAGGTGCTCGGTCTGGCGAGCCAGCTGAGCAACGGTGCCGTCGAGGTGACCCAGGTGACGCCGGACCGGCCGCGGCTGGTCACCGCCCGTCACGGGACACGGGTCTCCGTGCCGTCCGGCTGGACCCCGGACAAGGCGGACGTCCTCGTGGTGCCCGGTGGTGGCTACAACGATCCAGACGGGCCCGGTGTGCACCAGCTGATCAAGGACAAAGCTTTCCTCGCCAAGCTGGCCAGGGTGAAGGCAGTGCTGGTGGGCATCTGTACCGGCACGATGGTGTTGTCGGCGGCCGGCCTCACCAAGGACCGCAACGTGACCACGCACCACATGGCGAAGGCCGACCTCGCCGAGCAAGGCGCGAACGTGATCGACGCGCGTGTGGTCGACGACGGCAACGTGATCACCGGCGGTGGCATCACGTCCGGCCTGGATGTGGCGCTGTGGATGGTGGAACGGTTCGTCAGCCCACAGGTGGCTGTGCGGACCGAGATGGTGCTGGAGTACGAGCGCCGCGGGACCGTTTGGCGGCACTAGGGGCATCGCACCATCGTCTGGCGGCACGAGGCGCATCGCACCATGTCGCCTGACCCGGTCAGGCCCAGCCGTTCCGGTAGCCGGGAGCAGGCCGTCGGGAGGTGGCGCTGCCTAAGCGGTGGCGGTCGTCGTGCTCTGCGCAGGCCGTCCTGGCTTACGGGGCCGGGTGAGCGCCCGGTAAGCCGGCTTTTCCACCAGGACGTGCAGCAGATACGCGACGAACCCGACGCCGGCCACCACCCCGATCAGCCGCGGCCACCCGGGCAGATCCGCGTCGCTGAGGGCGCGCGCCAGCACGTAGCCGAGCTGCTGGTGGACCAGGTAGATGCAGTAGGTGAGCGCGGCGAGCCAGGCAAGCGGGCGCCGCATCGGTTGCAGGGACTGCCAGTCCTTGCCGCGCGCCGCGACAGCCATCAACACCAGCATCGCCCCGAACGCCAGCCCCGCTGGGAGCTCCCAGTTCGCCGAGCCGAAGTGGGTCAGCGTGCCGACGACGCACAGCAGGGTCAGTTCGGTGGTGGAGACGTGCCCGCGCGACCACAGCCAGATCGCGACGCCGAGCCCGAAAAGGTAGGCGTTCCACACCCCGAGCCCGTTCAGCACGTTGGACACCGGGCTGTCCATCACGCTCGGCACGATCTTCAGCGGGGAGGTCAGGACGCTCAGCGCCACCAGTCCCCTCGCCAGCATGCGGGTCTGCGTGACGGTGGGCCGCCAGCGGAAAATCACCGCCGCCAGCACGAAAGCCAGCACCTGCAACGGCAGCGTCCAGTACGAGTAGTCGAGGGGCACCCAGCCGTCATGCCAGGCCGGCACCAGCAGCAGGTTGGAGATCAGGTCGGCGACGTCCGGCAGATACCACGGTGCGGGTGCCCCAGGCTCGGGAGCGGTCACCTGCGGCTCGCCGAACAGCCGCTCGAACACCCCGCCCGAGGTTCCCCAGCCGTTGAACAACGGCACCGCGATCCGGCTGACCACGTAGAGGATCAGCACGGTGGCCAGGTAAGCGGGAAGCAGCCGGGCGAGGCGACGGACCAGCCACCGGCCGGGTGCGCCGCGGCGCAGCGTCACGCACGCGAAGTAGGCGGACAGCACCAGCAGCGTGCTCGCCCCCATCCGCACGCCCAGCTCCACGGGGTACTCGTCGACGCCGGGCATGATGCGTGGCCCGAGAAAGGTGATGTGCCCCGAGACGACGCCGAGCACCGCGATGATGCGAATCAAGTCCCAATTGGCCTGCCTGCTCCCGGTGCTCGCCATTCGTCCCCCAGTGGAAAAGATCTTCGCTCGACCGTACTGAGGGCCGGAGGCGCACTGCGGTTGCCAGGGGGACTGATGTGTGTCCTATGTCATAGCGATCACGAGGCGTCGGCAGAGACCGTTCCCCTGCGTCGCAGCTGCCAGCAGCAGCCCCAGCGAGGCGCCCCAGGATGATCACGACTGTTCCCCTGCGTCGCAACTGCCAGGAACGTGTCGAGCAGCGGTTCCCCGCCGGGGGCACGAAGGCCATCAGCTCGACATGGACGACGACGGCCGCGGCCGTAGACAGGTTGTGCGAGGCGATCTCGACGCTGTCCTCCCCGGCACCCACGCGGCCTTGAGCTTGACGTGGGTGTGGATCTTCACGGCACTAGGGGTGTCGGCCTCGAGCTCGGCCACGACGGGCCGACCAGGTACCGCGAAGCCAGGACATCTGCCGCACCTTCGCGCTGATCCGGCAGTGGTTGCCCGACGGCCGAGGGCGGATCTCCTCGCCTACTCGCCATCCACCTCGAGTTTGGAGACACACCAGGTCGTCTCGTCGTCGCTGTTCAGGGTGAGGTATCCGGCTTTGATGCCGTCGTTGCCGTGCAGTACGACCCCGAGGAAGCCGGGGTCGGTGTGATAGTCCTCGATGGTCACCGTGCCTGCCCGCGAAACCAGCAGGTCGATGGCTTGGCGCAACGTCTCCGGTTCGCGGCATGCCATCTGGGTGGCTCCGGCGAGATCGTTGCTGTTGACCTTGCTGACGAAGGTCTCCGCCACACTTTCGGGTGGGCCTGGGAGGCGCGCAGGGGGCTGGGGTGCACCCCCGGGTGGTGCGGGGATCTGGGGCGCGCCCTCCGGCGGTGCAGGGACCTGGGGTGCCTGAGGTGCGCCGTCGCCGACAGAGCCCGCGTGGCTCTGTGAGCCGACGTCGCTCCAACACCAGGTGTCGCTGTTCTTGATCACCAAGAAGAAGCCGTCCACCGGCCGCTGCCGGAACACGACGGTGATCTTCGCTTCCGCCTGGGTGTCGCCGATGGTGCGCACTTCGCCGTTCAGCTGGGCGGAGTCGATCTCCGAGACGCGGCTGATCGTGTTGCTGACCCCCTTGCTGGCCTGGGAGCACTTGATGCTTTCGAGGGCGCTGGCGTCCTTGCTGTTCAGCGCGGCGACGATGCTGTCGACGGCGCCCGCCGGGCTCGCGGTGGACGAGCCGTCGCCGGAGGATTCGTCGTCGGACAGGAAGAAGCCGGGGGCGACGAAGCCCGTGATGCCGAGCGTGCCCAAGACCAGCACGACCACGACGATGCTGACGATCACCGCGGTGTTCGACTTCTTCGGCGGATGCGGCGGGTAGCCGTAGGGCGGATACCCCGGCTGCTGCGGATGACCGCCCGTGGGCGGCATGTTCGGCGGGGGACCGTACGGGCCTTGAGGATGAGTCATACCTGTCCGATCGACGAATCGAGAGTGAGAACCCCAGTGGTGCCGACCCCGGGCACCCGGCGAGGATTGTAGTGACGAAGCGTGGCTGGGAAGGCCGGATTCCCCCGACTGGGAAGCCGATCGGGGTATCGTGCGCCGGGTCAGGGCACGAGAAGCACACGCCCGCGCGCCGACCTGGATTCCAGCGCCTCGAGGCCGCGGTGCCATTCGTCGAGGGGGAATGCTTCGGCGGGCTGGAACGTCAGCGCGCCACGCTTGGCCAGCTCGAAGACGTTGGTGAAGCACTCGTCGAGCCGTTCGGGCAGCCGCTTGCGATAGTCGCTGATCTGCAAACCCGAGATCTCGATGTTCTTCAACAACGGGTAGTTCATCTTCAGCGTCGGGATGCGGCCGGTGGCGAACCCCACGACGACCAGGCGTCCGCGCCACGCGACCGCGCGCACGGCCCCGTCGAAGACGTCGCCGCCGAGCATGTCGACGACGACATCCGCGCCGTGCCCGCCGGTCACCTCGAGCACCCGGTCGCGGATCGTGTCCCGCAGCCGATCGCCGGCAACGTCCACGTAATCGTCTGCGCCGAGCCTGCGCAGCTCGGGGAATCGGTCGGCAGAGCTGACGCCCACCACGACCTGCCCGGCGCCCAAGGCGCGCGCCAGCTGCACGGCGGCCCTGCCGACCGCCCCGGTCGCCCCGAGCACGAGCACGCGGTCCCCTGCCTGCAGCCGGGCCCGGTCGATCAGCGCCATCCACGCGGTGTCGTAGGCCAGCGACATGTCGGCCGCGTCGAAGAAGCTGACCTCGTCGGGCAGCCGGTAGGTCTGGGCCGCGGGGGCGAGGCAGTACTCGGCGTAGCCGCCGTACTCGGCCATGGCCAGCACCCGGTCGCCGATCGTGACCCGGTCGACGTCCGGCCCGACCGCGGCGACGACGCCGACCGGCCCCTTCCCCGGGGTGTACGGCAGCTCGGGTTTGAACTGGTATTCGCCCCGCATCGTGACCAGGTCGACGTAGTTCACCGGGGCGGCCTTCACCTCGACCAGCACTTCCCCCGGCTGCGGGGTCGGGGTGGGCAGGTCGCACACGGCGACCTTGGACCGGTCGTTGAACGCGAACACCCGTACAGCCCGCATCGCTGCTCCCGTCATGCCCCCGGGCGGAACCGGATCGGCGTCTTCTCCAGCTTGCCTGCGTTGAGAAGCTCGATGAGGCTGAGCTTGTCGAGCTTGCCGGACGGCAGCAGCGGTATGTCGTCCACCACGGCGAGGTATTCGGGCATGTCGTACTTCGACAGGCCCGCCTCGTCCAAATGCCGCAGCAGCGCGTCACCGTCCACTTCTGCTTCCGGTGTCTTGCGGGCGACCACGAGGCAGACCTTTTCGCCCAGCCGTTCGTCCGGCACCGGGATGGCGGCCGACCGCGCCACGGAGGGTGCGGTGTTGGCCAGGTTCTCGATCCGGGCCGGGAAGATGTTGTGCCCGCCCCGGATGATCACGTCCTTCTTCCGCCCGGTGATCCTGATGTTGCCCGCCTCGTCCACCCAGCCCAGATCCCCGGTGTGCAGCCAGCCGTCCTCGGTGAACGACCGCTCGGTGGCAAGTTGATCGTCGAAGTAGCCCAAGGTGACGCTCGGCCCACGGGCCAGGATGTGGCCGATTTCGCCGGGCGGCAGCGGGCGCCCCGGATCGTCCGTGTCGACGATCTTGACCTGGTGGCCGGGGAACGGGCGTCCCGACGAGCCGGTGATCAGCTCGGGTGGGTCGTCGGGACGCGTGTAGTGGATGTTGCCCGCCTCGGTCATCCCGTAGCCGCTCTGCGGCACGATCCCGCGATCGAGCATCTGCTGCGCGACCTGCGGGGACACCGACGCCCCTGAGACGCGGAAGCCGGTCAGCCCGGGCAACCGCGTGATCGGCCCGTCGGCGAGCTCGCCGAGCAGGTCGATGGCGTGGGTCGGCACGCCGAAGGCGAACGTCGCCTTGGTCTCGAGCATGCGCCGCGCGACGCTCTCGCCGCGCGGCAGGTCGTGGCTGACCAGGGTGCCGCCCAGGCACAGTGCCATCAGCATCGCGCCGAAGCCCAGGTTGTGGCTCAGCGGCGACAGCGAGTACAGGACCGAGTCCGCACCGATCCGCCGTTCCGCGGCCATCGCGCGGATCGGCGCCAGCAGCGTGTTGCTGGAGTGCAGCACTCCTTTCGGTTCGCCGGTCGAGCCGGAGGTGTAGGCGAGGTAGACGACCGCATCGGCTGGTGCGCCGGTCGTCGGCGAAACCCCGTCCTGGGCCGGCAGCGCGGGGAAAAGCGGCAACCCTGCCGTGGCCGGTTCGAGCGCCAGGCCGATGCACGGCTGTGCCAGCTCCTCGAGCCGCGCGAAGAGGCCGAGGAGTAGGCAGGCCAGGAAGCGAGGTCGGCCGACTGGTGCCGCGGGCAGCGTGGCGCGAGGAAGAGCCACACGAGCCGCGACTGGTTCGACCGACGTTGGTCGGCGGGGTGGGGGCACCCGGCCGACCGAAATTCGGATGTGCCTCTCAAGACCTCGGTGCGGGACGGTCACCGAGGTACCCGGGTTTGCGGCTGTCGTGGACCAGGCCGCGACCATGGCCGGCTGGGGCGACCCACAGGACGATCCCGATGTCCACGGGCCCGAGTCCGCGGCCACGTTCGACACCCGCGTTGCCGAACGGACGATCCCGGTGTCCGCGGGGGCCCTGGCTGACCCGGTCGACCACGTCGTGGGCGCTGTTAGCGCACGGATCTAGTGCACGGATCTTCGTCAGTGGCGAACTGACCTGCCCGAGTGTGGCGTTCGCCGGGTACGAGCCCGCTCCGGTGGACGCTGGGACGCCCGCGTGGCGAGTGGCCGTGGCATGCGGGCACGTTCGATGCCGTGTTCGACGCTGGGACACCCGCGTGGGGAGTGACCACATCGGACGGGGTGACGGTCCTCTCCTAGAGCTGCCGGAGTGCGTCGCGATGGAGCCTGTGGGGCGGTCGCATGGCGCCACCGGCACATCACCGGAGCGATCCGAACTGACATTGCCAACCGTCTGAACGGCTTCCTCTGGCAGTCGTAGGAGACCCGCCGCCGGGGGCAATTGCAACGAAAACTGCAACTATCGCCTAGGAAACAGGCCCCGCCAGGTCACTGGCCGGGGCCTTCTTCGCCGATCCTGTGGGATGCCGAATCCAACCGGCGAGGGCCGGACGAGGCTCAGGATGCACGGCCGGAGGGCGAGGAGGACGGGGTGGACAGCGCTGGCGACGAGTCCGATGAAGCCAGCTGCAAGGTCAATCGCAACCCAAGCTGCAACCCAAACTGCAACCCTGAGCTATGAGAAACGGCCCCTGTCGAAGGTGACGGGGGCCGTTTTCGCTGGTCCTGTGTGGTGGCCAGGGCCGGGATCGAACCGGCGACCTTCCGCTTTTCAGGCGGACGCTCGTACCAACTGAGCTACCTGGCCGGAGTGACCACAGCATAGAGCATGCTGGGGAGCCTGCTGTCGTCGGGCCCACGTGGCGGTGCCACCGCGTCGGTCACGCGCTTGCGGCCACGTGCGCCATGGTCCGGACACGAAACAGCGGGCCCACAAGCGTGAGCCCGCTGCTCGAGCGACCCTGACGGGACTTGAACCCGCGACCTTCGCCGTGACAGGGCGACGCGCTAACCAACTGCGCCACAGGGCCATGTTCGGTTGTGATCATACCTCGTGCTCCCAACGGGATTCGAACCCGCGTTGCCGCCTTGAAAGGGCGGAGTCCTAGGCCGCTAGACGATGGGAGCCCGGCTGTTCCGTTGGGAGCCGCGACTAGCATACGACACTCGCGAACGGGGTCCGCAGGGAGGGTCGGTTTGCTGCCGTCGGCCTCCGGAAACCAGGGTACTGGATGGCCCTGCGGGCAGGTGGGACCGGTGCCCGGGCCGATCATGCGCCGCTGACCAGCCGTTGTGGCTCGGCGCGGTCGGCTGCGAAGCGAGGCGGCGCACGAGTCACGCGGTGACGCGAACCAGCGAAGGGGAGGCCGCGAAGGGGAGGCCGCGAAGGGGAGACCGTCCGTCGCGGACGGCAACAGTGCCAGCTGACCTCGTCGGCATGATTTTTCACACACCGCAGTCCGCGCCGCGGACGCGTGCGGTCCGCCGCTTGCTCGCCGCCGGCCGCCTCAGCGCTGTACCGGTGTCACCCCGTCCGGGCCGGGGAGCAGCCCGAGCATGTCCAGAAGCTGCGTGCAGTCGTCCGCGTCCATGGCGCTACTGGCCACCGCCAGCCGGGCCCGCCGGACCTGGTCGTCGGTGATCCGGTTGGCGTCGCCTGCCGCTCCGTTGCGTTGCGCGGGGAGCGTCCCGGACGAGGCCGTGCCGGACTCGCCTTCGTAGCGCATGAGGAACTGCCGGACTTCGAGTGATCCATTCATGGCCCCTCCGCGTGCGTCCTCGGCGGTCCGAACTACGGCTTGGCGCGAGGCTAGTCACATTCGCGCCGGCTAGGCAGCCCCCCGCTGGGTGAACTGCCCTTCTCGCCCCTCGCTTCGTTCCACTGTGTCCGGTCGTTACGCCTGGTCAGCCGGGCGGCGATCGCCGGTGTTTCCACTGTGTCCGGTCGTTACGCCTGGTCAGCCGGGCGGCGATCGCCGGTGTGATTCCGCCAAACGGTCGCGGTGGCACGCCCGCCAACTGACCGAAAGCGTGACCTCGTCAAGGTCAGCGAGGTCGGATTTCGGGCAGAAACTGCGGCCTTGCCTCGCTCGCCGGCCACGTTTCGTGTCACAATCGACGGTGCTGACACACCCCCGGTCAGCGCCTGTGGAGATCCCCTCCGGCCCCCGCGTTCCTCCCCCTGGCGCGGGGGCTCTCCATTTCTCCCCTGTCCGGCTCCGGGTCTGCTCCTCGCCGATGTGCTCTCGTCCCGATCAACGCCACAGATGATCGATCCATGCCGCGGTGGCGCGGTCGAGACCCTTTCGTTATCGTGGCCGCCGTGCCCATCCCCCTGTTCAGCACGAAAGCCAAGAACCCGAAGAACGCCCCGAAGCCGGGTGCGCCCGCCGCGGGCAGGCATCGCGACATCGCGAACCCGCCGACCGCGGACGACGACGAGCTGGAGAGCTACCTGGCCGCGCTGGCGCCGGAGACCGGGCCGGAGACGACCCAGAGCGGACGGCGCTTCGGCGAGGCGCAGGTCCTGCAGCTGCGGTTCAACCTGGTCGCCTTGAACGAGCTCAAGCAGATCGCCGCGGAGCGTGGGACGTCGCCGCAGGCACTGGCCCAGGAGTGGGTCCTCCAGCGGTTGTCCTGGGAGTCGCACGCCGCCAGCCAGCGCAGGCAGCAGAACCGGTACGCGCCCGATCCGTCGCCCACGCACCCCGGTATGCAGCAGAACTGATCGGACGCCGATCGGACGTCGGCTGGAACTCTTCGTTGCCGCGCTACCGACGTCCGTGGGCGGTTTCCAGCCGGCCGGTCCAGGCAGCACGAGGCGGCCGCGGCAAGGGCTGCGCGGCTGATGGACGTGACCGGTCGGCGAAGTGTCTCGCGCGGCGGATTGCGCGCGGCCCGCTGCAAGGCTTGGCTTCCAGCCCCCCCCCGGCCGAGTCGTGCCCGGCCGGTGTGCCGGAGCCGCTGGGCTGCGCACGATGTGGGGCCGGAACGCCCCGGACACACAACAAGCCCCCGGCAGACACGTCCACCGGGGGCTTGCTGGTCAGGCGAGTCGTCAGATGGCCCGGACCTGCTGGGCCTGCGGCCCCTTCTGTCCCTGGCCGATCTCGAACTCCACGCGCTGGTTCTCCTCGAGGGTCCGGAAACCCTTGCCCACGATCTCCGAGTAGTGCACGAACACGTCACCCTCGCCGCCGTCCTGGGCGATGAAGCCGAAACCCTTTTCGGCGTTGAACCACTTCACAGTGCCTTGCGCCACCGCTTTTACTCCTCGTTTACTCCGCTTCGGGAACCCGTGTGCGGATCCCCGCGACCGTCCCGGGCGGTTCCAACGAGAGAGCAGGTGCGCAACGGCACAGCTCACGTCAGAAGTTCCGCGAGTGTGAAGCCACGACAACGCAAAACGACGGCCTTCAGGTAGCGTACCCGGAACTTGCCAATTCGAAAGACCCGAGCGCATCTCACCCCGTTCGGGCTACTCACCGCGTGTGCCGAACCGGGCACTCAGTGCGAGATCCGGCGGGTGAAAGGTGGTTGAATGTGCATGCTTCGCCCGCCGCGGTCGGCGAACCACCGGCGGCACGCCGCCGGTGTGACGTTCGACTCCGGCGGTAGGCGGGGCGATCAGCTCAGCGAGAGGGCAAAGCAGTGCGGACCTACTCCGTGGCAGCAGTTGTGCTGGCTGCCGTCCTGACCGTTGGTGCCGCGGGGTGTGCTGGCTCGTCGGCGACCGAACGACAGAACCCGGTCACCGACGCGACCGAGCGGACCGTGTTCCGGATCCTGCCGGACCCTGCATTCGGCGCGCAGAACGTGGTGCCGCGCAGGCCGGCGAGCATCACCGTGACGTCCGGTTCCTTGAAGTCCGTCGAGCTGACCGACGCCGCGGGCAACCGGGTCGACGGCTCGCTCTCCTCCGACAAGCGCAGCTGGACGGCGGACGGCAAGCCGGCCTTCGCCACGCAGTACCAGTGGCAGGGCGTGGCGGTCGACAAGAACGGCAAGCGCTATCCGATCTCCGGGTCGTTCCAGACGATCGACCCGGACGTTCTGGTCACCACGACCACCAACGTGGTGGACGGGGGAATCTATCCGGCTGATCTGCGCATCGCCGTCACATTCAGCGCGCCGGTGCAGAAGCGCGACATGGTGGCGAACCTCATGCAGATCACCACGTCGCCGCGCACGCGTGGCTCGTGGCAATGGTCGGAGGACGGCCGCGTTGCCACGTGGCAGCCGCGCGGCAGCTGGCGACCGGGCACCAAGGTGGAGCTCGACGCCGAGCTGTACGGCGTGATGCTCGCCCCGGGCCACTATGGCGCAGCCGACAAGAAGCTGGGGTTCCGGATTACCGATCAGTAACGTGGGGGCGTGGGAGAAAGAATGTGTGCCTGGCCGCCGGTCGAGACCGAGCCGCCGACGATTCACCGCCACGCGCCCGAGCCGGGCGAGAAGCTGTCGTCGCACTACGCGGAGTGCTTCGGGTGCGGTCCCGAGCAGCCCGGTGGGCTGCGCATCGAGACCGAGGCCGCCGAGAACAACATGGTGCGCGCCCGCTTCGAGGTGACCAAGAACCATCAGGGCGCCCCCGGCCTGGCCCACGGCGGATTGCTGGCTTGCGCGTTCGACGAGGCGCTTGGCGTGGTCGTCGGCCAGATGCTGCGCCGCCCGGCGGTGACGGGGCGCCTGGAGACCGACTTCCGCCGTCCGGTGCCGGTGGGGTCGGTGCTGCACATCGCCGCGAAGGTGGACGGCGTGGCCGGGCGGAAGATCTATGCCAGCGCCGACGGCCATCTCGACGCCGAGGACGGGCCGATCGCGGTGCAAGCGCGCGCCCTGTTCATCAGCGTGGGCCTCGACCATTTCATCAAGCACGGCGATGCCGACGCGTTGCGCAAGCTCGGCGCCTCGATGTCCGAGCGGGAACGCGAAGGCTGGGACGTCAATCCCTAGCGGCTCGACGGAACCGTGAGCGGCCGCGTGCGAGTTGTGCGCCGGGCACACCTACGCCGGGGCTGCGCGCGCCGACCTGGTCACCGACGTGCCGGGGTGCGGCGACGAGCACACGAAGCGACCGTGTGCGCCGGTGAGCGTGACTTCGACAGGGCCGGGTGGCGAGCGAGGTCGTCGGCGGGATGGGGGGTGGTGCGGCCGAAGGAGCGCGGCCTGCGGGAGCGTCGTGGCCGGGGCTTGGGAACGCCGCCTACACCGAGTGCGGCGGTGCGCCGCGGCCTGCCTGGGGTGGGTGCGCGTGCGCGCCTCGCTGGGAGTCGCGTGACCCGGGTGGAGGGTTGCCGAGGCGAATTCAGGCAGCCGCGAGGGCGCAGTGAACCGCGCTTCGAGGGGCTAGGCGATCGTGGGTTGCCGGCCACGTCGGGTCACTGGGCGGGGCTGCGGCCGCGGTGAGTGTGCGGCTTGCCGGGCGGCTTGGCAGCGCATGACCGGGGCGCAGACCACGCGAATCCGGGCTTCCCGAGCGCCCGGTGACCACGTCTACGAGCGCGCGCGTGGCCGTGGACGGCCGAAGCGGCCGAGCGCCGTCTGCGAAACCGGTGTGGCGCAGCCTTCCGCCGGGCAGATGACCGTGCCTGGCTGCAAGGTCGGCGAAAAGGGCGCGAGCGGGCCAAGGACCGCCGCCTGCACCGAGTGCGGTCGGCGAAGGCGGCGGGAGCGGCGTTCGCGCGAGTTACCCGACCCTGCTTGTCACGTCCTGGTCAGCGGGCGGACGTCGTTCGCCTTGTCGACCAACGCGATGCGCTCTTCCTTCGTCTGCGCCAGCCTGGCCAGCGCGCGATAGCACCGCTCCAACCCGAAGCGGATGTCCCGCTCGTTCAGCTGGCAGCCCAGCACCGTCGCATGGGACGGCTGCCCGTTGCGCCGCTGAACGAGGGCGAACGCCGCCTCGAGCACCTCAGCCGACAACTTCGCCCGGCGCTCGGCGTCCAGGCTCAGCCGCTCCAGCCAGCCGGCCGCGTCGACCAAGTCGCGTTCGTCGAGCGACCCGGTCCCGGCCGCACCGCCGCGCATCTTGATCTTGATCGCGGCCACCTGGGCCGCCGTGTAGTGCGTCGACGCCGCCGGGATCGACTCCAGCGCCTGGATGGCGCTCTCCCGTGCCCCTTGTGCCAGGTAGACGCGCGCCAGGCCGAATGCCGCGCTCACGTACGAGCGGTCGGTGCGCCACACCTGCTCGTAGCCGCGGGCCGCGGTGAAGTAGTCACCCAGCAGCTCGGCCGCCACCGCGCGGGCCAGCTTCGGCGCCATCTCCCCGGGCAGCTCGTCGTACACCGCATCGAACGCCGCGTGCGCCAGCTTGGGTCGTCCGGCGACCAGTTCGATCAGTCCTCGGTACCACTCCAGCCGCCAGTCGTGCGGGAAGCCGGACTTGACCGCGATGTACTGGGCGGCTTGCAGCTGACGGTGCGCCTCCGCCAGCTCGCCGAGTGCGACGCGGGCCCGGACCACGCGCAGCCGCACCTCGATCGAATCGTGCGGGGCGTTCTTCAGCGCCTCGATCACCGCCCGCGGCTCCGCCGCCGTGGTGGTGGCCAGCAACGCGGCCGCCGCGTCCTCGGTGTCCACCATCGGCACCGGCAGCCCTTCCACCACGTCCTGCGGATCAGGCTTCGGCGGGGTGTGGCTGCCCTCTTCCGGCACGACCGCATCGACGCCGAACGTGTGCGTCTCCGGGCTGAACAAGGTTGACGTGCCGGGCCGCGGCTCGCCGGTGCCCAGCGCCATGACCTCGCGCAACACGCCCTTGAGCTGCTCGGCCATCTCGGCCGCCGAGGCGAACCGCCGCTCCGGGTCGGCGTGGGTGGCCCGCTTGAGGAACCGGTAGTAGCTGTCGAACAGCATGAACAGCGGGACTTCTTCCCGCGGCGGCAGCGTCGTCTTGTACTTCGACGAGTAGCCGGAGAACTCGAACGACAGCACCGCCATGGTGCGGCCCACGGTGAACAGGTCGGACTGCACGCTGGCGCCGTGCGTGGCCAGCTCCGGCGCGCTGTAGCCGGAGGTGAAGAACAGCGGGCTTTCGTAGTCGTCCATCCGCCGGACCGCGCCCATGTCGATCAGCTTCAGCTGCTCGTTGGTCTGGATGACGTTGTCCGGCTTCAGGTCGCAGTACAGCAGGCCCTGGCTGTGCAGGTAGCCGAGCGCCGGCAGGATCTCCAGGCCGTAGGCGATCACCTGGCCGATCGGCAGGCCTTCCGCCCGGCCGGTGCGCTTGTGGTGGGCCAGCGCGATCTGCCGCAGCGACTGGCCGCCCACGTACTCCATCACGATGTAACCGACCGTGGTGCCGGTCTGCGGGTCCGGGTGCTCGACGAAGTTGTAGATCTTGACGATGTTCGGGTGCTCGACCTCGGCCAGGTAGCGGGTCTCGCTCCTGGCGGCCTGGATGGCGTTCTCGTCGCCCGCGTTGATCAGGCCCTTGAGCACCACCCAGCGGTCGGCCACCTTGTGGTCCTGTGCCAGGTAGATCCAGCCGAGGCCGCCGTAGGCGAGCGCGCCGAGCACCTCGTACTGGCCGCCGACCAGCTCACCGGGCTGCAGCTTGGGTTTGAAGTAGAACGGCGTGCCGCACTTCGGGCAGGTGCCCTCGGTGGGGCCCGGCTTGCCGTCCTTGCCGCGGCCGACCTTGGCGCCGCAGTTGCTGCAGAACCGCTTGTGCTCGGCGACCACCGGGTCCTTCATCACGGCGGACGACGGCTCCCGATACGGCACCGGCGGCACCTCGACCAGGCCGGCGCCCAGCCCGCCGCGGCGGGACGTGCGCTGGGTGGACGTGCGACGGCGAGTGAACGGGCGGCTGCCGGTGCCCGTCCCGGTGCCGGTGAACGCGGTGCGGCCGATGCCGGAGCTGCCCGTTCCGGTGCCGGTGCCCGGTGCGCTGCCGGTCCCCGTACCAGCCGACGGCTCGCTGGAGCTCGACGGTTCGCCGTCGATGGGCCGCAGGCTGCCGGTGCTCGGGACGGACATCTCAGGCGTGTCCGGACGGGCCTGCCGTGCCTCCGGAGGGGGCGCGACCAGCCGGGTCTGCGGCGCCTGCTGCAGCACGCTGGTGACGTCCGGGGCGTTCGCGGGCGGCGGCTGCCACTGCTTGGCCGACTCGGGCTGGATGGTGACGAACCGGGTCGCCTCGGCCAGGCTCATGTGCTCGAAGGCGGAAGCCGGCGGCATCGCCTCGTCCTGTCCGGACTCCGGCTGGGCGTCGCCTTCCTGGTCGGTCGCTGCGCTTCCGGAGGGCTGCGGCGCCTGGTCCGCACTGCCCGGCTGTGGCGCGGCGGATTCCGACGACTCCGGAGATGCGGCGTGGCGGCCGCTGGGCTGTGACCGCTCCGCGGATTCCGGCTGCGCGGGGGCCGGCGCTTGCCGCGGCGACTCGGCGGGCCGGGAAGCGTGCGATTGTTCCCCGGCGGGCCGCCCCGGTCGCGATGCCTCACCGGGCGCCGAGGGATGTCCGCTGTGCTGGGACGAGGGCTGCGATGTCGGCGGGTGTTCGCCGGGCTGTGACGGTGGCTGTGCGGCCAGCGGGTGTTCGCTGGGCTGTGATGGTGGCTGTGCGGCCAGCGGGTGTTCGCCGGGCTGTGACGCCAGCGGATGTCCGCTGGGTTGTGACGGGGGGTGCGAAGCCAGCGGATGCCTGCCGGACTGCGAGGCTGGCTGAGGGGCCAAGGGGTGTCCGCCGGACTGTGACGGCGGCTGTGCGGCCAGCGGGTGTCCGCTGGGTTGTGATGGCGGTTGCGAAGCCAACGGATGACCACTGCCATGCGACGGCTCCGGCGACGCCGCGTGCCGCCCGCTCGGCTGGGACAGTTCCGGCCCGGCGGACTCCCGCTGCGCCCCCTCACGTGCTCCCGGCGTTGGTGGCGACACCGGCCGCATGTTCGGCTTCGTCGGCGCCTCAGCGCCGGGAGGCCCGGACCGCCGTGGCGGCTGCCCCGGCCGATGCGGCACGGGGGCGTGCTGCGGTCCCGGCTGCGGGCGCAGCGGCTCCGATGCGCCCCGCTGGTGGAGCGGGGGCTCACCGCCGGCGTCGGAATCCGCTGCCTGCCTGCCCGGCTCCGAGGACGTCGGCTGGTAGTGCGGCGGCGCGTCCTCCGGGCGCGAACCGGGCGCGCTCGGCCTGGCCGGGGACGGCTGACCGGCCTCGCGCGCGGGCTGCGCGGGCTCGCCCCGCCCGCGACCGGTGTTGGTGGGCTCCTCCGGTGACGTCATCGGGTTGACTTCCCCCTAGCGGTACTTCGGCCTGGGCGGCGAGTTCGATCCGAGCGCGGGCTTGAGCCACTTGTTGTAGCTCTGCTGCCACAGCCCGTTGCGGATCTCCTCCAGAACCGCGTTGACGTAGCGGACCATGTCCTTGTTCTCTTTCGGGATCCCGATGCCGTACGGCTCCTCGGTGAACCGATCGCCGACCACGTGCAGCGTCGGGTCCTGCTGGGCCATCCCGGCCAGGATGGTGTCGTCGGTCGAGATGGCCTCGACCTGTCCCTGCTGCATCATCACCAGGCAGTCCGACCAGTTGTCCACCGCGACCGGGATCGGCTTGGCGGGCGACGCCGCGATGTTGCGCAGCGAGGTGGACCCGCTGGTGGCGCACACCCGCTTGCCGCCGAGATCCTCCAGGCCCTTGTACTCGGACGCCTTCTTCACCAGCACCCGCTGCCCGGCGACGTAGTACACGCTGGAGAACTCGATGTCCTTCCGGCGCTCGCAGTTGATGGTCATGGTGCGCACCACGATGTCCACCTTGCCCGACTTCAGCGCTTCGATGCGCTGGTCGGAGGTGATCGCGCGGAACTTGGCCGCCGCCGGGTGGCCGAGCAGCTTCTCCGCGATCGCCTTGGCGATGTCGATGTCGAAGCCCTCCAGCTGGCCGGTGGCCGGGTTGCGGAAGCCGAACAGGAACGTGTTCTGGTCCACGCCGACGACGAGCTTGCGGCGCTTGCGGATCTTGTCCATCGTCGACCCGGGCGGGATGTCCAGGCCCTGCGGCCGCAGGCTCACCGTCGGGTCGCCGCAGTCGTCCCCGCTCGACGACGTGGTCTCGATCTCCGGATTGATCGTGACGTTGGCCGGCATCGGCGGCTCGACCGACACCATCGGCGAGAGGTCCCGCGGCCCGCCGGAGGCGCAGGCACTGATCACGGCGAACACGGTCAGCAGTGCGGCCAGCGGCGCCGCCGCTTTCAGCCTCCTCATCGGTACTCCCTCAGCCGTTCCTGGATGCCCACCGCGACGCCGCCTGCGGCGACGAATCCCAGCACGATCCAGCCCCAGGGCAGCAAGGTGAGCGCGGCCCCCGCGTCGGAGGCGTCGTCGAAGAAGTTCTGCCTGCCGTGCTGGATCGCGGTGTTCAGCTCGATGTCCAGCTTGTTGAACGCCCGCGCGCTGCTGTCCTCGCGGGTGTCGTCGATCGCGACGCTGGCCGCCTCCAGGTACTCGCCCTCGTCGTCCAGATCGCGGACCTTGGCGTGTGCCTTCAGCCACGCTGCGGCGTGTTCCTGCGCCTTGTCCAGCGTGGCGGCCAACGCGTCGTGCCCCTCGGCGGCTGCCCGCGCCTCGGCCAGCAGGCCGCCGCGGCCGTCCTTGCCCGCCATCTCCTCCGACATCCGCGTGAACTCTTCCGCGTACTGCTGGCCCTCACCGCGCGAGACGAGCAGCAGCGTCTCGTCCACCCTTGCCTTCAGGCCGGCGATGCGCGCCCGCACCAGGCGGTCCACCTGTTCGGAGCCGTTGGTCTCGCTGCTGCTGATCAGCACGCTCTGGGTGATCAGCGCCGCCGAGCTCCACAGCACACCGACCACGATCGCCGCGGTGGCCACGACCAGGCCGATGTTGAACACCCGCTTGGTGCGCCGCTTCAGATACAGCTGGGTGGCGATCAACGCGGCCAGCAGCCCGGTCACCAGCAGCGCGGTCAGCCACGGAAACCCGCGGGCCTCGGCCTGCCGGTCGGCCAGCGCCCGGGTGTCCGCCTCGTACAGCGCCTCGGCAGCGGGCAGGATGGTCGACTGCATCAGCTGCGACGCCTCGCGCAGATACGCCGCGCCCGCCGGGAAGCCCTGCTGGTTGTTGGCCCGGGCCGTGCCGACCAGCTCGGCGTAGATCGGCAGGTACTCGCCGATGATGTCGATCTGCCGGGAGATCTCCGGGCCCGCCTCCGGGTCGGAGGCCGCACGGGCCAAGAAGACGCCTGCCTGGGCGATGTCGTTGATGAACCGCACCCGCAGCGCCGGTGGCTCGTCCCCGGTGGACAGGAACGAGCTGGACGCCGTGGCGTCCGCGTCCGACAGCGCCCGGTAGACCTGCCCTGCCGCGGCGGTCAGCGGCTCACGGCGGTTGGTCAGCTCGCTGACCGCGTCCGTCTTCTGCTGTGCCATGACGGCCGCGGTCAGGCCGGTGAGCAGCGTCAGAATGACCAGGCCGGTGGCGATGAGCGTGAGCCGTCCCGGCGTGGTGGTCCACGAGCGCACCACCGTGCGCACGCCTGCACGGGCCAACCCCACCACACCGCGCAGCCCGGACCTGCCCCGGTTGTCCGGCGGCATCTGCCCCGGCGACGTCAGCTGCCCGGGCGGGCGGGGTTGGGCCGTAGTGGTGATCGGCAAGATCGTCCTCCGCGCCAAATGCCTACGAACCCTCCAGCGAGCGCGCGCGGCCCCCAGACCGGCGAGATGCGCCCCGCTTGAGCAACGTAGTCCAATCTGCAGGGTCCGGCGGTATCAATCGGATCAATCGACGCGGTGTTCGTCACTTTGGTGTCAACGCAGAGACGAATCGCGTCACCAATGGTGAGTATGGTGCGCCGCGCCGTGACACGAACGAGCGAACCGGGCGAGGGCGCTTCGCGGTGGCCACGAGGGCCGGGTGACCTCGGTGTTCCGCGGGACGCCCGCCGAGCGGCGCTGAGCCTTGCGGGGCGACGGCCGACGGGCGCCGCGTCGCGATTCGACGCCAAGTACCAGGCTTTCCAGGCGGCAACCGCGGGGCTCGACGAGCTCACGAATGTGCCGCGCGGGGCTATGGTCGGTGACAAGATCACCGCATCGACGCAGGAGATCGTGAATTGTTCCCGATGCGACCTGCCAATTGACCGAGCGAGAAAGGATCGGACGCCGCGGCGCGGGTCAAGAACGGACCAGCCGCGCGATCGCAGCGCTGGCCTCGGCCACTTTCGCGTCCGCGTCCGCGCCGCCGTTGGCGATCGCGCCGGCCACGCAGTGCTTCAGGTGCTCGTCCAGCAGGCCGAGGGAGACCGCCTGCAGCGCCTTGGTGACCGCGGAGACCTGGGTCAGGATGTCGATGCAGTACTCGTCCTTCTCCACCATGCGGGCGATGCCCCGGACCTGACCCTCGATGCGCCGCAGCCGCTTCAGGTAGCGGTCTTTGTCCTCGGTGTATCCGTGCATGCGCCCAGGATACCCGGAGGGGGTATGAAAATCCGGTGCTCGCCGGGCGGCCGGTGAGCGTCCTGCCGGTTTCTTGACACCGTGTTCGGGCGCGTGTTTGACTCCCCGCGCGTCGAGAGGATTGACATGGCTCAGGGCACCGTGGCGTGGTTCAACTCGGAAAAGGGCTACGGATTCATCCAGCCCGATGACGGCGGTCGCGACGTGTTCGTGCATTTCACCGCGATTCAGGGCACCGGATTCCGCACCCTGGAGGAGAACCAGCGAGTCGAGTTCGAAATCGGCAACGGGGCGAAAGGGCCCCAGGCGACCAACGTACGGGTGCTCTAGCCGTCGGCGGACCGCGAGCCCGCGAACAGCCCGACTTCCCCGGTCGCGGCGGTGCTGGCGCTCGGCGAGCACGTCGGCCCCCGCGTTGTTGCCGACTTCCCCGGTCGTGGCGGTGCTGGTCCGCGCGCCGCTTTCCACCAAGCGGGGCGAACCTCGGCGAACATCCGGGCAACGGGTTTCCGACGACCAGCCCGAACCGCTACTGTGCGCGGCGTGTCTCAACCGCCGTTTCAGCGCCGTCGCCCTCCGGGGTACGGCAACCCGCAGCGCATGACCGACGAGCCGTACGGGCACGCACCACAGGCGGGCGGTGACTACTACTCACCGGCCCCGCACCAGGAGTACCAGCAGGCCCCGCACCGCGACGGCTACGCGGACCGGTATCGCCCGGAGCAGGCTCCGGCGTACCAGGCACCGGAACCCGGCCCCGGGCTGCGGCTGCCCGGACTCGGGCTGATCCTCGCCGTGGCCGGCGTCGCCGTGCACGCGATCAGCCTGTTCCTGCTGCCCTGGGTGACCACCGGCGACGGCGACCTCACCGCGCTTCAGGCGTGGGAGGCGATCGACCTCGGCGAGCCGAGCGGCTTCGGCGAGTGGTACCTGTTCCTGCTCACCTATCCACTGGCCGCGCTGAGCGTGGTCCTGACGCTGGCCGCGCTGTTCGAATCCGTCGCGATGAAGGTCGTCTGGGCAGGCCTGACCCTGCTCGGGCTCGCCTACCTGACGGTGTGGCACGGTGCACGGCCGCTGTTCGGCCTCGTCGACGGCGACAGCGCCGAGCCGAGCCAGGTCGATCTGATCATCGGTGGGGTCGCGGTGGTGGCCATCGTCGTGGTGGCCTTCATGCTCAAGGTCGCGGTGTCGATGTTCCGCCGGGTGGCCGTCCTCGTCCTGCTGGTGGCCGGTGCCGTGCACGTCTACGCGGTGACCGACCTGACCGGGACCTCGGACTTCCTGTCGCTGGATCTCGGTGCGTTCGCTCCCGTGCTCGGCTACGGGCTGTGCGCCAGCTCGGTGCTGCTGCCCAAGCGGCTACCCGGCGTGTGAATCCCTCGCGAACTCCGCCCGCACCCCGAGCAGCCGGATCGGGCGGTCCCGCGGGAACTCCCGCAGCACGGCGAGCGCGGCTCGCTCCAGCTCGGCCGGGTCGCTGGTCGGCGTCGGCAGCTTCGCGCTCTTGGTGCGGGTGAAGAACGGTGCGAAGCGCACCTTGACGGCGATCCGCACCGCCGGGCGGCCCTCGGCCGCGACGTCCTCGCTGACCCGCCGGGCGAGCTCGGCGGTGGCCGCTTCGACGTCGGCCCACTCGGTCAGGTTCTGCTGGAAGGTGGTCTCCCGGCTCCGCGAACGTGCCATGTACGGCGTCGCGGCCACCTCGGTCTCGCCGCGGCCGTGCGCCAGGTGCCGGTACCACGGGCCCATCACCGGACCGAAACGCGCGGCCAGCATGTCGCGGTCGGCGGCGGCGAGCTGATCGACGGTGTGAATGCCCAGCGCGGCCAGCTTCGCCTTGGTCTTCGACCCGACGCCGTGCAACGCGTCCGTGGGCCGCTCGCCCATCACCGCGAACCAGTTCTCGGCGGTGAGCCGGAAGATCCCCGCGGGCTTGCCGAAATCGGTGGCGATCTTGGCCCGCAGCCGGTTGTCGCCGATGCCCACGGTGCAGTCCAGCTCGGTTTCCTCCCGCACCCGCTGCTGGATGCGCCGCGCGAACGTCTCCGGGTCGTCGGTGGTCACGCCGAGGAAAGCCTCGTCCCAGCCGAGCACCTCGACCGGCACGTCGAACGACCGGAGCACGTCCATGACCTGCTCGGAGACCGCGTTGTAGGTGTCCGGGTCGGTCGGCAGGAAGATCGCGTCCGGGCAGCGCTTGGCGGCGGTGCGCATGGGCATCCCGGAGCGGACCCCGAACGCGCGGGCCGGATAGGACGCCGTGGCCACGACCGCCCGCTCGGTGGGATCGCCCCGCCCGCCCACGATGACCGGTTTGCCGCGCAGCTCGGGCCGCCGCAGCATCTCGACCGCCGCGAGGAACTGGTCGAGGTCGACGTGCAGAACCCAGCGCATGACCCCAGTCTGCCCCGCTAGGTTGTCGGTGTGGATCAGCTGAGCGAGGTCGAGCGGGCCGAGGCCTGGTTCCGCAGGCGCGGCCTGCCCCTGGTGGTGCGCCGCCGGGACCGCGGCGTCGACCTGCTCCCGCGGGCCACCCCGTCCCTGGTGTTCTTCCTGCTGGTCGAGCCGATCCTGCAGATCCTCGCCTACGTCGTCGACCGGGTCGGCGCGCTGTGGCCGGGGGAGGGCCGGGAGTCGACCGGGTTCGCCCTGGTGGTGCTGGGCCTGACGGTCGGTGCGCTGGTGGTGCCGCCGCTGGGTGGCTGGCTGGTGTCCCGGTCGATGCGCCGCCTCGGCGACCGCGGGCAGATGCTCGTCGCCGTCGGGGTGCTGGCGGTGACCGTGGCGGTGCTGGTGGTCGAGCAGGTCACCGGCCTGCACGAGCAGCCGTTCTGGGTGTCCGCGACGGTGACCGCAAGCAGCGTGGCGTTGTTGCTGCTGCTGACCTACCTCGGCGCGGGCTCGATCCTGGCCTGGGCGGCCCGGGTCGCGGTCAAACAGGTCAACGCGGTCGGCACGCTCGCCTCCAAGGCGCTGCCGCTGCTGATGGTGGTCATCCTGCTGTCGTTCATCGCCGCCGAGGTGTGGCAGCTGGTCGATCCCCGCCACATGGACCGTGCCCGGCTGTGGGGAGTGGTGGGGTTCCTGGTGCTGCTCGGCGCGCTGTTCCTGCGCGCGGTGGTCTCCGACGAGATGCGGGAACTCGAGCGGCAGCAGGCGGCGGGCACCGTCGACGAGCTCCGCGAGCGCCTGGCCGGAACGCCGCTGGCCGCGCACGTGCGCGGCGACGTCGACATCGGCGCGTACCCGCTGTCCCGCTCCGAGCGATTCAACATCGCCCTGGTGTTCTTCCTGGCCCAGGCGGTGCAGGTGGTGTTCTTCTCCCTGCTGGTGTTCGGCTTCTTCGTGGTCTTCGGCACCATCGCGGTCACCGATCCGCTGATCGAGGCGTGGCTGACGCATCCGCCGGACCCGGCGGGTGGCAGGCTGTTCGGGCTGTCCATCCCGGTGCCCAACGAACTGATCCACGTGTCGATCTTCCTGGCGGCCTTCTCCGGCCTGTACTTCGCCGGGGCCGCGGCCACCGACCCGGTGTACCGGGACAAGTTCTTCGACCCGCTGGTGGCGGACATCCGGGTCAGCCTGGCAGCGCGCGCGGCCTACCTGGCTCGCTGGCCTGCCGAGCGCGGCTGAGCGGATCAGATCCGCACTTTGCCCGACGCGACGTCGCCGGGGTACTCGGGATAGAACTCCACGTAGGTTTCCCGGCTCGGCAGCACGTAGAGCGGATCGGACACTTTGCCGGCGTCGAAGCCCTCGTTGCGCAGCTCCACCTTGCGGCTTTTGAACGTGGATGTCTGCTGCACCTCGTCGATGATCCGGATGAACAACGGCACCGCGTACCCGGGCAGCCGTTGCACCAGGTGCGCGGCCACGCCCGCCGGGTCGAACTTGGCCCCGTCGGCGAGTTTCACCGCGGCCATGCCCGCTTTGCCGTCGGTGCCCGGCACCGTCACCCCGTACACTACCGCCTGCTCGATGTCCGGGTGCTCGGTCAGCGCGGCTTCGACCTCGGTGGTGGCCACGTTCTCGCCCTTCCAGCGGAACGTGTCGCCCAGCCGGTCGGCGAACGCTACGTGGTTCCAGCCCTGCTTGCGCACCAGGTCGCCGGTGTTGAACCAGGCGTCGTTGGGCTTGAAGGCGTCCCGGATCACCTTCTGCTCGGTGGCGTCCGGGTCGGTGTAGCCGTCGAACGGCGAACGACGGGTGATCTTGGTCAGCAGCAGGCCGACCTCGCCGGTCTTGACCTTGCGCAGCCGCCCCGCCGGGGTGCGCACCGGCTGCTCGGTCACCGGGTCGTAGGCCACCACCGCGAACGGCAGCGGCGTGATGCCCGCCGTGCGGTCCAGGTTGAGGGCGTTGATGAACGCCAGGTTGCACTCGCTCGCGCCGTAGAACTCCGCGACCCGGCGGATCCCGAAGCGCCGGGTGAACTCGGTCCAGATCTCCGGTCGCAGGCCGTTGCCGACCACCACCCGCACCTGGTGCTCCCGTTCGGCCGGCTTCTCCGGCGCGTTCAGCAGGTACCGGCACAGCTCGCCGATGTAGACGAACGCCGTCGCATCGGTGCGCACCACCTCGCTCCAGAACCGGCTGACCGAGAACGACCGGCCGAGCGCCAGCGTCGCCCCGGCGGACAGCACCGACGACAGCGACACCGTCAAGGCGTTGTTGTGATACAGCGGCAGGCAGCAGTACAGCGTGTCCGACGGCCGCAGCCGCACGCCGAGCCCGCCGATCCCGGTCATCGACTTCAGCCAGCGCAGGTGCGACATCGTGCTGGCCTTCGGCAGGCCGGTGGTGCCGGACGTGAAGATGTAGAACGCCTTGTCGGCGGCGCGCACCTGCGCGCACTGCGGCGGGTCGCTGTCGCGGGCGTACCTGGCCAGCTCGGCCAGGCTCGGATACTCGGCCAGCGTGTCCGACCGCACCTGGTCGTCCGGGAGCCGGAGCACCGTGCCGCGCAGGTCCTGCTTCGGCAGGCTGTGCAAGGCCTCGGCGCACTCGGTGCCGACGACGAGCACCCGGCTGTTCAGCAGCCGCTGGCTGTGGTTGAGCACCTCGCCGCGCTGGTGGTGGTTCAGCATGCCCGCGATGCCGCCGAGCTTGACCGTGGCCAGCGCGACCAGCAGGGTTTCCGGCCGGTTGGTGGCCAGGATGCCGACCACCTCGCCGTCGCCGACCCCGTGCGCGGACAGCACCGACGCGTACCGGTTGACCAGCTCGTTGGCGTCTCCGTAGGTCAGCTCGCGGACCGTGCCGTCCGGCTCGACGAAGCGCAGGAAGACCCGCTCCGGGTGCTTGTGCGCGGCGCGTTGGAACACCAGGCCGACCGAGGCGACGGTGCTCGGTTTCATGGTGAGCAGCCGGACCGCGCTGGATGCCATGCGCGGCGCGTCCGGGATCAGCGACGGCGCCGCCTTGAGCACGTCGAACAGGCGCACTCTGCGATCGCGCGGCATGCTCCCCTGCGCCGCAGTCGCGTCGATCGAAGCCATCCCGATCACCGCCTCCCTCGCTGCCCCAGCGGCGACCCTACTAGCCAGTAGGGTAGGTTGCGCAACCGAAAGGTGACATGGACAGCGCCTGATGTGGTTCGGCGCACCCTCTCCGTGCTCCGGGGACCGTCGGCGGCGGCTGCCGGATCGGGCCGCCAGGCCGTCGCCGTGGGCTACGCAGGGTCTCGGTCGCTGTCCTGCAGCACCGCGGTGAGCATCCGGCCTGCCACCGCGCGAGGATCCGGGTCCGCTTCGATCAGTGCGTTCACCACCGCACCGTCGACCAGCGCGATGTAGCGCTCCAGCTCGTCCGGCGTCACCGGCCTGCCGGACCGGGCGAACACCTCCGACAGCAGCTCGCGCAGCTCCCTGCCCAGCTCACGCATGAGCGGCCGCAGGTAGGGGCGGCGGCCGGTGGCCACCAGCCGCTCGTAGCGCAGCAGCACATACTCCGCGTCGGCCTCGGGGGTCGGCTGCCGCGGCCCCAGCAGGTTGTCCAGCATCAGCTCGACGATGGTGGCCACGCCCCGCTGCCGGTTGGCCAGCTCGGCCAGCTTGCGCCAGCCACGTTCCAGCTCGCGCCGGGAATGGTGTTCCACCACCGCGGTCACCAGGTCGTCGAGCGAGGAGAAGTAGTACGTCGTCGAGGCCAGCGGCAAGCCGGCCCGCTCGGCGACCGCGCGGTGCCGCACCGCGTCGAAGCCGGCCTCCACCAGCAGCTGTGCACCGGCTTCCACCAACGCTGCCCGGCGGCGCTCGCCTTTCGGTGTGCTGCCCGTGGTCACGACTGCGTATTCTGCCTTTTTCCGGCCGGTCTGCTGGGCACGTCGATCACCGCCCTGGCCACGCCGCGGCGATTCCCTCGGCGATCTGGAGCAACCGGGATGCGTACGGCGGTTCGCTGCTGCCTTCCCCGCGCGACACCACGACGATCACCGACCCGTCAGCGGCCTCCGCGCTCGCGTCCGGGAGATCGTCCGCGTTGAGCTGGTCGACCGCGGCGGGTGAGGCGGCCAGCCGCGCAGAGACCCTGGCGACCGAAACGACGCCGCGCCGAGGGCCGTCGCTGACCCGGTAGGCGGCCGACGTCACGCCTGCGGGACAGGACAGGTCGCCGGGAATCGGCTCGGAGGAAGGGTCGACCGGAAGCTCGCCAGCGAGGGCAGTGGCGAGCTTCCGGTCGACCACTGCGCACCTTTCGGTGCGAGCGGCGTTCCCCTCGGGGGCGGAAAAGGTACCGCCCCCCTGCTTGGACGATGCCTCGCCCCCCGAGGGGAAGCCACCGTCTGAAGGACGTTCCGGCGCGCCGGAAGGTTGCTTGTTCGTCCGTACGCCCATCTGTGGTGCCTCGGCAGCTATGTCGCCGCCTGCGCCGCCGGAGTTACCGCCGCCGGACAGCGGCCCCACAGCGGCGAACAGGCCTCCGCCGACGAGCACCAACGCGGCCGCCGACGACGCCATGGCGATCCGCATCCGCTGGCGGGCCGCAGCGCGCCGGGACGCGGCTTGCACGTCGGCCAGCCCGAAGCTCGGCGGCGGGACCTCACCCGGCGCTTCCTGGAACAACCGCCGCAGGTCACGCTCGTCCATGAGCGTTCACCTCCGACCCCAGGGCGGCGCGCAGCGCGGCCAGCCCACGCGCCGCCTGGCTCTTGACGGTGCCCTCCGAACACTTCAACGCCTCCGCCGTGGCCGCCACGTCCAGCCCCTCGAAGTAGCGCAGCACCAGCACCGCGCGTTGCCGCGGCGGCACCTTGCGCAGTCCTTCCAGCAGCATCTCTCGCGTCACGACGGTGTCGTCCAGTCCTTTCTCCGGCTGTACGGCCCCCGGCGGTTCGGGCATGTCGTTCACGAAGCGCTCCCGCCGCCACGGGCGACGCGACTCGTCGATCACCGCCCGCACCAACGTCCGGCGGACGTAGGCGTCGAGCGCGCCCCGGTCACGCACCTTGCGCCACCGCCGATGCAACGCGACGAACGCGACCTGGGCCAGATCGTCGGCACGGTGCCAGTCACCACACAACAAGTACGCGGTGCGCCGCACGGCGTCGAGACGTCGTGCGAAGTACTCCGCGAACTCCTGCTCATCGCGCTGATCCACGCGCCGGACACTCCGCATCTGCACCAGGGACGGAATCGATGCCGCCTAGGGTTGCACGCCGGATGTGCGGTGAGTGCGAAACCCCGTTCACCCACCCCGGTTTCGCTGCTCCCGTCACGTGTGATGTGATCGAACCGTGACCTTCACGGCAGCAACACCGGTCGATCTGCGTTCGGACACGGTGACCCAGCCGGACGAGAAGATGCGCGCGGCGATGGCCACGGCGAAGGTCGGCGACAACGTGCTCGAGCACGACCCGACCATGCGTGAGCTGGAGGAACGGGCCGCGGAGCTGCTGGGCAAGCCGGCCGCACTGTGGATCCCGTCCGGCACCATGGCCAACCTGATCGCGCTGTCGCTGCACCTGCAGCGGGGCGACCGGTACCTGGCGCCGGAGGCGGCCCACGTGCTGACCGACGAGCTCGGGTCGGGGGCGTGGCTGGCCGGCGGCATGCCGCACCCGCTGCCCACCGACGCGGGCCCGGGCAGGCCGTCGGTGCAGACGCTGACCAAGGCGGTGGAAGGTGCCGCCGATCCGCCGCCGTACTACGCCCTGCGCACCCGGCTGCTGTGCCTGGAGAACACCCACACCAATGCCGGTGGCGCGGTCATGCCGCCGCACGAGCATGCGCAGCTGGTCGCGGTGGCGCAGGAGGCCGGGCTGGCCGTGCACCTGGACGGGGCCAGGCTGTGGAACGCCGCGGTCGCGCTCGGGGTGCCACCCGCGGCACTCACCGTGGGCACGGACACCGTGACGGCGTGCCTGTCCAAGGGCCTCGGCGCTCCGGTCGGTTCGGTGGTCGCCGGTTCGGAGGAGTTCGTGGCGCGGGCCCGCCGCATGCGGCAGATGCTGGGTGGCGGCGTGCGCCAGGGAGGCGTGCTGGCGGCCGCGGGGCTGTGCGCTCTGGAGAACATCGACGCGCTGGCGATGGATCACGCCAACGCCCGGCGGCTGGCCGCCGGGCTTGCCGAGCTGGGCTGGGACGTCGACGAGCCGCAGACCAACATCGTCATGGCGCGGGTGCCGGACGTGCCGCGCACCATGCAGGTGCTCACCGAGCTGGGCGTCCTGGTGCTCTCCGGCGGCGGGCGGATCCGGTTCGTCACGCACCGGGACGTGTCGGAAGGCGACATCGATTCGGTGCTGGACCGGCTGGCGGACGCCTCGCGCCGCAAGGTGCTCGACCCCGGCCCGTCCGCGCAGGTCGGCTGAGGCCGTCACGCGGTCACCGTGCGCCCTCGGCCGGGGCTCCTGGCAGGGCTGGCAGCCCTTCGGGCCGCGCCTGCCGAGCCCGCTGGCCCGCGTGCCCGGCCGCCGGCGGGAAACGCCTGGTCGCGGTCGTGGTGGCCCGCTACGAGCGGATGTGCTTGTCGGCGCCGCGCTTGAGCGCGGTGTACGCCGCGGTGCAGACGAACAGCACGCCGCCGATCACCGCCAGCCAGAACAGGCCCTTGACCAGCACCCCGATCAGGGTGAAGGCCAGCCAGAGGATGAGCAGCGCACCGGCGATCTTGAGGATCATCTCCATGTCTCCGTCCTTCGTGGTCGCAGCGCGGCGGTCACGAGTGCCGTCGCTCTCCGATGACTCCAGCGTGCCAGTGCGCGAGCCACCTGTCGCCGCGTGACGGCGAGAGATCAGGGTGTTCTCCGGGTTTCCCTGAGCCAGCGACCCAGCCGGCCGAGGCACTCGTCGATGTCGGACGAGGGCCCGGCGAAGCTGAACCGGACGAAGCGCCCGCCGTCTACCGGGTCGAAGTCGATGCCGGGCGTGATCGCCACTCCGGTCTCGGACAGCAGCCGCTGGCACCAGCTCAGGGCGTCGGTGGTGTATTCCGACACATCCGCGTACACGTAGAACGCGCCGTCGATCGGGGCGATCTTGTCGATCCCGACGCGGGGCAGCCCGTTCAGCAGCTTGTCCCGGTTCTCCCGATAGTGCTGCACGTGGCCGTCCAGCTCGGCGTACGACTCCTCGGTGAACGCGTGCACGGCCGCTCGCTGCGACAGCGTCGGCGGGCAGATGGTGAAGTTGCCGGTCAGCACGTCCACCGCGCGATGCAGCCGGTGCGGGACCAGCATCCAGCCGAGCCGCCAGCCGGTCATCGCGAAGTACTTGGAGAACGAACCGAGCACGATCGCCTCGGTGCTGGTCTGCCACGCGGTGGCGGCCCGCTCGGTGTAGCAGATGCCGTGGTAGATCTCGTCGCTGATCAGCTGCACGCCGTGGGAGGAGCACCAGTCCGCGATCGCCGCCAGCTCGCCGGGCGACAGCATCGTCCCGGTCGGGTTGCTCGGGCTGGCCACGATCACCCCGTCCAACGGCTGCGCGCGGTGCAGCTCGTCCAGCATGCTCGCGGTCGGCTGGAACCGGGTGTCCGCGCCGACGGGGAACTCCACCACCTGGCAGCCCAGCGCGGACAGCAGGTTCCGGTACGCCGGGTAGCCGGGGCGGGCCATCGCCACCCGCGCCCCGGCGTCGAAAGCCGCCAGGAACGCCAGCAGGAAACCGCCGGACGAGCCGGTGGTCACGATGACGTCGTCCGGACTCACCGCGACGCCGTAGCTTCGCCGGTAATGGCCGGCGATCGCGCTCCGCAGCTCGGGGATGCCGAGTTGTTCGGTGTAGCCGATGTCGCCGCCGGCCAGCACCTCCGCCGCGGCCGCGAGCACCGGTTTCGGCGCACCGGCGGTCGGCTGGCCCGCGCACATGGTGACGACGTCGCCGTGGGTTCGTTGCCGGGCGGCCGCGGCCGAGAGCACCTCCATGACGTGGAACGGTGCGACGTCGGCGCGGGACGCCGGACCGGGAAACGCAGCAGTCACGCCGCCAGGCTAGTACCCGTCAGTAGCCCTGGTAGGCGCCCCCGCGGGCCATCGACTTCAGGCCCGGGTGGCCTTCGAAGCCGCCGTAGCGGTCGAAGATGTAGCGCACGCCTGCGATGATGTTGTCCACCGGGTTCCAGATGTCGTCGTGGCCCGGCAGCTTGTACCGCTGGAACGTCGGGTCGATGCATTGCATCAAGCCCTTGGACGGCGTGCCGCGCTCCCAGTTCGAGTCCCACTTGTTGATCGCGTGCGGGTTGCCGCCGGACTCCTTCTGGATGATCGTCCAGATCTCGTCGATGTGCTCCTCGGTCACCGGGACGCCGTGCTCCTGCAGGATCTTGATGGCCTCCCGGATCCACGCCTCGACGTTGCCCGGCGGCGGCCCGCTGGTCGGCGGCGGGCCGGACGGACCGTAGCCGCCACCCCCTCCGCCGCCACCGCCGGAGTAGCCACCGCCCCCTCCGCCACCGCCGGAGTAGCCGCCGGAATAGCCACCGGAGCCGTTGCCGCCCAGGTCCGGCCCGCTCTTGGTCGGGTGCTTCACCGGCTCGGAGGAGCTGGGGCTGGTCCCGGACTCGCCCGGCTTGCCGACGCTGGTGTAACCGCCGTCGATGTCGTCCAGCGTCTTCATCGCGTCGGCGATCGCCGAATCCGCCTCGTCCAGCTTGCGCTGGATGTCCTCGGCCGCGTCCTGGGCGACCTTCTCGTTCTTCTTGACGGTGTCGGCCTGGATCTGTGCGTCGGGGACGTACGGGCCGGGCACCAAGCCCTTCTCGTACGGGTCGTTGAGCCGCATGGCCTTCTCGGCCTCGGCGTTGTTCTTCTGGATCTGCTTCTCCGCGTTCTCGCGGATCTGCTTCACCTGCTTCTTGGTGTTCTCCAGCACGTCGGCCAGCGCGTCGAGCGCCTTGGCCGCCTTCTCCAGCTTGCCGTTGACTTTGGCGCCCGCCGAGCTCAGCTTGGTCAGGTGGCCGATCAGCGCGTCCGCATCGGACCCCTTCTGCCACGCCTCGCGCAGCTCACCGGCCAGGCGTTTGAACGCGCTGCTCTGGTCGTCCGCGCTGTCGGCGGCCGTGGACAGCTTGGCCTCGATCGCGCGCACCGCGCCGGGGTCGGCCGTGGCGATCTTCGCTTCCCGCTCGGTCACCTCGCCCCAGTTGGGCGGCATTCCCAGTCCCATGTGCTCCTTGTCCCCCCACCGTCACTCGGGCTGCCTGCCGCGGAAGGTGCGCGCGCCCTCTTCCTCGTCGGCGTCCATCCGCCCGGCGATCTTGGCCAGTGACGCGCCGGTGCTGCTCGCCTGCTCGGCACCGGCGTCGAACTCCTTCCGCGCGCCGGAGACGAACTTCTTCAGCGCTGCCGAGATGGCGCCCGAGCTGGGCAGCTCTCCGAACATGCTGTCGCCGCCGAGCCCGTCCAGGCCGGTGCCCGCCTGCTTGATCTTCGGGCTCAGCTGGCTGACCTTCTTCCCGACGGCGCGGATCTCGTCTGGGTTGTACGCCCGGTCCGTCACGGATCGACCCCTCTCGACGCCTGCCCTGCAGCCTGGGACGAGGCTGACCCGGCAGTGGTTCCGGGACCAACTGTAGGAACTGGCCACTGTGGCCCGCCTCAGCTTGCGCGGATTTCACCCATGGTGCGAACGCGCATGTCACACCTGCTCGAGCAGCTCCCACACCCGCTGCGCAAGCAGCGCGTTGTCGGCCGGGGTGACCGTGCACCACTCCACGCCGTCCGGGTTGCGCTCGACCTGCATCAGATACCGTCCGGCATCGGTGTCGTGGAACGCCACCACGTACTCGCACCGCCGGGTCACACCGTCCGGGGTGCGCCGCTGCGCGCCCCACTGGCCGCGCGCTTGCTGGCCGAGCAGCATGCCGGCGAGTTCCTGCGCGGTGTACAGCGGAACTCCGCGGTCCTGGAGCGCGGTGACCAGCGCGTGTGCGTCACCGCGGGCGATGTCGGCCGCTTCGATCAGGACGTCGTGCGGAATCGACACGGTCTGGCCGACACCGGGCCCGAGTTCCCCGATGACCGAGACGGCCGACTCCGCCAGCGTCGACGGCTGCGCAGGCACCAGCCACACCTCGTCACCGTCCACCACGCCGAGCACGGCGTAGTTCCCGCTGCACGCTGCCAGGCCGGAGACGCGCTGCTCCGGCGCCCACACCCAGACGTCGATGCTGATCTCCGGGGCGGCCAGCAAGCCCATGACGTCCAGCAGGTCGTTGTCGGCCCGCCTGCCGTTGGCCAGCCCACGCTCGGCCAGTGACATCCACGCCTTCTCCACGATCTCGGCGCGTTCCGCGTAGGTGACACCGGGGCTGGGGGTTTCCAGCGCGACGTGCCGGGTGCCGAGCCGCTCTTCCTCCCACAGCACGTCGAACTCGACGGTGGAGAGCACCACCGCCTGCTCGCTCACCGGGTCTCTCCCCGCTCGTCCCCGATCACCTCGGGGGCGACCAGCCGCTGGTCGGCGAACAGGTCGACGTCGTCGACTCCGTGCGTGCGGACCCGGGTCTGTTCGGTGACACCGGGCGGCATCGCGGCCTGCTCCAGGTAGCGCGGCTGGTCGGCGGCCTGCTCCGGCTCCACCTTCTCCACCGCTCGCGCTTCGTCCTCACCCGGGGTTTCCCCGGCGTCGAAGTCGTACAGCTGCCTGCCGTCGACCACCGTGTGCTTGCCGAGCTGTTGCGCGCGGCGCTGCTTGTCCTCTTCCGTACCTGCCGCGCCGACCGCGCCACCGGCCGCCAGCGCGGCCGCACCGCTCGCGGCGGCACCCGCAGCGGCCGGTGACACCCCCGACGGGGTGCCGCCCACGTAGGTGGTGGCGCTACCAGGGGCGGCCTGCCCGCCGAACGGCGTGACGCCGGAGATCCTGCCGCCTGCCAGCTTGTCCGGAGGCGGCGCGGCGCCCGGTCCGCGGCCGCCCGGCCCCTCCGGCGGCTGGTTCGACCCGTGCTGGCTGCCTCCGGGACCCCGTCCGGCGAAGCCTTCCGGGCCGGGCACGAAGCGGCCACCGCTCGCCGCACTCCCGCCCGGCCTGCCACCGGTTCCCGCGGCGATCCCGCCCGCCGAGCCACCACCCGGTTGCCGCGCGTCGCCGCGCGGCGCAGGGCCGGAGCCCTTCCCGCCGGGTTGCTCGCCGACGTTCGCGCCCGGCCCGGTGCTCGTTCCGCCCCGTCCGGCTCCGCCCGTGGAGGCACCGGGGCCACCGGAACCACCGGACCCGCCGGTACCACCGGACCCGCCTGATGCCCCGGGAACACCATGCCCACCCGGGGGCACGGTCTGGGCGGGCCTGCTGCCGGTGGACTGCCCACCGGGCACGGGCACGGCGCCCACCGCGCCGATCACGGTGCTGCCGTGGCCGCTGCTCGGCGCCGTCGCCCCGGCCTGCGACGGCGAGGTGCCAGCCGGCACGTCCGTCGCGGGCGCGCTGGCGTGCGGGCTCGTGCCACTGTCGTGCGAGGACCGCCGGTCGGTGACCGGGGGTGGCGGTGCCGGAGCGCCGTCCGGGACGGTGCCGGGTCCGACCGTGCCGCGGCCGCCGTTGGCCCAGCCCGCCGCACCCGGCGCGCCCGCGGGACCCGCACTGGCCGGGATCTGCGTCTCGGCCCCGGGCGGGACACTGACGCTCGCCAAGGTCGTCGTCGCCGTACCGCCCACACTGCCCACTGGCGGGCGCGGGCCGGTGCCGTCGTCCAGGTGCAGCTGCTGCGGCTCGTCCAGCGGCCGAATGCCCTCCAGTTCGTTCGCGGCGGTGAGCTGGAACTCCTTGATCGCGTCCACCGTCTGGTCCCGCGCGGCCTTCGCCGACCGCACCCGTGCCGCATGGTCGGTCTCGTGCCCGATCAGGCCGGCCAGCACGTCACCGAGGTTCAGGCCCTCTTCCCCGGCCCGCAGCGTCTCCGGATCCGGCAGCTTGTTGACCATGCTGGTGAACGCTTCGCTGATGACGAACGCGGCCTGCGCACTGTCGTTCAGCTTCTTCGTGGCGTCGGCGGCGAAGTCCACGTCCTTGGTGAACACGGCGGCGACTTGCTCGCCCGCGGCGCTCTGCCACGAGGCGCCGATCTTGCGCAAGCCCTCCCGCAGCGCCTCGTCGACCGCGCCGAGCGCGGTGGCCACCGACTTGAGCGCGTCGACCGCTTCCGCGATGGTTCCGGAGCCGGGGCCCTGCTTGAACAGCTCCACTTCGATGGCGAGCATCCCGAGGGTGTAGCCCTCGAAGCGGTGGCCGGTGATCTTGAGGATCTTCTCCGCGTCCATCCCCTCTTACCCCTTCTCGCGTAGCGCGGCGACCGCCGCGGCGGCTGCCTGCTCGGCGATCTCGCATGCTTGCGGGAGCTCGGCGTCCGGTTCCTCGGACCGCTCTTCGGAGGACTGTGTGCTCGGGTAGGCGCTGACCCGGACATGCAACGACTGGCTCTCCGCGACGCCGACGGCCACATCGCACTCGCCGGGCGCCTGCTCACTCGGCGTCATGCGCACGGCCGGGAACCCGTCGATCACCCTTTGCTGCACCGCCGCCGCTCCCGGGCGGGCCGTGCGGCCGGAGATCCAGGTCTCCACGTCGGCGTCGGGGTAAGCCGTGACCAGCACGTCGTACATCGGTTGCTCGCTCTGCTGGTGCAGCGTGCAGGTACGCATGCCGTCGGCCGTGCCTGCTCGCGGGTCACGGTCGATGGACAGGCCGCGCAACGCCGACTTGGAGAACAACGTGCAGGGATCCACCGTGTCGAGCGGGAGCTCGGCGGGGCGGCCGGGCAATTGCGCCTCCGCCGGTGGTCCGGCGCCCTCGCTGGGCTCGGACAGCGGGGATCCGGTGCCTTCCGTCGGCGTGCACGCCACTGCTGCGCACGCCAAGGCTGCCAGCGCGGCGGCGCGCGCCGGCAACGACCCGGGCACGGTGAAGCGTGCTGCGCGTTGCCTAGTCGGCACGTCGTTCACCAAACGCCGCGGCGATCTCGTCGTCGTCGAGCTGGTACCGCTCGGCCGCTTCCCGCAGCTGCTTCTGCAGCTGACGCAGCTCGGCGAGGTACTGCTTGACCCGCGCCAGATACGACTCGTCCCCGTCGACGATCACGCTGTTCCAGGCGTCCGCGACGGCTTTGCTCACCGCGTTCTCCGATGGCGGGCCGACGCGCATCAGCGGGCCGTGCCGCAGCAGGGCGTCGCTCAGTGCGTCCGCCTGCTCGACGACGAGCTTGGCCGCCTCGAGGATCTGCTGGGGCTCGACCGTGATACGCACCCCAGCGGCTACGTCGACGGCTACCGAGCGAGCGTCGTTGCCGATACCGGAACCGGCGTCACCGGTGGTGTCCGGCGGGCCGGTCTCCGAGCCCGTCGCGCCGCCTGCCGAGCTCGTCGCTCCCCCCGCTGAGCTGACCATTGCTGCTCACACCCCCGTGCTCACGGTCCGTGTCAGTAGTCGCTTCTGGGCAGGCTACCAACTCGGGGAAGCTCAGCGGTCCGGTTTCGCCGGGAACTATCCGTTTGCCGCGGCCTGTGCCTGGTCGCCACCGGGGACGGTGACCTCGCCGCGGGCCGCAGCAAGCGCGATGTCGGTGCGGTGGTGGCCGCCGGGCAGATGCACCGAACGTAGCAGCTGGTACGCGTTTGTCCTGGCGGCTTCCAGGTCCTCCCCGGTGCCCACCACCGACAGGACCCGGCCACCGGAGGACCGCACCGACCCGTCCTCGGCACGACGGGTGCCCGCGTGCAGCACGCCCGGGGCGTCCGCGCCGGTGATCACGTCGTCCACGCGGGGACGGCCCGGGTAGCCCTCGGCGGCCAGCACGACGGTGACGGCCGCTCCCGGTGCCCACTGCAACGGGGGCTGCTCTGCCAGCTTCCCGGTGGCCGTGGCGTGCAGCAACGTCGCCAGCGGGGACTCCAGCAGCGCGAGCACGGCCTGCGTTTCCGGGTCGCCGAACCGGCAGTTGAACTCGACCACGTGCGGCCCGTCGGCGGTCAGCGCCAGCCCGGCGTACAGCAGGCCGGTGAACGGGGTGCCGCGGTTGGCGAGCTCGTCGACCGTGGGCTGGACGATGCGCGCCACGATGTCGTCGACCAGCCCGTCCGGTGCCCACGGCAGCGGCGCGTAGGCGCCCATGCCGCCGGTGTTCGGCCCGGTGTCGCCGTCGCCGACCCGCTTGAAGTCCTGCGCGGGCAGCAGCGGACGCACCGTGGTGCCGTCGACGAGGCAGAACAGCGAGGCTTCCGGGCCGTCCAGGTAGGACTCCAGCACCACACGATGCCCGCCGTCGAGCAGCGTGACCGCGTGCGCACGGGCTTTGGCCAGATCGTCGGTGACGACCACGCCCTTGCCTGCGGCCAGCCCGTCGTCCTTGACCACCCAGATGGGGCCGAACCGGTCGAGCGCGGCGTCGATGTGCGCGGGGTTGTCGACGACTTCGCTGTGGGCGGTCGGAACGCCCGCGGCGCGCATGACCTCCTTGGCGAAGGCCTTCGAGCCCTCGATGCGGGCGGCTGCGGCGCTGGGCCCGAAGCACGCGATGCCGGCCGCGCGCACCGCGTCGGCGACGCCGTTGACCAGCGGTGCTTCCGGGCCGACGACCACCAGGTCGGCCCGCCATTCCCTGGCAAGTGCGGTCACCGCTGCGGGATCGGTGGCATCCACCGGGAGCTGTTCGGAGATCGCGGCGGTCCCGGCGTTGCCCGGCGCACATGCCAGAGCGGTGACGGCGGGATCGTGCGATGCGGCCAACACCAACGCGTGTTCGCGGGCTCCGGAGCCGATTACCAATACGCGCACGACGTGCAGCGTAGCGGGCGACGGGCCGGTCCCTGGCGTGGGCATGGTTACCGGCCGGTATGCCCCGTGTCACGATCGGCCCAGGTCAGAACGGTTGTCGTGGTTCACTGGTTGGCGATGTCTACTTCACAGCGAAGGACCGGACAGGCCATCGGGCTCGCCGTCGTGGCGGGGATCGCAGGCGTGCTGACCGCGTGTGGCGCGGCGGAACAGCCGGATGGTGCGCGGTCCGCGGCCGACTCCGGAGAAGCCGGCGCGGCTGCCGATCCTGTCAAACAGGTCCAGAACAAGACAGTCGACAGCAAGCAGCGCGACCGGGAGAAGGTCGTGCGCGTCATCGACGACTTCCATCGGGCGGTGGACCGCGGCGACGGCAAGCGGGCGTGCGCCCTGCTGACCAGCACGCTGCGGGACGTCTACGCGATGAACCCCGGAGCGTCGAACTGTGCCGAAGGCGTGGAGTACACGCACGAGCAGCTGAACGGCGCCAAGATGTCCGCACTGAAGGTGGCGTCGGAAGACGTGCGGGTCAAAGGCCGCGAAGCCATCGTCAGCCACAAACTGATCGCCAAGCGCAACCACACCAAGGCCTCGGCCACCGACTCCTACAACCTGGTCCGCAGCGGCGGCACCTGGAAGATCGACTACGTCGGCTGAGCACCTGCCCGCACCCGGCACGGGACCACGGCAAGGACGACGACAAGACGAGGGCCCCCTGGCCGTCCGGGTCGTGCCGGATGCCAAGGGGCCTCGTCGTGCCAGGACCGTACCGGGCTCGAGGCCGTCGGTCAGCGTCCGCGTGGTTTGCCGATGCTGCCGTGCGGGTTGTAGACGGCCACCACCGCAGGCCGCGGCTGTGACGACCCGCCGTCCGGCCAGTGCGACGCGGGGTTGTCCGCGCTGTGGCCGTCCACCTCACCGGGATGTTGCACCGAGACCAGCACGAAATCCTTGGTGATCACCGGACCGCAGGTCTCCGCTCCCGGCGGCACGGTCAGGAACTGCTTGACGTGCCCGCGCTCCTTGCCTTCCAGCGGCACGGCGAACAGGCCGTCGTTGCTGCCCAGTGCGTTGCCGTCGGTGGTGACCCACAGGTTCCCGTAGCTGTCGAACGCCACGTTGTCCGGGCAGGAGATCGGGCTGACCTGCGACTTGTCGTAGCCGGCGAAGTAGGTGCTCGGATCGTTCGGGTCGCCGCAGACCAGCAGCAGCCGCCAGGTGAACGTGGTGGAGGTGTTGTCGTTGCGGTCCTCCATCAGTTCGAGCACCTGGCCGTGCTTGTTGTTCACCCGCGGGTTGACTTCGTCGGGGCCCGCCTTGCCCTCGGCGCCCCGCTCGGAGTTGTTGGTCAGCGCGGCGTAGACCCGGCGCGTCTTGAGATTCGGCTCGACGTCCTCGGGACGGTCCATCTTGGTCGCGCCGACGGCGTCCGCCGCCATGCGCGTGAACACATAGACCTCATCGGCGGTGAACCCCGGTACGTACGACTTGTCGTTGTGCGCCAGCAGGATCCACTCGCCGGTGCCGTCGAACTCGCCGTCGGAGGGCAGCTTGCCGCTGCCGTCGATCTCCTCGGCCGGGCTGTCCCCGCGGAACTTGGCCACGTAGAGCTTGCCGGAGTCGAGCAACCGCTTGTTGTGCTCGCGCGCCCGCTTGCTCATGCCCGGCTTCATCCGGCCGTCGGAGACGAACTTGTACAGGTACTCGAACCGTTCGTCGTCGCCCATGTAGGCGACCACCCGCCGGTCCGGGGTGACGATGAGGTTGGCGCCCTCGTGCTTGAACCGGCCCAGCGCGGTGTGCTTGATCGGCGTCGAGTCCGGCTCCAGCGGGTCGATCTCCACGATGTAGCCGAACCGGTTGGGCTCGTTCGGCTCCTTGGTCAGGTCGAACCGCTCGTCGTACCGCTCCCACTTGCGGTGGCTGGCGCCGGTGTTGATGCCGTATCGCGCGTACCGTTCCCTGGTCTTGTCGTCGGGGGCCTGGTCGGCGTAGGCGAAGTACTGGTGGATGTTCTCCTCGCCGGACAGGATCGTGCCCCACGGCGTGTGACCGCCGGAACAGTTGTTCATGGTGCCGAACACCGTGGTGCCGCTCGGGTCGGCGTTGGTCCGCAGGTACTTCGACCCGCGGGCCGGTCCCTGGACGGTGAACGGCGTGTGCAGCGTGATGCGCCGGTTGTACTTGCGGGCCTTCGGCGACGACACCGGAGCCTGTCGCAGCGCGCCGGTGCGCTTGTCGGTCTCGAGCAGCACGACGGACATGCCGTGCGCCGCCCAGCCGATCTTGACCTGCTCCTCGGTGGGGTTCTCCGGGTCGTACCCGGTGAACATGAACTCCTCGGTGGTGTACTCGTGGTTGTTGACCATCAGCCACCGGTGCGGGTCACCGGGCAGCGGCACCAGCGTGCAGTAGTCGCAGTTGAAGCCGAACTGCTTGGCCTGCGCGGCGGCCGTCTGGTTGTCGAAGTCGAACTCCGGCGCGCCCGCCAGCACCGGGTCGCCCCAGCGGATCACCACGTGCTGGCGGTACCCCTTCGGCACCACCACTTCGTCGAGGGTGTTCGGCTCCACCGGTTCGAAGTCGGTGCCGGGGGCGGGCCTGCCGGACTTTCCCGGCTTGCCGGGACGGTGCCGGTCGGCGGGTGCGGCGGCCGCGGTGCCGGACAGCAGCGCCGCCCCGGTGCCCGCGGCCGCGACCACCGCGCCGGAGCGCAGCGCGCCACGCCTGGACAGCACCTTGGTCAGCACCTCACCGAAGTACTCGTTGTCCGTGGTGTTCGGCGCCGGGTGAAAGCACTGGTCACCGCACCGGTAGGTGCAGGTCACCCGCTGCCTGCCGAGCGGGTACCTGGTCAGCAGGGGCAGTAGGCGTCGCTGAGATGGGGTGGACATCCGGGCCTCCCTTGGCAGGTCGGACGGGAACGACGTGACGCTATGCGTTGACCGTGTGGTCCAGACCACCTTTTGGTGAATTTCGCGCGAACAGTCTGCTCGACCGGCGAATTTCCGGCAACCGGCATTCGAATGACAATTTCGTCCGCTTGTTCACCGCCGGGAGTGGCACGCGAGCGTCCGGGAGGGCCGGCGCGGCGGAGTGAGGAGGTGGGGTGAGAAAAGACAGCGGGCAGGCCGCGCGGGGTACGCCGGCCTGCCCGCTGGGCAAGGGAGTCACTTGTGATTCACGGCAGCGACGGGACCGAGGGAATGCCCGGGGTGCTCGGCGCTACCGGGAGCGCCGGGCTGACCGGCTGCACGGGAATCCAGTCGGCCGGGGCGGCGGCGGCCGTCCCGGCGCCGAAGGCTCCGGCCAGGGCGAGTGCGGCCGCGCCGGTCAGCACGACGCGGGCGGCCTCGCCGACGATCATCTTCTTGCTGCGGTTGGTGTTCACCTAGTGCGCCATGCCACTGACACGGTGTGATCATGTGAACAGTTCACCGGGGATGGCAGGAGTGCGTGAAAGATCACAGCAACCAAGCAGCGGGCAGGGCGCGAGGTCGTCGCGGCCTGCCCGCTGGGCAAGGAATCAGTTCCGTATCACGGCAGTGGCCGGACCCAGTGCTCGCCGGTGGGCGGCAGCACCGGGCTGGCCGGGTAGTCCGGGCAGGCCGGGTGCTGGGGCCGGATGTCGGCGGCCGCCGTCCCGGCCCCGAGGGCGCCTGCCAGGGTCAGCGCGGCCGCGCCGGCCAGTACCACCCGGGCGATCGCCTTGCCGATGTGCTTGCTGGGGCGAGGGTTCATTTTTCGTGTCATGACCATCACACGCGGTGGCGGGCATGAACGGATCACCGGACGAGAAGGCAGAGCGCAAGAAAAGAACATCGCCGGTCGAAAAGGAACCGCCCGGCGTGCGCGGGGGCACACGCCGGGCGGCCAGGGTGACGAACTGTCACCGCTCGATCTCGCCGCGGATGAACTTCTCCACGGCCTCGCGAGCCTCGTCGTCGCTGTACTGCACCGGCGGCGACTTCATGAAGTAGGAGGACGCGGACAGGATCGGCCCGCCGATGCCGCGGTCCTTGGCGATCTTGGCGGCACGGATGGCGTCGATGATGATGCCCGCCGAGTTCGGCGAGTCCCACACCTCGAGCTTGTACTCCAGGTTCAGCGGCACGTCACCGAAGGCGCGGCCCTCCAGCCGGACGTAGGCCCACTTGCGGTCGTCCAGCCACGGCACGTAGTCGGACGGACCGATGTGCACGTCCGCCTTGGCCATCTCGTGCGGGATCTGCGAGGTGACCGACTGCGTCTTGGAGATCTTCTTCGACTGCAACCGGGACCTCTCCAGCATGTTCATGAAGTCCATGTTGCCGCCGAAGTTCAGCTGGTAGGTGCGCTGCAGCTCGACGCCGCGATCCTCGAACAGCTTGGCCAGCACCCGGTGGGTGATGGTGGCGCCCACCTGCGACTTGATGTCGTCACCCACGATCGGCACGCCCGCGTCGGTGAACTTCTGCGCCCACTCCGGGTCGGAGGCGATGAACACCGGCAGCGCGTTGACGAACGCCACCCCGGCGTCGAGGGCGCACTGGGCGTAGTAGCGGTCCGCGTCCTCCGAGCCCACCGGCAGGTAGGAGACCAGCACGTCCGCCTCGGTCTCGCGCAGCACCTTGACCACGTCCACCGGTTCCTCGTCGGACTCGGTGATGGTGTCCCGGTAGTACTGGCCAAGGCCGTCGAGCGTGTGACCGCGCTGCACCTGCACGTCCAGCGGCGGCACGTCGGTGATCTTGATGGTGTTGTTCTCGCTGGCGACGATGGCTTCCGCCAAGTCGCGGCCCACCTTCTTCGCATCGACGTCGAACGCCGCAACGAACTCGACGTCGCCGACGTGGTAGCCACCAAAGTCCACGTGCATCAGGCCCGGGACACGGGTCTCCGGGTCCGCATCGCGGTAGTAGTGCACGCCCTGCACCAAGGACGCGGCACAGTTGCCAACGCCCACGATTGCCACGCGCACACTTCGGTTCTTGCCCATGCCGGTATCTCCTTAGTGCTATCGGGTGAGCGAATGGAATTCGGAGCGAGCCGGGTCAGTCGCTGTCGCGCTGCTCGGCTTGCTCGTGCGCTATCAGCTCGTTGAGCCAGCGCACCTCTCGTTCCGTGCTCTCCAGGCCGAGCCGGTGCAATTCCCGGGTGTATCGATCTATTCGCTCCTCGGCGCGACTGAGCGCGGCTCGTAACCCTTCGCGCCGTTCCTCGACCCGGCGACGCCGACCTTCGAGGATCCGCATACGCACGTCGCGCGGCGTACGCGAGAAAAACGCCAGGTGAACGCCGAACCCTTCGTCTTCCCAGGTCTGCGGGCCGGCATCGGCCACCAGGTCGGCAAAGCGCTCCTTGCCTTCCGCGGTGAGCTTGTACACCCGGCGCGCTCGGCGCCCCCACGCCCGACCGTCCTTGTCGGGCGGATCGTCCTCCTCGACGATCCAGCCGGCCTTCTGCATCCGGCGCAGCGTGGGGTAGAGCGAGCCGTAGGAGAAGGTGCGGAACGTGCCCAGGGTCTCGTGCAGCCGCTTGCGCAGCACGTACCCGTGCATCGGTGCCTCGTGCAGCAGCCCGAGGATCGCGAACTCGAGCACGAGCACCTCCCCGACGAACTCAACGCCGCGACGATCGATACGGACGTCTCGGCCGGATATGCCAGGCCAGTATATCGGTCCGATACATCGAGTGCCACCATCGAACGTGTGAACTGGGCAAACGGCGCGACCGAGGGTGCAGTACGAGGTTGGGGCTGTGACCGGACGGAGACTGTCTTCTACGCTGGGCACAACCGCCCGAAATGAGGAGGACGGTGCGAAACCAGCGTCAGATCGTCGACTACGGGCTGCAGCGATTGGCCGTGCTGCGGCGCTATCGCGCTGGGTTCCTGACCCGCGAGGACGTCTGCGACGCCGGCCCGTACCTGCGGCAGGCGGCGCGCTTCCACGGCGAGCCGGCCGAGCACGACTGCCCGGTGTGCGGCAAATCGCAGCTGGCGCTGGTGGCCTGGGTGTATGGTGACGAGCTTGGAATGGCGTCCGGTTCGGCCCGGAACTCGGCCGAACTCGAGCGAATGGCGAACCTCTTCGCCGAGTTCACCGTCTACGTGGTGGAGGTGTGCCACGCGTGCGGGTGGAACCATTTGGCCATGTCTTACGTTCTGGGCACGGGCGAGCCCGGAACCGGCGCGCCCAGGTCCCGTCCCCGATCACGAAAGTCTGCCGCCCCGTGACACTGTCCACCCGCTCCGCGCAGGGTTGGCTCACCCGCGTTGACGTCTGCGCCCGGGAGGTCGAGCTGTGAGCGACCATCGCCGCCCTGAGTGGCCTTCCTCCAGGCAGCCCCGATGGCCGGTCGCCGACCGGGATCCGCAGTGGCCGTCGTCCGGCGACCCGGCACGGCAGCGGCCCCAGCCACGGCAATCGGGCGCCCCGGGCGGCCGTCGCCCGGCGACCGGCCAGCCCCGCCACCAGCAGCCGGTACAGCGGCGTGCCGCGCAGCCCCCGGCAGGCGGCGCCGGTCAGCCGGACCCCCGCCGTACGCCGGGCCGCGACGCGCAGCGCGGCCGCACCGCGCGTGACCCGGGTACGGCCCGCCGAGCCGCGCCGGGTGCGGGCGCCGCGGGCCAGCCGGGCGCAGGCCGGGCAGGAGCCGTCCGCGATCCTCGGGCTGCACGGCGGCCGCGTGCGGGAGAGCCGAGCGCGCCGCGGCAGGAGCGGCCGCGTGACCCGAACGCGATGCGGCGCAGGCCGCCGCGCCGTGACGACGCCACGCGCAAGCCACAAGGAGCGCCCGCGCGGCAAGCAGGTCCCGCTGCCGCAGGGGCTGCCGCCGGTGCCGCGGCCGGTTACGCCGCCGCGTCCCGCAGGCCGTCGCCTGCTCATCCGGACGGTCCCACCGAGACGCTGCTGCCGATCGACGAGGCGGACTACCGGATCGCCCCGTCCAGGGAGCCGGAACTGCTCACCCACCGCTATCACGACAGCGGTTTCGAGCAGCACGATCCGGCGGGCGAGGACAGAATCAACGCCATGGTCGCCGAGTCCGCCGGTGCAGAGCCGGACGCCGACGACGCCGACGAGGGTGACGGCAAGCCGCAGCTGACCCGCAAGCAGCGCAGGCGGCGGTTGATCAAAAGGCTCGCGTTCGGCTTCGTCGGCGTGTTCGTCGTGGTGCCCATCGTGGCGTTCGCCATCACCTATTTCCTGGTGGACATCCCGAAGCCGGCGGAGATCATCGCCGCGCAGTCGAAGACGGTCAACTACTACTTCTCCGACGGCACCACGTTGCTGGGCCGCGACTCGCAGGACGGCAACCGGGTCATCCTCAAGCCGGAGCAGATCCCGGAAGTGGTGAAGAAGGCCGTCTACGCCGCGGAGGACGAGACGTTCGAGACCAACTCGGGTTTCGACATCATGGGCATCCTGCGCGCCGTGCGTAACCAGCTGACCGGCGGTGTCGGCGGCGGGTCGACGATCACCCAGCAGTACATCAAGCAGGCCACCGGGTACGACGACTACTCGCTGACCCGGAAATGGACGGAGCTCGTCAAGGCCTTCAAGATGAGCAACGAGCTCTCCAAGTCCGAGATCATCACCGCCTACCTGAACACGATCTACTTCGGGCGCGGTGCGTACGGCGTCCAGGCGGCCGCCCAGGCCTACTTCGGCAAGGACGTGGACAAGCTCAATCCGTCCCAGGCCGCGTACCTGGCGGGCATCATCCAGGCGCCCAGCCGGGGCGACAACCGGGAGTACGCCGAGCGGCGGTGGAACTACGTCATCGGCCAGATGAAGGAGAACGGCTGGCTGACGCCGGAGCAGGCGGCCGAGGCCGAGTTCCCGAAGATCGTCTCCGGCGAGCGGCGGATCAAGGGCTTCACTGGCCCGCGGTTCTTCATCAAGGAGCGCATCCGACAGGAGCTGAACGCGCTCGGCTTCACCGAGGACAAGGTTCGGCTCGAGGGCTACAAGATCTACACCACGATCAACAAGCGCGCGCAGGCGCTGGCCGAGCAGACCGTGCGCGAGGTGATGAAGGACCAGCCGAAGAACCTGCGCGAAGCGCTGGTGGCCATCGACCCGAACACAGGCGGGGTGAAGGCCTACTACGGCGGTGAGAACGACAAGTCCGACCAGGTGGACTGGGCCAACACGCCGCGCAACCCCGGGTCGGCGATCAAGCCGTTCGACTTCGTTCCGCTGCTGAAGCAGGGCAAGGGCCCCTACGCCGCCTACGACGGCAGCTCGCCGCGGACCTTCCCCGGCGTCGGGGTGGAGATCCGCAACTCCGAGAACGTGCAGTGCCCGATGCCGTGCACGGTCAAGGAGGCGATGGAGAGGTCGATCAACACGGTCTTCTACGACATCGTCGTCAACGAGGTGAAGCCGTCCGGGGTGGTCCAGGCGCTCAAGGAAGCCGGGGTGCAGAACACCTCGAAGCTGAGCGAGACGTCGGTCAACATCGCCATCGGCGGTGGGGACAACATGATCAGCCCGAAGGACATGGCGGCCGCGTACGCGACGTTCGCCGCGCAGGGGATCCAGCGCGACGCGCACTTCGTCTCGAAGATCACCACGCCGGACGGCGAAGTGGTGTACCAGGCGCACGACAAGTCCAAGGGCAAGCCCGCGTTCGACCCGAACGAGGAGAAGAGCAAGCAGATCGCGGGCAACGTCACCATGACGCTGGAGCCGGTGCTGTCCTACTCCGGCCTGGAGTGTGCCAACGGCCGGGCGTGCGCGGGCAAGACCGGCACCCACGAGGCCAGGGAGCCGTACTCGGACCAGAACTCGCAGGCGTGGATGGTCGGCTACTCGCGCCAGCTGTCCACCGCGGTGTGGGTCGGTGACTCGGCGCTGAACCCGATCAAGAACAAGGACGGCAGGATCATCTACGGGCGGGGCCTGCCCGGCGAGATCTGGCAGAAGTTCATGGACGCCTACCACGAGAAGCTGGAGAACCTGCCGTTCGACGAGGTCGAGGTGATCGGCGAGGCGGCGCCTCCTCCTCCGGAGCCGGAGAACACGCCGGACGAGGAGGAAGAGGAAGAGCCGGAGCAGGAGAAGCCGGAGCACAGCCGTCCGGAGCGGCCGAGGCCGCCGCAGGGGCCGCCGTCGCAGCAGGAGCCTCCGCCCTCCAGCCCGGAGCCCTCGCCGACGGATCCCACGGTGCCGTGCCCGCCGTTCTGCCAGCCGGACGACCCGCCGCCGCCCGGTGGGGACAACCCCGAATCCGAGCGGGGACTGAACGCCGCGTGACGCCGGTGTTGCCGGGACGTTGACGGCAGGTCGATCCCGCAGGCTTTAGGGTGCGGGAGTGCGCGAGGAGTCGGGGCTCGGCAGCAAGCGGAGGCAGCGTGCCCGCGCCAGGGCGGCGGGCTTACCGCCGGAACGACCACGTCAGGTGTCGCTGGAAGGCACCAGGCGGGTGATACCGACCTGGACCGATCCGCTGGCGGCGAAGGCGAGCAGGCCGATCGGTGGCCCGCTCGGCAGGCACGCCGCGGTCGGCACGCACTGGTTCTTCAGCCCGCTGCGGGTGGCGTTGCTGCTGGCCGTGGTGGCGTTGATGTTCGGCTGGTTCGGCAAGGCCGCGTGCATCCAGCAGCTGGAGCGCGAGGACGGCACGCTCGGGCTGGACTGGCGGTCCGGCAGGCCCTACGTGGCGATGTGCTACTCCGACATCGTTCCGCTCTACGGGGCGGAGCGGCTCAACCGGGACGACTTCTTCGTCTACCGTGACGGCTGGCTGGAGCTGAGCACGCCGGGCGGCAGCCAGGCGAGCCTGACCCTGCTGGCCGACGGTGCGGACACGTACCGGATCGCGGGCACCGACGGTCCGGTGACCGCGCTGGATGCGGCGGGCGAGATGTTCCAGCTCCAGCCGGGCGAGCGCATCCAGGTGCTGCCGGACGACCAGCTGCGGTTGCCCGGCGGGCGCACGGTGAGCTTGAGCCCGGGCGACGAGTTGCGGTTCATGGAGTACCCGCCGTTGACCGGGTTGTTCCAGTGGGTCAACGCCCAGCTCACCGACCTGTGGCTGTCCGGAGCCGACGCCGGGTTCCTGCCCGGGGCCATCCCGGTCGCGGTGTACTTCAACATCAGCGCGCTGTTCCTGGCGTTCGCGTGGCTGACCACGGTGTGGGCGGTGGCGCAGACCGCGCGGAGGCGACCGTGGGACGCGGTGCTGGTGGCCATCTCGCCGCTGGTGCTCGTGCACGCGTACACGAGCTTCGACGCGCTGGCCACGGCGGCCACCGCGGCGGCGATCCTGGCCTGGTCGCGGCGGCGTCCGATGCTGGCCGGGGTGCTCATCGGCGTGGGCGGGGCGATCAAGCTGTACCCGCTGCTTGTGCTCGGGCCGCTGCTGGTGCTGTGCATCCGGACCGGGAAGCTTCGCACCTGGCGCGCGACCGGTCTGACCGCCGCGTTCACCGTGGTGCTGATCAACCTGCCGCTGGCGCTGCTCTACCCGCGCGGCTGGCGCGAGTTTCTGCGGCTCAACATCGAACGGGGCATGGACCCCGACTCGATCTACAACGTGATCAGCTCGCTGACCGGCTGGCCGGGGTTCGACGGGCAGCTGGCCGCCGGCGAGGTGCCGGTGAAGCTCAACGCCTTCACCGGGATCGTCTTCGTGCTCTGCTGCGCGGCGATCGCCTACGTGGCGTTGTCGGCACCGAAGCGGCCACGGCTGGCTCAGCTGTGCTTCTTGGTGGTGGCGGCGTTCCTGCTCACCACCAAGGTGTGGAGCCCGCAGTACTCGTTGTGGCTGGTGCCGCTGGCCGCGCTGGCCGTGCCGCACTGGCGGTTGCTGCTCGGGTGGATGGCGATCGACGCGGCGGTGTGGGTACCGCGCATGTTCTACTACCTCGGCACCGACAACAAGGGCCTGCCGCAGGAATGGTTCCTCGGCGCCGTGGTGGTGCGGGATCTGGCGGTGCTGGGGTTGTGTGCGGTGATCGTCTACCAGATCTACCACCCGCACCGGGATCTGGTTCGCCGCAACGGGGACGACGACCCGGCGGGTGGTGTGCTCGACGGGGCGCGGGACGTGCGCGTGCTGCCGGTGGGGAACTCGCGGGGGCGTCCGCGCGGCGGTCGGCGTCGTCAGCGCAGGGACTCGCGCAGGAACGCGATGTCGTCGGCCTGACCCTCGGCAGGCGTCTCCACCACGACCGGGGCGCCCGCCTCCTTCGCCACCCCGGCCAGCACCTCGGGGTCGATGGTGCCGTCGCCGCCGACCACGTTGGCATGCCGGTCGCGGCCGGAGCCGAACTCGTCGCGCGAGTTGTTCAGGTGCACCAGGTCGATCCGGCCGGTGATGGATTTGACCTTGTCGACGGCGGTCTCCAGGTCCCAGCCCGCTGCGTACGCGTGGCAGGTGTCCAAGCAGAACCCGGCGCCGAACTCCCCGATCGCGTCCCACAGCCTGGCCAGCATGTCGAAGTCCTTGGCCAGCGCGCCGTCGCCGCCCGCGGTGTTCTCCACCAGGATCGGCACCTCGAACGGCGCGTCGGCGGCCCGCTCGAACAGCTTGCGCCAGTTGTCGATGCCGACTTGCGGGTCGGTACCCCGTGGCACGTGCCCGCCGTGCACGACCAGCCCGAAAGCCCCGAGTTCCGCGGCCATCTTGGCGTCCTGCGCGACGAGCTTGCGTGACGGGATGCGGATGCGGTTGTTCGTCGAGGCGACATTGACCAGGTAGCGCGCGTGGATGACCACGTCGGCATCCGAGGCGCGCAGTTCGTCCGCCTGCGGGTGCGGCTTGGGGGCCGCCCAGCCCTGCGGGTCGGCGAGGAAGAACTGCACCACCTCGGCACCGCGCTCGCGGATGGCCTTCAACGGGTCGTCGTCCTTGGCGTGAGCACCGATGCGCATGTGTGCAGGCTAGCCCTCGCAGCTGACCGTCCGAGACCTGCATGCGAAGGACCGGGCACGACACGCTCGAGTGAATTCGGCAGGCACCGGCCGGTCCGCCCGCGGGGCGCAGGCCCGGCCGAATAGGACGACGCACGGTAAGTACGCGTGCGTACACCGTCAGTGAGGAAGGCATGGTGAGACGACTTTTCGGCACGGCGCTGGCGGTGCTGTCGGCTGTGGTCATGATCGGGGGCACCGCCCATGCCGAGGAGAAGCCGATGGCGTGGCACAGCAACACCGACGTGGTCCACGGCAGGTGCGCGGCCACCCTGTTGAACGGGCGCGGCGCGCCGCTGGTGGTCGACGCGGACGCGCTCCTGGTGGAGGGCGGCCTGCCCGGCGCCCGGCTGGGGTCGTCCACCGTGCGCGTGGGCGACACCCCGGCGCGGTATCTGCCGGTCGGTGACGCGGTCGAGCTGCTCCGGCTGAACGAAGGCCCCCTCGCCGCGCCGTCGGCGGCCCTTTGCGCAGCGGTCGACGACGTTGCCGCGGCGGTGAACGCGGTGGGCCGTTCCACCCGCGCGGCCGTGCCTGCCGGCTCTCGGCCATTCGCTGGGAACGTGTTGCTCGCGCCATGACCAGGCCGTAATGTCCGAATCACGTCACGACCAGCGAGTTGGATCGTTGGCACAGGTGTAACGGCAACGCACACGACCGGGACTTCCCATGCGGGAGGACTCGACGGCGAGCAGGGGCGAGACGGATGCGGGTCTGGCGGAGAGCGGCAGCGCTCGGGGCGGCGACGGCCATCGCGACGGCCTCGGCGGCCTTCGGCATGCCTGCCGTCGCGGCAGCGGAGACGATCAGCACGCACTGCGGCGGATCGGTCACCGGCAAGCCCGGAGACACCGTCAAGGCGAGCACGTCGGTGCTCGGCCTCAACCTGGGCACCGTCGACCTGGGCGTCATCCAGGAAGGCACCACCGTGCTCAGCAAGACGGTCGGCCTGGTGCAGAAGTTGCTGTGCCGCGTGACGGTGACCGTGACCGGGGCCGCCGACGAGGTGGTCAAGGGTGTCGACAAGGCGACGCCGGAGCCGCTGAAGCGGGTCACCGAACCGGTGACCGGTGCGGTGACCGGGACGACCGAGACGTTGCGCACGGCGGCCGGCGCCCGGCAGGCGCCGTCGGCGGAGTCCCCGACCGTTCCGCAGCGCCCGGCCGAGAACCCGGCTGCGCCTCCGGCGAGCGGACCAGCCGCCACGTCCGGCGGAGGGAAGTCCGCACGTGCCGGAACCGTGCAGACGGTCCGGCCGTCCGAGCAGGCGACCCGGGGGACCGGTGGCGGTGTTCCGGGCAGCGCGCTGCCTTACACCAGCCCGCTGGGTTTCCACGGCGGCGATCCGTCGTCGTTCGCCGTCCCGGGGCTGCGCTACGGCAACGAGCCGGAATACGCACCGCAGTTCGGGCAGCTCGGCGATGACGGGCTGGGCGACCAGGGCGGCCCGGACATCCGCAACGCCGGGAGCGCCAGGGCGCTCGGAGCGGCCGAGGGTGAGGTCGGGCTGCCCGTCCTGCTGGCGGTGCTGGCGCTGGCCGGGGTGAGCGCCGGCCTGGTGCGGACCTGGGTCGTCCGGTCCGCTTCGGGGGCTGGATACTGACCAGCTGTCGCGTACCCTGTGGCAGGATTGTTCGTTACTACCGAGTAGCCTCGCTCTACTCAGGTTAGGAGACGTTGGTGGCTAGGTGGACTGCGCGCAGGACGGTGGCGGCGTTCGCCGTCGGCGGCGTGCTGGCGGGCAGCACGATTCTCCTCGGCATGGGTGACGCCGTCGCGGTCACGGCCGCCGACTCGTGCGGGGGCACGGTGACCGGCAAGATGGGCGAGACCGTCACCCTGAAGTCCTCCGCGGTGCAACAGGCGGCGGTCGATGCCGTCAGCGGGGGTGTCCACTTGCCGCTGCTCGGCATCAAGAACAACAAGGCCAAGCTGCGCGAGCTGTTCGAGGCAGGTCGGTTCGAGCCGATCAGCCTGACCACCGTGCCGCACGCGCCTGCCGGTGTGTTCAGCGACGAGAAGATCGCCGAGGCCGTGGTGCGGACGATCGACGCCGACAAGAACGGCAAGAAGATCCTCGACGCGAAGAACAACCGGGCCGAGGTGCTGAAGGCGGTGGAGGCGCACTGCTCGGACCTGACCGTGCGGGCGTCCGACTACGTGCCGCCGAAGCAGGGCGGCAGCGGGGAGCAGTCGCAGGGCAAGGAGAACAGCAGCGGTGCGGCCCGGCCGGATTCGTCCGGAGCCGACAGCGGTTCGAGTTCCTCGTCCAGCGCGTCCGAAGGCGCCGGTGCGGAGTCGGACGGCGCGCTTCCGGCCACCGGAAGCGGCACCGCGCGCGCCCCGCAGCGTGATTACGGGCAGGTGCCCTACCAGCTGCCCGGTATCGGCTCGGACAAGGTGCCCGACGTTCCCGATGCCGCCCCGTATGGCTCCGCACCGGGGGCAGGCGACATCGGCATCCTGGGCGCCGACGGTGACGGGCCCGAGGTGAGCAACGCGGGCAACGCCGAGCAGATTCACGCGGCCGAGGGGCACGACCGGGCGCTCCAGCTGCCCATGCTGCTCGCCGTGGTCTCGCTGGCGTGCGTTGCGGCGGCGCTGGTCCGCACGTGGGTGCTGCGGCGCGTTTGAGTGACCGGGTGGGCCAGGTCTATGCCGTGCTCGGCTGGCTGCCTGGCCGCGCTGGTCCGACGCCGGCCTGACTGCGTGCGGGTGGCCGGTTCGGCGGGCTGCCAGGCCGGCATCCGGGTCCATTGCCGTGATCAGCCGGACTCGGTCGCCGAGGTACGGTTCCGCCGCTGATGCGCCGGGCGGGCGGGGTGTGTCCGTCGATTTCCGGCGGGCGGGTGTGGATTGGTCGAGGCCTGCGTTGCTTCCCGAGACCGCCCCGCCCGAACCGCCCGTGCGCCCGGCCGCCGGGGCCGGGCACGTGATCTTCGACCGCCGCGCAGGGGATTTCCAGCGGCTTTGCGGAGGGCCGCGCTGAGCTTGTCGGCCCGGCCAGGTAGCCTGTGGTAGCTGACAACCCTCCTGCCACGGATGGTCCGTGGCCGCTCGAGACCACAGGAGGTGAGTGGTTGTGGCACGTCATTACGAGGTCATGATCATCCTCGATCCCAGATTGGACGAGCGCACCGTCGCGCCGACGCTGGACAACTTCCTCAAGGTCGTCCGGGACTCCGGCGGCGAGGTGGAGAACGTCGACGTCTGGGGTCGCCGTCGGCTGGCCTACGAGATCGCCAAGCACAGCGAGGGGATCTACGCGGTGCTGGAGCTCTTCTGCGAGCCGGAGGCGGTCAAGGAGCTGGACCGCCAGCTGTCGCTGCAGGAGAGCGTGCTGCGCACCAAGGTGCTGCGGCGCGACGAGAAGTTCATCGCAGCCGTCAGAGCAAAAGCAAAGGCGTGATGCCCCATGGCCGGTGACACCATCATCACCGTAGTCGGCAACCTGACCGCCGACCCGGAACTGCGGTTCACCCCGTCCGGTGCCGCGGTCGCCAACTTCACCGTCGCGTCGACGCCGCGCGTGTTCGACCGGCAGACCGGCGAGTGGAAGGACGGCGAAGCGCTCTTCCTGCGCTGCAACATCTGGCGTCAGGCGGCGGAGAACGTCGCGGAGTCGCTGACCCGTGGCACCCGCGTGCTGGTCCAGGGGAGGCTCAAGCAGCGCTCCTACGAGACCAAGGAAGGCGAGAAGCGCACGGTGTACGAGCTCGAGGTGGACGAGATCGGGCCGTCGCTGCGCTACGCCACCGCGAAGGTGAACAAGGTCAGTCGCGGCTCGGGTGGCGGCGGCTACGGCGGTGCACCGGCCGGTCCTCCCCCGGACGACCCGTGGGGTTCCGCGCCCCCGGCTGGAGGCGGCGGCTACTCCGACGAGCCCCCGTTCTAGCCAACCCCTCGTGACCGGTTGACTTCACACACATCAGGAGATTCATCGTGGCCAAGCCACCTGTTCGCAAACCGAAGAAGAAGGTCTGCGTGTTCTGCAAGGCGGAGAAGCAAGGCCGCCCGGAGCCGATCGACTACAAGGACACCGCCCTGCTGCGCAAGTTCATCTCGGACCGGGGCAAGATCCGCGCCCGCCGCGTCACCGGCAACTGCAGCCAGCACCAGCGTGACGTGGCCACCGCGGTGAAGAACTCCCGCGAGATGGCCCTGCTGCCCTACACCTCCACCGCCCGCTAAGAGGAGACGTCATGGCCAAGGTAATCCTGACCACCGACGTGGCGAACCTGGGCGGCCCCGGCGAGATCGTCGAGGTCAAGGACGGCTACGCCCGCAACTACCTGCTGCCGCGCGGGTACGCCATCCGTGCCACCAAGGGTGCGGAGAAGAACATCGCCACGATCCGCCGCTCGCAGGAGCTGCGCCGCATCCGCGACCTCGACCACGCCAAGGAGGTCAAGGAGACGCTGGAGAAGCTCGGCACCGTCACGCTGACCGCCAAGGCGGCCGAAGGGTCGAAGAAGCTGTTCGGCTCGGTGAAGGCTGCCGACGTCGCCGCCGCGATCAAGCAGGCGGGCGGTCCGGTGCTGGACAAGCGCACGATCGACCTCGGCGGCCACATCAAGACCGTCGGCAAGCACCCGGTGACCATCCGGCTGCACCCGGAGGTCACGGCGAACATCAAGGTCGAGGTGACCGGACAGGCGCAGTGACGCCCACGCTTCGGCTCACGATCGAAGGCTCTCTCCCTCGGGAGGGAGCCTTCGTCGTTTCGAGCCCGCGCCGAGGTCGAGGTTGCCACGACTTGCTTGCGGAGCGAAGTCAAGGCCATCGTGGAGCGGATCCGCCGGGCAGCAGGCCGGGACATCGATTTTGTTTCCCGCTCGGGCTGCTGAGCGTGCCAAGGCGTACGTGCACGATTACCGACACTGCTTCGCGCTTGGGCTGCTGAGCGCACACACCAAGGCCTACCTGCGCGATCACCGGCGTGCCAAGAAGCCGAGGCCGGCTGAATTGCAGAAGAAGCCGCAGTGACACGGACTGCGAACGGTCAGGCCACGTCCAGTAGCCGCTCGCATTCGGCGATCAGCCGCTGCCGGAGCGGAGCGGCGCGTTCGGTGAAAGTCCGCTGGGCCTGGACGTACTCCCGCTTGCCCTCCGGGGTCTCGATGCGGACCGGTTCGAACCCGAGGTCGCTGAGGTCGTACGGTGACGCCCGCATGTCCAGCACGCGAATGTCCCAGGCCAGCTCGAAGCAGTCGGCGACCAGGTCCGACGAGACCATCGGGGACAGCCGGAAGGCGTGCTTGTACAGGTCCATGCCGGCGTGCAGGCAGCCGGGCTGCTCGAACTCGGCACGGTCGTCGCGGCCCGGGGAGAGGGTGTTCAACGGACGCGCGGCCGGGGTGAAGAAGCGGTAGGCGTCGAAGTGGGAGCAGGCGATGCGGTGCTGCTCGACGACCGCGTCGGTGCCTGCCGAGCCAAGCCGCAGCGGCCAGGCGGAGTGCCGGGTCTGGTCTTCGGACAGCCGGTAGACCATCGCCCACTCGTGCAGGCCGAAGCAGCCGAAGTTGCCCGGCCGCCGGGCCGTTGCGGTCAGCAGCCGGTGCAGCGACTCGACGAGCGGTCGTTGGGAGGTGACGTAGTCGCGCGAGATGGTGACCGTGTGCCTCGGAACCGAAGAGCCCGCCGCGACCGGCGCGTACCCCTTCAGCCCGGTGTATTCCTTGGCCTCGGCGAGCGCGACGCCGAACCCCGGGTGCCAGCGGCGCAGCTGTCCCGGCCGGTAGGAGTAGTAGGTGAAGAGGAAGTCGTAGACCGGGTGCTTCACGCCCGCCTTGCGCCTGGCCAGGTGGGGTTGCAGGTAGCGGTCGACGCGCGCGGCGTGGGCGGCGGCGCGTTCCCGCCACCGCTCGGCCGGCAGCACCGACAGGTCTGCGACAGTCGTCATCCCCACGAACGACCAGCGTAGAGACCCCTTGGCAGGCCGGACACAACGGGCGCTCGGACGAATCCGCCGCGCCCCAGGCCATGCCGTCGGCTTTGTTCGGGCTGGCTGGTCGCGACCTGGAAGGGGTTTGTTCGGGCTGACTGGTCGCGACCAGGTAGAGGCTCGTTCGCGCTGACTGGTCACGACCAAGAAGAAGCCCGCGGCCTCGAGGCCGCGGGCCGAATCATCCGGGAACGCGAACGACCCGGCGTGCCGCGCGCGGCACACCGTTCACACTTGGTCGCTCGCGCCAATCCTGGTGGTGACGATGTCGAGGTCCGTCATGTCGTTGTCGGTCCGACCGTCCGCGGAGCCGCCGGCTCCGTTACCCCCAGTGTCGTCGTCCTCGAACCCGACGATGAGAACGACGACCAGGACCCCGAGGGCGAGCAACAACATCGCGACACCTGCGGTCATGGCGTCTCACCTTCTTCCCTCGGATCACCGGCTGTGCAGCCGATCACACTTTCGACGACCAAGACCGCGTACCCGTTGCAGTGGTTGGGGCCCTACCCGGCATCCGCCACCAGTAATCCACCGAACGGAGCATTGCCTCCACAGGTTATCCACAGGGTTGTCCCCAGCTGGGGGTAACTTTCCGCAACCCATGCGCAACCGTGGGTGCATGGCCGGACACGCCAAGAAGCCCGGGAGCGCCACGCACTCCCGGGCTTCGCCGCAGCCAGGTCCTGTCAGGTCCTGACAGGCCTCGTCACCGTCAGCCGAGCCGCTGCTTGAGCGCCTCCAGCTCGTCGCGCAGCGCCGACGGCAGCTTGTCACCGATCTTGGCGAACCACTCCTCGATGAGCGGGATCTCGGCCTTCCATTCCTCGGGGTCGACGCGCAGTGCCGCCTCGACGTCCTCGCGCGACACGTCCAGGCCGTCCAGGTCCAGGTCGTCCGCGCTGGGCACCCAGCCGATCGGGGTCTCGTGCGCCGCGGCCTTGCCTTCGATCCGCTCGATGGCCCACTTCAGCACGCGCGAGTTCTCGCCGAAGCCCGGCCACAGGAACCGGCCGTCCTCGCCCCGGCGGAACCAGTTCACGTAGAAGATGCGCGGCAGCTTGCCCGCGTCGGCCCGCTTGCCGGTGTCCAGCCAGTGCTGGAAGTAGTCACCGACGTGGTAGCCGAGGAACGGCAGCATGGCCATCGGGTCACGCCGCACTTCGCCGACCTTGCCCGCGGCCGCGGCGGTCTTCTCCGACGACAGCGTCGCACCCAGGAACGTGCCGTGCTGCCAGTCGCGCGCCTCGGCGACCAACGGAACCGTGGTCTTGCGGCGGCCGCCGAAGAAGATCGCCGAGATCGGCACCCCCTTCGGGTCGTCCCACTCGGGAGCCAGGATCGGGCACTGCGACATCGGCGTGCAGTACCGCGAGTTCGGGTGCGCGGCCGGCTCGTCGGAATCCGGCGTCCAGTCCTTGCCCTTCCACGACGTGGCGTGCGCGGGCGTGTTCTCCAGGCCTTCCCACCAGACGTCGCCGTCGTCGGTCAGCGCGACGTTGGTGAAGATCGAGTTGCCCTGGTCGATCGTCTCCATCGCGTGCGGGTTGGTCTTGCGGTTGGTGCCGGGCGCCACGCCGAAGAACCCGGCCTCCGGGTTGACCGCGTACAGCCTGCCGTCCTCACCGAACCGCATCCACGCGATGTCGTCGCCCAGGGTCTGCACCCGCCAGCCGGGGATGGTCGGCCGCAGCATGGCCAGGTTGGTCTTGCCGCACGCGCTCGGGAACGCGGCCGCGATGTAGTAGACCTTGTCCTCGGGGCTGATCAGCTTCAGGATCAGCATGTGCTCGGCGAGCCAGCCCTCGTCGCGCGCGATCACCGAGGCGATGCGCAGCGAGTAGCACTTCTTGCCGAGCAGCGCGTTGCCGCCGTAGCCGGAGCCGTAGCTCCAGATCGCCCGCTCCTCCGGGAAGTGCGAGATGTACTTGGTCTCGTTGCACGGCCACGGCACGTCCTTCTGGCCGGGCTCGAGCGGCGCGCCGACCGAGTGCAGTGCCGGCACGAACTCCCGCTCGGTGCCGTCGGGAGCGATGAACTTGTCCAGCGCCGCCTTGCCCATCCTGGTCATGATCCGCATCGAGGCCACCACGTACTCGGAGTCGGTGATCTCGATGCCCAGCTTCGGGTCGTCGGACCCCAGCGGCCCCATGCAGAACGGGATGACGTACATGGTGCGGCCGCGCATCGAGCCGCGGAACAGCTCGGTCAGCGTGGCCTTCATTTCGTCCGGGTGCATCCAGTTGTTGGTGGGGCCGGCGTCCTCCTCGCGCTGGGAGCAGATGAACGTCCGCTCCTCGACGCGAGCGACGTCGTTGGGGTCGGAGGCCGCCCAGTAGGAGTTGGGCTTGGACTTCAGCGGCACGAACGTCCCCGCCTCGACGAGCTTCTGGTTGATGCGTGCCGACTCCTCCTCGGAGCCGTCGACCCATACCACTCGGTCCGGCGTCGTCAGCTCGGCGACCTCCCGCACCCAGGCAAGCACCTTGCTGTGCGTTGTCGGCGCGGCGTCCAGTCCAGGGATGGCTACTGCGGTCATCTCTTCGTATCTCCTGACTCCAACCGGGCGGTCCGCGCGCGGAACAAGCACGGACCCCCCCTCGGCGGGCTCGCGGTTTGCCGGTGACCGAAAAACTCAATGCCGCTGACGGCGACGCTGCCGCCAGCGGCTGCGGTGTGGGGTTGCCTCGAGAGTAACCGCGACGCGCGCGCAGGCGAGCGGGCCGACCTGTCGGATCTCTCACAAGAACGATCAGGGAATCGATTCAGTTGGGTCGAAATCCCCTCTTCGGTGGAGGATTTTCGGTGCTGCGCAGGGCCTGTCGTACCCGGCGGAAGCCTCTTGCGATCGATCGCTCGGCCGGTGCGCCCGGCGGGAGAACGTAACGAGGCCCGACACCTCCCCCAACCGTGCCGGGCCTCGTGCTCACCAGGAGCGTCAGTTCATGTTCACCCACAGGCCGGTGTTCGCGTCGATCTTGACCACGCCTTCGGTGAAGCCGCTGGGCCCGCCCGTGTCGGCCGGTGCCCCGCCCGGCGTGCCGTCCACGCCGTCGACCTTCGTCCACTGGCCGCCGCCCTGGTGCTCCAGCGCCTGCGTGCTGCCGTCCTGGCCGACGATCACCACGTAGTCGGCTTCGCCGTCGTTGTCCACGTCGGTGAAGTAGTAGGTGTTGCCCGCCTGGTCCTCGCTCACCGCGGTGTCGTTGACGCCGTCGGAGTTGGTGTCGATCGTCGGCGTGCCGACCTCGACTTCTTGCCCGTCGGGCAGCTCGGCCTTCAAGACGCCGCCGCCCACCGTCGACGTCTCGTCGGCGGGCTCCGGGGCGGGCGCGGGCTCGGCACCGTCCGTCGGCTCCGGTGCGGGTCCTGGCAAGCTGGGGTCGACCGCCACCCATTCGCCGGTGGTCTCGTCGAACCGGGCCTCGGCCACCAGCTCACCCGTCGCGCTGACCTCGGCGTACTCGTCCGCCACCCGGTCGCCGTCGGTGTCGACGTAGACGCTCTTGGAACCGTCCGCGTTGTTGACGACCGCAGCGTCCGGGGTCCCGTCATGGTCGAGGTCGATGTTCATCTCGGTGGCGTACTCGGTGCCGTCGACGGTGACCGTCATCTCCTCGTTGCTGGTCACGGTCGGTTCGGTACCGCCAGTCTCATCGACGTACATAGCCCTCAATCCCCTTAGTGCCGGCGCATCCGTCCGCTCGGTGTCAACACCAGATCTGACTCACCGTAGGCCGGTTCGGTTCCCCATCACAACTTGCTCGCCCTGCTTCCCCCCAGCCGGGCACGGACTTTCTCCAGCATCGCCGCCGCCTGAGCCCGTCCGTCACCGGCCAGCGTCAGCTTCTTGCCGACGGCGCCGAGCTTCTTGGACTTCTCCACCGCAGTCATCTTCAGCGCCTCGTCGACCTTGGCCAGCTCGGCCTCGATCGCCTCCACCCGTTTGCTCAGCGCCTCGTCCAGCGCCATGTGCAGCTGGTGTTCCGCCTCGATGATCTGTTCCTGCACCAGCTGATCCATCGTGGAGCGGGCGTCGGCGATGGCGTCGGCCAGCCACGTCTTGACGTGCTGTTTGTTCGCCGCGTGTCTGCGGGTCCGGCCGATCCACCAGCCGGCCCCGAGGCCGATCGCCAGCACCGGCGCGGCCACCAGGCCCGCCGTGGCGAGGGTGACCGCGCCACCCGTGGCCAGGCTCAGCCCCATGCTGCTGGCGCCGATCCCCATGTAGGCGCCCATGCCGATCATCAGCTTGTCCTCGGCCGTGGACGGTTTGCGGTCCGGGGGCCGGATGACCACGTGCGGGCGGCCGGTGCGAGCCACCTGAGCCCGGAACTGCTGCAGCTCCTCCGGTGTGAACAGTTCGGCGAGCACGTTGCCCGCCACCTCGTTCAGCCGCTGCGACAGCAGCGCGGTCAGCCGGGCCGAGACCACCTGCAGCGCCGAGTCGACCTCGGCGGGCAGCTGCTCGAGGCGGTCCGCGTCGGCCCCGTCGATCTGATGCCGGAACCAGGCCTGCACGTCCCGCATCTGCCGGGCGACCTCGTGGTTGAGGTCGACCCGGGCGTGCTGCACCTCGCTGCGCAGCTTCAGCACCCAGCCGCGGGTGGAGGACTTGCGTTCCGCGTTCAGCTCGTCCCGCCTGGCGCGCAGCGCATCGGCTTCGGACTCGCCGGAGGTGAGCGTGCGCCGCTCGGCCTGCAGCTTCGCTTCCTGCTCGTCGAACGCCGTGATCAGCGTGCGCATGGTGTTGGCGCCGGTGAGCAGTTCCGCCTTGCCGATCAGCTGCTCCTGCAGCACTTCCTGCAACGCGATGATCCCGGACTTCTCCCGCAGCATGGCCGCCGCCTGCTCGTTGGGCGCCTTGCCCGCCATCTCGAACAGGCGCGCCGAGACGGGGTGGAACTCCGCGTCGGCGAACCGGGGCGCGTGCTGCCGCAACAGCTCGCGATTGGCGTCCCTGATCTGCTCCCAGCCGCGGAAGGCGTCCACCTTGGACAGCGCGAACAGCACCGTCTCCACGCTGTCACTCGTCTTTGTCAGGAAGTGCAGCTCGCTGGAGGTCAGCGGCGCCGAGGCGTCGACGACGAACAGCAGCGCGGTGGCCGACGACGCCGCCTCCAGGGCGAGCTCACCATGCTGGGAATCCAGGCCGCCGACCCCCGGGGTGTCCACCACGCAGATGCGCTGCAACAACGGGCACGGGCCGGCGACCTCCACGTAGCGCGGTGGGGTCTGGCCCACCGGGAGCTCGTGGGTGGCCGAGGTCCACATGGGCAGCTCGGCGAGCTCGAACGGCACCGGCTGCCGCCCCGGGTAGCACGCCTGCGCCCGCCACTCGTCGGCGTGGTCGAAGATCAGATAGGTCGCGGTCGCCACGTCGGCGTCCACCGGAGACAGGCCCGGCATGGCGAGCAGCGCGTTGATCAGGGAGCTCTTGCCCCGCTTGGTCTCCCCGACGACCACGACGGACGGCTTGGTCTCCTGCTTGCTCCGCACGCCGGCGACCCAGGTGGCGGCTTCCGGGTCGATCTCCCTGAGCTTGCCCAGCAGCGTGTCGGTGGTCTTGCGCAGCGCGTCCGGAAGCGCGTCCTTGACCTTGGCGGCCAGGAAATCCGGGATCGTCATCCGGTCTCTCCCGCTTTCACCGAGTACACCGTGACGATCGGGGCGCGCAGCACCTTGTCGCCGTCGCGGAAGCCGACCAGCTCGGTCTCGGCGATGGTGCCGTCCAGGTCCGGATCAGTGGTCGGGACCGTGCCGCCCGCTTCGTGCACGGCGGGATCGAACTTCTCGCCGTCCGGCCGCAGCGCGGTCACCCCGACGCCGGCCAGGCCCTCCTCCAGCCGTTCCACCACACCGCCGCTGCGCGCCCGGTCCAGCGCGTACAGGCACAGCCTGATGAGCTCGGCTCGCTCCGCTCGGAGGCGGTCGATCTCCGCGTTCTGCGCGGTGTCGGCGGCCGGAGTACCTTGCTCCGCCGGCGCGGCGTGGGTGGCGTGTTCCGGCGATGCCGCGTGGCCTGCGTGTTCCGGCGATGCCGCGTGGCCTGCGTGTTCCGCCGGTGCGGCGTGGCTGGCGTGTTCCGCCGGTGCCACGTTCGCGGCGCTTTCGGCCGGTGCCGTCTCGGCCGCGTTCGGCACCGGTGTCACCTGGGTGGCATGCTCCGGCACCGCTTGCCCGGCAGGCGCGTCTGAGGCCGCTTGCGCAGCCGCATCGGCGTTGCTGATCACCTGCGCGGCGATCTGCCCGGTCGGGCTGTCGTCTCCGGCTACGTCGTCGTGTTCGACGGTGTCGCGCTTCCTACCGAACCAGGCCATGGCCCCCTCCTCACTTGCCTTCGCGCAGCTGCTGCCAAATCAGGAAGTACGCGCGATGCACCACGTGCGCTACTCGGCTCTGCGCGGGCGTGGCGCCGAACGAGGCGAACGACCGCCACCAGCCCGCCCGTTCCAGGGCACGCTCGGCCAGCGCGGCCCGGTCCGCGTCCGGCATGCCCAGCTGCTGGCGTACGTCCGCGTTGCTGCCGACGCGCAGCACCTCCTCGGTGAGATCGGGCGGCAGGTCCACGGCGCCGCTGGTGATGAGCGTCAGCGCCTCGAGCAGGCGGAGCTGGTGGGCTTCCGGTTTGGCCAGCAGCACCTCGATCGCGTCCCGCACCTTCGCTCGCTCGGTCGGGTCCTCCGCGGCATGCGCGAGCGCGGTGAGCGACGCCAGCGCGGCGGCCGCCTTGATGCCGTCGGCGCGCGCGGCGAACACGGTGTTCAGCCGGGCCCGGACCGCGTCCAGCCCGGACGCGTCCAGGATCGTGCGCCGCAGTCCACCTGCGGTGATCGACGGATTCGCCCGGATGGCCCGGACACTGGCCCGGATCCCGTACAGGTCCAGCCGTTCCAGCAGCCGCGCGCGGGTGCTCGCCGAGACGTCGCACTCCCACGACGTGAACATGTCCGCCGACAGCAGCATCGTCTCGAGCACGTCGTCGGGCAGCTCGGCCAGCTCGCGCAGGGCGTCGGCGTCGGTGGAGGTGAACACGCCCGTTTCGGCCGATTCGGCGAGCAGTCCGATCACCGGCAGGACGTCGGCCACCCGGGGCTTGAGCGTGGCGGCCTGCCGCTCGGCCAGGATCGACGCCGCCTTCCACACGTCGCCGTCGGCTCCTGCGACGGACTCGGCCGCGATGGTGTCGGCCTTGTTCAACACCGCGATGGCGTTCACCGGCCCGGCCTCCCTGGATGCGGTCGCCGCGGTGAAGGCGGCCAAAGCCTGCTGGTCGTCGGCGCGCACGCTCTGGGTCACCACGTACAGCACCGCCTCGGCTCCCGCGACGGCGTGCCGGGACACGTCGTCCAGCTCGGTGACGGCGGGCTCGGCATCGTCCTCGTCGTCGCCGGGCCTGCGGTGCTTGCCCGTGGCTCCCAGCAGGTTCTCCGTCCTGCGCACCGACGCGGCATCGAGCGACCCGAGCCCCGGGGTGTCGATGACGGTCATGTCCTGGAGCACGGCGTTGGTCAAGTACGCCTCGATGTGCGAGACCTTCTCGACGTTGATGCCCAGCGTGGACGGGATCATCCCGTCGGAGGAGAACGGCAGGACCTCCTTGCTGCCGTCCCGCATCACCACTTCGATGCGGTCCACCGTGCCGTACTGGAAGCGGGTGACCAGACGGGTGCACTCGCCTACGTCCGTCGGTGCCACCCGGCGCCCGATCAGCGCGTTGACCAGCGTCGACTTGCCCGACTTGATCCGGCCGGCCACGGCGACCTGCAGCGGAGCTCCCAGCCTGCGCAACACCTCGGTGAAGCCGGCGGCAGTGCGCGGCCCGACCTGCGGCTGCAGCCGCCTGCACAGGTTCGCCACCGACGTCGACAGCGGCCCTGCGAGGGTGCCCTGCTCCATCACGTGTGGTGTCCCCCATCCCGTTCGACCGTGGCTGGGCGCCTGCCAGACAGCAGCATGCCATGTGTCCCGGTAACTGATTAACGGGTCGGCCCGACAGCGGTAGGGGGGCGCGCCGCGCGCGAGTGGTGTTAAGTCTGCGTAAAGCGTCTGTGATACCTCTCACGAAGTGCGGCTGTACCGCCTCTGACCAGGTCAAATGGACTTACGGGCGTGACATGAGCCCGCTGGAGGTGTCCCGATTGCCGCCTGCTGAGACAGACAGCAAAGAATTTTCCGACCCACGACTGCACGTGGAGCCGACCGCGGCACTGCAATGGCTTCAGGCAGTCGAAGTACCGAGCAGTGCGGCCAGTGCGACGACCCCAGCGGGAATCCGCCGCGCCTTCTTGCACCGCGCCCCGCAGACCGAGGTGCTCGCGCTGTACCGGCAGGCGTGCCGGGCGGCCGGGGATGCCGCAAGCAGCGTGCCCGCGCCGTGGTGGCTGCGCGCGCTGCACCGCGGGGCGATCGATTCCCGGGTGACCGCGTTCCGCATCGAGGACCGGGTGGCGCAGCTGCTGCAGCCCCGCACCGGCTGGGAGTTCGTGCCGTGGGCGGCCGACGGGGAATCCGGGTACTGGGAGTTCGTGCCGTCCGAGCACGGCCCGTCCGGCTACCGGGTGCCCACCACGTTGCTGCTGACCGACCGGCACGACGGCTGGATCGACGTGCTGCCTGCGCACAGCGGCCCCACCCCGGAACCGATCGCCATCGAGGGCCTTGCCGGGCTGCGCGCCCAGCTGGGCAACATCGAAGCTTTGCGCTGAGCACCCCTCGGGTTGTCCTCGCACCGAGGGTCAGCGCACCGTCCTCCCAGGGGATCACCGCAGCAGCGTCCGGCGCGAGCCCCCCGGAAGGCGGATCCCCTTTCCCTCGCGTCCGCACCCGCCGTACGGTCGGGCCGGGCGGCATCGCCGTGCCAGCCGCCGACGGTGCCGGCAAGCCCTGGTCAGCGCCGCGGCGGGCGCGCTCAGTAGGGTCGATTCCCGTGCGTAGTGAGCAGCAACCCCGCATGCGCAGCGTGGTCAGCTATGTGCGGCGCGGCGGCCGGATGACGGTCGGGCAGCAGCGGGCATGGGACGAACGGTGGCCGTTCTACGGCCGCTCGGTGCACGATCTGCCGGAGGGCCCGCTCGATTTCGCCGCCTGGTTCGGCCGCGAGGCCCCGGTGATGCTGGAGATCGGCTCCGGCATGGGGGAGACCACCGCGCAGCTGGCGCATGCCGCGCCGGAGCTGAACTACGTCGCCGTCGAGGTCTACGAGGCGGGCCTCGGTCAGCTGATGCTGCGCGCGGACCGGCTGGCGCTGACCAACCTCCGGTTGATCCACGGTGACGCGGTCGAACTGCTGAAGCACCACATTGCGCCCGGCTCGCTGCACGGCGTGCGCATCTTCTACCCGGACCCGTGGCCGAAGAAGCGGCACCACAAGCGGCGGCTGATCCAACCGCCGTTCGTGCGCCTGGTGGCCGAACGGCTCGTGCCGGGCGGCACGCTGCACCTGGCCACCGACTGGGAGAACTACGCGGAGCAGATGCTCGAGGTCTGCTCGAACGAGCCGCTGCTGCGCAACCGATATCCCGGCGAGGGGTGGGCGCCGCGGCCGGAGTGGCGGCCGGTGACCAAGTTCGAAGCCCGGGCGGAGCGGGAAGGCCGGGTGTCCCGCGACCTCATCTTCGAGCGGGTCGCCGAGGCGTCCGATGACGACGGGCCGGCCGGCGGGGAGCGGGCCGGAACCGAAGGGGGCGGCCTACCTGCCGGTGATGGCGGTGCCGCCGCCGACGTGCGCGCCGAGGCGTCGAACTGACGCCAGGCGGGTGCCCGCATCCTTCGTTCGTCCCCGGTGGATGCCCGGGCGATGCGGCGAACCGATCGACCACTGCCGCCGATCGGTCCCGGTGACGAGCGACGGCCCACACCTGGCGGGCTCGGGAATCCGGCTCGCTCGGCGGGCGGCCTAGGATCGCGGTCATGGTTGCTCGTCGTCTCACCGCGCCCGTGCTGCTGCCCTGTGACCCGGAGTGCAGCGTCGTGCGGGATGCCGCCGTCGACATCACCGCGGACGGCCGGATCGGCTACTGCGGCCCTGCTGCCGATGCGCCCGCGCTCGACCCCGGTGTGCCGGTCAGCAGGCTCAGCGGGATCCTGCTGCCCGGGCTGATCAACACGCATGCGCACAGCCCGATGACCGTGCTCCGCGGCATGGGCGGCGACCTGCCGCTGCTGCGCTGGCTGCACGAGGTGATCTTCCCGGCCGAAGCCAGGATGCGGCCGGAGGACGTGCGGGCAGGCATGGTGCTCGGCTCGGTGGAGATGCTCCGGTACGGCGTGACGACCAGCGCCGAGATGTACTTCCACGCCGAACAGATCGCCGAGGCCGTGCTGGCCACCGGGGCCCGCGTGGTGCTCGGGGTGTCGATCATCGACCTGCCGGGCCTACCGTGGCGGCCGGTGGTGGACGAGGTCGGCAAGTGGATCGACAGCGACGGGCTGCGGTTCGGCCCGCACGACCGCGTCGAGCTCAGCTACGGCGCCCACTCGGCCTACCTGCTGCCGGAGGAGGCGCTGCGGTTGGTCACCGAGTCGGCGCGGCAGCGCGACGCCCTGGTGCAGATCCACGTGGCCGAAGCCCGCAACGAGGACACCGAGCAGCGGGCCGAGCACGGCTCGGTGCCGCGCCTGCTGGACAAGCTGGGCATGCTCGACGGCCGGGTGCTGGCCGCGCACTGCGTCCATCTGGACGACGACGACATCGCGTTGTTCGCCGAGCGGGGGACCGGCGTGGCGCACTGCCCCGGGTCGAACGCCAAGCTCGCCTCCGGCATCGCCCGGCTGGCCGACCTGCGGAGAGCGGGCGTCCGGGTGGGGCTGGGCACCGACGGGCCGGCGTCCAACGACGACCTCGACCTGTGGCACGAGATGCAGCTGGCCGCGTTCCTGTCCCGGCTGGCCACCGAGGACTCCACCGCCCTGCCCGCGGATGCCGCGCTGCTGCTGGCCACCAGGGGCGGTGCCGCCGCGCTCGGCCGGGACGACATCGGCGCGATCGCAACCGGCCGGTGGGCCGACCTGGTGCACATCGACCCGGACGACCCGGCGTTCGCGGCAGGCATCGACGTGCCGGATGAGCAGCTGCTGGCCAACCTGGTCTGGGCGGCGGGCTCGCGGCGGGTCAGCGACGTCTGGGTGGCCGGTGAGCTGGTGGTCGCGGAAGGGGAGCCGACCCGCGTCGACCGTCAACAGGCGCAGGCCGACGTCGCAGCGGCCACGGCACGGGTCCGGGTCTGACCGGGCGCAACAGACTCCTACACGCATTCGACCGGTCCGCCGGATCACCGTGCGGACGGGAAATGTCCCTGCGGGTCGACTGTGTGCTCCTGCGCTCGTCACCGCTTCGTCGTGATCGTTCGCCGGTGCCCTTCGCGACGCACCATCGCACCCATGATCGATCCACATGCGAGACGGAAGTACGTGGCAGCAGGACTGATGGCGATCATGCTCGGCGGTGCGGGAGCGGGCGTCGCGTACGCCGCCGACTGCCCCGGCGCGTCGGCGGCCGGCCACCGGGTGGCGGTCTCCGTCCATGACGACGGACGTCATCCGGAGGTCCTGGACGGTCGTCACCCGGGATCGAGCCCGGACCGGCACCGCGATTCGGTGGACGGGCGGCACTTCGAGCCGGCCGAACGGACCAGGCACGCCCTCGCCGTCAGGGTGCCCGGCGACGCTCCCCTGCAATGGCGACTCCCGCGCTTCATCGACCTGACCTGGCTGGCGCAGGTGTTCGAGAACTTGCGCGCCACGGGCCACACCGCCGCCATGGCCGTCCGGATCCCCGCACCGGCCAGGTCGCTCCGATCGGACACCGCGGAGGAGCGTCAGGCACCGCCCAGCCAGGACCCCAGGCCGTCGGACGCGCCGCTGCCCGAGGAGCAGGCCGTCGTGGACCTGGTGAACAAGGAACGGGCAGCCGCGGGCTGCCAGCCGCTGACCGTCGACGACCGGCTCGCGCGCGCCGCCCGCAAGCACAGCGCGGACATGGTCGCACGCGGCTACTTCGACCACACCACCCCGGAGGGTGCCTCGTTCGTCGACCGGGCCAGGGCCGAGGGGTACCCCAACCCGAGCGCGGAGAACATCGCCAAGGGCCACCGCAGCGCGCAGAGCGTGGTGCGCGGCTGGATGGCATCCGACAGGCACCGGGCGAACATCCTCAACTGCGATCTGCGCACCATCGGTGTGGGATTGAGCAAAGACGGCTGGGTGTGGACGCAGGTGTTCGGCTACTGACCTAGGATCGGCAGCGTGGAGATTCTGTTCACCTCGCTGCTGATCCTGGCCATCGTGGCCGTCACGTGGTTCGCCGGCTACGTCGTGTACCGGCTGTACCAGGACTGAAGCCGGCACCGATGTCCGACGGCAACGAAGCGATCCAAGCCGCCGCGGAGCGCGCCAAGCTGACCCGGTGGCGGAATATCCCGCAGCTGGACGGCCTGCCCATCGACGGGGACACGGCCAACCTGCGCGAGGGGCCGCCACTGCACGAGGCGTGCCAGCCGCTGCTGCCGTTGGTCGGTGTCTGGCGGGGTGAGGGCCAGGTCGACTACCCGACCATGGACGGCCCTCGCTCGTTCGCCCAGCAGATCGTCATCGCGCACGACGGCAGGCCGTTCCTCTTCCACGAGGCACGGTCCTGGCTGCTCGACGCGGACGGCAACGTGGTGCACACGGCCGCCAGGGAGACCGGCTGGTGGCGGCCGCAGCCGGACGGCTCGTTCGAGCTGCTGCTGGCGCACAGCACCGGCATTCTCGAAGTCTTCTACGGCAAGCCCCGCACCCAGACGTCGTGGGAAATGGGCACGGACGCGGTGATGCGCACCGTGTCCGCCAAGCAGGTCACCGGGGCCAAGCGGCTGTACGGGATCATCGGCGACGGCGACCTCGGTTATGTCGAGGAGCGGGCCATGGCCGGCCAGCCGCTCCAGCCGCACACCTCCGCGCGCCTCGAGCGGATCGTCGGCTAGGCGTACTGCGCTTCGTACAGCTCGGTCAGCTCGCGGTGCAGCGCGGTCGCATCCGGCAGCCGCTGCCCGTCGATCGTGTGCACGCGGGTGATCAGCCGCACCGAGGAGGTCAGGAACACCGCGTCGGCGGCGAGCAGGTCGGCCACCCGCAGCTGCTCCACCTTCGTGCCCCAGCCGGCGCGCTCGGCGGCCCGGAACACCGCTGCTTGCGTCGTCCCCGGCAGGATGCCCAGCGCGGCAGGCGGGGTGTACAGGGTGCGGTCCTTCACTGCGACCACCGACGAGGTCGGCCCTTCCAGAACGCGCTCACCGGAAACGAACACGGCGTCGTCCGCACCACGGCGCTCCGCCTCGCGCACCGCGGCCATGTTGACCGCGTACGACAGCGTCTTGGCGCCGAGCAACAGCCACGGGGCGGTGTCCACCAGCGACGGGTCCAGCCCGCGCTCCAAGGTCACCACGGCAACGCCTTCCTGCCGTTGCCGCACGATCTTCTCCTCCACCGGTGAACCGAGCCCGAAACCGGTGGGCACCCCGTTCACCCCGCGGGTGTAGACGAGCTTCAGCGCCATCTCCCGCCCGCCGTGGTAGCCGTCGATCACCGCCTGGCTGAGCCGCTCCCACGCGGCCAGGTCCGGCTCCGGCAGGTCCAGCATCGCCGCAGAGCGGGCCAGCCGCTGCAGGTGCGGGCCGAGCTCCCTGGCCTTGCCGTCGACCACGAGGATGGTCTCGAACACCCCGTCGCCGCGCTGGACGACTTGGTCGTCCACCCTGATCTGCGCGGTGTCCGGGTCGGCGGTGCGTCCATCGAGGAATACCAGCGAGCGCATAATCGTCAGGGTAGAGGCATCGGCACGAGGAGGCCCGTGAACTCACCGAACCTGACCCGCCCGCGGGCCGTCGAGCCGCCGGACGACCATCCCGAGGCCGGCGTCCCGTGGCACTTCGGCGACCCGTTCGCCGAACAGCGCGCGGCCGCCAGGAGCGCGGCCGTGGTGGACCGGTCGCACCGGCAGGTGCTGGCCGTCCGGGGCGACGACCGGCTGTCCTGGCTGCACCTGGTGATTTCCCAGCACGTCAGCGAGCTGCCGATGGGCAGCGGCACCGAGGCTCTGGTGCTCGATGCGCACGGCCGCATCGAGGCGCACATGACGCTGGCCTACCCGGAACCGGACGGCGACGAGGAGCCGGCCGTGTGGCTGGACGCCGACCCCGGCGTACAGGTGACCAACGCGCTGCCCAAAGGCGGCAAACAGCCGTTGCTGGAGTACCTGGACGCCATGCGGTTCTGGTCGAAGGTCACGATCACCGACGCGACCGCCGAGCGTGCCGTATTGAGCGTCCTCGGGCCGGACGCCCGTGACGTGCTCGCCAAGACCGGGCTCCCCACCGGCACGGCGGACGCCCAGGACTATGCCTCGGCCGCCGCTCGTGGTGTCGTGGTCCGGCGAATGCCGTGGCCCGGGCGCGGCTCGTACGACCTCCTGGTGCCGCGCGACGAGCTCGTCGAGTGGTTCGACCGGCTGGTGGAAGCGGGCGCCCGGCCCGCGGGCAGCTGGGCCTTCGACGCACTGCGGGTGGAGGCGCTGCGCCCACGGCTGGGCGTGGACACCGACGAGCGTGCCATCCCGCACGAGGTGAATTGGATCGGCACCGCGGCCCACGTGGCCAAGGGCTGCTACCGCGGGCAGGAGACCGTGGCCAAGGTGCACAACGTGGGCAGGCCGCCCCGCCGGATGGTGCTGCTGCACCTGGACGGGTCGATCGACGTGCTGCCGGAGACCGGTGACCCGGTGGTGCTCGACGGGCGCACCGTGGGACAGGTCGGCACGGTGATCCAGCACCACGAGCTCGGCCCGATCGCGCTGGCGCTCGTCAAGCGCTCGGTGCCGACCGACGCCGAGCTGCTCACCGGGGTGGACGACCGGGTGGTGCAGGCCGCCATCGACCCGGACTCCGAACCGGGGGAGCACGTCGGCCCCGGTCGTCGGACACTCGAACGGTTCAAAATCCGCTGAGGCTGCGGCCATCCGCGTGACAGCACCCCACCCGCCTTGGCAGTGCACGGACGGCTGGAGCAAGATGACGCCGTGATCGAAGTGCGTATCGGTGGCAGGCGGCGCATCGACCGGGTGCTCGGGCCAGGGTTCGCCACCGACCTGGACCGGCTGCCGCTGGCCGACCTGCGGCGGCGCAGGGACGAAGCGGCGCAGGAGGAGACCGATCTGTCCTACCTGCGGCGCTTGCTGCACGCACGGATCGACATCGTCAAGGCCGAGCAGCGTCGGCGTCGCACCGGTGACCAGACCAACCTGATCGACCAGCTGCGCACCATCCTGGCCGACGAGTCGGTCGGCCAGCGCGGCCGGTACCAGCCGCTGGAGCCGTCCAGGGTCACCGAGCGCAGCAGGCGGCAGATCGATGCCCTGCTGGCCGATGCCGGCCTGACCGACGTCGGCGCGTTGTCCGACGAGGAGCTGGACGACAGCCTGCGCCGGTACACCGAGCAGGAGGCCACGGTCTCGCAGTTCCGCCGCGAGGTGCAGAAGGTCGTGGACACCATCAACGCCGAGATCGCGTCCCGCTACGCGCGGGGCACCGCGTCGGTGGACGACCTGCTGGCCGAACAGCGCGAGCGCGAGTGAGCTTCCGGCCGCGGCGGACGCGGCCGATCAGTTGCACCGCTCCCGCGCGGCCAGCTCACCCCAGAAGTCCTGCAGCTCGGCGAACAGATCGGTTAGCTTCTCCACGTCACCGTCTCGCAGCGCCGCCAGCACGGCATGCACCTTCTCCGCGGTCGTGTCCGTGGAAAGCTTCTCGTCCGGAATCAGCTGCACCAGCCCGCCGTAGTCCAGCTCCACCGCGGAGTTCGGGTGGAAGTTCGCCAGCCAGCGGTCGGTGTCGACGAGCACGCGCGTGGGTCCCTCGTCGCCGAGCACCGTCTCGGCCAGCTCGCGCGCCTGGGCCACCCGCCGGCGGGCGTCGGCCATGGCCACCCGCCAGGACACCTCCCGGTGGGGGTCGTGCTGTCCGGTGCCGAGCACCAGCCGCCGCTGGGCCGGGTCGACCATGGTGAACCAGGGCAGCGGAACGCTCCACGTCGACGAGACTACGTGCAGGGCGGTGTGGTCGGCTTGGCGCAGGACGGACGTCGCCCGGGCGCGGGCCGTCTCGATGGTGGCGCCGCTGGCGTCCAGGACGTGCGCGCGCACCACCGGGTGCGACTCGTTGAGGAAGGCCATCAGCGCGGCGGCCGACCGCACGCGCAGCTCCAGCGGGCACACCAGCGGGCCGGGACCGACGGTGACCCCGCGGCCGGCGGGCACCTCGTCCGGCGAGAGCACCAGAACGTCCGCCATGTCGTTGCCCGAAGCGCCGCGGTCGGTGGGCTCGACGGGCAGCAAGCGCGGCGGCGTGACCCGCTGTGAGGTGAACCACAGTGTGCGTTCGCGCTCGCCCGCCGAGGTCTTCGTCAGCTGGGCAGCACGTACCGCCGCATGCAAGTGCGGGTCGGCCGGGTCGCCGAAGGCCTCGAGGGGCTCATAGACTCGCAGGTACGCGGCATGAGGGCGGAGCACGTGTTCATCGTGTCATGGACCGCCCGCCAGGCCGCGACGCCCGGCGCCGCGGCGGCCATTTCGTCACATGTGACGATTTACCCGCCGAGCCGCGTCGCGAGCGACGGGCAGGACACGGTACGGTGTGTAGAGGAAAATGTTGAGACGATGCGGGGCCGCCGACTCCCCCGGCCGCCCCGCCCCTGTGTGAGGGGGTCGAGCCATGGGGCGCGGCCGTGCCAAGGCCAAGCAGACGAAGGTGGCCCGGAAGCTCAAGTACAGCACTCCCCCCACGGACCTGGAGGCCCTCAAGCGGGAGCTTTCCGGGAAGGCGTCCAAGGAATCCGACAGCGGTCGTGAGTCGGAGTACGACTATGACTACGACTACGACTACGAGGACGAGTACCGCCGCTGACGGGTAGTGGTAGCACCGCGCGTCATCCGTACCGGGCGTCCCGCGCAGCCGGGCAGCCGGTAGCGGGATGGCGCCCTTCGGCGCACCCGAAGGGCGACAGCGGCGGGGCACCCCACCACGGACGTCGCCCGTGGGATGCATCGGGGCCATCGGATGTGCCGTCGTGTGCTCGCGGAGCGCACGACGGCACATCCCTCGTCACCGTCGTCCGGTGAATTCGGACCGTATGGGCTGCGCGCGTCAGTAGCGCGGATGAGCGCCGCGCAGTTCGGCGCGCGGGTCGTCCGGGTCCTCGGCACGCTGCACCTGGCCGAGAATCCACGCGGGCACGTGCCTCGCGGTCAGCACAGCCAGTGCACGCTCGGCGTCGTCCGGTGCGACGACCGCGACCATGCCCACGCCCATGTTGAAGGTCCGCTCCATCTCGGCGGTGTCGACCTTGCCGCGCTGGGCGATCATCTTGAAGATCGGCTGCGGTGTCCAGGTCGCCCGCTCCAGCACCGCGGTGAGGCCGCGCGGCATGACCCGTTCCAGGTTGGCCGCCAGCCCACCCCCGGTGACGTGGGCGAAGGTGCGGATCTCCGTCTCGGCTACCAGGGCAAGGCAGTGCTTGGCGTAGATCATGGTCGGCTCGAGCAGTTCTTCGCCGAGCGTCCGGCCGAACTCCTCCACGTAGCCGGTCAGCGGCAGGCGGGCGTCGTCCAGCAGCACCTTGCGGGCGAGTGAATAGCCGTTGGAGTGCAGGCCGCTGGAGCCCATGCCGATCACCACGTCACCGGGGCGGACCCGCTCCGGGCCGAGGATGTCCGCGGCTTCCACCACGCCGACACCGGTCGCGGACAGGTCGTAGGCATGCGGCTCCATCAGGCCGGGGTGCTCGGCCGTCTCGCCGCCGAGCAGCGCTGCACCGGCCTGCTTGCACCCGTCGGCGATGCCTTTCACCAGGGCCGCGACCTTCTCCGGCACCACTTTGCCGATCGCGATGTAGTCCTGCAGGAACAGCGGCTCGGCCCCGCACACCACCAGGTCGTCCACCACCATCGCGACCAGGTCGATGCCGACCGTGTCGTGGACGTCCATGGCCTGGGCGATCGCGATCTTGGTGCCCACCCCGTCGGTGGAGGACGCCAGCACCGGCTCGGTCCACCGGTCCAGCTTCAGCTGGAACAGGCCGGCGAACCCGCCGAGCCCGCCGAGTACCTCGGGCCTGGTCGCCCGCTGCGCGTAGGGCTTGATGCGTTCGACGGCTTCTTCCCCCGCGGCGATGTCGACACCTGCGGCTGCGTACGTGGATCGTGATGCGTCGGTCGGTGTGCTCACCGATGGCCTTCCGTCATGGGACTTCATCTGGCGGTCTCAGGGACGCTGGAGGGCGTCCTCGGCACCGTACCCGCTCGACACCGCCGAAGACGAGGCGCCGTCCGGTCCACGCACGCCCTTCTCGATGTCCTCGAGCAGATGCTTGCCGATCTTCGCCTCGTCCGGCAGCGGGATCGGGTAGTCGCCGTCGAAGCACGCGGCGCACAGCCTGCTGCGCGGCTGCTCGCTGGCGGCCACCAGGCCTTCCAGCGAGACGTAGCCGAGCGAGTCGGCTCCGATGGACCGCCGGATGCCTTCCAGGTCCGTGCCGTTGGCGATCAGTTCGGCACGGGAGGCGAAGTCGATGCCGTAGAAGCACGGCCAGCGTACCGGCGGCGCGGCGATCCGCACGTGCACCTCGATCGCGCCCGCCTCGCGCAGCATGCGCACCAGGGCGCGCTGCGTGTTGCCGCGCACGATGGAGTCGTCCACCACCACCAGGCGCTTGCCGCGGATGACGTCCCGCAGCGGGTTGAGCTTGAGCCGGATGCCCAGCTGCCGGATGGTCTGCGACGGCTGGATGAACGTGCGGCCGACGTAGCCGTTCTTCACCAGCCCCTGCCCGTACGGGATGCCGCTGGCCTGCGCGTAGCCGATGGCGGCGGGGGTGCCGGACTCCGGCACCGGGATGACCAGGTCGGCGTCGGCGGGTGCTTCTTTGGCCAGTCGCCTGCCGATCTCCACCCGGGCGGCGTGCACGCTGCGGCCTGCGATGGTGGTGTCCGGCCTGGCCAGGTAGACGTACTCGAACAAGCAGCCCTTCGGGTTCGGGTTGGCGAAGCGGTTGGAGCGGAGCCCGTCGGAATCGATGGCCAGCAGCTCGCCCGGTTCCACCTCGCGCACGAACGAGGCGCCGACGATGTCCAGTGCCGCGGTTTCCGAGGCGACCACCCAGCCGCGCTCCAGGCGGCCGAGCACCAGCGGCCGGATACCGTACGGGTCGCGCGCGGCGTAGAGAGTGTTCTCGTCGGCGAACACCAGGCAGAAGGCGCCGCGCACGGTCGGCAGCAGGTCCAGTGCGGCGGCCTCGACACCCTTGTCCGCCGCGGCGCCCGCCAGCAGCGTGGTCAGTAGGTCGGAATCGGTGGTCGCCCGGCTGCCGGACTCGAGGCCCTGCTCGCGCACCCGCTCCGCCAGCTCGGCGGTGTTGACCAGGTTGCCGTTGTGGCCGAGCGCGATGCCGCTGCCCGCGTGCGTGGTCTGGAACGACGGCTGGGCGTTCTCCCACCGGCCGCCACCGGTGGTGGAGTAGCGACAGTGACCGACGGCGATGTGGCCTTCCAGCGAGGACAACACCTTCTCGTCGAAGACCTGGGAGACCAGCCCGAGGTCCTTGAAGACCACGATCTGCGAGCCGTCGCTCACCGCGATGCCCGCGGCTTCCTGGCCGCGATGCTGCAATGCGTAGAGGCCGTAGTAGGCCAGTTTGGCGACTTCTTCACCCCGAGCCCAGACACCGAACACGCCGCATTCCTCCCGCGGCTCGGGCTCAAGATGGTTAGCGTCTGTGCTCGACACCTCTCACAGCTCCTGCGCGAACGGAGGCGACCGGTCCAGGCCAGTGTACGGGCGTTCCGTCCGCGCAGGAGCCGTTCGAGCGGCGTCAGTCGTGCATGTCACGCGCTGGCCGGGACCCACTTGGACGTCCGGTGGTCCGCCGGAACCCAGCAACCGCGGACCACGTTCCCCTGGTCGTCGTCCTGGTCACCGGGATCGTCCGGAAGCTCGAGCACATCGGCGAGCACCCGGGTCACCGCGCCGGATGACTGCCACAACACCCGGCGCGGGGCCATCACGTCGTCCTCGTCGGCGGGTATCCGCATGGCGCTGACGTCGTCCTCGGCTTCCAGCCGCACGACGTCGATCACCCCGTCGTGCACCCGGACGCCGACCACCGCGGCCAGCTGACCGGAGGCGTCGGTGGGGTGGACGAAGCGGAAGCCCCGCGCAACGAGCTGTCGTAACTGCGTCGAGTACTCGGGTTCCTCAGCTGACGAGGTCATCGAACTCGCCGTCCTTGGCTCCTTGGACGAACGCAGCGATCTCGGCCGGGGTGTAGATGAGGGCGGGGCCGTCGGGGAAACGAGAGTTCCGCACCGCGATCGCACCCGAGTCGAGCCGCGCCACCTCGACACAGTTGCCCAGTGCGCCGCTACGGCTGCTCTTCCGCCACTGCACGTCGAGCTCGGTGGCCGGCATGCCGTTGTACACCCTCTTCGCCATGATCCCCTACCTTCCCGACTCACGTTCGGAGGTTGCAGATGCACGTGCATCTGGCTGTGCGAGCGCACAGTAACATGATCGACCCGGAGAGCGACAGACGATATGCGGGGGAGTTTCACTACTTTTTGATAAACCTGCCCGGTCGTTCACCGCCGGCGTACCCACAAGCACCAGGCAAAGGCCATCCGCCTGCCGAAAATCCGGCAAATCGGGCTCGATGTCGGTGGGGGCGAGTGGCTCGGACGGCGGGGTGATCGGGACAACGATCAGCGTCTCTGCGGACAGTCGGTGCGGCCGGTAAGCGGGCGGATCGGCCCCACGGCGGGATGTCCGCACGGCAGGTCCGAGTCATTCGGCCGTTCGGGCGGCGGTACGTGGTGCCGGTCGCGGCTGTTTGGCAGTGCCCGGCGCACGCACCACGGATTGCACCGCAACATCCACTTCACCATGGAAGGCGCCTAGACGGGCCGGGATGCGGGTCGGCCGGTGATCGTGGTGCCGGGTTGCCTGCGCAGCTGTTCGGCCGGTTGCCTTCACCAGCTGGTCGGTGGAAGGACCGCGCACCAGGTCATTCGGCGTGGGACCGCAGTGACCCTCACGAGCTCTGTCGAACGGAGCGGTTCGCGCCAGCCATTCGGCGCTGAATCACGGTGATCTGCGGGGTGGGTGTCAGAGGGCGGCGAGTGCCTTCTCGATCATCGCCCTGCTCGCTGCCGGGGTCTCGCAGTCCACGGCGAGGCGGTCGATCGCCCTGCTGTACGGCTCGCGTTCTTCGGGCTTGTCCAGGTACAGCGCGCCGGTGAGGTGCTCGATGTAGACCACGTCCGGCAGTTCCGCCTCGGCGAACCGCAGCATGGTGAACGCGCACTCGGCGGCGTGCCCGCTGCGCTCGTACGGCAGGATCTGCACCGTCACGTGCGGCTGGCTGGTCCACTCCAGCAACACTTCCAGTTGCTTCTTCAGCACCTTCGGCCCGCCGATCGGCCGATGCAGCACCGATTCGTCGAGGAACGCCCACACCTTGGGCGGGTTCGGCCTGGACAGGATGCGCTGCCGCTGCATGCGCAGCGCGATGCGGCGCTCGACCTCCTCGTTGATCCACTCCTTGCGGCCGTGGCAGGCGATGACCCGCGCGTACTCCTCTGTCTGCAGCAAGCCGGGCACGAACTGCATCTCCAGCGTCTGAATCCGGCTCGCCGACTCCTCCAGGCCCATGTAGTCGGTGAACCAGGAGGGCAGCAGGTCGTTGTACCGGTGCCACCAGCCCGGTTTGTTGGCCTCCGCGGCCATCGCCAGCAGCTGCTCGCGGTCCTTCTCGTCGTGCACGCCGTACAGCGTCAGCAGGTCGGCGACGTCGCGCTTCTTGAATCCGACGCGGCCCAGCTCGAGTCTGCTCATCTTCGACTCGGAGCCACGAATGGCGTAACCGGCCTGCGCTCTGGTGATGCCGGCGGCCTCGCGAAGGCGGCGTAACTGCGCGCCGAGAACCATCCGACGGACGGTCGGTCCACCACCTTGGGGCGGCTCGGCATCGTCTCCGAGCTGCGGTGGCATTGCCATCCTTTCGTCGCAGCATGCGGTTGACAGACAACTCAGCGTACCGCAGCGGGCATTTCGGTCAAGGGAGCCGACTCGTCACGCAGCGAGCTCGACCGAAGACCCTTCGCGTGACCTGGACCGCTGAACAGTGTGACGGTCGCAGGATGCCGGCCACCGCTCCCACCCCCGTGCCGCCTGCGGGTCGCTGTCCGCCGTGGCCGGGCACTGGCGACGCACCTCCTTCCCGCCGCGATCAGGCAGGGTGGAAGTCGCCCGGCCATCCGGGTCCTGTACGCCGATCGCGCCAGGTGCGACACCCTGGCCGCCTCGAAGGTGGCATCCGGGTCGTGTGCGGGATCACGCAGGGGCAGACAGCCGGAGGCGGTGGTCGGTGGTGGCATCCGGGTCCTGCGCCGGGGATCACGCGTACCGGTGGACAGCTGGCCGGTGATGATGCAGATCCAGCTCCTGCGCGAGGATCACGGGGCGACCCGCGAGCTGGCCGAGGCGGTCGCGGAGGATCCGGCTCTTGCGCGGGGATCACGGGGTTGCTGGCTTGCGGTCGACCTCGATGGCCACGAATCCGGCCCCTGCGTGGGGATCACGGACTTTCCAGCCCCGGCGAACTTTCCAGCCCCGGCGAACGAACACGCGGCTGCCGAACGGATCCAGCACGTCATGGCGAACAGCCTCACGCGGGATCGTTCCGCCCGATGCGCGATCTGGAGCAGCCGAACCGACGGACGGGGAGCTTGGTCAGGCCGGGACTCGGTGCGTCGACTGTGGGCGGACGGTCCGCGACTCAAGCCGCTCACCGGCACCCGACATTGCGTCGCACGTGGTCAGCAGCGGTCCGAAAGAACGCGGTCGCGGCGACCCGCCGCGTCACAGCCGCACCAGCGGCAACCACGCGCTCAGATCCGCGCGGGTACCGGACGCGGTCACTGCACCGCTGGCCACCGCTTCCTGCCACCGGACTCGGCCGAGTGCCAGCTCGAGCCAGGTTCGCGGCGCCATCTCCACCACGTTCGGCGGCGTGCCCCTGCTGTGCCGGGGGCCTTCGATGCACTGCACGGCCGCAAATGGCGGGACGCGCACCTCGACCGACCGCCCCGGCGCGTCCGCGGCCAAGGCACGCAGGCTCAGCCGCACGGCTTCGGCCAGCTGGGCACGGGGCGGCGCGGGCGCGTCCGGGTCGGCGTCCAGCCACTCCACCACGGCCTGCATGGCTTGCCGCAAGCGCACTGGATCCGAAGTCACTGCCATGGCCCCAGCATGCCTGGCCGGCCCGACCGTCAGTCCTTCAGGTGACCTCGAGTCGCCGGATCAGGGCAGCGGATTCATCGTGAAAAGGATTCGTGCAACCGCTGCACCGAGGGGAGGGCCCGTGCTGCTGCCCGTCCGACGCGCCCTTGCCGCTGTGGCAAGTTGCTCGCTGATCGCCACCGCTCTCGCCCCGGCCGCGACGGCTGCTGCCGGTGATGCGGTGTCGTCGGCTCCTCGGGAACCGATCGCGCCGGTGTCTGCACGGCCGTCCACTGCGGACGGGCACCGTACCGCCCATCCGATGGATCCCTACGCGAACGCCGACGAGCACTACGCGGGATCCCAGATCGCCAAGTACGAGGGCGGGTTGCACGGAAAACCGCCGAAGCTGCACCGGCCGCTCGGCAACGACGTCAGCGGCTGGCAAGGAGAGGTCAACTGGTACCTGGTCTCGGAGAAGGGCGCGAAGTTCAGCTACGTCAAGGCGACCGAAGGCACCGGCTATCGCAATCCCCACTTCTCCCAGCAGTACGACGGTGCGGCCAGAGCCGGCCTGATCCGCGGCGCCTACCACTTCGCCCGGCCCGACCTCAGCGGTGGTGGTACCCAGGCGAAGTTCTTCGTCCGGCACGGCGGCCAGTGGCGCAACGACGGCCGCACCCTGCCGGGCGCGCTGGACATGGAATACAACCCCTACGGCACGGACAAGTGCTACGGCCTGACCCAACGGCAGATGCGTTCGTGGATCCGGGCGTTCGTCCGGGTCTACGCCGACCGGACCGGGCGGCTGCCGGTCATCTACACCTCCACCAGCTGGTGGAAGCTGTGCACCGGCAACTCCGGTGCGTTCGCGCACAGTCCGTTGTGGATCGCCCGGTACAACACCTACATCGGCGCGCTGCCCAAGGGATGGGAACGGCACACGTTCTGGCAGTTCTCCGATTCCGGTTCGCTGCCGGGGGATCAGAACTACTTCCACTCTTCGATGCGCACGTTGCGCAGACTCGCCACCGGGTGGTGATCGCCACGCACCGCGCACGGTTCTACTCCATCCGGGTGTAGAAATGGTAATTCACCATTAATTTTTCTGCCGCTCTGTCATCGCGCAGTAGAAATTTGCGGCAACTGCTGACAAGCGGAAGATTATCGCCGAGAATCACTTTCGGCGGGCCTGCTACCGCCACAAGACGAGGGCACGGAGGACACTCCAATGAAGACAATCACATCCCGACGGCTGCGTATTGCCGCCGTCGCGGCGGGCTGTGTGGCAGTTGCGGTGGCGTTCAGCGGACCGGCCACCGCGACACCGACCACCTCCGCCGACATCGACCGGTACGTGGCCAAGTACGACCACCCGATGGGCTCGCAGATCCGCAAGCACGAACGGGTGGACGCCGGCCCGATGACGCCGAAGGACGTCTCCGCGGCGGCCACCGTCTACGGAATCGACGTCAGCGGCTGGCAGGGCAACGTGGACTGGAACTACTGGTGGAACCAGGGCAAGCGGTTCGCCTACGTCAAGGCCACGGAAGGCACCACCTACAAGAACCCGTACTTCGCCCAGCAATACGTGGGCTCGTACAACCGCGGATTCATCCGCGGCGCCTATCACTTCGCATTGCCGGACCGTTCGAGCGGGAAAGCGCAGGCGAACTTCCTGGCCGACAACGGGGGCGCCTGGTCGCGTGACAACCAAACGCTGCCTGCCGCGTTGGACATGGAATACAACCCCTACGGTTCGACGTGCTACGGCCTGACGAAGGCGCAGATGCAGAAGTGGATCAAGGAGTTCCACGACACGTACTACCAGCGCACCGGGCGGTGGCCGGTGATCTACACCTCGACCAGCTGGTGGAACCAGTGCGTGGGCAGCGGTCACGGCCTGGAGAAGACGGTGCCGCTGTGGGTGGCGCGCTACAGCAGCTCGGTCGGCACGCTGCCGTCGGGATGGTCGGTGTGGTCGTTCTGGCAGTACACCTCGAGCCCGATCGACCAGGACCGGTGGAACGGGTCCATCGAGCGTCTGCGGGTGCTGGCCAACAACGGCTGATCTCCGCGCGACGCACGGCCCGCTGGGTTCCCTGCACCCAGCGGGCCTTTTGCTGCTCGGCGCTTGCCTCCCTCGCGCAGCAGCGGCCTCGCTGGTGGCGCCCGCCGTGGATGCCATCGTGGTCACTCCCGGGGCGTTCCGCTCATCACCGCCGCCGCTTCGCAAGCGCACACGTTTCGCCTGTCCGTGATTCGCCGCTCGCGGCCGCCAGGCAGAATCCGACACGGCGGTATCAGGAACAGATTCGTTCCTTGACCCGCCAGCACAGTTCGTGGCGCAAGCACGTGGAGGACCATGTGACGACCCCCGGTGCCCGCGCGCCGGCGACCGGGGCCTGCCTCCCGGTGCCGACGGCCAGGGCAGTCACCGGATAGTCCCTGGCCGGTTCGCGGTCACGTTCGGCGAGCTCGTGCCATCGCCAAGCGCACGGTTCGCGAGTTCATCGGATCGACTGATCGGAACGAGATGACACAACCGAATGCTCCATACGGCCAGGGCCAGCCGCAGAGCGCCTACCCACAAGGGCAGGGCCAACAGCCCTACGGCCAGCAGCAGTACCCCGCCACCGGCGGCTTCCCCGCAGGTGGCGGCTATCCACCCCAGCCACCGAAGAAGTCCAACACGGCGGTGATCGTGACCATCGTCGCCGTCGTGGTCATCGCCTTGGGCGCACTCGGCATCACCGGGTTCGTGGCCCCCGGCTTCTTCCTCTCCGACGACGACGAGAAGTCCGACGGCAACAAGGACAGTGGCGGCGGTGGCCAGCAGACCGACCCCACATCCAGCCCGCAGGCGCTGGCCGAGCGCATCGTGGCGGAGATCAACAACAAGAACGTGGACGCGCTGTTCGGCCTGAAGTGCCAGCAGACCGGACCGACCGTGGACGACGTCATCAAGATGGTGCCGCAGATCCAGTCCGTGGAGCTGACCGGCCAGGCCCGGGAAACCGGTCCTACCGAAGCGATGGCCGAGGTGCACGCGGTGACGGCCAAGGGTGCGGCGAACGTCACCGGCATCATGACCAAGCAGGGTGACAAGTGGTGCTGGAGCGACGCCCGGCTCAGCGGTCATGCCGAAGGGCCCGCGATGAACCCGGGGCAAAGTCCCGCGCCGCCCGCGGGGATGCCGGACGGTCCGCAAGGGGGATTCGACGAGGCGCCGCCGGTCGGCAAGGCCGCGATGTCCGAGTTCGTGAACAAGGTGAACGCCGGGGACGCCGAAGGTGCCAGTGCGATGCTCTGCGCGGCCGCCGAATACCTGAAGGAGGACGTGCAGAAGGTGGTGGACAACGGGGCCAACATCGTTCTCGAAGCGACGCAGGACATCGACTCGGGTGTCCGCGCGGACCTGGGGGGAACGATGAGCGGCAAGAAGGCGAGCGGCGTCCTCTCCATGATGAGCCCGGACGACGGCGCCACGTGGTGCGTGAGCATGTTGTTCTACGCCACGATCGGATAGGTCGCTGCGCTCCGGCCACGATCAGCGAATGCCCGTGCCGCCGACGAGGCGGTGCGGGCATTCGTTTTGCCGTGCCTTCCGCGAAGGCCGGGTGTTTGCCGTGCCTTTCCCTTGGCTCGGGTGTTGCCGTGCTTTCCGACGGCCGGGCGCTCGCCCGTCGCCGGGTGCCGGACTGCCAGACAACCTGCCACGCGCACGCAAGCTCGGCATGAACTGGGGAACTGCTCTGACGTCGGTGGAATCGAATCCGCTGAATCCTCGGCAGGCCACGAGCACACCAGAGGACACCGAGAAAGCCGGTGGTCCCAGGGCTGGTCGCGGTGGTTTCCTTTTCGTCTCCGGCGCACGCGGAGGAATGTCATGACCAATCCGTGCGGTCCGCACAACCAGCCTCGGGGGCCGGCGTAGCAGCCGTATCCGCAGGGCCAGGGCGGCTTGCCGAAGTCAGGGTGCGCCCCATGGGCAGCACTGTCCCCCGGCTGGCGGCTTTCCCGCGGCGGGGCTTCCGGTGGCTATCCGCCTCAGCCGCCGAAGAAGTCCAAAGCACCGCTGATCGTCACTGTCGTTGCCGTGGTGGTAGCGCTGGCGGCACTGGGTATCACCGGGTTCGTTGCGCCCGGCTTCTTCTTGTCCGGTGGCAGCAGCGACGGTGAGAGCGGGCAGACCAGCTCTGGCCAATCGGGCGGCTCGGCCAAGGAGCCGGTTGGCCAGAAACGTGCAGCCGAGGGGACGATACCGAGTGAGGAGGACGAGGTTCCTGAGGTCGCCAAGGAGACCCGCGGGAGATTCCTGTCAGAGATCAGCAATGGCAACGCCGCGGCCGCCAAGGCGAATACATCGACGCTGAGGTGGGCCAGGGTGATCGCCGACCGGGTGGCCGGGATGCAGCACTACATCGTCTTGGGCCGGGCGATCGTGGATCCGGAGCGCATCCAGACGAACTTGACAGGCAAGCTCGGTGCGCAGGATGCGACTGGATTGATCACGCTCCGGCTCCCGGACGCCGACGGCGAGTGGTGTGTGAGCGAATTCGAGTTCGGCTGACAACAGGAGAATTTTCGTTCAACTGAAAAACCGGAGATTCGGTGATGCCCGCGTCGCCGACCGGGCGACGCGGGCATCACTTTGTTTCGCTACGCGCGAGCGTCGATCACGGGGGCGGTCATTCCTTCAGCGCGTAGAAGGTCCGGCCTTCGCGGAGGCTGAACGTCGGCTCGACGAGGATGGTCGCCCCGTCCAATTGCTCGGTGGGGACGGAGATGCAGACGTTCCCGGTGACCGTGCCGCCCGGGAAGGTCTCCCCGGTCTCGTCGAGCGGCTTCGGAATGACGCCACAGTAGTCTTCCGCGCCGGTGCCGAAAGTGTTGCCCTTGCCTCCGACGATCGCCCAGCGGAAATCGACGATCGCGGTACCCGAGTCGTTGCCCTCGTAGGTGGCTTGCACGGTGAACATGACGAGTTGACGGCCCTTGGCCGGAGGCTCGTTGAACTCGTTCTCCTTGAGCACTCTGTCGGTCGCGTCGAGCGTGACGTCCGTGACCGCGACGGTCCAGTCGCCGACTTTGATCTTGGTGCCCGGTTCGAGGGGGTTGTCGCGGGTACCCGGTGCTGCTTCGCCGTCTTCGGCCTGCCCGGGATCGACGGCTGGTGCCTCGTGGTTCCCGCTGCCGCCGGAGGCTTTGCCGTCGACGATCTCCGCGCCTGAGCCGGCCGCGGGCCGGTCTTCACAGCCGGTCAGCAAGGTCAAAGCCGCAGACAGGGCAGCGGCGGCAACGAACCGGGTCGAATACCGCATGCGTGCTCTCCTATGATGTTTGTTCCCTTTGCGAGTTATGAGTGAATCACGCGTGATCGCCGACGGCAGGGCACGCCCCCCGGAATGGGGAGGGCGGATCACGATCGAGTGCGTCGTCCCCTCGCCGGACGCCTTCCCCCGGGACGGGAAGCGCGGGCATCACTGCGCCGCGAAGTACGCCACCCGGTGCGTGAAGCAGTGCTTGCCGGGCCGCCGTCCGGTGGGGTGCCGCCGCAACGCCATCCCTGTGCGTGAGGCAATGCTGCGTCGCAGGTGCGGCGGTGCACTCCTGCGCGTGAAGCAGTGCTCTGTGTTGATCACATCCCGGGACAGGCGCCGGGCGGATCGGCGAAGACCGCCGTAATGTCGGCACCGCGAGGCACGCGGAGGAACCATGGGTGTGGACGAGCTGCAGCAGCTGGTGGCCGGCAACGACGTCGCGGGCATGCAGCGGTGGCTGAAGCAGCACCCGCCGCACGTCGTCGCGGACGAACTGGCTCGCCGGGACGCCATTGATGCGGTCCTGCTGTTCCGGTTGCTGGACAAGGACAAGGCCCTCGCGGTCTTCGAAGAACTGGAGCCGGTGGACCAGCAGAAGATCCTGGAGGGCCTCCGGGACAAGACGTTCCGCGAACTGGTCGAGGCGATGGCTCCGGACGACCGGGCCATCCTGCTCGGCGAGGCGCCCGCCAAGTTCACCCGCCGGGTGCTTGCCGGGTTGTCGCCGCGGGAACGGGAGATGACCGCGGCCCTGCTCGGCTACGAGGACGGCACGGTCGGCCGCATCATGAGCCCGGAGGTGCTGGTGCTGCGCCAGGGCTTGACGGTGCGGCAGGCGCTCGAGCTGGTGCGCCGGCGAGGACCCGAGGTGGAGACCATCTACACGCTTCCGGTGGTCGACGACAGCCGGCGCTATCTGGGATATGTGACGCTGCGGGAGCTCGTGCTCGCCGATCCGAACCAGACCGTCAGCGAACTCGCCCACGAGGACGAACCGGGCGCGCACACCACGGACAGTGCCGAGGACGCGGCCCGCCTCATCCAGGAGTTGAACGTTCTCGCGCTGACCGTGGTCGACAGCGAGAACAGGGTGGTCGGCGTGCTGACGGTCGACGACGCGCTCGAGGTGATCGAGGCCGCGGACACCGAGGACGTCGCCCGCCAATCAGGGACCACGCCGTGGTCCGGCCACTACATGGCGGTCAGCGTGCTCTCGCTCGCCCGCTCACGTGTTGTCTGGCTGTTGCTGCTGATCATCGCGGCCACGCTGACGGTCGGCGTGCTCGAAGCGTTCGAATCGACGTTGTCCCAGGTCGTTCAGCTCGCCGCCTTCATACCGCTGCTCGTCGGCACTGGCGGCAACAGCGGCGCGCAGGCGGCAACGGCTGCCGTGCGCGCGCTCGCCGTCGGTGAGCTTCGCAGCGGCGACGTCATCCGAGTGGCGTTCCGCGAATCGCGCGTCGGGCTCCTGGTAGGGGTTGCGCTCGCCGCGGTGGCCTTCGCCTTCGCTGCGCTGGTCGCCAGCACGTCCATCGCCGTCGCGGTGGCGCTGTCCCTGGTGGTGATCTGTGTCTGGGCGGCCATGATCGGCGGGACGATGCCGCTGCTGGCCAAGCGCGTCGGCATCGACCCGGCGGTGGTTTCCGCGCCGCTGGTGACCACCCTGGTCGACGCCACCGGGCTGATCATCTACTTCTTGATCGCCCGAGCGGTGCTGGGTATTTGAGTCGCCGCACGCTCGGCCGACTCCGCCGGGCAGGACGTTGCCGCGTGCGGGCCGCGCTGGAACCCAGGTCGGGGTGGGCAGACTTCGGGTCAGTTCGGCGATGGAGGCCACGGTCGCGTCCGGGCCTGCGGCATGTAGCCGAGCGCGTTTGTGGGGTTTGTTGATGTAGGCGATCACCCGTGTTCCGGCGTTTCGAGCGGCCTGGACGTCGCTGACGGAGTCGCCTACCAACACGCATTGTCCGGGCCGCATCCCGTGGCGTGCCATCGCGGTACGCACGAGGTGTGGATGCGGCTTCAGCAGATCAGGCCGGCCGGGCACCCGCCCGACCACAGTGTCGACATGACGACCGAGATCGTGCTTGTCCAGAAAGGTCCGAGCTGCTGCCGTGGAATTGTTCGTCACGAGGCAGACGGGGACACCCACGGTCGCGAGTGCGGAAAGCAGGTGAGCAATGCCGTCGGTCGGTTTGGCCGCCTGTACCGATCGCACCTCGAGCGAGGTGAGCAAGGCGTCGATGTCGTCGGCTCGCCCCTGGGTGGCCGCGTATCGAAGGACGACGAACGGATCAGACGCCTCCGTCACGGCGGGCGGCAGCGGGCCGGTCAGCTCGGCACGCAGTCGGCGGGCGACATCGGGAGCCGGTATGCCGCTGAACACCGAGCACACCGGACCGTCGAAGTCGAGCAGCACGCAGTTGGCCGACCTGATCAGTCGAGCCGCGGCGGTCATTCGGACAGCCCCCGTGCAACGGTGTTCCACACACTGTCGAACCAGGTGCGCGACTGCTTGACGAACTGTGACCCGACGTCGTCGTCATCGGGGTGGATGGCGAGGTGCGACAGCACGGCGTCTTTGCCCATCAAGCCCCACATGGGTGTGCCAGATCCGGAATGTGGCCGGGCGCTTGGCGTGCACCAGGAGCATGCTCCGCGGACAGGACGTGGTGCTGGCCGTCGTGTTCCGTCAGAGGCAGTGGGCGTTGGACGGCACGGCCCGTGACGTGAGGACTTTGACGGCCGACCGCGCTGCAGAACTGGCTGTGCTGCTGGCGGACACGGCATCGCTGGTACGTCACGCCAAGGGCGTAACGAGAGGCTGGGCCTCGGAGGTGAACACGAATCCGACACATGACCGCTCGATGCTCGCCCTGGAGCTGGAGCGCCTGCAAGCCGACACACGACACCCGGCCGCGAGGCTGAGCCCCACGGCCGGGCCGCCGAGGTTTCGCTTGTGCCTTCGCGTCAGTCGAACAGGGCCGGAAGCGTGCCTTCCCAGGCTTGCCGCAGCTCGTCCAGCGGGAAGGTCGCCACGTCCTGGATCTCCAGGGCGTTCGACTCCGGGTCGACGACGCCGATGCGCCGCCACGGCAGCCCGCGCGCGGTGCACATCTCGGTGAACCGCAGTTCCTCGGTGCGTGGCACCGCGACCAGCACCCGGCCCGCCGACTCGGAGAACAGCTGAACGAACGGATCCTGGTCTTCGTCCAGGATGATCCGCGCACCGGTCTGCCCGATCAGCGCCGCCTCCACCAGAGCCTGCGCCAGGCCTCCTTCGGAGAGGTCGTGCGCGGCCGACAGCATGCCGTCGCGGGAGCCCGCGACGAGGATCTCCGCCAACAGCTTCTCCCTGGCCAGGTCGACCTGTGGCGGGCGGCCGCCGAGATGTCCGTGGACGACGTGCGCCCACTCGGAGCCGCCGAACTCGTCGCGCGTCTCGCCGAGCAGGATCAGCGTTTCGCCCGGCTCGGCACCGATCCCGGTGGGGATGCGCCGCCGCACGTCGTCGATCACGCCGAGCACGCCGACGACCGGGGTCGGCAGGATCGCGGTGGAACCGGTCTGGTTGTAGAAGCTCACGTTCCCACCGGTCACCGGGATGCCCAGCTCGCGGCAGCCTTCCGCCAGGCCTTTGACGGCCTGCTCGAACTGCCACATCACGCCCGGGTCCTCCGGCGAGCCGAAGTTCAGGCAGTTCGTCACCGCCAGCGGTGTCGCGCCGGTGGTCGCCACGTTCCGGTACGCCTCGGCCAGCGCGAGCTGCGTGCCCACGTACGGGTCGAGCTTGACGTACCGGCCGTTGCAGTCGGTGGACGCCGCCACCCCGCGGCCGGTCTCTTCGTCGATGCGGATCATGCCGCTGTCCGAGGGCTGCGCAAGCACGGTGTTGCCGCGCACGTAGCGGTCGTACTGCGAGGTGACCCACTCCTTCGACGCCAGGTTCGGCGACGAGATCAGGCGCAGCAGCGTTTCGCGCAACTCTTCGGGGGTCGACGGGCGCGGCAGCTTCGCCGGGTCGTCCGCTTGCAGCTCGTCCTGGTCGGCCGGGCGGGCGATCGGCCGGTGGTACTCCGGGCCCTCGTGCGCCACCGTCCGTGGCGGAACGTCCACCACGGTCTCGCCGTGCCAGGTGATGACCAGCCTGCCGGTGTCGGTGACCTCGCCGATCACCGTGGCCAGCACGTCCCATTTCTGGCACACGCGCATGAACGCGTCGACGTCCTCGGGCCGCACGATCGCGCACATGCGCTCCTGCGACTCCGACGACAACACCTCGGCCGGGGTCATTCCCTTGGCGCGCAGCGGCACCTTGTCCAGTTCGATGTGCATGCCGCCTTCACCGGCGGAGGCCAGCTCCGACGTGGCGCAGGACAGCCCGGCGCCGCCCAGGTCCTGGATGCCGACCACCAGCCGCTGGGCGAACAGCTCCATGCAGCACTCGATCAGCACCTTCTCCGTGAACGGGTCGCCGACCTGCACCGACGGCAGCTTCTTTCGCGAGGCGACGTCCTCGTCGTCGGAGAACGACTCCGAGGCCAGCACGGACACCCCGCCGATGCCGTCCAGGCCGGTGCGGGCGCCGAACAGGATGACCTTGTTGCCCACCCCGGAGGCCTTGGCCAGCTGCAGGTCCTCCACCCGCATCGCGCCGATGCACATGGCGTTGACCAGCGGGTTGCCCTGGTAGGACGGGTCGAACACGACCTCGCCGCCGATGTTGGGCAGGCCGAGGCAGTTGCCGTAGCCGCCGATGCCCGCCACCACGCCGGGCAGCACGCGCTTGGTGTCCGGGTGGTCGGCCGCGCCGAACCGCAGCGGGTCCATCACCGCCAGCGGGCGGGCGCCCATGGCGAGGATGTCGCGCACGATGCCGCCGACGCCGGTGGCCGCGCCCTGATACGGCTCGACATAGGACGGGTGATTGTGCGATTCGACCTTGAACGTGACCGCCCAGCCGTCGCCGATGTCGACCACGCCCGCGTTCTCGCCGATGCCGGCCAGCAGCTTGGCCTGCATCTCCGGTGTGGTGTTCTCCTTCCAGTGCCGCCAGTGCACCTTCGACGACTTGTAGCTGCAGTGCTCGCTCCACATCACCGAGTACATGGCCAGCTCGGCCTCGGTGGGCCAGCGGCCGAGGATCTCGCGGATGCGGGCGTACTCGTCGTCCTTGAGCCCGAGCTCGGCGTACGGCTGCGGGCGGTCGGGGTCGGTGGCCGCCTTGTCGACGGTGTCGATCTCGGTCATGCCGTCACCAGTGAGCGGGTCGCGTCCAGCACGGAGTAGAAGACACCCAGGCCGTCGTCCGACGGGCCGGTCAGCGCGTCGATGGCGTGCTCCGGGTGCGGCATCAGGCCGACCACGCGGCCGTCCGGGCTGCAGATGCCCGCGATGTCGTTGATCGAGCCGTTGGGGTTGCCCTCCACGTAGCGGAACACCACCCGGCCCTCGGCTTCCAGCTCGCGCACGGTTTCGGCGGACGCGGTGTAACGGCCGTCGATGTTCTTGATCGGGATCAGGATCTCGGCGCCCGGCTCGAACCGCGTGGTCCACGCGGTCTCGGTGTTCTCCACCCGCAGCCACTGGTCCTTGCAGACGAAGTGCAGGCCGACGTTGCGGAGCATCACGCCGGGCAGCAGGCCGGCCTCGCAGAGGATCTGGAAGCCGTTGCAGATGCCCAGCACCGGCATGCCGCGGCGGGCCGCGTCCACGACCGACTGCATGATCGGCGCGAACCGTGCGATCGCCCCGGCGCGCAGGTAGTCGCCGTAGGAGAAGCCGCCAGGCACGACGACGGCATCCACGCCGCGCAGATCGTCATCGGCGTGCCACAGCGGCACCGCCTCCGCTTCGACGGCCCGCGCCGCACGGGCGGCGTCGACATCGTCCAGTGTTCCGGGGAAAGTGATGACGCCGATCTTCACGATTCCACCCGCCGCACCACGTAATCCTCGATGACGGGGTTGGACAGGAATCCTTCGGCGATCTTCTCCAAGGTGGCGTCGTCCACCTCGTCATCCACTTCCAATTCGAAGTGCTTGCCCTGCCGTACGTCGCGCACACCGGTGAAGCCGAGGCGCGGCAGTGCCTTGACGATGGCTTGACCCTGAGGGTCGAGGATCTCCGGTTTGGGAATGACGTCGACAACGACCCGAGCCACACGAACTCCCGAGAATGGCGGGGAAGGGGACGGCTCGAGCCTAGCCGACCTGGGCGGTTCGGATCGAGCTCGCCGCCCACGGGTGTGAGGCGGACCGCTGCCGCGCCGGCACGCGAGCTGCTCCCGCGGCCGACCCGGCGTCGGTCGCGCGACTCGCGAGCCGTGCACGCCTGCTGCCGGCCGCGACCGGGTGATGGTGGCATCGGTCCCGCAATTGGAGCAGCGACAGCGTCCACATCGGCGGCGCTGGACTCTCCCTGTTCGGCGTGGTGAAGGTGAGCTCGGCCGGTGCGGCCGATTCGCACCGCGCCGGTTCCTGGCTCATCGCATTGGCAGGTCACGCAGCTCGGTGACAGCTACCAGCCCTACTTGTCGGAGACAACCCACAATGCGCGACGTTCGCCGCCAATCAATATGCGACGTTCACCACTGATCCCAATGCTTCGAAGTTCGGTGACCACCTCCGATCTTCACCGCTGGTGACGGCCGTCGATCCGTTGTCAGGTCATAACCGCCCATGCACGCGCACTGACCGTGGGGCATCTCGACCGCTGGACGCAACGACCAGCACCAATTTGTCTTGCCGCCGGGTGCCTACGGGACGATCTGGATCTTGTCGCCGACCTGCAAGTGGTAGAAGAACTTGCGCGCGGGTGTCTGGGTAAGGCGAACGCAGCCGTGCGACTGGGATTGCACGCTGCCGTAGTGGAATGCATGCCCTTGCCAGGTGAAGAACACCGAGTAGGGCATCGGCCCGTTGTACTGCTTGCTCCAGTAGTTCTTCCGCTTGTACTTGACCGTGAACGTGCCGGTCGGCGTGCGATAGCCCGGCTTTCCGGACGAGATGCGCACCGGGCCGTAGATCGTGCTCGAGTTCTTGTACTTCAGCCACGCCCGCTTGGCGCTGAGATCGACGCACGCCCGGGAAGCCCACACCCTGCTGCACGGCCAGCTGCCGTAATCGGTGCCCTTCGCGGCTGCGGACGGCGCCACGGCGAGCATCGTCGCGAAGCCGACCAGCACAGCGGCCACCGCAGCCGCTGCCCTCCGCACCGTGGAGATCATGACGGGGCCTCCCCTCCGCGCCCTCCGAGTCGATCACAGCATCTGTGCGTCACAGCGTAGTCTTACGGACGCGTAGCGTACAGAGCGATCTGCTGTCAGCAGTTCGATCTGCTGTCAGCGACATTCGGTGGACTTCGCCGGGGACCCGGGCGCAAGCTCGGGTCATGCGGCTTTTGATCTTCGGCGGCACGGTGTTCCTCAGCCGCGCGGTGGCGGCCGAAGCGGCCCGCCGTGGGCACGAGGTGCTGTGTGCCGCCCGTGGCGAATCCGGCTCGGTGCCGGACGGCACCCGCCTGGTGCGGATCGACCGAGACGACCCGTCGACCCTCGACCAGCTGGTCGGCGAGCGGTTCGACGCGGTGGTCGACACATCACTGCTGTCCTACACCTGGACGGCAGACGCGCTGCGGGTGCTGGCGGGCACGACCGGCCATTGGCTGTTCGTCTCCTCCGTCAACGTGTATGCCGATCACCGCAAGCGGGGGCAGCGGCCGGGAGCCCCGCTCCTGCCACCGCGCCGCGAGCACGCCACGCTTGCCGACCGCGAGGCCGATCCCCAGCTGTACGGCGGGATCAAGGTGGCGAGCGAGAACGCGGTCCTGGACGCCTTCCCGGACGCGTTCATCGTGCGGCCGGGCCTGATCAGCGGCCCCGGAGACCACACCGACCGGTTCGGCTACTGGCCCATGCGTTTCGCGCGTGGCGGTCAAGTGCTGGTGCCGGACGTGCCGGATCAGCCTGCGCAATACGTCGACGTGCGTGACCTGGCGGCCTGGATGGTCGACGCCGCCGAGCAGCGACTCGGCGGGGTGTTCGACGCGATCACTCCGGCCGTGCCGTTGCCCTCCCTGCTGGCCGAGATCGCCGACGCCGTCGGCTTTGCGGGAGAGCTCGTGCCCGCCGCGCCGGAGAAGCTGCGTGCCGCCGAAATCAGGCCCTGGTCAGGCCCGCGCTCGTTGCCCGTCTGGGCGCCGGACGAGGTGTACGGGATGTTGGACCACGACGCCGAGCCGGCCACCGAAGCCGGACTGCGGCACCGGCCGGTAGCCGACGCCGCGCGTGCTGCTTTGGATCACGAGCGGGCGCTGGGGGTGGACCGGGATCGCAAGGCGGGCTTGACCCCTGTCGAAGAGGCAGAGTTGATCTCGATCGTGGGTAATTGACGCACGGTCCCCGCGCAGCCGTCCGTGACCGGGAAAACTGACTGCGAACAGGCGTGAGCCGACCGTAGTTCTGGAGGACCCGAATGCGAGCTTCGAGGCCCGCGCGCCGCGTCGGCTCCGCGGCCGCCGCTGCCGCTCTCAGTGCTGCGCTGTGCGTGGCCGCCACCGCTCCGGTGAGCGCTGCGCCGGCCGCGGCAACCGGACACCACCTCACCGGCACCCCGGTGGCGAAGGTGACGAAGGCCGACTGGGAGAAGGGGCTGCGCTCCTACTTCGTGCTGGCGGACCCAGCCGACGTCGAGGCGGCGAAGAAGGCGGTGGTCGACAGCGGCGGCACGGTGTTCGCGGCGTACGACAAAATCGGCGTGGTGGTCGCCCACGCCAAGGGCGAGAAGTTCGCCGACGCCGTGCGGGCGGTCCGCGGTGTTCAGGCCGTCGGCGCGACCCGCACGTCCGACGTGCCCAGGCAGGCCTACGACCCGCCGATCCCGAAGGCGCCCACCCAGCAGCAGCCCACCGAGAAGGAGCGGCTGCGGTGGGACATGGAGCAGATCCGCGCGGATGAGGCGTGGAAGGTCACCACGGGTTCCCGTGACGTGGTCGTAGGCGTCCTCGACACCGGGGTCGACGACCAGCACCCCGACCTGAAGGAGAACTTCGTCGCGGGCAAGTCCGCATCCTGCGCTTACGGCAGGCTCGACCGGCGGGAAGGCGCCTGGCGGGACACCGGCTCGCACGGCACCCACGTCGCCGGAACCATCGCGGCGGCCAAGAACGGCGTCGGCGTGGTCGGCGTTGCCCCCGGCGTACGCATCGCGTCCGTGCGCATCGCCGAGGAGCCCACCGGCTTGTTCTTCCCGGAGAACACCGTCTGCGCCTTCATGTTCGCCGGCGATCAGCGGTTCGACGTCACCAACAACAGCTACTACACCGACCCGTGGCAGTTCGTCTGCCCGAACGATGTCGACCAAGCCGCGATCTTGGACGGCGTCCGGCGCGCGGTGCGCTACGCCCAGAACCGCGGCGTCCTGCATGTCGCGGCGGCCGGGAATTCCGACTACGACCTGGCGAACAAGACGACCGACAGCACCAGCCCGAACGACTCCACACCGATCAAGAACCGCCCGATCGGCAACTCATGCTTGGACATCCCGACCGAGATCCCCGGCGTGATCACGGTGTCCGCCACCGGCGATGCCGGCGTGAAGGCGTCGTACTCGAACTACGGCGTGGCCAAGATCGACGTGGCTGCTCCCGGTGGTGACCCGTTTGGCGGCCAGGATCGCGGCGTGTACTCGACGGTCCCCGGTGGTGGGTTCGGCTACAAAGCCGGAACGTCGATGGCGTCGCCACATGTCGCGGGAGTCGTGGCGCTGTTGGCCAGCGTCCACCCGGACGCCGGCCCGGCCGAGCTGGCAGCCCTGTTGCGCAAGCAGGCGCGGGATGTCCCGTGTCCCGACGACGACCGCTGCACCGGCGGGAAGGAACTCAATTCTTTCTACGGCGAAGGGGAAGTGGACGCGGCCAAGGCAGTGCGAACCAGGCGGTAGGCGGGCCGGTTGGCCTCGCGCGCCGGGTCGGGACCGTGACCCGCGCCGACCCGTGCACCCTGGTGAACTGGTTGGCCTCGCGCGCCAGGTCGGGCCCGGGGGCGGCCGGTGATGGTGAGCAAGGTGTCCCGCTTGGCCTCGCGCACGACGGGTCCGGGTCGGGCCTTCGGGAGCGCAAGCCGCCCGCAGCTGCACGAGCAATCCTGGTCCCGTCCGGTGGGTGCCGCCCATTGAGTCGCCGGCCATCGGAAGAGCTGTCGCTTCGTGAAGGCGCTCGGCACAGGCGAGCTGGGCGCTTTGCGGCACCCCGCGATCTTCGGTGGCCGGTGCACGGCGCCGAGATGGCGTGGCATTGCCACGCAATCGGCGGGCTCGCCTCCACCGGGGTGCCCCGTTAGCCTGGAGGTCTGCCAGCAATGCCCCCGCCAGCGAGGACGGCCTGATGCGCATCGTTCACTACGGACACTCGTGCGTTCTGGTGGAGACCGAGACGGCGCGCGTGCTGATCGATCCCGGCGCGTTCTCCTCCGGGTTCGAGCAGTTGCGTGACCTGGACGCGGTCATGATCACCCATCAGCACTTCGACCACATCGACGCGGAGAAGCTGCCGGGTCTGCTGGAGGCGAACCCGTCGGCACGGCTGATCACCGACGCGGGCACCCAGGAACTGGTCAGCAAGCTCGGGCTGGAGAGCGAGACCGCCTATCCCGGGCAGTCGCTGCAGTTCGGCGAAACCTCGGTGCACGTGGTCGGCGGCGAACACGCGGTGATCCATCCGGATATCCCGACGGTCAGCAATGTGGGCTACGTCTTCGACGGTGGTGCCTTCTACCACCCGGGGGACTCGTTCCGGGTCCCGCAGAATCGCATCGACGTTCTCGGCCTGCCGACCGCTGCGCCGTGGCTGAAAGCGTCTGAGGCCGTCGACTTCCTGCGGGCGGTCAAGCCGCGCATCGCAGTGCCGATCCACGAGGCGGTGCTGGTGAATCCGGCGATGCACTATGGGCTGTTCACCAATCTCGCGCCGGAAGGCACCGAGGTTCGTGTCCTCGGCGCAGGCCAAGCGCTGGAGGTTCAGCGAGTCTGAGCGGTCTGAGCGGCACCTAGCGCTGCCGTCGAAGGTTGCCGCGTAAAAGCCGGGTCGGTTGCGCATCCTCGCGGGTCGTGCGGCTATGCGGCTTTGTGCGCAGCTTTCACGGCCTTGCGGTTCATGCGCAACGCACGGCCCTGCCGGGTTCGTAATGGTGCACACCCTCGACGGCCGGCTGCTCGGCGTGCAGATGGTCGGCAGCGGCGACGGGGTCGCGAAGGCACAGCTCTCGCGGTCATGCGGCTTTGCCCGAGCGATCCGTCTTGCGCGCCACGAGCTGCCGATACGCCTGGGGCACGGCCCCGGCCTCCAACGCGATGTCCACCGCGTCCAGGAACGCTTGTCGCGGCCCCGGTCGGACCGCCTGCGTTGCGTCGATGTGCAGGCGAAGCAGCTCGACGCGATTGACCATGCGCGCAACGGTCAGCAGCAAGGCGAAGCAGCGCAGGGCTTCTGCGTGCTCCGAGCCACCGCCGCCGAACGGAAACACCCGCCCTCGGTGGACGGTTCCGGTGCGCAGATCGTGCACCCGGCCGCCGTCCGCACACAACACGAGGCGGCTCTTCCGCAGTGCGGTCAAAGTCCCGTCCGAAACCATCCAGCCCGGCGGGGCGAACCCGGTCACCTCGCGGGCCGGGATCCCGGCCTGTGCCATGGCACTGGTCGCCGCGCTGATCCGCAGGCCGGCTTCGTGCTCGGACAACCCGGCGAACTCGGCGCGGCTGCTGCGCAGGACCGGCCGCTGCTGCGGGATCGGGTCGCCGTAGCCGTGGATCAGCAGGTCGTCCCCGCTGTGCACACGGGACCTCACCCAGTCGGCAAGGACGGGCGACGCCGCCACGCCGCGCGGGCGAACGAACAGAGCCACGGGTGTCGAGCGAGCCCGCAGCTCGGCGGTGATCTCGGTCAGCACCGGAAGGGTCGGTGCGCTTGCGCCGGAGAGTGAAACCAGGAGTCGTGAAGCCACGTGTCCAGTGAGCCAGAGTCCCATGACGGCGGCGCTACCGGAACGTGACAAAGACGCTGCAGCCCCGGACCGTCTCGGACACGGTCGGTGGCTGACGCCTGCTGATCCCGTGGTGTGCCGGTGCTGGCTTGGCCTGTCCGGCCGGGGTTGCCGGGTGTGGGTCTGGTGTGGCTGATCGCTGGGGTTGTCGGGGTGGGTTGCCTGGCTTGTGTCGGGGGTTGGGGGTTCCGGCTTGCTTGGTCGGATGGGTCGGGGTGGGGTTGGTGTGGCTTGTTTGGCCGGGGTTGCCGGGTGTGGGTCTGGTGTGGCTGATCGCTGGGGTTGTCGGGGTGAGTTGCCTGGCCCTGAGTCGGTGGGGTGGGTCCGTTCCGGTTCGTCGGGCCGGATCACCGGTATCGGGCCTGCTTGCCTGATTGGCTGGGGCTGTCCGGTGTCGGACTGGGCGAGCCTGAACTGGCAGGGGCATCGGGTGTCGCGGCTGGCCCTGCCTGACGGCGTTACCGGCTGGGCTGCCGGGCCCGGCGTGGCCTGTTCGGCCGGGTCGCCGGGCGGGCCTACTTGGCTTGTCTGGCCGCGGTTGGCGAGTGTGGAGCCGATCTGCCCGGCTGGGGTGACCGGGTGCCGGGGCCGGCCTGACGGCCTGACACACCTCACCGGGTGCCTGTCGGCCCGGGCCGCTCGTTCGAATCACCGGGTGCCTGCAGGTCCCGGCCCGCTCGTGCGAATCATCGGGAGCCGGGGGCGCCTTGTCCAGCTCACCGAGTCAACGCCGCCCGGTACCCCGTGGCCGGCCCAAGGAGCAGCCCGGTGCCGAGACCACTCGGCCCGCCAGGCCATACGGCGCCGGCCACCTCGGTGTCACCCGCCGCGGGCCACCGGGCGGCGACTTCGCCCAGATCGCCAGCGCCGCAGGCGCCGGCGCCGTGGTGGCCTTTCCGGATCAGCCCTCCGCCGCGAGTGCGAGCTCGCCTTCCTCGGTCTTCTCGGCCTTGGCGCGCTCGGCACGCGTGGCCCGCACCGCCGACACGACCGCGATGATCCACAGCGCGGCCACGGCCACGTGGATGGCGATGTTGAGGCTGCGTGCGGTGCCGAACTCGGACAGCAGCTTGTCGGTGTTGGTGAGCACGATGAGGCCGCCTGCGGCGGCGCCGAGCACGCGGGGCGGCAAGAAGCGCACCAGCCACGCGGCCACCGGAGCCGCGATCACGCCACCCAGGAGCAACCCGAGGACGATGGTGAAGTCCACGCCGGACCCGCTCAGGGCGAACAGGAAGCTGACGCTGGCCGACAGCGCCACGATGAACTCCGCAGCATTCACCGACCCGATCACCTTGCGCGGGTGCAGCCGGCCGCTGGACAGCAGGGTGGTGGTGGCAAGCGGCCCCCAGCCACCGCCGCCGGACGCGTCGACGAAGCCGGCCACCAGGCCGAGCGGCCCGAGGAACTTCGCTCCCGGCCGACGGTTCGCCACCAGCGTCCCCAGCCGCAGGAAAGCGAACCGCACCAGCACGTAGAGGCCGAGCAGGGTCAGCAGCGCGGCGATCCACACACTGGCGAACTCGGTGGACACCGAGACCAGTGCGTACGCGCCGAGGGCAGCCCCGATGCCGCCAGGCACCGCAAGCAAACCGACGGTGCGCCAGTCGACGTTGCCGAAACGCCAGTGCGAGACACCGGAGATCAGCGTGGTGCCCACCTCGGCAAGGTGGATGGACGCCGATGCCAGCGCCGGCGCCACGCCGATGGCCAGCAGCGCGGTCGTCGCGGTGACGCCGAAGGCCATGCCCAGTGACCCGTCGACCAGCTGGGCCAGAAATCCGGCTAACCCGAACAACAGCAAACTGGGCATGTCCTCTCCTCGGCGTTCACTCTGTCGCGTGACAAACGCCTACGATCGTGAGGGCCGAGCCATCATTTGGAAACGCTTCCCACATGTTGAACGAGCGACGGAGCGGGCATGTACGAGTGGATTTCGTTCACCACGGACTACGGCCTGCGTGACCCGTTCGTCGGGGTGTGCCACGGCGTGATCGCCCGCATCGCGCCACGCTGCCGCATCATCGACATCACACACGGCGTGCCGCCGGGGAACATCCGGCACGGGGCCTTCGCGCTCGCCCAAGCGGTCGGCTACCTGCCGCCCGCGGTGCACCTCGCGGTGGTCGACCCCGGTGTCGGGACCGAGCGCAGGGGCATCGTGCTGATCGCCGCGTCCGGAGTGCTGGTCGGCCCGGACAACGGTCTGCTGCTGCCTGCGGCCGATGCGCTCGGCGGAGCCCGGCACGCGATCGAGCTGGTGGCGGAGGAATTCCGCCTGCACCCGGTCTCGTCGACTTTCCACGGTCGCGACCTCTTCGCGCCCGCCGCGGCTCACCTGGCAGCCGGTGTCGACCCGGCCGAGTTCGGACCGTCGATTCCGCTCGACGAGCTGCATCGGCTGCCCACGCCGGCACCGTCGGTGCGCCCAGGGGAAGTCGTCGCCGGAGTGGCGACGATCGACCGGTTCGGGAACGTGCAGCTGACGGCGCAGGCGTCGAGCCTGACGGAGGCCGGCCTGGCCGAGGGCACCAGGGTGCGCATCCAACAGCGGTTCGACGGCGTTGTCGGCAGGACGTTCGCCGACGTCAGTGACGGAGAGCTGGTGGTGCTGGCCGATTCCGCCGGCCACGTCGCGATCGCCGTCAACGGCGGCTCAGCGGCACAGCGGCTGGGGCTCGGCGCCACCGCGACCGATCAAGTGACGATCTCCGCGGACTAGGACCAAGCATCGGGCCGGCCGCTGCCTCAATCGGCCGTCAGCCCGGGGCCCCACGCGGTCACGTCGACCGGATCTCCCACGGCGAGGCGGCCCGGCCGGACGACATTGCATTTCACCGCGAAGGCGACCCGTCCCTTCTCCGGGTCACGTCGGTAGGTGGCCAGCGTGCGGATCGGCTCGGATCCCCGCCGCACGCCCGTCGCCTGATCCACCAGCGTGATCGAACACCGGGTGTCTCGCTTGGCGAAGCCGATCTCGGCGGTCCCGACGATCATCCGCCGTGCTCGATCTTCGATGAACGGTTCGGTCCAGCCGTCGACGACGATGTTGGGCCGGAAGCGATCCATCGGCACGGGTTCGCCGCCGCGCATGACGATGCGTTCGTTCAGGTCGGCCAATGACGCCAGAGACGCCACCGTCAGCGCTTGCCCGTCCGCGAACCCGGTCGTCCCCGGCGTTTCGCCGCTGGCCACCCGATGATGATCCGGCGCCACCCGTACCAGGCGGCACGGCCTGCGGAGATAGTCGCCGAACCACGTCGCAGCGTCGTCACCCTGATCCACTCCGTCGCCGCTGAACGTGAACACGGTCACCGGGTGCCGCTTGCCGTCGAGCTGAACAGGAATGCTCAACTGCCCCTGCGACGACGCCCTCACCGTCAGCACGTCATCTCGCAGGTCGACGGTGACTGCGGCCAACGCCGGGTACTCGCGCTGAGTGATACAGCGACCGAACTCGTCGACCACAGCGAACGAGCGATCGTGGCGGAGGCCAGTGGCCAGCACGTCGGACGCAGGCACGCTGACACCGCGGCACGACTTGACCGGGTAGTAGTGCAGCGAATGGACGACCGGGAGCGGCATGCGGCCGACTCTATGCCGGAACTAGAGGATGGGGGCGGGTGTGTACGCGGCCGCCTCCGGGTACCGCTTCACGATCTCGTCCACCCGGCGCACGACGGAATCCACCTGCGCCGAGGCCAGCCCGGTGAACGACAGCGGATCGGCCAGCAGCGATTCCAGCTGCGCCCGGTCGAGCGGCAGTGTTTCGTCGGCCGCGAGACGGTCGAGCAGGTCGTTCTCCGCGGCGCCCTGCTCCCGCATGGCCAGTGCGGCCGCCACCGCGTGACGTTTGATCGCCTCGTGCGCGGCCTCCCGCCCGACGCCTGCGCGCACGGCCGCCATCAGCACCTTCGTGGTGGCCAGGAACGGCAGGTAACGGTTCAGTTCGCGCTCCACCACCGCGGGGAACGCACCGAACTCGCTCAGCACGGTCAGGAACGTCTCCAGCAGGCCGTCGGCGGCGAAGAACGTGTCGGGCAGGGCGACCCGGCGAACCACCGAGTCGGACACGTCACCCTCGTTCCACTGCTGGCCGGCCAGCTCGCCCGCCATGGACGCATACCCACGCAGCACCACGGCCAGCCCGTTGACCCGTTCGCACGAGCGGGTGTTCATCTTGTGCGGCATCGCGCTCGATCCCACCTGGCCGGGCTGGAATCCTTCGGTGACCAGCTCGTGCCCGGCCATCAGCCGGATCGTGGTGGCCAGGTTGGACGGCGCGGCGGCCAGCTGCACGACGGTGGTGATGACCTCGTAGTCCAGCGAACGCGGGTAGACCTGGCCGACCGACGTCAACACCCGCTCGAAGCCCAGGTGCTCGGCCACCACCCGTTCCAGCTGCTCGACCGCCGCCTGCGAGCCCAGCAGGTCGAGCATGTCCTGCGCGGTCCCGACCGGGCCCTTGATCCCGCGCAGCGGGTACCGCTGCAGCAGACCCTCCAGCCGTTCGAAGGCCACCAGCAGCTCGTCGGCGGCCGTCGCGAAGCGTTTGCCCAGCGTGGTGGCCTGCGCGGCGACGTTGTGCGAGCGGCCCGCCATGACCAGCGTGGCGTGCTCGGCGGCCAGCTGGGCCAGCCGCGCCAGCACGGCGACCGTGCGGTCCCGCAGCAGCTCGAGCGACCGCTTCTGCTGCAGCTGCTCGACGTTCTCGGTCAGATCGCGGGAGGTCATGCCCTTGTGCACGTGCTCGTGCCCGGCCAGCGCGTTGAACTCCTCGATACGTGCCTTCACGTCGTGCCTGGTGACGCGCTCACGCGCGGCGATCGACGCCAGATCGACCTGGTCGATGACCCGCTCGTAGGCCTCGATCACCCCGTCGGGTACCGGGACACCGAGCTCGGCCTGGGCCCGCAGCACCGCCAGCCACAGCTCCCGCTCCAGCCGGATCTTGTGCTCCGGAGACCACAACCGTGCCAGCTCCGCGGACGCGTACCGGCTGGCCAGGACGTTCGGGATCTGCGGCTTCTCGGTCACGCCTACAGCGTACGGGCAGCGCTGAAGCGTCAGTCTCGGCGTTTGGTGCGAGTGCGGCGACCGCCACGGCGGGGAAGAATCGGGGCAGTGTCGATCACTGTCGATCACTGCGGCCACTGTCGATCACTGCGGCCACCGTCGACCACTGTGGCCACCGTCGACCACTGTGGTCACGGTCGATCACGGTGGTCACAGTCGATCACTGACCATCACCGGGCGTGAGGAGTCGAAATGAGCAACCGCACCTATCGCGTGACCGAGATCGTCGGCAGCTCCACCGAGAGCGTCAGCGACGCCATCCGGAGGGCCGTGCGCCGGGCCTCGCAGACGCTGCGCGGGCTCGACTGGTTCGAGGTCACCGAGATCCGCGGGCACATCGTCGACGGCGACGTGGGGCACTTCCAGGTCGGTCTCAAGGTCGGTTTCCGGCTGGAGGATCCTGCTTGATCCGCTGCAGCCTGCGCGGAGCGACCACCCACAGGTAGGTGAAGCACGCGGACACCAGCACCGCGAGCACGATCAGTGCGACCAGGCCGAACACCACGTAGCCGATCAACGACACGGTGACGGTGAGCGCTGCCGCCAGGCAGGCCAGGCCGGCCAGAACCATGCGGTTGCCTTCGGCAAGGATCTCCCGGCGCAGTCCTTTCCGGAACAGCACGCGGTGCCACGTGGCCGGGGCGGACAACAGCGCGGTGGCCAGCACCGCAAGGAGCACGGCGGCCAGGTGCAACGCCTTCACCAGCAGTCCGGCTTCGGCGAACATCGGCGTGAACACCACGGCGAGCAGGAAGCCGAACAAGATCTGCACGCCGGCCTGGGCGACCCGCAGCTCACCGAGCAACTCGTTGACGTTGCGGGTCAGCCGCTGGTGTTCCGTCTCACCCCGCCCCGTCATGTCCACAGCATTCACCTGTTCGAACGAAGGTCAAACGCACAGGAGCTGGACTTGACCGGTTCAGCGACGGGCAAACCGCGCCCCTGAGGCCGACGCCGAACGCTCAAAGCTCGGCGTCGGCCCGCCGCCGGTCAGCCGGCCACGTTCAGAACCCGCCTACTCGCCCACCACGTCCGGCGGCGCGACGCCGATGAGTTCCACAGGCGAGCCGCAGGAACCGTGGCCCGTCCCCCAGGTGCCTAGGCGAATATGTGGCCGTATTGGCTCCGTCCTAGAGAGCCGTACAAGGCGCGACACCGCACTCTGTCGATGTATACCCATCTATTCGTCGAATAGTAGAAGGTCGAATACTGTGCACTACTCGTCCTCGCCGACCCGGCTTCCATGGGGTCGCCGCTCGTGTTCTATTGCCTTATCTAGCGCGAGACATATAGAGCCGTAGAAAGCGCCATTGGCCGACGTGTCGGTCCTCGGCGACCGCGGGCGGCGCCTCGACACGCCGTAGCCTTGTATGCCGCAATATCGGGTCTGCGCTAGAGATGCGGATACTGTTCTAGGGCATGGACCCGGTTCGCAACCCGTTCGCTCCCGGTGCGGGGCAACGCCCTCCCGAGCTCGCCGGACGGGAGCGCGAGCTCCATGCCTTCGAGGTCGTGCTGGAACGAGTCGCGCGCGGACGCCCGGAGCGCAGCCTGGTGCTCACCGGACTGCGCGGCGTGGGCAAGACCGTCCTGCTCGGCGAGCTGCGTTCGATGGCGATGCGGCGCGGCTGGGGCACCGGCAAGATCGAAGCGCGCCCGGACTCCGAGCTGCGCAGGCCGCTTTCCGCCGCGCTGCACCGGGCGATCCGGGACCTGGCCGTCCGCCACCGCGCACCCGATCGCGTGGACGAAGTTCTTGGCGTGCTCAAGGCCTTCGCGCTACGCGCCAGCAAGCCGGACGCCAAGCTGCGTGATCGCTGGCAGCCCGGCATCGACGTACCGGCAGCGACGGGACGTGCCGATTCCGGGGACATCGAGATCGACCTGGTCGAACTGTTCACCGACGTGGCCGAGCTCGCCGCGGACGTCGGTACCGGCGTCGCCTTGCTCATCGACGAGATGCAGGACCTGCAGCCGCAGGACGTGTCCGCGCTGTGCGCGGCGTGCCACGAGCTGTCGCAGTCCGGTGCTCCTCTGGTCGTCGTCGGCGCCGGCCTGCCGCATCTGCCCACGGTCCTGTCCGCGTCGAAGTCCTACTCCGAGCGGCTTTTCCGGTACACGCGCATCGACCGGCTGGAACGCGGAGACGCCGATCAGGCGGTCCGGGTGCCGATCGAACGAGAAGGCGCGGGCATCAAACCGGAAGCACTGGACGCCCTGTTCGAAGCGTCGGGCGGCTATCCGTACTTCATCCAGGCCTATGCCAAGGCTGCTTGGGATGCTGCCCCCACCGACCCGATCGGTCCCGAAGACGTCGAGGTCTCCGCGCCGGAAGCGGAAGCCGAGCTCGCCGTCGGCTTCTTCGGCTCCCGGTACGAGCGGGCCACTCCGGCGGAACGGGAGTACCTGCTGGCCATGGCGGAACTGACCAATGGTCGCGACGAGTCGGCGCGCAGCGCGGACGTCGCCGTCTACCTCGGCCGGAAGCCTTCGTCGCTGTCGCCGGCGCGAGACAGCCTGATGAAGAAGGGCCTGGTGTACTCCGCCGAGCGTGGCCGTATCGCGTTCACGGTGCCGCACTTCGGCCAGTACCTGTTGAACCGGCCGGACGATTGATTACCTGCGCGTTACCCCGCAATGACCAGGTAAAACTGGACGTAAAGGGATATTTCTGGCGCTGTCTATCGACCGGTGAGTGATTCATGTCACAGTCGGGGAAATCTGTAACACGCTGTATGTGGGCGCCGATAGCCCAGGTGACCCCGTGATGCTGGCGGACCCCCGACCTGGCAGCACCACGGGGTTTTCCAATGTCTGCATCCGGCCGCTCCGTCGGCCGGTGCTGCGACGGGCCATCATCGGCGCCTGGCCTGCTTGGCATCACTCGCGGGCTGCACCCTCCGGCCGGATCACAGTGACCGGAATGCTGCGTGCACGAGCAGCAGTGACCACGTCGGCGGTTCCTCCGTAGCCGTCTGACGGCTCGCCGTCCCACACTGCGATCAGGACATCCACATTGCTGAGCACGTGCTCACTTGCGGCCATGTACGCCTCGCGGTTGGACTGCTGGAACGGCATGACATGGACCTTGTCGGCCTTGCCGATCAGCTCGTCGAACTCGGCGGCGTTGTCCGGCTTGACCTTGCGCTCCCGGTAGTCGGCGGCGGGCAGGACGACTTCGAGCTTGCCGCCCTACTCCAGGACGACGCGGGCGAACACCTGATCCGCGCCACGCGCGAGGCAGCTCACCCCGACCAGCGTGGCGGGATCGTGCTGGGCCAGCTCGGCACGGATCTCGTCAGCGACCAGCGGAATGGTTGGGGCGGAGAGGTTGGAATGGCCGGTGATCCGATACGCAACGGAGTGGGATCCTTTCTTCCGACCAACCAGGTGCGCCCTGATCCCGGATGTGCGGAGAAGCCGTGAACGATGCGATCGGCCGCGATCGCACACCACGTACGGCCTCGCCAAGCACACTTGCAACGTCCGTCCGACCTGCACCCACCAGTCTCCTTGGACGCGCCATCACGGCCGACTTGTCAACCGGGCGTCCGGGTAGTGCCGGACGCGTCGGATGATGAACTATCGGAACCATCGGCAGTCCGATGTCGCTGTGCAGGCTGTAGCGGGCACGAAGGTGCCAGGCTTCCCGGCAAACTGTGATTTGGCAGAAGGGAGGCAGGCGTGGCACAGGACACCGGTCGGTGGCTGTATGTAGCCGGATCTTCGGACGCGCCACCGGACGGGTCCAATGCTGGTGACGTCATCCGTTGGTTCCGCCAGGAGCGCGGACTGTCCCAGACAGAGGTGGCCGAGCTTCTGCACACCACACAGTCGAGGGTTTCGAAGATCGAGAACGGTGACATCCTGCTGAAGCTCGACGAGCTTCGCGAAGTGAGCATCCCGCCGGAGCATTTCGGCGTTCTACCCGACTGCAGCGCGGACTCCGTTCCGGATCCACGACAGATCAGCGACCTGCAGGGCTCGGAATGGGAGAGCCAGCAAGCTTGGCGGGTCGTACGTTCCGAACTCAACGCGCACCGGGTCACGTTGAGCGATCTCGCGGCCGACTTGTACCCCGGCTTTGCTCGTATACCCGGAACGACGGTTCTTACCAGGGACGACTGGACACCGGGCGAGCCGGTGGAGCTGGCCGACATCCGATTGACCTGGCGACCGGACGATCGGATGCCAATCCCGGCGATCACCGGAAGCATCGAGCAAACCGCCCACGTTCGCCCGCTCACGGCAACTGGTGCGCGATACCGCCGCTATTCGTTGGCACTGCGTGATCTGGCCCGCCCCAGATTGCTCGACAACCGCTTCGGATACCGTTTGCTGGATGCGAGGTGGTCCGCAGGGAAAGGCGTCTTCGAGTTCGGCTACACGTGCTACTTCGATGTGCTCGATGTGCATGAGGCGGTAGCTCACGAGTTCGCCGATGCGTGGTTGCGCGCTGGGCGGAGACGTCCGAGCTTTGCCGATTTGACCCTGCGTCGCCATGTCGCCGACCCGTTCGACCTGGCGGCTCGGCCAGTCATGCCGAGCATCAACACCCTGACGATCAGACGAGACCCGATCGACGGCCACCGAATCTACCTGCACCGTAGGGACGCCAAGTCGGTCGCTGCGGCCGGTGGCATGTACCACGTGATCCCCGCCGGGATGTTCCAGCCCGCGGCTTTGGCCCCCGCCCATCAGGCCAACGATTTTTCCATTTGGCGAAACATTCAACGCGAATACTCGGAAGAATTTCTGGGCAACCCCGAGCACGACGAAAACTCGGTGGACCCCGTCGACTACTTGAACAGTGATCCGTTCAAGTCATTCATGGCCGCTCGCGATGCCGGGGACTTCCGCGCATTCGTCTGCGCCCTGGTGGTGGAACCACTGACGTTGTGGATCGAATTTCTCACCGTCGCGGTGATCGAAGGGGCGGTCTTCGACCGTCTCTTCGCCACCATGGTCGCCCGGAACGACGAAGGCTCCGCGGTGGGCACAGCGGCAGGCCGGCCGACCGTGGGCATCCCGTTCACCTCGGACTCGATCCAGCGGCTGCGTGACGAGCCACTGTCGCCGATTGCGCGCGCGTGCCTCACGCTGGCCTGGGAGCATCGGCACCGATTGCTGGGAGCTTGAGGCGTGCGAGTACTGGTCACCGGCGCAACCGGTTTCGTCGGCAGGGCGGTTGTGGCTGCCTTGGCCAAGGCAGGTCACGACGTCGTCCCAATGGCGCGACGCAGCGGCCAGTTGTCAGGGCCTGTCGCCGATGTGCGCGATTCCGACGCTGTCCGTGCAGCAGTCGCCGGCGTCGACGCCGTCTGTCATCTGGCTGCTCTGACAAGAACGCGCGAGTCAGCATCCGCCGCATCCGACTACTGGGCAGTCAACGTCGGTGGAACTTTCAACGTCGTATCGGCATTGCTCGCCACAGCGAGTCCGGCAACGCCGAAACGGCTGGTACTCGCCTCGACTGCCGCTGTTTACGGGACGAACGTCCCGCAGCCAGTGACGGAGGACTCGCCCACCGTGCCGGCAAATCCGTATGGCGCGAGCAAGCTCGCCGCAGACCACATCGTTGCCGGCTGCACCGCTACCGGCGCGATCGGCGCCGTAGCGCTTCGCGCGTTCAACGTCGCCGGAGCTGCGCACGGCGCATCGGACCAGGACAACACGCGGATCGTGCCGAGGATCGTCGCGGTGCAAGCCGGCATCGCACCGGAGCTGACTCTCAATGGTGACGGCATGGTCGTCCGAGATTTCGTGCATGTCGCTGACATGGCAGACGCGTTCGTGCTCGCGCTGGAATCATGTACTCCCGGTAAGTGGCGGACGTACAACGTCGGAAGCGGGCGCGGCACATCACTCGCCAAGTTGGTGAAGATCGCAGAAGAGGTCAATGGCCGCCCGGTGCGGGTGAAGCACGGGCCCCCGGTGGACGAGCCGGCAGTGTTGCTGGCCGACAGTTCACGGATACGCCGCGAATTGGGTTGGCACCCACGGCGCTCCGCGGTGGAGACCATCCTCGCCGACGCATGGCAAGCCCTGATCCGCAGCTGTTCCGGATAGGAATATTCCGGAAGCGAATATTCCCAGAATTCGCCGGATCGGCAGTCCCGCCGAGCGACAGTCGCGGTTTCATCACGGCATGGCCGTCACATCACGCCAAGCTGACCCCGCGCCGCAGCATCGGCCCGTCCTGACCGACATGCCGAAGCGCTACCCCACCAGGAGCAATGGCGGAACATCGCGCACCCCTACGAACTGCGATATCCGCACTACCCCTGCGCCAGGTGCGGATTGTGGCCGGGCGCGCCGATCCACCAGGTTCGCCCCGATCCCGGGTGTGCGGAGCAGCCGTGAACGATGCGATCGACCGCGATCGCGAGCTGTTCGCCCGGATCGCCGAGGTGAACCCCGGCGTGGTGCGCACGTTGAGCCTGCTGCTGTCCGAGCTCGACGGTGGCGGGCTCGATCCGACGACGATGAGGGAGCTGGGCGACCGGATCCGCCGGATCGGCGAGACGTCGATCATGCGGGCCGGCCGCGGCACGGCTGGCTACGGCGGCCGCGACGCGTGCCGGCCGCCGGGAAGCGCGACACGCCCGGGATGACGTTTTGCCGCGACACGCCGAACGTCTGATCACAATCTTATCCACAACTTATCCACAGGGTCTGACCTGCGGTTTTTCCCACATGGGGGATAGTTGTCCCCAAGTTGTCCACAGCCTCGCGGGCTCCTGTGAGCGACTGGGGACAGTTGCCCCCAAGTAGTCCACAGGTCATCCACAATTCATCCCCAGGCCGATTTGGCAGGGGTGCGCGGAGCGGTTTAGCGTGCCAACGTCCGCGCCGCCGGCAGCTGCGGCGAAAGACCCGTCAAACCCGACAAAAGTGAGCGTCGACCTGCGGCCGAGTCACCGTGGCCGGGGCGGGCGGCGCCACCCCGGCGGACGGCGGGTCGCCGATTCGTGGTCCGACACGACCGCAGCCTGCCCGCGGCAGGGGGATTCGTGCGGCATACTGGGAATCGAACGAGTGTTCGAGACGGGGAGGTTCAGCGGCGGTGGCATTGACCGACGACCGCAGTCCGGCACTCACCGGGTCCGCTCCGGCGTCCTCCACCCCGGGTGGCGGGTTCGACCGGCAACCACCGCAGGACATCGCGGCCGAGCAGTCGGTGCTCGGGGGGATGTTGTTGTCCAAGGACGCCATTGCCGACGTGTTGGAGGTGCTGCGGCCTGCCGACTTCTACCGTCCCGCGCATCAGGCGATCTACGACGTCATCCTCGACCTGTACAGCCGGGGTGAGCCGGCGGACCCGATCACGGTGTCGGCGGAGCTGGAGCGCCGCGGCGAGCTGGCCCGCGTGGGCGGTGCCCCGTATCTGCACACGTTGATCGCTACCGTGCCTACGGCCGCCAACGCCGCCTATTACGCGCAGATCGTGGCCGAGAAGGCGGTGCTGCGCAGGCTGGTCGAGGCAGGTACCCGGATCGTGCAGTACGGCTACGGCGCCGCCGACGCCCAGGGCGCGGCCGTGGACGAGGTGGTGGACCGGGCCCAGGCGGCGATCTTCGAAGTCACCGAACGCCGCACCAGCGAGGACTACGTGGCGCTGGAGGACCTGCTCCAGCCCACCATGGACGAAATCGACGCGATTGCTTCCGAGGGCGGCCTGGCCCGCGGGGTGCCCACCGGGTTCACCGACCTCGACGAGGTCACCAACGGCCTGCACCCCGGTCAGATGATCATCGTGGCGGCCCGACCCGGTATCGGTAAGTCCACCCTCGGGCTGGACTTCTGCCGGTCCGCCTCCATCAAGCACGGCATGACCAGCGTGATCTTCTCGCTGGAGATGAGCCGCACCGAGATCGTCATGCGCATGCTCTCGGCCGAGGCGAAGATCCGCCTGCAGGACATGCGCAGCGGCCGGATGTCCGACGACGACTGGACCCGCCTGGCCCGCCGCATGTCCGAGATCTCCCAGGCGCCGCTGTTCATCGACGACTCGCCGAACATGACCATGATGGAGATCCGGGCCAAGGCCCGGCGGCTCAAGCAGCGGCACGACCTCAAACTCATCGTGCTCGACTACCTGCAGCTGATGACCTCCGGCAAGAAGGTCGAATCCCGCCAGCAGGAAGTCTCCGAGTTCTCCCGCCAGCTCAAACTGCTGGCCAAGGAACTCGACGTGCCCCTGGTGGCCATCAGCCAGCTCAACCGTGGCCCGGAGCAGCGCACCGACAAGCGCCCCATGCTCGCCGACCTGCGTGAATCCGGCGCGCTCGAGCAAGACGCCGACATCGTCCTGCTCATCAACCGGCCAGACGCCACCGAACGCGACGACCCGCGCGCCGGCGAAGCCGACCTCATCCTGGCCAAACACCGCGCCGGCCCCACCACCACCGTCACCGTCGCCCACCAGCTCCACTACTCCCGCTTCGCCGACCTCGCCCGGGGGTAGCGGCGGTGGTCAGGCGGGTTGGTCAGCCGGGCGATGGCTGGCCTGCAGGGGCGGTACGGGGAGCGGCGGTCATTGTCGTGGCCTCCTTGCCAGGCCGCACCGGAGCGCATCGGGGCATCGAAGCTAGCGGGACGGGATTTGCGGGTCGGCCGGCAACATCCACGCAGCCGAGTACCTGGCGGGCCGCGCCGACGGCGCGCCGCGGGATCGGCCGCGCTGACGGGGTGCCGTGGGATGGGTCGTGCTGAGGGGGTGCCGGGGGATGGGCTGTACTGACGGGGTGCCGTGGGATAGGTCGTGCCGAGGGGGTGTCGCGGGATGGGTCGTGCTGACGGGGTGCCGCGGGATGGGCTGTGCTGAGGAGGTGCCGTGGGATCGGCCGCGCTGACGCGGTGCCACGGGATGTTGTCGTGCCGACGGGATGCCGTGGGATGGGCTGTGCTGAGGGAGTGCCCCGGGATCGGCCGTACCGACGGGTGCTGCGGGATGGACGTCGGCTCCCATTCACAGCTGACGGCCTGCTGGCAGCGCTGAAGCAGACGCCGCGAGATCGCCGACCTCGCCCGGTGGGTGACCAGCTCCGAAGAGCGGCGTTCGCGCGGATGCCAGCCGGAGCGGCCCGCAGGGCGCGCCGATGATCATCAGGTGATCCGGTGCAGAACCCACACGTTCGGTTCGACGTAGGTGGCATAGCCGTGGTCCGGTTCGCACAACACCGGGACGAGTGCCCCGGGCACGTGCACCGGACCCCGGTGGTCGAACGGCAAGCCGGTCCATGCACGCCATTGCGCCACCGTCCCGGAAATCTGCATGGACATCGGGGCGATGTTCACCACCGTGCCGCCTGCCCGCACGTGCACCCGTAGCCACGGGTCCTCCGGGAGCCCGTCGTCGCGGGTGCGCGCGACATAGCTGGTCATCGGTTCGTCCGGGCGCTGGTGTTTGCCGCTGGGACGGACCGGGGCGACGAGGGTGGTGAAGCCCAGAGCCGCGACGTTGCGTCGCATGGCCTCCAGCATGACTCCGGACAGCCCTTTGCCACGGTGGTCGGCCTGCACGCTGATCTCCAGTGCACACACCAGGTTCGGGTTGCTGCCGGAGAACCGGGTCTGCACGCTCTGCCGGATCGCCCAGTCCCAGCCGTCCTCGGGCAGCCCGGCCGCAGGATCACCGTCCCAGGCCAGCGGCACGCTGAACGAGCGGGCGATCGGCCGGTCACCGTCCAGCGCGAGCATCACGTACTCCGGATACAGCCGCACGCAGGTGTCGTAGTACAGGTCGGCGGTCCGATCCTGGTACATGAACTCCCCCCAGACGCCGGGGAAGTCCCACAGCCTGTCGGCGAGCTCGGGGCGCTGGGCCAGCGTGACCGTCTGCATGGGCCGAACGCTACCGAGATGCGGCCGCCCGGCCGAGGGAATTCTCTTCGCCCGGGCGCCCCGGTAGCAGGACTCCCCGGCCGACCTGGCCCCAGGAATAGCTCCGTCGCCGAAAGGGTTCCCTACGGCATGAGCCAACCGATGCCGGTCCTCTACCTCAGCCACGGCGCACCGCCGCTGGCGGACGATCCCGTCTGGCCGGCCGAGCTGGCCGCCTGGTCCGCGCGGCTACCGAAGCCGCGAGCCGTTCTGGTGGTCTCGGCGCACTGGGAAGCCGCCCCGTTGACCATCGGGGCAACCTCCACCCGCCCCTTGGTGTACGACTTCTGGGGTTTTCCGCAGCGCTACTACGACGTGCAATACCCGGCCCCTGGCGCTCCGGAGCTGGCTGCCGAGGTACGCAGACTGCTCGCCGGCGCCGGTTATCCCACCGCGGACGCCCCGGACCGCGGGCTCGATCACGGCGCTTACGTGCCGCTGATGGAGATGTACCCGCAGGCGGACGTTCCGGTGCTGCAGATTTCCATGCCGTCGCTCGACCCGCGCGAGCTGTACGAGATCGGCCGCAGGCTGGCGCCGCTGCGGCATGCCGGCGTGCTGATCGTGGGCAGCGGCTTCTTCACCCACAACCTGCGCGAGATGAACCCGATGTCCGGCCCCGCCGACGCGCCCCCGCCGTCCTGGTCGGTCGAGTTCGACGACTGGGGCAACGAGGTGCTGTCCACCGGCGACGTCGACGCCTTGCTGGACTTCCACCACAAAGCGCCGGCCGCCGGCAGAGCCCACCCGCGCACCGAGCACTTCGCGCCGCTGTTCGTCAGCCTCGGCGCAGGCGAAGAGGCAGGCGTGGCGCGGACGGCGATCGAAGGTTTCTGGTACGGCCTGGCGAAACGGTCGGTGCAGCTCGGCTAGCCGGCCTGGTCGGACTTCTCCAGCGCCGCTCGCGCGCCCGGGCCGACCACCGCGGATTCCCGCGCGCCCCTGGTGGCGATGTCCCGCATCGCTTCGGCATCGGCCTGGGCCACGCCGGTTCGCCCGCTGCCGATCTCGATCAACGGCGGCAGCAGCGAACGGAGCAGCTTCATGGCACCCACCCAGCGCGGCACGTGAATGGTGCGTGCCCGGCGCAAGGTGCCGCGTTCGAGGTGATCGAGGGCGACCTCGAGCGGATAGGTCTTGCCGAGGAAGGCGGGCATCCGCCCGCGCATCTTGCCGAAGACCGGGTGCCGGTCGGCGCTGGTGACAAGGTCGGTGCCGATCCAGGTGGGGTGCGCGACCCCCACCCGCACCCCCAGGTGCCGCAGCTCGGCACGCAGGCTGTTGCAGAACGCCTCGACGGCGGCCTTCGACGCCGCGTAGTTGGCCATCCCCGGGGCGTGCGCGATCGCGGCCAGCGACGAGATGGCCAGCAAGTAGCCCTTGCGCTCGATGACGTGCGGCATCGCGACGCGGAACGTCCGCCAGACGCCGAGCAGGTTCACCTCGATGACCTTCTCGAACGCCACCGGGTCGACGGACCGCACGAATCCGGTGCTGGCGATGCCGGCGTTGGCCACCACGACGTCGATGCCGCCCCACCGCTGCACGACCTCGGCAACGGCCTTCTCCAGGTCCTGCCAGCTGGTGACATCGGCCTCCCACCACGCCGCGTCCGGCCCGATGCGGCGGGCCACCGCGGCCAGTTCCTCCGGCTCCAGGCCGAGCAGCGCGACCTTGGCCCCGCGCGCCGCGAAGCGCTCGGCGAGCCCGGCGCCGATGCCCCTGGCGGCTCCCGTGATCAGCACGACCCTGTTCCTCAGCGACCTGGACGTGAACGGGTTGCCGGCCACGGCACCTCCTCGCAGCAGCTACCGGAGAGTAGGTCGAGCCGAGCCTAACAGGAGACTGCCCACAGGGGCAGACCGCTTGTGGTACGGGCCCGTGTCCCGTCCGTAGGATGGGCCCTGGACCAGGCTTGATACCGCGAGCACAAGGAGCGCCGATGCCCATCGCAACCCCGGAAACCTACGCCGCGATGCTGGACCGCGCGAAGGAAGGGGGATTCGCCTACCCGGCGATCAACGTGACGTCCTCGGAGACCCTGAACGCGGCTCTGCGTGGGTTCGCCGAGGCGGAGTCCGACGGCATCATCCAGATCTCCACCGGGGGCGCCGAGTTCGCTTCCGGCCAGAAGGTCAAGGACATGGTGACCGGCGCCGTCGCGATGGCCGAGTTCGCGCACGTGGTGGCCGAGAAGTACCCGGTCACCGTCGCACTGCACACCGACCACTGCCCGAAGGAGAAGCTGGACAAGTTCGTCCGCCCGCTGATCCAGATCTCCCAGGAGCGGGTCGACCGGGGCGAGAACCCCTTGTTCCAGTCGCACATGTGGGACGGCTCGGCGATCGACCTGGAGGAGAACCTGCAGATCGCCGCCGAGCTGCTGGAGCAGGCCAAGCGCGCGAAGATCATCCTCGAGGTGGAGATCGGTGTGGTCGGCGGCGAGGAGGACGGCATCTCGGCGGCGATCGACGAGAAGCTGTACACCTCGGAAGGCGACTTCGTCCGCACCGTGGAAATGCTCGGCGCGGGTGAGAAGGGCCGTTACCTGCTGGCGGCGACCTTCGGCAACGTGCACGGCGTGTACAAGCCGGGCAACGTGAAGCTGCGCCCCGAGGTGCTCAAGCGCGGCCAGGCGGTGGCCGCCCAGAAGCTGGGCCTGCCGGAGGGGTCGAAGCCGTTCCAGCTGGTCTTCCACGGCGGGTCCGGGTCGTCGCTGGAGGAGATCCACGAGGCGGTCTCCTACGGCGTGGTGAAGATGAACATCGACACCGACACCCAGTACGCGTTCAGTAGGCAGATCGCCGACCACTTCTTCAAGAACTACGACGGCGTGCTGAAGGTCGACGGCGAGGTCGGCAACAAGAAGGTGTACGACCCGCGGTCCTACCTCAAGGCCGCCGAGGCAGGCATGGCGGCGCGCGTCGTCCAGGCGGCCGAGCACCTGAAGTCCGCGGGCAAGAAGATGAGCTGATCCGCGTTCCGCTGGCAGCAGACCGGCCGGCCGGTGCCACGAGGCATCGTCGGCCGGTCTTTTGTGTGTGGGGGGCGCGACGCGCTCGGTCTTGTCCGGGTGGCGTGGGGGTGCGGCGTGCCTGGTCGGCGTGGTGGGGCGACTGGTTCTTGTGTGGCCGGGTTGTGGTGCGCATGGCGCTAGCGGCCGGTCTTCTTGTGTGAGGAGGTGAGTGCGCTCGTCTCGTCGGGTGGGCGTTGGTGGTCGGGTGCGGGCGCGTACGAGCCTTGCCTGGGGGCGACAGGCAGACGGGTGTGTGCGGTTTCGCCTGGCCGGTGCCGTGAGGGCATCGTTGGCCGGTCTTTTGTGTGTGGGTGGGCGCGACGCGCTCGGTCCGGGTGGCGTGGGTGTGGGGGTTGCTTGGCTGGTCTGGCGGGGCGTGGCTGACTGGTTCCTGTGTGGCCGGGTTGTGGTGCGCATGGCGCTTGCGGCCGGTCTTCCTGTGCAGCCCGACAACCCGACACCCCGGCCGGTGCTCCCGTTGTCGGCCGGGCTCCGACCATTACCGGCAGCGCCGCATCCGGCGCAGACACGTGGTCCGTTGCGCGCGATGGGCGGTTGGCCGGGTAGTGCTCGGCTGAGCAGCCACCGGCCGTTCAGCGCCTCGGCCGGTCCGTTCGCATCAGCCGAGCCGCCAGCTCCGCCCCCGGCCGGTCATGATGGGCAGTGATGATGTCGAAACGTGCGATTGCTCTGGTCATGGTCGTGCTTCTGGTCGCCGCGGGCGGCAGTACGCTGCTCAGCCTGGTTCTCTGACCTGGCACCATGACGCCATGACCAACCTGCTCGAACCGGAGCCGATCCAGCTGCCCGGCAATCCCGCCGCCGAGGCCGCGCTCGACTCGGGCACCCCGGCCGCCGACGTCGCCGCCGAGCACCCGCAGTTCAGCGAGGCCTGGGCGCAACTAGCCGACGAAGCCCTGGCCGCGGGCCAGAACGTGACGGCGTACGCCTACGCCCGCACCGGTTACCACCGCGGTCTGGACCAGCTGCGGCGGGCCGGCTGGAAGGGGCACGGCCCGATCCCGTGGCAGCACCGGCCGAACCAGGGCTTCCTGCGCTCGCTGGCGGCGCTGGCGCGAGCCGCCGAGCGGATCGGAGAGACCGACGAATACGAACGGTGCCTGCAGTTCCTGGCCGACTCCGACCCGGCGGCGGTGGAGGCCACTGGGCTGAAGAAGTAGCACTGCCGCGGAGCGGCGCTGGCTGGCCGGCGCTCTTCGGCGCTCGGTCCCGGTCTCACGTGGCGATCCGGGCGGGCATGCAGCACCGTTCGAACAGCCGCACCGGCCGCTCGGCCGGTGGTGGCCGGTGCGGCCTGCCGCGATCGGCTCGGTGACGCGTCCAGGGACCCGCTCTCCCGATCAGCACCGGTCGAGCATGTCGTTCAGCGCGGCCTTCTCGTTCGAAGACGTGGTGAGGTCGTACTTGTACTTCACCCCGATCCACATCCGCGCGTACGTGCACCAGTAGCTCTGTGACGGTGGCTTCCAGTCCTCGGGGCCCTTGTCGCCCTTCGACTGGTTCACGTCGTCGGTGACGGCGATCAGCTGCGGGCTGTTCAGGTCGTTGGCGAACGCTTTCCGCTCGGCCTGGGTCCAGTGGGAAGCGCCGGTGCGCCACGCCTCCGCCAGCGGCACCATGTGGTCGATGTCGACGTCCGACGGGTCGGTCCAGGTGGCCCCGTCGAATGGGCTGTACCAGCTGCCGGAGATCGGATAGCAATCGTCGCCGACTTGCACATTGGTTCCGTCGCGTCGCAGGACGACCTCGCGCGTGTTGCACGAGTTGCCTTGGTTGCTCCAGTGCGGGAACTTGTCACGGTCGTAGCCGTCCTGCGAGCCGTCCGGCCGAACGGTCAGCTGGGAGAGCATCGAGGCGGCGGTGGCCGGATCCGGGATGTTGGGTGGCACCGCGATCGCAGAACCGGATGACGTGGCCGCGACTCCGGTGGAGAGCAGCACGGTCGAGCCGAGAACGGTCAGTGCGCGGCGAAACGAGAAGGACATGCCGGTTCCCTTCTGCCGTGGGCTAGACAGAGGGAACGTGACGCTTCGTGCCGGTGTGCGCTACCTGAAAGTGTGACGAATTCTCTTGTTGGTGATAACTACACCCGCTTGGCCGTGTACAGAACGCGCATATCGCCCGAAGTTCCGGCCCGACGATCGGCCGGTCACGGCCGGACGGCCAGCAAATCCTCGGTGTGCCGGTACACGGTCCAGCGGCGCAGTGGCCGGTCACGACGGACCCCGTCGGTCACCGGGTGGACCGGCACCCGCCCGCCGTACTGGAAGGCCCGGCCGCGGAAGGTCGCCGTCTTGCGCAGCAACCGGCCGCGGGTCACCCGCACCGCGACACCCGCCGGGTCCGGCCGCACTTCGATACGACGGGCCGCACCCCGCAGCGCCAGCACGTCGTCGCAGTACGCCTCGCCGTCGACCGCTTCGACCAGGCCGCGTCCGAGCAGCACCCCGCCGGTGTCATCCCGCACCAGCGTCATCGGCCGTGGCTCACCGTAGGTGGCGATCCGAAGTGCCTCGGCCGGATCGTGCGGAAGGCCCCACAGCGCGGCGACCGCTGACTCCGCGCTTGCGGGCACGTATCCCACGGCTACCGAACTCAGGACTTCCCTGCGCAGCATGCGCACCACGACCGCGGCGAGATCCGCGTCGTCGCCGACGACGATGACCCGCTTGCTGCGCTGCAGGACCTCGTCCACGTGCTTCTTGCCGGGACGGGCGGGCACCCGGACGACGTCGGGGGCAGCAGGAGGGTCGGATAGGTCACCGCAAACCAACGTCGTGCCGCACACCAGGCCATCCTCCGATACCCTCGCACCGGCGGTTTCCCGCGCAAACCTGCGCCCGCAGGACGTTCACCGCAATACCAGGAGTGTCACATGCCGGCCATCGTGCTGATCGGTGCCCAGTGGGGCGACGAAGGCAAAGGGAAAGCCACCGATCTGCTGGGCGATCGCGTGCAGTGGGTCGTCCGCTACCAGGGCGGCAACAACGCTGGTCATACCGTGGTGTTGCCGGACGGGCAGAACTTCGCACTGCACCTGATCCCCTCCGGGATCCTCACCCCGGGCGTCACCAACGTCATCGGCAACGGCGTGGTGGTCGACCCGCGCGTGCTGCTGGACGAACTGGCCGGGCTGGAAGCCCGCGGGGTGAACACCGACAAGCTGCTGATCTCCGCGGACGCGCACCTGATCATGCCGTACCACGTGGCGATCGACAAAGTCACCGAGCGCTACCTGGGCTCGCGCAAGATCGGCACCACCGGTCGGGGCATCGGCCCGTGCTACCAGGACAAGGTGGCCAGGGTCGGGGTGCGGGTCCAGGACCTGCTGGACGAGAAGATCTTCCGGCAGAAGGTCGAGGCCGCGCTCGAGGTGAAGAACCAGATCCTGGTCAAGGTCTACAACCGGCGGGCGCTCGACCCGGACCAGGTGGCCGACGAGGTGCTGGCCATCGGGGAGCAGTTCGCGCACCGCATCGCCGACACCCGGCTGCAGCTGAACAAGGCGCTGGAGGCTGGGGAGACGGTGCTGCTGGAGGGGTCGCAGGGCACGCTGCTGGACGTCGACCACGGCACGTATCCGTTCGTCACCTCGTCCAACCCGACGGTGGGCGGCGCGTGCGCGGGCAGCGGCATCGGGCCCAGCAGGATCACCACGGTGCTGGGCATTCTCAAGGCCTACACCACGCGGGTCGGCTCCGGTCCGTTCCCCACCGAGCTGCACGACGAGATGGGCGCCCACCTGCGCAAGGCCGGTGGCGAGTTCGGTGTCACCACCGGGCGGGAGCGTCGCACCGGCTGGTTCGACGCGGTGATCGCGCGCTACGCCACCCGCGTCAACGGCATCACCGACTACTTCCTGACCAAGCTGGACGTGCTCTCCGGCTTGGAGAAGATCCCGGTCTGCGTGGCCTACGAGGTGGACGGCTTCCGCACCGAGGACATGCCGATGACGCAGACCGACGTGCACCACGCCGTGCCGGTCTACGAGGAGCTGCCCGGCTGGCAGGAGGACATCTCGGGCTGCCGGACGTTCGAGGAACTGCCGGCGAACGCGCAGCGCTACGTGGAGCGGATCGAGGAGCTGGCCATGGCCAGGGTGTCGGCCATCGGCGTGGGACCCGGCCGCGAGCAGACCATCGTCCGGCACGAGTTCGTCTGAGGACAGGGGCGGCTCCGGCCAGTTGCGCCGTACGCCGCCCGGAGCGGTGCGGCGGCCGCGAGGTGCGGCCTGCCGGGCGGCGGTCCAGGTACGACCGCTTGAGGCCCCGAAAAACGCGTTTCCCCGGTGCCGAACCGGCACCGGGGAAACATCCGGAAGGAAGAACGGGGCGTCAGGTGGTCTCAGACGGACACCGACACCCGGTACAACTTCGGCGCGTCGGTCTCCACTGCGGCCTCACCTGTTCCCTTGGCGTGCAACGCCCGCACCGTCCACTTGCCCGCCGCGGCGTAGAAGCGGAACTCGCCCTGCTCGGACGCCTGCACCTCACCGGCGAACTCGCCGTCGGCGTTGAGCAGCCGCACGTAGGCGTTCGGCAACGGTTGGCCGCCTGCGGTCACCGTGCCCGCGATGACCACCTGGCCGCGGGTGTCGAAGTCGTCCGGTGTGGCTTCCTGCGCCGGGGCGGCGCAGCCGCTGTCCACCTGCACGCTCACGAGTTGGCTCCCGTCTCGATCGGCACACCGACCAGCGAGCCGTACTCGGTCCACGAGCCGTCGTAGTTCTTGACGTCCTGCAGGCCGAGCAGCTCGTGCAGCGCGAACCAGGTGTGGCTGGAGCGCTCACCGATGCGGCAGTAGGCGATGGTCGGCTTGTTCAGGTCCAGGCCCGCCTCGGTGTAGATCTGCTTCAGCTCCTCGTTCGACTTGAACGTACCGTCCTCGTTGGCCGCCTTGGCCCACGGCACGTTCACCGCGGACGGGACGTGACCGGGACGCTGGGCCGACTCCTGCGGCAGGTGGGCAGGCGCCAGCAGCTTGCCGGCGAACTCGTCCGGCGAGCGCACGTCGACGATGTTCTTCTGGTTGATCGCCTCGACGACCTCGTCCCGGAAGGCCCGCAGCGACAGGTCCTGCTCTTTGGCCACGTAGCTGGTCTGCGGCCGCTGCGGCACCTCGGTGACCAGCTCGCGACCCTCCAGCTCCCACTTCTTGCGGCCGCCGTCGAGCAGCTTCAGCTTCTCGTGGCCGTACAGCTTGAAGTACCAGTAGGCGTAGGCGGCGAACCAGTTGTTGTTGCCGCCGTAGAGCACGACCGTGTCGTCGTTGGCGATGCCCTTCTCGCTCAGCAGCTTCTCGAAGCCCGCCTTGTCCACGAAGTCACGGCGGACCGGGTCCTGCAGCTCGTTCTTCCAGTCGATCTTGACGGCGTTGCGGATGTGTCCCTTGTCGTAAGCGGAGGTGTCCTCGTCGACTTCGACGAACACGATGCCGGGCGTGTCCAGGTTCTCCTCCGCCCACGCGGTGGACACCAGGACGTCTTCGCGGCTCATAACTGCTCCCTTTCCCAGGCTGCGAATCAGGTGGTTTGCGTGTCGGCCGGCCGGCCGAGGCGCTTGATCAGCAGGTAGGCCTCGCAACCGAGGCAGAAATTGAATGCCACGTTGAGAAAGGCCGCCAGCAGCGCGGCAGCCGTGGCAACGATCCCCAGCGTGGTCAACCCGGAGGCGTAGCCGATCACCCCGGTCACGGCGAAGACGAACCCGACCGCTTGCGCGAACCGCGGCGGGGCCTCGTCCTCTCGTTCTGTGGCAGGACCGAGGCGCGGCTGCACCGCGACCCGGTACAGCGCCCCATACGGCGAGAACCGGAGGCCGAACAACGCGCCCGCGGCGAACACCACCGCTTGCGCGGCCAGCAACGGCCACCAGCTGGTGATCAACACGACGGCGAGCACCACGGTGGTGATCCCGGCGGCGAATCGCGGGCCGCGGGGATCTATCTGCTGGCTGGTGGACATGCCCCGACGCTACGGCGTTTTCCCTGGTTATGGGAGCGGTGCCCACCATGTGGACGCCCGGCCGCGGCGGGTCGGCCGAATGGCGGGCGGGTGGTCACGTGGTGAGGGGTCGTCGGTCTCCGGCATGCAGGGTGATGCAGTGGGCTGGGGTGACGGGAGGGGGCGTCGTGCGGTGTGCGGGCTCTGGGTCTTCGGCAGCTGGTCGTGCGGTGGGTCGGTTGTGTCGTGGGGTTGGGGCTGCCGGGTGGGGTTGTCGTGTGGTGTGTGGGTTGTCGGTGTCTGGCAGCTGGTCGTGCGGTGGGTCGGTTGTGTCGTGGGGTTGGGGCTGCCGGGCGGGGCTGTCGTGTGGTGTGCGGGCTCTCGGTCTCCGGCAGCCGGGTCCTGCAGTCGGTCGTGCAATGGATCAGGCTGCCAGGTGCGGCCGTAGGGCGGCGAGCAGGCTGTCGGTCTCCGGCAGGCCGGAAACCCGCACGATCTCCGTGCCGGATGCGGTGTAGGCGATGGTGGTCGGGGTACGCAGCACGCCGAGCGCGTGGGCGACCTCCGGCTGGTTGGTGACGTCGATGTCGACGTGGCGCAGCCCTTCCTGTCGCTCGGCCAGTGCGCTCAGCCGCGCCCGGGTGTGCCGACACGGCGCGCAGAACGTCGTGGAGATCTGCACCAGCGTCACACCGGGCCCCAGTGATTCCGCCACCGGGGCCGGAAGTCCCGCTCGCTGCTTCCCGCTGCGCACCTTGCCCTCACGGCCACGGAGGACGAGCCCGATCACCAGGCCGGCGGCGAACACCGCGGCGGTCACCACCAGGCCCGTCATCCGTCCTCCCGGCTATCCGTGGAACGGCACCCCCTGGTCGAAGCGCACGTCCTTGGCCTTGCCCTGCACCAGCAGCGCACCGTTCTCCACCGCCACGCCGCCCGGCTGCACGCCGAACGGCAGGCTGCCCGGCTGGATGGTCCGGTCGAACCGGGGCAGGAACGCCTCCCGCACCTGATCGGGCACCGTGATGACCTCGCTGCCCTGCTGGAACTCCAGCCGCTTCGGGATGATGCGCACCGCCTTGCTGCTCAACTCGATGATGCCCAACACCACGATCTGCGTCTCACGACCTGAGATCTGTGTGGTGGCGGCCAGCCGCACCCCGGCCTGCGGCGGGAACTCGTCCATCGCGTCGCGCTGCTCGTCGAGCTCGTCGATGCTGACCTTGTCCTCCTCGTCGCCGGTCTCCACGTAGCGCAGCGCGGCCGGTTCGATGGTCAAGTCGGGCAGCCGGGTGAGCCGGCCGATGTCCGCCTGCCTGATCTTGGCCACCACTTCCAGGTCGCCGACCACCATGGAGTCGGTCCGGCCGTCGATCAAATCGGAAAGCGGCGCGGTGACCTCGCGCAGCTCGGCCAGCAGCGTCAGATCGCGCAGCGTGTTGCGCACGGCGATTCCCTGCGCCTCGACGGTGATGCGATCGTATTCGCCCGTCAGCGCCTGGGTGGTGAACGGAAAACCGTGCACGTTCACCGCGGGATCGTCGCGCAAACCGAATTTTTCTCGCGCTTTCTGCGACACGGTGTGCTCGGCGAACGCGGCGAGACCGAAGTCGGCCGCCACCAGCAGCCCGAACACGACCAGCAGCGTGACCAGCAGAACCCGGCCACGACGACGGGGTTTGCGCCCTCGCCGGGGCTGGCCGGTGCGCGCAGCGCGTCGGTCTCGGTCGGTCACCCTTGCTCCAATCCCGCGTGTTAACGGCATGTGACAAGCGCGTTTTTCCCAGGTAAGCAACTGTGATGCCGACGTCAGGGGGCTGATCCGGCATCATTCAGCGGTTATTCTCAGGTATCAGCCGAATCCAGCTCGGCGCGTTCGGTCCGGCACGACATGAGGCGGTGCGAGGCGATGAGCCTGAACCTGCTCCTGCTCACCAACGAGTCCTCGGTGAACTCGGTCCTGCCTGCTCTTGGCCTGCTTCCCCACACGGTCCGGGTTCGCACGCCCGAGGTTACCGCTTTGCTCGACGGCGGTCACCGGGACGTGATCTTGGTGGACGCGCGGCACGACCTGGCGTCGGCCAAGAGCCTGTGCCGCCTGCTGGCCAGGGCGACCGAGGACGACACCGTGCCGGTCATCGCCGTGGTCGGCGAGGGCGGCCTGGTGGCGGTGAACGGCGAGTGGCGGGTGGACGACGTCATCCTGCCGTCGTCCGGCCCGGCCGAGGTGGACGCCCGGCTGCGGCTGGCCACCACGCGGGAGGGCGTGACCACGCAGCCGGAGTCCGAGCTGCGGGTCGGGGACCTGGTGATCGACGAGGCCACCTACACCGCCCGGTTGCGCAAGCGCACGCTCGAGCTGACCTACAAGGAGTTCGAGCTGCTCAAGTTCCTCGCCCAGCACGCGGGCCGGGTGTTCACCCGCGCTCAGCTGCTGCAGGAGGTCTGGGGCTACGACTTCTTCGGCGGCACCCGCACGGTGGACGTGCACGTACGGCGGCTGCGCGCCAAGCTGGGCCCCGAGTACGAGCAGATGATCGGCACCGTGCGCAACGTCGGCTACAAGTTCGAGCGCCCGGCCAAGGCGTCGGAGTCGCAGGACATGGCGCCCGAGCGGGAGGACGCGCTGGACCGGGAGCTGCGCGAGCTGACCCGATGACCGCGCCGGCGGAGGTCCGGCAGCAGGGCAAGCCCCGGTAGCTGCGCGGGACCAGGCGCGCGAGCCGCCGCGTCGGCGCCGATCTTCGGCTACCGTCGGCCGCGTGAACATTCGCTGGGTCGACGACCTCTCCCAGGACGAGGCGGCCGTGCGTGCCCTTCTGCAGGCCGCAGGCGGCGTGGACGGATGGCCGCAGCTGCCGCCGGGAGCCCCGCTGCCGTCCGAGCTCGCCAAGGGGCCCTACTTGCTGGGCCAGGACGACGGTCTGCTGGTCGCCGTAGGGCAGCTGAACGAAGCCGGTGACGCGTTCGGCAGGCAGGTCGCCGAGCTGATCGTGCACCCCGGCCACCGCGGCCGCGGGCACGGCGGCGCCATGCTGGACCACATCCTGGCCAGGGCGGCGACAACGCTTCGGGTGTGGTCGCACACCGACCACCCGGCCGCCGCAGCGCTGGCGCGCAGGCACGGGTTCGCCCGGGTACGTGAGTTGCTGCGCATGGGCATGCCACTGTCCGAGGACCTGCCGTCTGTTCAGTTGCCTGAGGGCGTCACGCTGCGCACGTTCCGGCCCGGGATCGACGAACGACCGCTGGTCGAGGTCAATGCGCGGGCGTTCTCCTGGCATCCGGAGCAAAGCCAGCTGTCCGTGGCGGACGTGGCAGCGGCCGAGCGCGAGGAGTGGTTCGACCCCGAGGGCCTGTTCGTCGTCGAACGTGACCAACGTCTCGTCGGATTCCACTGGACCAAGGTGCATCCGGCCGCGGACGGCGAAGACCCGGTCGGCGAGGTGTACGTGGTCGGTGTCGACCCGGACGCGCACGGCGGCGGCCTCGGCCGCAACCTCACCATCGCCGGCCTGCACTACCTGCGGAAACGCGGTCTGAAACGGGTGATCCTCTACGTGGAGGGGGACAACGCCCCGGCATTGGCCGTGTATCGCAAGCTCGGGTTCACCGTGGAATCGACCGCCGTGCAGTACGAGCGCACCGTGACGACCTGACCGCGGGGAGTGGCACGCGACAGGGTGATTCGCCCGCTTTCGGCGAAACGTCGGTGCGTTCGTCATCACACCTTCAGGTGGTGTCACCTTCCGTTCACCTTCGGCTTCTACCGTCGGGCTCGGTCAGGCCACATGGTGGCTTGAGCCGAGTGTCGACCGAGGAGTCGGGGGTTATGCGCTACGGGTGGGTGACGGCCGCCGCCGCGGTGGCCGTGGCATCGCTCGCGGTCACGGCCTGCGGGCCGGCAGGCCAGGGCGGCGGGCTGTCCATCAAGGTCGACGGCTCCAGCACCGTCGGCCCGCTGACCCAGGCGGCCGCCGAGCTGTTCAGCGACCGGAATCCCGATCTGCGCGTCGGCGTCGGCACCTCCGGCACCGGTGGCGGGTTCGAGAAGTTCTGCAACGGCGAGATCGACATCGCCGACGCGTCGCGCAAGATCACCGCCGAGGAAGCGGAGATGTGCCGTGCGGGTGGCGTCAGCTACTACGAGCTGCAGGTGGCCAACGACGCCATCACCGTGCTGGTGCACCGGGAGAATCCGGTGAACTGCCTCACCGTGGACCAGCTCCGCCAGATCTGGGCTCCTGGCTCCCAGGTGAACAACTGGAACCAGATCGACGGCATCGACTACGACGCCGAGCTGACGCTGTACGGGCCGGGCACCGACTCCGGCACGTTCGAGTTCTTCGCCGAGGAGATCAACGGCGACAAGGAGGAGCAGCGCGCCGACTACCAGGACATCGGCGAGGACGACAACACCGGTATCGCGGGCGTCATGGAAGACGAAGGCGCGATGTTCTACGTCGGCTTCGAGTACTACGACGCCAACAAGGACAGGGTGAAGGCGCTGCAGATCGACGCCGGCGACGGCTGCGTCGCGCCGACGCCGGAAGCCGTGCAGAGCGGCGAGTACCAGCCGCTGAGCCGCCCGCTGTACATCTACCCGTCGCGCGAATCGATGCAAAAGAAGCACGTCAAGGCGTTCGTCGACTACTTTGTCGACAACTCCGCGGAAATCGCCAGGCTGGCCGGCTACATCCCGATGACCGACGAGCAGGCCGCGAAGACCGAGCAGGCGCTGAGCGACCGATGACGCTGACGAACCCGACGACACCGAACAAGGCAAGGATCCCGAGCACAGTGGTAAGCGCATGCCCACACGTGTGAACCAGGCAGGCGGCGAGGTCGCCCGGCCCTCGCTGAAGGCCACCAGCCCGCGCTACGGCGAGAAGCTGATCAAGGCCTTCCTGTTCCTGTGCGCCGGGCTGTCGGTGCTGGTCACCACGGCCATCGTGATCTCGCTGCTGGTGCCGACCGTCGACTTCTTCTCCGAGGTGTCGCTCACCGAGTTCCTGTTCGGCACCGAGTGGCAGCCCGGGCGCGGCACGCAGACCAGCTACGGCGTGTTGCCGATCGTGGTCGGCACGCTGAACATCACGGTGATCGCGCTGATCGTGGCCATTCCGGTCGGCTTGCTGTCGGCGTTCTATCTCTCCGAGTACGCCAATCCGCGGCTGCGCCGGATCGTCAAGCCGGTGCTCGAGGTGCTGGCGGGCATCCCGACGGTGGCCATCGGCCTGTTCGCGCTGTACTTCATGAAGCCGTTCTTCGCCGATCTGCTGCCGTGGGTGGACCTGGACGGGTTGTTCTCCCAGGGGGTGGCCGGGGTCGCGGTCGGCGTGATGATCGTGCCGCTGGTCGCCTCGGTGGCCGAGGACGCCATGCGCGCGGTCCCGCCGGGCCTGCGGGAGGGCGCGTTCGCGCTGGGCGCGACCAAGCTACGGGTGACGCTGAAGGTCGTGTTCCCCGCCGCGATCTCCGGCATCGTGGCCGCGTGCGTGCTGGCCGCGTCGCGGGCGATCGGCGAGACGATGGTGGTGCTCATCGCCGCGGGCGCCAGCCCGAAACTGGTCGGCCCGTGGGAGTTCGGCGAGTCGGTGCTGACCATGACCGCCTACATCGGCCGCACCGCCACCGGCGACATCGCCACCGGGACCATCACCTACCAGACCATCTTCGCCGTCGGCACGTTGCTGTTCTTCATGACGCTGATCATGAACCTCATCTCGATCCGCCTGGTCCGCCGCTTCCGTGAGGTGTACGAGTGATGGCCGACCGGTACCAGGGACCGCGACGGGCCCGGCTGGCCACCGCAGGGGCGCGGGCCGCCGTCGAGTCGGTGTTCGGCGAGCAGCCGCGCGGCGACCGGATCAGCGGGATGGTCTTCCGCGCGCTCATGCTGCTGGCGCTGGCGACCGCGCTGGTCATGCTGACCAGCCTGATCATCTACTCCGCGTGGCGGGGCTGGGGGCGGCTGGACCTGGACATGATCACCGAGAAGCCGTCCCGGATCCGGCCGGAGCAGGCCGGCTACGGGCCGGCGCTGGTGGGCAGCATCTACATGATCGTCGGGGTGATCGTCCTGGTCGTCCCGGTCGGTGTCGGCGCGGCCGTCTACCTGGAGGAGTACGCCAAGAAGGATCGCTGGTACAACCGGCTGATCGAGCTGAACATCCAGAACCTGGCGGGCGTGCCGTCGATCGTGTTCGGCATCCTCGGCCTGGCGTTCATCGCCCGCGGGCCGATCGGGCTCGGCCTGGTGGTCGCCACCGGTTCCATCACGCTGGCGCTGCTGGTGCTGCCGACCGTGATCATCGCGGCCAGGGAGGCCATCCGCGCCGTGCCGTCGTCCATCCGGGAAGGGTCGCTGGCGCTGGGCGCCACCCAGTGGCAGACGATCAGCAGGCAGGTGCTGCCTGCCGCCGCGCCCGGCATCCTGACCGGCGTGATCCTGGCCGTCGCCAGGGCGATGGGGGAAGCGGCGCCGCTGCTGCTGGTCGGCGCGGCGGGCTTCACCCCGTTCTTGCCGGTGCTGTTCGACGGCCAGTACTCGGCGCTGCCGGTGCAGATCTACCGCAACGCGGTCGAGCCGAGGGAGGAGTTCCAGACGCTGGCGTTCGCGGGCGTGATCCTGATGCTCGCGGTGCTGCTGGCGATGAACTCGTTCGCCGTCTGGCTGCGCAACCGCTACGAGCGACGCTGGTAGGAGCCTATGCGAGGAGAGCGACCGCAGGTGACCACGAACAGCCCCGACGCCCCGGCGGGTGGCCGCACCAGCGTCGAGGCCGCGCTCAAGCCGGCCTCCGGTGCCCAGCGTGCCGCCAGGGAGACGGTGTTCGAGCTGCGCAACGTGTCCGTCTTCTACGGCCGGCAGAAGGCCGTGAACGACGTCAGCATGGACATCTACCGCAACACCATCACCGCCCTCATCGGCCCGTCCGGCTGCGGCAAGTCGACGCTGCTGCGCAGCCTGAACCGGATGAACGACCTGATCCCCGGCGCCAGGGTGGAAGGCAAGGTGCTCTACCAGGGCGCGGACGTCTACAGCCCGCAGGTCAACCCGGTGCAGGTGCGCAAGAAGATCGGCATGGTCTTCCAGCGGCCCAACCCGTTCCCCAAGTCGATCTACGACAACGTCGCTTTCGGCCCGCGCACCGTCGGCATGAAAGGCGACATGGACGAGATCGTCGAACGGGCGCTGCGCGGGGCCGCGCTGTGGGACGACGTGAAGGACCGGCTGAAGGACAACGCCTACGGCATGTCCGGCGGTCAGCAGCAGCGGCTGTGCATCGCGCGGGCCATCGCCACCGAGCCGGACGTGATCCTGATGGACGAGCCGTGCTCGGCGCTCGACCCGGTGTCCACCGGCCGCATCGAGGACCTGATGCTGCAGCTGAAGCAGCGCTTCACCATCGTGGTGGTCACCCACAACATGCAGCAGGCCGCCCGGGTGTCGGACATGACGGCGTTCCTGATGGTGCAGGTGGGTGCGGACGAGCACAGCCGCTGGGGCGAGCTGGTGGAGTACGACGAGACCAACAAGATCTTCACCAACCCGTCCGACGAGCGCACCGACAACTACATCTCCGGCCGGATCGGCTGAAGACGTGCAGTCAGTGAGGAGTCGCAGCATGGCAGCGCAAGGCCGCAACCCGGCACGCGGGCTGGACCTGGAGACGGCGTCGGCCAACGACCTGAGCCTGCCCGGCCGGGGCAGCCCGGTGCTCAGCTGCAAGGACGTCAGCGTCTACTACGGGAAGTTCCGCGCGGTCAGCGACGTCAACCTGACCATCGGGGCGAACGAGATCACCGCGATGATCGGCCCGTCCGGCTGCGGCAAGTCGACCGTGCTGCGCAGCCTGAACCGGATGAACGACCTGGTGCCCGGCGCCAGGGTGGAAGGGCTGATCGGCTACCACGGCGTCGATCTGTACGGCAAGGACGTCGACGTCATCGAGGTCCGGCGGCGCATCGGCATGGTGTTCCAGAAACCGAACCCGTTCCCGGCGTCGATCTACAACAACATCGCCTACGGGCCACGGGTCACCGGCATGAAGGTCGACGACATGGACGATCTGGTGGAGCAGGCGCTCACCCGCGCGGCACTGTGGGACGAGGTGAAGAACAAGCTGCACAAGTCGGCGTTCGCGCTCTCCGGCGGCCAGCAGCAGCGGTTGTGCATCGCGCGCGCTCTCGCCACGAATCCCGAGGTCATCCTGATGGACGAGCCGTGCTCGGCGCTCGACCCGATCGCCACCCAGAAGATCGAGGACTTGATGCTGGACCTGGCGCGCGAGTACACCATCGTGATCGTCACGCACAACATGCAGCAGGCGGCCCGGGTCTCCCAGCGGACGGCGTTCTTCACCACGGTGGTGGACGAGCAGACCGGCGAGCGCACTGGCCGGCTGGTGGAGTTCGACGCGACGGAGAAGATCTTCAGCACACCGTCGGACGAACGGACCGAGGCCTACATCACTGGGCGCTTCGGCTGAGCGCGCGTCACTGGTGATCGTCGCGGCGGGACGCGGAGATCACGAACGGCACCGACAGCACGCCCCAGAAGACCGCCCAGCCCACCCGGCTCGGGCGTTCGATGATGCAGGACCTGTCTTCGATCTGCTCGTTGCTGGATCGCTCCACGTCCACCCACAGGGGCGAGCCGCACTCCGCCCCGAGGCTCGATTCGTCCGGGCCGAGCAACAGCATCATGCTCACCCCGACGCAGGTGGCCGCGGCGACGTGCTGCCACGGCACCCACGATCCACGGACCTGCCTGATGCCGAGCCAAAACGGCAACAGCGCGACAGCCGCGAACGCCATCCCACGCTCGGTCTCCACGGTGCGCTCCCGCGCACACCGCCGCTCACCGTACTCGCTGGCCTCGATCCGTTCGGAGCCGCTGGCGCCGAGCCGGCGGGCGGTCGAACCGAACGCCGCCCCGCCGCACTCGTACACGGTTTCGCCCCCGTTGTTGGTGACGTGCACCGGAATCACGAAGAGCCGGAAGATCGCCACGCCGAGCAGCACGACGGCCACCCACCACAGCGGAGCCCACACGACCCGTCGTCCGAACACCCGGTACGTGTACCGGCCTTCGCCACGCTCGAACACCTTCGCCATGCGCAGCTCCTCTCTGTTTGCGAATGGACGGAAGGTACTCAATCGCCGGTTCCGGTGTCGCCGCGGCTACCGGCCGGTGGCCGCGTGCGGCTGGCTCGAGCGCCTGCGTTACGAACGGTTCGTCGACGATCTGACCGCGGAGAATCCGCAGGACGGAGACCCGATCGACGTCACGGCGTCGAACCCGTCCTGGGGGGACGCTGCGGGCGAGATGATCAGCACCACCGCGGACAGCAACAAGTTCCTGCGGGCCCTGGTCAGCGGCAAGGTCCTGCGGCCACGGGAGCTGGCCGAGATGACCAGGACGGTCCGGGCCGAGCCGCTCGACGCCGCCTGGCTCGGTGCCCGCTACGGCCTCGGCCTGGTGTGGATCCCGAACTCGTGCGGTGGGCCCTGGGAGCACGGCGGGGACATCCCGGGTTTCATGACCCGCAACGGCGTCAGCCCCGATGGCAGGCGCAGCGTGACGGTGTCGATCAACACCGACTCGTTGGTGCCGGCGCCGGACGCGCCGGAGGTCGCCGGGGACGTGACCGCGGACCTGATCGAGCACGCCCTGTGCGGCTCCTGAACATCCCGGAAGTAGCGGGTTTCCTCCGATTGCACAGCACGCCGGGACACCTCGGGTGACGAGACGGACAAGCCACCGAACAGCGCCACCAGGCGGTTCGGTGGCTTGCCCACTGTCGTGCTCGGCCGCCCGCCTGAGGAGGGAGCCGGTGGTCGGCCGAGCTACAGGTCGGCGTCGGCGTCGGTGTTGTAGCCGGGCATCTTGCCGGTGACGATGAAGATCACCCGCTTGGCCACCGACACCGCATGGTCGGCGAACCGCTCGTAGAAGCGGCCCAGCAGGGTGGTGTCCACCGCCGCGGCCACCCCGTACTCCCAGTCCTTGTCCATGATCACCGAGAACAGGTGGCGGTGGATGTCGTCCACCTTGTCGTCGATGCGCTCGAGCTCCTGCGCCTTGGAGACGTCGCGCTCCCGGATCACCTGCTCGGCCAGCCGCCCCAGCTGCACCGCCACCTCGCCCATCTCGGCGAAGTAGTGCTCGACCGGCTTGGGCACCACGTGGTCGGGGTGCCTGCGGCGCGCCGCACGGGCCACGTGCAGGGCCAGGTCACCCATGCGCTCCAGGCTCTCCGCGGCGTGGATGGTGGCCAGCACGGTGCGCAGGTCGGTGGCGACCGGGGCTTGCAGGGCGATCAGCTGGTAGGCGTGCTCCTCGCACGCCGCGCGTGCGTCGTCGATCTTCTGGTCGTCGCTGATCACCTGCTCGGCCAGGGTCAAGTCCGCATCGAGCAGCGCCCTGGTGGCCCGTTCCATGGCCGTGGCCGCCATGGCGGACATGTCGGCCAGCCGCTCGGCGAGCCGGTCCAGCTCGACGTGGTATGCCTCGCGCATTCTCAACTCCTTCGGTGCCGGCGGCCAGGTCGTTCCGGCATGACGCCACTCTACGTTCGCGTCCGGTGGCATGCCGTAGCGTGGAGGTGAACCAGGGGTGAATCGCGGACGAAAGGATCGCGTCCCGCTTCGTCAGGGGTGACCTGCGCGGCCGGACTACTGGCCTTCGGGTGATGTTCCGCCCTGGTCGGTGGACGAGTCGTCGCCTGAGGTGTCGTGCGACGCGTCCTCGCCGGTGTCGACCCCGGGTATCGGTTCGTTGTGGATGATAGCCGAGAACAATTCCTGGGCTCGGTCCTCGAGCAGCACCTCGTTGCCCCGTTCGTTGGCGTAACCGGTGGTGGGCACGGTGAGGAAGACGACCGAGTCGGTGTCCAGGCCCTTCAGCGACTGGGCCAGTTCCAGCAGCTGGTCGACGCCGATGTTGTCGCCGAACGTGGCGTCGGCGAACGCGTTGACGAACGACGTGAGCTTGTCCGGGTCCAGCAGCACGTCGCGGGACATGGTCTTGGTCAGCAGCGCGGCGATGAACTGCTGCTGCCGTTTGATCCGGCCGTAGTCCGACGTCGGGTCGCCTTCGACGTGCCGGGCCCGCACGAAGCTGAGCGCCTGGTCCCCGGTCAGCGTGACCAGGCCCGGCTTGTCCACCACCGTGCCGAGGATCGAGTCGACGATCGGCGTGTCGACCTTCACCTGCACGCCCCCGACCGCGTCCACCATCTCCTTGAACCCGGCGAAGTCGATGCCGACGAACCTGGTCATCCGCATGCCGGTCATCTTCTGCACCCACTTGATGACGCACCGCGGCCCGCCCTCCGCGTAGGCGGTGTTCAGCTTGACCTGCGGCGTCTCGGGGACGACCTCGTCGCTGTACTCCCCGGTCTTGTAGTTCCACCGGTGGCACTCGGGGCGGGTGATCTCCAGGTCGCGGGGAAAGGACACCAAGACCGCGCGATCGCGTTCCTTGGGCAGGTGGGCGATCATTATCGTGTCCGAGCGGGCGCCTTTGACCGTCTCCTCGGTGCCGATGCCTGCACCCTTCGGGGCGCCGACCCGGCTGTCCGAGCCGAGGATGAGGAAGTTCTCGTCGCCGACCTGCGCCGCCTTGTTCTTGATGTCCTTCGATTCCTGATCGAGCGCGGAGACCTCGGTGAACTTGGAGTCGTACCACGTCTTCATGCCCCACGCGGCGCCTGCGGCGAGGAAGATCAGCACGGCCAGTGTGGCGGCCGCGGCCTTGCCTGCCAGCAGCAGCCTGCGGTCCTTGCGTTCGCGTTTCTCCTGCAGCCGGGTGCTCGGCGCCGGCTCGTCGGGTTTCTGGGGTGGTTCGCCGTCCTCGGTGACCTTGGGGATGACCACCGTCGGCTCGTTGCGCCACGACCGCTGGACGACCGTGCTCTGTGCGGAGGTGAGTTTCGGGGGGCGCGGGCGTGGCGGGGGCGGCGCGGGCAGCCGCGGGCGTGGCTGCTGCGGCTCGTCCTCCGGTTTGCGGATGTGCGCCGCCAGGATGTGCGTCTTGACCTCGCGGTCGGCAGGGGCGCCGTTCCGGTCGGCCGGGTCCTGGCCGTGGTCGCCGGGCCGCGGGCTGCCGTCTCGGCCGGCAGGGGCCGGGCGGGAGTGGCCGGGCTGAGCGGACCGGTTGCGGTCGCCCGGTGCGTGGCGGCGCTCGCGGTCCGCGACGAACGGACCGCGGAGCCGGTCGCCGGATGCCGGGCGCCGGTCCCGCTCGGGTGCCGCACCTGCGGGGCCGCGCTGCTGGTCCGGACGCGCCGGGCCGCGGGCGCGGTCTTCTCGGTCGGCGGGTGGGGTACCGCGGGCGTGACGGCCAGGTGCCGGGTCGCGGTGCCGGTCATGGGGCGCTGGGCCGCGACGCCGGTCACCAGGGGCATCCGCTGCCTGCTGTTTCGTAGCGCCCGGCGACCGCCTGGATGCGCTGTCGGCTCGGGGGACGAACGCCGCTCGCCGGCGGCCCGGGCGGTCCGGAGCGGGTTCGGCATCGTCTGCTTTGCGTTCGGCGGCGTGGGTTCCGGCCACCCGTGACGGCACCGGAGGACGGACCTGCGTGGTCTGTTCGGCGCGCGATTTCCTCGGCTTTCCCGCTGGGCGGTCGGCGCGCCCGGGCACGCCCGACGGCGGGGTGAAGGCGCGGCGCCGCCGTGCGGGTTCGGGCCGCTCGTCCCGTGGGGGCTCGGTCACGCGGGTGCGTTCGCCGACCTCGCCGGGTGACCGGCCGCGCGGCTCGGCGGCGTGGTGTCGCGGTGGTTCGGTTTCCGCCGTCGGCCGCCGGAGACCGAGGCGGGGTGCTCGCCGGCCGGATCGGGAACGCTGAGCGCCGTCGTCGTCCTGCACTCAGTGCTCCCCTCTGCTCACACCATCTGATACACGGCGAACTCTTCCGCGTTGGTTGCCTGTGTGTTACACGCCGTCGGCATTCGGTTCGTTACCGTACGGATATCACCGCAATGGAGCAGAACACAATGGCGCGGTCCAACGCTGTGACGAAATCGCTGGTCGGTGTGCCCAATCGCGCCGTTACCGGTCACCGTCGCCGGTGTTCGCCAGCTTGATCGTGTCGGCCATCCGATAGCTGACCGCGTTGCGGCCGGCGCGTTTTGCGGCATAGAGGGCTTCGTCGGCCAGCCCGAGACACAGTTCGGTGTCGGCCGGGTAGTCGCCGCCGCCGATGTGGACCACGCCCGCGCTGATCGTCACCCGGAGATCGGGTGCCAGCATCGTCCACGGATGCGCGGCCACCCGGCGGCGCGTCCGTTCCACGCAGCTCACCGCGGCTTGCGCCGTCGTTGCCGGCAGGACGAGCACGAATTCCTCACCGCCGTACCGGGCGCAGAAGCCGCCGTTGGGCAGTTCGGATTGCAGCAGCCGGACCACTTGGCGCAGTACGCGGTCGCCGATCAAGTGCCCGTGCCGGTCGTTGACGTCCTTGAACAGGTCCAGGTCGACGAGCGCGACCGCAATGCCGGGGCTGCGCGGGTCCGCGGAATGCTCGGCCAGCAGTTCCGCGAGCCGTTGGTCCAGATAGCGGCGGTTGTACGCAGCGGTCAGCGAGTCGCGCATGCTGGCGTGCAACGCGGCCGCGTGGGCGCGGTGCAGCTCGGCCACCTGCATCCGGAACTGCTCGGGAACGACCGGGCCGGCGTTCTCGGCCTCGCGCGCCAGGCGCAAGGCCGCGTGCATGTGCGAGTACGCCCGCTTCCAGTTGCCCTGGACGGCCAGCAGCTTGGCGATCGACTCGTGCAGCGCGATCAAATCGGCCGGTGATGCGCCGTTGCCGTTCGGCCCCAGTTGCGGGTGGCCTGCTGCCGACGACAGGGCGGAAGCGGTTGGAATGCGACTGGCTTCCGGTCCATGCATCCGCGCCCCGCCTCCCTGATGTTCGTAATGTGTTTCGACGGATTCGCGAATGCGCTTGAGGTGCCGTCCCCCGTGGTGGCGAGAACATCACTCGATCGGCGGGTGAGCGTGGTCACAGTCGTGCTCTCGATCGGTGCGGCCGCGCCGACGCCACCCGCAGTTCTCGTGCGCCTTCCCCAGTTCCACCGACCGGCCCCCAGCGGCCGGGACAGCGCCCAGCAACACCACCCGGACACCGCGGCTTCTCCAGCTCACGGATGCCGGTGCACGGTCACCGAACCGCTGGTTCCCGGGTCGCCACCAGGCGTTCGACCAGCCCGTACCGGAACCGTTCGACCTGCTGCACGGTGTAGCCGCGGGCTTGGACCGACAGCAGGGGACGTCGCCGGAAGTTCTCCCCGGCCAGCGGCACCGTGATGCGCTCGAGGAGCCATTGCCCGGCGCGCAGGAATCGGTTCGTGGAGACGACGTGGTCGACGAGGATGAGCCTGCCGCCGTCGCGCAGCACCCGGTCGATTTCGTCCAGGGCGGCTTCGTGGTCCGGGATGGCGCACAGGCCGAACGTGCACACCACCGTGTCGAAGCTGTCGTCGGCCAGGGGGAGGCGCTGAGCGTCGGCTCGCAGCAGGGTGATCGGGCGTCCGAGGCCGGTGGCTCGCCGTTCGGCCAGGGCGAGCATCTGTGCGCTGAAGTCGATGCCGGTGAGCCGCACGTCCGGCGGGTAGTGGGGCAGGTTGAGCCCGGTGCCGACGGCGACCTCGAGCACGTTGCCGCGCGCCTGCGAGCACGCCCACGACCGCGAGTCGCCGAACAGGCGCTTGTCCCAGCGCATCATCTCGGCGTCGTAGCGTGCGGACTGGCGGTCCCAGTACCGCGCCCAGCGTGTCCGGTTCATCGCCTGCTCACCCTGGCCGCCAGGTCGGGAAGGGTACGTGCCGAGGTCAGCAGGAACTCGTGGCACAAGTCGATCAGGCCGTCCCGGTCCAGGTCGAGGCCGCCGTCCAGCCAGACCAAGATCATTTCCGCCACGCCGCCGGTGAACAGCAACGCGAAGGCCTGCCGCACCACTTCGCTGTCCGGCGGCATGTCGAGCAGGGTCGCGGCTTGCTCGGCGACGACGTCGGCGATGGTGCGCATCGCGCGGAACCGCAGCCGCATCAACGTCTCGCTGGCGTGCGCTTCGGCGAAGACGAACCGGGCCCGCCTGGGGTCGTCGGTGAACGCCCTGATGATCGTGGCCACGCCCGCGTGCGATTTCGCGGCGAGGTCGTCCGGCGCTTCTCGCACCGCACGCAGCGTCTTCTGCAATGCGTCGTCGACCAGTTCGGCGTGCACCGCCGCGGCCAGTTCGTCGAGGTCGGCGAAGCTTTCGTAGAAGAAGCGCGGGCCGACCCGGGCCCGTTCGCACACACCGCGCAGCGTGGTCTGCGCCCAGCCCTGGGTGCCGATGAGCTCCAGCGCCGCGTCCATCAGGCGGCGCCTGCGCTGGGCGCGCCGTTCCTCGGCGGTCGCTCCGCGATAGATGCCCGTCGCCGCTCTGGTCACCTCGCCGAGTCTGCCACACGGGCGATATTAGGAAACGAATGTTTACGGAAACGTTTGATTCCGCTATGGTGCGCATCACGCCTGATGTTGGAGGGCCGATGACAGCGACGCTCGCATCAACGGTGAAGTCGACGGTGGTCCGCCGCGTGCACACCACCCTGGCCACGGCGTCGAAGCGGGTGCAGGCGCCGGTGCAGCCGCTGGCCACGCCGCCGCCCGGCAGCGGGCTCGAACCGGTGCTCGGCGACGCCGGTCCGCCGCTGCTCGGCTACTCGCTGGTGGTGACCAGCGACCTGCTCAGCTTCGCCAGGGAGCGGTACCGGCGGTTCGGGCCGGTGCACTGGGTCGGCGGATTCGGCACCAAGATGGTGATCGTGCTCGGCCCGGAGCCGATCGGCCGGGTGCTGGTGAACCGGGACAAGGCGTTCGCCAACGGCCCCGGGTGGGAGTACTTCATCGGACCGTTCTTCCACCGCGGCGTGATGCTGATGGACTTCGACGAGCACCATCGGCATCGGCGGATCATGCAGCAGGCGTTCACCAGGGACCGCCTGCTCGGCTACCTGGACGTGATGAACCCGGCCATCGCGCGCGGCCTGGCGCAGTGGCAGCCGCGCGGCCGGTTCCCGATCTATCCCGCCCTCAAGCGGTTGACGTTGGACATCGCCACCGAGGTTTTCGTCGGCGGCAAGCTCGGGCCGGAGGCGGACCGGCTGAACGAGGCCTTCGTGGACACGGTGCGCGGAGGCCAGGCGCTGATCCGGGCGGATGTGCCCGGCGGGATCTGGCGGCGAGGCCTGCGTGCCAGGCGGCAGCTGGAGCGGTACTTCGCCGAGCGCATCCCGGCCAAGCGGGCGGGCGGCGGCAGCGACCTGTTCAGCGTGCTGTGCCGGGCGGAGACCGACGACGGCCAGCGGTTCACCGACGCCGACGTGGTCAACCACATGATCTTCCTGCTCATGGCCGCGCACGACACCAGTACGGTCACCGCCGCGATGATGGCCTACTACCTGGGCAAGCACCCGGAGTGGCAGGAGCGGGTGCGGGCCGAGTCGATGGCGCTGGGCACCGAGCGGATCGGGTACGCGGACCTGGACCGGCTGCGGTCGCTGGACCTGGTGTTGAAGGAGTCGCTGCGGATGTCCGCGCCCGTGGGGGTGCTGATGCGCCGGGCGATCGCCGACACCGAGCTGGAAGGCCGCTACATCCCGGCAGGCGCCCGGGTGGTGCTGGGGGTGTACCCGACGCAGCGGATGGAGCCGTGGTGGTCGAACCCGGACGTGTTCGACCCGGAGCGGTTCGCCGAGCCGCGGCGGGAGGACAAGTCGCACCGGTTCGCCTGGATGCCGTTCGGCGGCGGCGCGCACAAGTGCATCGGCATGCACTTCGGGACCATGGAAGTGAAGGCGATCATGCACCAGCTGTTGCTCCGCTACACCTGGTCGGTCCCGGAGGACTACGAACCACCGATGACCTACGGCACCGGGCCGATCCCGGCCGACGGGCTGCCGCTGCGCATGCGGGCGATCTGAGCTGGCTGGGGCGGGCTGGTCGGGCGGCGATTCGTCGACGACGTGCGGCGTCCGCCCTGGCGGACCTACCGCACAGGGGTGGTTTTCGGCGGGCGCTTGCCGGGCATGCGGCCGACCCGGCGGCCGATCTCCATCGCCATGAACTCCGCGCACTCCCGGGCGCGGGCGGCAAGTGGGCCAGGCCATGTCTCGTCGGCGTAGGTGCAACCGCGATACAGCTCGATGGCATGCCGCAGGACCGGCCGGTGTTCTTCCGGGAGCAGTGGCAGCGCCCACTTGGCGGCTGCGTCCTTGGCCAGCAGCCGGCCGGTGGATCCCGTGGCCCAGATGCGCGCCAGGGTCAGCAGGACGTTGCGCCGGTCGCCGTCGAACTCGGCGAGCAGCTCGGGGACGGTTGCCACGCCCGCTTCGACCACGTCGCGGTGCGGCACGGGGGCTGTCACCACGTCGGCAGGCGGCCCGAAGATCGGGCGTCCGCACTCCCGCGCCTGCGCCAGCTGCACGGCGAGGTCGGGCAGCGGATGCGGCGGAAGCGGGCCGCGCGCTTCCAGCTCCTGGCGCAACCATTCGCCGTAGACGAAGTCGGCCTTCGGCGGATACCGCCAGGGGACGATGTCCGTGCGCACGACGACGGTCATGTCGATCGGACGCACGTCGACAGCGACGCCGGACATGTCGAGCAGGCCAGCCAGCAGCGCTGTCCGCTCCTGCCCGCGCAAGCTGCGGTCGGTGACCAGGAGCAAGTCCAGGTCGCTGGCCGGCCGCAGCTCGGACGACGTGGCCGAGCCGTGCAGGTAGAGGCCGATGGCCGGCGCGCCGACGACGTCGGTGACCAGCTGGGTGACGGCTGCCAGCTGCGCGGAACTACCCACCGGAGTGCATCATGTCGGCGCCTTCCGGCACGCTCGGGTCGTCCGGGTCGTCCAGCCACCCGTGCGGGAGGGTGACCTTGCCCGGGGAACCCTGGCGGCCGCGCGGCCCGGTCGCCGCCTCCGGGAAGGGCGCCTCGTGATCCAGCTGGGCGATCAGCTCGTCCAGCTCGGCCAGGCTGCTCACCATCGCGAACTTGCGGCGCAGCTCGGAACCGACCGGGAAGCCCATGAAGTACCAGGCCATGTGCTTGCGCAGGTCCCGCATGGCCTTGTCGTGGCCGTCGTGCTCGATCAGCAGCTCGGCGTGCCTGCGCAGCACCTTGGCCACTTCGCCCAGCTTCGGCCCCGGCGGGATCGGACGCCCGGCGAAGGCGGCTTCCAGCTCGCCGAACAGCCACGGCCTGCCCAGGCAGCCGCGGCCGACGACCACTCCGTCGCAGCCGGTCTGCTCGACCATGCGCAGGGCGTCGTGCGCGGTGAAGATGTCACCGTTGCCCAGCACCGGGATGCTGGTGACCGCTTCCTTGAGCCGGGCGATGTGCGACCAGTCGGCCTTGCCCGAGTAGCGCTGCGCGGCGGTGCGGGCATGCAGGGCGACGGCGGCCGCGCCCTCCTGCTCGGCGATCCGGCCTGCGTCCAAGTACGTGTGGTGGTCGTCGTCGATGCCGACGCGGAACTTCACGGTGAACGGGGCACCGTAGGGCTCGGCGGCGGCGACCGCGGCGGCCACGATCTTGCCGAACAGCCGCCGCTTGTAGGGCAGCGCGGCGCCTCCGCCCTTGCGGGTCACCTTCGCCACCGGGCAACCGAAGTTGGCGTCGATGTGGTCGGCCAGCCCCTCGCCCAGCACGATCTTGACGGCTTCCGCGATCGTGGCCGGGTCCACACCGTAGAGCTGCATGGACCGCGGATACTCGCCGGGTGCGAAGCTCATCATGTGGAAGGTGCCGGGGTGGCGCTCCACCACCGCCCGCGCGGTGATCATCTCGCAGACGTACAGACCTGCCCCGTACTCCCGGCACAGCTGCCGATACGCCCGGTTGGTGATGCCCGCCATCGGGGCGAGCACGACCGGCGGATCGACCTCGAAACGGCCGATTCGCAACGGCTGGGCTGGTGCAGGCACATCGTCCAGGTTAACTGCCCGGTCCTGCCGGCCAGATCCGCCCGTTGTCGCAGGTGACCGTGGTCATCGTGGTGCGCGCCCGGCCCGGGTCTGGCGCACCTTCACCTGACCACCCGGAGGACGGGCATCGTGGTGCGCGCGACCCGGGTGAAGCGTGCCGGTCCCAGGTCCTGGCCGGGCTGCTGCTCGGGCGGCCGCCGGGCGTGGGCAAGGCCGTCGTGGACAGCGGCGGATGGCCGGGTCCGCGGCCCCGGCCATCAGGTGTCACTACAGGTTGGCTTCGGCGTAGGCCTTCATGGCGTCCCGGACGAACGCCGCCGTGCCCTCGCCGTGCTTGTCGTAATTCTTGGTGAAGCGCGGATCGTCGACGTACATCTGACCGATCCAGGTGAACTGCTCCGCCGACGGCTGCTTGCCGCCCCAGGCGTTGGTGATCCACTCGAGGTGACGGCGGGTGATCTCCTGCACCTGCTTGCTCGCCGGGGTCTCCCCGGCCTGGTACGCCTTGGCGTAGTCGGCCGCGATGGACTCCTGCCTGCGCTGGAACTCGCGCTGCTCGTCCTTCGACAGCGAGCGCCACCAGCGGTCGCTGCTCTCGTAGGCCTCCTTGCCCCACCGTTGGACGACTTCGTCCTTGTACTGCGTGTGGTCGAAGCCGTCGAACGCTTCGTCTGCCATGATCGGCTCCCCTTTCTCCAGTGCGTCCAGGGTTCGGCGAACCGACGCGATCTGCCTGGCCAGGCGAGCCCTTTCGTGTTCGAGCCAGTCCAGGTGCGCCCGCAGGGCGGCGCGCGAGTCCTGCTCGCCGTCCAGCACCTCGGCGATGGCGTCCAACCCGAGGCCGAGATCGCGCAGCAGCAAGATGCGCTGCAGTCGCACCAGCGACTCCTGGTCGTAGTACCGGTAGCCGTTGCTGCCCACCCGGCTCGGTCTCAGCAGCCCACGCTCGTCGTAGTAACGCAGCGTCCGGCTGGTGGTCCCGGCCGCTCTGGCGATCTCCTGGATGGACCACTCGGACGTGGCTCTCGCGGCGGTCACTGTTCCCTCCTTACGCCGACCACGGTAGGAGTTGACGTAACGTCAAGGTCCACCGATTTGTCGACGCTGTTTATGTGGCCTCGATCACACTGACCATCATGCAATCTGGCCCTCTCTAGCGGAATCACTAGAGAGGGCCAGAGATCTCTACCGCGACCGGGGCTACTTCGCCGCGACCTTGCGGTACTTGGCCACGGCCAGCGGCATGAACACGACCAGCAGCACCAGGCAGCTGATCAGCGCGTACAGCGTGGGGTTCTGCTGCGCCCAGGCGTCCGTCGGCGGCCGCAGCTGGTAGTTGCCGAACAGCGACCGCACCGAGTCGGACAGCGCACTGATCGGGTTCCACTCCGCGAACGCCTGCAGCGGCCCCGGCAGCCGGTCGGCCGCCACGAACACCGTGGAGATGAACGTCACCGGGAAGATCCAGATGAACCCGGCGCTCTGCGCCACCTCCACGCTGCCGGAGATCAGGCCGACCAGCGCCCCGATCCAGGCCATCACGAAGGCGAACAGGATCAGCACCGCGTAGGCCAGCACCGCGTCGGTGAAGCTGCCCCGGATCCGCCACCCGATGACCAGGCCGCACAGCGACATCACCAGCAGGCCGAGCAGCGTCACCGCCAGGTCGGCCATGGTGCGGCCGATGAGCACCGCTGCCGGGGACATGGGCAGCGAGCGGAACCGGTCGATGATGCCCTTCTGCAGGTCGTTGGCCATCCCGATGACGGTGAACGCGGAGTTGAACGCCACCGTCTGGACGAAGATGCCGCCCATCAGGAAGTCCCGGTACATCACCGGGTCGTCGCCGATGCTGCCGCCGAAGACGTAGGCGAACAGCAGCACGAACATGATCGGCTGCACGGTGGCGCTCAGCAGCAGCTCCGGGTTGCGGCGGACGTTCATCAGGTTCCGCCACATGATCGTGCCGCCGTCGCTGAACGTGCGCGCCAGCGCGCCACCGAAGCCGCCCTGCGGAGTCAGCGCGAGCGTGGTCATGCCTTCACCTTCTTCTTGCTCGTGGTGCCGGACTCCGCCGCCGCTTCCTCGGCCGCGTGCCCGGTCAGCGCCAGGAAGACGTCGTCGAGGGTCGGCCGGTGCAGCGCCACGTCGTTGACCACGACGCTGTGCTGATCGAGCCTGCGCAGCGCCTCGATCAGCGCCTTGGTGCCGGTGTCCACCAGCACTTCGGCTCGACGGGTGTGTTGGTCGACGTGCGGTTCGCCGGAGCCGACGTCGGCCAGGACCTGCTGCGCCAGCGGCAGGTCGGCCGCGTCGTCCACGACCAGCTCCAGCCGCTCCCCGCCGATCTGGGCCTTCAGCTGGTCGGCGGTGCCGCGGGCGATCACCTTGCCGTGGTCGATCACCATGATCGTGTCGGCCAGCTGGTCGGCTTCCTCCAAGTACTGCGTGGTCAGCAGCACCGTAGTGCCGTCGTCGACCAGTTCGGAGATGACCTCCCACATGTCGATCCGGCTGCGCGGGTCGAGCCCGGTGGTCGGCTCGTCGAGCGCCACGACGGGTGGCTTGGCCACCAGGGCCCCAGCCAGGTCGAGCCGGCGGCGCATACCGCCGGAGTAGCCCTTCGCCGGCCGGTCGGCGTCCTCGGTCAGCCGGAACCGCGCCAGAAGTTCGCGGGCCCGCGCCCGCGCCGTGGAGCGGTTCATGCCGTACAGCCTGCCGACCATGTAGAGGTTCTCGGCGCCGGTGAGATGTTCGTCGACCGCCGCATACTGGCCGGACAGGCCGATCGAGCGGCGCACCTTGTCCGGCTCGGTCAGCACGTCGTGGCCCGCGACGTACGCCCGACCTGCGTCGGGCCGCAACAACGTGGTCAGGATGCGGACGGTGGTGGTCTTGCCAGCACCGTTCGGGCCGAGCAGACCGAGCACTGTGCCCTTCGGGATCTCCAGGTCGACGCCGTTCAGCGCCTTCGTCGATCCGAAGGACTTGACCAGGCCCTCGGCCCGTACCGCGATGTCGGATGCGCCAGTAGCCATGGCGAAGAACGTACGGACGAAGAAAGTGCCTGTCGTCCGGTTTTCTCCCTGAACTCGGCCTGAACCGACCCTGAGATTTTCTCAGGGATGAAGGAGAACGTGCAGGTCAGCGTGGTTGTCGGTGGCATGCACGGCCGAGGGTCGTGCATGGCCACGGCTACAAGAAACACGTCGGCGGCGCGAACGTACCGCTCGCGCCGCCGACGCCCCGGGGGATGGGTCGGGTTCGTCTGCCGATCCCAGCGGATGGGCCGGGCTCGTCTTACCGCTCGAGAATGGCCGTCACGCCTTGACCGCCCGCCGCGCAGATGGAGATCAGTCCGCGGCCGGAGCCCTTCTCGTACAGCGCCTTGGCCAGCGTGCCGACGATCCGGCCGCCGGTCGCCGCGAACGGGTGCCCAGCGGCCAGCGAGCCACCGTTGACGTTCAGCTTGCTCCGGTCGATGCTGCCCAGCGGCTCGTCCAGGCCCAGCTTCTCCTTGGCGAAGCCGGGGTCCTCCCACGCCTTGAGGGTGGCCAGCACCTGGGAAGCGAACGCCTCGTGGATCTCGTAGAAGTCGAAGTCCTGCAGGGCAAGGCCGGCCCTGGCCAGCATGCGCGGCACCGCGTAGGCAGGTGCCATCAGCAGGCCCTCGTCTCCGTGCACGTAGTCCACGGCGGCCGTCTCGCAGAACGTCAGGTACGCCAGCACCGGCAGCCTGCGCTCCTTGGCCCACTCCTCGGTGGCCAGCAGCACCACCGAGGCGCCGTCGGACAGCGGCGTGGAGTTCCCGGCGGTCATGGTGCCGTTCTCGCCGCCGAAGACCGGCTTGAGCTTGGCCAGCTTCTCCACCGACGTGTCCGGGCGCAGGTTCTGGTCACGGGTGAGCTTCAAGAACGGCGTGATCAGGTCGTCGTAGAAGCCACGCTCGTAGGCCGCGGCGAGGTTGCGGTGCGACGCCACGGTGAGCTCGTCCTGCTCCTTGCGCGTGATCCCCCACGCCTTCGCGGTCAGCGCCGCGTGCTCACCCATGGACAGGCCGGTGCGCGGCTCGGCGTTGCGCGGGATCTCCGGCACGATGTGCCCGGGACGCAGCTTGGCCAGCAGCTTGAGCCGCTGCGCAGGCGTCTTGGCCGCATTCACCTGGATGAGCAGCTTGCGCAGGTCGTCGTTGACCGCCAGCGGGGCGTCCGACGTGGTGTCCACACCACCGGCGATGGCCGAGTCGATCTGGCCGAGCGCGATCTTGTTCGCCACGTTGATGATGGCCTGCAGCCCGGTGCCGCACGCCATCTGCACGTCGAACGCCGGGGTCTGCGGGGACAGCGCGCTGCCCAGCACGGTCTCCCTGGCCAGGTTGAAGTCCCTGGAGTGCTTCAGCACCGCGCCGGCGGCGAACTCGCCGATCCGTTCCCCGGCCAGCCCGAACCGGCTGACCAGGCCGTTCAGCGCGGCGGTGAGCATGTCCTGGTTGGACGCCGTGGCGTACGGGCCGTTGGAGCGGGCGAACGGGATCCGGTTCGCGCCGACGATGGCGACCTTGCGGACCGACCCGCGGCTGCCGCCCGCCTTGCCGGCTGCCCTGCTCGTCCTGGTGGATCTGCTCGATGCGGTCTTGCTCGATCCGGCCTGGCTCGATGTGGCCATTGTCGCTCCCTGCGTCTCGTCCTCGTGGTAGCGATCGTAACCTACCCGCGAGTAGGTTAGGCTGTGCGATACCGCACGCCAGTCGGGAACCACCCAGGAGGCAGCACGTCATGGCTGACAAGTATCAGCGGTTCACCCAGTCCCCGGTGGGCAAGTGGCTCGCCCCTCGGCTCGGGCTCCCACAGCCTGCCCCGTTGCGGCGGTACCGGCCGGGGCAACCTCCCCTCGAGGGTCCCGCAGTTGTCGGCGGCGCGCCAGGCGGCCGGCTGGCGAAGGTGATCACCGAGCAGATCACCGGTGCGGGCATCGACGTGCTCGACGAGTCCGAGCGTCCCGGCGACCGCAAGTACGGGGCGCTGGTCTTCGACGCTTCCGGGATCACCGACCCGGCGCAGCTGCGCGAGGTCTACGCGTTCTTCAAGCCGCGCCTGCGGTCGCTGGGCGCATGCGGGCGCACCGTGGTGCTCGGCACCCCGCCGGAGCTGACCTCCGGCCGCGAGCGGATCGCGCAGCGCGCGCTGGAGGGCTTCACCCGCTCGCTGGGCAAGGAGCTGATCAAGGGGTCGACGTCGCAGCTGGTGTACGTCGCGCCGGGCAGCGAAGAGGCCACCGAGTCGACCATGCGCTTCCTGCTCAGCGCGAAGTCGGCGTTCGTCGACGGGCAGGTCATCCGGATCGGCACCGCGGGCACCGCGGGCGCGAAGGTGACCCCGCCCGCCGACTGGGCCAAGCCGTTGGACGGCAAGGTCGCGCTGGTCACCGGCGCTTCACGCGGGATCGGCGCGGCGATCGCCGAGACCCTGGCCAGGGACGGCGCGAAGGTCGTGGTGCTGGACATCCCGGCCCAGGGCGCCGACCTGTCCGCGGTGGCCAACAGGATCGGCGGCAACGCGCTGCAGCTGGACGTCACCGCGGCGGACGCGGGCAAGACGCTGGTCGAGTACTTCTCCGAGCGCTTCGGCAAGCTCGACATCGTGGTGCACAACGCGGGCATCACGCGGGACAAGAAGCTGGTCAACATGGACGACGCCCGGTGGGACTCGGTGCTGTCGGTCAACCTGCTGAGCCAGCTGGCGATCAACGACGAGCTGCTGGCGTCCGACGTGCTCGGCGACGGCGCGCGGTTCATCGGGGTGTCGTCGGTGGCCGGCATCGGCGGCAACCTCGGCCAGACCAACTACGCCACGTCCAAGGCGGGCGTCATCGGCATGGTCGACGTCACCGCGCCGGAGATGGCCGAGCGCGGCTACACGTTCAACGCCGTGGCGCCCGGCTTCATCGAGACCCAGATGACCGCGGCCATCCCGGTGATGATCCGTGAGCCCGCCCGCCGCCTGTCCAGCCTGGCGCAGGGCGGCCAGCCGGTCGACGTCGCCGAGACGATCGCCTACTTCGCCAACCCCGCATCGGCCGCGGTCAACGGCAATGTGCTGCGGGTGTGCGGCCAGGCACTGATCGGAGCGTGACCATGGGCACCGGTACTGCACAGGACGTCGTCCGGGTCGACGCCCCGCAGAAGCTGTCCACGATGCTGGCCAAGTCGCTGGTCGCCACGGCGCTGCCCGGCCAGCGCAAGCCACGCCAGGCGAAGCTGCCGGGCACCGTGCTGGAGCGGCCGCACGTCGTGGTCGATCCCGCCCACCTGGCGGCCTACAACGAGGTGTGCGGGTTCCGGCTGGGCAACGAGCTGCCCGCCACCTACCCGCACATCCTGGCCTTCCCGCTGCAGATCCAGCTCATGACGCAGCCGACGTTCCCGTTCCCGCTGATCGGGCTGGTGCACCTGCGCAACGTGATCACGCAGCGGCGGCCGATGCGGGTCGACGAGGACTTCTCGCTGCGGGTCTGGGTGGAGAACCTGCGCCCGCACGACAAGGGCCAGCAGTTCGACTTCGTCTCGGAGGCGGTCGTGCCCGGCGAGGACGAGCCGGTGTGGCGGGACGTGTCCACCTACCTGCGGCGCAGCGGCAAGAAGTCGGACGGCAAGAAGGAGACCCAGCTGGCGCCGCCCGCCCCGAAGGCGATTTGGCGCATCCCGGCCGACATCGGCCGCCGCTATGCCGCGGTCTCCGGGGACAGCAACCCGATCCACCTGTACCCGGTTACGGCCAAGCTGCTCGGCTTCCCCAAGGCGATCGCGCACGGCATGTGGACCAAGGCGCACAGCCTGGCGGCGTTCGAGGGCAGGCTGCCCGAGGCGTTCGAGCTGGACGTGCGGTTCAAGTTGCCGGTGCTGCTGCCCGCCAAGGCGGCGTTCACCTCGTGGCAGCTGGACGACGGGTTCGCCTTTGAGCTGTGGGACGCGCGCAAGCCCAGGCCGTACCTGCAGGGCCGGATCACCGCGAAGTAGGTCCGGAGCGCGCTCAGGCGGGCGGGGTCAGGTCCTTGGGCGACCAGACCTCGCCCGCCACCAGATCGCCGAACCCGAGCCAGACCAGGTTCATCAGCCACGAGGCCAGCACGTCGGCGGGCACGCCGGGGTGGTCGAGCCACCAGTCGGCCAGCGACTCGGCCGCGCCGACCAGCGCGGCGGCCAGCGCCTCGCCGGACTTCTCCGCTTGCTCCCCGATGCCCTTCCGGGTACCGGAGGCCACCACCAGAGCGGCGACCAGTTCGATGGACCGGGAGCGCATCTGCGAGACCTCCTCGGCGAACTCGCCGCCGACGGCCAGCGCCTGCCGGTGCAGCACCATCCACGAACTGCGGTTCGAACCGACGAAGTGGAAGAACGAGCGCAGCCCGGTCCACAGCTGCATGTCCGGTTCCACGTCGTTGCGCACGCCGTCGGCGATCGCCTTCAGCAGCCGCTGCGCCTCCCGCCGGATGCAGGCGGCGAAGAGTTCTTCCTTCGAGCCGAGGTAGGCGTAGACCATCGGCTTGGACACGCCGGCGACCTCGGCGATCTCGTCCATCGACGCGGTGTGGTACCCGTGCCGCGAGAACACCTCCACCGCGGCGTCGGCGATCTGCCGCTCGCGTACTTCGCGGGGCAGGCGGCGCACGCGTCGTTTGCGTTCGGTCTCGGACACAGGCACCTCCGTGCGGGTGTGGCTTGCCCGCCAATCTACTCGTGAGTAGGTTATCCCGGCGAGTCGCTTGTCGAGCCACCTGGAGGCGTTGTGGACCACCGTGACGGGTTGGAGCTGGCCGAGCGCGTCGCCGGCACCGATTTGGCCACCGTCGACGCGAGCACGTTGATCGGCATGGTCGACTCCGCGCCGCGCAAGCAGCTCGAGGCGGCATTCGCCGACGAAACATTACGCCGCCGCCTGCTCGACGAGATCTTCCGCCGGATGACCACGCACGTGCGGACGGAGAAGGTTCGCGACATGCACGCCGTCGTGCGCTGGCGGTTGACCGGGGGCAGCGGTGAGGGCGGCTACGACCGTTACGAGTGCACGCTGGCCGACGGTGCCTGCACCGTCTCGCGGGAGAGGAGCCCGCAGCCGCGGGTGACTATCACGGTGTCCCCGGTGGATTTCGTGCGGCTGATCTGCCGGCAGACGACCCCGGCGGAGCTGTACGTCACGGGCAAGATCCAGGTCAAGGGTGACCTGGGCTTCGCGGCCGGGCTGATCGGCTATTTCGACCTGCCGCGATGAGGCCGATCCGGCAGCGGTGGGCCGTGCGACGGCGATGCCGGTGCGGCGGGCCGAAGCGGGGCGAGGTCGTCCGCGGCAAGGAACTCGATGCGCTGGCCGACGCGCTCGATCTGGCCAAGCTGACCGAGGACCAGTTCGTTCAGCTGCTCGCCGCGGTGCACATGCTCGACCGGGCGGACGCGGGGGTCAGCGTCTCGGCGATGAGCACGCAGTCGCTGGTCGACCTCATCGCGCGGGCGTCGAGGAAGCAGCTGAGGGCGGCCGCCGCGCGCCAGGAACTGCGTACGCTCCTGCTCGAGGAGCTGTTCCGGCGGATGGCCGACCATGTGGTGGCGGAGAAGACGCGGCACGTGGATGCGGTGGTCGAGTGGGTCGTGACCAGCGGCGATGCCGAACCGCTCCGGTACCAGACACGCGTCGTCGAAGGTGCTTGCGAGACGACGTCCGATCCGGTGTACACACCGGACGTGACGATCACGGCGGCTGCCGAGGACGTCCTGCGGTTGGCTGTGTCCGGAAACTCCCGGGCGCTGTCTTTGCTGGTCACCGGCAAGCTGAAGGTACGAGGTGATTTCGGCGTCGCTGCACGGTTCCTGGGCTACTTCGACATCCCGAAGCCGCGCGCGTGATCGTTGCGACGGGGTCCGTGCCGCCGCGGTCAGCCCTCGATGACGCGAGGCTGGTCGTCCGGACCGGTGGGCTTGTCCGAGCGGGGAGCCTCGGTACTCTCGACGACTTCCCCGTCGATCACCACCGTGCGGTGGCTGCGTACCCGGCCGGTCCGCGCCATCCGCCGGAGCCACGCCTTTCGCAGGACGGTGCGGGTCGGCGGCAGCAGCACCAGCAGGCCGAGCACGTCGGTGACGAAGCCCGGCAGGAAGATCAGCAGCCCGCCGAGCGTGACCAGCATGCCGTCGGTGATCTCCTGATGACCCGACCGGCCGCTGCGCGCCGCGTCCAGCAGCGCACGGATGGCCTTGCCGCCCTCGCGCCGAGCCAGCCACGAGCCGGCCACGGCACCGCCGATGAGCAGGACGATCGTCCACAGCGCGCCGACCAGCGAGGCCACCGCCCAGATGGCGGCCACTTCGACCACGAGGTACAGCAGGATCACTACGGCCATATCGGAAACAACGTAGTGCACTCGGCGCGCGTTCCCCAAGCACACCGGTGGCCTCCCGCCCGATCGCATGGATCGAAGGGGCAGCGGACGCGGCTTTCCGGCGGCACTGCTGTGGTCCGGCCATCGCCTGGTTCCGGGGGTCAAGTGACGACCCGCTGGTCGGGCGGCTCTGCGGCGGTTTGCTCGTGTTGGGCTCTTGGTGAGGGGTGCGCGGCTGGCCGGGTGGTACTGCGGCGGTTTGGTCGTGTTGGGCTCTTGGTGAGGGGTGCGCGGCTGGCCGGGCGGCACCGGGGCGATTCGGTCATGTCCGGCTCTCGGTCAAGAGAGATGCATCGCTGGCCGGCCGAGTGAAGCATGCGGGCTGCCCGACGCTCGGATCGAAGGGGAGGCGGTACGGCTTGACGACCGGCCGACACCGGGGGCCGTCCAGGCCGCACATCACAAGGTGAGGCTGGCTGGTCGGAGTGGGGCGCGCACGTGAACGGCCTCCCGTCCGGCCGCGTGGACCGGAGGGGAGGCCGTCGCACATCTCTTCGGCTCGAAGGCCGTCGGCTCAGAACGTCAGCGCCATGGCCGGGTCGCTGAGCAGCGCGCCGACGTCGGCCAGGAACTGCGAGCCCTGCTGCCCGTCGACGATCCGGTGGTCGAAGCTCAGCGCCAGCTGGCACACCTGGCGGACCGCCAGCTCGCCGTCGACCACCCACGGCATCTCGCGAATCGCGCCGAACGCCAGGATCGCCGACTCCCCCGGGTTGATGATCGGAGTGCCGGTGTCCACCCCGAACACGCCGACGTTGGTGATCGTGATGGTGCCGTTGACCATGTCCTCCGGCGGGGTCTTGCCTTCCCGCGCGGTGTTGGTCAGCTCCTCGAGCGCCTTCGCCAGCTCCACCAGCGACATCGCGTCCGCGTTGCGGATCTTCGGGACGACGAGCCCGCGCGGTGTCGCCGCGGCGACACCGAGGTGCACGTAGTCCTTGTAGACGATTTCGCCCGCTTCCTCGTCCCAGGTGGCGTTGACGTCCGGCGTGCGCTTGACGGCCATGCACATCGCCTTGGCCGCGAACGCCAGCGGCGTGAGCTTCACCCCGGCGAAATCCGGGTGCTTCTTCAGCCGCTCGCGCAGCTGCATCATCGGCGTGACGTCCACCGTGAGGAATTCGGTGACATGCGGCGCGGTGAACGCCGAGGACACCATCGCCTCCGCGGTCATCCGCCGCACACCCTTGATCGGCACCCGGCGCTCCCGGGCGCCGGCCGCCACCGCGGCACCGTTCACGCTTGCCGCAGCCGGCTGGGCGGTCTTCGCCTCGGCCGCCCGCTGCACGTCCTCGCGGGTGATGACGTCACCGCTGCTCGGCGTGATCGTGCGCAGGTCGATGCCGAGGTCCTTGGCCAGTTTGCGCACCGGCGGCTTGGCCAGCGGAACGTACTCGTGCGGCTTGACCTGAGGCAACGGCAGGGTGCCCGACGACGGCGCTTCGGTGGTGGTGGCCGCGTCACGCGGCGCGGTCGCAGTGGCCGCCGCGGCGGCTGGTGCTGCTGCCGCGCTCCCGCCACCGGCCGCCGCTGCCGCCTTCCGGCGGCGGCGCCGCTTGCTGGTGACCTCCTTGGCGCCGGAGCCCACCAGCGGTTTCATCTCTTCTTCCGCAGCCGGTTCGGGAGCGGACCCGTTGACCGAGGCCGCTTGCGCCCCGGTCGGGGCGCCGGACGACCCGGTCCCGTCCGGGTCCACGTCGATGGTCAGCAGGTTGGTGCCGACCTCCACCACCTGACCGGGTTCCACGTGCAGCTCGGTGACCACACCCGACCACGGAATCGGCAGCTCGACGGCGGCCTTCGCGGTCTCGATCTCCACCACGATCTGGTTGACCTCGACCTTGTCGCCCGGCTGCACCTTCCAGTCGACGATCTCCGCCTCGGTCAGGCCCTCCGCGGTGTCGGCGAGCGGGAACTGCTTGTACTCAGGCATCGGCGCTCACCACTCCAGCGACTGGTCGACGGCGTGCAGAATCCGGTCCACGTCCGGCAGGTAGTGCTCCTCCAGCTTGGACGGCGGGTACGGGGTGTCGAACGCGGTCACCCGCAGTACCGGCGCCTCCAGCGAGTAGAAGCACTCCTGCTGCACCCTGGCCGCGATCTCCGAGGTCAGCGACGCTTCCGACGGGGCCTCGCTGACCGCGATCAGCCTGCCGGTCTTGCGCACCGATGCGAACACCGGTTCCAGATCCATGGGCGAGAGGGCACGCAGGTCGATGACCTCCAGCTCGTTGCCCTCCTCGGCCGCGGTCTCCGCGGCCTCCAGACACGTCTTCACCGTCGGGCCGTAGCAGACCAGCGTGGCCGCGGTGCCGGTGCGCAGCACTTTCGACTTGAACAGCGGCATCGGCGTCGCCGCGGTGTCGACCGGCTCCTTGAGCGCCGACATGTGGTAGAGCTTCTTCGGCTCGAACACCAGGATCGGGTCGTCCGAGAAGATCGCCTGCTGGATCATCCAGTACGCGTCCACCGGGTTGGACGGGGTCACCGCCTTCACCCCGGCCAGGTGCGCGAAGTACGACTCCGGGGACTCGGAGTGGTGTTCCACCGCACCGATCCCGCCGCCGTACGGCACCCGGATGACCATCGGCACCTTCACCCTGCCCTGGGTGCGTGCGTGCAGCTTGGCCACCTGGCTGTTGATCTGGTCGAACCCGGGGAAGATGAACCCTTCGAACTGGATCTCGCACACCGGGCGGTAGCCGCGTACCGCGAGGCCGACCGCGGTGCCGATGATCCCGGACTCGGCCAGCGGGGTGTCCAGCACGCGCTCTTCGCCGAAGTCCTTCTGCAAACCGTCGGTGATGCGGAAGACGCCGCCGAGCTTGCCGACGTCCTCGCCCATCACGATGACCTTGTTGTCGCGTTCCATCGCGGCCCGCAGGCCCATGTTGATGGCTTTGCCGATGGTGAGGGTCTGCACCGTCGACGAAGCGGGAGCGGCCACGTTGGGCGTGGTGGGTGCCGACATCAGTGCTCGCCTCCTTCGAACCCGGCCAGGTACGCCAGGAACTCCTCGCGCTGGGCCTCCAGCTGAGCAGAGGGCTCGGCGTAGACGTTGTCGAAGATCCGCTCCGGCGGCGGGTCCTCCATGTTGAACACGAACTCCCGCAGGTCGGCGGCGAATTCGTCGGCCTCGGCCTCGACTTGTTCGAAGAACGACGCGTCCGCTCCCCCGTTGCGCGTCAGGTACACCCGGACCCGCTCGATCGGGTCCTTCAGCTTCCACGTCTCCACCTCGTCCGACAGCCGGTAGCGGGTCGGGTCGTCGGTGGTGGTGTGCGCGTCCATCCGGTAGGTGAAGGCCTCGATCAGCACCGGGCCGTTGCCGTGCCTGCACGCCTCCAGCGCCCAGCGGGTGACCGCCAGGCAGCCGAGCACGTCGTTGCCGTCCACCCGGATGCCGGGGAAGCCGTAGCCGCGGGCCCGCTGGTACAGCGGCAGCCGCGACTGGCGCTCGGTGGGCTCGGAGATGGCCCACTGGTTGTTCTGGCAGAAGAACACGATGGGCGCGTCGTAGACCGCCGCCCACACGAAGCCCTCGTGCACGTCGCCCTGGCTGGTGGCGCCGTCGCCGAAGTAGACGATGGTGGCTTCGCCGTCGTCGTCGCCGACCTTGCCGTCGAACTTCTGCCCCATCGCGTAGCCGGTGGCGTTGAGCACCTGGTTGCCGATCACGATGGTGTACGGGTGGAAACCGTGCTTGCGGTAGTCCCACTCGCCCATCGACGTGCAGCGGAACAGGCCCAGCATTTCCTTGAAGCTGACGCCGCGGCAGTAGCCGACGCCGTGCTCACGGTAGCTGGGGAACGCCATGTCGTTGGGCCGCAGCGCCCTGCCGGAGCCGACCTGCGCGGCCTCCTGGCCGAGCAGCGGCACCCAGATGCCCAGCTGGCCCTGCCGCTGCAGCGCGTTGGCTTCCCGGTCCGCACGACGCACGATGACCATGTCCTTGTACAGGCCACGCAGTGCGGCGAAATCGATGTCGGCCACGTACGGATCGAAGATCGGCGACGCGACCCGTTCACCTTCGGGAGTCAGCAGCTGCGTCAGGTCCGCGCCGCCTTCCGTGGTTGCCCGCAATCCAGCGATCACCTGTTCCTTGGTTGGCTTCGCCGCCGTTGCGGGTGGTAGATCGCCCTCTCCGGGGTGCGTCCACTGTTCGGCGGACGACATGTCAGACATGTCGGCTTCTCCTTCTGCGCTTCCTCGCGCTCGCTTGTGACGGGCGCGACGACGGTCCTCAACGGCGAGCCGGCTTCCGGTTCGGAGGTCACAACTGCCGTCGGCGTTGACGGTATGCCAGACATCCTGGCATGAACCGGGGCCGGAGTGGCAGTCCCGACGGGACGTGCCCGCCACCGGCCACCGATGGCAGGATCATCGCCGTGGACATCAACGCTGTGCAATCGGCCGTTCGGCGGCAGTGGAACGACGACATCCTCAAGAGCCTGTGCGGACTGGTGGAGATTCCCGCGCTGTCCCCGGCGTTCGATGCCGATTGGGCAGGCAGCGGCCACCTGGACGCGGCGGTGGACCACGTGCGGAACTGGCTGGATGCGCAGGGCCTCGGCCAGACCCAGGTGGTGCGGCTGCCCGGCCGCACGCCGGTGCTGGTGCTGGACGTGCCTGCCACCCCGGGCGCCGCCGACCGCGGGACCGTGCTGCTCTACGGCCACCTGGACAAGCAGCCACCGGTCGGTGGCTGGTCCGACGGGCTGGGCCCGTGGACGCCGGTGGTGCGGGACGGCAGGCTGTACGGCCGGGGCGCGGCCGACGACGGCTACTCCGGGTACGCGGCGGCCGCGGCGCTGCGCGCGGTGCGGGAGGCGGGCGGCGAGCACGCCAGGGCCGTCCTGCTGCTGGAGACCGGGGAGGAGTCCGGCAGCCCGGACCTGCCCGCCTACCTGGAGCACCTGGCGGGCTTCCTGGGTGACGTCCGCTTCGTGGTGTGCCTGGACTCCGGCGGCAACGACTACGAGCGGCTGTGGCTGACCACCAGCCTGCGCGGACTTGCCCAGGTGCGGGTCACGGTCAAGGTGCTGGACGTGGCCCAGCACAGCGGACTGGCCAGCGGCGCGGTGCCGTCCTCGTTCCGGGTGCTGCGGCAGCTGCTCGACCGCATCGAGGACGCGCGGACCGGCGAGATCCTGCTGCCGGAGTTCCACGTGGAGATCCCGGCGGACCGGGAGCGCCAGGCGCGCGACGCGGCGGCGGCCACGCCGGGCGCGATCCGGTCCTCGTTCCCGCTGGCCGACGGGGCGCGGACGGTGACGGACGACGAAGCCGAGCTGCTGCTCAACGTGGCGTGGCGGCCGACCTTGTCGGTGATCGGCGCGTCCGGCTTCCCCGAGCCGGAGAACGCGGGCAACGTGCTGCGGGAGTCGAGCACGCTGGCGCTGAGCTTCCGGCTGCCGCCGACGGCGGACTCGAAGGCGGCGCTGGAAGCGGTGCAGCGGGCGCTGACCACCGACGTGCCGTACGGCGCGCAGGTCAGCCTGTCCGGCATCGAGCACGCCGACGGGTGGAATGCTCCGCAGACCGCGCCGTGGCTGGAGCGTGGGCTGCAGCGGGTCAGCGACGAGGTGTTCGGGGCGCCGTACGGGGCCATCGGCCTGGGCGGGTCGATCCCGTTCATGGGCCTGCTCGGCGAGAAGTACCCGGACGCGCAGTTCCTGGTCACCGGGGCATTGGGGCCGGACTCCAACGCGCACGTGCCGGACGAGTGGTTGCACCTGGCGCACGCCGAGCGGGTCACCGCCGCGGTCGCCGCGCTGCTGGACGCGCACGCTCGCGGCTGAGGGCCGAGGTGGGCCCGGCGCACCACGCGCCGGGCCCGTGATTAGCCGGCATGCGGAAAAGGACGGATGGCGAATCGTGGTGGGTGTCGCGGCCTGATCGCCCGGTCGCTCACGGAGGCGCATCGCCGGCTCATCCGCCACGTGTCCGGCGGGGGTTTGGTGGCTGCGGCCGGGTGAGGTTTTCCCGTGAGGATGTTGCCGGTGATCTGCGTCGGGCCGGTGTGTGGGGTGCTTCCACCCGATCGAATGCTCTACGAGACGATCGATTGATATACGAGTCGGTTACGAGCCCGGTTTGCCCTTCTCGTCGCGCGCCGTAAGGTGGCAAACTGCCCTCACTCGATCGGACCACATACGAGAGGTGACATCGTGGCGCGTCGAAACAAGCTCACCAGGCTTGTCCTGATTCCGGCCGTCGCACTGGCTCTGGCCGCAGCCGGATGTGCGGAGGAGGTGGGCAACTCGGGCAACAGCCAGGCTGGCGAGAAGCCGACCCTGGTCAAGGGGGACAAGCTGGTCACCTGCACGCACCTGCCCTACGAGCCGTTCCAGTTCAAGAAGGGCGGCGAAATCGTCGGGTTCGATGTCGACCTCGTCGATCTGGTGGCCAAGGAACTGGGTGTCGAGCAGGAGATCTTCGACACCGCGTTCGAAGGCATCGAGTCCGCGGCCGTGTTCGAGCGGGACGACTGCGACCTGGCCGCGGCGGCGATGACCATCACCGACGAGCGCAAGAAGGTGATGGACTTCTCGGTCGGCTACTTCGACGCCAACCAGGCCCTGCTGGTCAAGAAGGGGTCCGGCATCAAGTCGCTGGACGACTTGAAGGGCAAGGTGCTCGGCGTCCAGCAGGCCACCACCGGGGAGATCTACGCCGAGGACCACAAGAGCGAGTTCGGCTACCAGACCAAGCAGTTCGAGGACCTGGCGCTGCTGCTGCAGTCGGTGCAAAACGGCCAGATCGACGCGGCCATCAACGACAACACCGTGCTCTACGACTTCCTGGCCAAGAACGACGACGTCGAGGTGACCGAGGAGCTCGAGACCGGCGAGCAGTACGGCATCGGCGTCAAGAAAGGCAACAAGGCCCTGCTCGCGGTGGTCAACAAGGTCATCGAGCAGGCCAAGAAGGACGGGACCTACGACAAGCTCTACAAGAAGTGGTTCCCGGAGGCCGGGCAGGCCGAGAACTGACCGTCCAGCGGTAGTCAGCAGGCGCATGGGCCGCCACCGCGGCCGGTGCGCCTGCCGCCGTGTCAGGGCAAGAGGAGCGGAAAAACATGGCGATGTCGCGCCGCAAGCGCGGGCAGCTCGCCAGGGGCATCCAGTACGCGATCCTGGTGATCGTCGTGGTGGTACTGGCGCTCCTGGCCGACTGGGGCAAGATCGGGAAGGCCTTCTTCGACTGGGAAGCGGCCAGCGTGCTGTTCCCGGACCTGTTCACCGTCGCCCTGGTCAACACACTGGTGTACACCGCGCTGGGCTTCGCGCTGGGACTGGTCATGGCGCTGCCGCTGGCGCTGATGAAGCTGTCCTCGATCGGTCCCTACCGGTGGCTGTCCACCATCTACGTCGAGTTCTTCCGCGGCGTGCCGCTGCTGCTGGTGTTCATCGCCATCGGCTACGGTGTGCCGCCCGCCTTCGGGATCAAGTTCGACAACTACTCCACCGCCGCGCTCTCGCTCGGCCTGGTTGGCGCCGCCTACATGGCCGAGACCATCCGTGCCGGGATCCAGGCGGTGCCTGCCGGGCAGATCGAGGCGGCCAGGTCGCTGGGCATGACCCCGCTGCGCACCACCGCGACCATCGTGGTGCCGCAGGCGTTCCGCATCATCCTGCCCCCGCTGACCAACGAGCTCATCCTGCTGACCAAGGACTCGTCCCTGATCTACCTGCTCGGGTTGAGCATCGACCAGCTGGAGCTGGCCAAGTTCGGCCGGGACGCGCTGAACGAGACCAAGTCGCTGACGCCGATCCTGATCACCGGGCTGTGCTACTTGTTGATCACGGTCCCGTTGAGCTACCTGTCCCGCTACCTGGAGCGGCGTACTGGGCGGCAGCGTGACCGGGGCCTGGAGGTGGAGGCATGACGCAGGGGAACGGGACCGACAGCGGCCTGGCCGTCGAGCTGCGTGGGCTGCGGAAGTCGTTCGGCAGGCTCGAAGTGCTCAAGGGCATCGACCTGGACGTCCGGCACGGGCAGGTGGTGTGCATCATCGGGCCCTCCGGTTCCGGCAAGTCCACCTTGCTGCGCTGCGTGAACCTGCTGGAACAACCGGACTCCGGGTCGGTGAAGGTCAACGGGGTGGAGCTGAACGACCCCGACTGCGACCTGGACACCGCCAGGGCGTCGATCGGCATGGTGTTCCAGTCGTTCAACTTGTTCTCCCACCTCAACGTGCTGGACAACCTGACGCTGGCGCAGCGCAAGGTGCTCAAGCGCGGCAAGGCGGAAGCCGAGCGCATCGGGCGGGAGAACCTCGAGCGCGTCGGCCTGGCCGACAAGGTGTACGCCATGCCGTCGCAGCTGTCCGGCGGCCAGCAGCAGCGGGTGGCGATCGCCCGCGCGCTGAGCATGAACCCCAAGGTGATGCTGTTCGACGAGCCGACGTCGGCGCTGGACCCCGAGCTGGTCGGTGACGTGCTCGGTGTGATGCGCTCGCTGGCCGACGAGGGCATGACGATGCTGGTCGTCACGCACGAGATGCAGTTCGCCCGCGAGGTGGCCGACGAGGTGCTGTTCATGGACGGCGGGGTGGTCGTCGAGCAGGGGCCGCCCAGCCGCGTCATCGGGGATCCGCAGCAGGCCAGGACACGGGAGTTCCTGCGCCGGGTGCTCAACCCGGTGCACGCCAACGAATAGGCGACGGCCGGAGCAGCAGCACGCAGTCGATGCCGGGATCGAAGGACGACGCGCCGTACGACCCGCGCGAGGGCCCCGACCTGCGCTACGAGCTGAAGGCTGCCGACATCGTGCGGGAGCTGATCGAACCGGACAGCTGGTGGCGCAGGCGCGGCTCGTCCGCGGGCACGCCGACCTATCGCGTGGTCGGCAAGTACATCACCGGGGTGCTGAACCTGCGCGGTGCCGTGCTGGACATGCTGCTGCACTTCGAGCGCTGCCTGTTCGAGCACCGTCCGGACGTGCGCGAGTCCCAGCTGCTCGGGCTGTCCTTCTCCGACTGCGTGCTGCCCGGATTGCGCGGCCGTAACCTGCGCTGCCGCAACGATCTACGGTTGCACCGCTGCGTAGTGCGGATGACTCCCGCCGAACACGCCGCCGAGCCGGGCACCAGCCTCACGATGAACCCGAAGACGGCCGAGCCCGGGGTGCCCGATGCGGCCGTGGTGCTCACCGACGCCGTGGTGGAAGGCTCGGTGGTGCTCACCGGAAGCACCGTCCGGCACTCGCACGGCAAGGCGATCCAGGCCGATCGCCTGCGGGTGGCCGGTGCGGTCACCGCCTACCGGATGGTGACCAGCGGCGAGGTGCGGCTGTCCGGCATGACCAGCGGCGGCGACGTGATCTTCTCCGGCTCGCAGCTGCGCAACCCAAGGGGCATCGCGCTGAACGCCACCGGCGTCCACGTGCGCGGCAGTTTGCTGTGCGAGCGCGACCCCGGCAAGGCGGCCCGCAACGAGCAGCCGCGCGAGTTCACCGCGGAGGGCATGCTGTTCGTTCCCGGTGCCACCATCGACGGCGACTTCTGGCTGTCCGGCGCCCGGATCACCGGTCAGACGCCCGGCGACTTCTCCGGCATCGGAATCGAACAGTGGCGGGACGGCGCGTATGCGGGTGATCCGTCCATCGACCCGTGGCCGTCACTGGTCGGTGACCGGTTACGGGTCGAGGGCAACCTGGTCGCCGACCGGCTGGCCGCCTACGGCACCGTCCGGATGGTGAACGCGCTGGTGGGCGGGTCGTTCCGGCTCAGCGACGCCACCGTGGTCGCCGAGCGGCGGGAGCAGGAACCGCACTACGACCGGGCGATTCACCTCGACGGCAGTGAGATCAGCGGCGACCTGCAGGCCGCGAGGTTGCAAGCCCGCGGCCAGCTGCGGCTGGCGGACATCAAGGTCGGGGGCAACGTGCTGGCCAGGAACGCCGAGCTGCGGCACCCCAGGCGGATGGTGTTCCTGGCCCGCCGTGCCGTGGTGGCGGGCAACGTGGAGATCGTCAACGCCAGGGTGCGTGGCACGGTGCAGTTGCAGGGCGCCCAGGTCGGCGGGTCGGTTCGCTTCTCCGGAACGGCGTTCACCGACCCCGCGGTGCACGGTCATCGCAACTTCTCGGTCGGCATGCGCGCTGCCACCGTCGGCCGTGACCTGGTCATGGCGAGGTTCGCCGACGAGGTCATGCGCGCCGACGGCGGCGTGAACCTCGACGCTGTACGGGTGGGCCGCATCCTCACCCTGGACGGCGCGCTGCTCGGGTCGCTGCGCACGGTCGTGGCACTGGACGCCGGAGGGGCGACGGCCGACGAGTTCCAGCTCACCCCGGGCAAGCCGCCGCAGGGCAGGGTGATCCTGCGCGGCGCGCACTGCGGCTCGCTCGAGGACAACGAAGCGCTCTGGCAGGCCACCGGCAAGGTGGAAGTGGACGACTTCCGTTACGACGCGCTGGCCGAGCCCATCGACTTGGACGACAACGTGCAGGTGCTGCGGCGCGTGTGGTGGCTGCGCAACGCGATGAACGGCTACCGGCCGGGGCCGTACGACCAGCTCGCCGCCGTCCTGCGGGCAGCAGGCAACGAGGAGCACGCGGTGACGGTGCTGATGCTCAAGCAGCGGTACCGCTACGAGGCGCTGGCCAGCGGCCGTGCCCGCCCGGTGGCCGCGGGCATCACGCTGTGGAGCACGGTGCAGCGCGTGCTGGTCGGCTACGGCTACAAACCGATGCGCGCGCTCGGCTGGCTGGTGTTGCTGCTGGTGCTCGGCAGCCTGTGGTTCTGGCTGACGCCGGACTCCTGCGTGCACGATCCGCGGTTCACCGTCAGCGGGCCGCGGTGCCTGGTCAACGCCGACGACACCGGGCTGGAGTGGAATCCGGTGCTCTACACCGCCGACCTGCTGCTGCCCATCGTCGATCTGGGCAACAAGGGTCGTTGGCACATGAGCGGGGTGGACAAGTGGGTGGCCACCGGGTTCATCGCCGCGGGGTGGATCCTGGCCACCACGGTGGCCGCGGGCATCACGCGCACCCTGCACCGAAGCTGAGCCCGCTAGCAGAAGGCCCGGCGAGACACAAGTACCATGCTGGAGTGCCCTTGTCACCTGACGACGATCACAAACTGGAGATTCAGCTCCTGCACGACCGGGTGCTGGTGAAGCAACCGGGCGAGGAAGGGGAGCGACGTTCCAGCGGCGGCATTGTCATCCCCGCGACGGCGCAGGTCGCACACCGACTCGCCTGGGGGGATGTGCTCGGCGTGGGCAACAATGTCCGCAGTGTGAAGGTCGGCGATCGGGTGCTGTTCAATCCGGCCGACCAGCTCGAGGTGGAGATCCAGGGACAGACCTATCTGGTCATGCGCGAGCGGGACGTGCACGCCATCGCCAGCGAGCGCACCGAGCACGGGACCGGGCTGTACCTGTAGCGGCATACGGAGGAAAACGTGGCCGACGACCAGCAGAACTGGCCGACATGGGATTCTGACACCGGTCGTCCTCCGTCTGGCGGCGAGGAGCGGGAGAGCGTCTCGGGCAGCCTCGACGACGCCCTGGCCGGCGAGCTGGACACCTCGTCCGGCGCACTGTCCGGGCGCATCGACGACACTGGCGGGCGAGGCCACCTGCCGCCGGGGCACGACGCCGGCCAGCCGACGCGGTTCCATCGCCCGATGCCGTCCGCCTACCCCGAGCAAGGGCCCGCGGCCCCCTACGGCCCGGATCGAGCCGGCGCTGCGTCCGGCGGGCGCGGTGCGGGGTGGCCGAGCGAATCAGCGGGCCGCGGCACCGAGTGGTCGGACGAAGCCACGCAGATCTACCACGCGGTCTCCAGCCAGGCACCCGACGGTGCGACGGAGACATGGGGGGACCTGCCGAACGACCGGGGGTACGACGGCGCGACCGAAGCGTTGCCCAGGTCGCGCATGCCGGAAATGGCCGCGGGCGCGACGGAGGCGTTCCCCCGATTCGATCCGGACCGGGCCCCGGACGGCGAGGCCCCGGACGACCTCGGTCTGTTCGACGAGCCCACCGTCCAGCGTGAGCCGGTGGCGCACGGCATCTACCGCGCGGACGACGAGCCGGAGGAGCCGCGCCGGAAGCTGCGCAGCGGGCTGGGTCGGGCCATGCTGGTCACCGGTGCCACCCTCGGCGTGCTGATGGTCGCCTACGTCGTCGACATGGTGGTGAGCTGGGGCGACGTGCCGCGTGGCGTCACGGTCGCCGGTGTCGACGTCGGCGGCCTGAGCCGGACGGCGGCCGAGGAGAAACTGCGGCAGGAGCTGCAGCCGCGCTTCGACAAGCCGGTGACGGTCAAGGCCGGCGACGTGGAGACCACGCTCGACCCGGCGGAGTCGGGGCTCGGTGTGGACTGGCAGGCCACCCTGGAGCAGGCGGGCAAGCAGCCGTGGAACCCCATCACCAGGCTCACGTCGTTCTGGGAGACCCGCGAGGTCGGCATCGTCGGCAAGTCGGACCGGCCGACGCTGCGCAAGGCGGTGGAGCGGCTGGCCAAGACCAAGATCAACCACCGCAAGCGGGAAGGGAACATCACCTTCAAGGAGATCGAGGGCACCGACGGCGCCGTGCAGCCGGTGGCGGTGCCACCGCGGCAGGGCCAGCAGCTGCGCTCGGTGGACCAGGCGGTGGAGACCATCGAGGACACCTGGCTGCAGCTGGGCGGTGTCCGGCTCGACGTCGACGTGCAGCCGGTGAAGGCCACCCCCGACGGGGTGCGGGCGACGCTGGAGAAGCTGGCCAAACCCGCCGTGGCCGCCCCCATCGAGGTGCAGGGCGACGGCGTGAGCACGTCGCTCACCCCGAAACAGATCGGCGAGGCGTTCGAGTTCGAGCCGCAGGAGGACGGTTCGCTCAAGGCGCTGGTGGACCGCGAGGTGCTGAAGAAGGCGCTGGAGCCCGCGCTGAAGCCGACCGAGCAGGAAGGCCAGGACGCGGAGATCGTCTTCACCGGCGGCAAGCCGACCGTCAAGCCGGCCAAGAACGGCCGGAAGGTGGACTGGAAGAAGACGTTCCGGCCGTACCTGGACGTGATCACCAAGACCGAGGGCCGGGTGCTCAAGGTCAGCTACGCCACCAAGAAGCCCGATCTGACCACGTCCGAGGCGAAGAAGCTGGGCATCAAGGAGGTCATCGGCGAGTTCACCACGGGTGGGTTCGCGCCGGACTCGGGCATCAACATCCGGACCGTGGCCGCCGAGGTCGACGGCGCGATCATCAAGCCGGGCGAGACGTTCAGCCTGAACGAATACACCGGCCCGCGCACCGCGGACAAGGGCTACGTCGAGGCGGGCATCATCCAGAACGGCGTGCCGGGTCGCGCGGTCGGTGGCGGTATTTCCCAGTTCGCCACCACGCTGTACAACGCGGCGTACTTCGCCGGCCTGAAGGACGCCGGGCACAAGGAGCACAGCTACTACATCAGCCGTTACCCGATCGCCCGGGAGGCGACGGTGTTCCAGGCGCCCGGTGGTGGCGGCATCGACCTGAAGATCACCAACGACTCGGACACCGGCGTGGCCATCCAGACGCACTGGACGCCGCAGAGCATCACGGTGAAGCTGTGGGGCACCAAGCGGTACCGGGTGGAGTCGGTGACCGGCCCGAAGACGAACGTCAAGCAGCCGGGCACGCAGCGGGTGAACGGCAGCAGCTGTGAGCCGTCCCCCGGCATCCCCGGCTTCACCGCGACTGACACCCGCATCCTGTACGACATCAACACCGGGCGGGAAGTGCGCAGGGAGACCAGGACGGTCACCTACAACCCGAAGCCGACCATCGTGTGCGGCAAGCGGGACGATGACGACGATTGACGGTTGACCTGAGCCCGTCCGCACGGAAGCGGGCAATCCGGTCGGCGTGGGCCCGGGCGGTGGTGGACGGAGAAGCCGCCGAGCGGCCCGGTGCGGGTACCGGTAGCCGGGAAGGACCCGCTTCCGCGGCCGCGAATCGGAGCGGACGGTCGTTGCGTCGCCGGCATGCGGTCGGGGTCCTGTCGGCGTGCGGTCGGCCGCTTGCCGCTGTGTGGGGCCAAGCTCCTGCCGGTGAGTGACCGGTGCTCGTCGGTAGGCGAAAAGCCGTCAGGCCGCCTGCCGGGGCCAGGTGGCTCCAGCAGACGGCCTGAGGGCGGACCGTCCGGTCGACGCGTACTCCCCGTGCGTCGGCGGGTGTCAGGCAGCGGTGCGCCCGCGTGACTTCGGGTACACGGCAGCGGCGATGAGCACCACGACCACCGCCCCGGCCAGCTGCAGGCCGTGCCGCAGCCAGTCGAAACCCGCGGTGTCCGAGCCGCCGAACAGGGCGTAGACCACGTTGCCGAGGCCGCCGCCCAGGATGCCGCAGATGATGGTCAGCCAGAGCGGGATGCCCTGGTCGCCGGGAATGACCAGCTTGGCGAGCAAGCCGAGGATGATGCCCGTGATGAGAAAGCCGAAGATGCCCCACCCGTCGAACGCCTTGCCGAGCGCTTCGCTGAAGCTAGCAGCGAGCGTGTAGGTGTCTGCCATGACTTCTCCTCGCTTCGAGTCCGAACGAGCTTTGTCCGAAACTGTCCCACCACTTGGCCGCGCTCGCGATTCGAGAGTGCTCCAGGTGGACCTGAACGGGCGGTGGAAGCCAACTCGTTAGCGCTCGTGCCCCAATTCGTTGCTTGCCGGGGGTGGTCGGGATCGGTAGGCGGTGGGCTTTCCTGACAGGCGTCGGTTGGTGTCTGTGGCTTAGTTCGTTGCTTGCCGGGGGTGGCCGGGACCGGCAAGCGGTGGGCTCTCCCGACAGACGACGGCGGCGGCCCCGTGCCGGGACCGCCGCCGACCTGTCACGCCGCGGGAGCGAGTGGTCCTCAGAACGCCGCTTCGTCCAGCTCCATCAGCGTGTTGTCCGCCGATTCGACCACCTTGCGCCGGGCCGACAGCTCGGGCAGGACGGTGCTGGCGAAGAAGGACGCCGCCGCGATCTTGCCCTGGTAGAAAGGCTTGTCCTTGTCCGCGGCGCCGTTGTCCAGGGCCGCGATGGCCACCTCGGCCTGGCGCTGCAGCTGCCAGCCGACCAGCAGATCGGTCGCCGACAGCAGCAGCCGGACGGTGTGCTGGCCGACCTTGTACAGGTTCTTCGGGTCCTGCTGCGCCTCGGTCAGATAGCCGAACATCGCGCCGAGCATGCCCTGGACGTCCTCCAGCGCCTGCTTGAGCGCGGCCCGCTCCTGCTTGAGGCGGCCGTTGCCGGACTCGGCCTCGATGAACTTGGTGATCTCGCTGGCCAGGTAGGTCAGCGCCTGGCCCTTGTCCCGCACGATCTTGCGGAAGAAGAAGTCCAGCGACTGGATGGCCGTGGTGCCCTCGTACAGGGTGTCGATCTTGGCGTCCCGTACGTACTGCTCGATCGGGTAGTCCTGCAGGAAGCCGGAGCCACCCAGCGTCTGCAACGCCTCGGTGCCCAGCAGCGTCCACGCCCGCTCGGAGCCGCCGCCCTTGACGATCGGCAGCAGCAGGTCGTTGACCCGCTTGGCCAGCGAGACGTCCTCGCCCTGGTGTTCACCAAGCCGGATCTTGTCCTGGAACGACGCGGTGTACAGGTACAGGGCGCGCAGGCCTTCCGCGTACGCCTTCATCGTCATCAGCGCGCGGCGGACGTCCGGGTGACGGGTGATCGGCACCCGCGGCGCCGTCTTGTCCGTCATCTGCGTCATGTCCGCGCCCTGGATGCGCTCCTTGGCGTACTCCAGCGCGTTCAGGTAGGCGGTGGACAGCGTGGAGATCGCCTTGGTGCCGACCATCATCCGCGCGTGCTCGATCACCTTGAACATCTGCGCGATGCCGTCGATCTTGTCGCCGACCAGCCAGCCCACCGCGGGCTTGCCGTGCTGCCCGAACGTCAGCTCGCACGTGGTCGAGCCCTTGATGCCCATCTTGTGCTCGACGTTGGTGACGAACACGCCGTTGCGCTCGCCGGTCAGCTCGCCGGTCTCCGGGTCGTGGTGCCACATCGGCACGTAGAACAGGCCCAGCCCCTTGGTTCCCGGCTTCGGCTCGATGCCTTCGCCTTCCGGCCTGGCCAGCACCAGGTGGTAGATGTTCTCGGTCATGTCGTCCTGAGCGGCGCCGGTGATGAAGCGCTTGACGCCCTCGATGTGCCAGGTGCCGTCCGGCTGCTTGATCGCCCTGGTGCGGCCGGCGCCCACGTCGGAGCCGGCGTCCGGCTCGGTGAGCACCATGGTGGCGCCCCAGTCGCGCTCGATGGCGATCTCCGCCCAGCGCTTCTGCTGCTCGTTGCCGACCTCGTAGAGGATGCCTGCGAACGTCTTGCCCGCCAGGTAGAAGTACAGGGCCGGGTTGGAGCCGGTGAACAGCTCCGCGACCGCCCACGCCACGGACGGCGGGATCCCGAAGCCACCGAGCTCACTGGGCAGGTTGATGCGGTCCCAGCCCGCTTCGAGGGTGGCCCGGTAGGCCTTCTTCATCGACTCGGGCATGGTCACGTCGAACCTGTCCGGGTGGAACACCGGCGGGTTGCGGTCGGTGTCCACCGTCGCCTGGGCGATGACGTCGGACGAGACCAGCTTGTCGACCTCGGTCAGCACCGCGCGGGCGGTGTCGGAGTCAGCTTCGGCGTAGGGACCCTTCCCCAGGTACTCCTGGATCCTCAGCAGTTCGAACAGGTTGAACTCGAGGTCGCGGACGTTGCTCTTGTAGTGGCCCATGTCGTGGCTCCGGATTCGTCTCTCCGCGTGCGTGGTGCCGCGTTGCGGGCTATTACTTGCCGGTAACTCCGAGGATATTACCTGCCGGTAACTAGGGCAAGTGGTCGGCGTGACGCGACCCGTCCGGGCATCGAGGTAGTCCGTCCGGGTGAAATTCGCCGCACTGTCCCCGGTCGGGCCGCGTCGCGCCATCATGAGCGGCATTCCACCCGGCGCCGACGGCGGAGACCCAACCTGACGGGACGCGGGTGGGTCGGTGTCGGTGAGGACCAGACGGCGACACGCGCCGGCAAGTGTCATCGAGTCCGGCAGGTGTCATCGAGTGATGGGACGACCATGACGACTCCGCACGACCCACGGCAGCAAGGGGCAGGCTCCTCGCAGCAGGGAGCCACCACGCCCGGCGAGCAGCATCTCCCGGCGGCACCGCCCGTGCCGGTTCCCCCGCCCGTCAAGAGATCGACCACCCCGCATCGTCGGCATCGTCGCGGTGGTGGTCATCCTCGGCATCGTCGGTGTCACCGGATTCCTCGCGCCTGGATTCTTCCTGTCGGGCGACGAGGATCAGCGGGCGGTCGCGGGCGGCACTGAGCGAATCGCGCCGACCAAGCGCCCGCAGACATCCCCTGGGGAACGTCTCGTCTTCCGGATCGCCGAAGGACTCAACCGCAAGGACACCGCAGCGCTCAAGAAGGTGGCGTGCCCGAAGCGGCGCTCGACGGTGGACCGCACGATCGACATCGTGCCGGAGATCCGCTCGGCGACGCTGTTCCGGATCCTCAAGCACAACGACCACTTCGTGGTGGCCTCGATGAGGCTGTCCACCGCACAGGACAGGACCGTGCTCAAGGTCCACGTGGAGGAGCAAGGCGGGACCGTGTGCTGGGACGCAGTGACCTTCGAAGGTCCTTCCCCGCTCAAGCCGCCGCAGCCGAGCAAGACCAGCGAGCCGGACGAACGGTGGCAAGGCGGTGTGCCGCCCGCCGCTGACCAGTTCATGAAGAGGGTCGTGCGGAAGATCAACGACAGGGACCAGAGCGTGCTGCGGCTGGAATGCCCGAGCATCATCGGTGGGGGACTGGCCAAGTTGCTCGACGACGACGCGAAGCTGACCCTCGGTCAGGTGACCCAAGCGAGCCCCGCGCACGCGACGCGGTTGGTGCGCGGCACGCTCGGCGGGAAGCCGGCGGACGGCGCGCTCATGGTGTCCAGGCTGTCAGTGAACGGCAAGACGTGGTGGTGCGTTTTTTCACCTCTTCTTCGATTAGCCACGCCGACCGACCGCGGTGGTTTGGCCGCGGCGACCCGCGGGCCCGTCGACACGCCGCCGACCGGGCCCACCGGGATCTGGTCGGCCCGAGTCGGGGTCAGCGCCGGACGGGGCGGGTCGGCGTGGTCGGTGCCGCCAGATCGTCGTCCCGGGCGGCGTCCGGTGAGATGGACAGCATCCCGGTGCGGAACGCGATGGACACCGCATGCGTGCGGTCCCGTGCGGACAGTTTGCGCAGGATGCTCTTGACGTGTGTCCGGACCGTCTCCACCGACAGGAACAGCTCCTTGGCGATGGCCGCGTTCTCCTGGCCCTCGGCGATGAGCTGCATGACCTGGTACTCGCGGCGCGACAGGGGGACGCGAGGAGGCGGCGCCTCACCGTCGCCGGCGCGGCGTTGCGCGGGCGGCTGGGCCTCGGGATGGGTGAGCAGCGAGGCCAGCGCCGGGTCGAGATACCGATGGGCGCGGGCAGCTTGCCGAACCGCCTCCAGGACACGCTGCGGTTCCGCGGTCCGTGGCACCGCGCCGTGCGCCCCAGCACGCATGCAGGACGCGAGGTAGCGCGGGTTGCGGTCGGCGTCGCGCACCAGCACCACGACCCGTGCGTGGAGTTTGTGCGCGGTCAGTAGCTCGACCAGATGAGCGTTGGGCGCCAGGCCGGAGTCGAGCAGCACGATGTCGGGCGTCAGCTGCTCGTTCATCAGCAGTGCACCCTGCTGGCTGGCCGAGTGCGCGGCGACCTTGGCCCATGGGGTGCGCTCGATCAGCGCGGTGAGGCCGTCCCGGTACAGCGGAACGGTCTCCACCACCCCCACGGTGACCGTTCGCTTGGCCGTCGACGACCCGTTCGGGTACCCGTTCGCTGGTCCGAGCGCTCGGTGCAACTGGCCGCTGGGCCTGGTGTCCTTGACCTTCATAGTCCCTCCTCCCGTCGCTGCTGCCGCGTGGATCCGCCGAGGCCGGCAGTCAGGCGACGCCCCTCACAGTGGTCGTATGACGCCCGTTCTCGGTATGAGTTCCTCGAATCGTCGAACCGAGTGAACAATTATGTCTACCTCGCCGGGGCGAGTTTCGCCAGTCATACGCCTGCAGAATTTCGTGATCTCCCTCGACAGTAGGCTCGTCGCGGCGAGATCGGCCGTGATAATTGACCGGGCGGTCAGCCTGGAAAATTGACCGTACGGTCAGTCTGCTGGGTGATTCCTGGCATGTCCGGGACGTTTCGAAAGCAATACCGGCAGTAGTACCGCCGGGCCGGGGTGGCAAGGGCGCGTTACTCCGTTCGAGCGAGTGTCAAGCTCGCACAACCACTCGTTCGTGCCAGTGGCGTGTCCCCTCGCAGCGAGCCAGCAGTTCCGGTTGCAGGGTCGGGGTGCCCGGCGTGCAGCGGCCATGTCTCTTCGTGGCGGTCAGCAGTTCCGGTCGCAGGGTCGGGGTGCCCGGTGCGCAGCCGCGTCCCTCGTGGTGGGTCAGTGCCACAGTGCCCGCTCGGTGGGCGTGCTCGGGCGCCTGGCGCGGCAGCGGCCGTTTGCTGCCATGTCGCGGCGTTCGATCCGGTTAAGCTCACTCCACGCATTAGCGTTGCGGGGCAAGGTGGTCTTGCGCCGGAGCCGTCGGCGGAAGACCTCGGCAACAGATGTCCGTGGGCGACGCGAGGATCCGATGACCAGCGACCGAACGGTATGAGAAGCGCCGCGGATCGCCTGCGCCGTCTGCGCTGGCTGCTGACTGCCCTGTTCACCGCCATGAACGCGGTCGCGGTGATCGTGCTGGCGCTGCTGCTGATCGAGGCCGACGCGGACGAGGGCAGGCAGCGCCTGGACGCCGAGCTGACCAGGGTGACCACTGCTGTGCTGCGCGCGCTCGGCGTCGCCGACGACAGCCTGTTGCTCGAGCGGGTGATCAACGACCCGCTCAACGACACATGTCCCCAGTTCGCCGTCGTCCCCGCGGACCAGGCGTTCACCCGTCACGACAGTGCCCGTCAGTGCGTCGACGTGCCGGCGGAGCTGATGACCGACATCGCGCGACGGGCCGTCGTCGCCGACGGGATGCAGGTCGGCTACGCCACCACGCCCGACGACCGAACCGTCCGGTTCGCCGCCGAACGGTTCCGCACCGACACCGAAGGCCCGTACGTCGGCGCGGTCGTCTCCGTTGCCGACGCGGAACCCGAGGCGGCCCGGCACGATCGCATGGTTCTGCTGATCGTCGGCGGCTGCGTGCTGCTCATCGGGGTGGTGGGTGTGGCGGGCTACCTGCTGGCCGGGAGGGCGATCCGGCCTGCGGCCGGTGCGCTGGAACAGCAGGAGACGCTGCTCGCCGAGACAGCGCACGACCTGCGCACGCCGGTGGCCGCGCTGCGGGCGCTGGCCGAGGCCGCCGAGCGCAACCCGGAGCAGCGGGAGGAACTGCTCTCCCGGACCGTCCGGCTGGCCAAGCGGATGGGCGGCATCATCGACGGGCTGCTGGTGCGCGCCCGGCTGGCGGCGGGCGTCGAGCAGCTGACCATGCAGCCGATCTGGCTCGACCAGCTGGTGACCGGCGTCGTCGAGGAGACTCCGGCCGACGGTGCCCAGGTGACCGTGACCGCCGCGCCGACGATGGTGCACGGCGACCCGGTGCTGCTGCAGCGGGCGGTGACCAACTTGCTGGACAACGCGCTGCGCTACGGCAGGCTGCCGGGCCAGAAGGCGATCGTGCACGTCGCGGTGGCCAACGGCAGGGTCACCATCGCCGACAGCGGCCCGGGCATCGATCCGGCGGTGGCGCAGTCGGCGTTCGACCGGTTCACCACCAGCGGAGGGTCCGGGCTCGGGCTGTCCATCGTGCGCTGGGTGGCGCTGGCGCACGGCGGCACGTTGAGCGTATACAACGCCGAACAAGGGGGAGCAATTTTCGAATTGGTTTTGCCGCCGGCTACTCGGTGATGTGTTGTTTTGTCTCCGGTTGTGCTGGTTGTGCGATGACAGCTTGGTGCCACTGCCCGGTTCGCGGCTGGACGGTTTCGGAGCCCGATGAATTACGCTGATCACGTGCGGTCCGGGGAGGTTGGCACGACTCAGCGCAGGTGGCGCAGCCGGGTGCCGGTCGTCGTGCTGGTCCTGGCGTGCGTCGCGGCCGTGGTCGTGGCGCTGAGCGGAGCGGCCAAGCCGTTGCACGGATTGCACTTCTTCTCATCCGGCCACTGGGTCTACCACGAGGCCACCGACACGGTGTATCACGTCGACGGAGCCAGCCAGGCCGTCGACGCCGAGGTCGACATGAACGGCATGGCCGACCCCGACAGCCAGGTCGTCCAGGGCGACAAGAGCGGGTACGTGGTCGGCAAGGAGCACGTGGTCGAGTTCGGCAAGGCCGACATGAGCGTCGCCGGGGTCCGGCCGTCGGTGTCGCCGGAGCCGCCGGTGATGCTGGAGGCCAACGGCGGGCCGTACGCGGTGTACCGGCAGGCGGGCCGGATCATGCGCTTCGGCGCCGACGGCGGCCCGATCGACGTAGGTGGCCCGCTGGCGGACCCGGTGGTGACCAGCGACGGCACGCTGTGGCTGCTGCGGGTGGACAACGGGCTGCTGTGCTGGCTGGCCAAGGACGCGCGGCTGGTGAGCTGTCCGGTCAGCGTGCCGGAGGGGCACCGCGGGAAGCTCACCGTGGTCGCCGACCGGCCAGCGTTCGTCGACACCACGACCGACAGCGTGCACCCGCTCGGGCCAGCCGGCCTGGGCGAAGGGGTGCCGATGGGCGTGGACGTGCCCACCGAAGTCGAGGTCGCGCCGCGGGACGTGGACGGCCGGGTGGCGGTGCTGGACCCCCAGGCCAAGCGGTTGGTGCTGGTCGACGCCAAGCCGTTGACCAGAAGCGGGCGGCCCGAGCAGCCGCTGATCGTGCCGTTGGCCGGGGGTGACTACGAGGGCCCGGCGTCCACCGGGGATGCGGTGGCGTTGCTGGATCGGTCGTCGAACACGGTCGAGACGTACGGCGGTGACGGACGGCAGATCGCCAGGCAGCAGCTGCCCGGCGAGCCTGCCGACCGCGAGCAGCCGTTGATCACCGGTGAGGACGGCCGGGTCTACGCGGACGGCAAGCGTGGGGATCACGTCCTGGTGGTCGATCACGACGGCAAGGTCGCGGACGTCGACCTGACCGGTGCGAACGGCGACGGAGAGAGGACGGCGAAGGACCGCACCGCCGATCGCAACGTGGACCGGGCGCCCAGCCGCCGACCCGACCGCACCGATCGGGAACGGTCCCGGCGGCAGCAGGAGCAGCCGTCCGCATCCGATCGGTCGGTCGACGACCGGCCCGAGGGCAACGTGCTCCCCGATCCGAAGCCTGCGACGCCGCCGGGCGCACCGCGCGACGTCTCGGCGAGCCCGGGCAACGCCTCGGCCGTGGTCTCGTGGTCGCCGCCGAGGTCCACCGGTGGTGGTGCGATCACCGGATACCGGATCACGTGGGCAGGCGGGTCGAGAACGGTGTCGGCGGACGCCACGAGCGCCCGCATCACCGGGCTGACCAACGGCCGGAGCTACGTGTTCACCGTCGCCGCCCGCAACGCGGCGGGGCTGGGCACCAAGGCGAACTCGCGCGCAGTGACGCCGCGCGCCGTTCCGACCGTCGACGTCGTCTCCGCGCGTCAGACCGGTGACCGTGAGGTGACGCTGACCGTGCGGGTCGACGGTGGCGGTGATCCGAACGTGACGTGCCGCGTCACCTGGCAACGCAACAGCGCAGGCCGCACGATGCTGTGCAATGCCGCCTCGAACGGCGGCACGGCCACGCGGCAGCTGGTCATCGGCAACCTGCCGCCCGGCAGCTACACGTTCTACGCGAGCGGGGAGAACCGGGCAGGCCGGGGTCCGCGCGGCCGAGGCGCGACCGTGCAGGTCATCGGCCCGAAGCTGGTGCTGACCAAGGGCGAGCCGACCGACGAGTACTGCGGCGACCTCCCCGGCTGCGCGTGGATGCACATCGAGTTCACCGGATTCGAGCCGGGCAGCAGCGTGCACTTGGATCCGTATTCCAGCGATCCGGACTACGACAACCCGGGTGCCACGATCGTCATCGACGAGGACGGCACGGCTTCCACCGATCGCTTCGCTTACGCGGGGACCGGGCACACCGTGTGGGTGGTGGCGACCCTGCCGGACGGCACGAAGGTCAAGTCGAACGAAATGGTGTGGTGATCACCCGCCCGCACGTCAGTAGGGTCGGGGCACGTCGGGCAGCTGGAGGGCGAGGGAGGAACCGCGTGGGCGTAGCCGAGGTGTACCGGCTGATCGCCGAGAACGTGCAGCGCGTGGTGCGCGGCAAGCCGGACGTGGTGCGATTGGCCATCGCTACGTTGCTGGCCGAAGGGCACCTGCTCATCGAGGACGTGCCGGGGCTGGGCAAGACGACGCTGGCCCGCTGCCTGGCGCGCAGCATCGGCGGCACGTGGAACCGCATCCAGTTCACCCCGGACCTGCTGCCCGGGGACATCACCGGGGTGATGGTCTACCACCAGAACGCCGAGCGGTTCGAGTTCCACCCCGGCGGCATCTTCGCCAACGTGGTGCTCGCCGACGAGATCAACCGGGGCACGCCGAAGACGCAGTCGGCGTTGCTGGAGGTGATGGCCGAGCGCCGGGCCACCGTGGACGCCACGGCCCATCCGGTGCCGGACCCGTTCATGGTCGTCGCCACCCAGAACCCGATCGAGATGGAAGGCACCTACCGGCTGCCGGAGGCGCAGCTGGACCGCTTCCTGATGCGGATCGCCGTCGGCTACCCCGACCACGACGCCGAGGTGCGGGTGGTCATGGGCGACACTGCGCGGATCAACCCGGACGAGCTGGCGCCGGTGGTCGACCTGGACACGCTGCGCCAGGCGATTGTCCAGGTCCGGCAGGCGTACCTGGACCCGGCGATCGTCTCCTACGCGGTCCGGCTCGCGGCGGCGACCAGGGAGCACGCCGCGGTCCGCTACGGCGCCAGCCCGCGCGGCTCGATCGCGTTGGTCCGGGCCGCCCAGGCGATGGCGGCCACCGAGGGCAGGGCGTTCGTGACCCCGGACGACGTGAAGAGCGTTGCGCAGCCGGTGCTGGCGCATCGCCTGGTGCTGACCGCGGACGCCGAGCTGAACCAGCGCTCGTCGTCCGAAGTGGTCGACGAGGTGCTGGCGGCCACCCCGGCTCCGGCGATCAACCAGATCTGAGCCATGCGATTGCCTGCCGTGCGCCTCACCAGGCGGGGCGTTGCCGTGCTGATCTCCGCGATCGCCCTGTATGCGGCCGGTGAGCTGGCGGGGTGGCCCATGCTGCGCGCGGTGGCGGGAGCAGCGTTGGGGGCGTTGATCGCGGGCGTGGTCACGACCGTCCGGCGTCCGCGGGTCGAAGTACGACGCGAGGTCTATCCGGATCGGGTGGAGAGCGGCCGGCCCGCGTTGGCCACGTTGCGGGTCACCAATCCGACGCGACGGCGGCAATCGGCCTTCCTGGCGCGTGATCGGATCGAGCACGGCGGTGAGCACAGCGTTCTGGTGCCGTCCCTGCCGCCGGGCGGCACCGCGACCTTCCACTACGAGCTGCCCACCGAGCGCCGGGGGCGGATCACCGTCGGGCCGTTGCAGATGGCCAGGGTCGACCCGCTCGGAGTGGTGCGGAGGCCGCTGGCCACCGGGAACACGGCCACCTTGCGGGTCTATCCCAAGACCTACCCGGCGCGGGAACGAGTCGGTGGGTATCCGCGGCACCACCACGAGGGCCGGGCGATCGACGAGCCGTTGCACGGGTCGTCGGATCTGCGGGACGTGCGGGAGTACGTGATCGGCGACGAGGTGCGGCACCTGCACTGGAAGGCGACCGCGCACACCGGCCGGCTGATGGTGCGCGACTACATCGACCCGGATCAGCCTCGGTTCAGCGTGCTGCTGGACACCCGTAAGCGGGTGCTGCGCCCGGACGAGTTCGAACAGGCGGTGCAGGTGGCGGCCTCGCTGGTCAAGCCGGCCGCGCTGGCGGGCCATCGGTGCCGGCTGCTCACGCCGGGCGGCATCGACGTCGCCACGCCTGGCGGTCCGGCGGCGCTGCGCCGGATCCTCGACGCCCTGTGTGACGTCGCCCAGAGCGACGAGCCGGAAGGCGACGTGATCGTGCCGAAGACGCTGGCCGGTTCGGGTGCCGGTGGTGGCGGGCTGCTGGTCGCCGTCACTGGCCGGGTGGATCAGCGCGACGTCCGCGGGTTGTCCACGGTGCGCGACCGGTACTCGCGCATGGTGCTCATCGGTGTCGCCAAGCACGGACTCGGGTGGGACGGGATCGGCGTGCAGCGGCTGTCCGGCCTGCCCGCTGCGCAAGCGATCTCCGCGGTGGACGCCGAGCAGGCGATCCGTGAGTGGAATGCGGTGGTCGTGTGAGTGCGCCGGTGAGGAAGGACGAACGGCCTGGTTCGGCGGTCAGCGCGGGCTCGCCGGGGCTGCCGACGGGGGTGCAGCCGGCCCAGGACGCCCTGCGCAATCGGCGGGCGGTGTGCTGTGTGCTCGGGGCTGCCGCCGTGGGTGGCTTGCTGTTCGCCCCGGTGTTCTCGGTGCAAGCGCTCCTGCTGCCCGTGTTCGTCGCTCTCGTCCTGGCCTTCCTGGCCGACGAGATGTGCCGGCACCTGCCCCGGTTGATCCCGGTGCGCCCGCTGCTGGTGATCGCCGCGGGGTTGCTCGGTGTGGTTTGGACGGTCCTGGCGGACACCACGGTTGCCGGAATCCCGTCGGGGCGAACGCTGCAGCTGCTGCTGGCCGGGCTGACCGATTCGTGGCAGCTGGCATTGCAGTCGACGTGGCCGGCTCGTGCCGAACCGCACGTGGTGACGTTCGTTCCGCTGGCTGTTCTGTTGGCCGCAGTGCTCGGCGTGGAACTGTTGCATCGGGTGCGGCCGCCGCTGGTGGCGCTGCTGCCCAGTGCGGTGGTCGTGGCCGTCAGTCAGGCGTTCTTTCCGCTCACCGGTGGTCTCGCAGTCGTTGCCGGGCTGAGCTATGCGCTGCTGGCGGCGGTGCTGTTGATGGTCACCCGGCCCACGGCCGGTCCGCGTCGCTGGGTGCTCGCCGGGCTGGCCGTGCCCGTGGTGGTGTTCGCGGTCGTCGGTGCCTTGCTGCTTGCGGTGACAAGCCCGCTGGCGCGGCCACCGACGACGGTGCGCGACGCCGTCGTCGCCCCGGTGGTGCAGCACTCGGTGGCCAAACCGTTGGACGCCTTGGCAGCGCGAGTGCAAGAGCCGGAGGCGACCGCTTTCACCTACGTCGCGGATGCGCCGGTCGACCGGTGGACGCTCGCCGTGCTGGACCGATTCGACGGTGTCAGCTGGACCGCGGACTGGAGGTTCCGGCGGCTCGGCACCGCGTTGCAGCCGGATCCAGCGGTGACCGCGCCGACCACAGCCCGCACCGCCCAGGTCACGCAGCTGGATGCGTCGCTGGCGCCGTGGCTGCCCAGTCAGCCCCGGTTGTCCGGTGTGCAGGGCATCAGTCCTTTCGTCGACGAGGCCAGTGGCACGTTGCTGACCCAGAGCGGTCCACTCGCCGGGTACCGGATCGCGTGGCGGGAGCCGGCCGTCGATGCGGCCGAGCTGGCCGATGCGGCCGTGGACGGCGACGCCCTGGCCGAACTCGGCCCGCTCGGGCCGATCCCGCCGGAGTTCGACGAGCTGGCGCACGAAGCGACCGGCGGGCTGCGCGCCACCTTCCGCGCCGCCTTGGTGCTGGCCAACTATCTACGGGACAACTACCAGCTGGCGACCGGGGAGAACGTGCCTGCCGGGCATACCCTTTTTCACCTGCGTCGCTTCCTCACCGGGCCGGACAAGCGCGGCACCACGGAGCAGTTCGCCGCCGCATACGTGATGCTGGCCAGAATCCGCGGCATCCCGGCGCGCTTGGTGGTGGGTTTCCGCGGGCCGGGGCAGCCGAGCGATGGCGGTCGGTACGTGGTCCGCAACGCGCAGGCCACGGCGTGGCCGGAGGTCGCGGTCGAGGGGTTGGGCTGGGTCCCGCTGGATCCGGTGGGCAGCGCAGCCGGTGCGGGTGGGCAGCGGCCGACCGGGCTCGCCGGGGTGGCGGAGCAGGTGCGGTCGGAGCTGCCGAAGGACGTCAGCCGGCTGTCCGACCCGCCGGTGGCGCCCGAGCCGGGTGATTCGGCTTCGTCGGCGGACGACGCTTGGCCGTGGTCCTTGACGCTCGCGGTGGGCCTGGGGACGGTGCTGGCGTCGGGGCTGCTGGCGTGGCTGATGGTGCCCGTGGTCCGGGGGATACGCGCAGTGCGGCGTCGCCGAGCTGTCCCGGTGCGTGCCGTCGTCGGGGCGTGGGCCGAGGTTCGCGACCGGCTTCGTGCGCACGGTGTGCCGGTCAGCCCGGGAATGACGGTACGGGACCTCGCGCCCGCTGCGGCTCGGATCGGTGGGCAGGCCACCGTGGAGGGGGTGCGGGCGTTGGCGCAGGCGGTCGACTTCGCGCTGTGGTCCGGCAGCGCGGTGACGCAAGCGACGGCGGATCAGGCGTGGGCGTCGGTGCGGCTGGTCCGGCGAGGGCTGGCGACTCGCCCGCTGGGGGCACGCCTGCGTGCCGCGCTCGACCTGAAGAGTTTGTTTCCGCCCAAGGAGAAGGCACCCAGGGGAGCCGGTAACCCGCTCGGTCGTGGCAATTGATGCGTCTGGTGTACGTGTGGGTGACAGGCCGTGCGAGGGGGCTGGTCGGCGATACCTGCGCAGCGAACTCGCTCGAGGAAGCGAACCCGCTCGAGAAGCGCGGGCCGCCGAGGGTGCGGACGGCTCGCCCGGTGTGCCCTGCACACGAGAGACGAACTGCTGGGCAGCCTGTGACCTGACGCGGGGTCTTTCCGTCGATCCGATGGTCTTGGACAGCAGCTCCAGAAGCGTGCACAGCCCGCCGCCGGACCGAATGCCTCGAGGATGCGGATGGGCTCGCCCGAGCGGTGCGAGCGGCGGCCCGTGGATGCGGACGGGCCATGCGGGGAGGCGCGCGACGGAGCCGATCGGAGTTGTCCCCACAGCGAACCTGTGCGAGGCACCCCGCAGCGAACCCGCGAGGTGCCCCTGCAGCGGAGCCGCGCGAGGTGCCCCTCGCTGCGGAACTGCGCGAGGCGTCCCGTGACGAACCTGTGCGAGGCACCCCGTAGCGGACCCGCGCGAGAGAGCGGCGCAACGTCACCCACACGAGCCAAACGCCCCATTGGGCGGTGAGCAGGGCCTCGGCAAGCCCACTCGCGCCGGCGACGCCCCCGGCAAGTCACCCACCCTGGCAGGTCACGCACAGGGACATCACCAACCACAGCAGCAGGCCCCGGCCCCGCTGTCGGTCGGACGCCAGTGACCCCTAGTCGCAGCTCGATCCGTCCAGCCCCAGTTGCCGGCTCGTGTACCTGCCGTCCACCGAGGACCCCTCCACGCGAAAGCAGTACTCCCGGCCGGGCTTCACCGGCAGACGGATGTCCTGCCGCCGCTTGGCGATCCGGTGCTCCCAGCTCGACCGGCCCTCGCGGAACCAGACCACGTAGTCCAAGCCCGGCGGTCCGTTCCAGCGCAGCTCCACGTACCCGTCCGCCACGGTCGGCACGGCCAGCCGCACCACTTCGCCGGCTCGATCACTCCGGGACGGCGGCTCGCTCTCCGTACCACTCGGCGGGGCAGGCAGGGCTGTCGGTGGCGCACCCTGGTCCCCGATCAGCAGCACGGCGGCAAGGATCCCGGCGATCAAGATCACTCCCACCAGCGCGGCCACGCGGACACCGGTCACGCGCCGCCGCTTCCGCTCGGGCCGGAACACCGCCACCGGCGGACCGGCGGGTCGACGCACCGGCCCCTCTCGGTGCACCGGCCGCTCCGGGGAGCCGCCGGCCAGCAGCACTGTCAACCGGTTCGCCACGGCCGATGCGGAGTCCGGACGGTTTCCCGGCTCGGTCGCCAGCAGCTGGCCGATCAGTTCCCGCGCCGCTGCGGGCAGGTCGTCCCGCTCCACCGTGGGCGGGCCGTCCTTCAGGATGCGCAGAATGCGCTGGGCGTCGGGCTCCCCCGTCACCACCGGATACGGCGAGCGGCCGGTCAGCGCGAAGTACAACACGACCCCGATCCCGTACACGTCGGTGCGCTGGTCGAGTGTTCCGTCGCGCAGCGTTTCCGGTGCGGTGAACCCCAGGTGCTCGCCCGTCGGCTGGCCGTACGTCCGTCGCGCTGCCACACCGAAGTCGGCCAGCACGACCTCCGGAGCCTGCTGGCTGGGCGCGGTGACAAGCACGTTGTGCGGGTGGACGGCGCCGTGCACCACCCCGGCACGGTGCGCGGCCGCCAACGCCAGCGCGACCGTCTCGGCGACCGCCAGCGCCCGGTCCACCGGCAGCGGTCCGCTTGCCCGCACCTGCTGCGCCAGCGACTGCGGGCAGCGCGGCATCCGGATGGCCAGGAAGCCGTTGGGCACCTCTTCGCAGACCGACGGCAGGATCGAGCGAACGTGGGTCAGCGTGGCGAGTGCGGCCTGTTCCGCCGCGATCTCACCCCGGGTCTGCTGATCGAAGGGGCGGTGGAAGACCTTCACCATCAGCGGCGCGCCGGTGCGCGGGTCCGGCTTCGGATAGACCGTGGCTGCGCGGCCAGCCAGCGGCGCGGTCATGCCACCGGCTTGGCCAGTCCAGCGATCACCTCGGCACCCGGCAGCGCGGCCAGCTGGGCACCGGTCACCAGCAGCTTCGAGCCGCGCACCCCGCTGCCGACGATCAACTCCTTGGCTTCGGCCACCCGCTCGTCGATCAGGATCGGCCATCCCGCAGGCAGCCCGATCGGTGTGATACCGCCGGATTCCATCCCGGTCAGCTCGGTCGCGTCGGCCATCGGCGCGAACGACGCCTTGCGCACATCCAGCCGCTTGCGGATGACGGTGTTCACGTCGGCGCGCGTGGTGGCCAGCACCATCGCCGCCGCGTAGCGCACTTCACCGGCACGCTTGCCGGCTACCACGACACAGTTGGCGGAGGCCTCCAACGGAGAGGAGTAGGCGGCGCAGAAGTCCGCCGTGTCCGCCAACGCCCGGTCGATGGCCGCGACACCGATCCGCTCCGCGTCCTCGACCTCGGGCAGCGCTTTCGCGACGGGGGTGGCGAGCAGATGCGTGTTCTCCAGCGCAGGCAGGACGTCCAGCGTCCCGGCGATCGTCCACGTCATGGTTGAACGTTTACCATCGCCCGCCGCGCTGGACTTCGATGAGCTTCGGCCGCACGTCCACCATGTAGACAAGCACGGCGACCAGCCCCGCGATCCAGAACATCAGGCCGGGCCCGGCCACGCCGAACGCCCCGAACAGGACCATGGCCGCCGTACCACCGCCGGTGAGACCCATCCAGGCCGTCTTGGTCAGCCGATCCGCCGCCGCATAGGCATCGGGGCGCTGCAACGCGGCATGCACGAACGCGAAGACACCGACCGGGATTCCGGCCAGCTGAATGATGTAGAGGATGTCCAACGAAAGCGGTGCCACGTCACCAGTCTCCTGGAATCGCGGAGCCATGGCCAGCTCGGGTCACGCTGCAGACCTCCACAAATAGCACTCAGACCCCGGCGCATGCCAGGTGTGCCGGGGTCTGAATCGGTGTGGTGACCGGACCTGTTACTCGGCGGTCTTCCGCGTGGTCTTGCGGGCCGAGGTGGAACCGGCCGCCTTGCGGGTCGTGCTCTTGCGGGTGGTGCTCGCCTTCGCCCGCTTGGTGGCCGCGGTGTTCTCGGCCGCGACGGCGTTGGCCGTCTTCTTGGCCGAGGTCGCGGTCTTGACGCTCTCCTCGGCGGCGGTGTCGACGGCCTGCTCCGCGGCCGCGGTGGCCTTACGGGTGCGCTGGGTGACCTTGCTCAGCACCTCGTCGATGCGCTCGCGCGCCTCGCCGGCGACCTCTTCCAGCCGCTCCTGCGCCTTCTCCAGCGCGTCCTGCAGCTGCTCGAGGGTGTTGCGCACCTGCGGCTGCGCCAGCAGCTGGTCCCACGCCTCCTCGCCGGCCTCGGCCAGCTTGTCGTACAGCTTGCGCGCCGACTCGCTGTACTCGTCGACCAGCTTGCGCAGCTCGTCGGCGGTCAGCTTGCTGCGCAGCTCGCTGAAGTCGCCGGACCCACGCAGGTCCTCGGCGGCCTTGCGGGCCTCGTCGATGGCCTTGCGCAGGCCCTCGCCCGCCTCGTCGATGGTCTTGCGCACGCCTTCGCGGCCCTCACCGGCCCGCTCGCGCGCCTTGTGCACGGTGTCCACGACGGCCTTGGTGGCCAGGTTGCCCGCGCCAAGCGCGGCCAGCAGCGGCGTGCGGACCTGCTCGAAGGCGCTGTTGACCTGCTCGCGCACCTTGGCGATGTTGTCCTTGGTGTCTGTCACGGTCGGACGGGTCATGCTGAGATCACTCCTCGTTCTTGTCGGACTCAGCACGGTGCTGGTCCTGCTTCGCCGCGTTCTCCCGGCGGAATGAGTGGTAGATGTCGAGCAGTACTTGCTTCTGCCGCTCGGTGAGCTCGGTGTCTGCGCGGATCGCGTCCGGCACCGGACCCCCGCTCGGGGTGTCCAGGATTCCCGCCTGGACGTACAGCGCCTCGGCCGAGATACGCAGCCCTTTGGCGATCTGTTGCAAGATCTCCGCGCTCGGCTTGCGCACGCCCCGTTCGATCTGGCTCAAGTACGGGTTGGAAACACCCGCGCGCTTGGCCAGCTGACGCAGCGAGATCTTGGCGTTGGTGCGCTGCTGCCTGATGTACTGCCCGATGTCCCGGCCGATGTCCCGGCCGAAATCGGCCACCCTGCCGATGGGCTTGCCGGAAGAGGACTCCCGCGAGCCGGCTGTGCCGGACGCGTCGGTTCGGGCACCCGGACCCTCGTTGGTCGATTCAGGCATCCCGCCCACCTCCTTGCGACATCACCCACGCTACGCCCAAGTGCTAGCAATTGCAAGCACATTGCTTGCAACCACTCGGTGTGAGCTCAGCCACCATGGGGGGGCCACATGACGCTCGGCGACCGACACTGACGTCGGCAAATGCGCGTGCCGATCAGACTTCGGCGGGATGCCGACACGGGCAGCGGGCGCAAGCACTACTGCAAGCACCGTGCTCGGTACCGGATTTCCTTGTGCCGCGGGAGGCCAAACGCGACGGTGCCGAGGTGTGGCCGGACTCTCGCCGGCGGCGCCCGTTATCCTTGACCGTTTGCCGTCGAGTCGAAGCACAGGCAGAACGGATGGCCCGCCGGGTCGGCGAAGACGCGGAACGTCTTCGGCGTGTCGTCCAGCATCCGGGCGCCGAGGCGCAGCGCGCGTTCCTGCACCGTCTCCAGATCGGTGACGTCGAAGTCCAGGTGCAGCATCTGCGCGCGCTCGTTCGACGGCCAGGTGGGCGGCTGGTACTCCGGGTCCTGCTGGAAGCAGATGTCCACGCCGCCGTCCGGGTTGACCAGCGTCACCCATTGGTCGCCCGGCTGGTCCTCGGCGGAGATGGACCAGCCGAGCAGTTCGCCGTAGAACTGCGCCAGCGCGTACGGGTCCGGGCAGTCCAAAGCGACACAGCTGACGGTGATGTCGGGCATGGCGACTCCTTCGTCGGTTTACCGGTGCCGCCCATCGTGTTCCGGGGCACCGACAGCCGCAGCTGATTTTCCGGTCTCAGAACAGCAGCTGCGCGACCGTGTAGATGGCCAGCCCGGCCAGCGCGCCGACCACCGTGCCGTTGATCCGGATGAACTGCAGATCACGCCCGACCTGCAGCTCCACCTTGCGCGCGGTCTCGTCGGCATCCCAGCGCTCGACGGTGTCGGTGATCAGCGTGGTCAGTTCGTCGGCGTAGTTGCCGACCACATGGGCGGCCACGTCCTCGGCCCAGGTGTCCACCTTGGCGCGCAGCGGGTCGTCGCCGGACAGCCGCTCGCCCAGCCGGACCAGGCTCTGCTGCAGGCGCAGCCGCAGCTCGCTGGACGGGTCCTCGGCCGCGGTCAGCAACATCTCCTTGGCGGTCGCCCACGCCGAGCCGATCAGTTCCTGCACCCGCGGGTGCTCGACGATCTGCATCTTCACCTGCTCGGCCCGCGCGATGGTCTCCTGGTCGACTTGCAGGTCCTTGGCGAACTCGGTCAGGAACCGGTCCAGTGCCTGCCGCATCGGGTGGTCGGCGTCCACCTTCACCGCCCAGGCGAACGACAGCACCTCGCTGTAGACCTTGTCCGCCAGCAGCTCGTCGACGAACCGGGGCGACCAGGACGGCGCCCGGTCCATCACCACGGTCAGCACCGTCTTCTGGTTGTCCCGCACCCACTCGTACGCCCGGTCGCACACCAGGTCGACCAGCTTGTGGTGGGAGCCGTCCTCGACCACCTTGGCCAGGATCTTGCCGAGCGGCGGGCCCCACTCCTTGGCGATCACCCGGCGGGCGACCGCTTGCTCCATCACCGCCTGCACGTCCTCGTCCCGCAGCACCGTCACCGCGCCGCGCACCACCGTGGCGACCTCGCTGGTGACCCGTGCCGAGTTCTCCGGCTTCGCCAGCCGCTGCCCGAGCCGCCTGGCCAGGTCGGTGTTGCGCAGCTTCTGGCGCACCACCTGCTCGGACAGGAAGTTGGTGCTGACGAACTCGCCCAGGCTGGAGCCCAGCTGGTCCTTCTTGTTCGGGATGATCGCGGTGTGCGGGATCCGGATGCCCAGCGGGTAACGGAACAACGCGGTCACCGCGAACCAGTCGGCCAGCGCGCCGACCATGCCGGCTTCGGCGGCCGCCCGCACGTAGCCGAGCCACTCCCCGCCACCGGCCGACAGTGCCCAGCTGCTCAGCAGGAACACCGCGGCGGCGCCGAGCAGGAAGGACAGCGCCACCGCTTTCATGCGGCGCAGCCCCTGCCGCTTCTCCTCCTCGGCCAGCTGTGTGCGCCGGGTGACCATGGTCAGGGTCTCGGCCTGTTCCGTCTGCGTCACGGTGGCTCCCTCGTTGCTGCTGGCGTGCGACTCACCGGTTCAACATCCGCGCGGCCGTCATTGTCGCCGCCGGCGCGGCTTGTCTGCCCGCTCTGTTCCCGCGTGCCGGTGATCTGCGAGGATCAATCGTCATGCGCGACCCGGTATTGGTACCCCGGCTGCGGCCGTTCGCAAGCACCGTGTTCGCCGAGATGACCGCGCTGGCCACGCGAACCGGATCGGTCAACCTCGGGCAGGGCTTCCCGGACACCGACGGGCCCGCGGGCATGCTGGACGCGGCCCGGCAAGCCATCGCCGACGGGGTGAACCAGTACCCGCCGGGACCGGGCAGGCCGGAACTGCGGGAGGCGGTCGCGGCGCACCGGCAGCGGTACGGCACCTCGTTCGATCCGGAGTCGGAGGTGCTGGTGACCGCGGGAGCCACCGAGGCGATCACCGCCGCCCTGCTCGGGCTCACCGACGCCGACGACGAGGTGATTCTGCTCGCCCCCTACTACGACTCCTACGCGGCAGCGGTGGCGATGGCAGGAGCGCGCCGCGTGGTGGTCTCGCTGGCCCAGTCCGACGGCACGTTCCGGCTGGACCTGGACGCGATCCGGGCCGCGATCACCCCACGGACCAGGGCCGTCGTACTCAACTCCCCGCACAACCCGACCGGGACGGTGTTCGGCAGGGACGAGCTCGCCGGCCTGGCTCAGCTGTGTGTCGAGCACGACCTGATCGCCATCACCGACGAGGTGTACGAGCACCTGGTGTTCGACGCGCCGTCCGGCCGCGAGCACATCCCGCTGGGCACGTTCCCCGGGATGGCCGAGCGCACCGTCACCATCTCCAGCGCGGGCAAGACGTTCAGCTGCACCGGCTGGAAGATCGGCTGGGCCTGCGGCACGCCGGAGATCGTGGCTGCGGTCCGGGCGGCCAAGCAGTTCCTCACGTTCGTCTCCGGCGGACCGTTCCAGGTCGCCGTGGCGCACGCGCTGAACAACGAGCTGCCGTGGGTGGAGCGGAATCGGCAGGCACTCCAGCGCAAGCGGGACCGGTTGTCGGAAGGGTTGGCGGACGCGGGCTTCGGTGTGCTCGAGTCGTCTGGCACGTACTTCGTCTGTGCCGACGTCCGGCCGCTCGGCATCACGGACGCCACCGAGCTGGCCTGGCAGTTGCCGGAGCGGATCGGGGTGGCCGCGGTGCCGGTGGGTTCGTTCACCGAGGGGCCGGAATTCGACCACTTGCTGCGGTTCGCCTTCTGCAAGCAGGACGACGTGCTGGACGAAGCCATCAAGCGATTGCGCTCGCTGTAGCGGCCCCTACACCCGTTCGGCCTCACCCGCCGTGGCGGAGGACGAAAAGTTCGCCGGGTTCTTCGCCGAGGCCGGGGCGCGGTGCCGACCTGTCCGCCGCCGCGCGCGGTTCCGCCGATCCGCTGGTCACGCCCGTCCTTACCGGTTCGAAGCCGTCTGTGAGCGTGTCAGTGCAGGTCACGATGGTCGCGGGTGGGCGAGATGGACTACCGGCAAACCGCCCAAACGCCGCATGGGGGACTGGATCAAAGGGGTGCAGGATGTAACACTCGTGCACGTGTACGTCAACGCGGCGACCTCGACGACGTGGGCCGACGGCATCCGTAGGGCTGCCGCGCGCGTGTCGGTCCTGCTCGCCCGCGTTGTGGTCCGTGTCGCGGTCGCCGCAGGTCTGGCGGCTGCCGGGTGGGGGCTGATGCTGGTCGTCGGCTCCGCCGCCGCTTCGGCCGACGAACCGAGCCTTTCGCTCGGCTCTGTCGAGCGGCCTGCGAGCGCTTCTCCCGCGCAGCCGGCACGGTCCGGGAACTCCGCCGAGCCCGGCTCCGAGGACGAGTCCGTGAGCCGGGGAGCCGCCACGAAGGAGGCCACGACCGCCGCCACCAGCGCATCGCGTCCCGGCCTGCTGGGCGGTGTCATCGGCGGTCTGGCTCAGACCACGTCGCACATCGCGAATTCGGCCGTGGACACCGTCAAGCAGACGACCGGTGCGGTGACCAAGACGGTGCACGACACCGTCAAGCAGGTGTCGGAGACCGTCAACGCCGTCACCGGCGGCGTGCGTGACACAGTGGGCAACGTCATCCGCCCCGGCAGCGGAATCGGTGACATCATCGATCCCGCGCCGTCGATTCCGGTGGTGCAGCCGGTCGTCACCGTGCCGATCAAGCCGCAGACACCACCGGCCACGTCCTCCGTGCGCACGGTCACGAAGAAGGCCGTCACGACGTCCGAGCGGCCAGAAGCGAAGAAGCCGCAGTCGAGCGAGCGCTCGCCGGCGCGGGCCGAGCGTCACGACGACCGCGCTCCTGCGGCTGGCATGGCCGACTTGGCACGTTCCGCCGGTAGCGCGTCGACGGGTTCGGCGCTGTCGAGCCAGGACGGCGCGGTTGGCGCCATGGAGAAGCAGATGCCGTCGACGCCGTGCGGCGCTTCGTCGCCGACGGTGGCACACGCGGACGCGCCGAGCAAGAAGCTGCTCGGCGTCGTCGCGACGACGACGGCGAGCAACCCGCTGCACCGGATCGGCGCCGTGGCAGTCGCACCGGAATCGCGCGCCGTCATGACCGCCGCGCTGCCGTGTACCTCCCCTGATTGACCTCGCCCCGGATCCGACGGGACAGCTGCGTCCTTTTTCGCCTTACCCCACCTGGCCTAGCAAGCTGAGCCATCCGTCCGTTCCGGCGTACCGACGTTCGTGGTCCGTCGGCCGCCGACCGCACAAGGGGCATTTCCGATGACCGACCGCATCGTTGCTCACAACAGCGCCGGGCACCGTCCCGCGCACGAGACCGAGTGCGGTCGCCCGCGAGCAACCCGATGGGCCGACCGCGCCCGGCCTCTCGGGGTCCTGCTCCGGCGCCGCGTTGCCCCCGCGGCGCCGGAGCCCACCGCACGGCGCGAAACCGGTTTCGGGCCCGCACGGCGTGCGCCACGTCAGCACGCCCCGCGCCCGATGGGGCGCGTCGCTCCGACGGACTTCACCGCGCCGAGGTTCCGTCGGCCTGTCCCACGACGCGCCTGACCGCGGTGGCTTTCCGGCATGACGAGGGGCTGTGCCGGGAAGCCACCGCGGACATTCTCGACGGTCCGGCACGGAGTTCGGCAAGTGCCGCATGCAGACGATCACGGCCTGCCAGAATGCGCGAGGGACGAATCAGGAGGATCGCGTCGTGAGCAGTGCACTGCCCGTGCCCATCGCGTTCGAGCTGCCGCAGAACTGGCGGCCCGCCGAGCCCGAACAGGTCGGAGCGCCGGAGGCGGCCTACATTGCGTTGCGGCCCGAGCCGGTCACAGTCACTGACTTCGTCGCCAACATCACCGTCGCAGGCGAACGGCTGAACGGCGATCGTTCGTTGGTCGAGTACGTCGACGAGTCCCTGCGTCGGCTGCGTCAGACCGCACCCGACGCGGAGCTGGTCAAGCGCACCGAGACCGACGCCGAACAGACGCCGAGCGTGACCCAGATCGTTTCGCTGACCACCGACGTGCAGGGCACGCCGCGCCGCGTGCTGCAGGTCCAGGTGTTCCTCGCGGTGCCCGACCCGCAGTACCCGGAACAACGGGCGGTGATCGAGCTGGTGCTCAGCGCGGTGCCGGAGGAGATCGATCAGGTGGTCGGCGACTTCCGGGCCCTGGTGGACAGTGTCACGCCCCACGCTGGGCAGGCCGGGTGAGCCGCACGGGCCCGCCGGTGGCCGAGCTCTTGCGGGTGAGCGTCGAGCTCTTGCGGGTGAGCGTCGAGCTCCTGCGGGTGAGCGTCGAGCTCCTGCGGGTGAGCGTCGAGCTCCTGCGGGTGAGCGTCGAGGTCCTGTCGGCGTGCGGCCGCTTGCCGCTGAGTGGAGCCCAGTGCCCGAGCGTCGGCCTTGTGGGCCTCGGCCGGAGCTGGAGGGGTCCTCCGGCGCGGCTGAACCGGCGGGGAGTCAGAACACCACGGTGCGTCCGGCGTGCACCAGCACCCGGTTCTCCAGGTGCCAGCGCAGCCCCCTGGCCAGCACCACCTTCTCGATGTCGCGGCCCTTGCGCACCAGGTCGCTCACCGCATCCTCGTGATTGACCCGGATGACGTCCTGCTCGATGATCGGCCCCGCGTCGAGCTCGGGCGTGACGTAGTGGCACGTCGCGCCGATCAGCTTCACGCCACGCTGGTACGCCTGGTGATACGGTCGGGCCCCCACGAAGGACGGCAGGAAGCTGTGGTGGATGTTCAGCGCCCGGCCCGCCCAGCGTTCGCACAGGTGCGGCGGCACGATCTGCATGAACCTGGCGAGCACGATGGCGTGCGGATCGTGCTCGTCGACCAGCTTCTCGATCTGGTCGAACGCGGCCGCGCGGGCCTCGGGGTCCGGCTCGGTCGGGAACGGCACGTGGTGGAACGGGATGCCGTGCGCGCGGGTGATGTCGGCGAGCACGTCGTGATTGCCGATGACCGCACGCAGGTCGATGTCCAGTTCACCGGAGGCCACCCGGCCGAGCAGGTCGTACAGGCAGTGGCCTTCCTTGGACACCAGGATCACCACGCGGCGCTTCTGGCCGGTGTCGTCGATGCGCCACTGCGCCTGGTCACCGCCCAGTGAGCGGGCCACGGGCTCGAACCGGGCACGCAGCTCGTCGACGTCGAACGGCAGCGAATCGGCCCGTACTTCCTGCCGGGTGAAGAACCACCCGGTGTCGGGGTCGGTGTGGTAGGCGGCCTCCACGATCCATCCGCCCGCCTCGGCCAGGAACGTGGCGATGCCCGCCACGATCCCGGTGCGGTCCGGGCAACCGAAGGTGATCACGTAACGGCGTTCTGGCACTCGGCCACTGTAAGCCGGGCACGTATCCGGCAGCGGGCGCGGGTCAGCCGGCGCAGGCGTCCTGCTGCGCGGGCTCAGGGGTGAGCGGTTGTGTCGCGGCGACGTCCTCACCTGGTTCGTGCTTGCCGTGACTGCGGGCCCAGATGCGGCGCCCGATCTCGATCAGGCCGACGGTGGTCAGCGCCAGGGCGAAGGCCAGCAGCAACGCCTTGCCGGGGTTGTCGGCGAAGTAAGCGCCGCCCACGTACCCGATCGTCACGCTGTAGGCGGCCCAGATCGTGGTGCCGATGAGGTCGAAGGTCAGGAACTTGCGCCACGGGTACCGGATGCCGCCGGTGGCGACGCCGGTGGCGAACCTTCCACCCGGCAGGTAGCGCGCGACCAGCAGCAACATCACGGCGTGCTGATGCACCTTGGCGCGCGCCCACTCGATGCGCTGGCGGCCCTTCTCGCCCCGGGAGAACCGGGCGATGAGGGTCGGGCCGGCGAACCGGCCCATGGCGTGGCTGGCGCAGTCGCCGACGAACGCCCCGATGGCCGCGACAGCGACGGCCAGCAGCAGCAGCTCGGTCTGCGGGCTGACCAGCACGGCAACCGTGACCACCGTGGTCTCGCTCGGCGAGAACGGGATGACGGCGTCGAGCATCGTGATCAGGAACAGCAGCACCCACAGCCACGGCGAATCGACGGTGGTCCGCAGCAGGGTGACGAACTGATCAAGAAGCTCGAACATGTCTCGATGGTGGCCCGAATCGACTCCCGTCACCACCGAAATGGAGCAATATCCGGGTTGTCCCCGAGGGGATTCACCCGGTCTCGGCGTGGGCCAATTGCTGCGCGACGTGGGCGTCCTCGTGCCGCAGCAGGCGCACCACCTGCTCGGCGATGGTCTGCTCGATCTTGCCGCCGACCAACGGAATCGAGACCTGAACTTGGCCCGTGACCTGCAGTTTCGACCCGCTGCCATGCGAGGTGAGCGCGGTGTTCACCTGGATCGAACCCGGCACACCGGACACATGCGCCGAACCGGTGCCCACCACGGTGCCGTCGCTGCGCGTCCGCCATTCCTGCGTGCGTTTAACAATCAGGTCACCGGCGTGGATTTTGCGCACGACAGGCGGCAGCTTTTCCGCCGGGATGCCTTGCTGCACGGTGTAACGGACGGCGTCCGGTGACCGTTGGTAATCCACAAGCTTCGCATTGTGTCCGCCGATGGCGGCCAATCGCCCGCGCACCGACTCCTCGTCGGCGATGGCCGCAAGGACCTTCTCGACCGGGTATGCGAACTCCGTGCTGTGCTGCAGGGGGCGTGCCATGGGCGGGAGATTACCCTGCTGGTCATGTCCCCATCCCTGGCCGACTACACCACGCTGCGGCTCGGCGGCCCGGCGGGCCGCATGCTCGAGGTCAAGACCGACGACGAACTCGTCGCCGCGGTGGCCGAGCGGGATGCCGCGGGCGAGCCGGTGCTGCTGCTCGGCGGTGGGTCCAATCTGGTGATTGCCGACAGTGGGTTCCCGGGCACGGTGATCCGGGTGTGCACCGAAGGCCGGCGGATCGAGCGGGTGACCTCGCCCGGCTCCGGCGGCGGCGACCGGGTCCGGGTCGAGGTGGCCGCGGGCGAGGACTGGGACGCCTTCGTGGCCGAGATGGTGGAGGCCGGCTTCGGCGGGCTGGAGTGCATGTCGGGCATCCCCGGACGGGTCGGGGCCACGCCGATCCAGAACGTCGGCGCCTACGGCTGGGAAGTGGGCGACTTCCTGCACTCGGTGCGGGTGTATCACCGTGCCACCGGCCGGCGCGAGACGATGGAGCCGTCGCAGCTGGCGCTCGGCTACCGCACCAGCAGGTTCAAGGGGACGGACGAGGCCGTGGTGCTCGCGGTCACGGTCGACCTGTACGCCGACGGGCTCAGCAGGCCGATCCGGTACGCGGAGCTGGCGCGCATGCTCGGCGTCGAGCAGGGCGCGCGGGTGCCTGCGGCGGACGTCCGCCAGGCGGTGCTCCAGCTGCGGCGGACCAAGGGCATGGTTCTGGACCCGGACGATCACGACACCTGGAGCGCCGGATCGTTCTTCACCAACCCGGTGTTGCCCGCGGGCGAGGCGGACAGGGCGATGCGGCGGATCGCCGAGGTCGTCGGCGGCGACGTGCGGATTCCCACCTATCCGGCGCCTGGGGACGCCGTGAAGTTCTCCGCCGCGTGGCTGATCGAACGGGCCGGGTTCACCAAGGGGCACCCGGGCCCGGGTGGCCGGGTGTCGCTGTCCACCAAGCACACGCTCGCGCTGACCAACCGCGGCTCGGCCAGCACGGAGGACCTGCTGGCGCTGGCCAGGGAGGTGCGCGACGGGGTCGCCGACCGGTTCGGGATCGTGCTGCACCCGGAACCGCTGCTCATCGGCTGCTCGCTGTGATCCTCGGCCCGGTCGGTGCGACCGGCTCTTCGGTGGCCGGTGCCGACAGCAGAAGCACGAATCGTGCTTGGGTGGCGTGATCCGAGCGTTGCAGTGCGGTGTCCAGCACGCCCTGCATGAACGGGCGTGGCCGGATACTTCGGCCGCGCCTTTCCCACACGGAGACCGTGCGATCCGACACACCGATCAGCTGGGCAAATGCACGAATGCTGAGGCGCATCGCGTGTCTGAGCGCGGTCGTTTCTCGTCCGGTCCACCTGGCGACTTGCACTGAGCTCAATCGCGAGGTGGTGGGGCCGTCCGGCCGTCGAGGACGACGCGAATACGTCGACGGCGTCGCCGTCGGAGCATGCGACGCAGCCATCTCCATGTCATCGACCCGCCTTTGTGTCGCGTCATCAGGAAACGCCGTGCACGCCCACCAGGAAACGCCGTGCACGCCCAGCTCGGCGATGTCATTCCGCGAGCGAAGTAGCCGGATGACTCACGGGGCCTCACTTGGGTGTCACTCGTCGCGCAACGTCTTGTCGACCAGGCATGTGTCGGCAGATCCAGCTACGGTGAGTGTTGTGCCGACTACGGAGAGGGCATCGTGGCGGGAGGGAATTCCGCTCTGCGCGCGCTGCTCGACGAGGCTGGGATGAGCAATGCCGGTCTGGCGCGAGCCGTGGCGCGGGCCGGGGCGGCCGAAGGAATCCATCTGGGGACGAACGCGACATCGGTGGGCCGAATGCTCGACGGTTGCCAGCCGCGATGGCCGGTGCCGCGGGTGGTGGCGAAGGTGCTGTCCCAGCACCTCGGGTTCGCCGTGAGCGTGACGGACTGCGGTTTTGCCGATCGTGACGAGGTGGCCGACACGTTCGACGCTTTCCGGCGAGCGCCCACCGCAGATGGCACGATCGCAACCGTGGTGGAACTGTCGGGTCGGGACATCAAGCGGCGGAACTTTCTGCTGGGTGCCAGTTTCGCCGCGGCTTCGTTCGCCGAGCCGGCGTGGCTGGCCATGACGATGCCGACGGCGCAGGCGGAGGCAGGCAACCGACGAGTGGGCGCGGCTGAGGTCTCGGTCATCACGGACACCGTGCGGCATTTCGAACGGCTGCAGCGACGAATCGGTGGCGGCAAGATCCGTGACCCGTCATCGGCTTCGTCCATCGGCAGGCCGAGCTGGTGCGGCGCCGCAGCTATCCGGATCACCTGACCCGCGATCTGCACCGTGCTGTCGCTCAAGCAACCTGGCTGGCCGGGTTGACCAGCATCGACAGCGGCCGCCACGCGCTCGGCCAGGCCTACTACGCGCAAGCCCTTCATCTTGCCCATCAGTCCGGTGACCGGGTCTACGCGGCCAACATCCTGGCCGAGATGAGCCGCACGACGATGGACGTCGCCAACGCTTCGGGAAACGTCGCCGCCAATGGCCGGCACGCCGTGGCGTTAGCCCGTTCTGCTGTGCATGTCGCCGGTGAGCGGGCGACACCGGGGTTCAAGGCATGGCTGCACGCAATGGAGGCGCGTGCGCTCGCCATGGTCGGTGATCGGCATGCGGTCGACGAGGCCGTGCTGCGCGCTCGACGCTCGTTCGACGGAGCTGACGGCAACGAGCCGGAGTGGTTCGGCTTCTACGGTGAAGCCGATTTTCTTGCCGACGTCGGGCAGTGCCTACGCGACGTGGGCAGGCCGCGGCACGGTCTGGCCATGCTGGAGCGAGCGGCCGCAGCGCTGCCCGAGCACCGGGTGACGGCCCGGCTCAAGACCCAGATCCACATCGCGGCCGCACACCTGGCGATGGGCGACATCCGCACCGCCGGCGAAGTTGTCGCCGGGGTGTTGGACGCCACGCAGGTAATTTCGTCAAACCGCATCGTGGATCGCGTACGGTCGCTGCGGCGCCACGCCCACGGAGCCGGCCCTGGGCGTGCTGCACGCGAGTTCGACGAACGCGTGGCCGCCTTCCTTGCCAGCAACCGGGCGTAGTGCGCCTCTCCGACGGGAACCCCGCGGCTGGGTGCGCATCGAGCAGCTACCCAGAAGTAGCCGCTTGCCGCATCGGGTGAACCGGACGGCCCGTGGCATTCTGGACACGGCCGGTTTGTCCACGCGGCAGATCGCCGCTTGAGGAGGGAGTACCCGTGATAACACGCCGCACCGTGGTCCACGCGGCCGTGGCGGGATCGACCGTAGGACTGCTCGCCGCCTGCACCGGCGGCTCCACCGACGGGCAAGCCGTCGCGGACCCGGACAGTCCGCCAATCGCACTCATCACGGCAGAACCCGGGGACGGCGCGACCGACGTCAAGGTGCGTGACGGCATCCGGCTGACGGTCAGCAAGGGCAAGTTCACCGAGGTCACGCTGACCAACCCGGCGGGCAAACAGGTCAAGGGCAGCATCTCCGAGGACGGTACGACCTGGCGGCCCGCCGAGCCGCTCGGCTACGGCAAGAAGTACACCTACACCGCCAAGGCGATGGGGGACGACGACAAGCCGGTGGAGCTGACCGGCAGCTTCACCACGCTCAAGCCCAAGTCCGTGGTGCGGGCCACCCTGAACCCCATCGACGACGCGGTGGTCGGCGTGGGCATGCCGATCAGCGTGCGGTTCGCCCAGCCGGTGAAGAACCGCAAGGCCGCGGAGCGGGCGTTGAAGGTGAAGACCACGCCTGAGGTGGAGGGCTCCTGGGGCTGGCTGCACGACCAGCAGGTCGACTGGCGGCCGAAGGAGTACTGGCCGGCCAACACCGAGGTCGAGGTGACCGCCGAGCTGTACGGGGTGCACTACGGCGGCGGGGCCTACGGCAAGGCCGACATCACCACGAAGTTCCGCATCGGCCGCAACCAGGTGGTCAAGGTGCACACCCCGGAGCACCGGATGAAGGTCTACCGGGACGGCAAGCTCTACAAGACCTACCCGTGCAGCAACGGCCGGGACGACGACCCGGACCTGAACACCCCGAACGGCACGGTCATCGTCATGTCGAAGGAGCCCACGTCGATCTTCGACAACGAGCGCTACGGCTACACCAACGTCAAGAAGAAGTGGTGCTGCCGGATTTCCAACCACGGCGAGTACATCCACGAGAACGAGGAGAACCGCGCCAACATCGGCAAGCGGAACACCTCGCACGGCTGCATCAACCTGTTCGAGGCCGACGCCAAGGACTACTTCGACTCGGCGCTGCTGGGTGACCCGGTGGAGATCACCGGCTCCAAGGCGGACTTCCCGACGACCTCGGACGTGTGGGACTGGCTGGTGGACTGGGAGTCCTGGCGCAAGCTGTCCGCGCTCTGACCGCTCCGCTCGGTCCACCTCGGCTGTGCCGGACCCGTCGGTGACACCGCTTGCGGGGCGCCGTGTGCTGCCCGTGACGCGCCGTGGCCGGGGAGGCAGCCGGGACGTGCGGAAGGCCACAATCTCCCCGCCGGTGTGAGGCCAACCACCCATTGTCCGCCACAGTTGGTGGGAAGATCTTCGCCGTCCCAGGTGTTGGACGCCGAGAGAACCCGCGCGCGCTACAAGGGGGTTGCACGATGACGTCCCGCACCACCGCATCCACCGACGTCTTCGCTCGAACCGTCGGGTGGATGCCGCGCCGGGTGGCCGTGCTGTCGGTGCACACCTCGCCGCTGGAGCAACCGGGCACCGGCGACGCGGGCGGGATGAACGTCTACATCACCCAGACGGCCAAGGAAATGGCCCGCCGCGGCATCGCGGTCGAGGTGTTCACCAGGGCCACGTCGTCCGATCAGCCACCCGTCGTGGAGATGGTGCCGGGCGTCCAGGTGCGGCACGTGCCCGCCGGGCCGTTCGAGCCGCTGGATCGCTCCGAACTGCCCAGCCAGCTGTGCGCGTTCACCGCGGGGGTGCTGCGCGCCGAGGCCTTTCACCCGCCGGGCTACTACGACCTGATCCACTCCCACTACTGGCTGTCCGGGCAGGTGGGCTGGCTGGCCGCCGAGCGGTGGCGGGTACCGCTGGTGCACACCGCGCACACGCTGGCGAAGGTGAAGAACGCGGCGCTGGCCGACGGGGACAAGCCGGAGCCGCGCGGCAGGGAGATCGGCGAGCAGCAGGTGGTCGAGGCGGCCGACCGCCTGGTGGCCAACACCGCGGTGGAGTCCGCCCAGCTGGTCGAGCTCTACGGGGCCGACCCTGCCCTGGTCAGCACCGTGATGCCGGGTGTGGATCTGGAACGCTTCACTCCCGGTTCGTGGATCGCGGCGCGGGCCGAGCTCGGCTTGCCCCCGGACGCCCTCGTGCTGGCGTTCGCGGGCCGGATTCAACCGCTCAAGGCCCCGGACGTGCTCTTGCGCGCGGCCGCCGTGCTGCTGGAACGCGATCCGTCACTGCGGGAACGACTGGTGGTGCTCGTGGTGGGCGGGCCGTCCGGGACCGGCCTGGAGCAGCCCACCGCGCTGCGCGAGCTCGCCGGCACGCTCGGCATCGACGACATCACGCGCTTCATGCCGCCGCAGCCCGCCGACCGCCTGGTGCAGGTCTACCGGGCGGCCGACGTGGTCGCGGTGCCCAGCTACAACGAGTCGTTCGGGCTGGTGGCGCTGGAAGCGCAGGCATGTGGGACCCCCGTGGTGGCCGCGGAAGTCGGCGGCCTGCCGGTGGCCGTCCGGCACGACGTCTCCGGGTTGCTGGTGCCGACCCACCGGGCGGACGACTGGGCCGATGCGCTGGCCGCTGTCGCATTGCGACCGGGCGAGCGCGCGCGGCTGTCGGCGGGCGCCTACGCTCATGCCGCGCAGTTCTCGTGGCGGGTGACGACCGACAAGCTGCTGGCCGCCTACGCGGCGGGTGCGGCCGTCAGCAGGCCACAGGCTGCTCAGGCCGTCTAGGGCTGCGACCAAGGACCCCAGGAGGCGCGATGTCCGACCTCGAGCAGGTCGTGCGGTCCACGCTGGACGCGATGGAGATCCGCTACGCCGAGCACGGCCCGGGCAAGTTCTTCGCCACCCTGCCCGGCACCAAGAAGCTGCAGACCAACTGCTGGCTCATCGTGGGCGACAACGCGTTCGCCATCGAGGCCTTCGTGTGTCGTCGGCCGGACGAGAACCACGAGCAGGTCTACCGCTACCTGCTGCGCCGGAACACCCGGCTGTACGGCGTCCATTACGCCATCGACGACGCAGGCGATATCTACCTGGTCGGCCGGATGGCGCACGAGTCGGTGACCGAGGACGAGCTGGACCGGGTGCTCGGGCAGGTGCTGCAGGCCGCCGACGGCGACTTCAACACGCTGCTGGAACTCGGATTCGCCGAGTCGATCCGGCGGGAGTGGGAGTGGCGGGTCTCCCGCGGCGAATCGCTGGCCAACCTGAAGGCGTTCGAGCACCTGATCAAGCCGTCGGCCGAGCGCGAGCCGGGAAGCTTGTCCGACTCGTGACGTTTGCGGTGCAACTGCGCTGAGGGCTCCTTCCGTCCTGCGGGCATCACACCCGTCGACGAAGGGGAACCTCATGCACAGGGGCTTTCGCATGCTGGGCGTGCTGACGCTCGCCGGGTGCCTGGCCGTCGGCTGCTCGTCCGAGGGCGCGAGCCGGTCCACCTCGGCGGCGTCGCCGCTGAGCGCGAACGCGTCCGAAGGAGCGGTCGACCGTGCCCAGCCCGGTCCGCAGCAGGCTGCTCCGGGCAGCCCGGGGGAAAGACCGCCCGCCACGCCGGAGCAGGCAGGCCCGAGCGCCGCCACCGGCACCGCGCCCGCCGCCGCCGACCTGGCCACCAAGGACCGCAAGCTCGCCCGCACCGCCAACGCCACGCTGCGGGTCAAGGACGTGGCCCGCGCTGCGGCTCGTGCGCGCGACATCGCCGCCGGCTTGGGCGGCTACGTCGGATTGGAGCGGACATCGGAGGATTCGGCGACCCTCGCCTTGGCGGTCCCTGGCGAGAAGCTGGATCAGGCGCTCGACCGCATCGCCCGGATCGCGCCGCTGACCACCCGCGAGGTGACCGTCGAGGACGTCACCGACGCCGTGGTCGACGTGCAAAGCCGCATCGCGTCCCAGCGGCGCAGCGTGGCACGTGCGCGGGCACTGCTTGATCAGGCGAAGACCATCGGCGAGATCGTCACGGTCGAGGAGGAGGTCGCCGAACGGGAAGCCGAGCTGGAATCACTCCTCGCCCGGCATCAGGCGCTCACCAGCCGGGTCGCGATGGCTTCGATCACCGTCACGATCACCCGCGACGACGTGCCTGCCGGCCAGCAGGACGACGACACTGGTTTCCTGGCCGGGCTCGCCGGTGGCTGGGACGCGTTCACCACCATGCTCGCCGCCGTCGCGACCGGCATCGGCGCAGCTGCACCGTTCGTGCTCGTCCTCGCGCTGCCGGGGGTGGCGGTGGTGCTGTGGCTGCGCAGGCGGCGCAATCGCAACCTGGCGACCGAGAGTCGATGATCGATCGCGGTGGGTAACGACTGGCGGAACGGCTCGAGGGAGGGGGAGTCGCGAAGCTCGAGCCGTTCCGCCAGGTCCGCCGGAAGTCCGACCGTGACGGGAGCCAACGGACGGCGGCGATTCCCGGCCCGCGCCAGGGAGTGCGTGGAGGCCGGCGCGGACGGGGTCGAGACACAACTTGTCAGAAATGCCACCGTTTTCTCAAGTACCGCCGCTCATCCATCCGGGCGGATTCTGCCGCTGACGTCCGCTCGGGGCAGCGTTTCGGAGCCCGGGAGAGTGAACGAAATCACTCGACGTGCCCAGGAAGGCAGAAAGGTCGTTCTACCGCCGGTAGGACCGTGTTACCCGTGTAGCCAGGGGGCCGGGGTCACCGAATAGCCTGAACGCATGGCTGACAACGCGATGGGAACCTTGGTCTTGCTCCGCCACGGGCAGAGCACCTGGAACGCGGAGAATTTGTTCACCGGCTGGGTCGACGTTCCGCTCTCCGAGCAGGGTGAACAGGAAGCCCGGCGCGGCGGTGAACTGCTGCGCGAACGCGGCGTGCTGCCGGATGTCGTGCACACGTCGCTGCTGCGGCGCGCCATCGTCACGGCCAACATCGCGTTGGACGCCGCGGACCGGCTGTGGATCCCGGTGCGGCGGGACTGGCGGCTCAACGAACGGCACTACGGCGCACTGCAGGGCAAGAACAAGAAGCAGACGCTGGAGCAGTTCGGCGAGGAGCAGTTCATGCTGTGGCGCCGCTCCTACGACACCCCGCCGCCGCCGATCGAGCCGGGCAGCGAGTTCAGCCAGGACGACGACCCGCGGTACGCGGGAGTCGACATCCCGCGCACCGAGTGCCTGAAAGACGTCCTCGAGCGGGTGCTGCCGTACTGGGAGTCCGCGGTGGTGCCGGACCTGCGGGCGGGCAAGACGGTGCTGCTGGCCGCGCACGGCAATTCGCTGCGGGCGCTGGTGAAGCATCTGGACGGCATCTCCGACACCGACATCGTCGGCCTGAACATCCCGACCGGCATCCCGCTGCGCTACGACCTGGACGAGAACCTCAAGCCGATCAAGCGCGGCGGCGAGTACCTGGATCCGGAAGCGGCGAAGGCCGCCGCGGAAGCGGTGGCCAACCAGGGCCGGTGAATTCTTGCTGACCGGCGTTCGGTGAACCACGGCCAAGGCCCCGGTGTCGATCATGCCGGGGCCTTGCCGTTTCCCGCGGCAGGCGCCCGGGCCGGCGGTTCGCCCACGGTGACCGCAAAACCACCAACGGGTGAACGGGAATTGACCTGCCGGGAAACATTTCCGCCCCGGATGTCACCGCGGTCACGAATTCCACGTCCGAGACTAGGACAACCGCCTACCTGCATGTTTACGATTCGCCCGTGAGTGTGGTCGCGACCGTTGCCGTCGCCGTCGGCTCGTTGGTGGCCGGCGTGGTGCTGGGGTATTTCCTCCGGCGCTCCTCCGGTGGGCAGCGCGCCGGCCGCCCAGAGGGCCCGACGGTGGCGGAATTGCTGCTTCGGCTACTGGATTCCTCGCGCAGCGCCGTCGCGGTGATCAACAAGTTCGGCGACACGGTGCTGCACAATCCGCGCGCGGTCGAACTCGGTGTGGTGCGCGACAACCGCATCGACCCGCGAGCCAGGGTGGCCGCCGACCAGGCGCAGCAGACCGGCGAGAAGGTCTCCATCGACCTGTCCCCGCTGCACGCCAAGGGCAGGCAGCCGGAGGCGGTGGTCGGTGAGGCGACCGCGCTGGGCGACGGGTTCACCGTCATCGAGGCGGTCGACCATTCCGAGGCGGTCCGGTTGGAGGCCACCCGGCGGGATTTCGTAGCCAACGTCAGTCACGAGCTCAAGACGCCGGTCGGCGCCATGGCGCTGCTGGCCGAGGCCGTGCTGGACGCGGCGGAGGACCCGATCGATCCGGACGGGGTGCGCCGGTTCGGCAGGAAGATCCTCGACGAGGCCAACCGGATGGGCACTTTGGTCTCCGAGCTGATCGCGCTGTCCCGGTTGCAGGGCGCCGAGCGGCTGCCGGACCTGGTCGAGGTGGACGTCGACGACGTGGTGCGGGAAGCGCTCGAGCGGGTCAAGCTCCCCGACGACGAGGACCGCAGGCGGTTCACCACCGACGCCGACAGCGGCCTGGTGGTGGAAGGCGACCGCACGCTGCTGGTGACCGCGTTGACCAACCTGCTCAACAACGCGGTCGCGTACTCGCCGCCGGGCAGCCCGGTCTCGGTGACCCGCCGCCTGGTGGACGGGATGGTGGAGATCGCGGTGACCGACCGCGGCATCGGCATCGCCCCGGAGGAGCAGGAGCGCGTGTTCGAACGGTTCTACCGGGTGGACAAGGCGCGCTCACGGGAAACCGGCGGCACCGGGCTCGGGCTGGCCATCGTCAAGCATGTCGCCGCCAACCACGGCGGATCGGTGCGGCTGTGGAGCGTGCCCGGCACCGGCTCGACGTTCACACTGTGCATTCCCGCGCGGCAGAGCGTGCGGGCGAACGCGACCCATGGCGAGCGTGCCACGCGCCTCGTCGGGACCGACCACGGAGGAAAGCTGTGACCAGGGTGCTGATCGTCGAAGACGAGGAGTCGTTCGCTGACCCGCTGGCCTTCCTGCTCCGCAAGGAGGGATTCACGACGGCGATCGCCACCGACGGCCAGCAGGCGCTCGAGGAGTTCGACCGCAACGGCGCCGACATCGTGCTGCTCGACCTGATGTTGCCGGGCATGAGCGGCACGGACGTGTGCAAGAAGCTGCGCCAGCGGACGTCCGTGCCGGTGATCATGGTGACCGCGCGGGACAGCGAGATCGACAAGGTCGTCGGGCTGGAGCTGGGGGCGGACGACTACGTGACCAAGCCGTACTCGGCGCGTGAGCTGGTCGCCCGGATCCGCGCGGTGCTGCGGCGCGGCGAGAAGTCCGCCGACCGGAACTCCTCGTCGGTGCTCACCGCCGGGCCGGTCCGGATGGACGTCGAGCGGCACGTGGTGACCGTCGACGGCAAGGAGGTCGCGCTGCCGTTGAAGGAGTTCGACCTGCTGGAGTACCTGATGCGCAACGTCGGCCGGGTCCTCACCCGCAGCCAGCTGATCGACCGGGTGTGGGGCGCGGACTACGTCGGCGACACCAAGACGCTGGACGTGCACGTCAAACGCCTGCGTTCGAAGATCGAACCCGACCCGAGCTCGCCGCGCTACCTGGTGACCGTGCGCGGCCTCGGCTACAAGCTCGAGGCGTGACCCGCCATGCGGCTCGGGGTCCTCGACGTCGGTTCGAACACCACGCATCTGCTGGTGGTGGATGCGCATCGCGGTGGCCACCCGACCCCGACGCACTCGGAGAAGACGACGCTGCGGCTGGCTGAGCGGATCACCCCCGACGGCGAGCTGAGCCAGGACGGTGCGGAGGACCTGGTGGCGGCCGTCGCCGCGGCACGCGACTCGGCGATCCGCCTGGGCTGCAGCGAGCTGATGGCGTTCGCGACCTCCGCGGTGCGGGAGGCGACGAACGCCGCCGACGTGCTCCGGCAGGTCTACGAGCGCACCGGAGTCGACCTCGAGGTGTTGTCCGGTGCCGACGAGGCCAGGTTGACGTTCCTTGCCGTGCGCCGGTGGTTCGGATGGTCCGCGGGCAGGCTGCTGGTGCTGGACATCGGGGGCGGCTCACTGGAAATGGCCATCGGTGTCGACGAGGTGCCGGACACCGCCCTGTCCCTGCCGTTGGGCGCCGGGCGGGTGACCCGCACCAGGTTCAGCAACGATCCGCCCAGCCGGTCGGAGCTGGTGGACACCTGCGCATGGCTGGACGAGCAGCTTTCCGGGGTGCGTGAGCAGGTCATGGCCAACGGTGCGCCGGACCACGCGGTGGCGACGTCGAAGACGTTCCGGTCACTGGCCAGGCTCACCGGCGCCGCGCCGTCCGCGGCGGGCCCGCGCGTGCGCCGCACACTCACCGACACCGCGCTGAGCCAGCTGATCGCGTTCATCTCCCGGATGACCGCGGCGGACCTGGCGGAGATCGACGGAGTCAGCCCGAGCCGCGCTCATCAACTTGTGGGTGGCGCGCTGGTGGCGCAAGCGACGATGCGTGCACTCGGTGTGAGCGAATTGACGTTGTGTCCCTGGGCGTTACGCGAAGGCGTGATTTTGCGCAGGCTGGACCACACGGATCTGGATGCGCACGGTGAAGTCTGGTCTCAGCAAGTGGGCCCGAGCGGGGTCGGCCCTGCACGCAGGCGCGCGTGATTCAGTACCGTGTAACGCTGTGACAACGCTGGCGGTGCTACCAGCCCCTGTCAGGCCGTTGGCGAGCCGTCACGCCACGTGATGCACGGATCGGCGATCAGGCACGGTGAGAGGGATGAGTCGACAGAACGGTGAACAGCCCACGCGGCGGCTCACTGTTGCCGAGCTGTTGGCGCAGCACGGCAAGACCGACATCAGCAGCAGTGCCGGTCGTCGCCGCCGCCGGCGTGCGGAGGGCCCGGACGAAGCGGCCGACACCGAGCTGACCACGACCGCGCCGCACGAGATCATCGCGCGTATTCGTGCCGAGCGGCACGACGCCGGGTACGACGGCGACGACAAGCCTGGGCGCAACGGGCATTCGCTCGGCGAGCTGGACACCAAGACCGAGGTGGCGCGGCCGGGGCCGGACGCCGCCCAGCCGAAGCCGCCCGCGCCGAAACCACCGCAGGGCCAGCCGGACGACACGGCGACGACCAGGACCGACATCAAGCCGGTCACACCGCACGACGGCCCCTCTCGCGACGACATCCCACCGCTGCGTCAGCCCGGCCCGGGGAACCGGACCGGGCGGGGCTTCGCGCCCGTGCCGCCACCCGGGGACCGCAACGGGACCGGTTTCCCGTCCGCGCCTCGTGGTGAGCGGTCCGGTACGGCGTTTCCGCCTGCCCGGCCCGGCGGGGAGCGGACGGGCACCGGATTCTCGCCGATGCCGGGTGCGGGTGAGCACAGCAAGCCTGCCTTCCCGCCCGCCAACCGGCCGGGTGACCGAACTGGGACCATGCCGCCGACCCCGCCTCGTGGTGAGCGGTCCGGTACGGCGTTTCCGCCTGCCCGGCCCGGCGGGGAGCGGACGGGCACCGGATTTTCCCCGATGCCGGGTGCGGGTGAGCACAGCAAGCCTGCCTTCCCACCCCCGCCCCGGTCGGCCGAGCGCAGCAACCCCGGCTTCGCCCCGCCGCTGCGGCCCGGCGGCGTCAACGGGATCAACGGTGTCAAGGGCGTCGAGAGCGTCGACGGGGTCACCGGTGGCAAGGGGGTCAACGGCGCCAACGGAACGGCCGTGCCGCCCGCCGCTGCCGGGGAGAAGTCCGGCACCGCCTTCGCGGCACCGGTCCCGCCCGGTGCCATCGACGACCGGCTGAACGGAGCGGACACCACGCTGGCGAACCGGCCCGGCCAGCCGCACACGCCGGGGCCGGGCGGCCCGCCGGTCCCGCCGGAGCAGCGCCAGCAGATGGCGCCGGAGGACGGCCACACCGAGCAGTTCGACGCGGTCGAGGACTTCGTCGAGGACGCCGAGGAGGAGCTGGCCGACGACGAGTACGCCTACGACGAGGCGGATTACGCCGAGGACGACGAGCTCGACGACTACGCCGACGGGGACTACGACGACAGCGATTACGCCGACGAAGGCTACGAGGACGAGAACTACGCCGAAGACTACGACGCTTCCGGCGAGTCCGCCGTCGACGACGCAGACGACGAGCCCGAGCTGCTGAGCGGTCAGCAGGCCAAGCCGGAGCCCGCCGCCGAGCAGGCGGCGGCGTCCGACCAGGACGACCAGGGCGACGAGGACGACGAGCAAGAGCAGTCCCCGGCCAGGCAGTGGCTGGTCGTCGGGGTGCAGCTGGCGCTGGGCGTGGTCGGCGGCGCGGCGGTGTGGCTGTTGTTCAACTGGCTGTGGAACCAGCTGCCGGTGGTGGCACTGGGCACCGCGCTGGTGGTCACCGCAGGCCTGGTGTGGATCGTGCGCAAGATCCGCAAGGCCGAGGACATGCAGACGACGCTGATGGCGGTGCTGGTCGGCCTGGTCGTGACGGTGTCACCGGCGATGCTGTTGCTGCTGTCCAGATGAGTACTCGGTCGATCCCGGTCGGACTGTCCACCGCGTCGGTCTGGCCGCTGCGTGCCAACGTCGGCTTCGAGCTGGCCGCCGAACTCGGCTTCGACGGCGTCGAGGTGATGGTCTGGGTCGACTCCATCAGCCAGGACGTCTCCGCGCTGAAGTGGCTGTCGGACTCCACCGGCGTGCCCGTGCTGTCGGTGCATTCGCCGTCGTTGCTCATCACCCAGCGGGTGTGGTCGTCAGACCCCGAGGTGCGGCTGCGGCGCAGCGTCGACGCCGCGCTCGAACTGGGCGCCCGCACCGTGGTGGTGCACCCGCCGTTCCGCTGGCAGCGCAGGTACGCCGAAGGATTCGCCGATCTGGTGGCCGAGCTGGAGGAGTCCAGCGGCGTCGAGATCGCGGTGGAGAACATGTACAAGGTGCGGCCGCCGATCGGTGCCCGCAAGCGGCGCGTGTCCGCGTTCCATCCGTCGATCGATCCCACCGACGTCGGCTACCGCCACTACACGCTGGACCTCTCCCACACGGCGGCCGCGGAGATGGACGTCTTCGCGCTCGCCGACCGGATGGGCGAGGGCCTGACCCATGTGCACCTGGCCGACGGAACGGGGCGGCCGGTGGACGAGCACTTGCTGCCGGGCAAAGGCAACCAGCCGTGCGCGGAATTCCTGGAGAAGCTGGCCGCCAGCGAGTTCTCCGGTCAGGTGATCCTGGAGATCAACACCCGCAGCATGCGCCGTCCGGCCGATCGGGTGCGAGCGCTCGGGGAAGCGCTGTTGTTCACCCGCCTGCACCTCGGGCAGTGACGTCCACCGGGCATCCGTACCGGGCCTGTGCTGCACGTTCGTGTCGGCACCCACGCGGGCCGGGTGCGCGGTGGACACCCGGCGGAACGGCGGAATCCGGTTAGTCTCGTGGTGTGAACCCGTTGCGCTCGCTCATCCTGGCCGCGGCCGAGGCCGAGTCGATCCGCAAAGCGGTCAAGACCGCGCCCGTGACCCGTAGCGTGGTCGAGCGCTTCGTCGCCGGGGAGACCACCGAGGACGCGGTGGCCGTGGTGGCGCGCCTGGCCGACGAAGGCCTGCACGTCACGCTGGACTACCTCGGCGAGGACGTCACCGACAATGCCCAGGCCGAAACCACCGTGCAGGCCTACCTGCAGCTGCTCGACCAGCTGCACGCCGCCAAGCTGACGCCACGGGCGGAGGTGAGCGTGAAGCTGTCCGCGCTCGGCTTGAAGCTCGACGAGCGGCTGGCGGCCGACAACGCCTTCCGCATCTGCGCGGCGGCCGAACAGTGCCGCACCAGCGTCACCATCGACATGGAGGACCACACCACCACGGACGCCACGCTGCGCATCGTCCGCTCGCTGCGGTCGACGTGGCCGGACGTCGGCGCGGTGGTGCAGTCGTACCTGCGGCGGACCGAGGACGACCTGAAGGAGCTCGCCGTTCCGGGTTCCCGCGTCCGGCTGGTCAAAGGCGCCTACGCCGAGCCGCCGGAGGTCGCCTACCAGGATCAGCACGAGGTCGACCTGGCCTTCGTGCGGTGCGCCAACCAGCTGCTGGCCGGCGGCGGGTACCCGATGTTCGCCACTCACGACCCCCGGCTGATCGACGTGGTGCAGGACCGGGCGCAGGCGTACGGGCTCGGCCCCGGTGACTACGAATTCCAGTTCCTTTACGGCGTCCGGCCGGACGAGCAGCGACGTTTGGCCTCGGCAGGGGATACCGTTCGGATCTATGTTCCCTACGGCGATCAGTGGTATGGGTACTTGATGCGCAGGCTTGCCGAGCGACCCGCGAACACAGCGTTCTTCCTGCGCGCGTTGGTGAGCAGATCATGAACCATGTCCGTCCCTGTCCCTTGACCAGCGCTGACGGGATCGCGTCATGACTGCGTCCGCGACCGAGCAGCCGGTGCCGTTCGCCACGGCCAGCCAGGCCCGTTCCCTCGGAGACGGGACGTTCACCGCGGCCCTGCGGTCCGAGTGGTCCATCAACGGCCACCCGCACGGAGGGTTCGTGACGGCATTGATCGCGCGCACGGCCATGCAGGTGGCGAGCGAGCACGAAGGGATCAACGGCGAGCCGGTCTCGGTCAGCGCGGAGTTCCTCCGGGCCACCAGCCTCGGGCCGGTGCTGCTGCGCACGGACGTCCGCAAGGTGGGCAGGCAGACGTCGGTCGTCGCGGTGATCGTCGAGCAGCGGGGCCGCAGCTGCGTGGAAGCATCCGTGGTGATCGGCCGCGTGCCTGCGCAGCGGCCCGCGTGGGTGGACCTGCCGGTGATGCCCGCCGAACCACCGGCGAACGCGCTGCCGCTCGGCGAGGAGATGCCCGGGGTCGGGCCGAGCGTCTTCCGGCTCGCCCAGGGATGCGACGTGCGGCTGGACTCCAGCGCGGCGGCACAGGTGGCGCGGCGGCCGGTGCGCCCGGCACCGGGCACGCGGGACCGGCAACCGCCGCCGAGGATGCGGCTGTGGGTGCGGCCGCGGAACGCCGAGCCCGATCTGTACTTCGCGCTGCTGGCCGGCGACCTCAACCCGCCCATGCCGCTGCTCATCGGCCGCCCGGGATGGGCGCCGTCGGTGCAGATGACCGCGTACCTGCGGGGCAGGCCGGTGCCGGGGTGGCTGCGCATTCACGTGGAGAGCAGGGCGGTCGGCGGGAGCTGGTTCGACTCCGACGCCACGGTGCTCGACGCCAGCGGGCAGCTGGTCTGCCAGGCCCGCCAGCTGGCCCTGACCCCTGGTCCGTGAGTCCGGTTCCGCCGGCCGGGGCGGGTTGTTGACCGAGCGCAGCCGGATGCTTTCCGCGCATGCCGGGCGTGCGCTTCTAGAGTGTGCACATGAGCAATCCCGTCATCGCGGTCGTCGGTGCAGGCAAGATCGGTGAGGCGCTGCTGTCCGGTCTGCTCCGCGGCGGCCACCAGCCGGACGAGCTGATCTTCGTGGAGCGGCACCCCGAGCGGTCCGCGCAGCTCACCGAGCAGTACGGCATCCGCGGTGTCGACCTCGCGGAGGCGGCCAAGACCGCCGACGTGCTGGTCGTCTCGGTCAAGCCGCAGGACATCGAGCCGCTGCTGGCCGATCTGGCGCCGCTGGTCAGCTCGCGGACGCTGATCGTCTCGCTGTGCGCGGGCCTGCCGACCACGCTCTTCGAGCGGCGGCTCGGCCAGGTGCCGGTGGTGCGCGTCATGCCGAACACGCCGATGCTGGTCGGCGAGGCGATGAGCGTGGCCTCCCCCGGCCAGTACGCCACCGCCGACCACGTCGCCGTGGTGGAGAAGATGCTGTCGCACGTCGGCAAGGTCATCGAGCTGCCGGAACACCAGCAGGATGCGGTGACCGCGCTGTCCGGGTCGGGCCCGGCGTACTTCTACTACCTGGTGGAAGCCATGATCGACGCCGGCATCCTGCTCGGGCTGCCGCGGGCGGTCGCCGAGCAACTGATCATCCAGTCGGCGGTGGGTGCGGCGAAGATGCTGGCCACGTCCGACGAGCACCCGGTCCTGCTCCGCGAAGCGGTGACGTCGCCTGCCGGGACGACCATCAACGCCATCCGTGAGCTGGAGAAGCACGGCGTCCGGGCGGCGCTGCTGGACGCTATCGAGGCCGCCAGGGACCGGTCGGTGGAACTGGGGAAGGCGCACGAGGACTGAGGGTGGCGTCGGCGCGTGGATCGGGTGCGGTCTGGCGGCGGCGCTCGGCGTGATGTGGCCCGACGCCCGCCTGCCCTCGCGACTCGGCTCCGCGTCGGCTTGTTTCTCACGCCTCGGCTCCACACCAGCTTGTTCCCGCGCCTCCGCCCCGCGCGCCCTGCCCCGCCCGGGGTATTTTCCGCGCTCGGTGTCCGCCGCTTCGCCCCCGTCCGGTGCCCGTCTCCGGTATGACGTCGACCACGCCCGAAAAGAGCAATGCATATCACGCGGATGGCTCTTTTCCCGGCAGCGACACGCCGACCGCGGGCAGCGGTTCGCGGCAAATCGGGCGCGCATGTCGCACGAGTCACACAGGTCCCGCTAGGCTCAGAGGTAGCACGCGCGTGTCGTCACCGTTCGGTGGGGAAGCCGAGCGGCGCGACGCGTGCCACAGGAGTCTGACTATGCCGCAGAAGAAAGGCCCCCAATCGGTCACGCCGGGCGAGGTGCAGTTCCTGACCGTCGCCGAGGTCGCCGCGATGATGCGGGTCTCCAAGATGACCGTGTACCGCCTGGTGCATTCCGGCGAGCTGCCTGCCGTCCGGGTGGGCAAGTCCTTCCGGGTGCCGGAGAAGGCCGTGCACGCGTACCTGGAGAACGCCTACTACGACGTCGGATGAGCGCGATCACCGACCCCGGCACGATCCGGTCCCCCGGGCAGTGCAGGAGCGGGCAACTGCCCGGCGAACGGCGCTTGATAATCTCGCCAAGCTGGTTCAATTCGTGTGAAAAGAGGAGTGCCCTGTGGGGTCGGTGATCAAGAAGCGTCGCAAGCGCATGTCCAAGAAGAAGCACCGCAAGCTGCTGCGGAAGACTCGCCACCAGCGTCGCAAGCAGGGCAAGTGATCATCGCGCCGCCGGGCCACGGCGGCGGCCCTCGCACCGGCACCGGCGTGGACCGGAACCGCTTCCTTCGGCCCGGGTGTCCATCCGCGGTCGAGGGTGTTAACAGGTCGTAAGCACTCTGGGGAAGGCCGCACACGCGGAGTAGCATCACCGATGCGCGCCGTGCCACGAGCGAAGACGGTGCGCACCGGCCGGCGGTGCTGATCGCGCCGTCGTGAGTCGTTCGTGTCCTTCGCGTCCGGGGAGCGGTATGCCGTCCAGAATCGTGCTGGTCACCGGGGTCGGCGGCGAGCTGGGTGGCAAGCTGCTGGCCAGGTTGGGCAACAACCCGGATTTCCAGCGGGTCATCGGCGTGGACACGGTGCCGCCCGCGCCGCACGTGGCCGCCCGCATGGGCCGGGCCGAGTTCGTTCGGGCGGACATCCGTAACCCGCTCATCGCCAAGATCATCGCAGCGTCCGAAGTGGACACGGTGGTGCACGCATCCACCACGGCGCACCCGGCGGGCCCGGCGAGGCGGACCGCGGTCAAGGAGATGAACGTCATCGGCACCATGCGGTTGCTGGCGGCCTGCCAGCGATCCCCGCTGGTGCGCAAGCTGGTGGTCAAGTCGACGGCGGCGGTCTACGGCACCGATGCGCGCTCGCCCGCGGTGTTCGACGAGGACGCCCCGCTGCGGCCGCCGTCGGCGCAAGGTTTCGTGGCCGACGCGGTCGAGGTGGAGAACTACGTACGCGGCTTGCAGCGCAGGCGGCCGGACATCGCGGTCACCGTGGTCCGGTTCACCAACCTGATCGGCCCGCAGGTCGACACGGTGACCACCAGGTACTTCGCGTTGCCCGTGGTGCCGACCATCCTGGGCTACGACGCGCGCATCCAGCTGCTGCACGCGGCCGATGCGCTGAGCGTGCTGGAGCTGGCCGCCGTGGAGGACAAGCCGGGCGTGTTCAACGTCGGCGGCGACGGGGTGCTGACGCTGTCCCAGGCGATCCGCCGGGCCGGCCGGGTGGAGCTGCCGCTGCCCAAGGCGATGCTGCCGTCGATCGGGAGGATGCTGCGTGGCGCCAGGCTGGTGGACTTCTCGCCCGACCGGATCCAGTTGCTGCAGCACGGGCTGGTCGTGGACACCACGAAGGTGAAGCGGGAGTTCGGTTTCGTGCCCCGCTGGTCGACGCAGGAAGCGTTCGACGACTACGTGCAGGGTCGGGGGCTGCGGCCGGTGGTCGACGGGGGCGCGATGACGGAGTCGCTGAGCAGGGTGGCGTTCGCCGCCGCGCGCCGCATGTGATCCGCGAGTCCCAGGAGTTGTGATGGCCGATCAAGATCCCGCACTGGGTGTCGTCCGAGGTGGCGGCGCGGCCCAGGCCCGCACGGCCGGGGCCGCCCAGGTGATCCCGCTCCCCGGGCGTTCGGGGCGGCACGCGACGCCGGCCGGTGATCGGTGCGATGCCGAGGTCGCCGACGTGGTCGCCATGCCGACCGCCGCCGGACGCGCCGGGCGGAGCGACCACGTGGACGCGGACGAGGAGTCCGTCCCGGCTCAGCTGAAGCGGGCACTCGACTTCGTGCGGGACAGGCTGACCGGCGACTACGACGTCGACGAGTTCGGTTTCGACGCGCAGCTGACCGAGGCGTTGGTCCTGCCCGCGCTGCGCGTGCTGTACGACAAGTGGTTCCGGGTGACCACCTCCGGGGCGGAGAACCTGCCCGCCACCGGTGGCGCGCTGTTGGTCTTCAACCACTCGGGCACGCTTCCGCTCGATGCCCTCATGGCCGCGGTCGCGGTGCATGACGCGTCTGGCAGGCACGCCCGCCATCTGGCCGCCGACCTGGTGTTCAAGCTGCCGTTCGTCGGTCCGTTCGCCAGGAAGGCCGGGTACACGCTGGCCTGCAACCCCGACGCGGAGCGGCTGCTGAGCGGCGGCGAGCTGGTGGGCGTCTTCCCCGAGGGGTTCAAAGGGATCGGCAAACCGTTCTCGTCCCGGTACAAGCTGCAGCGGTTCGGCAGGGGCGGGTTCGTCTCCGCCGCGTTGCGCACCCGGGTGCCGATCGTGCCGTGCGCCATTGTCGGGGCGGAGGAGATCTATCCGAAGATCGCCGACCTCAAACCGCTGGCCCGGCTGCTGGGGCTGCCGTACTTCCCCATCACGCCGTTCTTCCCGCTGTTCGGGCCGCTCGGGGCGATCCCGCTGCCGACGAAGTGGCACATCGAGTTCGGTGAGCCGGTGCGGACCGACCGGATGACCGAGGACGCGGACGACCCGATGGCGGTCTTCACGCTCGCCGATCAGGTGCGCGAGACGATCCAGCAGATGCTCTACGCCCGCCTGGCACAGCGCAAGAGCATCTTCCGGGGGTAGGGTCGGCGCCCCTGACAAGCCGACGCCACGGCAGGCGACCTCGCGGCCGAGGAGTGGTGCGGAGCGCCCAGTGGCTGTGCTGTCCGGTCAGCGTTTGCGGTAGGCCATGCCTGCGGCCAGCACCCCGGCCAGCGCCCCGATGCCCAGTACGGACGGAACGCCGATCTTGGCGGCTTTGCGCCCGGTCCGCCAGTCGCGGATCTCCCACTGCCGTTCCCGCGCGATGTCCCGCAGGCCGGTGTCCGGGTTGATGGCCACCGCCGTGCCGACCACCGACAGCATGGGCACGTCGTTGACCGAGTCCGAGTAGGCCGTGCAGCGCTTGAGGTTCAGGCCCTCCTTGGCGGCCAGCGCCCGGACGGCATGCGCTTTCGCCCGGCCGTGCAGCAGATCGCCGACCAGCCGTCCGGTGTAGACGCCGTCCTTCTGCTCGGCGACGGTGCCGAGGGCGCCGGTCAACCCCAGCTTGCGCGCGATCAGGTTGGCGATCTCCACCGGCGTGGCGGTCACCAGCCACACCCGCTGGCCGGCGTCCAGGTGCAGCTGGGCCAGTGCCCGGGTTCCGGACCAGATCTTGTCGGCCATCAGCTCGTCGTAGATCTCCTCGCCGATGGCGTTGAGTTCGGCGACGCTGCGCCCGGCCACGAACGACAGCGCCTGCTCCCGCGGCGAGTTGAGGTCGCCCTCCTTGCCGCTGATCCGGAACTTCAGCTGCTGCCAGGCGAAACCGGCCAGGTCGGCGGTGGTGAAGTACTTGCGCGAGGCCAACCCCCTGGCCAGGTGGAACAACGACGAGCCCATCATCATCGTGTTGTCCACGTCGAAGAACGCCGCGGCGGTCAGGTCCGGCGTCACCTGCTTCTTCGGCTTGCCGGGTTCGGCGTCGGCGTTGGCCTTCTCCAGTGCGACCGCGGCTTCGGCGGAGGCCTCACCTGCTTCTGCGGCTCGCTGCTCCACGTCGCGCGGCGACTCCTTGCTCCACCACAACGACACGCGCACCGCCTCCCAGGGAGCAAATCGTCCTGTCAGTTACAGCCTATCCAGGCCCCCGACGACGTGCTGTTTCACCCGCGATCTTGCTTGGGGGCGAATCACCGGGTCGATCGGAGCCGACGACGTGCTTTTCACCCGCGATCTTGCTCGGCGGCGAGTCACCGGGTCGATCGCCATGAGGCGCAGGCGAAACAGCGGGCCCTGACCGCTGGGCCGATCACGCAGTCGTGCGTCACCCGGCTCGTCGATCGATCGATGGAATGGTGCACCCGGTCGGCGCTCGACCCGGCAGTACGGTTCGCCCTCGCGCCGAGCCGTGTCCGGCACGGGTTCCTGGCGAAGAACGGCCTCGGTGACGACGATGTCGATCTCCAGCAGCATCGTCTCCCAGCCATCCGCGCAGCACCGGCGCAACCAGCGATCAGCCGGAAAGGGGTTGGAGTGGAGCAACGACGACGTGTCCCTGCGCGGCGAAAGGCGGCCGGAAAGCGGCTAGTTCAGGTCCAGGCGGAGGTTGAGCTTGCCGAGCTTTTCCAACAGCGGCAGCAACGGAAGACCTCCGGGCTGCTGCGTGGGCTCGTCCGGCGGCGGCTGAGTCGTCGTGCGGTCAGGGGCTTCCGGAAGCTGCACGGTCGGCGGAGCGCTGTCGCTACCGCTGCCACCGGGTTGCCCGCCGTTGTCCGGTGACTTCTGCTCTGCCGGGTCTTCGGCGGTGGACGGCGCATCGCCCGGCTTCGCCGCCGAGGGCGACTTGCCGCGCGTGCTGTCCGCGGGCTGTTCGCTCGCGCGCGGGCGGACCGACAGGTCGGGCGACGTCGGGGCGTCCTGGCACTCCAGCGTCGCGGGCAAGGCACCGAGGGCATCGGCATGTCCGGAAGTGATCTGCCGACATGGCCACCGAGCCAGCAACGCGCTGGCACGCTGCTGCACGCGGGAAATCAGCTCGACGCTGCCGTCGAGATCCCCCACCGTGCTCGCCGGCACGTCGGGACGCAGCGCTGCGAGCCGCGCGCGGTTCTTCTTCGCCCAGTCGCGCAGCGCCCGCAGGTCGTCGCCGTTCGTCTGCGGGGCGTAGCTGGTGATGTTCCGGGACGCGGCCGCGACCGTGCCGTTCAGGTCGGCGATCAGCGAGCGGTATCCGGCCAGTTCCTCGGCTGTGGTCCCGCCGTCGGCCCGGTCCCGCTCGGCCAGCGCGGCCAGCTCGGCGATCCGGGTTTCGGCCAGCTCCAGCTGCCGGAGCGCCTTGCCGCTCGGCGAGAAGGTCAGGTCGAGCGAGATCGACTCGGTGGTGCGTTTGACGTCGTACAGCCATTCGCCGGGCAGGGCGCTCTGCGACAACTCGATCCCGAACGCCCCCAGCGCGACGATCCCGGCGGCGGTGGCGGCGGCCCACAAGCCGGCCTTGCGCCGCTGCGCGCGGGACGGCCGGGCGAGCGGACGGACGGTGGCCGATTCCTCCGGCTCGTCGTCGGTGGTGATGGCGGCCGCCTCGGACATCACCGCGGCTTTCATGCGGTCCCGCCGGGCCGGCTCGAGAACGGGTTCGGAGCCCAGCTGGCGCAGCAGCGCGACCACGGCAAGCTCGTCGGCGAACTCGGTGTCCCCGGTCTCCGGCGCGCGCCCAGCACGATCCACCACGTCGGCGAAGCGGTCACTGGCTTCGCGCGGCCGCCGGGACCAAACGGGCTCGTTCACGCTGCTGTCCTGACTCGGGGGCGATTCCTGAGGGCCCAACGACCAGCCCTGGTGCCGGTTACGCCGGTCCACCCGGAAGAACGCCTGTCCGGCCCGGGTGGTTCCGGCCCCGCCGCGAGCCGGGGCGGCGACGCCGTCATCTGGTCCCCCGCGGCAGCAGTTGCGCGAGGCGGCGCACGGCGCGATGTTGCAGCGCCTTCACCGCACCCTCGTTGCGCTTCATGATCACTGCCGTCTCGGCCACCGACAGTCCCTGCAGGAACCGCAGTACGATGCATTCCCGCTGGTCGTCGCCCAGCTCCGCGATGCACCGCAGGAGCTGCTCCTTGGTGGCCATGGCCATGACCTGGTGCTCCGGGCCTTCGTCTGCCCGGTGTTCGGCCAGGTACGGCACCGGCCCGGCGTCGGCGATCTCGCCGGTGCTGATCTCCCGCCGGTACTGGCTCGACTTGACGTGGTCGAGCACCAGGTTGCGGGCGATGGTGATGAACCAGGCGCCGACGTCGCGTCCCTGGTAGGTGATCGAACGGATGCGCCGCAGCGCGCGCAGGAACGTCTCGCTGGTGACGTCTTCGGCCAGTTCGCGGTTGCCCAGCCGGAACAGCACGTAGCGGAAGACGGTGTCGACGTAGCGGTCGTAGAGCGCGGCGAACGCCTTCTGGTCGCCCGCCTGCGCCGCGCGCACCAGCCGCCAGGCCTCGCTGTCGCCGTCGGTCGCCGCACCGCCGACGGCCTCGGCGGTGGCGGGCGGCCCGGGCAGCGGATGCCGGCGCGTGGTCGTCATGGCGTTGGTCGCTCCGGGGCGGGCCGAGGACACCTGCCGAAGACCAGCCATGGCGTTGGACACATGGTCTCCTCGCTGCTGTGCGTCGATCTGTGGCTTCGCGTCACGCGCGGTGACGAATCCCCACGAGCGTGCGCAGCATACGTTGTCGAAACGGTTGTTCGGTAGTGCTCGCAGCGACTGAATCTGCGACGATCGTCCGAATGACGTATGACGTCACGACGCGGTAGCGGTTCGGTTCCGACTGGCTTGCGGTGGCCGGCTCGGCCAAGATGACAGGCGACGGTGCCGAGCTCAGAGCGCGAAGGAGAGCCGTGCCGAACACCTCCGAACTGGCGAGCACGGCCGCCGCTCGCGACCCGGAAGGGCTTGCCCTGGTCGATGCGGCGACCGGTCGAAGCATGACATGGGCGGACTTCGACGGGGCGGTGTCCGCCGAGGCGGCGCGATTGGCCGGCGTCGGCCTGCAGCAGGGCGACCGGGTGGCGGTGTGCCTGCCGTCGTCGATCGACTGTGCGGTGGCCATGCTGGGAGCCGTCCGGGCGGGTGGGATCGTGGTGCCTGCCTCCCCGCACGAGCCGGACGAGGACCTGCGGCGCATCCTGGAGCACAGCGGCTCCCGCTTCCTGATCTCCGGGCGAACCGACGGCGACGTCCCGGTCGAGCGAGTCCTCGAGCCTCCGGCGGCACGGCCGGGTGCGGACACGGTGGCGACGGCCACGCCGGTCGGCTCCGGCGAAGACATCGCGCTGCTTTGTTACACCACCGCCGCCCGCGGTCAGGCCCGCGGCGTGATGCTGTCGCACCGCGCATTGCTGGCCAACGTGGAACAGATGGCGGCGATCGACCCCGCACCCGTGACGGCCATCGACCGGGTACTGGTGGCGGTTCCGCTGTTCCACGTCTACGGGTTCGGGCCGGGGCTGTTGCAGTGCATCCGGGCGGGCGCGACGGCCGTGATCGCGGACCACACCGACGGGCGGGCGGCCCTGGCGGCCTGCACGCAGCACCACGTCTCGGTGGTGCTTGGGGTGCCCGCGATGTACGCCGAGCTCGCGGCGCTTCCCGCCGACGAGCTCCGTTCCGGCCTGGCCAGCGTGCGCTTGCTGATCTCCGGGGCGGCGGCGCTGCGGCCGAACGTGCTGACGGCGATCGAGCAAGCGACCGGCCTCGGCGTCTACGACGGCTACGGGCTGACGCAGGCGGCCCCGATGCTGGCCTCGACCTTGGTGACCGGTCGCCCCAAGCCCAACTCGGTCGGCCGCGCGCTGCCCGGGGTGGAGCTGCGGCTGGTCAGCGACGCGCCGACACCGGACGACGAAGCCGACGAAGTGCTCGCCGATCTCTCCGACACGGACGGCGACACCGGGATGGTGGCGGTCAGGGGGCCGAACCTGTTCTCCGGATACTGGCCGGACGGGGTGGGTGGCCCGGACGACGACGGCTGGTTCCAGACGGCCGACATCGGCTACCTGGACGCCGACGGCGATCTGCACCTGGTCGACCGGGTCGACGACACGATCGTCGTCAGCGGGTTCCCGGTGTATCCGCACGAGGTCGAGGAGGTCGTCGCCGAGCTGCCGCAGGTCGCGGAGGTCGCGGTGGTCGGCGTGCTGGACGACCACACCGGGGAGGCGGTCAAGGCGGTCGTGGTTCCCGGCCCGGGCAGCACGTTGAGCGAGCAGCAGGTGATCGAGCACTGCGCGCAGAAGCTCCCGCGCTACAAGGTGCCGATCGCCGTGGAGTTCTCCGGCCAACTGCCGCACACGGTCACCGGCAAGCTGTATCGCACCAAGCTGCGCTGACCGTGCGGCCGGTGCGGCAGCGGCTGCCATCGCCAGGGCACGCCGCCGTGGTCGTCGGCGTTGCGCCTCGGGCATCATGTGGCCATGCCCGAGGTCACCGTCGTCAGCCGCGTGAACTGCCACCTGTGTGAGGTCGCCGAGCAGGAGGTGGACCGCATCTGCGGCGAACTCGGCGTGCCGTGGAAGACGGTGGACGTCGACAGCGACCCGGAGCTGCGTGCCGAGTACGGCGACATGGTTCCGGTCATCCTGATCGACGGCGTGCAGCACGGTTACTGGCGGGTGGAGGAGGAGAGGTTCCGCGCCGCCCTGGCGGCCGCGCAGTAGACCATTTCGCGGCCGTCCCGGCCTGCGGTCGAGCACTTGACTTTCAGCCTTCCGGACGACCCGATCTGCTCTGCGCAGAAAACGCGGTCGTGACGGGGGCTGAGGAGGATGATGGAGCCATGACCGCTGCCGATTCATCGCGTGCTTCGGTGCTGCGCGCCGCGTTGATCGGCGTGCCGGCGCTGGCGAGCGCACTGGCCGTCGGTCACCTCGCCGGTGCCTTGATCGCCCCGGGCGCCTCGCCCTATGTGGCGGTGGCCAACAGCGTCATCGACCTCTCGCCGCCGTGGCTGGTGGAGTTCGCCAAGGAAGCCTTCGGCACGGCCAACAAGGTGGTGCTTTTCGCGGGCATGGCGGTGGTGCTGCTCGCGCTGGCGGTGTTCGCGGGGTGGCTTGCGCTGCGGCGCCTGGTGCTCGGGCTGGTCGTCGTCGGGATGCTCGGTGTCGCGGGCCTCGCCGCCGTCCTCACTCGCCCGGACGTGGGCCCGTTCGCCGTGCTCGCTCCGTTGGTGAGTGTGCTGGCCGGGTCGATCGTCTTCGCCTGGCTGCACGCTCGGGCCACGGCCGGGGAGCCCGTCGCGGGGCCGGACGAGGGGGCTTCGGCCGGCCGTGCGCCCGGTGCCCCTGTTCTGCGAGATGCCGGCGCCGAACCCGTGACGCGACCGCGCCATGAGGTGGGTGCCGAGGAAGCCGAGGCGGCGCAGCAGGCAAGCGATGAGCCGGACGCCGGCGGGGCCCGGCAGCCGGAGCAGCCGGCCGCCGAGCCGGGCAAGGTCACGGCCGGGCAGCCGCAGCGGTCGGACTCGGGTGTGGATCGCCGGCGCTTGCTGGTCGGGTCGGCGGGCGCGCTCGTCGGTGCAGGCCTGGTCGGTGCCGCCGGGCAGTGGCTGGCCGGCCCGGACGCGGAGGCATCCCGGCGTGCTGTCGCCCCGTTCGTCGGGATCAAGCGTCCCCCGGCTCCGCCCGGCGGTGCGGACTTCGCCTCATGGGGGACGCCGGCCTTCATCACGCCGAACGAGAACTTCTACACCGTCCACACCGCGTTCGTGCTGCCCAGGCTGCGGGCCGAGGACTGGCGGCTGCGCATTCACGGCATGGTCGACCGCCCCGTCACGCTGACCTACCAGCAGTTGCGGAGCCGGCCGCTGGTGGAGCGCACCATCACCATGGCGTGCGTGTCCAATCCGGTGGGTGGCGATCTGGTCTCGACCGCGAACTTCATCGGAGTCGACCTGGCCGAGCTGTTGACGGAGGTCGGTGTCCAGGCGGGGGCCGAGCAGCTGTTCAGCACCAGCGAGGACGGGTTCACCGCGGGCACGCCGATCGACGCGGTGCTCGAGCCCGGCCGGGCCATGTTGGCCATCGGCATGAACGGCGAGCCGTTGCCGGTGGCGCACGGGTTCCCGGTGCGCATGGTGGTCGCCGGGCTTTACGGGTTCGTCTCCGCGACCAAGTGGCTGGTCGATTTGGAGGTCACCACGTGGCGGGCGCGCACGCCGTACTGGGTGCCGCGCGGCTGGGCGCGCGAAGGCCCGGTGAAGACGCAGTCGCGGATCGACAAGGTGACGGCCGACGGCGGAAGCGTGCGTGTAGCGGGCACGGCGTGGGCGCCGCACATCGGCATCGACAAGGTCGAGGTGCAGATCGACGACGGGCCGTGGCAGGCAGCGGAACTGGCCACGGAGGTCAGCAAGGACACCTGGCGCATGTGGCGGCTGTCGGCACGCGTGGATCCCGGTGAGCACACGGTGCGCTGCCGAGCCACCGACCGCAGTGGCTACACGCAGACCAGCAAGGTCGCGCCCCCGGCGCCGGACGGCACGACCGGCTGGCACGAGGTCTCGTTCTCGGCGTGACCGGCATCCGGATGGGTGTCGAGGGGGTTGTCGGTGCGTTCGGCCGACGCGATGGTTCGTTCTCGACGTGACCGGTTCTTGGATGGGGGTCGAGTGGGCTGTCGGTGCGTTCGGCCAGCGCGATGGTTCGTCCTCGGCCTGATGACCGCGGCGGTCAGCGATCGTGCGCCGCGCCGGTGATCTCGGCGGCTGCCATCGGCCGGGAGTCCCGCCCACCAGGGCCAGGGACCCACTGCGCTCCGGCCCCCCGGAGCCGCTGCCACCCCTGCGGTCAGGGGCTGCCTCCCCTGGCCGGGAGTGACCTGACCTGCGGGGTTCCGCGCAGCCTGCCACCCCCCGTGGCCGGGAGTGACCGACGTGCTGACTGGCGGGATTCCGTGCCAGGACCTGCCGCCCCCGTGGCCAGAAGTGACCTGACCTGCGGGAAGGGTGCGGGTGGTCAGAGGCGGCTGCTCCGGCGCCAGAAGTCACCGTGCACGCTGCTCAGCCAGAGCAGAAGCCCAGCGCCGGCGATGTGTGGCGTCGGCGGGCTTGCCCCCGTGAGCCGTTCGAACGATCGGCAGGCGGCCGCGCTCGTGGCTTCGAACACAGCCGTGAGCAGCCGAAACATGGCGCTGCTCACCCGAAAGTCCCGCCGATTTTGTGCGCACGTTCACAAGCGTTACCGTTACTAAGGCATCCCACCTTCTCTCCCCGGGCGTTCGGTGTGCCAACCGCGCCAGGGCACGCGTTTTGTGAGGGCAGCACGTGGCACGGTCAGGCAACGGAGTCCAGCCTCCTCAGCCACCCGCTGACGGAGAGCAGACCACCGAGCTGCCCAAGGTCACCGACCGCGCGATCGGCCGCACCAGGGACATCCCGGAAGCCGCCGTCGCCCGCCTTGCGGTCTACCTGCGGGTGCTGTCCGCCATGGCCGACCAGGGCGCGGTCACCGTCTCCAGCGAGGAGCTGGCCGCGGCGGCCGGGGTGAACTCGGCGAAGCTGCGCAAGGACCTGTCCTACCTCGGCTCCTACGGCACCCGCGGCGTCGGCTACGAAGTGGAAGTCCTGGTCGGCGAGATCGAACGCGCCCTCGGGCTGACCCGCAAGCAGACCGTCGCCGTGGTGGGCATCGGTAACCTGGGCCACGCGCTGGCCAACTACGCCGGATTCCCCCGGCGCGGCTTCCCGGTGGAGGCGCTGTTCGACGTGGACCCGGACCTGATCGGGGTCCCGGTCGGTGGCCTTCCGGTGCAGCACATCGACGACATCCCCAAGGTGTGCGCGCAGAAGCGCATCGCCATCGGGATCATCGCCACCCCGCCCGCGGCGGCGCAGGCCGTCTGCGATCGGCTGGTGGCGGGCGGCGTGCAGTGCATCCTCAACTTCGCTCCGGTGGTGCTGCAGGTGCCGTCCCACGTCGAGGTCCGCAAGGTCGACCTGGCCGTGGAGCTGCAGATCCTGTCCTTCCACGTGGCGCGCAAGGCCGAACAGCGGCACGCCGGCCGGGCGGCGGCCAAGCGGGCCGAACGCAACGGCGCGCGCTCGTCCGCGGCCCAGTCGTCCGGTCAGCGCACCGCCAAGCGAGCGGCCGCACGCCGCATGCCGTCCAACGGTGAGGTGGTCTGAATGAGCGTGCTCGCCGTCGGCCTGTCGCACCGCACCGCCGAGCTGACCATGCTGGAGCGGGTGGCGGTCACCGCGACCGAGTTGCCGAAGCTGCTGCACAAGCTGCAGCAGGCGCCGGACATCACCGAGGTCATGGTGCTGTCCACGTGCAACCGGACCGAGGTCTACGCGGTGGTGGAGACGTTCCACGGCGGCCTCACCGCGGTCTCCGAAGCGCTCGCCGAGAAGGCAGGCGTCCCGTGCCCGACACTGCACGAAAGCCTGTACGTGCACTACGCGGGCGCCGCCATCGAGCACCTGTTCTCGGTGGCTTCGGGCCTCGACTCGATGGTCGTCGGGGAAACGCAGATCCTCGGCCAGGTGCGGGCCGCCTACGCCGCAGCGCACGAAGCGGGCACCGTCGGCAGCGCCCTGCACGGCCTGGTGCAGCGCACGCTGCGGGTCGGCAAGCGGGTGCACAGCGAGACCGCCCTCGGTTCGCTCGGCGCGTCGGTGGTGTCCGAGGCGCTGGCCGCCGCCGGTGACCTGGCCGGCCGCACCGCGCTCGTCGTCGGCGCGGGGTCGATGGGCGCGCTCGCCGCATCGCAGCTGGTCAAGGCCGGGGTGCGGCGGATCGTGGTGGCGAACCGGACGTTCGCCACGGCCGAGCGGCTGGTGCAGAACATCGCCGAGTCCGGTGCCGACGCCGCGGCCGTCGGACTGTCCGAGGTCCCGCAGGCCCTGCTCGACGCGGACGTGGCGGTGTCGTGCACCGGCGCGAAGGGCGTGGTGATCGGCCCCGAGCACGTCCGCCCACGCGAGAAGGACCTGGTGATCTGCGATCTCGGCATGCCGAGGGACGTCGATTCCGCGGTCGAGCGGCTGCCCGGCGTGCGTATCGTGGACTTGGAGACGGTGCGTGACCGCATGGACCGCGCCGGTGACTCCAGCACCGCCAAGCACATCGCGCAGGCGTCCGGCATCGTGCTGGACGAGGTGCGGGACTACCTCGCCGAGCAGCGCACGGCGGCCGTCACGCCGACCGTCGCGGCATTGCGGCAGCAAGCGGCCGAGGTGGTCGACGCCGAGCTGTTGCGGCTGGACCGGCGGCTGCCGGACCTGGACCCGCAGGTCCGGCAGGAAGTGGCCCGCACGGTGCGCCGTGTGGTGGACAAGCTGCTGCACACCCCGACGGTGCGGGTCAAGCAGCTGGCCGCGGGCGGCGACCGGACCGACTACGCCCAGGCGCTGCGCGAGCTGTTCGGGCTGGACCCGTCGGCTCCCGCGGTGGTGTCGCAGCCCGGGGACCGTGACCGGGCACAGAACTGACAGGCAAGCAGCAGACCGTAACGACCAACCGGAAGTCATCCGTGACCAAGACCCTCAAGGTCGGCACCAGGGCGAGCGTCCTGGCTGTCGCGCAGACCGAGACCGTCGCCGCCGCGCTGCGCGCCGCGGGCCACGCCGTGGAGCTGGTGCGCATCACCACCCCTGGCGACCAGTCGACCAAGCCGATCGCGGAGATCGGTGTCGGCGTGTTCACCTCCGCGTTGCGCGAGGCGCTGCGGGCCGGCGCGATCGACCTGGCGGTGCACTCCTACAAGGACCTGCCGACGACGCCGGAGCCCGACCTGGTGGTGGCGGCCGTGCCGCGCCGGGCCGACCCGAGGGACGCCCTGGTGGCCCGGGACGGGCTGACGCTCGGTGAGCTGCCGCCGGGGTCGGTGATCGGCACCGGCTCGCCCCGGCGGGCCGCCCAGCTGCGCGCGCTCGGCCTCGGCCTCGAGGTGCGCGGCATCCGCGGCAACATCGACACCCGGATGGGCAAGGTCGACTCCGGCGAGGTGGACGCGGTCGTGCTGGCCAGGGCCGGGCTGGAGCGGGCGGGCCGCACCGACCGCATCACCGAGACGCTGGATCCGCTGCAGATGCTGCCCGCGCCCGCGCAGGGCGCGCTGGCGGTGGAATGCCGGTCGGCCGACGTCGAGCTGGAGCAGCTGCTGCACGAGGTGCTGGACGACTCGCACACCCGCGCGGCCGTCACGGCCGAGCGCAGCATGCTCGCCGCGCTGGAAGCCGGGTGCAGTGCCCCGGTCGGCGCGCTGGCCGACGTGGTGGAGGACTTGACCGACGACGGATCGGTGGTGACCCGGTTGTCCCTGCGCGGCGTCGCCGCGGTCGACGCCGACGCCGCCGCCCCGGCGCTGCTGCGTGCCTCGATCACCGGGGAGCTCGCCGAGGCGGAGTCGATGGGCAAGGCGCTCGCCGCCGAACTGCTGGAGCGCGGAGCGGCCCCGCGCGCCTGACCCGCCGCCCGCAGCGCCACGACGACAAAGACCGACAACCTGCTCGACACGACAAGGAGAAGTGCACGAGATGACCCCCGCACCGAAGTCCGCCGGGCGCATCGCCTTCGTCGGCTCAGGCCCCGGTGATCCCGGGTTGATCACGGCGAACGCTCGCGAGCTGCTGGCCAAGGCCGACCTTGTCGTCACCGACCCGGACGTCCCGTCCGGCGTGCTGGCGATGGCCGCCGACGGCGCCGAGGTACGGCCCGCGGTCGGCGAGTCGGCCGAGGTCGCCAAGGACCTGGCCGCCGAGGCCAAGGCAGGCAGGCTGGTGCTGCGGCTGGTGTCGGGTGACCCGTTCACCCGCTCGGCCGTGATCGCCGAGGTCAAGGCGGTGGCCGAGACCGACGCGGTGTTCGACGTGCTGCCCGGTGTTCCGCCGGCGCTGGCCGTGCCCGCCTACGCGGGGATCGCGCTGGGCAGTGCGCAGACGACGGTGAACCTGATCGACTCGCGGGCCGAGGTGGACTGGGCGGCACTGGCCGCCGCTCCCGGCGTGTTGGTGCTGATCGCCACGTCGGCGCACCTCGGGCAGGCGGCCGCCGAGCTGATCGAGCACGGCCGCAAGCCGGACACTCCGGTGGCGGTGACCAGCAACGGCACGGTCAACCTGCAGCGCACCGTGGAGACCACGCTGGCACAGATGGCCGACGCCATCGGCGAGACGGTCGGCACGCTGGTGGTGACCATCGGGGACGCGGTGGCCGAGCGGGCCAAGCTGTCCTGGTGGGAGTCCCGGGCGCTGTACGGGTGGAAGGTGCTGGTGCCGCGCACCAAGGAGCAGGCGGCCGAGATGACCGAGCGGCTGCGCAGCCACGGCGCCACCCCGCACGAGGTGCCGACCATCTCGGTCGAGCCGCCGCGCAGCCCGGCGCAGATGGAGCGGGCGGTCAAGGGCCTGGTGGACGGCCGCTACCAGTGGGTCATCTTCACCTCGGCCAACGCGGTCAAGGCGGTGTGGGAGAAGTTCCAGGAGTTCGGCCTGGACGCACGGGCCTTCTCCGGGGTCAAGATCGGCTGCATCGGCGAGGCCACCGCGGACCGGGTGCGGGCGTTCGGCATCACCCCGGAGATGATTCCGCAGGGCGAGCAGTCCAGCGAGGGCATGCTCAAGGAGTTCCCGCCGTACGACGACGTGCTCGACCCGGTCAACCGGATCCTGCTGCCGCGTGCCGACATCGCCACCGAGACGCTGTCCGCCGGGCTGGTCGAACGCGGCTGGGAGGTCGACGACGTGACGGCCTACCGCACGGTGCGTGCCGCCCCGCCGCCCGCCGAGACCCGCGAGATGATCAAGACCGGTGGGTTCGACGCGGTGTGCTTCACCTCGGCGTCCACGGTGCGGAACCTGGTCGGCATCGCGGGTAAGCCGCACGCGCGCACGCTGGTCGCCTGCATCGGGCCGAAGACCGCGGAGACCGCGCAGGAGTTCGGCCTGCGGGTGGACGTGCTGGCCAGCCAGCCCCGGGTGACCGTGCTGGTCGACGAGCTGGCGGCGCACGCGGCCAAGCTGCGCGCGGAGGGTGCCCTGCCGCCGCCGCGGAAGACCAAGCGGCGTCGCTCCTCGTCCTCGTCGAAGTAGGCAGCAGGGCGCATCAGGGGCGATGTGGACCTGGCCGCGGCCAGGTGATCGACGAGACGTTCCGGTGCGCGAGTCCGCTGTGCTTGCGGGCTCGCGCACCGGCTTTTTGCGGCGTACGTCCAGGTGAGGGGTGCGTCGTCGAGCGGGTGCGACGGAGTACCGTTTGATGAATGTTTCCCGAGCATCGACCCCGTAGGCTGCGCGGCACCGCCGCCATACGGCGGCTGGTCCGCGAGACAGAGGTGCGGCCGCGCCAGCTGATCCTGCCGCTGTTCGTGGCCGAGGGAATCACCGAGCCGAGGCCGATCGCCAGCATGCCCGGCGTCGTGCACCACACCAGGGATTCGCTGCGCAAGGCCGCGGTGGAAGCGGTCTCCGCCGGGGTGGGCGGGCTGATGCTCTTCGGTGTGCCCGCCACGCATGACGCGATCGGGTCGGCCGCCAGCAGCCCCGACGGCATCCTGAACGTCGCGTTGCGCGACCTGCGTGCCGAGCTGGGCGACGACACCGTGCTGATGGCCGACACGTGCCTGGACGAATACACCGACCACGGCCACTGCGGTGTGCTGGACGAGCACGGCAACGTGGACAACGACGCGACGCTGCAGCGCTACGCGGAGATGGCCGTGGCGCAGGCGGAAGCGGGCGCCCACGTGCTCGGGCCGAGCGGCATGATGGACGGCCAGGTGGCCGCGATCCGCTCGGCGCTGGACGAGGCCGGTTTCACCGACGTGGGCATCCTGGCGTACTCGGCGAAGTACGCCAGCGCGTTCTACGGCCCGTTCCGCGAGGCGGTGAATTCGCAGCTGCGCGGCGACCGCAAGACCTATCAGCAGGACCCGGCCAACGCGCGTGAGGCGATCCGGGAGATCGAGCTGGACATCGCCGAGGGCGCGGACATGGTGATGGTCAAGCCCGCGCTTGCGTACCTCGACGTGGTCAGCCTAGCCGCCGAGTTGTCCACCGTCCCGGTGGCGGCGTATCTGGTGTCCGGCGAATACGCCATGCTCGAAGCCGCTGCGGAGCGCGGATGGGTCGAGCGGGAGCGCGCGGTGCTGGAGATGCTGACCTCGATCGTCCGCGCCGGCGCGGACATGGTGCTGACATACTGGGCGGCGGAGGCCGCGGCCTGGCTGTCCCGATGACCGATCGCTCTCCTTCCCCGCGTCGCGAGTGGGACGCCGGTGATCCGCGCCCGGGCGACGAGCCGGATCGGAACGTTCCGGAGCCGCCGTCCTCCCTGGGCGCGCCCGCCGAGCCCGGGCCGGACCGGACCGCTTCGGCGCCGCTGGCCTCGGACGACCCGTTGGCCGCTCCCGAGCTGGGTCAGGGCGGGCCACACACCGGCGTAGGTCCCGGCCGTGCCGGGCCGAGCCCGGCGGCGCAGGCACGCCCCGGCGGCCGGCTGAACTGGCATGATCCGGAGCTCCCCGAGGAGGAGCCGTCCGGCGGACCCGGCTACTCGGATCCGACGGATCCGCTGGAGCGGGAAGCGGCCGGCCTGCCGCCACTGGATTCGGGCCCACGCAGCACGGTGCCGCCGCCCCGCGAGATCACCGTCTCGCTCGCGCTGTGGCTGGCCGCGGCGGCCGCGACGGCGTTGGCGTTCGTGCTGATGATCGTCGACGTCGACGACATCGCCGAAGCGAACGTCGCCGCCTACAACCGCGCGGTGGAGGCGGGCGACCCGATCATGCGGACCGACATCACCGCGGACGACGTGCGGGCCGGTGCGTCCGGCTTGGTGTGGCTGTTGGGCAGCGGCGGCGTCATGCTGGCGATGCTGGTGGTGACGTTCGCCTACCGGATGCGCGAGGGAACCCGATCGGCGCGCACCGTGCTGGTGGCGTTGGCCCTGGTGGTCGTTGCGTTCTGCGGGTTCATGCCCGCCGAGTACGTCAACCCCGCGCACTGGGCCGGGCTGGTGCTCGGCGGTGTGGCGGCCGTGTTGCTGTTCCTGCCCGCGGCGAACGCCTACCTGCCGAAAATCCAGGCCCCGAAACGGCGATGGCGAGGTGATCGGTGAGCGGGGAACGTGCCGTGCCGGACGCGCAGGACGTGCTCTACGACGACCCGGGGGGCAGCTGGCTGGCGCTGGCCTTCCCGTTCGGGCTGGCCGCGGCCGGCGTCGCGGTGGAAGCGGTCACCGGCCCGGTGTTCTGGAGCCTGTGGGCGCTCGCCGGCGGGGTCCTGCTGCTGATCACCGTGCTTTGGGTGGTCGCCAGGCGCCGGTTCTGCCGCGTGCGGGTCACCCGCAGCGAGCTGATCCAGGGCCCCGAAGTGCTCGCCATCGACCGCATCGCCAAGATCCTCCCGGCGGGCCCGCGCGACGAGCAGGTCCGTGACCTGCGGGTCCTCGGCGGCGGGCACAGCATGCCGCGCAAGTACGAACCGGTGCGGCTGCAGCTGACCGACGGCACCAGGGCGCTGGCCTGGGCACGGGACGGCGAGGCGCTGCGCACCGCCCTGCGAGCCGCCATGGACGCATGAGAAGCTGACCACGTGAGCATGACCAGGACATCGGGCGAAGGGGGCCGGGGCGCCGACCAGGCGTTCGCGGACGCCGCCGGGGATCGGGCACCCGATCCGACAGGCGGGCCGCCGGCATCCGCGCCCACTCGCCCTGGGCGCCTGCACCAGCCGTGGCGGGCACTCGTCGCGCTGGCCGAGCTGATCCTGGCCGCGACGGCCGGGTGGCTGGCCGTCCGGCTGTGGCAGTCCGGGATCACCGTGGTGCCCACCCCGGACGGTTCGGTGGAGCTGACCCACTACCACGGCGACGCGATCAGCGGCGCGATCGGCCTCGGGCTGGTGGGTGTCCTGCTGGTCCTGGATGCCGGGCGGCAGCTGCTGCTCGCGGTGCGGGTCCGCTCGCGCAGGGGGCGGTCCGAGCGCACCGAACCGTGGCCGCCGTTCGACGAAGACGTCTGATGCGTGGACCGGAGGATGATGAGCTGCCAGGAGTCTCGAGCACTGTTCGACCGGGCGACGACGCTGACCCCGGGCGGGGTCAATTCGCCGGTGCGGGCGTTCAAAGCGGTGGGCGGCACCCCGCGTTTCATGGTGTCCGGCTCCGGCGCGTACCTGCGTGACGCGGACGGCAACACCTACGTGGACCTGGTCTCCTCCTGGGGGCCGATGATCCTCGGCCACGCGCACCCGGACGTCGTGCGGGCCGTGCAGGAAGCCGCCGCGTCCGGCTTGTCGTTCGGCACACCGACACGGGGCGAGCTGGACCTGGCCGAGGAGATCGTCGACCGGGTCGAGCCGGTGGAACGGATCCGGCTGGTCAACAGCGGCACCGAGGCGACCATGAGCGCGGTGCGCCTGGCGCGCGGCTTCACCGGCCGCAGCAAGGTGATCAAGTTCGCCGGCTGCTACCACGGCCACGTCGACGCGCTGCTGGCCCAGGCCGGGTCGGGGGTGGCCACGCTCGGGCTGCCGACGTCGCCCGGCGTGACCGGGGCGTCCGCGGCGGACACCATCGTGCTTCCGTACAACGATCTCGACGCGGTCAAGCTGGCGTTCAGCGAGAACGAGGGGCAGATCGCGTGCGTGATCACCGAGGCGGCCGCGGGCAACATGGGCGCGGTCCCGCCGCGGGAGGGCTTCAACGCGGGGCTGCGCGAGCTGTGCACGCAGCACGGCGCCCTGTTGATCATGGACGAAGTGATGACCGGCTTCCGGGTGTCCGCGTCGGGCTGGTACGGGCTGGAGCGGATCCCCGGCGACCTGTACACGTTCGGCAAGGTGATGTCCGGCGGGCTGCCCGCTGCCGCGTTCGGCGGCCGGGCGGACGTGATGGAGCACCTTGCCCCGAGCGGACCGGTCTACCAGGCGGGCACGCTCTCCGGCAATCCGGTGGCCGTGGCGGCGGGCCTGGCGACCCTCCGCGCCGCGGACGCCGAGGTCTACCAGGCGCTGGACGCCAACGCGCAGCGGCTCGGCGCCCTGCTGACCGAGGCGCTGACCAAGGCCGGGGTGCGGCACATCGTGCAGTACGCGGGCAACCTGCTGTCGGTCTTCTTCACCGACCAGCCCGTGCACGATTACGCCAGTGCGCAGGCCTCGGAGACGTACCGGTTCGCGCCGTTCTTCCACGCGTTGCTCGAGCGCGGGGTGTACGCGCCGCCAAGCGCGTTCGAAGCGTGGTTCGTCAACGCGGCGATGGACGACGAGACGTTCGAGCGGATCGAGGCGGCACTGCCCGCCGCCGCCGAAGCGGCCGCCCGTGCCGAGCCCTGACGGGGAACCGCCGGAGGGTGCCGTGGTCTGCCTCATGAATCGGACCGCCACCACGGCGAGCCGGACCGGCGATGGGGCAAGGTGAACTTGGACAGTTCGCCCAAAGCCGGTGGTCACGGGGATCGTCACCGGCGGGCGCAAGGCTGAGGTAGCGGTAACCGATCCGGCGCGGTGCACGAGCGGAGGGGTTCATGACAGCGACCAGGACAGTGGTGCATTTCGTGCGGCACGGCGAGGTGCACAACCCGGAAGGCGTGCTGTACGGCAGGCTGCCCGGGTACAAGCTGTCGGAGACCGGCAACAAGCAGGCCCTCGCGGTGGCCGAGTACCTGGCCAATCACGACATCACCTACGTGGTGGCCTCGCCGCTGCAGCGCGCACAGGAGACCGCGGCGCCGATCGCGGCGGCGCACCGGCTGGAGGTCGACACCGACGAGCAGCTGATCGAGTCGGACAACTACTTCGAGGGCATGCGGGTGTCGGTCGGCGACGGGGCACTGCGGGATCCCCGCCATTGGCGCAAGCTGTGGAACCCGTTCCGGCCGTCGTGGGGCGAGCCGTACCTGGACATCGCCCGGCGCATGCTGGGTGCCGCCTACGCCGCGCGGGCGGCCGCGGAGGGGCACGAAGCGGTGTGCGTGTCGCACCAGCTGCCGATCTGGACGCTGCGCCGCTTCGTGGAGGGCAAGCGGCTGTGGCACGACCCCCGCAAGCGGGAGTGTTCGCTGGCCTCGCTGACCAGCTTCGAGTTCACCGGGCACACCATCACGGCCATCCGCTACGCCGAGCCGGCAGGCCGGACCGACCCGCGGGTGACCGGGGCATGACACCGGCGTCCGCGCGTCGTGGCCGGGCCCGTGCCCGGCGCGGCGGGCGCCTGCTCGCCGCGCTCGCCGCGGCGCTGACCTGCTGTTCCGCCGCGCTGGCCGGCTGCAGCACCGGCGACGACGCGGTGGTGAGCGGTTCCCAGTTCACCTTCGTCGCCCCTGGCGGCCAGACCCGCATCGAATACCCGCGTGCGGAGCGGCAGTCGCTCACCGTCACCGGCGAAGACCTGATGAACCCGGGCAAGCAGCTGTCCACCAAGGACTTCGCCGGCAAGGTCGTGGTGCTGAACGTGTGGGGTCAGTGGTGCCCGCCGTGCCGGGCCGAGGCACCCGAGCTGCAGCAGGTGCACGACCCGGACGGCGGCGTGGTGGTGCTGGGCATCGACGTGCGGGACCCGGTGCGCGAGACGGCGCAGGACTTCATGCGGGACCGCAAGCTCACCTATCCGTCGCTGTACGACCCGTCCGGCCGCGTGATGCTGCAGATGAAGGGCCTGCCGCGCAACGTCGTGCCGTTGACCCTGGTGCTGGACAAACGCCACCGGGTGGCCAACGTGTTCCTCGAGCCGGTGCTGGCCGCTGATCTGAAACCCGTGCTCAAGCGACTCACCGCCGAGTGACGGCGGACACCGGCCTAGGCTAGGTCCCCGATGGAACTCACCGAGCTGGCGATGTCGGGACCGCTGCTGCTGGCGGCAGTCCTGGCGCTGGCCGCCGGTGCGGTGTCGTTCGCCTCGCCGTGCGTCGTCCCGCTGGTGCCCGGCTACCTCGCCTACCTCGCCGCGCTGGTCGGTGCGGACGCCCCGGCGGTGACCACCGGCGAGGGCCCCAAGCAAGGCCGCTTCCGGGTGGTCGGTGCCGCGGCGCTGTTCGTTCTCGGGTTCACCGTCGTCTTCGCCGCCGGCATCGGCAGCCTGGTGTGGCTCGCCGACGCCCTGCTGGCCAACCAGGAGCTGCTGCAGCGCATCGGCGGGGTGATCACCATCGTCATGGCCCTGGTGTTCCTGGGCTTCGTCCCGGCGCTGCAACGCGACGTCCGGCCGAAGGTCGTGCCGCGTATGGGCCTGTGGGGCGCCCCGGTGCTCGGCGGCGTCTTCGCCCTCGGCTGGACCCCGTGCCTGGGGCCGACGCTGGCCGGGGTGCTGGCCATCGCCTCGGCGACCGGAGAGAGCGCGGTGCGCGGGTACTTCCTGGTGTTCGTCTACTGCATCGGCCTCGGCCTGCCGTTCCTGCTCATCGCGCTGGGCGCGGGCTGGGCCGTCCGGGCGGCAGGCTGGCTGCGCCGCCGGGTCCGCGCGGTGCAGATCACCGGCGGGGTGCTGTTGCTGGTCGTCGGACTGCTGCTGGTCAGCGGGCTGTGGGCGGACATCGTCGCCTGGCTGCGGGACGGCTTCATCTCCGACACGGAGCTGCCACTGTGACCACCGGATACGTCAACACCCCCGCCCGCAGGGCGCTGGCCTTCGCGCGCAACACCTGGCGCGGCCTCACCTCGATGCGCACCGCGCTGATCCTGCTGTTCCTGCTCGCGCTGGCCGCGCTGCCCGGGGCGATGCTCCCGCAGTACTCGCTGAACACCCCGAAGGTCGATGCCTACATCGCCGAGCACGGCTGGTGGGGCGAGCTGCTGGACGCCCTCGGCTTCTTCGAGGTGTACTCCAGCGCCTGGTTCTCGGCGATCTACCTGCTGCTGATGGTGTCGATCGTCGGCTGCCTGCTGCCCCGATTCCTGGAGTACTACCGGGCGCTGCGGGCCGAGCCGGTGCTCACCCCACGCAACCTGTCCCGCTTGCCGCACTTCCGGACGGCCACCGTCGACGGCACGCCGGAGGAGGTGCTGGCGCGGGCGAAGCAACGGCTGCGCGGGTGGCGGATGGTCGAGCGCACCGAGGACGGCGGGGCCAGCATCAGCGCGGAGCGCGGCTATCTGCGGGAAGCGGGCAACCTGCTGTTCCACTTCTCGATGCTCGGCCTGATCGTGTGCGTGGCACTTGGCAAGCTCTACGGCTACGAGGGGCAGGTCATCGTGCACGCCGGTGGTGGCCCCGAGTCGGAGTTCTGCAATGCGGGCATCTACGCCTACGACTCGTTCGAGCCGGGCCTGCGGGTGGACGGCACGGAGCTGACGTCGTTCTGCATCCGCGTCACCGACTTCACCCCGACGTTCCTGCCGAACGGTCAGCCGTCGTCCTTCCGTGCGCAGGTGCAGTACTCCGCGGGTGAGGATCTGGAAGCCGGCCGGTGGAAGACCCACCAGTTGGAGGTCAACAACCCGCTGCGCACCGAGGGCGACCGGGTCTACCTGCTCGGTCACGGCTTCGCCCCGGAGTTCACGGTGACCTTCCCGGACGGCACCAAGCGGGTGCAGGCCACCCAGTGGCGTCCCGCGGACCAGACGACGTTCTTGTCCGACGGCGCCACGAAGTTCGACCCGCCCGGCATCACCGACTCCCGCGAGCGGCGCACCAAGCAGCTGGCCATCACCGGCCTGTTCGCCCCGACGGCCGCCTTCCAGGGCAAGGTGCTGACGTCGGCGGGCCCGCAGCTGCTCGATCCCGCGGTGGCGGTGGACATCCTGCGCGGGGACCTGGGGCTGGAGAGCGGCCGCGCGCAATCGATCTTCTCGATCGATCAGGACATGATCGAGCAGAAGCGACTCAAACGCGTGGCGCGGGAGAACCTTCGGCCCGGTGAATCCGTGGTTCTGGACGACGGCACCAAGGTCGAGTTCACCGGGGTGAAGCGCTGGGTGTCCCTGCAGGTGTCGCACGACCCCGCACAGGAGGGCGTGCTCGGCTTCGCGGTGGCCACCATGATCGGCCTGCTGATGTCGCTGCTGATCAAGCGGCGGCGGGTGTGGATTCGCGTCACCCCAGCGAGCGACGAAACGTCCGGAACACGTACCGTGGTGCAGGTCGGGGGTTTGGCGAAGACCGATCAAGCCGGCTACGGCGAGGAGTTCGGCGCCATCGCCGACGAACTGCTGCGAACTAAGGAGCAGGCGCGATGACCGCGTATTCGCAATTCAGCGACTTGTCGTACACGACGGCGGCGGCCATTTACGTACTGGCCATGCTGTTCGTGCTGGTGGAGCAGGCGTTCGGGCGAGTGGCCAGGCAGCGGGTGGCGCAGCGCGACCTGGCCAAGCAGCGCGCGCTGGTCGGGGCGGGTGCGCCGGTCGCGGACGGCGACGGCGCCGATGCCACCCACGACGCCGCTGTGCCCGCGGCCCCGTCCGCCGGCAGGCCTGCTTCCGGCCGGCCGGAACGGTTCGGCCGCATGGGCATCGCACTGATGGTGCTCGGCGCGCTGTTGCACGTGGCGGCGCTGGTGTTGCGTGGCCTGGCCGCCGGGCGTGCCCCCTGGGGCAACATGTACGAGTACCTGATGGCGCTGTCGCTGGTGGCGGTGGTGACCTGGCTGGTTCTGGTGCGCAAGTACCCGCTGAGGCACCTGACCGCCTTCGTGCTGCTGCCGGTCGTCTTCTTGATGTTCGTCGGCGGCACGCTGTACGTCGAGGCCGGCCCGCTTGTTCCCGCCCTCCAGTCGTATTGGCTGGTCATTCACGTGGCGGCGGCGATCGTGGCTTCCGGGATGTTCCTGGTGCCCGGGGTGGCCAGCGTGCTGTATCTGATGCGGACCGCCAACGAGGGCAACCCGCGGCGGTTCCGGCGGCTGGCCGAGCGGCTGCCCGGTAAGGACGTGCTGGACCGGATCGCCTACCGCACCAGCGTGCTGGCCTTCCCGATCTACACGTTCGGTGTCTTCGCCGGCGCCATCTGGGCGGAGTCGGCGTGGGGCCGGTTCTGGGACTGGGACCCCAAGGAGACGGTGTCGTTCGTCGCCTGGGTCATCTACGCTGCGTACCTGCATGCCAGGGCGACCGCCGGATGGCGCGGCAAGCCTGCGGCGTGGATCAACACCGCAGGGTTCGCCTGTATCGTGTTCAACTTCTTCTTCATCAACCTCGTCACCGCCGGCCTGCACTCGTACGCGGGCGTCTGACGAGGCAAGTCGCGGGTCACCACTGGGTCGCGACCGCACGTGGTGGCGACTACCGTTGCGCGTGATCGGTGAGCTACTGGTCGGGTGAGTGGAGGACGTCGAGTGAGTGAGCCACACCAGAGCACGGGCCACCCGGCCGCAGAGAGTCCGGCCGAGGCCGGGGCTCAGGAGCAGCGGCCCACCCAGGCCGCCCAGGAGCCCGAGCCCACCACAAGCGCACAAGCGGCGGCCGAGAACCCGCCGGACAGCGTGGACGGTGCCGCGGACGCGGACGCCGACACCGATTCGCACGCCCACCCTCGTGCGCGTGGGCACCACGTCGCCCCGCAGACGGTTCGGCAGGAAGAGGTTCCGCCCGTCGTTCCCGCCGACGAGGTCTACCCGGGAAGCCACGCCGAGTCGGCCCTCGAGCAGACCGTTGCGCATCCGATGGGGTACGGCCACTACGGACTGGCCCAGCCGCCGTCGGGTCCGCTGCCCGCGCAGCAGCCCGGATACCAGCAAGCGTCGGTCGATCAGCAGCATCAGGCCTACCCGCCGACGTCCGCCGGGCAACCGGCTCCCGGCCAGCAGATGCCGGGCGGCCCCCAGGCCCCCGGCCACCAGGCCGGTCACCCGCAGGCGGCCGGTCACCCGCAGGCGGCAGGTCGTCCGCAGGCCCCGATGGCCGCTCCGCAGCAGCCGATGCAGGTGCCCCCGGCGCAGCCGCAGCAGCAGCCCAAGCGCGGCAGGCATGCCCGGGCCAATGGCGACGACCTGGCGTCGGCGCAGCTGATCAAACCGGTGAAGCGGAAGCCGCAGTCCGGGTGGCGCAAGTTCGTCTACGTCGCGTCCGGGCACCTGATCAACCCGGGCGAGAGCCCGAAGGACCGGCTCAAGCGGGAACTGATCACGCGCATCAACCAGCCGCTGCGTGGCTGCTACAAGATCGCCATGTTGAGCCTCAAGGGCGGCGTCGGGAAGACCACGACCACCGCGACCTTGGGCGCGACGTTCGCGTCCCTGCGCGGTGACCGGGTGATCGCCGTCGACGCCAACCCGGACCGGGGGACGCTGTCGCAGAAGATCCCGATGGAGACCACGGCGACCGTGCGGCATCTGCTGCGGGACGCCGACCGGATCACCAAGTACAGCGACATCCGGGCGTACACGTCGCAGGGCTCGAGCAGGTTGGAGATCCTGGCCAGCGAGCAGGACCCGGCGGTGTCCGAGGCGTTCTCGGAGCACGACTACCGCCGCACGGTGGACCTGCTCGAGCACTTCTACAACATCGTGCTCACCGACTGCGGCACCGGCTTGATGCACAGCGCGATGAAAGGCGTGCTGGAGCTGGCCGACGCCCTGGTGGTGGTGTCGTCCGGGTCGGTGGACGGGGCGCGCAGTGCGTCGGCGACGCTGGACTGGCTGGACGCGCACGGTTACGGGGACCTGGTGAAGCGTTCGGTGGCGGTGATCAACTCGGTCCGACCCAAGGCGAGCTCGGTCGACCTGGACAAGCTGGAGGCGCATTTCGGGGCGCGCACCAGGGTGGTGTGTCGGATCCCGTTCGACCCGCACCTGGAGGAAGGCGCGGAGATCGAGCTGGACCGGCTGCAGGAGGAGACCCAGCTGGCGTTGCTGCGGCTGGCCGCCGCGGTGGCGGACGCCTTCCCCACCCAGTAGGGCGTTTGCTGGGCTGGCAGTCTTGCTCGGGGGCGGGGTTGTGGTCCTTGCTGTGGTGCTGGTGGTTGGTGCGCGTGGGTGCGCTGTGTCGTGTCGTGGTCGGGTGGCCGCCATGGCGACGACCGTCGTTTTCAGCCCGACAGGACTCCTCTCAGGCTCAGAACCACGCCCAGCATCGTCGGTCGGCTGTCGCGCATAGGCAGCGCACCCGTGCCAGTGCCCTTCGCCAACCAGCCCCACACACACCACTCAGGCGGTGACGCGGCCTGCCGTCGGGCATGACAAAAGCCGCGGACCGCCTGGGTCCGCGGCTTTCGCTTCGGCGCTACTTGTCCTTGTCCTCTGGCAAGTTCTTGCGGGTCTGCTCGGCCAGCTTGCGCAAGAACTCCGGATCGTCGTCCGGCGCCAACGGACGGGCAGGCCGGCGCTTCTCAGCCGGCACGCCGACCCGTTCCGCGGTGTACATACGCCAGAGGAGCACGGCGACGGCCAGTGCTCCGATCGCCACGAGCAGGTAGTGCATGCCGCTCCTTCCGCGCCGGGGGTTCTCCCTCGAGGTTAACCTTCCCGACCGGTACCGCGCACTCGCCTGCTGTCGCCCGTCGGCGCGACACGTGCCGGCGCCGGGGCGACGATCAGCTGACGCTCTCCGTCGCCTCGGTGGTCAGCTTGGCCAGCAGCTCGTTGACCTCCGATTCGCGGAACCGGCGGTGTCCGCCAGGGGTGCGGATGGAGCCGATCCGCCCGGCCGCGGCCCAGCGGGTCACGGTCTTCGGATCAACGCGGAAGAGTGCTGCCACTTCGCCCGGGGTGAGCAATCGTCCCCCCGACTGAGGCACCGACTGAGTCATCCGTTTCGCCTCCTTACGACTTTTGCTGCGGTCCCCGTGCGATGACCAGGCGGATCATCCCGATCACCACCGACGGGCGGTCTACATCCCAATCGTGTCATCGTACGCATCAAGTACTCGAACGGTTGGGTGAGAGTAAAGGGGAGGTAAGGGCAGGAATCGGGCGCGCGGCTGCATCCCATCGGTGCAATCCGGCGCGGCATTCGGAGCAGACGACTGCAGAGCGTACCGCTTCCCTTGCGGTGCGCAATGGGGTGTCTCCTCCGCAAAACCTGCTCCTCGTCCGGAATCCACCGCGTTCCCGGGTGTGGTCGTCGTGTCGGGTATGCGTGGTGCGGCATCCTGCCGCACGCCCATGCCCGCCGGTGCGTGGCGGTCGGTCACGGCCACACGCCGCCGGTTAGGCTTGACCAGGAGGGCGCGGCGAGCTAAAGGAGCGAAATCCCTGGTGGACCAGGCACCGAAGGACCGGTTCGCGGTCGATCTGACGCTGTATCTGCTGGCCCGGTTCGCCCTGGTGGCGGTCATCACGGTGCTGCTGGTCGCGTTCCGGGTTCCGGTGCTGGTCGCGTTGATCATCGCCATGGTGGTCGGTTTCCCGCTCGGTCTGCTGCTGTTCCGGTCGCTGGCCGCCCGGGTCACCGCCGGGCTGGCGGCACGCGGCGAGCGACGCCGCGCCGAACGGGAAAAACTGCGTGCCCAGTTGCGCGGCGACGTCGAGCCCGACGACGGCCCCGCAGGCGATGCCGCAGACGGCGCCCGCCCCACGGACCCCGCCGACCGCCGTGGCCAGGACGAGGGGCGGTCGTGACGGCGGTGGACCGGGAATGGGTCACCGAGGCGATCCGGGCCATCGACGCGGACGCCAACCGTAGCGCGGACACTCATCTCCTTGTGTTTCCGTTGCCCGAGGACTGGGGCATCGATCTCTACTTGAAGGACGAGTCGGTCCATCCGACCGGTTCGTTGAAACATCGGTTGGCGAGATCGCTTTTCCTCTATGGGCTGGTCAACGGGCAAATCGGGCCATCGACGGTGTTGGTGGAGGCCTCCAGCGGCTCCACCGCCGTGTCCGAGGCCTACTTCGCCAGGATGCTCGGCCTGGACTTCGTCACCGTGGTGCCGCGCAGCACGAGCAAACAGAAGATCGAGCTGATCGAGTTCTACGGCGGCCGGTGCCACTTCGTCGACCGCCCGCCGGAGATGTACCCGGAGGCCGAGCGGCTGGCCGCCGAGTGCGGCGGGTACTACCTGGACCAGTTCACCTACGCCGAGCGGGCGACGGACTGGCGCGGCAACAACAACATCGCCGAGTCGATCTTCACCCAGATGCGCGCCGAACGGCACCCGATACCGCGGTGGATCGTGGTCGGCGCGGGCACCGGCGGCACCAGCGCCACGCTCGGCCGCTATGTGCGGTATCGCCGCCACCCCACGCAGATCGCGGTGGTCGACCCGGAGAACTCGTCGTTCTACTGGGCGTGGAAGACCGGGGCGACGGACTACACCACCGGGATGCCGTCTCGCATCGAGGGGATCGGCCGCCCGCGCGTCGAACCGTCGTTCGTGCCGTCGGTGATCGACGAGATGATCCAGGTGCCGGACGCGGCGTCGATCGCGGCGATCCGGCTGTTGCGCAGGCGCACCGGTCACTGGGCGGGCGGCTCGACCGGCACCAACCTCTACGGGGCCTTCCAGCTCATCGCCAGGATGCTGGAGGCCGGCGAGCAGGGCAGCGTCGTGACATTGCTCTGCGACGGCGGCGAGCGGTACGCGCAGACCTACTACGACGACAACTGGGTGGCGGAGCAGGGCATGGACCTCGACCCGTACACCGAAATCATGGAGAACTTCCTGGCCACCGGCCGGTTCGAGGCTTAGCCGGTCAGCCGAACGCAAGGGCCGCGGCGACCACGACGGACCACAGCAGCATGGTCAGGCCGGTGTCGCGGAGCACGGCGATCAGATCGCGGCCGGTCGCACCGCTGGAGACGGTGCGCGCCGGCCCGGCCGCCACGATCGCGGCGACCACGGCGAACAGCGCGGGCGGGAACCACCACCCCAGGATCAGGGTGAGCAGGAACGGCAGCGCCAGCAGCGTGAGGTAGAGCCGCCGGGTGCCGCGATCGCCCAGCGCGACCGCCAGCGTGCGCTTGCCCGCCTCGGTGTCCGTGGGGATGTCGCGCAGGTTGTTGGCCAGCAACACGGCCGCGGAGAACGATCCGACGGCGACCGAGCACACCACCGCGGCCCAGCTCACCGTTCCTGCCTGGACGTAGGTGGTGCCGAGCACCGCGACCGGCCCGAAGAACACGAAGACCGCGAGCTCGCCGAAGCCCGCGTAGCCGTACGGGCGCTTGCCGCCGGTGTAGAACCACGCGCCGGCAATGCACGCCGCCCCGACCGCCAGCAGCCACCACTGCCTGGTCAGCACCACCAGGGCGAGCCCGGCGACCGCGGCGAAGGCCAGCGCGCCGACCGCGGCAGCCAGTACCTCCGGCGGCCGGGCCGCGCCGGAACCGACCAGCCGCAGCGGGCCGACCCGCTGGTCGTCGGTGCCACGCACCCCGTCGGAGTAGTCGTTGGCGTAGTTGACTCCGATGATCAGGGCCAGGCTGACCACCATGGCCAGGCTGGCACGCACCCAGTCGAACTCGCCCATGGCGGTCGCGGCCCCGGTGCCCGCCAGCACGGGAGCGATCGCGTTGGGCAAGGTGCGGGGACGGGCGCCTTCGATCCACTGCGCGACGGTGGCCATGCCGGCATTCTTTCCTACCCATCTGGCGGGCATCGACCGGCCGCCGGCGCGGTGTTGCCCCGGCGCCGGTCACGACACCGGGGCAACCGGGCTGCCACTCAGCAGGCGGGTGGCGCCTGGCCCACCCGCACGTAGGCCGCGGAGATGTACTTACCGGGGTTGATCCGGAACCACGTGTCGTTGCCCTCGACCACCTGGCCCTTCACCGCGCACTCGATCCGCACCTGGGCGTACTTGGCGGCCAGGCCCACCACGGCGGAGCTGGTGTTGGGTTGCGCGCGCACGTTCAGCACCGGTCCCGAGGTGGCTACGGTCCCCCACGGGCCGCCGACGGTCCACTCGTAGGTCACGATCACCCAGCCGTTGTCGGTGAACCCGAGGCCGTCCCAGAACGTCCCGTCGGCCAGGTCGATGCCCGCCGGGTTGGCCACCTTGCGGCCGAACTGGTCCTTGCCGCCGTTGTAGCCCTCCAGGTACGCGGCCTGGGCCTCCGGCTTACCCTGCGGCAGGTCCTGCCACATCTCCCGGTTGGGGTTCCAGTAGTCGTCCTTGGTGTTCCACGGGCCGACGTCCCACACCGGGGCCCACTCGCACCGGGCGCCGTTCTCCGTGCACACCTGCACCGTGTAGTTGCCGCTGTTCTTGTCGGCCAGCCCCCGGCGGGACGGCAGCGCCACGAAGTGGTCGCGGGCCACGATCACGTGACCGTTCGCGGTCGTCCCGCCCACCAGGCCTTCCCGGGTGGCGAACACTCGGTATCCCTCGGCCGGCCCGGCGACCTCCGCGGTCGGCTTGGCCGAGGCGTCGTAGCTCGCGCTGAGCTCGATCCGAGCCACCTGCGGGCTGCGGGCGTCCGGTGGTGCGGTGAGCACGAGGCGGGCCTGGACGGTCTTGGTCCGGTTCGGCAGCACGGCAGGGGTGTCGGGGAGGACCTCGGTCCACTCCGACCAGGTGCCGTCCGGCCGCTTGCCGCGCACGTCGACGGCCACTTCCGTCCCGTCCGGGATGGCGGCGTCGACGCGTGCGGCAACCCGGTTCACCGGGTGCTGCATGTGCTTGGCAGGGAAGGTCAGGGTGCCGGTCGTCCAGTCGGCGCTCTGCCTGCCGAGATCGCCCGACAGCGTCCAGGAGCCGCCGGACTCGATGATCGTCCGGTTGTCCGGCTCGGTGTTGTCCGGTGTCAGCGCCCACGTGCCTGGTTCGGCGGCCAGGCCGGGAGCGGCCGTCACCCCGACAGTTGCACCGGTGATGAGTACGGCGGACACCGCCGCTGTCAACAGTTTTCGCCCTCGCATGTGAATCCCTCGCTCGGTTTAGTGACCGTGCGCTGAGCAAAAAGGGCGTTCCGTGAGGTGTCAACTCGTAAACGTTTCACTTGGTGAAACACTCACTCGACAGCGTTAATAAATGTGAATGCGCAGGGTGATCATCATGTGGTGATCGCTGGGCGCTGAGTGTGGTTCTCGAGCGTGAATTCGCTCACGATTCGAGGGCGTCGCGCACCGCGCGACGGTCGACTTTCCCGGGGCCGCGCAACGGGAGTTCGGTGGCGAAGCGCACCACTTTCGGCGCAGCGGCTTTCCCTTCGCCGGCGCGGACATGTGCACGCAGCTCGGCCACCGAGGGCGGATTCGCCGGGTCGGTGGGCACGACGAGAGCGGACACGACTTCTCCCCATTCCGCGTCCGGAATGCCGACCACCGCGCACGCGCGGACCGCGGGGTGGCCGCGCAGGATCTGCTCGACCGCGGGCGCGGAAACCTTCACCCCGCCGCTGTTGATCACGTCGTCGGCCCGGCCAAGCACTTCCAGCACGCCGTCGGTGATCCGCCCGAGGTCTTCGGTGCGGAACCAACCGTCGTGCAGCTGCCACCGAGGCGCGCAGGCGGATTCGCGATAGCCCGAGGCCAGGACGGCTCCGGACAGCTCGATCCGGCCGGTCGGGCCGATGCGCACCTGAACGCCGTCCAGGGGACGGCCGTCGTAGACGCACCCGCCGCAGGTCTCCGTCATTCCGTAGGAGCTGATGGCTCGTACCCCGGATGTGCGTGCGTGCTCGCGCACTTCCCGGGGCAGTGCGGCACCACCGACGATGATGGCGTCGAACTCCCGGGCGGCTGCCAGCGCAGGTCCGCCCGCCTCGAGCAAGCGGACGAGTTGGGTCGGAACCAGGGCCGTGTAGTGCGGGCCGGGTTCGCTGAGCACCGGCTCGGCCGCGGCCGCGAATGCCTCCGGCCGGAATCCCGCGGACAGGTCCAGCACGCCCGGCTCGTGCCCGCTGAGCACCGAACGGACCAGAACCTGCAGGCCGCCGATGTATTGCGCGGGCGTGGCAAGCAGCCAGCGTCCCGGGCCGCCGAGACGGGCATGCGTGGCGTTGGCCGACGCGGTCAGTGCCGCCGCGGAGAGCAGCACGCCCTTGGGGTGGCCGGTCGAGCCGGACGTGGCGATGAGCACGGCGGTCGAGGAAGGCACCGGGTCGTCCGGCCGCATCGCGGTCACGACGTCCTTCGCCGTCGGGGCGGTCGCGTCGACCGGCAAGACCGGCGTCCCGCCGTCCAGCGCGTCCGCCAACGCCTGGGTCAGCGATCGGATGGACCGTTCGGAACCGTCGACCTCGACTACGCGCACGGCGCCATTGTGCCTGGGGGCCCGCATCGCCCCTGTAACGGAGATTCTTGCCCGATTTCGGGCAAGAAATTGGCGTCAACTGGCCGCTGGCTGTCACTGTGGAAGGCGTGCGTGCTGTCGGAGAGCTCCCGGCCGAGCTCGTTCACCATGTCGCGGCCAGTACCGGCCTGCCGTCGGCGACCGCAGCGCGGGTGGTGGCCGACGTGATCGCCTACTTCGGCGAGACCGTCGAGCAGTACGTGCGCAGGCGGCATGCCGAACTGCGCAGGCGCGGGCACCGCAACGCGGAGATATGGCGGATGCTGGCCGCCGAACTGGCCACCCGGCCGGTCCGGGCGGGCGAGCTGAGCGAACGCCAGCTGCGCCGGATCGTGTACGGCTGATCCGGCGCCGAGGAGACGGAGAGGCAAAACCTACATGTGCGGAATCGTCGGTTACATCGGCGCGCGTCCGGCGTCGGACATCTTGATCGAAGGACTGCATCGGCTGGAGTACCGCGGCTACGACTCCGCGGGTGTGGCGCTGGTGCATCGCGGGCGGCTCAAGGTCACCAAGGCCGCGGTTCGCGTCGCGGAGCTGCGCGAGCGCCTGGACGGCGGTGTGCCCGCCACGATCGGGATCGGCCACACGCGCTGGGCCACCCACGGTGAACCGAACGACGCCAACGCGCACCCCCAGGTCGACGCGGCGAATCGCATCGCCGTGGTGCACAACGGCATGCTGGAGAACGCCGACCAGCTGCGTGCGGAACTGACCGCTGCGGGCGTCGAACTGCGTTCGGACACCGACACCGAGGCGATCGCTCACCTGGTCGCGCAGGCACTCGACGGCGGGGCCTCGTCGTTGCAGGAGGCCGTGCGCACCGCGCTGAGCAAGGTCGACGGGGCCTACGGGCTGGTGGTGCTGGACGCCCGCAACCCCAACGAGCTGGTCGTGGCGCGCAACGGCAGCCCGATCGTCATCGGCATCGGCGACGGCGAGATGTTCGTCGCCTCGGACGTGGCCGCGCTGGTCCGGCACACCCAGCGGGTGGTCTACCTGGACGACGGCGAACTGGCCACCCTCACCGCGGACGGCTTCACCACCAGCGCGGGCGCCAAGACGCCGACCACGGTCGACCTGGACGACGTGGACTACCAGCTCGGCGGCTACCCCGACTTCATGCGCAAGGAGATCGACGAGCAGCCGGACGCCGTGCGGCGTGCGCTGCTGGGCCGGCTCGACGAGCGGTTCGCCACCGCACGCTTGGGCGGCCTCGGCATGGATCCGCGTGAACTCCGCGCGGTGAGCCGGGTGAAGTTCCTCGGCTGCGGCTCCGCCTACTACGCCGGCCAGATCGGCGCCAACCTGGTGGAAGAGCTGGCCCGCATTCCCGCGGACGCCGAGCCGGCGTCGGAGTTCCGCTACCGGAACCCGGTCATCGAGCAGGACACCCTGTACGTCGCGGTCAGCCAGAGCGGCGAGACCGCCGACACCCTGGCCGCGGTGCGCGAGCTGAAGCGCAAGGGCGGACAGGTGATCGGAGTGGTCAACGCGGTCGGCAGCGCGATCGCGCGGGAGTGCGGCAGCGGCGTGTTCCTGCATGCCGGGCCGGAGGTCTCGGTGGCCTCCACCAAGGCCGTCACCAGCATGAGCGTGTGTTTCGCGATGCTGGGTTTGCTGCTCGGCCGGGTGCGGGACCTGTCGGTGGCGCACGGTCAGCGCCTGGTGCGCGGGCTGGCCGCGCTGCCGGAGCAGATCGCGGAAATCATCAAGGACGAGGACGCCATCGCCGAGACGGCCCGGCGGTTCCTGGACGCCAAGCGGATGTTCTTCATCGGCCGGGTGCGCTGCTGGCCGGTGGCCAGGGAAGGCGCGCAGAAGCTGAAGGAGATCTCCTACCTGCATGCCGAGGCCTATCAGGCGGCCGAGCTCAAGCACGGGCCGCTGGCGCTGATCGACGAGGACATGCCGTCCGTGGTGCTGGTGCCCGACGACGAACTGCTGGCCCGCAACATCGCCACCATCGAGCAGATCAAGGCGCGCGGCGGGCCGGTCATCGCGGTGACCAACGCCGAGCTGCCCGACGGCCTGGCCGACGCGGTGCTGCGCATCCCGCGCAACGAGCCGGAGCTGGACCCGATCCTGCTCACCATCCCGCTCCAGCTGTTCGCCTATCACCTGGCCAAGGCGCTGGGCAGGGACATCGACAAGCCGCGCAACCTGGCCAAGAGCGTCACCGTGGAGTAGGCCGCGACGCGGGCGGAACGGTCCCGGCACCGGTGCTCGCCGGGGTGTCCCGGTCGGCCGGTGCGGAGGAACGCCCTGGTCCGGGCGGGTGACACCCGCCGGGGTGGGCGGCTACGCAGGGTCTAACCGGGCCCCCGGGCAAGCCGACATACCTCCCGGGAGGATTCCGCGAGGAGAGGACCCGATCATGCGGCGCTCACGCATCCTTGCCCTGCTCGGCGCGGCCGGCATGGCCGCAGGACTGCTCGGCGCGACCAGCGCGGTCGCGGGTGAGCACCGGGGTGGTGGTGCGCCGCAAGTCGTGGCGAAAGGCCTGGACAACCCGCGGGGGCTGGCGTTCGGTCCGCACGGCGCGTTGTACGTGACCGAAGCAGGCTCCGGCGGGTCGGGGCCGTGTTTCGCCGGCCCGGAAGGTGACGAGGTCTGCTGGGGTGCCAGCGGTGCGGTCACCGTGGTACGAGGTCGTCACCAGAAGCGGGCGGCCACCGACATCGGGTCGCTCGCCGCGCCGGACGGCACGCAAGCCATCGGCCCATCGGACATCGCGTTCCGCAACGGCGAGGCTTATGTAACGGTCGGCCTGGGTGCCGACCCGGCGATGCGCGATCAGCTTCCCCTGCTCGGCAGGAAGACCAACGGCTGGCTGCTGAAGAGCGGATGGCACGGGCTCGTCGGCGCCGCGGACGTCGCGCGGTTCGAGGCGAAGAACGACCCGGACAAGGCCGGGCCGGACAGCAACCCGAATTCGGTCGTGGCCGAACGGCGCGGCCAGGCCGTGGTCGACGCGGGCGGCAACACCCTGCTGTGGGTCAAGCACAGCAAGATCCGCGTGCTGGCGAAGTTCCCGGAGCGCACGATCGTCGCGCCGGACTTCCTGGGTCTCCCGCCAGGGACGAAGATCCCGTTGCAGTCGGTGCCGACGTCCGTGGCCAAAGGTCCGGACGGCGCCTACTACGTCGGTGAGCTGACCGGCTTCCCGTTCCCGCATGGCAAGGCGCGGGTGTACAAGGTCAAGCCGGGCCACGAACCCAAGGTGGTGGCCTCCGGCTTCACCAACGTCATCGACATCGGCTTCCACCACGGAAAGCTCTACGTGCTGGAAATCGCGCACGCCGGGCTGCTGAACGCCGAGCAGGACCCACGCGGCGCGCTGTACCGGGTGGGGCACCACGGCAAGAAGCTGATCAAGCACACCGGCCTGGTGATGCCGGGCGGGCTGGCCCTGCGTGGCGGCAACGCCTACATCTCCAACTGCAGCGTGTGCCCGGCGGACGGCAGCTCGCCGCTCGGCACGGGGCACGTGCTGCGGGTTCCGCTCAAGTGATTCGCGGGTGAGGGTCGACGGCCGAGGCGTCCGGTGGCGTCTCGGCCGTCCGCACGTTCTGGCCGTCGGCAGGTTGTGGGCGCGGCGTGTGGGGATTCCGCTACAGCCGTCGGCAGGTTGTGGGCGCGTCCGGATTCCGCCACAGCCACGCGTGCTCGTGGATCCGGTATGGCGTGGTGGAACTCTCCTGGCGTGCGGCTGCCCTCGCGCGCAGGCACGCATACCCTGGGCGACAGGAGGGCAAATCGCCCAAATGTCGTGGGTGACGCCCACAGGCGTGACGCACCGGCGCACGGTCGATGAGAACGGCCGCCCGACCACGCGTGACGCCCGCGGGCGTCACGCACCGGCCTCTCGCCGCCTGTGCCTCGACGGCGGGGCCGCTTGCCCCGGTGAGCCGGCCGGCACCGGGAGCATTCCTGCGGCGGCTGAAACAATGCAGGGAATCGATCGGAAAGGGAGCGGCTGGTGAACCCGTCGACCGCGCAGGCTCGGGTGATCGTCGACGAGCTGATCCGCAACACGGTCAGCCACGTCGTGCTGTCGCCCGGGTCCCGCAACGCGCCGTTGTCGCTCGCCTTGTACGACGCTGCCGCGGCCGGCCGGATCGAACTGCATGTGCGGATCGACGAACGGTCCGCGGCGTTTCTCGCCCTGGGCATCGCGGCACGCACCGGCCGCCCGGCCGCAGTGGTGTGCACGTCGGGCACCGCCGCCGCCAACTTCCACCCGGCGGTGCTTGAGGCGGACCGGGCGGGCGTCCCGCTCATCGTGCTGACCGCCGACCGGCCGCCGGAGCTGCGTGCCGCGGGCGCCAATCAGGTCATCGAACAGAACAAGCTGTACGGCGACGCGGTCCGTTACTTCGCCGAGCTGGCGGTGGCGGGTGAGCACGCAGGCCAGAACGCCTATTGGCGCAGCCAGATCTGCCGTGCCTGGAGCGCCGCCTACGGGGAGTGGCGGTCCGGGCCGGTGCATCTCAACATCCCGTTCCGCGAGCCGCTGGTGCCGGACGGCGACGACGAATGGAGCGAATCGCTGGACGGTCGCCCGAACGGCCAGCGCTGGACCGAGCTGCCGGACTACGGCGCGGCGCCGGCTTTCGTGATCCCGTCGACCAGGACCGGGCTGGTCGTCACGTGCGATTCCGGTACGTCCGCGGTGAGCGAATGGGCGGCGGAGCACTCCTGGCCGATCATGGCGGAGACCGGGCCCGCCGGGTTGTCCGGGGATTCGGCCGTGACCACCGGTCCGTGGCTGCTCGGCGTGCCGGAGTTCGTCGCCGCGCACCGGCCGGAGCAGGTGCTGTGCATCGGCCGCCCGACCGTGTTCCGGCAGGTGCAGGCGCTGCTCGCCGACGCGGACGTGGAAGTGCTGCTGGTGCGCCCGGACACCGACTGGCCGACCCCCGCGCACAACGTCCGCCAGGTCGGTCAGTGGTTCGCCGAACCGAGCAAACCCGCCGACCAGCAGTGGCTGCAGCGGTGGCAACGGGCCGATCGGCTGGCACGCGAAGCGGTCGCGCGCACCCTGGCCGCCGAGCCGTGGCCGAACGGGCCTGCCATCGCGGCCGAGGTGCTTGCCACGATCCCGGACGGTTCGCTGCTGGTCGTCGGCTCGTCCAACCCCACGCGGGACATCGCGCTGGCTGGCGGTCCGGCGCGGCCGGGGATTGTGGTGCATCGCAATCGGGGCGTGGCGGGCATCGACGGGACCGTGTCCACCGCTGTCGGCGCCGCGCTGGTGCACAGCGCGCACGGGCGTCCCGCCTACGCGCTGGTGGGCGATCTGACGTTCCTGCACGACATCAACGGCCTGCTGCTGGGGCCGAGTGAGAAGCGCCCGGACTTGACCGTCGTGGTGGTCAACGACGACGGCGGAGGGATTTTCTCGCTGCTTGAGCAAGGAGACGACGAGCACGTCGACCGCTTCGAGCGGGTGTTCGGTACCCCGCATGGCGCTGACCTGGGAGCACTGTGCGCGGGGTACGGAGTGCCTTACCAGCTGGTGCGGACGCGTGAGGAGTTCCGAGACGTCCTGCACCCGGCTCCCGGTTTGCGCGTGGTGGAGGTGCGGATCGACCGGTCCGCGCGGCCGATGTTGCACGAGCGGCTGCAGGCCGCGGTCGCCGAAGCGGTGGCCACGCTCAGCGCGTGACGCGGGACGTGCGGAAACGTTTGGTTCCGCTATGGTGCGCATCACTCAGCGCGTGACGCGGGCTGGGACGTGGCGACGAGCTGACGGACCTTGGTCGTGGGCCCCGGTGACCAGTGACCGTGCGGCTCGGTGGCTCGCCTACCGTCTGTGCGCGCGATCGTTGCGGCCGGGCCGAAGTGCGAAAGGGCAAAGCGCGCTGTGGCCACGGTGCTCGAGCTCCATGACGTGATCGATCCGGCGGATACCCGTCAGCTGCGTGCCCGCCCGTCGCGTAACAGCCGCCGGTGACGACGACGCGTGCGGCACCCGGGGTGCGAGTGCCGTCCGGGCCGTTACCCTCAGCGAATGACCAACCAGACGGATGCCAGGCAAGCGGACCGGCGGCGACGGTTGCTGCGCTTGATCGTGCTCGGGGTGGCTGGTCTGGTGACGGTGATGGCCGCCGTGCTGGTCGTGGCCGCCTACCGCAACGACGCGGCCATCGAGGCCAATCGGGTCGCGGCGAACGCCCAAGTGATCTCCCAGGACTGGGCCAGGACCACGGTGCGGTTCACCGGACCGGACGGCCGGGTGTTCATCTCCCAGGACGGCGTGCTCTACCCCGGCGGCCTGGTCGAGGGTCAGCGGCTGCTGGTGGAGTACGACGGCACCAATCCGAACCTGGTGCGGGTCGCCGGACGGACGGCCGATCTCACCTTGCTCCCAGCGGGCAGCACGGTGGTGATCACGTGGCTGGTGGCCGCCCCGCTGCTGTGGTGGCTGCGGCCGAAGCGCTCCGGTGGTACGGGGAGCGTTGATGCGGCCGCCGGGACAAGCAGCGAAGACAAGGTCGGTGACAATTCCGGCGACAACGCCGGTGACAGTGCCGACGACAATGCCGGCGACAATGCCGACGAGAAGGTCGACGACAAGGCGGAGGAGAAGACTGCCGGGAAACCCGGCGAGACAGCCGACAGGAAGGCCGACGGCGATCCGCACCCGGCCGATGCGACGCGAAACTCGACATTCGTGACCGAGGATTAGGCCGGTTCTTGGGCCGATGGGGGACGACTCGGCACATCGGCTGGTCAATGTCGGTCCGGCTCGCTAGGTTCGCCATCGCGACTATCAGGGAGGTATGTCGCGAATTCGGAGGTCACCATGAGCCTGAGGAAACGGGCCGGATTCACCGCGGCCGCCACGGGGCTGACCGTCCTGTTGCTGTCGTCCACCGCGAGCGCCGCCCCCGGGGCGGGTAGTCCGGGGCTGGGGGATCCTTACTATCCGCTCGACGGAAATGGCGGATATGACGTCAGGCATTACGACATCAGTGTGACGTATCAGCCGAAGACCGATCGGCTTTCCGGTACCACGACGATTCTCGCCAAGGCGAAGCAGGACCTCGGCCAGTTCAATCTGGACTTCCTGCTGAACGTGGAATCGGTGTGGGTCAACAACCGCCCGGCGAAATTCACCACCGACGGTGGCGAGCTGGTCGTCGACCCGGCGCAGGATCTGCGCAAGGGCAGTCCGATGCTGGTCGTGGTCAAGTATTCGGACACGCCGCACAAGTACGAGCTGTACGGCTACAACGCGTGGAAGCAGACTTCGACCGGGGCGTTGGCGGTCGACCAGCCGCACATCGCGCCCTGGTGGTTCCCGTCGAACAACCATCCGACGGACAAGGCGACGTTCACCATCTCGGTCGCCGCGCCGAAGGGCCTCGAGGTGATCTCCAACGGCACCTTGATCGCCACCACCCAGCGCACCGACGGCATGGTGCGCTGGCACTGGGTCAGCAAGCAGCCGATGGCCACGTACCTGGCTTTCATGGCGATCGAGGACTACGACATCACCGAAGGCGTGGGGCCGGACGGCAAGCCGTACCTCAACGCATACGCCAAGGATCTGGAGTGGCCCAGCGCCGCTCGGGCGAGCGTCGAACGCACGCCGGAAATCACCGAGTTCCTGGAGACGAAATTCGGCAAGTATCCGTTCGAGACCAATGGTGGCGTCGTCTCCAGCAACGTCGGGTTCGCGCTGGAGACGCAAACCCGACCGGTCTACGATGCCAGGTTCTTCGCCGGCGGCTCCAACACCTACGTGGTCGCGCACGAGCTCGCGCACCAGTGGTACGGCGACTCGGTGTCGCTGAAGTCGTGGGACGAGATCTGGCTCAACGAAGGCTTCGCCTCCTACGCGGAATGGATGTGGTCGGAGGAGCAGGGCCAAGGCACGACGGACGAGATCGCGGAATACATCTACAGCGCGTACGACGCGGACGACCCGTTCTGGACCGTGTTGCCGGGCGACCCGGGTGCGGAGAACCAGTTCCACTCCGCGGTGTACGACCGGGGCGCGATGGCGGTCCACGCGCTGCGCAAGGCGATGGGCGACAAGGCCTTTTTCAAGCTGCTGAAGAAGTGGCCGAAGAAGAACCGCAACGGCTGGGGCAGCACGCCGGAGCTGATCAAGCTGGCCGAGCGGCTGTCCGGCAAGCAGCTCGACGAGGTGTTCCAGACCTGGCTGTACACCCCGAGCAAGCCGGCCACCAGCCCCAACGGTGAGCTGGCCGAGGCAACAGCTGCCGTCCGATCCGCGCAGGCGGAGCAGGCACAGGTCAAGGAGCCGAAGTCGCTGGCCAAGATCAAGCGGACGCACGCGTTGCTGCATCAGCGGGATGCGGCACACAACTAGCCGAACGATGCCGTTGGCGGGCCGTGCGGCGTGCGGCCGGAACGGACCGCCAACGGCGCACGTCGGATCGGACATGCGTGGCAAAGCACACATGTTGCAGGCGGCCGTGCTGTTGGCACTGCTGATGATGCTGCACGCGCTGACCAGCGCCATGCCTACTGAGCCCAGGCGCGACTCGGAGGCGAGTGCACGGCGGGGCGTCGACCCCACGGATGTGCGCACGAACGCACGTCCCTGAGACCCCTGCCTCGCCATACGCGGGCTTACCGGGACGCCTGGCCCAAGCGGGTTACCGGTGCCGCCGCCCAGCCCGGGTGTGGGCTCTCTGCCCGGGCGCGGTGGCGGATCTGGTGAAGTACGGCCGCTGGGTACGGGGCACGTTCCCTTTCCGGGCGCGGTGGCGTCCCGGCTGACTGCGGTGCTCCTCCGGCACGGTGGCGGTCCGGACCTGGCCACGGCGGCCAGGTCCTCGTAGGCCCGGCGGGGGCCGGGCGGGATGCGGGTCGGTGCTAATGCCTCAGGCGGGTCTCGGCGCGCAGCCGGCTCTTGGCGCGGTCGTCCGGGAGGGTTTGAACGGCCGCAGGTGGGTTGTCTTGGTGTCGGCCCGGCGTGGCCGTGACGGTGCTCTCCTACGTTGATGCTTCGGCGTGTTGGCCGGTCTGCTTGGGTGCCCGGCCTCGGACGGTTGCTGGCCTCGTCACCCAGCCGCGGTGCGGGCGGTCTGTCCGGCACCGTGGAGTCCTGGCTGAGGTGCGGATGCGGGCGCTTCGTCCGGGCGCGGGTGTTCTGGCCGGGGCAGGTTCGTGCGCACCGGCTCACTCGGGACTCGGTGTGTTGGCGTGGCGGGGGATGCCGCAGGTCGAGGGCTCGGTGTGCCCGGCTGGGCCTCGGGGGTCGAGGCCCAGCCCCGTGCTGGCGCCTGGGCGCAGGCCTCAGTGATCGACCTTCGCGGCGACCTCGGCCAGCTGAGCGGTTCGGGCACCGTGCCAGGATGCGCGGTTCGGCACCGCGTCAGGATCGCGTCGGTTCCAAGCGCGGCGGGGCGATGGTGCTCGTGCGCGTTCTGCTGACCTGCCGTGCACGGACGGTGACCGGCGAGACCCGTCGGCCAGGGCCCGCTGACCAGGGCGACTAGGCTGGCCCCATGGTGCGCGCCAGCCTGGACAAGAATCCGCGCGAAGTCGCCGCGATGTTCGACGGCGTCGCGAAGGGCTACGACCGAGCGAACTCGTTCATGACGTTCGGGTTCGATCGCCGGTGGCGCGTGTTCACCAGCCGCACGTTGGATGCCCGGCCCGGGGAGAAGGTGTTGGACCTGGCCGCCGGCACCGGAGTGTCCACCGTGGAGTTCGGTCATGCCGGCGCCTGGGTGGTGGCCGCCGACTTCTCCCTCGGCATGCTGCAGCAGGGGAAGCGGAAGCGGCCGGGCCTGCCGATGGTCGCCGCCGACGCGTTGCACCTGCCGTTCGCCGACGAGGCGTTCGACGCCGCGACCATCTGCTTCGGCCTGCGGAACTTCGTCGACCCGGGTGCGGCTTTGCGGGAGATCGCGCGGGTGGTGCGGCCCGGTGGCCGGCTGGTGATCTGCGAGGTGTCCACGCCGCCGTTCGCTCCGATCCGCTACCTGCACCGCAAGGTGCTGCTGCAACTGCCCAAGTGGATCGGCAAGCGCGCCTCGTCCAATCCCGAGGCGTACTCGTACCTGTCCGAGTCGTCCGCTGCCTGGCCCGCGCAGCGCGAACTCGGGGAGATCATCGCCGCGGCAGGCTGGGAAGACGTCGAGTGGATCAACCTGACATTCGGCGTCGTCGCGGTGCACCGAGCCGTCAAGCCGGCCAGACCCCAGGCCGCGCCGGAGGCCGCGCGCACCGACCAGCCGGCTCGCGAGCCCGAGTCAGCCGCACCGCAAACGCGCTGACGAGCGCGCTCGACTCTGGATCCTGCCAAGCGGCGACCGGAGTGGCGACCGGAGTGTTGCCTCGCTTTGCGGACTGCCGGGTACCTCTCAGGTCACAACGCGCGGAATTGCCGTGAGTGTGACCTCTACAGTTGCGTCTATGACGCAGAGCAGCAGCAGGCGCGGCCCGATGGACGACGCCGAGGTGATCGTTGTTGGTGCAGGTCCGGCGGGGTCGACCGCGGCGACGTATCTCGCTCGTGCCGGGCTGGACGTGCTGCTGCTGGAGAAGACCACCTTCCCGCGCGAGAAGGTCTGCGGCGACGGGCTCACCCCGCGCGGGGTCAAGCAGCTGATCGACCTCGGCATCGACACCCGCGAGGAAGCCGGCTGGGTGCACAGCACCGGACTGCGCATCCTGGCCGGCGACATCACGCTGGAACTGCCGTGGCCGGAGCTCACCAGCTATCCGCCGTACGGCGTCTCCCGCACCCGGCACGACTTCGACCACCTGCTGGCGCAGACCGCCCAGAAGGCAGGAGCCCGGCTGTACGAGAAGACCAACGTCACCGAGGCCGTGGTCGAGCGCGGCCGGGTGGTCGGGGTCAAGGCACTGGTCGGGCCGGAGCGGCAGCCGGTGACGTATCGCGCACCGTTGGTGCTGGCCGCCGACGGGGTCAACGCGAAACTGGCCCGAAGTGTGGGCATCGAGCGCAACGACAAGCGGCCGATGGGCGTGGCCGTGCGCCGGTACTACCGGAGCCCGCGCCACAACGAGCCGTTCATCGAGGGCCACCTCGAGCTGTGGGATCGCCGTGACCCGAAGAACCCCCGGCTGCTGCCCGGGTACGGCTGGGTCTTCCCGTTGGGCGACGGCACGGTGAACGTCGGTCTGGGCGTGCTGTCCACCTCCCCGGCTTTCCGGAACACCGACTACCGCGCACTGCTGCGCACGTGGCTGGAATCCACACCGGAGGAGTGGGGCCTCCGCGAGGAGAACGCGGTGGGCAAGATCGGCGGTGCCGGGCTGCCCATGGGTTTCAATCGCACCCCGCACTACAAGGACGGCTTGCTGCTGCTCGGCGACGCGGGTGGCATGGTGAGCCCGTTCAACGGCGAAGGAATCGCCGCGGCCATGGAATCCGCCCAGCTGGCCGCCGAACACGTGGTGCAAGCCCTGGCCCGGCCGGCCGGACCGTCCCGGGAGCGGGCCCTGCACGGCTACACGATCGCCCTGCGGGAACGCATGGGCGGCTACTACCGGCTCGGCAACGCCTTCGCCAAAGCCATCGGCAAGCCCACGGTCATGCGCGTCGCCACCCGCTACGGCCTGCGGATCAACAAGCTCATCCCGCTGATCTACAAGGGCCTGTCCGGCTGCTACGACGCCCGCGGTGGGGACGCGGTGGACCGCTTGATCGCGGCGGCCTCGCGCATCACCCCGGCGCCACGCTAGGCCCACGCGGCGCCACAGAAGCAGCGCGGCCCCCGGCCCGGGCCACCACCGAGCGCAGGGCAGAGGGCTCCCGGGGCAGGCACAGGGCAGGGGCAGGCCGTCGGCCACCGAAGCCAAGGCAGGTGCGGACTCCCGGCCCGGGTCGCTCATCGAGTGCGGGTCAGGTGTGGATTTTCTGGGGATCGCGTTCTCGGCCGGGCAGAGGGCGGCGTGATTTTCGGGCGGTGTTGCCATCGGGGGTCGCAGTCGGACGCCGGACGGTGTGGACTCCCGCCTCAGGTCGCCACTGAACGCGGGGTGGGCGTATCTCCCGCCCCGGGCCGCCACCGAACACGGGCGTGTGTTCTCCCGATCCGGGGCGCCCATCTAACGCGGGCCAGGTGTGGACTTCCTGTGATCGTGTTCTCAGCCGGGCAGAGGGCGGCGTGATTCTTCGGCCCGTGTCGTCATCGGGCATGGGCTGGCGGGGCTTCCCGGGGGTGGGTCGCAGTCGGACGCCGGGCGGTGTGGACTCCCGCCTCAGGTCGCCACTGAACGCGGGGTGGGCGTGTGCCCCGCCCCGGGCTGCCACTGAACGCGGGGTGGGCGTGTCTTCCGACCCGGGCTCCCACTGAACGCGGGGTGGGCGTGTCTCCCGCCCCGGGCTGCCACCGAACACAAGGAGCGCGGTCTCCCGGGTCGGCCACGACCGAACACGAGAAGACAGGCAGGCTCCCCCTGGCCGGGCACGACGGCTCAGCGACCTGGCGAGCGGTCGGCCCAGACGGCAGCCAACGGGCTCCCGGGACCGGTCACGGCCGAGACCCACCCGGCCGACCAGCCGACGCAAACTCGAGCCGCCCGTGACGCAGCAGTGGACGGCGGGTGGGTCGGTTCGTCTCCCACCGCACGCCGCCCAGCCCTCGATGCCCAAGCCGGCCTCGATGACCGGTTGCTCCGTGCCGCGTTCACGCCGCCTGGCCCGGCGTGGATCGCAGCGGGAGATCGGGCATCGCAGCGAGTTGCCCACGAGCGTTCTGGCGCCCGCCTGCGGCAGTCGGATCCCCAGCCCGTGTGAGTCTGCGCACCCCATCCACTCGCTGCCCGCTCCTCGGCAGCCCCGGAGCACGGCCGTCGTGGCCGCTGGCGACACCGTTCCACGAGGTCTGGACCGTGCGACCGTCCGGTGGGCCCACACTGCCCCGGGTATCTGCCGACCCGCGACCGATCCGCCGTTTTCCCTGTTCAGAAGCCCGCCGATGATCATGAGGGCAAGACTGGGGGACCCACGGGATACCCGGGCGACAGAAGAGTTATGGTCGTCCTACACTGCCTCTACAGCCGTTTGTGAAGACCTTCACAACGCGAGCGGACACGCTCGTGAAGAATTTCACAAGCGTGTCGAGGAAGGACGGAGTCGTCATGCCGGACACGGCGACCGCGGCAAGCGGACTTGGTACCTACCTGCCGCTGGTGTTGCTGCTTCTGTTGTCCTTCGGTTTCGCGGTCTTCTCCGTGACGATCGCTCCGCTGGTCGGCCCGAAGCGCTACAACAGGCAGAAGCTGCAGCCGTACGAGTGCGGAATCGAACCGTCGCCGCAGCCGGTGGCCGGTGGCGGCCGGATCCCGGTCAAGTTCTATCTGACCGGGATGCTGTTCATCCTGTTCGACATCGAGATGGTGTTCCTCTACCCGTACGCCGTGGCCGCTGACGCGGTGGGCATGTTCGGGTTCATCGCGGTCACGATCTTCATCGTCGCGATCACCATCCCGTACGTCTACGAGTGGGCGAGGGGCGGTCTGGAATGGGACTAGAGGAAAAGCTGCCCAGCGGCGTCCTGCTGGCCAGTGTGGAGAAGCTGGCCAACTGGGCGCGCCGCTCGTCGCTGTGGCCCGCCACGTTCGGCCTGGCCTGCTGCGCCATCGAGATGATGACCACCGGCGCGCCGCGCTACGACCTGAGCCGGTTCGGCATGGAGGTCTTCCGCGCTTCGCCCCGGCAGGCCGACCTGATGATCGTCGCAGGCCGGGTGAGCCAGAAGATGGCCCCGGTGCTGCGGCAGATCTACGACCAGATGGCCGAGCCGAAGTGGGTGCTGGCCATGGGCGTGTGTGCCTCGAGCGGGGGCATGTTCAACAACTACGCGATCGTCCAGGGTGTCGACCACATCGTCCCGGTCGACATGTACCTCCCTGGCTGCCCGCCCCGGCCGGAGATGCTGATCGACGCGATCCTGAAGATCCACGAGAAGATCAAGCACGAGCCGCTCGGCCCGGCGCGGGCCAGGCTCAAGGCCGAACGCGGTGAAGAGCTGGCGCTGCCGCCGTCCTCGCTGCGGTACGCGCGCAAGAAGGACCGCAAGGAGCGGGAAGCCGCCATCCCGCCGAACGAGCGGGAAGGCAAGCGCCGCAGCACGATCCCGCTGGAATTGCTGGAGCAATGACGCCGTGACCGACAAGCCCGAATCTGACGCCACCCCACCACCACAGCAGCAGTCGGCCGAGGCTGCCGCCAACACCGACCCCCAGCCGGGCACCGCGGGCTCGTCCGCCGACCGGCCGGGCGCCGGGCTGGAGCCGCGTGGGGCAGAACCCGCACGCGCGATCGTCGCGGGCCGCGAGCGCCGCGGCATGTTCGGCGTGCAAGGAACCGGTGACACGTCGGGCTACGGAGGCCTGCGCCTGCCCGCCTACACCCCGCCGGCGTCCGAGCGCCCCTACGGCGGCTGGTTCGACGCGTTCGCCGACGAGTTCTACGCCGCGCTCAACGACGCGGGCATTGACCCGTCGGTGATTCAGCAGACCACGGTCGACCGGAACGAGATCACCTTCTACGTCAAGCGCGAAGCCATTGTGGACGTCTGCCGCGTGCTGCGCGACGACGAGGGCCTGCGGTTCGAGCTGTGCAGCTCGGTCTCCGGCGTCGACTACGGCGTGGACGTCCCCCAGCGGCTGCACGTGGTCTACCACCTGACGTCGATGACCTACCGGCGGCGGATCCGCCTGGAGGTCGCGCTGGACGTCGACGACCCGCACGTGCCGTCCATCGTCGAGGTCTACCCGACGGCCGACTGGCAGGAGCGCGAGACCTACGACATGTTCGGCATCGTCTTCGACGGCCACCCGGCGCTGACCCGAATCCTGATGCCGGACGACTGGGACGGCTTTCCGCAGCGCAAGGACTACCCGCTCGGCGGGATCCCGGTGGAGTACAAGGGCGCCGAGATTCCGCCGCCCGACCAGCGGAGGGCGTACTCATGACGGAGAAGACGACGCACGGCGCCCAGCGGCTCAGCGACGTCACCACCGGTACCGACACCACCGAGCGTGGCAGCACCAGCGACCCCTACGCCCCGTCCAGGGAGACCACCGAGGGCCGGGTCTACACCGTCACCGGCGGCGACTGGGACGAGGTGATGGCCGACGTCAGCGGTGACGAGAAGATCATCATGAACCTCGGCCCGCAGCACCCGTCCACGCACGGCGTGCTGCGGCTGATCGTCGAGCTGGAAGGCGAGACGGTCACCGACCTGCGTTCGGTCGTCGGCTACCTGCACACCGGCATCGAGAAGAACGTCGAGTACCGCACCTGGACCCAGGGCGTCACGTTCGTGACGCGCATGGACTACCTGTCCCCGCTGTTCAACGAGGCGGCCTACTGCATGGGCGTGGAGCGGCTGCTCGGCATCGAGGCGCCGCAGCGGGCCCAGGTCATCCGGGTGCTGCTGATGGAGATCAACCGGATCGGCTCGCACCTGGTGGCCATCGCCACCGGCGGTATGGAGCTGGGCGCGCTGACCGGCATGACCGCCGGTTTCCGCGAGCGGGAAGAGGTGCTGCACCTGCTGGAGTACCTGACCGGTCTGCGGATGAACCACGCGTTCATCCGGCCCGGCGGGGTGGCGCAGGACGTGCCGGAGGACGCGGTCGAGAAGATCCTCGACTTCTGCAAGGTCATGGACAAGCGGCTGCCGGAGTACGACCGGCTGCTCACCGGCCAGCCGATCTGGCAGAACCGGCTCAAGGGCATCGGCTACCTGCCGGTGGACGCCTGCCTGGCGCTCGGTATCACCGGCCCGGTGCTGCGCTCCGCCGGACTGCCGTGGGACCTGCGCAAGACCGAGCCGTACCTCGGCTACGAGACCTACGACTTCGAGGTGCCCACCGACACCGCGGCCGACTGCTACGCCCGGTACCTGATCCGGGTGGAGGAGATGCACCAGTCGCTGCGCATCATCCGGCAGGCCGCCGAGCGGCTGAAGGAGCCGGGCCCGGTGATGGTGGAGGACCGCAAGATCGCCTGGCCTGCGCAGCTGTCCATCGGCTCGGACGGCATGGGCAACTCGCTCGAGCACGTCCGCAAGATCATGGGCCAGTCGATGGAGTCGCTGATCCACCACTTCAAGCTGGTCACCGAGGGCTTCCAGGTGCCGCCCGGCCAGGTGTACTCCCCGGTGGAGTCCCCGCGCGGCGAACTGGGCTACCACATGGTCTCCGACGGCGGCACGCGTCCGCTGCGCGTGCACGTGCGCGAACCGAGCTTCGTCAACCTGCAGGCCATGCCTGCGATGACCGAGGGCGGGATGGTCGCCGACATCATCGCCGCCGTGGCTTCGCTGGACCCGGTGATGGGAGGCTGTGACCGGTGACTCAGGCACCCGAGACGGTTTTCGGCGACGACATCGTCGCCAAGGCGCAGGAGCTCAAGGGGCGCTATCCCGAGTCCCGTTCGGCCCTGCTGCCCATGCTGCACCTGGTGCAGTCGGTGCAGGGCTACGTCAGCCGCGAGGGCATCGCCTTCTGCGCCGAGCAGCTCGGCCTGACCGAGGCCGAAGTGTCCGCGGTCGCGACCTTCTACACCATGTACAAGCGCCGCCCGTGCGGTGAGCACCTGGTCAGCGTGTGCACCAACACGCTGTGCGCGGCGATGGGCGGTGACGCCATCTACAAGAAGCTCAGCGAGCACCTCGGCGTCGGCCACGAGGAGACCGCCGGTGAGCCGGGCGAGCCGGGCTCGATCACGCTCGAGCACGCCGAGTGCCTGGCGGCGTGCGACCTGGCCCCGGTCATCCAGGTCAACTACGAGTACTTCGACAAGCAGACCGTCGAGTCCGCCGTCGAACTGGTCGACAAGCTGCGCAACGGGGAACGGCCCAAGCCGACCCGGGGCGCCGAGCTGACCGACTTCAAGACCGCCGAACTGCAGCTGGCCGGGTTCTTCCCGGAGGACGAGGAGCGGTTCGCTGCGGATGTGGACGGGCCGTCGGCCGCCGAGGAGACCCTGCGCGGTGCGGCGTTGGCCCAGGAGCGCGGCTGGATCGCGCCCCCGATGCCGGAGGAGGGATCGCGTGGCTGACACAGCGTCCAAGACCGACCCGCTCACGCCGGTGCTGACCAAGCGCTGGCTGTCCCCGAAGTCGTGGCGGCTGGCCACCTACGAGCAGCTCGAGGGCTACACCGCGATCCGCAAGGCGCTGCGCATGACGCCGGAGGAGATCGTCGAGCTGGTCAAGGAGGCCGGCCTGCGCGGCCGCGGCGGCGCGGGCTTCCCGGCGGGCGTGAAGTGGTCGTTCATGCCGCAGAACGAGGACAAGCCGCACTACCTGGTGATCAACGCCGACGAGGGCGAGCCGGGCACGTGCAAGGACGTCCCGCTGATGATGGCGGACCCGCACTCGCTCATCGAGGGGTGCATCATCGCCTCCTACGCGATGCGCGCGCACCGCTGCTTTATCTACGTGCGCGGTGAGGCGCTGCACTGCATCCGCAGGCTGAACAGCGCGATCCGGGAGGCCTACGCCGCCGGGTACCTGGGCAAGAACATCCTGGACAGCGGCTTCGACCTGGACATCACCGTGCACGCAGGAGCCGGCGCGTACATCTGCGGCGAGGAGACGGCGCTGCTGGACTCCCTGGAGGGCCGCCGCGGGCAGCCGCGGCTCAAGCCGCCGTTCCCGGCCGCCGCCGGCCTGTACGCCAAGCCGACCACGGTGAACAACGTGGAGACCATCGCCACCGTGCCGTACATCATCAACGGCGGCGCGGACTGGTTCCGCTCCATGGGCACCGAGAAGTCGCCCGGCCCGAAGATCTACTCGATCTCCGGGCACGTCGAACGGCCCGGTCAGTACGAGGCCCCGCTGGGCACCACGCTGCGCCAGCTGCTGGAGATGGCGGGCGGCATGAAGGACGGCATCCCGCTGAAGTTCTGGACCCCCGGCGGGTCGTCCACGCCGCTGCTGACCGCCGCCCACCTGGACGTGCCGCTGGACTTCGAAGGCGCCGCCGAGGCCGGGTCGATGCTGGGCACCACCGCGGTGATGGTGTTCAACGAGACCGTGTCGGTGCCGTGGGCGGTGATGAAGTGGACCAAGTTCTACGAGCACGAGTCCTGCGGCAAGTGCACGCCGTGCCGGGAGGGCACCTATTGGCTGGCCCAGATCCTGGAGCGGCTGGTCGAGGGCCGGGGCACCGAAGAGGACATCGAGACCATGCTCGACGTCTGCGACAACATCCTCGGCCGTTCGTTCTGCGCGCTCGGTGACGGCGCGGTGAGCCCGATCCAGAGCGGCATCAAGTACTTCCGGGACGAGTTCGTGGCGCTGTGTGAAGCCAACAAGCGCGAGCTGGTGGGAGCCTCGGCATGACACTTGCGCACCAGAAGCCTTCCGAGACGGCGCAGACCGAGGTGCCCGAGGGGCACGTGCGGCTGACGATCGACGGCCAGGAGGTCATCGCACCGAAGGGTGAGCTGGTCATCCGCACCGCCGAGCGGATGGGCATCGTCATCCCGCGGTTCTGCGACCACCCGCTGCTCGACCCGGCGGGCGCCTGCCGCCAGTGCCTGGTCGAGGTGTCCATGGGCGGGCGGCCCATGCCCAAGCCGCAGGCGTCGTGCACCATCACGGTCGCCGACGGCATGGAGGTCAAGACCCAGCTGACCTCCCCGGTGGCGGACAAGGCGCAAAAGGGTGTGATGGAGCTGCTGCTCATCAACCACCCGCTGGACTGCCCGATCTGCGACAAGGGCGGCGAGTGCCCGCTGCAGAACCAGGCGATGGCGCACGGCCGCACCGACTCCCGGTTCGTCGACCGCAAGCGCACGTTCCCCAAGCCGCTGAAGATCTCCACGCAGATCCTGCTGGACCGGGAGCGCTGCGTGCTGTGCCAGCGCTGCACCCGGTTCTCCCAGCAGATCGCCGGCGACCCGTTCATCGACCTGCTGGAGCGCGGGGCGCAGCAGCAGATCGGCACGTCGGAGACCGCCGAGCTGGAGAAGTCGGCGTCGCACACCCCGGACGGCACGCCGTTCCAGTCGTACTTCTCCGGCAACACCATCCAGATCTGCCCGGTGGGCGCGCTGACCTCGGCGCAGTACCGGTTCCGGTCCCGGCCGTTCGACCTGGTGTCCTCGCCCAGCGTCTGCGAGCACTGCTCGTCCGGCTGCGCGGAGCGCACCGACTTCCGCCGCGGCCGCATCATGCGGAAGCTGGCCGGCGACGATCCGGACGTCAACGAGGAGTGGATCTGCGACAAGGGCCGGTTCGCCTTCCGCTACACCACTGCGCGGGACCGGATCCGCAAGCCGCTGGTGCGCGGGGAGGACGGCGAGCTGCACGAGGCGTCGTGGCCTGAGGCCATGCGGCTGGCCGCGGAGGCGCTGCTGAAGGCGCGGGACGGCAAGGGCATCGGTGTGCTGACCGGTGGCCGCCTGACGCTGGAAGACGCCTACGCGTACCAGAAGTTCGCCCGCGTCGCCGCGCGCACCAACGACATCGACTTCCGCGCTCGCGCGCACTCCGCCGAGGAGCTGCAGTTCTTGGCTGCGCAGGTGGCCGGCACCACCCCGGAGCACGTCAGCTTCGCGTCGCTGGAGAAGGCGCCGATCGTGCTGTGCGTGGCCTTCGAGCCGGAGGACGAGGCGCCGATCGTGTTCCTGCGGCTGCGCAAGGCGGCCCGCAAGATGGGCACCCGGGTGGCTTTCGTCGGGCAGTGGACCACCTCGTCGGTGCGCAAGACCTCCGGCGAGCTGCTGGCCTGTGAGCCCGGCGGCGAGGCCGCCGCGCTCGACGGGATCGCCGAGCACGCCAAGGACATCGTCGAGGCGCTGTCCGCCGAGGGCGCGGTCATCCTGGTCGGCGAGCGGGCGGCCACCATGCCCGGGCTGTTCGCCGCGGTGCAGCGGCTGGCCGAACGCACCGGCGCCCGCGTGGCGTGGATTCCGCGCCGGGCGGGTGAGCGTGGTGCGCTGGACGCCGGTGCGGTGCCGACGCTGCTGCCCGGTGGCGCGCCGGTCACCGACGCCGGGGCCCGTGCCGCGCTGGAGAAGCTGTGGCGGCTGCCGGAGGGCTCGCTGCCTGCCGAGCCGGGCCGGGACACCGCGGGAATCCTGGCCGCTGCCGCCGCAGGCGAGCTGGACGCGCTGGTGGTCGGCGGTGTCGACCCGGACGACCTGCCCGACCCGCGGGCGGCGCGCGAAGCGCTGGACAAGGTCGGCTTCGTGCTGAGCCTGGAGATGCGCCCGTCGGCCGTCACCGAGCGGGCCGACGTGGTGCTGCCGATCGCCCCGACCGCGGAGAAGGCTGGCACGTTCCGCAACTGGGAGGGCCGTGACCGGCCGTTCGAGGTCACGCTGCAGAACACCGGCGCGGTGCCGGACTGCCGGGTGCTGGACACCCTGGCGGTCGAGATGGATGTCGACCTGTTCACCCAGACCCCGAAGGCGGCGCGGGCGGACTTCGACCGGGCGGCGAACTCGGTCACCCGCCCGGCGGCCACGCCCGTCGAGGCCGCCCCCGAGGCCGAGCAGGCGAAGGCCGAGACGAACGGCCACGTGAAGCTGTCCACCTGGCGGCAGCTGATCGACAACGGGTCGCTGCAGGTTGAGGAGCCGCACCTGGCGGGTACCGCGCGTCCTGCCGTGCTGCGGCTGAACGAGGCGACCGCGCAGCGGCACGGCATCGTCCCGGGCGAGCCGGCGACGATCCGCACCGAGCGCGGCGAGCTGAGCTTCCCCGCGGAGATCGCCGACCTGCCCGACGACGTGGTGTGGGTGCCGTCCCGCTCGCCCGTGGGCGTGTACGAGGCGCTCGGTGTCGGACACGGCGGCCTGGTGCAGCTGAGCGCGGGCACCGCCGCCGGTGCCGAATCCGCGGAAGGTTCCGCCGGTGAAACGGGAGGTGCGGCGTGAGCACGCTGTTCCTGGCGCAGGCGCAGCAGGAGGCATCGCGCGCCGAAGTGCTGGCCGACGACCCCTGGTGGCTGGTGCTGCTGAAGGTGGTCGTGCTGTTCGCCTTCGGCGTGGTGATGACCCTGTTCATGATCAACTGGGAGCGCAAGGTCGTCGCCCGGATGCAGCACCGCGTCGGCCCCAACCGGGTCGGGCCGGGCGGCTGGCTGCAGTCGCTCGCCGACGGCCTGAAGCTGGCGTTCGTCGAGGAGATCATCCCGGACGGCGCCGACCGCAAGGTCTACTGGCTGGCCCCGGTCATCTCGTCCACCACGGCGTTCGTCGGCTTCGCCGTGCTGCCGTTCGGCCCGAAGGTGACGATCTTCGGCGAGGAGACCTACCTGCAGCTGGTTGACCTCCCGGTGGGTGTGCTGGTGGTGCTGGCCTGCTCGGCCGTCGGCGTGTACGGCGTCGTGCTCGGCGGCTGGGCGTCCGGCTCGCCGTATCCACTGCTCGGTGCGCTGCGCTCGGCGGCCCAGGTGATCAGCTACGAGATCGCGATGGGCCTGAGCCTGGTCGCGGTCATCCTGTACGCGCAGTCGCTGTCCACCGGTGACATCGTGGACGCGCAGCAGAACGGCTGGTTCGCACTGCTGCTGTTCCCCAGCTTCGTGATCTTCGTGATCGCCATGGTCGGCGAGACCAACCGGGCGCCGTTCGACCTGCCGGAGGCCGAGTCCGAGCTGGTCGGTGGCTTCCACACCGAGTACAGCTCGCTGAAGTTCGCGCTGTTCTTCCTCGCCGAGTACGTGAACATGGTGGTGCTGTCCGGCTTCGCCGCCACGCTGTTCCTCGGCGGGTACATGGCGCCATGGCCCATCTCGGCGATCGGCGACGGGTACTTCAACACCGGCTGGTGGCCGGTGCTGTGGTTCCTCGTCAAGATGCTGGCGTTCCTGTTCTTCTACATCTGGCTGCGCGGCACGCTGCCCCGGTTCCGCTACGACCAGTTCATGCGGCTGGGCTGGAAGGTGCTGGTGCCGGTCAGCCTGGCCTGGGTGGTGCTCATCGCCGGGGTGCGGGCGCTGCGCACCGACGGCAACGTCGGCTCCACCGAGATCGTGATCTTCGGCGGCGCCGCGGTGCTGCTCATCGTGCTGCTGACGCTGCTGATCCCGGAACGCAAGGTCGAGGTCACCGACCGCATCCCGCTGGCGGGCAGCGGCTTCCCGGTGCCGCCCGCGGACCTGGAAGTGCCGGAGAAGACACCGCGGCAGCTCGCCCTGGAGAAGGCCGAGCGCAAGCGCAAGCGGCTGGCCAAGGCCGGTGCCGCCAGCACCACGAGCTCGTCGGCCAGTGCCGACAAGGAGGGCAGCGACGATGGGGATGCTTGATCCGATCAAGGGCTTCGGCGTCACCTTCTCGACGATGTTCAAGAAGGTGGTCACCGAGGAGTACCCGGAGGTCTTCTACCCGACTGCCCCGCGGTACCACGGTCGCCACCAGCTCAACCGGCACCCGGACGGCCTGGAGAAGTGCGTCGGCTGCGAGCTGTGCGCGTGGGCCTGCCCGGCGGACGCGATCTTCGTGGAAGGCGCCGACAACACCGAGGAGGAGCGCTACTCCCCCGGTGAGCGGTACGGCAAGAACTACCAGATCAACTACCTGCGCTGCATCGGCTGCGGGTTGTGCATCGAGGCGTGCCCGACCCGCTCGCTGACCATGCTCAACTTCTACGAGCTGGCCGACGACGACCGGCAGAAGTTGATCTACACCAAGGAGGACCTGCTCGCCCCGCTGCTGCCGGGCATGGAGGCGCCGCCGCACCCGATGCGGCTGGGCGACGACGAGCAGGACTACTACGTGCGGGGGCCTGAGCTGGCTCGGCAGGCCGGCCAGGACCGGCAGTCCAGCGAGGTGAGCGCGCAATGAGCTCGATGGTGCTGGCGCAAGCCGCCGGCGAGGTGTCCACCGGGGAAGCCGTCACGTTCTGGATCCTCGGTCCCGCCGCGCTGGCGGGCGGCCTCGGCATGATCTTCAGCCGCAGCGCGGTGCACTCGGCGCTGTGGCTGGTGCTGAGCATGCTCAGCCTCGGCGTGCTGTACATGGTGCAGTCGGCGCCGTTTCTGGGTTTCACCCAGATCATCGTCTACACCGGCGCGGTGATGATGCTGTTCCTGTTCGTGCTGATGATGGCCGGACGGGAGAACGCCGACTCGGTGGTCGAGGTGCTGCGCGGCCAGCGGGTGCTGGCGGCGTTGTTCGGCATCGGCTTCGCCGGGCTGCTGGTCGCCGGGGTGACCAGGGCACTGACCAACGTGACCCCGGCGCCGCAGCTCGACCCGAACAGCCCCACCGGCGGCGGGGCAGGCGGGCTCGGCAGGCTCATCTTCACCGACTACCTGTTCGGCTTCGAGCTCACCGCGATCTTGCTCATCGTGGCCGCGCTGGCCGGTATCGTGCTGGCCACCCGCGACCGCCGCAACGAAGGCGCGAAGAAGACCCAGAAGGAACTGGTCGAGGCGCGCTTCCGCGGTGAGTACAAGCGCAAGACGCCGTTCCCCGGTCCCGGCGTGTTCGCCACCTCCAACTCGGTGGCCACCCCCGCGCTGCTGCCGGACGGCCGGGTGGCGCCCGAGTCGCTGTCCGACCTGATCGAGTCGACCACCGCCGCGCAGCTGATCGCCAAGCACGAGCGGCTTGCCGTCGCGGCCGAGGACGCCAAGCGGGCCGAGCAGGCCAAGGCGCTGGTGAGCGGCTCGTCCGGCCGGGAGGGCTCGCCGGGTGAGGAGGAGGCGAAATGACCCCCACCTACTACCTGCTGCTGTCCGCGCTGCTGTTCACCATCGGCGTGGTCGGCGTGCTGGTGCGGCGCAACGCCATCGTGGTGTTCATGTGCATCGAGCTGATGCTCAACGCGGTGAACCTGACGCTGGTGACGTTCGCCCGGATCAACGGCGAGCTCGACGGCCAGGTGATGGCGTTCTTCGTGATGGTGGTGGCGGCCGCCGAGGTGGTGGTCGGCCTGGCCATCATCATGGCCATCTTCAAGTCCCGCCGGTCGGCCTCGGTCGACGACACCAACCTGCTCAAGTACTGATCATGTGGGGAGATTTGCCGATGTGCTGGCGTAGGGCGCGCGTGACGACTCCCGGAGTGGCATCGTGATCGAAACATCGTGGTTGCTGATCGCCTTCCCCGCGTTCGGCGCGCTCGTGCTGCTGGCTGGTGGGCGACGTACCGACGCCTGGGGCCACTGGCTGGGCTGCGCGACGGTGATCGCGTCGTTCGTGTACGGCCTGATCCTGTTCCTCTCCAGTGACGGATCGACCCAGGACACCACGGTCTTCTCCTGGATTCCGGTGTCCGACCTGCAGGTCGAGTTCGGGCTGCGCATCGACGCGCTGTCGCTGGCCTTCGTGCTGCTGATCACCGGCGTCGGGTCGCTGATCCACATCTACGCCACCGGCTACATGGCCGACGACCCCGGCCGTCGCCGCTTCTTCGGGTACTTCAACCTGTTCGTCGCGGCGATGCTCATCCTGGTGCTCGGCAACGGCTTCGTGACGTTGTACCTGGGCTGGGAAGGCGTCGGCCTGGCCTCCTACCTGCTGATCGGCTGGTACCAGAACAAGCCGGCGGCGGCCACCGCGGCCAAGAAGGCGTTCGTGATGAACCGGGTCGGCGACGTCGGCCTTGCGCTGGCCATCTTCCTGATGTGGTCGCACATCGGGTCGACCCAGTACAGCGAGGTCTTCGCAGGCATCGGCCAGGTGGACCAGAACGTGGTGCTGGCCATCGGCCTGCTGTTGCTGCTCGGTGCGTGCGGCAAGTCCGGCCAGTTCCCGCTGCAGGCCTGGTTGCCGGACGCGATGGAGGGCCCGACCCCGGTCTCCGCGCTCATCCACGCGGCGACCATGGTGACCGCCGGCGTCTACCTGGTGGCCCGGTCCTCCCCGATCTACAACGCGAACCCGGACGCGCAGCTGGCGGTGGCGCTTGTCGGCGCGTTCACCCTGCTGCTCGGCGCGATCATCGGCTGCGCCTACGACGACATCAAGAAGGTGCTGGCCTACTCCACGGTGAGCCAGATCGGGTACATGATGCTGGCCGTCGGGCTCGGTCCGTTCGGCTACGCGCTGGGCATCATGCACCTGCTCACCCACGGCTTCTTCAAGGCGGGGCTGTTCCTCGGCGCCGGGTCGGTCTCGCACGGCATGCACGGCGAGCTGGACATCCGGCGCATGGGCGGCCTGTGGCGGAAGATGCCGATCACGTTCGTCACGTTCGGTCTCGGCTACCTGGCCCTGATCGGCTTTCCGTTCACCGCGGGCTACTTCTCCAAGGACGCCATCATCGCCGCGGCGTTCGGCCAGGAAGGCTGGCGCGGCTGGGTGTTCGGCGGCGCGGCCCTGCTCGGCGCGGGCATCACCGCCTTCTACATGACCCGTCTGGTGCTGATGACGTTCTTCGGCAAGGCCCGCTGGCAGGAGCTGAAGACCGCCGACGGCAAGGAGTACCACCCGCACGAGTCGCCACCGGTGATGACCGTGCCGATGATCCTGCTGGCGGTCGGCTCGGTCGGGGCGGGTGCGTTCCTCGCGCTCGGCGACACGCTGGCGGAGTGGCTGACCCCGTCGGTCGGCACGCTGCAGGAAAGCCACGGCGGCGTGATCGGCCACTCGCTGGTGCCGTTCCTGGTGGTCGGCATCTCCGCCGTCGGTGTGCTGCTGGCCTGGCTGTTCGTGGGCCGCAAGGACGTCCCGGTGGAGCGGCCGCAGCAGGTCAGCGCGGTGGTCCGGGCAGCACGCGCGGACCTGTACGGCAACGCGCTGAACGAGGCGTTGTTCGCCCGCCCAGGCATCTGGCTGTCGCGGGCGCTGGTGTTCGTGGACAACCGTGGCGTGGACGGGTTGGTGAACGGTCTGGCGGCGCTGCTCGGCGGTAGCTCCGGGCGGCTGCGCAGGCTGCAGACCGGGTTCGTCCGGTCTTACGCCCTGACGATGCTGATCGGTGGCTTCGCGCTGGTCGGCGCCCTGTTGATGGTGAGGTTCGGATGACCTGGCTGCTCGCACTCATCCTGCTACCGCTGATCGGCTCGGCGGCGGTCGCCGTGTTGCGGCACAACCGCCGGGTCGCCAAGCTCACCGCGTTCGCCTTCTCGCTGGTCACGCTGGCCATGGTGGTGCCGCTGTGGCTGAGCTACGACCCGGACGGCGAGCGGCTGCAACAGACCACGTCGATCGACTGGATCCCGGCGTGGGGCATCCACATCTCGTTCGGCGTGGACGGCATCGCGCTGGTGATGATCGCGGTCATCGCGGTGCTGGTGCCGATGATCGTGCTGCTGTTCGGCATCACCGACAAGCTGCCCAGGGGCCGCACGCCCGGCGGGTTCCTGTCGCTGATCCTGCTCGAGCAGAGCTTGACCATCGCGGTGTTCGCCGCCACCGACGTCTTCCTGTTCTACGTGCTGTTCGAGGTCATGCTCGTCCCGATGTACTTCCTCATCGGGAACTACGGCGGCTCGAACCGGCAGTACGCGGCGGTCAAGTTCTTCCTGTACTCGTTCCTCGGCGGCCTGATCATGCTGGCGGCGGCGATCGGCGCCTACTCGGTGGCCGCCGACGAGCTCGGCCAGGGCACGTTCGACTGGCAGACGCTGTCCCAGGCGGTGTCGCAGGCGCCGCTGGAGACCCAGACCTGGCTGTTCCTGGGCTTCTTCGTGGCCTTCGCGGTGAAGGCGCCGCTGGTGCCGTTCCACACGTGGCTGCCGGACGCCGCCGGGCAGGCGCCGATCGGGGTGACCGTGCTCCTGGTCGGCGTGCTGGACAAGGTCGGCACGTTCGGTTTCCTGCGTTACAGCCTGCCGATGTTCCCGGACGCCTCGGCCGAGCTGGCGCCGCTGGTGCTGGTGCTGGGCGTGGCGGGCATCCTGTACGCCTCGATCGTGGCCGCGGGCCAGACGGACATGAAGCGGTTCGTCGCGTACGTGTCCATCGCCCACTTCGGCTTCATCGCGCTGGGCATCTTCGCGTTCACCGAGCAGGCGCAGGTGGGCTCGGTGACCTACATGCTCAACCACAGCCTGGCCACCGGCATGCTGATCTTCGTCCTCGGCATGGTGATCGCGCGCGGCGGCTCGACGCAGATCCCGGACTACGGCGGCATGAGCAAGGTGACCCCGCTGCTGGCGGGCTTCCTGCTCGTCGCGGGCCTGTCCACCATGTCGCTGCCCGGCACCAACGCGTTCGTCTCCGAGTTCCTGGTGTTGCTCGGCTCGTTCGCCGCGCAGCCGGTGTACGCGACGCTGGCGACCATCGGCATGATCCTGGCGGCCATCTACGTGCTGTGGCTGTACCAGCGGATCATGCAGGGCCCGGTGCGCGGTGACGCGCTGGTCGGCGCCGGGGGCGGCCCGGGCACCGCGCAGGCGCCCGCAACCGCGGCCCGCAGGGCCATCAAGGACGTGGGCAGCCGCGAGCTGTTCGTGCTGGTGCCGCTGGTCGCGTTGATCATCGGGCTCGGTGTCTATCCGAAGCCGGTGCTGGACACCGTGACCCCGTCGGTGCAACCCACCGTTTCCGTCGGTGAAGGAAGGTAACGAGTGATGGACCTCGCGCAAGGCGGTCCCGCCACTGCGTTGGGCGTGCCGAGTATCGATGTCGCGGCCGTGCTGCCGCTGTTGATCGTCTTCACCGCCGGCGCGGTTGGCGTGCTGTTGGAGGCCGTGCTGCCGCGGAACCAGCGTTGGCCTGCGCAGGTCGCGCTGAGCCTGACGTCGGTCGTCGGCGCGGGTGTGGCGCTGGCGGTGTACGTCACGGGTGATTTCGAGAGCACCACGACGTTCCGTGCCGAGGAGGCATCGTCCGGCGCGCTGGCGGTGGACACCCCGGCACTGTTCCTGTGGGGCACGTTGCTGGTGCTCGGCCTGCTGGCGTTGCTGCTGATCGCCGACCGGTCGGTGGAGCCGGGCGGGGCGTTCGTCAGCAAGGCGGCCCTGCGCGGCGGTGCCGCGGGCGGCACGGACACCCTGACCAAGGAGCAGACGTTCACCGGCATGCAGACCGAGGTCTTCCCGCTGACGCTGTTCGCGCTCGGCGGCATGATGACCTTCTGCGCGGCGAACGACCTGCTCACCATGTTCATCGCGCTCGAGGTGCTGTCGCTGCCGCTGTACCTGATGTGCGGCCTGGCCCGGCGGCGCCGGCTGATCTCCCAGGAAGCCGCGGTCAAGTACTTCCTGCTGGGCGCGTTCGCCTCGGCGTTCTTCCTGTACGGCCTCGGCTTGCTGTACGGGTACGCGGGCTCGGTGAAGCTGGCGGACATCGCCGTCGCGGCGCAGGGCACCGACCGGTCCGACACGCTGCTGTTCGCCGGGCTGGGCCTGCTGGCCATCGGGCTGCTGTTCAAGGGCTCGGTCGGCCCGTTCCACACCTGGACCCCGGACGTCTACCAGGGCGCCCCGACCCCGGTCACCGCGTTCATGGCGGCTTGCACCAAGGTGGCGGCCTTCGGCGGCCTGCTGCGGGTGCTGACTGTCAGCTTCGAGTCGACCTCGTGGGAGTGGCGCAGCGTGCTGTCGGTGGTGGCCGTGGTGTCGATGGCCATCGGCGCCATCCTGGGCCTGACCCAGCGCGACGTGAAGCGGATGATCGCCTACTCGTCCATCGCGCACGCCGGGTTCCTGGTCGTCGGGGCCATGGCGCTGACCGAGGACGGCCTGTCGGCCACGCTGTTCTACCTGCTGGCCTACGGGTTCACCACGCTGGCCGCGTTCGGTGTGGTCTCGCTGGTGCGTGACTCCAGCGGCGAGGCGACGGACCTGTCGGCATGGGCCGGCCTGGCCAAGCGGTCGCCGCTGGTCGCCGCGACGTTCACGGTGCTGCTGCTCGCGCTCGCCGGCATCCCGCTGACCAGCGGCTTCGTCGGCAAGTTCGCGGTGTTCGAGGCCGCGCTGTCCGACGGGATGGCGCCGCTGGTGGTGATCGCCCTGGTGGCCAGCGCCATCGCGGCGTTCTACTACCTGCGCGTGGTGGTGCTGATGTACTTCAGCGAGCCCGCGCCGGACGGCCCCGCGGTGACGGTGCCCGGCGTGTTCACCACGACGGCGATCGCGGTCGGCACCATCGCCACGCTGGTGCTCGGGATCGTGCCCACGTTCGCGCTCGACTGGGCGTCGGCCGGTGGCTTCATCTTCTGACGGCCGGCTCCTCGGCCAGTGGAAGCGGGCCGGGCGACGCCCGTTAGGCTGACTGGCGTGTCTGACGCCAAGCGCATGGCCGAGTTGCAGGCCGCAGTTGGTTTGCGCATCGCCGACGAGGCATTGCTTGCCGAGCTGGCCACCGGCCTGGCGAAGGTGGAGAAGCTGCTCCGGGAAGCCGTGCGCAGTGACGTCGAGTTCGTCGACGCCGCGGCGCGGCACCTGACCGAGGCGGGCGGCAAGCGGTTCCGGCCCATGTTCACGCTGCTGGCCAGCCAGTTCGGCAACGGGGCATCCGACGACGTGATCACCGCCGCGGCCGCGGTCGAGCTGGTGCACCTGGCCACGCTCTACCACGACGACGTGATGGACGAGGCCACCATGCGGCGGGGTGCGCAGAGCGCCAACGCCCGGTGGGACAACACCGTGGCGATCCTCACCGGTGACCTGCTGTTCGCGCACGCCTCGCGGCTGGTCGCCCAGCTGGGCACCGAGCCGACGCGGATCATCGCCGAGACGATGAACGAGCTGGTCACCGGCCAGATCCGGGAGACGGTGGGGGCGCGCGACGGCGAGGACCCGATCCAGCACTACCTGACCGTGATCGCCCAGAAGACCGGATCGCTGATCGCCACGTCCGGCCGGTTCGGGGCCTTGCTGTCCGGGGCGAGTGCCGAGCACGTGGCCGCCATGCGGAAGTTCGGCGCGATCATCGGCGTCGCGTTCCAGATCTCCGACGACATCATCGACATCGCGTCCGGATCGGACGTGCTGGGCAAGGAACAGGGCACCGATCTGCGCGAAGGCGTGCGGACTCTGCCGATGCTGTACGCCTTGCACGACGACAAGGACAATGCCCGTCTGATCGAGTTGCTGACGACCCCGCTCACCGACGACGACGAGATCGCCGAGGCGATCGAGCTGCTGCGCTCGTCGGCGGGCTTGCGGCACGCGCGCGAGACGTTGCGCGAATACACTCTGCGGGCCAGGGCCGAGTTGGCGTCGTTGCCGGAGTCGGCCGCACGCGACGCGTGCGAGTCCGTCGCCGACTACCTCGCCGCTCGCACGACCTAGACGCTCCGGGCCGCCGGTGCCCGCCGCCGGCGGATGGACGGAAGGAGACCGCGCAGACCATGTCCTCCCTGTTCGGAGAAGTCTGGTTCTGGAGCCTGCTGTCGTTCCTGCTCGGCGCGCTGCTCACCTGGGTGCTGCTGGTCCGGCCCCTGCAGCAGCGGGCCAACCACCTCGAGCAGCAGCTGCACGAGGTGGCGCGCGGGACCCAGCGGGCCCAGCCGGGGCAGGCGGAGCCCGGCGGACGGCCGCAGCAGGCGCCGGAGTACCGGCAGTCGTCGAGCTCGGTCTTCGACGAGCCGGTGCCGCCGACCCGCCGGCACGACTGGCTGGAACGGGACAGCCTGTCGGCGCGGCCCCGGAACGACGACGAGCCCGACGCCGTCGACCAGTTCGTTCGGGACGAGGACGAGCGCGAGCGGGCGGAGTACCAGGAGTACGCCGAGGAAATGCGCGGCACGCCCACCCGTGAGCACGACCGGTCTGCCGGCTACGCCGAGGACGACTTCGAGCCGGACCGTCCTGAGCCTTTCGAGCAGGAGCCGTATCGGCGCGAGTGGTCGCACCCGCAAGCCGACCACGAGGACTTCGACCACCGCGGTGATCCGGCCGACGAGCAGCCGGGCCGGTTCCACGAACACGCCGGAGCAGCCGAGGCCGATCCGTCGGCCGCTGACGACGGCGAGGTCACCCGGGTGCAGCCGGTGATCTCGGCCGCGGCCTCGGATCGGACCCCCCGGGACGTCGACGACGAGCCGCCGGGGAGCTTGTTCGAGCCCGACCAGCCCGCAGGCGGGTCGATCGCGGACCGGCTCGGCGGTGCCGACGACACGGCGGACACCCCGGGCTTTGCGGCGCTCGACGATCCGTCGGAGGAGGTCGAGCGGGCGCCGAGCGCCGACCGAGACCAGGCCACCGGGCAGGCGCAGGCCGCGGAGCATGCCGCGCCGCCGGTGGACACGTGGCCGGAGACCCCCACGCAGATCCAGCCCCGAGTGCTCGGGTCGGCGGACATCGACCTGGCCGGTGACCAGGAGCTGGAGGAGTTCACGCGGCGTGTGCCGCGGCGTTCTGCGTCGACCCCGCCACCGGTCCGGCCGCAGCCCGCGCCGACAGCGTCGGCCGAATCTGCTGCCCCGGCAGCGCCGGGCCGCGCAGAGTCTGCGTCCACGCAGGCGGAATCCACCGGCGCGTATGCGCCAGTGTCGTCTGCTCAGACGGATGCTCCGACAGAGGGTCCGGCGCCCGAGCAGCCGAGTGCTCCGGCCGCACCTCAGCAGCCGGCGGGATTCGAAAGCACCGAGTTCGAGACGGAATCCGCTGCGGGGCCTGCCGCTGAGCCGGAAGTGCCTGCGATGTTCCACCAGCCGGAGGTGGCGCAAGCCGAGGCGGCCGCCGGACACCAGGCGGCGGAAACGTCCGCAGCGCAGCCCGAGACGACAACGGGCTTCCAGCCCGCCGACACCTCGGCGATACGGCCGGACGCCCCGGTCGCGTTCCGGCCCACGGAAGCACCCGACGTGCAGGCGCCCACGCCGAGCGGTTTCTCTGCCCCGGCGGCGCAGGCCCAGCCGGGCGAAACGCAACTCCCGGACGCTCCGGCCGAGCCCGTTTCGGCGGCTCCGCAGCAGGGCGACGAGTGGACTCCGGACTCCCCGGAATGCAGGGACAGTCGGGAAGGCGCACCCAGCGGTGTCGCCGCATCGGCGGTCGGCGACCACGGCGACCAACCGAGCCTGTTCACCGAGCCGGAGAAACCGGCCGTGGCGCCGGAGGTCGGCCCGGACGGCCGTTTGCCGGACATCGAGCCGCAGCTGGATCCGGAAACCGGCTTGCCCAAGCGGACCAGGGGTGCCACGCACCAGATCCGCGGCGGGTTCGAGCCGCCGAAGCCGATCAAGCCGAGCATGCGTCCGGTGGCCCGGCGTGTTCCGCAGGCGAACGTTCCGTCGGGCGGCTCGCTGTTCGAGCCGGCGTCGTCGAAGGGGGCGAAGGCGCAGCCGTCCGGCGCGCAGCTGCCGCCGCCAGGGCCGTTCGGGCCCGGGTCGGCGATGCCGCTGCCCGGCGGTGGCCGTCCGGGACCCGAGTACCGGGTGAAGGGCAGCGTGACCGCGTTGCGGTACTGCCCGGAGGATTCGCCGCGGTTCAACGAGATGGTCGCGGAAGTGTGGTTCACCAGCGTGGCGGACGCCGAGCGGGTGGGTTTCCGGCCGTTGGAGGGCTGACACGGCCGCGGGCTGCCAAGGCCGCGGGTCGACATGGCCGCGGGCCGACGGGACTGCGGCCGACGGCTGGCACGTCCCCTCGCCGTGCGCCGGGCGACTCGTGCTGCCAGGGCGGTCGGGTACCGGGTTGCGCGCCGTGACGGTCGCGCCGGAACCGCGCTCGCCGTCGAGCTTCCAGCCTCGACGGCCGAGTGATCAAGCCTGCGTCACGCGACGGTCCAGGTGTCGCTGCCGTTGAGCAGCGCCTGCAGGTCGGCGTCCTGCTTCTGGCGTGCCGACTCCACCTGCGCCCGCACCGCGTCGTCGTACGTCGTGCGGTCGACCTGGCGGAAGATCCCGATCGGGGTGTGCGACAGGTCCTGGCCGCCCAGCCGGGACAACGCGAACGCGTACGCCGGGTCGGCGATCGTCGGGTCGTGGGTGACGATGGTGTCCGGGTCGATGTCGGCCACCTTGGCGATGTCGAAGCCGAAGTCGCCGCGCACCACCGCGTACTCGTTCTCCGGCCCGAACACGATCGGCTCGCCCGGCCGCAGCGGCACGATCCGCCGCGCCGACTCGTCCTTGTCCTTCAGCACGTCGAACGCGCCGTCGTTGAAGATCGGACAGTTCTGGTAGATCTCCACGAACGCCGACCCGCGGTGCTGCGTCGCCGCGGTGAGCACCTCGGTCAGCCCGGCCTTGTCCGAGTCCAGCGCCCGCGCCACGAACGTCGCCTCGGCGCCCAGCGCCAGGCTGATCGGGTTGAACGGATGGTCCAGCGAGCCCATCGGGGTGGACTTGGTGATCTTGCCTTCCTCGCTGGTCGGCGAGTACTGGCCCTTGGTCAGGCCGTAGATGCGGTTGTTGAACAGCAGGATCTTGATGTTCACGTTGCGCCGCAGCGCGTGGATCAGGTGGTTCCCGCCGATGGACAGCGCGTCGCCGTCACCGGTGATGACGAACACCGACAGATCCGGCCTGGCCACCGCCAGCCCGGTGGCGATCGCGGGCGCCCGGCCGTGGATCGAGTGGAAGCCGTAGGTGTTCATGTAGTACGGGAACCGGCTGGAGCAGCCGATGCCCGACACGAACACGATGTTCTCCCGCTTGACGCCCAGGCTGGGCAGGAACGCCTGCATCGTGTTGAGCACGACGTAGTCGCCGCACCCGGGGCACCAGCGCACTTCCTGGTCGGACTTGAAGTCCTTGGCCTTGTAGGCCTCGTCGGTGGTCGGCACTCCGTCCAGCCCGCCGATGCGCGGGAGTCCGAGGTCGATGCTCATTCCACAGCCTCCGTCAGCGCGTGAACGTCGGATCCGTCGGCGGCAGGCGGCTCGGTGTCGTTGATGACGTCGGTGAACACCTCGGCCAGTTCGGCCGCCTTGAACGGCAGCCCGGCCACCTTGGTGTGTGACCGGATGTCGACCAGGTAGCGGGCGCGCAGCACGCCGGCCAGCTGGCCCAGGTTCATCTCCGGCACGATCACCACGTCGTAGCGTTCCAGCACCGAGCCGAGGTTGGCCGGCAGCGGGTTGAGGTAGCGCAGGTGCGCCTGGGCGATGCGCATGCCCGAGCGGCGCACCCTCCGGCACGCCGCACCGATCGGCCCGTACGACGAACCCCAGCCGAGCGCCAGCACCCGCGCGTCCCCGGTCGGGTCGTCGACCTCGACGTCCGGAACCTTGATGCCGTCGATCTTCGCCTGGCGCAGCCGCACCATCCGGTCGTGGTTGTCCGGGTCGTAGGAGATGTTGCCCTTGTTGTCGGCCTTCTCCAGCCCGCCGATGCGGTGCTCCAGGCCAGGGGTGCCGGGGATGGCCCATTCCCTGGCCAGCGTCTCGGTGTCCCGCACGTACGGCCAGAACTCGTTGCTGCCGTCCATGGCGTTCGGCTCGGAAGCGAACGTCACGGTCAGGTCCGGCAGCTCGTCGACGTTCGGGATGCGCCACGGCTCGGAGCCGTTGGCGAGCGCGCCGTCGGACAACAGGATGACCGGGGTGCGGTAGGTCAGCGCGATGCGCGCCGCCTCCAACGCCATGTCGAAGCAGTCACCCGGCGAGCACGGCGCCACCACCGGCACCGGGGACTCACCGTTGCGGCCGTAGAGGGCCTGCAGCAGGTCCGCCTGCTCGGTCTTGGTCGGCAGGCCGGTGGACGGGCCACCCCGCTGGACGTCGATCACCACCAGCGGCAGTTCGGTCATCACCGCCAGGCCGATCGTCTCCGACTTCAGCGCGACACCGGGGCCGGACGTGCTGGTCACACCGAGCGCGCCACCGTAGGAGGCCCCCAGTGCGGCGCCGATGCCCGCGATCTCGTCCTCGGCCTGCATGGTGATGACGTTGAACGCCTTGTGCTTGCTCAGCTCGTGCAGGATGTCCGAGGCCGGGGTGATCGGGTAGGAACCCAGCACCACCGGCAGGCCCGAGCGCTGCCCGGCCGCGATGATGCCGTAAGCCAGCGCGAGATTCCCGGTGATCTGCCGGTAGGTACCCGGCGGCAGCTTCGCCGGCGCCACGTCGTAGGTCACCGAGAAGGCCTCGGTGGTCTCGCCGTAGTTCCATCCGGCGCGGAAGGCCAGGATGTTCGCCTCGGCGATGTCCGGCTTGCGGGCGAACTTGGTGCGCAGGAAGTTCTCCGTGCCCTCGGTGGGGCGGTGGTACATCCAGGAGAGCAGGCCGAGGGCGAACATGTTCTTGGCCCGCTCGGCGTCCTTCTTGCCGATGCCGAGGTGTTCGACCGCGCCACGGGTCAGCGTGGACATCGCCACCTTGTGCACCTGGTACTGGTCCAGCGAACCGTCGTCCAGCGGGTTGTCGGTGTAGCCGACCTTCGCCAGGTTGCGTTTGGTGAACTCGTCGGTGTTGGCGATGATCGTGCCGCCCGGGGGCAGGTCGTCGATGTTGGCCTTCAGCGCCGCGGGATTCATCACCACCAGCACGTCCGGCCGGTCGCCTGGGGTGAGGATGTCGTAGTCGGCGAAGTGCACCTGGAACGACGAGACGCCCGCCATGGTGCCCTGCGGGGCGCGGATCTCGGCAGGGAAGTTGGGCAGGGTCGCCAGGTCGTTGCCGAAGGCCGCGGTTTCCGAGGTGAACCGGTCACCGGTCAGCTGCATGCCGTCACCGGAGTCGCCGGCGAACCTGATGACCACCCGGTCGAGCTTCTCGACCGTGGTGGTGCGTTCTCCGGCAGCCTGACCTGGGGTGTTTTCGCTGGTGGACATGTGAATGAGGGAATCCCTCTCTGCGCTTCGAGTACGAGTCGCCTACCGAAGTTAGGCTCGACTCACCTCGAGGTTAGCTCGACGTGTGCCGAACCGACGAACCGGCTCGATGTGATTCCAGTCCGTGGACACCTGCCGTCGACCGTGTCGACTACCCGAATCAGCGCCCTGACCTGCTGATTGTGGTGCGCATCTCAGCGAGCCGGGTGGCGAATGTCTCCGAGGCGATCGACGCCAGCTGCGGCACGATCTCGGCGTTCACGGCGTCCGCGTGACGGGCCATCGTGGCGGTCTGACGCATGGTGCGCTTGGTGGTCACCAGCAGATCGCGGGGCGCCTTCTCCGCGCCCCTGGCGAATTCCACGGCGGCGGCGACAAGCTGTTCGTGGTCACCGTCCACCACGCGGTGGACCAGTCCCGCCGCGTGTGCCTGTTCGGCGCCGAGAACTTCACCGAACAGCGTCATCGCCGCTGCCTGTTGCGGCCCGACGATGCGGTGTGCCATCCACGTCATGCCGCCGCCGGGGTGGATGCCCAGCTGGAGGAACCGGGTGTCGAAGCGGGCGTGCGGACCGGCGAACCGGACGTCGGCGGCCAGCGCCAGGTTCAGGCCGGCGCCCACGGCCGGGCCACCGACCGCCGCCAGGGTGGGAAGCGAGCATTCCGCCACGGCGAGAAACCCGGCGTAGATGGAGCGCAGCCCTTCCTCGGTGCCGGACGCCAGCGCCTCCAGATCGGCACCTGCGCAGAACGCCGGGGGTGTGCCGGTCACGACCACGGCGTGCACGTCCTGGTCGTCCTCTGCCGCGCGGACCGCGGCGGCAAGCTCCGCTGACAGGTCCACGGTGAGGGCATTCCGGCGCTTGGGGTTGTGCACGGTGAGCACGGCGACTTTGCCGATGCGGTCCTGGCGGATTCCGGCCTCGTCGGCCGGGTGCGGGGTTGCTGCGACCATGCGGCCGAGAGTACCCAGCGGGTGCCGCGACGTGTCAGTGCGGAACGGGGGGCCGCTCCAGCAGCGTGGACAGCACGACGGTGGACACCGTGCGGTCGATGATCTCCAGGCCGCGCAGCCGCTCCAGCGCCGACTCCAGATGATGGATGTCGGCGGCACGAAGGTGCACGATGGCGTCCGCGGCACCGGACACCGTGTACGCGGCGGCCACTTCCGGCAACTCGATGAGGCTCGACCGGATCCGCGACGGCGGAACGTTGCCCCGGCAGTGCACTTCCACGAAAGCTTCGGTTCCCCAGCCCAGCGCGCGCGGGTCGACGACCGCGGTGAAGCCGCGCAGTACCCCCGAATCCAACAGCTTGTCGACGCGGCGCTTGACGGCCGGGGCGGACAGCCCGACCACCTTGCCGATCTCCGCGTACGAAGACCGGGCATTGGCGACCAAACACGAAATGATTCGCTGGTCAATCGAGTTCATACGCAATGTTTAGCACGTGCATGCGCAAAAGTGAGCAATTGATCGCCGCTGTGCTTGCATCGTAGATTGACGGCATGACCGCCGTTGCTGTTCGCCAGACGTCGCCTGCCCACCGGCAGGCGGAACCACGTCACTACCTGATGTGCCCACCGCGGTACTTCGCGGTGGACTACGCCATCAATCCGTGGATGGACCCGAGCAAGCCGGTGTCGGTGGATCTGGCCATGCTGCAGTGGACCGAACTGCGGGACACCTACCGCAAGCTCGGCCACACCGTGGAGGAGATCGAGCCGGTCGAGGGCCTGCCCGACATGGTGTTCGCCGCGAACTCGGGAACGGTGATCGACGGTCGCGTGCTGGGTGCACGGTTCCGTGCCGAGCAGCGCCAGGCCGAGGCGGAGTACTACCGGCGCTGGTTCGTCGAGCACGGCTACCGCGACGTGGTGATGCCCACCAAGATCAACGAAGGCGAGGGCGACCTGACCTGGACCGGGTCGGTTCTGCTGGCGGGCACCGGATTCCGCACCGATCCGGCGGCGCACGCCGAGGCGCAGGAGGTCCTCGGCGTGCCGGTGGTGACGCTGCAGCTGGTCGACCCGCGCTACTACCACCTGGACACCGCGCTGATGGTGCTGACCACGGCGACCGAGGACCGCCCGGCGGAGGTGGCCTACTACCCGAAGGCCTTCTCGCCCGGCTCCCTGCGGGTGTTGCAGCGGATGTTCCCGGACGCGGTGCTGGCCAGCGACGAGGACGCGGAGACGTTCGGGTTGAACGGAGTCTCCGACGGCCGCAACGTGGTGTTGTCCGCGCAGGCCGTCGGCTTGGCCGAGCAGCTTGCCGAGCGCGGCTACCAGCCGCACCTGGTCGACATGTCCGAGCTGCGCAAGGCGGGCGGCGGCCCGAAGTGCTGCACGTTGGAGCTGCGCGACTGAGCTGGCCGATCGGCGCACGAACCTCGGGCCGGCCGCGCGGGTACGGGCAGCCTGTGTGTTCTGGGCGGATCAGCCGCCACGCTGGGCCACGGGTGCAGGCGGCACAGCGCGTGCGGGTACGGGCGACCCACGTGCTTCTCGGCAGGCCAAGCCCGCGAAGGTAGCCGACAACGGCGTCGGGTGCCGGCGCGCAGGTACGCATGACCGAGACCGATGACGAAAGGCTCCCGGAGGCGTGTGCCAGGGAGCCTTTCTCCTTGCCGTCGGCTCGAACGGATGCGTCTGGCGCCGGGTTGCCGGCTCGGACGACCTGCTCGCCGTCCGCACCGTGGGCTGTTCGCCACGCTCGGCCATCGGCACCAGGCCGTCGCCGCTCCTGGATCGGTAAGACGGATTCTGAACACGCTGGCGTGATCTTTCCTGCGCTCCCGCCATTTGATTGATGAAGAATCGAGCAGGGCGTGGCACGAAACAGACGTTCGGGGCGAACAGGTCATCGGCGGTACGAGCGCGGACTGGGCAAATGGCGGCAATCAGAGCGTGCGCGAGGCGGGCTGACCGTGTGCTGCGGACGAAATTTGCCGAACTGTTCGGAAGCGCTTCGTGATCGACCGGTTACGGATCGTCGGTCGATTGACGGCTCCGGCCGTCGACACGCGATGAAGTGCCTGGTCAGGGCGCTGTGGTCGGAATCATCGGAACTTCGGTGTGGTCAGGCGCGTTGAATCGTGGACGGAGGGGCGAGAAACCGGCCATCGGGAGGCGCAAGCAAGTGCACAGGCATCAGAACGGCATCAAGACCGTGCTGCTGCTGGGCTTGATGAGCGCACTCATCATCGGCATCAGCAGCCTCTTCGGGCGTGGTGCGGTGTACATCGGTTTGCTCATTGCGCTGGCCGTCAACGGATTCGCCTACTTCAACTCGGACAAGCTGGCGCTGCGTGCGATGCGCGCCCGGCCGGTGTCCGAAGCGGAGCAGCCCACGATGTACCGGATCGTGCGCGAGCTGGCCACGGCCGCGCGGCAGCCGATGCCGCGGCTCTACATCAGCCCGACGCCGGCGCCGAACGCGTTCGCCACCGGCCGGAACCCGCGCAACTCCGCGGTGTGCTGCACCACCGGGATCTTGCAGATCCTCGACGAGCGTGAGCTGCGTGCGGTGCTCGGGCACGAGCTGTCGCACGTCTACAACCGCGACATCTTGATTTCCAGCATCGCCGGGGCGCTGGCCAGCGTGGTGACCTTCCTGTCGTACCTCGCGATGTTCGGCGGCAACAGGGAGAACGCCAACCCGCTGCTGAGCTTGCTGCTGGTGTTCATCGGCCCGATCGCGGCCGGGATCATCAAGCTGGCGGTCAGCCGGTCCCGGGAGTTCCAGGCCGACCAGTCCGGCGCCGAGCTGACCGGCGATCCGCTGGCGTTGGCGTCCGCCCTGCGCAAGCTGGAGAGCGGCACGGCGGCCCGGCCGTTGGCCCCGGAGCCGCGGCTGGTTTCGCAGTCGCACTTGATGATCGCCAACCCGTTCCGGCCGGGGGAGAACTTCGCCCGGCTGTTCTCCACCCACCCGCCGATGCAGGAGCGGATCCGGCGGCTGGAGGAACTCGCCCGGCGCGGCTGAGCCGTTCGCGACACAAGTGCTCCGTGCCCGCCAGCGGATGCCACCGGGACCTGTAACGGTAGCGGTCAACCCGCCGAGGGTGGCGGACGCTGTGCCATCGACATTGGCGGCCGACGCCACCTCGACGCCGATGGACATGCCGGAACGACCAGGACGCTCGTCGTTCGACCCGCGGGTGCCGCCCCGGATCGTCTTGACGCCCAGGTGTCGGTCCGGATCCTTCTGCTGCCCATCCGGGCCTTGTGTCCGTCGCCGCACGCACACGGCCTTGGTCGACTGGGAATTGGTCAACTGGGAACTCCCACCCACGAGCGGCGGCTTGCGCTCGCCAGTCGTTGCCCTTTCAGGCGTAGGGGTGTGACGTCGAGGGCAACGACGCTGACGCGTTGAACAGGTTCTCCCGCCATCCCGTTGTGCCTCACGAGCAGGTTGATCATGGCCGTGGGCAGCGCCGTCCGCGGCGAGACGGCCCGTGGGAGGCCGGTCCTGCTCGAGGAAAACGAACTCGTTCATGGGGGTGCAACGTGCCTCCACGCGGGGGAACGGAGGACAGCAATGCCTGCCGAGCGTGTGCGCGAAGTGGTGGAAGGAAATCGGGATCGCGTCATCGCGTTGTTCCGGATCGCCGTCGGGGTGATGTTCTTCGCCCATGGCGCGGCCGTCTTGTTCGGAATCTTCGGTGGTGACCCAGCCAATCCCGGGCATCCCGTCGCGTTCGGCTCCTGGCCGCAGTGGTGGGCCGGGCTCATCGAGTTCGTCACCGGTGCGCTGGTCACTCTCGGCGTCGGGATGCGCGGTGCCGCGTTCGTGGCCTCGGGAGCCATGGCCTACGCCTATTTCGTGGTGCACCAGCCGCTGGGCCTGATGCCGCACCAGAACGGTGGCTTGGCGGCCGCCTTGTTCTGCTGGGCCATGCTGGTGCTGGTGTTCATCGGCCCGGGCGCCTGGGCCCTGGAGTCGGTGCTGGCCCGCGCGCGGCGGTCGCGCCGCGTTGCCGAGGCGGCCTAGTCGCAGGCGGCAACGCCTTCTTCAGTCCCGTGTGGCCCCCTCGGGCCACACGACCGTGATGGGAACACCGCGCTCACGGGCGGCGGCTACCACGTCGGCAGTGCCGCCGTAACCGCGCGCCGGTTTGCCGTCCCACACCGCGATGAGATGGTCGGTCTCGTCGAGCATGCGCCGGCTGGCGGCCATGTGCGCGTGGCTGTCCGATTCGACGAAATCCAGCTCGATCACCCTGGCGGCCTGCGACAGCAGGCCGTCGTAGGTGGCGTAGTGTTCGGGCGGCCAAGCCGTCGCGGTACTTCTTGGCGGGAACGATCACCACGAGATCCCCGCCGGCGTCGAGCACGGCCCGAGCGAACAGAGCATCGGCGCCGTCGGCGAGCGCGCTGAGACCGATCAAACCGGATTCGTACCGGGCGATCTCCGCGCGCAACGCGGCGTCGACCAGTCGTTCCGTGGCGGCCGGAAGTCCGCGATGGCCGGTGATGGCGACTCGGGTCACGGCGCAGTGTCCTCGGTGAAGAGCGCGGTCAGGGATTCGTCCAGTTCCTTCGTCGCGGTGGTGCGCTGGGGCAGTGCGGCGCGCAGACCGCGAACGCGCAGGATTATCCGTTCTGATCGGTAGCGACGCCCGACAGCCAGCGCTTCCAGGGCGAGCGTACCTGCCTGTTCCATCTCTCGGGCGCCCGCTCGTCCGCAGATCGCTCGCCCCCAGCACGACCCTCCCTCACGTTTCGCGCACGGCCAGCTACCGAGACGAAGATCGTGCCCTGCTCCAACCTGCCCGCTGTCGCTCGAGGCCCGCTTTCGGCATCGGCGTATCGGCGGTCCGGCAGTGCCTCGGAGTTCGGCACAGGCCATGACAGAGCCGAGACGCCGACATGTCGACGTGTCTGACGCTGATCAGTTCAGCAGTGCGCAGCGAGGCGGCTGGCTCGTCGGGCAGCCGCGGCAAAGCCGGTTCACCGCCATTGGCGTCGCTCCACGGTGGCGTTCATGTCGGTATTGACGGCCTGCTCAATTGCTACGCGTGCTGTGCGTGATCGAACGGTTACTGTGGTATCTGATTGCCACGAAGACCATCGGTGGGATGCGCCAAGTGCTCGAATGCGGAAACGGGTGACGCCGGTGAACGAGGAAACGTTCGGATCGCGATTGAAGCGGCTGCGCACTCGTGCCGGGATGACCAGGCCACAACTCGGTGGCCTGGTTGGCCGCAGTGGCGAATGGGTCAAGGCCTTGGAGACGGGCCGCATTTTGCCGCCCCGCCTTCCGATGATGGTGCGGCTCGCGGAAGCGCTCAGGGCCGACGACCTGGCAGAGTTGACCGGAGACGAGCGGCTGGCCATGCCCAGCTACAGCAACGCGGCCCATGAGCAGTTGCCCGCAATTTCCCGCGCCTTGCTGAACTACCCGCTGACCGATGACGTCGAACCGGACGTCGACGGGATCGTCAGACGGGTCGAGCAAGCGTGGGAGCTCTGGCACGGCTCCCGACGGCACCGCACCGCCGTTGCCGTGGCTCTACCGTCACTGTTGCGCGATGCGCGCGTCCTGCCTCGGTTGGTCGAGGGCAACGATCGCCGCCGTGCCCTGGTCGCCTTGGCGCAGGTGTATCACCTGACACAGCTGTATTTGTCGTTCCAGCCCGTGCCGAACCTCGTGATGCTTGCCGCTGACCGGGCCATGACCGCGGCGCAAGACGCGGACGATCCGCGGGCGATGGCGGCCGCGGCCTGGTACGTCAACCACGTGCATCGCGATGCCGGAGAAGCGGAGGAAGTGCGGGTGCAGTTGGCTCACGACACCGCGCGCCTTCTCGACCCGGAGCGCGATCGCGCGGAGTACGGCCTGTTGTACCTGGCCATTGCGTTGTCCCACGCCAAGGTTGGCCGTGAAGGCGACGCGTGGCGGGCTTGGGACGTGGCCGAGCAGGCGGCGCGCGGTGTCGAACATCCGTGGCTGAAGTTCGGCCCCGGGATGGTGCATGCCTACCAGGTCACGATGCTGGCGGATCTGCAGAAGCCTGGTGAGGCCGTGCGTCGGGCAGATGCGCTGGATTTTGCGGCGCTGGGATCCATGACGCGTCGCGCGTTCCACACCATCGAGACGGCACGCGCCTTCTACGCACAACGTGAGTACGTGGCTGCCGTCGCCCTCCTCAGGCGGGCCAACGAAATCGCCCCGGAAACCACCCGCTACAACCTCTTCGCCCGGTTCGCTGTCACCGAGCTAGCGAACAGCGGTGGGGCAACGGTGCGTGACGATGCCGAGCGCCTCGCAACTGCGCTCGGTGTCACCGCTTGACGGGTACGACCTGTACCCGCAGACAAAGGGGGAGGAATCGTCCCGGCGTGCTACCCGAACCGAGGTCACGCTGAGTACATGTCGTGGAACTCAGGGGGATGTGTTGGCGCCGCTCACGGCGGTGCGGCGTTCGTGACCGACTTCGACGGTCGAATCGTGCGGATCGAGGACGCCGACGTTCGTGACGAAGAGGCCGAACGGTTGGCGGAGGAAGAAATGAGTGCTGAGGGGTCCGAGACGTCGTGAATGATCTCCCCGGCCGGAGTGAACCATCCGCACGACGACAAGACCCACGGCGGTAAGGGCTCATCGCCGACAGCGGTGCGGACCAAAGGGAATTCTGAAGCCAATGCGCCAGGACGCCGTTGCGTTGGCTGGTGCGAACAGGAGCGTGGCGGCTGCGGCATCCGATGTGCAACGACAAATCGAAAGCGATGAAAGACGCTGTCGACCGTGACACCGAGCTGTTCACCGCGGTCGCGCAGACCCATCCGGGGATTGTTCGCACCCTGCACATCCTGATCAACGAGCTCGACGCCGCCTGTGGCCTGCTCGATCCAGAAGTTCAGCGTCAGCCAGGTGAGCGTGTCCGCCGAATCGGCGACACAGTGATTTCCAGGGTCGACGATTCCCCTGCGGGGTGTCAGTCGCTCGCCCCGAAGCTGCGCGCCACCGACATGACGTAGTCGCCGTACCCGCTGTTGGCCAATTTGCGGCCGAGCGCCATGCACTGGTCGGCGTCGATGAAGCCCATGCGCAAGGCGATCTCCTCCGGGCAGGCGATCCGGACGCCGGTGCGGTGCTCCAGCACCTGCACGAACTGTGCGGCTTCCAGCAGCGAGTCGTGCGTGCCGGTGTCCAGCCAGGCGAAGCCGCGGCCGAGGTCGACGAGGCGCGCCCGGCCCTGGCGGAGGTAGGCCTGGTTGACCTCGGTGATCTCCAGTTCGCCGCGCGCCGACGGGGTGAGCTCCTTGGCGATGTCGACCACCGTGTTGTCGTACAGGTACAGCCCGGTGATCGCCTTGTCCGACTTCGGGTGCTTCGGCTTCTCCTCGATGGAGATCAGGTTGCCGTTCTCGTCGACCTCGCCGACGCCGTAGCGCTGCGGGTCCTTGACCGGGTAGGCGAACAGCGTGCAGCCGTCCAGTTCGCGGACTTCCTTGCGCAGCCGGCGGGAGAAGCCTTGGCCGTAGAAGATGTTGTCGCCCAGCACCAGCGCCACCGGGTCGTCGCCGATGAAGTCGGCGCCGATCAGGAAGGCCTCGGCCAGACCGTTCGGCGTCGGCTGCTCCGCGTAGCTGATGTTCAGGCCCCACTTGCTGCCGTCGCCCAGCAGGCGCTGGAAGCTGGGCAGGTCGGTCGGGGTGGAGATGAGCAGGATCTCCCGGATGCCGGCCAGCATGAGCACCGACAGCGGGTAGTAGACCATCGGCTTGTCGTAGACCGGCAGCAGCTGCTTCGACACCGCCTGCGTGATCGGGTGCAGGCGGGTGCCGCTGCCGCCGGCGAGCACGATCCCCTTCACGCGATCAACCCACGAGTCGTCAGCGGCCGGGCGGAGTTGCGGCGTGGACTGCCGTTCACCATGCGACCCCTCGTCGTTGCGTCTGGCGCACGCATCACGCCACCCCAGTGTGCCGCGCTCCCCTGAATGATCAACGGGGTCACGGCGAACCACACGTTAGGGTGACCTCGGCTGCGAGTGCAACCGGTTCGTGCGAATGCCCGGCTTCTTCTTAGCACACCGGGTGGTTGACACCGGGTGTGCGGTGGCCGGGCAAGAGACCGGCCGGGTGATGTGTGTGAATGCGTCGGTAGCAACGTGCGTGCACCCCCGGTAACGACGTCCTGATGGCCGGGATGAAGGCTTCGGATCCACTGCCAGCACCCCACCGCACGTGCGGTTCTGTCGGAAAGGAACGACGTGATTCAGCAATCGTCTCAGGTCGGCGACGTGACTGCCCAGGGCAAGAAGAAACGGCACGTGTTCCGGTGGTTCTTCCTCGCCGTGCAGGTGTTGTTCGTGCTGTGGCTGGTCAGCGGCCTCAATGCCGTCGCCGACAACTGCGACGGCAAGACCGGCCAGGTGCTCGAGGCGTGTCAGGCAGGCACCGCGATCGGGACAGGAATCGGCGTCGGGCTGATCATCGTCCTGTGGGCGGGCGTCGACATCATTCTCGGCGTCAGCTACCTGATCTTCCGCAAGCGATAGCGCGATCGGGGCAGCGCGTATCGCCGCTGCCCAGGCGGCTCAACGCAGGACCGCACGTGAACACGACCGCCTGGTCTCCGCTTGGCGCAGCGCGATGCGCGCTGCCCCCCGATGCCCTCTCACGGTTGCAGCGCGTGGCTCACCGGTAGTTGGTGAACTGCAACGCGACGCCGAAGTCCTCCTTCTTCAGCATGGCGATGACCTCCTGCAGATGGTCCTTCTTCTTGCTGGACACCCGCAGTTGGTCGCCCTGGATCTGCGCCTGCACGCCCTTCGGGCCTTCGTCGCGGATGAACTTGGCGATCTTCTTCGCCTTGTCGGACGGGATGCCCTGGAGGATCTTGCCCGCGACCTTGTAGGTCTTGCCGGACAGCGTGGGCTCGCCCGCCTCGAACGCCTTCAGCGAGATGCCGCGCTTGATCAGCTTCTCCTTGAACACCTCGACGGCGGCCTTGACCCGCTCCTCGGTCTCCGCCTCGATGGTCACCGCGAACTCGCCAGCCCAGGACACGGTGGCTCCGGTACCGCGGAAGTCGAAACGCGTGGCCAGCTCCTTGGCAGCCTGGTTGACCGCGTTGTCCACCTCTTGCCGGTCGACCTTGCTCACCACGTCGAACGATGAATCCGCCACTGGAAACTCACACCCCGTGCGTCGTACCAACTCGTCGGCCGCACTCTATCGCGGCCGCACCGTCGTGCGGGCTCGGTCGTGCTGCCCGGCCTCCCCTCCGGGCAAGCGCACGGCGCTGATGATCATGAGACGGGGACGGCCCGGTGATCCGCCGAGTCCGGTGCGAGCCGCGGGTGGGCGGAGGTGCGGAGAAAAGCATCCCCCTTGCGCGGCCCCTGGGTGTCGTTGGGTAATCTGATGGCGGCTGGGGTTGACCCAGACACGGCAGGTTACCCAAGCGGCCAAAGGGATCTGACTGTAAATCAGACGGCTTACGCCTTCGGGGGTTCGAATCCCTCACCTGCCACCAGCGGCAAACGCCCCGCGGACCAGCGGCAATGCGGTCGGCGGGGCGTTTTGCATTGCCGCCGCAGGGTGCCGGGCGCGATCGGCCTGCCCGGCCGTGTCCTCGCCCCTTCACCCGCTGCGCCCAGATGCCGGCGCCGAGGCGGCATCGCATGGCCGAGGGGTCGCGGTGCCCGGCGTTCGCTTGACGGCGATCACGTTCGGTTGCATCCTTGGCACCCGTTCGGTGACGGCCGCGATCCGTCCAGCCGTGCTGTCCAGCCGGCGGGTGGGTTGACCGGTCGCTCCTGGGGTTGCTGTCGTCACGGTTCGTGATCCCTGCGGGCGGCCGACGAGGACGACGAGGACGGCAGATGGACAAGTCGATACACCAACAGCCCGCAGCCGACGCTCGGCCCGACCGCCCGGATCCGGGCAGCACATCCTCGACACCGTCAGCTGGACCCCGGGACGCGAAACCGCGCACGAACCTCGTGGTCTTGTTCGGCTCCGCCGCGACGGTCCTCGGCATCGCCATCGTCAGCCTGGTCGCGCCCGAATGGGCCAGCACCGTCACCAGCACCGTCGTGGCGTGGGTCAGCGACGCGTTCGGCTGGTGGTACTTCGCTCTGATCGCGGCGATGCTCGTGGTGGTGATCGTCATCTGTTTCAGCCGCTACGGCAACTACCGGCTGGGACCGGACGACTCACGGCCCGACTACAACCTGTTCACCTGGACGGCGATGTTGTTCGCCGCCGGGATCGGCACCGACGTGATCTTCTATTCCGTCGCCGAACCGGTGGCCCAATACCTGCACCCGCCGGCCGGCGAGGGCGGCACGCCGGAGGCGGCGCGCGAAGCGGTCACCTGGATGCTGTTCCACTACGGCCTCTCCGGCTGGGCCCTGTACGCCCTGATCGGCATGGCGCTCGGCTTCTTCGCCTTCCGGCGCGGCCTGCCGCTGGCGATCCGATCGGCCCTGTACCCGATCTTCGGCAAGCGCATCCAGGGCCGTACCGGTGACACCGTCGACATCGCCACCGTCGTCGGCACCATCTTCGGCGTCGCCACGTCGCTGGGCATCGGGATCGCCCTGCTCAGCGTCGGCTTCAGCCGCTGGCTCGGGGTCAGCACCGGGACCTCGCTGCAGATCGCGCTCATCGTCGCATCGGTCGTGCTGGCGACGACGTCGGCGGTCTCCGGGGTGGACAAGGGAATCCGCCGGTTGTCCGAACTGAACGTGCTGCTGTCGGTCTCCCTGCTGGGCTACATCCTGATCTCCGGCGACAGCGCGTTCCTGTTCAACGCCCTGGTGATGAACCTCGGCGACTATCTCAGCCAGCTTCCCGGCATGAGCTTCGACACCCTGGCCTACCGCCAGGCGGAGGGCGCCACCCTGGCGGGCGACCCGGACACCACGGTGACCGCGTGGATGAACCTGTGGACGCTCTTCTTCTGGGCCTGGTGGATCGCCTGGGCGCCGTTCGTCGGGATGTTCCTGGCGCGGATCTCGCGGGGCCGCACGATCCGGCAGTTCATCCTCGGCGTGATGTCGATTCCGTTCGTCTACATCCTGCTGTGGGGCTCGGTGATCGGGAACAGCGCGATCCGAACCGTGCGCAACGGTGACGAAACCCTGGGGGAGAACACCTACGCCGACCCTGCGTCCGGCTTCTACGACTTCATCGAGCAGTACGCGGGGGCCGGGATCCTGATCGCGCTGGTGACCATCACCGGCTTCCTCTTCTACGTGACCTCCGCCGACTCCGGTGCCCTGGTCACCGGCAACCTGACCTCGAAGCTGCCGCACCCGATGGCCGACTGCGCGGTCCCGGTGCGCATCTTCTGGTCGGTGACCATCGGCCTGCTCACCTTCGCCATGCTGACCGTGGGCGGTGAGAACTGGCTGGTGCAGCTGACCAACATCACGGTGATCATGTCGCTGCCGTTCTCCTTCGTGCTCGCGCTCATCGCCGTCGGACTGATCAAGGCCTTCCGGCAAGAAGCACGTGATCGCGAGGCCAAGCGCGCGGCGCAGGAGCTGGCGCGCGGTCCGGGCTCCGGCGACGGCGCGGCGGCCGTGAACTCCGGCGAGGCCTCGGCTGCCGACCCGGCCGTGAGCCAGGAAGGCTGACCTGGGCGACTGGCCATCCGGCCTGACGGGCCGGTCGGTCATGGCCTCGCCCTGGTATGGCACGCGCTGGCCTCCGGTGGGCGGCCGGCCGCGCTGCAGGGGTTTGCGAACGTCGCGTGTACCGAGCGTGGGCCGCCGTCGTACGGCCGACCGCGCGAAAGGGGCTTGACCTGCGCATCGTCGGGGCCCGCCGCATCCGCTCCGTACTTGTGTGCCACGGGCCGCGAAAGCGTCGGCACCGCCCGTTACATTCCATGATCGACTTCTCACGGCCGGTGCTGGGTCGACCGGCCCGCGTTGGCGGAAGGACGGAGGGTGACTGTGCCCGGTCAGCGGGAACTGGTGAGTCGATTCGGAGCCACGAGATCATGCGGGACGGCCGGGAGGGCGAGGAGGTCCGGCCGATGATGGGTCGGACGCACGCGCTCACCGGATGGTGCGCGGGGCTGGCCTTCGCCCCTGTGGTGGGGGCAGGAGATCTGCACAAGGCGGTCGCGTTCGCGACGGTCACCGCCGGGTTCGCGCTGTTGCCGGATCTGGATCACCCGGGAGCCCGGGCGTCGCGCCTGCTCGGCCCGGTGACCAAGGCGCTCTCCTGGCTGCTGCGCAGGGCGTCGGCGGGGTTGTACGCGGTGACCAAAGGGCCGCGCGACGAGAAGGTCAAGGGCACCCACCGGCACCTGTCGCACACGGTGGTGTTCGCCGTGCTGCTCGGCCTGCTGACCGCGCTGGGCACCGAGGCGGGTGGGCCGTGGGCGGTGGCTGCCGTCGCCCTCTTCGCGGTCCTGCTGGCCGAGGACGCGCTCGGCGACTGGCTGCTCCCGGTGGCCACCGCGGCGGTGACGTGGTGGATCAGCTCGACCCCGGAAGGCATCGACGAACTGGGTCCTCTGGCCGGCTGGCTGGGCTATGCGGTCGCGCTGGGCTGCATCGTGCACTGCCTGGGCGACGCACTCACCAAGTCCGGCTGCCCGTTCCTGTGGCCGATTCCGATCCGCGGCGAGACGTGGTACGAGATCCGGCCGCCGAAGGCGTTGCGTTTCCGCACCAGCGGCCCCGCGGAGAACTGGGTGATCGTCCCGCTGTTCTCGGTGCTCGCGGTGGCTCTGGTGCCGGGGGCGAGCGAGTGGGCGCTGGACGTCGCGGCCCAGGTGATCAGCCGGTGAGCCGCGGGTAGGCCTTGGCGAGCGCCTCGGTGGCCGCGGTGCAGGACTCCTCGTCCCCGGACTCCCACGACTCGACGATCGCCAGCAGGTACAGCTGCTTCTCCAGCGGAATGGCCACCGAGCAACCCGTGAACGGCCGCATCTGCAGCGCCTGCTTGCCCGCCACGGACACCTTCTCCGCGTCGTCGTCCTCGCCCAGCGCGCTCGACTGGTGGATGGACAGCATCAGATACTTCGCCCCGTCACCGGCGCCGTAGTTGCAGGCGGGCAGCGAGTTGTGCTGTTCCCCGCTCGGCGTCAGCCGGTCCGTGGTGAGCGGTTTCATGATCTGCGCCGCCTCCTCGGCGGTGAGCAGCTGGCAGACCTGCTCGGGCTGCATCGCGCGATAGTCCCGGTCTCCGTCGTCCCGGGCGGCCGAGACTTCTCCCTGGCCGCACGCCGTCAGGACCGGGGCCGCGGCCAGCACGGCGCCAACAGCGAGCATCCGCAGTGAGGTGCGCATAGCCTGCACTCTAGACAGCGGACCAGCGCCAACTCAGCTCAGTGACGACCGGCCATCCGGGTGAACGCGCGGCTGCCTGCTCATGCCACCGTCTCGAAAGCGCTCATCATCGCCATGTCCTCGTGCTCGAGGTTGTGGCAGTGCAGCATGTACCGGCCTGCGTAGCCGGTGAAGCGGACGGCGACGTCCACGTACTCCGCCGGACGCACGTCGACGGTGTCCTTCCACCCCCGGTCGAACCGGCCCGGTGGGTGTCCGCCGCGGCTGACGATCTGGAACGGTGAGAGGTGGATGTGCACCGGGTGGTGCAGATCGCTGTAGAACCGCCAGATCTCCAGCTCGCCGAGCCGAGGCCGGGCGTCCATACGTTCCGGGTCGAACGGCCGGTCGTTGATCGTCCATCCCTTGTGCCCGCCGACGATGCCGCGGGTGAAATGCCACGTCCGCACGCGAACCGCGCGCTGCTGGTCCAACCGCTCGATGTGCGCCAGGCGGCCGGGGATCCGGCTGTCGTCGGCGGCCCGGCGGGTGACGACGAATGCCATTACGACCGCGGTCGAGCCCGCGCCGAAATCGTTGTGCAGGACGATGCGCGTTCCGGGCCGGACGGCGGAGAAGTCGATGATCACGTCGCTGCGCTCGGCGGGTGCCAGGTCGATGTGCGGGTGCCGGACCGGCCGGTCGAGCAGGCCGAGGTCCGAGCCGATCTGGACGAACGACGCACCACCGTCCAGCCGCAACCGGTACCGGCGTGCATTCGACGCGTTGAGCAGGCGGAAGCGGTAGCGTGCCGCGTCCACTTCCAGCAGCGGCCACGGTGCGCCGTTGACCAGCACCACGTCGCCGGCGACGCCTTCCATGTACTCGGGCAGCACGCCGGGGGTGTGCCGCAGGCTCTGGTCGATGGCCGGATAACGGAACCGGCCGTCGCCGTCGAACGCGCGGTCGCAGATCATCAGCGGGATGTCCCGCTCGTCACGAGGGAGCGGCAGCTCGTCCTCGACCTCGTCGTGCACCAGGTGGAAGCCGGCCAGCCCGTACCAGACCTGCGGGCCGGTGAAGTCCATGCGGTGGTCGTGGTACCACAGCGTCGCCGCAGGCTGGTCGAGCGGATACACGTATTCCCGCGATCCCTTGCTGACGTCGCCGAGCGGGTGGCTGCCGTGGCCGACGTGATCGGCCAGCCGTCCGCCTTCGGGGATGACCAAATCGGTCGGATACCCGTCGTGTTCCGGCGGCGTGTGGCCGCCGTGCAGATGCACGACCGTCGGCACGTCCAGCTTGTTCCGGTGCGTGACCACGGTCCGGCGGCCGGAGCGCGACCGGATCGTCGGGCCGGGGAACGTGCCGTCGTAGGAGAACACCGGCGTACGCCGTCCGGGCAGGATCTCCACGTCGGCGACTCGCTGGGTGATCTCGTAGTAGTCGGTCGTCGCGTCGGTACGCACCGGCTTCTTCACCGCAGGTACCGGCAGCGGCACGGTGAACGGCTTCGGCAGCGGGCCTTCGCTGGTCAGCAGCTCGGCCGTCTGCTCGATGCCCTCGCTGCGCCCGCACGACGGCAGTGCCACCGCGGCTACGCCCAATGCCGACAGTGCCAAGAAGTTCCTGCGAGACACGGTCATCGGCGGAACACCCCCAAGCGTCGCGGTGGGCCGAGTTCGCCGGTCAGTGCAGCCGCACCCTCCCGCTTGGGACGCCCGACCTTGGCGGAGCGGTGGAACACCACCGCGAACAATCCCAAGGCCAGCAGAACGAGGGCGACGCCGAGCGGGATGTGCACCCACAGAACGCGCGCGTACCCCATGCCGGTCTGCACCCCGGCCGCGAAGAACAGCGCCACGCTGAGCAGGACCGGCCATGGCTTGCCGCGTCCGATCAACCAGAAGCAGACCGCGACGACGATCTGCGCCAGCGCCACGCTCATCAGCACGCTGGCGTTCGTTGCGTGCCACCAGAGCAGGTCGAAGTCACCCGAGAGATAGCCACCTGCCAGCACCGGTTGCAGCAGCACGCCGACGGTCACCACCGCCGTCGTGCAGCGCAGCAGCCACAGCGTCACCCGCGGTCCGGAGCGTTCGGATGTCGTCACGCGGCCCACGCTATACGTAGGCAAACTACATATGAATCCGGGAAAACCCTGAGAACTTCCCTGGTTGTGCGGCACGAACGGCTCAGGGGAGCGTGTTCGCGCTGTAGGCTGCCTCACTATGGACGCCAGTGATGTGCGGGGTCATCTGGACGGGCTGCTGTTGGCGGTGCTGGAAAGCGGGCCGCTGCACGGTTACGGGATCATCGAGGCCCTGCAGCGCCGCAGCGGAGGCGCGCTGCAGCTGCCCACCGGTACCGTGTACCCGGCACTGCGGCGCCTGGAACGGGCCCGCTGGATCGAAGGCACCTGGACCGTGGTCGACGGCCGGAAACGCCGTGTCTACACCCTCAGTCCCGCGGGTAAGAAGGAACTGGCACGCAGGCGCTCGGAGTGGGTGCGGTTCACCGGGGTGATCGGCACGGTGCTGGGAGGCGGAGCATGACAGCGCAGTCGTCGGTACTGGACCGGCTGGACCGCTCGCTGCGGGGGCCGCGCCGCGCCCGTGCGGACATGCTGGCGGAAGTGCGTGACGGCCTGGAAGACGCCACCGACGCCTATTGCGCCGCGGGGCTGCCGCCCGCCGTGGCGCGGCAGCGCGCCGAAGAGGAGTTCGGCGACGCGGAAGTGATCGCCGCGGAGCTGCAAACCGAACTGACCGCGCGCTACGGGCTGCGCAGCGCCTTGCTGCTGGCGGTCGTGCTCGGTGCCTTGACCCTGCTGTGGGACCTCATCTGGCAGCTCGCACCGGCAACGGCCTGGCGGAACCCGGGGCCGCTGATCCCGGTGCTGTCGTCCGTGGTGGACACGGCGTCGTTGCTGACCGCAGGGTGCGGTGCGGTGGCCCTGGTGCTGCTGGCCGTCGCCAACCGAGTGCCGTCGACCTGGGCAGTGCGCCTCCTCGGCTGGGCCGTCATCGCCGGCGTCGGGGTGATCGCCGTTGCGTCGGTGGCCATGCACGTGACCGGCGTCCCGCAGCATCCCGCCTACGTCCCGACGGTGGTCGCCGCCAGCGGTGTGTCGGTCGTCCTCGGCGTGTGGCTGGTGGTGCGGGCCGTACGCTGTTTGCACCTGGCGGGGCCGCACCGCGAAGGCTGACGCCTTTTGGCCCCTTTTTCTCCGCCGCGACCGTTCTACGATGGCGGGTAGTCGACCCGAGGTGGGGTAGTTCGCCATGGACGGTGCACGGCTCGTCGCGCGGCTTCGCGCTGAGCTGGGGGCTGCTGCGGTGCTGGACGATCCGGACGTGACGGCGTCGTATTCGCACGACATGATGCCGCTCGCGGACCGGGCTCAGCCGTTGGCGGTGGTGTTTCCCGAGGATGTCGAGGGTGTGCAGGCCACGGTCCGGGCGTGCGCCGAGGCTGGGGTCCCGATCGTCCCGCGTGGCGCCGGCAGTGGGTTGAGCGGCGCGGCGAATGCCGTGGAGGGCTGTGTGGTGCTGGTCCTGACCAAGATGGACCGCATCCTGGAGATCGACCCGGGCAACCGGCTGGCCGTGGTGCAGCCGGGCGTGGTGAACCTGGACTTCCGCGAGGCGGTGGCCAAGCACGGGTTGTTCTACCCGCCGGATCCGTCCAGCTACGACTGGTGCACGATCGGCGGCAACCTGGCCACCAACGCCGGCGGGCTGTGCTGCGTCAAGTACGGGGTCACCACGGATTCGGTCCTCGGGCTGAAGGTGGTGCTGGCGGACGGGTCACTGCTGAAGACCGGGCGGCGTACGGTCAAAGGCGTCGCGGGCTACGACCTGACGAAGCTGTTCATCGGCAGCGAGGGCACGCTGGGCGTGATCGTCGAGGCGACGGTCGCGCTCAAACCGCTCCCGCAGGCGCCTGGGACGTTGGTGGCGGCCTTCGACGACACCGGCAAGGCCGGGGATGCGGTGGCGCGCGTGGTGCGCGAGGGCCTGGTGCCGTCGCTGATGGAGATCATGGACGCCACGTCGATCAAGGCGTCCGAGGCGTATCTGAAGACCGACATCGGGGCAGGGTCCAACTGCAAGGCGTTGCTGCTGTGCCAGTCCGACCTGGGTGGCGAGCCTGCCAAGCGTGAGCTGGCGGCGATCGAGCAGCTGTGCAAGGACGCGGGAGCCGATTTCGTCTACGCGACGGACGACTTGGCCGAGGGTGCGTTGTTGCTGCAGGCGCGCCGGGTGGTGCTGAAGGCCCTCGAGGTCTACGGCACCTGGCTGACCGACGACGTGTGCGTGCCACGGACCCGGATCGCCGAGTTGATCACCGGCTGCGAACGGATCAGCGAGCAGGTGGGGCTGCGCATCGCGGTCGTCGGTCACGCCGGCGACGGCAACATGCATCCGACGATCGTCTACGACGCTTCCTCGGCGGACGAGTTCGCACGAGCCAGGAAGGCGTTCAACGACATTCTGGCGCTGGGGCTGTCGCTCGGCGGCACGGTGACCGGCGAGCACGGCATCGGCAAGATCAAGCAGGACTGGCTGGAGCGGGAGATCGGCCCGGTCGGCATGCGCGTGCACCGGCAGATCAAAGCGGCCCTGGACCCGGACAACCTGTTCAACCCGGGGTCGATGTTCGCCATGACGTGACTGCCCGCCGAACTGCAGCGCCGGATGGCGGCGGCTGAGCTGCTGTGGCACGAAGGTGCGGGTTCGCGTCTGGCTTGCCGCGCGCTGCGAGTACCGGAGCGGGCGTTCTTGGTCATCATGGCCATGAGCCGGCGAACGGTCGCAGTCCACTGGTCCAGTCGTGGGTTCCGTCGTTGAGCCGAGCGGCTCGGGTACCCACTTGCCGCGTCGCCACGTGTGAACCGAGTGGTGGCGTAGCGGCTTGTCCGGGTTCGGTGACTCGCGGGTCAGGGCGTCGACGCAGTCAGCCGACCGGCGTGGCGTGCACGACTTGGTTGCGTCCAGCGTTCTTCGCCCGGTAGAGCGCGGTGTCGGCCGCGTCCAGGAGTTCTTGCACGCCCGTGCCGGCATCCGGGTAGATGGCCACACCGATCGAGGTGGACAGCCCGGTGACCAGCTCCGCGTCGGCGTCCACCGGAACTTGGATGCGCATGACGGCCTGCCGGATGCGTTCGGCGACCAGGTGCGCTTCCGCGGCGTGTACGTCGGGCAGGAGGACCACGAACTCTTCGCCGCCGAAGCGCCCGACCGCGTCGCGATCACGCACCTCGGACTTGATGGCCTGCGCGACCGCACGCAGCACCGCGTCGCCGACCAGGTGGCCGTAGGTGTCGTTGATCCGTTTGAAGTGGTCCAAGTCGATCATCAGCAGCGCGAACGGGCTCTCCCGCTCCCGGCTGCGGTGGAACTCCCGCTCGGCCGTGTGGTGCCAGCCCGCGGTGTTGTAGACGCCGGTCTTGTCGTCCGTCGTGGCGGCCACCTCCAGTTGCTTGACCAGCACGCTGCGGTGCAGCAGGAGCAGCGACGGCAGGATGAGCAGGGCCAGGCCGGGCATGGTGACCAGCGCCAGCGCGTTGAGTGCGCCCAGGCCGAGCGTGGCCAGCTCGAGCAGGTTGTCGGTCCAACTGCCGAACAGGCCGCTGGGCGTCCAGATGATGCGTTCCCGGGCGCCGATGACGACCAGGGCGCCCACCACGAAGTAGACCGCGACCGCGGTGGCGACCGCCGCGAAGCCCTGCCAGTCGTGGGCCAGCGCCTCGCGCATGTCGTGAATGCCGGTGAGCACCATCGCCTGATGGGCGGCCAGGCAGGTCAGGATGACCCCGGTGGCGTTGTTCGTCGTTCGCCACACCGGTACCCGCTGCAGGCGGTACCAGCTGCGTACCGCCAGGTGCCAGTACAGGACGACGACCAGGGCCGCGGTCAGCGGAGGCGGGAGCAACATGACCGCGGCGAAGGTCCACACCGACGTCATGTTGATGTGTGCCACGCCGCTCACCCGGCGCCGGATGCGCTCTACCCGGCGTCCGAGTTCGGCCTGACCGACCCCCAAAGCGACCAGCGCCAGGAACACCCAGATGTCACTTTGGGTAATTTCTTCTGATCCCAGAAGAGTGATAACCGCCACGACTGCGGCCAGTTCGGTGACGAGGCAGTACAGCCGTACCCGGAGCGGCTGCGCCCACAGCTCCCACTGCGAAGGGAGCAGTCGATTCCACCAAATGCGCAGGTCCGGGCTGGACAAGGCGTCCGGTCGGTCCATACTCATGGGTGCTCCCCCGCGCGGTGCAGACGGTCTGTGACCACTCAATCACACCTCACCCGTTCGGGAAAGATGCACAGGCAAGCCCGGCTGGCGCGGAAGGAGGCCTGCCATGCGCAACCGGGACAACTGATGCCGTCGTTCAATCCACGTCCAGCAAGTCGAGGGGAGTTCGTGAATGGCCAACCGGGACGACTGATCCATCCGTTCGTGTGCGTCCGGTCGTTGCTTGCGCGAGGAGGTGTACGCGGTGGCCAACCGGGACAACTGAGTATTCCGATCGGGGTCCGTTTTGCGCTGTATGGGAGGTGTGCGCGGTGACCAACCGGGACAACTGAAGCGAGCGATCGCGGTGGTGAGAGCAGGTCGAGCGGAGGTGCGCAGATGACGAACCGGGACAACTGAGCAGCGGACGAGGTGCAGGTCCGGCCTGGAGAGGAGGTGTTGGCGATGGCCAATCGGGACAACTGACGTCTGTGCGGATGGTTCGCCGGCGACGGATGGCGAGGAGGTGTTCGTGGTGACGAACCGGGACAACTGAACGGCAGGTGACGCGTGGGCTTTCGGGCGCAAGGGAGGTGCTGGACATGACCAACCGGGACAACTGATCCGCAGGTGAAGGACGACTGTGTGCGGCGAGGAGGTGTGGACATGGCGAATCGGGACAACTGAGCGGCCGCCGAGCAAGGGATTTCGCGAGTGGTGAGGAGGTGCGAGATGACGAACCGGGACAACTGAGCGGTCGAGGAGATGGCGGTCTTCGTGCGTGGCTGAGCGGAGGTGCGTGATGGCCAATCGGGACAACTGAGCGGGTGATGGAGAGCGGGAGCGAGTCGAGCGGAGGTGTGCGGTGGCGAATCGGGACAACTGACAGCGGCAGCCGGTTGGGTTCTGCGGTGAGGAGGTGTGGACATGGCGAATCGGGACAACTGAGCGGGTGAGCCGACAGGTCCGGGCGACGACAGGGAGGTGCCCAGATGGCCAATCGGGACAACTGAGCGGGTGATGGAGAGCGGGAGCGAGTCGAGCGGAGGTGTGCGGTGGCGAATCGGGACAACTGACAGCGGCAGCCGGTTGGGTTCTGCGGTGAGGAGGTGTGGACATGGCGAATCGGGACAACTGAGCGGGTGAGCCGACAGGTCCGGGCGACGACAGGGAGGTGCTGGACATGGCCAACCGCGACAACTGAGCGGTCGGTGACTACGTGCGGGCTTCGTCACGGAATCGGAGGTGTAGGCAGTGGCCAACCGGGACAACTGACGTGGTCGCTGGGGTGCAGGGTCGGCAGCCGAACAGAGGGGAGTCCGAGATGGCCAACCGGGACAACTGAGGCTTTCGTACGGTCGGGACGTCGCTCGCGTGCTTGCGGGACGGCTTTCGTGGTGGCGAATCGAGACGACTGAGAAATTGGTGCGGAGACGGATTCCCGCGGGCGCGCCCCCGACCGGTGCCGTCATGCTGCTGCGCTCCGAACCGGCGGCGTGTGGCGTACCCGGGCCCACGAGATCGCGATCGGGATCGCGACGAGCACACCAGCCACCGCGGCCACGCCGATGGCGTTCGCCGCTCCGATGAGGTCGGCCAGCCCACCGGCGGCCAGCGCGCCGAGGCCCTGGACGGTGATCACCCCGGAGGACGCCAGGCCGGTGCCCTGCGCGCGTCGTTCGTCCGGCAGGCGCTCGGTGAACTGCACGACGGTCTGGAAGTGATATCCCGTGGCCAATGCGCCGGACAGCGCCAGCAGTGCCAGGGCCACGATCAGTGCGGGCTTCAGCGCCAGCAGGATCAGCGGGATGCCCGCCGCGATGCCGAGCAGGCCGAGCGCGCGCACATTGGTCTCCTCGGAGACCCAGCGGCCGAAGATCGCGGCGCCGATGACCGAGCCGAGCGGGTCGGCCGCCATCAGCAGACCCACCGCGGCTGGTCCTGCGCCGATCTCGTCGGCGTACGGTGCGGCAAGGCCTTCGGCCACGACGTAGAACCCGGCGAGCCAGTTCAGCGCGAGCAGCGTGCGCAAGGCAGGAACGCGGAACACCAGCGCGGCTCCGGCGGCGATGGAGGACAGGTAGGACTGCTGCCCCTCCTTCGAGCTGGGCGTCACCGCAGGACGACGGCGCAACAGGAGCAGCAGCGCGGCCGATGCCACGAACGTGCCCGCATTGACGGCAAGCGCCACGAACGGCCCCCAGTGCGCGACCATCAAGCCTCCGCCGGCGAACCCGGCCAGCTGGGCCGCCTGCGAGCTGATGTTCCGCAGCGCCATGCCGACCCGGAACTTGCCGTTGGTGAGCACGTCCGGCAGGAGCGCTTGCTGTGCCGCCTTGAACGGGCCGTTCAGCAACGTCACCGCGGCCACCAACGCGCACAGCGCCCACAGCGGCATGCCCGGGACGATCATCAGGCCGACCAGAACGGCGCGGCCGATGTCGCTGGCGATCATCACGGTGCGTCGCGGGTGACGGTCACCGAGGCCGGACAGCATGACTCCGCCGACCAGGGCGGGCAGGAACGTCAGCGCGTAGGTCAGCGCGGTCAGCGCCGCCGAGTCCGTCCGGTCGAACACCAGCACGGACAGCGCGACGCGGGCGATCTGGTCTCCCGCGACCGACAACACCTCGGCCAGCCACATGGCCCGGAACTCGGCCACCCGCAAGACAGCGGTGAACGTCGGCGTACTCACCTAAAACCTCTCCCCCCTTGCGCGGCATCGGCGACCATGCCGCGCGGCGGAGGCTAGCAGCGGGCAGCCCCGGCGTCAGCCACTACGAGGAGGAATCAGTCGAATTCCCGCCGTAACCGAGGAAAGTTGTACGCAAAACGGGTGCTGTCCGTTCCGCGCGGGGTTGCGCCGCCGTTTACAGCTTCGGGTCTCGCGCCACGGTACATCGGACTGGGCGTGCGGGTGGGCTCCACGTCTGTGCGGGTGATCCACATCCCTTCCGGCTGGCCCATGCGGCACACGTGAGTTGCCCGCAAGAGCAACGCGAACCGAACCGGGTTGCGAGCCCGGTGGGCGGCCGGTTCCCGGCCAGCCGAGCAGCCAAACTCGGTGGCCACGGCGGATCCGCCGATGGCTCGGTGATCCCGCTCGGCTCACGGCGGGAGCTCGGTGATCCCGCTTGGCTCACGGGGGGAGCTCGCTGATTCGTCCTGGGTTCCGTCAGCTCGTGGCGGACTCGTCGATGCGGACGCCGACCTGCCCGCTCGTGCCAACGCGCCGGTCTGTACCGGATACCGGGCACAACTCGCGGTGGCACACCGCTTCGTAGCGGGATCCGTCAGCTCGCGCCCGGCTCATCGATCCGCACAGTGATCCGTTCGCTCGTGACGGCACACCGGTCCGTCCAGGTTCCGCCGGTTCGGGTCGGCGCTTCGGTCCGCACCTGGATCCGTCGGTTCGCGCCCGGCTCGTCGACCGGCGTCGCGATCTCACCCAACTGCCGACCCTATCGACCCGCGTCGCGCTCGCCGACTTCCGCCGCCGCACCTGTTTTCGTGTCGGTCCTATCGGTGTCGGCCACTGGTCGGCGGTGCGCCACCACTGGCAGGCCGGGCCTCGGACGTACCGCGGCTCCGGCTGCCGGTCGTCGGTGTCGTCATCGCCGGCAGGTGCTGCGACCGGCCCCTGACCGGCTGATCTGGTTGCGTGCCGTCCCACTGGGGGAGCCCGGTTCGCTGTCATGACCTGCCCATCGCACGTCCAGGTGCCGAGCGCGCCGAGGAGTCTGCCGCGCTGGTGGTGGCGGGTGTGGATGTCGGCGGTGCACCCAGCTTGCCCGCGAGTGCGCACGAGCCGGCCCAGCCACAGGCCGAGCGGCCGGACGGGCCGGGCCGGCTCGCGCACTCACCTGCCCTCGTCCGCGCGGGGACGAGCGGCACTTCCTCGACGAGCGGTCAGTCCTCGTCCTCGACCCAGCCGAAGGTCTTGGTGACCGCCTTCTTCCAGTTCTTGTACTCGCGCTCGCGCCGGGCCTCGTCCATGTTCGGCTCCCAGCGCTTGTCCTCGGCCCAGTTGTTCCGGATGTCCTCCTCGGACTCCCAGAATCCGACGGCCAGGCCCGCCGCGTACGCCGAGCCGAGCGCGGTGGTCTCGTTCACCACCGGGCGGATCACCGGTACACCGAGGATGTCGGCCTGGAACTGCATCAGCAGGTCGTTGACCACCATGCCGCCGTCGACTTTCAGCGACTTCAGCGGCACACCGGAGTCGGCGTTCATCGCGTCGATCACCTCGCGCGACTGGAACGCCGTCGCCTCCAACACCGCCCTGGCCAGGTGACCCTTGTTGACGTAGCGGGTCAGGCCGACGATGGCGCCACGGGCGTCGGACCGCCAGTACGGCGCGAACAGGCCGGAGAACGCCGGCACGAAGTAGGCGCCACCGTTGTCCTCGACCGTGCGGGCGTGCTCCTCGATCTCGGCCGCCGAGCTGATCATCTTCAGGTTGTCGCGCAGCCACTGCACCAGCGACCCGGTCACCGCGATCGCGCCTTCCAGCGCGAACACCGGTGCGTTGTCGCCGATCTTGTAGCAAACCGTGGTGAGCAGGCCGTTCTGCGACAGCACCTTCTCGGTGCCGGTGTTGAGCAGCACGAAGTTGCCGGTGCCGTAGGTGTTCTTCGCCTCGCCCGGCGACAGGCAGGCCTGGCCGAACGTGGCCGCCTGCTGGTCGCCCAGGATGCCTGCGATGCGCACTCCGCCGAGCGCGCCCCGCTCCCGGACCGTGCCGTAGACCTCGGACGACGACCTGATCTCCGGCAGCATCGACATCGGGATGCCCATGTCCGACGCGATGTCCGGGTCCCAGTTCAGCGTGTCCAGGTCCATCAGCAGCGTCCGGGACGCGTTGGTCGGGTCGGTGATGTGCAACCCGCCGTCCGGGCCGCCGGTCATGTTCCACAGCAACCAGCTGTCCATCGTGCCGAACAGCAGGTCACCCGCCTCGGCGCGCTCACGCGCGCCGTCGACGTTCTCCAGGATCCACATCACCTTCGGACCGGAGAAATAGGTGGCCAGCGGCAGCCCGGTCTTCTCCCGGTAGCGCTCCTGGCCGCCGCCCAGGTCACCGAGCTTGGCGATGATGCGGTCGGTGCGGGTGTCCTGCCAGACGATCGCGTTGTACACCGGCTTGCCGGTCTTGCGATCCCACACCACGGTCGTCTCGCGCTGGTTGGTGATGCCGACCGCAGCGATGTCGCCCGCCGTCAGGTCCGCCTTGGCCAGCGCGCCCGCGGCGACCGCTCGCGTGTTCTCCCACACCTCTTCCGGGTTGTGCTCGACCCAGCCTGCCTGCGGGAAGATCTGCTCGTGCTCCCGCTGCTCGCTGGCGATGACACCGCCGGAGTGGTCGAAGATCATGCAGCGAGTGGAGGTCGTGCCGTGGTCGATCGCTGCGACGTAAGAAGCCATGATGTCCCTTCTTTTGCGAGCTTGTCGGTCGGGATGTGCCGGAGGTGATCCGGCGGTCGGTTACAGCAGAGCCTGGGACAGCAACCCAGCCAGCACACCACCCACGATCGGGCCGAACACCGGCACCCACGAGTAACCCCAGTCGCTGGAGCCCTTCTTGCCGGGGGCGTCCGAGCCGGGACCAGGGTCCTCCGGCAGCTCGCCGCCTGCACCGGCGGCCACGCGGGCGGCCGCACGGGAGCCCTTGTAATGCAACGGCAGCACTGCGTGCGCCACTCGGGGGCCGAGGTCACGAGCCGGGTTGATGGCGTACCCGGTCGGGCCACCCAGCGAGGCACCGATCGCGACCACCAGGAGCGCCGCAGCGAGCGGGCCGAGGCCGGTCGGCGTCTTGCCGAAGCTGAGGATGACGAAGACCAGCACGAACGTGGCGATCACCTCGGTGGTGAAGTTCCACCCGTAGTTGCGGATCTCCGGACCGGTGGAGAAGACGCCGAGCTTCTTGGACTCGTCCGGCTCGTTGTCGAAATGCGGCTTGTAGGCCGCCCATGCCAGGCAGGCTCCGATGAACGCTCCGATGAACTGTGCGGCGATGTAGACCAACGTGGATCCGAACGTGATGGCCACGCCGGGCGCGTATTCCGCTTCTCCGCTGGCCAGGATGCCGAGCGTGACGGCCGGGTTGATGTGGCCGCCGCTCCGGTAGGCGACGTAGACGCCGGCGAACACGGCCAAACCCCACCCGATGTTGATCAGCAGCCAGCCGCCGTCGTAGCCCTTGCTCTTCCTGAGCAGCACGTTGGCGACCACGCCCGCGCCCAGCAAGATCAGCATGGCTGTGCCGACCAGTTCACTGACGAATACCGTTCCTAGGTTCACAGCTCCTCCAAGCGTCCGATCCTTGCGGGCACGTGAGGACACGGAGCATCCCCTTGCAACGCGACTTCGGTCGACGGAGTCGATCGGTTACGCGCTGCTGGAGGAGTCGACCCGCAGTGCCCCCGCGAAGTTGATTATGTCGCAGCTCACAAGCCAATGGGTGAATTCATGTGGTGCGGGCGAGGCCGTGACCGGAGATCTTCCGTTTGGTGCGGCCCTGACCTGGACAAACTCGATCCGGACGGGCGGGAGCGCGGTGAGATGCGTCGTGACTGGTCCAATCGCGTCGAATGCGCTGGTAGAGCGCAGGTGAGGGTGGCGAACGAACGTACCCAGCACAGAAGGCAGGGCGCGGACGGAAACAGCGGAGGCCGGCATACGGACGCAAGCTGCGGGAGGCTGCGAACGGACGAAACAGGCCGTGCAGGAAAGCTCCTGCACGGCCTGTGGGCGTCGGCGAGCCGCCGGTGATGACGGCTATGAAGCCCCGGCGGGTACCGTCAGCGCGTCAGCGGCGTGAAGTCCCGAGCGGCGATGAATTCCGGACGCGGTGCGGGCGCCGCGAACGGTTCCACCAACGTGTTCTCGACGCTGTTGAACACCAGGAAGATGTTCGAGCGCGGGAACGGCGTGATGTTGTTGCCCGACCCGTGCATGATGTTCGAGTCGAAGAACAGCGCCGACCCGGCGGGCCCGGTGAACTGGTCGATGCCGTGCTCGGCGGCCAGCTTGGTGATGTTCTCCTCGCTCGGCACGCCGATCTCCTGCTCGCGCAACGAGTTCTTGTAGTGGTTCTCCGGCGTCTCGCCGATGCACTGCACGAACGTCCGCTGGGATCCCGGCATGACCATCAGCCCGCCGTTGAACGGGTAGTTGTCGGTCAGCGCGATCGAGCAGCTGACCGCCCGCGGCCGCGGCATGCCGTCCTCGGCGTGCCAGGTTTCGAAGTCCGAGTGCCAGTAGAAGCCGGTACCGCGGAATCCGGGCATGTAGTTGACCCGGCTCTGGTGGATGTACACCTCGGAGCCGAGGATCTGCCGTGCCCGGTCCAAGATGCGCGGGTCGGTGGCCAGCTCGGCGATGGCCTCGCTGATCTTGTGCACCTCGAAGATGGACCTGATCTCGCCGGAGCGCTTCTCGGTCACCACCCGCTCGTCCGATTTGAGCTGCTCGTCGCTGGTCAGCCGCTTCAGCTCCTGCCAGTAGGTCTGCACCTCGGCGGGGGTCAGCAGGCCCTCGATGATGGTGTAGCCGTTCTTGTCGTGCGCCGCCAGCCCGGCCGCGTCGAACGGGCCGTCCGCTTCGTCGCCCCAGACGGTGGGGTCTGTCCGCTCGAGCAGCTGCGCCCGCCCGCTGGCGAGTCGGGTCGGATAGGTGTCCGGAATCCGGCTCTTTGCGAGAGTCACGGTGTTTCGCCTCCTACGAGTGCTTCATCTTCTGGTGCTCGACTATTGCGCTGAACCTGGTTCCCTTCCTTCTTCTGGTGTCCGACCGGCGGTACGGCTCGATCTCCTCGGCCGTGGTCCGCTCGGTACCGGTCGCGAGATGCATGGCACCGGCGACCGGAGCTTGTGGTCGGCCGCGCGGCGGGGCGGTGGAACGTATTCGCCGCTCCGATTGCGCAAGCCGCTCAGCCGGGACAGACGGGTGTGGCTGTTCACCTACCCGCTCATCAACCGTGACAAACCACGCGCAGTGAACGATGTACTCATCGACGACAAGTGCGCCGAAACCGGATTCGGTATTCTCGGAGAAATTCAGGTCGCCGTCGGCTGGAATGCCAACGGGATACCGTCGATCCGATCACCGGCTCCGATGGTGATGACGCGGCAGGCGGTGAACCGGGCCGGTCGAATTGTCACCCGTCTGTCTTGGTGCCGTCGGGCCGTGTTCCCGCCGTCATCCCTTGCGGCTTATGCCCATGGACCAGTGCAGGCCGGCTCTGCTCGGATCCGCGCCCGGAGCGTCCAGCGCTGATACGTGTACCGAGCCGACGGCATCCAAGTGATGAATCAATCGATCGCTCTTGGCATTGTCGTGCACACCCCCCGCGGTTTGCCGCCATCAGCAGGCAATGCGTGCTTTCCCGACATGTCCGTGCACCGTAACAGACAAACTCGCGCGATTCAGCCGTCGCCTGTTCACAAAAACGCAATCACCTGCAGCGACGCAGACTGTGCTGTGACAATATCGACAAATGCCTTCCGTGGCGCTGTTTCGTCTGCTATCAGCAGTCCTGATCATCAGGCGTGTCGGCGGTGCGTGATCACCATCGAGAAGTTTGCCGAAACCGTCCTGGCAACGGCGGGGGTGCGGTGCCGACAGCCTCAGCGGCACATGCTCGAGCCCGTCAACCGAACACGAAGCGCGTCGCGTCGCGTGGAAAGTCCGACCACGCCAGCACCTTGCGCGGGATCAGCACGTGCCCGTCACGCCACAGCTCGGCGTTCGGCGGGCCGTACTCCGGGTATTTCTCGGCGAAGGTCGTCGCCAACCGCGCGGCCTGCTCGTCGTCGATGCCCGCCGTGGACACCGTGCCCTGGACGATGACGACCTCCCACGGGTGGGGCAGGTGCATCGTCACTGCCGGATTCTTCGCCACCAGGCGGCGATGCAGCGTCTGCGGGCTTCCGCCGTGGTACCAGCGGTCGTCGATCCACATGCCGTCCAGCGGCACCACGTGCGGGTTGCGGTCACCGTTGTCGACCGCGATCCAGTACTGCTTGGCCTCGACCAGCTTGGCCCGCACGGTCGGCCAGGCCAAAGTCGTCTGCTGCTCGCCGTAGCCGGGCGGCATGGGCAGCGGCTGGGCAACTGGGTCCTGGCCGCCCCGCTCGCCGATGGGCGTGGTGTCGGTCATGGCCGTGATTGGAGCACCGGCCACCGACGGTCTCGGCTCGAGCGCCCCGGCAGGCAAGCAGACGGCCCGCCGGGGCCAAGCGCTCCCGGCGGGCCGTCACCGGAGTGGGAAGGACGAAGTGTCAGTTCTCCGTCAGTTCTCCTCGTCGTCGCGGACCTCGACACCGATGTCCGGGTTGTCGGTGAACACCCCGTCCACGCCGGCGTCGAAGTAGACCTCCAGTTCCTCGTGGATCCGGCCGTAGTGCGCCGGGTTGTCCGAGGAGCGGAAGTCCGCGGGCAGGAACGAGTTCTCCGCACGGAAGGTGTACGGGTGGACTTTCAGCCCCACCCGGTGGGCGTCCCGGACCAGCCGGGTCGGCTCGCCGAGGGTGCCGTCCGGGTTCCACGGGATGACCAGCTGCTTGTCCGGGCCGATGCCGTCGGCGTAGCTGGCGATCTCCCGCAGGCCCTTCGGCGTGATCAGGTCGGCGTAGGTGCGCGGATCGCCGGAGTCGACGAAGTCGTACGGCGCGCCGGTGGAGGAGATCAGCTGCACCAGCGGCACCCGCAGCTGGCGGTCGAGCTCCTTGAGGTTGCTCACCTCGAACGACTGCACGATCACCTTGGCGTTCGGGTGGTTCAGCCCGGCCTTCTTCAGCTCGGCGACCAGCCGCGGCTCGATCGGCAGGCCGATCTTGCGGAAGTAGGTCGGGTGCTTGGTCTCCGGGTAGACGCCGATCGGCCGCCCGAGCTCCTTCGACAGCCGCTTCGCCTCCTTGAGCACCTCGGCGAACGTCGGGATGGTGTAGCGCTCGTCGTAGATGGTGTTGCGCTGGCGGATGTCGGGCACCCGCTCCTTGGCCCGCAACGTCTTCAGCTCGGCGAGCGTGAAGTCCTCGGTGAACCAGCCGGTGATCTCCTGGCCGTCGATGGTCTTGGTGGTCTTGCGGTCGGCGAACTCCGGGTGTTCGGCGACGTCGGTGGTTTCGCTGATCTCGTTCTCGTGCCTGGCGACCAGCACACCGTCCTTGGTCACCACCAGGTCCGGCTCGATGTAGTCGGCGCCCATCCTGGCGGCCAGCCGGTAGGACGCCAGCGTGTGCTCCGGCCGGTAGCCGGACGAGCCACGGTGGCCGATCACCAGATCCTTGCGCACGTGCAGGCTGTTCGGCGTGGCGAAGTCGGACTCCGCTTGCGCAGCCGGCACGACGAAGCCGCAGGTGACTACCAGCCCGGCAGCCCCGGCAAGCACCGCCATGCGTCGAACCCACTTCCTGAACATCGTCGTGAACACCGCCCTCCAGTCGGGTCGAAACCCTCGATGCGGACCTTGACCGGTCCGGTCAACGACCGCCTGTCGATGGCAATACCTTTCGGTGGCCACCTCGTTAATTTCTCGCACGAGGTGGAATCCGCCAAGGCGCGATACAGTAATCGGGCTTCAGGGTCCGGCTAGGGGAGCAGGAGATCACTTGAGCGACCGCGGCGACACTGCGTCGGAGCGGCCGGGGGCGCATCCGTCGGCCCTGGAGGAACCGCCGTCCGGCGGGGAATCCGGGGCGAGTGGGGGTGACGGCACCGGCGAAGCAGGATTCCGGTGGTTTTCGTGGCTGATCCTGGCGTTCGCCGCCGCCGGCGCCGTCGCGATGGCGCTGGTCGAGCCGTTCACGTTCACCGCGGCGACGCTGCCGACGGCGGCGCTCTTCCTGGTGGCGTTCGTCGCCGCGGAGACACTGGCCATCAACATCGACGTGCGCAGCGGCATCTCCTGGACGGTGTCGTTCACCGAGATCCCGCTGGTCGTCGGGCTGATGGTGGCCGAGTACGAGCTCATCCTGGTCACGCATGTGATCGCCGGAGTCGGCACGCTGGTGGCGCGCGGGGTCAACCGCCGCAAGCTCTACAACTCCGGCGTGCTGGTCATCGAGATCACCACCGCCTACGCGGTGGCGACGACGGTGGCCGCGGCGATGGGTGCGCAGTCGATCACCTGGCCCGCCGCGTTCGCCGGTGCGGTGGCCGCGCCGGCCGCCAGCACCGTGCTGGCCATGGTCTCGGTCTGGGTGCTGCGCAACCGGATGAAGCTGTCCACCGGGCTGCGGTTCATGACCCGGGTCCTGGTCGTCGGCATGATCAACGCCTCGGCGGGCCTGGTCGGCTACCTGGTGGCCACCGAGGTGCCCGCGGGCTGGCTGCTGGTCGCCGCCATGGGCATCGGCCTGGCCGGGCTGTACTGGGCTTACGGCGATCTGCTCCGGGAGCAGCGGGACATCGACGCGCTGGCCGACGTCAGCCTGATGGTGGCCAGGTCGGGGCAGCTGACCGACACCGGCCTGCCCGGTGAGTTCGGCCCTGCGGACTGGGAAGCGCTGGCCGCCAGGATCAAGGATCAGCTGGCGGCCCGGCGGGTGGTGCTGCGGCTGCGACTGGACGGCGCGAACACGCTGACCACGGTGGTGGCGGGCGACCCGCTGGACGGTGAGGACGTCTCCGCGGACGACCCGCTGATCCGGCTTCCGCACAGCAGGCCGCGGCACGTCCGGCTGGTCGACAGCCGCCCCGATGTCCGGCGTGCGCTTGCCGCGCGCGGCGCGGAGGAAGTGCTGATCTGCCCGTTGCGCAGTGCCACCCAGCTGCTCGGCGTGGTGGAAGCGCACGATCGCCGCTCGCGCTGGCGCGGGTTCGCGGCGGCCGACCTGCAGCTGCTCGGGGCGATGTCGGCGCATCTGGCCACCGCGCTGGACAACCGCAGGCTGACCGCCACGATCAAGCACGACGCCTACCACGACCCGCTGACCGGCCTGCTCAACCGCCCGGGGATCTCGCACGCCGCGCGCGGTCCGTTGGCTTCCGGGCGCAACGTCGTGCTGCTGCGGGTGGACCTGGACAACTTCTCGACGGTCTGCGACGCGCTCGGCTACGCGTGGGCGGACCGGATGGTCAGCATCGCGGGCCGCCGGCTGGTCGACGTCCTCGGCCCGGAGGTGCCGGTGGCCAGGCTGGAAGGCGCATCGTTCGCCGCCCTGCTCACCTGCCCGGAGTCGACCGCGCGGGAGATCGCCGAGCAGGTGCGCAGCGAGCTGTCCATGCCGTATCCGATCGACCGGCTGACCGTCGAGGCACACGCCATCGTCGGATACGCCAGCAGCGACGTGGACGACGCGGTCGGCCGGATGGACGTCGACGGCCTGCTGCAGCGCGCCGACGTGGCGCTGCGCGCCATCACAACCAGCGGCAACACCGACGAGGTGCGCGGCTACGTGCCGAGCATGGGGCAGATCTTCATGCGCCGGTTCCAGCTGGTCAGCCAGTTCCGCCAGGCGCTGGAGAGCAACCAGGTCACGGTTCACTACCAGCCGAAGATCTCGCTGCCGAAGCGCACCGTGCTCGGGGTGGAGGCGCTGGTGCGGTGGAAGCACCCCGAGTTCGGCGACCTGCACCCGGACGAGTTCATCCCGCCGATCGAGGCGGCCGGACTGATCGGCGCGCTCACGTCGTTCGTGCTGGACGAGGCGCTGGCCAGGGCCCGCAAGTGGCTCGACGCGGGGCTGCGCATCTCGGTGGCGGTGAACATGAGCGTGCGCAGCCTGTCCGACGAGGAGTTCCCCGGGCTGGTGGCCGCCGCGCTGCAGCGCTTCCAGGTGCCGCCCGAGCTGCTCACGCTCGAGCTGACCGAGTCGGGCGTGATGGCCGACCGGCAGCGCGCCCTGCCGATCCTGCGCGAGCTGCACGCGCTCGGCGTGGTGCTGGCCGTGGACGACTTCGGCACCGGGTACTCGTCGCTGGCCTACCTGCGCCAGCTGCCGGTGGACGAGGTGAAGATCGACAAGAGCTTCGTGCTCGGCATGGGCACCGACCTGAACGACTTGGCGGTGGTGCGGTCCATCGTCGAGCTCGGCCACTCGCTCGGGCTGACCGTGGTGGCCGAGGGCGTCGAGGAGGACGTGGCGCGCGACCAGCTGGAGGCCATGGGATGTGACGTTGCTCAGGGCTACCTGATCTCCCGGCCGCTGTGCGAGGAGCGGCTGGAGGCGTGGCTGCACGCGCGCACCGCCCGTCACCTGGACGTTCAGTCCGAGACGGTGCTCAAGCTGCTCAACTGACCCCCGCTTTCATCGCCCGCGGGCGGGGTTGTAAAGTTCTAAGTGCTCTCGCAGAGAGCATGCCCCTTTAGCTCAGTCGGCAGAGCGTCTCCATGGTAAGGAGAAGGTCTACGGTTCGATTCCGTAAAGGGGCTCCACGCTGACCTGGCGGGGTAGCTCAGGTGGTTAGAGCACACGGCTCATAATCGTGGTGTCGCGGGTTCAAGTCCCGCCCCCGCTACTCGAAGTTGGGATGATGAGAAGGCGCCACGGCGCGCCACGAGAAAGGACACGCAGTGGCTGCCACCGATGTGCGACCGAAGATCACGCTCGCGTGCGAAGAGTGCAAGCACCGCAACTACATCACCCGCAAGAACAAGCGGAACGACCCTGACCGCCTCGAGCTGAAGAAGTTCTGCCCGAACTGCGGGAAGCACCAGGTGCACAAGGAGACCCGCTGAGTCTCCCTGCGCGGCGGATAAGCTCCTGACGTGGCACTCAGTCGGTCATTCGTCGGGCGGTGCTACCCGCCCAAGGAGACGTACGAAGTCAGTCGCGCCAAGATCGCCGAGTTCGCCGACGCGATCGGTGACACCAGCCCGCTGAGCCGGGACAAGGCAGCCGCGCAAGCCGCTGGCTATCCCGACGTCATCGCCCCGCCGACGTTCTTGACGATCATCAACCTGGACGCCATCAACGCGATCATCAACGACCCCGAGCTGGGCCTGGACTACTCGCGGATGGTGCACGGCGACCAGCGCTTCGTCTACCAGCGCCCGGTGCACGCCGGGGACAAGCTGCGCATCACCACCTACGTCGAGGACATTTTCGACCGCATGGGCAACGACTTCTTGAACCTGCGCGCCGAGATCACCGACGAGTCCGGCGAGCTGGTGTGCACCACGCGTGCCCAGCTGGTCGTCCGGGGAGCCGACGCATGAGCGCCGATCTGAGCGCCGTCGAGGTCGGCACCGAGCTGCCCCCGCTGAACGTCCGCATCACCCGCAAGGACCTGATCCGCTACGCGGGCGCTTCCCTGGACTTCAACCCGATCCACTGGAACGAACGGCAGGCCACCGAGTCCGGCCTGCCGGGCGTGATCGCGCACGGCATGCTGACCATGGCGCTGGCCGGCAGGCTGGTGACCGAATGGACCGGGGACTCCGGGCGGGTCGTCGACCTGTTCGCGCGGTTCACCCGGCCGGTCGTGGTGCCGGACGACGACAAGGGCGCCGAGGTCGAGCTCACCGGCAAGGTGACGGAGATCTCCGACGGGCGCGCCACCGTGGCGATCACCGCGAAGTTCGAAGGCCGCCCGGTACTGGGCAAGGCCACCGCCGTGGTGCGGATCGACTGATCACCGACCCGCCACGCCTCTCACCTACCCACCACGGCCGATTCAGGACGTGATCTGCGGAGCTTCGCGGGGGCTCCCCATCGGGAACGGCCGAACCAGCGATGGCCACGACCACGCGGTAGGGGTGGCGAACATCACCGAGTTTCCTCGTGCGGGATGTCGGCTCGCGCGCCGATCCGGCAGGGTCCGCCGGTCGCCGGTTGCCGAGTCCGGCGGACCCTGTGCCGATCGCGCTTCACGCCACTTCGCTGAGCAGCTTGCCGAGCCGGGACACACCCTCGACCAGGTCGTCGTCGGACAGCGCGTAGGACATCCGGAAGTAGCCGGGGGTGCCGAACGCCTCACCGGGGACGATCGCCACCTCGGCGTGCTGCAGCACCAGGTCGGCCAGCTCCACGGTGTTCTGCGCCGTCGAGCCGCGCAGCGGCTTGCCGAGGAACGATTTCACCGACGGGTAGGCGTAGAAGGCGCCCTGCGGTGTCGGGCACTCGACGCCGGGGATCTCCGACAGCATCGAGACGATCTTGCGCCTGCGCCGGTCGAACACCTGGCGCATCTCCTCCACGGCGTCTTGCGGGCCGGAGAGCGCCGCCAGGGCGGCCTGCTGGGCCACGTTCGACACGTTGCCGCACAGGTGCGACTGGAACGACGTGGCGGCCTTGATGACGTCCTGCGGACCGTGCATCCAGCCGACCCGCCAGCCGGTCATCGAGTAGGTCTTGGCCACCCCGTTGAGCACCAGCGTGGTGTCGGCCAGCTCCGGAACCGCTGCGGTGATCGGCGTGGCCCGGACGCCGTCGTAGACCAGGTGCTCGTAGATCTCGTCGGTGACCACCCAGATGCCGTGCTCCAGCGCCCAGCGGCCGATCGCCTCCACCTGCTCGCGCGGGTAGACCGCGCCGGTCGGGTTCGACGGGGAGTTGAACAGCAGCACCTTGGTGCGCGGCGTCCTGGCCGCTTCCAGCTGCTCGACGGAGACCAGGTAGCCGGTCGACTCGTCGGCGGTCACCTGCACCGGCACACCACCGGCCAGCTTGATCGCTTCCGGGTAGCTGGTCCAGTACGGCGCGGGCAGCAGCACCTCGTCGCCCGGGTCGCACAACGTGGCGAACGCCGAGTAGACGGCCTGCTTGCCGCCGTTGGTGACCAGCACCTGGGACGGGCTGATCCGCACACCGGAGTCGCGCAGCGTCTTCTCGGCGATCGCTTCGCGCAGCTGGGGCAGGCCCCCGGCGGCGGTGTAGCCGTGGTTGGCGCGGTCCCGCACCGCCTTCGCCGCCGCCTCCACCACGTGCTCCGGCGTGGGGAAGTCGGGCTGACCAGCGCCGAAGCCGATCACCGGGACACCCTGGGCCTTCAGCTCCTTGGCCTTGGCGTCCACCGCCAGGGTGGCGGAGGGCTCGATCGAGGCGATACGCTCGGAAATTCGACGGGCTTGCGCTGAGTGTGAATCGGCCATGGATGCATCGTTTCACGGGACCGAACTCAGGCACGAGTCGGCGTTGCCGTACACTCCCTTACTTGAACGCCGACGACCGTGTGCCCGCGGGGCCGACACGGTGTCGAGTTCGTGTGTCCGCTTCGGCGCAAGCGGGCGCTGCCATAGGGGTGTAGCTCAATTGGCAGAGCAGCGGTCTCCAAAACCGCAGGTTGCAGGTTCAAGTCCTGTCACCCCTGCCAAGTGCACAGACCGGCCACGAGCTAAGGAGTTCGAGCGTGAGCGACGACGGCGCGAAGGGCAACGGCGAGGACGCGCGGCGTCCGCGCCGGCCGGAGACCGCCGCGGGTCGGCGTGCCCGCAGGCGGGCTGCTGGCGATGCGGTCAAGCAGCCCGCCGCCGTCGGTGCAGGCAAGGCCGGTCGTGGTTCGTCCGCCTCGGCGCCCGCCAAGCGCAAGGGCTCCCCGGCCCCGGCAACCAAGCGGGAGGACGACGGCGAGAAGCAGTCGATCTTCCGGCGGATCTCCCGCTTCCTGCGGGAGGTCGTCGCGGAGCTGCGCAAGGTCATCTGGCCAACCCGGAAGCAGATGGTCACCTACACCGCGGTCGTGCTCGCCTTCGTCGCCTTCATGGTGGCGCTGGTGTGGGCGCTGGACTGGGTGTTCGCCAAGGCCGTCTTCGCGTTGTTCGGCTGATCGGCGCGAGCGAAGAGAGATTGTGAGGACTGCAACGTGACCTCGGAGAACGCAGCCAACGGTGCTGCCGTCGACGCCACGGACGAGGCGGTGGCCGACGAGCGCCAGCCGGAGACTGCCGAGGAGACCGGCCAGGACGCCCGCCCGGAAGGCCAGGCTGACGCCGGCGACCAGGCCGAGGCCGCCGAGTCGGCCGAGGTCGACGAGGAGCCGGATCCGGCCGAGCAGCTGCGCGAGGAGCTGAGCAAGCTGCCCGGCCAGTGGTACGTGGTGCACTCCTACGCCGGGTACGAGAACAAGGTCAAGGCCAACCTGGAGATGCGTCGGCAGACGCTGGACGTCGAGGACTACATCTTCCAGGTCGAGGTGCCGACCGAAGAGGTCACCGAGATCAAGAACGGCCAGCGCAAGCTGGTGCAGCGCAAGGTGCTGCCCGGCTACATCCTGGTCCGGATGGAGCTCAACGACGAGTCGTGGAGCGCGGTCCGCAACACGCCGGGCGTGACCGGTTTCGTCGGCGCCACCAACAACCCGTCCCCGCTGAGCCTGGACGAGGTGGTCAAGTTCTTGCTGCCGAAGACGGAGAAGGCGGCGGGCAAGGCCAAGGCCGGTGCCGAGGAGGGGGCGGACGTCGCCGCGGGCGAGGTCGTCGAGGTGGACTTCGAGGTCGGCGAGTCGGTCACCGTCATGGACGGCCCGTTCGCCACGCTCCCGGCGACGATCTCCGAGGTCAACCCGGTCGCCCAGAAGCTCAAGGTGCTGGTGTCGATCTTCGGTCGGGAGACGCCGGTCGAGCTGGGCTTCCACCAGGTCTCCAAGATCTGACGGTCCACGAGGCCGGCAGAGCTTGCAGGAGCCCGCGCTACGGCAGGTGCGCGGGATGACAACACACACAAGGAAACGACATGCCACCCAAGAAGAAGAAGCTGGCGGCGATCATCAAGCTGCAGATCCCCGCGGGCCAGGCCAACCCGGCTCCGCCGGTCGGCCCTGCGCTGGGTCAGCACGGCGTCAACATCATGGAGTTCTGCAAGGCCTACAACGCCGCGACCGAGTCGCAGCGCGGCAACGTGGTGCCGGTGGAGATCTCCGTCTACGAGGACCGCTCGTTCGACTTCAAGCTCAAGACCCCGCCCGCGGCGCAGCTGCTGCTGAAGGCCGCCGGCGTGGAGAAGGGCTCGGGCGAGCCGCACAAGAACAAGGTCGGCACGGTGACCTGGGACCAGGTCAGGGAGATCGCCGAGACCAAGAAGGCCGACCTGAACGCGACCGACATCGAGCAGGCGGCCAAGATCATCGCAGGCACCGCCCGGTCGATGGGCATCACGGTCGAGTAAGCAACCCGCTTCGAGCGTGGGAGGGCCAGGCGCTGGCCCGGACACCACGACTGATCCGCGAAGGACAGACACATGGCAAAGCGCAGCAAGAAGTACCTGCAGGCGTTGGAGAAGATCGACCGCACCCGGCTGTACACGCCGCTGGAGGCGGCCCGGCTGGCCAAGGAGACCTCCACCACCAAGATGGACGCGACGGTCGAGGTCGCCATGCGCCTGGGTGTGGACCCGCGCAAGGCGGACCAGATGGTCCGGGGCACCGTGAACCTGCCGCACGGCACCGGTAAGACCGTCCGGGTGGCCGTCTTCGCGACCGGTGAGAAGGCCATGGAGGCCGAGCAGGCCGGCGCCGAGGTGGTCGGCAGCGACGACCTGATTCAGCGCATCCAGGGCGGCTGGCTGGACTTCGACGCCGCCATCGCCACCCCCGACCAGATGGCCAAGGTCGGGCGGATCGCACGCATCCTCGGTCCGCGTGGCCTGATGCCGAACCCGAAGACCGGCACCGTGACTCCGGACGTGGCCAAGGCGGTCGCCGACATCAAGGGCGGCAAGGTCACCTTCCGAGTGGACAAGCAGGCGAACCTGCACTTCATCATCGGCAAGGTGTCGTTCACGGCCGAGCAGCTGGTGGAGAACTACGCCGCCGCGCTGGACGAGATCCTGCGGGCCAAGCCGTCCGCGGCCAAGGGGCGCTACCTGAAGAAGGTCACGTTCACCACGACGATGGGCCCGGGCATCCCGGTCGACCCGACGAAGACCCGCGACCTGCTGGCGGAGGCGGAGGCAGCGGCCTGACGGTCATCCGCAGCTGACAAGGCTCACAAGCTCTGCCGAAGGGCGGCCCGGCCATCCCGGGCCGCCCTTCGGCGTTGTCAGGGGACATGTGCGTCTCCACAGAGTGCTTTGGTACGCGGTCGGATCGTGAGCACCTTCGAGGGCGGTCGGGTCGAGGACTTCGGCATGGACGGATCGTTTCCCGGATCCGATCAGCATGATGCTCACGTACACGCCGCAGCTGTCGCCTGCGGTGCTGACTACGTCTTGAGCTGCGACCGTGGTCTGCAGGAGGCAGCAGCGGAGGACGTCGAACTGCCGCACGAGGTGTACGCGCCGGACGAGTTCTTCCTCTTGATTGACGAATGTTCTCCGATCCACGTCCGGGAGGCCACGCTGCGGCAGACCCTGTATTGGCTGAAGAAGAGCGGCAAAGCGTCGATGGCGGAGCACCTGGAGAAGGCTGGTTGTCCGCAGTTCGCACAGAGAGTGCGCCAGTACCAAACACGGCTGTCGCTACCGAAGGACTTGCCATGACCGTCGGTCCTGTTGGTGGTAGCGGGTGTGGCCGGGGTCGGCCGCGGATCAGGGCTTCCGCGGGCACTTCTCCGGGCCGGGGACGTACTCGGTGATGATCCACTGGTCGCCTTCGGCGTTCGGGATCTTCGACACGGTGAACACACCGAGCGCGGGCCCGCCGACCACGCCCCCCGGGGCGATACCGACCTGGCACGAGTCGATCTCGATCTCGTCGCCGAGCTGCGGATTGGACACGTGGGACGGCAGCGACTCGGCGTAGGAGTCCGCGTCGGTGACCTTGCTGTGCAGCTCGGCGGCGGCATCGCTGCAGGTCTCGTGGTTGAAAGCGGAGGCGAACTGCTCGCGCGCCGCTTCGTCGAACCGGTAGCAGATGTCCTCGGTCGCGCCCTGGGCGATGTCGTCGTAGACGCGGCGCACCGCCTCGTACGGATTGCTCGCGTACAGCTTCGTCCCTTCGGCCTTCTTACCGCCCAGGCTGGCGTGCTCCTCCGGGCTCACCGGGTCGTCCGCGCCGAAGAAGTAGTCGATCGCGATGGCCGCGCCGACCACGATCGCCGCGAGCATCAGCAAAGCGCCGAGGATCTTCCCGCCGAGGGAGACCAGCCACCGGGGGGCCTTGCCCTTGCCTGTCGGCTGGCCGTTCGCTTCCCCCGCGGCCGACGGCATGACCTCGCGGGCGGCAGCCGGCTGGAGCTGACCCGTGTGCGCGGGGCCGGCCTGCTGGACGGCAGCGCTGGGCGGCTGCACCGGTGGTGCAGGAAGCGCCGTCCCGGCCTGTTGGGTGGCAGGCGGGATCAGACCCTGCTGCTGGGCCTGCTGGAACTCCTGGAACCGCTTGAACTGTTGGAACTGCTGGAATTCCTGGAACAGCCGCAGCTGCTCCGGGTCCAGCTGGGTGGCGGGGACCTGGGCGTCGCCGGGGCCGTGCTGCCCGGAGGCCACGCTCGGCGGTCCGCCCGGCGCGGGCACCGGCGCGCTCGAGGCGCCCGGCGCGTCCGGTGAACCCGCTGCGGTGCCCTCCGGGGTGTCCGCAGACGTGCTCGCCCCGGCCTGGGATCCGGGCGAAGCCTGCTGGCCGTCGCGCGGGTCCGGCTGCTGGTCGTCGTGTCGCTGATCCGCCACGGCGTCCATGATGCCTGCCGCGGTCGCCGAGGTCTCGGGTGTCCGCGGCAAGTTGACCCGGCTTGCCCACACCGGCCCGCAAAGCCCGACCCGGTGCCGGGGGCTGCGAAGCCGTGCCGTATCCTCGACAAGGTTCTACCGAAGACCGCTGGTCATCCATCCCCGGGATGGATCGAAGGTCCCGCAGCCGCGGGCGGCCCGCGCAGGAGGACGAGGCTTGGCCACGCTTGTGCGTGTGCTCATGTGTACGCCCCGCGCCGTCCTGCGCCGGGGCGTTTGTCGTATGTGGGGGCTTCGATGCCTGCGGTCGCCAGCCAAGAGAGGAGGCGCTGGATGGCGAAGCCGAGCAAGGTGGCCGCCGTCGCCGAGCTCGCGGAGGACTTCCGCACCAGCTCGGCCGCAGTGATCACCAAGTACGACGGCCTCTCGGTATCCCAGCTCACCGAGCTGCGTCGCGCCCTCGGCGCTGGTGCGAAGTACCGGGTCGCGAAGAACACGCTCGTCAAGCGCGCTGCCGCGGAAGCGGGCGTGCAAGGTCTTGACGACCTGTTCGTCGGTCCGACCGCGATCGCCTTCATCAAGGGCGAGCCGGTCGACGCGGCGAAGGCGCTCAAGAAGTTCGCGAAGGACAACGACGCCCTGCAGATCAAGGGCGGCTACATGGACGGCAACCCGCTCACCGTCGACGAGATCTCCCGTCTCGCCGACCTGGAGAGCCGCGAGGTGTTGCTGGCCAAGGCCGCCGGCGCGTTCAAGGCGAAGTTGTCGCAGGCCGCCGCCCTGTTCGCGGCTCCTGCCACCCAGGTCGCCAGGCTCGCCGCCGCGCTGGAGGACAAGCGCAAGGGCGAATCCGGCGACAGCACCGACACCCCTGCCGAGAGCTGACACCAGCCCAAGCCCGCACAAGAAAGGAAGGCCACCATGGCCAAGCTCAGCACCGACGAGCTGCTCGAGGCGTTCAAGGAACTGACGCTGATCGAGCTGAGTGAGTTCGTGAAGAAGTTCGAGGAGACCTTCGAGGTCACCGCGGCTGCTCCGGTCGCCGCCGTGGCCGCCGCGCCGGGTGCCCCGGCCGCCGGTGGCGAGGCCGCTGCCGCCGAGCAGGACGAGTTCGACGTCATCCTCGAGTCGGCCGGTGACAAGAAGATCCAGGTCATCAAGGTCGTCCGGGAGATCGTCTCCGGCCTGGGCCTGAAGGAGGCCAAGGAGCTGGTCGAGTCCGCTCCGAAGCCGATCCTGGAGAAGGTCGACAAGGAGGCCGCCGAGGCGGCGAAGGAGAAGCTCGAGGGCGCCGGCGCTTCGGTCAGCCTGAAGTAACTTCTCGTCGAACGACCGACGAACGCAGTGCGCACAGGGCAGGCATCCGTTCGGGTGCCTGCCCTGTGCTGCGTCCGGGGCAACTTCCGTTGGCCTGCAATGTGGTAACGGTTGCTATGAGCTGGGCCACGCGGACGGTAGGTTGCCCCCCCCGGGCCGTCCCTGCCGGAACGGCACTTGCGGGTGAAAAGAACATGACTGGCGAGTAACCTGTGCCGCTCCGGCTCGTTGCACCGAGAAACTGCGGCCCGCGGGCGTGGCCTTGAGCAGTGCGGATTCAGGAGGGTCGATGGGAGCCGAGGTCATCGTCGAAGGCCTGACGAAGTCCTTCGGGAACCAAACCATCTGGCGGGACGTGACGCTGACGTTGCCGCCGGGTGAGGTGTCGGCGCTGCTTGGCCCGTCCGGTACCGGCAAGTCGGTGTTCTTGAAGTCGATGATCGGGCTGCTCAAGCCGGATCGCGGCAAGTGCATCATCAACGGCATCGACATCGTGTCGTGCTCGGAGTCCGAGCTGTACGAGGTGCGCAAGCTGTTCGGCGTGCTGTTCCAGGACGGCGCTCTGTTCGGCTCGATGACCCTCTACGACAACGTGGCGTTCCCGCTGCGCGAGCACACCAAGATGTCGGAGACCGAGATCCGGCGCAACGTGCTGGAGAAGCTGGAGATGACCGGCCTGGCAGGCGCGGAGAAGAAGCTGCCCGGCGAGATCTCCGGCGGTATGCGCAAGCGTGCCGGACTGGCGAGGGCGTTGGTGCTGGAACCGGAGATCATTTTGGTGGACGAGCCGGACTCGGGCCTGGACCCGGTGCGCACCACCTACATCTCCCAGCTCTTCCTCGACGTCAACGCGCAGATCGACGCGACGTTCCTGATCGTCACCCACAACATCAACCTGGCCCGCACGGTGCCGGACAACATCGGCATGCTGTTCCGCAAGGAGCTGGTCATGTTCGGGCCGCGCGAGGTGCTGCTCACCTCCGACGAGCCGGTGGTCAAGCAGTTCCTCAACGGCCGCATGGACGGCCCGATCGGCATGTCGGAGGAGAAGGACTCCGCCACGCTGGCCGCGGAGAGGGCGATGTTCGAAGCAGGCCACCACGCGGGCGGGGTGGAGGAGATCACCGGCGTGCCCAAGCAGATGCAGCCCACCCCCGGCCTGCCGCCGCGCAAGGGCGACAAGCGCCGGACCGATCGCGTCATGCGCATGCTGCACGAGCTGCCGCCGAAGGCGCAGGAAGCCATCATCGAGTCGCTCACCGAGGAGCAGAAGCAGTTCTACGGGGTGCGCTCGCCCGCGGTGGCCGCGGCCAACGCCGCGCCGGCCGCGGCGGGGAAGCAGGCGTCCCAGCCCCGCCCGCAGCCGCCGGGACCCGGCGGTGACCAGCCGGGCGTGCAGCGCGGGCAGCTGCCGCCCGAGCAGGTGGCGCGCATCCCGGAGAATCGGTGGTCGCCGTACCCGCCGGGCCGCGAACCGCGGCCGCCGCAGGGCCAGGGAGGCCTTCGGTGACGCAACGTTCGACGGTTTCGTTCCCGGGACGGGGCGCGCTGGAGTCGACCGGCAAGCTGTTCTCGCTCGGCGCGGACGTGGTCCGGTTGACGTTCAAGCGGCCGTTCCAGGTCCGGGAGTTCATCCAACAGGGTTGGTTCATCGCCGGGGTGTCGATCCTGCCCGCGATGCTGGTGTCGATCCCGTTCGGCGCGGTGGTCTCGCTGCAGCTGGGCCAGGTGGTCAACCAGCTGGGCGCGGCCTCGTTCACCGGCGCGGTGAGCGTGCTGGCCATCATCCAGCAGGCCTCACCCATCGTGTGCGCGCTGATCGTCGCCGGCGCGGCCGGGGCGGCGATCTGCGCCGACATCGGCGCCCGCACCATCCGCGAGGAAATCGACGCGATGGAAGTGCTGGGTGTCTCGGCGGTGCACCGCCTGGTGGTGCCGCGAGTGCTGGCCTGCACGCTGGTCGCGCTGCTGCTCAACGGCGTGGTCAGCGTAGTCGGCGTGCTGGGTGGCTACTTCTTCAACATCATCCTGCAGGGCGGCACCCCCGGCGCCTACCTGGCCAGCTTCTCCGCCCTCGCCCAGCTGCCCGACCTGTGGATCTCCGAGATCAAGGCCGCGCTGTTCGGCTTCCTGGCCGGCGTGGTGGCCTGCTACCGGGGGCTGAACCCGCCGCCCGGCCCGAAGGGTGTCGGGGACGCGGTGAACCAGTCGGTGGTCATCACGTTCCTGCTGCTGTTCTTCGTCAACTTCATCCTCACCGCGGTGTACCTCACCGTCGTCCCACCGAAGACCGGGTGATGCGGCGATGTCGACACTGAACACCGTTGGGCGCACCGCACGCAGGGCGGTGCAGGTGCCGTTGAACAAGCTGGACGACCTGGGCGACCAGCTGTCGTTCTACATCCGTGCGCTGGCGTGGATCCCGAAGACGCTCGTGCGCTACACGCGCGAGGTGATGCGGATCCTGGCCGAGACGTTCTTCGGCAGCGGCGCGCTCGCGGTCATCGGCGGCACCGTCGGCGTCATGCTCGGCATGACGCTGTTCGTCGGCATCGTGGTCGGCCTGCAGGGCTACGCCGGCCTGGACCAGATCGGCGCCGCGGCGGTCTCCGGGTTCGTCTCGGCCTTCGTCAACACCCGTGAGGTGGCGCCGCTGGTGGCCGGCCTGGCGCTGTCCGCGACGGTGGGCGCGGGCTTCACCGCTCAGCTGGGCGCGATGCGGATCTCCGAGGAGATCGACGCGGTCGAGGTCATGGCCGTGCCCAGCCTGCCGTTCTTGGTGACCACCCGGATCATCGCGAGCTTTCTGGCCATCATCCCGCTGTACATCATCGGGCTGTTGGCCTCGTATCTCGGCTCCCGGCTGACCGTGACGTTGTTCTACGGCCAGTCGATTGGCACCTACGACCACTACTTCGAACAGTTCCTGCCGAAGGAAGACGTGTTCATCAGCTTCGCCAAGGTGCTGATCTTCGCGGTGTTCATCATCCTGGCGCACTGCTACTACGGCTACACCGCCTCCGGCGGGCCCGCGGGTGTCGGGGTCGCGGTCGGCAAGGCGGTGAAGACCACCATCGTGGTGGTCGCGCTGATGAACTTCTTCATCGGATTCGGCATCTGGGGTACCGACACGACGCTGAGGATCGCCGGATGAGCAGGGGATTGGGAACCGTGCTGAAGCGCCGACTGCTCGGCATCGGCTTCATCGTGATCGTGCTCGGACTGGTCGGCTTGAGCGTGGCGAGCCAGCAGCACGCGTTCCGGGACGTGGTGACGGTGAAGCTGGAGACCGACAAGGTCGGCAACCAGCTGGCGGTGAAGTCGGACGTCAAGGCGCGCGGGGTGTTCGTCGGGCACGTCGCCAAGATCACCCCGACCCCGGACGGCGCCGTCCTGGATCTGGCGCTGGACCCGGAGTACGCGGCGCAGCTGCCGAAGAACGCCACTGCGCGGATCATGCCGAAGACGCTGTTCGGTGAGCGCTACGTGCAGCTGTCCTTCCCGTCGCTGGACGGTCCGAAGATGTCCGAGGGCGACGTGATCACGCAGGATCGATCGAGCGCGGCGCTGGAGCTGGCGCAGTCGTTCGACAAGCTGCTCCCGGTGTTGCGCGCGGTGCAGCCGCAGAAGCTGAACAGCACGCTGACCGCCGTCGCCAACGCGCTGGAGGGCCGCGGCGAGCAGCTCGGCGACACGCTGGTGGAGCTCGGCGAGTACATGGGCGAGCTGAACCCGGAGCTGCCCGAGCTACAGCAGAACCTGCAGGAGCTGGCCAAGTTCTCCGACAACCTGGAGGACGTCGCGCCCGAGCTGATCGACACGCTGGACAACATGCGCACCACGTCCGCCACGCTGGTGGACAAGCAGCGCAACCTCGACTCGCTGTACCGCACGCTGACCACCGCCTCGCGTGACCTGCAGGACTACCTCGAGGCCAACCGGAACAACATCGTCACGGTCAACAAGGTCAACAAGCGCACGCTGGCCATGCTGGCCAAGTACGCGCCGGAAGTGCCGTGCGTGACCAGTCAGATGGCGGAGGCGCTGCCGCTGCTGGACGCGGCGTTCGGCAAGGGCACCTCCACCCCCGGCCTGCGGGCCAAGGTGGTCATCGGGCCCGCGCAGGAGAAGTACAAGCCGGGCCAGGACGAGCCGGAGTTCGGCGGCATCGGCACCGACGAGCTGGGCAAGTACCGCGGGCCGTGGTGCGTCGACGTGCACCACGAGGACATCCCCAGCCCGCTGCCGATGCCGTACAAGTTCCTGCGGTTCGACGACGGCACCGACCCGGCGGGCGAACCCGATCCCCGCGCGCCGGAGTGGGACGCCGAGGGCCTGCCGTGCGACGTGGTGAACGTGTTCGGCAACAAGGTGCCGGAGCAGTGGCTGAAGGAGTGCAAGCCGGGCACCAAGCCGAAGGGCATGGCGGGCACCTACGACGCGAGCGGCGGTGGCGCCGCCCCGGCCGCCGCCGTGGCCGACGAGGTGAACACCCCGGCGGAGAACAACCTGCTCAGCCACCTGGTGAGCATCGAGACCGGCATGAAGCCCAACCAGATGCCCAGCTGGGGCAGCTTGCTGGTGGGTCCGCTCTACCGTGGAGCGGAGGTGGAGATCCGGTGAAGTCGGCGACCCATGTGACCGGTCCGCTGATCAAGCTGACCATCTTCGCGGTGATCACCGTGGTGACCACGGCGGTGCTCGGCATCAGCATCGCCAACATCAACATGAGCGGCACGGTGACCTACACGGCGCGGTTCTCCGACGCCACGCTGCTGCTGGAGAACGACGACGTCCGGATCGCCGGTGTGCGTGTCGGCCAGGTCACCGACGTGCGGGTGGCCGACCGCAACCAGGCCGAGGTGGAGTTCGAGGTGGACGCCGACCGGCGCCTGCCCAAGCAGACCATCGCCACCGTGCGGTACCGGAACCTGGTCGGCCAGCGCTACATCGCGCTCGACCCCGGCCCGCCGTCCGGCCGCGACGACTACCTGCCGACCGACGGCACCGGACGGATCCCGCTGGAGCAGACCCGGTCTGCTGTCGATCTCACCGAGCTGTTCAACGGGTTCAAGCCGCTGTTCACCGCGCTGTCGCCGAAGGACGTCAACCAGCTGTCCTACGAGATCGTGCAGGTGCTGCAGGGCGAGGGCGGCACGGTGGAGAACCTGCTGGCGCACACCGCGCAGCTGACCAACACGCTGGCCGACAAGGACCGGGTGATCGGCGAGCTGATCGACAACCTGAACTCGGTGCTGGACACCCTCAACGCCAAGGGCCCGCAGTTCCGGGAGACGGTCGACACGCTGCAGCAGCTGGTCTCCGGCCTGGCCGAGGACGCGGTGCCGATCGGTGACGCGGTGGAGTCGCTGGACGAGCTGGCCCGCACCACCGCGGGCTTCCTCGACGACACCCGCAAGCCGCTCAAGGACGACATCGCCGAGCTCGGCAGGGCCACGCGGCTGCTCAACCAGCACGAGGACAAGATCGAGCACTTCATCGTGTTCGGGCCGAAGAAGTACACCACGATCGGCCGCACCGCCAGCTACGGCTCCTGGTTCAACTTCTACGTCTGCGGCCTGGACATCACGGTGAAGGTGCCGGGCGGGCAGGAGATCCCGATCGAGACACCGCGCGCACCGCGAGAGAGGTGTGGCACGGCATGAAGTCGTTCCAGAAACGCAACCCGATCACCATCGCCGTGGTGGCGATCTCGGTGATCGCGATGGGTCTGGTGGCCGCGGCCAACGCCGACGACCTGCCGTTGATCGGCGCCGGGACGACCTACAGCGCCCAGTTCGAGGAGGCGGCCGGGCTCAAGCCGGGCAACGAGGTCCGCATCGCGGGCATCAAGGTCGGCAAGGTGGCCGACGTCGAGCTGGACGAGCAGAACCTGGTCCGGGTCACCTTCTACGTCAAGGACGCCTGGATGGGCGACCAGACCAGGGCGGACATCAAACTCAAGTCGCTGCTCGGGCAGAAGTTCCTGTCGCTGGAACCGGCCGGGACGAAGCCGCTGGATCCGAACGAGGTCATCCCGGTCGAGCGCACCACGTCGCCGTACGACGTGCTGGAGGCGTTCTGGGACCTGGCGCAGACCGTCGACGAGATCGACACCGACCAGCTGGCGCAGAGCTTCGACGTGCTGTCCGAGACGTTCCGCGACACCCCTCAGGAGCTGCGCGGTGCACTGACCGGCTTGTCCCGCCTGTCCGACACCATCGCCAAGCGGGACCGGCAGCTGGCCAAGCTGCTGGCCAACACCCGCGAGGTGTCCGACACGCTGGCCGACCGGGACGAGCAGCTGGTGAAGCTGATGCAGGACGGCAACGTGCTGCTGGCCGAGCTGAATCGGCGCAAGGCGGCCATCTCGGCCCTGCTGGAGAGCAGCCAGCAGCTGGCCGCTCAGCTCAACGGCCTGGTCGACGACAACGACAAGCAGCTGCGCCCGGTGTTGAAGGACCTCGACCGGCTCACCAGCCTGCTGCACCGCAACCGCAAGGCGCTCGGTGAGGGGATCGAGGCGTTCGCCCCGTTCGTCCGGCAGTTCAACAACGTGCTGGGCAACGGCCGGTGGCTCGACAACTACCTGTGCGGTTTCCTGCTGCCGCAAGCGGGGCCGCTGAACGAGGACGGGTGTGATCCGCGATGAGCCCGCAGACTCGTTTCGCAGCGCAACTGTGGCGCGGGATCGCGCTCGCCTGCGTGCTCGGCCTGGTGGTGGCCGGCGCGCTCTGGTGGACCCTCAAGGACGCCAACGTCCGCCGGGTGACCGCCTATTTCCCGTCGGCCATCGGCCTCTACGAGGGCAACAGCGTCCGGGTCCGTGGCGTTGCCATGGGCACGGTCGAGGAAGTGCTGCCGATGGGCGACCGGGTCAAGGTCACCATGACCTACGACCGCACCGTGCGGCTGCCCGCCGACGTGCAGGCGGTCATCGTTGCCCCGTCGCTGGTCAGTGACCGCTACGTCCAGTTCACTCCCCCGTACACCGGTGGGCCGACGCTGAAGGACAACGCGGTCATCGGCATGGAGCGCACCGCCGTCCCGCTCGAGATCGACGACCTGTACGAGACGCTGATCGAGGTCAGCGAGACGCTGGGGCCGAAGGGGGCGAACAAGGACGGCTCGCTGTCCCGGCTGCTGAAGACGGCGGCGGAGAACTTCAAGGACAACGGCAAGGCGCTCAACGCCACCATCGACAAGCTCGGCAAGGCGTCCGGCACGCTGGACGGCAACAAGGACGATTTGTTCGCCACCGTGACCAACCTGGCCAAGATCACCAAGACGTTCGCCGACAGCGACGCCGACATCCGCACGTTCGAGCAGCAGCTGGCCGAGGTCAGCGCGTTCCTGTCGGAGGAGCGGCACAACTTCCGCGAGACGGTGAAGGTGCTCGGCTCCACGCTGGCCAAGGTCAAGCGGTTCATCGACCAGAACAAGGACCGGTTGCGCAGCAACGTGGACAAGCTGGCCGAGGTGACCAAGACGCTGGTCGACCAGCGGGCGGCGCTGACCGAGATCCTGGACATCGCGCCGGTGGCGTTGGGCAACGTGATCAACGCCTACAACGGCAGCACCGGTGCACTGGACGTCCGCTCGGACTTCAACGAGCTCGCCCAGCCGCCGCTGGTGATGATCTGCAACATCGTCAAGCAGGTGCCCGAGGCCGGCAAGCCGCTCGGTTCGCTGTGCGACAAGGTCGCGCCGCTGGGCGATGCGCTGCCCTCGGTCGGTTCGGTCATCAACTCGCTGCAGAAGGGCAAGATCCCGCCGCCGCTGCGGCAACTGCAGGCGATCCAGTACGGAGGTGGCCAGTGATGCGCATGCGACGTGCGCTGATCGCGCTGCTCGCCACGCTGGCCCTGGCGGCGACCGGGTGCAGCTCGTTCACCGGCATCTACGACCTGCCGCTGCCCGGCGGCGCCGACCTCGGCGAGGACCCGATCAGGGTGAAGATCCAGTTCCGGGACGTGCTGGACCTGGTGCCGCAGACCCACGTGAAGGTGAACGAGGTGCCGGTCGGCCGGGTGGAGAAGATCGACCTGGCCGACGACGGCTGGCACGCCGAGGTGACCGTGCTGCTCCGCAGGGACGCCGACATGCCCGCGAACAGCCTGGCCAACATCAAGCAGTCCAGCCTGCTCGGGGAGAAGTACATCGACCTGGTGCACCCGCCGCGGGGCACGGCGCGCGGTGAGCTGACCGACGGCTCGGTCATCCCGCTGTCCAGGACCAACCGCAACGTGGAGGTCGAGGAGATCCTGGGCGCACTGTCCATGCTGCTCAACGGCGGCGGCATCGAGCAGGTCAACACCATCACCAAGGAGCTGAACAAGACGCTCACCGGCAACGAGCCGGAGATCAAGGCGCTGCTGCACAACGCCAACACGCTGGTGCGCGGGCTGAACGGGCAGACCGACGACATCGACAGGGCGCTGCACAGCCTGAACCGGCTGAGCAAGACGCTGCGCAAGGACAAGCACGTGGTGGCCAAGGCGCTGGACGACCTGTCGCCCGGCATGAAGGTGCTGGTCGACCAGCGCAAGGACCTCACCCGCATGCTCAAGTCGCTGCGCAAGCTGTCCGAGGTGGCCACCGACACGCTGCAGCGCAGCCAGGACGACTTGATCGACAACCTCGAGTCGCTGCGGCCGATCCTGCAGAACCTGGCCGACGCGGAGGACCTGCCGCAGTCGCTGGAGCTGCTGGTGTCGTTCCCGTTCTCCGACGGCGCGGTGGAAGGCGCCAAGGGTGACTACTTCAACCTGTTCGCCCGGGTCAGCCTGGATCTGGAGGAGATCGTCAAGAACTTCCGGCGCAACCGCGGCCACCCGATGCCTGGGTTGCCGATCGTCAAGGACCTGCCCATGGCCGAAGGCGAGCTGCTGGATCCGAACCAGCTGCCGTTGCCGGACCTGGAAGTGCCGCAGATTCTGCCGGAGATCCCGATGGACGGGTCGGGCCCGCGCAGGCTGATCGAGTCGCTGACCGGCGCGCTGCCGATGGGGGGTCACTGATGCTCACCCGCAAGACCAAGCTGCAGCTGGTGGCGTTCGTGCTGATCAGCTGCACGGCGCTGGTGTACGCGCTGATCCGGTTCACCGACGTGGGCAAGGCGTTCGGCGATGCCGGCTACACGGTGGCGGTGCGCATGCCGGACACCGGTGGGGTGTTCCCCAACGGCGAGGTCACCTATCGCGGCGTCAAGGTCGGCCGGATCGGTGACATGCGGCTGACCGACACCGGGGTGGAGATCGACCTGAACATCGAACCGGACGCCCCGCCGATTCCCGCGGACGTGCAGGCGGTAGCGATGAACCGGTCCGCGGTCGGTGAGCAGCTGATCGACCTGCGGCCGCGCAAGGCAGGCGGGCCGTACCTGAAGAACGGGTCGGTCATCACCGACACCAAGCGGCCGCCGGGCACCGACGACGTGATCGAGGAGCTGACCGACCTCGCCGACTCGGTGCCGACGGACGCGCTGCGCACCGTGGTGAACGAGTCGTACGACGCGTTCGCCGGTGACTACGGCAAGGACCTGCAGGTGCTCATGGACACCTCCAGCGAGTTCGTCCGCGGTGCCCGGAAGAACCTGCCGGATCTGCGGCAGTTGCTGGAGTCCGGCAATCAGGTGCTCAGCACGCAGAACGAGGAGTTCGACCACGTGCGGTCGTTCGCCACCGACCTGCAGAAGGTGTCCGAGGCGCTGAAGGGATCCGACGAGGACCTGCGCAAGCTGATCGACCAGGTGCCGTCGTCGGCCACCCAGGTCAGCGAAGTGGTGGACGAGATCGGTCCTGGCCTCAGCCATGTGATCGCCAACCTGATCACCGTCGGGCGGATCGCCGGCACCCGGCTGGAGGGCCTGGAGCAGGCGTTCATCACCTACCCGGCGCTGTCCGCGGGTGCGGTGACCATGCTGCGCGACAACAAGGGCGAGGCGCCGTTGGGGTTGACGCTGAACTTGTTCGACCCGCCCCCGTGCGTGAAGGGCTACGAGGGCACGGTCCGGCGCAAGGGCAGCGACATCACCAACGACCCGCCGTACAACAAGGACGCGTACTGTGCCGAGCCGAAGGGCAGCCCGATCAACGTGCGCGGTTCGCTGAACGCGCCGTACAACGGCATACCCGTGGGCGAGGCCACAGACGAGGAAGTCGCCGCCAACGCCAACCGCGACCAGGAATCGCTGGACTACCAGCGCCGTATGGACGGCCGCCCGGACCACCTCACCGTCAGCAAGACGGTGACGTCGTTCGGCGGCATGCTCGGGCTGGGGTGACCTCCCCCGAACGGGCGGAACGGTCGGCCGGGCAGGCGCACGGTGACCGCCATTGACGTCGAGAAAACAGGCACGGCCGTACCCTGATGCGGCAGCCGGAGCAGGGATTGAGGAATGACACACGACAGGACCGACGCCGACGGCGGGCGGCACGAGCCCGCCGGCGAGCCCGTCGACCCGGTCGCTGCGGACGGCGAGCGGACCGACCGGAAAGCCGGCCGGCGGATCCTGGTGGACAAGGCCGAGCGGCGGCCGGGGCCGTCCAGGACCGCGGTGTTCGTTGCGGGCGGGGTGGCGGTGGTCGCGCTGATCGCCGCCGTGGTCTTCGGAATCCTGTGGTGGACCACGACGTCGTCGACCGAGTACGAAGCGGCGCAGACCAGGCAGGCGGTGCTGGACACCGCACGCCGGGCGGTCGTGGCCTATTCCGCGTTCGACCACGCCAACCCGGACAAGGCCCGCCAAGCGCAGCGGGCGATGTCGACCGACGAGTTCAACGCGGCGACCGAGGCGGGGTGGCCGAACGCGCGCAAACTGATCGTCAAGGAGAAGCTCGACACCAGCGTCCAGATTCTCGACATCGGCATCGCCCGGCTCGAGCCGTCCACGGCCGAGGTCGTCGCCGCCGTGCACGCCAGCAAGATCAAGGACGGCAAGACGCTGGGGACGATCCCGCTTCGACTGGTCACCCAGCTTCGGCTGGTCGGTGACGAGTGGAAGGTGGACAACTTCGCCCCCGCCCCCAGCATCGCCAGCAGCGGATCGGAGTGACGACTCGTGCCCACACCACGTCGCCGTCCCAGCCCTTACCCGACGCGTCGCCCGTACGTCGCCGGGCGCCGCAAGCCCGGCGGGGGCAAGTCGAGCCCGCGGCCGCGGCCCGCGCCGTACTCGGCGCAGCTGGAGGACCTCACCGGCACCGAGGAGACCGCTGCGCGCACCACCGAGGCGGTGGGCGCGGAGGAAACCCCCACCGTTGACGCCAAGGCCGCCGGGGCGAGCGCGGAGCCCGTCGAGGAGCAGGCGGCAGCCGAGGGAGCCGAACCGGAAGCCCGAGCCGCCGAGGTGGACGACCGAGCCGCCGAGCCGGCGGAACCGGAGCCACGCCGGGTGCCCCGGTCCAAGTCCAGGGACACCGGGAGGTTGCGGCCCACCAAGGAAGAGGACGTCGACACCACCGCTGAGCCTGCGAGCGTGCGGCCGGTCACTGCCCGCAAACAGCGGGAGTCCGGCAGCTCGCGGCGCGTGCCGTTCTGGACGGCCGTGGTGGCCGCGGTGGTGTTCGCCGCGTTCGCCGGCATCGCGGCGTGGCAGTACTACTCCGCGGCGGACCTGATCGGGAACAAAGCGCAGATCGATCCGATCACCACCAGCCAGGCCAAGAAGGAGATCGACGCGGCGGTCGAGACGCTGTTCACCTACGACTACCGCGACCTGGACGGCCGCGACGACGAGGTGAACGAGCTGCTGGCGTCGGACAAGCTGCGCAAGCAGTTCGCCACGCTCAACTGCGCGATCCAGAAGCAGGCGCCGAAGCAGAAGACGGTGTCGGCGACCAAGGTGTCCTACAGCGCGGTCACCGCGCTGACCGACGACACCGCGCGCGCCATCGTGTTCGTGGAGAACATGTGGGAGCGCAAGTCCGCGGGGCAGACCGAGAAGAGCTCCGGCTCGCTCGCCGTGACGGCCCGGCTGGTGGACGACCAGTGGAAGATCGCCGACCTGGAGATCCACGGCGGTGACACCGGCGAGGATCCGGAAGTTCCGCAGGGGTGCCGCGAGTAGGTCGGTGGCTGCTTGTGGGGTGGCGGCCGGTGGTGGTTGCCCTGGCGGGGGTCCGGAGGTTCTGTAGGGGTGCCGCGAGTGGGTCGGTGGCTGCTTGTGGGGTGGCGGCCCGTGGCGTTTGCTCCGGCGGGCAGGCCGGAGGCGGCCCGCGCAGGGCGGCTGGCAGCTACTGACATCCGCAGGGAATTGGTGCGGGGAGAGGCGGCCCGCGCAGGGCGGCTGGCAGAAGCCCCGGCCACGCGGTCGGTGGAGTCCGTCGCGGCTGCCGGGAGCCGCACCAGGCGGCCGCCCCAGGCCGGCTGAGGCGGCCACACGTTGCGACAATCGCAGGCGGCCGGACGGGTGGCCGGTGGGGACGCGTGTCGTCACTGTGTGTGATCAACACCAAACCGAGCTCGACTGATGAGACGTACGGCGTCCCCGGCCTGACGTGCTACGCTTTGGGCACGGAAGCGGTTACGGCAGGCCGTGCGGACGGGCCGTCGAGTTTCGAAGCCACGCGGGTGTGGAGCTTCCTCGACAGAGCCGCTGTGACCAGCTAGACTGAGTTGTTGCGCTGCCCGCTGTCATGCTGCCTCAAGCAGGGCGTTAAGATAGTTGGTACACCCGCACCGTGACCAGTTGCGTTCCTCTTCGGCTTGCTCCTGTAGAGGTCAACGCTGCTGCTCAACCGCTTTCTGTCCCCGGAAGGACGCATCTTGGCAGTCTCTCCCGCGAATCAGGCCACTGCTGCGACCACATCGGAGATTCCTGGAGCCCCGCGACGAGTTTCGTTCGCCAAAATCCACGAGCCACTCACCCTGCCCGACCTGCTTGACGTCCAAAAGCGGTCGTTCGAGTGGTTCGTCGGCAGCGACGAGTGGTACCAGCGTCGCGTCGAGGAAGGCGAGGAGAACCCCGTCGGCGGCCTCGAGGAGGTCCTCAACGAGATCTCGCCGATCGAGGACTTCTCCGGCTCGATGTCGCTGTCCTTTTCCGACCCGCGCTTCGACGAGGTGAAGGCCTCCGTCGAGGAGTGCAAGGACAAGGACATGACGTACGCGGCTCCGCTGTTCGTCACCGCGGAGTTCGTCAACAACAACACCGGTGAGATCAAGTCGCAGACGGTCTTCATGGGCGACTTCCCGGTGATGACCGAGCGCGGCACCTTCATCATCAACGGCACCGAGCGTGTCGTGGTGTCGCAGCTGGTCCGGTCCCCCGGCGTCTACTTCGATCAGGCGATCGACAAGACGACGGACAAGGATGTCTTCAGCGTCAAGATCATCCCGAGCCGCGGCGCGTGGCTGGAGTTCGACGTCGACAAGCGCGACACCGTCGGCGTCCGCATCGACCGCAAGCGCCGCCAGCCGGTGACCGTGCTGCTGAAGGCGCTCGGCTGGACCAACGAGCAGATCCGGGAGCGCTTCGGCTTCTCCGAGACGCTCATGGCGACCCTGGAGAAGGACCACACCACCACGCAGGACGAGGCGCTGCTGGACATCTACCGCAAGCTGCGTCCGGGTGAGCCGCCCACCAAGGAGTCGGCGCAGACGCTGCTGGAGAACCTGTTCTTCAAGACCAAGCGGTACGACCTCGCCCGGGTGGGCCGGTACAAGATCAACAAGAAGCTCGGCCTCGAGCTGCCGTACGGCGACGGCACGCTGACCGAGGACGACATCGTCACCACGATCGAGTACCTGGTGCGGCTGCACGCCGGCGAGCAGAAGTTCACCGCGCCCAACGGGCAGGAGCTGCCGGTCGAGACCGACGACATCGACCACTTCGGCAACCGCCGGGTGCGCACGGTCGGCGAGCTGATCCAGAACCAGGTCCGGGTCGGCCTGTCCCGCATGGAGCGGGTCGTGCGCGAGCGGATGACCACGCAGGACGTCGAGGCCATCACGCCGCAGACGCTGATCAACATCCGCCCGGTGGTGGCGGCGATCCGCGAGTTCTTCGGCACCTCGCAGCTGTCCCAGTTCATGGACCAGAACAACCCGCTGGCCGGCCTGACCCACAAGCGCAGGCTGAACTCGCTCGGCCCGGGTGGTCTGTCCCGTGAGCGGGCGGGCATGGAGGTCCGCGACGTGCACCCGAGCCACTACGGCCGGATGTGCCCGATCGAGACCCCGGAAGGCCCGAACATCGGCCTGATCGGCTCGCTGTGCTCGTACGCGCGGGTCAACCCGTTCGGCTTCATCGAGACCCCGTACCGCAAGGTGGTCAACGGCCGGGTCACCGACCAGGTCGACTACCTGACCGCGGACGAGGAGGACCGTTACGTCAAGGCCCAGGCGAACGCCAAGGTCGACGAGAACGGCTACTTCGTCGAGGAGAAGGTGCTGGGCCGCCGCAAGGGCGGTGAGGTCGAGCTGATCGACCCGATGGAGATCGACTACATGGACGTCTCGCCGCGCCAGATGGTGTCGGTGGCGACGGCCATGATCCCGTTCCTGGAGCACGACGACGCCAACCGCGCGCTGATGGGCGCCAACATGCAGCGGCAGGCCGTGCCGCTGCTGCGCAGCGAGGCGCCGCTGGTCGGCACCGGCATGGAGCTGCGTGCCGCGGTGGACGCCGGTGACGTCATCCAGGCCGAGCAGGCGGGTGTGGTCGAGGAGGTCTCCGCGGACCTGATCACGATCATGCACGACGACGGCTCGCGGAAGAGCTACGGACTGTACAAGTTCCGGCGCTCCAACCAGGGCACCTGCATCAACCACAAGCCGATCGTCAGCGAAGGCCAGCGGGTGGAGAAGGGCCAGGTCATCGCGGACGGGCCGTCGACGCAGAACGGCGAGATGGCGCTCGGCAAGAACCTGCTCGTGGCGATCATGCCGTGGGAGGGCCACAACTACGAGGACGCCATCGTCATCTCCGAGCGGCTGGTGCGCGACGACATCCTGACCTCGATCCACATCGAGGAGCACGAGATCGACGCGCGCGACACCAAGCTGGGCGCCGAGGAGATCACCAGGGACATCCCGAACGTCTCCGAGGACGTTCTCGCCGACCTGGACGAGCGCGGCATCGTGCGCATCGGTGCGGAGGTCACGGCGGGCGACATCCTGGTCGGTAAGGTCACGCCGAAGGGTGAGACCGAGCTGACCCCGGAGGAGCGCCTGCTGCGCGCGATCTTCGGCGAGAAGGCCCGCGAGGTTCGGGACACCTCGCTGAAGGTGCCGCACGGCGAGACCGGCAAGGTGATCGGCGTCCGGGTGTTCTCCCGCGAGGAGGACGACGAGCTGCCGCCGGGCGTCAACCAGCTGGTCCGCGTCTACGTGGCGAAGAAGTCGAAGATTCAGCCGGGTGACAAGCTGGCGGGCCGGCACGGCAACAAGGGCGTCATCGGCAAGATCCTGCCGGTCGAGGACATGCCGTTCATGGAGGACGGCACCCCGGTCGACGTGGTGCTGAACACCCACGGTGTGCCGCGCCGGATGAACATCGGCCAGATCATGGAGCTGCACCTCGGGTGGCTGGCTTCGCAGGGCTGGAAGGTCGAGGGCAACCCGGAGTGGGCCAAGGACCTCAAGCCCGAGCTGCGCGAGGTCGAGCCGGGCACCAACACCGCGACCCCGGTGTTCGACGGTGCCAGCGAGGAAGTCATCACCGGGCTGCTGGGATGCACCAAGCCCAACCGCGACGGCGAGCGCCTGGTCGGCACCGACGGCAAGGCGCGGCTGTTCGACGGGCGCTCCGGCGAGCCGTTCCCGGAGCCGGTCGCGGTCGGCTACATGTACATCCTGAAGCTGCACCACATGATCGACGACAAGATCCACGCTCGGTCGACCGGGCCGTACTCGATGATCACCCAGCAGCCGCTGGGTGGTAAGGCCCAGTTCGGCGGTCAGCGGTTCGGCGAGATGGAGTGCTGGGCCATGCAGGCCTACGGCGCCGCCTACTCGCTGCAGGAACTGCTGACGATCAAGTCGGACGACGTGGTAGGCCGCGTCAAGGTGTACGAGGCGATCGTCAAGGGGGAGAACATCCCCGAGCCAGGCATCCCGGAGTCGTTCAAGGTGCTGCTCAAGGAGCTGCAATCGCTGTGCCTCAACGTCGAGGTGCTGTCTTCGGACGGGGCCGCCATCGAGATGCGCGACTCCGAGGACGAGGACCTGGAGCGGGCCGCGGCGAACCTGGGCATCAACCTCAACCGCCCGGAATCGCCGTCGGTCGACGACGTCATGCACTGACAAGCCCCTAGCCGCTACAACCCACCAGGGAAGAAGGAACGACGCGTGCTGGACGTCAACTACTTCGATGAGCTCCGCATCCGCCTGGCCACCGCCGACGACATCCGCCAGTGGTCCTACGGCGAGGTGAAGAAGCCGGAGACGATCAACTACCGCACCCTCAAGCCGGAGAAGGACGGGCTGTTCTGCGAGAAGATCTTCGGCCCGACCCGGGACTGGGAGTGCTACTGCGGTAAGTACAAGCGGGTCCGGTTCAAGGGCATCATCTGCGAGCGGTGCGGCGTCGAGGTGACTCGCGCCAAGGTGCGCCGCGAGCGGATGGGCCACATCGAGCTGGCCGCACCGGTCACGCACATCTGGTACTTCAAGGGTGTGCCGAGCCGCCTCGGCTACCTGCTGGATCTGGCGCCGAAGGATCTGGAGAAGATCATCTACTTCGCCGCCTACGTGATCACCAGCGTGAACACCGAGCTGCGGCACAACGACCTGCCCACGCTGGAGAACGAGATCAACGCCGAGCGCAAGGCGATCGAGCAGAAGCGCGACGCGGAGATCGAGGAGCGGGCGCAGAAGCTGGAGGCCGACCTCAAGCAGCTGGAGGAAGAGGGCGCCAAGGCCGACGTCCGGCGCAAGGTGAAGGAGGCCGGCGAGCGCGAGATGCGGCAGATCCGCGACCGCGCCAACCGGGAGCTGGACCGCCTCGAGGAGGTCTGGAACACCTTCACCAAGCTGGAGGTCCGGCAGCTCATCGTGGACGAGAACCTCTACCGTGAGCTGCACGAGCGGTACGGCGAGTACTTCACCGGCGGCATGGGCGCCGAGGCGATCCAGAAGCTGTGCGAGGACTTCGACGTCGACGCCGAGGCGGAGAAGCTGCGGGAGATCATCCGCACCGGCAAGGGACAGAAGAAGCTGCGCGCGCTCAAGCGGCTGAAGGTGGTCAACGCCTTCCAGCAGACCGGCAACGACCCGCGCGGCATGGTGCTGGACGCCATCCCGGTCATCCCGCCGGACCTGCGCCCGATGGTGCAGCTGGACGGTGGCCGGTTCGCCACCAGCGACCTGAACGACCTGTACCGCCGGGTGATCAACCGGAACAACCGGCTCAAGCGGCTGATCGATCTCGGCGCGCCCGAGATCATCGTGAACAACGAGAAGCGGATGCTGCAGGAGGCGGTCGACGCGTTGTTCGACAACGGCCGCCGCGGCCGTCCGGTCACCGGGCCGGGCAACCGTCCGCTGAAGTCGCTGTCCGACCTGCTCAAGGGCAAGCAGGGCCGGTTCCGTCAGAACCTGCTCGGCAAGCGGGTCGACTACTCCGGCCGTTCGGTCATCATCGTCGGTCCGCAGCTGAAGCTGCACCAGTGCGGTATCCCGAAGGGGATGGCGCTGGAGCTGTTCAAGCCATTCGTGATGAAGCGGCTGGTGGACCTCAACCACGCGCAGAACATCAAGTCCGCCAAGCGGATGGTGGAGCGGCAGCGTCCGCAGGTGTGGGACGTGCTGGAAGAGGTCATCGCCGAGCATCCGGTGCTGCTGAACCGTGCGCCGACGCTGCACCGGCTGGGTATTCAGGCGTTCGAGCCGCAGCTGGTGGAGGGCAAGGCCATCCAGCTGCACCCGCTGGTGTGCGAGGCGTTCAACGCCGACTTCGACGGTGACCAGATGGCGGTGCACCTGCCGCTGTCCGCCGAGGCGCAGGCCGAGGCGCGCATCCTGATGCTGTCGGCGAACAACATCCTGTCGCCGGCGTCGGGTCGCCCGCTGGCCATGCCGCGGCTGGACATGGTGACCGGCCTGTTCTTCCTGACCAAGATGGTCGAGGACGAGCCGGGCGCGGGCAAGGCGTTCTCCTCTCCTGCCGAGGCCATCATGGCCTACGACCTGAAGGAGATCGGCCTGCACGCCCCGGTGAAGATCCGCATCTCCGACCGGCAGCCGCCGAAGGAGCTGGAGGCCAAGCTGGCCGAGGAGGGCTGGGAGCCGGGCAAGCCGTGGCTGGCCGAGACCACGCTGGGCCGGGTGCTGTTCAACGACCTGCTGCCGCCGGACTACCCGTTCGTCAACGAGGTGCTGCCGAAGAAGGCCCAGGCCAAGATCGTCAACGACCTGGCCGAGCGGTACTCGATGACGCAGGTGGCGCAGACGCTGGACAAGATCAAGGACGCCGGCTTCTACTGGGCCACCCGCTCCGGGGTCACGCTGTCCATCTCGGACGTGCCGGTGCCGGACGAGAAGCAGCAGATCCTGGAGACCTACGAGGCCAAGGCCGCCCAGGTGGAGCGGCGGTACCAGCGCGGTCAGCTGTCCCACGCGGAGCGGAACAACGAGCTGGTCAAGGTGTGGACCCAGGCCACCGACGAGGTCGCCCAGGTCATGGAGGACAACCTGCCGGAGGACAACCCGATCGCGGTGATCGTGAAGTCGGGTGCGGCGGGCAACATGACCCAGGTGCGGTCGCTGGCCGGTATGCGTGGTCTGGTGTCCAACCCGAAGGGTGAGTACATCCCGCGCCCGATCAAGTCGAACTTCCGTGAGGGCTTGTCGGTGGCGGAGTACTTCATCGCCACCCACGGTGCTCGGAAGGGTCTGGCCGACACGGCGCTGCGTACCGCCGACTCGGGTTACCTGACCAGGCGTCTGGTGGACGTCTCGCAGGACGTCATCGTGCGCGAGGCGGACTGTGGCACCAACCGCGGCATCGAGATGGCCATCGGGCACAAGACCCCCGACGGCCAGATCGTCCCGGCCGAGCACGTGGCCACGTCGGTGTACGCCCGCAACCTGGCCGAGGACGCCACGGACGCGGACGGCAACGTGGTGGTCAACCGCGGTGACGACCTGGGTGACCCGGAGATCGAGAAGCTGCTCAGCCTGGGCATCACCAAGGTCAAGGTGCGCAGCGTGCTGACCTGCGAGTCGGCCATGGGCGTGTGCGCGATGTGCTACGGCCGCTCGATGGCCACCGGCAAGCTGGTGGACGTCGGCGAGGCCGTCGGTATCGTCGCCGCCCAGTCGATCGGTGAGCCGGGTACGCAGCTGACCATGCGTACGTTCCACCAGGGTGGCATCGCCGGTGACGACATCACCACCGGTCTGCCGCGTGTCCAGGAGCTGTTCGAGGCGCGGACCCCGAAGGGCAAGGCGCCGATCGCCGAGTGCGACGGCCGGATCCGCATCGAGGAGTCCGACCGGTACTGGAAGATCACCATCATTCCGGACGACGGCTCCGAGGAAGTGGTGCTGGACAAGCTGTCCAAGCGGCAGCGCCTGGCCATGGGCCCGAACGGTCCGCTGCAGGACGGCGACCACGTCACGGTGGGTCAGCTGCTGCTCGAGGGCACGCCGGACCCGCACGAGGTGCTGCGCGTGATGGGCCCGCGCCAGGCCCAGATGCACCTGGTGGAAGAGGTGCAGAAGGTGTACCGGGCGCAGGGTGTGTCCATCCACGACAAGCACATCGAGATCATCGTGCGGCAGATGCTGCGCCGCGTGACGGTCATCGACTCCGGCGACACCGACTTCCTGCCCGGCGAGCTGCCGGAGCGGACGAAGTTCGAGGCGGTCAACCGGCAGACGGTGGCCGAGGGCGGCCAGCCGGCCTCGGGTCGTCCGGTGCTGATGGGTATCACGAAGGCGTCGCTGACCACGGACTCGTGGCTGTCGGCCGCCTCGTTCCAGGAGACCACCAGGGTGCTGACCGACGCCGCGATCAACGGCAAGTCGGACAAGCTGGTCGGTCTGAAGGAGAACGTGATCATCGGCAAGCTGATCCCGGCTGGTACGGGCATCAACCGGTACCGCAACATCGAGGTGCAGCCGACGGAGGAGGCGCGGGTCGCGGCGTACTCGATCCCGTCCTACGACGACGGCTACTACGGCACCGACATGTTCGGTTCCCCCGGCAGTGGTGTCGCGGTGCCGCTGGACGACTACGACTTCGGTCGCGACTTCCGCTGACCGAGCGTCACGTCACGAAGGGCCCGGGGCGAACCCGGGCCCTTCGTCGTGTTGGGGGCCGTTGTCGTCTCGGGTTCTGTGTCGTGTTGGGGGCCGTTGTCGTCTCGGGTTCAGTGTCGTGTTGGGGGCCGTTGTCGTCTCGGGCCCTGCGTTGTGTTCGGGCCGCTTTCGCCGCCTGTTTCCGTGCGGCCGGCCCAGACCCGTCCGATCCGGGAACGGATGGCTGGGGGTGAGCACGCGCGTTGCGGCAGACGCCCGCGCTAGGCCGGAGCGGTGGCCTTTTTTCCGAACCCTCGCTCGATCGGGGGATCTCGCCCTAGCCTGCTCGGATGACCGCACGGACGTTTCTCGACTTGCTGTACGAGCAGGCTCCCCGGGAGGAGTTCGAGCGGCTGGTCGTCGACGCCGAGCAGCGTGGTGACCCGGCGGCGGCGCGGCTGCGGGAAATGCTGCCGCGTGCCCTGCACGTCCGCGACACCCTGGAGCGGCAGCGCAAACGGGAGGCCCAGCTGTCCGCGTTGTACGAGACGGCCAACGACCTCACGGCCATCCGCGACCTGAACCAGATCCTGCGGGCAATCGTGCGCCGGGCACGGCAGCTGCTCGGTACCGACATCGCCTACCTGGGCCTCAACGTGGAGTCGGAGGGTGCGGCCTACATCCGCGTCACCGAGGGGTCGGTCTCCGACGCGTTCGCCAACCTGCGGCTGCCGCTGGGCACCGGGCTGCTCGGCCTTGTCGCCCAGACCGGCCAGCCGTACGCCACACCGGACTACCACGCCGACGATCGCTTCGAGCACCGCCCGTACATCGACGAAGCCGTCGCTGACGAGAGCATCCGCGCGATCCTCGGCGTGCCCATGACGGTCAGCGGGCGCGTCATCGGCGCCCTGCTGGCGGCGAACCGCACCCCTCGGCCGTTTCCGGCGGAGGAGGTGCAGCTGCTGTCGTCGTTCGCCGCGCATGCCGCGATCGCGCTGGAGAACGCCCGGCTGTTCGAGCAGGTCATGCAGACCAACAAGCGGCTTCGCGAGCATTCGGCGGCAGTGGAGATGGCCGCCGATGTGCACGACAAGCTCACCGGGGTGCTGCTGCGCGGCGGCGACTCCAACGACGTGGCAGGCGTGCTGAGCGAAGCGCTGGACGCGAAGGTCGAGGTGTGCGAGCCCGACGACCCGCAGATTCCTGCCGAGTCGGTGCACGAGGCACAGGCCACCGGTCATGCGGTGCAGCTGACCGGCGGGCAGTGGATCGCCGCGGCCACCGCGGGCGGTGACCACCTCGCCACCTTGCTGGTCAACGGCCGGCCCGGCCTCGATCTGGCCGAACAGCGAACGCTCGAGCGCGGTGCCATGGTGACCGCGCTGCTGCGCATGGTGTTGCGGGCGGTGGCCGAGGCCGAGGACCGAGTGCGCGCCGACCTGCTCGACGACCTTCTGGCCGAGCCTCCCGCCGATCCGGCGCTGCTCCGCGTCCGGGCGCGCAGGCACGGTGTCCGGGTCGACGAGCCGATGGTGCTGGCGGTGGTGGACGTCGGCGACGCCGACCGTACCCGCGCGCAGCGGGAGGCCGCCCGGCTCGCCGCCCAGTCCGGCGGTTTGTCCGGCACCCGTCAGGGAAGCATGGTCCTTGCCCTGCCCGGTGACGACGCCTTGCGCGTGGGCGGCACGATTCAGCAGCGGCTGGGTCCGGTCACGGTGGGGGTGGCAGGTCCGGTCACCACGGTGACGGCGTGGGCAGGTGCCTATCGCGAAGCCCGGCAGTGCGAGCGTGCCCTGCTCGCCCTCGGCCGCGCGGGGCAGGTCGCCGACCAGGCGCATCTGGGGTTCGCCAGGCTGCTGCTCGGCCATTCCGGCCCCGCGGAGCTGGACGACTTCATGCGCCAGACGATCGGTCCGCTGCTGGACTACGACCAGGCGCGCGGCACCGAGCTGGCCGCCACCCTGGACTGCTGGTTCGAGGAGTCCGGCAGCGCGACCGCGGTGAGCAGGAGGCTGCACATCCACCCGAACACGGTGGCGCAACGCCTGGACCGGATCACCACGTTGCTCGGCCACGGGTGGCGGGAACCGGCGCGCGTGCTGGATCTTCGGCTGGCGCTACGGCTGTGGCGGCTGCGGGAATCGTTCGACGATGGGGTCGGACCCCACTGATCAGCGAATTCTGTGTGTCGGCGGCACATGGCCGCCGTTGGGTGATCTCCGTAGCCTTCCCAGCCATGACGGCCGAGGTACCCGCCAACGATGTCGAAGCCCCCGTAGCCGACCTGTCCGGTCACCGTGCCCTGGTGACCGGCGCCGCCAGCGGTATCGGCCGCGCGTGCGCGGAAGCCTTCGCCGCAGCCGGTGCCGAGGTGGTCGTGGTCGATCGCGACGCGGACGGTGCCCGCGCGGTCGCCGACGCCGTCGGCGGCGAACCGGTCGTGGCCGACCTGGCCGAGAGGGACGTGGTGGCGGAGCTCCCGCTGGACGGTGTCGACGTGGTGATCAACAACGCCGGATTCCAGCACGTCGCCCCGGTGCCGGAGTTCGAGCCCGCGGTGTTCGGCTCGATGTTGCGGGTGATGGTGGAGACCCCGTTCGCGCTGGCCCGGGCGGTGCTGCCGGTCATGCAACGGCGCCGCTGGGGCAGGTTCGTGCACATCTCCAGCGTGCACGGGCTGCGGGCCTCCGCCTTCAAGGCCGGCTACGTCACCGCCAAGCACGCGCTGGAAGGGCTGTCCAAGGTGCTGGCCGTGGAGGGTGCCCCGCACGGCATCACCTCCAACACGATCTGCCCCGGGTATGTGCGGACCCCGCTGGTGCAGCGGCAGCTGGCGGACCAGGCCCGCACCCACGGGATCCCGGAAGAACAGGTGCTGGACGACGTGCTGCTGGCCCGCACGCCGGTGAAGCGGCTGGTCGAACCCGCCGAGGTGGCCAGGCTGGCGGTGTTCCTGTGCGGGCCCGGCAGCGCGTCGATGAGCGGTTCCTCCTACGAGATTTCCGGCGGCTGGACCGCCACCTGACACCACGGCAGACGAGAAGGGATCGGCTATGAGTACGGCGAGTACGTCCAGGCCCGGCCAGCCCGACCGCACCGGAATCGGCAAAGTCGTCGGCGCCAGCATGATCGGCACCACCATCGAGTGGTACGACTTCTTCCTGTTCGGGTCGGCGGCCGCGCTGGTCTTCGGTGACGTGTTCTTCGCCGAGGAGATCGGCGGTACCCAGGGCACGCTGTACGCGTTCATGGTCTACGCCCTCGGCTTCATCGCCCGGCCGCTGGGCGGCATCGTGTTCGGGCACTTCGGCGACCGCCTCGGCCGCAAGAAGATGCTGGTGCTCAGCCTGCTGCTGATGGGCGGCGCGACGTTCGCCATCGGCGTGCTGCCCACCTACGCCCAGGTCGGTGTCCTCGCGCCGGTGCTGCTGGTGGCCTGCCGGCTGATCCAGGGCTTCGCGGTCGGTGGCGAGTGGGGTGGCGCGGTGCTGATGGCCGCCGAGCACGGGCACAACCAGCGCCGGGGTTTCTGGACCTCGTTCGTGCAAGGCGGGGTGCCCGCGGGCAACCTGCTCGCCGCGGGCGTGCTGTGGATTCTGCAGGGCACGCTCAGCGAAGACCAGTTCCAGTCATGGGGATGGCGGGTGTCGTTCCTGCTCAGCGCCGTGCTGGTGGTCGTCGGCCTGTGGGTGCGGCTGACCATCGAGGAGTCGCCGGTCTTCGCCGCCACCCAGGCCAAGCTGGCCGAACGCGCCGAGCGCAGCCACCAGCCGCTGCTGGAGGTCGTCAAGCACTACCCGAAGGAGATCCTGCTGGCCATGGGCATGCGGCTGGCGGAGAACATCTCGTACTACATCTTCACCGTCATCTCGATCAGCTACCTGAAGGACTACCTGGACACCGACGGCAGCATCGGCACCCAGGCGGTGCTGATCGGGTCCGCGGTGCAGGTGGTGCTGATCCCGCTCATCGGGCTGGCCTCCGACCGGTTCGGCCGCAAGCCGTTCTACCTGGCCGGGGCGGCAGGTGTGGGCGTGTGGACGTTCGTGTTCTTCGGCATGTTGGACACGCTGTCCGGGGGCACGGTGGCGCTGGCGGTGACCATCGGCCTGCTGTTCCACGGGCTGATGTACTCGCCGCAGGCGGCGTTCTTCTCCGAGCTGTTCGGCACCAGTGTGCGCTACTCCGGCGCCTCCATCGGCTACCAGCTGGCTTCGGTGCTCGCGGGCGCGCTCGCCCCGATCATCGCCATTGCGCTGCTGGGTGACGTGAACGACCCGAACCAGGCCGCGGTGGGCATCTACGTGGCGATCGCTTCGGCGCTGACGATCATCGCGGTGCTGCTGTCCCGGGAGACCCGCGGCCAGTCGCTGGAGCACGACCGTGCCCTGCAGGCCGCCACTGTGTCGAGCTGAGCGCAGTGTCCTGTCACCGGACCCCGGGAGTCGGGAGGTGTCCCGGGGTCGTGGTGTGCCGGGTGGTCGTCACCGGACGGTGTAGCGGAGCCGTGCAGGCCCGGTCGGTTCGGATGACGGGTCGTCGGCTGCCCGGACCGAGGTCCGGCCGTCACGAGTGCGGCTCGCCCGGTGTCAGACGTCGGTGATCTGGGCCAGCAGCGCGTCGATGTCGAAGAACTCTTCCTCGCGGCCTTCCGGCACCAGCTGCAGCGTCATCTCGACGAACTCCTCGGCCTCGGTGCGGTCGAGGAACCACGAGGCGCGGCCCTGGTCGGACTCGACCTGCATCAGCAGCAGCTTGTCCCCTTCGTCCTCGAACGGAACGAACCGCACGTCGCCGATGCCCGCGGGGCCGTGCAGCCCCGCGATGAGCAGGTCGCGGGCGAAGACCCATTCGACCCAGCGGTCCTGGCCCGCTTGGAAGGCGACGGTGACCGAATACGGCTCGTCGGCACGGTAGGACCACCGGGAGAGCACCGGGGTGTGCTCGCTGAGCAGGTTGATGTACCGGTCCTGTCGCACGGAGTTGGCGGGCATCGTCGCGCCTCCTGTTTCTTCTTCGTGCAGGCTTCTTGCTGGCTACACGGATGAGACGCGCGACCATGACGCTTCGGTGGCAAACATCAGCCGATTCGGTGTTTCCCGTCGCACAGGTGTAACGGCGCAGGTCAGCGCGACGATGGCGGCTCCGGGCGGCCGTCGGGGCCGACCCCGTGGAGCGGGACCCCGTGGTGCGGGAGGGGAGCGCACCCGCGCCAGGAAGCGTTCCGCCTCCAGCGGTGGCGTGAACGTCCGCCACGCTTCGGCCGGGATGGTCGCGGCCAAGCGGATCGGGCTCCCGATGCTCATCCGCATGTCGGCCACGGTCAGCCTCGCCGCTCGCCTGACCCACAGCACCCCTCGGTAGATGAGGAAGTGCCGGACGCGCAGCCACGGGTCGGTCATGAACACTCGGTGGACCTCCGGAGTGATGGCGGCGCGGGTGAATTCGGGGTCTTCCGCGGCGACCAGGTGCCGGAATCCGGGAACCCGCTCCAGCTCGTCGGGGTCGAGCGCGGATACCTCGCGTGGCTTCATGTACGCCATGTGGCGGCGGCTCGCGGCGAGCGAGCTGAAGTCCGGTCGGATCATCACCGCGGACACGGCATTTGGATCCAATGCCGGACCTGTTCCCAATACCGAAACCGGGACAACCGGTAGGTCGGCGTGGTCTTGGTCATACCGTCCACGAACTGAATCCCGGGGACGGGGTGGCCGAAACGCTCGGTTTCGACCGCGAGTTCGAAGGCGGCCCGGGGATCGTCATGACGGACGATCCCTGCGGGGATGGCAGCAGGCCGAAGCTCGAGGCTGTCCTTCGCCGTTCTGCGCCACGACACCGGTCTTGCCTGCCCAGCGGCTCATCTAGAGCTTCTGCTGCTGGTGCCGGACGAACCAACCACGATGCCGGCCGTCGGGATGGGGAGTGAGCCACGCCCACGGTCCGCGAACGTTCCGTAGGTGAGCATGTACACGGTGGCCGTCGTCGCGGCGAACCCGCTGATGCTGAGGAAGATCTCTTGCGTCGACGGGGCCGGATCCGGGACGCCAGCAGCAACCCGAGCGCAAGCGCGTAGCCGCCCCAGATGATGACGGCGTCGATGGGCGAGAACTTCACAGTTGCAGGATTACCCGGCTGCTTCCTGTGTACGTCGACTTCGGCGAGAAGCCCGAACTGACGTGACCCGCGTGCAGCTGCTGATGGTGTCGTGGGAAGGCAGCGTCACCTCGGTGACGTCACCGGTTCGGTGCAAGGACACCGTCCGTGGGATCAGCCGGTCCTGCCCGGGTGGCTGGAGCAAGGAGGAGCGCAGTGCTGACGATCGACCGCTGAAGTCTCGGACTTGGTGCAGAAGGCCAACCAGGCAACCGCGGATGTGGTGCAGGCCTCGGTCACGTGAGTGGGGCATCGAGCAGACCGTGAGCTAGCCTAACGATTATGGCGACGGGCACCCGGCGTGTGTCCCGGGTGCGCTCTGCGCTGGCCCGGGCGGTGATCGACACCCGGCCGCTGCGCGTACCGCAGTTTCGCTGGCTGTGGTTCTCCACCGTGGCGACCGCCGTCGGCAGCCAGCTGACCGCGGTCGCGGTGCCGAAGCAGATCTACGACATCACCCAGTCGTCCGGCTGGGTCGGGGTCGCGGGCGGCGTCGGGCTGGTTCCGCTCCTGGTGTTCGGGTTGTGGGGCGGGGCGATCGCCGACGCGGTCGACCGGCGCACGGTGATGCTGGTCAGCAACCTCGGCATCGCGGTGACTTCTGCCTTGCTGTGGGCGCAGGCGGCATGGCGTCTCGACTCGGTCGCGGTCGTGCTCGTGCTGCTCGGCCTGCAACAGTCGTTCGTGGCGGTGAACATGCCGACACGCTCGGCGGCGATCGCGCGCCTGGTGCCCATCGAGCTGGTGCCGACCGCCAACGCACTGAACTTCACCACCTCGACGTTCGGCATGGTCTTCGGCCCGCTGTTGGCCGGTGCGCTCATCCCGGTGCTCGGGCTGCCGACGCTCTACCTGATCGACACCATCGCGTTGGCGATCGCCGCGGTGATGGTCTGGCAGCTCCCCCGCATGCCGCGTGCCGCGGAGGCCACCGGGCGTGCCGGGCTTCGCGACATCGCCGACGGCCTGCGCTACCTCGCTGCGCGCAAGCTGCTGCTGGTGTCGTTCCTGGTGGACATCGTGGCCATGGTCGCAGGCATGCCGCGGGCGCTGTTCCCGGAGATGGCCGAGCGCACCTTCGGCGATCCGCCGGGTGGTGGGGCGGCGCTTGGCTGGTTGTTCGCCGCGATCCCGCTGGGTTCGGTGGTGTTCGGGCTGTTCTCCGGCTGGTTCTCCCGGATGGCCCGCGCCGGGGCGGTCATCACCGTGGCGGTCGTCGCCTGGGGCCTGATGATGGTGGGCTTCGGGCTCGCGCCCACGTTGTGGCTGGCGGTGGTGTTCCTTGCCCTCGGGGGTGGTGCGGACCTGGTGAGCGCGGTCCATCGCAGCGCGATGCTGCAACTCGAGGCCACCGACGAGATGCGCGGCCGCATGCAGGGCGTTTTCACCGTGGTGGTCGCGGGTGGCCCGCGGGTGGCCGACCTCGTGCACGGCTGGGGCGGCGCCGCCGTCGGACCCGCGATGGCCAGCGCCGTCGGCGGTGTGCTGGTTGTGCTCTTGACGGTGGCGATCGTCGTCTGGGTGCCCGGCTTCTGGCGTTACCGGACTCCCGCCGCCGCTGCTTCCGCTCCGCCGTCCGATGCTGTGGAGCAGCGCGATCCGGCGAAGACGTGAGTCATCCCAGCGATCAGCTGAAGATGTCGATGAAGTACTCGCGCGAATCCCAGCGGTCCAGGTGACCGACGAAGGTCAGATGCTCTCTCCGGCAGGAGAGGTGGATCGTCTTCGTCTCGGTGATCTGCCCGTTGTGGCGGGGTGATCAGGCCGAGCGCTGCCGGGTCGTCGGAAAGCTGAGCCGGTGTGTGTTCCTTGAGGTGGTCGGCGAGCTCTTGGGTGAGCCGGCGGACGTCCGCTTCGCTGCGGGTGGTCACCACGGTAAGCGTGTCGACGTGCTTGTTTTCCGGCATGGCCGGATCACGTCGACCCGGCCCTGCTTCCCGGGCGATCGGCGGCGGATGGCCCCGACGATCCACTGGACGAGGAGTTCGCAGCCGAGCAGGACGGCCAGGACGACCATCACCACGAGCCGGATGGCCAGCTCCACCAGGGTGAGGAGGAGCAGCACGATCCCCAGAGTCGGGTACAGCGCGAACAAGACGGTGCCGAACGGCAACAGTGCCCAGCTGCGCCCGTCGGGCAGCCGGTCTCAGGAGATGTGTCGTCCGGCGGTGCCGGTCGCGGTGCAGGCCGTTTCGGGGTGACTTCGGTGTAGCGGCGGTTCCTCAGCCAGAGGATGCCAAAGGCTGCGTGCGCCGCTGCCATGGCGAGATGCGGTGTTCGATCTGCCATTTCGCCCCGCAGAGTCGGTCGTAACAGCGTCGGTCGGCTCATATGGATCTTGATCTCAAGAACCAGGCTCGCGTGCCGTCGCGGTCCAGCTTCCCGGCAAGAGTGACGTATCCCTTTCCCCCGCCAAGGTGCACGGTTTTCCTGTCGGTGATCCACCCATGATGGTGGGCGATCAGGCTGCGCGCACCCGGATCGTCGACCAGATCCACAGGTGCATGGTGGATGAGGTAGGCGGCCAGTGCTTGGGTGAGGTTGCGTGCTTCGGGTTTGCTCTGCGTAGTGACGACCCAAAGGGTGGCGATGCACTCGTTCTCCGGCACGGTCCGGAGCACGTCGACCCGTCCTGGCCGGTGCGGTGTGAGCATGCGTATGGCACCGACGACCCACTGAATCACGATCTCGACGGCGGCGAAGATCGAGACGACCAGCGCGAGGGAGAACCGGATGGTTCCTTCGACCACGGTGAGGACGATCAAGAAAGCAGCGTAGACGCAGGCCAGAACGGCCACCAGCGCGGCAACGGTGATGGCCACCAAGATCGACTTGAGGTCGTCCGACGACTCCTCCTTCGGCTCCTTGGTTGCCTCGTCGTCCTTGCGGCTGGCTGGGGTGTCGCCCTTGTCCGGGGGCGGTGGTGCTGGGCGCTTCGGTGTGACCTCGCTGTAGCGGCGTGGCGCCCACCAGACGATCGCGATCGGCTGAATGAGGCGTCGCCAGGGCGCGATGCGGTACTCGACCTGCCACTCGACGTTTGCCGGGTCCTTGATCTTCAAGGCGGGTCGGAACAGCGTCGGTCGACGGGCTCGCTGTGGTTGCTGCGTGGTGGTCATGGCTGTGTCTGCTGATCGATGTGGTCGGCCGTCAATGACGAGATGGGTCCACCGGTCACGGGAAAACCCCGTTCCGCGCCATGCCGCAAGAGCGTCGGCCGGCGGATTCTCGTGGTTGCCGTGTGGTGGTCATTCCTCGTCCCAGGAGAACGTCTGGAATATCTCTTTCGCCAGGCCGGAAACGTGGGCCCAGTCCTCCGCGTTGTTGCTGCTGACTTCGATCACAGCGGTCTGCGGCAGGTTCGGGGAGGGGATCCAGGCGCTGAGGCTGCGGGAAGTCACCGTCACCGGGCCAGCCGGGGTGTCGTGCCGTGACGAGTGGGCTGTCTCCACCAGAACGGCTTGTCCGGCAGGCAGGGTCACCCGTCGGACGTCGTCGAACTTCTTCGCCGCGGAAAGCTTCTCGACCGACTCCAGGGCCTCGGTGACAGCGGAATGGCCGGTCTCTTCCAGATACGTGCTGACCAGGACCATGACCGGCCGAGAAGCTTCCGGCGAGCGATAGATGGCCGCCGAGACGTGAGCCGACCCGGTCACTCCCGCGGCCGCGCCGGTCGCGGCGAGCATGGCTGCTGTCTGCACGCTCCCCTCGGTGAGTTCAGCGGGGTTCTCGACACCGAGGGCCGCTTGCCACTCGTGGGCGAGCTGGATCAGCCGGTCTACCGACGGGGTACGTTCTCTCGGCAGTTCGACGAAACCTGCCGGCAACGTCACCGAACAGCTGGCGGATTCCATGCAATCGTTCCGTTCTCGATCGTGCCGTCAGCTTCTTTCCACCTTGTTGTCAGGCGAGTCAAGCGCCTCCCTCAGGCTGTCTCGGATCGGGTCGCCCACCTGTTCCCGGAGCTCTTTCTTGAGTGGATCGACGATGTGCTCCTGGAATTTCTCTTTGAGGGGATCCACCACATGTTCCTCGATCTTTTCTTTGGCGAAGTCTTTGACTTCGTCCATCGCCATGTCTTTCAGCGTTCCATAAGTGGCGCCGACAAGACTTCCCGCTGTGGTGTCAGGGTTGACGTTCGCCTTGATGCCTATCCGGTTCAGGTGCTTGTTCAGGCTTGCGACGTTGTCCAGGTGCGACTGTCGCGCGGTGTCGTGAATGATTTCAGATACTTTCCCTTTGCTGAGGTTTCGTGCCAGGTCATTGATGTTCGAGTAGTCGGCGGGCTGGATCTTCTTCAAGCCGACTTTTCGGAGGGTGTTCTTGACGGCCGTGTAGGCAGCGTCCTCGACCGCGTCTTCCACGGCGGTTTGCAGGCCTGAGATGGTTCGGCGGATGGTGCCACGGTTGGCCCACTTCACCGTCTTCGCGCCGGCCGTGCCGGTGTTGCCGAGCTTGGCGAACTTGCCGAGTTTTCCGCCCGGGAACGCGCCGAGCGCGTCCATCCCGATGTCGGCCCAGGAGACGTTCGCGCCTCCCGCCTTGGCGAGCAGTCTCGTTCCGGCAGCGGCGGCACTGAGGCCGGCAGCTGCCGCGGCCGTGACCGCGTTCACGCCCGGGATGAAGGCCGTGGCCAGGGCGAGTGCGCCCGCGACATCGGAGAGAAACGACAGGCAGTCGCCGATCTTGGCCAGTACGTCCGAGACGTCCGAGAGGAAGTCTCCGATGGCGTCGCCGATGTCGGAGAAGAAGTTTCCGATGGACTCGAGGATGCCGCTGACGTCGATCCATGGCAGGTCCGGGGCGATCTCCCGTGCCCGGTCGAGGGCGGCCGCCACGCGGATCGCCTCGTGGTCGTGCTGTTCGCGCAGTTGCTCGGCTCGGCGGCGGATGTCCTCCAGGTTCGCCCGGGCTCTTTCCAGCTCCGCCTGGGCGGCGTAGAGCCGTCGCTGCGCATTCTCCAGCTCCGGGCCGAGTTCGAAGATCTGGTCGACCAGGCCGAGGTCGGGATTCGCCTCCGCGCGGATGAGGTTGGCCATCGCCTTCGCCGCCTCGGCCTCCAACGACGCCGCTTTCCGCTGCATCTCGCCGAGGTCCTGTGCCCAGCCGGACAATGCCGAGGACGCGTCGTTGAAGGAGCTGTTCGCTTTGTCCAGATACTCCGGGAGTTCTTCGACGGTGTTCGCGAAGGCTTGCGCAGCCGTCCCGGTCCAGATTCCTTCCGATTTCCCCAGATTCTTCAGGTCCGTGTACGCCTCGCCCAGATCGCGAGCGATGTCCGAAAGGCAGTCGGCCAGAGTGTTGATCCGTTCGATGCTGCCGGGTGCCGGGTCGAATCCGAGCGCGAGAAACCCGGGCCGATCGATGTTGCCGGGTGCCGGGTCGGAGCCGAACGTGGAATCGAACATGGGATTCAGCTCCGCCATCACTCCCCCTCCAACCGGCGGGCGATGATCGAGTCGCCCGGGTCCGGGCCGGCACCTGCGACGTAGCCCTGCTGGCCCCCGCCAAAGGTGTCGCGGATGCTCTCGTCCAGCTCGCGGTAGACCCGGATCGCCTTCCGCAGGCCTTCGACGATGTCCCCGGTGAGGTCGCCGATCTCGTCGATGCCGTCTTCCCAGTCGTCCTGGAACGCCTCGGCCGCCCGGTCCAGCCGGGGATGCCCCAGGTCGGAGCAGCTGGCGTCGCGCAGCCGGTCGGTGGCCCTGGTCATGCGCTCCTCGGCGTGCTCCAGGGTGTGTGCCAAATGGCGTACTTCGGACAAATCGATGCTGAATCCGCCAGCCATCGGTAGTACCCCCTCGTTCTCCCTGCGCGCGAGAACAACACACGGCGAAAGCGCGTGCAACCGAATCCGGCGAAGTCAGCCCATCAGGTTCATCACATCCCGGCCGGGTCGACTCAGCGTGGTTCAGCCACGGTCACGCGGGGAAAAATCGGTCGGACGACGGTTCGATTCTTCGGATACTGAACGAGTGAAGCGCGAACAAGCGGAGTACGAGTGGACGGCCTACCCGTTCGGGTTGAAGGCCTCATGGCGCCTGGTGCTCGGCGTTCCGCGGCGCGTGGTCGACGCGGTGCGGTGGAACCGCAGTGTCATCCCGACCTGGCGTAGCTACGTCGTGGCCGGCCTTGTCGGCTTGGTGCTGGGGCTCGCCCTGTACTTCGCGTTCGCGTGGCCATGGTGGCCGTTCCCGGTCGCTGCGCTCGTCGTCACCGCGATCGCGTTCGCCGCGACCGCATTGACTTCGCCCGCAGCGCGCAGCAACACGGCAAGGGACCTCCGCGAGGCCGTGACGATCTCACCCGAACGTGCCTACCTGCGTCGTCGGCTGGACCAGGTGAAGCCGTACCTCAAGGCCGATGTGCCGATCTACGGCCTGCAGCCGGAATGGCAGGGCCTGCGGTATTTCGGTCTGTTGGAGGACGACGGTCGCCAGTTCGCCGGCTGGGGATTGACCCATCGGCTCGAGGACCCCGCGGAGCCGGAGCTCGAGGTGATCACGTACCGGACGCCGGTGTCGCGTGGCGAAGCGGTCGTCGAGGTCGCGGCGTCGGGTGATGACGACTTCGACGACCTGCTCGAGCGGTCGGAGGGGCAGTGGCGGACCCTCGTGGTGACGGTCGACGGCGAGGCGAGTGAGTTCTCCCTGCTGGCCCACCAGGACGAGTGGTGGGCGTATCGCACCATTGGCGGGCGGGGCGTCCTGCTGCACGGCATGCAGGGCTATCCGCGAGAAGGCATCGAACTCGCCCGCGTCCAGGACTTCACCCCCTACCTCGACGGCCACGTCGAGATGCTTCGCCGGCTCGGCACGGCGTAGTTCGGGTGGTTCGGCCATTGGACGATCGCGTCGTCCCGCGTGTTGGCGATCCGAAACGTTTCCCGGTCACCAGTGGCGTGTGGGAACCCGGGGCGGAAAGGCGTCGTCGGACCGAGTGCACAGTTCACGAACGGGGCATGATGAAACTGCGGTGGTCATGGCATCCAGCTGACCGTTGTTCGTGGTCGCGGTGGGTTGCACCTTTCGTGTTGGGGCTGGCTGTTCTGGCGGGGTGTTCCGACGGCGGTGCGCATGGCGAGGTCGATCCGCTCGACGCGCCGGAGGTCACGACGCCGCTCGATCCGGCGGATTTCACGGACAACCCGTGTCGTCTGGTCCCGGAAGAAGTGTTGCGGGAAAACGAATTGTCGCCGGAGGGGAAGCCGAACCCGGACTACAGTGAAGATCTCGGGAAGTTCGAGAAGTTCAAGGCGCCGGGGTGCACGTGGAACGCCGAAGGGCTTCGCGTGTACTTCGTGACCCTCCGAATCAGGGACTACTCCGACTCCACCTACAAAGGAATCGCAAACGCCTACCACGGTAAGCAGACCGGCTGGTATCACGACGTGCGGCCATGGCAAGTGCCTGGGCGGCCAGGCAATCCCGCGGTCGTGGCGCAGGATCTCGAGGACGAATCGTCGTGCAAGGCGATTGTCGGGCTGACCAAGGACCTCGCCCTGGAGTTCTTGCTCTTGGATGCGCACAACGACGTCGGCGGGTGTGACCGCACCAAGAGCCTTGCCGAGGCAGCCGTCAAGACGCTGGTCGAACACCACGAAAAGAGCGGCACGTAGCGCTGAGTCGTCGGCTCCTACCGGGCCGCAGCCGGTGGCAGCGCAGGTAGGCGGGCGATCCGAGCATCATCGCGCAGGCCGGGCCGCCGTGCCCGCGCGCGATGCCGGAGTCGGCGGGCGTCCTGGCTTGTCGACGGGACGCGCCGTCCTTGGGGTGGCGCGTCCCACCGGCGGCTGTCCCATCCGCAAGACGGGCAGGCTCACGACGACTTCCGCAGCTCTCGCGCGATCACCAGCCGCTGGATCTGGTTGGTGCCCTCGAAGATCTGCGGCACCTTCGCCTCCCGCATGTACCGCTCCACCGGGAAGTCCCTGGTGTAGCCGGCGCCGCCGAGGATCTGCACCGCGTCGGTGGTGACCTTCATGGCGTTGTCCGTGGCGATCAGCTTCGCGATCGCCGCCTGCCGCGCGAACGGCATGCCTCGGTCCCTGCGGCGGGCCGCATCGAGGTAGGTCGCCCGCGCCGACTCCACCGCGGCGGCCATGTCCGCCAGCATGAACTCCACGCCCTGGAAGTCGATGATCGGCCGGCCGAACTGCGTGCGCTCCTTGGCGTACGCCACCGCTTCGTCCAGCGCCGCCTGGGCGAGGCCGACCGCGCACGCGGCGATCCCCAGCCGTCCGGACGCCAGCGACTCCAGCGCGATGCGCAGCCCCTGCCCCTCGTCGCCGATGCGCCGCTCCACCGGGACGCGCGCGTCGTCGAAGATCATTTGGGCAGTCGTGGAGGCCGTCATGCCCATCTTCTTCTCGGGCTCGGCCGCGCTCAGCCCTTCCGTCTCGGCGTCCACCAGCAGGCACGTGATGCCTTTGCCGCCGTCCGGGGAGGTGCGGACCATCGTGGTGTAGAAGTCCGCTTCGCCGCCGTGCGTGATCCACGCCTTCGTGCCGTTGATCACATATTCGTCCCCGGAGTGAACTGCTCTGGTGGACAGCGCTGCGGCGTCGGAACCGGCGTGCGGCTCCGACAGCGCATACGCGCCGAGCAGGTCACCGCCCAGCATGGCCGGCAACCACTTGTCACGCTGTTCATCAGTCCCGTAGTGCGCGAGGGCGTAGCACGACATGGTGTGCACGGACAGCCCGACGCCCACCGACATCCACGCCGTGGCGATCTCCTCCAGCACCTGGAGGTACACTTCGTACGGCACGTCTCCGCCGCCCCAGCGCTCCGGGTAAGGCAGTCCGAGCAGGCCAGATTTGCCCAGCAGCCGGAACTGCTCGCGCGGGAACCTGGACTGTTCCTCGTACTCGGCGGCCAGCGGGGCCAACTCCTCGCGGGCGATCTCCCGCGCCAGCGAGACCAAGTCCTCGGCCTCGGTGGAAGGCAGCAGACGCTCGGCAGGCATGGCGCTCCCTTGCGACTTCATGCGAACAGCTGGTCGCTAAAGACTACCGAGCGCCCCTGTCCCAAGACCTAGTGGACGACAGAGTGAGTTGTCTCACCCGATCGGATCGTGATCGTGGTGACGGATAGTCGTCGGCGTGCTGCGGGGATCGGCGATGTTCAGCTAGGTTAGGGCCGAATCCCCAATCCACGTGAGAGGACCACCCATGTCCGACGCCGCAGCCAAGCCGAGCAGCGAAGAGACAGCGACGCTGCGTGTACCGGGTGGCGAGCATGTCATGAACATCGTGCCGGCTACCGAAGGCGCGTCCGGCATCGAACTTGGCAAGCTGCTGGCCTCCACCGGGTACATCACCCTGGACCCCGGCTTCGTTAACACCGGGGCGGCATCGTCGGCGATCTGCTACATCGACGGCGAGGCGGGGATCCTGCGCTACCGCGGTTACCCGATCGAGCAACTCGCCGAGCAGTCGACGTTCATGGAAGTGTCGTACCTGCTGATCTACGGCGAACTTCCGACCAGGGAGCAGCTCGACGCCTTCACTGACCGGGTTCGGCGGCACACGTTGCTGCACGAGGATCTGAAGCGGTTCTTCGACGGCTTCCCGCGCGACGCGCACCCGATGCCGGTGCTGTCCAGCGCGGTGTCCGCGCTGTCGACCTTCTACCAGGACTCGCTCGACCCGTTCGACGCCGAGGCCGTGGAGCTGTCCACGGTGCGCCTGCTGGCGAAGGTGCCGACGCTGGCGGCTTACTCGTACAAGAAGTCGATCGGGCAGCCGTTCCTCTACCCGGACAACTCGCTGAGCCTGGTGGAGAACTTCCTCCGAATGACGTTCGGGCTGCCTGCCGAGCCCTACGAGCCGGACCCCGAGGTGGTCAAGGCGCTGGATCTGCTGTTCGTCCTGCACGCCGACCACGAGCAGAACTGCTCGACGTCCACCGTGCGCCTGGTGGGTTCGTCCGAGGCGAACTTGTTCGCCAGCATCTCGGCGGGCATCAACGCGCTGTTCGGTCCGCTGCACGGCGGGGCGAACCAGGCGGTGCTGACCATGCTGGAGGGCATCCGCGACGAAGGCGGCGATGTCGACCAGTTCGTCACCCGGGTGAAGAAGAAGGAAAAGGGCGTGCGCCTGATGGGCTTCGGCCACCGGGTGTACAAGAACTACGACCCGCGCGCCAAGATCATCAAGCGGACCGCGGACGAGATCCTCAACAAGCTCGGCAAGAGCGACGAGCTGCTGGACATCGCCGTCCGGCTGGAGGAGCGCGCGCTGTCCGACGAGTACTTCATCGAGCGCAAGCTGTACCCGAACGTCGACTTCTACACCGGCCTGATCTACCGGGCGCTCGGCTTCCCGACCGAGTACTTCACCGTGCTGTTCGCCCTCGGGCGGCTGCCCGGCTGGATCGCGCACTGGCGGGAGATGATGAGCGACCCGGCACGCAAGATCGGCAGGCCCCGGCAGGTCTACACCGGCTACGGCCTGCGCGACTACGTGCCCATCGACCAGCGCTGATCGGCGCGAACAGCGCACACCCAGCCGATGCGTCACGGCCCGCGGCGCCCGAGTGGCCCGCGGGCCTTCGTCGTTCGGCCGTGTCCCGTTCAGCGGGTTCCGCGCAGCGCGTCCCGCACCCGCATGCGGCTTCCGGTGTGCAGCACCGCATTGTGATACACCCGGCCGCCGAGCCAGGTCAGCGCCACCACGGCGGCAAGCGTGACGATCAGCGACAGGGCGATCTCCCACCCGGCGACCTGGCCTGCGGTGATCCGCCCCGGCATGATCACCGGCGACAGCAACGGCACGTGCGACAAAGCCGCCACACCCGTGCCGTCCGGGTTCTGCAGCATCAGGTTCAAGCCGACCACGAAGCCCAGCGTCAGCACGATCGTCACGGGCGTGACGACGGACTGTACGTCCTCCTGCCGAGAGACCAGCGAGCCGGCCGCAGCGAACAACGTGGCGTACAAGAAGAAGCCGACCACGTACCAGACCACACCCCAGATCAGGGCGCCGATGGCGACACCGGACAACGTCACCACACCGCTGGCGACGGCCATGACCAGGCCGACGCCGGCGACGATCACCAGCTGCGCCAGCCCGACCAGCCCGATCCCCACGACCTTCCCCAGCAGCAGCTGCCACGGCTGCACGGTGGCCAGCAGGATCTCCACCACCCGGCTGGCCTTCTCCTCGACCACCCCCTGGGCGACCATGGTCCCGTACGTGCTGATCGCCATGAACAGCAGGAACACCATGATCAGGCCGATGCCGAGCCGCTGGCCGTGTTCCGCGCCGGCCGGCGCGACCGTGGTCACCTCGACGTCCGCCTGGCTTGCCTGGGCGAGCACCGCCCGCGGATCGGTCACCCCGGCCTTGGCCAGTTCCCCGGTGAGGATCTGCTGCCGGGCGATGTCGATCAACACGGCACGCAGGCGGTCGTCGAGCTCGGAGCGCACCAGCACCTCGGGTTCGGCCGGGTTGCCGAACACCACCGCGTCCAGCTCGTCGGCCTCCAGCTTGGCGCGCGCCGCCGTGCGGTCGCCGACCTGGGTGGTGTGCACTTCGAGCCCGACCGCCTTCCCGGCGACCTGCAACGGTCCGGCGATGCTGGTGGCCTGGCCGGTCAGGCCGACGTCGACCCGGTGCGCGTCGCTGAACAGGGACGCTTGCAGCAGCAGGTAGCCGGCCAGCACGGCGATGATCACCGCGGTCGACATCACGAACGACCGCGTGCGCAGCCGGGTGTCGATCTCGCGTTGCGCGACGAGCCGGACCGCGGTCGCCGGTGCGACCTCGGTGTGCGAGCGGGCCAGTTCACGCATGACGACTCCCACCGCCGTCCTCGGTCACCACGGCGCGGAACAGCTCCACCAGCGACGGCCGGTGCCTGGTGAATCTGGTGACCGGCCCGGTGGCCAGGGCGGCATGCAGCACGGCCTGATCGTCGGCACCCGGGGCCAGCCGCAGCACGGTCCGCGGCCCTTCCTCCGCGACGACCGTCACGCCGGGCAGGTTGGCGGCCCAGCCGGGCTCCGCCTGCGGTGCGACCACCTCGAGCTCGGCACCCGCCGAGGCGGTCAGTTCCTCGACCGATCCGACCGCCACCATGTGGCCGCCCGCGATGATGCCGATCCGGTCGCACAACCGCTCGACCAGATCGAGCTGATGGCTGGAGAAGACGACCGGCACACCGCGCGCGGCCTCTTCCCGCAGCACGTCGCTCATCACGTCCACCGCGACCGGATCCAGCCCGGAGAACGGCTCGTCGAGCACCAGCAGGTCCGGCTCGTGCACCAGGGCGGCGGCCAGCTGCACTCGTTGCTGGTTGCCGAGGCTCAGCTTCTGCACCTCGTCGCCGCGGCGGTGGTCCAGTCCGAGCCTGCCGAGCCAGCGCTGGGTGGCGGCCCGCGCGTCGACGCTGCTCAGCCCGTGCAGTTCGGCCAGGTAGACCAGGTGGTCGGCGACCTTCATCTTCGGGTACAGCCCGCGTTCCTCGGGCATGTAGCCGATGCGGGTGCGCACCTGCTGCGTGATCGGTGCGCCGCCGAAGGTGACCTCGCCGGCGTCCGGGTCGAGCACCCCGAGCACGATCCGCATCGTGGTGGTCTTGCCCGCGCCGTTGCTGCCGACGAACCCGAACAGCTCCCCCGGCCGCACCGTGAAGCCCACGTCCCGCAGGGCGACCACCTGTCCGAAGCGCTTGTGCAGCCCGCTGATGGCCAGCGTGTGCTCGGGCACGGCAACCTCCAGCTCCGCGGTGGGCCCAGGCGTGGACGGGGTTACGCGCGCAATGATCGCGTACCGTCGGTGGGTCGTCGTCGCCGGGTCGGTGCCATGCCTTCGCAATCAGCGGCTGGTTCGGCCGCAACCGGCCGAACCGGCGGTCGCGTCCGGGGCATGCGGGCCAGGTGCGACCGGTGGCTTCCCGGTGCGCGACCGGCGCAATTCACCATCGCGTTCGGCGCAGCGGCCTGCTGAGCCGTCCGGCGAACGGCGAGGGCCGAGCCGCCGTGCCGATCGCGCGACGACTCGGCCCTCGGCCGGAGTCGATGCACCCGCCGCCCGCGGGGCTACTTCACCGTCTCGACGGTCAGCTCCCCTTGTGCGTGCCGGGCGCGCAGCCGCTTCTTGTCGAACTTGCCGACCGAGGTCTTGGGCACCTCGTCGATGAACGTCCAGTACTCCGGCAGCTGCCACTTGGCCACCTTGTCGACCAGGAACTCGCGCAGCTCCGCGGCGGTCACCGACTGGCCTTCCTTGATCACCACGGCCACCAGCGGCCGCTCGTCCCACTTCTCGTCCGGGATGCCGACCACCGCGGCCTCGGCCACCGCCGGGTGCGCCATGACGTGGTTCTCCAGCTCCACCGACGAGATCCACTCGCCGCCGGACTTGATCACGTCCTTGGCCCGGTCGGTCAGCGTCAGGAAGCCGTCCGGGGTGATGTGCCCGACGTCGCCGGTGCGCAGCCAGCCGTCGTGGAACTTCTCCGGGTCCGGGTCGCGGTAGTAGGCGGCGGCGATCCACGGTCCGGCCACCTCGAGCTCGCCGACGCTCTTGCCGTCCCACGGCAGCTCCTTGCCGTCCGCGCCGATCAGCCTGGCCTGCACGCTGGCCGGGAAGCGGCCCTGGGTGTAGCGGTAGGCCCACTCCTGCTCGCCCGTGACGCCCCGCGGCGGCCGAGCCACGCTGCCCAGCGGCGACGTCTCGGTCATGCCCCAGGCGTGCACGACACGCACGTTGTGCTTCTCCTCGAACGCGTGCATCAGCGACGGCGGCACGGCCGAACCGCCCACCACGACCTCCCGCAGGTGGGAGATGTCCTGGGGATTCTGCTCCAGGTACTGCAGCAGGCCCTGCCACACGGTGGGCACCGCCGCGGCGAACGTCGGCTTCTCCGTCGCCAGGATCTTGGCGATCGGCTCGGGCTGCAGGAACCGGTCCGGCATGACCAGCGAGGCGCCCGACATGAACGCCGCGTACGGCAGGCCCCAGCTCATCGCGTGGAACTGCGGCACGATGGCCAGCGTCTTGTCCCGCTGGGACAGCGCCATGCCGTCGGTCATGCAGACCTGCATCGAGTGCAGCCAGATCGACCGGTGCGAGTACACCACGCCCTTCGGGTCGCCGGTGGTCCCGGACGTGTAGCACATCGCGGCCGCGGTGTTCTCGTCCAGCGACGGCCAGTCGAACTCCTCCGGCTGGGCGGCCAGCAGGTCCTCGTAACCGTGCACCTCGACGCCGTCCGGTGCCTGCACCGTGCTCGGGTCGCCGTTGGCCACCACCACGTGACGCACCGTGGTGAACTTCGGCAGCTGCTGGTTCAGCAGCGGCACCAGCGTCCCGTCGACGATGATCACGTAGTCCTCGGCGTGGTTGACCACGTAGATCAGCTGTTCGGGGAACAGGCGGATGTTCAGCGTGTGCAGCACCGCGCCCATCGACGGCACCGCGAGGTAGGCCTCGAGATGCTCGTTGTTGTTCCACATGAACGTGCCGACGCGCTGGTCGGAGTCCACCCCGAGGCTGCGTAGCGCGTGCGCCAGCTGGGCTGAACGGCGACCGATCTGCGCGTACGTCGCTACCCGAGACTCGCTGCCGGTCCAGGTGGCCACCGTGCTGCTGCCGTGCACGGTCGAGCCGTAACGCAGCAACTGTGCGATCGACAGCGGCACGTTCTGCATAGTTCCGAGCATCGGACTTGCCTCCCGAACGATCGTTTGTGTGCCGCGAGCCTAATCCCCGTCCCCCTGCCTCAAAAGGGGGGAAATCGCCCGGTCAGGCGGCCAAAACCGGTCGTGAGCATGGCGTGTCGGTTGCGCGGGTACCTGACAGGTGGCGTTTACTGGGGGAACGCACCCTCCCGGGCACGACAGCGGCACAGGCATCCGCACCCGGATGGGTGACCGGATAGGAAGGATCAGTACGTTGGCTCTGCCCACGTTGACTCCCGAGCAGCGCGCTGCGGCGCTGGCGAAGGCCGCCGAGGCCCGCAAGGCGCGGTCGGAACTGCTCGCGGCGATCAAGTCCGGCGAGAAGAGCATCGAGAACGTGCTCAAGGCCGCCAAGGACGACAAGACCATCGGCAAGACCAAGGTCGCGCAGCTGCTCAAGGCGGTGCCAGGGCTCGGCGCGGTGAAGGTCGCCGCCTTGATGGAGCAGGCCGGCATCGACAAGGACCGGCGGGCCGCCGGCCTGGGTGCGCGGCAGCGTGAGGCGCTGCTGGCGGCGCTGAAGTAGGCCGGCCGGATCCTCGTCGCGGTCCGGGCGCGCCAGGCCATGGTCCGGCGCGGCCTGCCGAGTGGTCGTTGCCCGGGTCACGTGCGGCCCGGGCGCCGGGGAGCCGCGTGCCAGAATCGTCGGGTGACCGATACCGCGCGCGCTGAGGTGACCGATCCGGCCGAGCTGCTGGACGGTTACCGGGCGGGCGAGTTCGCGTTCGCCACGCCGGAGCGCACGCTGCTGGCCGTCGGTGCCGACCGTGAGCTGACCGGCACCGACGTGGTCGCGCTGGACGATGCGCTCCCCGCGGAATTCGCCACGGCGGCGACACCGATCGCGGTCGGCGTCCTGCCGTTCGGCGACAGCGCGCCCGCGCGGCTGACCATCCCGAGCCATTTCCATTGCACCGGGCCGGCGCATGCGGCGATGGCCGGCAGGCCGGACCGGGTGCTGAGCGCGCCCGCGCGGATGATCGCGGTGCCGTCGGAGCAGCAGCACCAGGAGGCGGTGGCCGAGGCGGTGCGGCTGTTGCGGCAAGGACAGCTGAACAAGGTCGTTCTGGCTCGCGCGCTCGACGTCACGTTCCACGCGCCGGTCGACCCGGCGGCGCTGCTGCACAACCTGGTCTCCGGGAATCCGACCGGTTTCACGTTCGCGGCGCCCTTGCCCGGCCCGCGGTCGGCCACGTTGATCGGGTCCACCCCGGAGCTGCTGGTCCGCCGGGTGGGCAATCGGGTGTTCGCGCACCCGCACGCCGGTACCGCTCCCCGCTCCAGCGACCCGGTCGAGGATGCGGACAACGCCGCGCGGCTGGTCGCATCGAGCAAGGAGCGCACCGAGCACGCCCTGGTCGTCGAAGCCGTCGTGGAGGCGCTGCGTCCGTTCTGCCGGAGCATGTCGGTTCCCGCCGAGCCGTCCTTGACGTCGACGCCTGCTGTCTGGCACCTCGGCACGGCGATCACCGGTGAGTTGTCCGAGTCGGGCTCCGACGCCAGCGCGCTGCGGTTGGCCGCGGCGCTGCACCCGACGCCTGCGGTGTGCGGGACACCGACTGCCGCGGCTCGCGAGCTGGCCGAGAAGCTTGAACCGTTCGACCGCGACTACTACGCGGGCGCGGTCGGCTGGGTGGATGCCGCGGGAGACGGCGAGTGGGCGGTCAGCATCCGATGTGCTGAGGTCGACGGGGAAAGGATGCGGCTGTACGCCGGTGGAGGCATCGTCGCCGCGTCCGATCCGGCGGCGGAGCTCGCCGAGACGTCGGCGAAATTCGCGACGCTGCTGCGCGCCCTGGGTATCACCGCGACGGCTTGAGTTCGCCGAAGTCCGCCGCGCGCCACCATCGCTGGTTCACGGTGAGGCCGTTCGCGGTGAGCGCGGCGACCGCGGCCGCATAACCCTGGCCGGCGTCGAGATCGACGATTGCCGTCGTGGCTGGGTCCAACGCGTCGTGGGCGCTGGCCAGCAACGCAGGCGGGGCCTCCGGCGGCGCGAGCGTGATGCTCCTCAGCGGCACCTTCAGGCCGAGACCGGTGGCTTTCATGAGCGCTTCCTTGCGTGCCCAGTAGGTGAAGAACAGCCGTGCGCGTTCCGCGGTCGGCCGGCCGGCGACGGCGTCCAGCTCGGCGTCGGACAGCGCATAGTTCAGCAGGTCGTCGCCGCTGGAGCGGGAGGTGGACTCGACGTCCAGCCCGATCGACGTGCCGACGGCGACCGCCAGCCCGACCCGTTGGCCGGCGTGCGAGATGGACAGCTCGAGATCGTTGCCGGGTATGCGTGGCTTCCCGTGCTGCTTGCCGCAGTCCGGGCAGGTCGCATCCAGCTCGACCGACGTCGGCGGGACACCGAGATACCTTCCGGCGACGGTGCGGGCAAGCACGCGGCCGGTCAGGAAGCGCAGGCGGTCGGCAGGCCGGCGATACGCCTCGTACCGGGTGCGCTCGGCCGGAGCGAGCATCGCGAGCCAGGTGCTGGCGGCGCCGGCGGGGAGTGGCGTAGCCCACCACACATCACACGCCACGGCTTTCGACACGCTGTTAAGTTACGCCAGAAACGCACCGGTAACCGGGAGGGCTTGATGGCTGATCTGAATGGTCGAGTCGCAGTGGTGACGGGAGCGGCGCGCGGCATCGGCGCGGCGACGGCACGGCGCCTGGCCGCCGACGGCGCGGCGGTCGCGGTGCTGGACCTCGACCCGGCGGCTGCCGAGCCAACCGTCTCGGCCATCACGCAAGCCGGCGGCAAGGCGATCGCCGTCGGGGCCGACGTCAGCGACGAGGACGCGGTCAAGGCCGCGTTCCAGCGCGTGGCCGACGAGCTCGGCCCGATCGGCATCCTGATCAACAACGCCGGCGTCACCAGGGACAACCTGCTGTTCAAGATGTCCGCCGACGACTGGGACACCGTCATGGGGGTGCACCTGCGCGGCGCGTTCCTGTGCAGCAGGGCGGCCCAGTCGTACATGGTCGAGCAGAAGTGGGGCAAGATCGTCAACACCTCGAGCGTGTCCGCGCTCGGCAACCGGGGGCAGGCCAACTACTCCGCGGCCAAGGCCGGGTTGCAGGGCTTCACCAGGACGCTGGCGATCGAGCTCGGGCCGTTCGGCATCAACGTCAACGCGGTCGCACCGGGCTTCATCGCCACCGAGATGACCGACGCGACGGCGCGGCGCCTCGGGCTGAGCCCGGAGCAGCTGCGCGAGGAGACCGCGAAGGTGACGCCGCTGCGTCGCGTCGGGGCCCCGGAGGACATCGCCAACGTGGTGGCGTTCCTGTGCAGCGAGGACGCCTCGTTCGTGACCGGGCAGACGATCTACGTCGACGGCGGCCGCAAGCTGTAGCCGCTCAGATCTTGATGCCCCACGTGCTGCGGGCGATGGCGCGGCACCGGTCCATGTCCGGCTGTGCCGGGGCCGGGCTCGCGCCGACCGTCCGCAGCACCAACGCGGCGTAATGCACGCCGATGTCGTGCAGGGTGAGCGGACCGCGCGGCGAGTACCAATGCGCGACGCCACTGCACATCTGCAGCAGCGCGCGCCTGGTGACGCCGTTCTCGTCGGGCAGGAAGACACCCTGCTTCTGCCCTTCGGCCAGCACGTCGGACCAGATCTGCTCGTAGGCGTCCCGCTGTTCCACGACGCGGCGGCGGATCCTCGGTGACAGCGCGCGCAGCTCGTTGTCGACTACCGCCGTTTCCTTGGCGTGGGCGGCGTGCGCGATGGTGTGCAGCGCGGCCAGCCTGCCCAGCTTCTCCTGGGGGTCGTCGGTGTCGTTGGTGGCCTCCTTGGCCGCCGACAGCAGCCGATCCAGGCAGTCCGCCATGATGTCGGCCAGCAGGTCTTCCTTGGTCCCCATGTAGTGGTACAGGCTGGCCGAGGAGAGCTTGGCCGCGTCGGCCAGCTCGCGGATGCCGACCCCGTGGTAGCCCTTGGCGGCGAACAGCCGCACGGCGGCTTTGCGGACCCGGGTGTGCGTGGTGTTCACAGCCATGCCCGCGCCACCCTGTCGTAGGCGCCGGCCAGCGGGTCGGCGGACTTCAGTCGTCCCTTGGCCACTCGCTCGGATGCTGTCATCGGCAATTCGTCGACCACCTTCCAGTAGCGCGGCACTTTGAAGTAGGCGAGCTTGGCGGCGCAGTGCTCGGCGAGCTCGTCCGGCGTCGGGTCGGCACCGTCGGCCGGGACGACAAACGCCTCCACTTCTTCTCCACGGATCTCGTCCGGTACTCCGATCACTGCCGCCAGCCGCACACCCGGATGCAGCAACAAGGCGCGTTCGACTTCGTCGGCGGAGATGTTCTCCCCGCTGCGGCGGATCATGTCCTTGGTGCGGCCGACGTAGTAGATCCGGCCGCGGTCGTCCATGCGCACCAGATCGCCGGTGTGGAACCAGCCGTTGCGGAATGCTCGCGCGGTGTCGTCCGGGCGCTGGTGGTAGCCGAGCATCAGGCCGACCCCGCGGATGGCCAGCTCGCCGGTCTCGCCGCGAGGTACCGGCCGGTCGTCCGGGCCGAGCACGGCCACTTCCCGTCCCGGCACCGGGGTTCCGATGCACCCGGTCCCGACCACCTCGTCGTGGTCCTGTGGGCGCACCCGGATGTCCGCGCCGGTCTCGGTCATCCCGAACGCCTCGAACCACGGCACGCCCCAGCGTTCCTCGAGCCTGCTGTGCAGCTCGCCCGGGATCGCCGACGCGTGGACCGCACGGACGCGGTGTCGCTTGTCCTCCTCGGACGGCGGCTGGCGCAGCAGCAGCGTCGGCATCATGCCAAGGCAGTAGAACCAGGTGACACCGTGTTCCCGCACCTTGGACCAGAACGTGGACGGGTGGAAGCGGTCCAGCACGACCAACCGTGCCCCGGACGCCAGGCCGACGGCGACATGCCACTGCGGGTCGATGTAGTGGAACGGCTGGGCGGTGAGCATGACGTCGTCGGAGCGGAGCCACGGGTGCTCGGTGATCATCCCGCGGGCCAGCGTGGTCCAGTACCGGTGCGGCAGCACGCAGCCCTTGGGGGCGCCGGTGGTGCCCGACGTGTACTGAATGTTGACCGGTTGCTCGCCCGCAGGCAGTGGCAGCTCGGGTTTCGGCTTGCCTGCCGGCAGTTCGCCCGGGGTGAGTACGCGCTCGACACCGGCCTTCGGGGCGATCACCCGCAGCATCTCGACGAACTCCGGGGCGCCGACCACCACCCGGGCGCCGGCGTCGGCGAGCACGTGCGAGCCGTCCAGCTCCCGGTAGTTGACGTTCACCGGGACCATGGCCGCACCCAGCTTGGCCGTGGCCAGCCAGAGCAGGGGGAACTCCGGGCAGTTGCGCAGCATGAGCGCGACCCGGTCACCCGGGGACACGCCCAGGCTCGCCAGCGCCCCGGCGAACTCGTCGCTGCGCGCGTGCACCTCGGCGAACGTGAGCGAGCGGGGTTCTCCGCCGGTGTCGAACACCCATGCCGTGCGGTCCGGCCACGACTCGGCGGCCCGGGCCGTCAGGCGTGCCAGATCGTCGATGCCGGTCAGATCGGTCATTCCGCCCTCCGGGTGCGGAAACGCTCGGCGGACTCGGCTACTTCCGCGGCGGTGTCGGTGATCAGCGCGTGCGCGACTTCCAGCTCCAGCGCGGCGTCCAAGGCGGAGTCGATGCCGGCGTCCAGCGCCCGCTTGGCCAGCGTCACCGCGTAGGCCGGTTTCTGCGCGATCGCCCGCGCCCAGCGCAGCGCTGTCTCCCTGGCGTCCGGCACGACCGCGTTCACCAGACCGAGCCGGGCCGCCTCCGCGGCGTCGACGCGTTCGCCGAGCAGGAGCAGTTCCTTGGCCTTGAGCGGTCCGACGAGCAGCGGGAGGAGCCGGGAGATCCCGCCGGTCACGCTCAGGCCGAGCCCCGCCTCCGGGAAACCGAACTGCGCGTCCTCGGCGGCCAGCACCAGATCGCAGCCGAGCGCGAATTCCGCCCCGGCGCCGATGGCGTAGCCGTGCACGGCGGCGATCACCGGCTGGGGCAGCTCACGGATCCGGCGGGTCACCTGCTGCAGCCGTTCGATGCGGCGCCGGGAATCACCGCCCGCCGGGGGTTCCTTCAGGTCGTATCCGGCGCAGAAGGCCCGGCCCGCGCCGGTCAGCACGACCGCGCCCGCGTCGCTGCCCGCGACCTCCGCCAGCCGCGCCAGCAGGTCGTCCACCAGTGCGGGAACGACCGCGTTCAGTCGCTCGGGCCGATTGAGGGTCACCACCGCGACGCCGTCGGTGAACCGGAGCGCCACGGTGTCCGATGTCCGAACCGCCATGCAGCCGAGTCTAGCCGGACGATCGATCGATCGATAGGCTGAACGGCATGCGGGTCGACGTGGTCTACACGGGAGCGCGGGTACTCACCGGACCGGACTTCCGCCCGGCCGACGCGGTGGCGGTGCACGCCGGGCGCGTGGTGGCGCTGGGCGTTGATGCGGCTGAGCTGGACGCGCGGAGCCGGATCGATCTCGGCGGTGCCGTCGTGGTGCCGGGCTTTCACGACGCGCACAACCACATGGCCTGGTACGGCATGCAGTTGACGGCACTGGACCTGAGCGAGCGGACGTGCCGCAGTGTCGACGACGTCTACGCCGCGGTGGCGAAGGCCGCCGCCGAGCAGCCGCCGGGCAGCTGGATCATCGGCAGCGGCTACGACCAGAACAAGCTCGCCGGGGGACATCCCACGGCCGAGGGGCTGGATCGGGTGGCCGGGGAGCATTTCGTCCAGCTCAAGCACACGTCCGGGCACATGTGCGTGGTGAACTCCGCGGTGCTCCGGCAGCTGGATCTGGCCAACGTGCCGACCGGTGGCGACGTGGTGCGGGACGCCGAGGGGCGGCCGACCGGGCTGCTGCGGGAGCAGGCGCAGCGGCTGCTCGATCCGCTCAGGTACCCGGTGCCGCTGGAGGACGTGACGCGCGGCATCGCCCTGGCAAGCGAGCGGTATCTGGCGGAGGGGATCACCAGCGTTCAGGAAGCCGGCATCGGCAGGGGGCTGGTCGGCAACACGCCGATCGAGCTCGCGGCCTATCAGCAGGCGCGCGAGGCCGGGCAGCTCGGCGTGCGCACGACGCTCATGGTGGCGGCGCAGTCCCTGCGCGAGCTGGACCACGCGCCGTCCGACGACGTGGTTTTCGGGCTGGACCTGGGTATCCGGACGGGCTTCGGTGACGACTGGCTGCGCATCGGCCCGATGAAGCTGTTCTCCGACGGCTCGTTGATCGGCCGGACGTGCGCGATGCACGAGCCGTTCGAGGGCGAGCCGGACAACCGCGGCTATTTCCAGATGCCCGAGGAGGACATCGCCGAGACGATCCGCAAGGCGCATCGCTCGGGCTGGCAGATCGCCACGCACGCCATCGGCGATCGCGCGGTCAGCGTGGTCCTGGACGCCTACGCCGCCGCGCTGGCCGAGTTCCCGCGGCGGGATCATCGGCATCGCATCGAGCACTGCGGGGTGATCGGCGACGCGGACGTGGCCCGGCTGGCCGAGCTGGGCGTGATCCCGGTGCCGCAGGGCAGGTTCGTGAGCGAACTCGGCGACGGCATGCGGGCCGCGCTCGGGCCGTCACGGGAGGACCACTGCTATCGCGTGCGCAGTTTCCTCGCCGCCGGATGTGTGGTCCCCGGCAGTTCGGACCGGCCGGTGGTGGACGGGGCGCCGCTGCCGGGGATCGTGGACATGGTCCGCCGCCGCACGTCGAGCGGGGTGCTGTTGGGCGCGGACGAGCGGGTCAGCGCAGCCGAGGCGCTGCGCGCCTACACGTTCGGGTCGGCTTTCGCGTCGTTCACCGAGGCGGATCGGGGCACGATCGAGGTGGGCAAGCTCGCGGACTTCGCGGTGCTGTCCCACGACCCGACCGATCCGGAGACGTTGGACGAGGTGCGCGTGCTGGCCACCGTGGTCGGCGGCGACATGGTGTTCGAAAGGAGCGGGGATGCCGGTACGTGACGCCGGGCCGAACGACATCGAGGAGATCTGCGCGCTGATCGAGGAGCACGCGGAGTACGAGGGCAAGCCCGATCTCAAGCTGGACCGGGCCGAGATGGCCACGTACTTGTTCGGTGACGACCCCAAGGCGTGGGTGGTGCTGGCCTACCCCGATGGGCAGCCGGAGACGGTTGCCGGCTTCGCGTTCTGCTGCTGGAACTTCTCGACGTGGCAGGGCAAGCCCGGCATCTGGATGGACGACTTGTACGTCCGGCCGCAGTTCCGCCGCCTGGGCCTGGCCACCGAGCTGCTGCACGACCTGAAGTCGCGCACCGACGGCCGGGTCGAGTGGGAGATGCAGGTCGACAACGACAAGGGCAAGGCCTTCTACGCGCGGCTGGGCGCCCAGCCGGTGCCGGGGTGGATCCGCTACCGGTGGATTTAGCCGCTTCGCCGGCGCGGCGTGGCGATCCGCCGCCAGGCTTCCCATGACGGAGCCCGGTATGGGGTCGACGGTGCAGGAAACCCGGATCTGACCAGGCCTGATTAAGGTGAAGGTATGCCGGAGGCGAAGCGGCGCTCGGCGTCGATCGAGGACTACGTGCGGGTGATCTACGGCCTGGTGGAACGGGGCGAGCAGGTCACCAACACGTCGTTGGCTGCGCGCATGTCGGTCAGCCCGTCCTCGGCGTCGGGCATGGTGACCAAGCTGGCGCAGCAGGGCCTGGTCGCGCATGCCCCGTATCGCGGCATCGAGTTGACCGCGGAGGGCGAGAAGTTGGCCCGCTCGGTGCTGCGCCGCCACCGGCTCATCGAGACCTACCTGGTGTCCGAGCTCGGCTACACCTGGGACGAGGTGCACGCCGAGGCGGACGCGTTGGAGCACGCGGTGTCGGACCGGCTGATCGAGCGCATGGCCGCCAAGCTGGGCAATCCGGTGCGCGACCCGCACGGCGATCCGATCCCGACGTCGGACGGGGTGGTCGACGAGGCGCCGCTGCGCATCCTCGACGAGCTGGAACCCGGTGCCGTCGGCGAGATCGCCCGGGTCTGGGACACCGACCCGGAGCTGCTGCGATACCTGTCCGAGCGCTCCATCGGCCTCGGCGAACGCATCGAGGTGATCGAGCGGCAGCCGTTCGGCGGCCCCTTGGTGGTCAAGGTCGGCTCACCGCCACGGGAGACCACCCACGCCCTCGGCTCGAAGATCGCCCGGGCGTTGTCGGTCGCGGTCAAGTCCGGCTGACCGTCAGCCGCGCGGCGCATACATGATCACCGCGACGCCGACCAGGCACAGGCCGGCGCCGACCAGGTCCCAGCGATCCGGTCGGAAGCCGTCGACGACCACTCCCCACAGCAGTGATCCGGCGACGAACACGCCGCCGTAGGCGGCGAGGATCCGGCCGAAGTGCGGGTCCGGCTGCAGCGTCGCCACGAAGCCGTATGCGCCGAGCACGATGACGCCGGCGGCCACCCACAGGTACCCGGCGTGCTCGCGAATACCCTGCCAGACCAGCCACGCGCCGCCGATTTCGCACAGTGCCGCCAGCGCGAACAGGAACACCGAACGTGCCACCGTCATCCGGCGAGAGTACTGCGCCGCCCGGATCGGCCACGCGACTCGAGCGACGGTCGTCAGGGCGCACCGACCCAGGGCGCCCGCGACCACCGAACGGTGACACCGTGCGTGCCGCGCCGGGTCATGATGATCAGCCCCGCCCGGCGAGTGCAGTTCCGTAGCCAGGCCCGGGACACCAGACACCCAGAAGACGCCACGCCAGACGCTCAGAAGACGCCACGCCGAATCGTTCGGCGTCGGTCACACCGCCGGATCACACCGCCGGATCACACTGCTGGATGACGAGGACAGGGGTGCCGGTCCGGGTCGGACAGGTCGGTCGGTCGAGCGGGGAGGCGCGCCGAGGGCTGGCGAAGGCGTCCGCCGAGCCGCTCGTCGCGCCGAACCATCCATTCGTCGACAGGCCGGCCGACACGCTTCGAACATGCCTCGTCACACTGCGACCCGTCTGCAGGCTTGGATTACGACATTCGGTATGGTCTGCCGCCGAGTCGGCGCGAGTGCAGCGGACTCGACACACTGGGTAGTTTTTCGCCCACTGGACGCGACGGATTACGCCCGTGTGGGTGAAGGCGATGGTGGGAGGTTCGGCGCGTGCGTAGCCAGGAGCGAGACGAGGTCGCCGCGGTGACTGCGTGGACGGTCCGCGTCGGTACGACGGTGCTGATCACCATCGGCGGGCTGGCGGGGCTGAGCTCGCCGGCCTGGGCCGTCGATGCGACGGCTCCCACCAACTTCGGCGTCCTGGGCCCGGTCGGCATCGTTGCCGTCGGCGTCGGCGTGCTCGGCATGATCGCGGGCGTGGCGCGCCGCCGCAGGCAGGCCCTCGCCCGGTCGGTCGCCGAGCGCAATGCGGCGGCGGAACAGGTCGTCGCGGAACGCGCGGCGCGGGCCGCGGCGAACGAGACGTCCGGTCGGCAGACCGTCCCAGGGCCTTCGCGGCCGCCCGCCATCGAGAACACCGCCCAGCAGGTGACCGTTCACGACACCCAGCTCGCCTGAGCGCCTGCCCGGAGCCCGCGTTCCGCCCTTTCGACATTCGTCGTCATCCGCGGTGTGACCGAGTACACGCTCCGCCGTTGTCCTCTCTTCCTGCACGTCGGCTCGGCCGCATGCGCGTTGACATGCGGCTTCGGTTTCGCCCATCCGCCGGGGGCAGTATGCGTCCGCTGGAACCCGTGGCGAGGGTGCCCAGAACTTCCGTACTGTCGGCTGCATGATCCCGTCTCCTTCGGCTTTGTCACGGGCATTGCGTCGCGCGGAGACCGGAGCGACGCTCGACGTCACCGAAGCGACCACCCTGCTGCACGCCACGGGCGAGGAGTTCGACCGGTTGCTGGCCGCGGCCGCCCGCGTCCGCGACGCTCACCTGGCCGATCAGGGACACCCCGGTGTCCTCACCTACAGCCGGAACGTCTTCATCCCGCTGACCCGGCTGTGCCGGGATCGGTGCCACTACTGCACGTTCGTCACCGTTCCCGGCAAGGTGCCGCACGCGCTCTACCTCGAGCGGGACGAGGTGGTGGAGATCGCCCGCAAGGGCGCTGAGCAAGGCTGCAAGGAAGCGTTGTTCACGCTCGGCGACCGGCCGGAGGCGCGCTGGCCGCAAGCCCGCGAATGGCTGGAGGAACGGGGCTATTCCTCCACCGTCGACTACGTCCGGGCCTGCGCCATCGCCGTGCTGGAGGAAACAGGGCTGCTGCCGCACCTCAATCCCGGCGTGCTGACCTGGGAGGAACTGCAGCGGCTCAAGCCGGTCGCGGCCAGCATGGGCATGATGCTGGAGACCACCGCGGAGCGGCTGTGGTCGGAGAAGGGCGGCCCGCACTACGGGTCGCCGGACAAGGAGCCCAGGGTCCGGCTCCGCGTGCTCGACGACGCCGGCCGGGTCGGCGTGCCGTTCACCACCGGCATCCTGGTCGGGATCGGGGAGAACCGCGCCGAGCGGGCCGAGTCGTTGCTGGCCATCCGGCAGCGCGCCCGGCAGTACCGGAACATCCAGGAAGTCATCGTGCAGAACTTCCGGGCGAAGCCGGACACCGCGATGCGGTCCGCGCCCGACGCGTCGCTGCACGACCTGGCGGCGACCGTGGCGGTGGCGCGCCTGCTCATGCCGCCCGGGGTGTCCATCCAGGCGCCGCCGAACCTCATCGACGAGGAGTACGAGCTGCTGCTGCGCGCGGGCATCGACGACTGGGGTGGCGTGTCGCCGCTGACCCCGGACCACGTCAACCCGGAGCGCCCGTGGCCCGCGGTGGACAAGCTGGCCGAACGGACCCGGGCGGCGGGTTTCGAGCTCCGCGAGCGGCTGACGGCCTATCCGCGCTACGTGCGGGCTGCCGAACGCTGGATCGACATCCGGCTGCACGAGCACGTGCGGGCCCTGGCCACGCCGGACGGCCTGGCGAACCCGGATGCCGAGGTGGTCGGCCGCCCATGGCAGGAGCCCGACGGCGGCCTGCAGACCGAGGGACGATCCGACCTGCACACCGCGGTCGACACCGACGGCCGCACCGACGACCGTCGCGGCGACTTCGATTCGGTCTACGGCGACTGGGACGTCCTGCGCGATCAGGTTTCCTCGCGGGGTGCGCCGGAGCGCCTGGACGGTGACGTTCTCGCCGGGTTGCAGCTGGCCGCCGAGCGTCCCGCGGCGTTGCTGGAGCGGGAGAACGAGGCCGCGGCGCTGGCGCTGCTCACCGCGGACGGCGCCGCGTTGGAGCAGCTGGCCCGGCTGGCCGACGACCTCCGCGCCGACGTGGTCGGCGACGACATCACCTACGTCGTCAACCGCAACATCAACTTCTCCAACGTCTGCTACGTCGGCTGCCGGTTCTGTGCCTTCGCGCAGCGCGAGCGGGACGCCGACGCCTACCGGCTCTCCGTGGACGAGGTCGCGCAGCGGGCCGTGGAAGCGGCTGAGGCCGGTGCGACCGAGGTGTGCATGCAGGGCGGCATCGACCCGAAGCTGCCGGTGTCCTACTACGCCGACATCGTCCGTGCCATCAAGGACCGTGTTCCGCAGATGCACGTCCACGCCTTCTCGCCGATGGAGATCGTCTCGGTGGCGGCCAAGGCCGGGGTGTCCGTCGAGGAATGGCTGACCGAGCTGCGCGACGCGGGCCTCGGGTCCATCCCGGGAACCGCGGCGGAGATCCTGGACGACGACGTGCGCTGGATCCTGACCAAGGGCAAGCTGCCGACCCAGACGTGGATCGACGTGATCACGACCGCGCACCGGCTGGGTATCCCGTCGAGCAGCACGATGATGTACGGCCACGTCGACCGCCCGCAGCACTGGCTCGGGCACCTGCGGGTGCTGGCGCGCATCCAGGACGAGACCGGTGGCTTCACCGAGTTCGTCGGCCTGCCGTTCGTGCACCACAACGCCCCGATCTACCTGGCGGGCGTGGCCCGGCCAGGCCCGACGATGCGGGACAACCGGGCGGTGCACGCGTTCGCCCGGCTCGCCTTGCACGGGCGGATCGACAACATCCAGTGCTCGTGGGTCAAGCTCGGCGATCAGGGCACCGCGCAGCTGTTGCGCGGCGGGGCCAACGACATCGGCGGCACGCTGATGGAGGAGACCATCTCGCGCATGGCGGGCTCCGAGCACGGATCGTCGCGCACGCCGAAGCAGCTGGAACAGCTCGCCGCGCTGGTCGGACGGCCGGCGCGGCAGCGCACCACCACCTACGAGCGCGTGCAGATGGCCGCCTGAGCGGTGGCGGCCTGCAACAAAGCCCACACCGCCCGATACGCGGTCTCTGGTGACAAGGCCGTCGGCGCTCGCGGGCCTGCTCGACTCACGGGTGTTTGGGACGGGAGTGCGGGCTTGCCGGGTTTTGCTGGGTATCTGTCGGCCCTTGATGTCACGCTGGGAAAGCAGGTAGACACCAGCAGTGACGAGGGGGGATAGTGCTGATGTCCCGGACCGTGAAGCCTGTGGAGACGCTCGATGTGGAGCAGGTCTGCCGGATGTTCGGGCTCAACAAAGTGTGGGTGGCCGCGCAGGTGGCGCTCGGGCGGCTACCACGGCCGGAACGGATTGGTGTCCGCCGTTGCTGGCGAGCCGACCAGCTGTGGCGGGCCATTGCCGCGGTGAATCCTCGCGCGGCGGGTCGGGCGCCGCTGCGGTACTGGCCAAGCCTCGTCGAGACGCCCGGGCACAGCATGCGGCAAATCCCTGGGGCGATGGTGCAGGACTGGTACGTCGGTCAGGTGACGCTGCGGGTGGTCTGGCCGCTACCGGGACTGGCCGAGCCGAGCCTGAAGACCGCAGCGGGCTTGCGGCCGGTGGTGGACCGGCTGCTGAAGGTCTCGGTCGAGATCGGCCTGTACGGTCCCGTGCTGATTGCGTACGACCGTCACGGCAAGCCCGACGAGAGAGCCGGGGGTGAGGAGGACTGGGCCGTTTACGCTGACACGATCGGTGGCACCGCCCCCTACTGGCCCTACACTCTGAGCCCGCCTGCGGTCATGGAGCGCTGGGAACCGGGCATCCCGGTCGCTGAGGTCGCCGCGACACCGGAGGTGGACATCACCCCACTGCTGCAGTTGGCGGCCGCGCTCCCCGATGCATCGCCCGCCCAGCGCACCCTGATCAACTTGGCGCGGACCATCCAGTCCCGCGCTACCGACAGTGCCCGTAATGACCTCGAGATCTTCGCGGGCGAGGAACGTTTCCGCGCTGTCGCACCGGCCGTGTCGCCGATGCCGGTTCCCGACGCCGAGACCGACGATTTGCCCGAAGACATCCGACGCGCGGGCTGGCTGGAAGTTCTCAGCCGCCGGGACGACCTCGCCGCAGCGGCGATCCATCGGCTGCGGGTCTGGGACGGCGGCGAAGCCCTGCCGTTCAGCAAGTACGAGACGATCGATCTGCGCGATCCGCACAGCAAAGAATGGGCGGCCCGACTCCGCCCCGTAGACCAGCCCACCGTCGCTTTCGACGTGGTGCGTGTCAACGAGAGAGGTGGCCGAATACCTCATCGACCCAGAGACTGACGCTCCAGTGATCCGCCCGGTCGGCAAGGACCACGTGCTGCATGCGGCGGTCCCGCAGCGTCTTCCTGCCCGCAGCCCGCTGGCCGAGCTGATCCTGAAAGGGCCGATCTGGATCCGCACCGAAGACGGCACCCTCTACATGGCACCTCGTGGCAACTATTTCGGTCTGTCGTGGGGGTATGCAGGCTCGGGTCCCGGCACCCTGGCATTGCTCATCCACCGCCTGCTGGACGACATCAACGCGCCCGCGGCGAACAGCAGCAACGGCGCACCAGCCACCCTGAAAGTGTTCACCCAGATCAACTGGCCCCAGGGAACTTTCTTCACCCGCCAGCAACTGGAAGCAGCTCGCAACGGCCGCCCCTACCACAAGCCGGGCGGTGAGTCGTGACGGTGCGCCCGGTGAGCATGGGGAAGCGTCGAATCGCGGTTAGCCGACGAGCTGCGGGTGAGTACCTGCCGAACAGTCCAGTTGATCGACCGTCATGCAATGCTCGGCCGGGCCGATGGCCGGAGCTACTTTCCGTTGTGGTGCGTAAGCACTAACCCAGTGAGGTAGGCGTTCGGCGTCGGTTGCGACGTGACCGGCGTTCGAAGACTTTGCTTTTCCCGTCCGGCTGCGGCATCGCGGCGCCAAAGGTGCCGCAGTCCGACCGGCTGCACGCCCTGGGCCTGGGTGAACGTGGGTGTGTGCGGGCGTCGGCTGCCGAGCCGTCGTCAGTACGATGACCGTATGTCGCAGCCATCCCGGAAGATCTCGCTCACGGGCATCCAGGCCACGGGTGACCCGCACCTCGGCAACCTGGTGGGTGCCATCCGTCCGGCGCTGAAGCTGGCCGAGACCTACGAGACGATGTACTTCATCGCAGACTTCCACGCGGTGAACGCGGTGCACGACCCGCAGCAGCTGCAGCACAACATCCGGTCGGTGGCGGCGACATGGCTGGCGGCGGGGCTCGACCCCAGCCGCACGGTGTTCTACCGGCAGTCCGACGTGCCGGAGATCTTCGAGCTGAACTGGGTGCTGTCGTGCGTGACCGGCAAGGGCCTGATGAACCGGGCGCACGCCTACAAGGCCGCGCGGGACCGCAACATCGCCGCGGGCAAGGACCCGGACGACGGCGTCAACATGGGTCTGTTCAACTACCCGGTGCTGATGGCCGCGGACATCCTGATCATGGAGGCCAACGTCGTCCCGGTCGGCAAGGACCAGATCCAGCACGTCGAGTACGCCGCGGACATCGCGGGCAGCTTCAACGCCTTGTACGGCGAGAAGTACTCGCTGACCATCCCGGAGGCGCTCATCCCGGATGCCGAGTCGGCGCACACCGTGCCGGGCTTGGACGGCCGCAAGATGAGCAAGTCCTACGACAACACCATTCCGCTGTTCCTGCCCGAGAACAAGCTGAAGAAGCTGGTGCGGCGGATCCCGACCGACTCCACGCCGGTGGAGGAGCCGAAGGACCCGGACAGCTCGGTGGTGTTCCAGCTGTTCGAGCTGTTCGCCTCGGCGGATGCGGTGGCCGAGACGCGCAAGCGCCTCGAGGAAGGCGGCATGGGCTGGGGCGAGCTGAAGAACCAGCTGTTCGAGGTGCTCAACGCCGAGCTGACGCCGATGCGCGAGCGGTACAACGAGCTGATGGCCTCCGGCAGCGAGCTGGACAAGGTGCTCGCCGAGGGCGCCGAGCGCGCCAGGGAGAAGGCCTCCCGGGTGCTGAAGTCGGTGCGCTCGGCCGTCGGTATCGACGCCTGATCCTCGTCGACGCCCGGGCGTGCGATGCCGCGCGGCCACGACGGGCGAGGCCGGGCGATCGCGGTTAGCGTGACGGAGTGAGCGAGCAGAAAAGTGAAGGCTTCGTCACCCGGATGCGGCGGCGCTATGTCTGGCTGGACCACGTCCTGCGCTCTCACGAGGCCTACACCAAGCGGTACGGCGACCACTACGCCGCGGCGATCACGTACTTCAGCGTGCTGTCGATCGTGCCAATCCTGATGGTCGCCTTCGCCGTGGCCGCTTTCGTGCTGGCAGGCAACCAGGAGTTGCTGGGGAAGCTGGAGGACGCCATCACCTCGGAGGCTCCGGCCGAAATGGCGTCGACGTTGAACATGGTCGTCGAGCAGGCCATCGAGTCCCGCGCCACCGTCGGTGTGCTGGGTCTGCTGACCGCGCTGTACGCGGGCATCAACTGGATGTCCAACCTGCGTGACGCCCTCACCGCCCAGTGGGGGCTGGGCAAGGTCGACCGCCCGCTGATCAGCGGCACGCTCAAGGACCTGCTGGCGCTCGTCGGGCTCGGGCTGGCCCTGCTGGTGTCGTTCGGGCTCAGCGCCTTGGGCGTCGGTGCCGGTGATTTCCTGCTCGAGCTGGTCGGCCTCAGCGGATACGGCTGGGCGCAGGCGCTGTTGGCCGCGCTGGCCATCGTGCTGTCGATCGCCGCGAACTGGCTGGTGTTCCTGTGGGTGATCGCCCGGCTGCCGCGGGAGAAGGTCGCGCTACGGGCGGCGGTCAAGGGGGCGCTGATCGCCGCCGTCGGTTTCGAGATCCTGAAGACCGCGGCGACGTTCTTCCTGTCGTCGGTCACCTCGACGCCGACCGGTGCACTGTTCGGGCCGATCATCGGCCTGCTGATCTTCGCCAACCTGGTGGCCCGGTTCCTGCTGATGGTCACCGCGTGGACGGCCACCTCGTGGGAGAACGAGAAGCCGCCCACCGAGCCTGCGCCCGTGGTGCTGCGCATCGAGGTGCGGGACCAGCCGACGGCCGGGCGCGTGGTCGGGCTGCTCGGTGTCGGCGGGTTGATCGGGGCGGGGCTGAGCAGGCTGCGCCGCCGCTGACGGCCCGTGGGCCGCACATCGGCGTGAACTTCCATCCTGGCAGGATGTTCTCAGAGGCCGTGTACGGCGTCGCTGTCATCGGCGTATCGCGTGATTTGTGCTGACGAAGTGTGACCCCAACGGAGGATCGGTGTCCGAGTCGGAGTTGAGCTGGGTTCAGCGTGCCGCGGACCAGGCGATCGAGCACGCCCAGCGGGCGGGTGCCAAGAAGATCATCTGCGCGTCCGGGGTGTCTCCGTCCGGGCCGATCCACCTGGGCAACCTGCGCGAGGTGATGACCGCGCACTTCGTCGCCGAGGAGATCAAGGCACGCGGGTTGGACGCGGTGCACCTGCACTCGTGGGACGACTACGACCGGTTCCGCAAGGTGCCGGTGGGCTTGGACGAGTCGCTGAACGAGCACGTCGGCAAGCCGCTGTCCGCCGTGCCCGACCCGTACGGCGAGCGTGACTCCTACGCGTCGCACTTCATCGCCGAATTCTCCGCGTCGCTGCGCCGCCTCGGTGTGCAGATGCACGAGATCCGGCAGTCGCAGCAGTACCCGCGCGGCACCTACAACGCGGCGATCCGCAAGGCGATGGCCGAGCGCGGCCGGATCTTCGACATCCTGGCCCGGTTCCAGACCGAGGGCAGGCACGACACCCCGGTCGAGGAGCGCAGGGCGCGCTACTACCCGTTCAAGCCGTACTGCGAGTCGTGCGGCACGGACTTCACCACCGTCACCGAGTACGTCGATCCGGTCGTCTCCTACGAGTGCCGCTGCGGGCACTCGGGTCGGATGTCGCTGGCCGACGGCGAGCCGATCTCCGGCAAGCTGCAGTGGAAGGTGGACTGGCCGATGCGGTGGGTCCACGAGGGCGTGGACTTCGAGCCCGCCGGCGAGGACCACCACGCGCCGTCCAGCAGCTTCGCCTCCGGAAAGGTGCTGGTGGCCGACATCTTCGGCGGCATAGCACCGTTCTCGTTCGCCTACTCGTTCGTCGGCCTGGCCGGCGGGTCGAGCAAGATGTCCGGCTCGGCCGGTGGTGCGGCGATCCCGGCCACCGCGCTGGACGTGATCGAGCCCGCGATCCTGCGCTGGCTGTACCTGCGGCGGCTGCCGTCGCAGAAGTTCACCATCGACCTGTCGCCGCGCGCGGTGCAGAGGCTCTACGACGAGTGGGACCGCTTCACCGATCAGGCCAGGTCGGCGGACGCCTCGCCGATCGAGAAGCACCTGCACGGCATGTGCTTGGCGACGTCGGCGGGCCCGGTGGAGTACTCGAAGCGACCGGTGTCGTTCCGGCTGCTGTCCTCGGCGGCGGACATCACGCAGGCCAACACCGAGCAGATGGCCCGGCTGGTCCGGCAGCACATCTCGGACGACGCCCCGGCCGACACGGAGACGCTGTTCGCCGAACTCGAGCCGCGGGTGACGTGCGCGATCAACTACGCGACCCGGTTGGTGCCGCCGGAGGAGCGGACGATCCTGCGCACGGAGTTCAACACCGAGGCGTGGAACCAGCTGGACGACCAGACCCAGAAGGGCGTGCAGATCCTCGCCGAGCGGCTGACCGAGGACTGGACCCTGGACGGCCTGACCAGACTGGTCTACGGCGTGCCGAAGATCCTCAACGGCCTGCCCGAGGACGCCCCGCCCACCCCGGAGCTGAAGAAGGTGCAGCGGGCCTTCTTCAAGGCGCTCTACCAGTTGCTGTGCTCGTCGGACACCGGGCCGCGGCTGCCCACCTTGTTCCTGTCCATCGGACCGGAACGGGCACACAAGCTGCTGGTCGGCGACGCTGCGCAGTGACCGGCTCCGGCCGTGCCGTGAGCGTGCGATGGCTCAGCCGCCTTCGAGGACCAGCGTGGTGTGGCGTTTGGGGATGACCCGGCCGGTCGCACTCGGTCGTGTCCCGGCCGGCCAGGCAGTGACGACCGGCTGTGCGGCGCGGTCGAGGTTCCAGCGGCGGATCACGGTGACCAGGCGCTCGGCGAGCTGAGGACCGCGCGGGCCGTGGCCGGTGGCGCCCAGCTCGTAGCGGCGCTGCCCGTTGTGCGATGGCCGCCGGGTCTTGGTGAGATAGCCGAACGAGTCGCCGTCGGCGATCGCCGGGGTGACCGCGGGAAAGATCGGGTCGATCGGGCCGCGGGCGATGGCTTCGTCGGTGGCGGCGAGGCGGCAGGTGTTCGGCTCGGTCACGGTGAGCCAGAGCCAGATGCCGTCCACGGTCTGGTACGAGGTGACCGCGACGCCGGACCACAGCGTGGTGCCCGGTGACGTCGCCGCGGGCCGTAGCGCGCCGGGGTCGATCTGCTGGTCGTCGTCCCAGAACACCGTGACGCCGTCTGCGATGTCCGCGCTGCGTTCGCCGTTGGGCACGAGGCCGATCATGGGGATGAACGCGCACGGTTGGCTATCGGCCGCGCGGAGGTGGTCGGCGTGCCGGGTGAAGGCGATGCTGCGGGTCTGACCGCGCCACTGCAACGGCACGACGAGCCGCCCGCCGACCGCGAGCTGGTCGAACCATGCTGGCGGGAGGTCCCACGGTCCGACGGTGACGATGATCTTGTCGAACGGAGCGTGCTCCGGCGCGCCGAGCGCCCCGTCGGCGGTGATCACCCGTACGTGGTCGTACCCGGTGGCCGTGAGCGCGGAACGGGCATGGGCGGTCACGTCCGGGTCGATGTCGACGGTGGTCACGGCCCCAGTGGGGCCGACCAGTTCGGCCAGCAGCGCGGCGTTGTAGCCGGCGCCGGCGCCGATCTCCAGGACGTTGTCGCCCGGCTGGGGATCGAGCTGGCCGAGCATGATCGCCACCACGGTGGGCATCGACACCGAGCTGAGCGGGTGCGTCGGCCCGGATTTCACGATGACGGGCCGGTCGGCGTAGGCGTCGGCGGCGCTCACCGCGGGGACGAACAGGTGCCGCGGCACGGTGCGCATCGCCTGTTCGACGCGCTCGGAGGGCATGAAGCCGGCGCGGCGGATGCGGTCGACCATCCGATCGCGCAGGTCTTCAGGCTTGCTGCTGCTGCTGTTGGTCATGGTCCAGCTCGGCGACGCTACTCGTGGCGGGATGACTCGTGGTGTCGGCATGGACATGGTGACGTGCTCCCGGTCGATTTTCGAACCGGAGGCTCGGCGGATCGCCTCGAACAGCTCGATCTGGCTGGGATGTGCCAGGCGTAGCGAGGTGTCGAGCGCGGCCTGGTCGACGGGACGCGGGTGGGGGCTGCCTACGGACGCCCACTTGGCGACCATGCGGGCGCAGCGGTTGAGTGACGACGATCATCCGCTGGAACCGGTTCGCTGTTCCAGCAGGGCCACGCATGCCGCCCCGGTGGACTCTGGCTCGTCGAAGATGGCCCAGCCGGGTCGCAACTCGTCGTCCGGCGATGGCGAGTCCAGTGGGTTGAAGCTGGCAATGATCTTCCCGTCGACGGCTTCGATGACGTATTCGTCTGCGTTGACGTTCCAGAACATGCTGAAGAAGTGGCCACCATCGGCCGAGCAACGGCGAGCGACGTCCGGCTCGCTGCCGTTGTAGTCGTTCTCCTCGAGTGCCACCGCGTACTCACCGACGCGGAATACCTGGACGAAGGAGCCTGCGAACGGGTTCAGGCGCACCTCGTGCAGCCGATTGAAGGCGTAGTCGCCGACCGGGGCCCGCGGATCGCCTCCGTAGATCTCGACGATTTCCTGCACCGAGCGGCCGCGTATCACAGCCAGGGTCCAGGCATCGATCTCGTCGACCCACGAATACTTCTCGACCAGCGCGCCGTCCAGTGCCAACCCTGCTCCCTGTCCACACCGGTCTCCAGTCGGAGCCGGTCAGGCGTGACACGGTGTGCGGGTCGGCCGCCGTTCACGTCAGCCGGTGAACGACGTCGGCCGTCGCCGACAGCCGCTGTCGGATGCGCCGTGTTCCCTAAGCCGGAAGACCGTACCCGCGGCAGACCGGCTGGAAGTCCTTCGGACCGTCGGCCAGCGCATTCATCGTCAGCTGCATGGTGGGGTCGTCGTTGAACAATCCGATGTGGCTCGCGTGGTCGTCTGGGCAGCGGTCCTGCAGCAGGATGTTGTTGACGTCCCGGCCCTCCAGCCGCTGGGTGTAGTAGGGCGTCACCACCCAGTCGTACTTGGTGATGATCACCGTGTACTTCGGGCCGGGCGGCACCTCCGGGCCGTCGAACCACAGCTCCTTGATGTAGTCGCTGGTGTAGAACTGGTCCGCCACACCACGGATCTGCGCCACGTCGGTCAGCGGCATGGCCAAGCCGAGCAGCCTGAGCTCGTGCGCCAGCGTGACGATGCCGTTCACCGACGTGCCGTGCGAGCTGGGCGCCCAGCCCACGTAGTGCGCCACCTTGTGCGCGTTGCCCATCTTTTTCATCCACCACATCGGCACGTTGCCGCCTTGCGAGTGGCCGACGATGTCGACCTTCTTCGCCCCGGTGGCAGCCAGCACCTTGTTCACGAAGGCGTCCAGCTCTCGCGCCGACTCGGGGATGTGTTTCAGGCCGCCGACACGTCCTGCCGAGAGCGCCGTCATGCCGTAGTTGGTGGCGAAGACGCAATAGCCCGCGTTCTTCAGCCGCGGCGCGATCTTGACGAAGTTCACGCCGATGTTGAAGAACGTGCCGGGCAGCAGGATCACCGGATACGGCTTGTCCTTCGACGGTTTGCACGACCAGTCGTTGGCACCCGCCACGGCGTTCGGCGAGAGCACGTAGTTGATCAACGCTTGCGGCAGATCACCTTCCGGGATCTGCTTGGCCTGGGCGGGCGCCGCACCGAACAAGGCGACCGTGACGGCGGTGATGACGGCAATGCACCAACCACGCACACGTTGACGGGCCATGAGCGCTCCCTTGCGCAGGAAGGGTCCGTGAGTGTTCACGATCATGGCCAGGCACCCCGGTCGGCACAATCCATCGACCGGGGAATACCGAACATTTGTCACCTACGGTCCGTAGACCGTGGATCGCGCCGACCGATCGGCCGCCGTGACCACAGCGCCGCGGATCGCTCGGTCGTGGTGCGGTTGCTGATCTACCGTGATCGAGGCGGATGTCGGTGGAGCGGGGTCTCGCTGGCGTCGTGGATTGCTCGGTCGTGGTGCGGTCGCTGCTCTACCGTGACCGAGAAGGCCGTCGGCGGAGCAAGATCCCGCCCACCAGCGCCGCGACGATGATCGCCAACCCGACGAGCCACACCGTGTTGTTCGACTGCGCCCCAGCCGTGGCCGAATGCGGCTCCGTCCGCCGGTCTTGGGCTGCATCGGCGGCCGCTTGCCCGCCGTCGGCCTCACCCGGCTCGGCGGACTGCGGCTCGACCAGCTTCCCCACCGGCTCGGTGCCCGCGGCGGCCAGCTTGAAGCCGTAGTCGAGCAGCCGCCGGGCCTGCTGGTACGTCCGCAGCGGCTTGACCTCGGCCCGCATGAGCACGACGAACAACCGTCGGCCGTTGCGCTCCGCGCCGCCGACGTAGGTGTGCCGGGCGTCGTCGGTGAACCCGGTCTTCCCGCCCAGGAAGCCCGGATACGCCTCCGGTCCGTGCAGCAGACGGTTGTCGTTGTAGAGCGTGATCGGATGCTTGCGGCGGTGCCAGCGGAACCGCATCGACGTCGTCTGCACCGCCTTGACGAACCGCGGATGCTTCATCGCCTCGCGGTAGATCAACGCCAGGTCGTAGGCCGAGCTCATCATCCCCGGGCCGTCCAACCCGGAGACGGTCGCGGCGCGGGTGTCCAGGGCGCCCAGCTTGCGCGCCAGGTCGTTCATCTTGCGCAGCGCCACGTCGGTGCCGCCCATGGCGGTGGCCAGCGTGTGCGCGGCGTCGTTGCCCGAGCTGATCAGCAGCCCGGTGAACAGCTTGTGCACCGGATACCGCTGCCACGCCCTGATGCCGATGCAGGTGCACTCCTGGCGGGCGTCCTCCAGCCTGGCTTGCACGATCTTGTCCGGCGGCAGCTCCTGGAGCACCACCAGCGCCAGCAGCATCTTGATCAGCGACGCCGGCCGGTGCCGGGCGTGCGGGGCCTTCGCCGCGAGCACGTCCCCGGTGTCCAGGTCGGCGATGATCCACGAAGCCGCGCTGATCTGCCGCGGCGGGCGCAACGACCGATCGGGCAGGATCGTCAGGCAGCCGCCCATGCGCGGCCCGCCGACCGGCTTGTCCGGCACCGGCAGCGGCTTCGGTGTCGGCTGTCCCGGTGGCGGGACCTCCGACGTGTCGACCGGCGGCGGTGGCAAGGCCTGACCCGGGCACACCTTGGCGGCCGTCGTCACGTGTGCGGCGTGCGCGGGCGGGAAGGCCCCGGCCACCAGCAGGCAGCACAAGATGACGCTCAGGACGCGGCCTGTAAGGCGTGACACGTCCGAAGACTAGCGTTCAGGCCGGCGATGATCGGCGGGGCTACTATCGCGGCAACCCCGACAACGACAAGCGAGGTCCCACCATGGAGTTCCTGCGGCTGCTGCTGGTGTTCCTGCATCTGCTCGGCATGGCGCTGCTGATCGGCACGTTCATGCTGCAAGCCAAGGCGGGCCCGCAGGCCCCGGTGAACAAGGGCTGGCTGCACGGCACCGGGTTGCAGCTGCTCACCGGTCTGATCCTGATGGGCCTGGACCCGCTCAACGACGAGGTCTCGTACAACCCGATCAAGATCGGGATCAAGCTGCTGGTGCTCGTCGTGATCGGTGCGCTGGCCATCGCCTTCCTGCGCAAGCCCGCCGCGCCGCGCTGGCTGAACCCGACGCTCGGCGCGCTGGTCGTGGTCAACGTCGGCCTGGCCGTGTTCTGGAGCTGACCGGGAACCGGGCACACGCCCGCGGCACCGAATCGCGCGGGCGCCCCCCCGGGGGGCGGGCGGACCTGGCGCGCAAGCCTGGCAATTCGGGCGATTCTCCTGGCCGAGAAGGCCAACGTTGCCCATGTGAACCTACTGGGCGGTATACACGGACAACGTTCATTCGATCGTGTTAATGGGCGTGTCACGATCGTGGCCAGGAGGTCGATGTCAGTGTCCGTCTTGCCTCGAATCACCAGAAGATCCCGATCCCGATCCCGCAAGATCCTGGCGATTCCGGCGGTTGCAGCCGCGGCGTTGGTGTTCGCCACCCCGGCGGCCGAGGCCGGAGCGCCGCACGGCAAACCGGCAGGCCCACCGCACGAATTCTGGCGCGTGGTGTGGGAGGACCACTTCAACGGCCCGGCAGGCGCGCCGCCGTCGCCGGCGAAGTGGATCATCGACACCGGGCACAGCTACCCGGGTGGCCCGAACAACTGGGGCACCGGGGAGATCCAGGAGTACACGGCGAACCCGGAGAACGTGGCGCTGGACGGGGCGGGCTACCTGAGGATCACGCCGCGCCGTGACGACTCCGGCCACTGGACGTCGGCTCGCATCGAGACCAAGCGGAAGAACTTCAGACCGCCGAAGAACGGTGTGCTGGCGATCGAGGCAAGGATTCAGCTTCCCACCGTGACCGGCACGCAAGCGCTGGGGTACTGGGCGGCCTTCTGGGCGCTCGGCGCCCCGTACCGGGGGGACTACTGGAACTGGCCGCGGATCGGCGAGTTCGACATCATGGAGAACGTCAACGGGCTCAACCAGGTGTGGGGCGTGCTGCACTGCGGCATCCAGCAAGGCGGCCCGTGCGACGAGACCAACGGCATCGGCGCCACCAGCCCTTGCCTCAGCACGGCGTGCACGGGCAACTTCCACACTTACCGGTTCGAGTGGGACGACGCGCGCGACGAACTGCGCTGGTACGTCGACGGCGTGCACTACCACACGGTGACGAGGGGCCAGATCGGCGATCAGGCCTGGACCGAGATCACCGGCCACGAGGGCTACTTCATCCTGCTCAACCTCGCGATGGGTGGCGGCTTCCCAAACGGCGTCGCCGGCCATCCGACCCCGGTGCCGGAGACCCAGCCAGGGCACCCGATGGTCGTCGACTACGTGCAGGTGTCCACGCTTCCCTCGGGGAAGGGCAAGTTCGGCGGGAAGGGCCACCACTGAGCGGAACCGTCACGGCCGCGATCCGCTGACCCGACTCGGCGGATCGGCATCCGGACACCCGGATTCCGGACACACGACAAGGCGGAGCGTCCCTCGATTCGCTCGAGGTGACGCTCCGCCTTCTCGGTATGCGCTGGTGGTGCGCCCGGCAGATCAGGTCCGCCGGAACAGCAGCGCCCGCTTGACCTCCTGAATGGCCTTGGTGACCTCGATGCCGCGCGGGCACGCGTCGGTGCAGTTGAACGTGGTGCGGCAGCGCCACACACCCTCGGCGTCGTTGAGGATGTCCAGCCGCTCCTCGGCGCCCTCGTCCCGCGAGTCGAAGATGAACCGGTGCGCGTTGACGATCGCGGCCGGGCCGAAGTAGCTGCCGTCCGCCCAGTACACCGGGCACGACGTGGTGCACGCCGCGCACAGGATGCACTTGGTGGTGTCGTCGAACTGCGCCCGTTCGGCGGGCGACTGGATGCGCTCCCTGGTCGGCTCGTTGCCGTAGGTGATCAGGTACGGCTTGATGGACCGGTACGCCTCGAAGAACGGCTCCATGTCCACATAGAGGTCCTTCAGCAGCGGCAGGCCCTTCAGCGGCGCCACCGTGATGGTGGTCTTGCCCTTCTTCGCCAGTAGGTCCTTCACCAGCACCTTGCACGCCAGCCGGTTGATGCCGTTGATCTGCATGGCGTCCGAGCCGCAGATCCCGTGCGCGCACGAGCGGCGGAAGGCCAGCGAGCCGTCGATGTAGGACTTGATGTTGATCAGCAGGTTCAGCACCCGGTCGGTGGGCAGCGCCGGGACGTCGTAGGACTCCCAGTGCGGCGCCTCGTCCTGCTCCGGGTTGAACCGGTGGATCTTCACCGTCACTTCGACGGAGCCCTCGGGAGCGGGGATGCCGGAGGGATGCGTGGTGGATTCGGCAGTAGCGGGTGCAGCCATCAGTACTTCCGCTCCATCGGCTGGTATCGGGTGAATACGACGGGCTTGTAGTCGAGCCGGATGTCGGCGGTGAAGCCGCTCAGGCCGAGCGGGGCGTCCGGGTCCGGCTCGTCCGGCAACTGCTTGTACGACATCGAGTGCCGCATGAAGTTGACGTCGTCGCGGTCCGGGTAGTCCTCGCGGGCGTGCCCGCCGCGCGACTCCTTGCGCGCCAGCGCCGCGTTCACCAGGCACTCGGCCAGGTCGAGCAGGAAGCCCAGCTCGATGGCCTCCAGCAGGTCGGTGTTGTACCGCATGCCCTTGTCCTGGATGGCCACCCTGCCGTAGCGCTCCTTGAGCGCGTGGATGTCGTTGAGCGCCTGCTTGAGGGTGTCCTCGGTGCGGTAGACGGCCGCGTTGGCGTCCATGGTGGCCTGCAGCTCGGTGCGGATCACCGCCACCCGCTCGCTGCCGGTGGACTCCCGCAGCTTGCCGACCATGGTGGACACCAACTCGGCCGCGTCGTCCGGCAGCTCGGGGAAGTCCACCGAGTTGGCGTACTCGGCGGCGGCGATCCCGGCGCGCTTGCCGAAGACGTTGATGTCCAGCAGCGAGTTGGTTCCCAGGCGGTTGGCCCCGTGCACCGACACGCACGCGCACTCGCCCGCCGCGTACAGGCCGGGGACCACGTGCTCGTTGTCCCGCAGCGCCTCGCCGCGCACCGTGGTCGGGATGCCGCCCATGGCGTAGTGCGCCGTCGGGTACACCGGCACCGGCTCGTGCACCGGGTCGATGCCCAGGTAGGTGCGGGCGAACTCGGTGATGTCCGGCAGCTTGGTCTCCAGCACCTCGCGGCCCAGGTGCGTGCAGTCCAGCAGCACGTAGTCCTTGTTCGGCCCGGCGCCGCGGCCCTCCAGCACCTCCTTGACCATCGACCGGGCCACGATGTCCCGCGGCGCCAGATCCTTGATGGTCGGGGCGTAACGCTCCATGAACCGCTCGCCGTCGGCGTTGCGCAGGATCGCGCCCTCGCCGCGGGCGCCCTCGGTGAGCAGGATGCCCAGGCCGGCCAGACCGGTCGGGTGGAACTGGTAGAACTCCATGTCCTCCAGCGGCAGGCCCTTGCGGAAGTAGATGGCCATGCCGTCACCGGTCAGCGTGTGCGCGTTCGACGTGGTCTTGAAGACCTTCCCGAAACCGCCGGTGGCGAAAATGATCGACTTGGCGTGGAAGACGTGGATCTCGCCGGTGGCCAGCTCGTAGGCGATGGCCGCCGAGGCCACCGGTCCGCCCGCGGTCTCGGTCAGCGCGATGTCGAGCACGTAGAACTCGTTGAAGAACTCGATGCCGTGCTTGACGCAGTTCTGGTACAGCGTCTGCAGGATCATGTGGCCGGTGCGGTCGGCCGCGTAGCAGGCCCGGCGCACCGCCGCCTTGCCGTGCTCGCGGGTGTGCCCGCCGAACCGGCGCTGGTCGATCTTGCCGTCCGGGGTCCGGTTGAACGGCAGGCCCATCTTCTCCAGGTCCAGCACCGCGTCGATGGCCTCCTTGGCCATGATTTCCGCGGCGTCCTGGTCGGTGAGATAGTCACCGCCCTTGACCGTGTCGAAGGTGTGCCACTCCCAGTTGTCTTCCTCGACGTTGGCCAGCGCCGCACACATGCCGCCCTGCGCGGCGCCGGTGTGCGACCGGGTCGGGTACAGCTTGGTCAGCACCGCGGTGCGAGCCCGCTGACCGGCTTCGATGGCTGCGCGCATGCCCGCACCACCCGCGCCGATGATGACCACGTCGTACTTGTGAACCTGCATGGTCTTCTCGCTTCCGTGGTGGTGGGTGTCAGATGTTCGGGTCGAAGGTGAAGATCACCAGCGTGCCGAGCACGAGGATGACCACCATCGAGACGTACAGCAGCATCTTCAGCCAGAATCGCGTGCTGTCCTTGCGCGCGTAGTCGTCGATGATGGTGCGCAGCCCGTTGCCGCCGTGCAGCTGCGCCAGCCACAGCATCAGCAGGTCCCAGAACTGCCAGAACGGCGAGGACCAGCGGCCGGCCACGAACGCGAAGTTGATCCGGTGCACGCCGCCGTCGAGGATGTTCATGATGAACAGGTGGCCGAGCACCAGGACCACCAGCAGCAGGCCGGAGATCCGCATGAACAGCCAGCTGTACAGCTCGAAGTTGCTGCGGCGGGCGGCAGGCCGCCTGCGGGAGCGGGGACGGTCCAGAGCGATCGTGTCAGCCATCAGGCACCCCCGAACAGTTCGGAGATGGTGCGCTCGAGCATGAAGTAGGTGCCGGGGATCATCACCAGCAGCCACACCACGACGATGCCCCACAGCATCTGCCGCTGGTAGCGCGGTCCCTTGGACCAGAAGTCGACCAGCATGACACGCAGGCCGTTGAGCGCGTGGAACAGTACGGCACCGACCAGCCCCACCTCGAGCAGGTTCACCAGCGGTGTCTTGTAGGAGGAGATGACCTCGTCGTACGTGCTGGGGGAAACGCGCACCAGCGCGGTGTCCAACACGTGCACGAACAGGAAGAAGAAAGTCAGAACGCCGGTGATGCGGTGCAGCACCCACGACCACATGCCTGGGTCGCCGAGGTAAAGGGTGCCGCTGCCGCGGCGGGCGTTTCCGGCCCCCGTGGGCGGACTAGCCGTGGTGGTCATTCGGGAACCGCCTCCAGCCCTTCGTTGGACGAACGAGAGTCGAACGGAACTGTGATGCCCGGATGCTAGACCCGCATCGGGCTTTCGGCCTTGTGGTGGGTTGATCGGTGTGACCGAACAGACACCCAGGTGAGCGCGCCGCCCGGGCGGGAAACCGATGGGCGGCGACGGGCGAAGAACAATCGAGCGGGTGCTCTGCGGCGGGCCGATGATGACGCAACGGCCACCAACTCATTACTGAGCGTCGTCTGTTGTACTCCGCGAGGACGCTTTGGCTCAACGATTCGATTACGCAGGGTCGTCCGTTTCCAGATCGTTCGATCGGGCAGGTAGCCTTCCCGGTCGTTCCAGGCTTGTGCTTGGCACTTGAGAACTGGACCGCTCGCAAACCGAGCGGGGAGGGAGAAGGCGCGGTGCGTCGTACACACACAATGCGTTTGGTCGCCGCGGTGGCGGCAGTCGGTTTGGCGACCGCGGCTTGCGGTGAGCCGCCGGGTGAAGGTGGCGGCGGCGGGCAGGCCAACGGCGAATCGGACTTCGTCCCCTGCATGGTCACCGACGAAGGCGGCCCGGACGACAAGTCGTTCAACCAGACCTCGTACAAGGGTCTGCTGGACGCCGCCGAGGAGGGCATCACCGCCAAACCGCGGTTGGCCGAGTCCAACGCGGCCAGTGACTACGAGCCGAACGTCGACCAGATGGTCAAGGCCGACTGCGGCCTGATCGTCACCGTCGGCTTCCTGCTGGCGGACGCCACCAAGCAGGCCGCGGAGGCCAACCCGGAGGAGAAGTTCGCCATCGTCGACTTCCTCTACACCGACAAGTCCGGCAAGCCGACCCCGATCGACAACGTCAAGCCGCTGGTGTTCAACACCCACGAGGCGGCGTTCCTGGCCGGCTATCTGGCCGCCGCGCAGTCGAAGACCGGCAAGGTGGCCACCTGGGGCGGGGCGAAGATCCCCACCGTGACCATCTTCATGGACGGCTTCTACGACGGCGTCCAGCACTACAACAAGGAAAAGAACAAGAACGTCCAGGTGCTTGGCTGGAACAAGAAGACGCAGGACGGCCAGTTCGTCGGCGACTTCTCCAACGCCAACAAGGCCAAGCAGATCTCGGAGAACCTGCTCAACGACGGCGCGGACATCATCATGCCGGTGGCGGGCCCGATCGGTGAGTCCGCCGCGGTGGCCGCCAAGGAGCAGGGCGACGCGCTGATCATCTGGGTGGACACCGACGGCTACGAGTCGCTGTCCAAGTACAAGGACATCATCCTGACCAGTGTGGTCAAGGGGATGGACGTCGCGGTGAAGGACGCGGCGGCCGAGGCGGCCGAGGGCAACTTCTCCAACGAGCCGTTCATCGGCACGCTGGAGAACGAGGGCGTCTCGATCGCTCCGTACCACGATTTCGAGGACGAGATCTCCGACGAGACCAAGCAGGAGATCGACCAGCTGCGCGAGCAGATCATCTCGGGCGAGCTGAAGGTGGAGTCCGACGCTGCCTTCTAGCAGTCGGCGCACGCTGCGGCGGGGGCCATGGCGCCCCCGCCGCAAGCACGTGCACGGAAGGAGAACCATGATCACTGCGGAGCGGGGCAGGGCACGGTGAAACTCGAACTGCGCGGCATCACCAAGCGGTTCGGGTCCCTGGTGGCCAACGACCACATCGATCTGGTCGTCGAGCCGGGGGAGATCCACTGCTTGCTCGGCGAGAACGGTGCGGGCAAGTCGACGTTGATGAACGTCATCTACGGCCTGCTGCAGCCGGACGAAGGCGAAGTGCTGGTCGACGGCAAGCCGCTGAGCTGCAACAGCCCGAGCGAGGCGATGGCGGCCGGGATCGGCATGGTGCACCAGCACTTCATGCTGGTGCCGGTGTTCACCGTGGCGGAGAACGTCATGTTGGGCGCCGAGCCGGTGCGCACCGGCGGCCTGCTCGACCTGGAGACCGCGCGCAGGCGGGTGCGCGAGATCTCCGAGAAGTTCGGCTTCGACGTCGACCCGGACGCCGTGGTGGAGGATCTGCCAGTCGGCGTGCAGCAGCGCGTGGAGATCATCAAGGCGCTGGTGCGGGACGCGCGCGTGCTCATCCTGGACGAGCCGACCGCGGTGCTCACGCCGCAGGAGACCGACGAGCTGATCGAGATCATGCGGCAGCTCAAGGCCAACGGCACGTCGATCGTGTTCATCACGCACAAGCTGCGCGAGGTGCGCGCGGTGGCGGACCGGATCACCGTGCTGCGGCACGGCAAGGTGGTCGGCGAGGCCGACCCGTCCGCCGAGGAGGCCGAGCTGGCGTCACTGATGGTCGGGCGTGCGGTGACGCTCGCGGTCGACAAGCAGCCGCCCAACGTCGGTGACGTGGTGCTGGACGTCGACGGGCTGACCGTGGTCGACGACCGGGACTACGTGGTCGTCGACGACGTCTCGTTCGACGTCCGCGCGGGTGAGGTGCTGGCCATCGCCGGTGTGCAGGGCAACGGGCAGACCGAGGTGACCGAGGCGATCCTGGGGCTGCTGCCGAAGGCCACCGGTTCGGTGAAGCTGGACGGCAAGGAGCTGCTCGGCCGTTCGGTGCGGCAGGTGCTGCGCGCCGGGGTGGGTTTCGTGCCCGAGGACCGCAAGGTGGACGGCCTGGTCGGCGACTTCTCGGTGGCCGACAACCTGGTGCTGGACCTGCACGACCAGCCGCCGTTCGCCGCCGGCCCGCTGTTCAAGCCGTCCGCGGTGCAGGCCAACGCCGCCGAGCGGATCGCCGAGTTCGACATCCGCACCGGCAGCGCGGCCACCCTGGCCAAGACGCTGTCCGGCGGAAACCAGCAGAAGGTGGTCATCGCGCGCGAGCTGTCCCGTCCGCTGCGCCTGCTGATCGCCGCCCAGCCGACCCGCGGGCTCGACGTGGGCTCGATCGAGTTCGTGCACAAGCGGATCATCGCCGAACGGGACAAGGGCACCGCGGTGCTGATCGTGTCCACCGAGCTGGACGAGGTCAGCGCGCTGGCCGACCGGGTGCTGGTGATGTACCGGGGCAAGGTCGTCGGCATCGTGCCCGGCGACACCGACCGTGACGTGCTCGGCCTGATGATGGCCGGGGTGCCCCCGCAGGAGGCGGACAAGCAGGCGGAGGAGCACCCGACGCTGATCGAGCACGCGGACGAACTGCTGACCAAGCAGGACGAGGACGAGAAGTGACTGACCAGGACGAGCGTCCGGACGCGCAAGCGCAGGACGGTGGCCGCGACTCCGCCGCGGCCACCGCGACCGAGCCGAAGCCGGACAACAGGACCGAGGAAGAACCCTCGATCGGTCAGCGTTTCCTGCGTGAGCTGACCACCGGAAGCACCGCGCTGACGTTCCTGTCGGTGGTGCTGGCGCTGCTCATCGGCGCGATCTTGATCGTGGTCTCCGACCCGGACGTGCACGCGGCGGCGAGCTACTTCTTCTCCCGCCCGGGCGACACGTTCGCGGCGGCGTGGACCTCGGCGAGCGAGGCCTACGCGGCGATGTTCTCCGGGGCGATCATCGACTTCGACGAGTACACCGTCGGCCGGGCACTGCGGCCGTTCGCCGACACCCTGACCTACGCCACGCCGCTGATCGCGGCCGGCCTGGCGGTGGCGCTGGCGTTCCGCACCGGCCTGCTGAACATCGGTGCGCAGGGCCAGCTGATCCTGGGCGCCATCCTGGCCGGTTACATCGGCTTCGCGGTCCAGCTGCCGCCGGTGATCCACATCGTGGTGGCGATGCTCGCCGGTTTCGTCGGCGGTGCGGTCTGGGGCGGGATCGCCGGGCTGATCAAGGCCACGCGCGGCGCGCACGAGGTGATCGTGACGATCATGCTCAACTACATCGCGCTGTTCCTGCTGGCCTACCTGCTCACCACCGACGCGTTCCAGCGGGAGGGCGAGGACCTGCCGCGCAGCCCGTTCATGCTGCCCACCGCCGAGCTGTGGCGGCCGATCGAAGGCTCCCGGCTCAACCTCGGTCTGCTGTTCGCGCTGCTGGCCGCGGTCTACACCTGGTGGCTGCTCAACCGCAGCACGATGGGTTTCCGGTTCAAGGCGGTCGGGCTCAACCCGCACGCCGCCACCACGGCGGGCATCTCCGTGCCGCGCAGCTACACCATGGTGATGTTCATCTGCGGTGGCCTGGCGGGCATCGCGGGCGCCACCCAGGTGATGGGGACGTCGCTGCACCTGCACACATCGATCGCCGAGCAGCTCGGTTTCGACGCCATCACGGTGGCGCTGCTCGGCCGGTCCAGCCCGGTCGGGACGGTGCTGGCGGCGATCCTGTTCGGCGCGCTGCGCGCCGGGGCGACCACCATGCAGGCGCAGACGCAGACACCGATCGACATCGTGCTCGTGGTGCAGGCGTTGATCGTGCTGTTCATCGCCGCTCCGCCGCTGGTGCGGGCCGTGTTCCGACTGAAGGTGCGCGCCACCACCCCGGTGGCGCCGGGCAGCGGGGGGCTGGCATGACCGAGACCGCGACACGTACCGAGCCGGAGCGGGTGGAGCCGGACAGCGAGACCGTGCTGGCGCTGCGGCGCAACTGGGGCCCGCCGATCGCCTACCTGGTGCTCGGCCTGCTGGCGCTGCTGGTGTTCGGGATCTTCGCCGAGGGCGGCAAGACCGCCACGTTCGGGCTGTCCACCCGCACCGACGCGATCCAGCTGGATCCGCTCGCCGTGCCCGCCAAGCCGACGTCGATCGTGTTGGCCGTCGGCTGCCTGCTGGCCACCGCCTACGCGTTCCGGCTGACCAGCAAGGGCAGGCGGACGCCGCTGTGGCTGCCGATCGTGTTCGGCATCCTGTTCGTGCTGTCGTTTCTGTCCTGGGCGGTCGGCGGGGCGGCGATTTCCCTGACCGGCCTGCTGCAGGGCGCGCTCGCCCTGGCGGTGCCGTTCATCTTCGGCGCGCTGTGCGGCATGGTCGGCGAACGCTCCGGCGTCATCAACATCGCCATCGACGGCCAGCTGTTGTTCGGTGCGTTCCTGTCCGGTGTGGTCGCCTCGCTGTCGGGCAACCTGTGGGTCGGGCTGATCGCCGCGCCCATCGCAGGCGTGATGGTCGCCTGGCTGCTGGCGATCTTCACCATCAAGTACTTCGTCAACCAGATCATCGTCGGCGTCGTGCTGAACGTGCTGGTGTACGGGGTGACCAACTTCCTCTACGGCTCGCTGCTCGGGCCGGAGCAGGAGACGTGGAACTCGCCGGGCAAGTTCGGCAAGCTGGAGATCCCGCTGCTGTCCGACATCCCGGTGATCGGCCCGGTGCTGTTCAACCAGACGATCATCGTCTACGTCATGTACGTGGTGGTGGCGGTGGTGCACGTGGCGCTGTTCCACACCCGATGGGGACTGCGGGTGCGCGCGGTCGGCGAGCACCCGGAGGCCGCGGACACCGCGGGCATCGACGTCAACTCGGTCCGCTTCCGCAACGTGCTGATCGGCGGGGCCATCGCCGGCTTCGGCGGGGCGTTCTTCACGCTCGCCCAGCAGGGCATCTTCAGCAAGGAGATGACCGCGGGTGCCGGGTTCATCGCGCTGGCCGCGATGATCATGGGCCGGTGGACCCCGATCGGGGCGGTGTTCGCCGCGCTGCTCATCGGGTTCGCCGACAACCTGCAGAGCGTGCTGGGCATCATCGGGTTCCCGATCCCCAGCGAGCTGATGGCGATGACCCCGTACTTGCTGACCATCCTCGCGGTGGCCGGGCTGGTCGGGAGGATCCGGCCACCGGCGGCCAACGGCGTTCCTTACATCAAGTCATGACTGTGCAGGTGAACTGGCCCGATCTGCGGGCCGCGGCGGTCGAGGCCGCCGAATACGCGTACAGCCCGTACTCGGGGCTGAAGGTCGGCGTCGCCGCGCTGGTCGACGACGGCCGGGTGGTGATCGGCTGCAACGTGGAGAACGCCTCCTACGGGGTCGGCCTGTGCGCCGAGTGCACGATGGCCGGGCAGCTGCGGCTGACCGGCGGCGGGCGGCTGGTGGCCGTGGCGTGCCGCAGCGGCGACGCCGAGCTGCTCATGCCGTGCGGCCGGTGCAGGCAGATCATCTACGAGCTGGGTGGCCCGGAGTGCCTGCTGGACACCCCGCGCGGCGTGCTGCCCATGTCGGAGGTACTGCCGGACGCGTTCGGACCTCAGGATCTGCCATGAGCCGATTCCACAGCGCTGTCGACATCATCCGCACCAAACGGGACGGCGGGCGGCTGTCCGACGACCAGATCGACTGGGTGATCGACGCCTACACCCGCGGGGAGGTCGCGCCGGAGCAGATGTCGGCGCTGGCCATGGCGATCTTCCTGCGTGGCATGGACGCCGGGGAGATCTCCCGGTGGACGGCCGCGATGATCGCCTCCGGGGAGAAGCTGACCCTGGACGTGGACCGTCCCACGGTGGACAAGCACTCCACCGGCGGCGTCGGCGACAAGATCACGCTGATCCTGGCGCCGCTGGTGGCGGCGTGCGGCGCGGCCGTGCCGCAGTTGTCCGGGCGCGGCCTCGGGCACACCGGCGGCACGCTGGACAAGCTGGAGGCCATCCCGGGCTGGAGCGGGGACGTGCCCGACCTGGCGGCTCAGCTGCGCGAGGTCGGCGCGGTGGTCGCCGCGGCGTCCGACCGGCTGGCCCCGGCGGACCGCAAGCTGTACGCGCTGCGGGACGTCACGGCGACCGTGGAGTCCATCCCGCTGATCGCCAGCTCGATCATGTCGAAGAAGATCGCGTCCGGGCCGGAGTCGCTGGTGCTGGACGTCAAGGTCGGGTCCGGCGCGTTCATGAAGACCACGGAGCAGGCCAGAGAGCTGGCCCGCACCATGCTGGCCATCGGGCAGGCGCACGGGGTGGCCACCACCGCCGTGCTGACCGACATGTCGACCCCGCTCGGCCGGACGGCCGGGAACGCGGTCGAGGTGGCCGAGGCGGTGGAGGTGCTGCAGGGCGGCGGCCCGCAGGACGTCGTCGAGCTGACCCTGGTGCTGGCGCGCGAGATGCTGCGCCTTGCCGGGTTGGACGACGTGGACCCGGCGGCCGTGCTGGCGTCAGGGCAGGCCTACGAGGTGTGGGCGCGGATGATCCGGGCGCAGGGCGGCGATCCAGAGGCGCCGTTGCCGCGGCCGAAGCACGTCGAGGTGGTCACCGCCGAGGCGGACGGTGTGCTGGCCGAGGTGGACGCGCTGGCCGTCGGTGTGGCGGCGTGGCGACTGGGCGCCGGGCGGGCGGCTCCGGGTGATGCGGTGCAGTCCGCGGCCGGGGTCAAGCTGCTTGCCGTGCGCGGGGAAACGGTCTCCGCCGGGCAACCCATTGCCGAGCTGCACACGGACACCCCAGAGCTCGTTCCGGCCGCGCGAGAGGCGTTTCTCGACGGGATACGCATTGCTGCGGAGGCGGACGTGGAGCGGCCGCCGTTGGTGTTGGACGTCCTGCGCTGAGCTCAGCCGGTCATTGACCCCCGTGGGCTCCGGCCTACACCGTCGCTCGGTTCGCCGTGAGCGGCCGCGCTGGATCTGTCGTGGAGCTCGCCAGCGGCCTGAGCGTGGTCGTGGCTGACGTCGTTGGCGAAACAGCCGTCAGGAACTGAGCCTGCAGTGCCGCGCCACACTTCGTGCTGGGCGCGCGATCGGCCTCCGTGGCCGCGGCCCCAGACAGCCGAAAGGCCCGCCAGCTGACGGCTGCGCGGGCCTTGGGTGAGGCGTCCGCGGGATGCTCCCACGGCTGAGGTGTCGTCGTGGTCTCGGTGACCGGGCTCGGCGACGTGGCCGTCGCCCGCATGGTCACTCCGCGGTGGCTTCGGCCTCCTTCTTCGCGCCGTTGCGCCGCGCGTTGGCCTGACGGGTGCGGCGCGGCTGGCGGGGCGGCGGTGCCTGCATCATCGAGGTCTGCGGCGGGCCGCCCAGCATCAGCTCGGCGAACGTGGCCATCGCCTCGTCCAGCTGCGCACCGATGTGCCGCTCGGACTCCTCGTTGCGCCTGCGCACCAGGTCGTCCAGCGACTCGGTGTCCGGCCGCTCCTTCACCGCGTTCTCCACGCTGGCGAACTTGGCCTTGACGATGCCGTCCAGGTCGCCGAACCGGGTCGTGACGTTCTCCTCGACCGCGTCGAGCCGCTTGCCCAGCTGCTCGACGGCGGTGGCGAGCGCGTCCAGCTTCGCGGTGATGGCGTCCAGCCGCTCGGTCGGGTCGATCGCCTGGGCGGCGTCGTCGACGCTCTTGCGCAGCGTCTCGGTCGATGCGGCCAGCTGCTCCTTGAGCTCGGCCTCCAACGCCTCGGTGCGCGCCTTGGCCTCGTTGTCGACCGCGTCGAGCCGCTCGCGGAGCGTGTTCTCGGCCAGCTCGATCCGCTCGCGCACCATCCCGTACACCGTGCTGGGCAGGTTCTCCAGCCGGGAGTCCTGCTTGTCCAGGTGCCCGTCCAGCTCGTCCAGCCTGCGGTGGATGTTCTGCAGCTTGTCCTCGAGGCCCTCCATCTTGCCCTGGACGCCCTCGAAGCGGCCGGCCACACCGTCCAGCCTGCCGTCCAGCTGCGCGAACGGCTTGGCGAGCCGGTCCACCACGTTCTCGATCGCTCGCGTCACCGCGGCAATGGCGTTGTCCTGCGCCTCCAGGCGCGACATCGCCTCGTCCAGGCGCTCGGCGAGCACCCCGACCTCGGTGCGGTCGGGCAGCTCGGACAGGCGCTTGCGGACCGCACCCAGCGACTCGACCGGAGCCAGCCGGGCGTAGATGTCGTCCAGTGCGTCAAAGATCTGCTGCTGTTCGCTCTCCCGCACTTCGGCAGCGCGCACCAGCATGTTGCGCATCTTGTCGAAGGACGGGGCAATCGAGTTCTCGTTCACGGCGTTGACCTTCGTCGGCGCGATAGGGGGTGCTGAGAGATTACCTACACCGCGCGTGCTGCCGATCACGCCCCCAGGCAAGATCGGACCAGCGCAGGTCAGCCGATCACCGCGACGTTGCGACCGGCCCGTCGTGACCCTTCGGCCGAAGGTGAGACACGTCTGGTCCGATGTGGTCGGCGGTGGGCCGTTGCGGCGGCCACCGCACGTGTTGATCTTGGCAGCTCGCGCGGTGCTGCCTGGGGCCGACACGCCGATGGTGACACACCCGATCGTGTCCCCTTCGCCCCACCCGGGGCGATCCGCCGCCACGGCCGGACATGCGCCGTGACCTGCACGGGAAGCGGCCGGTGACGATCATTCGGTGGTCTCGTTCGACCTGGCGACGCGGCGGCGCGCGGCGGGTGGGGAGCACCGGGTCCGCGCGCCGCGAAGCGGATGTGGTCACCGAACGCAACCGGGCCCGGCCGCAAGATCAACTGCTCGAGCCATTTTGCGCGGACACTGCGCACTCGTGCGCGTCGGCGCCCCGAAAGGGAAGGGCCGGATGCGCGCGCGACGGCGGCGCAGTACGCCGGCCTGAATCTGTTGCCGATCTGTTGCCGAATCTTGCTCCCGGCGCCCGGTCAGTGCACCTGGAAGCGGTCCTCCAGCGCGTTGACCAGCTTGACCCAGGCGGCCACCTCGTCGTCGAACGGCGGCGACGGCTCGAGCCGGTTCACGTTCGGCCGGAGCACGAACGACACCAGCCAGCCCAGGCTCTCCGATTCGGCCAGCGCCTCGGCAGGGGCGTCGTCGCCCGCCCAGTCGGCCGCGTCCAGGATCAGCTCGACCGCCAGGTCCAGCTGGTTCGGGTCGATCGCGCTGGGGCCTTCCGCGATGTCGTCCTCCAGTCCGGCCAGCACGTAGGTGTTGTCCTCGGTGACGTCGACCTCCAGCTCGCCGCTGGTGGCCTTGGCGACGATGTCGTCCCACGTCGGCATCTCGGCCATGTCGTTGTCGCCGAGTTCCTTCGGCTCGGCCAGCTGGCGGGCCAGCGCGCGGGCGGAGGGGAAGACGTCGATCTTGCCGTCCTTGCCCAGGAACACCGGCTCGTCGTCGAGGTAGCAGCGCAGCGTGTAGTACTCGGTGTTGTTGCGGGTGACGATCTTGATCGGGTCGATGCCGACCTCGCCCCAGAAGCCGACCGGCTCGTCGTCGGTGTCCTCGTCGTCGGAGTCGACGGTGTCGATGTCGTCGCTGCCTGCGGTGAGCACCTCGTCGTCCACGCCGGCTTCCGACTCGGCCGACTCCTCGTGGAAGGCCGCCAGCTCCTCGGCGGTCTCCTCCAGCGCCGCCTCGTCGATCTCCGGGACGACCACCAGCTCGTCGATCGCGTCGAGCACGATGTCCCACTTCTCGGCGACCGCGGTGGCCAGGTCGTCCCACAGCTTGGCGCCTTCCCGGCCGGTGAACGGCAGCTTGCCCTGGGGCAGCAGCGAGAAGCCCTCGTGCGCGTCGAGCACCTCGTGGACCTCGTCGAGCCCGCACACGTCGGCCAGCGACCGGACGATGTTGACGATCTCGGCCAGCTCGCCGATGGTCCACGAGTCCGGCTCCTCGGCGACCAGTTCCGGCACGCCGACCAGGTCGTAGGAGTGGTCGTCGTCCGGGATCAGCTCGGGCACGTTGAGCGCGGGCACGATGTGCCACGACGGGTGGTCGATGAGGTCGTGCTGCTCGGCGGTGCGGACGAACGCGGCCAGGTGGGCGGCGTCCGGGAACGCGTAGAGGTCCTCGTCGTCGCCGAGGAAGGCCTCCCACTCCTCGCCGTCCTCTCGCCAGCGCGGCGCCCAGAGGGTGACCAGGTCGCCTTGCGGCAGCCCGAGCTCGATCGGGATGATGTCGCTTGCCACTGCGTCCTCCGGGTGCTCCAAACGCGGGTGCGCGCGAATGTGCGAGAGTGAGCCTACGGGTTCGGTGACGATCGTCGCCTGCCGGGGCTTGCTGCGCGTCGGGATGAACTCCTCGTCGGCCTGATTCCCCTGGATGGCACAGTGTAGACACGATGACCGCTACCCGCGCCACTCTGTTTCGTGCCCTGCCCTGTTTCGACGGATCCGCCGACCCCGACGAGCTCTACCAGGCTTTCGTCGACTGGGCGGCGGGCCGTGGCCTGACGCTGTACCCGCATCAGGAGGAAGCACTCATCGAGCTGGTCTCCGGCTCGAACGTCATCCTGTCCACGCCGACCGGGTCGGGCAAGAGCCTGGTGGCGATGGGCGCGCACTTCTTCCTGCTGGCCAACCTGATGGAAGGCCGGCGCGCGTTCTACACCGCGCCGATCAAGGCGCTGGTGTCGGAGAAGTTCTTCGACCTGGTCGAGGTGTTCGGCGCGGACAACGTCGGCATGATGACCGGCGACTCGGCGGTGAACCCGAACGCGCCGATCGTCTGCTGCACCGCGGAGATCCTGGCCAACATGGCGCTGCGGTCCGGGCCGGACGCCGACGTCGGCCAGGTGGTGATGGACGAGTTCCACTTCTACTCCGACCCGGATCGCGGCTGGGCGTGGCAGGTGCCGCTGCTGGAGCTGCCGCACGCGCAGTTCCTGCTGATGTCCGCCACGCTCGGCGACGTGTCCTTCTTCCAGAAGGACCTGACCCGCCGGACCGGCCGCCAGACCGCGGTGGTCACGTCGACCGAGCGGCCGGTGCCGCTGACCTTCCGGTACGCCATGACCCCGCTGCACGAGACGATCGACGAGCTGCTGCACGGCGGTCAGGCGCCGATCTACGTGGTGCATTTCGCCCAGGCGGCGGCGGTGGAGCGGGCCCAGGCGTTGATGAGCGTCAACGTGTGCAGCAAGGCGGAGAAGGCGGCCATCGCGGAGGCCATCGGGGACTTCCGGTTCGCCTCCGGGTTCGGCAAGACCCTGTCCCGGCTGGTGCGGCACGGCATCGGGGTGCACCACGCGGGCATGCTCCCCAAGTACCGGCGCCTGGTCGAACAGCTCGCCCAGGAGGGGCTGCTGAAGGTCATCTGCGGCACCGACACCCTCGGGGTGGGCATCAACGTGCCGATCCGCACGGTGGTGTTCACCGCGCTGACCAAGTTCGACGGCGAGCGCATGCGGCACCTGAAGGCCAGGGAGTTCCACCAGATCGCCGGGCGGGCCGGTCGCGCCGGATACGACACCGACGGCTACGTCGTGGTGCAGGCGCCGGACCACGTGGTGGAGAACGCCAAGGCGCTGGCCAAGGCGGGGGACGACCCGAAGAAGAAGCGCAAGATCGTCCGGAAGAAGGCGCCGGAGGGGTTCGTCAACTGGACCGAGTCGACCTTCCAGCGGCTGATCCAGTCCGAGCCGGAGCCGCTGACCTCCAGCTTCACCGTCACGCACGCGATGCTGCTCAACGTCATCGCGCGGCCGGGTGATGCGTTCGCCGCGATGCGCAAGCTGCTGGAGGACAACCACGAGCCGCGGAACCGTCAGCTGAAGCACATTCTGCGGGCCATCGCGATCTACCGGGCACTGCGCACCGCAGGCGTGGTCGAGCAGCTGGACGAGCCGGACGAGGAAGGCCGCCGGGTGCGGCTGACCGTCGACCTGCAGTTCGACTTCGCGCTCAACCAGCCGCTGTCGCCGTTCGCGCTGGCCGCCATCGAGCTGCTGGATCCGGAGTCGCCGACGTACGCGCTGGACGTGGTGTCGATCATCGAGTCGACCGTCGAGGACCCACGCCCGGTGCTGGTGCAGCAGGAGTACAAGGCGCGCGGCGAGGCGGTGGCCGAGATGAAGGCGGAGGGGATCGACTACGAGGAGCGCATGGCGCTGCTGGAGGACGTCAGCTATCCCAAGCCGCTGGAAGAACTGATCATGGCCGCCTACGAGACTTACCGGCGCGGGCACCCGTGGGTGGCCGACACCCAGCCGTCGCCGAAGTCCGTGGTGCGGGACATGTACGAGCGGGCGATGACCTTCACCGAGTACATCAGCTTCTACCAGCTGGCCCGCTCGGAAGGCCTGGTACTGCGGTACCTGTCGGACGTCTACGACTCGCTGCGGCACACCGTGCCGGACGACGACAAGACCGAGCCGTTGCTGGATCTCATCGAATGGCTCGGCGAGCTGGTGCGGCAGGTCGACTCGAGCCTGCTGGACGAGTGGGAGGCGCTGCGCCATCCGCTGGAGGAGGGCGAGGCGAAGCGGCCGGAGCCGAGCGCGCCGCGCCCGGTCACCGGCAACGAGCGGGCCTTCCGGGTGCTGGTGCGCAACGAGATGTTCCGCCGGGTCGAGCTGGCGGCGCGGGAGGACTACGAGGCGCTGGGCGCGCTGGACTCGGACAGCGGCTGGGACGCCGACGCATGGGAGGAGGCGTTGGCGGACTACTTCGCCGAGTACGACTCGATCGGTACCGGCCCGGACGCGCGCGGGCCCGCGCTGTTTTCGATCGAGAAGGGGTCGGACAGCTGGACGGTGCGGCAAACACTGGACGACCCCGACGGCAATCACGACTGGGCGATCACCGCCGAGGTCGATCTGGCGGCCTCCGACGAGGCCGGGTGTGCGGTCGTCCGGGTCGTCGACGTGGGTGAGCTCTGACGGCGGACGAGTCGTGGCCGGCGGGCCGGCCGCGCTGCCTCCATCGGGCGCTCAACGGACGAGTTCCTGCCTCACCCGCTCGATGTCCCGGTCTTCGAATGCCACGCTGCCGAACAGTCGCGGCCCCGGCTCGGACGACCGCGGGCTGCGCCATGCCAGGTAGATCAACGGTGCCAGTACCACGAGCAATGCGATCACGAGTTCCATGGCATTAAGTTTGCGACCAGAAAAATACTGCCACCAGTGGCAGAACTGACCTTGTGCGCAAACTTTCTGCCACATACCCTGGCGGCCATGCTCGACAGCGTTGCCGCGGTGGTCATCGACCACGTCGCCCCGTTCGAACTCGGTGTGGTGTGCGAGGTGTTCGGGATCGACCGGCGGGAAGAAGGCGTGCCCCTGTTCGACTTCCGCATCTGTGCCGAGCGCCCCGGTGAGCCGGTGCCGACCAGCATGCCGATGCGGCTGATTCCGGAGTGCGGGCTGGACGAGCTGGTCGACGCCGATCTGGTGGTCGTACCGGCTGCGACCGTCCGCGACGAGTACCCGCCTGCCGTCCTGGAGGCCCTGCGGGCCGCACACGCGCGGGGAGCGACGTTGATGTCGGTGTGCAGCGGGGCGTTCATCCTCGGCGCGGCGGGCCTGCTGGACGGCCGCAAGTGCACCACCCACTGGCGGTATGTGGCCGAGTTCATGGCGCGCTTCCCGGAAGCCGACGTCGACCCGAACGTGCTGTACGTCGACGACGGGGATTTGGTGACCAGCGCCGGGACGGCCGCAGGCATCGACGCCTGCCTGCACCTGATCCGCCGTGAGATCGGCTCGGCCGCGGCGGTGGCGGTGGCCAGGCGCATGGTGGTGCCCCCGCACCGGGACGGCGGTCAGCGGCAGTTCATCGAGCAGCCGGTGCCGCCCGCGGAATGCGACAGCTTGCAGCCGATCCTGGACTGGGTGCTGGACAACCTCGCCGAGCCGCACACGGTGAGCAGCCTGGCCAAGCGCGCACAAATGTCGGAGCGGACGTTCGCGCGCCGCTTCGTGGCCGAGACCGGCACGACGCCGAACAAGTGGCTCACCGTGCAGCGGGTCGTCCACGCGCGGCGGCTGCTGGAGGAGTCGGACCTGCCGGTGGAGGAGGTCGCTGCGGCCGTCGGTTTCGGCAGTGCGGCGTTGCTGCGGCACCACTTCCAGCGCATCGTCGGGGTCTCCCCGAAGGCGTATCGCCGGACGTTCGCGCACGCCGGGGCGTGAGGACGGACGCCTCCTGACGCCACGTCCGGGTGCGGTTCAGGGTTCGCGCCCCAGCCAGGCGAGCAGCCGGTCCGAAGACGAGCTGGCCGCGGGCACCGGCACGGGGTCGGCGAACCGGCCTGGCCGGTCCTCGTCGGTGACCAGCAGCGGAGCCAGCCGTAGCAGATCGGCGGCCAGCCCGTCCGGCAGCGGCCTGGGTGCTCCGCAACCTTGCGCGAGATCCCAGCCGTGCACGGCAAGCTCCAGCGCCCCGGTGACAGCCACCACCGCCCCGGCGATCTCCCGTCCGTCGATGTCCACCGTCGGCACCCCCGCGCGCCGCTCGGCGATGATGGCGAGCAAGGCCCGCGCCGACTCCCTGAGCACGTCGAGCGGACATCGGTCCTGCAGGTCCGCATCGACGTGCACCCACCCGTCGTCGAACGCCTCGCCGAGGGCGCTCATCCCGTCGTTGAGGTGATCCAGCAGGTCTTGCACGGACCACTCCCGGCACGGGGTGGCCGCCGTGAGCACATCCGGCGTGACGGCGCCGAACGTGCCCACGGTGTAGCTGATCGCGCGTTCGAGCAGCTCCATGCCGCCGGACAGCGACTGAACTCCAGGGGCGCCCGCCATCAGCGGCCGGCGTCCTGCTCGACCGAGTCAAGCACCGCGGGCAGGCCGCCCAGCTCGAACAACGACACGTCGAAGAACACGTACGCGTGCCGGACGCCGTCCGTGCCGAGATCCAGCACCTGCAGCTGGAACGCCTTGAACGTGCCGTCCTCCTGGTCCCGCATGTACAGCGCGAACGCCGGTTGACCGTTCGCCCTGGTCGGCACCATGCGCATGTCGCCAGGGCGCTTCGCCGGGCAGTAGGTACGGATCAGCTCCCCGATCCGCTTCGCGCCCTGCACCCAGTTCAGGAACGGCGGCATCTCCCACACCGCTTCGTCGGTGAACAGCCGCACGATCTCGTCGACGTCGTAGGTCTCGAACGCCTTGGCGTATCGCTGCAGCAGCTCGCGCTGTCCGGCCTCGTCCGGCTCGTCGAGCTCGTCCGGTGACGGGGCCGTGCGTTCCAGTTGCGCATGCGCGCGTTGCAGCAGGCTGTTCACCGCCGCCACGCTGATGTCCAGCACCTCCGCGACCTCGGCCGCCGACCAACGCAGCACGTCGCGCAGGATGAGCACCGCCCGCTGCCGCGGCGGGAGATGCTGCAACGCGGCGAGCAGAGCCAGGCGGGTGTACTCGCGGGTGGCCACCACCGCCGCGGGGTCACCGGTCTCGTCGGTGGTGATCATCGCGTCCGGGATGGGCTCCAGCCACGGCACCTCGCCGCGCTGCAGCTTCTCCGCGCTGCTGCTGGTTTCCGGATCGGCCACGTCGGTGGGAAGTTCCCGGCGGCTCTTGTGTTCCAGCGCGCTCAAGCAGGTGCGCGTGGCGATGGAGTACAGCCAGGTGCGCAGCGACGAGCGGCCTTCGAACTTGTCGTAAGCCCGCCACGCCCGCAGGTACGTCTCCTGGACCAGATCTTCCGCATCGTGCACCGAGCCGAGCATGCGGTAGCAGTGCGCGAGCAGCTCGCGCCGGAACGGGTCGGCGAGCCGGACGAAATCGTCGTCGATGCTGGGAGCGGACATGCCGGACACAGTACCCCGATCCGGCGACAAAACCGCCGTCATGAGTCAGCCCATCCGCGCTCGCTCTTCCTCGGAGACGTGCATCAGCTGGACGTAGTTGCCGTCCGGGTCGATCGCGGTGGCGAACCACGAACCGTCGCGGTCCTCCGGCGGCGCCAGCCACGTCGCGCCCGCCTTCTCGAACCGGGCGGCCGCCTCGGGCACGTCGTCGACGTGAATGTTGAAGATCGCCCGGCCCGGCTCCTTGGTGCGGCCGGAGACGTCGTCGCGGTGATCGAACATCACGAAGAACCCGCCGACGTTCAGAAAGCTGTACTGCCCGTCGGGCGACCGGCCGGACTCCAGGCCGAGGGCATCGGCGTAGAACGCGCACAGGCGCTGCGGGTCGTCGCTGGACAGCAGCATGGAACCCAACACGGCACTCATCGCTTCCTCCTCGGTCGGCTGGAACGGGTTCACCGAGGAAGACCGGGCGAGCCCGGCGAACTCATCGGTTGGGGAAAAATTTTCGTTCCCAGCTCTTAACAGCACGCCCGATCTGGAGTAGGACTCACGCCATGAAACTCAAGTCGGTAGTCACGTGGACGGCCGTCGCCATCGTGGGCGCCGTCTGCTGGGGCGTGCTCGCGCTGGCGCGCGGTGAGTCGATCTCCGCGATCTGGCTGCTCGGCGCGGCACTCGGCTCGTACGCCATCGCGTACCGTTTCTACGCCCGGTTCATCTGCAAGCGGGTGCTTCAGGTGGACGACACCAGAGCGACGCCCGCTGAGCGGTTGAACAACGGCGTCGACTACCACCCGACCGACCGTCGGGTGCTGCTCGGGCACCACTTCGCGGCCATCGCGGGGGCCGGCCCGCTGGTCGGCCCGGTGCTGGCGGCGCAGATGGGCTACCTGCCGGGGACGATCTGGGTCATCGTCGGCGTGATCTTCGCCGGTGCGGTGCAGGACATGGTGATCCTGTTCTTCTCCATGCGCCGCAACGGCAAGTCGCTCGGCCAGATGGCCAGGGAGGAAATCGGTGTGGTCGGCGGGGTCGCCGCGCTGCTCGGCGTCTTCGTCATCATGATCATTCTGCTCGCGGTGCTGGCGCTGGTCGTGGTCAACGCGCTGGCGCAGTCGCCGTGGGGCACCTTCTCCATCGCGATGACCATCCCGATCGCCCTGTTCATGGGCTTCTACCTGCGCGTGGTCCGGCCGGGCAAGGTGATCGAGACGTCGGTGATCGGCGTCGCGCTGCTGATCCTGGCGATCATCGCCGGTGGCTGGGTGGCCCAGTCGTCGTGGGCGAGCGCGTTCACGTTCGACCCGGAGACGCTGACGCTGTTCCTGGTCGTCTACGGCTTTGCGGCGTCGGTGTTGCCGGTGTGGATGCTGCTCGCGCCCCGTGACTACCTGTCGACGTTCATGAAGATCGGCACGATCGTGCTGCTGGCCATCGGCGTGGTGATCGCCGCACCGGTGCTGCAGGCGGACGCGGTGTCCAAGTTCGCGTTCGACGAGATCGGGCCGGTCTTCTCCGGCGACTTGTTCCCGTTCGTGTTCATCACGATCGCGTGTGGCGCGCTGTCCGGGTTCCACGCGCTGGTGTCGTCCGGCACCACGCCGAAGATGATCGAGAAGGAGTCCCAGGTCCGGCTCATCGGCTACGGCGGAATGCTGATGGAGTCGTTCGTGGCGGTGGCCGCGATCATCGCCGCGTGCATCCTCGACCCGGGCCTGTACTTCGCCATGAATTCACCGGCGGGCGTCACCGGCGGAGCGGTGCAATCGGCGTCCGAGTTCGTCAACAGCCTCGGGTTCGTGATCACCCCGGCGGAGCTCGACGCCGCGGCCGCGGCGGTGGAGGAGGAGTCACTGGTGTCCCGCACCGGTGGCGCACCGACCCTGGCCGTCGGCATGTCCGACATCTTCGCCCAGGTCTTCGGCGGCGAAGGGATGCGGGCGTTCTGGTACCACTTCGCGATCATGTTCGAGGCGCTGTTCATCCTGACCACCGTCGACGCGGGCACCCGGGTCGGCCGGTTCATGCTGCAGGACACCCTGGGCAACATCTACAAGCCGCTCGGCCGGGTGTCCTGGAAGCCGGGCCTGTGGTTCACCAGCGCCGTGGTGGTGGCCGCCTGGGGCTACTTCCTGTGGGCCGGTGTCACCGACCCGCTCGGCGGCATCAACCAGTTGTTCCCGCTGTTCGGTATCGCCAACCAGCTGCTCGCCGCGATCGCGCTGACCGTGGCGACGGTGATCCTGGTCAAGAGCGGCAAGCTCAAGTGGGCCTGGGTGACGGCGGTGCCGCTGGCGTGGGACGCCGCGGTCACGCTGACGGCGAGCTGGCAGAAGGTGTTCTCCGACGACCCGAAGATCGGGTTCTTCGCCCAGCGTGACCAGTACGCGGCGGCGCTCGAGCGCGGCGAGGTGCTGGCCCCGGCAAAGGACCTGGACGACATGTCCACGATCGTCACCAACTCCACGGTCGACGGTGTCCTGGCCGCGCTGTTCGCCCTGCTGGTCGTGGTGGTGATCGGCAACGCGCTGGTGGTGTGCTGGCGTGCGGTGCGCTCGCCGGAGCCGTTGCCCACGACCGAGGAGCCGTGGCAGGAGTCGAAGATCGTCGCTCCGTCCGGTCTGTTCGCGACGGCGGAGGAGAAGAAGCAGCTGGCCGCGATCGGCGCCCCGCCCAACGGGTCCGGGGTGCGTACGGACGACGGCTCCGGCGGTTCGGCAGGCAAGGACGGTGACTCGTCATGACGGCGGCCTGGCGGCGTTTACGCCGGACACTGCGCGGCGTGCGCTGGTACCTGGCCGAGCTCACCGGGGAGACCGAGTACGACCGCTTCGTGGAGCATCGGAAGCGGCTGCACCCGGACGAACCGGTGCCGAGCAGGCGGGAGTACGAGCGCATCCGCCACGAGCGGCTGGCGCAGCCCGGCGCACGGTGCTGTTGAGCTGAGCCCGCGGCGGGCTGGGGTCGTGCCGCACGGCCCCAACCCGTTTGGTCGGGTAGATCGGCACAGCGCCGGAGTGCGTCGTGCGGGACCGGTCGACAACCGCGTGGCGGTCTCGATGTCGCTCATCCGGCGGGCGGCCCCCCGCGTGGATGGCGTCGGCCCATGGGCAGCACGGTGCCCGCGTACTCCAGTACCGCACCCCGACCAGGCTCGGGTTGCCGTCGATCTCCGGACGGTGCCCGCGTACTCCAGTACCGCACGCCCCGCGTGGATGGCGTCGGCCGGCTCCGCCTGGCCGGTGTCGTGCGCCACCGTCGGGTCTGGTTTGTGGCGGCGGCAGCGGGTCCCCGGTCGTGCGGATCCGAAAGACCGTGCCGCGGCCGGGCGCAATCCGGCACCGGCCGCCATGGCAGGCATGTGCCGGACCGGGGTCCGCCATGGATCGTCGAAGCCGCTCTCACGTGTGAGCACTGGCGTGGGGCCGATCCCATATGCGCCGCGTCCACCGGTGCCCGTCCCCGAAAAGACTCCGGCCCTGGCGGGAACTCCCGCCAGGGCCGGTCGTCATGTCGCCGGGTGATCGCGGAGGGTCAGCCCTTGACCGAGCCGGCCATCAGGCCACCCACGAACCACCGGCCGAGGATGATGTAGACCAGCAGCGTCGGCGCGGAGGCGATCAGCGCACCCGCCATGGACGCCGCATAGTCCTGCAGCTGCCCGGCGGCGAGGAAGTTCAGCCCGATGGTGACCGGCCCGTTCTGCGCGCTGGAGAAGAACATCGCGAACAGGTAGTCGTTCCACACCGAGGTGAACTGCCAGATGATCGTCACCACGAAGCCGGGGATGGACACCGGGAGCACGATCGAGAAGTACGTGCGCAGCATGCCCGCGCCGTCCACCTTGGCCGACTCGATGACTTCCGTCGGGATGGATGCGTAGTAGTTGCGGAAGATCAGGGTGCAGATCGGCAACCCGTAGACGACGTGAATGAAGATCAGCGACGGGATCCCCCGCTCGAATCCCATCGTGTCGATCACCTCGACCAGCGGGATCATCACCGCCTGGTACGGGATGAACATGCCGAACAGGATCAGCGTGAAGACCAGGTCGGCGCCGCGGAAACGCCACTTGGACAACACGAACCCGTTCATCGAGCCGAGCACCGACGACAGCAGCGCCGCCGGGACGACCAGCAGGAACGTCCGTCCGAGCGAGTCGCTGAGCCGTTCCCAGGCGCGTTCCCAGCCGGAGGTGTCCCAGTTCTCCGGCAGTGCCCACGCGGTGTCCGGCGACACCTCGGCACCGCTTTTGAAGCTGGTGACCAGCAGCACGTAGGCCGGGATCAGCACGACGACCGTGAAGAACAGCAGCAGCGCGTACCGGATCGTGCGCACCGCCGCCGCCCGCGGCCCCTTGCTGCCCGGCGGCCGCACCGGCTTGGTCTTCGGCTTCTTTGCCTTCCCGTCGACCCTCGGCTTGATGTCTTCGAGCACGGTGGTGGTCATCGGCGACGCTCCGCACGGTAGGTGCTGATCAAGTACGGCACGATCAGCACGGCCACCACCAGCAGCAGCACGGTGCCGATCGCCGCGGCCTCGGCCCATTCGCCGCTGGTGTACTTCAGCCACATCTGGGTACCGGGCACCTGCGTGGTGTAGTTGGTCTGTCCGGCCACCGCCATGATCAGGTCGAACACCTTCAGCGACATGTGGCCGATGATGATCACCGCGGACAGCGCGACCGGCGACAGCTGCGGGAACAGCACGTGCCGGTACAGCTGCCACTCGGTGGCCCCGTCGACCCGGGCAGCCTCACGCAACTCCTCCGGGATGCCCCGGAAGCCGGCGAGGAACAGCGCCATCACGTAGCCGGACAGCTGCCAGATGGCAGGCATCGCGATGGCCAAGATGCCCCACCCTTCGTGGGTCCACCACTGGCCCTGCAGGAAGCCGAGCCCGACCATGTCCAACAGCCGGTTCAACCCGCTGGCCTGCTCCCCGGTGTTGCTGTTGAGCAACCACCGCCAGACCACACCGGAGGCCACGAACGAAACGGCCATCGGAAACAGGTACACCGCGCGGAAGATGCCCTCGCCGCGCGCGCCCCGCTCCAGCAACCACGCCCAGAGGAACCCGAAGAACAGCGTGCCTGCGACGAACGCGCCCGTGTACATCGCCACGTTGCGCAGCGAGTAGACGAACGTGTCGTCGTTGAACAGGTTCTCGTAGTTCTCCAGGCCGACGGTGCCGGTGGTCTGGCCTCGGACGTTGTCCGTCAGCGAGGTCCAGACCCCGGCACCGATCAGCCCGTAGACGAAGATGCCGAGCAGGATCAAGGTCGGGGCGATCAGCAGGACGGGGGGACCCCAGCTCCTGATCCTGGTGAACACTCAGCGTCCCTTACTGCTTCTTCTGGTTGTCTTCCGCTGCCTTCACCAAGGCGTCGATCAGCTTCGCCTTGTCCTTGTTGGCGGAGAAGCTGCTGACCGCCTCGGTGATGGCGGTCGACCACTTCACCGACGCCGCGGCACCGTGCGCCAGCGACGGCACGATGGTGTCGTTCTTGTAGGACTCGATGGCGGTCTTCTGGTACTCGCCGTAGTCGTCCGGGTTGGCGTCGGTGCGGGCCGGAATCGAACCCTTCTTGATGTTGAACGCCTTCTGACCCTCGGCGCTGCCCACGGTCTGCAGCCACGCCTTGGTGCCTTCCTCGTTCTTCGCGCCCACCGGCAGGGTGAACGAGTCGGCGAGGAAGTCGAACACGCCGTCGGTGCCGGGCACGGGGTAGGTGATGTAGTCCTTGCCCCATTCCTTGTCGGCTTCCTGGAAGGCCGCCTCTGCCCAGTCACCCATGATGTTGAACGCGGCCTTGCCGTCGATCACCATCTTGGTCGCGTCCGGCCAATCCAGGTTCTGCCGGTCGGTGTTGGTGTAGGACAGCAGCGTGGCGTAGTGGTCGATCGCCTTGCGCACCTCCGGCCCGTCCCACTTGGTCGAGCCGTCCCACAGGCCGATGTACTTCTCCGGCCCCAGGTCGGCGATCAGCACCGTCTCCAGCAGGTGCACCTGAGTCCAGTCGGTGGCGATGGACAGCGGCGTGTCCACGCCGGCCTTCTTCAGCTTCTCCAGCTGGTCGATGAACTCGTCGAGGTCCTTGGCAGGCTCCTCACCGATGTTCGCCTTCTTCAGCACCTCGGGGTTGGCCCACACCACGTTGGCTCGGTGCACGTTGGACGGGACCGAGTAGATCTTGCCGTCCACGGTGAGCAGCTCGATCAGGTCCTTCGGGAAGACGTCGTTCCAGCCGTACTCCTCGTACAGCGCCGAGATGTCCTGGATCTGGTTCGCCTCGATGTAGTCGAGCAGCTCGGCGCCCGCGTGCGCCTGGAAGGTGCTCGGCGGGTCCTGCTGCTGCAGGCGGGAGGCCAGCACGTTCTTCGCGTTGCTGCCCGCGCCGCCGGCAACGGCACCGTTGACGAAGTTCAGATCGGGGTGCTGCTTGTTGAACTCCGCGACCAGGGCGTCCAGGCCGGCTTTCTCACTGCCGTCTGCCCACCAGGTGAACACCTCGACGTCCTTGGTGTCGTCGCCGTCGTCACCGCCGCAGCCCGCGGTGAACGCCAGCGCGACTGCGGACAATCCCGCGATCAACGCTCTGAGCTTCATGGTGAAGCCTCCTCGCTTCCCTTCACATTGGATGTGGACGGTAGTCACGTCCCGTTGCCGCGTGCAATCGGCAACTCACCGGACCCGCGCGGGATCAACCGCGTGGGCAACCGAACCGTTTTCGCACGTCCTTGCCGGTCTCCGCCCAGCCGCTCGAACAACAGCTCGGCGGCGGTGCGCCCCAATTCGGCAGGATCCTGTGCCACAACCGTGATCGGCGGCTGCAGCACGTCGGCGAGCTCGAAGTCGTCGAAGCCCACCAGGGCGGGCCGTTCGGGGCGCTTGGCAAGTTCGCGAAGAACCTGGACCGTCACGCGGTTGTTGCCGCAGAACAACGCGGTGGCCGGGTCCTGCCCGGCCAGCACGCGCGCCAAGGCGTGACGGATCGCCTCGGCCGTCGGCGGCGCGAGATGGGTCAGCGACTCGTCGTAGGGCAGGCCGGCGGCTTCCAGCGCGGCCCGGTAGCCGGCCAGCCGTGCCGTCGCGGTGAAGATCGACGGGGCGTCGCCGAGGAAGGCGATGCGCCGGTGGCCGTGGGCGATCAGGTGCTCGACCGCCGTCTGGGCGCCACCTTCGTTGTCCACCAGCACCGTGTCCGCGTCGATGTCCTGCGGGGGACGGTCGACGAACACCGCGGGCGTGCCCGCCATGATCTCCGGCACCAGGTAGCGGTGGGTGTCGCCCGCGGGCACGATGATCAGCCCGTCCACCCGGCGGGCGCAGAACGCCAGGGTCAGCTCGCGCTCGCGCACCGGGTCCTCGTCGGAGGAACCGGCGAACACCAGCGAGTCGTGCCGGCGGGCGACCTCTTCCACGGCCCTGGTCAGGATGGAGGAGAACGGGTCGGCGACGTCCTCCAGCACCAGTCCGATGGACGCGGTGCGGCCCTGGCGCAGCAGGCGCGCGCCTTCGTTGCGTCGAAAGCCCAGCTTGGCGATGGCCGCATGGACTCGCTCCGCGGTGTCCGGGCTGACCGACCCTTCGTTGTTGACCACGCGCGAAACGGTCTTCAAGCCGACACCGGCCAGTGCCGCGACGTCTTTCATCGTCGGGCGGGCGGACATCATCGGCGCAAGACCTCTTTCGACGGCAACGTTGTCATCGGACGAACGGTAGCGCATCGGACGAGGACGACAAGGGGTCTTTCGTCACACCCCGGGGCGGCTATGACAACGTTGTCTGAACGGTACCCCAGTTGTCGCCCGATCGGGCAGCAAGCATCGATTATGGTGACTCTCCGCTGGCGAGACCAGACGGTGTGACGGTCGGTACGACGTACGGCTTGCGCGGCCGCGCGAACGGACCGTTCGGCAGCGGCGAGGTCGTCCGTTCAGGGCCTCCGGCCTTGAGGCAACCATGATCGGGGCCGCCCTTGCGCGCGCGTCCGTGCGCCCGCTGTCGTGGATTTCCAGGTCGAGATGGGCTTCCGCGGCCCCTGTGTCCGCAACTGTGGCGCACGACTACCATGGCCACGGCCGTCCGAGGGCCGTGGCTCCTGCGTCCGTGGCTGTGGCAGTACTTGCTCTTCTGCGGCATCGGCCGCTGCGCCGCGGCTACTGCACCCGCGGCCGTGGCTTGATCTGCGCGAAGTGGTGTCACTCCGTCGCAGCTCTTCCTGCGCTGCCGGGCTGTCCAGGTGTCTCGCCACCGTTGTGGCGCAGCCTGCTGCTGTCCAGGTATCTCGCCACCGCTGCCTGTGCTGCCGGCCGTCCGGGCATCTCGCCAGCTCGGAGACCGAGCACAGCGGGCCGGATGGGCCGGGGCAGGTCGTCTCCTCCGGCCGCCGGGTGTTCGCCGCCGGACCCGGGATTCGCTGTCGTGAGGGTGAGTGCTGGCGGGGTTTCGCTGTGTCGCTGCCGCGTCCACGGCGGTTCCCGAGAAGGTGAGGCGGGTGCTCGCGGTGTCACTGCGCGGCGAGGCGGGCAAGCTGATGATCGATCAGGCGTTCGGCTTCCTCGATCGTCCGATGGCCGAGCAGGATCGCATCGATCAATCCGGTCACCACCGCGATGAGCAGGTCGGCTTCGGTGACCGGATCGCAGTCCGCGTTCAGCTCACCCGCCTGCTGTGCGGTGGAGATCATCGCGGCGACGCCGTGGCGAAGCTGTTCGTGCCCGGTGCGGAAGCGCTCGGCGATGATCGGATCCTTGAGCGCCCGCACGAAGAAGGCATTGGCCACGAGCGCATCCGTTCTGCTCGCCGCGTCACGGGGGAGCAGCGCGAGCAGAATCATTCGGAGGCCGGCGAGCCCTTCCGGCAGGTCGGTACCGACGCGGCGATCCACCTGTTCGCGCAACGTGCCGGTGGCATAGCGCAGCATCTCGTCCTTGGAAGCGAAGTAGTGCTGCACCAACCCCTTGGAGATACCCGCCTCGGTGGCGACTTCGCCGAGGCTCACCCCCTCCAGCCCGCGATCGGCCGCGATCCGTCGCACCGCCGCCGCGATGAGCTGTCGGCGCTCCTCGTGATCGACGCGCTTGGGCATCCGCCACCCCTTTCGCAATACGACCGGCTTGCAAAAACCTGCAGGGCATTTTATAATCCGATCGTATTGCAAAAACATGGGGAGGACGCATGGGGCTCAGTGGATTCGTCTCAAGCCAGGCGCGCGAGGAGTACTTCGCGGTGTACGAACGCGCCTTCGCCGCCTTGCCCCGTGCCGCCGCGCACTTCGATGTCGAGACGGCGTTCGGGACGGCTCGGGTCTACCGGTTCGGCGAGCCCGGGCCGTCGCCGATGGTGCTGCTGCACGGGCGGGCCGGTGCCACCGTGATGTGGGAACCCAACCTCGCGGCATTCGCCGAGCGTGGTGGCCCGGTCTACTCGATCGACATCATCGGGGAAGCCGGTCGCAGTGTGCAGACCGCGCCCATCCGCAACGCGCGTGATCAGGCTGCGTGGCTGTCCACGGTGCTCGAGGAGCTGGAGCTGTCGGGTGCGCACCTGGTCGGTTACTCGTTCGGTGGCTGGCTGGCCGCGAACTTCGCCGTCCACGAGCAGTCCCGGCTCGCCTCGCTCACCCTGATCGAGCCGGTGCAGACCTTCGCGCCGTTCACCGTCGGCCTCGTCACGCGCAGCGCCTTGGCGGCGCTCCCCGTGGTCCGGCGCTGGGGGAGGCCCTCGTTCATCGAGTGGATCTCCGACGGCGCGGAGGTCGATGCCGACGATCCGGTCGCGTCCGTCATCGAAGAAGGGATGCGGACGTTCCGGATCGGGTTGCCGACGCCTCGCGTGTTCCGCGACGAGCAGCTGCGGTCCATCCGTGTGCCCACGCTCGTCCTGGTGGGCGGCCGGAGCGTCATGCACGACGCGCGGAAGTCGTTCGAGCGTGCCCGTCGGCTGCTCCCGGACGCGCAGTGCGAGTTGTGGCCCTCGGCCACGCACGCCATTGCCGGGGAGTCCGCGACCGAGGTGAACGAGCGCGTGCTCGAGTTCGTCTCGTCGGTCGAGCAGCGGGTGCAGCAATGAGCGGCGCGAACTCCGACGCCAAGCCGCTGCTGACCCTGCTGGTGTGGGACGCCGGCTTCCCACTGGCGGTGTACTACGGCATGCGCCTGGCCGGTGCTGACGAGCGTCTCGCGTTGCTGACCGGTGCCATCTGTGCGACAGCCCGGCTGGCCTTCGTCGCCGTGCTGAAGCGTTCGTTCGACGGATTCGCCGCGTTGCTGGCCGCGGTACTCGGGGTCGGCCTGCTGCTCACGTTCATCTCGGGCGACGAGAAGTTCCTCCTGGTGAAGGAGTCGTTCAGCGTCGCAGCGGCGGCGGTGATCCTGCTGGTCAGCTGCTTCACCAGCAAGCCGCTCGTGCTGGTCGTGGCCCGGGCCGGCTCGTCGCAGGCGCACCGTGCGGAGATCGACCGGTTGTGTGCGTCCATCCCGCAATTCCGCCGCGCCTTCGTGCTGATGACCGCCGTGTGGGGGGTCGCGTTGCTGGTGGAGGCGGCGCTGCGGGTGCTGCTGGTTTACCTGGTGCCCGCCGACGTGATGGTCGCGCTGAGCCTGGTGATGTTGCTCGGAGTAGTGGCGCTGCTGTCGGTGTGGACCGTGTGGTACTCCTCGCGGGTGCAGGCGCGCTACGAGGTCGGCGCGGCCCAGGCGGCGGGCTGAAGCAGGGTCCACCTCGGGGGACGACCTTCGTACTCGAATGGTGAGAAGGCCGGGGTCGCGGTGAGCGGCCCCGGCCTTCTGCGTACGGACACCCGGTGCAGCTCGACATCCCGTGCCTCTTCCGGGCATCCTGTTCCGCCGGATGATTCGCGGTCCGGTCGCCGCACCGTTCTCGTTTGGCTCAAGGCGCGAGGTTGCAGGCGCCCGAATCCTCGCCTCAACCTGGCCAGCTGCTTGCCCGCCTCGGTTCTTGATCGCTGACGCCGCCGCGATCAGTTGTCAGCGTGATCAACAAGAGGAGGACGGTCGGGCCGAGCGCGCCGATCACGCCGCCGTCGACCCAGGCGATCCGCGTGGAAGCACTTTCGGGCGTCGGGTCACAGCCGTACCGGGTGGACTCGGCACCGCAGGGCTGGCAGGGGCCAGGGGTGTCCGGGTGTCGTAGAGCCGCGAGATACTGCGTCAGCTCGACCTGCTGTCCGACGGCGAGGAGTTCATGGATTGAGCAAGCTGTACTTCTACTACTCGGCGATGAACGCGGGGAAAACCACGACGCTGTTGCAGAGCGCGCACAACTATCACGAGCGGGGCATGCGGACGTTGCTGTTCACGCCCCGCGTCGACGGCCGGTACGGCACGGGTGTGATCGCGTCGCGCATCGGCCTGAAGGCCGACGGGCGCGCATTCACCGCCGACGAGGACTTGCTCGAGCTGACCAAGGCGGACGTCGAGGCGAACGGCAGGCTGCACTGCGTCCTGGTGGACGAGGCGCAGTTCTTGACCAAGGTCCAGGTATGGCAGCTCACCGAGATCGTGGACCGGTTGAACATCCCGGTGCTGGCCTACGGCCTGCGCACGGACTTCCGGGGAGAGCTGTTCGAGGGCAGCAAGTACTTGTTGGCGTGGGCGGACACCCTGACGGAGATCAAGACGATCTGCCACACCGGCAAGAAGGCCACGATGGTGGTCCGGGTGGACGAGCAGGGCCGGGCGGTCACCGAGGGACCGCAGGTGGAGATCGGCGGCAACGACCGGTACGTGTCGGTGAGCAGGGCGGAGTTCAAGGAGATCACGCAGGGCCGGAAGGTGCTCGGGCCGGAGATCCGCGGCCTGGGCGAGTGAGCCGGGGTAGGCGGCGTCCGCTGGCGGCGCTCGGCCTGAGCCTGTGCTCGGACCGGCGAGGCGGTGGCTGCTGGGTCGCCGTCCTGGTGGGTGGGCTGGCGTGGCCGGGGAGGGGGCCGGGCCTGTGTCTCGGGGGTGGGTGCCGGCTGGGTTGCTGCCCTGGCTGGTGAGTCGGGTGCCGTCGGCGAGTCCGAGCCACTGCAGTGGCCTGCCGGAGCGTCGGCCGGCTGCGGATGAGACGAAGATCGTGGGGCTGCCGGGCGGTCGATGGGGTGGGCAGCTGACCCGTTGCGTTGGGGTGGCCGAGCTCGAGCGCGGTGCCGGTGGTGATGGTCGTGGATTGTGGCCTGGGTGGAGCTGTTGGGTGTGGTGTGAGTCGGTGAGGTGCAGTCTGGGCTGGAGCCGTTGGGGCGTGGCGTGAGCGGGTGCGGTGTGGCCTGTGCTGGAGCCGCTGGGGCGCGGCGCGCCTGGGCGCGCGGCATCGACGGCCCTGGCGGTCAGGTCCACGCGTAGGCCAGGCCGGCGGTGCGCCACCGTCCGGGTCGCGTCACCAGCGCCGTTCGTCGGAGCGGCACTCGGATCTTCCTTCGACTCGGCGCGGCCGACGGCCGCGCTCAGCCGGCCAGGGTTCCGTATCTCTTGGCCGCCTTCGCTCTGGCCTTCGCCGCTTCGACCTCCCGGTTCTTCGGCGGCGCGGACGTCACCAGGCTGTCCAGCAGCTTCCGGGTGGCGGCGGCCACTTCGCCTACGGCACGCTCGAACGCCTCCGCATTGGCGGCCGACGGCTTGGTGGTGCCGCTGATCTTGCGGACGTACTGCAGAGCTGAGGCGTGCACTTCTTCGTCCGTCGCGGGCGGGTCGAAGTTGTGCAGCACGCGGATGTTTCGACACATGCGGGCAAGCATGACAAACCGGGCCGACACCTGGCCAGGCCGAACGCTCGCCGCACCTGCGGGAACCAGGTGGTCGCCGGATCGTCTGCCCTGGGCGGGCACAGGGCCGGCCTGCCCGCCCTCACGGCAAGAGGATTGCTGTCCGCACCGCCCTCACGGCAAGGGTGCGGCTACCTGCATGGCCCCATGGGGGACCTACACGGCCCCCATGGCAGGGGTGCGGCTACGTGCGCGGCCCCCATGGCAGGAGGGTGGCTGTCCGCACGGTCCTCGTGGCAGGAGGGTGGCTGTCCGCACGGCCCCCATGGCAAAAGGGCGGCTACCCGCCCCGCCCTCACGGGCTCGGCGCGGGTAGCCGCCGGGTGCCAATGCGCCTCGTCAAGCGCGATCGATCAGCAGGTGGCCGTTGTTCGAACGCCTACCAGGCGCGGCCGACGTAGTAGCTGCTGCTGTAGATCTTTGCCTTCTTCACCGACTCGCCGGACTGCGGCGCCGTCCACATGGTGTTGTTCCCGGCGTAGATCGCCGCGTGGTAGACGTTGCCGCCGCGGTGGAAGAACAGCAGGTCACCGGGCTTGCGGTAGGACTTGCTGATCTTGCGCACCTTCTTGTACTGGTCCCGCGACGTGCGGGGCAGCTTGATGCCGACCTGCTTGTGCGCGTACTGGGTCAGCCCGGAGCAGTCGAACGCGTTCGGCCCGGACGCCCCGTAGCGGTACGGGGACCCCTTCTTGGCCGCGGCCGCCCGCACGATCCGCAGGTTGATCGGCACCTTCGCGACCACCTTCTGGGTCCGGGACCACGACTTGGCGTGGCCGGAGGTGCCGCGGAAGACCCAGCGGTACTTCGCGGTCGCCTTGATCTTGACGTTGGTGACCGACACCTTGCCGTTGCTGTAGGTGCGCGGGCTGGCCACCCGGAACCACTTGCTGCCGTTGTAGGTCCGCATCAGGTCGACCTTGTAGCCGCCCAGCGGCGAGCCGCCTGCGGTGGTCAGCTTGCCCCGGAACGTGATCCGGCTGCCCTGCTTCACCGAGTCGGACACCTCGTAGAAGCCTGTCCTGGTCTTCGCCGGCGACGCCGCCTCGGCGACGGCCGACGAGTCGAAAGTCAGCAAAGCTGCGGCTGATGTTGCCGCGACGAGAGCGGTGGCACCAATTCGTCGGCCGCGGCCGGAGCCGCTTACCGATGACGTGGGCACGTTCGTCCTCCAGATGTGTATGGAATGAATTACACGTCTCCCCGCGGACGTCGGCCGGGCGATCCGGCCGCTGGCTACGATAAGCACACGTGGCCCGGTATGGAAAAGGTTCACCGGAATTTTCTTTCCGGTCTTGACTATCGAAGTGTTATGTGATTCAGCAGAAAAACCGCAGGTAGTCAGGGTTGTCGTGATCTGTGCGTGATCGTGTGGAAGGGTCCGATCGGGTGCTTCGAGTCACACCAGATGGGTGGTGTATGTCACCCCAGGCGCGCTGTTTGACGATTGGTTTACCTTGATACAGAGAGTGTTTTGACGAATACCGATCTTGGTGTCGTTGTCCGATCTGCTGGCTTTTGCCGGGCGCGGTGTTTACAGTTCCTGTCATGGTGTCGGCACACTCTGTGCACATGTGGTCCGGGTCGCCAAAGCCGCCGCGAAGGCACGGTAAAGGGCTGGTCATCGGGGCAGGCGGGGTGACGGGGTTGGCCTGGTCGGCGGCCACTTTGGTGTCGCTGCAGGAGGTCGCGGGCTGGCGAGCGAGCGAGGCGCGTGTCCTGCTCGGGACGTCACAGGGCGCACTGTTGGTCTCGCTGCTGGCAAGCGGGATCGACGTGGACGACCTGCGCCGCTGGTATCGCAGGGAGCTGCCGGACGAGCACCCGCTGCGCGCCAAGCCTCCGGCCCGGCAGGTGGTGGCGCCGGTGCGAAAGCGCCCGTTGCCCGCAGCGCCGAAGCTGACCCTGCGTGGGGTGCTCCAGCCGCATCGTGTGCGCCCGTCCGTGGCGCTGTCCGGGCTGTTCCCGGCGGGCACGATGAGCTTGGACGACTTCCTTGCGCCGTTGCTGGCGCTGACCGAGCCCGGCGAGTGGCTCGGTCACCCGGCGACCAGGGTGGTGGCGGTCGACTACGACTCCGGAGAACGGGTCGCGTTCGGTGCGGACGGGCCAGCAGACATACAGCAGGCCGTGCGCGCGTCCTGCTCGGTGCCTGGCGTGAGCCCGCCGGTGACGATCGACGGCCGGCGGTATGTCGATGGGGCGGTGTACTCGTCGACCTCGGCTGATCTGCTGGTGGGCGCTCCGGTCGACGAGATCGTGGTGCTCGCGCCGATGGCCGGGGCCACCAGATGGCAGCGTCCGCGCTCGAAAGGCGAAGCGGTGGACATGGTGCTGCGCCGGTTCATGCAGCGTCGGCTGGAAGCAGAGGTGTCGGCGTTGCGTCGCGCGGGCTACCAGGTGCGGGTATTCACGCCGACCCTGGCCGACCGGGCGGCAATGGGGACCAACCCGTTGAGCGGGCGGCAACGGATCGCCACGTTCGAAGCAGCGCTGCGCAGCGGTCCGGCGCGCGTCGCGGAAGCAATGCGACAGGAGTCGAAACTGGCTGCTGGGTGACGACCGGCCGGGCAGCACCCAGGGGTGGTGCTGCACAGGCGGTGAGCGCGCCACCCGGTCGTCGGGTCGGACGGGGATCGGCGTCCGCGGTGTTTGCCGCCGGGTGCGACGTGACTGCCTGAGTGATCAGCCGACGGTGGAACGCCCGGCGGGCCCGGTCAGGAACGGCCGGTGGCGGTGCCATGTGCTCGCCGGTGAACGCTCGTCGAAGCATGGTTGCCGCGGCTGCACCCCGCGGGCGGGCTGCCAGGTCGGGCGGGCACCGAACATGCGAGCCGTGCACGCGATCGGGGCGCGACCGCGGCGCCGAACGGCTCCGGGCGGCCAGCCGCCGCACGCCGCGGCGGCGACGAAGATCGTTCCGGCCCGGGCGGTGGCTCAGTCGGCCGGCTCCACCAGCAGCTCGAGCAGCCTCGGCAGCATCTCGTCGACGTACGGGTTCGGCCCGGAGGGTGGTAGGTCGCCCAGCAGTGCTTCGTCGAGCATCGCCTGGTAGACCGCGGTGACGGTGATGACGACCATGCGCGGGTCGGCGGTCAAGCGCATGCCGATCCGCCGCAATGCGTCGGTCAGGATCTCGGCCAGCTCGGCGTAGAACCGGTTCTCCGCCTCCACCGTCGGGGCGTGCAGTTCGGGCTGGCGCAGTGCCAGCGCGCGGAACTCCGCGCTGAGCAGATACCAGGTGACGTCGTCGGACAGGTTGTGCAGGAACACCGCGGTGGTGTCGTGCAGCACGCGCTGCATGGCGTCCGGGCCGGTCATGTCGGCCGCCTCGACCGCGGCGTCGACGGCTTCGCGCAGACGGCGGATCCGCTCCTCCGCTTGCGCTTCGAACACCGCCAGATACAGCTGCTCTTTGCTCTCGAAGTTGGAGTAGAACGCGCCGCGGGTGTACCCGGCGCGATCGCAGATGACCTCGACCGGGGCGTCGCGGATCCCGTACTCGGCGAAGACCTCGTAGGCGGCGTCGATCAGGCGTTTCCGGGTTTCCGCGCGACGGCGAGTCAGTCCGTCCGGCTTGGCGCTCGCCGTCATCGCGTCCTCCTCGGTGTCGGTGGGGCTGCCCGGTGTGCTGCAGATCTTGCCAGGTGATCCGATACACAGTGCATCGGATACACTCTGCATCTACGATACACAATGTATCCAAATACCGATAGGAGCTGATTGTGTCGTCGTTGCTCTACCGTCTCGGGCGCGCGGCAGCTCGGGCTCGCGTGCTCGTCGTCGTCCTGTGGGTGGCAGCGCTGGCCGGGATCGGCGGCGTGACGGCCGTGGCGGCACAGGGCACCGACGACACCTTCACCATCCCCGGCTCGGAGTCGCAGCAGGCGCTCGACCATCTCGGCCGGGTCTTCCCGCAGGTCAGCGGTGCCTCGGCGCAGCTGGTGCTGCTGGTGCCGGACGGCGAGTCGGTGGACACCCCGCAGATCAAGCAGGCCATGGCAGGCGCCGTCGACCGCATCGAGCGTCTCGACCAGGTAGCCGCCGCGATCAGCCCGTTCGACAAGAACGTCAAGGGGGCGATCGCCGAGGACAAGCGCGCGGCGATGCTGACCGTCGCGCTGGAGGTCGACCAGACCCACGTCGACCCGCAGACCCGCGCCGACCTGACCGAGATCGCCGCCGACCTGGCGGACGAGGTGGGCGGTGGCGCCGAGGTCTACACCGGCGGCAACGCGTTCGCCGACCAGGTGCCCAAGCTCAGCGCGATCGAAGGCCTCGGCATGGTCGTCGCGCTGGTGGTCATGCTGCTGCTGTTCCGCTCGCTGATCGCCGCGGTGATGCCGCTGATCACCGCCGTCGTCGGGGTGGGCATCGCGGTCGCGCTGGTGTATCTGGCCACCGCGTTCACCACGATCTCGTCCACCACGCCGATGCTGGCGATCATGCTCGGCCTTGCGGTCGGCATCGACTACGCCTTGTTCCTGCTGTCCCGGCACCGGGACCAGCTCGCCGAAGGGCTCGAGGTCGAGGAGTCCATCGCGCGCGCCACCGCCACGGCGGGTTCCGCGGTGATCTTCGCCGGCCTGACCGTGATCATCGCGGTGGCGGGCCTGTCCGTCGCAGGCATCCCGTTCTTGAGCATCATGGGCCTGGCCGCTGCCATCGCCGTCGCGCTGGCCGTCGCGGTCGCCGTGACGCTGGTGCCCGCGTTCATGGCCTTCGCCGGTGAGCGGCTGCGTCCCAAGCGGCGCAGGCGCCGGGCGCAGCGGAGCAATCGCCGGTTCGCCCGCGGTTGGGTGCGAGCCGTCACCAAGGTGCCGGTGCTCACCGTCGTGCTGGTGATCGGCGGCCTTGGCGTGATGGCGATCCCCGCGGCGGATCTGCGCCTGGCCCTGCCGGACAACGGCACCGAGGCCGAGGGCAACCCGGCCCGGGACACCTACGACGTGGTCTCCGAGCACTTCGGCCCCGGCTACAACGGTCCGCTGATCGTCACCGCGGACATCATCACCAGCCGCGATCCGCTCGGCCTGATGGACGACCTGGCCGACGAGATCCGGCGGCTGCCCGGCGTCGCATCCGTGCCGATGGCCACGCCCAATCCGTCCGTGGACACCGGCATCATCCAGGTGATTCCCGAGACGGCGCCGGACTCGCCGAAAACCGATCAGCTGGTGCAGACGCTGCGCGAGGAACGGCCCCGGCTGGAGGAGAAGTACGACACCAAGCTCGCGGTCACCGGGCTGACCGCGATCGGCATCGACGTGTCCGAGCAGCTCGGCGACGCGCTGTTGCCGTTCGGCATCCTGGTCGTCGGCCTCTCCCTGATCCTGCTGGCGATGGTGTTCCGCTCCCTCTGGGTGCCGATCAAGGCCACGGTGGGCTACCTGCTGTCGGTCGGCGCGGCGTTCGGTGCCACCTCGTTCGTCTTCCAGCACGGGAACTTCGCCGACGTCCTCGACGTCACGCACGTCGGCAGCGTGATCAGCTTCTTGCCGATCATCCTCATGGGCGTGCTGTTCGGCCTGGCCATGGACTACGAGGTGTTCCTGGTCAGCCGCATTCGTGAGGACTACGTGCACGGCGGGGACGCCCGCCGGGCCATCGAGACCGGGTTCGTGTCGGCCTCCCGGGTGGTGGTGGCCGCGGCCGTGATCATGTTCGCGGTGTTCGCCGCGTTCGTGCCGGCGGGCAGTCCGGTGATCAAGCCCATCGCGTTCGCCTTGGCGGTGGGGGTGTTCGTGGACGCCTTCATCGTGCGGATGACCTTGGTGCCCGCGGTGATGGCGCTGCTCGGTCGTGCCGCGTGGTGGTTGCCGAAGAAGCTGGATCGCGCGTTGCCCGCGTTCGACGCGGAGGGCGAAGGCCTGGTACGCGAGCTGAACCTGCGCGAGTGGCCGGGCGTGGACGAGGCGGTCAGCGCCCGCGCGGTGAGCCTCGACGACCACCGCGGCGAGCCGATCTACCGCGACGTGGACATCCGTCTCCCGCACGGCGACGTGCTCGTGGTGCACGGGGCCGGCGAGGTCGGGAAGTCCGCGCTGCTGTTCACCCTGGCCGGACGCGTCACCAGGGTGCGCGGCGACCTCAAGGTGCTCGGCCGGGTGCTGCCCCAGCACACGCACGCGGTGCGGCGCGACGTCGCGGTGATCCCGTGCCGGGACGCCGAGGATCCGGTGGCGGAAGTCCGCGCCGCGCTGCACGACGACGTGCGCCTGGTGCTGCTCGACGACGCCGACCTGGTGCTGCGCACCGATTCGCGTGACGAGCTGCGCGAGATGCTGGCGCTCGGGCGGACCCGGTCCGGGCGGCCGGCCACTTTCGTGCTCAGCTGCCAGGACCCGCAGCGGCTGCTCGACCTGCTGCCGGGGGCGCGTACCCACTTCCTTGCTTTGACGCCACAGCTGGTGGAGGTCCGCTGATGTTCAAGCCGTTCGCCAACTCCGCCCGCGCGTTGTCCTCGGGCCCGTTGACGTGGAAGACCTGGACCGGGCTGATCGTCATCCCTGTGCTGGTCATGGGCCTGCTCACCTGGGCGTTCTGGGCTCCGGACAGCGACCACGGCACCGCGACGGCCGCGGTGGTGAACAACGACAAGCCGGTCGAGGTGAACGGGCAGATGGTGCCGCTGGGCAGGGAGCTGGCCGGCAGCCTGACCCACAACGAGGACTCCGCCTTCCGGTGGGTGCTCACCGACGACGAGGACGCCGAGGAAGGGCTGAAGAGCGGCAAATACGCCGCGGTGGTGACCATCCCGGAGAACTTCTCCAAACGCGCCACGTCCACCGCGGAGAAGGATCCGCTCAAGGCGCGCCGCGCCGTCGTCCAGGTGCGCACGTCGACCAGCGCGGGTGTGGTCGATCCCAGCTTGGCGCAGATGATCGCCCGGACCACGCAGCAGACGCTCAACCGCCAGGTGGTCGAGACGTACCTGGACAACATCTACGTCGGCTTCTCCACGATGCACAAGGAGATGGGCAAGGTCGTGGAGGGCGCGAGCAAGCTGGCCGACGGCACCGGGGAACTGGTGCCCGGCTCGCGCAAGCTCGCCGACGGGTCCAGCCAGCTGGCCGATGCGATCGCCCAGCTGGCCGACGGTGCGGCGCAGCTGGCCGACGGCACCGGGAAGCTGGCCGACGGTTCGTCGCAGCTGGCGGGCGGGCTGACCAAGGCGGAGAAGGACACCGCGCAGCTGCCGAAGCTGACCCGCCAGCTCGCCGACGGGGCCAAGCAGGTCGCGGACGGCAACGAGCAGCTGGCAGGCAACCTGGTGCCGCTGGCCAACCGGATCATCAATGCGGTCGACGCGCTGCCGTCGGCGGAGGACGCGGCCAAGAAGCTGCAGGAGCTGGTTGATCGGTGCCCAAGCTCGGAAGAGCTGCCGGGGTTCTGCGACGAGCTGCGCGCCGCTGCGAACCGGCTGGCCGCCGAGGCCGGGAAGATCGACGCGGCCAAGAACTCGGTGCATTCCGCGGCGGTGCAGACCCGGGATGCGGTGTCGGCGCTGGCCAAGGGGGCACGGAAGGTCGCGCAGGGCAACGAGCAGCTGGCCGACAACATGGGCACGCTGGTGCGTGGTATCGCCGACGCGGCCAGCGGAGCCAGGAAGCTGGACAGTGGCATCCAGCAAACGGACGAGGGTGCCAAGCAGCTGGCATCCGGTGCGAAGGAGCTGGGCGGAGGTGCCAGCGAACTGGCCGGCGGCGCCCGCAAGCTCAGCGACGGCACAGTGCAGCTCGACGAGGGCGCCAAGAAGCTGAGCGACGGCCTGGCGAAGGGGCGCGACGACATCCCCACCTACAGTGCCGACGAGCGCGACCACCTCAAGACGGTGGCGGCCACCCCGACGCTGACCAGCATGCAGGGGACCCCCATCGGACCGCTGGCGATCACCCTGTTCGCCGCGCTGGCGCTGTGGTCGCTGGCGCTGGCCACCTACATCGTCACGCGGGCCGTGCCGGACGAGGTGCTGACCGCGCGCGAACCGACCTGGAAGATCATCGTTCGTTCCGCCGTTCCCGGCGCGACGGCGGCAGCGCTCGCGGCCGCCGCCATCACCGCGGTGGCCGTGCCGGTGCTGGAGCTGAGCTTCGGTGAGTCGGTCGGATTCCTGGCGGTCGCGCTGCTGGCGTCGTCGGCGTTCGTCGCGTTGAACCAGGCGCTGGCCGCGATCTTCGGCAGGCCGGGCAGGCTGGCATCGCTCGCGGTGCTGGTGCTGACCGGCGCCACCGGTGTGGTGTCGACCCTGCCCGGGCCGCTGTACACGGTGTCGGACTACCTGCCGACCCACGGAGCGATCCAAGCGTTGCGGGCGATCGCGGCCGACGGGCCCGGGTTGGCCGGGGGCATCGCCGAACTGGTCGGCTGGCTGCTGGTCGGCACGCTGGCCGCCGTCGTGGTCACCGACCGCCGCCGGTACCTGTCGGGCAAGCGGCTCCGCCGGCCCGCCCTGCCCGCGCACGCGTAGCCGGAGTAAGTTGCCCGCCAAGCGGGCGTGTCCACCGGAAGGCCCTGCCCGCGCACGCGTAGCCGGAGTACGCCGAGATCACACGCGGCCGTCCTGGGGCAACCGGGACGGCCGCCTGGCGCTGCCTTCGGAGCTGGCTGGGCGGCACGCCGGTCTCGCTGTCGTCGGCGGGATTGGACACGCCTTGCTGCAGGAGGAGCCCGCCCTGGGCGCTGTTCCCGTCAGCGCCTGGCTCGACCGCGTAACCAAGGGTGCGCCGACACCGCCGGCCATGCCCTGCAGCCCGGCGCCGGGCCGTCGAGCCGATCCGGCGACCGGACGGTCACCTGCCGGAAGCCGCACACGAAAACCGCGCGGTGCCGTCCGGCAGGACGACACCGCGCGGCAGCGGAGCTGACAATCAGCTCGGGTCAGTCGTGCAGGTCGAACCGGTCGAGGTTCATCACCTTGTCCCACGCGGCGACGAAGTCGCGCACGAACTTCTCCTGCGCGTCGTCGGCGCCGTAGAGCTCGGCGATGGCCCGCAGCTCGGAGTTCGAGCCGAAGACCAGGTCGACCCTGCTGGCCGTCCACAGCACGTTGCCGTCGGCGTCGCGCGCCTCGAACGTCTCGGCCTCGTCCCCGGTCGGCTTCCACTCCACACCCAGCTCGAGCAGGTTGACGAAGAAGTCGTTGGTCAACACGCCCGGACGCTTGGTGAACACGCCCAGCGGGGACTGTCCGGTGTTGGCGCCCAGCACCCGCAGGCCGCCGACCAGCACCGTCATCTCCGGCGGGGTGAGCGTCAGCAGGTTGGCGCGGTCGATGAGCAGGTACTCCGGCGGCAGCGGGGCGCCCTTGCTCACGTAGTTCCGGAAGCCGTCGGCGACCGGCTCCAGCGGGGCGAACGACTCGACGTCGGTCTGCTCCTGGCTGGCGTCGGTGCGGCCGGGGGTGAACGGCACCTCGACGGTGACACCGGCGTCCCGCGCGGCCTTCTCCACCGCCGCGCACCCCCCGAGCACGATCAGGTCGGCGAGCGAGATCCGCTTGCCGCCGCTCTGGGCGTCGTTGAACGACTTCTGGATGCCCTCCAGCGTGCTGAGCACCTGGGCGAGCTCGTCCGGGTCGTTCACCTCCCAGTTGCGCTGCGGCTCGAGCCGGATCCGGGCACCGTTGGCGCCACCGCGCTTGTCGCTGCCCCGGAACGTCGACGCCGACGCCCACGCGGTCTTCACCAGCTGCGCCACGGTCAGCCCGGAACCGAGGATCTGCTCCTTCAGCTTGGCGATGTCGTCGGCGTTCACCAGCTCGTGGTCCACCGGCGGCACCGGGTCCTGCCAGATCAGGTCCTCCTGCGGCACCAGCGGGCCGAGGTAGCGGGACTTCGGGCCGAGGTCGCGGTGGGTGAGCTTGAACCACGCCCGGGCGAACGCGTCGGCGAACTGGTCCGGGTTCTTCCAGAACCGGCGCGAGATCTGCTCGTAGACCGGGTCGAACCGCAGGGCCAGGTCGGTGGTCAGCATGGTCGGCGGGTGTGTCTTGGTCGGGTCGTGCGCGTCCGGCACGGTGCCCGCACCCTCACCGTCCTTCGGCCGCCACTGCCAGGCCCCCGCCGGGCTCTTGGTCAGCTCCCACTCGTAGCGGAACAGGTTCTCGAAGAACCAGTTGTCCCACCGGGTCGGGGTGGGGGTCCAGGTGCCCTCCAGGCCGCTGGTGATGGTGTCCGGGCCCTTGCCGGTGCCGTAGCTGTTCTTCCAGCCGAGGCCCTGCTCCTCCAGCGGAGCGCCCTCCGGCTCCGGGCCGACGTACTTGGCCGGGTCGGCCGCGCCGTGGGTCTTGCCGAACGTGTGGCCGCCGGCGATGAGCGCCACGGTCTCCTCGTCGTTCATCGCCATCCGGCCGAACGTCTCGCGGATGTCCCTGGCCGCGGCCAGCGGGTCCGGGTTGCCGTTCGGGCCCTCCGGGTTGACGTAGATCAGGCCCATCTGCACCGCCGCGAACGGCTTGTCCAGCTCCCGGTCGCCGCGGTACCGCTCGTCGCCCAGCCACGTGGTCTCCGGGCCCCAGTACACGTCGTCGTCCGGCTCCCACGCGTCGACGCGACCGCCGGAGAAGCCGAACGTCTTCAGCCCCATCGTCTCCAGCGCCCGGTTGCCCGCGAAGATCAGCAGGTCGGCCCACGAGATCTTGCGGCCGTACTTCTTCTTCACCGGCCACAGCAGCCTGCGCGCCTTGTCCAGGTTGGCGTTGTCCGGCCAGCTGTTCAGCGGGGCGAACCGCTGCTGGCCGCCGTCGGCGCCGCCCCGGCCGTCGTGGATGCGGTAGGTGCCCGCGGCGTGCCAGGCCATCCGGATGATGAACGGCCCGTAGTGGCCGAAGTCGGCGGGCCACCAGTCCTGCGAGGTGGTCAGGACCTTGTCCACGTCCTTGGCCAGCTCGTCCAGGTCGAGGGTGAGGAATTCCTTGCGGTAGTCGTAGCCCGGGTCGTTCGGGTCGGAGCCCGGGTGGTTCTTGCGCAGGATGCCCAGGTTGAGCCGGTTCGGCCACCAGTCCTGGTTGCCGTGACCGCCCGCGGTCGGATGGTTCACCTGGCCGTGCGCCACCGGGCAGCCACCGGCCTCCTCGACGTTGACGTCTCCGACTTTCGCGTCGTGCCCCTCTGTCACTGACTGTCCTTTCGGAATCGGCGGGTTCAGGAACTCGCTTCGCGGCATCGGGGGCAGTACCCCCAGTAGATGACCTCTGCCTCGTCGATGACGTACCCGTGGTCGTCGGCTGCGGTCAGGCACGGTGCGGGGCCGACGGCGCAGTCGACGTCGGCGATGGCGCCGCACGAGCGGCACACGACGTGGTGATGGTTGTCCCCCACGCGCGTCTCGTAGCGGGCCACCGAGCCCAACGGCTGGATGCGGCGCAGCAGGCCGGCGTCGGTGAGTGCGTGCAGCACGTCGTAGACCGCCTGATGCGACACCTCCCCGAGACTCTTCCGCACCGCGCGGATGATCGTGTCGGTGTCGGCGTGCGGGTGGTCGTGCACCGCCGCCATGACCGCCAGGCGCGGACGGGTGACCCGGAGCTGTGCCTCACGCAGCTGGCGTGCGAACTCCTCCCGGGTCGGCATGCCCGGAGTCTGCCGAATTTTCTTGAATGATTCAAGTTTGGGGTGATCTTGGCCGCGTTCGGGTGACAACGGTCGCGCGATCTGCACAGCAACCATCCGGGGTCGGCAGGCGAATTGCAGGAAACCGACGGCGCTCTGGCCGATCCGGTCGCGCCACCTCGTTGGGAGCAGTCATGGCCAGTACAACCCCGGACCAGCAGGAGCAGCAGATCGCTGCGCAGCCGACGTCGTGGCGCGTCGCCGTCGGCGCCGGGCTCGCGGTCGCGTTGTTCATCGGCCTGTTCGTCGCGGCCTTCCTGTGGCCGATCACCACGGCGAGCCCGCAGCACATCCCGCTCGCCGTCGCCGGGCCTCAGCCTGCGGTCGCCGCGGTCGAACAGCAGCTCACCGCGCGCAGCCCCGAGCTGTTCGAGGTTGCCACGGTGCCCGACCGGCAGGCGGCGGTGGCCGCGATCCACGCCCGCGACGTGCGTGGTGCCATCGTGCTGGGGCAGCAACCGGAGATCCTCACCGCCAGCGCCGACAGCCTGCAGATCACGCAACTGCTCAACCAGCTGGGTGTCGCGCTGAATGCGCAACTGGCCGCAGGGGGCCTGCCCGGCACGGTGACGGTCACCGACGTGGTGCCGGTCGGGCGGGCCGGTCAGGCGGTGAACATCGCGATCCTGCCCGTGCTCATCGGCGGGATCGCCGGAGCGGTCGTCGCCCTGGTGCTGGTGCGTACCCCGATTCGCCGCTTCGCGACCCTGGGGGTGACCGCGGCGGCGGGCGGGCTCGTCGGTGGCGCCGTACTCGGGCCCTGGTTCGACGTGCTGCCCGGCAACTACTGGCTCGTCTCGGCGGCGCTGGCGATGGGCATGCTCGCCATCGGCGCCTTCGTCGCGGGCCTGGGCACGTTGCTCGGCCGAGCCGGGATCCTGGTCGCGATCCTGCTGGTGGTGCTGGTCGGCAACCCGTGGGGAGCGATCTTCGCGCCGCGCGAATTCCTCACCGAACCGATGGCCACGGTCGGCGCCTACCTGCCGAACGGCGCGGCGGTGGAGTTGCTGCGCTCGATCAGCTTCTTCCCCGGAGCCTCGACCGGCGGCGAGTGGCTGGTGCTGGCGGTGTGGGCGGCGGCCGGGCTGATCATGCTGGGCGCCGGTGCCGTGTGGCGGCGCGGCATGCCGAACGTGGCCACCGCCGCGCCGGCCACCGGCGGGCGCTAGCCGACGCGGGGCAGGGCGGCAGGGAGGCAGGCCCGCGATCACGGTGCCGCGAGCGCTTCTGTCGGTGTCAGGCGGGCGGCGCGGATGGCCGGATACAGCCCGGCCAGCGCGCCGATCGCCATCGCCGACCCCAGCCCGCCGAGCGTCGCGTCCAGCGGTACGACGGCGGGCCAGCTCTTGATGGCGGAGTAGACGGCGGTGCCCAACACGCCGAGCAGCACCCCGGTCAACCCGCCGAACAGGCACAACACGACGGATTCGGTCAGGAACTGGGTGCGGATCTGGCCCTTCGTCGCGCCGAGTGCCCGGCGCAGGCCGACCTCGCGCTTGCGCTCCAGCACCGAGATCACCATGGTGTTGGCCACCCCGACCCCGCCGACCAGCAGCGCCACCGCGGCCGGCCCGAGGAACAGCCCGGAGAACGTGGTCTCGGCGATGCGCTTGGCCGCCAGCGCGTCCGACGGCCTGCTGGCCTTGATGCGGGCCGGATTCTCCGGGTACACCGTGGCGGGCAGCACGTCGCGCACGGACTCCAGGTGCTCCTCGACCGCCCTGGCGTAGATCACCGTGGGATGGCCGTCGAAGCCCAGCCAGGTTCGCGCGGCCCCCCATCCGACCAGCACCGAGCGTTCGACCTCCGGGTCCAACGGCGTGGCGGCCAGGATGCCGACGACGGTGAACCACCGGTTGTTGATCCACACCTTGGGCGCGGGCTGACCGGGCGGCAGGGACGTGATGCCGAGCCTGCTCGCGGCTGTCGCGCCGAGCACCGTCACGGGAAGCCCCTCGTTCTCGCGGGTGATCGGCGTGCCCGCGACCAGCTCGGCGTCCAGCAGCCGCAGCAAGTCCGGCCGTACGGCCAGCACGGTCAGGCCGGAGGACTGCTCCGGCGGGATCTTGTCCGTGCGGCGGATCTGGGCGTGGGTGGTGGCGGCCGCGCTGGCCTGGGTGACGGGTCCGATCCCCTCCACCATCGCGTCGGCCTGCTCCGGAACGGGCGGCAGCGCGTTGGTCCGCTCGTCCATGGTCGCCTGCGCGCGCAGCAAGTTGGTGCCGAGTGCGGACAGTTCCCGGCCGAGCGCTTGCTGGCTGGACGCCGGAATCCCGACCACGACCACCATGGTCGCGATGCCGATGGCGATGCCGAGCGCGGAGAGCGCGGCACGCAGGGGCCGGGAGCGCAGGCCGACGACGCCGAGCGCGAGCACGTCGAGCGGGTCCAGCCGGGGCCGGCGCGGGCGTGGATCGCTCATGCCGCGACCTCCTGGCCGGCCCGGACGTCCCGCCGGATCGTGCCGTCGCGGATCTCCACCTGCCTGGGCAGCCCGGCCGCGATCTCCCGATCGTGCGTGATCACCGCGATGGTGGTGCCCGCCGCGTTGAGCTCGCGCAGCAGCGCCATCACCGCTTGGCCGTTGGCGGTGTCCAACGCGCCGGTCGGTTCGTCGGCGAGCACGATCGCGGGTTCGCTGACCAGGGCCCGGGCGATGGCGACGCGTTGCCGCTCGCCGCCGGACAGCTGGTGCGGACGATCCGGGGAGGGCCAGGATGGGGAACTCGGCCGGGGTGCAGTTGATCCGCGCGATCCGAGGCGCACGGTGTGCCGCACCGGGTCGAGGACGAGGTCTCCCACGCTGAGCGAGCGGTCGGCCCGTGGTGCCGCCCGGCGCAGCAGGGCGCGCACCCGGGCCATGAGTTCGCGCGGGTCGTAGGGCTTGGTGACGTAGTCGTCCGCGCCGAGGTCGAAACCGAGCAGCTTGTCTTCCGCGTTCTTGCGTGCGGTGACGATCAGCACCGGCACCTCGTAGTCGCGGCGGAGCGCCCGGCACACGTCGAGGCCGTCGACACCCGGCATCATGACGTCGAGCACCAGCAGGTCGGGGGGCCGGCGGCGGACCTCGTCGATGGCGTCGCGACCGTTGGACACGACGCGTACCGTGTGATCCTCTCGGCACAGATAGCGGCGCACCAGTTCCGCCTGCTTCGGGTCGTCCTCGGCGACCAGGACATAGGCGCACACGGCGCGGCCCCCCTCCTCTCGGTGTCGTCACGATCCCCGCCCGATCCGAGGGCGTGCCGCAACCCCACGATGGTGGTTTCGTGTCCTTCCGGGCAGGTCGTGTGCGCCGCTGTCGCCCGCGGGTGATCGCCGGACGCCGTAGTGCGTGCGCCCCGCGGCCGTCGTCAGTGCGCGGATCCGAGGATGCAGAACTCGTTGCCCTCGGGGTCGGCGAGCACCACCCAGGATTCCTCGCCGGTCTGGCCGACATCGGCGCGCCGGGCGCCCAGGGAGAGGAACCGCTCGACCTCGGCGTCGCGGTCGTCCGGGCGCAGGTCGATGTGCAACCTGTTCTTGCCGGTCTTGGGTTCGCTCGACGGAACGAACAACAGGCCCGGTTTGCGGTCCGGGGCCGGGCAGATCTCGATGATCTCGTCGTCCTGGTCGACGACGACCCACCCCAGCGCCCGCTGCCACCAGCGTCCCAGCGCGATCGGGTCGGCCGCGTCCACGATGACTTGCTCCCACTCGACGGCCATGGCCGATCACGGTAGCGGCTCGGCCCGACGGTGGCGATCGATGTCCGGCCGTCCGCACCTGCTCCGTCGTGCGGTCCACCGGCGGCCGGTCCCGTTCCGGCGGGCTGGACGGGATGGGCGGGTGGTGTGGGCTGCACGGGCTCGGCGAAGCAGCACGTGATCGGAGTCGTCCCGGTCGGCGAAAGGGTGTTCTCCTGCGCGCCGGGTCCGTATGGTTGCCCTGGTCGGCAAGGCCGCCGGACGGCATCGGCGAGCGTTCGCGATGGTCACCGTTGCGCGTGCCGACAGTAGTTGGCACGCTACCGAAAGTAGCGGTGACATCCGAGGGCATGCCAGTGGTGCGGGGTTGTGGCAGCAGTAGGCAGGAGGCCGAGGTGGCTGAGCGGCCGCTTGGCTTTCGGGCATTGCTCGGTGACGAAGGGTGGGCTCGCCTGCTGATGCTCGGCACCCACCGCGAGTTCGCCTCGGGCACGTACCTCATGCGACAGGGCGAGCCAGGCGGCTACCTGGTGGCGCTGGTGTCCGGGCGGGTGAAGGTCCTCGGCCACACACCGGACGGCGACGAACTGCTGGTCTCCCTGCGCTCGGCAGGCGATGTGGTGGGCGAGATGGCCACCGGCGAGCACTCCCGGCGAACGGTCAGCGTGATGGCGATCGACCGGTGCATCGCCAAGGTGATCGAGACCCATCGGTTCCACCGCTTCCTCGAAGAGAACCGTGCGGTGGGGCGGTACGCGGACTATCTGGTGCTCAAGCTGTCGCAGACCATCCCCAGCCAGATGCAGCTGGCGCGCTTCCCCGCCGAGCGGCGGGTGGCCAGGCTGCTGCACGAGCTGGTCACCCTGGCCCCGCCGGACAAGCCCGATCGCTTCCTCATCCCGCTGTCGCAGGGGGAGCTGGCGCGTGCCCTCGGGCTGGCCCGCAGCACCGTCGCCGAGCAGATCGCCCTGTTGCGCAGTACCGGCGCGCTCTCGTCCGGGCGGCGCGTCGTGGTGGCCGACGTGCGGAAGCTTCGCCGACATGCGGGATTGTGACGTGAGCCACACTACGATTTGTCCGGTGGTGGACAACGCCGGCCGCGTATCGGCGCGATCCTCCCTGGCAACGTCGAGGTCGTCCCATCGGGAAGGCTGATCTGGAATGGACCGACACCCGCAGGTACTGCCGCCCTACCGGTCGCTGTTCGTGGTCGACGTGAAGGACTTCAACGGCCGGGAAGGCAGCAGGCACGCCGAGCTGACCAAGGACATCCCGCAGATACTCCGGCTCGCCTTCGAACGAGCGGGCCTGGCGCAGGCATGGCAGCAGCAGCGGTTCCACCGGCACACCGGGGACGGGTACTTCGCCGGGTTCGACTCGGCCATGCTTCCGTTGCTGCTCAACCCGTTGCTGTCCGCGCTGCAGGACGAACTGCTGCACCGCAATGCGCGCGGACTGGCCGCAGGCCACGGGCAACCGCTGCGGATGCGGGCCGCGATCACCGTCGGCCCGGTGACCGAGTTCGCGAAGAGGCCGACCGGCGACCGCAGCGGCGATGCGCAGATCGAGACGCACCGGCTCGTCGACGCCGATCCGGTGCGGAACCTGCTGACCCGCTCCGGCGACACGACCTGCCTGGCCGCCATCGTGTCGGAGCGGGCCTACCACGACGCCGTGGCGTCCGGGTACTCCGCCGAGCGCCCGGATCTCTACGTGCCGGTGGAAGTGGAAGCCAAGTCGTATCGGAGCCGCGCGTTCCTGCGCGTTCCTTCCCCGTCCGGTGAGTTGCTGGCAAAGGGTTTCGTCGCGGCCGAGCCCGCAGGCTCGGCGCCCGCCAGGGCACCGGACGAGCGGCGCGGTGCCACGCCCACGACCTCGACGGTGCTGGACAAGGCCTACGCCCGACGGTGACCGGGCGCGGGGACCGGAAAGTGGGCCGGATGGTGCAGAGCCTCGGCAGCTCACCGCGGGAGTAAGCGGTGACGAAGGCGGGGCCCACGCACCGGAGGAATCCGGACCAGCTCGGGGCCGTCTGACGAACCGTCACCCGGACGGCACCGGCCACCGCGCCGGACGTTCGCTTCGGATCGCACAAACGCACACGAAGCCAACTGAATGGCCAGGCTCGAGCGGGGCTCGGGATCGGCCATGCCGACGTGCCGAGCCTTGGCGCGGCGGCTCACGGTGGCGCGGTCGGCTCAGGAGGCGACGAGCCTGCCGTAAGCAGCACCGGCCACGGTGTCCGCCCAGCAGGCGACGGCCCGCATTCCGACCCCGCATTCCGGCACAGGACGGCGACACCTGGCCTGCGCAATCCGGATTCCTTCCGGCGCAGGCCGCACCCGAGACGAGTGCCGTCTACCGGCCGCCGGTCCACCATGACGGTGTCGACCGGTCCCGCAGGCAGTGAGGTCACCAGTGGACCGGCACGGGGCTCGCCGGCCTGCCGTCCCGGGGACGGGAATCGTGCGTGCCGCACGGCTCCGCGCACGACCGGGCGCACCGGCGGTGCCGCGTCATGACTGGAATTGAGCGCGGAGCTCGCGGCGCAGGATCTTGCCGGTCGGGTTCCGCGGCAGCGCTGCCACGGCGGTGACCGACGTCGGGCACTTGTAGTGCGCCAGCTTCTCCCGGGTGAAGTCGATCAGACCCTGCTCGTCGAGGGTGGCCCCTTCCTTGAGGACCACGACCGCCTTGGGGGTTTCGCCCCACTTCTCGTGCGGCACCCCGACGACGGCGACCTCCGCCACGTCCGGGTGCTGCGCGAGCACGCGCTCGACCTCTGCCGGGTAGACGTTCTCCCCACCGGTGATGATCATGTCCTTGACCCGGTCCTCGATGTAGAGGTAGCCGTCCTCGTCCACCCGGCCGGCGTCCCCGGTGCGCAGCCAGCCGTCCTCGGTGATGGTTTCCTTCGTGGCCTCCGGGTTGCGCCAGTAGCCGGCCATCACCTGCTCCGACTTCACCCAGAACTCGCCGAGCTGACCGGTCGGCACGTCCTGGCCGGTCGTCGGATCGACCACGCGGAGTTCTGTCCCCGGCAGGATGCGCCCGGCTGACGCCAGCAAGTGCCTGCGCGACTCGTCGCGGTGCTCTTCCGGCTTCAAGCAGCAGAACGCCCCCGACATCTCGGTCATCCCGTACACCGAGTACAGCGGCGTGGACAGCTTCTCCAGGACCTGGTTCATCACGTCCAGCGGCATGGGGGAGCCGCCGTAGGCAAGGACGCGGACGCTGCCGAGCGCTTGCGGCGTCTGCGGGTGCTGGATCAGGGCCTGGATCACCGCGGGCACCAGGAAGACGTGCGTGGCCTGGTGCTTGGCGACTTCTTGCAGCACCTCCGTCACTTCCCGCACGACGACCGTCCGCCCACCCGTCGCCATGCTGCCCAGGGCCCAGCTCGTCCCGCCGACGTGGAACAGCGGCATCGCCACGATGTTGACGGTGTCCTCGTCCATGGCGTATGCGGGTGCGACGGCGTTGGTGTGCGCGGTCATGCTGCGCTGGGTGAGCATCGCGCCTTTCGGCCAGCCGGTCGTGCCCGAGGTGTAGAGCTGGAGGAAACAGTCGTCGGCCGACGTGGTGGGCAGCTCCGCCAGCGGTTCCTCCTGTGCCAGCCACTGCTCGTACTCGTCTTTTTCACCGCCGAGCACCACGGTCCGGCAGACGGACGGCAGGCGGTCACGAATGCCGTCGAGCGTTCCGGCGAACTCCGCGCCGACCACGACGAGTTTCGCCGTGGAGTCGTCGAGGACGTGGACCAGCTCGTCCGGTGCCAGGCGGAAGTTCACCACCACGTTGACCGCACCGATGATCGACGCGGCCAGCGTCAGCTCGAGGCAAGCCGGGTGGTTCTTGTCCAGCACCGCGAACCGGTCGCCCGCGGACAGCCCCGCGGCACGCAGGGCACTCGCCGCACGCCGCACCCGGTCGTCCAGCTCCGCCCAGGTCCAGCTGCGGTCCTGGAAAACCAGTGCCTGCTGGTCCGGCTTGCGGGCGGTCCAGTGCGCGAGGAAATCACCCATGCGGGACAGGGGAATGGCCATGGCGGGACCCTCCGTGGTGGATGTCGCGAGCGTCGTGCTGAGGATGCTAGCCGCGATCGCCCGGGGACTGGAGGGCTCATTCCGCGACGCCCGAAACGACGAAAGGCCGGGGACCGGGCGCCGGCCCCCGGCCTTGCCGGGACGGTCACCGGTCAGGGCCGCACGAACGCGTAGATCGGGTGATCCCAGTCGCCGTCCTGACCGTTGTGGTCGTAGATCACCGCGGCGGCCGTGCCGTCCGCGCCGACGGCGTACTCCTTCGACCAGGTGTCGATGCCATTGGCGACTTGCTTCGGCACCGCCCAGGACTTGCCCGCAGGCTTCTCGGCCGCAACCAGCCCGCACGGGTAGTAGCCGTCCTTGTGCCACACCGCGGTGGCGTTGCCCTGGCCGTCCATGCCGACCATCGGGTTCATCGCCTCCACGTCGAGCCTGCGCGCGGTGCCCCACTTGCCGCCCGACGGGCGGCTGTTGGCGTCCACCTCGTAGCTCCAGGTGTCTCCGCCGGCGAGCCGGACTTGCCAGACGGCGACCGCGGAAACCCGGGCGTCCAGGACGACGTCCGGTTCGATCGATGTCCGTTTGGTGTTGGAGATGGTGACGGTCTTGGTCCAGGTGCTGCCGACCGGACGGTGGGCTTCCTGGATCACGGCGGGGGCGCGGCGCTGGCTCCAGACCACCATTCCGCTGCCGTTCTGGTCGACCGCCACGGCCGGTTCGTCCGCCCGGCGATCCGATGACGACAACGTCGCGAACGTCGACCACGCGCCGCCGGGCGTGCTGTAGCGGGCGCGGATCCGGTCTGGTGCCGAGCTGTTCGACTTCTGGCTCCACGCGGCGTAGGCGACGCCGGTGTCGTTGATGGCGACATCCGGATTGGCGCCCGACGACGACAGGGTCCTCGGGGCCGACCAGCCGTTGGCCGGCGTGTACCGGCTGGCGTGGATGCCGTCGTCCTGCCGCCAGACCAGCATCACGTGCCCGGACGCCGCCCCGGCGATCCGCAACTGGCTGATGCCCTTGGCGTTGGCGACCTGCTCCGCCGCACCCCAGGAGCCACCTGCGGGTTTGACCCTGGCCATGATCCGCGGTGTGGATCCCGACGCGTCGATCCACGCGGCCGCCGCACCTCCTGCGGCCGTCGCGGCGATCACCGGCTCCTGGAAGTCGTCGAACCCCGACGCCTTCTCCGCCAGGACCTGGGGCTCCGACCACGAGCCGTCGGCCGCTCTGGTCCGGACCCGGACGGCTTGCCGCGGACCGTCGCCGCCTTCGCCTGCCCAAATGACATTGGTCGTGCCGTTGGCGTCGACGGTCACGTCGTATCCGTCGATCGCTTCGTTTCCGCTGACCCGGGTCTTCTCCCATCCCCCTCTTGCGCCTGTGCCGCCGCGCCGATGCTGGTAAGCATGGCCGCGACCGCAGCTGCGACGACACATCGGCGAAGATGTGTTCTTCTCATGTGGATATCCCTCCTCAGGCGCTCAAGAGCCTGTCCGACTCACGCTTGTGCGCGCCCAGAGGTTGCCTTGCGGGCATATCCGCGCGTAATCCGTCAGCTATCGGCCGTCTGCGCGCGGGGAGTGAGCCTGGTCTCGTTCAGGTGCACGGCCATTCCGGCTGTCGGCCGCTTGCGTGCGGGGAGCGAACGTCATGAACGCGTTGCTCGTCGCGCGGCTTCACCCGGTCGCGCTGTGATCGGAATCGCGGCGGCCTGCGTGCCGATCGGCTCGACGGCTGCCTATGCCATGGACACCCCGCACCACCCGTCCGACTGGGGCGGTGGTGACGGCTTCGATGCCGGTGGTGGCGGTTTCGATGGCGGTGGTGGCGGCTTCGATGCCGGTGGCGGAGGGTACCGAACCGTCTGGTGACAGACCTTGCCCGGCGCTCGGCCGGTGGGCTGGCGGCTCGCGGGCAGGATCGTCCCTGACAGGAGGACGTCGGTCGATTCCGGCGGCGCAACGCATTCGTGACGAGGGCGTTTGATCGAATCGCGTCACACGGTCCGTCACGTCACGGATACTGAGGGGACACCCCGATGCGATTCGCTCCGCCACGAGGAGCTGTCCGAAAGGCTGCCGGGAAGCGTGAACGAACGGACCGACCTGCAGAGCATCATCAAGAGGCGACAGCGCGCGGACTTCGTGGGGCGGCAGGAGCTGCTTGCGCGGTTCACCGAAAACCTGGCTCTCCCGGTGGACGACGAGCGTCGCACGTTCGTTTTCGCCGTGCACGGTGTCGCGGGCGTCGGCAAGACGTACTTGGTGCAGCAGTTTCAGCGCATAGCCGCCGAACATGGGGCTGCGTGCGGTAGCACCGACGAGAGCGCGTACGACGTCATCGAGACGATGGATGTGCTCTCGGCCGCTCTGGCGGGCGAGGGGAGCGAGTTCAAGGATTTCCGGTGGCGGCTGTCGGCCTATCGCGAGCGCCAGCGCGAGCTGATGGCCGATCCGCAATCGCGCGAGTTCGGCACGCTGGGTGCCCTGCTCACCAGGGCAGGAATGGCCGCGGCCAAGGCCGACCCGAGCCTCGGGGTGCTGGCGGACGTCGCCGGCGCGGCGATCACCGACGAACACCTCGACCGTTTCCGGACCTATGTGAGCCGGAAGTTCCGCAATGCCGAGGATGTCCGGCTGGTGCTCGAGCCGGTCGCGGTGCTGACCAAGCTCTTCGTCGCCGATCTCAGCCGGCTGGCCAAGCGCAGGACCGTGTCGCTGGTGTTCGACACTTTCGAACGGACGTCGCACTTCCTCCAGCCGTGGATCCTGGACCTGCTGGAAGGCAAGTACGGCGCCCTGCCCGCCGAGCTGGTGATGACCATCGCCGGGCAGCGTCAGCTCGATGTCAACGACTGGGCGCCGTACCTGGGCATAGTCGAGGACGTCCCGCTGGCGCCGTTCACCGAGGCCGAAGCGCGCGAACTGCTCGCCAGGCACAACGTCCACGACCCGCACACCGTGGCGACGATCCTGTCGCTGTCCGGGCGGCTCCCGGTGTGGCTGAACGCCCTGGCGGTCAGGGGACCGGCAGACGAGCACTCGGTCGAGGATCCTGCGAACAGCGCCGTGGAGCGTTTTTTGAAATGGGAGCCGGATGCCCGGCTGCGCGATGCGGCTCTCACCGCAGCGACACCGCGGCACTTCAACGCCGACGTGCTCGCGGTGATCAGCAACGACGCCGATGAAGCGGACGTCTTCGACTGGGTGTGCAATCTTCCTTTCGTCACCAGGACCCGGGACAACTGGAAGTACCACGATGTCGCGCGGTCAGCGATGCTGCGCTTGCTGAAAGCGCGCTCGCCACAACGATGGCGGGACCTTCATCAGCGGCTGGCCGGCCACTATCGCACCGAACGCGAAGCAGTGCCCGAGCCGGACGGCGACGAGTGGGAGGACCCCACCCGGCTGAATTGCGGTCTGGAAGAGTGCTACCACCAGCTGTGTGCCGAGCCGCAGGCCAATCTGGCCGACGCCATGGCAGATTCGGTCGCGATCGCGGAAGCGGATCGTGCTGTCCTGCGGCGCTGGGTCTCCATGATGAACGAGGCGGCCGCCGACAGTGGGGACGAAACGCTTCTCCGGTGGACCCGACGATTGGATGACGCCGTCCGGAAAAACGATCTCGAGGCGTATCTGACGATCTTGCTGGGCTTTCCGAACCTCGCTTCAGACGCTCGGCTTGATGCGCTCGTCCAGCGCGGCTACGAACGCATGAGCAGCGCGCGCTTCGAGGACGCGATCGAGGACTTCGATCAGGTGTTGGACGAGGATCAGGACATGGTCGGGGCACTCGGCGGCCGGGCCGTGGCGTTGCGGGCAGTGGGGCGGTACGGAGAAGCGTTGGCTGATGCCGCCCGGCTGGCCGAACGTTTTCCGAGCGAAGACTGGCCGTTGGAGGTGAGCGCGGGCATTCATCACGACATGGGACGGCATCTCGATGCGCTGATCGATTACACCCGGGCGCTCGACCGTAGGCCGGACAATGACGGCTGCCTCTTCAAGCGCGCGGAGGTCTATCTGGACATGGGGCGCGCGGCGGACGCGCTGAACGATTACACGCGCGCGCTCGAACTCAATCCGAACGAGGGATGGTATTTCTCGCGGCGTGCGGTGGTGTATCGAACACTGGGCGACTACGACAAGGCGCTTGCGGACCACGCCAGAGCGGCCGAGCTCGAGCCCGGCCTCAGCACGGTCTATGCCCAGTGGGCGGTGACGTACGAGAAGATGGGCAATTGTGCGCAAGCCGTCGAAAAACTGACCAAGGCGATCGAGCTGGACGAGGATCCCGTATACCTGTTGCTGCGCTCCGCGATGTGGAGAGGCACGGGTGATGGCGACCGGGCGCTGACCGACATGGAGCGAGCGATCGAGCTCGACCCTGAGGACGCCGAAAACTTCTTCATTCGCGCGGTCATGTACCGGGAAATGGGACGGTTCACCGAAGCGCTGGCCGACCATGCCCGAGCGATCGAGCTGGTGCCCGGCGAGGCCGAAGTCTTCACGCAGCGCGCGGTCACGTATCGGGACATGGAGCGCTATGCCGAGGCGCTGGCCGATCACGATCGGGCGATCGAGCTCGGCCCCGACGGCTTCGCCATCGGTCAGCGTGCCATCACCTACCGATGCATGGGGCGGTTCGAGGATGCGCTGGCCGATCATGACCGGGCCATCGAGCTGGGCCCCGACGAGTACACGAACTTCAGGGATCGGGCGGTCACCTACCGATGCATGGGGCGGTTCGAGGATGCGCTGGCCGATCATGACCGGGCCATCGAGCTGGGCCCCGACGAGTACACGAACTTCAGGGATCGGGCGGTCACCTACCGATGCATGGGGCGGTTCGAGGATGCGCTGGCCGATCATGACCGGACCATCGAGCTGGGCCCCGACGAGTACACGAACTTCAGGGATCGGGCGGTCACCTACCGATGCATGGGGCGGTTCGAGGATGCGCTGGCCGATCACGACCGGGCCATCGAGCTCGGGCCCAACCGCTACCAGAACTTCGTCGAGCGGGCGGTCACCTATGCCCTGATGGGACGCGAGGAGGAGAAGGCGGCGGACGTGGCTCGGGCGATCGAACTGAACCCCGGCTGCGCGTCGATGTGCGCGCAGCCGGATGACCAGCCACCCGGCCGGCCGGATCCCGCATAGTCAGGCCGCATCGGCGGGCTCACGGAGAGCCGGGTTTGCTGTACCGGATGTACTCGTCCGCCGTGAACGACATGCCGAGGCCGTTTCTCCCTCGGAGCCGGACGACGGTCTCGGGTTGCGACCAGCCACCACCCGCGGTCCGGGTCCGGAAGAGCACCATGCCGCGCTGCTCGTTGGCGGCGTCGTTCTGCATCCAGATCGCGGCCACCTGACCGTTGGTGTTCGCGCCGACGCTGAACCGTCCGTGGAACTCACCTCGTTCGGCGGCAGCATCTGCGGCTGTTGCCAGTCGCCGCCCTGCGCGGCGGCCACGGCCCCGGAACCAGCGAACGTTCCCGCCCCGCCAGGGCAGCCACAGCGCGACGAAAGCTGGGACGAGACATGAGATCTTCCTCCTTCGCGTGCGGTGTGCACGCGCTTGGCTCATGCCCGGCCAGGACAGGAGGTTGCCGCACCGGAGCCGATGCTCGGTGCGCAGGCGGTCGTCGTGCGGCTAACCGGCCCTCGACCTGCGGCTCCAGGTCGTCGTGATGCCGATCGAGAGCAGCACGAAGCCGACGATCGACATGATGAATGCCGTGGCGATCTTGGTCGTGCTGTGCGGCCCGGCGGTGAAGACCAGCTCGTACGCGAAGGCGATGCCGGCACCGGCGAAGACGCCGCCGAGCGTGTTGGCGGTGGTTTCCAGCGCCCCGGACGTCTGGCTCAGCCCCAGCCGAGAGCTGGCTTGCTCGACGTGGAACTCGTCGACCGTCTGCACACCACCGCGTCGCGCGGTCCGGATGGCCTCCTGCGCCAGGTCGGCGAGATAGTCGGCGTGCAGCTCGGTCAGCCGGTCGCGGGCCTGCTGGCTGAGCATCATCGGCCGATGCGAATGCCGGTGCAGCTCGCTATTGATACGGCGGGCGGCTCGCAGCAGGTTGGCGTCCTGGCCGACGTCCGGGTTCTCGGATCCGGGCACGTCGCTGTCGAGGTCCTGGCTCAACGGTTGTCCTCCGTGCGGCCGGCGGGCACGACTTCGAGTTCGCGGCGAAACCAGACGATGTCCTGCGTGGCTTGATCGAACAGTTTTCGTAATTCGGGATCGGTGATGTCGGCGAGCGTGAAAATCGTCTTCGGGCGTATTCGTGACAAGGCAAACGACAGCGCCAGACCAACGCCGAGCAAGGCCACCAATGTGGCGAAGCTGACCAACTCGATCCGATTCAGAAGCTCGGGGAAGACGATGGTGAAGCTGGCCGAGAGGGCGGAGGTGAGAGCCATGAGTTGGGTGACCGCGAGCGCGCTTCGTCCGACGAGGGTTCCCACACGCTTGTCACCCACCGCTTTCGGCGTTGCCTGCTCCGATGGACGCTCGTCACCCACGCGATCATGGTATCGACCTGATCGGCGAAGAAGATGCCAGTTCGCGATCGTTCCCGCTTGTCAGCCGGGCGGCCGCGCTCGCCACAGCCGCACGATGTCCCGTCCGAAGGAGAAGACCAGAAGCGCCAGTGCGGCGGCCACCATGGTCGTCGTGGCCCACGCCGGGAACACCCGCGAGCACGCGGCGATCAGCACGATCCCTTGCATCGCGGCGACGGTCTTGCCGAGCCGGGTCGGTTTCAGCGGCCCGCGGAGCCAGGGCAGGAGCCACCCGGCCACGACGAACGCGTAGCGCATCCCTCCGATGGCCACCACCCACAGGCCGGCGGACGGCACCAAGTAGATGCTGAGCACGGCCAGCAGGGAAGCGTCGACCTCCATGTCGAACCGCGCGCCCAGCGGTGACGCCGTGTTCGTCGAGCGGGCAACCACACCGTCCACGGCGTCCAATGCGAGTGCGACCACCGCGGTCGAGGTGATGAGCACGTACCGGTCCGGCGCCCCGGCAAGGCTGTCCGCGGCAAGCGCTGCCACCGATCCCACCAAGGTCGAGCGCAGCAGGGTGACGACATCCGCCGGCCCCACCGTCCGCCGCTGCGAACGCCGCAGCGCCCCGATCAGCAGCGCGGCCGTCACCAGCCCGTACCCCCCACCGATCAGCCAGCCGGCGACCGTCAGGCCGGATGAGACGGCCAGCAGCCCGAGCTCGGCGAGCTGTGCCGCGACACCGGCCAGCGGCCAGACCAGCGGACCGACCCGCGGCCTTGGGGTGGTGGTCGTCATTGATCAAACATAGGCGACGGTCGGCGCGCCGTCAGTGCGAAATGCGGCGGGTAGTGTCCCAAAGGTGCCGTCAGAGCTGAAGCGCGGCCGGACGCTTGCGGCTGGGATTGTCACCGTTCTCGGTCTCGGCGTGGCCCTGTTCGCCGTGCTGGCCCCGGTCGATCCCGCGGCACTGAGTGTGTGGTCGTTCTTCCGGATCCCCGTCGAGCCGGTCGTCGTCGTTGTCGTGCTGCTGCTTCTTCCTGTCCGGGCGGTGCGCCCGGTGGCGGCCGGTTTCGGGTTCACGCTGGGGGTCGTCGCTTTCGTCAAAGCCCTCGATCTGGGTTTGTTCACCGCACTCGGCCGGAGCTTTCATCTGGCCTACGACTGGCAATCGCTCACCCCGGTGATCGATCTGCTGACGCCCCAGGTCGGCAGGCCGCTGGCCATCGCCACGGTGATTGCGGTGGTGCTTGCTGCCGCTGCTCTGGTGGTCTGCTGCACGATCGCTGCGGTCCGAGTGAGTGGCTTCGTGCGAGCACGCCGGACGCCCGCGATGCGGACCGCCCTCGCCCTTGCCGTGGTGTGGGTGGTCGCGTTGGTTGCCGGGCTGCCGGTCGCGGCGAGCAGCGCGGCCGGGTTCGCCTACGACCAGGCCAGGGAGATCGCAGCCGACCTGCGAGATCGCGCGCAGTTCGAGCGTGCCGTCGCGGACGACCAATTCGCGGACGTTCCAGCGGACGAGCTGCTTACCGCGCTGCGCGGCAAGAACGTCGTGCTGATGTTCGTGGAAAGCTACGGGCGGGTCGCGCTGCAGGACCGGGAGATCGGTCCGCAGGTGCGCGCAACCCTCGCCGAGGGCACGGCGCGCCTGCGGTCGGCGGGCTTCGGAGCACGGTCCGCCTTCCTGACTTCCCCGACCGTCGGCGGCGGCAGCTGGCTGGCCCATGCCACGCTGCAGACCGGGGTGTGGGTGGACAACCACCTCAAACACGCCGACCTGATGGACACCGACCGGTTCCACCTCACGGCCGCGTTCGACCGGGCGGGCTGGCGGACGGTCGGCGTCGTGCCGGCCAACACCGGGCCGTGGCCGCACCGCGGCTTCTACGACTTCGACGCCTACTACGACGCGGAGGCGCTGGGTTATCGCGGCCCGCGCTACGCGATGGGTGGCATTCCCGACCAGTACACCCTCGAAGTGTTCGCTCGCCGGGAACTCGCTCGGCATGGTGGGCCGATCATGGCCGAAATCGACTTGATCAGCAGCCACTGGCCATGGGACAAGGTGCCCAGGATGGTGCCGTGGGACGAGCTCGGCGACGGGTCGATCCTGCGCCGGACGCCCGCCACGGTGTCGCCCCCTGGCGGCTCCCGCGCCGGTTACGCCGACACCATCCGTTACACCTTGCGGACGATCACGTCCTTCATCGAACGCTACGGCGACGACAAGACCGTGTTCATCGTCGTGGGCGACCACCAGCCCGCATCGATGATCACCGGAGGTGGCCCGGAACGCGACGTGCCGATCACCGTCGTCACCCGCGACAGAGACGTGCTTGACCGGATCGCGGCATGGCGCTGGGAGCCCGGGATGGCGCCGAGTCCGCGCGCGCAGGTGTGGCGGATGGACACCTTCCGCGATCGTTTCCTCACCACGTTCGGCCGGCCGCCGAGCTGAACCTCGTCACCTGCCCGGTGGGATCGCAAGCAGATCCACGTGGTGCACCACGATGCGGAGCGTCCCCGCCTCCCACGCCGTCCGCCACCGGGTCATGGCTGCCTCGATCGTGGGGACGAGGTGTTGATCGTGCTCGGCCGCGGCCGCGCACCATTCGGTCAGCCAACGCATCTGCAGGTCGGCATGGGTGGCGTCGAGTCGCCACGGGCTCGGTTCGGCCACCACGGTCCAGCCGTGTCTGCGGAAGGCGTCGGTGGTGACCGCTGGGGCCGAAGGACCCAGCAAGCGGCCGCGTCCGCGGATCGGGCGCTGTTGATGGCCGTTGAACGCCGCAGTGATGGCGGCCGTGCCGGGATCGGACGGCTCGCATTCGACGCGGCCGGTGACCGAGAGGGCGAACAACGCCGGAGTGCCTGCGGCTGCCACGGTGTCCACCAGGGTCCGGACTTCGTCAGCAGTCAGCAGGTCGAGCAGCGCCGACGCGCTCACCAGTGACGCATCGGTGAAGTCGTCCGTGGTCAACCGGGTGAGGTCGGCACATCGCGTTTCCACGGTCACCGGAGCGCCGTCGGCTGCGGTGAGAGCGGTCTGCTCGGCCAGCTCGAGCAGACGCCGGTCCTGGTCGATCAGCCACCAGACCTGGGCGCCGGAAATGCGGGGTGCGAGCCAGCGCATGTTCGCCCCGCTGCCGCTACCCAGATCGACCACGACCGACGGCCGTGTGGAGAGCCGTTCGGCAAGCAGGTCGACCAGCTCGGCGGTGCGTGCCGCCGCATCCGCGGGTTCGCGCAGCGCGAGCCAATCGGCAGTGACCCATCCGGGCGTCATGATGCCGTCCCGGAGGGCGTGAGTCGGCGAAGCACCGTGGCGAATCTGCGGGCCGCCGCCGACCACGGCTCGAGTGCGGTGCGACGCTCGTGCGCCGCACCGCGGAGACGGTTTCGCTCGGCGCGGCTGGTCAACCATGTGCGCACCGCCACGGCGAGTGCGGGCGGGTCGTCCGGAGGGACCAGGATTCCGGGCGGGCCGATGCTCGTCGTACCAACCGCCTCCAGCAGGCCACCCACCGCCGACGCCACGACCGGAATGCCGCGTGCCAACGCCTCGACGACGACCATCCCGTAGGACTCGGCGCGGGACGGCAAGACCAGCAGGTCCGATTCGGCGTAGGAGGCCTCGAGCTGATCGTCCGTCTGTGCGCCTGCCAGCACGATCCGGTCCGTCAGACCGAGGTCGGCGATCCGGCGGCGCACGGATGCGGCGAAATCGGCGTGGCGCTCGGCCCCGACACAGCGACAATGCCACGGCAGATCCGTCAGTGCGGCCAGGGCGTCGACGAGCACGTCCTGGCCCTTGACCGGCGCGACCGAAGCGACGCACAACAGCCGATCGCCCCGGGTGCTGGGCCTGGCCCCGGGAGCCGGGTCCACGCCGGGCTCGACGACCTGGACATCCAGTCCGTGACTCCGACGAAGGCGGTCTGCCGTGGCGTTGCTCGTTGCCACCACGGCACGGGCCATCCGAAGTGTGCGCCGCTCTCGGTCGGCCAGCTCGGCCGCCACCTGGGCGGGCAGCCCGACGTCATCGCCCAACGGCATGTGCACCAGCACGACCAGCCGCAGCCGCTCGGCGTGCCCAGCCAGGACGTCCGGTGCCGAGCAGGCGATCAGGCCGTCCAGCACGACGGGCGCATCGTCGCTGATCTGGTCCAGCACTCGCGCGAGCCCGGCACGATCCTCCCGGGACGGCCGCGGCCAGCTCCCCGCCGCAGCGGTGAACGTGACTTGCAGGCCCGCCGCACGCAGGCCCTCCACCATCCGGCGGTCGTAGATGTTGCCGCCGGTCGGCTCGGCACCGGAAACCGCGCCGGGCGGTGCGACGAATGCCAGGTGTGCCGCCAAGCGCCGATCCTCCTCCACCACGGCCTGCCACACGTTCGTCGACCACCCTCGACGACACCTTCCACAGGGCCTCCGACACTGTAGCGTTCACCACAGGATCCGACGGCCGGACGACGGTAGGGGACGACATGGTGCGGCGTGTTCGCGGGATCGCTCGATCGCTCGTGATGTACCACGGGATTCCGGGGCGGAGCCGTCGCCTGCAGCGCTTCTACCGGGAATTCCTCGGTCCCGGGCGGCTCGGGTTCGACATCGGCGCCCATGTCGGCAGCCGGACCAGGGCGTGGCGGAAGCTCGGTGCCGAGGTGATCGCGGTCGAACCACAGCCGGATTGCCTTGCCGTGCTGCGCTGGCTGTTCCGGCGCGACGAAGGCGTGACGATCGTGCCGCTCGCAGTCGGCGCCCGGCCAGGCCGGGTTCAGCTGCGCGTCTCGACCGCCACACCGACGGTCTCGTCGGCGTCGCCGGAATGGACGGAGACCGTCTCGCGAGACCGCCGGTTCGCCGGTGTGGAATGGGACGCGACGATCGACGTCGAGGTCACTACGCTCGATGCGCTCATCGCCCGGCACGGCGAGCCGGCCTTCTGCAAGATCGACGTCGAAGGATTCGAGGTCGAAGTGCTCGCCGGGCTCAGCAGACCGCTCCGCGCGCTGTCGTTCGAGTACCTGCCGCAAGCGCACGACCAGGCACTGGAGGCGCTGCGGCTGGTCGACGAGCTGGGGGCGGCGGCGGGCGGATACCGCTACAACTACTCGCCGGTGGAGACGATGCGCCTGGTCAGCGAACACTGGCTGGACGCAGAGCAGCTGCTGCGGGTGCTCGACCGCGTGCGGCCCGGTGGGCGGTCCAGTGACATCTACGCTCGGTTGACCGGCGAGTGATGCGGGGTGGGGTGGGGACTGTGGCGACGAAAGAAGAAGTGGCGGAGGAAGCGGTGCCGCCCAGCCAACGGGCGCGGCATGTGGTGTTGGCAGGCGTGCTCGGTGCCGCCGCCGTCGTGGAGTTCCTTTTCGTCACCGCCGGGTCAGGCAAGAACGCGATCCTCACGGTGGCGAAGTTCTTCGGGCTGCATGCCGCCCTGCTGCTGATCGTTCAGCTGACGCTCGCTGCCCGGCTGCCGTGGCTGGATCATCGGATCGGCATGGACCGGCTGACCGTGTGGCATCGGTGGACCGGGTTCGCCCTGTTCTGGGTGATCGTGACGCATGCGCTGCTGATCCTGATGGGCTATGCCGCGCTGTACGACATGTCGATCGGCGCCACCTTCCTGTCGCTGGCGACGAGACCACGCTGACCGTCAAGCAGATCACCAGCGACGCCATCGACGGCACCCACGAGATCGAAGTGGGCGTCGATGACTTCGCCGCCACCAACGCGCTTCTGAACGTGCTCGGCTTCACCGCGAAGTCCTACCAGGAAACCAAGCGCACGAGCTTCATCCTCGACGGCGCGCAGGTCGAGATCGACACCTGGCCCCAGATCCCCCCCCCGTACCTGGAGATCGAAGCCGGGTCCAAGGACGAGGTGATCAGGGTCGCTGGACTGCTCGGCCACACCGAAGCCGACCTGACCGGCGAGAACACCATCAAGATCTACGCCCGCTACGGCATCGACCTCGACACCATCCCCGAGCTGCGCTTCTGACCATCGCTACCCGTCCACTGCGTCCGCACGCTCGCGCACCGCCGATCGGCCCGCGCGGGTGTGCGGCCCCGCACGCCCACCAGGAGCCCGCCAGCCGTGAGCGCCATGCCCGCGCAAGCAGCCCAAGAGCTGGGCCGACGCCTCCATGCCGCAGGCTTCCGCCCGCTGCCCGACGTCGATGACGACGGCGGGTTGATCGGCACCCGGCTCTGGCGAGTCCGAGCCGGATACGTTGAATACCTCGCGCTGCGCCCCAGCGGACTCGCGCACGCCGTCCGCGCCGAGGCTCTGTTCGACTATCGCCACCCAGCCGAGCACGGCGCGGTGGTCGAACACCGCTTCGGCCACGCCACCAACGCCCTGAACTGGCTGCTGAACAGCGCCGACACCACAGGGGCGCGGCTGCCCCGCCCCTATGCCCCGCACGCCAGATCGTGGCCGCCGAGCGAACCCGACGAGATCGACTGAACCGCCACCCACCGCACCACCATTCACCCGGCAACTCCCTGGGCAACTCATCGACCATTCCCTAGGCAACCCAGAGTTGCCGGGTACGCATCTGGCGTTAGTAGCGGTTGACCTGCGGTTTCAGTCGTGCGGCAGTAGTGGGCGAGTGCCCGGATGGCCCTATATGGCCACCCGTGGCGCGGCGTACACACATCCACACGACCGGATGCGCGCCGGGCGACCAACGGCCACACCAGCGGTTGACGACCACGGAGCACGGATGCAATCTTGATAGATTGATCCGCTGTCGGCTCGGGTCTGCGCAGGTAGACGGTCGAGACCCCGCCGAGGATCGACAGAACGTGTCCCGCACCGTGACGCGCCTTGGTGTTTTCCGCGTCGTCCGACGCCGAGCCAAGTGCCTACCGCGTCCCCGTGTCGTGCGGGATGGTCCGTGTTGTCGGTGATCTTCCTCGGTTGGTGGTGACGATCATGATGCGCGAGCGTGACAGGGGTGCGGTGCCGGGACGCGACGGCCGTCCGGCGGGTGCACGTGGGGGTTCATCTGGGGATACCAATGGGGATTCCTATGGGGAGTCCTCCCAGCGCTGCCGCCCCAACCTGCCGGGTTCCGGCCGTGTCGTCGCAGGTCAGCGCGCCGTAGTAGGCGCGGTTGCGGTGCCAGACTCGACGGATACCCAAATCAATGACACATCTGCGGCGGCGCGGCGGCCTGCGACGGCGGGAGCCGTGGCCGCTGCGGCCGGTCGGATCACCGGCCGGGACCGGCGTGTGCTGCGGCTGCTGGAGGAGCACTTCACCTTCACCACCTCCCAGCTCGCCGTGCTCGCCGGGTTCGGCTCGGTGATCACCACTCAGCATCGGCTGGCCGTGCTGCACGCGCGGGGCGTGCTGCACCGCGACCGCCCGTTCCGGCCCGGTGGCGGCTCGTACGAGTGGCATTGGATGCTCGGCCCGATCGGCGCGCGGATCGTCGCCGCCGAGCGCGGCGTCTCGCCGATCAAACCGGCGAAGGTGGCCGCCCGATGGCGCAAGCTGTTCCACGGCTGGCGGTGGGACGAGCTGCACGCCCAGCACGCCTGGTTCTGCGCGCTGGTCGCCGCCGTGCGCGACGAACACGGCACGGGCGGGGAGTTGGTGGCCTGGCGGTCGCCGTGGCGCGTCAGCCGCGCGTGGAAGGCCACCACCGACGGCTACGGCGTTTGGCGCTACCCCGACGGCGGTGAACTGGCGTTCGTGCTGCTGCTGGACGATCCGCCCCGCGTCGGCGTGAGCGAGCTGCGCGACCGGCTGACCACCATCCCCGACCCGGCCATCGCGTTCACCCGCCGCGACGGCTACGGCGACGACACGGTGACCCTGGTGTGGTGCACCACCCTGCGCCGCGAGCAGATCATCCGCCACGCGATCACCAAACACCTCGGCGGCTCGACCGGGATGCCGGTCGCACTCGCCTGCGCCGAGTACACCGAGCCCGCCCCAGCGGGCCTGCACGACCGCGTGTGGCTGCCGCTGGGCGGCATCCGCCGCGACGGGTGCCGACTCACCCTCGCCGAGGTCACCGACGCGGCAGCGGCGTCGGCACGCGGCCCGGCCGAGTCCTGGTGGGAGGTGACAGACGCTGACGAAGTGATCCTCTACGACGACACCGACGACGACGGCCGCCAAGTCGCCTAGCTTGGCGGGCAACGAGCAATCTGGACCCCGCGTCGAGCTGTCCACTGTGGTCCCGCTTCGGCGAGACCACACCGAGACCCGAGACGAGACACCGAGACAGCAACGAGACGACCGAGACAGCCGGTCTCGGCGTTTCTCGGCTGGGTCTCGCCGGAAGTCTCGGACGGACAGTGGAAGAGTCCAGTCAACCGGTGATAGCTGGCCCCGATGCGTGCTACGGCAGTCGGGGAGTCGAAGCGTCGCGGGTTGCACAGCCCGAACCCGTCAGTCCTTTCCGCGCGCCACCCCGTGGCGCGGCCAGCCTTCCCTTACGCCACAAGCGACTGGAGAAGGCGCGGTGACCACGGCTGACGGGTCCGCTGATCGACGGTTGCCCAGTGACCGCTGACCAGCGCCCGCGACCTCCCGCCCATGAGCGGGCTCGCGGGCACGGAGGCACACCATGCATGCCCACGACAACATCCCGGACAACGCCGATGATGACCGGGACGCGGTAGTGATTCCACTGCCGCGAAATGCCCCCGACAATGACATTGAAAACCTCCCCGAAACCGGCGCTGACCAGCCGGTTTGGTGGTATGATCAGAGGCGGAAACGCGTTGGGGACCGCCACTATTCCGGCCACGTCAACCACATTCACGGCACAGAAGCCGAACGGGTGCGCGGCGAACTCGCCGACGTGATCCGCGACCTTCTCGACTGGGCCGCGCAACAACAATCCGGTGATCACTCCACTGAGGATGGTGAAGCCGCATGACAACCCTCGGATGAGGTGACCGTCAACCCGCCAGCGCCAGCCCTAACGCGGCGGGCCGCGTCGCTGTCGGCGACTGTGCCGGTGTCCGGGCCGTCCAGCCTGTCGGACTACGCGGTCTCGCCGCTGGGGATGCCGGTGGCGTTGCTGCGGGATGAGGTGCGCGTGGCGTTCCTCGGCCGTACGTCCACAGAGGACCAGCAGGACCCACGGCAGTCCCTGTTGCGGCAGTTGGGGAACAGCAAGACCGCGATTCCCGAGTCGTGGGTGATCGTGGCGCACTTCTACGACGTCGAGTCCGGCCGCATGGAACTGGAGGCACGCGGGCAAGGAACCGACTACGAGCGGTTCGACATCCCCATCGCCCGCGACGGCGGCATCGCCGACCTGCTGGACGAAGCGACCCATCCCGGTCGCCGGTTCGACGTGGTGATCTGCGAGAGCGTGTCGCGGGTCGCCCGCCGCACGTTCGAGGGCCTGTCCATCGAACGTGAGTTGGAGCGCGCCGAGGTGCCGCTGTTCGCCGCCAACGAACCGATCACCCTGACCGGTAGTCGGGCACAGCGGATCTTGCAACGGCGGATCAACAAGTCCGTGGCCGAGTACGAGGTGCTCAACACCCTGGAGCAGTCCTGGGGTGGACTGTGCACGCACGTGCGCGAGGGCTGGAACATCGGCAAACCCCCGTACGGGTACAAGGCCAAGACCTTCCGGCACCCCAACCCCACCAAGGCCGCCAAGGGGCAGACCAAAACCCGGCTGGAGCCCGACGGCGTGCGCGGCGAGACGGTCACCCAGATCGCGCTGTGGCGGTATCACGAGGGTCTCGGCTACGACACCATCGCCGACCGGCTCAACGCCGACCCCGCCAAGTACCCGCCCCCGGTGCCGCCCGGCAAGGAACGGGCACGCGGCGCGTGGGGCAAGACCAGCGTCTACGAGGTGCTGAAGAACCCCAAGTACACCGGCTACCAGGTGTTCAACCGCCGCGCCTCCCGCTCCCGGCGCGGCAAGGTCAACGACCCGGTGAAATGGGTGTGGTCCACCGAACCCGCGCACGAGCCGCTGATCCCCAAGTGGATGTACGACGAACTCACCGCCCGCAGCCAAGCCCGGCGCGGCTCCCGCGACGGCAACACCCGCAACGCCCACCCCGAGACCCGCCGCACCTACGTGCTACGCGGGATGATGTTCTGCGGATGCGGACGGCGGATGTTCGGCAACCACCGCCACAACGCCGCCTACTACCTGTGCTGGCCACGCAACAACAACCGCGGACGCCACGACAGGTACGCAGGCCACCCCAAGGCCGTCTACATCCGCGAAGACGCCGTGCTCGACGCGGTGTCACGGTTCTTCGCCGACCGCGTGTTCGGCCCCCAACGTCGCGAGATCCTGGCCGCCGACCTCGCCGGAGTCGACGACCGGGCCGCCCGCGAGCGGCAGGCCGAGCGGGAACGGCTCCAACGGGTCGTCGCCGACGTGGCGCGGCGGCAGAACTCAATCCTGCGGCAAGCCCAGGACGGCGACCCCGACGACCCGTTCACCAAGGCCCTGCGGGGCACCTACAACGACCTGGAAGCCGAGAAGACCGCCGCCCTGACCACCATCGCCCAACTCGACACCGCCGACGAGACCGAGCCCGGCCGCCCCAGCCCGGCGGACATCGCCCTGCTGGACGCGCTGCCGTACCTGGCGCTCAACCTCGCCGACGCACCCGAGCCGCTGCTCCGCCGCCTGTTCGAGATCACCCAACTCGGCGTCCGCCTGCACGACGACAGCGACCACGTCACCATCACCATCCGACTACCCGCCGACCAACTACCCGAGATCGCCCACGCGGCGGAAAGGATCACCAACACCATGATCACTACACAAGAAACGCCTGCTCAGACGGCAGGCGCTGCTTGTGTAGATGCTGTACGCGCCCCCGGTAGGATTCGAACCTACGACACCCGCTTTAGGAGAGCGGTGCTCTATCCCCTGAGCTACGAGGGCTTCCCTGCTTAGGGTAGCGGCCGCAGTCGCCCGCTTGCACAGCCGTCCGTCATTCCCGGCGATGCGCCAGCCGCGCCGAGCCGTCGGCAGCCGAGCCGGCCGAGTCCCGCTTACGCGCATTCGCTCAGGTACTCGCCGTTGAGGATCGCCGTCGACAGTTCGATGCGGGACCGGTACCCGGTGTGCAGGAACAGCCGGGACAACCGGCCCTCCACGCTCTTCTCGCTGGTCCGCAGGGCCGCGGCCAGTTGCTTGTTCGTCAGCCCGGCGGCGGCCAGCATGGCAAGCAGCCGCTCGTTCTCGGCCACGGTCTCCTTCCGGCCGGGCACCTTCACGCCGTGCTCCCGCATCAGGTTGCGGGCCCAGGCCCGGTACAGCACCGCGTCCAGGCTGCCGAGCAGCTCGTACGCGTCCGACAGCAGCCGCGGCTCGGCTCCGCCGTGATGCACGAGTCGCTGCAGCACCAGCGCAAGCTCCAAGGGCTGCGCCCGCTCCCTGGCCAGCTTCTCGCATTCCCGGGCGGCATCCTCGTCCTTGTCCACCATGGCGCGGGCCAGCAGTGTCAGCAGCCTGGTGCGCTCGGTCTGGGGCAGGCGCTCCAGGGCGGCCAGTCCCTGTTCGGCCTCCGCGCGGTCGCCGCGCGCCAGCGCCATGTCGATCAGCTCGCTCCACACCAGCTCCAGACCGACCGTGAGCTGCGCTTCCGACGTCTCTGACGCGCACCGGAACAGGCGGAGGCGGGCGGCTTCCTCGTCGCCGAAAGCCCGCTCGACCAAAGCTTCCGCGACCTCCACCAAGTGACCGAGTATCGGCGGGGTGGCGCGGGCGGCGGCCAGCAGTTGCTGCGCGGTGATCAGCTCGCCGCGGGCGACGAGCATCCACACCGCGCTCACGTACATCCCCGCCGCGCGGGCCTCCCGGCCGTGCTCCTCCGTACCCGCGATGCTCCGGCGGGCGAAGTCCACCGCTTCCGACGCGTGACCGCGGGTGGCCGCCAGCATGGACCGGCAGTACAGCGGCAGCTGATTCTCGGTGAACTCGTGCGCAGCCAGCAGGCGTTCGGCCCTCCCGACGTCCCCGATGGTCAGCAGCGCGGTCAGCAGCCCCTCGAACTCCGTACGCCTGCTCATCTGGGTCTTGCCCGACAATTCCAGCTGCGCGGCCGTCAGCCGCCGTTCGAACCGCTCCGGCTTCCCCGTCCACAGCTCGGCCAGCGCCCAGGTCAGCTCGCCGAGCATGACCGTGGCCGGGCTAGCGCTCCGCAACTCCGATTCGGTGGTCCGCAGCAGGTCTGCTGCTTCCTGCCAGCGGTCGAGATGCCCCATGGCCAATGCCCGGGTCACGCTCAACTGTGCCGGAGTCCCCGGCCAGCGGCAGTCCCCGGCCGCGATCTCCCGGAGTGCCTCGTGCTCCCCGAGCGCCCGCAGCGATCTGGTGGCCAGCTCGTGCACCTCTTGCAGCGCGTCCGGCGACAGGTGCGCGACGTGCTCGGCGAGGATCCGCTGCACACCGGTCAGCGTCTGGTCGTACTCGCCGAGCAGGAAACAGGTCACCGTGTACTGGAGCAGGACCTTGCCCCGCTCGATCCCGGCCGGAGCCAGGTCCACGGCCGCCGCCAACCAGCGCACCGCCGACTCCGCCCGCTCGTAATGCGTCACCTGCACCTGATGCAGCAACTCACGAAGGGCCCGATCGGCATCGACCAGAATGCCGGCATCGGCGACCCGGTCCGCCATCTCGTCCGGATCGAAATTGGCCGGGACACCGTGTTCCCAGATGGCTTCGACCAGCGCTGCGGACAATCGCCGCCGCTCGAACGGGCCGAGTGACGCCAGCAGTGCCGCGCGAACCAGCGGCACGACGAAGCGCCACGTCCGGCCGAGGTGCACCACACCGGCGCGGCGCAGCCGTCCCAGAATCCCCGCCACCTGGTCCTGCGGTATGCCCGTGCTCGTGGCGAGCAGGTTCGGCACCCTCGGTCCGAGCGGGATCAGCACGGACAACGCCTTCGCGGCCGTCCAGCAGTCGTCTCCCAGCGCCCGGATCGCACGAAGAAGCTGCGTCTCCGCAGCCGGGGCGAACTGGGTGTGCGGGCGCATCAGGTACGCCCGCCGGTCCACCACCTGGATCGAACCGTTCGCACGCATCGCGTCGACGGTGTCCTGCAACGCGGCAGGCAGGCCGCGCGAGATCTCCCGCACCCGATCGACGAGCGCCGGCTCCGGCTTCGCGGTCAGCATCCTGGTGATCTCGTGCGCGACGGCGCCACGGGACAACGGTGCCAGCCGGAACCGATCGACCATCTCGCTCGCGATCAGCTCGCTGAGCTCAGGCAGGGGACCGTGACCCGGCTCCGCGGTGCACACGCAGCGCACCCGCGCGCGGATCAAGGCTCGCAGCACCGCCAGCGAATCGGGGTCCAGACAGTGCGCGTCGTCGATCAGCAGCACACCCTTCGGATACAGCTGGCCGGCGATCATCGCCGCCGCCCGGCGCGCCAGCTCGGCGTCCTCTGCGGCACCCGGGACCGGGCCGAACAGGGTCGCGGCGCGGTCCGGCGACTCCAGCCGCACGGTGTGCTCGCCAGGCTCGAACCGGATCGGCAGCACGTCCGCGCTGGCCGTCACGGTGACCGCGGTGACCTCGTGCCCTTCCTCCCGCAAGCGGTCGCTCAGCTGGGCGAGCAGGGTCGTCTTGCCGGTGCCGGTGGCGCCGGTGACGACGACGAGCGGACCTCGCGCCGCGAGGATCTCCTCCAGCATGAGCCGTCCTCGGAATGATCTGAACCACTTTCAGCTCTTCCCACGTGTGCCGGGTGTGGACGGTTCAAGGAGTCGACGTGGCCGGTGGTCTGACGTGCGCCGGGCAGGCGGCCGCCGCCCGAGAACCGGAGGCCGCCGGCCCGGTGCCGACGGCCTCCACGAACCGCCAGGCAACGCCGACGGAAGCCGTGGCCGGAAGCCGGCACCAGGCCCGGTTTCCCACTTTCGTGACCAGACCACGCGACGGCACGAAAGCGCCTTCCGGCCTCGCGCGATCGTGGAAGCGAGGTGTCGCTCGATGAAACGACCGAGTCACGACTTCGTCGGGCGACGTGCGGAACTCGACGCCCTGCACCAGCACACGAGCAAGCCCGCGCTGGTGGTGGTGCGCGGGGACGCGGGCAGCGGCAAGACCTCACTGCTGCGCCGGTTCTGTGCCGAGACCGAGGCGGCCGTCCTGGATCTCGGCGGCGTCTCCGACGACCCGGCGTGGGACGAGTTCCGCGCCCGTGCGCTGCTCGACGCGGTGCGCGCGGACTTCGAAGTGCTCGGTGAAGGCACCCGCCTCGCCGAGGCGATCGAGGGCTTGAGCAAGCTCGCCGTGCCGGAGTCCTACGCCGCCCCTGGCCGCCGCCACCGGCTGCTCGGCGCCATCAGCGTGCTGCTCTGCCGGATCAAACGGCAGCTCGTCATCGTCGTCGACGACGCCGATCGGGTTCCGGTGAGTGCCCTGGCTTCCATGCACCGGGCGGGCCACGCGGTGGTCGCCGCATGCGCCACCGCGACCTCGATCGAACTGTGCCGGTTCGCCGACGCCGTGGTGGAGCTCGGGCCGCTGACCGACGACGAGATCGCCCGCCTGTTGACCAAGCTCGCACCCGGTCCGCTGGACGAAGCGGTGCCGAAAGCACTGCAAGCAGCGCTCGGCCCGCTGTACGGGAACGCCGCCGCCCTGGTCTCCACGGTGCACCATCTGCTGGATCAGGGACGGCTGGCGAAAGTGCACGGCGTGCTCGCGCTGCGCGAGCTGCACGCGCCGATCCCGCTGCCACCGGGCCATCGTCTGGTCGGTCACCTCGACGCGACCGGGAAGCGACTGGTTGCGGTGGCTGCGACCGAGCAGGGCCTGCGGGTCGACCGCATTCCGGACCTCGCCGACGAGGCGGGACACGCGGCGGACGACTACGGCAGGGCGGCGGACCGGCTGGTCCGCGCCGGAATCCTGGTGCACGGCGAAGACGGCAGGCTGCGCTGCGTGGCCCCGGCCGTCGGTGCCGCGGTGGCTTGCGCGGATGGATCGGCCGCGGGCAAAGCCCGGCCGGTCAAGCCGCTTGCGCACTACATCGCCAACGGCGAGTACGGGCAGCTGCGCGATCTCGTCGCGGCGGAGGTGGCCGCCGCCGGCCACGAGATCGCCGACCAGGACAAGCGGACCGAACTGGCCGCAGCCGCGGCCTTGGCCGCCCTGCACACCGGGTGCCCGGTGCCCGAGCAGATCGGCAGGGTGCTCGCCGGTCCCGCCATTCGGCTAGCCGACCGCTGGTTCGCCGGGGAAACCGGCGGTGTGCACCAGCTCGTCGACGCGATCACCGACAGCTTCTCCTGCTTTGCGCAGCAGACCACGCGGGTCGTCGACGGCAGCACCTTCCCGGACCTGGTGCCGGTGCTGCGCGCGCTGCTCGGATCGCACTATTCGGCTCCGGCCGGTGGGCCGGTCACCTTGTTCCACCGGGTCCGCACCGGCTACGTCGACGGCCGATGGAGCGAAGCGCTCAGCGCGGCACGCGAGCTGGAGTTGACGCCCGCCGCGGGAAAGCTTCTGCACGACGCCGCGCGCCTGCTGGCCGCGGACATCTGCGGATGGCGCGCGGAAGACCGCCAGGCGACCGCGTGGCTGAGCTCGGTGGACGAGAACACGGCCTTCCCCGCGCTCCGAGCTTGGGTGCAGGCCGGCCTCCGGGTGCACGGCGGCGACCCGGAAGGTGCCTTGGCCGAGGGGTGGGCATGGCTCGCGGCGAACTCCGATCGCATGGAGGAACCGGGTGCGGCGCGGCTGCTGCTCCGGCTGGCGACGATCGCTGCCGACCTCGGTGACCGGGAGGCTGCGCGCAACGTGTTGTGGCGGACCCGGGGTCGTTACGGGCCTGCGCACGGCACGAGCCTGCTCGTGAAGGGAATCGTCGAGCGGGACGTGCGATGTCTGTGCGCCGCCGAGCGGGTGATCCGGGCACATGGCACCCGATTCGAACTGATCCAGGTGTGCCAGCGGCTTGGCGTGCTGTCCGAGGAACCTCGCCGGTGGCTGGACATCGCCTACGAACTGGTGTGCGAGACCGGCGCGGCCCGGCTGATCGCCACCACCAAGCGCGTCATGGCGGACTGCGGTGTGACCGTCCGGGCCCGCCGCGGCCGCAATGCGGGGGTTACCGAGATGGAACGGCGCATCGTCGAGTTGATCCGGTTGGGCAAGACGAACCGGCAGATCGCGCTGGCCTTGCAGGTGAGCACCAAGACGGTGGAGAAGCACCTCACCCGGCTGTTCGCGAAGGTGGGCTGCCGGACCCGGCACGGCCTGGCTGTTTCCAGTTTCGGTGAGCAACCCGAGCTCGTCGGTGCGTGAAACAAGGGGGAGTCGTGTGTCTGGTGTCGCGGAGTCTGGAGAGGCTGGACAGTGAGCAAGGACGTCATCGTCGTCTCCCAAGCCGGTAAAGGGAGGTCGACCATCGCCGAGGCCCTGGCCGCCGCGTCGGTCGGGACGCTGATCGTGGTGGGCCCCGGCCGCTACCGCGAAACGCTGGTGGTGGACAAGCCGGTCACCATCACCGCCGAGGACGGCCCCGGGACCGTCGAGGTGGTCAGCAGGCGTGGGCCGGTGGTGTCGCTGGCCACCGACTCAGCCGCGGTGTCCGGCATCCAGATCACCTGTGACGACCGGGACAACCCGGCGATCGTGGTGATGCAGGGCCAGCTGTCGCTCACCGAGTGCGCGATTCGGGCGGCCGCGTGGGCGACGATCTTCTCGCAGGACAAGGGCACCGTGCTGATGCGGGACTGCGAGGTGCGCAACACCGTCGGCGCGGGCGTGGTCACCACCTCACCGGACGGCGGTCAGCTGGAGGGCTGCCGGCTGGACGAGCTCGGCACGTCCGGGATCGTCGTCGCCGAGGGCGGGAGCCTGACGGTGCGCAAGAGCGCGGTGCGCAAGGCGTCGGGCAACGGCATCTGCCTCAACGGCCGCGGCCAGCTCACCGTGGAAGACACCGAGGTGACCGGCACCGACAAGCCCGCCGTGGCGGTCGAGCAGAACGCCAGCATCTCCGCGGTCCGACTCACGGTCAGCGACGCGAACGCCATCGGCTTCTACCTCGCCACGACGCAGAACGTGTCCCTGGACGAGTGCGCGGTGCAGGGGTCCGGCGCGGAGGCGGTCTACGTCGCCGAAGGGTGCAAGCCGACGCTGAGCGGCATCACCATCCGCAACGCCAGGGGCCGGGGAATGCACTTCACGGGCCGGGCCGGCGGCACGGTGTCCGGTGCCGACGTGGCCGACGTCGACGGTGTCGGGGTCGAGGTGACCGAGCGCAGCCTCACCGAACTGGACCGGGTCACCGTGTCCAGCTGCACCAAGGGTGGGGTGCGCGTGGCGGGCGGCGCCGAACCGCTCTTCCGCAGGCTTCGGGTGTTCGGCTGCGGCGGCGAGGCCATGCAGATGTGCGAACGGTCCCGCGGCACCTTCGAAAGCATCGAGATCGACGAGGGCAACGTCGGCGTCGCGGTGAGCGACGAGGCGCGCCCGACGGTGAGCGGCCTGACCGTTCGCGGCACCGACGGTGCGGCGGTCAGTGTGCTCGACGCGACGCTGGCGCTGTCCGACGCGACGATCGACTCGGCGGGCGCGGAGGGTGTCCTCGCCGGCCAGGGTGCCGACCTGTCGTTGTCCCGCTCGCGGGTGATCGGCAGCGCCGGCCCGGGCTGCCTGCTCGGTGAGGGCGCTTCCGCGTCGATCACCGACTGCGAGTTCTCCGCCGGTTCGGCCGACGGCATCCGGATCGACACCGACGAGTCGGTCCGGCTGCAAAGCTGCACGGTCCGGGAGAACCGGGGCAGCGGCCTGCGCCAGACCAAACCCGGCACGTCCATCCAGGTGTTGGACCTGATCAGCAGCGACAACGGGGTGCCCGACGCGTACGGGACGTCCGCGGCGGCTGCCGCACCGGCCCCAACCAGGGCCGAGGAGCGGCAGGAGCGGGCCAAGCGTGGCTCCGACCCGCTCGAGGAGCTGAACAACCTGGTCGGCCTGGCCAGCGTGAAAGCGGACGTCAAGTCGCTGATCAACTTGAACAAGATGGCCAAGCGCCGCAAGGACGCCGGGCTCTCGGCGCCGCCGATGGCCCGGCACCTGGTGTTCGCAGGATCCCCGGGCACCGGCAAGACGACGGTGGCCCGCCTGTACGGACAGATCCTCGCCGAGCTGGGGGTGCTGCGCAAAGGGCACCTGGTCGAGGTGGCCCGCGCCGACCTGGTCGCGCAGATCATCGGCGGCACGGCCATCAAGACCACCGAGGCGTTCGAGTCCGCGCTCGGCGGGGTCTTCTTCATCGACGAGGCGTACACGCTGTCCAGCAGCAAGGGCGGCACCGGGCCGGACTTCGGCCAGGAGGCCATCGACACGCTGGTCAAGCTGATGGAGGACCACCGCGACGACGTGGTGGTGATCGCGGCCGGTTACTCCAAGGAGATGAAGGAGTTCCTGGCCGCCAACCCCGGCATGGAGTCCCGGTTCAGCCGCACCATCGAGTTCGCCAACTACACATCGGACGAGCTGGTGACGATCGTGCAGCAGCAGTGCGACAAGCACGACTACCGGCTCACCGACGACGCGGCCGAGGCGCTGCGGAAGTACTTCGCGGAAATCCCCAAGGACGGCACGTTCGGCAACGGCCGGGCGGCGCGGCGGGTGTTCGAGCAGATGGCGGACAACCACGCGTCCCGGTTGGCCTCGATGCCGAACGCGAACATGGAAGACCTGACCACGCTGACCAAAGAGGACTTGGTCTCGATCTGCGCTGACGTCGGCGGGAAGTGACACATGAACGAGCTCGACCTGCTGATGGCCGAACCGGTGCACGAGCGCCACGTGGTGATCCGGCGGCGCGACGAGGGACCGATCGACCCTGCCCTCGTCGGTCTCGCCGCACTCGGCCCCGGTGAGCTGCTGGTGGTGGCCACCCCGGCCGCGCACGAGGTGCCGAGGCTGGTGGCCGCCCTGCCCACGTTGCTGGCCGGCCACCTGGACGGGGTCGAGTCGGTTCTGGTCGCCGTCGGCGGTCTTGCCATGTCCAGCCAGGACATCCAGTACCTGGCCGGTAGGCTGGGCACCGACGTCGTCGCGCCGGACGGTGGTGTCGCGGCGCTGCCGGGCGCTGCCCTGTACGCGGGGCAGGGGATCTACGGCACCGGCTGGTACTCGTCGATCGGCGGGTTCTGCGGGGTGCGGTTCCCGGCGATGGAATGGGAGTCGTGGTTCCCGGATTCGTCGCTGGAGGTCGACGGGGTCGTCGCCACACCGGCGCCGTGCGGGCTGGTCGTCGGTGAGACCACGGACCTGACCGTGCCCGCCGATCCGCGTTTCCCGAAGCTGGTGGTGGATTCGTCGGTGTCCCCGGAAGGTGTCGCGGCGTTGCTCGGCGAGCTGCCCGACGAGCCGATCGTGGTCGTGCCGCGGTCACCGGACGTCCTGAGCCCGGAATGGCTCACCGCGGTGGCCGACACGCTGGGCCGGGACGTGCTCTTCAGCCCGGGCGTGCAGGTCATGACGGGGTCCGGCACCCCCTCGACGTACGTGCCGGGCGGCGACGGCGAGGCGCTGTTCCATCCCTTCCCGTTGCTGGTGCGGCAGCAGGCGGGCAGCGACGGCCAGGAAGTGCTGCAGGTCGCCGCGCCACCGGAAGGATGGCACGAGAACGGGCCGTGGTCCTACCGATACAGCGGGCCCGGCGAGGTCGTGGCCGACGTCGTGCCCTCGGGCCTGGTGGTGCGCAGCGCGCACGACGGCGAGCTCGACCCGGACGACCCGGCGGTCACCGATCCGTTCGACCCGTCGGGATGGACCATGCGGCTGGGCACGCCGGGACGCGTGGTCGGGCTGCCGGTGCTCGTCGCCGCCGAGAACCTGCTCGCCGGGCTGTCCGACCAGCAGCGGGACGCGGTGCAGGTGCGCATGGTCGGCGACATGGACGACGAGGCGGCACACGCCCTCGATCGGTTCGCCGGTGCCCGCAGCAGAGCGGCTGCGGCCGCTCGCGCCGGGACACGGAACGGGACGCCGGCGCGGTCGGCCGCCGAATCGCCCGCCGGGCAGGCCGGGCCCGAGCCCGTCGCCGAGCAGTCCGAGCCCGCCGCGGCGACGAACGTCGGTGGGATGCCGCCGATCGTCACGGTGTCCGGTCCTCCGGTCGCCACCGTTTCCGGAATGCCTGCCGTCGACGGTCAGGACGACGACGGCGACGAGCTGGCGGAAGACGAAGCCGAGGCCGAGGAGTACGAGGAGCAGGCGGAAGAGGCCGAGCCGGCGCCACCGCCCGAGTACGCCACGGAAACACCGCGTGTCGACGTTCCGCGCCCTGAGCGTGTACCGCACGTTCAGGCGACGCCCCAGATCGACATCAGTTCGCAGCCCACCGACGCCGGTGCTCTGCGTCTTCCGGCCAGGGTCAGCACGTCCGCGGAGCAGGCCCGGTTCACCGCGGCCCTCGGGGAGGACTACCCGATCGCGCTGGCGACGGTGAACGCGGCGATGGCGACCTGGCCGTCGCTCCGCCTGGACACCTCGCCCGGGGCCAAGGCGGACTTCGCCGCGGTGTGCGTGTTCCTCGGGTCGGGCGCCGGGAACGCCAGCGCGGTCAACTCCGCCATCCGCGTCGGGCGGCCGGGCATCATCGACGGCCATGTCTCGTGCCTGATGTCCGGGCTGCGCCGGCTGCCCACGCACCGCAGGGCGGTGCTGCGCCAGGGCAAGATGAACGCCTCCCTGGAACACCTGGCCAAGCCCGGCACGATCCTCACCGAACCCGGTTTTCTGACGGCAAGCACCGAACTCGACGTCACCTTGCCCGACGCCGACCTGGACGTGCTGATCTGGCCGTGCTCGGCCCGGCGCACCTCGGAGCTGGTGGCGAATCGGCCGGTCGACGAAGCGGTGTTCCTGGCAGGCGCACGGTTCAAGGCGCTGGCGGTGCGGACCGCCGAGGAGAACGAGGAGGACGACGAGGAGCGCGAAGGGCCGCCCGCGCCCAAGGTCGCGGTGATGTACCGGGAGCTGGCGCCCAACGAGAAGCCGGTGTCCACCGAGCTGGACGAGCGGGACCTCGCAGTACTGGCGAAGCTGGACAACGTGCTGGCTCAGCGGCACAGCAGCCGGCTGCGGTTGGTGGAGGACCCCGAGGTCGTCGAGCGGCTCACCCAGTCGATGGTCGTGTGGCAGCAGCAGACGGCGGCGGTGGCGTCGTGAAACGGCTGTTCGCGCTGATCGCCGTCGCGCTGATCGTGTTCGTCCCTGCCGTCCCCGCACACGCGCAGGAGGACCAGCAGCAGGAGGATCAGCAGCAGGAGGAGTGCCTGCCGCCGCCGACGACGGTCGAGCGCTCCGTGCCGTGGGCGCAGCGGCAACTGCAGCCGGAACGGGTGTGGCCGCTGACCAAGGGCAAGGGGGTCGTGGTCGGGGTCGTCGACACCGGCGTGGACGGCAGCATCCCGCAGCTGAAGGGCCAGGTGCTGCCGGGCATCGACGCGACGACGTCCGGGAGCGGCGGCCGGGCCGACGACGACTGCTTCGGCCACGGCACGTTCGTGGCGGGCATCATCGCGGCGAAACCGGTCGACGGCACCGGCTACGTCGGTGTCGCACCTGGGGTGAAGATCCTGCCGGTGCGGTGCGCCGTGACGGACGAGCCGGGCAAGCCGGATTCGCTGACGCCGGAATCGATGGCGCGCGGGATTCGGGCCGCCGTCGACGCGGGGGCCGACGTCATCAACGTCTCCGCGAGTACCACCGAGCAGAACGAAGAACTTGCCGACGCCGTGCGCTATGCCGCGAGCAAGGACGTCGTGATCGTGGCGTCGGCCGCGAACACCACCGACAGAGGCATCCCCGCCACGTACCCGGCGGCCTATCCGCCGGTGATCGCGGTCGGCGCGGTGGACGAGAACGGCCGGCCCGCGGACTTCTCCCAGACCGGGCCGTTCGTGGCCCTGGTGGCGCCGGGGGTGAAGGTGCACGGCCTGGGCCGGGGCGGGCACGGCCACTGGACCGGTAGCGGAACGAGCTATTCGGCGCCGTTCGTCACCGGTGTCGCCGCCCTGGTACGGGCCTACCACCCGCATCTGACCGCGGAGCAGGTCAAGTACCGGCTGCTGGCCACGGCCAGCCGCCCGGCCACGGCGCCCGACCCGGCGCTCGGCTGGGGCATGGTCGACCCGTACGCCGCGGTGAGCGCGGTGCTGCTCGAGGAGGAGAACCCGGAGCCGGAACTGGTGCACCCGCCGAGCCCCGCGCCGCCGGACATCCCGGAGCGGGACGAGATCGGGCCGTGGCTGGCCGTCGGCGGGACCATCGGTGTCGTGGTGCTGGCGACGATCTCGGTGGGGCTCGTCGCGATGTGCCGGGTCGGCCGCCTGCGCAAGTTCCGGCCCGCTCGTGTGCTCAGGGTGAAGGACACCGAGTCCCATCGGGCGCCCGCCAGCGGTCCGCCGCAACGGCGGGAAGGTCCCAAGCCTGGCCGAGACACACGGCGGCCGCGGCCGGGGCGGCGGGTGGTGCCTGCGGGGCCGCAGTTGCGGTATGACGCGATGCCGGGCGAGCCGGGCGGGGTGGCTCCCACGCCTGCCGGGTGGGGCTTCCCGGCGCACCAGTCAGGCTGGCAGCAGCCGGTTGTCGCGCCGCAGCATCCGATGCCGCTGCGGCAGGCGTTCCCCAGTTCCTGAATCCGAACCACGCCCAGGGCCGGCTGCCCGAACGACCGCGGCCGCCATCCAGCCGCGCAGGCGGGGCGTGCCAAGCATCTTGGGCGGAACTGGGAGGGCGGCTGTCATGCAGGCGCGGAGCCGGGGCGCGCCGAGTATCTCGGGCCGAACGTGGAGCGGCCGTCATGCAGGCGCGGAGCCGGTGAGATCGATGCGCCGTGTTCGAGGTGGCGAGTGCCCACCGCACGTCCGTTCGACAACTGCGCGGCGCTCGTCGGCTGGGTGGTGGGGTCCGCCGACGGGTGACGCGGAGCTGCCTTCTCGCCAGGCGGGACGAGACGTGGAGTGGCTTCGCCAGCCGATGGGCGGTCGTGCTTCCTGCTGATGACAGGGTGGCGTGCCGCTGTCGTTTCTGCTGGCCGGTGGGGTGCCATGTCGCCGGGGTGGCGCACCGTCGCGCTGTGTTGCTTTGTGAGGGGGCGGCGCGAGTACCGGGCTTGGCGGCTGGGAAGGCGTCTCCCGGCTGGCGTGCTGACCGGTGCTGACGGGTGATCGTGGAGGCCGGGTACTGCCTGCCGCTGGCGACCGGTTCCTGCGCTGCCTCATCGATCGGCATGGCCGCCGCGCAGTCTCAAGCCAGGGCCCTGCACGGCCGGTGACGCCCGTTGTCGAGCCACGACACCGCTGGTGATGGAGTTGCGCCGCCTCGCGATCGTGGCCGGTACATGCGTTACGGGCTCAGGTGCCCGTCGCCTACCGCACTCGCGCGAGCCGCACTCCGGAAATGTGCGCCGTCACTGCGCTCAGTGTGCCGACAGTCGGCGCGGCCGACTCGACCTCAATCCTCGACCAGCGGGGTCTGCAGCAGCCGCACGTTCCGTCGCCGGTCGATGAACTGACCACGGCCGACCGGCAGCGTCCGCGGCTTGACGTTGCCCAGGAACGAGCCCTCGCCCTTCGGGCAGGACATCAGCAACGCCGGGGTACCGAGCTCCCACATGCGCCGGATCGCTGTGCTCATCATGGACCGTCCTGCACCGCTCGTGCTGCGCGCCACGATCACGTGGAAGCCGATGTCGGCCGCCTGCGGCAACAGCGGCGTCAACGGCTCCAGCGGGTTCGACGACTCGGCCAGCTCGTAGGCGTCGATCACGATGTAGAGCCTGCCGCCCTTCCACCAGTCCCGTTTCGGCAACCTGCTCGGCGGGATCTCCGGCCCCGGCAGCCGCTTCTTCAGCATCTGCGCGATGCCCTGGATGGTCTTCGCCATCGTCTCGCCATCGACCGAGTACTCGATCTGGTGGCTCTGCGGGATGGAGTCGTGCAGCTCGCGTCGGAAGTCGCCGAACATCACCCGGGCGTCCTTGTCGGAGTGGTGCCTGGCCACCGCCCTGGCGATGTACCTCAGCAGGTTGGTCTTGCCGGTCTCGGCGTCGCCGTAGATCAGCAGGTGCGGGCTGACGTCGAAGTCGTGGATCATCGGCGCCAGGTTCACGTCGTCGATGCCCAGCGCCAGCCGCATCTCCGCGGCCGGGTTCGGTGCGGTCGGGGCGGGCATCTCGCGCTCGGTGACCGTCATCGGCAGCAGCTTCACCTTCGGCGCGGCAGGCCCGCCCGGCACCGCGAGCGACTCGGCCAGCTCGGCCGTCGCCTCCGCCAGGTCGTCGGTTTGCGCTGCGCCGTCGATGCGTGGCAGCGCGGCCAGGAAGTGCAGGCCGTCCGGGGTGATGCCCCGGCCGGGGATGGCGGGCACGGTCTGGGCGATCCGGCTGCCGACCTCCGAGTCCACCGGGTCACCGAGCCTGAGCTCGAACCTGGTCTGCAGCACGTCACGCAGCCAGGGCCGCATCTCCGACCAGCGGTTGGTGGCGACCACCAGGTGGATACCGAAGCTGAGGCCACGGGCGGCCAGCTCGGTGAACTTCTCCTCCAGCTCGTCGAAGTCCGCCCGGACCGTGTACCAGCCGTCCACCACCAGGAACACGTCCCCGTACGGGTCGACGTCGCGGAACTTGCCCTGCCGCCGCGCCCTGCGGTAGGTGGCCATCGAGTCGATGTTGTGCTCGGCGAAGATCGTCTCCCGCTTGGTCAGCAGGTTGGTCACCTCGGTCACGGTGCGGTTGACCCGGTCCCGGTCCAGCCGGTTCGCGATGCTGCCGACGTGCGGCATGACCGACAGCGCGCTGAGCGTGCCACCGAAGTCCAGGCAGTAGAACTGCACCTCCTCCGGGCTGTGGGTGAGCGCAAGCGCACACAGCAGGGTGCGCAGCATCGTGCTCTTGCCGGACTGCGGGCCGCCCACCACCGCGACGTTGCCTTGGCTGCCCGCCAGGTCGGCCACCAGCAGGTCCCGTTTCTGCTGGTCGGGCAGGTCGATCAGGCCCACCGGCACCACCAGGCTGCCGGACATGGGGCCGTCCGCCCGCGGCGCGCCGTTCGCGTCCTCGACCAGCGGGGGCAGCAACTGGTCCAGCGTCGCGGGCGTCTTCAGCGGCGGCAGCCAGACCTGGTGGGCACGCGGTCCGATGCCACGCAGCCTGCGCAGCAGGACGTCCAGCACGGTCTCGGTGTTCTCGTCCTCTTCCTCGACCTCGGCCGGCTCTTCCGGCTGCTCCTGCTGCGGCTCGATGTACTCCAGCCCGAACGGCACGACCCGGTTCTCCGTGGCCTTGGCCACCTGCGCTCGGCGCTTCTGCCGATACGGGGCGGAGGAGTACGCGGCTTTGAAACGGATCAGGGTCTGGGTGTCCGGCCGCAGGAAGCCGTTGCCCGGGCTGGTGGGCAGCTCGTACGCGTCGGGGACGCCGATGACGCTGCGGCTTTCCATCGCGGAGAACGTGCGCAGGCCGATGCGATACGACAAGTGCGTCTCGACCTTGTGGATCCGGCCCTCGTCCAGCCGCTGTGACGCCAGCAGCAGGTGCACGCCGAGGCTTCGGCCCAGTCGGCCGATCATCGCGAAGACGTCGATGAACTCGGGCTTCTGGGTCAGCATCTCGGAGAACTCGTCGACCACGATGAACAGCGCGGGCATCGGCTCCAGCGGTGCGCCCTTCGCCCGCGCGGCCTCGTAGTCGCGCCGCGACGAATAGTTGTGCGCCCGCAGGAACTCCTGCCGCCGGTTCATCTCCCCGGTCAACGCGTCCTGCATGCGGTCGACCAGCTCGATCTCGTCGGCCAGGTTGGTGATCACCGCCGAGGTGTGCGGCAGCTGGTCGAAACCGCGGAAGGCGGCACCACCCTTGAAGTCGACCAGCACGAAGTTGAGCTCCTCCGACGAGTGGGTGACCGCCAGCGCCAGCACCAGCGTGCGCAGCAGCTCGCTCTTGCCGGATCCGGTGGCGCCGATGCACAGCCCGTGCGGGCCCATGCCGTCCTCGGCGGATTCCTTGATGTCCAGCTCCAGCGGCGCGCCGTTGGTGGTGATCCCGATCGGTACCCGGAGCCGCCGCTTGGGTGACATCCGCTCCCTGCGATACCGGTCGACGTCGAACGTGGCGACGTCGCCGATGCCGAGCAGCCCGGCCAGGTCGTAGTCGGCGGACGTCGGCTCCTCTTCCGCGTTCGCCTCGCCCATCCGGAAGCGGGCCATGATGCGCGCCAGCGCCGCCGCACCCCGCTCGCTCAACCGGTCCGGTGTGCACAGCGGTTTGCTCTTGGACTTGCCGAGCCGGTCGAACGTCACCGTGCTCACCTTGTCCTCGGTGACCTCGAGGAACAGCGTCCCCGGCCGGTCCTGCCACGGCAGGCAGCCGGAGACGTCCAGCACCACCGCGTTGCGGTAGCCCTCTTCGGCGACCCGGTGGTCGGCCGGGGCGGTCACCCCGTCCAGGACGATCACCACGAACGGTTCCGACGCGGTGATCGGGGTGTTGGGTTCGAACCGCGGCCTGCCGGTGAAGCTCGGGCCGCCGAGCAGCAGCTCGACTTCGTCGATCTCGCTCGCGGCCAGCCTGCGTGACCCCGCCGCGTCGCGGCTTTCCAGGTCCTGGTGGTGCGGGAGCCATTTGAGCCAGTCCCACCGGTGCAGCTGCTTCTCGCTCGCGCACAGCGCGATGCGGACGTCACCGGGTCCGTGTGCGGTAGCCAGCTGCGCCAGCAGCGCGCGGACCAGATCCATGACGGCCTCGTCCTCGCCGGTGAACTGGATCTGCCCGAACCCGCGCAGATACACCGCGATCGGCGCGTTCGGCAACGTGGAGTAAGCGCGGAGGAAGCGGCGCAGCGCGTGCGCTGCCAGCGGCTCCAGGTCCTCGATCGGCTTGGTGTCGGGCGGGACCAGCTTGAGCGCCGCACGCTGGGAGCCGACCCCGATGCGCACCTCACCGAAGTCGTCGTGGGACGGGCGCCGTTCCCACAGCCGATAGCCGAGCGCGATCGACCACAGCGCCCGCGGATCGGGGTGGATCCAGCGGGCCGCCTTCTGCTGAGCGGTGAGCGCATTCCGCACCCGGCTGCGCAGCTGGGCGAGGTAGCGGATGTAGTCGCGCCGGTGGCCGTGCAGCTTTTGCTTGTGGTTGAGCTGGTTGCGGATGTACTGGGTGAACATCATCCCGACGGTGGCCACCAGCATGAGCGCACCGCCGATGTAGGCCAGCCACCCGGCGCCCGGCCGGATGAGCATCATCATCCAGGCCACGGACATCAGGCCCATCGGCAGGTAGATGAGCACCGAGCTGACGCCGCCGTGCTGCTCCTCCGGAACGGCAGGCGGTTCCTGCAGCTCGAGGTCCTCGGACTCGACCTCTGGTTTGGGGCGACGTTGCCTGCGTGCGAACAGCACGGTGGCCATGGCGATGCTCCCTGAGGCGATTCGGCGAGTGGGGTGCCTCCGGTGCTCGTGGAGGTTCCTCGCCACCGAACACGCGTCAGGACGGCCGATAGGTTCGGTTTGCCGGTGATCTGCCCCCTTCCGTCGGACTCTTGGTGAGTGGAATCCCTCCACTTGCTCCACCAGCGGCGACGCGTCGTGGCGCGGCGAAACTGACCGGTCGTACGTTCGGCCGCACGGCGGTCTGCGATCGCCGGTGGCGATTCGGCGAGTGCTCCCCTTCGTGTGTTCGTGCGGTTCCTCGACCACGAACTCGTGCGCCACGAAGCCGCCGTGTGCGGCTTCGCCGGCGGTCCGAGGTTCCCTGCTTGGAAGGACCTGCACGTCAGATGGAAGCGCAGACACAGCATCGGTACTCGACCACGACCCGGCTGCGGTTCGTGCTGGGCACCAAGGCGACCGAGGTCGCGTTGCCCAGCGACGCGACGCTGACCGATCTGCTGCCCGCGGTGCTGCCCCAGTTCGGGGCGGAGTGGATCGAGCAGGGCGCCGACCACGAGGGCTGGGTCGTGCAGCGCATCGGCTCACCGCCACTGGACGAGGACAAGACGCTCGCCGAGCTGAACCTGCTGGACGGGGAATCGCTCTACTTGCGCCCGCGGTCGGATCAGCTGCCGCCGATCGACTACGACGACCTGGTCGCGGGTGTCGGCGAGCAGGTTCGCGATCACCGGTTGGCCTGGCGCCCGCCGCACACTCGGTGGCTGTTCCGGCTCGCCGCTGCGGCGGCCTTGCTCTACGGCCTGCTGGCGTTGGCGGACTTGCAGGATCCGGCCATCACCGCAGTGGTCGCGCTGACGTTTCCGGTCGTTCTGCTGATCGCCGCGGCGTTGCTGGCGCGCACCATCGCGGACACCATCTCCGCCACGATCCTGACCGGGGTCGCGGCGTGCTGTGCCTTCGTCGGCGGTCTGGCGCTGACCGAAAGCGTGGCGCCGCTGGCCGAGAAACACACCATGGCGACGGTCGGGTTCGCCATCACGCTGCTGGTGCTGTTCATCGGCAGGTACGCGGTTGCCGACGGCGCGTTGCTGTTCGTGGGCGCGATCCTGTTCACCGCGCTGTTGCTGGTGACCGGTTTCGTCGCGGCCGTCGCTCCGCTGTCGACGCACCAGGCCGCGGGTATCGGTTTGTTCATCTGCCTGGTGGTCTCGGTCTTCGTGCCCGCGACGTCGTTCCGCCTGTCGGGGTTGACCTTGCCGCTGCTGCCGACCGACGCACCGGAGCTGAGCGAGGAGATCGACCCGGTGCCCGCGCAGATGGTGGTCGACCGCAGCAAGGTGGTCTTCGGGTACTCGATGGCCATGCACGTCGGGCTCGGCGCCGCGATGTCGCTGCTGCTGCCCGAGCTCGTCGGCAACGGTGACGGCTGGGCGACGGCCTTGTCGCTGGTGATCGGGGCGCTGCTGGGCATCCGCACCCGGCATCCGAACGGCGTGGTGCAGCGCTGGGCGGTGGTGGTGCCTGCGGTCGTCGCGGTCGTGGTGAACGTCGAGAAGTACGCCGCCGAGCTGACCGACGTGGAAATGCTCGTCGCTGTCGCGCTGCCGCTGGTGCTGGTATCCGGGGTGATGTTGCTGTTCAGCAAGGTCATGCCGGGCAGACGGCACCGGCCCTACTGGGGGCGGGCGCTGGAGATCCTGGAGTCGCTCACCGCGATCGCCGTGGTCCCGCTGTTGTTGCAGGTGCTCGGCGTGTACGGCTGGATGCGGGGATTGGCCGGCTGATGCAGTCCAAGAAGGATCAGGTACAGGCCTACTTCTACGTGGTGGGCCGGCTGGTCGCGGCCGTGGTGCACGGCAAGCCCGACGTGCTGGTGCAGCCGAACCGGCGGCTGAACACCGGAACCATGTTCGGCGTGATCATCGGCCTCATCATCGCGGGTATCTGTGGCGTCGTCGGGCTGTTCCTCCCCGGTGGCAACGACTCGTGGCGGATGCCCGGTGCGATCGTGATGAACGAGGACACCGGTGCGCGGTACGTCTTCTTGAACGGTGAGCTCCGGCCGGTGCTCAACTACTCGTCGGCGCGCCTGGCTTCCGGAGGCAACGGTGCCATTCACGAGGTGTCGCAGGCTTCGCTGGACGGAACACCGGTCGGCCAGCCGATCGGCATCCCGGGAGCGCCGGACGCGCTGCCCAAGGCCGAGGACCTGAGCACCGGGCCCTGGGTGGTGTGTGCGCAGCCTCCTCAGGACGGTGCGGAGCAGCCCCGGCCGTCCACCACATTGTTCATCGGCCGGAGCATTCCGGCGAACCAGCCGGACGACCGTGCACTGCTGGTGCGCGCCCCGGACAAGACGATCTACTTGGTCTGGCACGGCAAGCGGTATCGCCTGCCGAGCCGGACCGAGGTGGCGGCGCTCGGCTACGGGCAGGTCGAACCGGTCGAGGTGGACACTGCCTGGCTCAATCCGATCCCGCAGGGACCGGACATCGAGGCCGAGCGGCCACCGGGACTGGGCACGCCGGGGCCGGAGATCGACGGCAACCCGAGCCTGGTCGGGCAGTTGTATCGCATGAAGAACCCGGCGCTGGACAGTGAACAGCTCTACCTGGTGCTGTCCGACGGGGTGCTGCCGTTGACCCGCACCGCCGCGGCTCTCTACCTGGCCGCTCCGTTCACCAAGGAGGTCTACGACGCCGGGGCGGTGGCTCCGATCGACGTGGGCCCGGCCGCGATGAACGGGGTTCCGACGTCGGGCAGCGGACCGGAATTCGTCGACGGGCTGCCGGACCGGCCGCCGCCATTGGCGAATCCGCAACCCAACGAGACGGCCTGCCTGGAGTACACCATGATCGGCGGGGGCCGGGTGAAGATCCGGCCGGGCCTGCTGCCGGTCGACGTGCACCGCCAGGCGATGCCGGCCTCGGTGCACTACGCAGGCAAGACGGCCGATCGAGTGGCAGTTCCGGCGGGCGGTGGAGTCCTGGCCGTTCACCAAAGCACCCCGGAATCGGTGCTCAACACGATCTATTTGATCACCGAGACGGGGGTGCGATATCCGTTGGTGACCGCCGATGTGGCGGCCGCGCTGGGGTATTCGGCGGAAACCGCCATGAGGATGCCCGGTGAACTGCTGGATCTGTTGCCTGTCGGCCCTGCGCTGAGCCAGCAAGCGGCCTTGACCGTGCAGCCACAGCAGACTTCGTGAGGGAAACCCCGATCGTGATCCCGGTCTCGGTGTGGCGTGGATCGCTTCATGGGGGGAGTCCCGATTCTTGCTTTCGCCAGGAGGAAAAGCACGTACGCCAGAAAGTCCGGTAGCTAGTCTCGTTGTCGAGTCTGACGTTGGATATCCGGTTCTTTGGTCACTGTCGTCGAAGGAGTGCATATGTCTACCCAAGTCAGCGATGCGGTAGTCGAGCAGCAGGCATCCAAGTACGAGACCTCCATGGCTGAGCTGGACAGCTTCTTGGAGAGGGCGAATAGTCACGCGAAAAGCCTGGTCGACAATAGCCCGGCGGACCTGACGGTCGCGCTTCAGGATGTCTGCGAGCAGTGGTGCAACAACACGAAGAACACCGTGCTGAGGCACATGGAGGACATGGCCAAGTACATTCGCAAAGCCAAAGACGATATTCTTGACATGGACAAGCAGAATTCCGTGGAGATCCTCAACCTTCCGTTGCCTACATCCCAGTTCTTGGGTGGCTGATCAGCGGCAGGCAGGATATCGATCTCGGGGAAGGAACACATGGACGCCATCAGGTATGCATACGAAGACATCGATCAGGTTGTCGCCTATCTGAAGCAAGTCGCCCAGGACATCATGGATGAAGCGAACAGGCTGCGTAGCAGCGTCGAGTCGTCCATGTCCGACTGGACTGGTAAAACTGCCGACATGTATTACAAGCTGAGCGACGACCTGGTTGCAGACCTGCAGAACAACAAGGAATGGCTGAACCATGCGGCAACGATTCTGAAAGAGCGTGCGAACGCAATGTACGAGCAGGACCATGCGGGCGCCAGGAACATGCCTGGTGCCTGATGATTTCCGGGGTGGTGTGCGTGGGGTGAGAGTCCGGCGCATGCCACCCCTTTCCTGTTCGTCCTGAGCATCGGTATTCGTGGAGGGATGGGCGATGCATGTCACCGAGTTCAACCCGGAAGTGATGAGGTCGGTTGCCAAGGCCCTACGCCAGATCGCGGGTGAGGATTCCGACTTCACCCAGCTGCGGAGCGGGGACGGGTTCGGCGGCGGCGTCGGCACGTTCGACATGGGCCAGCAGTTGCTGCGCATCGTCAACGATCGGCGCATCGGAATGCTGGTGACCAAGATCGACTTCGGTGAATCGATCGGCGAGCTCGCCGATGGGCTGGAGAAGCTCGCGGAAGCCATGAGAACGCTCGACGAGGACAACGCGGAGTCGGTCAGGGCTTTGGAAGGGCTGCTCGGCGAGCTGCGCAAACACGTGAACGACGACGACATCGAGTCGCCGGAGGGATCGCAGACCACCTGAGGGGGTTGGTGCCGTGTCGTCGGAGACGTCTTACAGCCCGGAGGGGTTGCGGAAGGTCGCGAAGGAGATCCGGGCGTTGGTTCAGGGTGATGCGATGCGCCCGTTCAACAATTTGAAGCGGGTGTTTCCGGAGTGTGGTGATTTTCCGCTGGCGAATTGGCTGGATCGGCGGGTGCTTGACCGGGCGGACGGGTGTGCGTTGCATGCGGAGCGGTTCAAGGCGGCGCTGACGGCGATGGCGGACAGGCTGAGTCTGATTGCCGACGAGTTCGAGCGGGTCGACGGTGAGAATGCCGCGGAGGTCGCCAAGCTGCTGGGCGAGATCAAGGCGACGGCCGAGGACAAGTATCCGACCAGCCTGGTCAGAAACCCTGACGACAAGAAGGGTGACGACGAGAAGGACGACGAAGACGACGAGAAGGATGACGACGAAGACGAGGAGAGTGATGGTCAGTGACTGATCGAGTGTTGTTGTGGTGGCCCCCGGGACGCCATGTGCAGGTGGAGGCGAGAAAGGCGCGACTGCCTTGAATTCGACAACACATGACACGGCCGGCGCATGGATCGTACCCGTATTCTGGCGGCCCGAAGTCATGTCGTCAAATCGGTGAACCGGCCGTTTCCTGCGATGGTCGCGATCGTAAGATGATCGCACTGCCGATGTGCGAAGTAGTGATTCGATATGTCCGCTTTGTCATGCGCTGAGGATCGCTCCTTCTTGTCTTTCTCAACCCCCGTCGGTGGATCTTGCCGGCAAGACCCACCGAACGTCCGGAAGAACGCACCGGAATGAACCAAACGTGATGAGTGCACGTGTTTGCCTGTGAACCCTGGCCCTTGGTGACCTGGGTGGGAAGGCAGCGCAAGGTGACCGACTGACCGAGGTAGAACGATGGCGCGAGACCCAGGATCGTTGAACGAAGTGCCTCCTCAGCTGACGGCTGGGGAGAACGACACGTTCGAGGAACTGACCAGGCTCGTCGCCCGGATCGTGCTGCAGGACGACGGCAGCATCCCGGACTTGTCCAGTCACAAGCTCGCCGAGCAGTGGTACCGCTTGGAGAGCGAGATGAACAAGGCCGTCTCCGCGCTCAACGACATGAACGATGGTTTCGAAAAGGCCATCAAATCCTTGCGCGACCAGTTCTCCGGGGTGTCCGCGGATGCCTTTCATGAATGGGCCAAGGATGTCCTGCGGTCAAGCCAGCAGGTGCACACCACGCTCAAGGAGAACCAGTACCCGCTGACCATCGGCAACGTCGGTCACGCCATGCAGTGGTTCGCCAACGAATGGTGGAAAGCCCTGGACGAGTGGGACAAAGAGGACAAGAATGCGCGCAGCAGGATCGCCGTCAAGTACATGGCGCAAATCGAGCTCGCCCAGACGCAGGACGACATCGACATCGTCGTCAAGTTCTTTCTCAAAGAGATCGAAGTTGTCGACAAGGAGCTGGAGTGGAAGTACATCCAGCGGTTGCAGGGACTGGTCAACGAGCTGGGCAGGCAGTACACCGAGCGCGGCCAGGACATGGTGCCGTTCGACATCTTGAGGTCGGACAAGATCGGCAGCGGCAGCGGCGGCAACAACAAGGGCACCGGCGGCAACAACAAGGGCACCGGCGGCAACAACAAGGGCACCGGCGGCAACAACAAGGGCAGCGACGACAACAACAAGGACAGCAGCGGCGGCTACCAGCCCAGGGGCGGAGGATCCAACGAAGGCTCCGGCGGCGGTGGCGGTAACAACAAGGGCACCGGCGGCAACAACAAGGGCACCGGCGGCAACAACGAAGAAAGCGGTGGCAACATCGAGGTGCCCGACCTGAGCGGCCTGGCCGGAGGCGGGGGGCCCGACCTGGGCGGTAGCTCGGGCGGTGGCGGCGGAGGCGGCAGGAGTCCCTCGGGCGGCGCCGACTCCGGCGGAGGTGCCGGCGGGGTCAACGGGGCGCTGGACGAAGCGAAGAAGGCCGCCCAGGACGCCATCGACAGCATCAGGAACAACACCGGGGACCCGGAGGCACAGCAAGCGCTCGACGAAGCCAGGCAGAAGGTCGGCGACGCGATCGACCAGCTCAAGAACACGGGCGGCGGCCCCGACCTGTCCGGACTTGGCGGTGCGGGCTCCGGCGGCGCTCCCGGCGGGCTCGGTGGCCTCGGCGGGCTCGGCGGTGACAGCGGCTCGCGATCCCCGTCGGGGCGGAGCGGCCCGGGCAGCGCCTTCGACCCGGAGGAAGAGAAGCGGCGCGCCCTGGAAGACGCGAAGAAGGCCACGCAGGATGTCCTCGACGACCTGGCGAACAACACCGAGGATCCGGAGGCGAAGCGCGCACTCGAGGAAGCCAAGCAGGCGGCCCAGGACGCGATCGACGGGCTCACCGGCGGAACCGATCCCGGCAACCTGCACAGCCGTGGCAGCGGAGATGCGGAGCAGAAGGAGGCGCTCGACCGGGCACGGCGGGCGACCCAGGACGCGCTGGACAAGATCTCCGAGGCCACCGACAACCCGGCGATCAAGGAGGCGCTGGAGAACGCCAAGAAGGCCGCCCAGGACGCCCTCAACCAGTTCGACCCCGACCTCACCGGGATGCGGGACGCGGCGAAGCAAGAGGCGCTCGACGTGCTCGACGAGCTCGCCGAGAAGGCCGACGACCCGAAGGTCCGGGAGGCGCTGGAAGACGCCAAGGAGCAGGTCAAGAAGGCCATCGAGAACGCCGAGCTGGGCAACACGCCGCAGGAGACGCTGGAGAACGTGCGCGAGGCGGCGCAGCAGGCGCTGGCGGACGCGATCAAGGACAGCGACGACCCGAAGATCGACAAGGCGCTGGAGGACGCCAAGGATCGGCTCGAGGAGGCGCTGGAGGACGTCGAGCTGAAGAACGACGACGTGGTGCAGACCTCCTCCGACGGGCCTGCGGAGGATCCCGAGGCGAAGGAAGCGCTGCGGAACGCCAAGGACCAGGTCAGCAAAGCGCTCGAGGACCTCATCGAGCAGACCGACGACCCGGAGGCGAAGCAGGCCCTGCAAGAGGCCAAGAAGGCAGTCGTCGACGCCATCGACAACGTCGAGGTGCCGCGCACCGGGGCCGGGTCCGACCTGGCGAGATTCCTCGAGGGCGACTCGCCCGGTGGTGCCGGCGGTGGGGACCCGGTCGGTGGCGACGGTCGTCGCCGTGCCCAGTTCGACACCGACGTCGCTCAGCAGCGCGGCTACATCCCGCCGCAGACGGTGAGCAGCGTGCCTTCGGCCATGACCCCGGCCTCGCCGACGCTGCCCTCCATGATGGGCGCCATGGCAGGCAACATGCCGGTCGGAGGCATGCCCATGGGCGGCATGCCGATGGGCATGGGCGGCATGGGCATGGGCCAGCAGAACGGCGAGCGTGAGCCGCAGATCTGGCTCAAGGCGGACAAGGAGGCCTGGGCCGACGGCGACGACGACGCCTCTTCGGTCGTGGGAAGGACGGTGGAGACGTAACAGATGGCGGTCAACACTTCCCCGGACAACCCGCAGCCGAGCACCGGCGATCCCTGGGTGCAGTCCCTGTCGTTCGAGCAGGTCGGTCAGCTGATCCAGCAGGCCCAGCCGGACACGTTCTACCAGCAGGCCGAGGCGTTCGAGCGGGCACGGGGCGGGCTGCAGGATGCATTGGACGACGTCCGAGCCCAGATGAATGTGCTGCGTTCGGAATGGAAAGGCCTGTCCGCGGACGACTTCACGGACATCGTCTCCGGGGTCACCGGCAAGGTCGACTACGTACTCGCGATGTCGTCCAACTACGGAACGGCGCTGCGTGCGGCGGGCGACCTGCTCGCGGAGTACCGGCGGATCTACGACCACCTCGCCAGACAGCGGACGGAGATGCTGAGCCAGGCCAACGAGAAGGTGGCCAAGCAGATCGAGGAGTTCGCCAACCAGGCCGCGCGGCAGATCATGGACGGCCTGCGCACCACCTATTGGCAAATCGGGAATGCGCTGCCGGGGTTCGACTACAAGCTGCCCCCTGGTTTCGACCCCACCATCGTCGACCCCGGGGCGAACGGCGCGAACAACCTGTCGACGAACGGACTGAGTGGACGCCTGAGCAGTCAGCCCGACGGCAGCGGGGATGTGCATGGGGTGGTCGGCGGCGGAAACGGGAGCGGCACCGGGGTCGACAACAGGAGCTTCGTCCCGCACGTGCCCAATCTGTACGAGCTGTCCGGGGGCGACCGATCCCGCACCGGCTTCGGTGGCAATGGAGCAGGCCGTGGGGACAACGGCTCGGGCCTCGACGCGCTCGGCCGGGGCAACGGCAGCGGTGACCGATCCGGCCCGGACGCCAACGGCACCGGAAGCGGCACCGGTGCGGCCGGCCGTTCCGGCAACGGCAGCGGCGACGTGCTCGGACGCAGCGCAGCCGACGACACCGGGGTGAACGTTCCGGCGGGTTTTTTCGCCCCCATGCCCCGGTTCCCGGACGGCCTCGGCGGCCGTGGTCCCGTCACGGCCGCGCAGAACTTCGTGGGTGGCATCGACGGCCTCGACGGGGACCGGAACGGGATCGGATCGAAGAGCTCGTTCGACGTCACCACCGGGATCGACCTACCGGGCGTGCTCGGCAAGAGCGACCCGTCGGACGTCCACGGTGTGATCGGCCCGTTCTGCGGGCCGTTGGGAGCAGGGAACGGTCACGGCACGAACGACCGTCGGCAGACCGACCCCGGCAAGTCGGACTGGCTCGATCTCGACGGCCTGTACGCGATCACCGACGCGCTCGGACGCAACCAGGGCTGCGGCCCGTCGGACCGGCTGCCCGACGACCTGCGCACGTCGACCAAGCATGCACCAGGGACCGGTGGAGCTCGGCCGAACGGCGGCGACGTGCACAGCTCCGAACGACGCGACACCGAGACTCCGGAGACGTTCGAGTTCGGTCAGGACGATCTCGAGCAGATCGATCTGCTCAGCGGGAGTGCAGGGAACTCGTCCGATCAGACCCGCACGACGAAACGGGTGCCGACGGAAATTCTCGACCCCCAGGTGCGGGACAAGGTACGCGACCAGATCGGCGAACTCCGGAACACCGGCAACGGATTGCCGCAGGGTTCGGGCACACAGGGGCCGTCCGGCCCGCCGCGGACCATCAAGACGACGGTCACGCCGCCGTCGTCGTTCGCGCCGCCACCCCCGCCCGGGCCCACGCCTTTCGACCGGGAGCAGCACAAGACCAGTGCGTTCGCGGTGGCCGGGGACGTCGTCTGGCAGCCGGACGAAGACGAGGAGACACGGCTGCCCGCCTCCTCGCCGAGGCCGCCGGCTGACGGGCCGAAGCCGAATTCGCTGCAGTCGTCGAACACGCCGTCCGGCCCGGGAGACGGCTCCCCGTTCGTGCCCGCGGTGAACCAGGGAGACAAGGGCCGGGTGGTGCACGCTTTCACCCCGCACCAGGACCCGCGCGGCCCGGTCGGGCCCGGGGTGCCTCCCGACCCCTGGGGCCCGGTGCCGCACATCCCGTCGGGCACGGGGGTTCCGCATGTCCCGGCGCGTCCCGACGCCTACGGGCCGTCCGGCGGGCACATGCCGATGGCTCCGATGTGGTTCGGCGGAATGGGCGGCTCGAACCCCGTCGGCCGAGTGAGCGGGTTGAACAACGACCGGCCGGAGGTCTGGTCGGGCAAGGCTGACGACGAGTCCGGCGCGCTCGGCAAGCCGGACAAGAAGGACCAGGAAGCCAAACGCAGGCTCGCGGAAGACGCGCTGGCCGGTCGGATGGCCGAGCGGCTCAGCGAGCTCGGCGAGGCGCTCAAGGACCGGGACAGGAGCGGGAGGAAATCATGACCGACTGGAAGGCTGCCGAGCCGGGCGGGGTGCAGGACCCGAGCAAGGCACTCGACGAAGCCTTGGCGTCGTTCCAGCAGGAGGCCAAGAAGCTGGGCGAGCTGACCAAGCTGTGGCAGGAAGGCGAGACGACGGTCCGGGCCAAGGACCACTCGCTGGAGATGACGTTCGACGGCCGCGGCGAGCTGACCGGCTTGACCTTCAACTCGTCGAAGTACCGGAAGCTGCCGCCGGCTCAGCTCGCCTCGGTGATCCTGGAGACCTACCGCGCGGGACGGGCCAAGGCCATGCAGGAGGCCTCGAAGGTCATGGCCGGCTCGGAGATCCCCGGCGTCGACTTCGACGGCTTGCTGACCGGCAAGGTGAAGCCGGACGAGGTGATCGGCTCGCTCATGGCGCCGATGAAGGAGATGTTCGACAGCTTCGGCCTCGACCTGGATTTCCCGATCACCGACGGCGACGGAAAGGAGCGTCGTCGTGGCTGACAGCGGCGATTTCTACCTGGCCGAGGAAGAGGCGGACCGGGCGGCGAAGAAGATCGTCGACGCCGGCAACGAGCTGACCGACGCGTGGGACAAACTGAAGGAGGTGCTCGACGCCCTGTGGGGCTGCTGGGGCACCGACTCGATGGGACAGACGTTCGAGCAGAACTTCGGGCCGAATGCCGTCACGTTCGCGGAAAGCATATCGGACGCCGGGGAGAACATCGCCGAGGCGGGCAAGAGCCTGCGGAAAAGCATCGAGTCCTTCGGCGACCTGGATCGCCAGTCGGCCGCGTACATCGACAAGCACGATGCACCACCGCCGTGGTGGAACAACGACAGCTCCACGACCGGCGACGGTCCGGTCGTCGTCTGGACGGACAGCGGGGGCGGGTACGACGGGAGCGGCAAGCACAAACTTGAGATTCGCGACCCCTCGGAGGTCTACGGCGACCTGGACGCCGCCGACTTTTTCGACCAGCTGGGGTTGTCCGGCGGTGCTGGCCCCGACGGTGGCAGCGGGGGCAGTGCTGGGTCCGAGGGAGGCCGGGTGCCCGTACCCGACCTCGGCGGCCTGGGCGGTGGCGGTGGCACCGGGACAGGCGGCGGCACTGGGACAGGCGGTGGCACCGGGACAGGCGGTGGCACCGGGACGGGCGGCGGCACTGGGACAGGTGGCGGTTTCGGTTCACTGACCGGATCGGGCACTGGCGCGGGCTCCGGTGTCGGCCCGGCCGACGGCACCGGCCGTGGACCCGTCGGAGTTCCCGGCCCCGATCTCGGCTCCGGGACAGGGCCAAATGGCTCGGGTTCCGGCGCCTCCGGTGCGCCGGTCGGGAGTTCGGGCAGCAGTTCCGTCGGCGAGCCCGGCTTGGTGGGTTCACCCCAGCCTGGCTCCGGCTCGGGCGGTGGCTTCGGCTCCGGGGAGCCGGTTCCGGTGACGAGCGACCCAGCCGGTTCGCACGCGTCTCCCGCCCAGCTCGATGCGCTCGACCGCGCCAAGCAGGCCGCAAGCGACGCTATCGACCGGGTGGCGGGCGGTGTCGACGACCCGGGGATTCAGCGGTTGCTGCGGGACGTCAAGGACGACGTCGGCGACGCCATCGACGACCTCGCCGATTGGGGTCCGGCCCGCGACGATGCGGCGAACGCCCTGGTGGACCGGGCAGGCGATGTGGCGGCCGACGAGCTCGACGACCTCGCCGAGAGTGCCTCCGATCCGGAGGTACGCGAGGCGCTTGCCAACGTCAAGGAATCCATCAGGGACGCCATCGATGCCGTCGAGCAGGGAGCCACACCGCAGGAGACGCTGCAGGCGGCGCAGGAGGCGGCGGACAAGGCATTCGACGAGGCGATTGCGCACGCGACAGATCCTGAGATCAAGCAGGCGCTCGAGGAAGCCAAGGCCGCGGTGCACGAAGCCCTGGCCGAGATCGACCCGGAGCAGCTCCAGGACGGTGCTGATCGGCAAGACCTCGGTCCGGACGCGCTCGACGCACTCGCCGATGCCCGTGATGCGGTGAGCGCAGAGCTGGACAAGCTGATCGCCGACAGCACCGATCCGGAAGTGCGCGAGCTCCTCCAGGAGGCCAAGGAGGCGGCCATCGCGGAGTTCGGCGGCGAGACCGGCGAGTCCACCGACGACGCCGACGGCAAGGGCGAGGAGGACGAACGGGGTTCCGGTCGCTCCGGCATGCCGAAGGGCGCGGTCGGGGCGTCAGGTGCAGGCAGGAGCGGTTTCGGGGCCGGGAAGCGATCGCCCGGTGGCCGGGGAACCTCTGCGGCAGATGCCGATGATCCGGCAGGGTCAGCCGGCGATTCCGAGGATGAGGCAGTCCGCGGCGGCTAGCGCGAGCTGACATGAACTGCGCCCTCCGACACAGCCGTGTTGGAGGGCGCAGGCACAAGTGCACAAAACGGACGAGTCAGGAAAGGAGGTGAGACGAGATGCCTCCCGGTGCATCGCGTGCACGGCACGGCGGCGGATTCACCGCGGGCGTGCGGGGATCGGCGGTGCAACTCACCGAGCTGCCGGACGACCTGCAGAAGTTCTTGAAGGTCATGGTTGGCATGGAGTGGCCGGAGGGAAACGAGACGCAGCTCCGGCAGATGGCCGGTGCGTACTACACGTACGCCGAGAAGGCACAGGCGATAGCGGAAAAATTGAAGGCGGCCCGCAACGAATTGTCGGGGTCGATGCGCGGGCGAACCGCGGACGAGGCCAAGAAATACCTGGACGAGGTCGTCAAATCGCTGGAAGACGCCGCGACGGCGGCAAACGATCTCGGCGGCGCCTGTCAAACCGCGGCAGCGGACGTTCAAAAGGGCAGGATCATGCTGGTCGCCATGGCCACCATGGTCATGATCATGTACCTGGCGATGCTCAAGTCGATTTTCACAGCTTTTCTGGCGCCGCTGGTGCTGGCGGCGGGCCGTGGTGCTTTGATGGCGCTGCTGAGGGCCTTGGTGGCCAAGCTGGCGTCGCTGATGGCGATGAAGCTGGCCGACGTGGCGCGGCTGATGTTGCAGAAGATCGGAGTTCTCCTCTGGACGGCGGGCAAGTACGCGGCAGGTGGCGCGGCCATCATGGGTGGCCTGGATCTGACGATTCAGCTCGGCCAGATGGCCCACAACAAGATCGCGAACAGTCGGCGCGGGAACGGCCCGCCGGTGACGGCGGGCAGGCAGGACATCGACTGGGGGTCGATCGGGATGATGGCCGGGGCGGCCGCCATCGGCGGTGCCTTCTACGGCGCTGGCCGGGCCTTCACGAAACCTGTCGTGGACACCGCCAGGGGACTCCGCAACCAAGGTGTCTTCTTCGGAAAGGATCTCACGCGGCTGGGTCAGTTCGGGTATGCCAGCTTCCAGAGCGGTTTGGTCATGGCGTCCAACCCGCTCATTTTTGCGGCGACCGGGCACAAGGGGGACTTCTGGGAAGGCGTGTTCTCCGCTTTCGGGCCCTACACCAAGCCGATGATGCCGGGCTTCGACCAGAAGGTCGCCGACTTCTCATTCAGGTTCTTCGACAAGATCGGTATCGACCTGCGCGTGCCCGATCGCTACGAACTGCTCGGGGCCGGGCCCGACGGGCCCCCGAAGGTCGACCCTGGGGGGCCCTCCCACGGCAGTGACGCGGCATCCGGTGGCGGTGGTGGCGGCGGTGACAAGGTCGTCGGCTTGTCCGGATACGGCCGGGATGCCGGCTCGAGCACAGGTTCGAGCAGGGACTCGTTCAGCGACACCGATTCGATCTCCAGCGTCGAATCTTCGTACAGCGACGTCAGTTCCACTGCGCCGCTGCTCGGCGGCACGCGAGGCGGTGACGGTTTCTCGGTCGATTCCGCGACCGTCCGGGACACGGACTCGATCTACAGTGACGTCAGCGACGTCGGCAAAACCCCGTTGGCCGGAGGTGCCTACAACGGGATCGGGAACGGTGCAGGCGCCGGGAACGGCACAGGAGCCGGTGTCGGTGGACGCAACGGCATCGGGGCGACCAACGGCGTCAGCAACGGCGCAGGTGTCAGCAACGGCTCCGCGGCAGGCGGCGGATTCGGCTCGTCGGGCAACGGAAGTGCCGCCGCGAGCAGCACCGATCTGGGCTCGTTCCTCAGCGGAGACGGCCTGGACGGTTCCACCCTGGTCGACGGCGGATCCGGTCGGGACGTGGGTGGCGGTACCGAGTACCGGGTGGGTGACACACCGGCTCGCGCTCCTCTGCAGATCCCGGACGGCGGGGAAACCTCCCAGCCCAGCGCCGTCGGCGACGCATCGACCAGCCGGTCCTTCGGCTCCTTCGGCACGATGTTCACCCCGGGCGAAGCCCCGGCCACCCAGTCCGCCGGTCCGGCCGTGGCCCAGACCCCGGGTGGTGCGATCGGAACCCAGACTCCGGCCGGGACCACCGCCTCCGGCCCGGCCACGACGCAACCCTCCGGACCTGCGACCACGCATTTCGCCGGCCCGGCCACCACGCCGTCCTCCGGCCCGGCTTCTTCGCACAGCGCTGGGCAGACCGGCGGGCCGGTGTCCACCACCAGCCAAGGAACGACCAGCCAAGCCGGCGGCCAGAGCGCGCAATCCACCGCGCCCGGCCGGTCCGATGCGGCCGGGCCTCAGACGACCTCCAGCGGTCCGCAGCAGCAGTCTTCGGCGGGTGGCTCGCAACAAGGTGCCCCGGCCACCGGTCGAACTGGCACCGCACACGCGACGGCCGGGCAGGCCGGCCCGTCGACACCTTCTCCGCAGAGCGGTTCGTCTTCGACCCCACCGCAAGGCGGTCCGCCGACCGGCCGGCCGGCAACGACGTCGAGCGAGCCTTTGCGGCCTGGACCGGACGATGGTCCGACGCCGCCACCGCTGGACGAGCCGTCACCCGACCTGGGCGACCGCTGGCGGCCGTTGGCACCCGAGCGGGCAGGAGACGGCCCGTCGTTGCTCGACGGCCCGCCGCCGGATCTGGGCGAGCGGTGGCAGCCGTTGGTTCCGGAGCGCGACGGCGCCGGTGCTTCGCTGCTCGACGAACCCTCACCGGACCTGCGTGACCGCTGGCAGTCGCTCGCCCCCGCGCGGTCCGATGCCGAACCACCGCTGGTGATCCCGGCCGACGTCAGCACGCCTTCGGCGAACACGGCCAGCTCGTCGACCTCGACGTCGTCGGCCTCGTCGTCGACCCCGAACTCGCAAACCCCGGGCGCAGCGCGAGGCGACGCCACGTCCTCCCCCGCACAGTCGACTGTGCGCGGGGACGCATCCTCGTCGACCGGTACGCAGTCTTCGAGCACGCCGCGCACTGACGCTTCCGGGACGACGCAATCGGCCGGACGTGGTGAGGGAACGACACCACGCACGGAATCGGCCGGGCATCGTCCGGAGTCGTCCGCCCCGCGCACGGATCCGTCCGGCCCGCGCACGCAGTCCACCGGCCCGCGCACGCACGCGCCGGACTCGACGAACGATGGCGCTTCCCCATCACGTACCGACCGGCCCCTCCCACGAGTGGAGTCGCCAGAAGCGTCGGGGTCGTCGCACGGGAAGCGATCCGCATCCGACGCGTTGTCCGACGGCTCCATTGCGCAAGCTGAGGAAACCGCTCGCCGAGGCGATGACGGCGACATCACCGCTGTGCCCGTCGTGATGGAGGAGCCGAGGTTCAAGCGGCCGCGGCTGGCGGGTCCGGACCAGCCCGATGGTGAGAAGCCCGAGGTGCCGCCGCGCGCCCCCGCGGACCGCACCGGTGCGGACGGTGCGGTGCCGGCCGAGGTACCGATCATCGAGGGGGGCATCCGCCGGGATCCGAGCAACCCCGGTTTGTGGGATGTGGCGCGGAACGCCGCACGGCCGGTGCGATACGACGGCAGCATCGACTACCACGGCGACCGCGGCTTGGAACGGACGCTGATTCGTTTCGATGCGCGGCACTTCGAGGTGCCCGGCGGGTGGGTGCTGGAGATCAGCGTCCCGGTGGCGTTGCTGCCCGCGGATTCCGGGCCGCTGCACCCGTCCCGCGAACAACTACGGGAAGTCGCCGAGGTCATCCAACAGCAGCTGGACGAACGGTTCAACTTCCGGTGGAAGTACACCGGCGACGTGGCCCGGTTCCAGGGGAGCCAGCTTCATTTCCGGATCGACGCCGCGTTCCCGGACGAGCCACCGCGGGACTGGCGAAACAACATGCGGGATCCGGTGCCCATCCAGGTGTGGGACCGGAGCAACTGGCGCATCTTCTCCGATGCCGTGCCGCCGGTGGACCAGCGAACCTGGGACAGGTCCGACCCGAGGGCGCTGGTGCACGAATTCTTCCACTTCGTCGGGTTCCGGGACGTCGGGGTGTGGCCGCACCCGGAGGTCGCCCGCGGCAGCGTGATGGAGTCGGTGCACCGTGATTTCCAGCCTCGGCACATCGACCATTTGTCGCGGGAACTGCTCGACCGCACCACGGTCCTGGACGGGCTCGAGTCACGTCCATTGGCCGGGCTGCCTGTTCCCCTCGACGTGCTCAGTCCGGCTCAGCGCGATGAGTTGCGGCGGCAACACCCCGGCGCCGGGGTGACCTTGGCCGAGCGGCCGGAGAATCCGGCGTGGAACTTCTTGGACGCCGTCCGGCAGGCGGCTGAGGGCAGGCAGGGGCCCCGTCTTGCCATCAGCTCGACGGTCCGCTCCATGCTCGACAAGTTCGCCGAGAACGGCACGCCATCCCGTTTCGACATAGGTGAGTTCGTCGAGCAGCTCTCGGCCACGGTGAGAATTCTGGAGCCGGACGGGACCTGGCAGGAGCACACGAACACGAACGGTCGCTTCGGGCCTTTCGACCTCGCCAAGGCGACCGTGGACGGCACCGACCAGTTCGTCGCCGTCCGGCGCAATTCGCTCAGCGACGACTCGGCCGGGCCTCAGGGCGTCGATGGCCGAGACCTGGCATCGCCCGGCTCCAGGTCGGCTGAGCCGGAGTTCGGGCGGGGCGAGGAACGTGAGGAGCCGACACCCGCCGGCTCGTCGCAGCGCGGTGAGGATTCGACGTCCCTGCCGCGTGACGGTGCGCAGACAGGTGGTCGCCAAGGCACGGGCCGAGAGGATGCGGCCGATCGAAGCGGCCGTGAGACGCTCGGCCGGGAGGACTCGACGACAGAGACGGGCGGCCGGCCGCGGACTGGTTCCGACGATCTGCAGCCGACCGGGCAGCCGCCGCAGGAGCCGGCGCACCAGGGGGAGAACTCGGGCCGGAGTGAGTTTCGGAAAGGGCCGGCCCGTGTTTCGCGGTTCGTGGAAGTCTTCGCTGACGACGAAGTCCAGCGGTTGGTGAAGGGTGGTTCGACAGCTGGGCAGCGTGGGGGATCGCAGCCGGGTGGGGAGCGGCTGCAGGATCCGGCGCACCAGGGTGGGGGTTCGTCGCCGGTAGATGTGCAGCCCGTGGCGTTGCAGCGGGGAGACGGTCCGTCATCGGAGGGTGACCCGTCCCGGTCTTCGCAGTCGTCCGGTGAGAGTTCCGGGCGTGGAGGGTCGGGGGAAAGGCCGCCCCGTGTTTTGCGGCTTGTCGAGTCGTTCGGCAAAAAGGGAGAAGCTCCGTCGTGGATGTTGCAGGGCGAGGCCCTTGGGCATCCTGCTGGTTCACCGCAGAACGTCGGCAGGCAGGGACCGAACAAGTTGCGGAAACGGCCGACGGTGGACATGGAGGCCGGGAGGTCGGTGGCCAAGACGACGGAAGCCGGATCTTCTGGTGGAGCGCTGCAGCGGGGTGAGGCCGCTGCGGAGGGTGGTGGGCGATCGCGAACCCAGGCCGGTGAGCAGGCGCCGGTCACCCGGACCCCGAACAAGTCGCGGGAACCACGACCGGATGTCAGGTCGCGTGATGTGGAGGGATCGCGGCGACGGGAACCCTCGGAGGGGCCGGCTCCGGGGCGCTCGCGTATTGCCGAATTCTTCGACACCGTGCTCCGGCGGGAGCCACCCAGCGAGCGGTCTGCCCGAGCCGCGGAGCCTGCGGCTGCCCGGACGCCGAACAAGTTGCGGAAACCACCACCGGAGGGGTTGTCCCAGAGACGGTCGGTTCCGGCCAGGTCGACCGGTGCCGACGTGTCCGGTGGCGTGCCGCATCGAGATGCATCGTCGGCCGCAAGTTCCGAGCAAACGCGCTCGCCGGATGGTAGCTCCCGGCTGGCTGGCACCGAGGATTCCGGTGGAACACGCACCGACAGCACGCAAGTCTCCGGCACCGGACGCAGTGGAGAGACACCGCCGCAGGGACGTGATGGTTCGCAGGCGACCGCGACGCCGGGTCACGAAGGAACGCAGCGGCGGGGTGGTGGTGATGGTGAGCGGTTGTCTGATGCGGGGGGTCGGGATTCCGGTGGTGAGTCGGTCGCGCAGCGGCGGGGTGGTGGTGAAGGCGAGCGGTCGACTGGCACGGGGCGGCAGGACACCGGCGGTCAATCCGCGCAGAACGGGCAGCGCCGCGAGGGTTCTGCACAGGACGGTGACAGGGCTACTGAGGCTGTCCCGCCGCAGGACAGCGGCAGGGGTCGTGAGGGATCGGCGCCTGGTGATGCCCGTGGGGTGCCGCGTGATTCGGATTCGGAATCGTCAGGTTTTTCGCGGGACGTTCAGGACTCTACGCCGGAGGATGCCAGCGGGGTGCCGCGTGACCTGAGTTCGGTTTCTGGGGGTGGCGTGGGTTCTGGTGTGCGTGGTTTTGTGGTTGATTTTTTGGGGGAGAATCGTTCGGGTGCGGGGGTGGTTGTTCGGCGGGTGTTGGGTTCGGTGGATTTGTTGGGTGGGGTTGGGCGGTTTGTTCCGGAGTTGGTGGGGAATCGGGATTTGGAGGTGGTGCAGGGTCAGGTGATGGTGAATCCGTTGGAGTTTGTGGGGCGGGATCGGCAGCCTGTGGTGCCGTTGCGGTTGGATGATGGTCGGCATTTTGTGTTGAAGGTGTGGACGGAGGTTGATTGGGAGGGTGCGCGGTTTGTGGGGGGTGAGGGGTCGGGTGCTGGGCGGAAGGTGGAGGCGTCGGGTTATGTGAAGAAGTTTTCGAATGACAAGAATGGTCTTGATCGTCGTTCGCATCGGTTTACTTTTTGGGGTTTGTGGTTGTCGCAGCCGCCGACGGTGACGAGGATTATGGCTCGTTTTCCGGTGAGGCCGACGTGGTTGGTGCAGAAGGTGGGGCAGCGGAAGTCGGCGAGTACGACGTCGGCGGAGATGGGGGAGATGCGGACGGTGCGGGCGCCGGTGCGGGTGGCGTTTGCGTTGTATGACGAGGCGGGGCGGTTGATTACGGAGCCGCCGCCGAGACGGCATCCGGTGGCTCGGTGGTGGGAGCAGTCGTGGTTGCACCGGTGGGGGCGGTCGAAGTTTGGTGCGGGGTGGCCGGATCGGCGGTCGGGTGCGACGTGGGTGCTGGGTAGTGAGGTCGAGTTCGATGTTCCGCCGCGGTTGCCGGGCCGGGTGGCGGAGCTTGATGGGCGGGCGTTGGGGGCGGCTGAGCAGCCGCAGTCGGGTGCGGGTGCTGGTGGGGTGCGGTTGTCGGAGGCGCAGCCGGCACCGGCGGTGGTGTATTCGGTGCCGGATGAGGGGCGGGGGAGTTTCGCTGATCAGGTGTTGCGGTGGTTGTGGCATGGGTTGCGGGATGTGCGGTCGTTTTCCTTCCGTGAGGTGCAGCGGTTCTTCAGTGATGCGGAGTTGCAGAAGCGGTGGCCGGAGATGGCGGTCAGTGAGGAGGAGGCGAGGGCCAATCCGGAGGCGGGGTGGGTGGCCACGGGTGATTTGACCAAGGGTGACGGGCCGGCGCTGCGGAACAAGGGGGACAAGCTGTATGTGCGGGCGGTGATCACCCGGCGGGAGGTGTTCGAGGCGGTTCCGGGCAGTTTCGGGATCGATCAGTTCACCAAGTTCACCACCCAGGAGATGCGGGGCAGTGACCGGGAATTCCAGCTCGAGGGCATGTCCACCTGGGGGCCGGACGTGGTGCCGGGGGTGTATCTGGGTGCCGGTCTTGTCTTCGACATCAGCTACCGGGAAGGCCACGGCAGCAGCTACAAACTGCGTGAGCTGACCCACCGCACCCTCAACACCGACACCGACATCCACCCCGTACGCGCCCACGCCTACATCGAAGTCAAAAAACTCGGCCACCCCGCCCGCCGGCTCGACGGCGAACTCATCGCCCTCGAAGGCCACTGGGCCCGCGACCTGGCCACCAACCTCAACCCCACCACCACCACCACCCACACCACCACCACCAGCAGCCAAGCCACCACCACCCACACCACAGACCAAGCCACCACCACCGATCAGGCCACCACCACGGACCCGGCCACCACAAACCAAGCCACCACCGGCCGCACCACCGACCAAGCCCCCACCACGGATCCGGCCACCAGCACCAGCCAGGCCGGCACCTCCCGGAACACCACCACCACGCCGGATCCGGCCAGCAGCACCAGCCGCACCATCGACCAAGCCACCAGCACTGATCAGGCTGGCACCCGCGCCACTGACCAAGCCACCACCGGCCGCGCCACAGATCCGCCCGCCACCACTACCGGTCGCGCCACGGACCCGGCCGCCACGGACCCGGCCACTACCGGCCGCACCACAGACCAAGCCACGGGCCGCACGACGGATCGGGCGACCAGCGCCGGCCGCGATCCGGCGTCTCGGTCGGCGCAAGACCAGGCTGGCACTTCCCGGAACACCAGCGACCCCACCATCACCGACCGCGCTGGCACGTCTCGTACCACCACCGACCAGGCCGCTACCCAGACTCGTGACCTAGCCACTCGGCCGGCGCGCGACGAGGATGGTTCGTCGCGCAGCACCAGCGACTCTGCTACTACCCGTACGGCATCCGACCCGGCCACCCGGCAGGGGCGGGATCCGGCTGGTTCGTCGCGGGGTGCCGGCGATGGCACTACTGCCCCGGATTCGGTGGGGTCGTCTCGGCAGTCTGCTGATGTCGCTGCTTCTTCTAGGGAGGATTTGCCGGTTTCGAGGGATGCGGCGATGTCGAGGACGGAGGAGTCGTCGTCGCGGTCGGAGGATTGGGAGACCGCGCGGGAGGACTGGGAGAGCTCGACGCGTTCGGAGTGGGAGACGGCGAGAGAGGATCGGGACGGATCGGCGTCGGAGGACGGGACCCGGAGTATTTCTGATTCAACGGATTCGGTGGGCCGGTCGAGTGATGCCACCGATGGTGTTGTTCGTTTTGCGCCGTCGTGGGTGGTGGAGGGTCGGGGTGTGGGTCGGGATGTGGTGGTTGATGTGTTGGAGGTGCGGGATCAGGTTTTTCGGGATTTGTTTGGGGCGTTGCGGGATGTTCCGGGGTTGCGTTGGTGGCATTTGACGACGCGGCGTAAGTTGTTGGTGGAGTGGGAGGGTGTGCGGGTGGGGGTGTTGTGGCGGGGGCCTGGGTTGAATGCGCGGGTGCGGGAGCAGTTGGAGGCGCGGGAGGGGTTGCGGGTTGATTTGTCTGATGAGCATTTGGTGCAGTTTTTGGATGGGTTGTTGTCGGGGCGTGGGATTGAGGTTCGGGTGCGTCCGCCGGATGCGGCGTTGCATGAGTTCGTGTTGTCGGTGAGGTTGCGGGGGAAGTTGAGTGTGGAGCCGTCGCGGGCGGGGGTGGAGGAGTTTTCTGTTGTTTATTCGGATAGGGTGAAGGAGACTGTAATGGCGGGTCGGGAGGGGGCGGTGCGGGGTGGTTCTGGGGCGACGGTGATGTTTGCGCGGCCGGTGGGGCCGTTTACTGCGCATTTTGGTAATGCGGGGGTGAGTGGGGGTGGTGTTCGGCGGTCGGGGCATAAGGTTTTGGTGGAGGCGCGGGAGCAGTTTGATCATCGGCGTGGTGATTTGTTGTCGTCGGGGGCGGTGGGGAAGCGGCGGATGGTGCCGTTTGTGGCGCGGTTGGAGATTACTCCGGAGGTGCGGTCGTATCATCGGCATTCGCAGATTCGTCGTCGGATGTTGCCGGGGTTGCCGGGTCGGCAGGCGCCGCGGACGTTTGCGGTGATGCCGGGTGGGGTGGAGGGGTTTGGGCGGTTTGCTGAGGATCGGTGGGTGGAGCCGGATCGGTGGTCGGGGTGGACTCGTGAGTATCCGTTGCGGATATGGGTTCCGGAGAAGTTGACGAGTACGGTGCCGCCGCCGTCGCGGGGGGTGGATCAGGTTTTTTATCAGAGGGATGAGCTGCCGCGGCGGCCGAATGAGTTGGTGCGGCGGGCGTCGCCGGAGTTGGATGGTGTTCAGGTGGTGTTTGTAGGGGGTGTTTCTGATGCGGTGCGGGGGGCGTTGGATGAGTTGGTTGAGCAGGTGACGGGTGGGGATCCGGTGTTCCGGCGGGGGCCGGACGGGGGGCCGTTGGTGCCGCGGGGTGGTCGTCGGGCGGAGTTGGATCAGTTGTTGCCGGATTATGTGGAGCGTAATCCGCATGTGGCGGATCCGGTTCGGGGGAGTGAGGTGTGGCGGCGGCGGGTGTCGATTATGGATGTGGATACGGCGGTGGTGATTACGCCGGTGAATCCGCGTCCGTTTGTCACGGCTGATGGTGTGGTGCCGCATGAGTTTGTGGAGTTGCGGTTTGTGAAGGAGGGGTCGCTGGGTGGGGAGGGGGTGCGTGGTTGGTCGAGGTGGGCGGGTGTGGATGTGTCGCAGGCGATTTGGCAGACGCCGGTGGCTGAGCAGCATCAGGCGTTTGTGCATCAGTGGCGGTGGATGTATTCGGTTGATGGCCCGATTTGGCGGAGGACGTGGTCGCGGGATCGTTATGTGGCCATGTTCGGGACGATCGGCACGGTGGTGAAGATGGCCGAGCCGGATCCGGTGATGTTGGTGCGGGCTGATGCGTTGGCGGATGTGGCGGCGGAGGCCAAGGACGAGGCGAATCGGTTGCAGTGGCGTGATCCGCGGGTGCGGAGTGCGTCGTTGCAGGTGCGGTATCCGGATTCGGTGGTGATGTGGGTGACGCCGCGGCAGGCGGCGGCGATTCCGGTGGAGCCGCATCCGGGGTCGGGGCGGGCTGTTGATGGTCAGGTGGAGCAGGTGGCCGAGTGGGCCCGGCAGTTGATGCAGGTGCATCAGCGTCGGCAGGTGGGGGTGTCTGAGCAGTGGGCGGGCCGGTTCCGGCCGATCGATGTCACCGGGCAGCAGGAGGGGACGGTGCCGCTGGGGTTGGGGGTGGTGACCAATGTGGACGCTCGCGGCCCGGTCGAGGCGTTGCAGCAGCAGTTCCAGCAGTGGCGGCAGGACGTGGCCGAGCAGATCGACAGGCTGGTCAACGAGCGGTCGTGGCGGATCAGGACGGTGGAGGGCAAGGCCGGTGAGGTGATGCCCGAGGGGCTGGGTCACTGGCTGCGGGAGGGTGCGCAGGAGTCGGCGAGCAGGCGTGCGCAGGACGCGGCCGGGCAGCTGCTGCCGGCGTCCCGGCATGATGCGCCGCTGGGTAACTTCGACACCTTCAACATGGTGTTGCAGGACGTGCGTGACTGGGTGACCGCGTTCCTGCAGGGCAAGCTGATCACCCCGCTGCGGTGGGAGGCCGGCCGGCTCAGCGGGCAGACCCACTATCTGGTGGTCAAACCACGCCTGATCGACACTCCCGAATTCGTCGGCATCGAACACGTCGACGAACTCACCGTGAAAAACAACGTGGAAACCGACGTCTACATCACCACCGGCAAAGAGGACGCGGTCCTGCACACCAGCCACGGTGCCCGGATCGGTCACGAACCCAAACACCCCGACGGCGCCACAGGCCCCGACGGCGGCAGCCAGCCCGCCTCAGGCCTGGTCGCCTCCGGTGGCGGGATGGACATCTCCCTGGCCAACACCAAAACCCAGATCCTGCGCGGCGACAAAAAGAACTTCACCCAAACCATGACCACCCACGGCCCGGTCGCCAAATACCGGGCCCGCATCGCCTTCGACATCACCCTCGAACGCGGCCACGGCGTCGACCAGCACGGAAACCTCACCACCACCAGCACCATCCACCTCACCCCCCCACCACCCCAAGACGTCACCTTCTACCGACTCCCCGACGACCTCCCCCTCACACCCACCGACAACCGCACCCGCCTCGGCCAAGCCGACCCCGCCCAACCCCTCCTCACCCGCCACGGCCCCACCATCACCCACCACCCAGCCACCACCCACCAGCAACACACCACCACCAGCAGCACTGGTCAGCAGAACACCACCACCAGCACTGGTCAGCAGAACACCACCACCACCAGCAGCAGCAGTACCGGTGCTGGTCAGGGGTTGGGGGATGGTGGTGGGGGGAGGTTGCGGAAGTCGGTTCTGGCTGTGGTGGCGATGGAGGACGAGTTGGCGGCGTGGCGGATGGCGCCGGGGTTCGTGCCGGTTTTGCCGCCGCGGGCGATGTCGTCTTCGGTGCGGCGTCCGGCGGGGCCGAGTTATTTCTTGGATGAGATCGGGGTCAATGATTACCACGGCAATGTCGAGGACATTCGTAATGCGGTGGTGCAGGGGATCAAGCAGCTGCTGGGTGAGTCGGCGGATTTGTCGAAGATCCTTCCGTATCTGGAGGCGGAGATCAATCCGGCGTCGATTCGGGGTGGGTTCGGGTTGGCGTTGGCCGGTCAGTTCAAGGTCAATTTGCCGGAGAATATTCAGGTTCAGTTGCATGCCCGGTTGCACGACGATCCGCAGCTGGTGTCCGCGTCTGCCCGGGTCAAGCTGGACACCGAGTACGACCGGCGGGTCTTCGACGACTACATGCGCACCGTCGAACCTCACGTGCGGTCCAGGGCGATCAACCACTTGTTCGTTCGCGCGGGCACTGAACATCCTCCGGTGGGTGACGATCCCCGCACGTTCTTCAAAGCGAACATGCCCTATGCGAAAACCGACGACGTTCGCGCCACGCACGCGTCTTTGGAGTCCCGCGTCCCGCGTGACCGGCCCAGGCCCCGCATCACCTACCACAACCTCCCCACCCCCGAGCCCGCCCCCACCACCGACGGGCAGCCCGTGCCCGGCACCGGCAACGGTCACACCTCCAACGGCCAGCCCACCCCCGCGGCGGGGCCGGTTCCGCACGACATCACCCCTGTCTCCCGCCACCACCTCGACTGGCGCATCGTCGTCCACCACCAACACACCGTCCGCCCCGAAAGCACCGCCCACACCACCTTCACCGTCCACGACGCCATCGACATCCGGCACACCCCCGACCCCTATCGGCCCCTGCCCGCCGGCCTCGTCGACGCTGCCCGCGCCGAAGCCGAAGCCGCCAAAGCCTTCACCAAAGCCCAAAAAGAACTCGCCGCTTTCGAACTTCTCCACCACCAACAACTCCGGCCCCACGACCCGAAAGGCAAAACCCCCGAAACCCTCCACCACACCCACCAACAACTCATCCACAACCGCGACACCGCCTACCACAACTGGCTCGACTCCTGGCACACCTACACCCACCAACTCGACCAAGCCAGAAACACCCACCACACCACCCCACCCACCACCACCCACACCACCAGAACCAGCCAACACGACACCCACACCACCGACACGACTCGGCGGACCGAGCAGACACCGGTCCAGCACACACAAGACACCCACACCAGTAGGACCGGACAGCACGACGAGACCACCACACCCCACGACACCCACACCAGCAGGACCGCGCGGCACGACGAGACCACCGCACCCCAGGACACCCAGACCAGCAGGGCCCGGGCCCCGCACGACACCCACACCAGTGGGACCGGACAGCACGACAGGACCACCGCACCCCACGACGCTCGGACCAGTGGGACGGGGCGGCAGGACGAGACTGTCGCGCCTCAGGACACTCGGACCAGCAGGGCCCGGGCCCCGCACGACACCCGCACCAGTGGGACCGCACGGCACGGTGAACAGCCCGGCCAGCCTGCGCGCACTGCCCTGCCCACCACTGACTCCAGGACCGTCGCACGGACATCCGGGCAACCGGCCACCCGCCAGGAAGCTGCCCCCTTCGAGCCGAGCGCCGATCCGGCCGCGGTCGGCCTCGGCATTCATGTCCCCTCGCCCGACTCCTCCTCGGTGCCTCGAGCTGGTGAATCGCCGGCCGGTCGAGGCGCCGGACCTGACCGTCAACCGACCATTCCAGAGGCCCCGCCCTTCGAATCGAGGCCCGAGCTTTCCCCCGAAGGCCGTGACGAACGGATCGGGAGCTGGATTCCTCGGATCCTCGAGTCGGCGAGCGGCCGATTCCGCGACCTCGTCATCACCGCAGACATGCTCGGTGGCCGCATGCCGGCGGAACAGATGTTCCAGCACCGCTACGGCCAGCAGCTCGGCGGACTGGCGCGCATTCCTGTCGACAGCGTGACCGATCGGCGAGTTCAGGCGCTGGCAGCCACCACCAGTTTGCTGATGAACTGGTGGCCCCATCAGGGCGTCGACATCAGCTACCTACGCAGCTACTTCGAGCCAGGAGTCGGCGAATTCGAGAAGATGATCGCCGCGACTCCGGACGAGATCTGGGGCCATCTTCGGAACGTTCTGGTATGGGATCCCGTCCTCGGCATGATGAATCGCCCGATGGCGATCATCGAAGTCGTCCGGGACGGTCGGGAAAGCTATCTGATCGCGCATCCGGACCCCGGCCCCGCACTCAATTATCCGGTCGGCGTCAGAAATGTCGCCCTCACGTTCCCGATCAACGTCATCGACGTGGCCAACGGGACGATCGGCCGCGTGCCTCGCGGACAGGCCGTTCGCTTCATGGTCGCGACGCCCGGGCCGCGCTTCGTGCACTACTGGAGCCCTGTGGGGCTGATCGACACGGCTGCACGTACCGGGCCGACGCCGTCTCTCGAGCAGTTCGGCGTGGTGCAGCTGAGAGGGGGACCGGCTGGTCACGCCGGGCATGCCGCTGCCCCTCAAGGCGAAGGGGCACAGGCCGGGCCGGCCGAGGCCGGGGCGTCGCGGTCCGAACCCGCAGGTGGCCAGGACTCGCGGCTTGTCATCCGGGATTCTTTCGCATCGGACGACCATGCGCGGTCGCGCTTCGAGGCGCGCTACGGCAGCTTGTTCGAATTGGTTGCCGGCCCTTCGAGCCGCACCTCCGCCAGCCGCCTGGACATCGCGCGACAGGTTGTCGACCTGGTTCTGTCGCGCGGGCCGTCGGAGAACGTGGCCAGCCTGAGCTGGAACCGGAACGGGCGCGAGAATCTGCTGGCGAAATTCCGCGACGCGCCGCGCATCAAGCCGGACACCATGAGGGACGTTCTGCAGCTGAACGTCAAATACGGGAAGCGGGCTGCAGGAATCGTGGAGGTCCGCTACCGCCGGGGTGCGGACTATTTCGTCGCGGAATTGGACGACTCCGGGCGGATGCATGTCATCGATCCGGTGGGACAACGTTATGCCCAGTTGCACCCCGCCAATGAATATCGCATGGTGCCCTTCGTCTGGCCCGACCCGGGCCGGAAGATCCTGACGCGTGCGGCCTTCGAGTCGGACGACGAAGCGCGATCGCACGCCCAGTTCCGCTACGGCCAATTGCTGGACGTTCGGCCGGGCCTGGTGCCGGAAAGTGCGTGGGGCCGCAGGGTGTGGGCTCGCATGGCTGCCGAATCGCTGTTGCAGGAAAGGCCGATTGCGAACGAGATCGACGATGTGCGCCAACTGCAGCATCGATACGGCGACGCACGGTTCAGCGGTCGCGCAAGGAACCTGGAAGAAATATGGGATCGCCTGCGGAGCAGACCCGGGGACGCGGTAGCCGTCATCCAGCTCGGTCCCGACCGGAACGGTGAGATGCGGGTCGCCCACTGGCAACCGGGCGCCGGGCAGCTGACCGTGATCGACCCGGTGAACGGGCGGATCGGCGATCTGACCCACGAGGTGGGGTATCCGTTCACGGTGCTGCGGCCCGCGGCAGCGGCGACCGAGACCCGGTTCGTCACCCAGGATCGGTTCTCCAGCGAGGAGGACGCCCGGTCGTACTTCCAGAACCGATACGGAGATCTGTTGCGGCCGCTGGCGGACCTTTCGGTGGAGAGCCTGCAGGATCGCCGGGCGCGGGCCATCGCTGCTGCCTACTCGGTGCTGCTGAACAGGGCGTTCCCGAGCGAGCGTGGCGTCGAATACCTGCGGCACTTCGCCAGGCGCGCGGACGCGGACTTCGAACAGATGCGTGTGGGCACGTGGCGGGATGTGGAGAGCTACCTGCGTGCCAGGCCGCGCGGTGGAGCGGTGATCGTCGAGCGCGGCACCGAGCACATCATCGCGCACAGGGGCAACGGTTCACGTCAGTTCGCCGTCTTCGACGTGCACCGGCAAGAGCTCGCTCGACTGCATCCCGATCAGACGGTTCGCTTCACCGAGGTGGAACTGGTCGGTCCGGGCCGGAGTTCGACGCAGCCGGCTCGTCCGACGTCGGCCGAGCCGCCGGACAACGGGGGTTCGGGGCCGAGCGGGGAACGATCCTCGACCCAGCAGAGCGAGCGGGCCTCCGTTCCTGGTGCGGAGGCTGCCCGAGAGACCACGCAGGCCTCGGACGGGGCCGCGGCAGGTACTACGAACGACCGGGGCGGCGCGGCGTCCGGCACGCGATCGATTGAGGGCGTTTCGGTCGTCACCGGGGATTCGCTGCGACCGGGGGAAAGCGCGGAGCTCTTCGATTCCCACTATGCGTGGGCCTTCGATGAGAGGGCGAACGCGGGTGTGGCCGGCTTGCCCTCCGAGCGTCAGCGCGTGCTCGGTGTGGTGGACTCGCTGCTGCTGAACGAACCGTTCTTGTCCAGGAAGCAAGTCAGCCATCTTTTGCAGCAGGCAGAGGTGGATGCGCGGTTCGAGCGCATGCGGGAGGGAACCTGGAAGCAGGTGTGGGACCAGCTGCGCGACGCTCCGCGCCCGCGGGCAGTGATCGTTCCGCATGACGGCAATCACCTGATTTTGCACCGGAACGGTCCTGATTCCCCGGTGCACGTCATCGACGTGGCGAATCGAACGTTCGGCAATCTGCCCACCGGGCAGAACGTTCGGTTCCTGACACACGAGCGGACCGAGTCCGGCGGGATCGACGGATGGCTCACCACGGTCGACACCTGGCACGAGGATGCGGATCTGGCGTTCGCGGAGCATTACGGCAACGTCCTCGGCGAAACCCCGGCGGCAAGGCTGTCCGACGAGCGGGCACGGATTCTCGGGCTGGCGGATTCCGTGCTGCGTCGCGAGCCGTATCGCGCTGAGGAAGACCTCGCCTATCTGGCGCGAGTGAGCGAGAACCGTTTCGCGAACATGCTCTCCGGCACGTGGAGCGAGGTGCTGGGGCAATTGCGTGGCGGCTCGCAACCACGGCTGGCGATCGTTCGCGACGGTCAGCGCTACTTCTTCCTCGACCGTACCGAGGCCGGACAGGTCAGCGTGATCGATCCGATCCGAGGAGGCTACGACCGGCTGCCTGCGGACGCGGCCGACAGGACCGTCGAGTACATGGTTCGCGACCTGGCGCAGGTCGAACATGACCGGGCGGCGCGGCCTGCCGAGTCCCACCAGGCCCTACCGCAGACCGAACCGGTGCCCCCGGCCGAGACCACGCCGCCCGCTGAGCCCGCTTCGCGGACCGAAGCGCGCTCGGACGCTGAGGTCGCTGCCACGAACGAGAGCGACGCCCGCCACCCGGCGTCCGATGACCAGCTGGTGCCCGAGTTCGAGCAAGCGGCCGATGTGTTCGTGACGCGGGACTGGTTCGATTCGGCCGAAGAAGCGCGCGATCATTTCCAGCTCCACTACGGCAACATGTTCCGCCCGTTCGCGGACGTCGACGTGACGAACGTGGCGGACCGGCGGGCGAAAGCGCTGGCGATGGCGGACGCATTGACCCAGCGAAGGCCGATGTGGGAATGGGTCGACACCGATCACGTCCGGCAATGGGCTGGGAATGTGGACGCGAAGTTCGCCAATCTCAGCTCGGGGACCCTGGAGGACATCCTGGGGTACCTGTACGAAAACTCGGACGACGTCACGGGCGTGATCATCGAGGACGGTCAGAACTACGCCATCGCACACTTCAACGGCGAGGACCGGTTGATCAACGTCATCGACGTCGTGACCGGGGAGCTCGGCACCGTGCCGAGAGACCGCGTCGTGAAGTTCATGCCGATGTCCCACGACGGGCGCACCACCCACCGGACCGAACTCTTCGACCCGGTGTCCGACGTCGAGGGATTCGAGGACGTTCGTCAGCAGGGCGAGGCAGTCGGACCCGAGACGGAAGAAGCATCGGCACGGCAGCCTCTCGACAGTTCTGCGCGCCGGTCCGATGCCACATCGGCAGCGTCGGGGCGGGCCGGCACTGTCGGCAGCAGCCGCGGTTCGGAGGCGGCGACGGAAGCGCCGACAACCACGCCGCTGAACTCGTGGAGTTCTCCGGAAGGCTCGGAATCGGCGTTCGAAGCGGCGGCGGTGTGGTCACGTTCAGCGGGCGGTGACGGGCACGAGGGCTCCGGTCAGGTCGCTGGTCCACAGGTCGGGCCGGAGGAATCGTCAAGCGCGGGCGCCGCCGGGAGTTCGCGCGAACCCGCGTCCGGTCACGGGGCTCAGGACCCCGCGCCTCGCCGGCCGGCACTGCGGCAGGGCCCGGCGGCCGGTCCCAAGAAGGCCGTGAGATTCGACCTCCCGGAACCCGCCGCCGCGGGCGAAGATCCGCGCGTGAGCGGAAGTCCGAGCCGGTCCTTCTCGACCGACTCGGCGCAGGCGGGTACGACGGGCGGTCGTCGCGGATTGCGGTCGGCATTCACCGGCACACCCGCCATCACCGAGGAACCCGTCACCGCTTCGCCCGCGCAGGAACGCTTGTCCCCGGCGTCGGCGAGCCAGGGCACCGACACCCGTACCGGACCGTCCGGCGAGCCCACGCCAGAGCCGGAGGACACCGCGGCCGGTCTCGGCATCGCATGGGAGTCCGACGGTTCGTCTGCTGCTCCCTCGGGTGCGGAAGCTCAGGATGGCGCGAGGCCCGGCACTCGTCCGGCCGACCCGGCGGGGCAGGACGCTCCCACGGCCGAGACCGAGGGCGAGCGCCGGGGCGAGCCGTCGGATGAATCGCCCGACTCGGACGACGACCAGTCCGGGCTGGCGAATTCGCCGTTCGTCACGCGGGACCGGCTGGGGACGCAGCAGGCGGCGTCGTACTTCCAGGACCGCTACCGCCGGGTGTTGGAGCAGCTGGAGGACGTCGTGGCTGGGAGCCGGGACGGCCGTACTCAGGTTGCCGCGCTGGCGGAGCTGCTGACTCAGAGATCGGGGGTCGGCAGCCGGGTCGATCTGTCCGGGGTGCGGAGCCGGGTGGCGAATGCCGACGCGTGGTTCGCGCGCATGCGGCCGGGCCAGTTGACCTCGGTATTGGAGGACATCCGAAACGAGTGGAACGACGAGCTGGCCGTCATCCGTTATGGCGAGGGCGCGGAGGAAACCCATCTCGTCCTGCACCGGCTCGGCAACGGAATGATCGACGTCATCGATGTGGCCGGCAGGACGTTGGGCAACCTGCCTGACCGCACGGATGTGTGGGTCATGACGGGCGAACAGCTCGCCGAGCACGGCGACGGCGCCACCTCCACGGAGCCGGGTACCGGGCGTGCACCCAGCGAGGCTCCAACGGGCGGTAGCGGCATCACCGCCCGAGACGGCGCCGACGCGACAGTTGCGAGATCGGCGCCGGAAGTGCCCGCGTCGGCCGGCGGCACGACGCGCCCTGGGCCGGTCACGCACACCGACACGACCACACCACTGACGGGTCAGGAATCCGCTGGATCCGGCTCAGGCGAGCCGGTGCGGTCCACCGGTGATCAGGGGCCGGTCGAGCTGGTGGCGTGGGACTCGCTGTCACCGGAAGAGCGGAAGCCGGTGTTCGACACCCGTTACAAGCAGATGTTCGATACCGAGACGAACGCGGCGGCGAAGCACTTGCCGTTGGGTCGTGCACGGATCTTGGGTCTGGTGGACTCGTTCCTGCTGAACCGGCCATTCCCGTCCGAGCAGTCGGTCGCGCATCTGTTGCGAGCGGTGGAACACGACGCCCGGTTCGAGCGCATGCGGACAGGTTCGTGGGGCGAGGTGTGGGATTTCCTGCGGGGCGGTCACGGGCCACGTGTCGTGGTGGTTCCCGATCGGAACGACTTCCTGCTCTTGCATCGTAAGGATGCTGGTGACCCGGTCCATGTGATCGACCCGACCGGCCGCCGGTTCGGCCGGCTGCCCGAAGGCGAGCCCGTCCACTTCCTGCCCCAGCAACTGACGGAGTCGGGCGCCGTGGAGGGCCTGATAAGGACCCAGGACTCGTTCCTGGACGCCGCATTCGCGAAGGAAGAATTCACGAGCCGCTACGAGTGGGTGTTCGACGAAACCCCCATCACTCGGATTTCGGATGTGCAGCAGCGCGCCCTCGGGGTCGCGGATTCCTTGGTGCAACGCAAGTCGTTCTCGGGGATGGCTGACGTCGGCTATCTCAAGGACGCTGCCGAGCACCGGTTCCAGGGCATGAGCCATGGGCCGTGGAGTGACGTCTGGAACTTCCTGCGGGGCACCGACCGGGGCGCGGTGATCGTCGAGAACGGTCAACAATACGTGGTCTTGCACAAGGACCGTTCCGGACACATCAACGTGATCGACCCCTCGGGAACCGGCGCATTCGGCCGCTTGCCAGTCGATCCGAGCGTGCGTTACCTGACCCGTGACCGGGCACAGTTCGACCACGATCGAACCAGCTACCGCACCACGTCCGGCGACGAACCCGGTGGTCTCCCGACCGGCCGCGACTCTGCGCACGGGGGTGGCGGCACCTCGGCAGGGTCCGGTGCCGGGAGCCGGGGAGAGTCGCCTGCCGGCACGTCGAGTCGTGCTGCGCAGCCCGCGACATCTCCGCAGCGCGGGTTCCGTAGCGAATTTGGCGGCGATTCGGCAACCAGTCGGGAGTCACGAACTGCGGCGATCGTCCAGGAGATCGCCGAACACCGGAACAAGTGGCATCGCCTGTATCTGTGGCCGCGCGACGTGCGCTATGCGGAGCGGTATTACCGCGACAACCCCGGTGAGATGTACGACCGCGAGAAGTCGCGTGGTTTCCAAGCGCGGTTGGAGCGCGCTTACGAGGAGGTCTTGCTCACCGGCGGGGTGACCAAGCTCTCGGTCGACTGGTACAAGCATGCGCACCGTCTGGTCACCGGTGAGTCCGGCGAACAATTGATGTGGAACGAGATTGGTGGAGAATTCCCGGTTTTCGGCACGAAGATTGCGCCGGACGTCTTCGATGAAGTCATTGCCGGTCGGCCATTGGTGTTGCCCGCCGAGGTGTGGGAAAAAAGCGGCGCGTCCAACGTGGTTCCGTTGGTTGTCGCAAGGGAGCAGCAGCCCGGAGAAATCTGGTACGAGGTGAACTACGGCGAACGTGAGGTCGTAACCATTCTCGAGGACTTGTTCGCCGAGTTCAACCGCGGGATCGACGACGCGCGATCGGACTCCGAGCGGTTGCGGGCGATCGCCCAGGTGGTGCGAGCCACGCACATCGTTCATCCCTTCCAGGACACCAACGGCCGGCTCAACTTGCACCTGATGCTGCCGGCGTTGCTCGTCGGGCACGGTTTCCGACCGATGCCGGCGAAGGACCTGGTTGAACTGTTCGACGGTAGCCGGCCGCTCGGTGAGACGGTGCAGGCGCTGGAGAAGGCGCAACACACGGATTTCTGGCATGGCCGGCGAATGCGGGCGAGCAAGAGAGAATACGACTCCGACAGCGACGCCGAAGCGTACCGGGGCGAAGACGCTTCCCACGCCGACCAAGGACGGGACGGCCGGTCGGGGAAGCTGACCCATCCGGAAGTATCCGATGCGAAAGCAGAAGCTGTGCGTATCCTCGAGGGCATCGGATACGCAGCCCCGGTCGCCACCTGGTGGCAGTTCCAGCAATTCCGCGATCTTGTGGCTTATCAGTACCTGTCGAAGGGACGTGACGAAGCAGTCGAGTTGGCCGCCCAGCTGGCCCGCCGGCCCGACATTGCGCCCGATCCTATTGCGGTGCTTCCGTGGGACTTCCTGGTGAAGGCCGCCGTCGACGAGCTCGAGGCGATCAGCGAAATGACCCGGCGGATCGTGGAGGGGCCAGCTTCAGAAGCAATTGCCGCGGCGATCGATGAGCGCGGTGCTCCGCGTATTCCTGAGGACGACCCGAGGCGTGCAGGCCTCACGAAAGTAATAGCGTCCGCGCTCAGGTTCGGTGCGGTCGAGTTCACGTTCGAGGACTTCGTTTCGGGCAGGCGTGCGGCCAGGAACATCACCACGATGATCATGTCGGATACGGATGTGTCGGCGGCCGTGCTGCTGAGGGAACTCGCGTCTGCGCCTGAGCACGAGTGGCCGCACCGTCAAGCGGACCTCTCGCGCTGGACGAAGTACGCCGCGGCCGAGGGTTCGAGTGCCGGGGGCGAGCGCGGGGCATCAGGTGTCGGTGGTGGGCCCGGCGCGTCCTTGCCGGGTGGAGCTGGAGGGCCCACGCACGCTGAGCCCGCAGCCGTGTTGTCGGCGGAGGACACCGGTGGGCCGGCACCCGCAGAGGTGGTCTCGTCCGACTCGTCCGCCCTGGATGTTCGACGAGGCGAACAGTTCCACGCGGCCGACCCCGTCCCCGGCTCGGGAGTCGAAGACGCGCATGCCTCGCCGGCAGGCGGCTCACCGCGGATCGAGGTGGTGTCGTGGGATTCGGTGCCGGAGGGTGACCGGGCGGAGCTGTTCAACGAGCGATACGGGTGGGCGTTCGATGAAGAGTCGAATGTCGCCGCAAGGCTGTACCCGGACGTCGCCAGGGCCTTCGGTCTCGTGGACTCCTTGTTGCTGGAGCGGCCCCTCTCACCGGAGGGGCTGTCGCATCTGGTCCGCAAGGCGGAGATCCACGCGCGGCGGGAACGCATGCGGGAGGGCACTTGGGACCAGGTGTGGGAGTTCTTGCGGGGTGGTTCGGGACCGCGCGCCGTGGTGGCCGCCCAGGGCAAGAACTATCTGATCTTGCATCGCAAGGATGCCGGTGGCCCGGTTCACGTGATCGATCCGAAGGGTCCTGGGTTCGGTCGGCTGCCTGCTGGGGAGAACGTGCGGTTCAGCACGCATCAGGTGACCGCGTCGGGTGCGGTGGACGGCTGGCTGACGACGAGGGACTTGTTCGTGAGCGACAGCCACGCGGAGTTGGCTTTCGATCTGCGTTACGGGTGGGCGTTCGACGGGAATGCCGCCGCACAGCTGGAAGGTGCCGCGCGGGCGTTGGGGATCGCGGACTCGCTGGCCCGGCGCACGGCCTTCCGGGAGAGGAGCGAGGTCGAGCGCTACGAGGCGTTGGCCGCTGACCGTTTCGCGGCGATGACCAATGGGCCGTGGGCCGACGTCTGGCCGCACTTGACCGACACCCGGAGTGCGGTGATCGTCCGGAACGGCGAAGGTTACGTGATCCTCCATCGAGAGCGTTCCGGGCGCATCGACGTGATCGACCCGGAGGCCGGTGGTTTCGGCCGGCTGCCCCTCAGTTCGCGGGTCGAATTCCTGGCTCGCACGCCGACGCAGGTGGAGCAGGACCGCGCCGGACATGGGGGCGTCTCCGGCCGAGCGTCCGATGGGCAGACCGCTGACGTCAGCGTCCGTCCGGATCTCGGTGAGTCCGCGGCAGCCGGTGACGAGGCGCCCGGCCGGGACGGTGCGGATGCGCCGTCGTCCCAGGGCTTGGGCGGTGGGGTCGGTGTCGGTTTGCAGGGAGGGGTCGCCGGGTTGCAGTACGGGGAGCCGGCGGGTGTGCTGTCGGCGGAGCGGGCAGGTGGGCTGGGTGCGGGTGAGGTGGTGGTGTGGGAGCGGTTTGCCTCGCGGGAGGCGGCGCAGCGGTTCTTCAGTGATGTGTACGGAGAGCTGCTGGCTGGGTTGCGGTCGCGGGTCGGCGAGTCGCTGCAGGACTGCCTGGAGAGGGTGGTGCAGGCGGCGTTCGCGCTGTGGGAGGGCAGGCCGTATCTGGCCAGTGGTGAGGGTGTGGCCCAGGCGGTGGGGGACGTCAATCAGCTGCTCGGCGAGACGATGCGATGGGTGGAGGGTGACGACCCGGCTCGGGTGATTGTCGACGAGCTGCAGCGCCAGCCGGGTGAGCAGGCGATGGGGGTCGCCTACTACGCGCCTGCCGATCCCGGCCAGGTCGGGCATTTCGTGCTGGCGCACCGCGACCCGCAGGGGCGGGTGGTGATCGTGGACGTGGCCAACCAGCAGATCGGCACCCTCGACACCGCGGCCAACACCACCGCGAACTGGTTGTCCGGCCGCATCGGATATGCCCCCATCGACCCCGACTTCTTCGGTGGTCCGCATGCCGCCACCCCACCCACGCACCCTTCACCACCCACCGGCCAACCGGGGCATCCCGTCGACGCCCCCAACCTCCGCGGCGGAGCAGACACCTCGGGCACGCAGCCCGCCGACGTCGTCGACGCACAGACCGGTGACGTCACCTCAGCGGCCGAGAACACTTCGGCCGGTGAGGTGCCGTCGGCGGATCGGTCTGAGGCGGACGGGTCGGGTTCTGGTGGGGAGCGGTCGGGCGACCCGTCGCCGGAGGAGCAGGGCGACGGGGCCTCGGCAGTCGACCACGGCAACCAGGAGCCAGCCGGCGCGCACGACACCGAGCAGGCTGCGCCCGCGCAGCATCCGGCAGACGGTCCGGCCGTGGGGCAGACCTCGCCTCAGCTGCCGTGGCGCCGGTTGCCCGTGTGGATGGACGACGTGTCCGAGATCCTGGACGCGCGCATCCGATGGGGGGATCTGGAAAGCTCGCGGATCTTCAACCGGGTGATGTCGGACTGGCGGCTGGTCAGGTTCCCCGAACCCCAGGTGTTCGCGCCGGTCCGTGACATCGAGGAGGTCTACGGCGTGCTGCGGCAGCAGCCGGACAAAGTCGGCGGAGCGATCGTGCTGACGGCCAAGCCGGCTGGCCAACTGCGGGCGTTGATGGTGTTCCAGAACGCGTTCGGGGAGATCACGACACATCCTGAAGGCGTCAGGCCCGATTTCGGGGGGCCCGGCGACCTCTACGCGTACGTGGTACGCGATTGGGATGACGTTGTCGGCTCACGTGACGCGAATGCGTACCAGGTGCCGGACGTGTGGAGCGAGGAGTATCACTCCATCGGTGTGGTGGACGTGCTCGACTACGGCACGAATCAGGACGTGGACAACCGTGGTCCGTTGCGCAGCCAGTTGACCCGGATCGTCGGCGAATCCGCAGTGCGCGCCCTGGAAGGACAGCGGGTGCCGTTGCTTTCGGTGGCTCCGTCGGACGTGGTCTCGAGCCTGCACCAGCTGAACGAACGGGATTTCAAGGTCGCTGTGGTCGCCGGGTTGCGCACCGACGTGTGGGACCGGTCGTTCGTCGACACCTGGACCATCCGGCCTGGCGACGATCTGCCGACGGCGACCGAGCTCGGTGGCGAAGCCGAGTGGTTCTACGTGTTCGCGCTGGATTCCTCGGGTGAATCCATCCCGATGGAGCACTACACGGCGCAGATCGACCACGGTGAAACGGCACCAACCGCCACCGGCCAGGCGCCGGTTCGCTGGCGGGAGCCGATCACCGACGCGACGCTCGAACGCGCAACCACGGACGAGGCCAGCCGGGTGAGCCTTGAGCGAGCTCAGCGCGTCTGGGCCCTTAGCGGCAGACCCTGGCCCAGCGAATTCGCCCCAGTGGGTGAAGGCGCCTCGCCGGTTGACCGAACGGCCATCGAACGGTCCATACGCGCCGGGCTCACCGAGAGCTCCGGTGGGGTGGTTGCCGGAGTCGCGGTCGGTGTCTACGGCGGCGGCGTGACGCGCACGTGGGTGATCAAAGGCATGGCGGCCGGCGATTCCCTCGAGATGGCGGTGATCTTCGCCGACGGCACCGAGCGGAGCCTCAGCGAGGTCGACTTCGGTGAGCCACAGGGGATCTACCTTTACGCAGCTGTGGCCGGGGTGACCGCTGTGGGGGCGATGAATCACGGCGCGAATGATCGGTTGCCACCGTGGCATCCCTCGATCCGCTCGCTGGGGGTGATGTCCGTGGCCAATGACGGCACCCACCCCGAGGTGGCCCACTGGATTCACCGGACGCTGGGCGACCGCGCTACGCCTGAGGTCCTGGCGGCCACCGAAGCACACCTCTTTGCCACCGAGCGGGCCGACGCCGACGCTGTGCTGCAGAATCTGGTCGATCGGGAGGACTTCGGTGGCGCATTGCTCGCGCGGGTGCGGGTCGACGATTGGAACCGGTGGTTCGCCGACAGCTGGTTGATCGAACCCGGTCAGGATCGACCGCGGTTGCGAGAGCTCGCCGAGGACGGCGCGTTCTTCGCGTTCGCGGTCGACGACCGGGGGAACCCGTTACCCCTCGACGCCCTCACGTTGCCTGCGGACCACAGTGCGTCGGCAACCCTGGCCGGCGCGCGCGGCGATGAGCAGCAGGTGGTGATGCGGGGGCCGGTCACCGCCGACATGCTGCAGTGGGCGGCCGACACCAACCCCGCCAGCGCCAGGAATCTGGAGCGTGCCCAGTCATGGTGGCGGCTGACCGGGGCGCCGTGGCCGGTGGAGTTCGGTCCGGTCCACGGCAAGGAGGCGATCAGCCGCTTCCTGGAGAGCGGAGGGCCGCGCGTCGCGAAAGAGACCACCGCCATCGTGGTGAGCATCGACGGGGACACCGTCGGCGCGTGGCTCGTCGGCGCACGGGTCGACGCCAACACGGTGGAGCCGCAGGTGTACTTCCCGGACGGCACCGCGCGCCCGCTGGCAGAAGTCGACATGGGGGAACCGCACCAGCTTTACATGTATGCGCACACCGGCGGCAAGACCAGCTGGGGTGGGGCCGAGTCCCAGCAGCCGCGCCCTGATCTGTTCACCGTCAACCCCGATTCGCCGGATGCGCCACCTCGCTATGGCGACGGTCTCTCGCTTGGGCTGCGCGATGTGCTCGCGTTCGGCAGCAACCGGGAAAGGGTCGAAGAGGCACTGGCCGCCGTGCACGGGGATCTTTCGGCCATCCGGGACAGCGACGCCTTCCGAGCCGACTTCGTGTCGGTGGACCCGAGCGCTGTTCACGAGGTTTTACGCGGCCTGGCGGAAGACTCCGCTGTCGCGGTCGTCGTGCGCGATTGGATCGACCATTGGAATCGCCGATACCTCGACGCGTGGGCCGTCACGTCGGAGGACATCGCCTCGGGCACATTGCCGCAGCTGCACGATCTCAGCCGGCCGGGCGGGTACTACCTGTACGCGGCAGACCACAGCGGGGAGCCCATTTCCATCGAACTGCTGAATCCGCCGCCGTACGGGCGGTCGTGGTCGGTCCCGTTGCGGCGGTTCCCGATCAGCGCCGAGATGGTGGATGCGGCCAACAAGCAGTTCGACCCCGCGCAGCGGACCACCACACCGAGGGAGTTCTCTCGCGTCAATCTCGAGCTCGTCAAACGGCAGTGGCAGGAGCCCGAGAGGGCGCAGCAGTCGTCGTGGCCTGCCCGGTTCGATCCGGTGTACGACCTGGACCGGATCGAATTCCTGCTGAACGGTCGGGAACGCTCGTCGTTCCTGCCGGAATTCCACTCGACCCGAGCCGTCGTGCTCAGTGTGACCGGTCAGACCCGCGCGTGGATCCTCACGCGCCGTCCCTTCTCCCGGGGCATCGACGTGTTCTTCGCCGATGGTAGCGACGCACACGGGACCTCCCGCAAGGTTCAGCAGCTAGCGGACGTCGCCGAGATCGTCAATGCGAACGACCTCTACTGGTACGCCGAACGAGGCGGACGTACCCTTGCCGGATCGCTGGTGCCGGCCCATCCGGCATCGCTACGGCGGATCGGGACGTCGATCGATCTCGCGTGGGCGCTCGACCGTTCGTCGGGTGGCGACACGGCCACCTACCTTCTGAACCGCATTTCTCACGGTCCGGACGCGGTACCTTTCTACGACGATCACACGCTGGATTTCGTCACCAACAATCGCTACGCCCTGATCAAGGTTCTGGAGCACCTGGCCGACGAGGCTTTCCAACAGCGGACCGGTTTCGCTCTCGCGGTGATCGCTCGCGTCACCACCAACCCATGGGCGGCCAGCGCCGACGTGTTGACCATGACCCGTGGCGAGCCGGTGCCGAACCCGCACGATCTCGGCTCGGGCCGGTTCTATCTGTACGCGGTCGACTCCGAAGGGAACCAGATCCCCCGCGCGCTTCTCGTGCCACCACCTTCGTACGCCGACACCATCGCCGAACAGCCACCGGCGAGCGAGAGCGGGGCCCGATGACGCAGCCGGCTTCGTGTGCCACGGCGCACGAGTGAGCAAGGGCTTCACCGGACCCGGCACGTGGCGGCCCCGGACGGGGAGAACGAACCACGACGGGCCAGCTCGACGTGGTGAGAGATGGAGCCGCGCACGAGCGGCGACGGTGCATCGTCCGACGCGGCCGCCCGGCCAGGTGCATGACGTCAGCCGCGGCGAACCCAGGTGCGTAGCGAGATCGCAGAAAGGCGGGCGAGCATGGCCGACGAACCGGTGAAGCGGGCCCGGGAATGGCTGGACCGCACCTACGGCGGGCTTGTCGTGGTGAGCGATCAGCCGTCGGTGGAGTCCACCTGGGCGACGTACTTCAGCTGTGCGTACGCCGATGCCAAGCCGGACGACAAGCTTCTTGCCGTCACGCTGGCGGTCCCGAAGGACGGCTCGGAGCCGTTCCCCTTGCCGAACGCTCGCCCGTTCGGCGACATCGAGGACATCGACGTCGTCAACTGGCGCTGGGGGCTCAACGCTCGCGGGAGCCTCGTCGCCGCGCATGCGGAGCTGAGCAACCGGCCGGCTTCTGCGCTGGGGTGGCGCCCGGAGGACGAGGCGCCCGGCTGGTGGCAGCGGCTGCTCGACCAGCACTTCCCGGACGCCGAAGTCGCTACCTGCGCGACGTGGGACGAGGTGCGGTCCGCCGTCCTGGACGGCGGACCGGACACCCGCGTTGTGGTGTGGCTGCGCAGGCGGTTCGCCGGCATGGACTTCACTGGGCATCTGCTGTACGCCTGTTACGACAACGGCGAGGCGATGCTGCTCGATCCGCAGCTCGGGGACATCGCGCTGGTCGACGACGACGTGGTCGACAGCCTGGTGCTGGCCCGCTTCACCGGCAAGGAACCGTTGTGGGCGGAGCCGGTGATGCCCACCCTGGTGTCCGCGCCCGACCTGGAGTCGGCGGTGCGGAAAGCGGAAAGCTGGCTCACCGTCCACTACGGCGACGCGATGCAACTGGTCGATCCGCACGAAGACGACGAGATGGAGCGGGGCTGGTTGTTCGCCTGCGCGACGAAGCGGTACCTGGACAGCGGCGACTGGCGGCACCAGACGCTGCACGCCGCGGTGGTGGTCCCCAAGGAACCCGGTGAGGAGCCGTTCGGCCTGCCGCTGGACGACCCGTGGGGCTGGGTGCACGCGTGGGACCACGGTGTGGAGAACCTGCGGGAACCGCCGCCACCGGACCCTGCGGAGCTGCACTGGCTCGAAGAACTGGCCAGGGACCTCGACGTCCCGTACGAGGCGAGCACCCACCACAGCTGGGACGACGTGCTCGAGGAGATTGCCGAGCTACCGGCGGGACAGCGCGTGGTGGTGTGGGCGCGGCGGCGGGATCACCGCGACCGGGAAACCGTGGGCAACGTGTTCATCGGGTTCGTCGACGAGGACGGGGAGGCGTTGCTGCTCGATGCCGAAACCGGCGAACCGATGAACGAGCCGGAGCCGCTGGCCGTGCATGTAATCAGATTCGACCTTCCGGCGCCGACCGACGAGAACGAGCAGGAAGACGCGAACGAGGCAGGACAGGACGCCGAGAACGAGACGGACACGGCGCAGGACCGGACGGAAGGCGCACCGAAGGTCGAAACGGCCGCGTGAAGGCGACCCGGGTGGGCGGTGCCCTCCGCCGCACGGTCCGGCCCCGGCAGCGGAGCCCGGGCAGTGGCGCAGCGGCCGATGACCAGGACGGAGAGGAGGCCGATGTCGCTGCCGAGGTCGCTCACCAAGAGCCTCCGCAAGGGGTATGCCGCCACCCGGATCGGGCACACGCTGGTGGTCCACGCCGATGCGCAGGTCAGCACGGGTGTCCGGGTGCTCGCCGAGTCGCTGCCCCCGGACCCGACGGCCGACGTGGTCGTGGCGGACATCCCGCTGCGCTCGCCGACGCAGGTGTGGCGGCGGTTCGCCAGCGCGGTGCCCCGCAGCCCCCGTCCGATGCGGATCGTTCCTGGGCAGGAGCCGTTCGAGGCTTCCGGTGAGCTCTGGCCGTGGCTGGCCAACGAAGTCGGCCGGGTGGTCATCGCGCCGTGCGGGAAGGTGCACTACGGCCGCGGCTGGCTGTTCGTGCACGCCGACGCGCGAAGCGGCTGGGTCGCCTTCCCACCCGGCGGACAGCCGATGTGGGACGGCAAACGGTTTCCGCGGCCCGTGTGGGACACGATGGAACTCGCCCAGGGCAGGCTGGTCGGTCCGCGCTGCGTGGCGGAACCGGTGCCGGCCGGGGCCTGGGTGCGGCCGGACGTCGACGAGCGTTTGCTGGCCGCGTCACGCGCGATGCTGACCGGCATGGTGCCGTGCCTGCCGCAGTCTCCGACGATCATGCTCGGCGCCGCTGGCCTGCCCGGTATCCAGCTGACGGACGTCGTCGGCTACTGGAGCACGTTGCCGCGGCCGATCGCGACCGCGGCGCGGTTCGTGCGCTGCGGGGCGGTGGACCAGGTCGGCGACGAATTCTTCGGGCGGACCCTCGCCGAGGCGTTGGGCACGGAGATCACCTGTTACACCGGCATTCCCGCGGGGTCGCCGGTGGCCTTGGACGTGATCACGCTCCGGCCCGACGGCTCCCCCGGCTGGCGTCCTTTCGTCCAAGTCGTCACCCATCGCCCCGACGGGTCCGCGCCGCTGGTCAGGAAGTGGCGCGCGCCGCTGATGGGGGCCGTCCAGACCGGACCGGGGGTGTATTCGCTGGGGCCGGGAACCGTGGTGGAAGTGATCCAGGCCGGGCTGTGGATCCGCCCGGAGAACTTCGCGGCCGACCCGGCGGGCGTGCGCACCGTGCCCCTGAATCCCGAGCGTTGCCTGCTGGTCTACCAGGAAAGCGACGACGGCCCGGCCCATCTGCTGCGCGCCGTCGCCGAGCAGCTTGCCGAGCGGCTGGACGTGGCGACCCGGTCCGCGGCGCGGCTGGTGTCGAGCGCCGAGCTGGCCGACGGACGGCCAGGCCATCCGCTGGCCGAGGAGCCGGTGCAGACCGACGTCATGGCCCGACCGAGCGTTCCGCCGGAAGCCGCGGAGGCCTCCGGGCCGGATGCCGGCGACGGAACCGAGCTGCCGTGGTTGTCCCGCATGATCGACACCATTGCTCTCCCTCGTGTGGAGTGACTTGAGACAGGGCGTGCGTCATGACCACATCACCCGCTGACGAGACCCGGAAGACGTCGGGCAAGGCGACCAAGAAGACATCGAGCAGGGCGGCCGCTCGGCGTACCAGGCAATCGTCCGAGACCCAGGCGGATGCCCCGACGAAGAAGGCGTCGACGTCCCGGAAGTCGGCGGCGACGAAGAAGGCGGCGACCACCGCGAAACCGGCCGATGCCGAAGTGGCCACCTCGGCCACGAAGACGTCGGCAGCGAAGAAGCCGGCCGCCACGAAGAAGGCTGCGGGGCCCGCGACCACCAGGAAAGCCACCACCAGGAAGACGAGCAAGGCGAAGAAGGCCGCTGCGGTCGCGGCCGAGGACCACCAGGCCGAATCGACGAAGCAGCTGCAGACCGATGCCGCCGGTTCTGGCGCCGAGCAGCCTGCCACCCCTTCGGCCGGATCCGAGCAGCCGGGTGAAGCCTCGCCCGCCCCCGGTGGAAACGCGTCCGCGCAGTCCACCGCTGGCGAGGGCGGACAGGAGTTCGGCCCCGACGACGGGGTCATGTTCCTCATCGACAAGGCCTGGAGACCGACCGAGGAACAGCCCAAGCCGCCGTTGACCGCCGTCGTCGGCGCCTGGCGGGTGCGGCGGGGAGAGCCGTACGGCAAGTTCGAGCCCAACCCGATCTACCAGCCCTGCTCACCGGATTCCCCGCTCGACCCGGTCGACGACGCGCTGACCAGGCTGCAGCGAGGCGAAGCCAACCCCGACGAGTTGGTCAGAGCTTTGGCCAACACGCTGGTCGGTATCGCCGTGGACGACAGCGGTGTCGCGGTTGTCCGGCGCGCCCCGGACGGTGTGCCGTCGGTGCTGATCGCGTCGTCGTACCGCGTCCGGGACACCATCGACGTGCCGAACTGGCGGGACGTGACGATCGAGGAGCTGATCGAGGCGATGCCGGACAGCGGGATCGACCTGCTGCTCAACCCTGGGGCGAAGGCGTCCATGCGGGTCAGCTGGGGTGCGATCAAATCGGCGCTGGCCACCGCGCAGGCATGAGCAACCGTCGTCGAGCAGCAGTGTGTCGCCCGGCCTGCCGAGCGACGGTGCGGCACGGGTGAGCAAGCGACTCGACGACAGGACGCTGCGTACATCCCCCGCCGCTGGCCGGGCACGGCCATCGCAACCCGGTGACGTGAGCGGCTGCGCCAGGTCGTCCGCGCCGTGCTCCGAGGTGGCACGGCCGGTCGCCGGGGTAGCTGAAGCCGCCGCGCATGGCTCGTTGCCCAAGCCGGCTTGTTCCGGTTCGACGACCGGGCGCATGCGCGGCTGGCGATCGATCGTCAACCCGCAGCGTGAATCTTCTGCCCGCGCGTACACCTGTGCCGGTCTCGTGCGTCTACCTAGGTGAGTAGCCTCTCCATGTCGAAGGCCAGGTCGGAGGACGCCAGTGATCAGGGTGATGTTCGCGGACGACGAGGAAATCGTCCGCTCGAGTTTGCGCACGATGCTGTCCGGTGCCGAGGACATGGAGGTCGTCGGCGAGGCAGCCGATGGACGATCGGCGGTGGAGGTCGCTCGTCGGCACCATCCGGACGTCGCGCTGCTGGACATCAAGATGGCAGGCGAGGAAGACGGCCTGGAGGCGTTGCACGGCATCCTCGCGCTGGCCGAGCCGCCCGCGGTGGCCATGCTGACTACGTTCGACATCGACAGCTACGTCTCCCGTGCGTTGAGCGCCGGGGCACAAGGGTTCCTGCTCAAGGACATCCGCCCCGCCCAGCTGGCGCAGGCGGTTCGTGACCTGGCGCGCGGCGGTGCGGTGCTCGACCCCGGCGTGGCGGCGCGGATCATCCGTGCACAGCGTGACGAGCAGCGTGCCGCGGCCCCGGCGCGTGAGCTGCTGGCGTCGCTGTCGGAGCGGGAACGCGAAGTGGTCACCCTGATCGCCAAGGGAATGTCCAATTCCGAGATCGGGTCGACGTTGTTCCTCTCCGAGGCCACGGTGAAGGGCTACGTGTCGTCGGTGCTGGCCAAGATCGGCGCAGCCAACCGGGTACAGGCGGCGCTGCTGGCCTATCGGGGCGGCCTGCTCGACGACTGATGCTCCTGGCGCTCGAGCTGATCGGCGTGGTGGCCTTCGCCGCGTCCGGCGCTCTTGCGGCCGTCCACGCCCGGCTCGACTTGTTCGGTGTCGCCGTGCTGGCCACGACCACCGGACTCGGCGGCGGGATCATGCGTGACGTGCTGCTCGGGATCCATCCGCCGATGACGTTGCGGACGTGGCAGTTCCTGACCGTCTGTGCGGTGACCGCGCTGGTGGTGTTCTTCTTCCATCCGCAGGTCGCCCGGCTCCGGCGGCCCGTGCTGGTCGCCGACGCGGTCGGGCTCGGTGTCTTCGCGACGTCGGGCACGGCGATCGCCCTCGATGCCCAAGCCCCCGTCTACACGGCGTGTTTGATCGGGATGACCACCGGGATCGGCGGTGGTGCGGCGCGCGACTTGTTGTTGCGGGAGATCCCGGTGGTGCTGCGGCGGGAGATCTACGCGCTCGCTGCCTTGGTCGGCGCCGTGGTGGTCGGCGTGGGGCACGCGCTGCAGCTTCCGCAAGGGCCGGTCACGGTCGTCGCCGCCGCGCTGGTGATCGCAGTCCGGCTGCTGGCGCTGTGGCGGAAATGGCACGCACCGGTACCACGGAAGCCCGACTGACCCCGCCGTTCTCAGCGGAGGCTCAGCCTGGGGAGTAAGACTGTGCGCATGCGCATTCTTGTCGTCGACGACGACCGGGCGGTGCGGGAGTCGCTGCGCCGATCACTGGAGTTCAACGGCTATTCCGTCGACCTGGCCAGCGACGGTGCCCAGGCACTCGAGGCCATCGAGGCCAACCGGCCGGACGCCATGGTGCTCGACGTGATGATGCCGCGCGTGGACGGGCTCGAAGTGGCTCGCAGGCTGCGCAGCAGGGGAGACGACCTGCCGATCCTGGTGCTGACCGCGCGGGACGCGGTGTCGGACCGGGTGGCCGGGTTGGACGCGGGAGCCGACGACTACCTGCCCAAGCCGTTCGCGTTGGAGGAGCTGCTTGCCCGGTTGCGCGCGCTGTTGCGCCGTGCGTCTGCCGAGCCGGCGGGTGGTGGGCAGGCATCCGTGCTGCAGTTCGCCGACCTCACGTTGAATCCGGCGACCAGGGAGGTGACCCGCGGGGAGCGGAGCATCAGCCTCACGCGTACCGAGTTCGCGCTGCTCGAGCTGCTGATGACATACCCGAAGCACGTGCTGACGCGGAGCCGGATCCTGGAAGAGGTGTGGGGCTACGACTTCCCGACGTCCGGCAACGCCCTCGAGGTCTACATCGGATACCTGCGACGTAAGACGGAGGCCGGTGGCGAGCCCCGCTTGATCCACACCGTGCGCGGTGTCGGGTACGTGCTGCGGGAGACCCCTCCGTGACCCGACCTGCTCCCGGGAGCACCTGGGTGACCGAGTCCGACGGTGGCGGAGGGGACGTCGACCCCGGTCCGGCGCGCTGGCGGATGTCGCTGCGCAAGCGGGTGTCGCTGCTGGCCGCCAGCTGTGTGGCGGTCACGGTCGCGTTGGTCTCGCTCGGCGCCTACTTCACCATGCGGGCGAATCTGTACGAGACGCTGGACGAGCAGCTGATCGAACGCGCGCAGAACGCCGTGCAGGCGCCGCCGGTGACCAACCGCGTGGAGCAGATTCCCGCGGCTTTCCTGGCCTCGACCGACATCGAGATCGGTGTGCTGTCGTTGTCCGCGACCGGGGTGGCGCAGATGCGCAACCCGGTCGGCCACGCTCCGCCGTGGGGAGAGCCGGAGCTGCGGGTGGCCACCGGTGACAGCTCGTTCTCGCTGCGGACCGAGCCGAAATCGAACTCGCGCGTGATCGCGCTGCCGTCCGGCCCGGGTGAGGCGATGGTGCTGGCTCAGCCGCTCGAGCCGACCCAGAACATCCTGCGCAGGCTGGCCGTCGTGTTGTTCGTCATCGGCGGTGCGGGTGTCGTGGTCGCCGCCGGTGCGGGCACCGCGGTGGCCAGGGGGAGCCTGCGGCCGGTGGAGAACCTGACGGCGGCGACCGAGCGGGTGTCGGCCACCGGCGACCTGCGGCCGATTCCGGTTTCCGGTGACGACGAGCTGGCCCGTCTGACGTTCAGCTTCAACCGGATGCTGGCCGCGGTGGCCGACGCCCAGGAAAAGCAGCGCCAACTGGTCGCCGACGCCGGGCACGAACTGCGCACCCCGTTGACGTCCATGCGGACCAACTTGGAGCTGCTCCTGGCGGCCGACAAGCCCGGTGCCCGGCGGCTGTCCGACCAGGACCGCGCGGAGATCGCGCGTGACATCACCGGGCAGCTCGACGAGATCACGCAGTTGATCGGCGATCTGTCGCTGCTGGCTCGCGGTGACGCTCCGCCCCCGGAGCCGGATCAGGTCGACATGGTCGACGTCGTCGAGCGTGCGCTGGAACGTGCTCGCCGGCGGGCCGGAAGTGTGGAATTCGACGTGTCGCTGCAGCCGTGGACACTGTACGGGGACTCCACCGAGCTGGAGCGTGCGGTGTTGAACCTGCTGGACAACGCGGTGAAGTTCTCGCCGGAGGGCGGTACGGTCGAGGTGCGGCTGCGTCCGCTCGGCGACGGCACCGCGGTGGTGGAGGTCGCCGACGAAGGACCGGGCATCGCTGACGAGGACATTCCCCACGTCTTCGACCGGTTCTACCGCTCGGTGAGTGCCCGCGGGCTGCCCGGTTCCGGCCTGGGTCTGGCCATCGTCAAGCAGGCCGCGTTGCGGCACGGCGGCACCGTGTACGCCGGCCGGTCGGCTCGTGGCGGCGCGTTGCTCACCATCCGGCTGCCGGGCGAGCCCGGCTAGTCTTGAAGTGAGCCCACAGGGTGGCCTCAGCCCCTTCTCAGGACCGCAGCGCACGGTGGAGACATGCAGCACAACGACGAGCCGACGTCAGCGAACCGGGTGTGGTCGATCGAGGAAATGCAGCGGGCGGCCCACCATGCCGGGACACCGACGTATCCACCGATGGGATACCCCCAGGCGCCGTCCGGAGAGCGCAAGCGGCGCGGCGGGTTGATCGCCGGGGTGGCGGTGCTGTCGTTGCTGGTCGGCGCCGGGGCAGGCGGGGTGAGCGGGTACCTCGCGGCCGAGCGTGTCGACCCCGGGCCGACGATCAACGCGCTGGAGCAGGAGCGGCCGGCGCGGCAGACGGGCAGCGCGCCCAAGGGCAGTATCGAGGCGGTCGCCGAGAAGGTCTCGCCCAGCGTGGTGCAGCTGGAGGTCAGCGGTCCCGGGTCGGTCGGGGAGGGCTCCGGTTTCATCCTGACCGACGACGGCTACATCATGACCAACAACCACGTGGTCGAGGCCGCCGCCGAAGGGCGGGGTCATATCCGGGTGGTGTTCCACGACGGCCAGGACGCCAAGGCGTCGGTGGTCGGGCGCAACCCGACCACCGACATCGCGGTGGTCAAAGCCGAGGGTGTGAAGGGGTTGCAGCCGGTCGAGCTGGGCAGGTCGGACGATCTGCGGGTCGGCCAGACCGTGGTGGCCATCGGCTCCCCGTACGATCTGTCCGGAACGGTGACGGCGGGCATCATCAGCGCGCTGAACCGTCCGGTGACCGCGGGAGGCCGTGGTGACCAGGCGACCGCGATGGACGCGATCCAGACCGACGCGGCCATCAACCCGGGGAACTCCGGCGGCCCGCTGGTGGACATGAACGGCCGGGTGATCGGCATCAACTCGGCCATCTACAGCCCGTCGAGCTCCAGCGACGGGGGCCGGGTCGGCAACATCGGCATCGGCTTCGCCATCCCGATCGACCAGGCGCGCCGCACCGCGGACGAGATCATCGAGACCGGTAAGGCGACGCAGACCTACATCGGCACGATGGTCGGCGACGCCCCGAACGGCGGGGCGCAGATCGTCCGCGTGCTGCAGGACTCCCCGGCGGCGAAGGCTGGGCTCAAGGAGGGCGACGTGGTGGTGAAGATCGGTGACCGCCGGGTCGAGGACGCCGACGAGCTGGTGGCCGCGGTGCGGACCCGGGCGCCAGGGGAGAAGGTCGTCCTGACCTTGCAGAGCGGCCGCACGGTCGAGGTCACGCTGGGGGCCGAGCCCGTGCCGGGCAACTGACGACACCGGACGCAACGTCCAGAGTGCGTACCGGACGCAAGCGACCTGCACCGATCGCCTTCCTTCCGCCGAACCCTGGTAACGAGCGCGGGGAGCCACGGATGGCGGTGCTGGGCGGCGGGCGGAGGCCGACACGGATCGCGTCGGGAGAACCTCACTGCGCGTGGCGGCTCGGCCACCGACTAACGTAACGGCCATGGAACGCAGTGCGGCGCAACGGTTGGGGAGAGCGTTGGTCGTCGTCGTCGACGATCGAGTCGCCAACGGCGAGGTCGAGGACACCACGGGTCCGCTGGTCACCGAGCTGTTGAAGGAGGTCGGCTTCATCGTCGACGGCACGGTCAGCGTCCCCGGCGACACGGTCTCCATCCGCAATGCCTTGAACACCGCGGTGATCGGCGGGGCGGACCTGGTAATCACGGTCGGTGGCACCGGTGTGTCGCCGCGCGACGTGACGCCGGAGGCGACCCAGGGCGTGCTCGACCAGACCATCCCGGGCATCGCCGAGGCACTGCGTTCCTCCGGGCTGTCGGCGGGTGCGGTGGATGCCGGCATCTCCCGGGGCCTGGTCGGTATCTCGGGCAGCACGCTGGTGGTCAACCTGGCGGGCTCCCGGGCTGCGGTGCGTGACGGCATGGCCACGCTGGCCTCGCTCGTGCCGCACGTCATCTCCGAATTGTCCGGCGCCCTCGAGCCCGAGCCCTGATCCCGGCTGGAGGTAATGCTGATCTCGGCTGGTGGCAGGCTGCGCTGGGGGTAATGCTGCTCCCGGTCGGCGGCAACGCTCCCCCGCCGGGTCTCTCGGCCGGGCGTGCCATGATGGCACCATGTCCGAGCTCGACCGGGACCACGGCGACACCGGTGGTGAGCAGCGCGATCCCGCGCGGCCTGCCGCGGATCACCTCGGCAGCGGTTCCGGGGCGGGTCAGTCCGGCATCGCTCCTGCGTCGGATCAGTCCGCCACCGGTCCTGAGTCGGATCAGTCCGGTACCGGCGCGGCGGAGCCACCCCGCAAGCAGAGCGCTCGGCGGGCGGCCGTCTCCGCTCGGCGGATCCACGAGGTGTTCGGCGATGTCCTCCCGGAGACCACCTCCGACGAGCGGGATTTCTCGCCGCGGGAGGGTGACCGGGACGAGTGGTATTTGGCCAATCGCCCACCGCACCACTGACCAATCGCCCCTGCACCACCAGCCAATCGCCCGCCGCGTCACTGAGCTTCGGGCATGGCCACACTGCGGCGTCCATTGCCTCACCGGCATTGGCCCAGGGGCGCGCCGAGGCCGCTCATTCCCGGGCACGCCGCCTCTCGCAGGTGTTCGCCGAGATTGGCTATGTCCCACGGGGAGGCCTCGGCACTCGCGTTCGTTCAGAAGCAGGCTGCTTCCCTCAGCAGCTGGCCACTTCGCTCAGTAACCGGCGGTTTCGCTCGGCATCCGGACGCTCTGTTCAGCAATGGAGTCGCTTCGCTTACGGGTTGGTTGCCTCGCTCAGTAGTTGGTGGTTTCGCTCAGCACCCGGACGCCGGATCGACGAAACGTCGGCCGATCTCCGGAATGTGTCTCGTCGTGACGTGCGTGCCGGCCGTCGATGGTCGCTGGCGGCCGTCCGCGGCGGCGAAGGACACCCGTGAACCCATCCGGGCGCGGTGAGCCGTTGGCAAGCTCATGGAGTTGCCTGCGCGCCGAGCGCCATGCGGGGTCGAGCGCCCAGGTATGCCCTGCCCGTCCAGCGTCACCCTCAGCCGGGGCGCCGCACCACTGCCTCGCAACAGGCTCGGCGCCCCGGCGTCACCTCGCTCTGTCAGTGGTTGGCCTGAGCTTTCAGCAAGTCCCTGATCTCGATCAGCAGTTCGTTGTCGCTCGGCGGCTCCTCCTGCTGCGGGATGCCGCGGCGTGCCTTGATCCGCGCCTGGATCTTGTTGAACGGCAGCACGACCAGGAAGTACACCACCGCCGCGGTCAGCAGGAACGTCACCGCACCGTTGATCACTGCGCCGAAGTCCAGCACGGACTTCGGGTTTCCGTCGACCAGCTGAATCGCCAGGCCCACGTTGCTGCTGCCACCGAAGGAGGCGATCAGCGGGTTGATGATGCTGTTGGTGAAGATCGTCACGAGGTCGACGAACGCGGTTCCCACGACGACCGCGACCGCGAGTTCAACGATGTTCCCCCGCATGATGAACTCTTTGAACCCCTTGAGCATGACGTGCCCTCCTTGACTGCTCCTGCGAACGGCCCTTCCGTCCCGCCTGTCACTCGTTCGTGTGATGGATGCCGCAGCGACAGGGGCTAACGAAGCGTAACGGTCACCGGTCGACTCAGCGACACGGCTGCCACCCGGTTCGCCCTCGCAGTGGGCAATTCCAGGAGCACCAGGCGCGCATCGTGCTCGCCGGGCCCGGCATCTCCACTTTCGGTCACAGCCACGACGCTCGCGCCGCTGGCGAGCGTGCGGACACCCTCCTCGGAATCAGTCACCGTGACGACGTCGACGAGGGCACCTGGCCTCAACAACGCCGCGACGGCGCCATCGGCAAGCCGAATCGGCACAGTCGCCGTGTCCCCGGCGCCGGACGTGGTGCTCTGCACCCGGCTGACGAGCCGCGCGTCGGTCAGTGGTTCTCCGCGCCGGGCAGGGCCGGACAGCATCCTGCCGACGGCGGCTTCGGGCCTGGTCAGTACGCCGTCAGGAAGTGCGCTGCGCGGCAGCCGCACGACACGCAGGTCGGGAGGCTCGAGCTTGCGCCACGGGGCGACGTCGCGACTTGTCACGACGGCCGGGGAGCGTGGCTCACCCGCACTGGACGCAGGCCGGACAGCCAGCACCGCTGCCGCTGCCATCAGCAGCACCGCGAGGACGCGACGGACGCCGGTGGCCGTCAGGATTCCTCGGCCGATGTGACGGCGGGGCCGAGGACGGCGGGAAAGCCACGGAACAAGGAAGCGAAGCACACGGGCGATGTCAGGCATGCCTCGAACGCTACGGTTCGCAGCGTGCGCCTCCCACCTGCCGCAACGCCGCCTGTGGACAACTCGGCCCTTGTGGACAACTTGCCGCTCCGGGCACGTGGGCAGGCGAAATCGTCGGACTCGCGTGCGATGGTCAGGATGTCTCGGCGGATCCGACGACGGTGATCACGAATGGCCGGGTGGATCCGAGCGCGCTCAGGACGCCTTGGCGGTCGCGCTCGAGCTGGACGAGGAGCTGGACGACGAACTCGACTTGTCGCCGGAACCGTTGGAGCTGGACGAGCCGTTCGAGCTGGACGCAGCGCGGGAGTCGGTGCGGTAGAAGCCGCTGCCCTTGAAGATCACGCCGACCGAGCCGAACAGTTTGCGCAGCGGACCGGAACACTCCGGGCACTCGGTCAAGCTCGCGTCGCTGAACGACTGGACCGCCTCGAACCGGTGGTCACATTCCTTGCAGGCGTACTGATAGGTGGGCACCGAAGACTCCTCATCGGCAGAGTTCTGGCACTCGAGCGGCTCGAGTGCCAGTCCCATTGTGCGGCATGCGTTTTCCGGCTGGCAAACAGGTCTAGCTCACACGCAGTCGAGCAGGGGCACCGGTGCCCATGCCTGCGTCGGCACAGGGGCCACGTCGGGCTCCGCCGGCTGCCGGGCAGAAGCCGTGGCAGACGGCAGGTCGACATCGACGCCGAGGCCTGGGCTGGGAGAGGGCCGATGTCGGCGCAGACGCGCATGATCAGCGGATCACGGTGTCCTCAACGGGATCGGCGCGAAGGCCGCAGTCATCGGTGAGTCTCGGAGCCGCGGGCGGCGGTGTCTGCCGGGGACTTTGTGTCCGGCGCATGGGCCCGTCACTGCGGGCGCGGGAGCTGTCCACCGCAGTCTCCTGTCCGGACTGCTCGGCGCCGAGACCCGATGTCAACGGTGGGTCGCTGGACCCCGACCGTGCCGACGTCGCGGATGTCCGACAGCACCCCCCAGCCGCTGTCGGTCGCGGTCTGCTGTCTGGACTGGGTACTCGGCGCGAGATGCGACCTCAACACTGGTTTGCCGAGTTGTCGGCCGCGGTGCTCGCGCAGGACTTGGCAACGGCGCACGGTGCCAGCCGATCACTGCCGCCACGATCGGCGAGGACGACGAGCCCGACCAGTCGTACCAGTCTCACAGCCGTCGATAGCCCGCACGCGGCGTAAGCACCGATGTCAACCGTGCGTCGTGCGGCTCGTCAGGCAGATACGGCACGAACTCGTCGTCCCGCACCACCCCGACCAGATCCGCGTCGGGGTCCACCAGCGGCAGGCTCCGGTCGTAGTACCCGGCTCCACGCCCGAGGCGGACGCCACGGCTGTCCACGGCCAGCGCGGGCACGAAGATCACCCCCGCCTCGGCGATCGTCTCCGGCGGCAACCGGTCGCCGGCAGGTTCCAGCAACCCGGGCAGCGGACCCTCCGCCAGGCTGTCGTGCCCCTCGTACACCGTCCACAACAAGGGGGCACGCTTCTTCGGCACCACTGGCAGCAGCACCCGTACACCGAGATCGCGCAGCCCGTCGACCAGATCGAGCGAGCCCGGTTCGGTGTCGAACGGCACGTAACAGGCCACCGTGCCCGTGCCGTGCCCCGCCGCGACGTCGACGACGGCCGTGGCCAGTTGCTCGGCCTCGCGTTGGTGTTCCTCGGCCGACAGGGCTTTCCGTGCGGAGAGCACATGAGCGCGCCAGTCGTCCTTGCCCCACGCGCGCTGCGCGCCACGGGCCGGTTCGTTCCCGGACACGATCACCACCTCACGTTAGGCTCATGACCATGACGGCCAGCGCTGAGCACCAGACGTTCACCACCGCCATCGTGCCCGCAGCCGGCCTGGGCACACGCTTCCTCCCCACGACCAAATCGGTCCCCAAAGAGCTGCTGCCGGTCGTGGACACCCCGGCGATCGAGCTGGTCGCCGACGAAGCCAGGCAAGCAGGTGCCGAGCGTCTGGTCATCGTCACCTCCCCGGCGAAACAGTCCATCGCCGCCTACTTCCGGCCCGCACCGGAATTGGAACGGTCACTGGAGGAGAAAGGCAAGACCGGCCAACTGGCCAAGATCCGCCGGGCCCCGGAACTGCTCGAGGTCGAAGTCGCCATCCAGGAACAGGCACTCGGCCTCGGCCACGCGGTGGCGTGCGCCGAGCCGAACCTCGGGCCGGAGGACGACGTGGTGGCCGTACTGCTGCCGGACGACCTCGTGCTGCCCCACGGGATCCTGGAGCGGATGGCCAAGGTACGCGCCGAGCACGGCGGCAGCGTCCTGTGTGCTTTCGACATCCCGAAGGAGGAAATCTCCGCCTACGGAGTCTTCGACGTCAGCGACACCGACGACGCCGACGTCAAGCGGGTCCACGGCATGGTGGAGAAGCCGCCTGCCGAGCAAGCCCCCTCGACGTTCGCCGCGGCCGGCCGTTACCTGCTCGACCGGGCGATCTTCGACGCGCTGCGCCGGATCGAGCCGGGCGCCGGGGGCGAGCTCCAGCTCACCGACGCGGTGGCGCTGTTGATCCAGGAAGGGCATCCGGTGCACGTGGTGGTGCACCGCGGTGACCGTCACGACTTGGGCAACCCCGGCGGCTTCCTGCGTGCCGCGGTCGACTTCGCCCTGCAGGATCCGGACTATGGGCCGGAACTGCGCGCCTGGTTGACGGACAGAATCGCACGACCATGACCACACCCGAGCAGCAGCACGACGACCACGTCGGAGCCGACATCGCGGCGACGGCGGTGTCCGACGCGGTCGAGCAGCCCACACCGGACGACGACTACCGGTCGGTGGACGACCAGCTCGCCAGGGTACTGGCCGCCGCGGTCCGGCCACGCCCCGTGCGGGTGGCGATCTCGGAATCACAGGGTCTGCTGTGCGCGGAGGAAGTGGTCGCCCAGCAGGCGCTCCCCGGCTTCGACCAGGCCGCGGTCGACGGCTACGCGGTGCGCAGCGTCGACGTGCGCGAAGCGACGGAGGAGAACCCGATCGAGATGCCGGTGGTCGGGGAGATCCACGCCGGCTCGCTCCAGCCGCGCCGCCTCCAGCCCGGACAGGCCGTCCGCGTGGCTGCCGGGGCACCCCTGCCGACGCTGGCGGACGCGGTCGTCCCGCTGAAGTACACCAACAACCACCCGGCGCGGGTGCAGATCCACCGAAGCGTGCCGTCCGCGGCCTATCTGCGGCGGATGGGTGAGGACGTGCAGATCGGCGACGTCGCCGTCCGCAAGGGCGACATCATCGGCGCCGCTCAGGTCGGCCTGCTGGCCGCCGTGGGACGCTCCAAGGTCCTGGTCTACCCCCGGCCCAGGGTGTCGATCATCTCCGTCGGCGACGAGCTGGTCGACGTCGACCGCACCCCCACGGTGGGCCAGGTCTACGACGTGAACTCCTACGCCCTGGCCGCCGCCGCGCGGGACGCAGGCGCGGAGGTCAGCCGGGTCGGCATCGTCTCCACCGAGCCGAGCAGGCTGCGCGAGATCGTCGAGGGGCGTCTGCTGATGTCGGAGATCGTGGTCATCGCGGGCGGTGCCGGTGGCAGCGCCGGGGAGGACGTGTGCGCCGCGCTGTCCGACTTCGGGCACATCGAACAGACCCGCGTGGCCATGCACCCCGGCTCGACCCAGGGATTCGGCAGGCTCGGGCCGGACGCCGTGCCGACGTTCCTGCTGCCCAGCAACCCGATGAGCGCGCTGGTGGTCTTCGAGGTGTTCGTGCGCCCGTTGATCAAGGCTGCGCGTGGTTCCCGCAACCCGCACCGGCGGGTGGTCACCGCTCGCCTGTTGTCGCCGGTGACGTCCGTCCAGGGCCGCCGCGGCTACCTGCGCGGGCAACTGCTGCGCGACGAGAGCAACGGCGAGTACCTGGTGCAGCCGCTCGGCCTGTCGGGCACGAACCTGCTGTCGTCGCTTGCCGAGGCGAATTGCTTGATCACGGTGGGTGAATTGCAGACCGAGATCACCGCGGGCGAAGAAGTGCAGGTCGCCTTCCTGGCGCAGCGCGGCTAACGTGCGGCTCATGTCTCGGCCGCAGCAGCTCACCGGCGTGGTCGCGCAGCCGGAAGGGAAGCACCCCGGCTGGCCGGCGCAGCTCGGGCCGCTGCGGGTGCGCGCCGGGGTCGTCGCGTTACGCCCGGTTCGGCTGCGGGACGGCAGGGCATGGCGGCGGATCCGCCTCCGCGACCGTGACTATCTGGAACGCTGGGAGCCCTCGGCGCCCGGCACATGGCCGGAACGGCACAGCGGATTGGCCTGGCATGCGCAGTGGGCCGGACTGCGCACGCTGGCCCGGCGCGGCGTCTGTTTGCCCTTCGCGATCACCGTCGACGGGGCCTTCGCCGGGCAGGTGACCATCGGCAACATCGTGCGAGGGGCGTTGCAGTCGGCATGGATCGGCTACTGGGTGGACTCGGAGCAGGCGTCGCAGGGCGTCGCCACTGCCGCCGTAGCGCTCGCAGTCGACCACGCCTTCGGCGAGGCCGGTCTGCACCGTCTGGAGGCGACGGTGCGTCCGGACAACGCCGCGAGCCTGCGTGTGCTGGCCAAGCACGGCTTCCGCAAAGAGGGCATGTTCGAGCGGTACTTGCACGTCGACGGCGATTGGCGCGACCACCTGTGCTTCGCGCTCACCGCGGAGGAGACGGGTAAGGGTTTGGTCGCCCGCCTGCTGGCGTCCGGCGGCGCCGAGCGCGCCTGATCCGAAGATCCCACGAGATGCCCCGATCCGGTGACGACTTTCCGTGACCGATTACGGCGAGCCTCCAAGCGATCTGTTACTGGTGTGACTAGCGTGACGAGAACATGGAGTAGTGCAGCGGGGAGCCGAGATGCCCAGCTCGTTGATCATCGTCGCGCTTGCGGTGGCGTGGCTTGTCGTGCTCGTACCGATGGTCGTCCGCAAACGCCAGGAAATCGCCGAGACAGGCGAGGACGCGCTGGCATCCCGCGTGGTGCGCGCCGGCAGCGACCACGACGAGGAGGGCACGACCGAGCCCACCGAGCGCGATGAGGACCACCACGAAGAGCACGACGAGGACGCCGAGGCCGACGGCCGTCGCTCCGAGGCCGACGACCGGGGCGAGTTCGGTGATGAGCGTCTCACTCGGGCGGATGTCATGGCGCACGACTACTCCGTCGACGACTACGAAGAGCCACTGCCGCGCCCGCAGCGGCGCTACCGGCCCGGCCGGGGCGGGTTCGACCCGCACGCCGCGGAGCTGGCCGCGCGGGCGAAGTACGCCTTCCGGCAGCGGGTCGTGCTGACCCTGCTGCTGATCACCGCGCTGTCGGCGATCGTGGCGGCCGTGCTGTTCGCCCCGCTGTGGTGGCTGACCGGCACTTCCGGCACGCTGCTGGCCGGCTACCTGGTCTACCTGCGCAGGCAGGTGCGGATCGAGAACGAGATCCGGCAGCGCAGGATGGCCCGGCTGGCCGGGCAACGCTCGGCGAAGCGCCGTCGCCTGCGGGAAGAGGAGCTCGACCGCATCTACGACCGCAGATTCGAGCGCGACCTGCGGGCCGAGTACCACGAGGAAAGCGCGGAGTACCACGAGGACTACGACGACCACTACGCCGACGACTACGAAGTGGCGGACGAGCACGTGGCGCCCGCACGTCCGCAGCGGCGGCCGCGCCCCGAGCCGCGCGAGATCCCGCGCAACGCGGTGGTGGTCGACGTCTACGACGAGGACCCGGCGTTCCACGAGCTGGCCGAGCCGGACGAGCGCCCGTTCTACCGCCGTGCGGTGGGAGAGTAACCCCTGCTGCACGGGGTGATCGAGCGGCTTGCTATGCTCATCGCGCCGCAAGGGGCTGTAGCGCAGTTGGTAGCGCGCCTCGTTCGCATCGAGGAGGTCAGGGGTTCGATTCCCCTCAGCTCCACCAACCGAAGGAAGCCGTTTCCGCAGGTCGAGCGGAAGCGGCTTTCGTCGTTTCTCGGCAGGTTCGGCAGCGACGGCGGTGCCACGTCCTCTCGTCCTCCTTTGCGCGTCACCGCGACCATGGCGAGCGGAGCGACCACTGCCAGCCGAACACGCTGCTCAGCGACCATCCAGCCAGAGGAACGGCGGACGGGTGTGTGCAGCAGGGGCCGTCTCGAATCGGCGCGGCCCGCTTGGCCCTGGGGTACGACAGTGGCGTGAACAAGGGACGCCCCGGATGGCCACCGCGCCACGCTGAGGCTTCCGCGGCCGTGGCCGCCACGCGCCGACGCCGTGATGAGCCAGGACGACATCCGGCCGGGCGGCCACGCCCCGAGTTGCCAAGCCGCTTGTCATGCAGCCGTCGGCGCAAGTGCGCCGGCGGTCGTCACATGCGCTCGGGAGCGCTGATGCCGAGCAGACCGAGCCCGTGGTGCAGCGTCCGCGCGGTCAGCCGGCAGAGCGCCAGCCGGTTGCTCCGCACCGGCTCCTCGGCGTTGAGCACCGGGCAGGCCTCGTAGAAGGCGGTGAAGTCGCGTGCCAGGTCGTAGAGGTAGCCGCACAGCTTGTGCGGTTCCAGGCTCTCGGCGACCGCGGCAAGCGTCGCCCCGTAGTCGTCCAGCTCGAGCGCCAGCGCCCGCTCCGCCGGATGCAGTTCCACCGCCGGGTCGATCGTGGTCTCGGGGTCGCCTGCTTTCCGCAGAATCGAGCGGATGCGAGTGTGCGCGTACTGCAGGTAGACCCCGGTGTTGCCGGTGAACGACACCATGCGGTCGACGTCGAAGACGTAGTCCTTGATCCGTGATGTCGACAAATCGGCGTACTTGACCGCGCCGATCCCGGCCTGCTCGGCGATCCGGTCCAGCTCCTCGGCGGGCAGCTCCGGATTCTTCTCGTGCACGACCTGGCGCGCCCGGGCCACCGCGTCGTCGAGCAGATCCATCAACCGCACCGTGCCGCCGGAACGCGTCTTGAACGGGCGGCCGTCCCGGCCGAGCACCGTGCCGTACGGCACGTGGGTGGCCTCGATGTCGTCGGTCAGCCACCCGGCGCGCCGCGCGGCTTCGAAAATCAGCTGGAAGTGCAGCGCCTGCCGGTAGTCGGTGACGTACAGCAGCCGGTCGGCCTTCAGCTGCTGGATCCGGTAGCGGATGGTCGCCAGGTCCGTGGTGTCGTAGCCGTAGCCGCCGTCGCGCTTGCGCACCATCAACGGCGCGGGCTTGCCGTCCGGCCCGGTCACCTCCTCGGAGAAGATCACCAGCGCGCCGTCGTCCTCCACCGCGATCCCGGCATCGGTGAGCTCGGCGACCACGTCCGCGAGCATCGGGTTGTAGAACGACTCACCGACCGAGTCCTCCGGGGTGAGCAGCACCCCCAGCCGGTCGTAGATCTCTCGGAACGCCTTCTCGGACTCGGCGACGATCTCCTTCCACCGCGCCACCGTGTCCGGGTCGCCGGACTGCAGCGCGACCACCCGCTTGCGGGACCGCTCGGCGAACTCCGGGTCGGCGTCGAAAGCCGCCCGGGCCGCCCGATACAGCTCGTCGAGCGCGGAGACAGCCGACGTGCCCGCCTGCAGCTCGTCCTGGTGCCACGCGGCGTCCGGATGCTCGTCGAGGTACTGGATGAGCATCCCGAACTGGGTGCCCCAGTCGCCCAGGTGGTTCTGCCGGATCACCTCCGCACCCAGGAAACCGAGGACTCGCGCCAGACTGTCGCCGATGATCGTGGTGCGCAGGTGACCGACGTGCATCTCCTTGGCGATGTTCGGTGCGGAGTAGTCGATCACGACGCGCTGCCCCGCGGCCGGGGTGCCGACGCCGAGCCGGGGGTCGGCCAGGCGGGCGGCCACCTGCTCCCAGATGAGCCGATCCGGCACGGTGATGTTCAGAAAGCCCGGACCGGACACGTCGACGCGTTCGATACCCGCGTCGTCCGCGACCGCCGACGTGAGCGCCTGGGCCAGCTCGACCGGCTTGGTGCGGGCGCGCTTGGCCAGCGCGAGCGCCGCGTTCGACTGGAAGTCGGCGTGCTCGGATCGGCGCACCAACGGATCGGCCCCGGACAACTCCGGGTAGGCATGCGCGATCGCTTCCGACACGCCGCCGGCGACCCGGCCGAGCAGCGGCCGGACTTCGTGGTTCGACTCGCGATGGGACACGGAATCAAGCCCTCCTTCGAGGCCTTCAGTGTCCCAGGCGCCGTTGTGCTCGCCGAACCGCGGTGCCCGTCGAGACGCCGAATGCAGCGGCCGCGGCTTGCCGGCGCGGCGTGCTGAACCCACCGGTCCGCTCCCCGCGTGAGGGGAATGACCGCTGTCGCCGGCAAAGGTGGGAGACCGCGGGCGACGGCCGCTCGCTGCCGCTTTCGGCTGCACCCGAGAGCTCGACCAGGTGGTAGCCGGCGCGTCCGGTTGTGGTGGCACAGTCGGTGCCACCATGGTTGCTCGTCGAGCCCACCATGATCGGTGCCTGCCGTGCCGGTCCTCGCCGAATCCGAGAGAAGAAGACGGAATGCCTCACGACCCATCAGCTGACCGTGCTCGCGACGTAGCGCTTCCGGCGCGCAGCGCACCCGGCAGGGCCTCTGTGCCGTTCGTGCTTTTCCTGCTCGGTTTTCTCGTCTTGTATCTGCTGGCTGTCTGCACCCCGATCGGGCAGCGCATCGAGAACGCCGTGTTGTCGAGCGAGAACGGGAGCAAGCCGGCCTGGATACACGAGTTCTCGGGTGCCTATTCCGCTACCGGGCCGACGCTTCCCCCGCTGGGTGAGCTCGCGCTGCCGACAGCGGCGGTGGGGCTGCTCGTGCTTGTGCTGCTCACCCTGGTGCGGCGGTGCTGGTGGCAGGGAGCGGCCGCGGTCTGTGTCGCGGGTGCCGCGATCGGGGCCGCCGAAGTGCTCGGACAAGTTCTGCCCCGGCCGGATCTGGTGAACGCACCGGTTTACTTCGTCGAGCCGAGTTTCCCCAGCGGTCATGCCGCGGTGGCGTCCGCGCTGGTTGTGGCGGCCTTGTTCGCCGTGCCGGAACGACTGCGGCCGTGGCTTCTGGTAGTCGGGGCGGCTTGGCTGGCCATGGTCGCCGGCGCCGTGCAAGCCACCCTCCACCATCGGCCCAGCGACGTGGTGGGCTCCACCCTGCTGGTGTGCATCGCGTACCGGCTCGCGCTGTGGCTGCGGCCCACCGTGGCGCCGACGTTCGCTGCTCGTCCCGCCACCGTGGCGGCGGCATCCGCGTGTGCTGTCGTCGGCGCGGTGATAGGTGGCTCGCGGTCGGACTCCTTGGGGCAGTCGGCGGTCTTCGCCGCGGTCGCGGTCGGGTGCGCGGCACTGGCATGGCTTGCGGTGAAGGACCAGGTGGTGACGCGGGCACAATCCGACTAGGTGGCATCCGGCACGCTCCGGCAGCGCACCACGGCGCCGGCCGCCCGGCATCGGGGCGGTGGCCGCGGTCGGGCGTGGCACGCTCGACCGCGTCGCGCACCCAGCGCTGTGCGGTGACTGGCTGGTTCACCCCAGCGCTGTGCGGTGACTGCCAGGTTCTGGATCACCTCGGCGCCAGGCGGTGACGGTCCAGTTCACTCCAGCGCTGTGAGCCGGCCCGGTCACCTCCTCGGAGAAGATCACCAGCGCGCCGTCGTCCTCCACCGCGATCCCGGCATCGGTGAGCTCGGCGACCACGTCCGCGAGCATCGGGTTGTAGAACGACTCACCGACCGAGTCCTCCGGGGTGAGCAGCACCCCCAGCCGGTCGTAGATCTCTCGGAACGCCTTCTCGGACTCGGCGACGATCTCCTTCCACCGCGCCACCGTGTCCGGGTCGCCGGACTGCAGCGCGACCACCCGCTTGCGGGACCGCTCGGCGAACTCCGGGTCGGCGTCGAAAGCCGCCCGGGCCGCCCGATACAGCTCGTCGAGCGCGGAGACAGCCGACGTGCCCGCCTGCAGCTCGTCCTGGTGCCACGCGGCGTCCGGATGCTCGTCGAGGTACTGGATGAGCATCCCGAACTGGGTGCCCCAGTCGCCCAGGTGGTTCTGCCGGATCACCTCCGCACCCAGGAAACCGAGGACTCGCGCCAGACTGTCGCCGATGATCGTGGTGCGCAGGTGACCGACGTGCATCTCCTTGGCGATGTTCGGTGCGGAGTAGTCGATCACGACGCGCTGCCCCGCGGCCGGGGTGCCGACGCCGAGCCGGGGGTCGGCCAGGCGGGCGGCCACCTGCTCCCAGATGAGCCGATCCGGCACGGTGATGTTCAGAAAGCCCGGACCGGACACGTCGACGCGTTCGATACCCGCGTCGTCCGCGACCGCCGACGTGAGCGCCTGGGCCAGCTCGACCGGCTTGGTGCGGGCGCGCTTGGCCAACGCGAGCGCCGCGTTCGACTGGAAGTCGGCGTGGTCGCTTCGGCGCACCAACGGATCGGCCCCGGACAACTCCGGGTAGGCATGCGCGATCGCTTGCGACACGCTGTCGGCGACCCGGCCGAGCAGCGGCGACACGTCGTGGTTGGCCACTGGAACACTCCTCCTTCGCGGTGTTCAGTGTCCCAGCCATCGGTCCCGCTCGACGCACGGGCTGCGCCGTCGCGACCCACGGGTCACACGGGCGCCTGCAGCGCGCGCACGACCGCCGAAGGGCTCGGACGACCGAGCCGCCCGGCGAGCCGAACGCTGGTCTCCACCAGCTTCTTCAGATCGATGCCCGTCCGGATTTCAGATCGATGCCCGTCCGGATGCCCAGCCCGTCCAGCTGCCAGGCGGCTTTCGCGGAACGCCGACCGCCGAAGTTCCCGTCCCGGGAAGGCATGGCGCAGCCACCCGGCTGACCTGCCGTGAGCCCGTTCCCGGCGACGGTTGGTTTTCGCCAGGCCGACCGGGTAGGGTCGGCGCCTGCGCCACATGCCGGTGGCATGGAGGCGCCGAACGAAAGGTTGCTGGCCCATTGCCCGAAGTCGCGCCTGGGGCGGTCAGCCGGGTGAGCGTGCGCCATGGATGAGCGCACCAGGTTGATCGCATGGCGACTCGAGCTGGCCGAGGTACACGGCCGGTTACGCGAGGCCGTGAAGGTCGTCCGGCGAGCACTCGACGGGGCCGCGGAGGCGCCCGGCGTCCACGCTGACGTCGCCCGTGACCTGCAGGTGTACTGCAGAGCGTTCTGCGCGGCTCTGGACGGCCACCACCGCGGCGAGACCGAGACGTTGTTTCCGCGCTTGCAGCGGCAACGGCCGGAGCTCGCCGACGCCATCGCCGCTTTGCTGCGGGACCACACGGCCATCGACGGCTTGCTGGCCGATCTGCGGAAGGCCTTGGACGAACGCGGCTCCGCACCTGCCGAGGTCGCCATGCACCTCGACGGCATCGAGGCGGTCATGGAGTCCCACTTCCGCTACGAGGAGAAGGTGCTGGCGGCCGCGCTCGACGAGCTGGCGGATCCGGGGCTCGACGTCCGGACTGCGCTCGGGCCGCTGGCGGAACCCTGACGGTGGGCGGCTCGCGTCGGCGGTGTCCACGGGCCGGGTGGGCTGCGCCGAGGAATCGGCAAGGTACGAGGCCCCACCCGGCCCGGCCGCGCGCGCCGCACGAGCGCTAGGCGTGGTGCACTGACCGGACTCGCACCAGCGTCGGGTCGTAGCTCTCGGCGATGGCGGCGGCATGGCCGATGTGTTCCCGGACATCCGGCCTGCGCAGCGCTTCGAGGTAAGCCTGCTCGCTGCTCCACTGCGCGTAGTTGATCACGCGGTTGCCGTCGAGGCTGGTGTGCAGGTTCGCCGAGATGAAGCCCGGCACGCCGGTGAAGACGTCTGCGGTGGCCTTGTCCAATGCGGCGAGCAGTTCTTCCTGCCGCTCTGGCGCCACGATGAAGACGTTCACCAGGGTGACCTGCTCGCTGTCCTCCGTCACCGCGATCGTGCTCTGCGCGCCTGCCATGGTGCGACTCCCTTCTATGTCAGCATGTTGACATGCTCAGGTTATGTCAGAATGTTGACATGAGTCAAGTCGAGTTGGTCGGTCCGTTGGATCAAGCGGTGGGATACGCGTTGAAGCGGGCGGCCACCGCGCTGCGCTCGGCCATGGAGGCCGCGCTTCGGCCGCTCGATCTGACCGTGCCGCAGTACGCGTGCCTGGAGGTGCTTGCGCAGCGCCCGGGGTTGTCGAACGCCGAACTCGCGCGGGCCGTCTTCGTCACCCGGCAATCGATGAACCTGGTGCTGCGCGGGCTGGAAAAGCGTGGCCTGGTCACCAGGGCGGACAGTGCTCCGCACGGCCGCGCCCTGCCCACCGAGCTCACCGAGGCGGGACGGGAACGGCAGCGGGCGGCCAGCGCGGCCGTGCGGGCGGTGGAGAAGAAGATGCTGGCTTCGCTGCCCGAGAGCGAGCAGAGCCGTCTCCTCCGCGACTTGATCACCTGCGCAGAAGCGCTCGGTGACGTCAGAGGCTGACCGGCGTCACGACCAGCGGTTGCCCGCGATCACTTCGCCGAGGGCGGCCATGGCGTCGTGCAGTTGCGCGTCCGACAAGTACGGTGCCGGACCGAACCGCAAGTACGAGCCACGCGAATCGGTCAGCACCCCGCGCACGGCCAGCTCCCGCCGGATCCTGCTGGCGTGCGGGCTGCGCAATGCCAGGAATCCGCCGATCTGCTCGACGCCGACCGACCGGTCGCGGGTGATCACGGTGTCCGGCAGATCGAGTGCGTCGAACGCGTCGGCCAGCAGGCCCACCTGGTGCTGAGCCACCGTGCGCAAGAACGGATGCCGCAGACCGTGGTCCTCGCGGAACTGGAACACCCTGGCCGCGCGGTAGTGACTGGTCGGGTCGTAGGTCGAGCCGGCGAACCGGGCGCCGCCGGCGGGGTAGGCGGTGCGGTCCGGGCTCGGCTCGGCCGCCAGGTCGGCGAACTCCGCGAACCAGCCGGTGACCATCGGACGCAGCAGCTGCGCATGCGCGGGCAGCCGCAGGAAGCAATTGCCCTCGCCCAGCTGCAGGTACTTGTATCCGCCGCCGACCACCCACGCGTCGGTCAGTCCGAGCTCGGGCAATGACACCGGCACGACACCGAGCGCGTGGTAGACGTCCACGACAAGCTCGGCGCCGTGGCGCAGGCAGGCCGATGCGGTGGTGGCCAGGCCTGGCACGATCCGGCCCGTTTCGAACAACACCAGCGACACCAGCACCGCCGCAGTGTGGTCGTCCACCGCTTCCGCCAGCCGGTCGGCGAGCGATTCCACCGGGGTGGCGGGCACACGGACGACGTCGAACCCGGCCTCGGCCAGCCGTCCGAACTGCCGGCGAGCCGTGTGGAACTCGCCGTCCGTGGTGACCAAGCGGGGCCGATTCCGCAGATCCAGGGCCGACAGCAGGCGGATCAGCAGCTCGTGCGTGTTGGCGCCGAGGGCGATGTCTCCGCCGACGTCGTCGAGCAATGCGGCGAAGTGGGCCGCGACCGCCTCGGCCTTGGCGTGTGCGCGGTCCCACTTGGTGTCGACGTACTCGGCCGCGTCGGCGAACGCCTCTGCCTGCCCCTCCGCGGCGACATCCGGCCATGCCTGGTGCGAGTGACCGGTGAGCAGCAGCCGATCGGCCACCCGGAAGGCCGAGTAGTGCGGGGCCAGCGCATTCGGCGTGCGGCGGATGTCGGACAGCTGCAGACTCGTGGAAGCGTGCAGCGTCACAGCCGGTTCCTCACGGCCCACAGGTCCGGGAAGTGCGCCTTGTGCACGGTGGTGCGCAGGTAGGTCGCGCCCGCGGAGCCGCCCGTGCCCTTCTTCTCGCCGATGGTGCGCTCGACCATCTTCACGTGCCGGTAGCGCCACTCCTGGACGCCTTCGTCCAAGTCCACCAAGTGCTCGCACACGTTGGCAGGCACCTCGTCGTCGCGATAGACCTGCAGCAGCAGATCCTGCACTTCGGGCGACGGCTGGTACGGCTTCGTGACGTCGCGCTCCAGGATTTCGCGCGGTACCTGGTAGCCGTGCTTGACCAGGTAGTGCAGGAACGAGTCGTACAGCGAGCGCCTGGACATCCTGGCCGCGATCTTCTCCCTGGCCGCGGTGCCCTCCGGGTAGTGCAGGAACACGCTGTCGTCCCGCCTGCCGAGCACCGCCTCCAGCTCACGGAACTGGCCGGACTGGAATCCGCTGGACGCCTCCAGCCGGTCGCGGAAGCTGGTGAACTGACTCGGCGTCATCGTCTCCAGCACGTCGATCTGCGCCACGGTGACCTTGAGGATGGTCAGGATCCGGCGCAGCGTCCGGATGGCGTGCGACGAGTCCCCGGCCTCCAGCCTGACCTGCAGGTGGTCCAGCTCGTGCAGCAGCTGCTTGAACCACAGCTCGTAGACCTGGTGGATGACGATGAACAACATCTCGTCGTGCTCGTCGGAGCGTGGTCGCTGCGCGTTGAGCACCTCGTCCAGTGCCAGGTAGGACGAGTAGGTCAGAGCTGCGTGCTGTTTCGTCATGGGCGTGTCACCTCGTCGACGGACCGCTGCGGCGATCGGCCGGAAGCGGCGATGCTGTGGGTGGTACCGGCTTACCGGGGAGAGCAACCCTGCGTGATGTGGCAGGTCGCCCCAACAGCGCTCAGCAGTACTCCGAGAGGGACACCGAGTGCCGTCACGAGTGCCTGCCGATTGCCCTCGGTGACGGTAACGCCGATAGCGGCCTGTTGCGCCGCCCGCTTGAGTGTAACTTCCGTCACGCGTTCGTCGCCTGGTCGCCGACCTGGCCCTTCGCGCGCCGTTGCGGTGGCGCGGCCGTGACGCGAGATTCGGACTTCGCATCGCGGAAATGCCGCAGATTTTCCACTCGTGACCCGTTCAAGGCGTCAAGTCTTGACCTGATCGTGTGCCCTACGTAACTTTCGGTGGCGATCCATGCACGGGGTATCCACCGGCTCGGGAGGGGATTCATGACGCATCACGGACGTCGGAGACGCCTTGGCTTGGCCGTGTCCGCGGCGTTGGTGGCCGGGCTCGCGGTCGCCGCGCCGACCGGTGCCACGGCGGCACCCGCTGGTCCGCCGAAACCGACGCCCGCGCAGCGGGCCGAGGCCACGCTGGCCGGGATGACGTTGGAGGAGAAGGTCGGCCAGCTGTTCGTCACCGAGGTCTACGGCGGCGACGCGAACACCCCCGACCAGCGGAACGTCGACGCCTACGGCGTGGCGACCCCGGCCGAAGTGGTGCAGAAGTACCACCTGGGCGGTGTCATCTACTTCGCGTGGAGCAACCCGACCAACGACCTGAAGCAGATCGCCGAGCTGTCCAACGGGCTGCAGCGGGCCGCGGTCGGCTCAGGGGCCGAGGTGCCCCTGCTGATCGGCACCGATCAGGAGGGCGGGCTGGTCAGCCGCATGGGCCCGCCGTTCACCGCGATGCCGGGCAACATGGCGCTCGGCGCGGGCCGGAAGGCGTCGGCCACGCGCGCCGCCGCCAAGGTCATCGGCAAAGAGCTCAAGGCGCTCGGGGTGAACCAGAACTACGCCCCGGTCGCCGACGTCAACGTCAACCCGCTGAACCCGGTGATCGGTGTGCGGTCGTTCTCCTCCGACCCGCAGCTGACCGCCGAGCTGACCAAGGCCGCGGTGCAGGGCTACGAGCACGACGCGAAGATCTCGGCCACTCCGAAGCACTTCCCCGGTCACGGCGACACCGAGGTCGACAGTCACACCGGCATCCCGGTGATCGACCACACCCGCGAGGAATGGGAGCAGCTGGACCGTCCGCCGTTCGAGGCAGCGGTCAAGGCAGGCGTGGACACGATGATGACTGCGCACATCGTCGTGCCGGCGCTGGATCCGAGCGAGGACCCGGCGACGCTGAGCAAGCCGATCCTGACCGGCATCCTGCGCGAGGAACTGGGCTACGACGGCGTGGTGATCACCGACTCGCTGCGCATGGACGGCGTGCGGGAGAAGTACGGCGACGAGGAGATCCCGCTGCGCGCCCTGGAAGCGGGCGTCGACCAGCTGCTGATGCCGTACGACATGGACCTGGCGTACAACTCCGTGCTGGACGCGGTGAAGTCCGGCCGCATCACCGAGGAGCGCATCGACCAGAGCGTGCAGCGCATCCTCGAGCTGAAGTACGCCAAGGGCCTGGTCGACGATCCGTTCGTCGCCCCGGGGAAGGTCGGCAAGTACGTCGGCAATCCGGCGCACCAGGCGACGGCCAAGCGGGTCACCGACCGGACGATCACGGTGATCACCAACGAGACCAAGACGCTCCCGCTGGCCAAGAGGTCCAGGAACGTGCTGGTGACCGGGTTCGGTGCGGAGTCGACGGCCAACCTGGCGAAGGAGTTCACCAAGCGGCGCGCGAAGGCCACGGCGCTGGAGACGGGGTCGCAGCCGACCGATGCGCAGATCGCCGAGGCGGTGGCGGCCGCGGAAGCCAACGACCTGGTCGTGGTGCTGACCATGAACGCCTCCGACCGAAAGGCGACCGACCCGGGGGGCAAGCAGGAGCAGCTGGTCAAGGCGCTGCTGGCGACCGGCAAGCCGGTCATCGTGGTGGCGGTGCGCAACCCGTACGACATCGCCTACTTCCCCGAGGCGCCGACGTATGTCGCCACCTACTCCTACAGCCCCGTGGTGATGCCGTCGCTGGCCCGCGTGCTGTTCGGCGAGGTGTCGCCAAAGGGGAAGTTGCCGGTGTCGATCCCCAGCGCGGAGGACCCGGAGGTCACGCTGTATCCGTTCGGGCACGGCCTGAAGTACTAGCGTCCGGACCGAGGGGGCCGATCCCGGCCGTGAGCTGCGGCTGTCGCCGGCCGCGGCCCGGATCGGGCGCTGCTCCGGGCAGGTGGTTGCGAGCCGCCGGATCATGTCACCGTTCTCCGGCGGGCGTGAGCTGGCTAGTCTGCCGATCATGTCATGGAGGGGACGCGTACTCGCGCTCGGAGCGGCCGGGCTGCTCCTTGCCGCGGGCTGCTCGAACACAGTGCAGGGCGATGCCGCCGCGGGCAGCCAGGAGACCAGCGCCGGGAAGCCGGTCGCCGGGCAGAGCGAGGGCTTGATCGCCGCTCTGGGTGCCGTGCGGTCGACGCGGGAGAGCCGAGTCGCCTTCACTTACGGCGACATCGCAGCCATCCGCGACCTCGTCGAGCAGGATCGGAGCCGGTTCGAGCCGCTGAGCGGCTGGGGATGGGATGCGCTGTGGATCGAGCGGGAGAACGTCAAGAAGGGCATCGACCTCGACATCGACGCGATGCAGGAAGCGTTCGTCGCGGGCCTGCCGCCCGACTGGGTCGGAGTGATCCGCGGTGACTACGACGTGACCGCGGTGGAGGCCAAGATCTCGGCGCGGGGAGCGACGCCGAAGAAGGACGGCGAGGCCACCACGTGGGTTGTCGACGTGTCCCAGGGGATCGATTACGACGGCCCGTTCTCCGACGTGGTCCACACCAACGAGTTCAACGTCACCCGGACTGCCCCGGGTTCGTTCGCCTACTCCTCAGGTGCCGCGGCCATGGAGTGGGTGGCGGCTACGCAGGGCGAGACGCTGGCCGACGATCCGGTCACGATGGCCGCCGCCAACTGCCTGGGTGACGTCGTCGCGGCGGAGTTGTATCGGCCGGGGGACGGTCCGGACGTGGTCTACGCCGTCGGGGTACAGGTTGCCGCGCCGGACGACGTCACCGAGGTCGTGTGCATGGCTCCGGCTGACGGCAACGCGGAGCAACTGCGGAAGACATTCGAGCAGAGGCTGCCGGACGCGGTCGGGCCGGAGTTCGATGCGCTCCGCGGGGCCGAGGCCGTCGTGGATGGGGCAGTGGTGCGCGTGCAGGCTCCGGCACGGAAGGACCGGCCGGTGAGCGATGTTCGCAACTTCACCACGTTCCGCTCCCTGCCCGACCTGATGAGCGAGTAGGGATCGGAAGGCCGCGGCGCGGGCGCTTCGCGTGGACCGCAGCGACGCAGGCACGACGGCGCGGTGCGGACGGGCTGCCCGGCTGTGTTGGATGCAGCGACCGGACGCCGCCGAGAGCAGGAACGCGCCGCGACTGAACGTGTCAAACAGCCCGGAAACCCGCCTGGCCCACTTTGACGCCGTGTCGCGGTGAGGCCAGGGAGACGGGCCGTATTGCCCTGGCACGCGCTGGGACCAGGCCGTGCTCGGAGTGCGGCCGGGCGCGTGGGCGGCCCGACTGGTACCGGAGTGTGCGTGGATGGCGCAGGGTGCGGCATGCGATCGGTGGTGGGAACGACCGCTGGTGGGGTCGGGAGTCGCGGTGCGGCCGGGCAGCGCGCGGGTGCGGTGCGACCGGGTGTGGGCGGCTGTGTGCCAGTCGGGAGTGCGTGGTGTGGCGGCGCAGGGTGCCCATGCGATCGGTGGTGGGGAGGACCGTTGGTGGGGTCGAGAGTCGCGGTGCGGCCGGACGGCACGGGGTGTGCGCTGCGGGCGGGCGCGGGATGACCGTGCCGTCGTATCTGGGGGTACCCGTGAGGTCAGGGGGCGCGGGAGGCACGGCGCGACTGGGCGGGCGGGTCGGGAATGTGTGGCGGGTGCGCGGGATGCGCCGGGACATCGGGCGCGGGGTGACCTTTCCGGGATGCGCCGGGGCATCGGGCCCGGGATGACCGTGCCAGGAAGCGTCGTCAGGCCCGGCGCCCCGGCATGGCCGCCATGCCGGCTTTACCAGGGCACGTCCGGCGAGCGGTGGAAGGCGATGCCCAGCGCCTCCAGCCGCGGGCCGTGCTTGGCCAGCCGCTTGCGGAAGTCCTGCCAGTTGCGGTCCTTCTGCGGCGTCCAGCCGACCTCGGCGATGGCCGCCAGCCGGGGGAAGGCCTGCCGCTCGATGTCGGCCTCGGTCTCCACCAGCTCGGTCCACAGCGGCGCCTCCACCCCGAGGATCGCCTGCTCGCCCACGCCCGCCAGGTAGCGGGCCGGATCCCAGTCGTAGGCGGTCTGCACGCTGACCGGGCCGGCCCACTTGTTGCCCCGGGCATCCGACTCGAAGTACTTCATGTCGATGTAGGTCTTGTCCGCGGGCGACATCACCACCCGGTTGCCGGAGCGGGCGGCGGCTGCCGTGGCGGCGTGGGCACGCTCGAGCCGCCAGTACTGCACCACGGCCTCCTTCGGCAGGTCCGCCTCGGCGTACTCGTGCCAGCCGATGGGCCGCTTGCCCGCCTCCAGCACCATCGGAAGGACCTCGCCGATGAACCGGCGGTAGGCCTGCGGCTTGGTCGACTGCGCCTCGTCCCCGCCGATGTGCAGGTACGGACCCGGAGTCAGCTCGGCGACCTCCTCGATGACGTCCCGCACGAACTCGTAGGTTTTCGGCTTCTCCACGCACAGCGTGGAAAACCCGACCTGCGTGCCGGTGTACGGCGAGCGCGCCTTGCCGTCGCAGCTCAGCTCCGGGTAGGCCGCCAACGCCGCCTGGGTGTGACCGGGCATGTCGAACTCGGGCACGATGGTCACCCCGCGCCGCTGGGCGTAGCGGACGATCGACGTGTAGTCGCGCTGGCTGAACCAGCCGCCTCGCCCGCCGCCGACCTGGGTGCGGCCGCCCACCCTGGTCAGGTTCGGCCACTTGCGGATCTCCAGCCGCCAGCCTTGGTCGTCGGACAGGTGCAGGTGCAGATGATTGATCTTGTAGCGGGCGATCCGGTCGATGTGCCGTTTCACCGTCTCGGCGTCGAAGAAGTGGCGGGCGACGTCGAGCATCGTCCCGCGATAGCGGAAGCGCGGGTAGTCGGTGATCACTCCGCCTGCGATCACCAGATCGCCACGCGGACGCTTCCCGGCGACGACTTCAGGCGGGAGCAGCTGCAGCAACGTCTGCACACCGTTGAGCAGGCCCGCCCGGTCCGCTCCGGTCAGCGTCACGCGAGTGCGAGTCACCTCGAGCCGGTACCCCTGCGGCGGAAGATCACCCGAATCGGCGAGTTCGAGCGCGATCACCTGCCCGCGCGGGGTGTCCGGCAGCTCGTACCGGGTGGATCGGCGCAGCGTCTCGCGCAACAGCCCGGCGGCGTCGGAGGCCGCCCGAGCAGCCCGCGGCTCCTCCGGCGCGACGATCGCGGTGGTTTCGTCCAGTGGGAAGTTCTGCTGCGGTGCCTGTTCCACCCGCACCGGCGCGGGGATGACGTCAGTCAACTGGGGATTCCCTTTCGGCAACGTCACGGGAGCAGGAGCCCGCGACGACGTCATCGCAGGCGGCGCGGGTGATGGCGGCGTCGGCTGGGCGGGCGGTTCGCTCGTCGGGGTACACGCGGTGAGCAAAACCGCTCCGACCAGCGAGCAACCTAGCGCTCGGGCCCGGCGTCTACGCACAGAATGCTTGCCGCGAGGATGCACCCGTCCAGCACAACACGACAGCAATTCGCCCCGTGTGCCGGGGTGGCGATCGCGGTACCCGACATACTGGAGTTCCGCGCTCGGACGACGGAGGGAGGGCCGATGTTCACCGACCTGGCCGGCTCCTTGCTGTCGTTCGCCAAACAGCTGTTCGGCCCCGGCATCTGCCCGGGCGAGTGGGTGTGGGCCACGATGACCGCCGGGGCGCTCATCGCACTGCTGCCGGTGCTGGCCTCGGTGATCGTCGCGCTGGTCCGCAAAGTGACCGGCAACGTCTACAACACCGCGACCATCGCCACGTTCGCCACCGTCGGCGGTGTCTTCGTGCTGGTCCTGCCGTGGATGCTGATGATGGGCGCCTCGGAGGTGTACCACGCGGCGTTCACCGGTGGCGGTCCCGGGCGCACCGGGTTGACGTTCGCCGACCTGGAGTCGCTGCGCACCACGGAGTGCGAGCTGGTCGGCAACCAGCGCAAGCACCTCGGCGGCGGCCAGAACGTCTTCGAGGTGGTCTTCTACCCGAAGAGCTCGCTGTCGTACTGGCTCTACCTGATCGCGCTGGTGGGCCTGCCCCTGCTGGTCGGGTTCTTCGTCATGCTGCAGGCGCGGATGGCGATGCGGCGCGGGCCGCACTGGCCCGCCCGCCTGCTGTGGGGGCCGTTCGTGGCCATGGCGCTGCTGAGCATGCCGGTCAGCGCCAACACCGCCATGTACCTGTGGATCGGTTTCCTGCCGATCTCGGTGCTCGGCCTGGTGCCGCTGGCGATGATCGGGCCGCCCAGCTGGCAGGCCATCCGCCGGGCTGACCAGAAGGCCGCCTTGGCCGCGGCACCGCCCGCCCCACCGCCCTACCGGCCGGAGCCCGCACCTCCGCCACCGCCGCCACCACCCCCGCCGAAGCAGTACGCGCCCACCGCGCTCGCGCCCCAGCCGGAGCCGGGCAGCCCGGGTGGTCCGGTCCCGGCGATGGCCGCGGCCGCCGCGCCGTTGCCGAGGAAGCACGGCAGGTACCGCAGGGTGCGCAAGCTCGGCCACGGCGGCATGGGCACCGTCTGGGAGGCGATCGACACCCAGCTGGACCGCCGGGTGGCGCTGAAGATCGCGCACGCCCCGGACCCGGACACCGAGCAGCGCATGCAGCGCGAGGCCAAGGCACTGGCCCAGATCAACCACCCCAATTGCGTCAAGGTCTACGACCTGGTGGAGGAAGAGGACGGCCTGGCGCTGGTGATGGAGTACCTGGAGGGCGAGGCGCTGGCGTTCGCGGTCGACCGCAACGGCCCGATCGACGACGTCGCCGCCGCCCGGCTCTGGTCGACCATGGCCTCGGCGCTGCTGGCCGCGCACGAGCGGGGCGTGTTGCACCGGGACGTGAAGCCGTCCAACGTGATCATCGACCCCGCGGGTACGCCGCACCTGATCGACTTCGGCATCGCGCGCAGCAAGGACGACGCGAAGATGACGGCCACCGGGATGATGATCGGCACCCCGGACTACACCGCGCCGGAAACGGCGAACGGTGCGCCGGCCACGCCCGCGTCGGACGCCTGGCAGCTGGCCGCGACAGTCAGCTACGCGCTGACCGGCCACCCACCGCGTGGGGTGAAGGAGAACCCGATGGCCGCGCTGATCGCGGCATCCCGGGCTGAGCCGCCGAGCCACCTGCCCGAGCGCAGCGTGCACATCCGGTTGCTCCGCGCCTCGCTCGACGCCCAGCCGCGCAACCGCCCGACGCTGCAGACCGTGGTGCGCGAGGTGAATGGCTGGCTGGCCAAGGTCGGGGAGTCCCGCGAGGGCCCGGTGACGCGGATGATGCCGCGGGCCTGAGCCACGCTGGTCGCGCTGCTGCCAGGGGGCGGATGCTGCTGGCGCTCGGAATTCACGCGGGGTCGTGCTGCCGGTCGTGCCGGGCGAGGCAGGTGCTGCCGGGGCCTGCTGAACCACACGATGCCGTGCTGGTGGCGGATCTCGCGGTGCGTGGGCTGTTGCTGGTTGGTCGGCTGGTGCGTTGGTTGGCCTGGTCTTGTCGGGTGGGTTGCGGGGGCTGGTCGGCCGGGTTTGTGGGTGGTCTGGGCAAGCGTGCTGTTTTGCTGGTCGAGGCGGTGCTGTGCTGGTGGCGGATCTCGCGGTGTGTGGGCTGTTGCTGGTTGGTCGGCCGGTGCGTTGGTTGGCCCGGCCGCGTCGGGCAGGTCGTGAGGCTGCTGGTCGACCGAGCTACGAGCGCCGCGCGCGGGCTGGCTGATGCCGCTGAGCCAGGCCCCGTGACAGTCCGGAAGCGCCCGTGCCCGCAGGACGACGGACCGTCGCCGCATGCGGGCTGTGCTCGCCTGGCACGGCACAGTCGAGTCCGACCGCTGCCCGCAGGCTCGGTGCGTCATGACGGTACTACCTGGTCCGGTACGGCTACCAGGTGCCGCGCGAGATCCTGGAGCGCGACGTCGCCCTACGGCGCCTGCCGCTCAGGTCAGCTCGGCGAAGCGTTCGGTGTCTTTCGCCTTGCCCGCCACGATCAGCAGGTCGCCCGGCCGCACCATGGTCTCCGCCGTGGCGTAGGTGAACCCTTCCCCGCGCCGCTTGATGCTCACCACCGTGATGCCGTACTTGCTGCGCAGCTGCGACTCACCGAGCGTGCGGCCGACCGCTTCCCGCGGCGCCAGGGTCTTGACCATGGCGTAGTCGTCCTCGAACTCGATGTAGTCCAGCATCCGGCCCATCACCAGGTGGGCCACCCGCTCGCCCATGTCGTGCTCGGGCAGTACCACGTGGTGCGCCCCGACCCGCTCCAGGATCTTGGCGTGCTGGCGGGACAGCGCTTTCGCCCAGATCTTCTTGACTCCGAAGTCCGACAGGATCGACGTGGTCAGGATGCTCGCCTCGAGGTCGGCTCCGATCGCCACCACCGCGCGCGGGTACTCGTGCACGTTCAGCTGGCGCAGCGCCTCCTCGTCGGTGCTGTCCACCACGGCGACGTGCGTCAGGTCGTCGGCCCACGCGTTCACCAGCTTCTCGTTGCGGTCCAGGCCGAGCACCTCGGTGTTGCCGCTCACCAGCTCCAGCGCCAGCGAGCTGCCGAACCGGCCGAGGCCGATGACGACCGCGCGATTGTCCGAGTGTTCCTTCTTAGCCAACGATCGGTCGCTCCTCCGGTAGTTCGTAGCGGCGCCTGCGTTCGCGCAGCGCCAGTGCGGTGGCCGTGGTGATCGGTCCGATCCTGCCGATGAACATCAGCCCGGCGAAGATCAGCGCGCCGGCGACCGGCAGGTGCTGGGTCAGCCCGGTGGACAGTCCCACGGTCCCGAACGCGGAAATCACCTCGAACAACACCTGCTCCAGCCGGTGGTCGGTCAATGCCAGGACGACCATCGTCGTCGTCATCACCAGTCCGACACCGAGCAGCGCCACCGTCAAGGCCTGCCGCTGCACCATCGGCGACAGCCGCCGCCCCATCACGTGCACGGTCGGTTCGCCCCGGATCTCGGCCCAGATGACGAACGCCAGCAGCGCGAACGTGGTGACCTTGATGCCGCCCGCGGTGCTGGCGCTGCCGCCGCCGATGAACATCAGCACGTCGTACAGCAGCAGCGACTCGGAGGTCATGTCGCTGACATGGATGGTGGTCAGCCCGATGGAGCGGGGGACGACGGACCCGAACAACGCCGTCACGATCTTCTCGCCGACCCCCATCGGGCCGAGCGTGAGCGGGTTGTTCCACTCGGCGATCAGCAGGAACACGAACCCGACCACCAGCAGGATGGCCGAGGTGAGCAGGGTGATCTTGGTGTGCAGCGACCAGCGTCGCGGGTGACGAGCCCGCCTGCCCAGCTCGAACAGCACCGGGAAGCCGATCCCGGCGATGATTCCCACCACGGCGATCGGAATACCCATCCAGGCGTCGCCCGCGTACCTGGTGAGGCTGTCGGAGTGCAGGGAGAACCCGCCGCCGGTGAACGTCGAGACGCTGTGGAAGACACCGGAGTACAGCGCCCTGCCGAACGGCACGTGGTAGCCGATCATTAGCCGCGCGGTCAGGATCACCGCCAGTGCGGCCTCGATGACCGCGCAGATGATCACCACCCGCCGCACGATCAGCCGCACGTCGCCGAAGCCGATGCCGCGCATCTCCGCCTGCATGGTCATCTGCATCCGCAGGCTGAACCTGCGGGCCACCAGCAGCCCGAGCACCGAGGCGATGGTCACGATGCCGATGCCACCGATCTGCATCAGCACCAGCAGCACCACGTGACCGAACTCCGACCAGTAGAACTCGGTGTCCACCACGGTCAGCCCGGTCACGCAGACCGCCGAGGTCGAGGTGAACAACGCGGTGACGAAGTCGGTGGACTCACCGCTGGCGGTGGCCACGGGCAGCATCAGCACCAGCGTGCCGAACAGGATGAAACCAGCGAAAAGACTCAGTACCGCGCGGGTGGGGTGACCACCGCCCGGCATCAACGTGCCCAACGCTCGGCGCGCGGCCGCGGCCCGCGTCAGCGGACGTGGAGGAGGATCCTCCGGCGCGTTCTCGATCACGTCAGCAGCTTACTTCCATGACGGCAACCACAGCTCGGCTTCCCAGCGCGCGTGGGTGATCGATTCGCCGTTGAGGATCGGCCACAGCCAGACGAAGTTCGCCACCACCAACCCCACGTACAGCGACACCGCCAGCAGCCCGGTGCCCCGGCGTTCCAGCCCGGCGCTGGCGCTGCCCAGCACCTGGCCGAGCACCAGCGTCAGCGCCAGCACCAGGAACGGGGCCATCGGGGTGGCGTAGAAGAAGTACATCTGCCGGTCCACGTCCCGGAACCAGGGCAGGTAACCGGCGAAGTAGCCGGTGAGCACCATCGCGTAGCGCCAGTCCAGCCGGAAGACCGCGCGCCACAGACCCCACAGCAGCACCGGCACGGCCAGCCACCACATGGCCGGGGTGCCGATCAGCATGGTCGCTCGGACGCACTCGTCGCGGCCGCAGCCCGCGGCCTCCGGGCCGTTGCCCCAGTAGTAGAGCATCGGCCGCAACCCCATCGGCCAGGTCCACGGCTTGGATTCCCACGGGTGCGGGTCACCCTCCGGGGTGTGCAACCCGGCGTGGAAGTCCAGCACGTTGACGTGATACGCCAGGAAGGACCGCACCGTGTCGGGCAGCAGCCCGGCCAGCACGCCGCCCTGCCCGGTGATCTCGACGTAGTGGCGGTCGGTGGCGGTCTCGCTGGCGAACCACGCCCACCAAGTGGCGACGTAGACCGCCACGGCCAACACGCCGACGGTCGCCACGGCGGGGAACAGGTCGCGGCGCAGCACTCCGCGGAGCGGGCGCTCGACCCCGGCGGTGCGTCGCGCGCTCCAGTCCATCGCCAGGATGAGCAACCCGAAGGCCACCACGAAGTACAGGCCGGACCACTTCACCCCGCAGGCCAGGCCGAGCAGCACGCCGGCGCCGACTCGCCACCACCGGTAGCCGAGCCGCGGTCCGTACGAGTCGTCGCCGATCCAGCCCTTGCGGACCGCTTCGGCGAGCCGTTCGCGCACCTGTTCGCGGTCCATCACCACGCAGCCGAACGCGGCCACCACGAACACGGTGAGGAAAATGTCCAGCATCCCCATGCGCGACTGGACGTGCAGCACGCCGTCGCAGATGAGCAACACCCCGGCGATCGCGCCGAGCAGCGTGGACCTGGTCAGCCGGCGCGCGATGCGGACGACCAGCAGCACCAGCACGATGCCGGAGATCGCGGCGGTGAACCGCCATCCCCAGCCGTTGTAGCCGAACAGCCACTCGCCGATGGCGATCAGCTGTTTGCCCACCGGCGGGTGCACGACGAGTTCGTAGCCGTAGTTGTCCTCGTAACCGCCGTTGCGCAGCATCTGCCACGCCTGTGGCACGTAGTGCTTCTCGTCGAACACCGGGGTGCCGTGGTCGGTGGGCCAGCCAAGGTTCCACAGGCGCACCACGGCCGCGAGCGCGGTGACGACCGCGGTGACGATCCACGAGCGGGCACGGTCCGCCGGCAGCGGACGCCCGCGCAGCGCCAGCTCGACGTCGGAGGGAGGACGGCCACCACCGAAGCCGGGGTAGCGGGCTCGGAGGTCGTCCGGCAGAACCGCGGTCACGGGGCACCATGGTAGGTCCAGGAACGTGAGGGCCGTGTGCCGTTGGATCGGCGCCACAGCGGCTGGCGGCGGCCCGACACCCCGGTTCGGCGGGCGCGGCCGATTTAGGATCGCCGGGTGACTGGAGTCTTGCTGCTCGCCGCGACCCCGCTCGGGGACAGCCGGGACGCCTCGGACCGTCTCAAGGAAGCGCTGGCCACCGCCGACGTGATCGCCGCCGAGGACACCCGCCGCACCCGTGCGCTGGCCGCTGCGCTCGGCATCCGGCCGTCCGGGCGCATGGTCAGCTTCTACGACGCGGTCGAGCAGGCGAAGGTCCCCGCACTGGTGGATGCCGTCCGCGCCGGCGAGACGGTCCTGCTGGTCACCGACGCGGGCATGCCGAGCGTCTCCGATCCCGGGTTTTCCCTGGTCGACGCCTGTGTGCAGGCGGGACTGCCGATGACGTGCCTGCCCGGGCCGTCCGCGGTGACCACGGCGCTGGCGCTGTCCGGTCTGCCCGCCGACCGGTTCTGCTTCGAAGGCTTCGTGCCGCGCAAGGAAGGAGCCCGCCGGGCCTTCCTCACGGCGCTGGCCGACGAGCCCCGCACGGCGGTGTTCTTCGAAGCCCCGCACCGGCTTGCCCGCACGCTGGCCGAAGCCGTGGCGGTGCTGGGCGGCGGCCGGCGCGCTGCGGTGTGCCGGGAGCTCACCAAGCGATACGAGGAGGTCCGGCGCGGCACGCTCGCCGAACTGGCCGAATGGGCCGCGGAAGGCGTCAAGGGCGAGATCACCGTGGTGCTGGCGCCGGCCGAAAAGACGCTCGTCACGGTCGAGGAGCTGGTGCCCCGCGTCGAGGCCGAGGCCGCGGGCGGACAGCGGCTGAAGGACGTGGTCGCCTCGGTGGCCCAGCGTGCCGGTGTCTCCGCACGTGACCTCTACAACGCGGTGCTCGCCGCTCGGAAGCGGGCGGGCGGCTAGCGCGCCTCCTGGGCCTCCAGTTCGCAGGCCTGCTCCGGCGTCGGGTGGTGCGGCTCTTCGGGATCACGTGGCAGCGTCTCGGGCGCGGGCAACCACACCACGGCGGCCAGCAACGTCAGGGCGCCGGTCAGCCCGAACGCCCACCCGTAGGTACTGCCTTCGGCGATCAGCCCGGCCACGTACGGCCCGATGATGGCGCCGACGTCGGCGGCCATCTGGAACGTGGCCAGCACTGGCCCGCCGCGGCCCTTGGCGCCCACGATGTCGGCGACCGCGGCCTGGTTCGGCGGGGTGAGCACGCCGGTTCCGATCCCGGCCACCGCGCTGGCCAGCAGCATCTCCACCACCGAGGTGGTCAGCCCGAGCCACACGGTGCCCGCGCTCGCGACCACCAGGCCGGCCAGGATCAGCGGCTTGCGCCCGATCCGGTCGGCCAGCCGCCCGGTGGGCAGCAGCGCGAGCACGTTCACCGCCGCGTAGACGCCGAAGGCGATCCCGGACAGCTCTTCCCTTTCGTGCAGCACCTGGACGATGAACAGCGGCAGCAGCGCCACCCGGACGCCGAAGACGAACCAGCCGAACGCGAAGTTGGTCAGCAGGGACGCCCGGTAGGCGTGGTTGCGCAGGGCCTGGCCGATGGTGACCGCCGGGGCGGTCTCCGCGTCGACCCTGCCGATCAGCGTCGACTTCCGCAGCAACAGCCAGACCAGGAACGTGGCCACCACCAACAGCGCCGCGTAGATCAGGAACGGCGCACGCAGCGAGATCGTCATCAGCCCGCTGCCGCCCAGCGGCCCGACCACGTTCCCGGTGAGGAAACCGGCCCCGAACAGGCCCGATGCCCGGCCGCGCAGCGGCGGCGGGGTCAGGTGGATCAGCAGCGCGACCGCGGAGACGGTGAACATGGTCGACCCGATGCCGCCCAGCCCGCGGAAGACGACCAGCTGGGTGTAGGTCTGGGCGAATCCGGCGGCGCCGGTAGAGACCGCCACGATGATCAGGCCCCACAGGTAGACCTTGCGCTCGCCCAGCTTGGTGATGAGCGGGCCGGTGGCCGGGGCGAACACCAGGCGCGCGCCCGCGAAGGCGCTGACCACCAGCGAAGCGGCCGAGATGCCGACGTCGAAGCTCTTGGCGAAGACCGGGATGGCCGGCGCAACCAATCCGAACCCGGCGGCGATCAGCACGTTCGCGGAGACCAGCACCCACACTTCGCGTGGCAGCGCCCGGTAGCCGAGCTGCGGTTGCGTTGTCGTCGACACTGACCCTCCTTGGTTAGCAACGCTAACCGAAGCCAACATCGGGTCCGCAACCGAAATTCCCGGCATCCCGGGCCAGAACGGACTCCAGCGGCGCGGCCTTGTACAGACACTCCTGCCACTCCAGCTCCGGGTCCGACGACGCGGTGATACCGCCGCCGACGCCGAGCTCGACCACCCCCGAGCACAGCTCGAAGGTGCGGATGGCGACGTTGAGCTCGAGCCCGGCCACCGGGGAGACCATGCCGACGGCGCCGCAGTAGACCCCGCGCGGGGCGATCTCGAGGTCGGCGATCACCTCGAGCGCGCGGAGCTTCGGTGCCCCGGTGACCGATCCGGGCGGGAACGCCGCACGCAGCAGATCGGCGTCGGTGCAGCCCTCGCGCACCGTGGCACGCACGGTCGACTCGAGGTGCCAGACCCCGGGAGCCGGGCGGACCCGCAGCAGCTCCGGCACGGTGACCGAGCCGACCACGGCGACCCGCCCCAGGTCGTTGCGCACCAGGTCGGTGATCATCACGTTCTCCGCGACGTCCTTGACCGACCGGCGCAGCTTCCCGGCGTTGGCGTCGTCGGCGGGGCCGCGCCTGGGCAAGGTGCCCTTGATCGGGGTCGAGTGCACGGTGCGGCCGCGCCGGGACAGGAACAGTTCCGGGGACAGCGAGACGACCGCACCCCAGTCCCCGGACAGCAGGGCGGCCCGCCGTGGCTGCAGCGCGGTCACCCCGGCGGCGAAGAGTTCCGCGGGCCGTCCGTCGAACGTGCCGGTGAACCGGGTGCAAATGTTCGCCTGATACAGCTCGCCCGCGCTGATCGCTTCCAGGCACGCGCGCACCGCCTTGGCGTGCGTGGCTTCATCCGGGCGCCGCAGCACGGCTGGGGTCCAGCCGGTCGGCGCCGGGGCCGGCCCGGTGAGCAGGGCGGTGAATTCCGCGGCGAGTTCGGCCGTGTCGTCTCGGCCGAGGGATTCCAGCCACCAGCAGCCGTCGGCGTCCAGCCGCAGGACGTGGTCGGCCCACCCCCAGGCCGCCGCCGGGAGCCTTCCCCGAGCTCCCGGCGGGGCCGCGAGATCATAGCCAAGATAGCCGAGCCAGCCCCCGCCGACCGCGCCTTTTTCCCTCGCCGGAGCGACGTGCGGGACGCGGGCCGGGACCTCGTACGCATCGTGCGAACCGGCTGGTGCAAGCCGCACCGAGGGAGCCAGCACCGCCCGCGAACCGAACCAGACGCCGGTCAGCGCCGCCGGAGGGGGCAGGCCGCGGCGCCGGGCCCTGGCGTCGAGCAACGCCACGACCTGGTCCACGGAAGCGGAGACATCGAGCCGAACGCAATCCAGCCGCACCGCCTCATACTGCAGCGCGGCACGGTCGGCGGAGAAGACCGGAATTGCCTCGGGCGGGCCCGCCTGCACCCGGCGCGGCCCCCGGCGCGATGGACGCTGACCAGTGCGAACTCGTTTCTCGCCGACCCGTAGGCTAGACAAACATGAGCACCCCGATCCTGACCGCGGTGGCCTGGCCCTATGCCAACGGCCCCCGCCACATTGGCCATGTCTCCGGTATCGGCGTTCCTTCCGACGTGTTCGCGCGATACCAGCGAATGGCGGGCAATCGGGTGCTGATGGTCTCCGGCTCCGACGAGCACGGCACGCCCATCCTGGTGCAGGCGGAAAAGGAAGGGCTCACCCCGCAGCAGACCGTCGACAAGTACCACCGGATCATCGTCGACGACCTGCAAGGCCTCGGCGTGACCTACGACCTCTACACCAGGACCACGACGGGCAATCACGCCAAGGTGGTGCAGGAGCTGTTCCTGGCGATGCACCGCAACGGCTACGTCATCCCGCAGCGCACGCGCGGGGCGATCAGCCCGTCCACCGGCCGCACGCTGCCCGACCGCTACGTCGAGGGCACCTGCCCGATCTGCGGTTACGACGGCGCGCGCGGCGACCAGTGCGACAACTGCGGCAACCAGCTGGACGCGGCGGAACTGATCAACCCGAGAAGCCGGATCAACGGTGAGAAGCCCGAGTTCATCGAGACCGAGCACCTGTTCCTGGACCTGCCCGCGTTCACCGAGACGCTGGGCAAGTGGCTGGCAGGCAAGACCGACTGGCGGCCCAACGTCGTCAACTTCACTCGCAACCTGATCGACGACATGCGGCCCCGGCCGATCACCCGCGACCTGGACTGGGGGGTGCGGATCCCGCTGGACGGGTGGCGCGACCAGCCCCTCAAGCGCTTCTACGTGTGGTTCGACGCGGTGATCGGGTACTTCTCCGCTTCGGTGGAGTGGGCACGCCGCAGCGGCGACCCGGAGGCCTGGCGGGCCTGGTGGAACGACCCGGCCGCGCAGTGCGTGTACTTCATGGGCAAGGACAACATCACCTTCCACGCCCAGATCTGGCCCGCGCTGCTGCTCGGCCACAACGGCGCAGGCGACAAGGGCGGCACGCCCGGCCCGTTCGGCGAGCTGAACCTGCCCACCGAGATCGCGTCGTCGGAGTACCTGACGATGAGCGGGTCGAAGTTCTCCACCTCCCGCGGCACGGTCATCTACCTGCACGAATTCCTCGCCGAGTTCGGGCCGGACACGCTGCGGTACTTCATCTCCGCGGCCGGGCCGGAGACCCAGGACGTGGACTTCACCTGGGAGGAGTTCGTCCGCCGGGTGAACTTCGAGCTGGCCAACGAGTGGGGCAACCTGGTCAACCGGGCGCTGTCCATGGCGTACAAGAACAACGGCGCCATCCCGCGCCCCGGCACGCCGACCGAGGCCGACGAGCAGCTCAAGGCTCAGGCCCGCGCGGCGTTCGACACCGTGGGCGATGCGCTGGCCCGCTCGCGCTTCCGGGCGGGCATCTCCGAGGCGATGCGGGTGGTCTCGGCGGCCAACAAGTATCTGTCCGAGCAGCAGCCGTGGAAGCTCGGGGACGACCCGGAGCGACGGGACACCGTGCTGCACACCGCACTGCAGGTGGTTCAGGACGCCAACACCCTGCTCACGCCGTTCCTGCCGCACGCGGCGCAGAAGGTGCACGAGGCGCTGGGCGGCACCGGCGTGTGGGCGGCCCAGCCCGAGGTCCGCGAGGTGGAGGACCTGGACGTGCCCGGCAAGATCAACCCGATCATCACCGGTGACTACGGCGCCGAGCAGGCGCGCTGGGAGTCCCGGCCGATCGAGGTGGGCCGCCCGCTGAGCAAGCCCAAGCCGCTGTTCGCCAAGCTCGACCCGAAGCTGGCGGAGACCGGGCCGGACTTCGCGCCGATCAAGTGAGCCGGACCGAACGCCCACCGCTGCCGGAGCGGCTGCCCGTTCCGGCCGTGGACGCACACACCCACCTGGACGCCTGCGGGGCGAGGACGGCCGACGACGTGACCGACATGCTCGGCCGCGCCGAGGCGGCCGGGGTGACTCGCGCGGTGACCGTCGCGGACGACCTGGCCTCGGCGCGGTGGGCGGTCGAGGCGGCCACCTGGGACGACCGGCTGTATGCGGCCGTCGCCATCCACCCGACCCGCACCAGCACGTTCGGGGAGAAGGAGCAGGCCGAGATCGAACGCCTCGCCAAGCATCCGAGGGTGGTCGCCGTCGGCGAGACCGGCCTGGACTACTACTGGGACTTCTCGCCGCCGCGCGCCCAGCAGGAGGCGTTCCGCTGGCACATCGACCTGGCCAAGCGGATCGGCAAGCCGCTGATGATCCACGACCGCGAGGCACACGACGACGTGCTGCGGATCCTTGCCGAGGAAGGCCCACCCGAAACGGTGATCTTCCACTGCTTCTCCGGTGACGAAGATGTCGCGCGCCGGTGTCTGGACGCCGGCTACGTGCTCTCGTTCGCCGGACCGGTGACCTTCCGCAACGCGGGAGCGCTCCGGGACGCGGCGAAGCTGGCTCCGCTCGGCCAATTCGTGGTGGAGACGGACGCGCCGTTCCTGACGCCGCATCCTTTCCGAGGTAGGCCCAACGAACCGTACTGCGTCGCCTACACCCTGCGCGGCCTCGCCGAGCTGCGCGGGGACGATCTGGCCGAGCTGGCCGCCGCGACCACGGACGCGGCCGAGCGGGTGTTCCGACTCCGTTCGGTCACGGCCAGATGAACAATGTGTGATGTCGGTTCGGGCAGACTGCTCCAGTCGAGTGGGTGTGAAAAGCGCCTATTACTCCGAGGGGTGTTTGCACTCGGAGGTTGCGTCCGTTATTGTCCCGTGACCGTACGACTCTCGGAGGACACGCCGACGTGACCTCCACCGGCGCGGGTCGCTTTTCCCCCGGAGTGGCTCGCACCGGCTGAGCAAGACCCTTACCCCGAAAGGGCAGTACCCCGTGACCGACGATGAGTGGCGCCCCGGCCCGCGTACGTCGAACATCGCAGTAGCGTCGCGCACAGCGCTCGCCGAGCGGCCGTCGCCCGGCCAGTCCGGGCAGCCGTACGGCCACGGTTACTACGGCAGCCAGCCCGGCAAGCCCGGCTTCGCCGGCTTCGACGAGGCGGCTTGCCTGGCCGAGCTGGAGCGTGAGCTGGACAGCTCGCTGTTCTCCCCGGAACCGTCGATCACCGAGCAGGACGTGTACGCCACGCTCGGCCCGCAGGCCGGCGAGATGCTGCGCACCCTGGACATCGACGTCGACGAGCTGATCCGGCTGATCAACGCCGAGACCACCCTGCTGCCGCCGATCGAGGAGGTCGACGCCGCTTCCGATGCGGAGCAGGCGGCCGAGCAGCCGGAGCAGCAAAAGGTCACCCCCGCCCAGAAGTGGAAGCATCGCTTCCTCAAGGGCGCGGTGATGGCGGTGCTGATGTCGCTGGCCGGCGGTGGCGTGGCGCTGGCGATGAACAAGAGCGTCACGATCAACATCGACGGCAAAGAGCGCGTCGTCAGCACGTTCGGCACCACGGTCGGCGACGTGCTGGAGGACGCGGGCATCAAGGTCGGCCCGCATGACGCGCTGTCGCTGGCCCCGCACGCCGAGATCGGCGACAACGGGGTCATCAAGCTGGAACGGGGCCGTCTGCTGACGGTCATCCAGGACGGTGAGCAGCAGCAGACCTGGGTGCGCGCCACCAAGGTGCGCGACGCCCTGGTGCAGCTGGGCAAGAGCAACCTGGTCGCGCAGGGTGCGTGGATCTCCGCGCCGCAGGACGGCGACGTGCCGTTGAAGGGCATGATCCTGGAGATCAAGACCCTGAAGAAGATCAAGCTCGTCGACGGTGGCGAGAAGCCGCAGACCGTGCAGACGCACGCGGTCACCGTCGAGGAGTTCCTCAAGGCCAAGGGCATCAAGCTCGGCCCGAAGGACAAGGTCGAGGACGGCCTGAGCCGCAAGCTCAAAGACGGCTCGTCGGTCTACATCACCCGCACCGGCACGTTCACCATCCAGGTCAAGGAGCCGATCGAGCCGCCGGTCAAGGAGATCAAGGACAACACGCTCGAGGCGGGCAAGACCAAGGTCGTCGAGGAGGGCAGGGCAGGCCTCGCCCTGGTCACCTACAAGGTGACCAAGAAGAACAACGTGGAGATCGCCCGCAAGGAGATCGACAAGAAGATCCTGCGCGAAGCCAAGGAGCGGGTGGTCAGGGTCGGCACCAAGATCGACGACGCGAGCGTCTGGGATCGGCTGGCCCAGTGCGAATCCGGCGGCAACTGGACGATCAACACCGGCAACGGCTACTACGGCGGCCTGCAGTTCAACAAGGGCACCTGGGACGCCTACGGCGGCGGTGCCTACGCGGAGTACCCGCACCAGGCCACCCGGGAGCAGCAGATCGCGGTGGCGACCAAGCTGCGCGACGCCAACGGTGGTTACGGCGCCTGGCCGCACTGCTCGGCGAAGCTGGGCCTGCCGCGCTGACCGTCCGGCCGCATGCCGGGCGTCCTGCCGTGCTCTCCGGCGTACGGTGCCGATGCCCCGGCAGGCCTGCTGCCTCCGGCCGATTAGGCTGCGCGGGTGACCGTTGCGCTCCTCGGACCGGCAGACATCCGCAGGCTGGCCGACGAGATCGGGCTGCGGCCGACCAAGAAGCTCGGCCAGAACTTCGTGCACGACGCCAACACGGTGCGGCGCATCGTGCAGCTGTCCGGCGTCGGCTCCGGCGACGTGGTGCTGGAGGTCGGGCCGGGGCTCGGTTCACTGACGCTTGGGCTGCTCGCAGTCGGAGCGCGAGTGCATGCCGTGGAGGTCGACCCGGCACTGGCGCAGCGCCTGCCCACGACGGTCGCCGAGCGCGCCGGTGGCGCAGCGGACCGCCTGCATGTGCTGACCGCGGACGCGTTGCGTCTTGCCGCGAGCGATCTCCCTGAGGCGCCGAACGCGTTGGTGGCGAATCTGCCCTACAACGTGGCGGTGCCGGTCGTGCTGCACCTGCTCGGCGAACTTCCTTCGCTGCGGACGGCGCTGGTGATGGTGCAGACCGAGGTGGCGGACCGCATGGCGGCAGGACCAGGCAGTCGCAGCTACGGCGTCCCCAGCGTGAAGCTGGCCTGGTACGGCACGGCGAAGAAGGTGGCTGCGGTGCCGCGAGCGGTGTTCTGGCCAGTGCCCAACGTGGACTCGGCGCTGGTGGCCTTCCAGCGCGGCGAGCCGCCCGCGCAGGTGCCTGCCGACGAGGTGTTCGCCGTGGTGGATGCGGCTTTCGCGCAGCGGCGCAAGACACTTCGTGCCGCGCTGGCCGGATGGGCGGGGTCGGCACAGCAGGCGGAGAAGCTGCTGCGGGCCGCGGACATCGATCCGGCTGCTCGAGGGGAGCAGCTGGCCGTGGCGGATTTTGCTCGCCTGGTTGCGGTGCGTGGGTAGCCGGGACAGGCACCGATCCTGCGCGGGGCCGGTAGGTCGGGACGCGGGGTCGGGCTGCGCCAGGAGCAAGCACCGACCCTGCGCGGGGCCGGTCCCTGCCGGTCAGCGGCCGCGGGCATGCCTGCCGGTCAGCGACAGCGGGTATCGACGGTGGCCGGTCACACGGGCAGCGGGTGCGGACCGCAGGGGCAGGGTTGCCGCCGGCGGGTGCGGAACGGGCGCGCACGAGCTGGCCGATCGCTCGGTCGCCGGGCACCCGCGGCTCATACTTTCGGTTGAATTACCGGCGCGGCCGCCGAAACGGAGCTCGCTTTTTTGCGCTGACCAGGCGAAATCGTCCTGTTACCGGGTGCAATCGGATCACCTCGTCGAACTTCACTCACCTGGCCGTTGTGCCGCGGAAATCGGGCGACGCTGCGTCAAGATCGGCGTCCGCTGACGCGGCGATCCGTGTGATGTGGAACAAGAACGGATCGGCCGGTGTTGCCAATGACGAACGCCATCGGCTGTAATGCAAGGGCATCCATCCCGAGCGGCCGAGAGACCTGGCTCGATGACGTCGCAGCAACCACCCACCTCGGTGGGCAGGTGCTAACGCCAGGACCGATGGAGGAGTTTGGCATGTTTCGGTCTCTGTTGCTGACCAAGCGTCGCGTCGTCGATCAGTGCAAGCGCACGGTCTGTGCTTGTTGCCGCTGACGACCCTGCCACCCGTTCGTCCTCGATTCCCTTTTCGCAATCCGTTTCGCATGCGCGGAAGCGGTGTGCGTTGGGTTGCGCGGCTTTCAGGAGACCGACTTGATCATCATCGACACGATCACCAAGACCATCCCTTCCCGCGAACATCCGCCGTCCGCCCTGCGTGACGTGACATTCGAGATCCCGTCCGGCGCGATTTTCGGGTTGCTCGGCCCGGCAGGCGCGGGCAAGACCACGTTGCTGCGGCTGCTGGCGCTGCGCGAGGCGCCGGAGGCAGGCCGGATTCTGGTCGACGACCTGGACACCGGTGCGCTGACCGGCGGCAAGCTGCGTGACCTGCGGACCCAGTTCACCTTGGTCGACGACTACACGTTGCGCGCGGAGCGCACCGTGGCGGGCAATGTGGCGCTGCCGCTGGAGCAGCTGGGCCTGGACGGTGCCGCCCGCCGGATTCGCGTCGCCGAGCTGCTGGACCTGGTGGGGCTGAGTCGCGCGGCGATCAGCGCGCCGAGCGAGCTCAACGAGGGGCAGCGGCGCCGGGTGGTGCTGGCCCGCGCACTGGCCGCGCAGCCGTCGGTGCTGCTGATCGACGAGCCGACGGCAGGCCTCGACGTCGAGCAGGCCGCGGGTGTGCTTGCCGCCATCGACCGGGCGCGTGCCGAACTGGGCATCACCGTGGTCCTGGCGACGAGGCAGGCGGCCGTGGTGCGCAAGCTGTGCGACGGTGTCGCGCTGCTCGCCGACGGGCGCCTGCTTGAGGCGGGCACGGTGCTGTCGCTGCTGACCGACCAGTCCAGCTACACGGCCCGCGCCTTGCTGCCGAAGGTGACGTCGGCCCCGCAGGTGGCGCGGGAGTTCGACGCCGTGGCGGACGTGCTGCTGGTCGGGCACGCCACGGTGAACACGCTGCTGCCCGCGGCCGCAGACCGCAACGACGTGCAGATCGCCACCATCAGCGGTGGCATGACGCGCGTGGTCGAGACCCCGGTGGCCCGCTACCGCATCGGCGTGCAAGGCGACCGGGCGGACCAGGCGCTGGCGTGGATTCGCGACCACGGCGGCCTGGTCGCCGTGCACACGACCGCTCCGGCCCCGGCGGCCCCGGCACGTCACGAGGTGGTCGAGCAGCTGCTGCAGACCGCCGCGTGAGTTCTTCGCCGGGCAGGCCTGTGTCTGCTGCGCGGCGATGCGGATCGGTGGCCAGCACGGCACGGGTCAGCACGGCACTGTCGCCCGTGGCGCGTGGGCAGGACACCGTGGTCACCGCACAACCCGGGATGCTCACGACTGTCGCCCGTGGCGCGTGGGCAGGACACACGCTGGGGCGGCCGGATGGTGCAGGCGTAGGCTGAGGTTCGTGCTTGCCGTGGTACCTCCCCCGGTCACCGTGCGAGTGCCGGCGAAGATCAACCTGCACCTGTCGGTCGGCGACAAGCGGCCCGACGGGTATCACGAGCTGACGTCGGTCTTCCAGGCGCTGTCGCTGACCGACGAGGTCACCGTCGCGGCGGGGGAGGAGCCGGGCATCGACGTCACCGGCGAAGGCGCGGACGACGTGCCACGGGGCGCGAACAACCTCGCCTGGCGAGCGGTGCGCGAGCTGGCTGCGCACGTCGGCCGGTCCGAAGACGAGACCAAGGTGCGGGTGCTCATCAACAAGGGCATCCCGGTGGCGGGCGGCATGGCAGGCGGCAGCGCCGATGCCGCCGCGGCGCTGGTGGGCTTGGCCGCGCTGTGGCGGCTGGAGATCAGCCGCGAGGAGCTGATGAAGATCGGCGCGCGCATCGGCAGCGACGTGCCGTTCGCGCTGTCCGGCGGTACCGCGCTGGGCACGGGCCGGGGCGAACAGCTGGTACCGGTCCTGGGCAGGCACACGTACCACTGGGTGCTGGCGTTCGGCAACCGCGGCCTGTCCACGCCGCGCGTCTACGACGAACTCGACCGGCTCAGATCCGAAGGGGACCCGCCACGGATCGGCTCCCACCAGCCGTTGCTGGAGGCGCTGGCGTCCGGTGACCCCCGGCAGGTGGGGTTGCTGCTGGGCAACGACTTGCAAGCGGCCGCGGTGTCGTTGCGGCCGTCGCTGCGGCGCACGTTGCGAGCCGGCGTGGACGCGGGGGCACTGGCCGGTATCGTGTCCGGGTCCGGCCCGACGTGCGCATTCCTGTGCAGCGACGCCGATGCCGCGGTGGAAGTGGCGGCGGAGCTGGCCGGGGCCGGGGTCTGCCGCACGGTGCGCGTGGCACAGGGCCCGGTGCCGGGTGCGCGCGTGGTCAGCGCCGGCGAGCCGAGCAAACCGACCCCGCCCGAGGTGCATGCGTGAAGCAGGTGACCGAGCCCGAGGTTCGCGCGTGAGCAACCTGATCAACCTGGAGTCAGTCAGCAAGGCGTTCGGCGAGCGTGTGCTGCTGGACGGCGTCTCGCTCGGCGTCCACGCCGGGGAGCGCATCGGCGTGGTCGGCCTGAACGGCAGCGGGAAGACGACGCTGCTGGAGGTGATGGCCGGGCTCGAACCGCCGGATGCCGGCCGGGTCAGCCGGGCGCGCGACCTGCGCATGGCGGTGGTGACCCAGCGCAGCGAACTGGATCCGGACGCCACGGTCCGGGACGTCGTGCTGAAGGACTTCGCCGCCGATCACGAGTGGGCGGCCGATCCGCGGGTGCGCAGCATCGTCGACGGGCTGGGCATCGCTGCCTTTGGCTGGGACACGCCGGCCGGCACGCTGTCCGGTGGGCAGCGGCGGCGGGTCGCGCTGGCAGCCGCGCTGGTGGGCGAGCTGGACCTGGTCGTCCTCGACGAACCGACCAACCACCTGGACGTCGAGGGCATTCAGTGGCTGGCCGATCACCTGGTGGCTCGCCGCGTCGCCCTGGTGGTGGTCACGCACGACCGGTGGTTCTTGGACACCGTGTGCGAGCGCACCTGGGAAGTCGTCGACGGGCGGGTCGAACAGTACGAGGGTGGCTATTCGGACTGGATCTTCGCGCGGGCCGAACGCGCGCGGCTGGCCGCTGCCGCGGAGGAGAAGCGGCTGAACCTGGTTCGGAAGGAACTCGCCTGGTTGCGCCGGGGACCGCCGGCGCGCACGTCGAAGCCGCGGTTCCGGATCGAGGCCGCCGAGGCGCTGATCGCGGACGTCCCGCCGCCGCGCGACACGGTGGAGCTGCAGGCGTTCGCCAAGCGCCGGCTCGGCAAGACGGTGCTGGAGCTGGAGGGCGTGTCGCTGACGCTGGGCTCCCGGCGGCTGCTGGACGACGTCACCTGGCGGATCGGGCCGGGCGACCGGATCGGCCTGGTCGGGGTGAACGGGTCGGGCAAGACGTCGGCGCTCAGGGTGCTTGCCGGGGACCTGCTGCCGGAATCGGGCCGCGTGGTGCGCGGCAAGACCGTGCGACTGGCCTGGCTGCGGCAGGAACTGGACGACCTGCCGGGCCAGTTGCGGGTGATCGAAGCGCTGGAGGAGGTCGCCCGCCGCATCGTGCTGGGCAAGCGCGAGCTGACCGCGTCCCAGCTCGCCGAGCGGCTCGGGTTCCCGCCGGCGCGGCAGTGGACGCCCGTCGAGGAGTTGTCCGGCGGCGAGCGCCGTCGGTTGCAGTTGTGCCGGTTGTTGATGGCCGAGCCGAACGTGTTGCTGCTCGACGAGCCGACCAACGATCTGGACATCGACACCCTGCAGCAGCTCGAGGATCTGCTCGACGACTGGGCGGGCAGCCTCATCGTGGTGTCCCACGACCGCTATCTCATCGAGCGGGTGTGCGACACGGTGGTCGCGCTGTACGGGGACGGCGCGGTGACCAACGTGCCGGGCGGGATCGAGCAGTACCTGGCGCGGCGGCGTGACGCGCTGGCGGAGCGGAAACCGCCCCAGCGGGAGGCCGCCAAGACGCCATCGCGAGCGGCCGAGGAGCGGGCGGCGCGCAAGGAGCTGGCGCGCCTGGAGCGCAAGCTCGACACCCTGCAGGAGAAGGAGAAGAGCCTGCACGCCGCGCTGGCGGAAGCGGCTACGGATCCGGATCGCCTGCTCGAGCTCGACGCGGAACTGAAGAGCGTGCTGGCGGAGAAGGAGTCGGTGGAGCAGCGCTGGCTGGAGCTGGCCGAAGGTCTTGAATAGTCCGGACGGGTCGTGCGGGCGAGTTCGGCTCGTTGCTGATCGCTGCTGCACGCCGGTGGTGGACGAGGAGGGGGAGCTGGGTCACTGGGACGACGAGCCGGGAGTGATCCGGCTTCCGGACGGACGCAAGGTGCGCGGGACGGGCGTCAAGCGGCCGCGTGGCGACGTTCCGGCGCCGGAATTCGCGGTCTACCTGCTGGGGCGCGATCCGGGCATCACCGCCTGGCCGAACCGGTGGGTTCAGTGGGGCGACTTCCGGCTTCCCCGCGACCGCGCCGATGCCGTCGACGCGCTCCGTGAAGCACATGCGCGTGCTCCGGAGGAACGTGTCGAGATCGCCTGTGGCGCCGGGGTCGGCCGTACCGGGACGGCATTGGCGATCCTGGCCACGTTGAGTGGTGTTCCCGCCGCGGAGGCTGTCGCGTGGGTGCGGGCGCGCTACCACCCTCGTGCGGTGGAGACGCGTTAGCAGCGTGCCTGGGTTGCCGCTGATCCGGTTGGCGCCGGGGGACGCCGCGACTAGTCCGCGACGTGGTTTTGAGAATGCGCGACAGCGCCGGCAGCCGTGTGCCGACGGACGGAATTGACCGTGGTGCAGGGTGGGCCGACCGCTGTGGGTCAGCGCTCAGCGATGTGCATGCCGCCGGAACCCAAGGTTCCGGTTACCAGAGGCCGGGTGGGGCCGGTGCGGGTTTCGATTGAACTTGGTGCAGGTGATGGGGTGGTGAAGATCAGCGGGCGCTCGCGTGGTCGGGGCGAGTGCTCGGTGTGGCCGCTGCGCCCGCTGTCGGTGGTGCACTCGGCGATCCGGCTGGTGCTCTGGGTGGTGTTGGGCGCGGCTGGGTTTCATGGACTCCCCCGGTGATGAGGGGATGAGTTTGTGTCCGGTGCGGCCTCGGGTGGCTGGCGATCGAGTTGGCCCGTGTTTCGGTTGGTGCCGGGGCTCGGCTGGCAGGCGCTTGGGTTCGTGCCCGGATGGCACCGGAGTGCATGCCCAAGCCTCGGGGCCGGCTGACCGGCGGTCGAGAGCGCGCCCAAAGGCAGGTTTGGCCGCCGACGATCCCGGCTGGCGCCGGAAGCTCCTGGTCAGCCGGCAGCGGGGCTGGTGAGCTGGATCAGGTTGCCGCAGGTGTCGTCCAGCACCGCGGTGACCACCAGGCCCATCTCGGTCGGCTCCTGGATGAACCGGACCCCTTTGGCCAGCAGTTCCGCGTGCGCGGCCCGCACGTCGTCCACCGCGAACGACGCCGCCGGGATCCCGTCGGTGACCAGCGCCTCCTTGTACGCTTTCGCCGCCGGGTGCTGGTCCGGTTCCAGCAGCAGTTCGGTGCCGTCCGGCTCGTCCGGGCTGACCACGGTCAGCCACCGGTACTCGCCCATCGGAACGTCGTGCTTCTGCACGAAACCGAGCTGCTTGGTGTAGAACTCGAGGGCCTTGGCCTGGTCGTCGACGAGCACGCTCGTCAGGTTGATGCGGATGCTCATGGGTCCTCCCGGTCGGCCAGCCAGCGGTCGACGATCTCGCGAAGTGGTTCGGTGTGCAAGTGATGCACACGGGTGCGTCCGGAACGGTGCGAGCTGACCAGGCCCGCCTCCTTCAGCACCGCGATGTGCTGAGAGATCGCCTGCCTGCTCGACGTCACGTTGTGCCGCGTGGCCAGGCGGGCACACAGCTCGAACAGGCTTTGTCCGTCCCGCTCGGCCAGCTCGTCCAGGATCAATCGCCTGGTCGGGTCGGCCAGCGCCTTGTAGACGTCTCCCATCTCCGCCGATGATATGCAAGTAGTTACTTGCATGTAAACCCCGTCCGCCCGATCGAGCGGTGGTGGACGTCGAGCATGCTGCCGCCCGGATGCCTCGACCGAGCACAGTTCGGCCGACGACGGCGCCTCCGGCCTGGAGGTCGACGTCGCGGAAAGCCCGGACAAGAGGACATGGAGAAGCAGGTGGCTGCACCGTCACCGTCTCGGCAGGCCCGGCTGGCCAACGCGGCAGAACCCCGGCGGGTGCTCAGGCGGTGGGCAGCGGACGCGGCGGCCGCGCGGCTCACTGCCCGTGTTCGGGAAGCGACGGAGCACGCGGTCGGCGCGCGACCAAAAATCACCGAACTGGCCGTCGTGTGGCGGAAAAGCCGAGGTGAGCGGCGGTTGCCGCGGGGTGTCGATGACCATACTGGCGGGCCAGGCCAACCGACTCGCCAGTAAGGTTTCCGGTATGAGCAGGTTCGTCGACACGATGATCGCCAGCGCGACGTCGGCTGGTGGATCGCGCCGCGGAATCGTCACCGGTGAGCCGCACGAGCCGAAGCACCAGACATGGGCCGAGATTCACCAGCAGGCCCGGCGCTTCGCTGCGGGACTGGTGGCCGCGGGTCTCAAGCCAGGGCAGTCGGTCGGGGTGCTGGCTGCCGCGCCGGTGGTCATCGCGCCGACCGTGCAGGCCGTGTGGCTGGCCGGCGGCAGCGTGACGATGCTGCACCAGCCGACCCCGCGGACCGACCTGGCCGAGTGGGCGTCGGACACCGTGCGGGTGCTGCGCATGATCGGGTCCCACCTGGTGCTGCTGGGTGACCCGTTCGATCAGCTGGCGCCGGTGCTGGAGCAGAACGGCATCCGTTACGTGCTGATCAGCGAGCTGCTGGAACACGGCGAGCCGCTGGCCGAACCGGTGCCGATGAGCGAGGATGATCTCGCGCTGCTGCAGCTGACCAGCGGCTCGACCGCCGATCCGAAAGCGGTCAAGATCACCCACGGCAACCTGATCGCGAACATGACGGCGATGGTCGAACGGGCCGAGCTCGACCCGGAGACCGACGTGTTGGTGTCCTGGCTGCCGACCTTCCACGACATGGGCATGGTCGGCTTCCTCACGCTGCCGATGACGTTCGGGGTGCGGCTGGTCAAGGTCACCCCGGCGGAGTTCCTCGCCGGTCCGCTGCTGTGGATCGACTTGATCTCCCGGTACAAGGCGACGGTCACCGCAGCACCGAACTTCGCCTACGCGGTGGTCGGCAAGCGCCTGGCCCGGGAGACCGAGGACGGCAAGTACGACCTGTCCAGCTTGCGGATCGCGCTCAACGGCGCCGAGCCGATCGACCCCACGGCGGTTCGCACGTTCACCGACGCCGGTGCCCGGTTCGGCCTCGACCCGCGATGCGTGTTCGCCGCCGACGGGATGGCCGAAGCCACCCTCGCGGTGTCGTTCGCGCCGTTGTTCACCGGCCTGCAGGTGGACGTGGTGGAAGCCGACGCGCTGGAGAACGACAACCGCGCCGTGCCGGTGCCCGAGGGCGATCCGCGGCGGGGCACCGACGAGGTGCGGCAGTTCGCGCTGCTGGGCACGCCGCTGCCCGGGCTCGAGGCGCGGATCGTGGACGAGTCCGGCAAGCCGTTGCCGGAGCGGCACGTCGGTGAAATTCAGCTGCGCGGCGAGTCGATCACCCCGGGGTATCTGACCGTCGACGGGCCGCTGGACCTGCGTGACGCCGACGGCTGGTTCCCGACCGGCGACCTCGGCTACTTGGCAGGCGGGCAGATCGTCATCTGCGGCCGGAAGAAGGACGTCATCATCATGGGCGGCCGCAACATCTACCCGACGGACATCGAGCGTGCCGCGCAGTCGGTGGACGGCGTGCGCGCAGGCAACGCCATCGCGGTGCGGATCGACGCCGGAACGCGGCGGGAACGCTACGCCGTCGTGCTGGAGTCGCGGCTGGCAGGCACCGACCAGGAGAAGGAGATCGCGCGGGCGGTGACCAGCCGGGTGACGGACGCGGTGGGCGTCCGGCCGTACGCGGTCGTGGTCCTGCCGCCGGGCAGCCTGCCCAAGACCCCGTCGGGCAAGGTCAAGCGGGCGGCCACGGCCAGCGAGTTCGCCAAGGAGATCAACGAAGCGTCGGCATTGGCCGGCTAGGCGAAAGAAAGGTGCCTTCCCGCGCCAAGGGTGGGCGAGCTGTGGCGGTGGTTGGCTGAGTCCGCTGCCAACGACGTCGGCTGGCTTGGGAAATGCCGATGTTGGTCTTGCCGGTCCGATGTCGGTCTTGCCGGTGAGGTGGGTGCGGTCGTGTCCGGTTGGGTGGTGCCTTCGGTACCTGCCGGCTGGGTCAGGTGCCGATATCGGCGTCGACGGGCGGGACGGATGCAGCCGATTTCGACGGCTTGGCGGGGTAGCAGTCGGCTTTCGGCTGTGTGGGTGGTGGCCTTGGCGTGGTGTGGCCGGGTGAACGCGGTGGTATCGCCTGATCTGCCGGGGGTCGGCGGCAATGACCAGCCGGGTGCGCGCAGATGTTGGTGATGCCGGGTGGGGTGGCGCGGTCATCGGCCCTGATCTCCGGCGTCAACCGGAGCGATACGTCGGACGGGATCGAGACCCGGGGTGCGCCTGGGCTTGAAGTGCGGGAGCGAAAAGCTTGTTGGCGTGCCGTGTCCGAGCAGGCGTGCCACGCCTGATTCAGTGGAAGGCGTTCTGAGCCGCGGCCAGGCCCTTGGCGACCAGGGTTTCCACCGCGTCGGCGCAGCGGTCGATGTGGAACGCCAGTTCCTTGCGCTCCACCGCGGAGAAGTCCTTGAGCACGTAGTCGGCAGGATCCATCCGGCCCGGTGGCCTGCCGATCCCGAACCGGACCCGGTAATAGTCCCGGGTGCCCAGCGACGACGACAGTGAGCGCAGGCCGTTGTGCCCGTTCTCGCCGCCACCGAACTTCAGCTTCACCTGGCCGAATTCCAGGTCCAGCTCGTCGTGCACCACGACGATGCCGTGCGGCTCGACACCGAAATAGCGCGCGGCGGCCTTCACCGGGCCACCGGAGAGGTTCATGTAGCTGCGCGGCTTCACCAGCGCGGCACTGACCCCCGCCAGGCGGCACTGCAGCAGCTCGACGCCTGACTTGTGCGCTTTGAACGATCCGCCGACCCGGTCGGCGAGTTCGTCGAGCACCAGGAAGCCGATGTTGTGCCTGGTGGCCGCGTAGCGCGGGCCGGGGTTGCCGAGGCCGGCGAGCAGAATCCGCTCGCCGGCGCCCGGCACATCGGTCTGAGTGGCCACTGTCGGTGTTCCGAAGGGTTACTCGGATGCTTCTTCCTTGGCCTCGCCGGCCTCCTCGGCGGGCTGCTCCGCGGCGGTCTCGCCCTCCATGGCCTCGGCCGTCGGGGCCTCGTTGACCACCACGACGACGGACTCCGCGTCGGTGACCAGCTGGGCACCCTTGGGCAACGTGACGTCGGCGGCGGTGATCGTGGTGCCGACCGGCGCGTCTTCCAGGTCGACCGTGAGCTCTTCCGGGATGTTCAGCGCGTCGACCTCGATGCTGAGCACGTCCAGCTCCTGCAGCACCAGGCCGCCCGGCGCCGGGTCGCCGGTGAGCACCACCGGCACGTTCACCTCGACCCGCTCGCCGCGCTGCAGGACCAGCAGGTCGACGTGCTCGATGTAGTTCTTCAACGGGTGCACCTGGATGCTCTTGGTCAGCGCCAGCTGCGGCTTGTCGCCTTCGATGTCCAGGGTCAGCACCGCGTTGCGGCCGTGCTCGCGGATCACCCGGGCGAACTCGATGGCGGGCAGCGACAGGTGCTTCGGCTCGGTGCCGTGGCCGTACAGCACCGCAGGAATCTTGCCTGCGCGGCGCGCACGCCGGGCGGCACCCTTGCCGAACTCGGTACGTTGCTGGACGACCAGCTTGATCTCTTCGGACACGGAATGCTCCTCGACACTCGGACGGTGTGTGCTCTCGGGCCCGGGGAGGAGCGCGCGTGCGCGCGGCAAGTGAAACCTCTACCGCCACGTCGATCACGCGGGGTCGAAACCCGCCTCGCCGGGGCAACCAGCTCAGTCTACGCAACGGGCACGGAACCGATCGGCCCGGGGTGCGAGCTCGCGGCGGCTGGTTCCGGGCCGTCGGTGATCAAGCCGCTCCCGCGCTCCGGTTCGGGGGCTGCGGTGCCTTTTGGCGGCAACGGGCCGTGGGGCGTGCAAGCCCGCCCACGGCGGCGGCAACGGGGCTCAGCCGCGACAAGCAGCTGGTCGTGCAAGCCTTCGACGGCCGCCGCTGAACATCCCCAGTTCCGGTGCCCACCGGTGCATCGTGCGTAGGGCATTTGGAGTGTTCGCGTGGTGGAGGCCGGTGCCCGCAGATGCCATTCAGGGTGTCGCTGCGTGTGGTCGCCGGTGCACTGCTGCGTATGGCAGCCAGTGTGCGGTGCATGTGGCAGCCGGAGTGCCCCGCGGCTGGGCAGGTGCCGGTGAGCGCCCGTGCCCCCGCCGCCGAAGCCACCGTGCGCCGGAACGCGTGGGTGAGCCGAGTAGCCCGCGCCTGGGCAGGACAACCCGGGCGCCCGCACACCGCCGCTCGTCGGGTCGGTAGCGCCCGCGCGCCCGCAGGCGAACCACTCCCTCCGTGACTGCTGCCGGTGCCAACCCGGCTGGGGGCTACGGCTGTGCAATCCCTCTGCGGCTCTGACAGGTGCAAGCCCGCACGGCGGTTGCCGATGCAGCCCTCGCCTTCGGCGGCCGCCCGGGCAATCCCGCTTCCGCCGACGAATCAGGCGTTGCCGTCGAACAGACTCGTCACCGACCCGTCTTCGAACACTTCCTGGATGGCCGTGGCCAGCAGCGGCGCGATGGACAGCACCGTCATGCCGGGGAAGCGCTTTTCCTCCGGGATCGGCAAGGTGTTGGTGAAGATCACCTCGGTGGCCCCGCACTTGGCCAGCCGCTCGGAGGCGGGCGGAGACAGCACCCCGTGGGTGGCCGCCACGATGACCTCCTTGGCGCCTTCCTCCTTCAGCGCCTGCACCGCACCCACGATCGTGCCGCCGGTGTCGATCATGTCGTCGATGAGCACGCAGGTGCGGCCCTTGACCTTGCCCACCACGCGCTTGGCGATCGCCTCGTTGGGCCGGTCCGGGTCGCGGGTCTTGTGGATGAACGCGATCGGCCGGTCACCCAGCTGCTGCGCCCACTTCTCGGCCAGCCGCACCCGCCCGGTGTCCGGGGAGACCACCGTGACGTCCGGCTCGTAGTGCTCGCGCAGGTGCTTGATCAGCACGTTCTGCGCGAACATGTGGTCCACCGGGCCGTCGAAGAAACCCTGGATCTGCGCCGTGTGCAGGTCCACGGTCAGGATGCGGTCCGCGCCTGCGGTCTTGAGCAGGTCGGCGATCAACCGGGCGGAGATCGGCTCCCTGCCCTTGTGTTTCTTGTCCTGCCGCGCGTACGGGTAGAACGGCATGACCACGGTGATGCGCTTGGCGCTGCCGCGCTTGAGCGCGTCCACCATGATCAGTTGTTCCATGATCCACTCGTTGATCGGCGGCGGGAAGCTCTGGATGACGAAGGCGTCGACGCCGCGCACCGACTCCTCGTACCGCACGTAGATCTCACCGTTGGCGAACGTCCTGGCCACCTGCGGAGTGATCGCCACGTTGAGGTGCTTGGCCACCTCCTCCGCCAGTTCCGGGTGGGACCCGCCGGCGAAGAGCATCATGTTCTTCTTCGGGGTGCCGGACTTGGAGGTCATGATGCCTCTCCGTTCTCGGAGTCGTTGTCGGCGGACTTCTGCTCGGCGAGGGCGCGTTCGGCGGCCTCGGCGGCGGGCGTGCCCGGCCTCTTCCGGAACACCCAGCCTTCGATGTTGCGCTGCGGTGCGCCCGAGATGGCCAAGGCACCCGGTGGGACGTCCCGCCGGATGACCGTGCCCGCGCCGCTGTAAGCGCCGTCGCCGATCGTCACCGGCGCCACGAACTGGTTGTCCGCGCCGGTACGAACATGGGAACCGATGGTGGTGCGGTGCTTGTTCACGCCGTCGTAGTTGACGAACACCGTCCCGCAGCCGATGTTGCTGTACTCGCCGATGGTGGCGTCACCGACGTACGTCAGGTGCGGCACCTTCGTGCCGGTGCCGATCTCCGCGTTCTTGGTCTCCACGAACGCCCCGAGCTTGCCCTTGGTGCCCAGCTTGGTGCCGGGCCGCAAGTACGTGAACGGACCGACGTTGGCGCCCGCGCCGATCACCGAATCGCTGCCGTGCGTGCGGACCACGGTCGCTCCGGCACCCACCTCGACCCGGATCAGCGTGGTGTCCGGGCCGATGATCGCTCCCGCCCCGACCGTGGTGCCCGCCTTGAGCTGCACATTCGGCTCGATGACCACGTCCTGACCCAGCTCGACGTCCACGTCCAGCCACGTCGTCGCCGGATCCACGATGGTGACCCCGGCACGCTGCCAGCGCTGCACGATGCGGCGGTTGAGTTCCGCGCCGAGCGCTGCCAGCTGGACCCGGTCGTTGACTCCTTCGGTCAGCCACGGGTCCTCCACCACCATCGCGGAGACCCGGCGGCCGTCCGCGCGGGCGATGCCGACCACGTCGGTCAAGTACAGCTCGCCTTGCGCGTTGTCGGTCGACAGGCGCTGCAGGCCGTCGGCAAGCACCGCCGCGTCGAAGGCGTAGACCCCGGAGTTGATCTCCTTGATGGCCAGCTGCTCAGCGGTGGCGTCCTTGTGTTCGACGATGGCCTGCACCGCCCCGCTCTCGTCCCGCAGCACCCGGCCGTAACCGGTCGGGTCGTCCAGCTCGGCGGTCAGGATGGTGACCGCGGCGCCGGTCGACTCGTGCTGCGACAGCAGCGCGGCCAGCGTCTCGGTGTCCAGCAGCGGGACGTCACCATAGGTGACCAGCACGGTGCCGGTCAGCCCGGACGGCAGGGAATCCAGCGCGCACTGCACCGCGTGGCCGGTGCCGTTCTGCTCTTCCTGCACCGCGGTGCCGATGGTCATGCCGAGCGCGTCGGACACCGACTCGAGGTGTTCGCTCACCGCTTCCCGGCCATGGCCGACGACGACCACGAGGTTGTCCGGCTTCAGTCCGGCGGCGGCGCGGACGGCGTGCTCCACCAGCGGCCGTCCGGCGATCGGGTGAAGCACCTTGGGAATGCTGGAACGCATCCGTGTGCCCTCGCCCGCGGCGAGGATCAACGTGGTGAGGCTGGAGGTCACGGTTCTCCCAGTGCGATACGTGGTGGGCTCGTCGCGACAGCCGATCCTACGGGGCTTCGGCGCACCGACCGGACCCAGGCGGATCGCTATACGTCTTCACCTGGTCATTCTCTCTGCTTTCCGGTGCGACGCCACCGAACAGCGTGTTCGCCGTCACGGTTGCGGCACTCGCTGCGCTCCAGCGCACCAAATGGCGTCAACCGCGTCGACCGCGCCATGTCAGCTGACCGCTTCGGCGCCGTCTTGCATGGCGGAGACGACCTGATTGCCGCCGTTGCGCTTCGCCTCGTACATCGCGGCATCGGCCCGGGACAGCACTTCGTCGACGTTCTCGGTCGGCGCCATCGAGACCAGCCCGACGGACAGCGTGACGCCGTGGGACAGGTGGCCGGGCAGGTCCGCCACGGCCGACCGGCAGCGGTTCATCGCGTTGGCCGCCGCCGATGCGGGCGCGCCGGGCAGGAGCACGACGAACTCGTCACCGCCGTACCGGGCGACGAAGTCCCCACCACGCAGCGCGTCCCGCAAAGTGCTGGCGATGACCCGCAGGACGTCATCACCTTCCTGATGCGACTTGTTGTCGTTGACGCCCTTGAACCCGTCCAGGTCGATCAGGGCCACCGCCAGCGGCTGTGCGGACGCATCACCGGACAGCTGGCGGAGCCGCTCGTCGAGGGCACGGCGGTTGGGCAAGCCGGTCAGCGGATCCTGCAAGGCCGCCTTGGCGATGGCGCCGTGCTGCGCGGAGAGCCGCTCGTGCTTGCGCCGGGTTTCCAGGGCGGCAGCCTGGGACTCCCGCAGCGCCCACAACTCGGCCTCGAGGGACTGCACGTAGCTGACGACCGTCTGGGCCACCCGGCCTGCCGTTTCGATACGCGCCAGCTCCCGGTCGATGTTGAGCTGGGTGGAGGTCGGTGCGTTCATGGCCCGGGCTTCCTCGCGCGCCGCGACCAGCACTTTCATGGCTTCGTCGCGCGAGCCGTCGACTTCCAGGCAGCGCGCCAGCGCGATGGCCACCAGCACGGTTTCCTGGCCGGACGACGGCTGAGCGAGCAGCCTGCGCAACCTGGTCACGTGCTCCTGACCTGGCTTTTCGAACGCCACGGCGGCGGCGACCAGGCCCACCTGCTCGATCGCCGGCTCGTCCCGCTTGCGGAACAGCGAATCGGTGAACGGCTTCTCGACCTCGCGCGCCACCGAGGCGGCCATGCGGAACTTCTGCCTGGCGAGGTCCTTCTTCCGCACCCGCTCCAGCCGCAGCGCCCAGGCCAGCAGCATCTCGATGAAGTTGAGCAGGTGGATGGTGATCTCGTGCGGGCCCGCGCTCTGCAGCAGCGCGCTGTGCGAACGTGCGGAGACCTCCTCGGCGGTCTCGTACAGGCTCAGTTCGGACAGCACCTGCCAGCAGTCGATCAGCGCACGGACCAGCGCCCGCTCCGTGTCGCGGTCGCCGGCGTGGGCGTCGTCGGCCGGGGGATCGTCCAGCACCGCCAGCGCACGGGCGATTTCCGTGACCGCGGCGTCCTGCTTGCCTGCCAGGATGAGCCGGCGGGCTTGCAGGGCGTGCGCCCCGGCGCGATGGATCGGCATGCCGTTGCGCCTGGTGTGCGCGAGCAGCTCGTCCAGCAACGGCTCGGACGTCGCGCACCGGCCGCGGGTGGCCAGCCGTGCCAGGGCAGCGCTGCGCAGCAGGTCGGCGATCATCAACGGGTCCCCCCGCCGCTTGGCCTCCTGCAGCAGGACGTCCAGCTCGTCGATGATGCGCAGCTGCTCGGCGCGCTCGCTGGTCTGCACGGATGCGCGCAGTTCCCGCGCCCGGCCGACCAGCCAGGCGTTGGACATCGTCGACACGGACGGGCGCGGTCTCGGGCGCGCCGCCTCGGGCGCGCTCACGCGCAGGGAAGCTCCGCCGCCAGGACTCGAACCTGAACCGTCAGAACCAAAATCTGAAGTGCTGCCCATTACACCACGGCGGATCGGTAGGGGTTTTCCGTCTACCCCTCCTGGTGACATTGTGCACGGCCGCTCAAGGCCGGTGGGACGAGGGCCAGCACATCCGCGTGTTCGTCTGTTGAGGGGCTTGTCACGTCGATCTGGTTTGCCCGCCGGTGCCGTGGGGTACCGTAACCTACGGAACCGTAGGTAGCAGGAATCAGGAGCGGGCTCATGACGGTTACTGCCGGCAAGACCAACGCCGAGCCCTCGACGACCGACAAGCTCAAGCAAGGTCCGAAGCCGATCATCTCGGGTCGGCGTCCGGTCAAGGTGCAAGTGGCCGTCTACATCGGCGTGATCGCGCCGATGCTGGCGCTCGTCGCCGCTGTGCCCCTCGCCTGGGGATGGGGCCTGACCTGGGTGGACGTCGGATTGTTCGTGGCGTTCTACTTCATCGGAGCGGCCGGTGTCACGGTCGGGTACCACCGCCATCTGACCCACGGGTCGTTCAAGGCCAAGCCGTGGTTGCGGGCGGCACTGGCGATCGCGGGCAGCACGGCGATGCAGGGCCCGCCGCTGATCTGGGTGGCCGACCACCGTCGCCACCACGCCTACTCCGACCGCGAGGGGGATCCGCACTCGCCGTGGGCGTTCGGGGAGACGCCGCTGGCCATCGCCAAGGGTTTCTGGCACGCCCACATGGGCTGGCTGTTCGACCGCAACGTCACCAACATCGACCGTTTCGCGCCCGACCTGCTCAAGGACAAGACCCTGGTGCGGGTGGACAAGCTGTTCTGGCTGTGGACGCTGCTGAGCCTGGCGCTGCCCGCGCTGCTCGGCGGCTTGATCACCTGGTCGCTCTGGGGCGCGCTCACCGCGTTCTTCTGGGCCGGTCTGGTGCGCATCTGCGTACTGCACCACGTCACCTGGTCGATCAACTCGGTGTGCCACATGATCGGTGAGCGCCCGTTCAAGGCCAGGGACCGGTCGGCGAACTTCTGGCCGCTGGCCATCCTGTCGCTCGGCGAGTCGTGGCACAACCTGCACCACGCCGACCCGACGTCCGCCCGGCACGGCGTGAAACGGGGCCAGATCGACATCTCGGCGCGGATCATCTGGCTGTTCGAAAAGCTCGGCTGGGCGTACGACGTTCGCTGGCCGACCAAGCAGCGGCTGGCCCGGCTGGCCGTGAAGGGCTGATCACGGTGGACGGCCGCTCGGCGGATAGCCTGGCGGCATGGCACGGCGGTCGAAGCGGACGAGCGGGGCCCAGCGGCAATCATCGGCGGCTTCGGTGCCTCGCGTGCGCATGACCGGCACCGAACGCCGGCAGCAGCTGCTCAACGTCGCCAAGGCGTTGTTCGCGGAGAAGGGCTTCGACGGCACGTCGGTGGAGGAGATCGCCCAGCGTGCCGACGTGTCGAAGCCGGTGGTGTACGAGCACTTCGGCGGCAAGGAAGGGATCTACGCCGTGGTGGTCGACCGGGAGACGCAGACACTGCTCGACCTGATGGTCAGCAGCCTGGACGCCGACCATCCCCGGACGATGCTGGAGCAGGCCGCGGTGGCGTTGCTGACGTATGTCGAGGAGTCCGAGGGCGGATTCCGCATCCTGGTGCGGGATTCGCCCGTGGTCACCTCGACCGGTACGTTCTCCACGCTGCTCAACGACATCGCCAGCCAGGTCGAGCACATCCTCGGGCAGCAGTTCTCCGCCCGTGGGTACGACCGCAAGCTGGCGCCGCTGTACGCGCAGGCGCTGGTGGGGATGGTGGCGCTGACCGGGCAGTGGTGGCTGGATGCGCGCAAGCCCAAGCGGGACGAGGTCGCCGCGCACCTGGTCAACCTGGCGTGGAACGGCCTGTCGAGGCTCGACCCGAAGCCCAGGCTTCAGCTCGACGACTAGTCCCGCTGGTCCACGCTTGCCGTCCCGGGTTGGCCGGTGGACAACGTCCGGCGTGCGAACTCGACCACTTGTGCGCGCATGAGTTGGTGGCGGGTCTCGGCGCTTTCGCCCTCCAGGAGGAAGCGTGCGAGCTGGGGCATGGTGTGCGCCCAGCAGGCGAGCCCGATGAGCACCATCAGCGTGGCCGCTGTGTGGTGGTCCGCGGGCCTGCCGAGTGCCTCGGCCAGTGCCTCGACCTTCTTGCGGTAGCTCGGCTGGCGCGAACTGCTGTCGAACGGTCGGTCGCCGTAGTGCAGCGCCTCCCACAGCATGAGCCGGAGCAGGGTCGGGTGCCGACGATGGAAGTCGTACAGCCGGCCGACGTACTCGGCGAGATCGCCCTCGGGCAGGCCGATCCCGTCGGCGTGCTCGGCCATCGCTTGCGTGACCACAGCCTGGAACAAGGCTTCCTTGCTGCCGAAGTTCGCGTAGATGCGCTCCTTGTTCACTCCGGCGGCTGCCGCGATCCGGTCGACTCTCGCCCCGGCGATGCCGTGCGCGGCGAACTCCTCGCGCGCTGCGGCCAGGAGACGCTCCCTGGTGGTGCGGGACCTCGTTGTGGCCATGCCTGCCAGCATAGCCGGCCAACCAACCAGACGGTTGACATCCAACTAGTTGGTTGGCATCGTGGAGGACGTGCGTTCACCTCACGACGTGTTCTCACCGCAACGGGAGACGCAGCGCTGGGTTCCCCTCGGGCGCATGCTGCCGATCTTCGTGGGGACCTCTGTCGTCGGCGTCGGCCAGACCTACACCGTCATCCCGCTGATGCCGGCCATCGCGCGCGACTGGGGAATCGCGCTGTCGGCCACGACATGGTTGGCGACCGGCTTCAGCCTCAGCTTCGCGATCGGTTTCCTCTTCGCGGGCCCGGCAGCGGACCGGTACGGGCCGCGCAAGGTGATCCTCGTCGGCCTGCTGGGGGCCGCGTTCTCGACGCTGCTCGTCACCTTTGCCCAGAGTCTGCCCGCCGCCGTCGCGTTCCGCTGTCTGCAGGGCGTGACGGTGGCCGCGATCGGCCCTACCGCGACGGCCTACCTCGCGGAGCACGCCGATCCGCGTCGCCGACCGGTAGCGCTCGGCGCGATGAGCAGCAGCGGACTGGCTGCGGCCGTGGTGATGCAGGTCGCGGCCCAGGCTCTTGCTCCGGCGGGCTGGCGTGCGATCTTCGTCGCTTCGTCGGCGGTCATGCTGTTGCTGTTCGCTGCCGTGCTCATCCGCCTGCGCGCTGACACCGCGGAACGCGCGAACACCATGACGACGGCGTTGCTCAGCGTGCCGAGGCTGTTGGCCCGTCCCCGGCTGCTCGCGCTGTATGCCGCGACAAGCACACTGTTGGGAAGTTTGGTCATCGTCTACACGGCGATCGAGATCGCCGGTCCGCCCGCCGTGGCGGACAACCCGACGGCACTTCTCGTTCTCCGCGCCAGCTCGCTGCCCGCTGTGGTCGTCGCGCCCTTCCTGACCGGTATGGCCACCCGGCTCAGCCCCCGCACCAAGGCGGTGCTCGCTCTGCTGGTGGCAACGCTCGGCGCGGCCGCGGCGGGCCTGGTCGGCGGGAACGTGATCCTCCTCGGCCTGGCGCTGCTGCTGCTCGTCGGCGGAATCGCCGTCGCAGCGCCCACCATCCTCGAGTTGATCCACGCAGCCGCGCCCGACGCGATCGGCACAGCGATCGCCCTCTACAGCGCGGCGCTGTTCGTCGGCACGAGCCTCGGACCGCAGATCGCCGGCCTCGCGACGGCCGGGGGCTTCGCCGCAGCGGCACTGACCGGAGCGGCCCTGCTCGTCGTCGGCGTCCTGACCATCTGTGCAGCCGCAGGTCGCAGGCGAGCGGTGCGCGACGCCCCACCGCCGAGCCGTGCGAAGACGCCGAAACGCTGAACGGGGCAAGAGCCGGCTGCGGGCCACCCGTACCGGGCCGTCCGCCGGCTAGCCCGCTGTCACCCGCAGGATTTCGTCGTCCTCGCCGTCGTCGGTGCTCACGTACAGGGCGCCGTCCGGCCCGAGCCGGGCGGCCCGCAGCCTGCCGTGCGTGCCGTCCAGTTCCTCGGGTACCGACACCGATTCCACTTTCTCCCCGGCGTCGTCGAGCCGCAGCAGGAACATCTTCTGCGCCTTCAGTGCCGTCACCGCAAGCAGCCCCTCGAGCTCGCCCCACTGCTCGCCGTCGAGGAATTCCGCCCCGCACAGGGCCTCGGTGTGGTCGCCGGTGGTCCACAGTGGGCGGACGGCGTCCGGGAAGCGTTCGGTGTCGGTCATCGACACGCTTTCGTCGTAGCCGTCGACGGTGCCGCCCTGCGACGGATCCCAGCCGTAGTTGCCGCCGAGCTTCATGCGGTTGACCTCGTCGTCGACGTCCGGCCCGTGCTCGGCGGTGAACACCTGGTCGGTGCCCGGCCGTAGCGCCACACCCTGCACGTTGCGGTGCCCGTACGTGGCGATCCGGCGGGTGTTGGGGTCGGAGCTGTCGGCGAACGGGTTGTCCTTCAACCCCTCACCGGTCTTCGCGTCGACGCGCAGCACCTTCCCGCCGAGGCCCTTCTTGTCCTGCGGATTCGTGCCCACGGCCGCATCGCCCGTGCCGATCAGCAGCTCCCCGTCGGGCCCGTACTCCAGCCGGCACCCGGAATGCCGCCCGCTGTCGTTGAGCGGGATCCCGGTGACCAGCGTTCGCGCCTTCGACGCCGACCTGCCGTCCTCGGCCAGCTTCCACGTCACCACGCGCACGTCGACCGGCTCGCCGCCCTCCTGGTAGGCGTGACACACGGTGAACTCGCGCGTCTTCTCGAACTCCGGGTCGACGACCAGGCCCATCAAGCCGCCTTCGCCGACCGCGTAGACATCGGACAGGTCGGCCTCGACCTGGGTCCGCTGCGCTCCCGGCTTGCCGCCGGACAACAGGGTCAGCTGGCCGGGCCGCTCGGTGACCAGCAGCTCGCCGCCGGGCAGGAATCCGATGTCCCATGGGTGCTCGAACCCCGCGGCGACCCGCTGCACCCGCAGGCCCACGGGCTGCGCGTCTTCCGGCGGCGGTGGGCTCTGCGCCGGCTGCACCGGCGCGCCGGTGCACGCTGCGGGCAGCACGGCGAGCGCAGAAAACACCAGCGCGGGCACGATCCTGGTCATACCGACCATCATGCCCGCGCTGGTGTCCGGTTCGTGTGACCTCGCCGGGAAGCAGCCCGAGGTCAGCAGGCTGGGACTACTTGCCGCCGTCGACCTTGTCCGGCTCGACCCGGAGCACGTAGTCGTTCTCGCCGCCCGCGGTCGTCAGGTACAACGCGCCGTCCGGGCCGATGCGAGCCGCACGCAGCCGCTTGTAGGTCCAGTCCAGTTCCTTCGGCACGTCGACAGCGGTGATCTTGCTGTCCTTGCCTTCACCTTCGACGGTCATCAGGAACAGCTTGGAACCCTTCAGCGAAGTGACCGCCAGCTTGCCTTCGAGCTCGCCCCACTGCTCGCCGTCGAGGAAGACCGCTGCACACAGTGCTTCGGTCGGCTCGCCGGTGGACCACTTGGCGTCCACTGCGTCCGGGAAGCGTTCCTTGTCGGTCATGTCGACTTCGAGCTCCAGCGAGCCGTACTGGCTGTCGTCGGTTTTCTCGCCGCCCTGCGACGGGTCCCAGCCGTAGTTCTTTCCCGGCTGGATCAGGTTGATCTCGTCGTCCCGGGTGGTGCCGTGCTCGGCGGTCCAGATCTCCTTGGTGCCCGGCCGCACCGCGACACCCTGCACGTTGCGGTGGCCGTAGCTGATGACGCGCTCGGCGTTGTCGGTCTTGGCCGAACCGTCCGCCACGAACGGGTTGTCCGGCAGCGCCTTGCCGGTGTTCCAGTCGACCCGCAGTACCTTGCCGCCGAGGCTGTCCTTGTCCTGTGCGGCGTCGAGGTCGTACCCGTCACCGGTGCCGATCAGCAGCTCGCCGTCCGGGCCCACGGTCGGCCGGCAGCCGACGTGCTGACCGGTCGGGCCGAGCGGCAACCCGGTGATCAGGTCCTTGACCTTCGTCGCAGACTTCTCGTCCTCGCTCAGTCGCCAGGTGATCAGCCGGATGTCCTGCGGCTTGCCGTCGGGCGTCTGCGTGGTCTGGCACAGTGTGAACTTCCGCGACTTCTCGAAGTCGGGGTGCAGCACCATGCCCAGCAGGCCGCCCTCGGCCTTCACGTACGGTTCCGGCAGGTCGATCTCGACGTCGGTGACCGTGGTCTGGCTGGGGTCGGTGACGTCGGAGATCTTCTGCCCCTTCTTCTTGGGCGCGATGACCGACAACGTGCCCGGCCGCTGCGGGACGAGCAGGTTGCCGCTGGGCAGGAACCCGATGTCCCAGCCGACCTTCAGTCCCTCGGCCACCTCGGTGACCTTGATCTTCCCCTGCGAGTGCGTGCGCTGGTCGCCGGGGATCGCCCCAGGCGGAGGCTCCTGACTCGACGCGCCGTCCGAGCAGCTGGCGAGCAGCACGGACAGGCCGGCGAGTACGGCTGCAGTCACGCGGAGGCGTCTCATGGGGCGAGTGTGTCAAAAGGGTCGAAAGCCGCCCGCACCCGGGTGTGTCGGGGGTGGTACGTACCCTGTTGAATCGTGCTCTCCGGCTTGTTGTCCGCCGCCCTGTCCACGCCCGGCCTGCGCGCAGTCGTCGACCGTGCGGGGGCCGCTGAGCTCGCTTTGCAGGGTCCGGCGGCCGCGCGGCAGCTGGTGGTGGCCGCGCTGGCCGCGGAGCAGGCGGCAGGGGGAGCGGAGCGGCCGGTGCTCGCGGTGGTGCCGACCGGCCGCGAGGTGGACGCCTTGTCCGCGGCGCTGGCCGACCTGCTCGGGCCGGACCGGGTCGCCGCCTTCCCGTCCTGGGAGACCTTGCCGCACGAGCGGCTGTCGCCGCGTGCCGACACTGTCGGCACGCGTCTGCAGGTGCTCCGGCGACTGAAGTACCCGGGGCCGGAGGGGCCCCTGCGGGTGGTCGTCGCCGGTGTGCGCAGCCTGATCCAGCCGATGGCTCCCGGGCTGGCCGACCTGGAGCCGATCGAGTTCGCGCCCGGCGAAGAGCACGAGTTCGACGCCATGATCAACCGGCTGCTCGAGCTCGCCTACACCCGCGTGGACCTGGTGGAAAAGCGCGGCGAGTTCGCCGTGCGAGGCGGCATCCTGGACGTCTTCCCGCCCACCGCGCCGCACCCGTACCGGGTGGAGTTCTGGGGCGACGAGGTCTCCGAGATCCGCATGTTCGCCGTCGCCGACCAGCGCTCGCTGCCCGAGCCGGTGGATCGGGTGGTGGCGGCGCCGTGCCGGGAGCTACTGCTGACCACCGAGGTCAAGGCGCGGGCGGCCGCGCTGCGCGTCGAGCACGAAGCTGACGCGGCGCTCAGCGAAATGCTGGAGAAGCTGTCGCAGGGCATCCCGGTCGAGGGCATGGAAGCGCTCATCCCGGTGCTGCTCGAGGGCGAGCTGGAGCTGCTCACCGACGCGTTCCCCGCGGGCACGCACGTGGTGCTGGCCGACCCGGAGCGGATCGTGGCCCGCGCGCACGACCTGGTGCGCACCGGCCAGGAGTTCCTGGAGGCATCCTGGTCCGGCGCCGCGGCCGGTGGCCAGGCCCCGATCGACCTCGGCGCGTCGGCGTATCGCGACCTGGCCGAGATCGAGCAGCACGCCAAGGCGACAGGCCGATGCTGGTGGACGCTCAGCCAGCTGACCACCGACGTCGGCGACGTGATCGACACCGGCGTGCAACCGGCCCCGGGATATCGCGGTGACTTCCCGAAGGCGGCGAAGGACCTGCGGGCCCACACCGCCTCCGACGGGGCAGCGGTGGTGGTCGTCGCGGGCGCGGGCACAGCGGCGCGTGCAGTGGAGCAGCTGTCCGCCGAGGACGTGCCCGCCGCGCTGGCCGAGAGCATCGGCGAGCCGCCGCCTGCCGGGGTCGTCACGGTCACCCGCGGCACGCTCACCGAAGGCTTCTCGCTGCCGTCGGCAGCGCTGGCCGTGCTCACCGAGTCGGACATCACCGGCCGCGGCGCAGTGGAAACGGAAGCCGCCGTCAAGATGCCGTCGCGGCGCCGCAACGCGGTCGATCCGCTGGCGCTCAAGCCCGGCGACTACGTGGTGCACGAACAGCACGGCATCGGCCGCTACGTCGAGATGGTGCAGCGCACGGTCGCCGGCGCCACGCGTGAGTACCTGGTGCTGGAGTACGCCAGCTCCAAGCGCGGCCACCCGGGTGACCGCCTCTACGTCCCGACCGATCAGCTGGACGCGATCTCCCGGTACGTCGGCGGTGAGCAGCCGACGCTGAACAAGCTGGGTGGCTCGGACTGGAAGAACACCAAGGCCAGGGCGCGCAAGGCGGTGCGGGAGATCGCCGCCGAGCTGATCCAGCTCTACGCCGCACGGCAGGCGTCGCCGGGGCACGCGTTCGGCCCGGACACGCCGTGGCAGCGGGAGCTGGAGGACGCCTTCCCGTACACCGAGACGCCGGATCAGCTGGCGGCGATCGAGGAAGTCAAGGCCGACATGGAGCGCGGCGTGCCGATGGATCGGGTGATCTGCGGCGACGTCGGCTACGGCAAGACGGAGATCGCCGTGCGGGCGGCGTTCAAGGCGGTGCAGGACGGCAAGCAGGTCGCGGTGCTGGTGCCGACCACGCTGCTGGCGCAGCAGCACCTGGCCACGTTCACCGAGCGCATGAGCGCGTTCCCGGTGACGATCAAGGCGTTGTCGCGGTTCACCGACGACACCGAGGCGGAGGCGATCCTGGCCGGCCTTGCCGACGGCGAAGTGGACATCGTGATCGGCACCCACCGGCTGTTGCAGACCGGCGTCCGTTACAAGGACCTCGGCCTGGTCATCGTGGACGAGGAGCAGCGCTTCGGCGTCGAGCACAAGGAACACATCAAGGCGCTGCGCACCCACGTCGACGTGCTGACCATGTCGGCGACCCCGATCCCGCGCACCCTGGAGATGTCGCTGGCCGGCATCCGGGAGATGTCGACGATCCTGACCCCGCCGGAGGAGCGGCACCCGATCCTGACCTACGTCGGCGAGTACGACGACAAGCAGGTCGCCGCGGCCATCCGGCGCGAGCTGCTGCGCGACGGCCAGGTCTTCTACGTGCACAACCGGGTTCGCAGCATCGACAAGGCGGCCAAGCGGCTCGGCGAGCTGGTGCCGGAAGCGCGCATCGCGGTGGCGCACGGCCAGATGAACGAGGACCGCCTGGAGAAGATCATCGAGGGCTTCTGGCGGCACGAGTTCGACGTGCTGGTCTGTACCACGATCGTGGAGACCGGCCTGGACATCGCGGGCGCCAACACGTTGATCGTGGAGCGGGCGGACCTGCTCGGCCTGGCCCAGCTGCACCAGCTGCGCGGCCGGGTCGGGCGTCGTCGTGAGCGCGGCTACGCGTACTTCCTCTACCCGCCGGAGGTGCCGCTGACCGAAACCGCGCACGAGCGGCTGGCCACCATCGCGCAGAACACCGAGCTGGGCGCGGGCATGGCGGTGGCGATGAAGGACCTGGAGATCCGCGGAGCGGGCAACCTGCTCGGCGCCGAGCAGTCCGGGCACATCGCCGGTGTCGGCTTCGACCTCTACGTGCGGCTGGTCGGCGAGGCCGTGGACGCGTTCCGCCGCTCGGCGGGCGCGGAGCCCGCCGACGAAGAGCCGGTCGAGGTCAGGGTGGACCTGCCGGTCGACGCGCACATCCCGCACGACTACGTCACCGGCGAGCGGCTGCGTCTGGAGGCGTACCGGAAGATCGCCGCCGCCAGCCAGCAGGACAAGGCCGACGCGATCACCGAGGTCCGCGAGGAGCTGATCGACCGCTACGGGCAGCCGCCCGCCCCGGTGGAGCGGCTGCTGGCGATCGCCGGGCTGAAGCAGGTGTGCCGGGCGGCGGGCGTCACCGAGGTCTCGCTGCAGGGCAACAACATCCGGTTCGCGCCGATGAAGCTGGCGGATTCCCAGCAGGTGCGGCTCAAGCGGCTGCACCCGAAGGCCATCTACAAGGCGGCCACGTCCACCGTGTCGGTGCCGCGGCCCACCGAAGGCCCCGCAGGTGGCCGGATCGGCGCCCCGCCGCTGCGCGACGACGCGCTGCTGGAGTGGTGCGTGAAGTTCGTCCAGTCGATCACCGGCTGACCGGTTCTCGCCGGTCGCACGCTGCGCATCCGGCTGCCGCGGCCACTTGAGGTGGCGGGTGCCGTCCCACCGAGGCCGGGCGTTATGAGAAGGTATCGCGCTGTGAGGCACTTCATCCGCCGTAGCTGGCTCGCGCTGCTCGCTGTGACAAGTGTGTTGACCCTTGGCGCCTGTGACACCGGGCCCAGGCAGGCAGGGGCCGCCGCCGTGGTCGGGAACACCCAGATCTCGGTGGACTCGCTGCAGCGCGAGTTCAACTGGTTGCTCAAGAACGTCCCGGAAGCCGAGCAGCTCAGGGCGGAGAAAGCGCTCGGCAGAATCACCAGCAACTCGCTGGCCGCGCGTATCCGCCATGAGCTGATCACCGACACCGCGGCGCGGCTCGGCCTGCGGGCCGACCCGGGGGAGGTCGACACGTTGCTCGGGCGCCTCGGCGGGGAGACCGAAGCGGCCAAGCGGCTGCTGACCACACCGGGCCTGGCCAGGGAGCGCATCGAGGACATGCTCCTGCTGCGGGCGATCGGTGATCACTACGTGGACCGGCTGTCCGTGCGCGTCACCGGCACGTTGATCAGCCAGGAGGAGCCTGGCTCGTCGGCGCGGCAGCGTGCGGTCGAGCTGGGCAAGCGCATGGCGGCCACCCCGGGGGCGGCTGCCGAGCTGGCCGAGCGCGGTGACCAACGGCTGCCGGACGAGCTGACGCTGTCCGAGCTGATCGGCACCGACCGGGAAGTCCTGGCGCAGACCCCGCTGTTCTCGGTCGAACCGGGCACCGTGGTGGTGATGCGGCCGAGCCCGCAGAACGGCTCGCTGTGGCTGGTCGCCTTGGTCGAGGACAGGACGGAGACGCAGGGCGACAGCGACCGTTCCTACCCGGACGAGGTGCTGGCCCAGATCGGTCTGCAGATGCTCCGGCCGGCCGCGGAACGGCTCGGGGTGACGGTCAGCCCGCGCTACGGCGTGTGGGACGAGGCAGGCATGGTCATCCTGAACGACGAGGAGCACGCGCAGAACCACCTGTTCCAGGCGAACGGAGTCGAACGGCAGTGACCGCAGCGGTGCCGGGCTCGCCCCTGGGCCCGGTCGTCGTGATCGTCACGGCGGCGGGCGTCCCCGCCGAGGCATTGAGTGCCGTGCGGGCGGCGGACGTGGTCTACTGCGCGCCCGGCGTGGGGCTGACCGTGCCCGGCGCCGAGCCGGCACCGGAGCGGTCCGAACTGCTGGGCGTCGCCGAACGCAAGTCCGTCGTGCTGCTCGCCGCCGATCGTGCCGATCAGGCCGCGCAAGCGCTCGTGGCCGCGGGCGCCAGGGTCGTCGAGCAGCCCACGCCGCCGTTGCAGCGCGCGGTGGAGGTGATGGACACGCTGAGGTCGCCCGGCGGTTGCCCGTGGGACGGCGAGCAGACGCACGAGTCGTTGCGGCGTTACCTGCTGGAAGAGGCCTACGAACTGCTCGAAGCGATCGAGTCTGGCGATCGGCGGGCGCTGCGCGAAGAACTCGGTGACGTGCTGTTGCAGGTGCTGTTCCATGCCCGGATCGCCGCCGAGCACGCAGACGACCCCTTCGATATCGACGTCGTGGCCACCGAACTGGTCGACAAGCTGATCCGCCGTCACCCGCAGTTGTTCGCGGGGGCGGAAGCTGCGCCTACGGCGCAGGCACAAGAAGAGAACTGGCACCGCCTCAAGCAGCAGCAAATGGGCCGCACGTCGACGCTCGACGGGGTGGCCCTCGGGCAGCCTGCGGCGGCCTTGGCGGGCAAGATCGTCGAACGGGTGCTGCGCGCGGACCTGCCCGAGGACCTGCTGTCGGTGGACGGTCCCGGAGCGGAGCTGTTCGCGCACGCGGCGCGGGCCATGCGGGCCGAGCGTGAGCCGGAAGGGGAGCTGCGCGCCGCGGCCAAGCGGTTCGCCGCCCTGGTCCGCAGGGCCGAGCAGGCGGCGCGCGCCGACGGTGCCGATCCGCTGACGATGGGCGCGGACGGCTGGCGGCGATACTGGCCGAAATCGGAGGAGGAAGCCGACACAGCGTCGGCGTGACCGGACGTTCGACACAGACGGGATAACCTGATCGAGTGAGCGAACCGCCACGGCCTGTTGGCTTGCCACTGCGGCTCCGGCCGCCTGTCGCACGCTTGGCGGTCACGGGGCTGGTGATCGCCGTGGGCCTGACGCTGTTGCTGACCATCGGCGTCAACCGGCCGGCCGCCGAAAGCGACGAAGCCGCGTCCGCACATGCCGGATCGCTGCCCGCGCCCAACGCAGCCGCGCCGCCGCGCGGCGTCCCCGCGCCGGTGGACCGCCCGCACGCCTCCGACGAAGCGGAACTGGCCGCGTGGGCGAAGGAGGTCGGCGGCCTGACCGGGATCCCGGTACGGGCGGTCCGGGCGTACGGCCTGGCGGAGATGTGGATGCGCACGGACGCCCCCAAGTGCCGTCTTGCCTGGTCGACCCTGGCCGGCATCGGGGAGGTGGCCAGCAAACATGCGGGCGGCAAGGTCGAGCCGAACGGTGAGCTGAGCGAGCCCGTGGTGGCCGGCGACGGCCGGGTCGGCCCGCTGCACATCACGCCCGCGAAGTGGAAGGCGCACCGTTTCCGGGCGGCGCGGGACCGCGAACGTCCCGATCCGCAGCACATCGACGACGCGGCGGTGACGGCGGCCCGAGTCCTGTGCGCGCAGGGCAATGACCTGACCGGGGCGCGTGCCTGGTGGAAGGCGGTGGCCGCATTCGGCGGCTCGACGAAGTTCGCGCAGCGGGTGTACCTGGCGACGGAGCGGTATGCCAAGGCAAGCGCTGCCGCCGGCCGATGAGGGCGAACGGTGCGGTCGGCGTCTAGGACCGCGCATCCGGCCCGGACGGGCAGAGACGACGTGAGCTACCGCATGCCTCCAACGGGTGACACCGCGCGGCGGCTACGCTGCGAGACGTCAGTCGTGAGAGCGCGTATCGGCAGGTACGAGCTCACCGTGAGCAGGTAGCGAGGAGTGAGCGTGGCGGTAATCGATCAGGTAGGTGCGCGGGAGATTCTCGACTCGCGTGGCAACCCTACGGTCGAGGTCGAGGTGGCGCTGGACGACGGGACGCTGGCCAGGGCCGCGGTTCCCTCCGGCGCCTCGACAGGGGAGCACGAAGCGGTCGAGCTCCGCGACGGCGATCCGCAGCGCTACAACGGCAAAGGGGTCGAGAAGGCCGTTGCCGCGGTGCTGGACGAGATCGCGCCCGAGCTGGTCGGTATCGACGCGGTCGACCAGCGGATCGTGGACCAGAAGCTGGTCGACCTGGACGGCACGCCGGACAAGTCACGGCTGGGTGCCAACGCCATCCTTGGCGTGTCGCTGGCGGTGGCCAAGGCGGCCGCGGATTCGGCGGGCCTGGAGCTGTACCAGTACCTGGGCGGCCCGAACGCGCACGTGCTGCCGGTGCCGATGATGAACATCCTCAACGGCGGCGCACACGCCGACACCGACGTGGACGTGCAGGAGTTCATGATCGCCCCGATCGGCGCCGAGTCGTTCCGTGAGGCGCTGCGCTGGGGCGTGGAGGTCTACCACGCGCTCAAGTCGGTGCTGAAGGCCAAGGGGCTGAGCACCGGACTCGGCGACGAGGGCGGTTTCGCGCCGAACCTGCCGAACAACCGGGCGGCGCTCGACCTGATCGTCGAGTCGATCAAGAAGGCCGGCTTCACCCCGGGCAGCGACGTGGCGCTGGCGCTGGACGTCGCCGCGACCGAGTTCTTCGCCGACGGCTCGTACAAGTTCGAGGGCAACCAGCGCACCGCGGCCCAGATGGGCGACTACTACGAGGAGCTGCTCGACTCCTACCCGCTGGTGTCGATCGAGGACCCGCTGGCCGAGGACGACTGGGACGGCTGGGTGGAGCTCACCGCCCGCGTCGGCTCCCGGGTGCAGCTGGTCGGCGACGACTTGTTCGTCACCAACCTGGACCGGCTGGAGGACGGCATCGCCCGCCGGGCCGCCAACGCGTTGCTGGTGAAGGTCAACCAGATCGGCACGCTGTCGGAGACGCTGGACGCCATCGCGCTGGCCACCTCCTACGGCTACAAGTCGATGATCAGCCACCGGTCCGGCGAGACCGAGGACACCACGATCGCGGACCTGGCGGTGGCCAGCGGTGCCGGGCAGATCAAGACCGGGGCGCCGGCTCGTGGCGAGCGCACCGCGAAGTACAACCAGCTGCTGCGCATCGAGGAGAACCTGGCCGACGCCGCGCGGTATGCCGGTGACCTGGCCTTCCCCCGCTTCACCGCGAGCGGGTCGAACGGCTCCGACGGTGCGAACGGATAAGGCAGGACGATGACCCGGGCGAAACCTGACCAACGGCGGGCCCCACGGGGCACGTCGCGTCGCCCGGAGCTCACGCGCGGCCGGCCTCGGCCCGGCCCGAGCGCCGCGACCCGGACCCGCGCCAGGACGACCGTGCGGGCCCGGGTCGCCGAAGGCGTGCGCAGCAAGCGGCTGGCCGGGGCGGCGCGTGCGCTCGGGTTGACGTCGACCCGTCGTGCGGCGATCGCCGCCCTCGTGGTGTGCGCGCTGGCGTTCACCCTGGCGGTGCCGCTGCGCACGTATCTGGCGCAGCGGGCCGAGGTCGCCGAACAGGAAGAACTCAAACAGCAGCTGGTCGGCAAGGTGGCCGAGCTGGAGCGCAGGAAGCGGGAGCTGTCCGATCCCGCACACATCGAGGCCGAGGCGCGCAGGCGGTTGCGGTACGTGATGCCCGGTGAGACGCCTTACATCGTGCAGCTGCCCGGGGACGCCTGGACGGACGGCACCAGCGAGCCGGGCAAGCGGGACAAGGTCGACGAGGCGTGGTTCGAGAAGCTGTGGGCCGGGGTGGCGAAGTGAACCAGGCGCGCCCGGTGCCGGCGAAGTGACCCCAGCCGACCAAGTAGTCTCGACGGCCATGCGCAGGGAGTTCGAGCCGGTGACCGACGCGGACCGGGAGGTGGTCCGCCAGCAGCTGGGCCGGCCGCCGCGGGCGATGCGGGCCATCGCGGCGCGCTGCCCGAGCGGGCATCCCGCGGTCGTGCAGACCAACCCTCGGCTGGAGGACGGCACACCGTTCCCGACGCTGTACTACCTGACCTGCCCGCGGCTGTGCTCGCTGGTCGGCAGGCTCGAGGCCAGCGGGATCATGCGGGAGATGACCGCGCGGCTGGCGACCGACGACGAGCTGGCCGCGGCGTACCGGCGGGCGCACGAGCAGTACTTGGCGGAGCGGGACGCGATCGAACCGCTCGGCCACCAGGTCACCGCGGGAGGCATGCCCACGCGGGTCAAGTGCCTGCACGTTCACCTGGCCCACCGGCTGGCGGTGGGGCCCGGCGTGAACCCGTTCGGCGACGAAACGTTCGACCTGATCAGCAAGGACTGGCCGGCAGGAGACTGCGCCGCCGAATGACCGGCCGCACACCGGGCCGGTAGGTTCGCGAACGCGTCGTGGCGTCCGGGCGCGACGTCCACCGGGAAAGCTCGTTCCCTGCCGCCGTGGCGTCCACCGGGAAAGCTCGTTCCCTGCCGCCGTGGCGCCGCGGGCGACCGTTAGGCTGAGCCCATGACCAGGGTTGCCGCGATCGACTGTGGGACGAACTCCATCCGCTTGCTGGTCGCGGAGCTCATGCCCAATTTCGACGGCACCTGGTACGTGCGCGACCTGCACCGGGAGATGCGCATCGTGCGGCTCGGCCAGGGCGTGGATGCCACCGGCCGGCTCGCGCCCGAGGCCATCGAGCGCACCCGGCAGGCGCTTGCTGCCTACACCGTCGCCGCGCGGCGTAAGGGCGTCGAGCGCATCCGCATGGTGGCTACCTCCGCCACCCGTGATGCCGGCAACCGCGAGGACTTCTTCGCCATGACCGAGGAAACCCTCGGCGTCCGGGCCGAGGTGATCAGCGGGGACATGGAAGCGCGGTTGTCGTTCACCGGCGCGGTCGCCGATCAGGACCCGGACGACGGGCCGTTCCTGGTGGTCGACGTGGGCGGTGGTTCGACCGAGCTGGTTCTCGGCGAGTGGGACGGGCGCGAGGCGAAGGTCCTCGCGGCCAAATCGGTCGACGTCGGGTGTGTGCGGATCACCGAGCGGGTGCTGAAGTCCGACCCGCCGACAGCCGAGGAGATCGCCGCAGGTCGCGAGTTCGCCCGCAAGGTCCTGACGGAAGCGTTCGACGCCGTGGACGTGTCGCGAGCCCGGCGCTGGATCGGTGTCGCGGGGACGGTCACCACGCTCTCCGGTGTGGCTCAGGGGCTGCCCAGCTACGACCGCGACAGGATCCATCAGTCCACGCTGACGCCCGGAGAGCTGGAGCGCGTCACCAACGAGCTGCTTGCGCAAAGCCACGAAGAGCGCGCGGCCAATCCGGTGATCCACGCCGGGCGGGTGGACGTCATCGGTGGGGGTGCCCTGGTGGTGCACACGATCGGGCAAATGCTCGCCGAGCGCGGCGGGCCGGTCGACCTGCACGTCAGCGAGCACGACATCCTCGACGGAATCGCTCTCAGCCTGGCCGACTGACGCCTGTCCCGCGCAGTGGGGCCGGGAGGGAAGCGTTCGGCTTCTTCGCGGGACATGTCGTGGCTTGCGCAGCTTTGCGCTGGACGTCTGCAGGCGCGCCGCTTTCATTGGCCGTCACGCGGGTGAGACGCGGCCGTGTCGTGCACTGATCACCGGCTGCGTCACAGGCTGCCTGGCTCAGGCAGCTAGGCCGGGGTTGTCACCGTCGCGGCGCGCTTGGTTTGTGCAGCTAGGTCGGTAGTGCGTCGTGGCCGTGACACGTTCGTGAGTGGTGTGGGTCGGCTGGGGGTGTGCGGTTGTGGTGGGGGTGCGTGCGTGGGTGGTGGTGCTGGCTCGTGGGGTGGTACGGCTGCGGTGCGGTGCCTGAGTGGCGTAGCTCCGCTGGGGATGTGCTGGCGCCGTGGCGGTGCGCCTGCCTGGACCAGCCGGGTCGATGGCGTGTTGGCGTAGCCGCGCTAGGCCGGTGCAGTCGGTCGGGCTGCGCCGTCGTGGTGGCGGCGCGGTTGGCTGGGGTGGTCCGGCCTAGGCCGCCCCTGCCGAGCCGCCGCGCCCGGCTGCCTGGCGAGTGCCCTCCGGTCCGTTTCCGGGGAAGTCAGGCTGGCGAAATCCGCTTCCCCTTCAGACGTCCGGCTCGACGACGGGCCGTCCCGCCGCCACGTGTGAGTGACACTCGGTCGGCTGACCTGGACATTCGCTTGCCGGCGCTAACGATCAGGTTTCCACTACTCCGAATGGCTCACGTCGATCGTGGCAAAGTCCCCACATTCCGGCGCAGAGTGCACTAAGTTCACCCCATCCCATACAGGGCGGAGGAACGGATGAACAAACGGAAGTTGATCGTCGCCGCGGTGGCGGCGGCCCTCGCCGGGGGAACCGCGGCGGTGGCCGTGCCCGCGATGGCGGCTCCGGCAGTGTCCGGAAAGACCGTCGAGTTCAACGTGCTCGCCGAGCGTGGCGCCGACCTCGACGAAGTGGCCGAGGCGGTGGAAGCGGCGGGCGGCACCGTGGTCAAGGCCAACAAGGCCGTCGGGCTGCTGACGGTCCGGGCGCCGGAGAAGGGCTTCACGGCCGCGGTGACCAAGGACGACGCGGTCTACGGCGCGACCAAGGCCAGGGCGATCGGCGTCGCGCCGAAGCTGCAGAAGAAGGCCAAGCAGCTCAAGAGCATCGAGACCGAGCACCGCAACAGCAAGGCCAAGCAGCGGAAGGGCACCAACCGGGCCGCCAAGCAGGGCAGCAAGCGGTCCACCATGGACCCGCTGGACGACCAGCTGTGGGGCCTGAAGATGGTGCGCGCGGACCTGGCGCGTGACGTCACTTCCGGCGACAAGCGGGTCCTGGTCGGCGTGATCGACACCGGTGTGGACGGCTCGCACCCGGACATCGCCCCGAACTTCGACAAGGACCTGTCGCGCAACTTCACCGTGGACATGCCGACCGATCCGAACGGCGTGCCGGTGGACGGCCCGTGTGAGTTCCGCGGCTGTGTCGACCCGGCCGACCACGACGACAACGGGCACGGCACGCATGTCGCGGGCATCATCGCCGCCGCGGCCAACGACCTCGGTATCTCCGGCGTGGCTCCGGACGTCACCCTGGTCAACCTGCGGGCAGGCATGGACGCCGGCTACTTCTTCGTCCAGCCGGTGGTGGACGCGCTGACCTACGCCGGCGACCACGGCATCGACGTGGTGAACATGAGCTTCTACGTCGACCCGTGGCTGTACAACTGCGACGCTCACCCGGAGGACTCGCCGGAGGAGCAGGCGGCGCAGCGCACCATCAAGGAAGCGGTCACCCGTGCGCTGGAGTACGCGCACAGCAAGGGCGTGACCCTGGTGTCGGCGCTGGGCAACCAGCACGAGGACAGCGGCAACCCGCTTCCGGACACCTCGAGCCCGAACTTCCCGTCGGGTGTCGCCAAGACGCGCGAGATCGACAACGACACCTGCCTGAGCATGCCCACCGAGGGCCCGAACGTGATCAACGTGTCGGCGCTCGGCCCGTCGAAGAAGAAGGCGGACTACTCCAGCTACGGCCTGGAGCGGATCTCGGTGTCCGCGCCCGGTGGTTACTACCGTGACTACTACGGCACGCCCGACTTCGCGCAGAACGACAACCTGATTCTGTCCGCGTACCCGAAGAACGTGGCGCTGGCCGAGGGCGCGATCGACGAGGACGGCAACATCACCGAGCTCGGCGAAGCGTGGGGCGTCCAGCGTGTCGAGACCGAGGACGGCGAGTACGCCTACTACCAGCCGCTGCAGGGCACGTCGATGGCTTCCCCGCATGCCGCGGGCGTGGCCGCGCTGATCGTGTCGCAGTACGGCTCCGGTGAGGGCGCCGACTTCGGCCTGGAGCCGGAGAAGGTGCGTGCGGTCCTGGAAGGCACCGCGATCGCCACTCCGTGCCCGGTTCCGCGCACGGTCGACTACATCAACGAGGGTCGCGACGAGACCTGGACCGCGACCTGTGAGGGTGGCTGGGAGTTCAACGGCTTCTACGGCCACGGTGTCGTCGACGCCTACGGCGCGGTCCGCCACGGCGCGTCCTACCTGAACAACTGACCCCCATCACTCCACCCCATGGGCAGAGCCCTTCGGACTTCCCGTCCGGAGGGCTCTGCTTTGTTGCCGCCACAGCGGCGCCGCCGCTGGGCGGGGCCTCCCGTTCGCCAATCGGGAACTGTGCGGCAGGAGCTGGGAGGCCACGGCGTCGAGATGTCCTGCCGCGGGGCGACGAATGCTGAGCGGAGCCGGGCCATGGGTGTCCGGCGACTTCGCGCGCCGTCGCCGATGCGAACCGGACCCGACCCGGGCACGAGCCCACGTGGCCTCAGGGGTTCGAGCATGCGCAAGGGCCCGAGCGTGGCGGCTCGGGCCCTTGCTTCGTGGGTGTCAGGCGGCCGGTTCGCGGATGCCGGTCAAGCGGCCACCTTGGGAGCGTCGGACCGCGTTCTCGCGGCGGTGTGCAGCGGACGCAGGTGGGCATGGACGAGCAAAGCCCGCACACCGGGCTCCGGGCGCGTGTTCAACGCCAGGTAAGCCGCCACGGTGAACGCCACGGTCAGCGCGCCACCGCCCAGCAGCGACCAGCGGGCGCCCAGCTCGCCGGCCACCCAGCCGATGATCGGCGCGCCCACCGGGGTCCCGCCCATCAGCAGCATCAGGTACAGCGACAGCACCCGGCCGCGCATGGCCGCGGGCACGGTGGTCTGGATGTAGGCGTTGGCCGAGGTCAGCACGGTCATGGTGAGCACACCGATGGGCACGAGGGCGGCCGCGAACAGTTCGTACGACGGCATCAGGCCGGATGCCGCCTCCAGCACGCCGAACGACACCGCGCCGGTGAGGACGACCCGCAGGCGGGGCGCCTTGCGCCGGGCGGCCAGCAGCGCGCCGGACAGCGTTCCGATGGCCATGATGGTGCCGAGCAGGCCGTACGCGCTGGGGCCGCGGTGGTAGACGTCGGCCGCCATCAGCGCGTTCGTCATCTGGAAGTTCATGCCGAACGTGCCGACACCGAACATCACGACCATGACCATGACCAAGTCGCGGCGGCCGCGCAGGTAGCGGACACCGGCGGCCATCCTGGCCAGCGGGCCGTCGCGGTCGTCGGAAGTGGCATCGCTCGGGACGTCCGACGGCTTGATCAGCAGCAGCGCGATGATCGGGGCGGCGAACGACAGGCCGTTGAGCAGGAACACCGGACCGGGGCCGAGCACCGCGATCAGCACACCGGCGACCGCGGGCCCGAGCAGCCGGGCTCCGTTGAACGAAGCGCTGTTGAGCGCGACGGCGTTGGTGATGTCCTCCTGGCCGACGAGCTCGGACACGAACGCTTGCCGTGCGGGGTTGTCGAATGCCGTCCCGACGCCGAGCAGGAAAGCCAGCACGTAGACGTGCCAGATCTCGGCTTGGCCGGACACCACCAGCACACCGAGGACGAGGGCGACCAGGCCGAGAAAGCCGTTGGTGGCGATCAGCAGCTGCCACTTCGGCAGCCGGTCGGCCAGTACCCCGCCGAACGGCGCGGCCAGCAGGAAGGGAAGGAATTGCAGCCCGGTGGTGATGCCGACGGCCGTTGCGCCACCGCCGAGGGTGACGAGCACCAGCCAGTCCTGGGCGACCCGTTGCATCCACGTTCCGGCGTTGGACACGAACATTCCCGACCAGTAGAGCCGGTAGTCACGGTGCCGCAGCGAGCGGAACATCTGACGCACTGGGGTGGATTCGCCTCCTGACAGCGTAGCGTGACGAGACATAGTTAGTTTAGCTCATTACCTTGGCTAACGGTATGTGGGGAAGCCCTCATGAGCTGCGGGAATAGGGCATGCCGAGGGCCGCGTTGACGCTCGCAACGCGGCCCTCGGGTGTGCTGTGCGTGATCGGGCTACCGGTTCGACGCGCTCCGGACGAAGGCGGCGAGATCGGCGGCCTGCTGGACGCGGGTCTCGTCGTGTACGTACATCATGTGCCCGGCGGGGTAGTACGCCCGCTCGATGTTCTGGTGCAGCTCGTCGGGAATGGCCAGCTGGGCCAGGCTGTGCTCGGCGGCGAAGTACGGGGTGGCGCCGTCGGTGTAGCCGAACGAGACGTGCAGCTTCAGGTGCGGATTGGCGCGCATGGCCGCGGACAGCCGGTCCACCACGCTGATGTGCTTACCCTCGAACTCGGCGTACGACCACTTCGCATTGACCCGCAGGTTGATCACCTCGTACGGCAGGTCGCTGTGGTAGTTCAGCTCCGCGCGTACGTAGTGATTCAACGCCGCGGCATACGGGCCGAGCAGCGCGTCCATCGTGGGGTCGGAGCTGAACCGCTCCCGTGCGTAGTCGGCCTCCGGCCCGGTGAAGCGGGCGTCCAGCCTGCCGACCACCTTGCGCCGGCTGCGCAGCAGCTCGGTGAAGAACCGGATGTGCTCGATGCGCAGGTTGGCCCGGTCGATGTAATCGGCGGACAGGCCGGTCAGCCGGGCGAGCTTGGCGGCGATGTCGGCGCGTTCCTCGGCGGACAGCCGGGCACCTTGAGCCAGCGCCCACGGGTACTCCCGGGAGGCGAATTCCTCGGCTTCGCGCAGCACGTCGGCCAGCGGGCGGTCGCCGTGCAGGCCGTGGTAGTGGGCGATCGCCGCGTACGTCGGGACGAACAGCGGGTACGGGCGGTCGTTGTGGCCGTCGGCGATCAGCGTGCCGAGGTCCAGCGCCGCCGAGATCAGGATCAGCCCGTTGAGGTAGAGGCCGAAGCGGGTCTGCAGATGCTCGGCCAGCGCGGAGGCGCGCAGTGTGCCGTAGGACTCGCCGGCCAGGAACTTCGGCGACAGCCAGCGGCCGTTGCGGGAGATCCACAGTCGGATCAGCTCGCCGACCGACTCGATGTCGCCGGTGAAGCCGTGGAAGTCCTTGTCCGGTTCGCCCTTCACCGGGCGCGAGTAGCCGGTCGACACCGGGTCGACGAACACCAGGTCGGCGTGGGCCAGCAGGGTCTCCAGGTTGTCGGTGAGCCCGTACGGCGGAGGTTCCATGGCGCCGACGTCACCGGAGACCACCCGGCGCGGTCCGAGCAGCCCGAGGTGCAGCCAGGCGCTCGAGGTGCCCGGCCCGCCGTTGAACGCGAACACGACGGGCCGCCGGGTCGGGTCGGCGTCGTCCACGGTGTAGCTGGTGAGGAAGATCGCCGCGACCGGCTTCAACCCCTCGGACTTGCCGTCGGTGAACACCTCTTTGCGCAGCACCACGCGCCCGGCTTGGGCGGTGTACCGCAGCGGGCCGGTGGGCAGTTCGAGCGTGTGGTGCGTGGTGACCAGCTCGTCGACGGGTTCCTCGGGCTGGCCGGTGGTCTCGGTCGTCGATGTCTCCTCGGGTCGGGTTTCGTCGGCAGGGGATGTCATGCCGCAACACTAAAGCGTCCACACTGGGGAAGTGATCGAATTCGGCGTGCACGCGACCAGCATCGGGGAGCTCGACCAGGCGGTGACGCACTGCAGGGCGTGTCCGCGCCTGGTCGCGTGGCGCGAGGAGGTCGCGCGCACCAAACGGGCAGCGTTCGCCCGCCAGGAGTACTGGGGACGGCCGGTGCCGGGTTTCGGACCCGCGGACGCCGCGCTGGCCATCATCGGTCTGGCACCAGCGGCGCACGGTGCCAACCGCACCGGCCGGATGTTCACCGGGGACCGTTCCGGTGACGTTCTCTATGCCGCCCTGTACGACGTCGGCCTGGCCTCCCAACCGACCAGCACGCACGCCGGTGACGGGTTGGAGTTGTTCGGCGTGCGCATCACCGCCCCGGTCCGGTGCGCTCCGCCGGCCAACAAACCCACCCCGGCGGAACGGGACACCTGCCGTCAGTGGCTGGTACGTGAGTTGGAGCTGCTCGCCCCGACCCTGCGGGCGATCGTGGTGCTGGGCGGGTTCGGCTGGCAGGCCACGCTGAGCGCGCTGGCGCCGGCGGGCTGGCAGGTGCCCCGTCCCCGTCCACGATTTGGACACGGTGTCGAATACGACATCGACGGACTACGTTTGTTCGGTTGCTATCACGTTTCGCAACAGAACACTTTCACCGGAAAACTTACGCCGGAAATGATCAAAGACGTGTTACGCCGGGCGAAATCGGTTGCCCGACTGTGACGCACGCGATCATTCGGCCCCCGTTCCGGCGGCGCGCGGACAGGGGGAGTGCGACGATAGTGGCATGGCTGCCAAGAAGGCTGGACCGAAACGCATTTTGATCCTGGGCGGAGGCTACGTCGGACTGTATGCCGCGCTGGGTCTGCAGCGCAGGCTGCGCGCCAACGAGGCGTCGGTGACCGTGGTCGATCCGCAACCGCACATGACCTACCAGCCGTTCCTGCCGGAGGCAGCCGCCGGATCGATCGAACCGCGGCACGTGGTGGTCCCGCTGCGGCAGGTGCTGCGGCGATGCCATGTGCTCAACGGGCGCGTGCAGGAAATCCGGCACGCCGATCGCGCGGTCACCGTGGAAACCGCGGCGGGCGAGACCAAGAAGCTGGGTTACGACATTTTGATCGTGGCGCTCGGCTCGGTCGCCCGTCTGCTGCCGGTTCCCGGCCTGGCCGAGGAGGGAATCGGCTTCAAGAGCATCGGTGAGGCCATCTGGCTGCGCAATCATGTGATCTCGCGCATGGACCAGGCGGCCAGCACGACCGACCCGGAGGTGCGGCGGAGAAAGCTCACCTTCACGTTCGTCGGCGGCGGGTTCGCGGGCGTCGAGGCGCTCGGCGAGCTGGAGGACATGGCCCGCTACGCCTGCCGGTTCTACGAGACGATCGACGAGAAGGACCTGCGGTGGGTGCTCGTCGACGCCGCCGACCGGATCCTGCCCGAGGTGCGCCCGACGCTGGGCGCCTACACGGTGCGGGCGCTGGAGAAGCGCGGTGTCGAGGTGTACTTGTCGACGCTGGCCAAGTCGTTCGAGAACGGCCGCGTGGTGCTCTCCGACGGCACCGAGTTCGAGTCGGACACCATCGTGTGGACCGCGGGCGTGAAGGCCAACCCGGTGCTGAAGAACTCGGACCTTCCGCTGGACGACCGGCGCCGGGTGCGGACGCACGCCACGCTGCAGGTGGTGGACATGCCGGAGGTGTGGGCGGCAGGCGACTGCGCGGGCGTTCCCGATCTGTCCAGGATCGAGGAGGACTCGAACGCGGTCTGCCCGCCCAACGCCCAGCACGCGGTGCGGCAGGCGCGGCACCTGGCCAAGAACGTGATCCGGTGGATGCGCGGCAAGGAGCTGAAGGACTACCGCCACAAGAACCTGGGCTCGGTGGCCAGCCTCGGGCTGGGCAAGGGCGTCGCCGACACGCTGGGTTTCAAGCTCAAGGGCTGGCCGGCGTGGGCCATGCACCGGGCGTACCACGTCAAGGCCATGCCGACGTTCAACCGGAAGGTCCGGATCACGTTCGACTGGCTGCTCGGCGGGCTGTTCCGGCGGGACATCCTGTCGCTGGGCCAGCTGCACGACCCGCTCGCGGAGTTCCAGCGGGCCAGCAAGCCGGACATCTAGAAGTTCGCGAGCAGGCGGCGGTCACGAAGAGCGGGGACACCGCTACGGAGGCAGACGTCGACGCCGCGTGAGAGCGTCGACCGGGCGTGCCGTTCGCGCCACCTGCGAGCAGGCCTCCACTGGCCATGCCGTCGCTCTGGAACGATTGACGGATCTCCGCGGCGTGGAGGGAGCGGCGTGCCGGCCGGAGGTCAGCGGCTGAACGTCAGCACGCCGTCCTCCACCGGGCTGTGCCGCAGCTCCGGGATGTCCCGCAGGTAGTTCTGCCGCAGCCGCCACGGCGTCCGGTCGCCCTGCTTGGGCAGCTCGTGCAGCGACCGCAGCACGTAGCTGGCCTTGAGGTCGATGAACGGCTCGGGGTGAACGTCCGGCTCGGGTACCGGTTCGCACCGCTGGTGGCCGCGGGTGCGCATGTGCCGCAGCACCCGGCAGACGTATTCGCAGGCCAGGTCGGCTTTCAGCGTCCACGAGGCGTTGGTGTAGCCGATGATGTAGGCGAAGTTCGGCACCCCGGACAGCATGATGCCCTTGTAGGCCATGCGGTCGGACAGCTCGACCGGTTTGCCGTCCACGGTCAGCGTCATGCCGCCGAACGCCAGCAGCTTCAGCCCGGTGGCGGTGACGATGATGTCCGCGGGCAGCTCGACACCGGACCGCAGCCGGATGCCCTTCTCGGTGAACCGGTCGATGTGGTCGGTGATCACGTCCGCCTTGCCGGACCGGATGGCCTTGAACAGGTCGCCGTCGGGGACCAGGCACATGCGCTGATCCCACGGGTCGTAGCTGGGCGAGAAGTGCGTGTCGACGTCGTAGCCCGGCGGGAGCTGGCGGGCGGCCATGCGCTTGAGCAGTCTGCGCACCAGCTGCGGTCGGCGGCGGCTGAGCTGGTAGAGACCGGTCTGCACCAGGATGTTGCGCCAGCGGTTGACGACGTAGGCCGCCTTGTCGGGCAGGAACCTGCGCAGCAGCGTGGCCAGCGGGTCCTGGGACGGTGCGGTGACGATGTAGGTCGGTGAGCGCTGCAGCATCGTGACGTGCTCGGCGGCGTTCTCGCCGAGCGCCATGGCGGGCACCAGCGTCACGGCCGTGGCCCCGCTGCCGATCACCACGACCCGCTTGCCCGCGTAGTCCAGGTCCTCCGGCCAATGCTGCGGGTGGACCACCGTGCCGGTGAAGTCCTCGACGCCCTCGAACTGCGGCGTGTAGCCGCTGTCGTAGTCGTAATAGCCGCTGCACGACCACAGGAAGTTGCAGGTGAACTGCACCTTCTCGCCCTCGTGCTCGGCGGTGACCCGCCAGACGGCGTCGTCGCTGGACCACTCGGCGGCCACCACCCGGTGCCCGAAGCGGATGTGCCGGTCGATGCCGTATTCCGACGCGGTCTTGCGGACGTAGCGCAGGATCGACGGCCCGTCGGCGATGGCCTTCTGTCCCGGCCACGGCTTGAACCGGTAGCCGAGGGTGTACATGTCCGAGTCGGACCGCACCCCCGGATAACGGAACAGGTCCCAGGTGCCGCCGATCGAGTCGCGCCGCTCCAGGATGGTGAACGTGATCTCGGGCAGCTCCCGGCGCAAGTGACAGGCCGCTCCGACCCCGGACAGGCCCGCGCCGATGATGAGGACGTCTGTGTGCTGCGCCACCATGCGGACAGATTTTACACGCTTGTATAAGACGGCGGATGTGTCTCGATCGTCACCCCCGCTCCGGCCGGTCACTGGGGAGCACGCCGGCGTTGGTCAGCGCGACTGCCCGCCGCCACGGGAAAGCGCGCCCGCATGGGCCGTCCGCGGACCGGAAGCCGCCAGCTGCGGCGCGATAGGCTTTTTTCGCCCCCGTAGCCCAATTGGCAGAGGCAGTCGGCTTAAAACCGATCGAGTGCGGGTTCGAGTCCCGTCGGGGGCACGAAAGCACTCGAGCCGATTTCGGCCGGGAACCTGTTCGGCGGACCGGGGGCGTCCGCGGCGCAGAATGGCCCGCAGGCGGAGGCGAAACTCAACGGCCACTGCGGCGTCGGCGGCATCGTTTTCGTGGTGAGCGCGGCCGACGCGCTGGTCACCGTGGACGCCGCCGATTTCCCCGCTCCCGATCGGCGGTGATGGCGGCGATCGTCGCGGGTGCCGTGGCCCTCGTGCTGTTGGTCATTGACCGCGCGCGCCAGCTTCGCAGCCGCGTGGAGATGTCCAGCCCTCTGTCTCTGGTGGCGTGGGGTGACCAGCTCCGCGTTCCCTGGTGCGGGGCAACCGGCTCCGCAGCCGCGCGGAGATGTCCGAGTCCTCCTGACGGCGCTGAGCCGTGCGACGCTCCTCCTGACGGTACTGAGACGTGCGACGTAGGGCCTGCCGACGGCAGGATGGGAAGTAAACAGGCCCCTGCGCCGTTGGCCCACCCCGTGGGCGACGTCGTTCGCCTCGCAGGGAAAGTGTTCAGTAGCCGCACCGTCACGGTGCGGAACGAGTGCGACCCTGAAGGGATGGCGAATGCCCCGCGGAACCGTGCAGTGGTTCAACGCCGAAAAGGGTTTCGGCTTCATCGCCGCGGAAGACGGCAGCGACGTGTACGTGCACTTCTCGGCCATCGAAGGCAACGGCTACCGCAGCCTGGAGGAGAACCAGCGCGTCGAATTCGAGCTGGCGCAAGGGCACAAGGACCCCCAGGCCAGCCGCGTGCGCAGGCTGTGACAGCCGGGCAACGTCCGACCTTGCCATCGGCCGACAACGCCGCCGAGCCCTTCCGGTCGGCGGCGTTATCGCGTGCTGGCCACTCGCGCGCTTCCGGTCGTCGTGTGGGGTGGCCTCGTGCGGGGTAGTCAGCTGCGCAAGCAGCGAGGAGGCAGCATGGCTCGGCCGGTGTGGCGTGGATCGATCACCTTCGGATTGGTGAGCATCCCGGTGGCGCTCTACAGCGCCGTCGACGATCACACCGTCCATTTCCATCAGCTCCAGCGCGGCACCAACGACCGCATCCGGTATCGGCGGGTCAACGAGCGCACCGGCGACGACGTCGGCTTCGACGACATCGTCAAAGGACGCGAGGTCGGCGACGGTGAATACGTCGTGGTGGAGCCGGACGAGCTGGCCGACATCGCCCCCGGGCGCTCCCGTTCCATCGAGATCGAGTCGTTCGTCGCCCTGGACGAGATCGATCCCGTCCACTTCCGCACCACCTATTGGCTCGGGCCGAGCGGCGAGGGCAGCGTGAACCCGTACCGGCTGTTGGCCGCGGCCATGGCCCGCACCAACCGCGTCGGCATCGCCCAGTTCGTGATGCGCAACAAGCAGTACCTCACCGCGGTGCGTGCCGACCGGGGTGTCCTCGCCCTGGACACCTTGTACTTCGCGGACGAGATCCGTGATCCCGCGGACGTGCTGGACGTCGATCTCGGCAAACGGCCGGGCAAGGGCAAGCAGCTGGACATGGCGGTGGCGCTGATCGAGGCGATGGAAGCGCCGTGGCGGCCGCAGGACTACCGCGACACCTACACCGAGCGGGTGGAGAAGCTGGTGGCGGACAAGAAGGCGGGCAAGAAGCCGGAGCCCGCGCCCGAGCCCGCCGAGCCCACCGAGGTGTCCAGTCTGATGGACGTCCTGCAGCGCAGCGTGGCGCAGGCCAAGGGCAAGGGTGCCTCCGGCAAGGCCACGAAATCCGGTAAGGGGAGTGGCAGGAAGCCCGATCTCGACGAGGCGTCGAAGACCGACCTGGTGAAGCTGGCCAGGAAGCTCGGCATCGCCGGCCGGTCCACGATGACGGCCGCCGAGCTGCGCAAGGCCATCCGCCGCGCGGAGAAGAAGGCCGGGCGGGCCGCCTGATCCGTTCCCGCCCTGCCTGCGGCCGGATCCCGGGCCGTGCTCGCCGGGCCACTCGGCGGCGTGGCCGGACCTGCCCCGCCGGGGCGGAATATCGTGGCCGGTACGCCGGTTGCGTCAACGCAACATGCGACTACGGGAGGCGCGATGCAGTTCGGCATCTTCAGCGTCGGCGATGTGACTCCGGATCCGACCACCGGGCGGACGCCCACCGAGGAGGAACGGATCAAGGCGATGGTCACCATCGCGCTCAAGGCCGAGGAGGTCGGCCTGGACGTCTTTGCGACCGGAGAGCACCACAATCCGCCGTTCGTGCCGTCGTCGCCGACCACCATGCTCGGTTACATCGCGGCCCGCACCGAGCGGCTGATCCTGTCCACCGCGACCACGTTGATCACCACCAACGACCCGGTGAAGATCGCCGAGGACTACGCGATGCTGCAGCACCTGGCCGACGGCCGGGTCGACCTGATGATGGGCCGCGGCAACACCGCCCCGGTCTACCCGTGGTTCGGCAAGGACATCCGCCAGGGCATTCCGCTGGCGATCGAGAACTACGGGCTGCTGCACCGGCTGTGGCGCGAGGACGTCGTGGACTGGGAGGGCAAGTTCCGCACCCCGCTGTACGGGTTCACCTCCACGCCGCGCCCGCTCGACGGCGTGCCACCGTTCGTCTGGCACGGCTCCATTCGCAGCCCGGAGATCGCCGAGGTGGCCGCCTACTACGGCGACGGCTTCTTCGCCAACCACATCTTCTGGCCGAAGGAGCACTTCCAGCGGCTGGTCGGGCTGTACCGGGAGCGGTACGAGCACCACGGCCACGGCTCGGCCGACCAAGCCATCGTCGGCCTCGGCGGCCAGGTGTTCATCCGGAAGAACTCCCAGGACGCCATCCGGGAGTTCCGCCCGTACTTCGACCACGCCCCGGTCTACGGCGGCGGGCCGTCACTGGAGGAGTTCATGGAGACCACGCCGCTGACCGTGGGCAGCCCGCAGCAGGTCATCGACCGGACGATGACCTTCCGCGAGCACTTCGGCGACTACCAGCGGCAGTTGTTCCTCGCCGACCACGCCGGCCTGCCGTTGAAGACCGTGTTGGAGCAGCTGGACATCCTGGGCGAAGAGGTCATCCCGGTGCTGCGCAAGGAGTTCGACGCGCTGCGGCCCGCGCACGTCCCGGAGGCCCCGGTGCACCCTAGGGTGGCCAAGCGGAATCAGCGTCCGGAGGCCGGATCCGGATCGGCGGAGTCCGCGGAGCCGGCGGCCGGTTCCGGCGCCGAGCCGGACACCAGGTCCGAGTAGTCCGGGTGCTTGGCGATCCACCCGCGGATGAACGGGCACTCGGCGACCACGCGCAGGCCCCGCCTGCGTGCGTCGTCCAACGCCCCGCGCGCCAGCACGCTGCCCAGTCCGCGGCCGCTGAACGCCTGGTCGACTTCGGTGTGGATGAACGTGATGGTGTCCGCATCGAGGCGGTACTCGGCGAACCCGGCGAGCCAGCCGTCGGCGGTCAGCTCGAAACGACGCTTGTCCGGGTTGTCGGTCACCGTCGCGGCCGTGGAGTCCATGGCGCCGAGCCTACGATGGGATGACGATGAGCAACACCGAGAGCCGCCCGCCCGAGGTCACCTGCGCAGAGGGTGCCCAGGGTGCAGGCGTGCAGATCCTCACCGCGCGTGAGGTTCCTCTCGGTGGCCCGCGGGCGCTGCTGGTGCGCCGCACGCTCCCGCAACGCGCTCGCACGCTGATCGGCGCCTGGTGCTTCGCCGACCACTACGGGCCGGACACCACGCCGATGATCGTCCCGCCTCACCCGCACACCGGGCTGCAGACCGTGAGCTGGCTGTTCGACGGGGAGATCGAGCATCGCGACAGCGGCGGGCACCATCAGTTCGTCCGGCCCGGTGAGCTGAACCTGATGACGGGCGGACACGGCATCAGCCACTCCGAGGTCTCCACGCGGAGCGGCGAGATCCTGCACGGTGTCCAGCTGTGGGTGGCGCTGCCGGATTCCGCCCGCCATGCCCCGCGTGACCTGCAGTTCCACGTGCCCGAGCCGGTGCGGGCGAATGGTGCCGTCGCGCGCGTGTTCCTGGGATCGGTGCCCGGGGTGGCGAGCTCTCCGGTGCGGACCTTCACTCCGCTGCTCGGCGCGGAACTGGTGCTGGATCCCGGCACGACGTTCGAGCTGCCGCTGGACGAGACCTTCGAGCACGGCGTCCTGCTCGACCAAGGTGCCGTCACGGTCGCGGGCACCCCGGTGAAAGAAGCGGAGCTCGCCTACCTTGCGCCACGGCGCGCAAGCGTCGAGCTCCGCGCGGGTGACGACGCTCCGGCGCGGATGCTGGTCCTGGGCGGGCCTCCGTTCGGGGACGAGATCGTCATGTGGTGGAACTTCGTCGCCCGCAGCCACGACGAAATCGTCGAGTACCGGGCGGACTGGGAAGCCGGGTCCGAGCGCTTCGGCCGGGTCGACGGTTATCGGGGCGAGCCCAGCCGCCTACCTGCGCCGCCATTGCCGAACGTGGTGATCAAACCGAGGCGCAACCCCACCTGATCCACCCGGCGCCGCTGTGCATGGTCGCCCGTAACGAGGGCGGACGTTCGGCGGTCGCGTGGCGGCCAGGCCGCTCGCGCGCTGCCGACCGCTGACGGCAGACCTGGCCGATCGCCGCCGGCTCGACGCGAGAGGACGGCAGACTCCGGCCAGCCGGCGTGTGGCCGAGGGCAGGCACTGGCTGGTCGGTTCCTGCGTGCGCCGACGACGCCCGTGGTGGAGGCGCTGTCGCAGTGCGGCCGCTGGCCGGTCGCTGGTGCGCCGACTACGCAGCACAACCTCCCGGCTCCACCGGACCCGCGCCCCGCCGTCAGTGGTGGACGTCCGGCTGGCGGTCGGCTGTCCGGCGGCCACGCTCGGTTCTATGAACAAAAGTGTTCACTTATGTTACCGTCCGGTAGTGGACCAACCGCGGATCCCACCGGCCACCCGCCGCGACATGGGGCTGGTGAACACGGCCATCACCGGAGCGCTCGGCGCTGCGGCGGGCACCGGGCCGCCCAACCTGTTCACCACGTTGGCCCGCCACCGCCGCATGTTCCGCCCATGGCTGATGTTCGCCGGCACGCTCATGCCCGGCGGGACACTGCCGCGCCGCGACACCGAGCTGGTCATCCTGCGCGTCGCCCACCTGTGCGGCTGCGCGTACGAGTGGCAGCACCACGTGAAGCTCGCCCGGCAGTCCGGGATCACGAACGCCGAGATCGAGGCGGTCGCGGTGGGTCCGTCGGCGCAGGCATGGACACCGCGGCATCGCTCGCTGCTGACCGCCGTCGACGAGCTGCACCACGACCGATCCATCACGTCCGGAACGTGGCAGCAGCTGCGCGGCTGTCTCGACGAGCGGCAGCTGATCGAACTCCCCATGCTCGTGGGGCACTACGAAATGGTGGCGATGACCATCAACGCTCTCGGCATCCAGCCGGACACCCCACGGCGGCCGACCGGTCTGGCCCGCGTGGTGCAGGCCGTCAGCGCACGATTCACCAGGAGGTCGGCATGACGCGTCCGTTCGCGGGAGCGACGGCCATCGTCACCGGTGCGGCAAGCGGCATCGGCGCGGAGATCGCCAGGCAAATGGCCACCGGAGGGGCATTCGTGCTGGCCACCGACGTGGCGGAGGAGCCGCTGCACGCCGTGATCGGCGAGATCAAGCGTGCAGGCGGCTCGGCCCGGGCGATGCGGGTGGACGTGGCGGACCGGGCCGACGTGCAGGACGCCGTCGACGAAGTGGTCGCCGAATTCGGCCGCCTGGACTACATGGTCAACAACGCGGGTGTGGGCATCTTCGGCGAAGTCGAAACGGTGAGCCTGGACGAGTCCGACACGACGGTCGACGTCAACCTGCGCGGGGTGCTCAACGGGGTGATGATCGCCTACCGCCAGATGCTCCGCCAACGCTCCGGCCACATCGTCAGCACCGCTTCGGCGGCCGGCCTGGTGCCGGTCCCGCTGCAGGTGCACTACACCGCCACCAAGCACGCCGTGGTCGGTTTGCACAAGGCGCTGGCGCTGGAGGCGGAAGAGGCGGGCATTCGCACCACGGTGTTCTGCCCCGCCTGGGTGGAATCCGGCATGTTCGACACGGCCACCCTGCACGGCAGCATGAGCGTGCCGAACCCCAGGACGATCGTCCCGGTCAGGCCACTGCCCACCGAGGAGGCGGTGCGCAGGCTGTTGCGTGGTGTGCGGCGCGGGCGACGCTTCGTGATCACCCCGTTCTACGCCCGCCTGGGCTGGTGGCTGGAACGTCTCTCCCCGCAGGCGAGCCACCAGTTGCATCGGCTCATGCTGCGTGAAGTGCGGAAACGAACCGCCCGCGCCCGCTCGAAGGTCTGACGCGGCCGGCGTCCGGCCGGGCGGGGGCTCCGCTGCGGCGCGGAACGGAGGTAGGTTCGCGGGATGACTTCACACGATGCGGTGATCGTCGGCGGCGGGCACAACGGCTTGGTGGCCGCCGCCTACCTGGCCCGAGCCGGCCTGCGCGTGGTGGTCCTGGAACGGGGAGCGTCGCCCGGCGGTGCCGCGGTCAGCCATGCGGCCTTCGAAGGCGTAAACGTGCGGCTGTCGCGGTACTCCTACCTGGTGAGCCTGCTACCCAAGCGAATCGTCGACGACCTGGGCTTGCGTGTGCGGCTGCGGCGCCGCCGGATTTCCTCGTACACGCCGGTCAAGCGGGGCGACGCGGCCACCGGACTGCTGGTGGACGGAGAGGACGCCGAGCGGACCGCCGAGTCGTTCCGCCGTGTGACCGGATCGACGCGCGACTACCAAGCGTGGCAGGAACTGTCCGCGCTGACCGGTCGTGTCGCCCAGCGCGTGTTCCCCACGCTGACCGAGCCCTTGCCCACCCGCGAGCAACTACGGGCGGCCGTCGGTGACGACGAGGCATGGCGGGTGGTCTTCGAGCAACCGCTCGGCGAGACGCTGCGGGAACGCTTCACTGACGACACGGTGCGCGGCGTGGTGGCCACGGACGGGCTGATCGGGACGTTCGCCGACCTGGACGGCACGGACCTGCGGCAGAACAGGTGCTGGCTGTACCACGTGATCGGGGGCGGCACCGGCGACTGGGACGTTCCGGTCGGCGGCATGGGAGCGGTCACCGCTGCTTTGGTCGACGCCGCGCGGTCGGCGGGCGCGGACATCGTGACCGAGGCCGAGGTCACCGCCATCGACCCCGACGGCGAGGTGCGCTTCCGCCGCCGCGACGCCGAGCACACCGCGCACGGCAGGTGGATCCTGGCCAACGTGGCGCCGAGCGTGCTGAGCGAACTGCTCGGCGACCCCGCGTCGGCGCCGGAAGGCGCGCAGCTCAAGGTCAACATGGTGCTGCGGCGGCTGCCGAAGCCGGCCGACCCCGCGGTGGATCCGCGCGACGCGTTCAGCGGCACGCTGCACGTCAACGAGGACTTGGCGCAGCTGCAGGAGGCGTACCGGGTCACCGCCGAAGGGCGCATCCCGCAGCTGCCGCCGTGCGAGATCTACTGCCACTCGCTGACCGACGACTCGATTCTCGGGCCCGAGGAAGGCCAGGCGGGCATGCAGACGTTGACGCTGTTCGGCCTGCACATGCCCGCACGGCTGTTCGCCGCCGACCACGAGGCGGCGAAAGCCGAAGCGCTGCGCGCCACGTTGCGGTCGCTGGACTCGGTGCTCGGCGAGCCGATCGAGAGCTGCCTGCACACCGACGCGGCGGGCAGGCCGTGTCTGGAAGCGAAGACACCGCTGGATTTGCAGGGCGAGCTGGGCATGCCGGGTGGGCACATCTTCCACGGCGATCTGCAGTGGCCGTATGCACACGGCGAGCACGACCCGGGCAGCTGGGGAGTGGCCACCAAGTACCCGCGCGTGCTGCTCTGCGGCGCCGGAGCGCTGCGGGGCGGCGGGGTCAGCGGCATCGGCGGCCACAACGCCGCGATGGCCGTGCTGGCCGAATCGGCGGGTGGACAGCGTGCTGCCTGAGCCATTGGACGGACAACGCCCCGTCGCCGACCCGGCCGGGCTGATCGACCACCTGCTGCACGCGCACGAGCTCGACCGCCAGCGGCTCGCCGAACGCATCCACGACGACCCCATGCAGGCACTGGTCGCGGTCGGGCTGCGCATGCAGCTGCTGGCCGCACGGCTGCCGGAAGCCGAACGCGAGCACATGAACGAGGTGACCGAGGCGGTCTCGGCGGCGATGACGACGCTGCGTGGGCTGGTGACCTCGCTGCGGCCGCGGGCGCTCGAACTGGGCACGCTCGAGGAGATGCTGCGCGCCTACGTGCTGCACGCGGCCGAGGAGTGGGCGCTGGACGGGCAGGTCGACTACCTGGTGGCCGACGAGCTCGAGTCGCGCGTCGTCCTCACGGCCTTCCGCCTCACCCAGATCGCGGTGGAGGACGTGCGGCGCCGCGGCAGTGCCACCCGGCTGACGGTCACCGTCAGGCCGGACCACGGCGGCCTGCTCACCGAGGTCGGGGACAACGGGCCGCACGACGGGCAGCCGGAAGGCGCCGAACTGAGCTCCCGGGTGATGCGGGAATGGGCGCTGTCCGGCGGCGGGTGGTGGGAAAGCGAGGCGTCCGCCACGGGCACCACGGTGCGATTCTGGTTGCCACTGCGTCTGCTGGAAGCCACACCATGACCATCGGGGACGATCCGATACGCGTGCTGATCGTGGACGACGAGCCGGCGATCCGGGCGGCGCTGCACGCACTGCTGGAGATCGAGCCGGACATCGCGGTGGTCGGCGTCGCCGGTTCGGCGCAGGAGGCCGTGTCGCTGGCCGAGCAGCTGGCTCCGGACGTCATCGTGCTGGACATCCGGCTCCCCGGTGGCGGGGGCGAGCGTGCCGCGGGCGAGCTGCGCCGGAGGGTGCCTGCCACGAAGCTGCTGGCGTTCTCGGCGCTCGGCGACCATGAATCGATCGCCACCATGCGGTCCCTGGGGGTGTCGGACTACCTGGTCAAAGGCGCGCCGAACCACGAAGTGGTCGACGCCGTCCGGGTACTGGGCCAGCGCGCCGCGCGGGGCAGGTAGCGCACACCCGCCGGTGCCGACCGGGGCGGCGAGCACGCTCGCATGGCCCGCGACCTGCGTTCTCGAGGTTGGCCGGGCACCTCGGCCTGGTCATCGGCACTGCCTGTGCCGGAGAGGGCTCACTGCGGTGCGGGATCGACGGCGGGTTCCGGTTCCGGCCGGGACCTGGCCGCGTCCCGCCGCGTGATCCACCGATGGATGCACGACAGCAGTTCGTCCGCGTCCACGGGCTTGGTGACGTAGTCCGAAGCCCCGGAGGCCAACGACTTCTCCCGGTCACCCTCCATGGCCTTGGCGGTCACCGCGATGATCGGCAAGTCGGCATGTCGCGGCATGTGCCGGATCGCCGTCGTCGTCGCGTAGCCGTCCATCTCCGGCATCATCACGTCCATCAGGACGACGTCGACGTCGTCGTTGGCCAGCAGCTGCTCGATGCCTCGACGGCCGTTGGCGGCATGCACCACCGTCATGCCGTAGAACTCGAGCATGCCCGCGATGGCCAGCACGTTGCGGAAGTCGTCGTCGACCAGCAGGATCTTGCGACCCTGCAGCACGCCGTAGTCGAGTGAGTCGTCGGGCCGTTCGTCCTTGCCGTCCGCCTCGTCGCCGGCCTTCTGCTGGGTCAGCAGCATCGGCAGCAGGTCGCCGGGGTCGCCCGCGGAGAAGTACAGCAGCATCCGGTTGCGCAGTTCCTCGTACGACGACAGCAGCTCCATCGGCTGGATGCGGGCGTAGCTGCGCAGCATGCGGTCCTGCGCCGCGGTGAGTTTGCCGGTGGCCACCGCCAGGATCGGCAGCGAGCGCAGCGTCGGGTTCTCCGTCAGCGCCTTGACCACGTCGAGGGTCCGCTTGTTCGGCGCGATCTCCAGCACCGCGCAGCGATGGCGCCGTGCGGTCAGCGCGGTGATCGCCGCCCCCGCGTCGGCCACCGTGGTCAACCCGATGTCCCCTTGGCCCGCGGCCAGCTCGTTGGCCACCCCACGAGCCAGCGACAGCAACGGGCCCGACTGCTCGTCCGACTGTTCGACCACCAGCACGCGACGGTGGTCGGGCTCGGCCGTCTCCTTGCCACGGCCGGTGTGCAACTGCTCGCCCGCCGGCGAACCCCCGTCCGCCGGGGCGGTCGCGGCGACGGGCAGCAGCAACGTGAACGTCGAGCCCTGGCCCAGCCTGCTCTTCGCGCGGATCTCCCCACCGAGCAGATAGGCGACCTCGCGGCTGATGGACAGCCCCAGCCCGGTGCCGCCGTACCGCCTGCTGGTGGTGCCGTCGGCCTGCTGGAACGCCCCGAAGATCGCCTCCAGGTTGGCTTCCGCGATGCCGATGCCGGTGTCCGACACCGAGAACGCGATCACCGGGCGGGGGGTCTCGGCCAGCGAGTCCGGATCGGCCATGCTGATCCGCAGGCTCACCATGCCCCGCTCGGTGAACTTCACCGCGTTGGACAGCAGGTTGCGCAACACCTGACGCAGCCGCTGCTCGTCGGTCACCAGCTGGTCCGGCACGTCGTCGTCCGCCACGACCTCGAAATCCAGCCCCTTCTCCGCGGTGAGCGGGGCGAACGTGGTGCGGACGTAGCTGAGCAGCTGCTCGAGCGGGAACGGCTCCGGGTGGATGTACATCTTGCCCGCTTCGACCTTGGACAGGTCCAGGATGTCGTTGATCAGCTGCAGCAGATCGCTGCCCGCGGAGTGGATGACGTTGGCGAACTCCACCTGCTTGGCGGTGAGGTTCTTGGTCGGGTTCTTGGCCAGCACGCCGGCCAGGATGAGCAGCGACGTCAACGGGGTGCGCAGCTCGTGCGACATGTTGGCGAGGAATTCCGACTTGTACTTCGAGGCCAGCGCGAGCTGGCGGGCCCGCTCCTCCAGCTCCTGCCTGGCCTGCTCGATCTCGAAATTCTTCATCTCGATGTCGCGGTTCTGCCTGGCCAGCAGGGCGGCCTTCTCCTCCAGCTCGGCGTTGGAGCGGCGTAGCTCGGCCTGCTGTTCCTGCAGTTCCTCGGAGCGGACGCGCAACTCGGCGGCCAGCCGCTGGGATTCCTCCAGCAGCGCGTCGGTACGGGCGTTGGCGATGATCGTGTTGACGATGACGCCGATCGACTCGCTCAGCTGCCGCAGGAACTCGACGTGCACGTCGGTGAAGCGGTTGAACGACGCCAGCTCCAGCACCCCGATGAGCTGGTCCTCGAACGTGATCGGCAGCACCACGACGTTGACCGGAGCGGCCTCGCCGAGGCTGGAGGAGATGGTCAGGAAGTCCTGCGGCGTCTGGTCGATGACCACGAGCCGGTTGCTCTGCGCGACCTGGCCGATCAGGGTCTGCCCGAGCTCGATCTGCCGGGGGCTGAGGTCGTCGTAGTACCGGCCGTAGCTGGCGATCAGCCGCAGCCGCCTGCCGTGGTCGGTGGTCTCGGCGAGGACGAACGTGCCGTGCTGGGCGCCGACCAGCGGGGCCAGCTCGTCCATGATCAGCTCGCCGACGCTGCGCAGGTCGCGGTGGCCCTGCATGAGCCGGGAGATGCGGGCCAGGTTGGTGTTCAGCCACGCCTGCTCTTCGTTCGCCCTGGTGGTCTCGCGCAGCGACCGCACCATGGCGTTGATGTAGTTCTTCAGGTCGGCGACCTCGCCCTGCGCCTCGACGTCGATGGAGCGGGTCAGGTCGCCACGGGCGACCGCGCTGGCCACTTCGGCGATGGCCCGCACCTGCCTGGTGAGGTTGCCCGCCAGCTCGTTGACGTTCTCGGTGAGCCGCTTCCAGGTGCCCGCCAGGCCTTCGACCTGCGCCTGCCCGCCGAGCCGGCCCTCGGTGCCGACTTCGCGGGCGACGCGGGTGACTTCGTCGGCGAACGACGACAGCTGGTCGACCATCGTGTTGATGGTGTTCTTCAGCTCCAGGATTTCGCCGCGGGCGTCGACGGTGATCTTCTGGGTCAGGTCGCCCTTGGCCACCGCGGTGGTGACCTCGGCGATGGACCGCACCTGGTCGGTCAGGTTGGCCGCCATGACGTTCACCGACTCGGTGAGGTCCTTCCAGGTGCCCGCCAGGCCTTCGACCTGCGCCTGCCCGCCGAGCCGGCCCTCGGTGCCGACTTCGCGGGCGACGCGGGTGACTTCGTCGGCGAACGACGACAGCTGGTCGACCATCGTGTTGATGGTGTTCTTCAGCTCGAGGATTTCGCCGCGGGCGTCGACGGTGATCTTCTGGGTCAGGTCGCCCTTGGCCACCGCCGTCGCCACCTCGGCGATCGACCGCACCTGGTTGGTCAGGTTGCCCGCCATGAAGTTGACCGAGGTGGTCAGGTCGCGCCAGGTGCCCGCCACACCGGGGACTTGCGCCTGCCCGCCGAGGATGCCTTCGGTGCCGACTTCGCGGGCGACGCGGGTGACTTCGTCGGCGAACGACGACAGCTGGTCGACCATCGTGTTGATGGTGTTCTTCAGCTCGAGGATTTCGCCGCGGGCGTCGACGGTGATCTTCTGGGTCAGGTCGCCCTTGGCCACCGCCGTGGTGACCTGGGCGATGTTGCGCACCTGGTCGGTGAGGTTGCCCGCCATGAAGTTGACCGAGGTGGTCAGGTCGCGCCAGGTGCCCGCCACACCGGGCACGGTCGCCTGGCCGCCCAGCCTGCCCTCGATGCCCACTTCCCGCGCCACCCTGGTGACCTCGGCGCCGAACGAGGAGAGCTGGTCGACCATCGTGTTGACGGTGTCCTTCAGCTCGAGCACTTCGCCCTTGACGTCCACGGTGATCTTCTGTGTCAGGTCGCCGTTGGCCACCGCGGTGGCCACCCGGGCGATGTCGCGCACCTGGTCGGTGAGGTTGCCCGCCATGGCGTTGACCGAGTCGGTGAGGTCCTTCCAGGTGCCGGAGACGCCGGGCACCTCGGCCTGGCCGCCGAGCTTGCCCTCGGTGCCCACCTCCCTGGCCACCCTGGTCACCTCGGAGGTGAAGCGGGTCAGCTGGTCCACCATGCCGTTGAACACGGTGCCCATCTCGTCCATCAGCGGGTCGTCCACGCGCGGCAGCCGGGTGGAGAAGTCGCCGTCGCGGACCGCGCGCAGCCCGTGCAGCAGTTGGTGCAAGCCCTCTTCGCGGGCTGTCGCCTCCGGGCAGAAGTCGTCGGTCATGCCGTCGTCGCCGGTGGCCTTGCCGGTGGTGCCGGTCACCGGCGCAGGTGGGCGTTGAGCAGGGGATCTGCGCGCCATCGGCCAAGCTCCTCGTGTCCTACCGCGTACGCCGACTCGCGCGACGGCGTCCGAATGGCTGAAGCTACGGCGTAAGGTGTGCGTCCGAATAGGGCACAAGGACACCTTTTGCCGCCGTAGGTCGATGCAGGATTCCCACTTGGCGGATCGGTTACGCTGAGTCCGGATTCATACAGACGTCTAAGGAGCTCGCCGATGACCGACACCAGGGTGCACGCGTTCGCCGACGATGCTCTTGGCGAGCACGACGCGGTGGCGCTGGCCGAGCTGATCCGCCGCCGGGAACTGAGCCCGGTCGAGGTCGCCGAGGCGGCCGTCGCGCGGGTGGAGAAGGTGAATCCGGCGCTCAACGCGGTTGAGTTCGCCGCGTTCCAGCAGGCCGTCGAGGCCGCGGCGAACCCCGCGCCCGGGCTGTTGTCCGGCGTGCCGTTCTTCGTCAAGGACAACACTGACGTGGCGGGCATGCCCACCGGAAACGGCACCGACGCGTACCGGCCGCGGCCGGCTGTGCGGCACGGGCGGGTTGCCAAGCAGCTGCTCAGCGCGGGGTTCACCGTACTCGGCAAGAGCACCCTGCCGGAGTTCGGGCTCAACGCCAGCACCGAGTACGCCCGCCGCGAGCCCACCCGCAACCCGTGGAACACCGAGTTCTCGGTGGGTGCGTCGTCCGGCGGCGCCGCGGCGCTGGTCGCCTCCGGGGCGGTGCCGATCGCCCACGCCAACGACGGCGGCGGGTCCATCCGGATTCCCGCCGCGGTCAACGGCCTTGTCGGGCTCAAGCCCACCCGGGGCAGGCACGTCGACGGCGAGCAGGCCAGGACGATGCCGCTGAACCTGGTGTCCGAAGGCGTGCTGACCAGGACCGTGCGGGACACCGCGGCGTTCTGGGCGGCCGCCGAGCAGTACTGGCGCAACCCGCGCTACCCGGCGCTGGGCATGGTCAGCGGGCCGGCGCAGCGGCGGCTGCACATCGGGCTGGTCACCCGCTCGATCACCGACGCCGAGGTCGACGCGCCCACCGCCGACGCGCTGCAGGACACCGTCGTGCTGCTGGAAAAGCTCGGCCACACCGTCGAGCCGGTCGAGCTGCCGCTGAGCACGCAGTTCGTCGAGGACTTCATCGTCTACTGGGGCTTCCTCGCGTTCACCATCAGCGCGTTCGGCCGCGTGATGGACCGGACCTTCGACAGCAAGAAGCTGGACGGCTTCACCAAGGGACTGCGGCGCCGCTACCAGCGATCGTTGCACCGCTTCCCGCAGGCGTTGTACCGGCTGAACCAGATCAAGCACGAGTACGCGCGCATGTTCGAGCGCTATCACGTGATCATCTCGCCGGTGCTCGCGCACAGCACGCCCAAGCTGGGGTATCTCAGCCCGACCGTCCCGTTCGACGACCTGCTCGACCGGCTAACGAAGTACGTGGCGTTCACGCCGCTGAACAACGTGGCAGGCGGTCCGGCCATGTCGCTGCCGCTCGGACAGACACCCGACGGGATGCCGGTTGGCGTGCACTTCGCCGCGACCCACGGGGACGAGCGGACGCTGCTGGAGCTGGCCTACGAGCTGGAGGCGGAGCGGCCGTTCCGGCGCATCCAGGACGCGGGCTGAGCGCACCGGCTGCGCGGCGGTCGGTGCTGCCGCCCGCGTGCCGGGCTGCGCGAACGGGCAGACCTCACGAATCGACGACCGTGCGGGGACGGCTCGGCCGACCGGTCCTCAGCTGGTCTTGGCGGCTTCCGGCTCGCGCTCGTCTGCTGTGTCGTCCTTGCCGTCGACGGTGGTCTCGGCGGCCTTGTCGTCGGGCGCCTTGCCGTTGGCCGCCTTCCCGCCTGCCGTCTGCCGGCCGTCGGGCTCGGCCTCCGGGGCCTTCTCGGCCGAGTCCTTCTCGGCGACGGTCTTCCCGTCGGCGGCCTGCTCGCCGCCCGCCTTGCCGTCCGCGTCCTTCTCCTGGGCCGGCGCCGGCTTGGCCCCGTTCGCCTGCGGTTCCGGGACAGTCGGCACGGCATCCTCGGCCCGCGGCACCGGCTGCAGTTCCTCGGCGGTCGGCTTCAGCGTCTCCTCCGCCGACGCCAGGTACTGGTTCGCGGCCGCCATCCGGCTGTGCGCGGCCTTGCTGATCGCCAGCAGCCGGTCGACCACCCGGCTGGCCTCGTCGGTGCGGCGCTGCGCCTCCGCATTGGCTTCCGCGACGATGCGCCGCGCCTCCGCCTGCGCCTCCGCCATCCGACGCTCGGCCTGCTGCTTGGCGGCCGTGCGCTGATCGGCCAGGTGCTTCTCCAGCTCCTTGCGCTTGGCCGCCATCGTCGCGTCGAACTCCTGCTCGATGGCCCTGCGCTTGCGCTCCGCCTCCGCGTCCAGCGCCTCCCGGCGGCGGACCGAATCCACCACCAGCTCCTGCACCTCCGCCCTGGTCTCCTCCAGCGCCGCCCGGTGCTCGGCGTGCAGCTGCTCGGCGTACTCGTCCAGCTCCTTGAGCAGCTTGCGGTACCGCTCCCGCAGCGCGATCGACGCCTGGGCGGTGGCCTTCCAGTTCTCCTCCGCGGCGGTCTGCGCCCTGGTGGTGATCTCCTCCGCCCGCAGGTGCGCCAGCTTGCCCACCCGCTGCATCCGCTCGTCCAGGTCCGCCAGGTTCTTCGGCGGCTGTTTCAGCTCCTCGACCCGCTCCTTCAGCTTCGCGTTCTCCTTGCGCAGCACCTCCAGCTGCTTGGCCATGGAGCCCAGCTGCGCGGTCAGCTTGTCCCGCTCCGCCATCAGCTGGCGCATGTCTTCCTCGACACGGGCCAGGTGCGTGCGCACCTCGGTGCGGTCGTAGCCGTTCCAGTGCGTGGAGAACTCCCGCTGGACGGGCACGGGGACGTGGTGGACAGGCGGTGGCGGAGTCGGTGAAGTCAAGGATCCTCCTTCATCGGCCAGGGCTCGCGGGGAACGCCGCTGACCACTCCGAAGGTACTCTCGCACGGCCCGATGTCACCGGTGGAGCGGGCATCGGCCTGTCGGGCTGCCCGAACGGGTGACGCGGTTACCCACAGTGACGATCATGGTCACCAGTGGAAGCCCCTGGTGAGCCGCACCAGCGCGCTGGCCGCCCTGCCGAGGTGCCGCTCGCCCTTGCCGATCTTCAGCTTGCCGTCGCCGCCCGCCGCCGCGGAGTCCGGGAAGACGCGGAAGGCCTGGTAGGCGACCGCGTCGGTGAGCCCCGGCGTGACGTTGTACGCGGCGTTGATCAGCTGTCCGGTCGGCGTGCCGATGTGCTTGGGCCGGTTGATCAACGCGTCCATGACCATGTCCGCCGCCTCGTCCGGCGACTTGGTGGGGAACGCGTCGTAGATCTTGGTCGGCCGGATCATCGGCGTGCGCACCAGCGGCATGTGGATCGTGGTGAACGTGATGCCGTCGCCGTGCATCTCCACCGCGGCGATCTTGGAGAAGTAGTCCAGTGCCGCCTTGGACGCCACGTAGGCGGAGAACCGGGGCGCGATGCCCTGCACGCCGATGGACGAGATGTTGACGATGTGCCCGAACTTGCGCTGCGTCATGTGCGGCAGCACGGCGAGGATCAGCCGCACGGCGGCGAAGTAGTTGATCGCCATCGCCCGCTCGTAGTCGTGCATCCGGTCGTACGACAGCCGGATCGACCGGCGGATGGAGCGGCCGGCGTTGTTGACCAGCATGTCGATGTGGCCGTGCTCGTCGAGCATCTGCTCGACCATCTTGTGCACCGCCTCGTGGTCGGTCAGGTCGCACGGGTAGATCGCCGCTTTGCCGCCCGCGTCCAGGATCTCCTTGCGCACCTGCTCCAGCTCCGCCTGGCGGCGCGCCACAAGCAGTGGAACCCCGCCGGCCGCGGCGACCTTCAACGCGGTGGCGCGGCCGATGCCGGACGACGCACCGGTGATGATCACGTGCCTGCCGTCCAGCTTGCCGCGCGGCCCACGGTGCCTGCGCGCCCGGAACGGGTCGAGGTGCTCGGTCCAGTAGGCCCACAGCGTGGCCGCGTAGTCCTCCAGCCGGGGCAGATCGATCCCGGTGCCTGCCAGCTCCTTGCGGGTGGCGGCGGAGGAGAACACCGACGGGAAGTTCATGTTGTCCAGCAGCACCGCCGGGATGCCCAGGCGCTCCAGCAGCGCGTCCCTGGCGATGGTCACCCCGGGCAGGTGCTCGGTGAACTTCACCACGTCGACCAGGGTGCGGCCGAACTTGCCGCCGATGGTGGTCGCCACGGTCGGGGCGCCCGCCGCCCTGGCGAACGCATTGAACACCGCCAGCACCGGCTGCGGTTCCGGGTTGACCAGGTGGAACGTGCGGTAGTCCAGGCCGGGACGCTTCACCAGCTCGTGCAGCGCCTGGGCCACGTAGTCCACCGGGACGATGTTGGTGTCCCCCAGATCCGGGGCGACGAACGGCACGGCGGGCAGCGTCGCCAGCTTCTGGATGGCCGGGAACAGGTAGTACGGCCCGTCGATCTTGTCCATCTCGCCGGTGCGCGAGTTGCCCACCACGATCGACGGCCGGTACACCCGCCACGGCACGTCGTGCTGGTCCCGCACCAGCTTCTCGGACTCGAACTTGGTGCGGTGGTACGGCGTCGGGAACCGCTGCCCCTGGTCGAACATGTCCTCGGTGAAGGTGCCTGCGAAGTCACCCGCCACCGCCACCGACGACACCTGGTGCAGGCAGCCTGCCCGGATCTCGGCGGCCAGGGCGATGGTGTTGGCGGTTCCGGCGATGTTGATCCGCTCGTTGGCCTCGTCGTCCGCTTCGATGTCGTACAGCGCGGCCAGGTGAACCAGATGGTCGACGCGGCCGCGCAACTGCTGCACCACGTCCTCGGACAGCCCCAGGCGTTCCTCGCTGACGTCGCCGATCACCGGCGTGAGCTTGTCGCGATTCGGCCAGTCGCGGGCCATTCTGTCCAGTTTGTCCCGTGAGCCGGGCCGCACGGTGACCCACACCCGTTCGGTCTCCGGGTCGGCCAGGACTTCCCTCATGAAATGGCGCCCGATCAGCCCGGTCGCCCCGGTCACCAGGTAGTTGGTCATGACGTGCATTCTCGTGCCGTCGTTGCCGATTGTCGACTCACGGTCACGGTCCGGTCGCGGATCTCGCTGTCGTGCGCGCAGCACAAGTAGGGTGAAGATCGTCGAGTGTCCGTGGAACTGGTGCGCCACACCGGACGTTGACCAGGTGCAGGCGCCGGGAAAGACCTTCCAGTGACCTCCCGAGGAGGACGTAGTGCATCAAAGTGGCAACCCCGCATTCCGCAGGCTGCCGAGCGGTGTGATCGACGGCGGGCCTTATGCGGGTTTCGGTGGCACGCAGACCGGGGTGCCGCACTACCCCGGAGCGACGGAGGCCATCGAGCGGCCTATGACCGTCGACGACGTGGTGACGAAGACGGCTGCGAGCGTCGGCGTGGCCATCCTCACCGGTATCTTCGCCGCGGTGTGGGCGCACGGTCAGCTGGCCGCCGGTGCCCAGCTGTCGGTGTTCATCGTGACCGCCCTGGCCGCGGTGGCCGGGTTCGTGCTGGCGATCGCGATTTCGTTCACGGTGAAGGCCAGCGCGGGGCTGACCCTGGGCTACTCGGCCGTCGAGGGCGTGTTCCTGGGTGCGATGACCGGCACGCTCGAGGCGCTCCTGCCGCCGGCCGCCAGCGGGGTCGGGCTGCAGGCGGTCATGGGCACCGCGGTGGTGTTCGTCGTGATGCTGTTCGTCTATCGCAGCGGCGCGGTCAAGGTCACGCCGCGGATGCGCAAGTGGGTCACCGGTGCGCTGCTCGGGGCCATGGGCCTGGTTCTCGTCGACTTGCTGCTCGGCCTGTTCGACGCCGAGCTGGGCGTGCGCGGGACCGGCACCCTCGGCGTGCTGGTCGGCCTGGCCTTCGTCGCGCTCGGCGCGTTCCTGTTGCTGCTGGACTTCGACATGGCCGACAACATGATCCGCGCGGGCATGCCGGCCAAGTACGCCTGGTACGCCGCGTTCGGCCTGATGACCGCGCTGGTCTGGCTGTACTTCGAGATCGTGCGGCTGCTGGCCATCTTCAACTCCGAGTGACCGGCTGCCGGTGAGCGAGCTGCCGAAGCGGGGCGTCTGGTGTCAGGCGCCCCGCTTTCGTGTGCCGGGACCTACGACAGTCGTTCGATGATCATGGCCATGCCCTGGCCGCCGCCGACGCACATGGTCTCCAGGCCGACCTGCTTGTCGTGGTGCTGCAGCGAGCTGATCAGCGTCGAGGTGATCCGGGCGCCGGTCATGCCGAACGGGTGGCCGACCGCGATCGCACCACCGTTGACGTTGAGCTTGTCGATGTCGATGCCCAGCTCCCGGTAGCAGGGGATGACCTGGGCGGCGAACGCCTCGTTGATCTCCACCAGGTCGACGTCGTCGATGGTCATGCCCGCCCGGTCGAGCGCCTGCCGGGTCGCCTCCACCGGGCCGAGCCCCATGATCTCCGGCGACAGCGCGCTGACGCCGGTGGAGACGATCCGGGCCAGCGGGGTGATGCCGAGGTCGCGGGCCTTGGTGTCGGACATGACGATCACCGCCGCGGCGCCGTCGTTGAGCGGGCAGCAGTTGCCCGCGGTCACCCGGCCGTCCGGCCGGAACACCGGCTTCAGCGCGGCGACGCCCTCCATCGTCACGCCGGGGCGGGGGCTGTCGTCCTTGGTCACCTGGGTGCCGTCCGGCAGCGTCACCGGCGTGATGTCCTTGGCCCAGAAGCCGTCGGCGATCGCCTTCTCCGCCAGGTTCTGCGAGCGGACTCCGAACTCGTCCATCTCCTCCCGGCTGATGCCCTTGAGCAGGGCGACGTTCTCCGCCGTCTGCCCCATCGGGATGTAGATGTCCGGGACCTGGTCGAACTCGCGCGGATCGGTCCAGCCGTCGGCTCCTTCGGCGGCCGCCTTGGCGGTACGCGCTTCCGCCTCGGCGAACAACGGGTTGTGGGTGCCGGGCAGCGAGTCGGAGTTGCCCTTGGCGTAGCGGGACACCGTCTCCACACCCGCGGAGATGAACACGTCGCCCTCGCCGGCCCGGATGGCGTGCATGGCCATGCGCGTGGTCTGCAGGGACGACGCGCAGTAGCGGGTGACCGTGGTGCCGGGCAAGTGGTCGTAGCCCAACGCGACGGCCACCACCCTGGCCATGTTGAATCCCTGCTCACCGCCCGGCAGGCCGCAGCCGAGCATCAGGTCGTCGATGTCGGCCGGGTCGAGCTGCGGCACCTTGGCCAGCGCGGCCCGCACCATCTGCACGGTGAGATCGTCGGGGCGCATGTCCACCAACGATCCTTTGCTCGCGCGCCCGATCGGCGAGCGGGCGGTGGCGACGATGACGGCTTCGGGCATGGCGGGCTCCTCGGACCGGTGAGACGGCTGTGGCTCGTGCCCGGTTCGTGCCGTGGCCCGGTGCCCTCGGCACACGGCCTTGGCCGGCCACGGCACGAACCAGTCCCCTTATCGTGCCCGCCTGCCCGCAGCAGGGCCAGGCCGATCGATCAGTTGATCGGTGTGATGCGGCCCTCACCGCCCTCGGGGTAGTCCTCGGCGGTCACCTTCCCGGACAGGCCGTCGGTCAGGTACTGCTCGAGCGCGCCCTGGTAGGTGATGCCGACCGGGGTGAACGGCAGGCCGCCGAACGGGTAGTCGTCGCCACCGCGGGCGGAGAAGTCGTTGGTCGCGATGGTGACCGGCGGACCGTCCACCACCTGGCCGTTCTCGACGATCACCGTGCCGTCGTCCAGCACGACCTCCTGCACCCGCTCGCCGGGTGTCACGATGGTTCCGCCGCTGCCCGGCTCCACTACCTGCGCCTGCTTCGAGGTGTCGTAGGTGAACCGCAGGCCGCCGACCTGCATGAACGCGCCGGATGCGTCGGGCGCGGCGGCGACTCCGCGCTCCAGCAGCTGCTTCAGCGTTTCCCGCGGCACGTCGGGCACCACGGCCACGAAGTTGGCGAACGGCGCGATCTCGTAGGTGTTCAGAGCGGTCACCGGGCCGGTCGGGATGACCGAGTCGTTGCGGATGCCGCCGCCGTTCTGGATCGACACCTGCGGCTCGGGAACCCCGTACTCGGCCGCCTGCTGCTTGCCCGCCCACAGCAGGGCGTCGGCCATCAGGTTGCCCAAGTTGGTCTCCTTGGACCGGACGTTGTTGCGCACGCCGTCCAGCGCCACCGCGCTGTCCGCGACGACCTTGTCCGCCAGGCCCTCGATGTAGTCGGCGACGGGCTTCTCCACCTGCTCGCGCACCTTGCGGTCACCCTTGATGGCGTCCGGTCCGACACCGGACACCCGCACCGGCTGGGTCTGCTCCTCGTCGATGCCGATCACAGTGCCGTTGCGGTCGAAGTTCAGCACCAGGCGGCCCAGGTACTTGTAGTCGCCGGTGGTGGTGACCACCGGGACCTTCTTGCCCTGGGCGTCGGTCGCCCACAGCGGGAAGCCGCGCTCGGCCTGGTCGCCGGGGATCAGCCGGTCGCCTTCGTCGGCGAGGATCTCACCCCCGCCCGCGCCGATCACCGCGTCCACGCCGCGCAGCTTCGGCACCAGGGCCAGCTCGTTGTCGATGTCCTGCAGGTGGCTGACCAGCAGGATCTTGTTCACGCCCTTGGCCTCGAGGTAGCCGGCGTGCCAGTTGGCGATCCCGGCGAGGTCCGGGTCGACCTTGACGTTGCGCGGGCTGGACACCGATGGCAGTTCCGGCGTGGTCAGGCCGATCACGCCGACCCGCTCGCCGCGGATCTTCACCACGTGGGTGGCCACGATCGTGCCGCGGTCGGCGTGCGACTGCAGCGCCGGCTCCCCGCTGACGTCGAGGTTCGCGCTCACGAACGGCACGGTTCCGCGGAAGCCGTCGATGAACTGCGCGGTCACCTCGGGGCCGAAGTCGAACTCGTGGTTACCGACGATCGACAGGTCGTAGCCCATCGCCTTGTGCGCCAGCGAGTCGTAGAACGGCACGCCCTTGTCCAGGCTGGCGGCGAACTCCGGCCCGGCAAGGAAGTTGTCCCCGCCGGACAGGGTGAGCACGCCGCGCTTGGCCGCCTGGCCCGCGGGCGGCTTGCCCCGGGTGGCTTCCGCGCGCAGCTTCTTCGCCAACGCCACCATGCGGGAGGCGCTGCCGTAGGGCCTCGGCCCGTCGTCGACGATCGGCCCTTCGTCCGTGCTGCCGTCCCCGTCCACGCCGAGCAACGCCGACTCGGCGTCGTTGGTGAACAGCACGTGCAGGGTGAACGCGGGTTTCTGCGGTGCGGCGACGGCGCTCGCGCTGCCGGTCACGCCTGCGCTGACAACGAGGGCCGCGGCCGCCGCAGCGGCGGTCAGCCTGCTCCGGCGAGAAGATCGTGCGGACATGATCACCCCTTGGTCGTCCGGTGGAACGACGGGAAGCTAAGCACTTTCGGGCGATACGGACAACGGTTGCCAGCCGGATGGCCGGACGTGTCGCCGGTCACGTCGTTCGTCGTGGCCTGATCGACGCACCGGTACCGGTGGCAAGCTGCCCGGTCACCGCGGTCGGCATAGGCTTAGGTGCCGTCCGGGCCGTCGGCAGTGGCAGATTCGCGTCGGCATTCACGTCAGGAAGAGGACCCGTGGACTACGTCGAGCACGTCATCGACCTCGTCGGCAACACGCCGCTGGTCAAACTCAACGCCGTCACCGCGCACATCGACAACGGGCCGCTGGTGCTGGCCAAGGTCGAGTACTTCAACCCGGGCGGCAGCGTGAAGGACCGCATCGCGCTGCGCATGGTCGAGGCCGCCGAGGAATCCGGCGAGCTGCGGCCGGGCGGCACCATCGTGGAGCCGACGTCCGGCAACACCGGCGTCGGGCTGGCCCTCGTCGCCCAGCGCAAGGGCTACAGCTGTGTGTTCGTCTGCCCGGACAAGGTGTCCGAGGACAAGCGGAACGTCCTCAAGGCGTACGGCGCCAAGGTGGTCGTGTGCCCGACGGCGGTGCCGCCGGAGCACCCGGACTCGTACTACAGCGTCTCCGACCGCCTGGTGCGGGAGATCGAGGGGGCGTGGAAACCCGACCAGTACTCCAACCCGAACAACCCGCGCAGCCACTACGAGACCACCGGCCCGGAACTGTGGCGGCAGACCGAAGGCAAGATCACGCACTTCGTGGCGGGCGTGGGCACCGGCGGGACCATCTCCGGGACCGGCAAGTACCTCAAGGAGGTCTCCGACGGCGCAGTGCGGGTCGTCGGCGCCGATCCGGAGGGCTCGGTGTACTCCGGTGGCACCGGCCGCCCGTACCTGGTGGAAGGGGTCGGCGAGGACTTCTGGCCGGACGCCTACGACCGGACCGTTCCGGACGAGATCATCGCGGTCTCCGATGCGGAGTCGTTCGCCATGACGCGCCGGCTGGCGCGGGAAGAGGGGCTGCTGGTCGGCGGCTCGTGCGGCATGGCGACGGCCGCAGCGGTGCGGTTGGCGGAACGGCTGGCCGCCGAGGGCCGCAACGACGCGGTGATCGTGGTGCTGCTGCCGGACGGCGGCCGCGGCTACCTGACCAAGGTGTTCTCCGACTCCTGGATGGCCAGGCACGGGTTCCTGCCGCCGGAGTCCAGCCATGCCACGGTCGGTGACGTGCTGCGCCGCAAGGACGGGTCGCTGCCCGACCTGGTGCACACCCATCCGAACGAGACGGTGGCCGAGGCAGTGCAGATCATGCGCGAGTACGGCGTCAGCCAGATGCCGGTGGTCTCGGCCGAACCCCCGGTGATGGCCGCCGAGGTGGTCGGTGCGGTCAACGAGCGGGAGCTGCTGCAGGCGCTGTTCGCCGGCAAGGCGGAGCTGTCCGACCGGCTGGACCGGCACATGTCGGCTCCGCTGCCGACGATCGGCGCAGGCGAGCCGGTCCAGGCGGCGATGACCGCGCTGGCGGACGCCGACGGGGCACTCGTGCTGGAGGACGGTCGCCCGGTCGGGGTCATCACGCGGCACGACATGCTCGCGTTCTTCGCTTCCGAGCAGCGCTGAGGGCCGGCACCCCGGGGGGCCTTTCCAGCGGACGGCACGATGATCCGATAGCGTGTGGCGCAGCGAAGGACGACAACTGACTGACCAACGACGTTGGTGCTTTTCACCCGTCGTTTCTCATAAGGGGATTGAGCCCACATGAGTGCTCCCGAGCCACCGAATCCGCAACAGGAGAACCAGGGGGGTCCGCCGAGCGGCCCTGAGCCGCAGGCGGAGCAGCAGAACGCGCCGTTCGGTGACGCGCCAGAGCCCACCGAGGTGGTGCAGCCCGGTCAGACGCCGGACGAGCCGGCAGGCGCGGGCGACGCCACGCAGATGGTGAAGCCGCCGTCGCCACCGGGCGGGCAGGACCAGAGCAGCGAGGCCACGCAGATGGTCTCGCCCGGCACGCAGCCCCCGTCGATCCCGTACACCCCGCCGCCGAGCGCGCAGGACAACCCGGGCGGGCAGCAGAACCCGCAGCAGGGCCAGCAGGGCGGTTTCAGCCAGCAGCCGCCGCAGCAGGGCGGCTTCGGCCAGCCGCCGCAGCAGGGTGGTTTCGGCCAGCCGCCGCAGGGCTACGGCCAGCCGCCGCAGAGTTTCCCGCAGCAGGGCTACGGCCAGCCGCCGCAGGGTTTCCCGCAGCAGGGCTACGGCCAGCCCATGGGGCAGCCGGGTTACGGCGGTCCGGGCAGGGTTGACCAGAGCAAGATCTTCGCTTGGGTCGGCGGGGGTCTGATCGGCGCGCTCGGCCTGACGGTCTTGATCCTGATGCTCACATTGATCATCGACATCGCCGATGTTCCGTCAGGGGACGACACGACCGAGCCGTGGATCTACACGATCTTGATGACCCTCGGCGCGATCGGTCTCACCGTGGGTGGTGTGCTCGTCGCGTTGCAGAACGCGGCCAAGGCAGGCGTCTTCTCTGCGGTAACCGGCGGAGTGCTTGCTGCTCTCGGCGCCATCCTCTTCATAGCAGCCATCCCATCAGGACTTCCTACGCCTGCGCGTCTCGTCTTGACGCTGGTGTTCGGCCTGGTGGCGGGACTCATCGCTGCGATCGGTCTGATCCCGCCCATCCAGCACCTCCTCGGCCTGCCACGCGTCGGCGGTCCCGGTGGCTTCGGCGGCCCCGGTGGCTTCGGCGGCCCCGGCGGCTACGGTGGCCCGGGCGGCTTCGGCCCGCCGCAGCCGGGTGGCTTCGGCCAGCAGCAGGGGTACGGTCAGCCGGGATTCGGCCAGCAGAACCCGCCGTCCGGCGGATTCCCGCAGCAGCCGTACCAGGGCTGAGCTGACGGCGAGCTGACTCGATCCGATCCCTGCCAACCGACCGGGCGCTCCCCACGGGGAGGCCCGGTCGGTTGGTTTTTCCGGCACGACTGCCTTGGTTGCGCGTGATCGGAAAGGTCGAGCCCTAGTCCGCGCAGCTGCCGGATCCCTTTGCGGGCGACACGTGGCCGAAAGCGGTCGACCGTGCTGCGGCGGACCGGCGCTTCGCTCCGGCCGCGTCGGCATCCGCGCTGTTCGTCGGTGTCCTGCAGGCCGTGCTCAATGCTCCTGCGTTCGGCGCGGCGTTTCGGACCGGTGTCGCCAGCGGCCTGCTGGTGATCGCCGGGTTGGTGGTGGCGTCCGGAACGGCTGTCGGCGGTGTTCTGCTCCAGCTCCGCAATCCGGCCGGCCATACCTGGTGGCGGGGTGTGGGGCGGTGCTGGTTCTTGCCGTGGTGGCCGATGTGGTCATAGCGTTCACCGCCGGGGGCCTGGTGGGTCTTGCCCGGTGGCGATGCCTACGGTGCTGGCGTGCCTGCCACCCACACTCCGGTACGTGCGTGGTGGCGGCACGGCGTGAGAGGCCGGTCGTGGAGCGCAGCGGGTGAGATGGCTCTGCAGACGAAGCGGGAGAGTAGGACACAGTGACTGATCCGCGAGCACGGATGACGCGAGGTGATGCGATGCGCCCACCGATCCAGCCGGAGCCGCCGCGATGCGAGCCGGAACCGGAAGCGGTGAGCGGGTGGAGCGGCATCACCGCCGGTGTGCTGGCCGCCGTGCTCGGCTGCGGCGGGCTGGTGCTGAGCGTGCTCGGCCTGCTGGCGGTGTGGGACGACGCCCAGCTGCACCCTGCTGGGGTGGTCGTCTATCTGATCCTGGTCGGCATCACCGTCGCGCTGCTCAGCGGATCGGTGCTGCTGTTGCGGCGCAGGCAGTCGGGTCAGATCACCGTCGCCGCGGCGACCGCGGCCGCGCTGTCCGGGCTCGGCTACGTCCTCATCGCGGGCACGGATCGCGCTCGGGATTCCGCGTGGAGCTGGCAGGACGATCCGGCCGTGGTGACTCAGCTGCAGTGGCTGGTCGGGGTGTGGCTCGTCGTCGTGGTGGTCACGCTGGTGCTCACCTTGCTGCCGGCCACCGGCCGCTGGTGTTCGCGTGGCGCGTCGCAGGACGAGTGGTGATGCGCTAACGTGCCGGAGACCGGCGACGACGAATCGACGTCGACCCCCGGCGTGAGGAGCCTGCGCATGGATCCGCAGTTCGACGACTACGGCTCGGTACCGGAGTACCACCCGCAGGACCGCCCGCGAACGGGCGCCATCGGGATCGTCGCCGGCCTGGTGGCACTGCTTGCCGCGGGCGCGATGGGCTGGGTCGTCTACGAGTGGTACACCGCGTTCGACGAGTCCGGTACGCCCATGCCGAACCAGCTGTGGGTCGTGGTCGGGGTGCGCGCCGCACTGGTGGTCCTGCTGATCGGGCTCGGGGTGGCGGCGCTGGCCCGCCGGGTAGCCGGTGCGTGGCTGCTGGTCGTGGTCGCGTTGCTGGCCGTCGCGACCTTGGTGCTCGAACCGCTGGTGCTGCGGCTGGACGTCGGTGGCTGGGTCGAGCTCATGGTCGAGCTGCGGGACTCGTTCGCGACGGCCATCGTGCTGGCTTCGGCGCTCGGGCTGCTGACGGCACTGCTGGCGATCGCCGCCGGCTCGACCCGAGCGGACGGCAGGCCCGGATAGCGGGCGGGCCGCCGGTGGCCGGCCGAGGCGGCGGGCATAGGCTGGTCGGCATGGACGACACCCGGCACTACGGCTTCGAGACCCGGGCAATTCACGCTGGTCAGCGGCCCGATCCCCGCACCGGTGCGGTCATCGTGCCGATCTACGCCACGTCGACCTACGCCCAGGACGGCGTAGGCGGCCTGCGTGAAGGCGGCTACGAGTACTCCCGCACGGCGAATCCCACCCGCACGGCCGCCGAAGAGGCGCTGGCCGCGCTGGAGGACGGCCGGCGATGCGTGATGTTCGCGTCCGGGATGGCTGCCAGCGACGCGGTGCTCCGTGCCGCGCTGCGGCCGGGCGACCACCTGGTGCTGGGCAACGACGCCTATGGCGGCACGTTCCGGCTCATCGACAAGGTACTGACCGAGTGGGGTGTGGAGTACACCGTCGCGGACTTGTCGTCACTGGACGCGGTGCGCGAAGCGGTGCAGTCGCGGACCAAGCTGATCTGGTGCGAGACGCCGTCGAACCCGCTGCTGGGCATCGCGGACATCGCGGGGCTGGCGACGATTGCGCACGAGGCGCAGGCTCAGCTGGTCGTGGACAACACGTTCGCGACCCCGTACCTGCAGCAGCCGCTGGCGCTGGGCGCCGACGTCGTCGTGCACTCCACAACCAAGTACCTGGGTGGGCACTCCGACGTCGTGGGCGGTGCGGTCGTCACGAACTCCGACGACATGGCCGAGCGGCTGTTCTTCCTGCGCAACGCGGCAGGCGCGGTGCCGGGGCCGTTCGACAGCTGGCTGACCATGCGCGGCATGAAGACGCTGGCCTTGCGCATGGAACGGCACTGCGACAACGCCGAGCGGATCGTGGCGATGCTGGCCGACCATCCCGAAGTGACGAAGGTGTACTACCCGGGCCTGCCCGAGCATCCCGGCCACGACGTCGCGGCCAAGCAGATGCGTCGGTTCGGCGGCATGGTGTCGTTCACCGTGCGGGGCGGCGAGCAGCGCGCCCTGCAGGTCGTGGCGGGCACCGAGCTGTTCGTCCTCGCCGAGTCGCTCGGCGGCGTCGAGTCGCTGATCGAACACCCGGGGAAGATGACGCACGCCAGCACGGCCGGGTCGTTGCTGCAGGTGCCCGACGATCTGGTCCGGCTGTCGGTGGGGATCGAGGATCCGCGGGATCTGGAAGTGGATTTGCGGAAAGCGCTGGGCTGAGGATCGCGGCGCTGGTTGTGGCTGCTGCCAGTTCGTGCTGGGCTGAGGATCGCGGCGCCGGTCACGGCTGCTGCCAGTTCGCCGACAGCGTCGGCTTGGCCTGCTCGGGGCCGGGCGCGACGGTCGGCAGCTTCGCCGTGTCGATGCACCCGCCGACCAGCTCGATCTGCTGCTCGTTGTGCACGTACCTGGCTGGCTGACCGCACGTCGCCAGGTCGACGGTGACGAATGCGGCCCCGGTGAGCGCCGCTGCCGACAGCACGGCGACAAGCAGCGACGTCCCGCCGGCCACGCGCGTGGCCCGCGTGGGTGAGGTCCCCCGTGTCATCTCTCGCCCTTAATCTCCCGGGTCGTCGGTCATTCCAGCGTACCCGGTGGCATGATGCAGCTCATATGGACCTTGTGCGCTTGGATCAGATCGAGGCCGCCCGGAAGCTGATCTCCGAGGTGGTGCGGACGACGCCGATGGAGCATGCCCGCGACCTGACGCGGATGCACGGCGGCGACGTGTACCTGAAGTGCGAAAACCTGCAGCGCACCGGGTCGTTCAAGATCCGCGGCGCCTACACCCGCATTCACGGGCTGGCCCCCGAGGAGCGGGCGCGTGGGGTGGTGGCGGCAAGCGCGGGCAACCACGCGCAGGGCGTCGCGCTGGCCGCGTCGTTGCTGGGAACGCGATCGACCGTGTTCATGCCTCAGCGAGCCCCGCTGCCGAAACTCGCGGCGACCAGGGCCTACGGGGCCGACGTGCACCTGCACGGGGAGACCCTGGCGGAGTCGCTGGCGGCGGCGACGGAGTTCGCGGAACGAACCGGCGCGGTGTTCATCCACCCGTTCGACCACCCGGACATCATCGCAGGCCAGGGAACGGTCGGGCTGGAGATCCTGGAGCAGGTGCCCGATGTCGCCACGGTGCTGGTCGCCACCGGTGGCGGTGGGCTGATCGCGGGCATCGCCACGGTGCTCAAGCACTTCAGGCCGCAGGCGCGCGTCGTCGGTGTGCAGGCCGCCGACGCGGCCGCCGTCCTGGCGTCGCTGGAAGCGGGCAAGCCGGTGCAGCTGGACAACCCCAGCACCATTGCCGACGGGATCGCGGTCGGCTCACCGGGCCCGGTGACGTTCGCGCACGTCAGCGAGTACGTCGACGACGTGGTGACGGTCAGCGAGCAGGCGCTGGCGCGGGCGGTGCTGCTCTGCCTCGAGCGGCGCAAACTGATCGTCGAGCCCGCGGGCGCGGCCACGGTGGCCGCGCTGCTGGAGCATCAGGGTGTCTTCCAGCCGCCGATCGTGGCGGTGCTGTCCGGCGGCAACGTCGATCCGCTGTTGCTGCTGAACATCATCCGGCGCGGGATGGCCGCGGCCGGACGCTACCTGTCGCTGCGGCTGCGGGTCGCCGACCGGCCGGGGTCGCTGGCGAAGCTGCTCACCCGGGTCGGGGAGCTGGGCGCGAACGTCATCGACGTCGAGCACTCGCGCATCTCCGGGTCGCTGGACATCGGTGACGTGGAGATCGAGCTCAACCTGGAAACGCGGGGGCCGGAGCACTGCCACGAGGTGACCGAGGCTCTGCAGCGCGCCGGGTACACGATCGTCGTCGAGCGCTGAGCGCCGGGCCGTTGCAGGGTGCCGTCATGTCACCGGGCCGACACCCACTACCCCGAGGGGCGGGTGGCCGCGGCGTCGGCGGGCGGTGGCCGGGTGGCGTGGTGCGGGCTCAGCGGCCCAAGGCGTCGGCCAGCTGCTTCTTGGTCATCGTGGACCGGCCCTTGATGTTGCGCTTCTTGGCCTCGTTGTAGAGCTGGTCGCGCGTCGGTCCCTTGGGTCCTTGCCGGTTGCCGGAGCGCTTGCCGCCACGGTGCTGCGGTGAGACGTCCTCGACCGAGGTCCGGCTCTTCTGCCGCGCCTCGCCGGACTGCGCCCGGTTCTTGTTGGCCGTGCGCGCGGCGATTTCCTCCGCCCTGTCCTCACTCGCGCCCTTCTTCTTGGCACCGGACTTGATGTGCTCGTACTGCCGCTCGCGCTTGTCGGACCATGCCTGCTGTGGCATCGGGCACCTCCCTGCGGGGCTTTGCTGGCGGCCTACCCGTCGCCGGATGCGGCGAAACCCGAGGCAGGGGCCGGGTGATGGGGAAGTGCCGAGCTGTCAGGCGGGCTCGGCGGGCAGCACGCGATGTGCCCGCCAGGCGAGCGGCAGGAACGGCACGGCAGGCAGGACGGCCACGGCTACCGCCGGCACCGACAGCCCGTCGGCGAGAACGAAAGCCTGCAGGACGACGGTCAGCAGGCTCAGCCCGGCAGCGGTCGCGAGTGCGGCCCGCTCGGCGCGGGCCATCGGGGAATCCGTGACGCGCAGCCGGTACACCACGCCGCCCAGCAACAGCACCGGGACGAGCAGGCCCGGCCAGGCGGTGCCACCGGCGCCGCCCTGACCGGCCTGGACAGCGATGTGAAACGCCGCCACCGTGATGGCCATGATCACGGCGGCGGCGACGTACCACCAGCGGTAGGCGCGCACGCTGTTACCACTCAGCCGGAGTACGGCACGGCCTTGAGCAGCGTGACCTTCTGCTTGCGGCCGTTGGGGAGTTCGTACTCGCGCGACTCGCCCTCGGATGCCCCCAGCAGCGCCTTGCCGAGGGGCGACTCGGGCGAGTACACCTCGAGGTCGCCGTTGGCGCCCTCCTCGCGGGTGGCCAGCAGGAACTCCTCGACCTCGTCGTCACCTTCGTAGCGAACGGTCAGCACCATGCCCGGCTCGGCAATGCCGTCGTTCGGCGGCGCTTCGCCGACCTTGGCGTTGCGCAGCAGCTCCTGCAGGTGACGGATGCGAGCCTCGGCCTGGCCCTGTTCCTCGCGGGCCGCGTGGTAGCCGCCGTTCTCCCGTAGGTCGCCTTCCTCCCGGGAGGCGTTGATCTTGGCGGCAATGACCGGGCGATTCGCGATCAGCTCATCCAGTTCTTTCTTGAGCCGGTCGTAGGCATCCTGGGTCAGCCAGGTCACCTTGGCGTCGCTCACGGTCACCAACTCCTTGTCATGCGTCCGGTACGTCGCCACGTACCGGGAAACTCCAGCGCCGATGTCACGGCGCACGCATCTTCAATCGACAAACGCTCATAAAGGAAAGACACGGCCCGCCGGGCCGTGCCGTACGCCCGTCATGATAGCACGCTGAGCGGGTACGACGGCCGGTTGCGGCGACGGGATCCGGGCGTCCGGCGCGCGATTCACCCCGTTGGCCGCTCACCTCTTGACAGATATTCGGGAACCGAATACGAGCATCCGAATACGTTTCCGGCGACCGGCCGCCCGACGCTCTTGATCACCGTGCGTAGTGGCCTGCCGTCGTCCCCGGGCGGCACCAGAACCTCCTTGCGGCCACCCTCCTCGCCGGTGGCGTTGCGCACGCGCACGATGCACACGGCAGGCTTGCCGGGGTCGTCCCGCGTGACGCGGAACGTCACCTCCATGGCGTCACCAGGCCGTTCGGAGTAGCCGATGGTCTCCGCGGTGATGGGTTCGCTGCCCAGGTTGACGTACGCCACGTAGGCCACCAGCACGCACGCGACGGCGACCAGCACACCGGCGATCCACCGGCCGGTGGATTGTTTCATCATCGGTGTGCGTTGTCTGCCATAGCGGCCCTCCGGCAGCGGGCGCGCGGTCGGTTCTCCGTTCACGCCGATCCGAACCCCTCCGGGCGGTAGCCGTCGACAGGACAGGACAATGGAGTCCGACCCTACCGGGGGTCGGTTCGACGAGGCAGAGAAGGGGGCGTGGCTTGACCGAGGACAACCACCCCACACGCCCGGGCGGGTTGCGCTTGATGGCGGTGCATGCGCACCCGGACGACGAATCCAGCAAGGGAGCGGCCACGATGGCCCGCTACGTGGCCGAAGGCCACCAGGTGCGGGTGGTCACCTGCACCGGAGGTGAGGCGGGCAGCGTGCTCAACCCGAAGATGGATCGTCCGGAAGTGGTGCAGAACATCGCCGCGATCCGCCGCGAGGAAATGGCCAGGGCAGCGGCCATCCTCGGGATCAGCCACCGTTGGCTGGGCTTCGTCGACTCCGGGTTGCCGGAAGGCGACCCGCCGCCCCCGCTGCCGGAAGGGTGCTTCGCGCTGGTGCCGGTGGAGGAGGCCGCCGAGCGGCTGGTGCGCGAGATCCGCGAGTTCAAGCCGCACGTGATCGTCACCTACGACGAGAACGGCGGCTACCCGCACCCGGACCACATCCGCACCCACGAGGTGTCGATGGAGGCGTGGCAGGCCGCGCCCGACCCGAACCGGTTCCCGGACGCCGGTGAGCCGTGGCAGCCGTTGAAGCTCTACTACTCGCACGGGTTCTCCCGCTCCAAGATCGTGACGTTCCACGAGGCGTTGCTGGAGCGCGGCATGGAATCGCCGTACCAGGAGTGGCTCGAGCGATGGGATCCGGACCGGCCGGACGTGATCGAACGGGTCACCACGCGGGTCGAGTGCGCGGACTACTTCAAGGTGCGCGACGAGGCGCTGAAGGCGCACGCCACGCAGATCGACCCGGATTCCCGCTGGTTCGCGGTGCCGGTCGAGCTGGAGCGGGAGCTGTGGCCGACCGAGGAGTACGAGCTGGTGCACTCCCTGGTCGACACGACCTTGCCGGAGGACGACCTGTTCGCCGGCATTCCGAAGGAGACCTCATGACGTTGGTGCCGCCCCCGGCGACCGGGGCCGCCGTCACGGCCGCGTTGGTGCTGGCGCAGCAGCCGGGCACCAACGACACGCCCGGCAAGGAGGAGTTCGGCAAGTCCTCCCCGCTGGGTCTGGTCGTGCTGTTGCTGTTCCTGATCGCGGTGGCTCTGCTGGTGCGGTCGATGACCAAGCACCTGAAGCGGATCCCGGAAAGCTTCGACGAGCCAGGCGAGCAGGACGCCGGGCGTGACCAGGACGGCCCCTCGGCGGGCGAGCAGGCGAAGGCGACGGACGAGCCGACGCCTGACCCGGCAGACCAGGAACCCGAGTCGTCGACAGCGGAACAGACCGGCGCAGCGAGACGCGACGATCCAGGCGGGCCAAGCGCACCATGACAGTGACTATCCGGAGGGCCGTCGCCGACGACGTCCCGGAAATCGTGGCACTGCTGGCCGACGACTCGCCCGGCGCCAAGCGTGAGTCGCCGGACGACCTGACGCCGTACCAGGTTGCTTTCAAGGCCGTCGACGCCGACCCGAACCAGCTGCTGGTGGTCGTCGAGCACGAAGGCGCGGTGGTGGGCACCGCGCAGCTCAGCTACATACCGGGGCTGTCCCGCCGCGGGGCGCTGCGCGCGCAGATCGAGGGTGTGCGGGTGCGCAGCGACCAGCACGGCACCGGTCTCGGTGAGCGCATGATGAGGTGGTTGATCGACACCGCACGGGAACGGGGCGCGGACGTCGTGCAGCTGACTTCCGACGTGTCCAGGGAAGGTGCGCACCGGTTCTACCAGCGGCTCGGCTTCCAACCCACCCACGTGGGCTTCAAGATGGCGTTGTGACCGGACGAGCAGGCACGCTCACTCCGTGATACGCGACGGCGGGCCGACGTCGGAGTCTGCCAGGCTGGGGGTATGACGAACCGGCTTGCCGACGCCTCCAGCCCGTATCTGCGCCAGCACGCGGACAACCCGGTCGATTGGTGGCCGTGGTGCCCGGAAGCGCTGGCCGAGGCGAAGCGCCGGGACGTGCCGATCCTGCTGTCGGTCGGCTATGCCGCGTGCCACTGGTGCCACGTGATGGCCCACGAGTCGTTCTCCGACGAGCGGCTGGCCAAGGTGATGAACGCGAACTTCGTGAACATCAAGGTCGACCGGGAGGAACGGCCGGACATCGACGCGGTCTACATGACCGCCACCCAGGCCATGACCGGGCACGGCGGCTGGCCGATGACCTGCTTCCTGACGCCGGACGGCGAACCGTTCCACTGCGGAACGTACTACCCGCCGGAGCCGTTCGGCCGCCTGCTGGAAGCGGTGGCCGCGACGTGGCGGGAACGGCGTGCCGAGGTGATCGAGGCGGGCAAGCAGGTCGTCCGGCACATCGAGCAGCGCACCGGCCCGCTGCGCGCCGCCCCGGTCGACGCGGACGCGCTGGTGGCCGCCGCCGATCGGCTGGCCGAGGACGAGGACGTCCGGCACGGCGGATTCGGTGACGCGCCGAAGTTCCCGCCCTCGATGGTGCTGGAGTTCCTGCTCCGTCGGTACGAGAACGGCGGTGGGCGGCAGCCGCTGGACGTCGCGGCTCGCTGCGCGGAGGCGATGGCCCGCGGCGGCATCTACGATCAGCTCGCGGGCGGGTTCGCGCGCTACTCGGTCGACGCGGCCTGGGTCGTGCCGCACTTCGAGAAGATGCTTTACGACAACGCCCTGCTGCTGCGGGCGTACGCCCACCTGGCTCGGCTGGTTCCCGGCGAAGCCGTCGGTGCCCTCGCTCGCCGGGTGACCGAGGAAACGGCGCAGTTCCTGCTCACCGACCTGCGCACCGCCGAAGGCGCATTCGCCGCGTCGCTGGATGCCGACACCGAGGGTGAGGAGGGCAAGACCTACGTCTGGACGCCGGCTCAGCTGGTGGAGGTGCTGGGGCAGGAGGACGGCGCGTGGGCGGCCGAACTGTTCGGTGTGACGGCGGAGGGGACGTTCGAGCGTGGCACGTCGACCTTGCGGTTGCTGAAGGATCCGGACGATCCGGAACGCTGGCGGCGGGTGCGCGCGGACTTGCTGGCCGCCCGGCGCGCGCGTCCTCAACCGGCACGGGACGACAAGGTGCTGGCCGAATGGAACGGCTTGGCGATCACCGCGCTGGCAGAGGCGGGCAGGGCGTTCGGCAGGCCGGAGTGGATCGGCGCGGCGGAAGCAGCCGCCGAGTTCGTGCTCGGCGAGCACGTGGTCGACGGCAGATTGCGCAGAAGTTCCCGCGCCGGGGTGGTCGGCGACGCCGCCGGAGTACTCGCGGATTACGGATGCTTCGCTCATGGGCTGCTGGCGCTGCATCAGGCAACCGGTGACGGGAAGTGGCTGTCCGCGGCGACCGATCTGCTCGACACCGCGGTGGACCGGTTCGCCGACGCCCAGCACCCTGGCGCGTACTTCGACACCGCCGAGGATGCCGAGGCCCTGGTCCAGCGGCCGGCCGATCCGACGGACAACGCCAGCCCGAGCGGGGCGTCGGCGCTGGCCGAAGCGCTGCTTGCGGCGTCCGTGCTGGTCGGCGGCACGAAGGCGAGCGAGTACCGGCGGCGGGCCGACGAGGCGCTGGAGCGCGTCGGGATGCTGCTGACCCACCAGCCACGGTTCGCCGGTCACTGGCTGACGGTCGCCGAGGCGGCACAGGCGGGCCCGGTCCAGGTCGCCGTCGTCGGCGAGGATGCGGACGACCGGACGGAGCTGGAGTCCGCGGCGGTGGCCGCGGTCCCCGGCGGGGCAGTGGTGGTCTCCGGCCAACCGGATGCGCCGGGTGTTCCGCTGCTCGCGGGCCGGCCGTTGGTGTCGGGAAGCTCTGCTGCTTACGTCTGCCGGGGCTACGTGTGCGACCGGCCCACGACCGACGCCGCTGAGCTGACCACGGCCTTGACCGGTGCCCGGCTCGCCTAGCCGGCCGTGCGCATGCGGCCGGCTCGCCGTCGAGCCAGGAACAGAAGCGGCGGAGCAGGACCACCACGTCGGTGCCTGAATGCGCGTCTCGGCGCCCGGCTGGTCGAGCCGCGGCGCGCTGCGGATTTCGCTGGCGGGGATGCGTTCTCGGCTCGCGGGTGAGGGTGGTTTCCGCTCGCGTGGGTGCGTCCTCGGCTTGCGCGCGGGTGCTCTAGCAACCGCAGCGCGGTGCTTTTGTGTGGGTTGGCCGCCTCGGCTTGCGCGGGCGCTGCCTACTCGCGTGGATGTGCTCGCCGCTGGCGTGGCCGGGCTTCTCACCCACGTGGCCGGTTCCCTGCTCGCGCGGACGAGCCTCTGCTTGCGTGGACGGGACCCCCGCTCGTGTGGACGCGCTCTCCGTCTGCTCGATGTCAGCCGAATTCAGCTGCCGGTGAACGCGGCCGCCGCGCCTTCCCGTCGGAGCGTAACTTTGCTACTACTGTAATTCTGTAATCAGGAGTGGCAATGTATCGGCACTTCACGGGAGAGCGGTTCATGGGGCACGGGTGGAAAGCGCGTGGCCGTGGTGGCTGGCACCAGGCGGAAGTGCCGCCGGCCGACGATGCGGCGGCCTGGTTCGCCGGGCGCCTGCCGGACGACTGGTTCACCGGCCCGCCCGAGGTCAGCGTCGACCGCGAGGAAATCATCGTGATCGGCGAGCTTCCCCCGCTGGAGGAAGAGTTCACCGACGACGCCGACCGTGCCGCCGCCGTCGCGGGCCGCATCGCCCGCTTCCGCGAGCAGACGCGGGAGACGCGCATGCAGATCGCCCGTCAGGCGGAACACCGGTACCAGCGCAAAGTGGCCTGGGGTGTGCGACTGGGCGACGCCCGGGAGGTCTTCACGACGCTGTCGGTTCCGGTCATGACGCGGCTGCGTCAGCCGGAGCGCAAGGTGCTGGACACGCTGGTCGACGCCGGGGTGGCTCGGTCTCGTTCCGAGGCGCTGGCCTGGTGCGTGCGCCTGGTCGGTGAGCACGCCGAGGAGTGGCTGGACGAGTTGCGCCGGGCCATGCAGGCGGTGGACGACCTGCGTGCGCGCGGCCCGCAGCTGTAAGCCGGCTACCCCGCGTAGGAGTACACGCAGAACCAGATCGCGATCATGTGGCACAGCGCCGCCGCGGTCACGAAAGCGTGGAACATCTCGTGGTAGCCGAAGACCTTCGGCCACAGAGTGGGTTTCTTCATCGCGTACATCAGCGCGCCGGTGGTGTAGAGAACTCCACCGGCCAGCAGCAGCACCAGCGCGGCGATGCCCACCGACTCGGCCAGCTCCGGCAGCACGAAGACGGCCACCCAGCCCACCACGTTGTAGGCGATCACGCCCAGCCAGCGCGGCGCGTCGGGCCAGAACAGCTTGAGCATCACGCCCGCGAGCGCGCCCGTCCACACCACCGCCAGCACGATCCAGCCGGTCGGTTGCGGCATGGCCAGCAGCGTGAACGGGGTGTAGGTGCCCGCGATGAACAGGAAGATCATCGAGTGGTCGAGCCGCTTCATCCACATGTAGACGCGGTAGCTCACCCAGATCCGCCGGTGGTACAAGGCGCTGACACCGAACATGCCCAGCACCGTCGCCACGTACACCGAGCATGTCAGCGCGGCGAACCCGGAGACCTGGGCGGCGGACAGCGAGATGAGCGCGGTCCCGGCCACCAGGGTGGCCAGGAACGACCAGTAGTGGATGTGCCCCCGCAGGCGCGGGCGCTGGGCAGCGGCCTGCACATGCGGCGGAGGCAGCTCTTCGGCGTCGTTCCTGCGCGGAGAGGTAACGCTCACGCGGCGGCCTTCCTGGTCTTCCCGGCTGCTGGAGATTTCAGGCTACGGCACCGTAGGTTGCCCGCGCATCCGCAGCCCGGCCCGGACCACCCACGTGGACTAGGCGCCGCCGTCGCCAGGTGCGCGGACGGCCGCGGCGCGGACAGCAGTAGAGTTCCCCTGTGAGTCTGCGGTCATGGGCGTCGAAGATCATCTACGGCCTGTACGAGAAGCGGCTGATCCAGCAGACCGCCGGCAAGCGGCCGCGGCACGTGGCCATCATGCTGGACGGCAATCGCCGCTGGGCCAGGGAAGCAGGCTTCACCAACGTCAGCCACGGTCACCGGGCGGGCGCCCGCAAGATCGCCGACTTCCTCGGCTGGTGCCGGGAGATGAGCATCGAGTACGTCACGCTGTGGCTGCTGTCCACCGACAACCTGAAGCGGTCGCCGGAAGAGGTCGAGTCGCTGCTGGAAATCATCGGCGACGTGGTCGACGACCTGGCCGAACCGCAGCACCCGTGGACGCTGCGCATCATGGGCGCGCTCGAGGTGCTGCCGGAGGACTTCACCAAGCGGCTCACCGCGGCGGCCGAGCGCACCCAGGGACGCAACGGCATGGTGGTCAACGTGGCGGTCGGCTACGGCGGCCGCCAGGAGATCGCCGACGCGGTGCGCAAGATGCTGCTACAGCACGCCAGCGAGGGCACGTCGATCACCGAGCTGGCCAAGATGCTCGACGTCGACCACATCTCCGAGCACCTGTACACCTCCGGCCAGCCCGACCCGGACCTCATCATCCGCACCTCCGGCGAACAGCGGCTGTCCGGCTTCCTGCTGTGGCAATCGGCCCATTCGGAGTTCTGGTTCACCGAGACGTACTGGCCGGCCTTCCGGCGCGTGGACTTCTTGCGTGCGTTGCGTGAATTCTCCTGGCGGCAACGCCGGTTCGGCGCGTGAGTCAACCGCCGATCGGGTCAGCAGCCCGACGGAACGTGACGTCAAATGTTGGTGAATCACCTGTGTGGCAGCCTGCGCGTTGTCGGTACGGCGCGGTAGCTTGCCAGTGACGGCCCGGACGAAGGCACGGGTCGTCCCGGGAGGCCCTGGGACGTGACTACAGTCAGCCGAGCGGTTCGATCGCTCACCCGACTCACGCGAGGGCCGGCACCCGGCCTTCGTGCTGACGCCGCCTGACTCGGGCGGCGGGTGGCCACGGACGGCGGGGTGCCCGGCCGACGCGCGACAGCAGGGCGCGGGTGCCGCGCCCTCGAGGGAGAAGCCGTGACTGTGCAGCGTTCGTCCCGCAAGGCCGCGACGGAGGTTCCGCTATCCGGCGCCAGTGCCGCCCGGATCGGGCATTCCCCGGACGCCGCGCCCCCGACATCAGCTCGCCGGACATTCGTGCTGGACACGTCGGTGCTGCTGTCCGACCCGTGGGCGCTGACCCGGTTCGCCGAGCACGCGGTCGTGCTCCCGTTGGTGGTCATCAGCGAACTGGAGGGCAAGCGGCACCACCCCGAGCTCGGGTGGTTCGCCCGTGAAGCACTGCGCTTGCTGGACGACCTGCGCAGGCAGCACGGCAGGCTCGATGCCCCGGTGCCGATCGGCGAGGACGGCGGTACGGTCCAGGTGGAGCTGAACCACTCCGACCCCGGGGTGCTGCCTGCCGGCTTCCGCACCGACTCCAACGACCATCGGATCCTGGCCTGCGCGTTGAACCTGAGCGCGGAGCGGGAGCACGTCACGCTGGTGACCAAGGACATCCCGCTGCGGGTGAAGGCAGGCGCGGTCGGCCTGCGCGCCGACGAGTACCGGGCCCACGATGTGGTGCCGTCCGGCTGGACGGGCATGCAGGACGTGGAAGTCCCGCAGGAGTCGTTGGACGCCCTTTACAAGAACGGCGTGGTCGATCCGGCCGACTTCGGGCTCACCGGCCTCGGTGACCTGCCGTGCCACACCGGGCTGCGGCTGCTGTCCGGCTCGTCGTCGGCCTTGGGCCGGATCACCGAGGACAAGCGGGTGCAGCTGGTCCGCGGCGACCGGGAGGCGTTCGGGTTGCACGGCCGGTCCGCCGAGCAGCGCATCGCGCTCGACCTGCTGCTCGACCCGGACGTGGGCATCGTGTCGCTGGGCGGCCGGGCGGGCACCGGCAAGTCCGCGTTGGCGCTGTGCGCCGGCCTGGAAGCGGTGATGGAACGCAGGCAACACCGCAAGGTCGTGGTGTTCCGCCCGGTGTACGCCGTCGGCGGCCAGGACCTCGGCTATCTGCCCGGCACCGAGAACGAGAAGATGCAGCCGTGGGCGCAGGCGGTGTTCGACACGCTCGGTGCGCTGATCTCGCAGGACGTGCTGGACGAGGTCCTCGACCGGGAAATGCTCGAGGTCCTGCCGCTCACCCACATCCGGGGGCGTTCGCTGCACGACTCGTTCGTCATCGTTGACGAAGCGCAGTCGCTGGAGCGCAACGTGCTCCTGACCGTGTTGTCGCGGCTGGGCAGCGGGTCACGGGTGGTGCTCACCCACGACGTCGCCCAGCGGGACAACTTGCGCGTCGGCCGCTACGACGGGGTGTCCGCGGTCATCGAAAAGCTCAAGGGACATCCGCTGTTCGCGCACATCACGCTGACCCGCTCGGAGCGTTCGCCGATCGCCGCACTGGTCACCGAGATGCTGGAGGACTACGGCATGTGATCGCCAAGCCGGGCGCCTGCCCGGGGTCCGGTGGCACATCCGGCTGCCGGCCCCGGGCATGGCGTGGCGCTCACGCTGCGGGCGCGGGACGTCACCAGCCGCTGGGCAGCGGCCGCCCCTCGTTGAACCCGGCGGCGGACTGCACGCCGACGACCGCCCGCCGGTGGAACTCCTCCAGGTTCGCCGCACCGGTGTAGGTGCACGCCGACCGCACGCCCGCGCAGATCGCGTCCAGCAGGTCCTCCACGCTCGGCCGGGCCGGGTCCAGCGCCATCCGCGACGACGAGATGCCTTCCTCGAACAGCGCCTTGCGGGCCTTCTCGTAGGGGTTTTCGGAGCGGGTGCGGGCCTCCACCGCGCGCTTGGACGCCATGCCGAACGACTCCTTGTACGGCCGCCCGTGCTCGTCGTAGTGCAGGTCGCCGGGGGATTCGTAGGTGCCGGCGAACCACGAGCCGATCATCACCGCGGAGGCGCCCGCTGCGAGCGCCAACGCGACGTCCCGCGGGTGCCGGATGCCGCCGTCGGCCCATACGTGCTTGCCTAGCGCCCGCGCGGCCGCGGCGGTCTCCACCACGGCGGAGAACTGCGGCCTGCCCACACCGGTCGCCATCCGCGTCGTGCACATCGCACCGGGTCCGACGCCGACTTTGACGATGTCGGCTCCGGCCTCGATCAAGTCTCGGGTGCCTTCCGCGGTCACCACATTGCCTGCCACGACAGGAACCTGCGGGTCGAGCGATCGCACGGCGCGCAGCGCTTTGATCATCTTCTCCTGGTGGCCGTGCGCGGTGTCCACGACGAGCACGTCGATCTCGGCGTCGAGCAGGGCCTTGGCCTTCGCCGCGACATCGCCGTTCACTCCGATCGCCGCCGCGACGCGCAAGCGCCCGGCCGCATCCACCGCGGGACGGTAGATAGACGCGCGCAGCGCCCCGACCCGGGTGAGCACCCCGGCCAGGCGTCCGTCGTCGTCCAACCCGAGGGCGAGCTGTTCGCCGTGCGCATGCAGCTCGTCGAACACCTCACGGGCCGGTGTCGTCATCGGCAGCTGCACCTGCGCTTGCTGCGCGATGTCTCCGAGCCGGGTGAACCGGTCCACCCCGGAGCACGCCCGCTCCGGCACGATGCCCGTCGGGCGGCCGTCAGCATCCACCACCACGACCGCTCCGTGCGCGCGCTTGCCCATGAGGTTGACCGCGTCCACCACGGCGTCGTCCGGGGCCAGGGTCAGTGGGGTGTCCCACGTGGTGTCGCGCTGCTTGACCCAGGACACGATGTCGGCGACCGCGTGCGGGTCGACGTCCTGTGGCAACACCACCAGGCCACCGCGCCTGGCCACCGTCTCGGCCATGCGGCGCCCAGCCACCGCGGTCATGTTGGCCACCACGATCGGGATCGTGGTGCCGGTGCCGTCGACGGTGGCCAGGTCGACGTCGAAGCGCGACTCCACCGACGAGGCCGTCGGCACCAGGAATGCGTCGTCGTAAGTCAGGTCGTACTGTGGTTCACGCCCGTTGAGGTACTGCACGAGACCACGCTACGGGTCAGCGCAGCATTGCGCGAACAGTGTCGATGGTGTCGGCCTCGGCGGGGGTCTTGTCCGGGCGGTAGCGGACCACCCGCGCGAACCGCAACGCGACCCCGCCCGGGTACCTGGTCGACCGCTGCACTCCGTCCAGCGCGATCTCCACGACCAGCGCGGGTCGCATCCGCACCAGCCAGTCCGTCGACTCCACCGCGTACCGCGGGAACACCTCGGTCTGCCAGCGCAGCAGCTCGTCCGTGAGTCCCTTGAACGTCTTGCCGACCATGATCGGCGGTCCGCCGTCCGGATCCCGCGCGCCCAGGTGCAGGTTCGACAGGTAGCCGGTGCGCCGTCCGTGCCCCCACTCGGCGCCCAGCACCACCAGGTCCAGCGTGTGCACCGGCTTGACCTTCAGCCACGCCTTGCCGCGTCTGCCCGCGGCATAGGCGGAGTCGAGGTTCTTCACCACCACGCCCTCGTGCCCGTCGGTCAACGCCGACGAGAGCACCTGGTCCGGATCGTCCGGCCCGACCTCGCCCGGGATCACGTGCTCGTCGGCGACCGAGTGCAGCGCTTCCCGCCGCTCGTGCAGCGGTGCATCCAGCAGGTCCACGCCGTCCACGTGCAGGCAGTCGAAGAAGTACGGCCGCAGCAGCAGGGCACGCACTTGCTCCTCGCTGGTGGCACCGAACCGTGCCTGTGTCTCCTGGAAGGGGCGCGGACGGCCGTCGTCGGTCAGTGCAAGCGTCTCGCCGTCGAGCACGACCGAACGGCACGGCAACGCGCGCACCAGCTCGGCCAGCTCGCCGACGTGCGGGGTGATCTCCCGCAGCGTGCGGGTCCAGATCCGCACCCGCCCGTCGTACTTGTGCACCTGGATCCGGGCACCGTCCAGCTTGTACTCCACCACGGAGCGGTCGTGGACCTCCATCGCCTCGGACAGCGACCCGGCCGGGGATGCCAGCATCGGCCGCACCGGGCGGCCCAGCTCCAACCGGAACGAATCCAGCGCGGCCGGATCACCCGAGAGGGCCGCCGCCGCGGTCTCCGGCAGGCGGCCGCTGAGCATGAACGCTCGGCGTACCGACTCGGCGGGCGCGCCCGAAGCGGCCGCGATGCCGTCCAGCATCACCCCCTCCAGCGCGCCCTGGCGCAGTTCGCCCAGGATCAGCTGCACCAGGAACCGCTGCTCGGCCTCGGTCGCCCGACGGAAGAGCTGCTGCAGCACGGTCAGCCGTGCGGTGGTGGAGCCGGGGCCCGGCGGGGTCTCGGCGATCGCGGTCAGTGCCTGATCGACCTCGGTGACGGTCAGCTGCGGCTCGGCGGTCGGTTCGGCCTCCAGCGCGGACAGGGTGCGCCAGCCGACGCCCAGCCTGCCCTGGGTGAGCTGGCCGGACAAGAACGCGACCACCGCCGCGCGCTCGCCCGGCCCGGCCTGGCGCAGCAGCGCGGCCAGCTCGGCGACCTTCGCTTTGCGCGAACGAGTGGCGGCGACGGCTTCGGAGGCCGCGACGACGGTGGTCAGCAGCATGTGTCCATCATGCCGCCGGACCACGACGAATTCGCTGGTTGCGGATGCCCGGCGGCGTCAGCCGGGAGCGGTCGCCCAGCCGACGTGCCCGGTCCGGTGCCGCTCCAGGGCTGTCGCGGCTGGTTGCGCTCGTGGTTTGTGAGTCGGTGGTTCTGGCGAGTTCGTGTGGGGTGGTTCGGTGCGGCAGCCCATCGGCCGCAGCCCGGCTCACGGCTTACTTCCGACTGTCCGCTCGGCCGTGTCCGGCCGCCTACTCGGCAGTCCCCGGCTGCGAGTGCCACGACCATCCGCGTTCCGCCCCACCGGGACTCGGTGGCGGTGCGGTACTCGTGGGTCGAGTGAACGCCCGCGGATGGCCGCCGCGGCGGGGCTCGAGCCGCGGTGGGACCCGCGGTCGCTGATCGATCAGCACGCCATGCCCGGGGTACCGGCCTGCCGGGTCGTTGCGCTCCGCGGCTAGCCTGCGTTGCCGCGGGCCATCCGCAGCACGTCGAGTGCTTCGTCCAGCTGTTCCTCGGTGATCTTGCCGTTGGCCACATGGCCGCGCTCGACCACCACATCGCGGATGCTCTTGTTCTCGGCCAGCGCCTGCTTGGCGATCGCGGCGGCTTCCTCGTAGCCGAGGTAGCGGTTCAGCGGGGTGACGATGGACGGCGAGCCCTCCGCGTAGGCCCGGGCGCGCTCGGCGTTGACCTGCAGGCCGGCGAAGACCTTGTCGGCGAGCAGCCGGGACACCGCGGACAGCAGCCGTGCCGACTCCAGCACGTTCCTGGCGATCACCGGCAGGTTCACGTTGAGCTGGAAGTTGCCTTGCGCCCCGGCGAACGCCACGGCCGCGTCGTTGCCGACGACCTGGGCGACCACCTGCAACGTGGCCTCGCAGATGACCGGGTTGACCTTGCCGGGCATGATCGACGACCCCGGCTGCAGGTCGGGCAGCGCCAGCTCGGCCAGGCCCGCACGCGGGCCGGAACCGAGCCAGCGCACGTCGTTGGCGATCTTGTGCAGCGCCACCGCGGCGGCACGCAGCTGACCGGACGCCTCCACCACGGAGTCCTGCGACGCCTGCGCTTCGAAGTGGTTGCGCGCCTCGGTTACCGGCAGCCCGGTCACCCTGGCCAGCTCCTCGGCCACGGCGGCGCCGAATCCGGGTGGCGCGTTCAGGCCGGAGCCGACAGCCGTGCCGCCGATGGCCAGCTCGCCCAGCCGGGGCACCGACGCCTCCAGTCGCTCGACCGAGAACCGCAGCTGGGCGGCCCAGGCGCCGGCTTCCTGCTGGAAGGTGATCGGCACCGCGTCCATCAGGTGCGTCCGGCCGGACTTCACCAGGTCGCCCCACTCCGCGGCCCGGCCTTCGATGGTCTCCGCCAGGTACGACAGAGCCGGGATGACGTCGCGCACGACCGCTTCGGTGGCGGCCAGGTGCAGCGTGGTGGGGAACGTGTCGTTGGACGACTGCGACGCGTTGACGTGGTCGTTGGGGTGCACGTCCCGGCCGAGCCGCCTGCTCGCCAGGGTCGCGATGACCTCGTTGGCGTTCATGTTCGACGAGGTCCCTGAGCCGGTCTGGAACACGTCGATGGGGAAGTGCTCGTCGTGCTTGCCCTCGGCGACTTCGTCGGCGGCGTCGGCGATGGCCTTGGCCAGCTCGTCGTCGAGCACACCGAACCGGCCGTTGACCCGGGCACAGGCGGCTTTCAGCAACCCGAGCGCCCTGATCTGGGATCGCTCCAGGCCACGTCCGGAGATGGGGAAGTTCTCCACCGCCCGCTGGGTCTGCGCCCGGTAGAGGGCATTGGCGGGCACGCGCACTTCGCCCATCGTGTCGCGTTCGATGCGGTAGCCGTCCGGTGCGCCAGTGTTGTCGACCATGCCTCGAGTCTGGCCCGGCGCGCGCGGCGCGGCCACTCATCGCGAGTTACGTCTCGTCTGCCGAGCGGCGCGCGCGAAGAACCGCACGACCGGTGTGACCGGGATAACCTTCCGGTATGAGCCGCCTCGAAGTCGATCTGCTCATCGTCGGCGCCGGGCCCACCGGCTTGTTCGCCGCCTACTACGCCGGGTTCCGCGGGCTGAGCTGTGCCGTGGTCGACTCGCTGCCCGAGCCGGGCGGGCAGATCACCGCGATGTACCCGGAGAAGCAGATCTACGACGTGGCCGGATTTCCCGCGGTGCTGGGCCGGGACCTGGTGGCGGCACTGGTCAAGCAGGCCGAGCAGGCCGACCCGCACTACCTGCTGGGCTGCAAGGCGACCACGCTGACCGAAGCCGGCGACAAGCTCGAGGTCGGCATCGAGGGTGGGGACCCGGTGCGCACCAGGGCGGTGTTGATCACCGCGGGCATCGGGGAGTTCACCCCACGCCCGCTGCCCGCCGGGCAGGAGTGGATGGGGCGCGGGGTGGTGCATTTCGTGCCGTCGCTGCAGGAACACAGCGGCAAGCACGTCATCGTGGTCGGCGGGGGAGACTCCGCTTTCGACTGGGCGCTGGCGTTGCATCCGATCGCGGCCAGCGTGACGCTGGTGCACCGCCGCGCCCGGTTCCGTGCCGCGGAGTCGGTGGTGGCGCGAGCCCGGGAGCTGGGCATCCCGATCATCACCGACGCCGAGGTGACAGCGATGTTCGGCGACGACCGGGTACGCGAGGTGGAGATCACGCGGAAGGGCGCCGATCCGGTCCGCATGCCGGCGGACACGGTCGTCGCCGCGCTGGGCTTCACGGCCGATTTGGGCCCGATCGAGCAGTGGGGCTTGGAGATCGAGCGACGGCAGATCGTCGTGGACACCCGGATGGCGACCACGCGGCCGAATGTGTTCGCGGCGGGTGACGTGGCGACCTATCCGGGGAAGGTCAAGTTGATCGCGACCGGGTTTGGAGAAGCCGCAACGGCGGTGAACAACATCGCGGTGACCCTGGACCCGCACGCGCACCTGTTCCCGGGGCATTCCTCTGACATGTGACGGACAAGTGACGATGCGGGCCCGCCCGGGCGGGCCCGCTTGACGAGTGTGAAGACGGGTTCACCGCGTGACTGTCACGAGGCTTCTGCCGCGCCTCCGGTGGTCTGGCTGACCCACTCCGCGTCCGCCACCACGTTGGCGTCCACCGACGGCCTTGTGCCGCACCCGAACGGGCCGCGGTTGGTGGCTCCGATCAGCACTCAGGTGCCGTTCTCCTTGCTGATCTGTGGGCCGCCCGAGTCGCTGGTCGCCCTGGTATCGCCGTGGGCGGCTTGTCCCGGTATCGCCGTGGGTGGCTTGTCCTGGCATCGCCCGTGGTCACGGCAGTTGCCACTGCTTGCGTGCCGCGCGGCCGCGGCTGCCCGCCGCCCCAGCTGTCCCGCCGAGCGCACAACGAAGGGCCCACGAGGTCGTGGGCCCTTCGCTCACCGGGAGGGAGATATCAGTGCGTGGTCTTGACGGCTCCGCCGGTCGACTTGGCGATCCAAGCGGAGAAGGCTGCGGCGTTGGTGTAGATGGACGGGTCGTCCGCGCACCGCACGCTTCTCCCACCGAGACGGCTGGTGACGCCGATGAGCCGCCAGGCGCCACCCTCCTTGGTGATCATCGGACCACCGGAGTCGCCGAAACAGGGGCCGGAAGCCGCGGTGGTGCTGCCGACGCACAGCTCGGTCTTCGGGTCGATCAGGTCGGCGCGGCAGTTGTTCGGCCCGACCAGGGTGACATCCAGCTCCTTCAGCAGGTCGGAACCCGCGTCAGCGCCCTGCTGCGGCGTGATCTGCCCCCAGCCGAGCAGCCGGCCGGCCGTGCCGACCTCGGTCACCGAGCCCAGCGAGACGGGCTCGGCCTGCACGGGTTCGGCCAGCTTGATCAGTGCGATGTCGTTGCTGGTGCCCAGCCAGCCGGGATGGACGACGAAGCGGTCCGGCTGCACCAGCTCGCCGCCGGAGGTGCGGTCGTTGCTGCCGATGCGCAGCCTGATCTGAGCGGGCCGGAATCCGTCGACGCAGTGCGCGGCGGTCAGCACCCACTCCGGGGCGATGACCGACCCGCCGCAGAAGTGCTCGCCCGAGTACTGCAGCGAGGCGACGAACGAGTATTCCTCGGTGGCCTGTGTCCCGCCGACGATCAACGGCTTGACGTCGGCTGCGGTGTCTGCGGAAGCGCTCGGCGCCGTCAGCCAGCTCACCGCGGTGGCCACCGCCGCGACCAGACCGGTGACCAGAGAGCGTTTCCGCATGCGGTGATTTCTCCTTCCGTAGGGAGCCGGCTCGGCCGACAGCTCTGACAAGTGGAAGGTAAGTGCGGCCCGCTCCGCAACGACACCTGCGAAAGTAGGGGCGCGGCCTGCCGTTTCCCCGGAGGCCAACGGTTTTGCATTCACGGACAATGGGCCGGGTTTCCTCCCGGGTCGGCTTTCCTCCGCTCGTCGGCATTTGCAGCAATGTGCTGCGAGGGTGAGCACGGCCGAGGGCCAGCGCGGGGTTTCGCTTGCCGAGGTGTCCCGGGGGGCTCGGTGCTCGGCGTGCTGTCTGGGGTCGCGGGGTTTCGCTTGCCGAGGTGTCCCGGGGGGCTCGGTGCTCGGCGTGCTGTCCGGCGTCGCAAGGCTTCGCCCGTTCGACGCGGTCAGGGCCGTCCGCTCACGGCACCGTCGGTGGCGTTCGCGATCCATTCGCTGTGGGCAGGTGCGAAGGTGTAGATCGTTGGGGTTTTCCCGCACCCGTCGGCGTCCCCGCCCAAGCGGCTGGCGACCCCTACCAGCACCCAGGCATTGCCTTCCTTGGTGATCATTCCGGTGCCGGAGTCGCCGAAGCAGGGACCGGAGCCGGCCGTCGGCCCGGCGACGCACAGCTCGTCGTCCGGGCTGATCGACGCGTCCCGGCACTCGTGCGGCTCGATCACGGTCACGTCCAGCTCCTGCAGGATGTCGGGACCGTAGTCGTCGGGATCGTTCGTGGTCCGGCCCCAGCCGAGGACGCGCCCGTCGGTGCCGACGTCGGCCGAGGTGCCCAGCGTGATCGGCTCGGCTGTCACCGGCTTCGCCAGCTTGACCAGCGCGATGTCGTCGGAGCCGTCGTGCCAGCCCGGGTGGACGACGATCGTGTCGGCCCGCGCCTCTTCACCGCCTGACGTGCGGTCGATACTGCCGACGCGCAACGTGAGCTGGGCGGGCTGGACGTCGGCGACGCAGTGTGCGGCGGTCAGCACCCACTCCGGAGCGACCAGGGAGCCACCGCAGAAGTGATCGCCGGAGTACTGAATCGAGACGGCGAACGGGTAATCCTCGGTGGCGTCATGACCGCCGAGGATGAACGGTCTGACGTCGGAGTTGCCGTCCGCGAAAGCAATCGGCGCCATCAGGCTGCTGAGCACCGCGACTGTCGCAGCCGCCAGTCCTGCCCGCAGCAATCGTTTCGTCATGCGGTGCTTCTCCCTCCTTGGTACGCGAGCGCACCTGAGCGCTCGGGCACGGAAGGTAAGTGCGGGGTCGGAGGAAAAGCACCGGCGAAAGTAGGGCAATGGCGAGAATCGCCCGATGGATTGTTGTGCTGTGATTTCTTGCCTTCTTACGCAACCTTGCGATGCCTGACGCGTCTGCACCAATCGCGTGCGCGTGAAGAAGGGTCCACCGGTGACCCGGCGGACCCCTCGCTGGTGCTGCGCGAGAATCAGCTCGCTGCGCTGACCGCGCCTCCGGTGACGTCGTTGATCCAGTCGGCGTGCGCGACGGTGCTGGTGTAGATCGACGGTTCGATCGCGCACGTGGAGCTGCCGCCGGAGCGGCTGGTGGCGCCGATCAGCACCCAGTTGCCGCCTTCCTTGGCGATCTGCGGGCCGCCGGAGTCGCCGTAGCACGCGCCCGAGTCACCGCCGGGGTTGTCGGTGCACAGCTCGGTCGCCGGGTCGATGTAGCCGCCCCTGCATCCGCTCGGGTCGACCACCGACACGTCCAGTTCCTGCAGGTAGTCCGCACCGTTGTCGGCGCCGGGGAACGGCGTGGTCTGGCCCCAGCCGAGGATGCGTGACTTGGTGCCGACGTCGGCCGAGGTGCCCAGCGCGATCGGCGTGGCCTGCACCGGCGCGGCGAGCTTGATGACCGCGATGTCGTTCGCGATGTCGTAGTCCGGGTGGATGGTGATGGCGGCAGCCCGCGCCACTTCGCCGCCGGAGGTGCGGTCGTTGCTGCCGATGCGCAGCTGGATGGACGACGGGCTGGTGCCTTCCACGCAGTGCGCAGCGGTGACCACCCATTCGGCCGCGACCAGCGACCCGCCGCAGAAATGCCTGCCGCCCTGCTGCAGCGAAACGATGAACGAGTATTCCTCGGTGGCGTCGTGCCCGCCGACGATGTAGGGCTGGACGTCGTCCTTGGTGTCTGCGGGTGCGGCGAGGGCGCCGGTTGCCGCCACACCACTCACAGCCGTGGCTGCCGCCGCCAGGAGTCCCACCACCAGAGAACGTTTCCGCATGTTCTCTTCCTCCTTCCGTCGTCGCCGGCATCCGCCGACGGAGTGCATTGGTGACGGAAGGTAGGGGTCATGACCGAACGTGTGACACCCGCGAAAGTAGGGATCCGTCAACTGTTTACGTTTGGTCGCGAAAAGTCGTGAACCATGTTCTCGATGACCTGTGCGGCGTTCGCGCATGGGAAAGCCCCGACGTTCGGGTCGGATCGCCGGGGCCGTGGTGGACCGAGTGAGCGGCCGGGCCGTGCTCGAGGAGCGGATCGCGTGCCCGCCGCCTGCTGGGAGGGCGGCGCGGTGCTCACCGGAGCCCCGGCAGCAATGCCGGCGTGCCCGCCGCCTGCTGGGAGGGCGGGCTACGGCAGTGGCGGCACAGCCCGCTCGTCGCCCTTCCGGTCGAAGTCGACCGAGGAGTAGGCGCGCAGCTTGGTCAGCCGGTGGTAGCCCTCGATCATGCGCACCGTGCCCGACTTCGACCGCATCACGATCGAGTGCGTCGTCGCTCCGCCGGACCGGTAGTGCACGCCACGAAGCAGGTCGCCGTCGGTGACGCCGGTGGCGCAGAAGAACACGTTCTCGCCGCTGACCAGGTCGTCGGTGGTGAGCACCCGGTCGAGGTCGTGGCCCGCGGCGATCGCCTTCTCCCGCTCGGCGTCGTCCTTCGGCCACAACCGGCCCTGCAATGCGCCGCCCATGCACTTCATCGCCGCCGCGGCGATGATGCCCTCCGGGGTGCCGCCGATCCCCACCAGCATGTCCACACCGGTGGTGGGCCGCGCCGTCGCGATCGCCCCGGCCACGTCGCCGTCGGTGATGAACCGGATCCGAGCGCCCGCCTGGCGCACCTCCTCCACCAGCTTGGCGTGCCGTGGCCGGTCGAGAATGCACACCGTCACGTCGCTGACGTCGGTGTTCTTGGCTTTCGCCACGCGCCGGATGTTCTCCGCGACCGGCGCGGTGATGTCGACGACGTCCGCCGCTTCCGGGCCGACGGCCAGCTTCTCCATGTAGAACACCGCGGACGGGTCGAACATCGCGCCGCGCTCGGCCACCGCCAGCACGGCGAGCGCGTTCGGCATTCCCTTGCTCATCAGGGTGGTGCCGTCGATCGGGTCGACCGCGACGTCGCACTCCGGCCCGTCGCCGTTGCCGACCAGCTCGCCGTTGTACAGCATCGGGGCCTCGTCCTTCTCGCCTTCGCCGATCACCACCACGCCGCGCATGGACACGGTGCTGATCAGCTGGCGCATGGCGTCGACCGCCGCTTGGTCCCCGCCTTCCTTGTCACCGCGGCCGACCCAACGGCCGGCCGCCATGGCGGCTGCCTCGGTGACCCGGACCAGTTCCATGGCCAGGTTGCGGTCCGGGGCCTCGCCCCGGCGGGCGCCGGACCGGTCTGCGGTGGGGCTCGAGGTCTGCGGAGCCGGGTCGGTCGCGCTCATGGTGTCCTCCCGTCGTGACGCTCGTGGATACTCGCGAATCGCCGAGGTCTGGTCGGCTGTCGTGCGGCGTTACTCGCCCTCGCCGGGTTTGTCGGGGTCCTCGCCGACGGAAGCCAGCTTGTCGTCGATGCGTTTGCGGGCGCCTTCCAGGTGCCGCTCGCACACCCGGGCGAGTTCTTCGCCCTTCTCCCACAGCTCGAGGGACTCTTCCAGCGACAGGCCACCCGCTTCCAGCTCGCGCACCACCTCGAGGAGCTGGTCGCGAGCCTGCTCGTAGCCGAGCGCGGAATAGCCGTTGGATTCGCCGCTCATGGTTCGATCCTGGCAGACGATTCGCTGTCACCGGTATCGGGCGTGACGGTGTCGACAACCGCGTGGACCGCGCCGTCGGCCAGCCGCACGCGCAGTTCGGCGCCGACGGCGGCATCCTCCACCGAGCGCAGCACGGTCAGCGATCCGTCCGGCCGGTGCACCTGCACCACAGCGTAACCACGCGCCATCGTCGCCGCCGGTCCCAGCGCCGCGAGCCGGCCGCGTGCGGTGGCCAGCTTCGCCTGTTCGGCGGACAGCGCGGTCAGCACGGCACGGCGGACGCGCTCCCGGGCCAGCCGTATCTCGTCGGCGCGGCGATCCAGCGGGCCGTACGGATCGGCCAGCACCGGGCGGCTGCGGATCTGCGCAAGCCACTCGCACTGGGTCTCCACCCAGCCGCGGAGGGCGCGGCGGCACCGCTGACGCAGTTCGGCGACGCGCTCCGCCTCCACCGCGACGTCCGGCACGATGCGCTTGCCCGCATCGGTCGGCGTCGAGCAGCGCACGTCGGCAACCAGGTCGAGCAACGGGGAATCCGGCTCGTGGCCGATGGCCGACACGACCGGCTTGCGGGTGCGCGCCACCTCGCGGCACAGGCGTTCGTCGGAGAACGGCAGCAGATCCTCCACGCTGCCGCCGCCACGAGCGATGACGATGACGTCGACATCGGGGTCGGCGTCCAATTCCTGCAAGGCACGGACGATCTGCGGGACGGCCATGGGCCCTTGGACCGCGGTGTTGTAGACGGTGAACCGGACCGCAGGCCAGCGGGCGTGTGCGTTCGCCAGCACGTCCCGTTCCGCGGCGGACGCCCGGCCGGTGATGAGCCCGACGCCTTTGGGCAGGAACGGCAGCGGGCGCTTGCGTTCGGGGGCGAACAGGCCCTCGGCGGCCAGCAGCCGGCGCAGCCGCTCGATGCGGGCCAGCAGTTCGCCGATGCCGACCGTGCGGATCTCGGTCGCCCGCATGCTGATGGTGCCCCGGTTGACGAAGAAGTTGGGGCGCGCCTGCACCACGATGCGCGCGCCGTCCCGCAGCGGCGGCTGCACCTCGTCGAGCAGCCCGACCGGGCAGGTCACCGTCAGCGAGACGTCCGCGGCCGGGTCACGCAGGGTCAGGAACGCGGTCCTGGTGCCCGGCCGCGCGGTGATCTGAGTGATCTGGCCTTCCATCCACACGTGCCCGAGCCGGTGGATCCAGTCGGCGATCTTGCGCGCGACGGTGCGTACCGGCCACGGCCGGTCCGGCGTCGGGCGCTCGCGATCCACCTGCGCGGGCTCGGCCGTCACGGCGCGGAGTCACCTCCGGTCAACCGTTCGATCCGCCGCTGCAGCATCCCGGCGTAGGATGGCCGGTTCGAGCTGGCCTTTTCGTAGGCCAGCAGTTCGGACAGCTGCGTGACGTCGAACGTGCGCAACCTGGCGCGCAGCTGCGCCAGGGACAGCTGGTCGTAGTTCGGCAGCCAGCTCGGCGCCCGCGGGCCGTCGCCCTGCTCCGGGTCGTCGTTCGGGTCGGCGTCGCGGGCGGCCACCTCGCGCGCTTCCGCCTCCCACGGAGACTCCTCGCTGTCCTCGACGGCCGTCCGCTCGCTTGCGGCCGCGCGGTCGAACAGGCTGGTGCGGGCGCTGGCCGCGGAGCCGGAGCCATTGCGCTCCGCCCGCGGCGCCGGGACGGAGACCACGCTCGCGAATTCCTCGGCGGTCTCCTCCAGGTCCTCGTCGAACGTCGCCCAGCTCGGGGTTTCCTCCACCGGCCGGAGCGCGGACAGCGCCTCGTCGCCCTTCAACGCCAGCTCGGTGATGTGCTGCTGGACGCGCATGGACGTCTGCAGCACGTGGCTGACCACGGTGATCGGCAAGCCGATCAGCTGACGGGGCAGATCCTTGGCGCGCTCGCGGGCGGTGACGAACAACCCGGCCGCGACCCGTACCGGCAGGGGAAGTGGCTTCATGCGCCCAGTCTCTCTCACCTGAGTGGCGGACCCAACCCTGAGGTGACGGAACTGTGGATGAGTCCACCCCTGTGGAGAACTGCCCCGCCCCAAGCCGGCGGAGGGCCGACACCGCACCGCTGGTCATGCGCATGGAGCAGTGCGGGCTGTGGCCGGGCGCGATGCCCTGGCCACGCGATGACGAAGGACGAAGGTGTCCGTGGCGGGCTCGTGGCCGCCAGGGGTGCCACGGCTCACCTGCGGAGGCTTCCTCGGTCCGGTTGCACGTGGACAGCACCATGACGGTGCCACGGCTCACCTGCGGAAGCTTCACCCGGGTGGATGCCCGTAGGGTAGGGGGCATGAGTACGGGCAAGCGGGTGTTGCTGGCCAAGCCGCGCGGCTACTGCGCGGGGGTCGACCGGGCGGTCGTCACCGTGGAGAAGGCCCTGGAGAAGTACGGGCCGCCGGTGTACGTCCGCAAGGAGATCGTGCACAACCGGCACGTCGTCGACACCCTCCGCAAGCGCGGCGTCATCTTCGTCGAGGAGCTGTCCGAGGTCCCGGAAGGGGCGCTCGTGGTGTTCTCCGCGCACGGTGTCTCGCCTGCCGTGCGCGCCGAGGCGGCCGCCCGCAACCTCCGTACCATCGACGCCACCTGCCCGCTTGTCACCAAGGTGCACAAAGAGGTCAACCGCTTCGACCGCGAGGACTACGACATCCTGCTGATCGGCCACGAGGGCCACGAGGAGGTCGAGGGCACCGCGGGGGAGGCGCCGCACCGGGTCCAGCTGGTCGACACCGCCGACGACGTCGACAAGGTCACCGTGCGCAACCCGGAGAAGGTGGTGTGGCTGTCCCAGACAACGCTGTCGGTGGACGAGACGATGGAGCGGGTCGAACAGCTGCGCAAGCGCTTCCCCAAGCTGGCCGACCCGCCGTCGGACGACATCTGCTACGCCACGTCGAACCGGCAGACCGCGGTCAAGGCCATGGCCCCCGAGTGCGACCTGGTGCTGGTCGTCGGATCGAAGAACTCGTCGAACTCCAACCGCCTGGTGGAGGTCGCGCTGCAGGCCGGGGCCAAGGACGCGTATCTGATCGACTACGCCGACGAGGTCGACGAGAAGTGGCTGGACGGCGTCGAGACGATCGGCGTGACCAGTGGCGCGTCCGTTCCGGACGTGCTGGTGCTGGAGCTGCTGGACTGGCTGTCCGAGCGCGGCTGGCGCGACGTCGAGGAGATCACCACCGCCAGCGAGAAGATCTCGTTCGCACTGCCCAGGGAGCTGCGCGACGCCAAGCAGCGGTCGCAGGTGCGCTGACCGCGTGGTCCCGTCAGCGGCCGGAGCCCGCGTGCCGGCTCGAGGACCCCGTCCGGTAGCCGGATGGTGCAGCCGAACCGGTGCGGCACGTCAGTTCACCGCGCCGTGCGCCGCAGCCAGTACAGCCCGAGCAGCGGCAGGACCACCGGAATGAACAGGTAGCCCTGGCCGAACACCGACCAGACCGTGGCGTCGGGGAACCATTCCGGGCGCAGCAGGCTGAGCGCGCCGATGCTCAGCACACCGGCGAGCTCGACGCTGCACGCGGCGAAGGCGATGCGGCGGGACACGGCGTTCCCCTTGGCCAAACACACCGTGGCCAGCACGTACACCAGCGCGGCGAACGCGGACAGCAGGTAGGCCAGCGGTGCCTGCTCGAACCTGGTGGCGATCTGCACCCCGGACCGCGCCGTGGCGGCGATCGCGAAGATCGCGTACACGGCGACCAGCAGCCGTCCGGGGCCGGAACGGGTGGTGGTGGCCAGATCGTCAGCCATGGGCAGCGTCCCAGATCTGATTCAGCCGCACGATGAGTACGGGGATCACCAGCAGCCCCACGATCAGCACCGTGTTGCCCCAGCGGCTGGTCTCGTTGCGCGCCCACAGCACGGCCAGCGGCAGCACGGCCGCGGCACCCAGCAGATAGCCGACGAACGTCGCGGTGTCCACGTCCCGTTCCGTCGACGCCACCAGCACGATGCTCCAGACCAGCAGCACCAACAGGCCGAGCTCGATCAACCCGAACAGGCTGAACAGCACACCGCCCGGCCGCCGCCCGCGCACCAGCGGGATCAGCAGCAGCGCAGCGGTCACCAGCGAGGCCCCGATCAGCGCCTCGGGCAGAACGTCAGGCATTGCGCAGCTCCGTCAGCCGGACTCGTCGGGATCCCACCGTCGGCTCCGCGGCGGAGGCGGTTGCCGACGCGGGCGAGGTGGTTCCGGACCTTCGCCACGCGGTGGCGGTTTGCGCGCCGGGCCACCCGCCGACGGGGGTGGCACCCGACGACGCGGCGGCACACCCGATGGCCCGCCCTCCGCCTCCCACGGCCTGGTCGGGGGCGGAGTGCGCCTGCCACGCACCGGGGGCCTGCCCACCGGGGCGGCCCGATCCGGACGCGGGTGCGGCCCGCTGTCCTGCATGCGCCGGGCAGGCGGCTCCCGCCGCGGGTGCGGGCCGGAATCGCGCAGGCCAGCGTCACGGCCACGGTTCGGCGCTGCCGGCTCGCGGCGGCGCGGGTCCGCGGGCCGTGCTGGCGGGGTGCTCCGCTCGCGGCTACCGGGCCTGCCTGTCACACCGGCAGCGCCGCGCGCCGCGTCGTCACCCCGGCCGGGACGACGGTCGTCGGCAGACGGGCGGCGCTCGTCCGCCGAGGAACGAGCGCGAGCGGGACGGGGCCGCGGTTCGTCCTCGTCGTCGGCATCGGCCGAGCCACGCTTGCCGTCCGGATCGGCCTTGCCGGAGCCGCGCTCGCGCCGCTGGGGGTCGCGCTCGCGCAGCAACCGGAAGATGCCGATCAGCAGCGTCGCCCCGCTGGTCAGCGCCATGGCCGGGAACGTGTTGATGACCGGGACGCCGTAGTCGAACAGGAGCTCCTTCATGCCCAGCTTCTCGGGCATGCCGTTGGTGGCGATCTCGCCACCGAGCAGCACGAGGGTCAGTACCAACGGCGGCTGCACGATCGGGCCGAACAGGTTGCGGCGGCGCACCCAGCACACCGCAGCAACACAGCCGACGAAGTAGGCCGCCTGCGTGATCAGCGTCGGCGGTTTGTCGCTCAACTGCCCGTCGGCCGCCACCCCGAGCGCGGTGACGCCGATCGCCAGCAGGATGGCGCTCCACCACGGCAGACCGCGGGACTGACCCAGGATCGGACGCTCGTCCCACGACGCCACGTCGGCGTCGCTCGGCGCGCGTTCGTCCTCGCGTTCGGTCCTGGTAGGCACTCGCCAACGGTAGCGTGAACGCGTTACGCGTTCGTGAAGACCTAGGCCGACAACGGCTCCCCGTCGTCTCTTCGCACATCGGACAGAGCGGTCGTGGAACCGGAAGCCTCGCTGAGCGGCTGCACGGTGCGCCGGAACGCCTCCAGCGCGTCCAGTTCCCGCCGCCGCGCGGACAGGAATCGCTGCAGGTGGGTGCTGGAAAGGTTCACCGCCTCGATGGCGTTGCCCGCGGCGCGATGCGCCCCGGACGCCGCGGCCCGGACCCGCTCGACGTCGTCGGCGAGTGCTCGCTCGGTGCTGGCGAACAGGGCGGCCGAAGCCAGCACGGCGAACCCGGTCGGCCCGCACATGAACACCCGCCGGTTCAGCAGCCAGCGGAGCAGTTCCGGTTCGGTGTCCATGGCCGCGACCACCGCCGCGTCGGACGGGACGAACATGATCGTGCCGTAGATGGCGTCCGCGTAGCGCTCGTAGCCGCGGCTGGACAACTCGGCGGCGCGGGCCCGCAGGTTGCGCACGTGCACCCGCAGCGCCTCGGCCCGTTCCGCCTCGTCGTCGGTCTCCACCGCTTCGGCCCAGCAGGCCATGCTGGCTTTCGCGTCGACCGGGACGCTGCGGCCGCCGCCGACGTGCAGCAGCATGTCCGGCTTGACGGCGCCGCCGCCGGCCACGTCCGCCTGCAGCGTGTAGTGCAGCCCTTCCCGGAGGCCGAGCGCCTTCGCCGTTTCCACCAGGACTCGCTCACCGAGCTCGCCACGGCCGTGGATGGAGGCGAACGCCACTTCGTACCGGCGCAGTGCGGTCTGCTGCTCGTCCACCCGCCTGCGCTCGTTGGCCAGCTCGCGCGCTGCCTCGTCCGCCCTGCGCTGACTGTCGGTGTAGAGCCGCCACAGCATGACCATGCCGATGGCCAGCGCCACGGCGATGGCCACCGCGGCCGTTGTGAGCACTGTCGCCATGGACGCAACTTTGGCAGAGATCACCGACAAATCACCGGCGACACCGCCGCCTGCCCCTACCCCCGGACGGGTGGCGCGACGAGCTCACCGAGCGCGCGGCGAGTCTGCGCAACGGCGTCGGCGTTCGAACATAGAGTCGGTCGGCGTGAGGCTGCTGCACACGTCGGACTGGCATCTGGGACGGACATTTCACGGCGCCGATCTGCTTGCCGATCAACAGGCCGTGTTGGCGCATCTGGCCGACGTGGTGCGGTCCGAGCGCGTCGACGTCGTGCTGGTTTCCGGGGACGTCTACGACCGCGCGGTGCCGTCCGCCGAGACGGTTCAGGTCGCCACCCGCGGCCTGGCGCGCATCAGGGAAGCGGGCGCGCAGATCGTGGTGACCTCGGGCAACCACGACTCGGCCATGCGGCTCGGTGCTTTCGCGGACTTTCTCGCCGCGGGCGGCCTGCACCTGCGGACCAGCATCGACACCATCGACGACCCGGTCGTGCTGTCCGACGAGCACGGCCAGGTGGCGATCTACGGCATCCCCTACCTGGAACCGGAGCCCGCCCGCCAGGCGATGGGGATCGAGGCCAAGGGGCACACCGGCGTGCTCACGGAAGCGATGCGTCGGGTCAACGCCGATCGCGAGCGGCGCGGCAGCCGGTCGGTGGTGATGGCGCACGCCTTCGTCACCGGCGGCACCGGATCCGATTCCGAGCGCTCGATCGCGGTCGGTGGGGTCGAGCAGGTCGGTGGCGCGGTCTTCGACGGACCCGACTACGTCGCGCTCGGGCACCTGCACGGCCCGCAGACGCTCACCGAGCGCATGCGGTACTCGGGAAGCCTGCTGCCGTACTCGTTCTCCGAGGCCGCCCACCGCAAGTCCGCCTGGCTGGTCGATCTCGGGCCGGGCGGGCTCGAGCGGGTCCAGCGCCTGGAGCTGCCCGTGCCGCGGGCGCTGGCCACGATCACCGGCGAGCTGGAGCAGATCCTGGCCGACCCGGCGCACGAGGACGTCCGGGACTGCTACCTGGCGGTGACGCTGACCGATCGGGTGCGCCCGCTCGATGCCATGCGCAGGCTGCGCGAGCGCTTCCCCTATGCGGTGTACCTGGACTGGCAGCCGCAAGGAGGCGGGGCGAGCCACGCGTTGCGGTATGCCGAGGCCGTGCGGGGCAGGAAGGACGCCGAGATCGTGGAGCGTTTCCTGGCCGATTGCCGGGGCGCGGGCCCGAGGCCGTCCGAGCGGGCGCTGCTGGAGCGCGCGTTGCGGGCGAGCCATCCGGAACGGGAAGGACGTCGTGAGGAGGGAGCACCCGTGTCGGCAGGTGTCGGCTCGTGAGGCTGCACCGGCTCGAACTGACCGCGTTCGGCCCGTTCCCGCGGACCGAGTCGGTGGACTTCGACGCGCTCGGCGCGGACGGCTTGTTCCTGCTCTGCGGGCACACCGGTGCGGGCAAGACCACTTTGCTGGACGCCATCTCGTTCGCGCTGTTCGGCGTGGTGCCCGGGGCACGCGGGGAGGTCAAGCGGCTGCGCTGCGACCAAGCCGATCCGGCCACGCCGACGCGCGTCGCCCTGGAGCTGACGGTGGGCTCGCACCGGATGCGCATCGAGCGTTTCCCGGAGTACGAGCGGCCCAAGAAGCGCGGAGAAGGAACCACGAAGCAACCGGCCAAGGCGTCACTGACCTGGGTCGGCGATCCGCCCGGCTGGCACAACGGGGACCCGGTGACCCGGATCGACGAGGTGGCCCGCACCGTGCAGCGGCTGCTCGGCATGACTGCGGACCAGTTCTTCCAGGTGGTGCTGCTGCCGCAGGGCGAGTTCGCGACGTTCCTGCGCGCCGACACGGCCGAGCGGGAGCGATTGCTGGACAAGCTGTTCGGCACGCACCGTTTCGAAGCGGTGCAGGACTGGTTCGTCGAGCATCGGCGGCAGCGCCGCGCGGAGCTTGACCTGGCGCGGGCCGATTTCCGGGAGTGGGTCGCGCGGTTCGCCCAAGCGGCCGGGCAGGAGCCGCCGGAGACCGGCATCTTGGAGTGGGCGAAGCAGACCACGCAACGGGCGATCGAGGACTACGAGCTGGCCGCCAAGCAGGCCGCCGCGGCGTTCCAGGCGAGCAAGCAGGCCGAAGCGACACTGGCCGAGCGGCGCGACTTGCGTGACCGTGTCCAGCTCGTCGCCACGCACACCGCGAAACTGGAGCAGCTTCGGGCGCGCGCGGACGAACTGCAGCGCGCCCGCGACGAGCTGGCGCAAGCCCGCCGGGCGGAATCGGTGCGGGCCGCGCATCGCGAGTGGCAGCGGGCTCAGGACGAGCTGGCCAAGGCCCTGCGCGCGGAGGCGGCGGCGGCCGAGGGGGTGGACGAAGCAGACGCGGACAAGCCGGCCGCGCAGCTGCGCGCCAGGGCCGGGGCGCTGCGGGAGCAGGCGGGCCAGCTGGCCGGGGCGATCGAGGAAGCCAGCAGGCAGCGGGAGCGGCAGCAGCGCCTCGATCGGGTCACGGAGCAAGCACAGGACGCCGAGCGTCGCATCGCCGACGTCGACGCCGAGCTGCACGGCCTGCCTGCCCGGCTGGAGGAGTTGCGCGGGCAGCTGGCAGCGGCACAGGCCGCGGTCACGAAGCTGGAACACGCGCGCACGGTGCATCAGGAGCTGAGCGAGGCGCTGGCCCTCGCTCAGCGGTTGCCGGAGCTGCAGCGGGCCCTCGAGCAGGCCGAGGAACGCCTGCGCGAAGCGATCGACACCCACCAGAACGCCAGGGAGGAACGCCAGCGGCTGTACGACCGGCGGCTGGCGGGCATGGCCGCCGAGCTGGCCGGACAGCTCTCCGCCGGAGATCCGTGTCCGGTCTGCGGCTCGACGGAGCACCCGGCACCCACCCGGGCAGGCGAAGGCGCGGTCAGCGAAGACGCCGTCCGGGCGGCAGTCGAGGCGGAGGACGACGCTCACCGGCTGCGGAGCGAGGCTGAGCAAGCCAAGCACGAAGCGCAGGCAGCGGTCGCCGAACTCCGAGCGCGCTTGCGTGGCCGTACCGCGGAAACGCTGCAGCACGAGGTGGCCGAGGCGGAGCGCGAGCTGGCCGGGCTGGAGAAGGCGGCTGCCCGAGCAGAAGAGCTGGAAGCCGCCGTGGCCGGCACCCAGGAGCGCATCGACCAGCTCACCACGGCACGGGCCGGTGCCGAGCAGGCCCGGGCAGCCGCCCAGGCCGAAGCGCGCAGCCTGCGGGAGGCCATCGCCGAAGCGGAGCGGAGGCTGGCCGACGCCCGCGGCGAGTTCCCGTCCGTCGAGCAGCGCCGGTTGTCGCTGCTCGACCGGGCGAAAGCGTGCGAGGTGCTTGCCGACGCCAGGACAACCGTGGCGAGCTGCCAAGCCCGCGTGGCCGAGCAACGGGCCACCGTGGCGGAGGCAGCGCGCTCGGCAGGCTTCCCGTCGGTCGACGCCGCGCTGGCCGCGGCTCGCGAGCCGGAGGTGATCGCGCGGCTTGACGCGGAGGTGACCGACGCCGAGGTCCAGGAGCGCAGCGCGCGCGACATCCTGGCCGATCCGAAACTCGCGGGCATCGAGCCGGACATGCAGGTCGACGTCGCGGGCGCAAAGGCAGAAGCAGAGCAGGCCCGGAAGGCCGCGGACGCGGCGCTGGTGACCGAGCAGTCCGCAAAAGACCGGGTCGAGCAACTGGAAGAACTCGGCGAGCGGCTGCAGGAGCGCAGCGCCCGGTTGGCGCCGCTGGAGGCGGAGTTCGCCGAGCTGGACGCGTTGACCGACGTGCTCAATGGCCGCGGCCAGAACACCAAACGCATGTCGCTGCGCTCGTACGTGCTCGCGGCCAGGCTGGAGGAGGTGGCGGTCGCGGCCACCGCCCGCCTGCGGGTGATGAGCCAAGGCCGCTATGCGTTCGTCCACAGCGACGCGGCGGGCGCCCGCGGCACCAGGGGCGGGTTGGGGCTCGACGTGCTGGACGACTACTCCGGCACCGTCCGCTCGACGAAGACCCTTTCCGGTGGGGAGTCGTTCCTGGCATCGCTGGCGCTGGCGCTCGGGTTGGCCGACGTCGTCTCGGCGGAGGCCGGTGGCGTGCAGCTGGACACGTTGTTCATCGACGAAGGCTTCGGCACCCTCGACGCCGAGACGCTGGATGTCGTGATGGACACCTTGGACGGGCTGCGCGCCGGCGGCCGGGTCGTCGGGCTGGTGTCCCACGTCGAGGAGATGCGGCAGCGGATTCCGACCAAGTTGTTCGTGCGCAAGGGGCGCACCGGGTCGACGCTCCACATGCAGGTGTGAGGCCGCTCAGCGGGCCGCCTCTGCTTCGTGGGCCAGCAGCCAGCGCTTGACGTCGAGCCCCCAGCGGAAACCGCCGAGCGCGCCGCCGATGCGCACCACCCGGTGGCAAGGCACGAACAGGGCGGCAGCGTTGCGGGCACAGGCGGAGGCGGCTGCCCGCACCGCCGAGGGGCGTCCGGCCAGCGCCGCGTACTCGCTGTAGGTGACTGGCTGGCCCGGTGGCACCTTACGGAGGACGTCCCAGGCATGGGTGAGGAATTCCCCGGAGCGCTGCCGCACCGGAATGTCGTCGATGGCGGCGAGGTCGCCGTCGTGGAATCGCTGCACGGCGCGGGTGATCGGCCCGAGGTCGGGCAGCCTGCGCAGCCCGGCGGGGCGCAGCGTCGCCGCGATCAACGGGGTCAGGGTGTCCGGTCCCGCGGTCCAGCCGGAGGCCAGCACGGCGCCGTCGTCGGCCGCGATCGCGGTGAACGGCCCGATCGGAGTGTCCACAGTGGACCAAGTGGCGGTCATGGTCGTCCTTTCCTGGAGGTCTTCTTCGGCGCGGCGCGCCAGAGGTGCATGCCGGCGTACGAGCGCCATGGCCGCGCGGCGTCGAGTCGTCGGCTCAGGTCGGCGGGGTCGGTGGGGAGTCCGAGTGCGGCGGCGCCCTGGCGCAGGGCCACGTCGCCGACGAGGAGCACGTCAGGTGCGGCGAGTACTCGCATCACCACGTAGTCCGCGGTCCACGGCCCGACACCGGGCAGGTCCAGCAGCTCGGCCCGCAGCTCGTCCGGGTCTCGACCGATGTGCACGTCGAGCTTTCCGGCAGCGATGGCGTCCGCGGCGTCGACGATGGCCTCGATTCGGCGTCGTGGGCCCGCAAGTACTTCCAGGCCGTGCTCGGCGATGGATTCCGGGGTGGGGAAGAGCGTGGTCAGCTCGCCGTCGGCGGCCGGGAGCCGGTCACCGAGGGCAGCCGCCAGGCGCCCGGCCGCGGTCCGTGCCGCCGCCACGCTGACCTGTTGGCCGAGCAACGCGCGGATCAGCAGCTCGGGCCCGTCGACGGCGCCGGGCACCCGGATGCCTGGTGTGCCGGCGACGCCGGTGACCAGTGCAGGCTCGGCGGCGAGCACGCCGTCGATCGCTGCGGGGTCGGCATCGAGATCCAGCAGGCGGCGCAGCCGGGAGACCGCGCTGCTGAGATCGCGCATGTCGGACAGCCGCAGCAGGCAGTGGACGTGGCGCGACGACGGACCCTTCGGCGGCCACAGCCACGCGGTCGCGGTGCCATGGGGCAGGCGCAGGGTCCGCCCGTAGCCGTCCTCGTGTGCGGTCTCCACGCCAGGAACCGCGCGAGCGGCCAAGAACTCGAAGACGCCGGCGGCGTCGAACGGCTCGCGGAACGGCAGGCGCAGGTTCAGCTCGACACGCCCACCGTGCGACGAAGCGGGGGTGGGGTGCTTGCGGCGAGCGCGCAGCTGCGTCGGCGTGCAGCCGAACACCTCGCGCACGGTGTCGTTGAACTGGCGGATGCTGGAGAATCCGGCGGCGAACGCCGCATCGCCGAACGGCAGGTCGGTCAGCTCGATCAGCAGCCGGGCGGCATGAGCCCGATGCGCACGAGCCAGCGCCAGCGGTCCCGCGCCGAGCTCGGCGGTCAGGGCGCGGTTCAGCTGCCGCTCCGAATATCCCAGCCGGCGCGCCAGGCCCGGCACGCCCTCGCGCTCCACCACCCCGTCGGCGATCAGCCGCATGGCCCGGGCCGCCAGGTCGGCGCGCACGTTCCATTCCGGGGAGCCGGGCACCGCATCGGGCAGGCACCGTCGGCAGGCCCGGTAACCCGCCGCCTGCGCTGCGGCCGCGGTCGGATAGAAGCGCACGTTCTCCGGCTTCGGCGTGACGGCCGGGCAGGACGGGCGGCAGTAGATCCGGGTCGTCGACACCGCAGTGATGAACTGGCCGTCGAAGCGAGCATCCCGAGCGGCAACGGCGCGGTAGCACGCGTCGAAGTCCCGCCAGATGGCGGACCGGACGGCTTTCGCGGTGGCTGTCATGGAGCCGATCCTGCCACCGGCGACGCGGCAGCACTGGCGGAAATCGGACATGATGGCGGGGCGTGCGGGCCCAGGGCCGAGTGGGGGTCGCTCGGTACCCTCGACACATGGCCGAACACGTCGTCGTGGCAACCACCACGGACAGCGAGGACCGAGCGCGTCAGCTGGCCGCGAGCGTGATCGAGGCGAAGCTGGGTGCCTGCGCACAGATCGTGCCCATCACCAGCGTCTACCGCTGGGAGGGCGAGGTCAGGACGGACCAGGAATGGCGCGTCGAGATCAAAACGGCCGCCGACCGGGCCGCCGACCTGACCGAGCATCTGAAGCAGAAGCACACCTACGACGTTCCGGAGATCATCGCGACCCCGGTCGAGGGCGGCTCGGCCGAGTACCTGGCGTGGGTGGTGCAGGAAACCCGCCGCTAGGCCCGCACCGCAGGTCCCGGCGAAGGCAGGGCCGCGTCGCTACCCGGACCAGGCCCGGGCGGCCGACCGGTACGCCAGTGGCAGGCTCTGGAGCTGCTGCCGCCGCCTGAGGACGGCCGTGACCAGCCGCGTCGGCCCGGCCAGCGCGAACGGGGGAGTGCTCCGTAGACTCGGATGGCGTGAGTCTGACCCTCGGCATCGTCGGACTGCCCAACGTCGGCAAGTCCACCCTGTTCAACGCCCTGACCCGCAACGACGTGCTGGCCGCGAACTACCCGTTCGCCACCATCGAGCCGAACGTCGGTGTGGTGCCGCTGCCGGACGAGCGGCTGGACAAGCTGGCGGAGATGTTCGACTCCGCCCGGACGGTGCCCGCCACGGTGTCGTTCGTCGACATCGCGGGGATCGTCAAGGGGGCGTCCGAGGGCGCCGGGCTGGGCAACAAGTTCCTGGCCCACATCCGGGAGGCGAACGCGATCTGCCAGGTCGTCCGGGCGTTCGACGACCCGGATGTGGCGCACGTCGAGGGCCAGGTCGGCCCGGCGGACGACTTGGAGACGATCAACACCGAGCTGATCCTCGCCGACCTGCAGACGCTGGAGAAGGCGCTGCCGCGCATGGAGAAGGAGGCGCGCACCCGCAAGGAAGCCCGCCCCGCGCTGGAGAACGTGCAGAAGGCCAAGGAGATCCTGGACAGCGGCCGCACGCTGTTCTCCGCGAAGTCCGAGGTCGACCTGGACGCGCTGCGGCAGCTGTCGCTGCTGACCGCCAAGCCGTTCCTGTACGTGTTCAACAGCGACGAGTCGGTGCTGACCGACGAGGCCAAGCGCAAGGAGCTGGCCGAGATGGTCGCCCCGGCCGAGGCGGTGTTCCTGGACGCCAAGGTCGAGGCCGAGCTGCTGGAGCTGGACGACCCGGACGACGTGCGGGAACTGCTGGCGTCGATCGGCCAGCAGGAGCCCGGCCTGCACGCGCTGGCCCGCGCCGGGTTCCGCACGCTCGGCCTGCAGACGTTCCTGACCGCGGGGCCGAAGGAGGCCCGCGCGTGGACCATCCCGCAGGGGGCGACGGCGCCGCAGGCCGCAGGCGTGATCCACACCGACTTCGAGCGCGGCTTCATCAAGGCCGAGGTCGTCTCCTACGACGACTTGATCGAGGCCGGATCCATGGCCGCCGCACGCGCCGCGGGCAAGGTCCGTATGGAAGGCAAGGACTACGTCATGGCCGACGGCGACGTGGTGGAGTTCCGGTTCAACGTCTGAGGCAGGGCGGGCCGAGTGAGTTCACTCAGTCAGCAGCCGGGCGGGTCGGACCTGGTCGTGCGGACGGCGGATGGCCGGGCCTTGACCGGGAAGTCGTTCGGTCCGGTGGACGGGAACCCGGTGCTGTTCGTCGCCGGCGCGGGCGCCGGCAAGAGCATGCGGTTCGGCGAGCAGATGCTGGACCGTGCGCACGTTCGCCTGCTCACCATGGACCGTCCCGGCATGGGCGGTTCCGACGTGCATCCGGAGCGAACGCTGGCATCGACGGCAGCGGACTACCGAGCCTTCGTGACGGGAGTCCTCGGAGCGGGCGTCACGCTGCCGGTGGTGGCCAACTCGCAGGGCAGCGTCTTCGGGCTGGCCGCGGCCGCCGCGGGCTGGGTCTCCCGGCTCGTGCTGGTCTCACCCGCCGACGAAGTCGCGCACCCGGACGTCCAGGCGCAGGTGCCCGAGGATGCGGCGCGTTTGGCGCAACTCGCCGCGGACGATCCGGACGAAGCGGCGCGCATCCTGGGCGCCTTCACGGCGGACGCCATGGCCGAGATGGTGCTGTCGTCCTCGGACGAAGCCGACCGCCGGTTCTACACCAGCGAGACGTTCCTGCCGCTGTATCGCCGCTCGTTGGCTGAGGGCTTCGCCAACGACGGAGCCGGCTACGTCCGGGACACGCTCATCGCCATGCAACCCTGGCCGCTCCGGCTGGGTGACGTCCGCTGTCCGGTGACGATCTTGTTCGGCGCCCGGGACCGCTCGCATTCCCCGGATCACGGCCGGACGCTGGCCGACCGGATCCCGGACGCGGTCCGCCAGATCGTTCCCGACGCCGGGGGTGCGCTGCTGTGGACGCACTCGGAGAAGGTGCTGGCAGCGGCGCTGGGACAGCGCGACTGACCAGCTCGCGCTCCGGTTGCCGGGCCCTCCGGTGTGGTTCATGCTGCTACCGGAACCCGATGCCGGGCCCGTCCACGAGTCCAGCAGACCGCATCGTCGCCGTCGATCGTGCAGTCACCTGTCCGCCGGGCTGGCGGACGACCGGCCGACACACTCCGAGGAGGACGCCATGCCGACCGTCCCGGAGCCGGTGGCCTCGTTCATCGACGCGGTCAACGCTCACGACGAGGAAGCCTTTCTGAACGCGTTCACCGACCGCGGGGCGGTGGACGATTGGGGCCGGGTCTTCACCGGGCGCGACGAGATCAAAGCCTGGAGCGACAAGGAATTCATCGGTGCGCGCGGCACCCTCACCGTGGAGGAAGTCGACGCGGCCCAGGACACCGTCACGGTCGTCGGCGACTGGCGCTCCAGCTACGCCAACGGGCGCTCGATGTTCGTTTTCGACATCGACGGTGACCGGCTGTCGCGGATGACCATCCGCGCGGGCTAGAAACGCCTTGTGACCGCCGACTTCGAACTCAGCCATGACGAGCTGCGCGCCGTTGTGCGGTTCGTCGCCCAGACGGCGGAAGACCTCCTGCCGGTCTTCGAACGGGCGCAACCCGGCGACCACCGGCCGCGCGCTGCCGTGGCAGCGGCCTGGGACTTCGTCGACGGGGCGCCTCGCTCCAAACGGCTGCGCGTGGCCTCGATGGACGCCCATCGCGCGGCCGGCGCAGCGCCCGACGAACCCGCCCGCCTGGCCGCGCAAGCCGCCGGGGATGCCGCCTCGGCCGCCTACCTGCATCCGATTTCCAAGGAGCACCAAGTCGCCCACATCCTGCGTGCCGCCGCCAACGCGGCACGGATCGCGGAAATCGAAGCGGATGCCGTGGCGGCCGAGAAGGCGATCGAGCTAGCGTGCAGCAGGGCAACGCCCGCGGTGGTCGGCGTGCTTCGCCGATACCCGCCGCCGTCTCCGGGACGACGCCGGGTGACTGAGTTGATGGCCGAAGTGGACTTCAGGCTGCGCAGTACCGGACTCGGCAGCTGATCGACCGGATGGCCGTCGATCACGCGGAAATCGGGCGGGCTCCTGGCAAAATCCGGTGCCGCGTTCTCGCGAAGGCCCGCACCGTAGGTCGCGCGCTTAAACTCTGCTCATGACGTCGATGACGCAGCTGCGCAAGGCCGCGCTGGCGCTCCCCGAAGTCGAGGAAGGCAATCACTTCGGGCTGCAGTCCTTCCTGGTGCACGGCCGCGGCTTCGTCTCGGTCACCTCCGACGGGCAAGTGCAGCTGCGTCTGTCGCCGGAGCAGGTGGCCGAGACGCGCCTGCGGGTGGGCGGTGAGCCGATCGTCCGGGCGGACAGGACGATCGGCCTGAAGATCCCGCTCGCGAAGATCAACGGGCAGCAGCTGAACGAGCTGGTCCGGCAGGCATGGCGGCATCAGGCGCCCAGGAAGTTGGTCGCCGCGCTGGACGCTGCCTACGCCGGCGACGTCGCCGGAAGCGACTTGCCGCGCACCATCCCGGCGCCGGCCAGGCGGGCGCTGCTCGCGGCCGGAATCCGCACGCTGGCCCAGGTCGCCGAGCATTCCAGGGCGGAACTGCTCGCCCTGCACGGGGTCGGCCCCAAGGCCATTCGCGTACTCGAACAGTCACTCAGCGCGAGTGAAATGGCTTTTCGCGGGTAGACTGACGGGTACCGGGACACGTTCGTTCCGGCGAGATGCGGCGATGTGGATGAGTTGTTGGCCCGGATAAGACTTTTCAGGAAAACCCGCGAGAAGTTCGAGCGGATCATCCGCGAGGAAATCGATCAGCCTCGCGAGATGCAAGCGCTCGAGGTCGTCGCGGAAGCCGAAGATGCGCTGCGCACCGCAGAAGTGCGGGAGGAAGACGCGCGCCAGCGCAAGGACCGTCGCGGCTGACCGCCGGCGCAGCCGCGTTCCGCAGCGCTGCAGGCGCGGCCAGCCACGCCAGGCAACAGACCTGCGCCGTCGCCGACCGTGTGGCCGGAGACGAGACGACCACGAGACGCGACACTGCCTCAGTACCCGGCGAGCACGTCGTCGATCTTGTCCGCCAGCTGCATGTCCTTGGCCGTGATGCCGCCCGCCGAATGCGTGCTCAGCGAGAAGTGCAGCGTGCGCCACCGGATGTCGATGTCCGGGTGATGATCCAGCTCCTCGGCGATCGCGCCGACTCTGCCGACCGCCTCGATGGCATCCGCAAACGACGGCAGCTCCACGGTCCGACGCAGCGCGTTGCCTTCCGCGCGCCAATGCGGCCTGCGCGTCAGATACTCGCTGATCTGGTCGTCGGTGAGCAGCTCGGGTGACCTGGCTGTGGATTCCTCCGCCATGTGCTCCATCGTGCCAGCCGATCGGTAGGCTTGCCCGGGCTACGGGAGGGAACGTGATCAACCGAGTTCGGCGCGCGAAGGTCCCCGCGCTGCTGTTGACGCTTGGCATGGTCGCGGCCGGATGCGGCACCGACGAGCCTCAGCGGCCGGAAGAGCAACGCACCGTCACCCTGGTCACCGATTCGTCCTGGACCATCCCGCAGGAGCTGCACGCGGCGTTCGAACGGCAGACCGAACTGCAGCTGGAGCACCGCACCATCGGGGACACCCCGACGGAGCTGGTCGAGGCGCTCGGCAAGATCACCGCCGGTGACGTGGTGCTCGGCCTGGACACCTCGACCGTCCAGCAGGCCTTGCGGGACGACGTGCTCACGCCCTACACCAGCCCGGAGGCCAATCGCGGCCAGCAGCGGTTCTCGGTGGACGAGCAGCAGCGGCTTTCCGCGATCGACCGGCTCGTGGTGTGCGTGAACGTCGACGAAACCTGGTTCACCGAGCACGACGTGCCGCCACCGGAGAGCGCCGAGGATCTGGCCGACCCGGCCTATCGTGGCCTGCTGGCCATGCCGGACCCGAAGACGTCCCAGCACGGCATGACCTACCTGCTGGGCTCGATCGCCCAGCAGGGCCGCGGCGGCTGGCAGCGCTACTGGAAGCGGCTGAAGAACAACGGGGTGACCGTGCTGCCCACTGACGCCGACGTCCGCCAGCAGTACACCGCCACGGGCGGCAAAGGGGAACACCCGCTGGTCATCGCGTCGGCGACGCTGCCTGGGCAATTGTCCGGCGACGAAGGCGGGCGGACGTCGGTGCTGGAGGACACCTGCCACGAGCAGGTCCGTTACGCCGCGGTGCTGGCCAGCGCGGACAGCGACGAGCGGGCGGGCAAACTGGTCGACTTCCTGCTCACCCAGCAGTTCCAGCAGGCGGTGCCGGAGGCGTACGGGACCTATCCGGTGCGGATGGGCGTCGAGCTGCCGGAGGAGTGGGCGGACAAGGTTCCCGCTCCGGAGGAGCCGGGCGCGCTTCCGGCCCGCGCGGCGGACGCGGGCCGGAAGCAGGTCCTGGCGCGATGGCAGCAGGTGATGGGCGGCTGACCGGGGTCAGCCGTCCCGCGTGACGATCCTGGCGTAGGCCAGCGACAACCCGATGACGACGTAGCAGGCCGCACGCAACGCACCTTCGCCGAGCAGGTCGAGGCTGACCGGATCGCGCATCAGCTGCGGCATCGCGGCCACCCAGCCTTCGGGCAGCAGGAACGGGTGCAACCAGCTGAGCGAGTCGAACACGCTGAGCACCTGCGACACGATCAGCCCGCCGAGCACCAGGGCCACCACCAGCATCGGATGCTCGGTCGTGGTGGAGATCGCCAGCGCCACCGCGCCGACCGCGAGCAGCTGCAGGGTCACCCACGCCACGGCCAGGCCGATGCGGCCGAGCGCGTCGGCGAAGCCCAGCGTGGTGCCGGACAGCGTGATGATGCCGTCCATGCCGTTGAGGATCAGACCGGTGGTCAACCCGGTGAGCGCCACCAGGCCGGCGGCCACCAGCGCCACCGCGAGCACTCCGAACACCTTGACGGCCAGCAGGCGCCCGCGCGAGACCGGGGCGACCAGCCATCCGCGCAGTGCGCCGACCGACTGCTCACCGGCGATCGCGTCCGCGCCCGCCATGGCCACCGCCAACGGCAGGAAGAGACTCATCAGCATCATGAACGATCCCAGCGGTATGGACAGCGCGCTGGTGGCGGCCGCGACGAACAACGGCGCCTCGCCGCTGGCCTCGCCAGGACCTGCCAGGACGATCGAGATGCCGATGATCGGGGGGAAGATCGCCAGCAGCGCCAGCACCACCAGCGTGCGCGGCCTGCGGAAGATCCACCGCACCTCGGCCAGCACCAGCCGCGACAGCGGAGCCCGGTGGCGGCGATCGGTGACCTCCGGGGTTTCGTCCCAGGCAATGGCCGTCATCACGCCACCCCCACGTGGTCGACGTCGTTCAGGTGCAGATCGGTGGGCAGGTCGTCGGACTGCGTCTCGGTCAGCCGGGCGAACAGGTCCTCCAGGCCGGTGCGCTTCCGGCGCGCCTCGTACACCGACACCCCGGCTTGCACCAGCGTTTCGATCACCCGCGGCGCAGGCGTGGTCACCAGGTCGACCAGGATCCCGTCCGGCGCCAGCCGGGCCGGAATGCGGTTGGCGCGCAGCGCCTCGACCGCCTGGGTGGCGTCCGGCGTGACCACCTCGAGCGTCGGGTTGCCGGCTTCCAGCAGCTCGCTGAGCTCGCCCTGCGCCACCACGATGCCCTTGCTGAGCACGATCACGTGCGTGCAGGTGGCCTCGACCTCGGACAGCAGGTGGGACGACACCAGCACCGTCGTGCCCCTGGCGTGCAGTTCCGCGATGATCCTGCGGACCTCCCTGGTACCTGCCGGGTCCAGGCCGTTGGTCGGCTCGTCGAGCACGACCAGCTTGCGTGGCACCAGCAGCGCCGCGGCCAGTCCCAGCCGCTGCTTCATGCCCAGCGAGTAGCCGCGGTAGCGACGGTCGGCCGCGGCGGTCAGCCCGACCAGCTCGAGCGCGTTCGTCACCGCCGCGGTGATCTTGGCCGAGGGCAGCAACGGTTCGGCGGCGGCGAACCGGAGCAAGTTGTCCCTTCCGCTCAAGAACGGGTGGAAGCCCGGGCCTTCGACGAGCGCGCCCACGTGCGGCAGGGTCGACTCCGCGGACTCCGGCATGGGCTGGCCGAACAGCTCGACCTCTCCCTCGGTGGGCCGTACCAGGCCGAGCAGCATGCGGATCGTCGTCGTCTTCCCCGAGCCGTTCGGGCCGAGCATGCCGACCACGGCACCTTCCGGCACTTCCAGGTCGACCCCGTCCACGGCGATCGTGCTGCGGTAGACCTTGCGCACCCCTTTGGTCCGCGCCACCACGGGGCGAGCCCCCGCGCCTGCCGTGGCAGGCGCGGGGACCGTCCGGGCGAGTTCGTCACGTGTCATGCTCGTCCTCACTTCGCCAGTGCTTGCTCGAGGACCTGCACCGGGACCGCGCCGACGGCGAACCGGCCGTCGTCGGTGATCAGCGCCGAACCTGCATTGCTGGTGATCACGTAGCCGGCACCGAACGCGCCGGTGATCCGCTTGCCGTAGCCGTCCAGCAGGTCCTGCGGCGATTCAGCGTCGCCGTCCCACCGGTCCGACTCCCCGTCCGGGTGGGCTCGCTCCGCCGGCACGTCCTGGGGGACCTTGCCGGTCAGCACGGTGTCCCAGCCGTCACCGACGACGTCGAGCGCGCTGCCGAAGCGCTGCATGGCTTCCTGCTCCTGCGGCGACGGGGCCATGTCCGCGCGTTCCTTCAGCGCCTTCTGCGCGTCGACGATCTTCGCGTCCTTCGGCGGGGTGAACTCGAACAGCCGCTCGGGTTGTGCGCCGACGGTGAACTCCGTGAAACCGAGGCTGAAGATCGGCTCGGTGGACCCGTTGCCCATCACCTCGAACCGCAGCGGCAGCCGGGTCTCGGCGTCGACGGCCACCTTCACCTCGCGCAACACCGTGCGCTCGGTCGGCTTCGGGGTCAGCACCAGCTCGTAGGCCGGGCGGTCGGCCACCATGGCCGTGCCGTCGACCGTGATCGTGCTGGTCTCGGACAGCCGATCGACGATGGCTTGGGCGACCTTGGCCGGGTCGGCCATCTCCGCAGGCTGCCTGCTGGGGATCCGCCGGGGGCCCGGCTTGCCTGCCTGCTCCCTGGCGGCCTCGACGTCGTCGGTGTCCAGGCGGGTGGCAGTGTTCTCCGCCGAGTCGTAGGTCCACAGTTCGTCGGCGTTGCGTACCAGCGTGAACTCGGCGCTGAGGTCCTGGATGGCGATGCGCACGCCCTCGTCGCCGTCGTGGAAGATCCGGGCGGATTCGAACCCGAGGCCGAAGCTGGCGGCCCCCGAGCCGTCGCCGCCGGTCGGGACCGGCAGACCGAGGTTCTGCTGCATCACGACCTTCCCGGCGAACGCCGGCGGGTCGGCCTGCAACGCGGTCCGGACGAGTTCCTGGGCGCTGATCTCGGGCAGCACCGGCGCATCGTCCGCGCCTGCGGGCACGGTCAGCATGACCAGGCCCCCGACGCCGAGTGCCGTCCCGGTCAGCGCCGCGACGAGCCCTTTCGTTCGTGGTTGCATGTCTTCTCCCTGCGTCGTCGACCAGTGTTCCCGGCCTGCCACCCACCTTCCACCCCGGTGGCTGAGATCGGGCTGAGGAGCTGAGACCGCGCTGAGAGGACCGCGCGCCTTCGTCTGCCGGTTCGGGGATAGTGGGTACATGCAACCGCGCGTTTTGGTCGTCGACGACGAACCAGGGGTGCGCAAGGCGCTCGACCGGGGCCTGCGTGCCGAGGGAATGGATGTGGTGACCGCGGCCGACGGGCCCACCGCGTTGCGGTTCGCGCGCACGGGGACGTTCGACGCCGTCCTGCTGGACATCATGCTGCCCGGGCTGAGCGGCTACCGCGTGCTGCAGCAGCTGCGGGCCGAGGGGGTGCGGACACCCGTGCTGCTGGTGTCGGCCAAGGACGGGGAGATCGACCAGGCGGACGGCCTGGACCTGGGGGCGGACGGCTACGTGGTGAAACCCTTCTCGTTCGTCGTGCTGCTCGCGCAGCTGCGGGCCGTGCTGCGGCGGGCGGCGGAGAGTTCGATGCGCGGCACGGTGCGCATCGGCAGGCTGGAGGTCGACCGGTCGGCCCGCACCGCACGCTGGGACGGCACCACCGTCCCGCTGAGCCCGCGCGAGTACGCCGTGCTCGAGGTGCTCGCCAGCCGGGCGCCCGCGGTCGTCACCAAGGACGAGCTGCTGGCCGAGATCTGGGGTGACGAACAAGCGGCCACGCGCAACAACGTCGAGGTCTACGTCGGCTACGTGCGGCGCAAGCTGGCGGCGGCGGGCGCGGACGGGCTAGTGCGCACCGTGCGGGGGCACGGTTACCAGCTGGACGAAGCCCTGCCGCCGGTCTGATGCAGGACCGGCGAATGCACCCGGTCGACTCCCTCCCGGCTCGGCGCCGACGCCGGTTTCCCTTCACCGGCACGCTGCGCGGACGCATCACGCTGGTGGCGACGGCAGTGACCGCCGCCTGCCTGCTCGGGCTGGCCGTGCTCGGCGGGCGGTCGCTCGAGTCGTTGCTGCTGGACTCGCTGGACGAGGACCTGGCGAACACGGTGGAACCGGCGGCCAGGGTGGTACGCGCAGGCGAGCTACCCGCCGAGCGACCCGGTCTCACCGTGCGCGTGCTGGACATCGCCGGGAACCCGGTGGACGGTCGCGGCGACCGGCCGTTGACGGCCGCCGCGGTGCGTCAGCTCAAGGCAGGGCTGCCGGTGCAGACGGCGGGCAACCCACCGGTGCGGTGGCGGGGCACCGTGGCGACCGCGCCGGACGGCTCGCAGCGGCTGGTGGTGGCCGGGGCCGGCCTGGTGGGCTTCACCGCCGCGCTGGCCGGTGGTGCCAACGGCTTGCTGCTGGCCGCGGTCGTCGCGGCGGTGGTCGCCGGCGTCGTGGTGTGGGTGGCCGTCGGGGCGGCGTTGCGGCCGGTCGGCCGGATGCGGCGGGCGGTGCGGCGGCTGGCGGAGTCGGAGCGGTTGCCGGTGCCGCGGACCGGGGACGAGCTGCAGGCGCTGGCGCGCGACTTCAACCACCTGCTGGACCGGCAGGAGCAGGCCGCAGATCGCCTCCGCCGGTTCACCGGCGACGCGGCGCACGAGCTGCGCTCGCCGGTGGCGTCCATCCGGGTCCAGGCCGAGGTGGCGGTGGCCAACCCGGACCCGGACACGGCACAGGAAGTGCTCGGCGACGTGCTGGCCGAGTCCGAGCGACTGTCGGCGTTGCTGGACGGCCTGCTGGCGCTGGCCCGTTCGGACGCCGGTGAGCTTCCCCCGGCAACCCCGGTGGAGCTGGTCACCGAGGCCCGCGCCGCGGTGGGCCGCCTTCCCGCGGACGGGCCGGTGGTCAAGGTCAACGCGGCGTCGCCCGAGGTGTGGGCACAGGCCAATCACGCCGAGGTCGAGCTGGTGCTGGACAACTTGCTGCGCAACGCCGTCCGCTACGCACGTGCGCAGGTGGTGGTGTCCGTGCTGACGGCGCGCTCGGTGGCGCGTGTCGTCGTCGACGACGACGGCCCCGGTGTGGCTCCGGAACATCGCCAACGCGTGTTCGACCGCTTCTACCGGGTGGCGGATGATCGAGCCAGGGACAGCGGCGGTGCCGGTCTCGGCCTGGCGCTGGTGGCCGAGCTGGTCAGGCGGCGCGGTGGCCGTGTCGCCGTGGGGGAGTCACCCGAGGGCGGGGCCAGGTTCCAGGTGGCCTGGCGTGCGATGGAGGCGGAATGACCGACGTGACGGTGGTGGGCGGCGCGCTGGTGCGCCGCGGCCTGCTGCTCGCCGCGCAGCGCGCCCATCCGGCGGAGATCGCCGGCAAGTGGGAGCTGCCCGGCGGTAGGGTCGAGCCGGGGGAGGACGAGGCCGCGGCCCTCCGCCGGGAATTCGCCGAGGAACTGGGGGTCGAGGTCGGCGTCGGCGCACGGATCGGGCCAGACCTGCCGCTGTCCGCCGGGAAGGTCCTGCGCATCTTCCTGGTGCACCTGGCCGACGGGCAGGAACCGCAGGCGCTACAGCACCGCGCGTTGCGCTGGCTGTCGGCGCGCGAGCTGACGGAGGTGGACTGGCTGCCCGCCGATCGCGCGGTGCTGCCGGACCTGCAAGCGCTGCTGGACGGGTGACGACCGGTCGCATCCGGCCGGATCGGGCTTACCGTGGTAGTCGGGCCCCGCAACCACTGGTGAAGGAGGGGCGACCATGTACGTCGTACTGAGCACCTGCACCGCGCCGATCGAAGAGATCGACCTCGTGCTTCCCGACCACGCCGAGTGGTTGTCCCGGCATTACGCGGCCGGTGACTTCCTGCTCTCCGGCTGGCGGACGCCGCGCGTCGGCGGGGTGATCCTGGCCAGGCGGATGCCGCGGGGGAAGCTCGACGCCATCCTGGCCACCGATCCGCTGGCGTACCGCCACCTGGTGCACTACGAGGTCATCGAGTTCGAAGCCACCCGGACCGCGCGCGAACTGAACGAGCTGAACGAGGCACTGGCCGCGCACTGAGTGCGCACTGAGGCGGCGTCGCGGCGCTTCGGCCCTCGGCCGGGCGCGCTCCTGACCGCGTGACAGGCCGGCGACAGGGGCACGCCGGGCTGTGTGTCCGCTGCCGTGTCTGGTTGCGGATTCGGCTGTGTCGGCCGTGGTGTCGGGTTGCCTGGCAGGTCGTTGGGCGGGGCGCGCGCGGGATCGTGTGTCGGCTGCCGTGTTTGGGTACGGGGCGGGTGCATGTCGGGCTGTGTCGAGCGCCGATCGGGCCGCGGCAGGTCGTCGACAGGGGCGCGCTGGTGCTGTGTGTCGGCCGTGGTGTCGGGCTGCGGTGGCGGGTCGTTGGGCGGGGCGCGCGGGATCGTGTGTCGGCTGCCGCGTCAGGCCACCAGGCAGGCGGCGTGTCGGCTGTCGCGTCGGGCTGCGTGCCGGCTGTTGCGGTGGCAGTCGTCGTCGTGGGTCGCCGGCCGGGCCGTGTGTCACCCGCCGGAACTTGTTTCATCCGGTGCGTCAGGCCGCGCTTCACCCGGCTCCGCAGTCAGGCCGCGCGGGCCAGCTTCTTCTGTGTCTTTTTCAACGCGCGCACCGGGCATTTCTTGCAGCGCGGCTGGGACTTGCAGCACTTCTTTTTGACCTTGCCCTTTTTGATCAGCTTGCGCACCCTGGCCTTGGCCCGCTGCCTGATCGCATCCGCCGTGGCCGCCTGCGTGGCCTTCGTGGCCTTCTTGCCCACCGAAATGTCCGTTCGCCGCCGAAATCGCTCTTTCCAGGCTAGGTGGCGTGTCGGGAAAGGCGGTGTGCGGATGGCCACACCGGACGGGCAAGTATCCTGAAATGGCCGCCAGGAGCAGCGCGTTTCCCGCGTGCGGATCGCGGTGGCGTCCCGATGCACCCCGAAAACTCCGTGGAGGAGCCGACTCGTGTCCGCATCCGCAGGCAAAGCCCGCGTCCGCACCGACCTGCGCAACGTGGCCATCGTGGCGCACGTCGACCACGGCAAGACCACGTTGGTCGACGCCATGCTCAAGCAGGCAGGCGCCTTCGGGGACCACGCCGAGCCGGTGGACAGGGTGCTGGACTCCGGCGAGCTGGAGCGGGAGAAAGGCATCACCATCCTGGCCAAGAACACCGCGATCACCCGCGGGGACGTGACCATCAATGTCATCGACACCCCAGGCCACGCCGACTTCGGCGGTGAGGTGGAACGCGGCCTGGCCATGGTCGACGGGGTGCTGTTGCTGGTAGACGCCAGCGAGGGGCCGCTGCCGCAGACCCGGTTCGTGCTGCGCAAGACGCTGGAAGCCAAGCTGCCCGTGGTGCTGGTGGTCAACAAGGTGGACCGCTCCGACGCGCGCATCTCCGAGGTCGTCGAGCAGACCCAGGACCTGCTGCTGGAGCTGGCCGCCGACATCGAGGACGTCGACCACGACGCGGTGCTGGACCTCCCGGTGATCTACGCGTGTGCCCGCACCGGGCGGGCGTCGCTGAACCAGCCCGCCGACGGCGGTCAGCCGGACGACGCCACGCTGGACCCGCTGTTCGAGACGCTGCTCGACCACATCCCGCCGCCGACCGGCGACCCGGACGAGCCGTTGCAGGCACTGGTGACGAACCTGGACGCGTCGAGCTTCCTCGGCCGGATCGCGCTGGTCCGCATCCATTCCGGCAGGCTGCGCAAGGGCCAGACGGTCGCGTGGCTGCGCGAGGACGGCAGCGTGCAGCACGTCCGGATCTCCGAACTGCTGGTCACCAAGGGCCTGGAACGGGTGCCCGCCACCGAGGCGGCAGCCGGGGATCTGGTGGCGATCGCCGGCATCCCGGAGATCACCATCGGCGACACGCTGGCCGACGTCGATCATCCGGTGGCCCTTCCGCGGATCACCGTCGACGAGCCGGCCATCTCGATGACCATCGGGGTGAACACGTCGCCGCTGGCCGGCCGCGGCGGCGGGGACAAGCTCACCGCCCGGCTGGTCAAGGCACGGCTGGACAGCGAGCTGGTGGGCAACGTGAGCATGCGGGTGCTGCCCACCGATCGCCCGGACACCTGGGAGGTGCAGGGCCGCGGCGAGCTGGCGCTGGCCGTGCTGGTCGAGCAGATGCGCCGGGAAGGGTTCGAGCTGACCGTCGGCAAGCCCGACGTGGTGACCAAGATGATCGACGGGAAGCTGCACGAGCCGTTCGAGCGGCTGACCATCGACGCACCGGAGGAGTACCTGGGCGCGATCACCCAGCTGCTGGCCGCGCGCAAGGGCCGGATGGAGCACATGTCCGGCCACGGCACCGGCCGGATCAGGCTGGAGTACGTCGTCCCGGCGCGCGGGCTGATCGGTTTCCGCACCGACTTCCTGACCGAGACCCGCGGCACCGGCATCGCCAACCACGTCTTCGAGGGCTACTTCCCGTGGGTGGGCGAGCTGCGCACCCGGCACTCCGGCTCGCTGGTCGCCGACCGCAGCGGCACGGTGACCACGTACGCCCTGCTGCAGCTGGCCGACCGCGGCACGTTCTTCGTCGAGCCGGGCGCCGAGGTCTACGAAGGCATGGTGGTCGGGGAGAACCCGCGCGCCGAGGACCTGGACATCAACATCACCAAGGAGAAGAAGCTCACCAACATGCGCTCGTCCACCGGCGAGGAGCTGGAGCGGCTGAACCGCCCGCGCAAGCTGGGCCTGGAGGAGGCGCTGGAGTTCTGCGCGGCCGACGAGTGCGTCGAGGTCACCCCCAAGGCGATCCGTGTCCGTAAAGTCGTCCTCGAGGCATCGACCCGCGCGAAGGAGCGGTCCCGGGCCCGGTCCCGCGACGCGGCCGCGGTCGGCTGAGCCAGGAATTCCGGCTACCGGCCGAGATCACGGTGCCGTTTCCCGCAAATCGGCGGCGCGCCCTCGAACGCTCTGGCAAAGTTCGCTGCACAGGGTCGAGTGAGGAGATGTTGATGAGCCGTCGTCGGACATGGCGAGTGGGGGCCGCACTGGGTGCGGTTCTGCTGGCTGTGGTGGGCTGCACCAGCACCCCACCGCCGCCACCGCCCCCGACGTCGGTGCCGCCGAGCCCGACCGCGAGCAGCACGCCCGATCAGATCGTCATCGGGGTCGACTCGATCGCCGGCGGGTACAACCCGCACCAGCTGGCCGACATGTCCACCACCACGACGGCGCTGGCCCAGTTGCTGCTGCCGTCGGTCTACCGGCTGGGTCCGGACGGCAAGTACCAGCTGGACAAGACCCTGATGCGGTCGGTGGAGGTCGTCGACGAGGACCCGTTCACCGTGGCGTACACGCTGCGGCAGGACGCCTCGTGGTCCGATGGGGCGCCGATCGCGGCGGAGGACTTCCGCTACCTGGCGGACCAGATGCGCACTCAGCCGGGCACGGTGGGGCCCGCCGGCTACCGGCTGATCACCGACGTGCAGTCCAGGGAAGGCGGCAAACGGGTCGAGGTGACCTTCGCCAAGCGCTTTCCCGGCTGGCGGTCGCTGTTTGCGAACCTGCTGCCGTCGCACCTGCTCAAGGACATCCCTGGCGGATGGCAGGAGGCGATGATCAGCAGCTATCCCGCCTCCGGCGGGCCGTATGCGATCAAGACGATCGACGTCGGCCGTGGCGAGATCCTGATCGAACGCAACGAGCGGTACTGGGAGAAGCCGTCGGCGGTGGACCAGCTGATCCTGCGCGCGGTGGACAGCGAGGGGCCCGCCGAGGAGCTGCGGAACAACAACCTGCAGTTCTCGCTCACCGCGACCGATGCCGGCCGGATGGCCGACCTGCGCGCGCTCGGCAAGGCGGTCGAACTGCACACCGTGCACCGCCCGCAGGTGGCCGAGATCGCGTTGCGCCCGGTGCGCGAACCGCTGGCCGACGAGCAGGTGCGGGAAGCGATCGCGGCACTGATCGACCGTGACGAGCTGATCCGGATCGGCACCGGTGGTGGCCCGGCCGAGAAGTTACGCGCCGACGCCCAGGTCCTGGCCCCTTCGCAGCGCGCCTATCGAGCCACGTTGCCCGCCGACCGTGGCAAGCCCGACCCGCAGCGCGCGGAGTCGCTGCTGCGGCAGGCAGGCTACCGGCTCACCCCGGAGGGCTGGGCCGACGCGGACGGGGAACCGCTGAGCCTGGTGGTGGCGTCTCCCGGCGAGCAGGAGCCGTACGCATCGATCGCCGAGCGCCTCGCCGAGCAACTGACCGAGGCGGGCGTCGAAGCCAAAGCGGTGCAGCCGGACCCGCGTGAGCTGTATGCGGTGGACCCGGCGGACCCGGACGCCGAGCCGATCGACGACGGCTCGGGCAACGAGGTGTTCGTCGACGTGCTGGTCGGGCCGCGAGCGGTGAGCCTGGAGCCTGCCACGGACTTCGCCTCCCGCTTCTCCTGCCGGAAGGCGGACACTTCGGACGACACCGACGCCGACTTCGAGCCCGGCAACGTCGCCGGCTGGTGCGACCAGTACCTGCAGTCCAGGGTGGACGACGTGCTGACGGGGGAGCGCTCGCTGCGCAGCGAGCTGGGCAGTCTCGAACCCCGATTGTGGCGGGAGAACGTGACCATCCCGCTGTTCCAGCTCGCCGACACGCTCGCGGTCGGCCGGGACGTCTCCGGGGTCACCCAAGGGCCTCCGCTGGCCGGCCCGTTCGGCTCGGCGGTGAACTGGCTGCGCATCACCGAGTGACGCCGGGACGGGAGCCGGTGCTCCGCGCTGTGTGCGCCCGCCGGGCAGCGGCGCGCTGCAGCGGGTGATTCGTGACGACACGGACCGACGACAGCGAAAGGCCCCTGCCGCATCCGGCAGGGGCCTTTCGCGCAGGGAGTGAGTGTCACGGAACCACCGATCGCTCCTCGGCGAAGTGACACGCGCTCGGGTGTCCGGCGACCCGGTCCACCAGCTCCGGCACCTTCTCGGCGCACAGTTCCTGTGCCTTCCAGCAGCGGGTGCGGAACCGGCATCCCGACGGCGGGTTGAGCGGGCTCGGCACGTCACCCTCCAGGCGGATCACCTGCCTGGTGCCCCGCACGTCCGGGTCGGCCACCGGGACGGCGGACAGCAACGCCTGGGTGTACGGGTGGGTGGGCCGCTCGTAGATGTCGTCCTCGGTGCCGATCTCCACGATCTTGCCCAGGTACATCACCGCGACCCGGTCGGACAGGTGACGCACCACCGACAGGTCGTGCGCGATGAAGATGTAGGACAGGCCGAATTCCTTCTGCAGCGAGTCCAGCAGGTTCATCACCTGCGCCTGGATCGACACGTCCAGCGCCGACACCGGCTCGTCGCAGATGATCACCTTCGGCCGCAGCGCCAGCGCCCTGGCGATGCCGATGCGCTGCCGCTGACCGCCGGAGAACTGGTGCGGGTAGCGGTTGATGTGCTCGGGGTTGAGCCCGACCACCTCCAGCAGCTCCTGCACCTTGCGCCGCCGGGAGTCCTTCGGCGCGACCTCGGGGTGGATCTCGAACGGCTCCCCGACGATGTCACCGACGGTCATCCTCGGGTTCAGCGACGTGTACGGGTCCTGCAGCACGATCTGGATCTCGCGGCGCAGCGCCCGCAGCTCGTTGCCGCGCAGCTTGAAGATGTCCCTGCCCTCGAACAGCACCGAGCCGCTGGTCGGGGGCTCCAGGCACATCAGCACTTGAGCCAGCGTCGACTTGCCGCAGCCGGACTCGCCGACCACGCCGAGCGTCTCGCCCTTGTGCAGGTCGAACGAGACCCCGTCGACGGCCCGCACGTGGCCGACCGTCTTCTTGAACACGATGCCCTGCCTGACCGGGAAGTGCTTGACCAGGTCACGCACCTGCAGGATGGGCTCAGCCATTGCGGACCACCTCCTCGGCGAAGTGGCACTTGCTGTACCGGCCGTTGCCGAGGTCGTGGTTGCCCGGCACCGTCGTGCTGCACACCGGGGCCGCCTGCGGGCACCGCGGGTGGAACGGGCAGCCGCTGGGGATGTTGAGCAAGCTCGGCGGCAAGCCCTTGATCGTCTCCAGCGTCTGGCCCTTCTGGTCCAGCCGGGGCAGCGAGTTGAGCAGCCCGATGGTGTACGGGTGGCCCGGTGCCTTGTACACCGAGCGGGCGTCGCCGTGCTCGACGATCCGGCCCGCGTACATCACCGCGATGCGGTCGGCGGTCTCCGCCACCACGCCCAGGTCGTGGGTGATGAGGATCAGCCCCATCTGCCGCTCGTTCTTGATCTCGGCCAGCAGGTCCATGATCTGGGCCTGCACGGTGACGTCCAGCGCGGTGGTCGGCTCGTCGGCGATGAGCAGCTGCGGGTCGAGCGCCAGCGACATGGCGATCATCGCGCGCTGCCGCATCCCGCCGGAGAACTCGTGCGGGTACTGCCGTACGCGACCCTTGGCGTTCGGGATGCGCACCAGGTCGAGCAGCTCGATGGCCCGCTTGCGGGCCTCCGCCTTGCTCATCCCCTTGCGGATGCGCAGCTGCTCCTCGATCTGGAAGCCGACGGTGAACACCGGGTTCAGCGCCGACAGCGCGTCCTGGAAGATCATCGCGATCCCGTCGCCGCGCAACAGCCGCCGCTTCTCCGGCGACAGCTTCAGCAGCTCCTGGCCGCGGAACTTGATCGAGCCGCCGGTGACGAACGCCGGGGGCGAGTCGAGGATGCCCATGATGGTCTGGGCGGTGACGCTCTTGCCGGAACCGGATTCACCCAGCACCGCCAGCGTCTCCCCGGCGTCGACGTGGTAACTCACGCCGTTGAGCACCTTCGCCACACCGTCGCGGGTGCGGAACTCGACGTGCAGGTCGCGCACTTCGAGCAGGGGTCCGTCCTGCCCGTTCGTGGTGGGGTCGGTCAACACCGACTCTGACGTGTTGGCAGTCATGGCTCCTACTTCAGCTTCGGGTCGAGCGCCTCGCGGACGGCGTCGCCGATGGTGACGAACACCAGCACGGTGAGCGTCAGGAACGACGCCGGGAAGATCAGCAGCAACGGCGAGGCCCTGATGTAGTCGCGCGAGTCGGCGATCATCACGCCCCACGACACGGCCGGGTCACGTAGGCCGATGCCGAGGAACGACAGCGTCGCCTCGGCGCCGATGAACGCGCCGAGCGCGATCGTGGCGTAGACCAGCACCGGGGCGAGACAGTTCGGCAGCAGGTGCCGGAAGATGATCCGGGCGGACGACGCGCCGAGCGCCCTGGCGGCCTTGACGTAGTCCTGCTGCTTGGCAGCGATGACGGCGGATCGCATGATGCGCATCGACACCGGCCAGGACAGCACCGAGATCGACATGACCACCATGGCCACGATGGCGGGTGCGCTGTCGAACCCCGCCGACCGGAACGCGCTCAGGATGACGATCGCGCCGAGCACGAACGGCAGGCCGAAGAACACCTCGCCGATGCGGGACAGCAGGCTGTCCAGCCAGCCACCGAAGTAGCCGGACAGGATGCCGATCAAGCTGCCGATCAGCACGGTCAGCAGGGTCGCGCTGAACCCGACCAGGAGCGTGTAGCGAGTGCCGTAGACCACCCGCGCGTAGATGTCACGGCCTTGCTGGTCGTAGCCGAACGCCGCCCCGACCTCGACGGTCGACAAATCGTCCAGCGCGATGAACAGGCCGGCGCCACCCGCCACGGCGAGCAGGGCGACCACGCCCCACGTGCCGGCGTTGCCGCGCAGCAAGCGGCTGACCTTCGGCACGCCGGACACCACGCCGCAGGCGAACACGAGCGCCCCGATGACCAGGTACAGCGTAACCGAGTTGATCAAGCCACCGGCGAGCAGCAGGACGCCGCCGATGCCCGCCACGTAGGGCGCCATCTTCCTGCTGACGCCGTCCCGCAGCTTGCCCACGGTGGCCAGGATCGCGGCGATCACGGTGATGCCCGACCCGATGATGGCCAGCACGGTGGCCAGGTACGGCACGTTCGGCCCGATCCTGGCGCGGTCCAGGTCCCGCAGCCGCGGGTTCTCCTCGGCGAACCAGGACGGGAAGATCGCCACCACGACCAAGAACGCGATGACGGCCATCGAGATGACGAACAGCGGCCGCCTGGTCAGGTCGTGCCATGCGTCCGACCACAGGCTGCGGGTCTTCTCCTTGGTGCCCGTGGCGTGCTCGGCCGCGGTGATGTAGTCGCCGGTCTGACCGGCGGGTACGCCTTCGGCGGCCATCGTGGGGTCACTCATAGCGGATCCTCGGGTCGAGAACGGCGTACAGCAGGTCGATGATCAGGTTGGTGATCAGGAAGACGATCACCAGCAGCACGACGACACCGGTGACGACGGTGCCCTCCTTGGACAGGATCGACGAGTAGACCAGCCCGCCGACGCCGTTGATGCCGAAGATGCCCTCGGTCACGATGGCGCCGCCCATCAGGCTGCCCAGGTCGGTGCCCAGGAAGGTGATCACCGGGATCATCGAGTTGCGCAGCAGGTGCACGCCGACCACGCGGCGCTGCGGCAGGCCCTTGGCCACCGCGGTGCGGACGAAGTCGGCGCGCCGGTTCTCCGCGATCGACGTCCTGGTCAACCGGGCGACGTAGGCCATCGACAAGCTGCCGAGCACGAAGCCTGGGGCGAGCAGTTCGGTGAAGCTCGGATCCGACGACACGGTCAGGTCGATGATGTCCAGCCAACTGCCCAGCACCAGCTGGACGACGAACGCGATCACGAACACCGGGAACGCGATCACCACCAGCGTGGACACCAGCACCAGGTTGTCGATGAAGCTGCCGCGCCGCAGGCCGGTGAGGATGCCCGCGGTGACGCCGATCAGCGCCTCGAAGCCGACCGCGATGGCGGCCAAGGTGATCGACACCGGAGCGGCGGCCTCGATCAGTTCGCCGACCTCCCGGTCGGAGTAGGTGGTCCCGAAGTCGCCCTGCAGCAGATTGCCCAGGTAGGTGAAGTACTGGACGAAGATGTTCTCGTCCAGGTTGTACTTCTCGATCATCGCCTGGCGGAACTCCGGCGGACACGTGCTCTTGCACATGCCGGCGAACGGGTCGCCCGGCAGGGCCCACACCAGCACGTACACCAGGAACGTGGTGCCGATGAACACCGGGATGAGTTGCAACAAGCGTCTTATGACGTAACGGCCCATGAGCTCTCCTTATCCACCGGTGCCGCCGCTACGGGGATCAACCCGCCGGGCACGGTACCGGTTGGCGGTCGGCAGACGGCGGCTGACCCACCAGCAGTGGGCCAGCCGCCGTCGGTGCATGCGACCGAGCGCGGTCAGTCTTCCGACTTGATCCGGACCGAGAGCAGGTCGAGCTCGCCGGTCAGCTTGCCGACCTTGACGTTCTCGAGCCGTTCGGACCAGCCCGCGATGTACGGGTTGCTCCACAGCGGGATGACCGGCATGTCCTGCGCGATCAGCTCCTCGGCCTCGTGGTACAGCCGCGCGGCCTCTTCGTCGTCGACGGTCGCGTCGGCCTCGGCCAGCTTGGCGTCGACCTTCGGGTTCGAGTAGCCGTTGTCGTTCGACGAGGCACCCGTGCGGAAGATCGGGTTGAGGAAGTTCTCCACGTGCGGGTAGTCGGCGCCCCAACCGGAGCGGTAGATCTGGGTCATCTCCCGGTTGTTGACCATCTCACGGATGACGCCGAACTCCTGCACCGGCACGAACTTGCACTCGACACCCAGGGCGTCCTCGATCTGACCGCAGACCGCCTCGATCCACTCCTTGTGGCCACCGTCGGCGTTGCTGGTGATCTCGATCGGCTTGTTGCCCCAGTCGGTCTTGTCGAACAGCTCCTTGGCCTTCTCCGGGTTGTGCTCGCACAGCTCGCCGCAGGCGCCGTCCTCCCACAGCGGCAGGTTCGGCACGCCGTAGCCCTTCACCGGGGTGCGGCTACCGCCGTAGATCTTGTCGGAGATCTGCTGGCGGTCGATGGCCATCGAGATGGCCTTGCGCAGGTTCGGGTCCTTGAACTTCGGGTCGTACAGCGGGAACGACAGCTCCTGGATGGACAGGTTGCCCGACGGGCCGGAGCGGCCCTTGAGGTCCTGCTGCCAGACGTTGTCGACCAGCGCCTTCGGCGGCATGTTGTTCAAGAAGTCGAGGTTGTTGTCGCGAACCGCGTCGTAGTCCGCCTCCGGGGTACCGAAGCGGAACTCGACGGTCTTGATGCTCGGCTTCTTCGGGCCCTGGTAGTCCTCGAAGCGCTCGAGCACGATGCTGTTCGCGGTCTGCTTGACGAACTTGAACGGGCCGGAGCCGATCGGCTTCTTCTCGAACGCCTCCTTGTTCTCGAAGAAGGCGTCCGGCAGCGGCATGAACGCGCTGTAGCCGACCTTGTACTGGAACGCCGGCATCGGCTTGTCGAACTCGACTTGCAGCGTGTAGTCGTCGAGCGCCTTGACGCCGGACATCTCCTTCTTCTTCGGCGTCGGGGCCTTCTTCGGGCCGTCGCCGTCGGGGTCTTCGCTGGTGACATCCTCGTAGCCCTTGACACCGACGAAGAAGCTGGAGTGCTGTTGGGCGTTCGGCGTGTAGGCGGTGTAGTTCCACGCCTTGACGTAGTGCTCCGCCTTGATCTCGGTGCCGTCGTGGAACTTCCAGCCCTTCTTCAGGGTGTAGGTGATCTTCTTGCCGTCCTCCGAGACGTCGACCTTCTCGGCGTGCTCCGGCACCGGCTCACCGGTGTCGGAGTCGTAGCGCATCAGGCCGCTGTAGAGGACCTCGACGATCTTGCCGCCGCCTGCTTCGCTGGTGTTACCCGGGACGAGCGGGTTCTCCGGCGCGGTACCGCTCACCGTGATCTTGCTGTCTGCCGCCTCGCCGGCGCCGTCGTCGCCGCCGCAGGCGGTCAACGTCAAGGCGACGATGGGCACCAAGGCCACTGCCGCCATCCAGCGTGGTCTACGCATGGGTCTCCTCCGAGCTCATACCTTGAGGTGTCTCGCGTTGCGCGGCACAGGGTTGCCGCGGGCTTTGTCGGAATAGTCGTCGCTCATCCCGGACGTTGGGACGCTAATGCGCCGCTGTCGTCAACTGGCCACGAATGACGTCACAAAGCCGTCACAATCGGACACTACTACCTCTTTTGGGCTAATAATGTCCAGTCCGTCGAGTGGTCCTTTTACCCGACAGTAACAATGCGAATGCGGCCGACTACCCCATGTGTATGGCATTGACGCAGAGCCGCATCGTCCTCGCCGACAGTGTCCGAAGTGAGCCGCCGCGCGGGTCGCGGTTCGCCGGGTCCTAGGCTGTCCGCGTGGGGGTCAGGGACGAAAGAAGCGGCGGATGAAGCATCTGCACAGCGGTGAGGCCCGGGACGCCTGCCACGACGACGGCACCGTGGTGCTCGTCACCTCCGGCCGGATCCCGGTCTTCGACGGGGTGCTGCCGGCACCGGTGCAGGGACCGGGTGGCCAGCAACCTCCGTCCGCCGAGCAGTTCGTGCAGGACCGGGTCGGCTGGAACGAAAGGCCGCCGGGGCCGGTGACCCCGCCGGACGTGGTGGGCGGCGCGGTTGCGCGCCGTGGCCGCCTGCCCAGGATCGACCGGACAGCGGTAGGCGTATGAGTGATCGCACTTTGCTGCTGGTGCACGCGCACCCGGACGACGAAACGCTCGCGACCGGAGGCGTCATTGCCCGTTACGCCGCGGAGGGCGTACGGGTCGTGGTCGTGACGTGCACGCTGGGCGAGGAGGGCGAGATCATTCCGGCCGAGCTGGCGCAGCTGGGCGCATGGGCGGCCGATCAGCTGGGCGGATACCGGCACGGCGAGCTGATGGCCGCGTGCCGGGCGCTGGGTGTCGCCGAGCACCGCTACCTGGGCGGCATCGGCCGCTGGCGGGATTCCGGGATGGCGGGCACCCCCTCGGCCGAGCATCCCCGCGCCTTCGTCCGGGGCGACCTCGACGAGCAGGCGGCCCAGCTGACGGCGATCATCGACGAGCTCCGGCCGCAGGTGGTGGTCACCTACGACGAGTTCGGCGGCTACGGGCACCCGGACCACATCCGCGCCCACCAGGTCACCATGGCCGCCGCGGTGCGGGCCGAGCCGGTGCGGCGGGTCTTCCACGTGGTCTCGCCGCGTACCCCGGTGGCCGAATCGCTGGACCGGTTGCGGTCGGTACCCGGGTTGCCGTTCACGGTGCCGGAGATCGACGACGTGCCCACCGTCCCGGACGACGTGGTCACGACCGTCGTCGACACCCGGAGCGCGGCCGCCGCGAAGCAAGCCGCCCTGCGCGCGCATGCCACACAGATCGCCGTGTGGGACGGTCCGCCGGTGTGCTGGGCACTGTCCAACAACCGGGTGCAGCCGGACCTGACCGCCGAGTACTTCCGGCTGGCGCACGGGCCGTCCGGTGGATGTTCCGACGACTTGTTCGGCGGGCTGGCATGAGTCGTCCGGAAAGCCATGGCAGCCGTGCGGACGTCGCCGACCAGCTGTTGCTCACGCTGCTGCTGGTCGACGCCGTACTGCTGGCGGTGCTCGAGGTGTTCTTCGTGCCGCTGCGGCTGGACGGAGCGGTGTTGCCGCTGGCGGGCTGGTACCCGTTGCCGATCAGCCTGGTGGTGGCTGCGGTCAGCACACCGTGGCTGGTGTCGCAGACTGCCCGGGTGGCCGTCCGCATGCACGCCCCGGTGGGGCTGGCCGCGCTGCCGTTGGCGCTGTGGCTGGCCACGGTGCTGGTGCTCGGCCTGGGCGGCCCGGGCGGCGACATGGTGCTGATCCAGGACTGGCGGGGCATCGGCCTGCTGGCCGCCGGTTCGATTCCGGGTGCGCTGATGCTCGGTGTGCGGTTGGGCCGACAGTCGACGGACAACGGAGTGAGCAGGGGGAGTCGTGGCGGAGCCGATCAGCGACAAGCAAGTGGTGGCGGTGCTGCGCCCGTTCGTGGCGGCCACCGCACCGGTGCTCGACGCTCTGCGCGAGGCCGACCCGCTGGGGCTGCGGGCGAAGATGGCGGCGGCCGAGGAACGCGGTGAGTCGCTTGCCGAGCTGGAGCAGGTCGAACCGACCCTGCGCAGGCGGCTGATCGACGGGCTCGCCGCGGTACGGGTGCCAGGCAGTGCGGGCTGGCAGCGGATGGACGCCGAGGAACGCACGGCGTGGTGGATCCACCGCGTCGGCCGCATCACGGCGCTGATCACCGCCGTTCCGGGCCTCGGCGGTGCACTGGCCGACCGGTTTCCGGTGCAGGACGCGGTCGGCGCCGCCGCCCAGGGGCTGCTGTTGTGCGCGATCGCAGGCGAGCACGGCGTGACGGACAAGGCCGATCGGGTGCGGCTGCTGGCATGGGTGCTGTTCGACCGCGACGTCGACCGGGCGTTGGCGGCCGGTGAGCAGCCAGAAGAACGCCGGCGCATCGACGAGCTCACCGAGGACCTGCCCGGCAAACCCGGCGGCAAGATGTCGCTGAAGGCGTTGGCGGTCACGTTGTGGCGCCTCGGGCGGACGCTGCTGGCGATCAGCGACGAGCTGGAGAAGCGCCCGCAAGGCCGCTTGATCTATCGGATGTTCGGGGTGTTCCCGGTGATCGGGGCACCCGCGGACTACTTGTCCGAGCGGTCGGCGCTGAAGAAGGCGGCCAAGCGGGCCAGGAGGTGGATGCAACAGCATGCCGGCACGCAGGCGTGAGCCCGCCAGGTCGGTGCGTCGGTGCGCGCCTGCCAGGCCGGTGCGTCGGTGTGGCGATGCCGGGCCACCGGGCGCGGCGGGCCCGGTCAGCGCCAGAACTGGAACAGCTGCAGGCCGATGATCGCGGCCAGCTCGTTCCCGCCGACCAGGCCGAACACGAAGTAGGAGAACTCGAAGAACACCCGCGCCACCGGCTCCACCGCGATCAGCAGCGCGAACAGCACCAGCGGAGCCCACGGCCTGGCCTTGGCGCCGAACTCGCGCGCCTGCGGCGACAGATACGGCTCGATCGCGCCGTAGCCGTCCAGCCCGGGCACCGGCAGGATGTTCAGCACGAACGCCAGGATCTGGAACATCGCCAGCAGCGACAGCCCGCACAGCAGGCCGAACGGCATGTCCGGGAACAGGGCGACGGCGCCGGTGAGCAGCACGCCGAGCGCCAGGTTGGACAGCGGGCCTGCCAGCGACACCGCCGACGAGACCGCCCGGGAGCGCAGCGCCCACTGGTTGATCCACACCGCGCCGCCCGGCAGCGGAATGCCGCCGATGGCCAGGATCAGCAGCGGCAGCACCAGCGACAGGATCGGATCGGTGTAGCGGCGGATGTCCATGGTCAGGTAGCCCTTGTGCGCCACCTCCCGGTCCCCGCCCCGGTAGGCCACCACGGCGTGCCCGAACTCGTGCAGCGTCAGCGACACCGCCCAGCCGCCCAGCACGAGCAGCACGATCCCGGTGATGCCGAGCGGATTGGTGCCCGCCTCGCCGGAGACGTCCAGCTCCACCGGCGGGAAGAACGCGGCGAGCAGGCCCCCGGCCACGGCGACGGCCAGCAGGGCGAGGAAGATCGGACTGGGGCGCACAGCTGATCGAGGCACCCGTTTAGTCTGAACTACCAGCGACCCCGCGCCCGCAGTGGGCCGTATCAAGCCGGCAGCACCGTGAGGAACCAACCAATTGCTCGGCGTGTCGGCTTGCGCGTCGCGGAATTCGTATCCCCCAACTATGGGACTTCGCTTGACCGGGTGGGATCACAAGGGTGTAATCACAGTAATGTCATTTGCGTCGCTGCGCAGGTAGACAGCGGAAATCGTGGTGCGGTTGTCCGGGGACGAATGTGTTCGCCGCAAGCTGCGTGGAGGCAAGGAGGCGGACGTGGGTAACGCGGAACCAAGGCGTCAGGGGGAGGCCATGAGTGGGGTGGGGAACTCCGCACCCGAGCTCGACATCCTGGCCGAGCTGTTCGACGTGGCCGAGGAGCAGGACTGGCAGGAGCGCGCGTTGTGCGCGCAGACCGATCCGGAGGCGTTCTTCCCGGAGAAGGGGGGCTCGACCCGGGAGGCCAAGCGCATCTGCCAGGGGTGCGAGGTGCGCAGTGAGTGCCTGGAGTACGCGCTCCAGCACGACGAGCGCTTCGGCATCTGGGGTGGGTTGTCGGAGCGGGAGCGGCGCAAGCTGAAGAAGCGCACGGCGTAGCCGCGTCCGCTGCGCGGGGTGATGACGGGAGCGCGCCCCGGCGGCGGTTACCTTCTGCACGTGTCGGAAGGCCAGGCAGCGCCGCAAACGGCGCCCGTGCTCGCGGTGATGGTGTGCCACGATGGCGAAGCGTGGCTGCCGACGGTGTTGCGAGCACTCCAGCGCAGCAGTGTTCGTCCTGCACGCATCGTCGCGGTCGACACCGGTTCGGCCGACCGCACGGCGTCCTTGCTGAACGAAGCCGCCGAATCCGCGGCGTCGGTGATCGACGCGGTGGTGACGGTCCCGAGGGAAAGTGGCTACGCCGCCGCCGTCAAGGCAGGCGTGAAGCTGGCCGACGAGACGTTCGACGACGAGGTGCGGTGGCTGTGGCTGCTGCACGACGACAGCGCTCCGGAACCCGATTGCCTGGCCACCCTGCTGAATGCCGCGGAGGCGGCGCCGTCGGCGGCCGTGCTCGGCCCGCTCGGGGTGGACTGGGCCGATCCCCGGCTGGTGGTCGAGGCCGGGCTGTCCACCGATGCATCGGGGCACCGCCGCCAGGACAGCGGGCTGAAGACCTCGGGCACCCCGTTGGACGGCCCGACCGGGCAGAGCACCGAAGTGCTCGCCGTGCCGAGCGCGGGCGCACTGGTCGACCGGGCGCTGTGGGACGACGTCGGCGGGTTCGACGAGTCGTTTCCGCTGCTTGGGGAGGACCTCGACTTCGGGTGGCGGGCCAACGCGGTCGGCAGGACCGTGCTCAGCGTGCCGCAGGCGCACATCCGGCACGCCAGGGCGGTGCAGGCCGGTGACCGGGACACGGCCGCGTTGGAATCGACCGACCCGGCCGCGCTCCGCATCGCCGAGCGGCGCGCCGGGGTGCGCACGTTCCTGCTCAACTGCTCCCGGTTGTCGTTCTTGGTGGGGGTGCCCCGGCTGGCGTTGCTGTGCCTGCTGCGCGGCATCGCCTTCCTGCTGATCGGACGCTCGTTGCGGGCGCGTGCCGAGTTCGCCGGCGCCGGGGTGGTGTTCGGCGGACTGGCGCGCCTCCGGGCGGATCGCGCCCGGCGTGCCGCCGAGTGGCGCCGTCTCGCGCCAGGTGGGAAGCGTTCGCCGGTACGCGGCCTGCTCATCGGCCGGTTCGCGCGTGTCCGCCGCGGCGTCCGCCGTCTCGTGCTGGCGCTGGTGCGGCGCAACGTGGCGCAGGAGGTCGCGCTCGGCCGCCTGCCGGAGATGAAGGCGGTCAGGACGACGTGGACGCCGCCGGAGCAGCTGAAGGCAGCCACCTTCGGTGGCCGGACGCGTGGCGTGGTGGCCGTCCCGCTGGCCGGCCAGGAAGCGGCACGTCAGCTGCCCGCCGAGGACGAACGCGAGGAGGAACAGCGGTGGCGGCCGTCCCCGGGCGCCCACGCCGCGTCCACCGGCCTGGTGTTCGTCGAGATCGACCGCAAGCGCATCCTCACCGCGACCCTGCTCGCCCCCGGACTGCTGCTGACGGTGGGAGCGGTCGCTCTCGCGCTCGCGGTGAACTGGCATCGGCTGGGGCTCGACCTGGCCGGCGGACGGCTGCTGCCGGTCGGTTCGCTCGCGGAGATCTGGACGAGCTACCTGACCGGCTGGCACGCCGTCGGGGGTGGGACGTCGGCGCACGCGCCTGCGGCGCTGGCAGTGCTGGGCACGCTCGGTGCTCCGCTGGCGCCGGTCGGTGGGCCCGCCGCACTGGTGGCGCTCCTGCTGTTGTTCGACATCCCGCTGGCAGCGCTGAGCGCATATGCCGCCACGCGCAGGCTCAGGGTCCGGCGTTGGGTGCGTGCGCTGCTGGCCGCCGTCTACGCGGTGTTGCCGCCCGCCACTGCTGCCGTCGCGCAGGGTCGACTCGACGTCGTGGTCGCGCACATCCTGCTGCCGCTCGTCGTGGCAGGCATCGGTGCGGTGCTCCGGCCGGACGTGCTGGCCAAGCCGGATGCCCGGGACGGACGGCGCTGGCTGTCCACCGCGGGGGCCACGGCGCTCGGGGTGGCGCTGATCGGTGCTTTCAGCCCGCTCACCCACGTGGTGATCGTCATCGGGCTGGTGGCCGGGTTCGTGGTGGCGCCGTCGACCGTGCGGATGACGCGGCGCATCGCCGGGATGGCCGTGGTGGCCTTGCTGCCCCTGGCCCTGCTGCTGCCGTGGCCGACCGAGTGGGTGCGCAACCCGGCTCTGCTGCTGCATGGCGTCGGAGCCCGCCTGCCGGAGGTGACGGCAGGCGGCGGCGAGCTGTTCTCCCTGCACCCCGGCGGTGTCGGCGCCGTGCCGCTGGGTGCGGTGCTCATCGTCGCCGCGCTGGTCGGCGTGATCGTCCGGCCGGCCCTGAGCGCGGTCGTCGGCGGCGGGATCGTGGCGCTGGGTGGCGCCGCGCTCGCGGTCGTGCTGCTGGTGCCGATGGTTCCGCCCGGCGGCGGCGAGGCCCGGGTGGGGTGGGCCGGAGCGCCACTGCTGATCATCGGGCTGGGCCTGCTGTGCGTGTTGCTCGCGGTGACCCAGTACGAGACGGGAGCGCATCTGCGGCGCGCCCCGCTCGGGCTGGCTCAGCGGCTGGCGGTCGCGGTGTCCTTCGGCGGGCTGATCGTCTTCGCCGCGGCCGCGGTGGTCGCAGGCCGCGAAGGCCCGCTGCGCCCGGCCGACCGGATCGAGCCGACCGCGGCGATCGCGTCAGAACTGCGCCGGACCTCGACGGCGATCCTCGAGCTGCGTGCCGACGGTGATCCGCCACGGCTGTCCGCCGGCCGCACGCCTCGGTTCGGCGACGACGATCTCAAGCTGCCGGACGGCGCGGCCGAACGGCTCGCGGCATGGCAGCAGGTGCTGCTCACCTCGCGCGACCCCGAGGCGGTGCGGGACACCATGGCTGCGGCCGGTGCAGCGGGTGTCCGTTTCATCGCGCTCCCGCCGGGCGTGCCCGCTGCGGGTGTGATCACGACCGCAGGGGAGATCGCGACGACGGCGCCGCCGCTTGCCGACGGCCGGCAGCTGATCCGGTTGCGCCCGCCCAGCGGACCGGTCACGTTGATCGCGCCGGAAGTGACCAAGCTGGCGGTGAGCGGCGAGCCGCCGACCGGGGACATCGAAGGCGAAGGCGTCGCGGTGGTCGAGACCAGCCCGCCGGACGTGCGGGTGCGGGTCTCCGACGGCCCGGCGGGGCGCCTGCTGGTGCTGGCCGCCACGCACGAAGCCGGTTGGCAAGCCACCGTCGACGGCAGGCAGCGGCCGATCGTGCGGGCGTGGGGCCACCAGGTCGCGGTCGAGGTGCCGACCCGGTCCGCCGAGGTCGAGGTGAGCCACGACGACACGGTGCGGGAGAGCCTGCTGCTGGCTCAGATCGGCGCGGTGTTGTTCACCCTGCTGACCGCGATCCCCAGCAGGCGCAGGAAGACGTCGCCGGGTGGTGACGAAGGCTAGCGGGGTGCTACTCGACGTCGTCGGGATCGACGCCGAGATAAGTGGCGATCTGTTCGACCAACACTTCGCGCACCAGGTCGGCCAGCTCCTCCGGATCCTTGGCGCGCGCTTCCAGCGGACGCCGGTAGACGACGATCCTGGCCCTGGTGGGCACCCCGTTGCGGTCGACCCCGACCGGGACCAGCCGGGACAGCGGCACCAGCCCGTCCAGCAGCAGCCCTTCGTCGTCGGGTTCTCCGCGGACGTCCGGGACCTCGTCCACCGCCACGTCGAGCTCCGCCAGCTTGTGCGCCCAGCGCGCCTCGATGGGCTCCAGCACCTCGACCACCAAGGCGTCGAACTGCTCCGCCCGGGTGGCCGCCGCCGGCAGCGTCGCGGGCAGCAGCGGCCCGCGCAGGCCACGGCCGCGTCGATCCCGTCGGCGGATGCGATTGCTACCCACGCTGGCAGCCTACGTCGTGGCGGTCCGCATCCCGCCGGCATGTGCCGACGGCCCGGTGGTGCCGCCCGCCGCGCGGGTGAAAGGCGCATTCGGGCGGTCGCCGTTGCCCGTGCGGGCACCATCGGACGGACATCGGGGTGGCCCGATGGTGACGATGTGATTTCCCTCGGTGCGCCTCCGCCCAGTGCTGGTCGACTCCGGCTACAGTTTGCGGCCATGCGAACCGTGCGTGTGTGCTCTCGGTCGGGGTGTGGACTTCCCGCGGTCGCCACGCTGACCTACGCCTACAGCGATTCGACGGCCGTTGTCGGTCCGCTGGCCACGGCCTCGGAGCCGCACTCCTACGACTTGTGCGCCGAACACGCGATGCGTTTGACCGCCCCGAGGGGCTGGGAGGTCGTCCGGCACGAGGGTGACTTCTCCGACGAGCCGTCGAGCGACGAGCTGACCGCGCTGGCGGAAGCCGTCCGCGAGGCGGGCAGGAAGGAACCCCCGCCGCAGCAGCAGCCCGACGAGCGGCCGCCGAGCGGCGGCACCCGTCGCGGCCACCTGCGCGTGCTGCCCGACCCGGTCACGTAGGGCCCGGTCCCGGTAGGCTCGGCACCGGTATCCGCTGCTGCTTGTCAAGAAATCGGGGGCCGTGTGACTGACCTGTCGGGCATCGTCAAGGCGTATGACATCAGGGGTGTGGTGGGCGAGCAGCTCACCGAGGGACTGGTCGGTGACTTCGGCGCGGCTTTCGCGCGCCTGATGCGCGGCGAAGGCGCGCGGGCGGTGGTGATCGGCCACGACATGCGCGACTCGTCGCCCGGACTGGCGCGGGCGTTCTCCGAAGGTGTGCTCGCGCAGGGCGTCGACGTGGTGTCGATCGGCCTGGCCAGCACCGATCAGCTGTACTTCGCCTCGGGTTCGCTGGATCTGCCCGGCGCGATGTTCACCGCCAGCCACAATCCGGCCGCCTACAACGGCATCAAGCTGTGCCGGGCAGGGGCCAGCCCGGTCGGGCAGGAGTCGGGCCTTGCCGACATCCGCGAGGCGGTCGAGCAGGGCGTGCCCGGCTACGACGGTCCGCGCGGTACGCGCACCGAGCGGGACGTGCTCGCCGACTATGCGGCCTACCTGCGCAAACTGGTCGATCTCAGCGGTATTCGACCGCTGCGCGTGGTGGTCGACGCGGGCAACGGCATGGGCGGGCACACGGTGCCGACCGTGTTCGACGGTCTGCCGGTGACGATCGAGCCGCTGTACTTCGAGCTGGACGGCACGTTCCCCAACCACGAGGCCAACCCGCTGGAGCCGGAGAACCTGCGCGATCTGCAGGCCAAGGTGCGCGAGCTGGGGGCCGACGCCGGGCTGGCCTTCGACGGCGACGCCGACCGGTGCTTCGTGGTCGACGAGCGCGGCGAGCCGGTCCCGCCGAGCACGGTCACCGCGCTGGTGGCGGTGCGGGAGCTGGCCAAGGAACCGGGCGCCACGATCATCCACAACCTCATCACGTCGAAGGCCGTTCCCGAGCTGGTCCGCGAGCACGGCGGGAAGCCGGTGCGCACCCGGGTCGGCCACTCGTTCATCAAGGCCACGATGGCCGAGACCAACGCGATCTTCGGCGGTGAGCACTCGGCGCACTACTACTTCCGTGACTTCTGGCGGGCCGACACCGGCATGCTGGCGGCGCTGCACGTGCTGGCCGCGCTCGGCGAGCAGGACAGGCCGTTGTCCGAGCTCGCCGCGCAATACCAGCGCTACGCGGGCTCGGGCGAGATCAACTCCCGGGTGGACGACCAGGTCGCGCGCATGATGGCGGTCAAGGAGGCGTTCGCCAAGCGGCCGGGCGTGCGGATCGACGAGCTGGACGGCCTGACGGTCGAGCTGCCGGACGGAAGCTGGTTCAATGTGCGTCCGTCGAACACCGAGCCGCTGTTGCGGCTGAATGCGGAAGCGGCCGACGCGGACGCGGTCGCGGCGCTGGCCGACGAGGTGCTGGCGATCATCCGCGGGTAGCGGCGGACCCTGGTAGGGAGGAAGCGTGGCCGTAGAGCTGGACGAGCAGCTGCTGGAGATTCTGGCCTGCCCGTCGGAGGATCATGCTCCGTTGCGTGCCGGGACGCCGGACGACCCCGACGCCGACGTGCTGACCTGCACCGAGTGCGGGCGGCAGTTCCCGGTGCGGGACGGCATCCCGGTGCTGTTGCTGGACGAGGCGATCCAGCCGGGCAAGGACACGGTGGAGGACGCGGGCGAGCAATGACCGGCTTCGACGACACCCTGCTCGACGATCCGGTTCGGCTGGCCGAGGCGGACACCGAAGCGCGGCTGCGCGCGGCGGCCATGGCCGGTGCGCAGGTGCGGGCGTCCGCGGAGATCGCACGCGAGCAGGATCTGGCCAGGCATCTGGACGTCGACCGGCCGCGGGCGCTGGTGCTGGCCGGAGGGCAGGGCACCGGCCGCGCCGCCATGCGGGTGATCGCGAGCCTGCTGGCTCCGGGGTGTCCGGTGCCGGTGGTGGTCACCGACGTGGTCCCGAACTGGGTCGGTGCGCTGGACGTGGTGTACGCCTTCACCGCCGACCCGGGGGACGACGAGCTGGCGGTCTCCCTGGACCGGGCGGTGCGGTACGGCGCGACCGTGGTGCTGACCGCGCCGCCGGAAGGGCCGGTAGCCGCCGCGGTCGCCGGCCGGGGCCTGCTGATCTCTCCCCAGCTGCGCGGGGCGATCCCGGAGAGCTTCCCGTGCGCGTTGATCACCGGGCTGCTCACCGTGTCCGGGCTGAACCTGCTGCCGGTGGACGTCGACCTGGTGGCGGATCAGCTCGACGCCGAGGCGGAGCGCAACCATCTCGGCCACGAGTCGTTCGTCAATCCGGCGAAGTCGCTGGCGCTGCGCTGGGCGGAGCGCACGCCGCTGCTGTGGGGACTGGATCCGGTGGCCGCCGCGGTCGCGGGCTACGGTGCGCATGCCCTGGCCGCGGACGCCGCGGTGGTGGCCGATGCGGCCGAATACCGGCACGCGGTAACTCGAGTGGCGCTACACCGGGCGGTGGTCAACGAGCACACTGGATCCAGCATCTTCGCCGACCCCGAGGAGGAGGCGCAGGACGGGGTCGTGCCGCGGATCCGGCTGTTGCTGGTGGCGATCCGCACCGACGCGGCGGCCAGCGTGGTGCGGCGGTCGGCGCACGAGGTGTTGCCAGAAGCGGAGGTACTCGACATGGCCGATGAACTGGGTGTGGCGGAGCCGGCGCTGGCCGCGGTGCTGGCGTTGCGCATGGAGATGGCGGCGTTGTACCTGGGGCTCGCCTCGGGGACGGTCGGCGGACGCTATCACTCGGTGCAGGCCTGACATGCGATTGCTGCGCAACGCGGTGCGTCCGTACGCCTGGGGATCGCGGACGGCACTGGCGGAATTCACCGGTCGTCCTGCGCCCACCGAGCATCCCGAGGCCGAGTTGTGGATGGGCGCCCACCCGCAAGACCCCTCGCGGGTGGCCACCCCCGACGGCGGGGAGCAGAGCCTGCTCGAGCTGATCGAATCCGACCCCTCCGGCCAGCTGGGGCCCGAGGTGGCCAGGCGATTCTCCGATCGTCTGCCGTTCCTGTTGAAGGTGCTCGCGGCGGACGAGCCGCTGTCCCTGCAGGCCCATCCGTCGGCCGAGCAGGCCGCGGAAGGCTTCGCCAGGGAGGAGAAGCTGGGCATTCCGCGGAACGCGCCGCACCGCAACTACCCGGACCCGACGCCGAAGCCCGAGCTGGTCTGCGCACTGACCGAGTTCCACGCGCTGGCCGGGTTCGCGCCCGCCGAGCGCACCGTGGCGCTGCTGCGCGCGCTGGATTCGGCGGAGCTGTCCAAGAGTGCGGGACTGCTGGCCGGGCAGCCGGACCGGGACGGGCTGCGGGCGCTGTTCACCACGTGGATCACGATGCCGCAGCAGCACCTCGACGAGCTGCTGCCCGCGGTGCTGAAGGCGTGCGCGGAGCACGTCGACGCCGGCGGCGAGTTCGAGCAGGAGTGCCACACTGCGCTGGAGCTGGCGGACCGCCACCCCGGCGACGCGGGCGTGCTGGCTTCCTTGCTGATGAACCGGCTGACGCTGCAGCCGGGCGAGGGCATCTTCCTGCCCGCGGGCAATTTGCACATGTACCTGCGCGGTATGGCGATCGAGCTGCAGGGCAACTCGGACAACGTGTTGCGGGGCGGCCTGACCCCCAAGCACGTCGACGTGCCGGAGCTGCTGCGCGTGCTGGACTTCACCTGCGGCGAGATGCCGGTGAGCACGGGGGATCCGGATCCGGACGAGCCGCGCATCCGCGTCTACCACACCCCGGCGCCGGAGTTCGAGCTGTCCCGCGTGGAGTGGACCGACGGCGACGACGGGGAGATCGTGCTGGCCGGCGGACGGCCACAGATCGTGCTGTGCAGCCGCGGTTCGGTGGTGCTGCGCGGGGAGCGGGAGCTGACCGTCCCGCGCGGCCGTTCGGTGTGGCTGCCCGCAGGCGAGCCGCCGGTGGCGGTGCGGCCTGCCGAGGCGGGCGGCGCGCAGATCTTCCGGGCGACCACCGGCTGAAGCCTCGCTCGCGCCACACCAGGGCGGAGATCACGCAAGCGGCCACCCGCACGTCCTATAAGCTCCCGTCGACTTCGAAGGACGTGAGGGAGGACGTGCGTGGCCGCCGAGGGCAGTACCAGGGCCATCATCGCTGCGCTGTTGGCCAACGCGGGTATCGCGACGGCCAAGTTCGTCGGTGCCGCGGTCACCGGGTCGTCGTCGATGCTGGCCGAAGGGGTTCACTCGGTCGCCGACACCACCAACCAGGGGTTGCTGCTGCTCGGGCAGCGCACCGCCAAGCGCCGGGCGACCCTGCAGCACCCGTTCGGCTACGGGCGGGACCGGTTCTTCTGGTCGTTCATCGTCGCGTTGATGCTGTTCTCGCTGGGCTCGCTGTTCGCGCTCTACGAGGGCATCGAGAAGCTGTCCGAGCCGCACGAGCTGGACTCGCCGATCGTCGCGGTGATCATCCTGGTGGTGGCGATCGCGCTGGAGGGGTTCAGCTTCCGCACCGCGATCGTCGAGTCGGCCAAGCTCAAGGGCGACGCCTCGTGGTGGCAGTTCATCCGGCAGTCCAGGGTGCCGGAGCTGCCGGTGGTGCTGCTGGAGGACGCCGGCGCACTGGTCGGCCTGGTGCTGGCGCTCGGCGGTGTCGGGCTGACCGTGCTGACCGGGGACCCGATCTGGGACGGCGTCGGCACGGTGTGCATCGGTGTGCTGCTCGGCGTCATCGCGATCATCCTGGTGGTCGAGATGAAGAGCCTGCTCATCGGTGAGGGCTCGCCGCCGGAGGAGCTGAAGACCATCGTCGGTGAGCTGGAAACCGGGGAGAACGTCGAGCGGGTCATCCACATCAAGACCCAGTACATGGGCCCGGAGGAGTTGCTGGTGGCCGCGAAGCTGGCGCTCACTCCGCGGTTGTCGCTGCCCGAGGTGGCGCGGGCCATCGACGAAGCCGAGGCCAGGGTGCGCGCCAAGGTGCCTGCTGCCCGGCTGATCTATCTCGAGCCCGACCTGGACCGGCAGCTGTCCGGGCCGTCGGACAAGGGCACGGCGAACGCGGCGGGCAGCGAGAAGCAGGGCTGAACCGGCGGATCACCGGGACGCGTGGGTGCTGCCCCGCAAGCGGCGGTTCAGTGCAGGCGCGGCAGGTCGCTGAGCCATGACGTCTGCTCGCCGTCGTGTTTGGCGGCGGCTGTCTCCGGCCGTGCCAAGCCCGCGGCGATCGCGACCGCGTGATCCCATTCCGGGTCGACCAGGTAGTCGCTGTGCCGGAGAACGCCCGGTGCCCAGCGCCGGTCCACGTCGGGCTGGCGGGCGACCGGGTCGGCCAGCCAGTGGTCGCCGCCGATGATCAACGCCGACGACGGGCCGCGGATCGCGGGGGCGAGCGGGCTGATGTCGCCGTCCGGGGTGTAGCCGACGCCCAGCAGTTTGCCCGCGACCACCTGGTGCCGCCACGTGGTGACGCCGCCGCCGAACGGGTCGGTGCCCCGGCACAGGCCGCGCCAGCGGCCGGCCAGGCGCCCGAACAGCTCGGCGAGCTCGGCGGTCGGCAGCAGGCTGGGGAAGGCTCGCTGGTAGCCCCACTGGGCCGGGGTGCCCGCCGTGATCAGGCCGAGGCGCTCGACCTGGTCGGGCGGGCAGACGTCGGTCAGCCGTGCGGCCGCGATCAGGGCGAGCAAACCGCCGTGGCTGTAGCCGGCGAGCACCACCCTGGTGTTCGGTTCCGCCAGGTGGTGCTGGGCCCGCTCGACGAGGTCGGGGACGACCTTGAGGGCGTAGGACGGGGGCACGATGGGATGCGCCCGCCGAGGCCAGAAGAACACCAGGTCGGCCAGTGCGCCGAGGTGCCTGCTGCGGCCGGCCTGCCGGGCGGCGGTGTAGACGACCCGGAGCAGCCCGGCAGCCAGCACGCCCAGCGCCACCACGCCGAGGTCGTCCAGCAAGCGCAGCTCGACCGGCACCTCCCAGCCGGCGATCCGGCGGGTGATGAGCACGGCGGCGATCCCGGCGAGGAACAGGGCGAGGGCCGCGACCAGCCGGTGCATGTGCTTGCGCTCGAGGATCGCGGTGGCCCAGGCGCGTGCGGCTTCCTTTTGGTCCTCGTGGTCGTCGTGCAGCAGGCGCACGATCGGCGGGATGCCCCGGCGGCGCCTGCGCAGCGGGAGCGCGATCGTCCGGAATCCGGTCCACAGCACCAGTGCGGCGATGGTGCCCGCTCCCCACAGCAACGTGATCCCCTGGTAGCTGTCGGGCAGGGCCAGCGCGGAGGCGTCGAGCAGTTCGCGAACGGAGATGGCCAGCCCGGCGCCGAAGCCCGCGCCGATCAGGCAGGCCAGCAGCACGGTGGGCGCGGCGGCCCAGCCGCCCAGCCACGGCCGCAGCCGGTGCGGCAGGTCCTTCCACCCCCGCCGGGCGGTCAACGCCAACGGCACGAGCAGCGACGCGAAGCCGAGCCAGGCCAGCACCAGGGCGGCGAGGATGCCTTCGGTCATCGAGTCCAGCCCGGCGCGGCCCGCCCCCAGCGGGGAGCCGGCGAACCCGGCGGCGGGCACGAGCAGCCCGGCGACACCGACCGCCACGGCACGCGCGGGCCGGGGAAACACGCGCCGCAGGTCGGCGGCCACGTCGTCGAGCGCGGCCACGGCCACGAAGACGAGCACCAGCAGCACCAGGTCGACGATCCACACCACCTGCGCCAGGGGATCGTCCTGGCGGGTGAACGGGCCACCGAGTGGCAACAAAGCCACGCACAGCAGCGACGTGACAGTGTGCAATGTCCGCAGGATCGCCGCGTTCGGCCCTGGCCGGAGGACGTCACCGGCAAGCCGCCGTGGCGTTCCCGAGCATTCGCCTCCCGGCCGGACAGCGGCGGAAGGTCTGACTCCGGCGTGGCGCCAGCTGACCACCGACACGCGATGCATCGCCACGACGACGGCCAGGGGAGGCAGTATGCCCATGGCCATGCGCAGCTGTTCGCTCTCGCGCAGCCATCCGGGTACCCATGGCAGGCAGTCCTCGGTGCCGCCGAGGCATTGCGCGGCGATGAGGTCGAGGCTGATCACGCCGAGCTGGGTGATCAGCAGGGCGGTCAGCAGCAGGCCGACGACCCGCAGCAGCGCTCGGCAGACGCCGAGCAGAACGCGGCCCGGCCGGCCGGCGGGAGCGGGCAGCATGCCGTGCGCGACGTTGGCCAGCGAGAACGGGAACAGCAGCGCCCAGGTGGCCTTCACCGCCCCGCCGGAGGTCATCTTGCCCCACAAGTAGCCTTCCAGCGTGCGGGGCAGCGACCGGCCGAGCGCTTGCAGGACGGGGCCGGGCGCCGGCCTGCGCATCCGGTCCGCCGGGCGCACCAGCTCGCCCGCCGCGTCGCCGTCGACCGTGACCGTCGCGACCGAGTCCAGCAGCTGCTCGCCGGTGACGCCGACCAGGCCGGGGACGCGCAGCTCGACCACTCGGGTGTCGTGGCCGGGCAGTGACCTGGGGGACATGGATGACCAGCGGTCCTTCGGTGTCGGTCGGATGGCTCGGTTTGGCTGGCCGGCGCCGGGTGGGCGGCGGCACCACGCCGGTCTTCCACCGGCAGGCCCACGGTAGTGTTCGATGGACGACCACGCATGGAGGAAACGCCTTATGACCGCAGAAAACACGCCGTCGGTACCGGTGCAGACGCGCAACGGCATCGAGTTCGCCGTTGCCGACCTGGAGCTCGCCGAGTTCGGCCGGAAGGAGATCCGGCTGGCCGAGCACGAGATGCCGGGCCTGATGGCGCTGCGTGAGGAGTACTCCGAGGTCTACCCGCTGCGTGGGGCGCGGATCTCCGGGTCGCTGCACATGACGGTGCAGACCGCGGTGCTCATCGAGACCCTGGTGGCGCTCGGTGCGGAGGTTCGCTGGGCGTCCTGCAACATCTTCTCCACGCAGGACCACGCCGCGGCCGCGGTCGTCGTCGGGCCGCACGGAACGGTGGACGAGCCGCAGGGCGTTCCGGTGTTCGCGTGGAAGGGCGAGACGCTGCAGGACTACTGGTGGTGCACCGAGAAGATGCTCACCTGGCCGGACGGCGGGCCGAACATGATCCTGGACGACGGCGGCGACGCCACCCTGCTGGTGCACAAGGGCAAGCAGTTCGAGGATGCCGGGGTCGTTCCGCCTGCCGACGAGGAGAACTCGGAGGAGTGGAACATCGTCCTGGAGCGGCTGCGGGCGTCGCTGGCGGCCGACCCGAAGAAGTGGACCCGGATCGCCCAGGGCATCCGCGGTGTCACCGAGGAGACCACCACCGGGGTGCTGCGGCTGACCCAGATGGCTTCGCAGGGTGAGCTGCTGTTCCCGGCGATCAACGTGAACGACTCGGTGACCAAGTCGAAGTTCGACAACCGGTACGGGATCCGGCACTCGCTGATCGACGGCATCAACCGGGCCACCGACGTGCTGATCGGCGGCAAGGTGGCGGTGGTCTGCGGCTACGGCGACGTGGGCAAGGGCGCTGCCGAATCGCTGCGCGGGCAGGGCGCGCGGGTGATCGTCACCGAGATCGACCCGATCTGCGCACTGCAGGCCGCGATGGACGGTTACGAGGTCAAGCGGCTGGAGTCGGTGGTGTCCATCGCCGACATCGTGATCACCGCGACCGGAAACCGGGACGTGGTCACGGTCGAGCACATGTCCCGGATGAAGGACAAGGCGATCCTGGGCAACATCGGCCACTTCGACAACGAGCTGGACATGGCGGGCCTGGCCCGCTACCCGGGCATCCGGAAGATCAACATCAAGCCGCAGGTCGACGAGTGGGTGTTCCCGGACGGCAAGTCGATCATCGTGTTGAGCGAGGGTCGGCTGCTCAACTTGGGCAACGCGACCGGGCACCCGAGCTTCGTGATGTCGAACAGCTTCTCCAACCAGGTGATCGCGCAGATCGAGCTGTTCACCAAGCACGAGGAGTACGACAACGAGGTGTACCGGCTGCCGAAGAAGCTGGACGAGAAGGTGGCGAGGATCCATCTGCAGGCGCTCGGCGGCGAGCTGACCAAGCTGACGAAGGAGCAGGCGGAGTACATCGACGTCGACGTCGAGGGCCCGTTCAAGCCGGAGCATTACCGGTACTGAGCTTCGGCGCCACCGCAGGCCCGCTCGGCGCCGCGAGCGACGGCGGCGAGTGGGGGCGTGCGCGTCCGCGGCGACTGCACAGGTGCTGTGCTGCGGGTTTGCTGTCAGCGTGCCGGTGCCGTGCTGTGTGCCCGCTGTTGCTGCGCGACTGTTCGCTGCTCGCCCGGTACATGGGTCTGCCGTGCCCGGTGCCCGGTATGCGCGCGGGCGGTGTGGCTGAGGCACTAGCGGCACCGGGGTTCGGCGCGCCCTCGCGGGCCGGAGCGGTGTTCGGCCCGGGGTGTTTCGCTGTCGGCAGGTGGCGGCCGTGTCGCTGGGGCACGGTCATGACCGTGGCGCCGTCCCGGCAGCCGCCAAGGTTGTCGGTGTCGTTCCAGGCGCTGTCCGGTGTCATCCCAGGCGCTGGTTCGGCTGTCGCGTCGCGTGTGCCGGGCGCCCGTCCGGTTGGCGCCTGCCGCGCGCCTGTCCGGTTGGCGCCTGCCGCGCGCTGTTCCGTTTGTCGGTGTCGCCAGGCGGGATGCCGTTCCGGTTGTCGCCCCGGTGCCGTTCCGGTTGTGGCCGCGCGGTGTGGCCGTGCGTCCAGGCACAGTTCTCGTCGTTGGCGCGAGGGGTCGAGCGGCGCCCCGCGTGCCGTGCAGCCTGCCGATCTCCGGTGGGGTTGCCCATCGGCCGGTGCTGCCCAGTCCGATGCTGCTTGTCCTGGGTGTGCTGCGGTCGGATGTTGCTTGTCCTGGGTGTGCTGCGGCCGGATGTTGCTTGTCCCGGGTGCGGCCCGGCCCGATGCCGCTCGCCCGTCCGCAACACGGGTGCCTCGTTCTCGGTCTGTTTGCCGGGAATCGCTGCGGTCAGCCGGCTACTCGGCGCGTCGTGGTAACGGGCTTGCGCCGACCCCACTGTGCGGCGTGGGTTCCGAGCTCAGTCGGCAAGCCTGGGAATCCGTCTTTGTTCGGCGTCATCGCGGCTGGGCTCGGGGTCATCGCGGCTGGGCTCGCGTGGACGTGGCCGTGTTCGGCGCCGGCTTGGCGGAGTCGCCGTGCTTGGTTTGCCTGCGTGGCGAAGCACCGTGTTGGTCTCTCCCGCTCTGCGTGCGGCAGGCACCGGCTCGGGTCGTAGGCTCATGGCCGTGGGAGAACTGCTGGTCATCGAGGGCCTGGACGGTGCGGGCAAGAACACCGTGACGACTGCGCTGAAGGCGCATCTGGAGGCCCTCGACGCGACCGTCCACACAGTGGCCTTCCCACGCTACGGCGTGGACGTGCACGCCGACCTCATCCGTGACGGCCTGCACGGCCGCCTGGGTGACCTCACCGACTCGGTCTACGGCTTCCAGCTCCTGTTCGCCCTCGACCGGCGGGCGGCGGCCGACGAACTACGTGAGGCCGCCAAGCACCACGATGTCGTACTCGTCGATCGATACGTCGCGTCCAACGCCGCATACGGGGCAGCCCGGCTGGGGCAAGGTGTCGACGGCGAGTTCGTCTCCTGGGTGTACCAGCTCGAGATCGAGCGGTTCGGTGTCCCCGTGCCCGACGCGCAGATCTTGCTGCGGGTGCCTCCCGAGGTGGCCGGCGAACGCGCTCGCAGCCGCGCCGCCGCCGACGCGGCCAGGGGCAGGGACACCTACGAAGCGGACGGAGATCTCCAGGCCAGGGTGGCAGCGGTCTACGATGAGCTCGCCGAAACGTCGTGGCTGTCCGGTTGGTACGTCGTCGACGCCGAGCATTCGGTCGATGTGCGACGGCTCGCCGCCGACCTGGGATTCGGCGCATGATCACCCGAACGGACCAGAGCGATGCCGCTCGACGCCGGGGTGAGCGCGACACCACTGGGGCCTGACGGAACAGATCACACCGAAAGTGCGAATATAGGGTCATGAAGGCACGCGTACTGGTAGTCGATGACGATCCGGCCCTCGCCGAGATGCTCACCATCGTGCTGCGCGGTGAGGGTTTCGACACCGCTGTGGTGGCGGACGGCTCCCGGGCATTGCCCGCGGTACGCGAGCTGAAGCCGGATCTGGTGCTGCTCGACCTGATGCTGCCGGGCATGAACGGCATCGACGTGTGCAAGGCGATCCGTGCCGAGTCCGGTGTGCCGATCGTGATGCTGACCGCGAAGAGCGACACCGTGGACGTCGTGCTCGGCCTGGAGTCCGGCGCCGACGACTACGTGGTCAAGCCGTTCAAGCCGAAGGAGCTGGTCGCGCGGGTGCGCGCGCGGTTGCGGCGGCTGGAGTCCGAGCCCGCGGAAAAGCTCACCATCGGCGACCTGGTCATCGACGTCCCCGGTCACGAGGTGACCAGGGACGGCAAGCAGATCCAGCTCACCCCGTTGGAGTTCGACCTGCTGGTCGCGCTGGCCCGCAAGCCGCGCCAGGTGTTCACCCGCGAGGTGCTGCTGGAGCAGGTGTGGGGCTACCGGCACGCGGCCGACACGCGACTGGTGAACGTGCACGTCCAGCGGTTGCGGTCCAAGGTGGAGCGCGATCCGGAGCATCCCGAGGTGGTGCTGACGGTGCGTGGCGTCGGCTACAAGGCCGGCCCGCCGTAAGCCGCCACCCTGCGGATCTAGGCTGTATGCGTGCAGGTGAGTGACGTCGGTCGTCGGTTCGGTCGGATCATCGGCCGAATTGTGGCGTTCGGTCGCGCGCGCATGGCAGCCATCGGCGATCTGTGGCGTAGTTCCCTGCAGTTCCGGGTCACCGCGTCGACGCTGGCGTTGTCGTCCGCGGTGGTTTTCGTGCTGGTCATGGTGCTGCAGTACCAGATCGCCGAACGGCTGCTGGACGCCAAGGAGAAGGCGGCGCTGGCGCAGGCCCGCTCGGTGCTGGAGACGGCACGCCGCGAGCTGGCGGGCGTGGACATCTCGCCGGAGACGCTTGGCGAGCGTTTGGTCAACGCGCGCAAGCAGATCACCTTCTCGGCGCCGTCGGTGCAGGACCCGGAAGGCTCGGCGGCGGGCATCTTCGAGCCGGTGCTTGTCGGCGGCACCGTGCCCGGCAGTGACGAGCCGATCGCCGCCGGGGACTATTGGAAGGTCCCCGAGGACCTGCGCCGCTTCGTGGAACAACGCCAGGAGGCCAAGCAGATCCACACCGTCGAGGGCAAGACGTATCTGATCATCGGCGAGCCGATGACCGCGGCGACCGGCCGTCCGCTCCAGCTCTACCTGCTGTTCCCGCTGACCGCGGAGCAGAACACCGTGAACACGGTGCAGAACACGTTCCTGGTCGGCGGGTTCGTGTTGCTGCTGTTGGTCGCCAGCATCGCCAACCTGGTGACCAGGCAGGTGGTGATCCCGGTGCGCCGCGCCGCGACCGCGGCCGCCCGCTTCGCCGAGGGTGATTTCGACCAGCGGCTGCCCGTGGCGGGCACGGACGATTTGTCCAAGCTCGCCGTCTCCTACAACGAGATGGCCGAGAGCATCCAGCAGCAGATCCAGCAGCTGGAGGAGTTCGGGCAGCTGCAGCGGCGGTTCACCTCGGACGTCTCGCACGAGCTGCGCACGCCGTTGACCACCGTCCGGATGGCCGCGGACGTGCTGCACGCGTCGCGCGAACAGTTCCCACCCGGCCTGGCCCGCTCCGCGGAACTGTTGGTGGACGAGCTGGACCGCTTCGAGGAGCTGCTCGGCGACCTGCTCGAGATCAGCCGGCTGGACGCCGGTGTGGAGGAACTGGCGGCCGAGTACATCGACCTGCGCTCCATCGTCGAACGCGTACGGGAGCAGGTGCGCGTGCTCGCCGACAACGCCGGATCGCCGATCGAGCTGGTGATGCCCGACACCGAGGCGACGGCCGAAGTCGACGCGCGGCGGGTGGAGCGCATCCTGCGCAACCTGCTGGCCAACGCGGTCGACCACGGGGAGGGGCGGCCGATCCGGTTGTTCATGGGGGTCAGCGACGACGCGGTCGCCGTCGCCGTGCGCGACTACGGCGTCGGACTGCGGCCCGGAGAGGAAGAACTGGTGTTCAACCGGTTCTGGCGCGCCGACCCGTCGCGGAACCGGCACACCGGCGGCACCGGCCTCGGTCTGTCCATCAGCCAGGAGGACGCCCGGCTGCACGGTGGCGAACTCGTGGCATGGGGTGAGCCCGGCAAGGGCGCCTGCTTCCGGCTGACGTTGCCCCGTGAGCAAGGAAAGGACATCACCAGCAGCCCGCTCCCGCTGCCGCCGGATCCGCCGGGCAGCTCCCCGAACGGCCGGGCGGCGCTGCCCGCCGGCGACGACGCCGGCCTGGGCGGAGATCGTGCGGAGGTGAGCCGATGAGGTCGCGCAAGCTCGGTGTGCTCGCCGTGGTCGTTGCACTGGCTTCGGCCGGTTGCGCGAACCTGCCGTTGGAGACCAAGCCGCAGGCCATCCGTGCGGCTCCGACCGGTCCGGAGGTCACCGAGGGTTTGCAGCCGCCGGAGAAGAACCTGCCTGCGGCGGACGTCGTGCGTGCCTTCGTGGAGGCGAACGCCCAGGAAGCCGACCTGCACGCGGCGTCGCGCCAGTACCTCGCTCCAGAGGTGGCCAAGCAGTGGAAGCCGCGCAGCGAAATCCTCATCCTCGACGACAACTTCAACACCATCCGGGCCCCGCAAGCCGAGCAGCCCGATGACGAGAACGAAACCGTCATCACGCTGGTCGGGAACATGATCGGCAAGCTCGGGCCGGATCGCTCGTTCACCCCGCAGAACGAGCCGTTGGAGAAGAAGCTGCGGCTGCGCAGGCAGCCGGACACCGGCGAATGGCGGATCGTCGAGCTGCCCAGCTTGGTGATCACCAACCGCGAGCAGTTCAGCAAGAACTTCTTCACCACGCGGCTGTACTTCTACGCGCCGAACAGCGACGTGCTGGTCCCCGACCTGCGATACGTGGCGGCGCAACCCGCTGAAGGCCTGACCAGCCGCATCATGCACCTGCTCATGCACGGCCCGTCGTACTCTATTCGCGGCGCGGTGGAGGACCCGCTGTCGGCCGCGACGATGGAGACCAACGTGCGCGAGGTGGGGACCGCCGTCGAGGTGCCACTGACCGGCCTGGTCGGCGTGAGCACCGAGGAGCGCAGGCGCATCGTCACCCAGGTCGTCATGTCGCTGGAGAACGTCGACCTGGTGCGCTTGCAGTCGGACGGCAAGCCGTTGCTTCCGGACCGTACCGACTGGCGACGCAGCGACTTGAAGCCTGCGACACCGAAGATCGCCGACAGCGACGGCTACGCCGTGCTGAACGGCAGGATCTACTCGTTGAAGGACGGCGACCCGATGCCGGGCCCCGCGGGGGCGGGCGGGTACAACGTGGTCAGCGCCGCGCAATCGCTGGAAGGCGGCCAGCTCGCGCTGGTGGAGCGGGTCGGCCACGACCTCCGCTTGCGGGTGGGGGAGCTGGGCAAACAGCTCGCGCCGGTGAACATCCGCGGCAAGAGCATGACCCGTCCGACCTGGCAGCCGGCCTACCCGGAGAACAAGGTGAGCTACGAGGTGTGGACCGTGGTGGACGGCAAGCGGGTCGTGCGCGCGCAGCTGACGCCGGACGGTGCCTGGGTGCCCAGGACGGTCGACTCGAAGGAGCTGCGGAATTTCGGCCGGATCACCGCGTTCCGCTTGTCCAGGGACGGCACCAGGGCCGCCATGGTCGCCGACGGGAAGCTGGTCATCGCCGCGGTCAAGCGCACCGCCAGCACCGTCTCGTTGACCACGCCGCGCATCCTCCAGCAGTCGATACTGGCCGACATCAAGGACGTGGACTGGATGACCCAGCACGAGCTCGTCGTCGCCACGGACTCCTCCTCCCAGCCCGTGATCCAGGTGTCGGTTGATGGCTTCACCTCCGCGGTGTACAACGCTGCGAACCTCCAGCCGCCGGTCAAGGGGATCACCGCTCTGCCCAACGGCCGGGTGCTCGCCGCGGACGAGAACGGCCTGTGGACCGTGTCGTCCACCGGCGAGCCGTGGGATTCCCAGCGGAACACGCAAGAGGGTATGGAGTCACCCTTCTTCCCCGGCTGACCGCACATACGGCGCCATTCGCGCGCCGAAACGCCGACGACTGGTCCACTCGCGTCGGGTATCCGGTGCGAGGTCTCGTCAATGCGGTGAAGCGGCCCGATCCTGGGTGCATGCGCTTGCTCGATCTGATCTTCCCTGTCCGCTGTGCCGCCTGTGGCGCGGTCGGCTCTGCATGCTGCGACCGGTGCCTGAGCGAGTTCACCGGCCCATTGCCGGTGCCGCGCCCGCTGCCGTGCGGCGTTCCCGCTTTCACCATGGCCGGCTACCGCGGTCCGGCACGTCAGCTGGTGTTGGCCTACAAAGAGCGGGGACGCCGCGACCTCGCGCGAGTGCTGGGCCGCGTGCTGGCCGATGGGGTGCTCGGCCTGCGCACCGGGAGTTTCCAGGGCGATGGCGAGGTCCGGGCCGGGACATCGCAACGAGACCGGGCCGCAGTGGGCATCCAAGTCGATAGCGGTCGGAACAGTGGTACGGGGTGTCGTCCGTCCGGCAGGGCTCGCGACGGTCCCGGCGCTGCGGATCGTGGGTCGCCGGACAGCCGCCCGCGAACCGAGCCGGCCGAGGACGCGGTCGTTCTGGTGCCGGTCCCGTCCACGAAGGCAGCCGCGCGAATGCGTGGCGGGCAGCATGTTCTCCGGCTTGCCGAGGCGTGCGCTGCGGAGTTGGCATCAGCTGGCGTACCGACCGCGGTGGCGCCCGCGCTTCGCCTGACCTCCGGAGTGCGGGACGCCGTTGGTCTGGATGCCGTGGCGCGAGCTGCGAACCTTGCCGGCCGGATGCGAGTCGTCCGCGATGGATGTCCCGCCGCCGGCACCGAGGTCGTCGTGCTCGATGACGTGCTGACGACCGGTGCCACGGCCGCTGAGGCCGTGCGGGTGCTCGACACGGCGAAAGTGGTGGTTGCTGCTGTCCTGACGCTGACATCGCCGCAGGCTTTCCGGTGGGTGCAGTGACCGACTTCCGTCGGCGCGGGCCGGGTATCGCAGGCCGCGGGGAGGGGCGGCGCGAGAGGGCGAGAAGCAGAGAGGAGGGGCGACGCTCGGGCGGTGCGACGCGCCCCCGCAGAGGTGGCGATCTGGTGGATGTCCTGCGGTGACGCGGGGGCCAGGGGAGACCCGCCCCCGCAGATGTGGCGATCCGGTAGTGCCGGAGCGAACGGATTCTGTCGGCTGTGCCGACCGGGGAACGTCGACCGCACCGACGGGGGGTGCCCGCTGCGCCGACCCGGAGACCGCGTGCTGTGCCGACTGGGAACTATTGCCTGTGTCGTCCGGGGACTGCCGCCTGGGTCGACCGGGGGCGGTCGGCTGTACCGGTTGAGGACAGTCGGCTGCGCCGGGTGGGAACTATCGGCTGTGCCGACTGGGAACTACCGGCATTCGTGCATCGTTGTCCGGGTGTGAGGCCTCGGTCACAAGGCGGTCGTCAGTCGGAATTCACCCCTGTGGGCGTCGCGTGGCCTCGAGGTCAAATTGTTACCCGGAGCCGCTGGTTTCCGGTGACTTTGCTCCGTGAGGGTGAGACCCAGGCCACTCGAGTGGCCGATGAACCTGTCGGTTTCGCCGGTTGCGGGTCGCGCAGCGCGAGGATCGCGCATTATGCACCACGGCTTTCTATCCCCCGCACCGGGGGCTGTTGTTCATGGACGTCAGCAGCTAACGTGCTGCGCTATCAGGTTCCCCCCGAATCCTGCCAGGCACGAGGAGGTGAACAGTCCATGTCCCTTCGGTGCCGGTGAGCTGATCGACGTACTGGTACCGAGCCCCGTTGATCACAGAGCTCGCATCGCGAGCTAGGGAGGTCGTGAATGGACATCGTCGTGAAGGGCCGCAACGTCGAGGTACCCGACCACTATCGGATCCACGTCAGCGACAAGCTGGCCCGCCTCGCGCGCTACGACAGGAAGATCATCCGATTCGACGTCGAGTTGTTCCACGAGCCGAACCGTCGTCAGCTCAAGAACTGCCAGCGCGTCGAGATCACCGGCATGGGCAAGGGTTCGCCGGTCCGCGCCGAGGCCACGGCAGGTGACTTTTACGCGGCACTGGACGCAGCGGTGAACAAGCTGGAGAACCGCATGCGCCGGATGCACGACCGCAGGAGGGTGAGTTACGGGAGGCGATGCCCCGAGTCGGTTGCGGAGGCCACCGCGGCGGCAGCCGCAGGTGGTTCGGCAAACGGCAAGCGCCGGGCATCCACGGCGGTACTCGAGGCGCCGGCGCCACGCGCCGCGGTCGAGGACCAGGAAACGGACGAGGTCACCGTCCCCGAGCAGAAGCGCTGGGATGACGGAGTCGAGGTACACGAGCCGGGCCGCATCGTGCGGGAGAAGACCCATCCCGCCACGCCGATGACGGTCGACCAGGCCCTTTACGAGATGGAACTGGTGGGACACGACTTCTACCTGTTCAACTGCTCGGAGACCGGCAAACCGAGCGTGGTCTACCGCAGGAAAGGATTCGACTACGGGGTGATCAGGCTGGGCTGAGGCCAGGCAGCAACCCTTGATGCACCGATGCCCCGATGCCGTGAACCGGCTCGGGGCATCGGGCCGTTCCGGCCCGGTGCGACGCGGCGGCAAGGTAGGTTGACGACGAAAGTCGGTGTACGAAGAGGAACTATTCACCTCGAGGCGACCGTTGTTCTCACTGGTTGCCCACTACGATGGACAACCAGCTTCATGCACCGTGAACGACAGCAATACTCAGTGAGGTCGAGCCGGAATGGTTTTGAGCCGCCTGCTGCGAGCGGGTGAGGGTAAACGGGTCAAGCGCCTGAAGTACATCGCCGACTCGGTCAACGCCCTCGAAGACGACGTCAAGCCCCTGTCCGATGCGCAGCTGCGGGCGAAGACAGACGAATTCCGGGAACGCCACGCCAAGGGGGAGTCGCTGGACGACCTGCTCCCCGAGGCGTTCGCGGTCGCCCGGGAGGCCGCGTCCCGCGTGCTCGGCCAGCGGCACTACGACGTGCAGGTGATGGGCGGCGCCGCGTTGCACCTCGGTCAGGTCGCCGAGATGAAGACCGGTGAAGGCAAGACGCTGACCTGTGTGCTGCCCGCCTACCTGAACGCGATCTCCGGCAAAGGCGTGCACGTCGTCACGGTCAACGACTACCTGGCCAAGCGCGACGCCGAGTGGATGGGCCGGGTGCACCGCTTCCTCGGCCTGGAGGTCGGCGTGATCCTGGCGCACATGTCGCCGGACGAGCGGCGGGCCGCCTACAACGCCGACATCACCTACGGCACCAACAACGAGTTCGGCTTCGACTACCTGCGCGACAACATGGCGTGGAGCCTGGACGAGTGCGTCCAGCGTGGCCACCACTACGCCATCGTGGACGAGGTGGACTCGATCCTCATCGACGAGGCCAGGACCCCGCTGATCATCTCCGGGCCCGCGGACCAGTCCTCGCGCTGGTACCAGGAGTTCGCCCGCCTGGCGCCGCTGATGAAGCGGGACGTGCACTACGAGGTGGACGAGCGCAAGCGCGCCATCGGTGTCACCGAGAAGGGGGTCGAGTTCGTCGAGGACCAGCTGGGCATCGACAACCTCTACGAGGTGGCCAACACCCCGCTGATCGGCTACCTGAACAACGCGCTGAAGGCCAAGGAGCTGTTCAAGCGGGACAAGGACTACATCGTCCGCAACGGCGAGGTCCTCATCGTCGACGAGTTCACCGGCCGCGTGCTGGCCGGCCGCCGGTACAACGAAGGCCTGCACCAGGCGATCGAGGCCAAGGAAGGCGTCGAGATCAGGGCCGAGAACCAGACGCTGGCCACCATCACGCTGCAGAACTACTTCCGGCTCTACGAGAAGCTGGCGGGCATGACCGGTACCGCCGAAACCGAGGCGGCGGAGTTCCAGCAGACCTACAAGCTCGGCGTGGTCCCGATCCCGACCAACAAGCCGATGATCCGCAAGGACATGCCGGATCTGATCTACAAGACCGAGGAGGCCAAGTTCGAGGCGGTTGCCGACGACATCGCCGAGCGGCACGCCAAGGGCCAGCCGGTCTTGGTCGGTACGACCAGTGTCGAGCGCTCGGAGTACTTGTCGAAGCTGCTGCTCAAGCGCGGCATCCCGCACGAGGTGCTGAACGCCAAGCACCACGAGCGGGAAGCGTTGATCGTCGCCAAGGCGGGGAAGAAGGGCGCGGTCACGGTCGCCACCAACATGGCGGGCCGAGGCACCGACATCGTGCTGGGCGGCAACCCGGAGATCCTTGCCGACCAGGCGCTGCGCGAGCGCGGCCTGGACCCGGTCGAGACCCCCGAGGAGTACGAGGCCGCCTACCCGGCCGAGCACGAGAAGGCGATCGCGGAGAGCAAGCGCGAGGCCGAAGAGGTCATCAAAGCCGGCGGCCTGTACGTGCTGGGCACCGAACGGCACGAGTCGCGCCGGATCGACAACCAGCTGCGCGGCCGGTCCGGACGTCAGGGTGACCCGGGTGAGTCCCGCTTCTACCTGTCGCTGCAGGACGAACTGATGCGGCGGTTCAACGCGTCCATGGTGGAGCGGGTCATGACGACCATGCGTCTGCCCGACGACCAGCCGATCGAGGCCAAGATGGTCACTCGCGCCATCAAGTCGGCCCAGGCGCAGGTCGAGCAGATGAACATGGAGATCCGCAAGAACGTCCTCAAGTACGACGAGGTGATGAACCAGCAGCGCAAGGTGGTCTACGCCGAGCGCCGCCGGGTGCTGGAGGGCGAGGATCTCCGCGAGCAGTGCCTGCACATGATCCACGACGTCATCACCGACTACGTGGAGGAGGTCGCCGCCGAGGGGTACGCGGAGGACTGGGACCACGAGAAGCTGTGGACGAACCTGCGCACCCTCTACCCGGTGTCGGTGACCTGGGACGAGATCGAGAGCAGCCATCCGGACCTCACCAAGGAGCAGCTGCGCGACGCCCTGGTCGAAGACGCCAGGAAGGCCTACGAACGCCGCGAGGCGGAGATCGACAGCAAGCGCGGCGAAGGCGCGATGCGGGAGCTGGAGCGCCACGTCGTGCTGATGGTGCTGGACCGCAAGTGGCGCGAGCACCTGTACGAGATGGACTACCTCAAGGAGGGCATCTCGCTGCGGGCGTACGCGCAGAAGGACCCGGTCATCGAGTACCAGCGCGAAGGCTACGACATGTTCCAGGCCATGCTGGACTCGCTGAAGGAAGAGGTCGTCGGCATCCTGTTCAACGCGCAGGTCGAGCCGGTGGAGCCGGAGGCGCCCGCGGAGGCGGCCACCGAGGTCCCGGCTGCCGCGCGCGGCAACGGCCGGGCCGAGCGGCCCGCGCGACGGCAGGGCGGTGGCGGCGGCAGGCACGCCAAGCCGGTCCCGCCGCAGCCGGTCATCGAAGGCCAGGCGGTCCCGGCCGCACTGCGCAGGCCGCCGGCGGGCGCAGCGGGTTTGACCTACTCCGGGCCCGCCGAGGGCGGCGGAGTCGCGCGCAGCGGTGGCAACAGCCAGCCCAACCGGGCCGCGCAGCAGGGCGCGAGCAGGCGTGAGCGGCGGGCAGCGGCGCGCGCGCAGGCCAAGAAGGCGAAGAAGGCGCGGCGCTGACCGGCCGCACAGCGGTACCGCAGGACAGGCGTTGACGAAGCCCGCGGGGCGCGGCCCCGCGGGCTTCGTCGTGTCTTGTGCGATTTCTCCGCTCAGGCGCCGATCAGGCGCGGATCCCCGTCAGGCGACGGTCGCCTGCCGTCGGCCTGCCTGCGGCTGGATCACGTCGAAGTCGGTGACGGTCCAGCCGTGCCAAGAAGCACGAAGCAAGCCGGTGACGGCAACTGCTCGCCCTCTGGCCGGAAGGTGCACCGTCGCGCACATCTCGACCACGTCGGTCCCCGTGCGGCGGATGTGCACTCGCCGAACGAGGAATCGCGCGCCGACGTCGAGCCCACGCCACCGGCGGAGTCGGCTCAGCAGGTCTACGCTGACCTTGCCGCGCAGGCTGGCGACGGACCGTCGTCCGGTCACGACCTCGAGCAGCGCCGCGAGCAGGGTGCGAAGCTGCGCGTGATCGGGCTCGGGCGGTACCTCGGCACTCCTGGGCCTCGGCCCGGGGTCGGGCGCGGCCAACCGGATGGGCCGGACCGGGATGCTCAGCTGTCCGGCCCGGAGCCGGTCGGCTTGCCGCCCTGGGCAGGGCTCGGTGGACACCGCAAGCCGCAACAGGCCTGTGGAGTTCTGGGCAACTCGCACGTGTTCCTCCCCCAGTTCGGTGGCGGCCCCACGTCCGCCGTTCACTGGAACAGAGACAGCAACCCCCTGGATCCGGACAAGATTCACTCGATTGGGCGAGTCGCCGATGGTGGGTCAGCACCGGGGAACGGGCTGGGAGTGGCCGTGAGAGTCCAGCCGTAGCCCCGGCAGGCCCTCGGGATGCCCGCCGCTACCAGGGATCGACGCGGGTCACGCCAAGTCGCGGCGCACAAGCTCGAAGCACAGCACTGCCGCGGCCGCGGCCACGTTCAGCGACTCCACGCCACCCCGCATCGGAATGGACAGCTCCGCGGTCACCATCTTGCGCACGTCCGGGCCGATCCCTGCGGTCTCGCTGCCGAGCACGAACACCGCCCGGTCGGCCAGCGGGGCCGTGAACACCGAGTGCTCGGCATCCGCTGCCAGCGCATACAGCGCGTAGCCCGCGTCGGCCACCGCTCGGGCCGCCTCCACCGCCGTCGCGCATCGCAGCATCGGGGCGCGGAAAGCCACGCCTGCGGAGGCCTTGACCACCAACGGATCGATCGACGCCACCCCGCGTCGCGGCACGATCACTCCGTCGATGCCGGCGGCGGTGGCCGTGCGCAGGATCATGCCCACGTTCGCCGGGGTGGTGATGCCGTCCAGCAGCACCATGCGTCGCGGCGCGTCCTTGTCCAGCGCGTCGGCAAGGGGTCGCATCCGCGGCGCCACCACATCCGCCAGTACGCCTTGATCCTGCTTGCCGTTGCCCGCCAGGACCTTCACCCGGTGGGCGCTGGCAGTGGTCACCGGCACGCCCCGCGCCCGGGCCGCCTTGCGGATCTGGCTCACCACCGGCCCACGGGAGCCTTCGGCGAGCACCACCTTGTCGATGGTCAGGCTCTCGTCGGCCAGAGCTTCCAGGACGGGCTTGCGGCCGTAGACGGTGACAAAGCGATCCTTGGGGGAGACCACGAGTGCAGCGTATGCCAGGATCGAGGGCATGCCGGATCGACTGTCCGCGCTCGACGCGTCCTTTCTCTATCTGGACGGTCAGGCGACACCGATGCACGTCGGCGCGGTGGCGATCTTCGAACGGCACACCGGTTTCGACTTCGACACGGCACTGGCGCTCGTCCGTGATCGGCTCGGCTATCTGCCCCGGTATCGCCAGCGTGTGATGCACGTGCCGGGGAACCTGGCCCGCCCGGTATGGGGCGACGACGTCGACTTCGACATCAACTACCACGTGCGCCGCTCGGCGCTGCCGTCGCCGGGGACCGACGAGCAACTGTTCGAGCTCGTCGCCCGGCTCATGGCCCGGCCGCTCGATCACGACCGGCCCCTGTGGGAGGCCTACTTCGTCGAAGGGCTCACCGACGACCGTGTGGCGTTGGTGACCAAGACCCATCAGGCCTTGGTGGACGGCATCGGCACGATCGAGCTCGGCCAGGTCGTCCTGGAGCCGACGCCGACCGAGCCGGACGAGTCCGCCAAAGGCGACGCAGACCCGTGGCGGCCGGCGAAAACCCCGTCACGGCGGGAGCTGCTGATCGACGCGGTCACCGAGACCGTGCAGCAGCCGAGCCTGCTGGTGGAGTCCGCGCGCAACGCTGCGGGCGATGCCGTGGCGACCATCTCCAAGCTCGCCGGGGTGCTGGGGAGCGCAGCCTCGGCGTTGCGCACGGTGGTGCGCCCTGCCCCGGCGAGCCCGCTGAACGTCACGGTATCCGGCGGCCGGGTTCTCGCCGCGGTGCGCACGCGCCTGACCGACTACCGCACCATCCGTGCCGCCCGCGGCGGCACGGTGAACGACATCGTGCTGACCGTGGTTACCGGAGCCATCCGGGAGTGGATGCTGACCCGTGGCGTGCAGCTGAGCCAGGAGTCGACCGTGCGCGCGCTGGTCCCGGTCGCGGTGACGGACCCGGCCACGCCCGGCTATTCCCCTGCCGGGCTGGTCGGCAACCAGGTCGATGCGCACCTGGTCGACTTGCCCATCGGGGAACCGGACCCGGTGATCCGCCTGCAGCACATTGCGCACGCGATGGCCAGGCACACCGCGTCCGGGCGAGCCGTGGCGGCCCGCTCCCTGTTGCGGCTCAGCGGCTTCGCTCCTGCCACACTGCACTCGCTGGGCGCCAGGACGGCGGGCAGCCTGTCCGACCGCATCTTCAACGTGATCGTGACGAACTCACCCGGACCGCAGCAGCCCATGTTCGCCGCGCAGGCGAGGCTGCTGGAGATGATCCCGATCATCCCGTTGATGCGGAACCAGGCGCTGGCGATCGGTGTCACGTCCTACGACGGAGGGGTCTACTTTGGGCTCAACGGCGATCGCAAGGCGGTGTACGACATCGACGTGGTGGCTGCCGGCATCCGGCAGTCGCTCGACGAGCTGAAGGGAGCGGGCGCATGAGGGTCTACCTACCCGCGACCGTGAGCATGCTGCGCGAGCTCAACGAGAAAAGAGAGCTCGCCCCGGTGGACGGCACGGCGTTCGGGCTCACCCCGACGTTGCGCGAGTTCTACACCGGAGGCACGGAAGAGGAGTTGGAGTACGTCGCGCTGCTGGAAGCGGCCAGGGCTTCGTTGCGCCTGGTGGCCGCGGAACTCGACGCAGGTAGCTCCGATCCGCCGCGCCGAGCGGTGGTGGCGGCCGACATCGACGACGTGGAGCTGCGCCCGGATCTGGACGCCGCCGTGGTGCGTATCTCCGGCACGGTACCGATGAAAGCGGTGGCCGCCGTGCACGTGGACGCTCCGGAGGCCGAGGAGGCGGTGCGCGCCGCTGCCGAAGTGATCGACGAGGCCGATCTCGGCGACGACGACGCGGAGTTCGCGCTGGGCGAGGCGGAGGACCACGAGCTCGCCTGGTATGCGCCGCAGGAACTGCCGTTCCTGCTCGAATTGCTCTAGCCGGCCCGCGCGCGGTCGCGCGGTCGCCGGGCATACGGTGACCCAGTACGAGACGGGAGCGCATCTGAGCCTGCCCGCGCGCAGTCGCCGGGCATTGCGCACGTCCCAATGCCGCACTGTGGGTTCGTGTCGATACCGGCGGTGGCCGCTGGCCCGTGCACAGCACTCGTGGTGCCGTGATTCTCGGTCGCTGGCGTCGGGTCGTTGGATCGGTGACTGGTTCCGGTGGCGCTGTCGGTGCTGACGGCGGTCGGCTCGGGTCTGGACCGGGTTGCACCAGCTGCGTCGACGGTTCGTCGACGACTCCATGCTCGTGGCGGCGTGGCGCGAGTGGCGCAGGATGTGCGCTTGTTCGGTCGAACAATGCGCCATGGGGTGGGTGGTTCGAGCGAACAAGCGCACAGGGCGGTCATGCGTGCCACGATGGGGGCAAGCCCACAAGGCAGCGAAACCCCTCAGGAGAGCGCCATGGATGCCATCACGTCCGTCCCGCCGCCGCGCAACGAGCCGGTGCTCGGCTATGCGCCCGGCAGTGCGGAGCGCGAGTCGTTGCAGAAGAAGCTGGCCGAGCTGAAGGAGAGCAAGGCCGAACTGACCCAGACCATCGGCGGTGTGCAGCGCATGGCGGGCGGTGAGCCGTTCACCGTCGTCGCGCCACACGATCACAGACACGTGCTGGGCACCAGTGCGCAGGCCACCGAGCAGGACGTGGCCGACGCGGTGGAAGCGGCCAAGAAGGCAGCGCCGGAGTGGCGGGAGATGCCGTTCGACGAGCGGGCGGCCATCTTCCTGCGGGCCGCCGACCTCATCTCCGGGCCGTGGCGGGACACGCTGAACGCGGCCACCATGCTCGGGCAGTCCAAGTCGGTGCAGCAGGCGGAGATCGACGCCGCGTGCGAGCTGATCGACTTCTTGCGGTTCAACGTGCACTTCGCGCGGCGCATCCTGGCCGAGCAGCCGGTGTCGCCGCCTGGTCAGTGGAACCGCTCCGACTACCGGTCGCTGGAAGGCTTCGTCACCGCCATCACCCCGTTCAACTTCACCGCGATCGCGGGCAACCTGCCGACCGCCCCGGCGATCATGGGCAACACGGTGGTGTGGAAGCCGACCCCGACCCAGCAGCTGGCCGCGCACTACACGATGCGCGTGTTCGAGGAAGCCGGGCTGCCGCCGGGGGTCATCAACATGGTGACCGGCGACGGCAAGGCGGTCAGCGCGGTGGCGCTGTCCGACCCGGACTTCGCCGGGCTGCACTTCACCGGTTCGACCGCCACGTTCAAGCTGCTGTGGACCACGATCGCGCAGAATCTGGACCGCTATCGCAACTACCCGCGGATCGTCGGCGAGACCGGCGGCAAGGACTTCGTCGTGGCACACCCGTCGGCGCAGATCGACCCGCTGGTCACGGCGCTGATCCGCGGCGCGTTCGAGTACCAGGGCCAGAAGTGTTCCGCGGCCTCGCGGGCCTACCTGCCGAGGTCGCTGTGGGAAGGCGGGCTGCGTGACCAGCTGGCCGACGTAACCAAGACGATCCGCTTCGGCGACGTGACCGACTTCAGCAACTTCGGCGGCGCGGTGATCGACGCCAGGGCGTTCGCCAAACACGCGCAGCTGCTCAGCGACGTCCGCTCGGATGCCGAGATCGAGGTGCTGGTCGGCGGCAACTGCGACGACTCGGTCGGCTACTTCGTCGAACCGACGGTGCTGGTGTCGAGCAACCCGCACCACAAGGTGTTCGCCACCGAGTACTTCGGCCCGATCCTGGCGGTCACCGTCTACGAGGACGACAAGTACTCCGAGGTGCTGCGCCTGGTCGACAACACCAGCCCGTACGGGCTTACCGGCGCGGTGTTCGCCACCGACCGGGCCGCGATTCAGGAAGCGTTGACGACGTTGCGGTTCGCCGCGGGCAACTTCTACATCAACGACAAGCCCACCGGCTCGATCGTGGGGCAGCAGCCGTTCGGTGGTGCCCGGGCGTCGGGCACCAACGACAAGGCGGGCTCGATGTGGAATCTGCTGCGCTGGACCAGCCCGCGCTCGATCAAGGAGACGCTGATCCCGCCGACCGATCACACCTATCCGCACATGGGCTGAGCGCCAAGACATGAGCTGACCGTCAAGCCGGCGGCGGCCCTGCGCCGGGGACTTCGGTGGACGGCCCCGGCCGTGGGCTGCTGGCGGGCTGCCGGGTCCGGTGGGCGATCGGGCGATGAGCCGGATCGGGATCGCCGGCCCCGGTCGATGTCCGGCTCTGGTCGACGCCGCGCCGGCGACTGGTGCGGTGGCGGGCCGGCTCCGGCCCGGCGTCGCCCTGTCGGCTCGCGGCCTGGTGTCGCGCCTGGCATCACAGTGGCCGGCTCGGCTCCGGGCCGGGGGTCGTGTTGCTGACTCGCGGCTTGGTGTCGCGTTACCGGCTCGCGGCCCCGTGCTGCGTGTCGGCCTGCCTGGGCGTTGCGTTGCTGGTCTGCCGGTCGGCCCTGGTGTCGGCTTGTCGGATGGGTGGCTGGTCCTGGTGGCGCTGTCAGTGCGCCGCTGTCTGCCCGAGAACTCGTGCGGGTACTGGCCGGTCCTGGTGGCGCTGTCAGTGCTGACGGTGGCCGGTCAGCTCCGGCCTCGGGGCGCGCTGTCGGCAATCGAGGGTGGCCGACTTGGCTCTTGCCTGCTGGCCCGCGGCCCGGGTGTCGTGCTGCGGGCCCGTGACCGCCCGGCGGTGAGCCGGTGGCGAGTTGCCAGCAGGCTGGTGAGCTGCCAGCAGCGGTAGTTGGCCTGGCTGCCACTGTCCGGTTGCCACCCGTCGGAGTGGCGTGCCCGGCCCGGTGAGCGCCAGTACACCGCGGCCGGCCGCAGACGCGGCTACCGGGACGGCAAATACTTGCCCCAGCGGCCTGATGCTGTGGTGGCATCGCCGCAGCCAGCCATGTCCGTGCTGATCGCCCGGCTCAGCTGCCACGTCGGCCACTGGCCCGCGCCGTGCCGACCGCGCACAGCAGACGCACGACAAAGGCCCCGCACCGGCCGGTGCGGGGCCTTCGCCTCGTCGTGCAGTCGCCGATCAGAAGCCGATCAGTTCGGCGTGCTCGGCATGCCCGGCACGCTCGGCGGGGTGGAACCCGTGCCACCCGGCATGCCCGGCGTGGAGCCGGTGCCGCCCAGGCCCGGCAGCTCCATCTCGGTGACCTGGTCCGGCGACGGGACCTGGATGTTCACCGGCTCGCCCCAGTTGGAGTACTTGGCGATCATCCTGGCCGACTCCATGCCCTCCGGCAGCTCCTCCTTGGCCTGCTTGGCCACGTCCGCCAGCACCGGCCCGAGGTTGACCTCGATCTGCACCGGCAGGTTGTCGCTGTTGAGGTAGATGTCCATCGGCACCGAGTCGATGGTGACGCCGTCCGGCAGCTGCTGGCCCATGCCCATCTTCTTCGCGAGCTCGCCGAAGTCCAGCTCCACCGAGTACTTGGTGACCGGCTGCCCGTCCACCTGGGTCTGCTCGGTGGACGTGATCTTGCCGTTCTCCTTGATCATCTCCAGCGTGTTGGCCGGATCGGAGAACTCCGAGCCCTGGCCGAACTGACCCGCGCCCGCCTGGTCGATGGACATCTTCATCCACTTGTCCGTGTCGGGCCCGCCACCAGGCATGCCGCCCGCGAACCGCATGTACATGGTCTTGCCGACCATGATGGTTTCCATCTTCAGCGGCTCGCCGGAACCGGACATGCCGGGCAGCTTCAGGTCCATGGTGGACGTCATGGCCACCTTGCTGTCCTCGCCGGCGTACTCGGCTTCACCCTCCGCCTTCAGGTTCAGCATCGCGCCCATGTCCATCTCGATGCTGAACTTCGACGTCTTGGCCTTGGCCGTGCCTTCCTTGGCGGCGTTGATCAAGCTCTGCGCGTCGTTGAAAACACCGCTCTGGCTGGTGTTCTGCTGATTGTCCGCGCCGGTCGGGGTGCCCCCCTCCTTGTCGCCGCAGGCGCTGACCGTCAACGCCAGGGTCAGCGCGCCGGCGGCGATAAGTGCCTTCCGCATCTGGTCTCCCTCTCCTGTTGCTCGTGTCTGGTCATCATCCGACGAATCCGAGCTCCCGTCAGGTTTTCATGCCCGGAATCCTCCGGCGACTCGGGGTCACCTTCCGGGCCCGGTCGGGGGATCAGCCCATCACCCTCCTGCTTCCGGCAGCGGTTGGTCGGAGATCTGGTCGGCCGGTGGTGGCTCGACGTCGACCTCGACGCCCCACTCGGTGAAGTCCGTCCGGGCATAGGCCTCGTCGAAGCTCATGCCAGGCGGCAGGTTCTGCTGCCCGCCTGCGCTGTCCATGATGGCGTCGACGACCTCGCGCATGTCGACGTTCAGGCGTACCGGCAGGTCCCGTTCGTCCAGGTAGACATCGACCGGGACGGCGTCCAGGTCGACTTCCGCCAACGCGGGGAGGTCCTGCATGCTGGTGCCGAAGTTCTTCATCACCTCGTCGAAGTCGACTTCGAAGCTGTACTTCGTCGTCGTCCGGCCGCCGATCGACACCCCGGTCTCGGTGTCCACCAGCTCCCCGGACTCCTTGAGCATGTCGAGCATCGTCCCGGGGTCACTGGACTTCAGATACTGGTCGACCTTGATACCCGTGCTGGACAGCAGCTCGGGAAGGCTCGTCTTGTACCACGGCCTGTCGGGATCGCTGGGAAGGCCGGGCAGATCCGTGGGCATCCGCAGGTAGAAGTCGTCGCCGAGTTGCCTGCCCTCGAACTCCATCGTGCCCAGGCCCATGCCCACGCTGCTCATGTCGAACGTCATGGTCACCCAGCTGCGGGGATCTTCGCCGTCGGCGTAGCTGTTGGCGCCTTCGCCGGTCATCGCGATCGGCCCGAGCCGCATGCTCACCGTGAAGGCCACCGACTTCTCCTTGGCCGTGCTCGCCGATGCGGCGCGCACCAGGCTCGCCGTGTCCTGGTACTTGCCGTCCCCGACTCCGCAAGCGCCCATGGTCAACGTCAGCGTCAGCCCGCCTGCCGCGATCAGCGCCTTGCGCATACCGCCCCCTGTCCGCCGTGGCTTGTCCTTGCTGTGACGCGCAGTAAGGTGCGTCGGTTTCCGGTACTACGCAAAATGCCTGCCGACGGCGTCAGTTGGGCGTGTTTGTCACTGTCCGGCCACGGCATCAGAGCCGGTGCGGGACGCCAGCAGCCTGCGCAGCGACCCGAGTCGTACCGCGGGCACGGCCCCTTCACCGACCAGCGCGTCCAGCGCGCAGTCCGGGTCGGCGGGCGGTCCGAGATGGCCGCAGTTCGGCGGGCAGTGCTCGGCCGCCTCGGCGAACTCCTCGAACGCCAGGACGATGTCGTCGGCGGTCACGTGGGCCAGCCCGAACGACCGGACGCCGGGGGTGTCGACGACCCACCCGCCTGCGTCGCCCGGCAACGGCAGGGCCACCGCCGCCACCGACGTGTGCCTGCCCTTGCCGACGGCACTGACTTCCCCGGTGGCCAGATCGGCGTCCGGGACCAGCCGGTTGACCAGCGTGGACTTGCCGACTCCCGAGTGGCCGACCAGCGCCGTGACACGCCCTGCGAGCAGCTCGGTCAGTTCGTCCAGCGGCTGATCGACGCTGGTCACCAGCGTGCGCACGTTCAGATCGGCGTAGTACTCCAGCACCTGGTCCGGGCTCGCCAGGTCCGCCTTGGTCAGGCACAGCACCGGCTCCAGCCCGCCGGTGTAGCAGGCGACGAGGCAACGGTCGATGAAGCCGGTCCTGGGCGGCGGGTCGGCCAGCGCGGTCACGATGAGCAGCTGCTCGGCATTGGCGACCACGACGCGCTCGTACGGGTCGGTGTCGTCGGCGGTGCGCCGGAGAACGCTGCGCCGGTCGTGCACCCGGACGATGCGCGCCAGCGTGCCCGGCTTGCCGCTGATGTCGCCCACCAGCGCGACCGAGTCGCCCACCACGATCGGGGTCCTGCCCAGCTCCCTGGCACGCATGGCGACGACCCGTCGGCCGGGGTCGCCGTCGATCGCGCACGTCCACCGGCCGCGGTCCACCGCGGTCACCATGGCGGTGACGGCGTCCTCGTGCCGGGGACGCCGCTTGCTACGCGGCCGGGAACCACGTCCAGGACGAACCCGCACGTCGGATTCGTCCAATCTGGTCCAGTCGCGCACGGTGGTTACGATAAGCGGCCAAGGCCACCTCAAGCAGAGGAGGACCGCGATGTGCGGGCGCTATGCCGCCACGAAGGATCCGGCGACCCTGGTCAAGGAGTTCGACGCGGCCGACAACACCGAAGGCCAGGCGCGTCCCGACCACAATGTGGCGCCGACCAAGAACGTCGTCACCGTCGTGGAGCGGCATCCGCGCGACGCCGACGGCACGGTGCTCGAAGACGAGCCCCCGCAGCGACAGCTGCGCATGATGCGGTGGGGCCTGATCCCGTTCTGGGCCAAGGACAAGTCCATCGGCGCCAAAATGATCAACACGCGGGCGGAGACCGCGGCCAGCAAGCCCGCGTTCCGCAAGGCGCTCAAGCGGCACCGCTGCCTGGTGCCCGCCGACGGCTGGTACGAGTGGCAGCGCCTCGGCAAGAACGCCAAGCAGCCCTTCTACATGACCACAAGGGACGGCTCGTCGCTGGCCTTCGCGGGCATCTGGGAGACGTGGCGGGATCCGCAGGCCGGACGGGACGTTCCGCCGCTGGTCACCTGCTCGGTGCTGACCGTCGACGCGGTCGGCCCGCTGACCGACATCCACGACCGGATGCCGTTGGTGCTGCCCAGGGACGCCTGGGGACACTGGCTCGACCCGGATGTCGACGACGTCGCCGAGCTGCTCAAGCCGCCGCCGCTGCAGCTGGTGGACGAGCTGGAGCTGCGGCCGGTGTCGAACCGGGTGAACAGCGTCCGCAACAACGGCCCCGAGTTGATCGAACGTGTCGACCCGGCGCAGCAACTGGACGAACCGGCGCTGTTCGACGCGCCCAACTCGGCATGACACGCATCGAGATCGACACGCCGTCCGGTGTGGCGGCCGCCGAACTGCATGTCGCCGAGGAAGGATCGGCCTGCCTGCTGCTCGGCCACGGTGCGGGCGGCAGCATCACGGCTGACGACTTGGTCGCGGTGACTCGAGCCGCGCAGCAGGCCGGGGTACACGTGGCGCTGGTCGAACAGCCGTATCGGGTGGCAGGTCGCCGCACCCCACCTCCGGCGAAACGGCTCGACGAGGCCTGGCTGGCCGTCGCGACCGTCGTCGGCGAACGGTTCGGCGGCGCTCCGCTGGTGTTCGGTGGCCGGTCGTCCGGTGCCCGGGTGGCGTGCCGTACCGCGGAAGCGGGCGGCGCGATCGCCGTGCTGTGCCTGGCGTTCCCGGTGATTCCGCCGTGGAACCGGAAGGCGACCAGGCAGCCCGAGCTGGACGCCGTGCAGGTGCCCACCCTGGTGGTGCAGGGCGACGCGGACCATTTCGGGTGCCCCGAGTCGGGCCCGCACCACGAGGTGCACGTGGTCCGGGGCAATCATTCGCGGTTCGCGGATCTGCCTGCCGTCGCCCGCTACGTGGGCGAATGGCTGAGCCGGGTGGTTCGCGTGCGGCAGTGAAGGCCGGCGAACGCCGATCGTGACGTTGCACGCTCAGGTGACATCCCCTTGGCAGGGCGACGACCCGTGCGACTACGGTCGAGGTGTGTTGCGGATCAAGTCGAAACTGACTTCGTGGTTGACGCGGCTGTACCTGGCCAGGGCCAGCCGCCGCGGGTTCGATCTGGAGAAGCTGCCCGAAGCGGCGCTGGTGCCGCTGCGGCGCAACGGCCTCGACCCGGTCGCCGAGCTGGGGGAGATCCGCCGTCGCGAGCCGGTGAGCAAGCTACCGGTGCCGTTCGGCGTGACCATCTGGCTGGTCACCGGCTACGCGGAGGCCAGAGCGGTGCTCAGCGACGCCAAGGCGTTCAGCAACGACTTCGGCAACCTGGTCGGCAAGGCACCGGGCGCCACCGCCGAGCAGAACCCCGGCGGCCTGGGATTCGCCGATCCGCCACATCACACGCGGCTGCGCAAGATGCTGCAGCCGGAGTTCACCGCGCGCAGGCTCAAGCGGCTGACCCCGAACATCGACGCGATCATCAAGCGGCAGCTGGACGAGATGGACGCCGCGGGCAAGGACGGCCGCCCGGTCGACCTCGTCGAGCACTTCGCGCTGCCCATCCCGTCGCTGGTGATCTGCGATCTGCTTGGCGTCGACTACGGCAGGCGGGACGAGTTCCAGCGGCTGGCCATGCAGCGGTTCGACCTGATCGGCGGCACGATGGGCACGCTGGACGCGATCTCCGAGTCGCTGGAGTTCCTGCTCGGCGTGGTGCGCGAGCAACGCAAGAACCCGGGTGACGACCTGCTCGGCATGATCATCCGGGAGCACGGCGACGACATCGACGACCGGGAGCTGGCCGGGCTGGCCGACGGCGTGCTGACCGGCGGGTTCGAGACCACGGCCAGCATGCTGGCGCTGGGCACCATGGTGGTGTTGCGCGACCCGCAGGCGCGCGAGATCGTCAGCAACGGCAGCGCTGACGACCCGGCGGTGCACCGGTTCGTCGAGGAGCTGCTGCGCTACCTGACCGTGGTGCAGGTCGCCTTTCCGCGTTTCGCCCGCGAGGACATCCAGGTCGGCGACAAGCTGATCAAGGCAGGGGACATGGTGGTCGTCTCGCTCAGCGGGGCCGACCGGCACGAGTCGCTGGGCGAGGACATGGAGAAGTTCGACGCCACGCGGGAGCCGACGCAGCACCTGGCGTTCGGCTGGGGACCGCACCGGTGTGTCGGCGCCGAACTGGCGAAGATGGAGCTGCGAGCCGCCTTCCCCGCGCTGCTGCAGCGCTTCCCGCAGATGCGGCTGGCCACGCCGGAGGAAGAGCTGGAGTTCCGCAAGGCTTCCATCGTCTACGGCGTCGAGTCGCTGCCTGCGGTCCTGCACCCGGCGAGCTGACCGGCGTCGGTCCGGCACCGGCACCGAACTCGCGCCCTCCTCGCCGAGGTGCTCGTGCCTGCTGGGGTTAGCTGGCGATTGCCGCTGCTGGGGCTCTGGTCGCGGTGATGGGGTCGTGCGGGGTGAGTCTGGTCGCCGGTTCTGGCGTTCCTTGCCGAGGTGTTCGTGCCTGCTGGGGTCAGTCGGCGATCGCCGCCACTGAGGCTCCGGTCACTGCGATCAGGTCGTGCGGGGCGAGTTCGATCTCCAGCCCACGCCTGCCCGCCGAGCAATAGATCGTCGGCCAGTCGTGCACCGACGTGTCCACGACCAGCGGCAGTCGGCTGCGCTGGCCCACCGGCGAGATCCCGCCGACCACGTACCCCGTCGCCCGCTGCGCGGCGGCCGCATCGGCCATCTTGGCCCGCTTCCCGCCCACGGCAGCGGCCAGCGCCTTGAGGTTCAGCTTCCGGGTGACCGGAACCACGCCGACGGTCAGCTTGCCGTCGACCTCGGCGACCAGCGTCTTGAACACCCGGTCGGGCTCGACGCCCAGTGCCTCGGCCGCTTCCAGGCCGTACGACTCCGCTGCGGGATCGTGCTGGTAGGCGCGCACCGAATGGTTGATCTTGCGTTTGGCCAGCAACGTGGTGGCCGGAGTGCCTTTGCCCGCCATGGCGTCGCAGCCTACGACAGCGTCGCGCCACTGCCGGAACGTGTCCCGCGGGTCGTGAGCACGCGGGAATTCTGCGCGGCCGTGAACCGTTGCACCAGGCGTGTTCACCGAAACCCGGTCGCCCGGTCCAGTCCGTGGGCTATCACGTCGTGCTTCGAGGCGCGGACCGGCCACACCGCGCGTATCCTCGGCACCGTCGTCGGCGAGCCCGGGGACGGGTCCGGGGGTGTGCCAGTGCAGGGCGCGCCGCGGGCCGGAAGCGGCAACGGAAAGGACCGGTTTGCCCAGTCAGATCACCGAGTCGGAACGCATCGAGCTCGCCGAGCGATTCGAGCGGGACGCGTTACCGCTGCTGGACCAGTTGTACTCGGCCGCGCTGCGGATGACCCGCAATCCGGCCGACGCCGAAGACTTGGTGCAGGAAACCTACCTGAAGGCCTACAACGCGTTCGCGTCCTTCAAGGAGGGCACGAACCTCAAGGCCTGGCTGTACCGGATCCTGACCAACACCTACATCAACTCGTACCGGAAGAAGCAGCGTCAGCCGCTGCAACAGCCGGCCGAGGACATCACGGACTGGCAGCTGGCGCAGGCCGAGAGCCACACGTCGCGCGGGCTGCGGTCGGCCGAGGTGGAGGCGTTGGAGCAGCTGCCGGACGCCGACGTCAAGGACGCGTTGCAGCGCCTTCCGGAGGATTTTCGCCTGGCGGTGTACTTGGCAGACGTCGAGGGCTTCTCCTACAAGGAGATCGCCGAGATCATGGGCACACCGATCGGTACGGTGATGTCCAGGCTGCACCGGGGCCGCGGTCGGCTGCGCGAGCTGCTGGCCGACGTGGCTCGTGAGAGGGGCTTCATCAAGCAGGGGGTGGAGGTGGCGAAGCGATGAGCGACGAGTGCGCTGACGCCCGGCCCAACTGCTCCGACGTGCTCGCCGAGGTCTATCTGCTGCTGGACAAGGAGTGCCACGAGGAACACGCCGCCGAACTACGCAGGCACCTCGACGGTTGCCCGGACTGCTTGGAGCAATACGGCATCTCCGAGGGGCTCAAGCAGCTGCTGGCGCGCAAGTGCGGCGGCGACCACGCCCCGCAGAAGCTCAAGGAGCGGCTGCGCGCGAAGATTCGCGAGGCGCACCTGGCGGGCGCCGAGAAGTCCGACGCGGCCGGCGAGGGCACCGTCGAGGTGCGTGAGGACTAGCTCACTCAGGCGTTCGGCTTCTTGCCGTGGTTGGCGTTCTTCTTCTTGCGGCCACGGCGCTTACGAGCTCGCTTCGACATCCATGTACTCCTCGTGGTTTTCGGACGACTTAGTCTGACACGAGTCGTCGTGCGTCGATTCAGGGGAGTGCCGTGAGTACGCTTGCCGAGCTGCTGGCCGAGCACACCGGGTTGTCCGGGGAGGCCGCCGACCACCTGCAGATGGTGGTGGCCGAATGGCAGCTGCTCGCCGATTTGTCGTTCGCGGACTTTCTCATGTGGGTGCCCATCGAGGGCAGCGAGTCGCAGTTCGCGTGCGTCGCGCAAGCCCGGCCGACCACCGGTGCCACGGCGCATCCCGAGGACGTCGTCGGCAGCCGGGTCGACGAGCGCGAGCACCCCCAGCTCGCGGTCGCCCTGCGCACCGGGCGCATCGTGCGCGAGGAGGAGCCCCGGTTGTCCAACGGGGACATCCTGATGCGCCGGGAGGCGATCCCGGTCCGGTTCCGGGACCAGGTGATTGCGGTGCTCAGCCGGGAGTCGAACCTGAGCGTGCCCAGGGTGCCCAGCTCGCTGGAGATCGCTTATCTGGCGGGCGCGTCGGATCTGTGCCAGATGGTGGCGGACGGGACGTTCCCGCACGAGGGCTCGCACACCGACGTGCACAGCAGCCCGCGGGTGGGCGACGGGTTCATCCGGCTGGATCCGTCCGGCACGGTGGTCTTCGCCAGCCCCAACGGCCTGTCCGCCTATCACCGCATGGGGCACAAGTCCGACTTGGTCGGGACCCGGCTGGCGCCCTTGACCCGGTCGCTGCTGGCGGATCCGTTCGACGCCACCGAGGTCTCCCACCGCATCCTGGAGGCGCTGGAAGGGCGGCCCGGCACCCGGGTCGAGGCGGAGTCGCGGCGTGGTGCCGTGGTGCTGTTCCGGGCGCTTCCGCTGCGTCCGGCGGGCACCCCGGCCGGGGCGCTGGTCTTGGTGCGGGACGTCACCGAGGTCAAGCGCCGGGACCGGGCGCTGATGAGCAAGGACGCCACGATCCGGGAGATCCACCACCGGGTCAAGAACAACTTGCAGACGGTGGCCGCCCTGCTGCGGCTGCAGTCCCGCCGCACGCAGAGCGACCAGGCCCGGCGGGCGCTGGAGGACTCGGTGCGCCGGGTGTCGTCGATCGCGATGGTGCACGAGACGCTGTCCATGTCGCTGGACGAGCGGGTCGACCTGGATCAGCTGCTGGACCGGGTGCTGCCGATGCTGTCGGAGGTCACCACGGCAGGAGAGTCGCCGGTGGAACTGGTCCGGGAGGGATCGTTCGGTGTGGTGGCCGCCGACCTGGCGACGCCGTTGGTGATGGTGCTGGCCGAGCTGGTGCAGAACGCCGCCGAGCACGCGTTCGAACGGGGCAAGCCGGGCAAGGTGACCGTGCGGGCTGCCCGGTCGGCCCGGTGGCTCGAGGTGTCCATCGTGGACGAGGGGCGCGGGTTGCCGCCCGGCTTCTCGCTTGAACAGGCGGAAGGACTGGGCCTGCAGATCGTGCGCACACTGATCGAGTCGGAATTGCGGGGGTCGCTGTCGCTGCGCAACTGCGAGCCGTCCGGAACGGAGGCTGAGCTGCGGATACCGCTGACGTGGCGAAGCTAGCCGGTGGGTAGCGCAGCGGACGCCGGTGGTGCACCCGGCGTTGGGGCAGTCGGGAGTGTGCCCGTGCGGCGTCGCTGGCCGGTCTGCGGGCACACGAAAGAGCCGGCACCCGGGAGGAGGTGCCGGCTCTTTTCCGTTGCGGGAGGCTTGTCGAAGCCTGTGTCGCTTCCGTCAGAAGCTCGTGCTGCCGATACGAGCCCGGCGACGCTTGAGCGCACGCCGCTCTTCCTCGCTCATGCCACCCCACACGCCAGCGTCCTGCCCGGTGGCCAGGGCCCAAGCCAGGCAGTCGGACGCGACGGGGCAGCGGTGGCACACGGCCTTGGCCGCGGCCACCTGCGTGAGCGCAGGACCGCTCGTCCCTACGGGGAAGAACAGCTCAGGGTCCTCGTCTCGGCAGGCCGCGCGGTGGCGCCAGTCCATGGTGATGTGCTCCTTCGTGGCGACGCGGAACAGCCGCGCCACGGTCGTCTCGAATGGCGGTCGTATTTCGGGTGCTTGTGAATGCTTTCACGAACCGCAGCGACGGGCAAGAGTTTTCTCACCATCGGTGAGCGAACTCACCCTTAAGGGCAACCCCTCTGACCTGCGGTTTCTCTCCTCGCTGGGAGAGAAGGCCGGGAAAACGGTGCGGTGAGCGGAGCCGAGTTTGCGACGAGTGGTAGGGACCGGTTCGCCGAACCGATCACTCGCCGACGGTCGGCTCGCCGTTCCGCGCGACGACGTGCGACAGCCGCGCTGTCACACGACCACTGTCAAGGCTTGCGGAACGCTGACGAACTCGACGTCGGTACGCTCACCGACCAGATCCCCGTCAACCTGCAAGTTTACTGGTTTTTCCGCGTGAATGCGCACCTTCGTGACGTCGTCGGCGCGGATGAGATGACGGCCACGCTGACGTCCCTTGCCGTTCAGCGCTTGCCGCAAGTGGTGGAGCACCCCGAAGAAGCCGAGCTTGCGCAACGCGAAGACGCCGAGTCCGGTGTCGAACGAGCACTCCGGGTTCAGCCTGATGGGGCGGGGGCCGAAGTACGACCACGGGTCGGTGTTGGAGACGAACGCGGTGCGGACGATCTCCGGCTCCCGGCCGGGCAGCTCGAGCCGGAGGGTGTGCCTGCCGTGCGGCGGCCGCAGGTAGACCGCGGCAGCCACCCGCGCGTACAGCAGCGGACTGGTCCGCTTGCCGCGCTTGCCTTCCACACCTTCCACGACGTCGGCGTCCCAGCCCATGCCGGCGCTGAAGGTGAACCAGCGTGCGTTGGCCCGGCCGAGCCCGATCGTGCGCCTGCGCCCGGACGTCAGCGCGTCGAGCAGGACGTGCGTGGCCTCGACGGGATCGCGTGGATAGCCGACGGCGCGCGCGAACACGTTGGCGGACCCACCGGGAACCACCGCGAACAACGGCGCCGTGCGCGGCTCACCGGCCACTTCGGCACCGCCGAGCAGCCCGTTGACGACTTCGTTCACCGTGCCGTCGCCGCCGTGGGCGATGATCAGCCCGGCGCCGTCGGCAACGGCGGCGGCGGCGATGGCCGTGGCATGCCCGCGGTGGGCCGTCTCGACGACCTCGAGCTTCACCTCGCTGGCCAGCGCGTGCGCGAGCACGTCTCGGCCGCCCGGCGTCGTGGCAGTCGCCTGCGGGTTCACAACCAGGACTGCGCGCATGACGGCAGCGTACGGCCCGACAGAGGACATCCGCCGCCTCCGCGCAGGCCGCGAGGCCTATCCCACACTGCGCCCGCACTCGCGGGCACAGCCGACAGGTGTGCGCACCAGGCGCACGCAGCCCACAACCGACGTGCCTGGAGCCCTGCCCAGGCGCGTTCACGAAGTCGACCGGTTCGCGAGCTACTCCCGGGCCACCAGCTCCTTTCCGGGCGGGTGTGGCACCCGCCTGCTCGTCCTCGTCCTCCCTGTCCGCCGACGGGTTGCACCCGGCGACCGCCGACCCGCCGGTGGCTGACGACCGCGAGACGACCGCGGAGCACAAGAAGGCGGTCACCAGCCGCGTCGGCGGGCGGAGGAACCCACCGACGTTGATCAGATCATGACGTCTCGGCCGCGGTGAGGAAACGGCCGAGTGGGTGGCATACCATCGGTGACGCTCACGCAGAGTGTCGTCCGTGTGCCGAGTGGGGTGGTCTCGGTCACATACCGGAAGGGGCCCAGGGTGCGACTGGCCGATGTTCTCCGACCAGCTCCGCGCGCGGTGCGGGCCGCGGGCGTGATCGCCGCTCTGCCCGGCCTGGCGTCACTGGTGTTTGCGATCGTGCTCGTCGTGGCCGCGCTGTCCGGCGATGCCGCCATGGGCGGCAACAACATCTACGGTGAAGCCGCCTACTACGCCCTGCTCGGCGTGGGGTTGCTGGCTTGCGGCGCCGGTTTGCTGCTCGGTCACCAGTGGGCTCGTTCGCCCGCCGTGGTCATCGCGGTGTTGATGCTGGGCATCGGCTGGTACGCCGCGGGCCCGTCGGCCCGGCCGGAGCTGGGTGTCCCGGTGGTCGTCCTGGGGGTGCTGCTGCTCGTGCTGCTGTTCCGCGCCCCGTCGCGGGAGTGGGCGGCCCAGGACGGCGCGGAGCGCTGACCACGGCGCGGGTCAGTCAGGGGCGGGACTAGCCGCCCGCTCGCTCGGCGGCCAGCGCCTTCAGCGGCTCGTCGGTGAGCCGGTACACCGTCCATTCGTCCATCGGACGGGCGCCGAGTGCGCGATAGAACTTCGTCGCCGGGTTCCAGTCGAGCACCCACCATTCCAGCCGCGCGTAGCCGCGGCGCACGCATTCGGCCGCCAGCTCGGCCAGCAAGGCCTTGCCGATGCCCCGGCCCCGGTACTCGGGGCGCACGAACAGGTCCTCCAGATAGATGCCGTGCACGCCGCGCCAGGTGGAGAAGTTCAGAAACCACAGGGTGAATCCGACGACGCGGCCGTCGACCTCGGCCACGTGGCCGAACAACGCGGGATTGTCGGCGAACAGCGCCGCATGCAGCTGCTCGGCGGTCAGCAGGCACTCGTGCGGAGCCTTCTCGTACGCGGCGAGCTCGTGCACCAGCTCGACGACAACGGGGACGTCTTCCGGGGTTGTCGATCGGATCACGGTCATGGCCTCCAGTCTTGCCGTCGGCCCCGGCGCCGCGTAGAACGGTAAGCTACCCGCGAGTAACCAAGGAGGCCGGTATGCCGCGGACCCTCGACCTGTGGCGCACGGCCAGCCGGCTGCCCGGCGGCCGCCTGTTGTTCTCGGCCGCGGTAATGGCTCGCGCACCGTACTTCGCGACCGTGCTGCCGACGGTACGGGTGATGGAGCCTGGCAGGGCCGAGGTGACCGCGCCGAAGTGGTTCGGCGTGCACAACCACATCGGCACGTTCCACGCCATCGCCACGTGCAATCTGGCCGAGGTGGTCATGGGCATGCTGGCGGAGGCCACCGTGCCGAGCAGTCACCGATGGCTGCCGAAAAGCATGACCGTGCGCTACGTCGCCAAGGCGCGCTCCAGGCTGCGGGCGGTCGCCACGCTCGACGAGCTGCCCGCGTTCGGCCCTGCCGGGTTCGACCTGCCGGTCCCGGTGACCGTCTACGGCACCGACGGGCGGCCGGTCACCGAGGCCGTCATCACCCTCTGGATCACTCCGCGGAAGAGGTAGCGCGCAAGTGTTCGTACCACTCGATGCAGGCCTGGTAGCTGGGCAGCAGCCCCTGCTCGCGGGCCTGGGCCAGGGTGGGGGCGGACCGGTCCTTGTCGCTGAGCACCGGATCGATCTCCGGCGGCCACGGCAGGTTCAGCTCCGGGTCGAGCGGATTCACACCGTGCTCGGCGGGCGGGTTGTACTCGGTGCTGCAGTAGTAGGCGATCACCGTGTGGTCGGCCAGCGCCACGAAGGCGTGCCCAAGGCCCTCGGGGAGATAGACCGCGCTGATCCGCTCGCTGCTGAGCCGCACGGTGTCCACCACACCGAACGTCGGGGACCCCTCACGAAGGTCCACGATCACGTCCAGCGCCTCGCCGTGCGCGCAGTAGACGTACTTCGCCTGACCGGGTGGAGTGTCGGCGAAGTGCACACCGCGGATCACGCCTCGCTTGGAGACGCTGTGGTTGGTCTGCGCGATCCGCAGCGGGTGTCCCACCGCGTCGACGAATGCTTTGCGCTGGTAGGGTGCCACGAACATCCCGCGCCGGTCAGGAAAGCTGGGCGGGGTGAATTCGAACGCTCCTGGAACAGCAAGTTCACGTACCTGCATTCCAGCAGCGTGGCACACCTGTCACAATGGACCGCACCCACTGTGTCCGGTGGCGCTGCGACGGACCCGAGATGCAGCCCCGGACATCTTCCGCGCCGTGCGGCATGCGGTGTCACCACACCGGGCCGCGCGCGTTCTGACCGCACGAGTGCCAATCCCGTACGCCGGACCCACTCCGGCGTCGTCGCGTTCGTGTCGTACTGATGTCGTACTGATGACAGGAATTCGTCATGGAGATCAGCTGGAAGACTGCTAGCCCCGCCGTTGCCCCTGGACCCGTTACGGGCGGCGCGCCCGTAACCAGCGAGGACATCTTCGCCGGCCACCAGGGAGGCAAGCTGGGCGTAGCGGCGACCAGGCCGATCTCCAGCTCCCGTGACCTCTCCATCGCGTACACGCCGGGCGTGGCCCAGGTCAGCAAGGCGATCGCGGAGGACGCCCGGCTGGCCGCACGCTACACGTGGGCGCACCGGCTGGTGGTCGTGGTCAGCGACGGCACCGCCGTGCTCGGTCTGGGAGACATCGGCGCGAGCGCATCGCTGCCCGTGATGGAGGGCAAGGCGGTGCTGTTCAAGACGTTCGGCGGGCTCGACTCGATCCCGCTGGTGCTGGACACCACCGACGTCGACGAGATCGTGCAGACCCTGGTGCGGCTGCGGCCGTCGTTCGGCGCGGTCAACCTCGAGGACATCGCCGCCCCGCGGTGCTTCGAGCTGGAGGCGAAGCTGATCGACGCGCTGGACTGCCCGGTGATGCACGACGACCAGCACGGCACGGCCATCGTGGTGCTGGCCGCGCTGCGCGGAGCCAACCGGGTGCTCGGCCGCGATCTCGGCAAGCAGCGGGTGGTGATCTCCGGCGCGGGGGCTGCCGGGGTCGCTTGCGCGAAGATCCTGCTCACCGCGGGTGTGGGAGACATCACGCTGCTGGATTCCCGCGGGATCATCCACGTGGGCAGGGACGGTCTGATCCCGGTGAAGCAGGAGATGGCCTGGACGACCAACAAGGCGGGCCTGACCGGCGGGCTGCCCGAGGCGCTGGACGGCGCGGACGTGTTCATCGGGCTGTCCGGTGCGACGATCGACGAGACGCTGCTGAAGACGATGGCGGACGACCCGATCGTGTTTGCGCTGTCCAATCCGGACCCGGAGGTGCATCCGGAGGTAGCGGCGCAGTACGCGTCGATCGTGGCCACCGGGCGTAGCGATTTCCCGAACCAGATCAACAACGTGCTGGCGTTCCCCGGCGTGTTCCGGGGTGCGCTGGACGCGGGCGCCCGGGCGATCACCGACGAGATGAAGCTGGCCGCCGCGGACGCGATCGCCGCGGTGGCGGCGGACGAGCTCGCCCCCGACAAGATCGTGCCGAGCGCGCTCGACCCGCGGGTGGCCCCCGCCGTCGCAGCGGCGGTTGCCCAGGCAGCCAGGGAATCCGGCGTGGCGTGAGCATCGGCCGGGGCTGGACGCGCGCAGGCCGAGCGTGCCGCTCGCCGGGCGTCCAGCCCCCGGCGTCGCCATGGCTTCTCTGGGCGTCGCGGTGGTTTCTCCGGGTGTCGCCGTGGTTTCTCCCAGCGCCGCTGTGGTTTCGGCTCGCGGTCGGCCGGCTGTGTCCGGCTGACCGGCCGCGCTGTCCGCCCGGTGGGTTCCGGCTGGCCGGCTGCGCTGTCTGCCCGGCAGGTCCCAGCTGCAGCCGGTCCTTCGGCATGATGGCTGAGCGCCCTGGCGACGTCCGCAGGCTTCCTTCGGGATCGATCGCGAGAAAGTCAGAGCTTCGGTATTGATCCGTCTGGACCTGTTGCACTACTCCGTTCGGAGTAGCACACCACGGCGCTGGCGCCAGCACCGAGGGACGCACTCGCAGCGACTGCGGAATATTTTCACATTTAACCCCCGTGGCGGCCGGCACGAACGGCGCGTAGCCCGCGTGTGACCTTGGGTAATGATCGCCGTCCGCGTGTTCGGCGCGGAAACGACCAATCGGGCGAGCCGCGTACACAGAACAGTCCGCATATCAAGGACTGTCTTGCCGCAACGGCGCAGACCTAGTCTCGATCACCACGTTCGACCGAACGTGATCACCCCCTGGAAATGTGGGCCCGCACGGCACGCATTTGCCCTGCCTAGGAGGAACAGTGAGACGGTCGAAAGGGACCAAGGCCGCGGTGGTGGCGTCCGCCGCGGCCCTTGCCGCGCTGGGCGGCCCGGCGGTCGCGTCCGCCGAGCAAGGCGCCATCCTCAACGCCAACAGCCCGGACGCCATCGAGGGCAGCTACATCGTGGTGCTGAAGGACGGTGTCTCGGCCGCCGCGGAGGCGTCCGAGCATGCCGATCAGTACGGCGCCAAGGTCACCCGCACGTTCAAACACGCCTTGCGCGGGTACGCGGCCAAGATGAGCGAGTCGGCGGCGCGGCGCCTCGCCGCCGATCCGTCGGTTGCGTACGTCGAGCAGAACCAGCGCGTGTCGGTCGCGGCGGACCAGCTGAACCCGCCGTCGTGGGGTTTGGATCGCATCGACCAGCGTGACCTGCCGCTGGACAACAAGTACAGCTACTCCACCACGGCGAGCACCGTCACCGCGTACATCATCGACACCGGTATCCGCACCTCGCACCGGGACTTCGAAGGCCGGGCGACGTGGGGAACCAACACCGTGGACAGCAACAACACCGACTGCAACGGTCACGGCACGCACGTCGCGGGCACCGTCGGCGGTGAGACCTACGGCGTGGCCAAGGACGTCAAGCTGATCGCGGTCAAGGTGCTCAACTGCGCCGGGAGCGGCACCTACGACGGAGTGATCGCCGGCATCGACTGGGTGACCAGCCACCACCAGTCCGGTCAGCCCGCGGTGGCGAACATGAGCCTCGGCGGCCCGGCTTCGCAGGCGGTCGACGACGCGGTGCGGCGCTCCATCAACGATGGCGTGACCTACGCGCTGGCCGCGGGCAACGACTACGGGGCGAATGCGTGCAACACCTCGCCCGCGCGCACCACGGAGGCCATCACGGTCGGCTCGACCACCAGCAGCGACGCCCGGTCCGACTTCTCCAACGTCGGCCCGTGCCTGGACATCTTCGCGCCGGGTTCGAACATCACGTCGGCCTGGATGGGGTCGGATACCGACGAGCGGACCATCAGCGGCACCTCGATGGCCACGCCGCACGTCGCGGGCGCGGCCGCGCTGTACCTGGCCGACAACCCGTCCGCTTCGCCTCAGACGGTCCGTGACCACCTGGTGTCCCAGGGCACCCAGGGCAAGGTCGGCAACCCAGGCTCGGGCTCGCCGAACGTGCTGCTGTACACCGGCAGCGACGGGAACACCGACCCGGAGCCGGAGCCGGGCTCGTGCAGCGGCAGCAACACCACCGACGTCAGCATCCCGGACGCGGGGAGCGCGGTGACCAGCACGATCACCCTGTCCAACTGTGGGCGGAACGCGTCGTCGTCGGCGAAGATCTCGGTGGACATCAAGCACACCTACCGCGGTGACCTGGTGATCGACCTGATCTCGCCCACTGGCGCGGTGATCAACCTGAAGTCGGCGAGCATCTGGGACGGCGCGGACAACGTCGTGACGACCTACACCAAGAACCTGTCCGCCTACAGCGCGGACGGCAGCTGGAAGCTGCGGGTGCGGGACGTCTACCGCGGCGACACTGGATACATCGACAGCTGGAGCATCACGGCCTGAGCTGAGGTCTCCTCCCTGTTGCACCGCTGGCCTCCCAGGTGACTGGGGGGCCAGCGGCTTGTCGTCGCCGCAGCCGGGCGGGGCAGCCGGGCCGGGGACCACCGCGCCGGCGCTCGGCCGCTGCCATCCGGGACTGCCGCCATGAGCCGGCAAAAGAGAAGCCCCGGCGCCGAGGGGGGAGGGGACACCGGGGCGCTGCCAGCCCTGGGGGGTGGCCGGCTGCCACGACCTTACCGTTCGGTCAGCAATTTTGACCAGACGATCATCGGATGAAAGGACGGCCGTCCTCATTTGGGACGACCGGCCCGCAACCAGCGGCTGCCACCCCGGAACGCCGGTGGCCGGCCACGCTCGGCGTGACCGGCCACCAGTGGCACCAACGCATGCGGCTCACTCGAATGCCTTGGCGATGAGCGCCTTCTGCTCCACCTCGTGCACCTTGCTGGATCCGGTGGCGGGCGCCGCCATCGGCCGCCGCGCGACCAGGTCCAGCGGCTTGGGGAACGCGTCCGGCAGCCGCCGCGGCAGGTTGAGCCCGAGGAACGGCCACGCGCCCTGGTTCTCCGGCTCCTCCTGCGCCCACACGACCCGCTCGGCCTTGGTGTAGCGGGCCATCGCCGCGCGCAGCTTGTCCTTCGGCAGCGGGTAGTACTGCTCGATGCGCACCAGCGCGACGTCGAACCGGTCCCGCTTGGCCCGCTCGGCCCGCAGCTCCCAGTACAGCTTGCCGGAGGTGAGGATCACCTTGGTGACCTTCTCCGGGTCCACCTCGGCGTCGTCGATCACCGACAGGAACTTCGAGTCCCCGGTGAAGTCCTCCAGCTGCGACACCACCGCCTTGTTGCGCAGCATCGACTTCGGCGTGAACACGATCAGCGGCCGGTTCACCCCGTCCAGCGCGTGCCTGCGCAGCAGGTGGAAGTAGTTCGCCGGGGTGGACGGCATGGTGACCGTCATCGAGTGCTCGGCGCACAGCTGCAGGAACCGCTCGATGCGGCCCGAGGTGTGGTCCGGGCCCTGGCCCTCGTGGCCGTGCGGCAGCAGCAGCACCACGTCGGACACCTGGCCCCACTTCGCCTCACCGGACGAGATGTACTCGTCGATGACCGTCTGCGCGCCGTTGACGAAGTCGCCGAACTGCGCCTCCCACATCACCAGCGCCTCGGAGTTGGCCACCGAGTAGCCGTACTCGAAGCCGACCGCGGCGTACTCGGACAGCGCCGAGTCGTAGATCATCACCCGGCCCTGGTCGGGGCTCAGGTGCTGCAGTGGCGCGTACTCCTCGCCGGTCTTGCGGTCGATGAGCACCGCGTGGCGCTGGGTGAACGTGCCGCGCCGCGAGTCCTGCCCGGCCAGCCGCACCAGCCTGCCGTCCATGGCGAGCGAGCCGAACGCGATCAGCTCGGCGAACGCCCAGTCGACGTTGCCCTCCCGGGACATCTTGTACCGGCGCTCCAGCACCGGCTTGACCCGCGGGTGCGGGGTGAAACCCTCCGGCAGGTTGACGAACGCGTCGCCGATCCTCTCGATCGTCTTGCGGTCGATCGCGGTGGGCACCTGGGCTGGGATCTGCTGCCTGCTCTCCACCGACGGGCTGGCCTTGACCGGGTGCTTCTCCAGCTCGCGCACCTCGTTGAAGACGTGCTCCAGCTGGCTGGAGAAGTCCCGCAGCGCGGTCTCGGCTTCCTCGAGCGAGATGTCACCCCGCCCGATCAGCGCCTCGGTGTAGGTCTTGCGCACGCTGCGCTTCTTGTCGATCACGTCGTACATCAGCGGCTGCGTGATCGACGGGTCGTCGCCCTCGTTGTGGCCGCGGCGCCGGTAGCAGATCAGGTCGATGACGACGTCCTTGTGGAACCGCTCGCGGTAGTCCACCGCCAGCTTGGCCACCCAGCAGGCCGCCTCCGGGTCGTCGCCGTTGACGTGGAACACCGGCGCTTCGATGATCTTGGCCACGTCGGTGGCGTACTGCGACGAGCGGGCGTGCTCCGGCGCGGTGGTGAAGCCGACCTGGTTGTTGATCACCACGTGCACCGTGCCGCCGGTGCGGTACCCGCGCAGCATGGCCAGGTTCAGCGTCTCGGCCACCACGCCCTGGCCGGCGAACGCGGCGTCGCCGTGCAGCAGGACCGGCAGCACGGTGAACCCGTCCTCGCCCTTGTTGAGCAGGTCCTGCTTGGCGCGCACGATGCCTTCCAGCACCGGGTCGACCGTCTCCAGGTGCGACGGGTTGGCGGTCAGCGTCACCTTGGTCTCGCCGTCGCCGAACATGCGGAAGTACTTGCCCTCCGCACCCAGGTGGTACTTCACGTCGCCGGAGCCGTGCGCCTGGCCGGGATCCAGGTTGCCCTCGAACTCCTGGAAGATCTGGCTGATCGGCTTGCCGACGATGTTGGCCAGCACGTTCAGCCTGCCCCGGTGCGGCATGCCGATGACGACCTCGTCCAGCTCGTACTCGGCCGCCTTGTCCAGGATGGTGTCCAGCAGCGGGATGACCGTCTCGCCGCCCTCCAGCGAGAACCGCTTCTGGCCGACGTACTTGGTCTGCAGGAACGTCTCGAACGCCTCTGCCGCGTTCAGCTTGGACAGGATGTACTTCTGCTCACCCGGCGACGGCTTCGGGTGCGGGACCTCGATCCGCTCCTGCAGCCAGCGCCGCTCCTCCGGGTTGATGATGTGCTGGTACTCCACGCCGACCGTGCGGCAGTAGGCGTCCCGCAGCACGCCGAGCACGTCGCGCAGCTTCATCCGCTGCTTGCCCGCGAAACCGCCGACGGCGAACTCGCGGTCCAGGTCCCACAGCGTCAGGCCGTGGGACAGGATGTCCAGGTCCTCGTGCCTGCGCTGGCGGTAGTTCAGCGGGTCGGTGTCGGCCATCAGGTGGCCGCGCATCCGGTAGGCGTCGATCAGCTCGATGATCCGGGCGGTCTTGTCGACGTCGCCGTCCGGGATGTCCTCCACCCAGCGCACCGGCTCGTACGGCAGCCGCAGCGAGGTGAAGATGTCGTCGTAGAACTTGTCCTCGCCGAGCAGCAGCTGGTGGATCTTCTTCAGGAACTCGCCCGACTCGGCGCCCTGGATGATCCGGTGGTCGTAGGTCGACGTCAGCGTGATGATCTTGGAGATGCCCAGGTCGGTCAGCGTCTTCTCGCTGGTGCCCTCGAACTGGGCCGGGTACTCCAGCGCCCCGACGCCGATGATGGCGCCCTGGCCCTTCTGCAGCCTGGGCACCGAGTGGTTGGTCCCGATGCCGCCCGGGTTGGTCAGCGAGATCGTGGTGCCCGCGAAGTCGTCCGCGGTCAGCTTGTTGTTGCGGGCCTTGCTGATGACCTCTTCGTAGGCCTGCCAGAACTCGAAGAACGACATGTCCTCGACGGCCTTGATGGAGGCCACCACCAGGTTGCGGGAGCCGTCCTTGCCCTTCAGGTCGATGGCCAGGCCCAGGTTGACGTGCTCCGGCGTGACGACGTGCGGCTTGCCGTCGATCTCGGCGTAGTGCCGGTTCATGTTCGGGAAGTACTTCAGCGCCCTGATCATAGCGTAGCCGATCAGGTGCGTGAACGACACCTTCCCGCCGCGTGTGCGCTTGAGGTGGTTGTTGATGACGATCCGGTTGTCCGCCATCAGCTTCGCGGGCACGGCGCGCACGCTGGTGGCGGTCGGCACCTCCAGCGAGGCGTCCATGTTCTTGGCGATCGCCGCCGACGCACCGCGCAGCGGCTTGACCTCCTTGACGCCGGGCTGGTCCTTCTTCTCCTGCTTCGCGTCCTGCTTGGCCGCCGGGGCCGGTGCCGCCTGCTGCCGCGCGGGCGCGGGCTGCGGCGCCGCCTGCGGCTTCGGTGCCGTCTGCTCCGCGGGCGCCTGCGGCCACGCCGGCTCGGTGGTGCCCGGCGCGGTGGCCTGGCTGGTGCCCGGCCTGCCGTCCTGGCGCGCACCCGCCGGGGCTGGTGCCGTCCGGGTGGTCGCCTGGCGCTTGGCGGTGGCCGCCCCGTCACTGCCCTGGGACGGCTTGAAGTCGGCGAAGAAGTCATGCCAGGCGGCGTCGACCGATTGCGGGTCGGCGAGGAAACGCTCGTACATTTCCTCGACCATCCACTCGTTGGGACCGAACTGGGAGGCTGGACTGGTGGTCACGACTGAGATTCGCCTCTATTCGTGAGCTCGTAGTAACCGGAATGCGAAGCTTGCGCCACTACCAGGCTAACCCGTGACTCCTCACTTAGTTGCCCGGGATCATGGGCAGGGATTCACGTTCGGCCGCGCGCCAGAACCTGGCGTACGGGCCGTCCGAGGACAGCAGCTCGGCATGCGTTCCGAACTGCGCAATTCGTCCTCGTTCCAGCACGACGATGCGGTCGGCGCGGGCCGCGGTGGCCAAACGGTGCGCGACCACGACGGTGGTCCTGGACCGGGCCACGGCCTCGCTCGCCGCCAGCACCGCCGCCTCGGTCGCCGGGTCCAGTGCCGCGGTGGCCTCGTCGAGCAACAGGATGTCCGGGTCGAGCAGTTCGGCGCGGGCCAGCGCGACGAGCTGCCGCTGCCCGGAGGAGAGGTTCTGCCCGCGCTCACCGACCTGCTGATGGAAGCCGTGCGGCAGCGCCGCGACAGCGGGCAGCGCGCCGACCGCGCGTACTGCCGCTTCGACTTCGGCGTCGGTGGCCTCCGGCCGTGCATACCGCACATTGTCCGCGACCGTTCCGGAGAACAAGTGCGCTTCCTGCGGGACGATGCCCATTCGGCCGCGAAGAGCTGCCAGGTCGTAGTCGCGGACGTCCACCCCGTCGATGAGGACCCGGCCCGAGCTGGTGTCGTAGAACCGGGCGAGCAGCTTCACCACGGTCGACTTCCCCGCGCCGGTGGCACCCACCAGTGCGACCGTTTCCCCGGGTGCGATGTGCAGGTCGAACCCGTGCAGCGCCGGTTCGGCGGCGCCGGGGTAGGTGAAGGACACGTTCTCGAACCGCACGTCCCCCCGCAGCCGCTCACCGACCGCGACGGGTGCCGGGGGTGGCGGGACCGAGCTGCGGGTGGCCAGCAGGTCGCCGATCCTGACCAGGCCGACCTTGGCCTGCTGGTAGCCGTCGAAGATGCTGGACAGCTCCTGGATGGGGGAGAAGAACATCGTCAGGTAGAGCAGGAACGCCATCAGCACGCCCGGCGTCAGGTCGTCGACCGCGACGCGGTTGGTGCCCACGTACAGCACCACGGCCTCGACCACCTGGGACAGCAGCGAGACGAACGGGAAGTACGTGGCGATGTAGCGCTGGGCGCGCAGCCTGGACCGCCGGTAGGCGTCGCTGCGGTCGGCGAACGCCCGCGCCGAATGTTGCTCGCGCGTGTACGCCTGGGCCACCCGCAGGCCGGTGACGTTCTCCTGCATGTCGGCGTTGACCACGCTGACCCGCTCCCGGGCTTCGGTGTAGGCACGCGACGACTTCCGCCGGAAGATCACCGTCGCCACGATGAGCACGGGCATGACGGCCAGCGTGATCAGCGCCAGCGAGACGTCGGTGACCAGCAAGGCCCCGGTGATGCCGACCAGGGTCAGCACGCTGACCACGGCGCGGGCCAGACCGGTCTGCAGGAACGTGGACAGCGCGTCCACGTCGGTGGTCATCCGGGTCATGATCTTGCCGGCCAGCTCGCGCTCGAAGTAGTCGAGCCCGAGCCGCTGCAGGTGGGCGTAGCAGCGGACGCGCAGCAGGTACAGCACGCTCTCGCCCGCCCGCGCGGTGACCACCGTCTGGGCGGCGATGACCGCCCAGTTCAGCAACGCGATCAGTGCGCCGCACGTGGCGACGACGAGCACGACCGTCGTCGAACCCGCCACCACGCCGTCGTCGACGCCGACTCGGAACAGTGACGGCATCGCCACCGTGGCCAGCGCGTCCGCGGCGACCAGGACGACCGCCGCAAGCAGCAGCCAGCGCACCGGGTGCAGCAGCCGGGACAGCCGGAAGTCCGGGTCGTCCGCCGTCGGGTCCTGGCCGGCGATGTGCGGGGTGTCCCGCGCCGGCGGCAAAGCGCGCACCTTCGCCAGCAGCTCCGGCGTCGGCGGCACGTTGAACCGGGCGGGACCACCGGGACCGCCGCGGCCCATCGCGGGCTCCGGTGGCGGGCGGTTCGCCGCGAGCTCGGCGAGGTGATCGACGTCGTCCTGCTCGGTGCGCGGCCACAGCCGCGCGGTGGTGCCGGAACCGTTGCCGTCTGCCGGCAAGGACGGCAACGCCGCGGGGTTCTCCACGTCGTCGTCCGGCCCGGCGATCAGCTCCCGGAACAGCGCACAGCGCTCCCGCAGCTGGGCTTCCGTGCCGATGTCGACCACCCGCCCGGCGTCCAGTACCGCGATCCGGTCGGCCAGCGCCAGTGACGACCGGCGGTGGGCGATGAGGATCGTGGTCCGGTCCTTGGTGACGGCGCGCAGCGTGGCGTGAATGGCCGCTTCGGTGCCGGCGTCGACCGCGGACGTGGCGTCGTCCAGCAGCAGGATTCTCGGGTCGGTCAGCAGCGCCCGCGCCAGCGCCAGGCGCTGCCGCTGCCCTCCGGACAGCGTCAGGCCGCGCTCACCGACCACGGTGTGGTAACCGTCGGGCAGGTTCTCGATGAACTCGTGTGCCTGTGCGGCCTTGGCCGCAGCGACGATCTCTTCGTCGGTGGCGTCGGGGCGGCCGTAGGCGATGTTGTCGCGCACCGAGGTGGAGAACAGGAACGCTTCTTCGAACACCACCCCGATCGCCCGGCGCAGGTCGGTCAGCCGCACGTCCCGGACGTCGACACCGCCGACTTCGATACGGCCTTCGTGCACGTCGTAGAAGCGGGGGAGCAGCAGGGACACCGTCGACTTGCCGGACCCGGCCGTGCCGACGAGCGCGACCGTCTCCCCCGGCTCGACATGCAGCGACAGCCGGTCGAGCACCTTGTCCTCGCGCGTGTAGCCGAAGCTGACGTCGGTCAACCGCACCGAGAGTGGCCCGGCGGGCAGCTCGCGCGGCTCGTCCGGGTCGGTGACCTCGGGCTGCGCGTCGATCAGCTCGTAGACCCGTTCGGCGCCTGCGCGGGCGATCTGCGCCTGGATGATCAGGCTGGTGACCATGCGCGCGGGCGACACCAGGCCCGCGACGTAGGACGCGAAGGCGACGAACGTGCCGAGCGAGACGTCGCCGTGGAGGGCCAGCAAGCCGCCGACCGCCAGCACGGCCACCTGGCCCGCGGCGGGCAGTGCGGCCACCGAAGCCATCGGGATCGCGGTCAGCCGCGCGGCCCGCATCTTCTCGCCGAACAGCTTGCGTGCGGCGCGCTCGAGGCGGGCCACTTCCCTGGCCTCCTGGCCGAAACCCTTCACCACGCGCACGCCGGTGACCGTCTCCTCGACGTGCTGAGCCAGGTCGGCGGCGCGCTGCTGCGACGACCAGATCGCCGGGAACACGCGCATGCGCGCGGCGGCGACCGCCAGGCCGATGGCCGGGGTGACGATCAGGGCGATCAGTGTCAGCAGCGGCGACATCCACAGCATGGCCCCCAGGGCGAGCAGCAGGTACACCGCCGAGCCCACCGAGAGCGGTCCTTGCATGAGCAGGCCGACCATCAGCTGCAGATCGGTGATCGCCCGGGAAGCGATCTGCCCGGTGCGCAGCGAGTCCTGCGCACCGCCGTCCAGCCGGGAGACCGCGTGGAAGACCTGCTGGCGCAGGTCGTGCTGCACGTCGAGGGCGAGCCGTCCGCCGAAGTAGCGCCGCGCGAACGCGGTGGCGAACCCGAGCAGGGCGAGGCCGATCAGCCCGATGGCGAGCACACCGAGCCGTCCGGTGTTGCCCGCCATCGCCTCGTCGATGGCCTGTTTGACCAGCAGCGGTCCGGCAGCGAGCGACCCGACGCCCAGCACGGCGGCCCCGAACGCCAGCACCACCAGCCACGGGTGCCGCCAGCACGCGGAGACCAGCCGCCGCAGCCACCCGGCGGACGGGGAGGAAACAGAAGGGCGGGGTGCCCGCTGCCGACGTTCGATGCGCATCTCGGTCGGTACGGACACCCCGCCAGGTTACGGAATCCTGCGGCCGTGCCGCCGCCCCGGCGACCGGCCGTCGCCGGGGCGGGGCGGCGGGCTCATGTGATGTCGCGCTGGTAGGTGCGCGCCAGGCCGAGGCCGAAGAACAAGAGCACCCAGCCGAGGAAGATCGCGACGCTGGCGCCCCAGCCGAACGAGCCGAGTGCGCCCGCGCCGAACCGCAGCAGCGAGGACGCCCTGTCGACGATCTCCTCCGGCAAGGTGCCGCCTGCCATGTCCTCCAGCTCGCCGACGATGTTGGACGCGGCCGCGGCGCCGGTGATGCCGTTCGCCGCGCCGTTGGGGAACGCCCCGGCGACGGTCGGGCCGATTTCCTCCGAATTGCTCGCGGAGATGGCCGCGAACGTCATGTCCATGCCGGGACCGACCAGCAGCCCGTAGACGAGCAGCACGACCACGGTGCCGACGGACGAGCCGATCAGGGCTCCAACGCCGAGGCCGAGCAGGGTCCACAGCACGCACGACAGCAGCCCGGATGCGGCGATGGTGATCCACATCTCGCCGTCGACCATTCCTTCGCCGCCGACGCCGAACAGCAGCCCCAGCGAGGCGCCCAGGATGATCACCACGCCGAAGATCGCGCCCCACAGCACGTAGGTGATCGCCTTCGCGCCGAGCAGCGTGCCGCGGTTGGGGGCGGTCAGGAAGCTGGTGGTGATGGTCTTCCTGCCGATCTCCACCGCCAGCGCCATACCGCCGAAGATCATCGGGAAGATCGTGGCGATGTTGATCGCCCTGGTCAGGAAGATGGCGTTCACCGACAGGTCGTTGAGGTCGACGGCGGCGTACCGGCGCAGGTCACGGTTGATGTCCCGGGCGATTTCGTCGAACGCCGACGACCACATCCACGCCCACAGCAGCGCGACTACGAGCGCGGTGAGCAGCAAGCCCAGCCACAGCTTGGTGGTGACGATCTTGCGGAACTCCGCCTTGATGAGCCTGCCCATCAGCCCTGGCCTCCCCAATTCGTGCCGCCCTGCTGGCCGTGTCCCGGTTGCTGTCCCGGTTGCGGGCCGCCCTGCCAGCCCTGCTGCGGCTGACCGCCCTGCCAGCCCTGTTGTGGCTGGCCGCCCCAGGTCTGTTGCGGCTGGCCGCCCCAGGTCTGCTGCGGTTGCTGCCAGCCGCCCTGCTGCGGCTGCTGCCACTGGCCTTGCTGCGGGGCGTACGGGTTCTGCTGCGGGACACCACCGCTCGGCGTCCAGGAACCCTGCTGGCCGCCCGGTGCGAACTGCGGCGGCAACTGGCCGTACTGGGTTTGCGCGGGCGCGGCGTACTGCCCGCTGGTGAGCTGGAAGAACAGCTTCTCCAGGTCCGCGCGCTCTTCCTCGACGCCGTACAGTGCGACGCCTGCTTTGGCCGCCACGTCACCGACCTGCTGCACCGTCGAGTCGTACACCGCGAGCCTGCCGCCCTCGATGGTCTCCACCCGGGTGATGCCCTGCTCCTTCAGCGCGGTGGTCAGCTTGTCGTTGTCCGACGCGTGCACCAGGATCCTGGTTTGCTGCTGCTTGCGCAGCTGGTCCAGCGGTCCGTAGTACATCGTCTGGCCTCGGCTGACGATGACCACCTGGTCGATGGTCTGCTCGAGCTCGGCCAGCAGGTGCGACGACACCAGCACGGTGCGGCCTTCCCTGGCGAAGTTGCGCAGGAACTGCCGCAGCCACGCGATGCCCTCCGGGTCGAGGCCGTTGGCCGGCTCGTCCAGGATCAGCACCTGCGGGTTGCCCAGCAGCGCGGCGGCCAGTGCCAGCCGCTGCCGCATACCGAGCGAGAAGCCGCCGACCTTCCGGTTGCCCGCCTCGGACAGGCCGACCAGGCCGAGGACCTCTGCCACGCGGGTGTCCGGGACACCGATCGCCGCCGCGTAGACCCGCAGGTGGTTGCGCGCGGTGCGCTTGGGGTGGAAGCCCTCGTTCTCCAGCACCGACCCGACGACGGTGGCCGGGTTGCCGAGTTTGTCGTGCGGCAGCCCGTTGATGGTGGCCATGCCCTGGGAGGGCCGTACCAGGCCCAGGATCATCCGCAGGGTGGTGGTCTTGCCTGCACCGTTCGGGCCGATGAAGCCGGTGACCGACCCCGGCTCCACGGTGAAGCTCAGATTCGACACCGCCTGTACCGCACCGAAGTTCTTGCTCAGGTGCTGTACGACGATGCGGCCACTGCCGTCATGCATCACAGCTCTCCGTCCGTTTCACGGGCGATCCGCACAGCTCGTGCTGCGCCATCCTGCCGCACTCGTCGGTCCATCCGCCGTTGGTTCCGATGAATTTGCCGAAGGTTGCCACGCAACCGTCCGTGTTCCCCTATGGTGGTAATTGGCGGCCTGCTCCCAGTGACCCCCAGGCTGGTCGAGCGGGCCGCCCTTTTGTGCCTGGGCACCTGCCGACTGCGGGCTTCGCCGCCAGGCCATCCGCGGTCTCCTCGAGTATGCGCGGGCACGGCCGTCACAGATCTGTCGCGGCAACCGCACAGCGGGCAGGCTATCGGTTGCCGCGCGCGCGGCCGCGCAACCCTCGCCGTAGTGCCGATCACGATCCTGTGACGTGCGGCTCCGCGCGACAGTTTCGCGCGGCCGAGTGAAGCATGGTGACCTGCGACACCACGGCGCTCTTTGCTTGCTGGAGAGCGGCCTGGGCGCAGGCGACGTTCGCGGCGGGGAGTACCGGGATGGCTGCGACCTGGTGATGGCGGCCTTGTGCCACTGCACAGACGCCAGGCTGACCCGCGGCGCCGGGCACGGCCCCACGGTTCCGGGTACGGCCCCCGCGGTTCCGGGTACGTCGGCAGGTGTCGGTCAGCGCTGCGCAGTTGGCTGCACCGGCCGTGCCTGACCGCCCCGGAACGGTCCGGTTTTGCGTGGTGTCATGAGCCGAGCACGCTCGTCAGTTCCACGGCCGGAAGGTCGTGAGCGCTGGCCACCGCCTCGTTGGTCAGCGTCCCGGCGTGCGTGTTGAGCCCGAGCGCGAGGGCTTCGTCGGCCGTGGCTGCGGCCCGCCAGCCGCGCTCGGCGATCTGGACGACGTACGGCAGCGTGACGTTGGTCAGTCCGTAGGTGGAGGTCCGGGGGACGGCGCCCGGCATGTTCGCCACGCAGTAGAACACCGAGTCGTGCACCTCGAACGTCGGGTCGTCGTGGCTGGTCGGGCGGGTGTCGGCGAAGCAGCCGCCTTGGTCGACCGAGATGTCCACCAGGACGCTGCCCGGCTTCATCTGCGCCACCAGATCGTTCGACACCAGCTTGGGGGCCTTCGCACCGGGCACCAGCACCGCGCCGATCACCAGGTCGGCCTGCAGCACGGCCTCCTCCAACGCGAGGGTGCTGGACGTCAGTGTCACGATCGCGCCGTGGTACTGCGCGTCGATCTGGCGCAGCCGGTCCACGTTGGTGTCCAGGACCTCGACGTGCGCACCCATGCCGAGCGCCACGCGAGCCGCGTTCAGGCCCGCCACGCCTCCGCCGATGACGACGACACGCGCCGGGTGCACACCGGGAATGCCGCCGGGGAGAACGCCACGGCCACCGTTGGGACGCATCAGCGCGTTGGCGCCGACTTGCGGTGCGAGCCGTCCGGCTACTTCGGACATCGGTGCCAGCAACGGCAGAGCGCCGGACGGCAGCTGTACCGCCTCGTAGGCGATCGCTGTCGTCCCTGCGGCCAGCAACGCTTCGGTGAGCTGCCGGTCGGCGGCCAGATGCAAGTAGGTGAACAGCGTCAGGTCGGATCGCAAGAACGGATACTCGTCCGCGATCGGCTCCTTGACCTTGAGCACGAGCTCGGCATCGCCCCACACGTCCTCGGCGGTGGAGACGATCTTGGCACCGGAGGCCACGTACTCCTCGTCGGGAATGCCTGCGCCGAGGCCGGCCTCGGCCTCCACGTACACCTCGTGACCGCGCTCGGTCAGCTCGCGTGCCCCAGCCGGGGTCAGCGCCACGCGGTACTCGCGCTTCTTCCGCTCCTTGGGAACGCCGACACGCATGGCCGACCACCTCCCCACCTGCGGCGCTGCTGGCGTGGTTGCCTCCACTATGGCGCGTGCCGGAGGCGATGTCACCGATCGATCAGCGGGTCTTGCCTCCGTCGCGGGAGCGCCAGGCGTGCTGTTTGGCGCGATTGCCGCAGATCCGCATCGAGCACCAGCGGCGGGAGCGGGCCTTGGAACGGTCGTAGAAGGCCCATCGGCAGGCGTCGTTGGCGCAGACCTTCATGCGCGACCAGGTGCCGTCCGCCATCGCGCCGATCACGATGGTCAGCAACCGCCCCACCGCCTGGTGGACCCCGTCGCCGCGGGCGTGCACCTGCCACGAGCCGGATGGGGTGAAACGGACGGCCAGACCGACGCGCGCGGCCGTCGCGTTCAGCCGGTCCAGCACGGCGTCGCCGAGCCGACCGTTCCGATGCACGCCGAGGACATCGCGCAAGGATTCGCGAAACGCCACAACCTCGTCGCGATCCGCACGGTCCAAGGTGTCGACCGACCGATCGAGCAGGTCTTGTCCACGCAACCAGCGCAGGCATGCCTCCGGGGTCGCCAACGTGTCGTTGCCGGCTTCGATGTCGCAGGTGTTCACGAACCGGCGGACGACCTCCAGCCGCCCGGGAGCTGCCGCGGATTGCGTGGCAGGCATCCTGCAAGTGTAACCGGATTGACGTGTGATGCAGTTACGGATAGGTTGCCCGCCCGTGATGCCCCGACAGTCATGTTCTTCGTCGTTGCCGACCACAGGATGGTGAGAAGGACGTTCGCCGTGCTCGCGGCGAGTGTGCTGCTGGCCGGATGCGATGCCGGTGACGTCCTCGGCTTCGGGACCGGCGACGAAGAGGATCGGCCGTCCGAGCTGGTCTTCGCCGGATGCCCTGGTGGCGGGAAGGAGACCGTCACCGTCGGGCTCACCCCCGAGGAGGCTTGGGGGAACCGGCTCGGGCCGACGTTGGAACCGCCGGCGCCGGACGCGAACGGCAGGGTTGCGGTGGACGGCTTCCGGGTCGCCGTCGCTTGCGAGGTGGCGAAGCGCATTCACGGCGACGACGTGACCGTGAAGTGGAAGGTCCTCAACTCCAGGTACGACCTGGAAGATGCGGTGACGAGCGGCGAGATCGATCTGATGTCCTCGATCTCCGCGCCGTACGCCGAGCACAGGACCAGCATGCTCTTGACGCGGTCCTACTACGTCAGCGGTCCGGCGATCCTCGTCACGGCGCAAAGCGGTCTGAAGGACTACGACGACCTGAACAAGTCCGGCAAGAAGCTGTGCGACATGCTGGTGGCTCTCGCGGAAGATCTGCCGGACGATCAGTTCGAGATCGTCAAGGAGCACAACACGTTCGTCTGCCTCGAGAAGCTCGCAGCAGGCGAGGTCGACGGTGTCCACGGCGATGCGCTCGAGCTGGCGGAAATCGCCTACGGCCGTGATCCGCAGCTGAAGCTGCTCGACATGCGCAAGCCGATCGCGCAGGAGATGGCCCTGCAAACGCGTGTCGTCGACTACGCCATGGGTGTGAACCCGAACGTGGCCGGGCTGCGGAAGAAGGCCGATCAGGCAATGGCGGACGTCATTTCCGACGGCACCTGGGAGAAACTCCGGAAGCACTATCTCGATCCGGTCGGGTATCCGGCCAAACAACCACTGCCGCCGGAGGGATGACGGAATCTGCCGGTCGCCGGGGTGTCGGTCCGCGCTGATCGGCACCGCGCGGCTGGCCGCCGTCCACCTGACGCGCCGCCCCTCGCAAGGCTGCGAAAGTCTTCGGTGAGATGTTTCCCGGTGTGCATGCGGGCGGCGGACAGCGGCAGCCACGGTGTGCCGACGGAGCTGATGTTTCCCGGTGTGCATGCGGGCAGCGGCCGACGTGGCCGTGACGACCGTGGTGTCAGCCGCCTGTGGGGTGCAGCCCGTCAGGAGGAAGCCGAGAAGCCTGCCTGGCCGGAGAGGCCGACCAGGTACCGGTGGGCCTCATGGCGATGGACCCTGGACGAACCACGCCTGCCGCTGCGGGAAGCCCGCCGAACCATCCGGCCGGGAGCTGACCCGGTCAGGGACTGGTGGCGCTCACCCTCGATGCGGCGGAGGCGGAGCGCCGGCTGCTGACGCGAGTGGCACGTCATTGTCGGTCGAGCACGTTCCGACGACGACGTGGAGTTGCCAGAATCCGAGTGGTGACCTGCGCAGACGCCGCCGACGGTGGCGACAGCACGCGCTGACGGAAATTTTCCCATTCGCGCCGGAGGGTGGTGCTCGGGCACCGAACGGAGCATGATCCCCAATGGCCGAGGAGTCGGAAGGGGATCGTGATGGGTTCACGCGGACTGTTCGCCCGTGGCGCGGCACTGGCCTCGATCGGTGCGCTGACGCTGGGCTTGGTCGCCCAGCCTGCGGCCGCCGAGCCGAGGCACTGGCCGCTGACCAAGGAGCCGGTGGCGGTCGGCTCCGGCGGTGCGGTGGCCACCGTGGACGTCGAGGCCACCCGGGCGGGCTTGTCGGTGCTGCGCAAGGGTGGGAACGCGGTCGATGCGGCGGTCGCCGCGGCCGCGGTGCTCGGGGTGACCGAGCCGTACTCGTGCGGCATCGGCGGTGGCGGTTTCATGCTGATCTACACCGCCAAGGACAAGAAGGTGCACGCGATCGACCACCGGGAAATGGCCCCGGCGGCGATGCAGCCGGACGCCTTCTTCGAAAACGGCAAGGTGCTGCCGTTCGACGACGCCCGCTACAGCGGACGGTCGGCGGGCGTGCCGGGCACGGTCGCCGGGTGGGAGGAAGCGCTCAAGCGATTCGGCACCAAGTCACTGCGCACGGTGCTGCAGCCGGCGATCAAGGTCGCCCGCGACGGCTTCGTGGTGGACCAGACCTTCGCCGACCAGACCGAGGACAACCGCGACTACTTCGACGACATCCCGTCGTCGGCCGCGACGTTCTTGGATCCGGACGGCACGGCACCGGATGTCGGCAGCACGTTCCGTAACCCGGATCTGGCCAAGGCCTACGAGCGGATCGCCCGCTACGGCGCCAAGGGCTTCTACCAGGGGCCGATCGCCGAAGCCATGGCCGAGGCGGCCAGCAATCCGCCGGTGGCCGAGGACGCCAACCACGTCTGGCGTAAGGGCTTCATGACCACCGAGGACATCAAGAACTACCGCGCGGTGTGGCGGACGCCGACCAAGGTCACCTACCGTGGCCTGGACGTCTACGGCATGGCGCCGCCGTCCAGCGGCGGCTCCACGGTCGGTGAGGCGCTGAACATCCTCGAGGGCTACGGCCTGCGCTGGATCAAGCGGGACGAAGCGCTGCACTACTTCCTGGAGGCCTCCCGCTATTCGTTCGCCGACCGCAACGCCTACGCCGCGGACGCCGATTTCGTCGACGTCCCGCTCAAGGGCCTGCTCAGCAAGGACTTCGCGGCCGAGCGCCGTGCGCTGATCACCGGCAAGGCGGCGGGCGTCGTCGAGCCTGGCGACCCGTGGCCGCACAACGGCGGTGGCTCCGGCGGCACGCCGTCGGTGACCCTGGAAAAGGGCACCTCGACGACCCACCTGACGGTCGCGGACAAGCACGGCAACGTGGTGGCCTACACGTTCACCATCGAGTCGACCGGGGGCAACGGCATCACCGTTCCGGGCTGGGGCTTCTTGCTCAACAACGAGCTGACGGACTTCAACTACGACTCGACCACGCACGTCAACCGGGTCGAGGGCGGCAAGCGGCCGCGCAGCTCGATGTCGCCGACCATCGTGCTGGAGCACGGCAAGCCGAAGCTGGCCGTCGGCTCGCCCGGCGGCTCCACGATCATCACCACGGTGCTGCAGATCCTGGTCGACCGCATCGACCTGGGCGCCACGCTGCCGGAGGCGATCGCGGCGCCGCGGGCCACCCAGCGCAACGGTGAGACCACCTCGGCCGAGGCAGCCTTCATCGACAGCCCGGAGGGCCAGGCCCTGCAGGAACGCGGGCACAAGTTCACCGACGGCGGGGAGATCGGCGCGGCGACCGGCATCGAGTTCCTGCCCGGTGGCAAGCTGCTGGCCGCGGCGGAGCCGGAGCGGCGCGGTGGTGGATCCGCCGGGGTGGTGCGACCCTGGTAGCCGCGACGGGGCGGCCGTCCGGTAGGACTGAGGCATGAGCGTGCACGCTGACGGCTGGTTCACCGGCGCCGCAGGAAAACGGATCTATTGGCAGTCGTGGCTCCCCGACGGGCAACCTGTCGGCGTGGTGGTCGTGCTGCACGGCTACGCCGAGCACAGCGGCCGGTACGTGCACGTCGCGGAGGCGCTGAACGCGGCCGGTTATGCCGTGTATGCGCACGACCACCACGGCCACGGCCGGTCCGAGGGGTCGCGGGCGAACATCGGCTCGTTCGCCGGGATTCTCGTGGACACCGACCGGCTGATCCGCAAAGCCGCGGCGGCCCATGACGGTCTGCCGGTGTTCCTGCTCGGCCACAGCATGGGCGGGCTGATCGCCGCGGCCTACGTGTGCGAGGTGAGCGGGCTGACCCGATACCCCCTCGCCGGGGTGGTGCTGTCCGCACCGGCGCTGGAGATCGGCGTCGGCTCCCCGGCGGAGCGGGTCGTTGCCAGGGTGTTGTCGAAGATCGTGCCCGACCTGCAGGTGGCTCCGTTCGAGTCGGGCAAGATCAGCCGCGACCCGCAGGTCGTCGCCGACTACGACGCCGACCCGCTGGTGTACCGGGGCAAGATCAAGGCCCGCACCGGTGCGGAGGTCATGACCACCGTGCAGCGGGTCCGCGACAGCCTGGCGAAGATCGACCTGCCGTGCCTGGTGATGCACGGGGGTGCGGACGAGGTGGTGCGGGTCTCCGGGTCGCAGCTGCTCACCGAGCGGGTGACGACCGCGGACCTGACGTTCACCGTCTACGACGGCCTGTACCACGAGATCTTCAACGAGCCGGAGCGCGAGCAAGTCCTGGCTGACCTGGTCGGCTGGCTCAAGGCGCGGACCTGAGCGCCCACGGTGGTTGCTTCCGGCCGGGGCCGGTCGGCGCGGTCACCGCGTCGACCAATGCCAGGTGGGTGAACGCCTGCGGGAAGGTGCCCAGCCACCGCCCCGCTGTGCGGGTCGATCTCCCCGGCGGCACGTCGATCTCCCCGGCAGCACCGGCGGGTGGGAACCGACCGGTGCCGCCGCTGTGGTCCTGCGACGCGTTTCGCGCATCCGCAGGCGTGAGGCGATCCGCTAGTACCCACCGCCCAGCTTGCGGTGGTCCCAGCTGGTGCGCTTGCGCTCGACGAACTGCAGGCCGACCCGCTTGGCGGCCTGCCTGCGCATCATCTCCTCGGCTCCGGGAGCCAATCCGGCACCGCCGGTGTAGCGGTGGGCGAGTTCGACACCGATCCCGGTGACGGTGTCCAGGTCGCGATGGATCACCACGTCGCACTCGAACGTCACCCCGCGCAGCTCGGAGTAGTCCACCCCGGCCTCGACTTGCAGGGTGGCTCGCGGGTCACGCTCCAGGTTCCGCACCTTCTGCGACTTGCCGTACGTCCACGCCCAGATCTGGCCGTCGCGCACGACGAACCACAGCGGCGCCAGGTGGGGCCAGCCGGATGGGCCGATCGTGGCGCAGGTGAGGGTGCGCTGTTCGTCGAGGAACGCGGCGACCTCGGCGTCGGTCATCGCGATCTGCTTTCTGCGGTGCATGGTCAGAAGGCTGCCACGCGCCGCCGCGCTGTGGCTACGGCGGCCCGGCAGCCGCACCCGGCTGTGCGCTCCGGCTACCGAGTGTGGCGGCTGTGGCTACCACCTACCGGCAACAGCGCCCTGGCAATTGCGCTGGGTGCCGGCCTCTGGCCACGCGCCCTGGCTGAGTTGCTGTGCGGTGGCTACCGCTTGCTGGGGATCGACCGTGGGTAGCGTGCTGTGGGCTAGTGCGTCGTGGTTGGGGTGTTCCGGTTGCCGTCCCGTGGCTCCGGCTGCGTGGCCACGCGCCCTGGCATCTGGCTGCTGCGTCCTGGCCACCGCGCTGTGGTTACCGGACGCTGGCTGCCACATCGTGGGCTGCTTGCTGGCCACAGCGTCTTGGCTGGGGCGTTGTGCAGCCGTGCAGTGGCTACGGCGTCCTGGTAACGCGCTTGAGGCTCGACTGCCGCGCCGTGGTTGCCGCGCGGGGCAGCCCTCTGGCCATGCGTCTTGGCTGGGTGGCCGTGTGGTGGCTGCCACCTTCTGGTGGTCGACCGTGGGCTCCGTGTTGTGGGCTGATGCATCTTGGCTGGGGTGTTCCGGTTGCCGTCCCGTGGCTCCGGCTGCGTGGCAACTGCGCCTGGCACCTGACTTGCCGCGCCCCGGCTACCGGGCTGTGGCTACCGGGCTGCGGCCAGCGGACTCCGGCTGCTGCGGGCTGCTGACCATGGCGCCTCGGCCGTGCCGTTCCGACTGCCGTGCGGTGACACCGCCACCCGGCAACCGACCCTGCTACGGCAACGTGAGCACCTTGATCTTCCGGTCGCCGTAGACGCCGAAGATCTCCACCTGGGCGATGTCGGTCCGTGGCACGGCGGTCGTGCCGGTGAACGTGTAGGTCATCCCAGGCCCCGCTCGCCAGCTACCCACCTGATGCTTGTTGCCGTCGGTGTCGGTCACATACATCAGGTACTCGACCAGCTGAGCGTTGTCGCGGGAGTTGCCGGAGTACCGGCACACGCCCTCGATGCGGGTGCCCCACGGCCCGCCGACCAGCCGGGCCTCGGCGCTGATCGGGCTGGGCGCCACCTTCCTCATCGCCGTCATGCTCGGCAGCTGCGGCGCCGTCCCGGTGTCCGCACCCCACGGCACAGCCAGCGCGACGATCGCCGCGGCCGCGGCGGCGGCGGTCGCGATCCCCGCGGTGCGCCACCACGCCCGCCGTCGCGATCGCCGCTGCCGCCGTTCGGCGACGTCGAGCAGCTGGGGCAGCAGATCCGGTGGCCTGGGTGGCTGAGCCGATTCGTCGAGCAAAGCGTAGGCCTTCTCCGGGGCCAGCGAGGACAGCGGGCCGGCGAGCCCGGTCAGCGCCGTGACCGCGGACGTGCACGTGTCGCACGACGCCAGGTGCTGCTCGTACTCGCGGCGCTCGCTCGGCGAGAGTGACCCGAGCACGTACGCGGCGTCCCATTCCCGGTACCGGTCCGTGGTTGTCACTGGCTCACCCCTCTTTCTTGCAGTGCGAGCCGGAGTGCGCGCAGGCCGTACTGCAGCCGCGACTTCACCGTGCCGGCCGGAATGTCGAGTTCCGCTGCGATGTCCGCGATCGAGCGGCGCCCGTAGAAGGCGTAGACGATCACGGTCCGGTGCTCGAGCGACAACTGCGCCAGCGCGTCGGCCACCAGCCACGAATCCAGCAGAGCGTCGGTGTCGTCTGCCGACTCGGCGCCATGGTCCCGGGCCGCCGGCAGCTCGTCGTGCGGCACCTCGCGCCGGGTCTGCGCTCGTCGCTGGTTGTCGACCACGAGGTTGCGTGCCACGGTGAACAGCCACGCCCGCGGTGAGGTGTGCCTGCGGGCCAGCGCCCCCGGGCGCTGCAAGGCGCGCAGCAAGGTCTCCTGCACGACGTCGCTGGCCAACTGGGGATCACCGGTCAGGCGCAGCACGAACCGCCACAGATCAGGCGCGTGTTCGTCGTGGAGGGTCCTCAGCAGTGCGGCGCGGTCGTCGGTCATCGATCACTCCCACCCGCACAACGGATGCCGAGGCCCCCGGGTTCACCGGCGCGGACCGGCCGTTGCCGGACAAAGCCGACGCGATGGCCTGCTCGAGTCCCGGATCCGCGTCCGGCGCCGCCGTGGTGGCACGGTGGATCGCTGCCAGGGTACGTTTCCCGAGCCCGGTTTCTTCACTCAGGCGGGTGAGTGCGGTGGCCAGCACCTCGCAGGTTTCCTCCACCGCTTCCTGTGCCTTGTTGCGTTCGGTGATCGCGGTGGACAGCAGCAGGGCGATCAGCGCCAGCGAGCCGTTGTAGACCTGCAGCGTGATCATGGTCGCCATCACGGACTTGTCGGCGAACGGTCCGCCGCCCTCGATGGCGGCCAGCGTGACCAGCACCGAGATGAGCAGTGCGCACGTCGCTGCGCCGAGCACCTCGAACCGGACTGCCGCCCACACCAGCGGGATCACCGTCGGGAAGAGAATGCCGATCGACGTCTCGGTCCCGAGCACGGCCGCGCCGACGGTGCAGGTCAACAGCACCGCCGCCTCGGTGTGCCGGGTCTGCGAGCCGAGCAGCCGCGGACGCCAGTGCCATAGCGCGAACAGTACCGGGGTCGTCATCAGCACACCCATGGCGTCGCCGGCCAGCCAGATGGTCCATGTCGTCCAGTACCCCACGGGCGGCAATGCGTCGGCGACCAGCATGGACGTCGTTCCCAGCGTGGCGCTGAGCGACACCGCCACGATGCCGCCAAGCACGATGAGGGCGACCGCGTCGCGGATGCGGTCGAACTGCGGGCGGAATCCGACCAGCTTGAGCAAGCGCCAGGCGACGACGGAGGAGGCGGTGTTGCCCAGCGCGTTCAGGACGACGACCAGCGCCGGGCCGCCGAACGCGATCGTGGTCAGCAGCGCACCGGCGAACACTCCCGGTGTGGCCCGCCACCCCCATTGGACCAGGCAGAACAGCGCGACCCCGGTGGACGGCCACAGCGGGCTGATCTGACCTTCGGCCAAGGTCAGGGACAGGCCGGCGAGACCAGCGAGCCAGTACGCGAGGGCGGTGCCCACGACGATCATGACCGTGGCGATTTTCGGGCTGACGGTAGGCATGGCCACCCCTCGCAGTGAATGCCGGAAAGTCTGGTCCCGCACTCGATGTCGTAAATGATCTTTGTAGTGCTACTTCCGACTCACCCGGGCTAAAGTGCACTCCATGCGCAGAGCCGCCGTGTTGGTCGTGATCTTGTCCCTGTGCTTGATTTCTCCCGGGCCCGCCGCAGGGGCTGCGGGCAAGACCAAGGACAACCCGTGGCTCCAGGACAGAGTACTCAACATGGCGCATGCTGGTGGAGAAAATGAAGCGCCGGCGAACACGATGTACGCGTTCAAGCGAGCGGTGGCGCTCGGCGCGGACATGATCGAGCTGGACGTGCACGCCACCAAGGACGACCAGTTGGTGGTCATTCACAACGCCACCGTCGACCAGACGACCAACGGCACCGGCCGGGTGCGCGACATGACGTACGAGCAGGTGCACGCGCTGGACGCCGCCTACAACTTCATCCCGGGCAGGCATGCGGTGCCCGGCCAGCCGCCCGAGGCGTATCCGCTGCGCGGGGTACGGACGGGAGAAAAGGAACCGCCTGCGGGCTACCGGCCGTCGGATTTCGCCGTTCCGAAGCTGGCCGACGTACTCGAGGAATTTCCGGACACGCCGATCAACATCGAGATCAAAGGCACCAGCGACACCGACGTCGCCTCGTTCCTGCACAACGCGAAGCTGCTTGCCCGCCTGCTGAAGAAGACCGGGCGCACGGATTTCATCGTGACGTCGTTCAACGACCTGGCGGTGGCGAAATTCCACCTCATGGCGCCGGAGATCCCCATCGCGCCGGGGATGGCCGGGATCGCGGCGTACTTCCTGCTCGGCGTCAAGCCGATGCCCGGAACGGTCGCGCTGCAGGTGCCGGTGCGCTACCAAGGGCTGGAGATCGCCACGCCGGAGTTCATCCGGCGGGCCCACCGCGACGGGTACGCGGTGCACGTGTGGTTCAGCGGAACGGCGCCGGACGACGAAGCGACATACAACCGGATCATCGACGCGTGCGCCGACGGACTGATGCCCGCCTACCCGGCGCTGCTCGAGCGGATCCTCGACGAGCGCGGCATCGAGCGCCCGGGCAAGCCGGGCGTCGACCCGTGCGGATGAGAGGCGGCCATGGCGCACAAGCCGGACGAGATCCGGGCCGGTGTCGAGCTGTCCAGCTTGGACTCCGGGCTGTTCGACGGTGCCGATGCGACGAAGCGCGACCTGATCGACTACCTGGACGCGGTGGCCGATCGGCTCCTGCCGGGCCTAGCCGGACGCCCGTTGTCCGTGGTGCGGGTGCGGCCGGGTCAGGAACCGTTCATGCAGAAGAACGTGCCGAAGTACGCCCCGGAATGGATCCGCACGGTGGATGTGTGGGCGCAGTCGTCCAAGCGCGAAGTCAGCTACGCGCTGTGTGACGACCGGCGGACGCTGCTGTGGTTCGCTAACCAGCGAGCCGTGGAGTACCACCCGACGTTGGTGCGCGCGGACGACTGGGAGCATCCGGACTACCTGGTGCTCGACCTCGATCCGCCCGCCGGGGAGGGTTTCGCCCCGGTCGCGCGGGCCGCCAGGCTGGTACAGCAGGCGCTGGACGACGTCGGACTGCAGGGTGCGGTCAAAACCAGTGGTTCGAAGGGCGCGCACATCTTCGTGCCGTTGACCGGAGCGTCGGCCGACGACGCCGCCGCGGCCACGCGTGCTATCGCGGCGCGTGCCGAGCGAGTCGACCCCTCGGTGGGCACCACCGAGTACGTCAAGGACAAGCGTGGCGGGAAGGTCTTTCTCGATTCGACCCGGGCGTACGGAGCGACCGTGGTGGCCGCGTACAGCCCACGGGTCCGGCCTGGCACGACGGTGTCGTTCCCGGTGAGCTGGGACGAGTTGGAGGACGTCGATCCGCGCGAGTTCACCGTGCGGACAGCACTCGAGCGGCTCGGCGACGCCGATCCGTGGGCGGAGGCGATGCCCGAGCCGCAACAGCTGGCCGACGACCTGGTGGCCGAGGGGATGGAGATCCCGGTGGCACGGGTCGTGGCGATGCACGAAGGAAAACGACGCAAGCGCGAACGAGAGCGCGAACGGGAGCGGGAAGAGGGGCGTTGACACGGCGATGACGCAGCCGGGGAACTTCAGTGATCACCAGCTGGCCATCTACGCGCAGGGCATGTTCGGCGGTGGCAAGCCGTCGTGGACGACCAATCTGGCGCGGCTGGAGGAGTACGCGCGCCAGAAGCTGAGCCCGGAGGCTTTCGGTTACATCGTGCCCAGCGCGGGGGACAGCGCCACGACGCGGGCCAACCGGGCGGCGTTCGACCGGTACCGCATCGTCCCGCGCATGCTGCGCGGGCGCGCCGAGCGCAGCTACCGGACCACGGTGCTGGGCACCGACATGCCCGCGCCGGTGATGATCGCGCCGCTGGGGGTGCAGAACCTCGCCCACCCGGACGGCGAGCTCGCCACGGCGCGGGCAGCTGCCGCGCTCGGACTGACGTACGTGCACTCCACACAGGCCTCGCGCAGCTTCGAGGAGGTCGCGGAGGCGGCGGGGGACGCGCCGCGCTGGTACCAGCTGTACTGGCCGACCGACGACGAGCTGTGCCTGAGCTTCCTGCAGCGCGCCAAGGAGAACGGGTTCAGCGTGCTGGTGCTGACCGTGGACACCGTGCTGCTCGGCTACCGCCCGGCCGATCTGGACCGCGGCTACCTGCCGTTCCTGGCCGGCGACGGGATCGCCAACTACTTGACCGACCCGGTCTTCCGCAGCAGGCTGGCCAAACCGCCGGAGGAGGACATGACCGCCGCCGCGCTGCAGTTCGCGCAGGTCTTCCCGCACGCCGGGCTGAGCTGGGAGCGGCTGCCGTGGCTGCGCGAGCACTGGGACGGGCCGATCGTGATCAAGGGCATCCAGTCGGTGGCGGACGCCAAGGCGGCCGCTGACGCCGGCATGGACGGCATCGTGGTGTCCAACCACGGCGGGCGGCAGGTCGACGGGGCGATCGCTGCGCTGGACGCGCTCGGGCCGATCGCCGAGGCGGTGGGCGACGAGCTCACCGTGCTGTTCGATTCCGGCATCCGCACCGGAAGTGACGTGGTGAAGGCGCTCGCGCTCGGAGCGAAGGCCGTGCTGATCGGGCGGCCGTTCGCCTACGGGCTGGCGCTGGGTGGGCAGGCCGGGGTGGAACACGTGCTGCGCTGTCTGCTGGCCGAGTTCGACCTGACCATGGCGCTGTCCGGGCTCAGCATGGACGACCTGGAGCCGGGGATCCTGGCCACGGCCGGCTGACCGACCGCGGCACGGGCCTGGTCGGCCGGGGTGTGGCCGCGGTGCGGTACGAATCGAAGCTGCTTCGCGGAGTGCGTCGATATCACCGTCGGTGATCGCTGCGGTGGGACCGTGGGCGTCCTCGGCTCACACGAGGGGGCCTGGAGGACGTCCCGAGGACACGGTGTCGCGGCAGTCCTGGATCAATGCGCAGGACGATCCCGAGTGCCGAAGCGGCGGCACGAGATCCAGTGCGAAGCGATGACCGTCGCTGCGGCTGGAGAACGATGGTCGCCGCCGCGCGTGCCAAGCGCGCAAGCTCCGTCGTAGGCAGTGGAAGGCGTGCGCTCGCGGTGACTGTTGTATGTCAGCGATCAGTACCGGCCAGCCGGCGCTGCGATTGCCGCTGCCCGTTCGGGCGAGACCGTGATCTAGGCACTCATCCGAGCGCGCTGGTCGGCGGCTTGCCGCGCCGGCCGGCCCGGACGCGGGGCGTCGCCGCCCCGCCGCCCTACAGACCCATGTTCTTGGCGATGATCACCTTCATCACCTCGGACGTCCCGCCGTAGATCCGGCTGACCCGGTTGTCCGCATACAGCCGGGCGATCGGGTACTCGTTGATGTAGCCGTACCCGCCGTGCAGCTGCAGGCATCGGTCGATGACCTTGGATGCCGTCTCGGTGCAGAACAGCTTGGCCGAGGCCGCGTCGGCCGCGGTCAGCTCCCCGGCGTCGTGCGCGTCCAGCGCCCGGTCCACCACGGCTTGGCAGGCGTCCACGTCGGCCTGGCAGGCGGCCAGCTCGAACTTGGTGTTCTGGAACGACGCCAGCGGCTTGCCGAACACCTTGCGTTCCAACACGTACTCCTTGGTGAACCGGACCGCGGCCGCGGCCTGGGCGTAGGCGGACACGGCGATGCCGAGCCGCTCCTGCGGCAGGTTCTGGCCCAGGTAGGTGAACCCCATGTTCTCCTCGCCCAGGAGGTCCTCGACCGGCACGCGCACGTCGGTGAACGACAGCTCCGCGGTGTCCGAGACCCGCAAACCGATCTTGTCCAGCTTGCGGCCCACCCGGTAGCCCTCGGACTTGGTGTCGACCACCAGCAGCGAGATGCCGTAGCGGCGGTCGTCCGGCTTGGGCGGGGCGGTGCGCGCGCACACGATGACCCGGTCGGCGTGCACGCCGCCGGTGATGAACGTCTTGGCGCCGTTGAGGACGTAGTGGGTGCCGTCGTCGGACAGCTTCGCGGTGGTCTGCATCCCGGCCAGGTCGGAGCCGGTGTTCGGCTCGGTCATCGCGATGGCGAACATGATCTCGCCGGTGACCATGCCGGGCAGCCACCGCCGCTTCTGTTCCTCGGTGGCGTAGGCCAGCAGATACGGCAGGCACAGCCCGATGTGCACGCTGCTGCCGCCGAACGACACCCCGGCCCTGGCCACCTCCTCGGTGATCACCGCCTGGAACTTGTAGCCGCCCTCGCCCGCGCCGCCGTACTCCTCGGGCACGCCGATGCTGAACACGCCGAGTTCACCGAGCCGGTAGTAGAACTCCCGGGGGACGATGCCGGCTTCCAGCCATTGCGGGTACACCGGAACGACTTCCGACTCGATGAACGCGCGGAGGGTCTTGCGGAAATCCTCGTGTTCGGTGGTGAAGACGGTGCGCCGCACGGCGACTCCCTTTCCTGAACGCGGTGGCCTCGGCCGCAGCCCGGCCGACCTGCGGTTTCGTTCGTGGTGTCCGAGCACGTCCGCCCCCTGCGGGTGGGTGCGGCCGGTTGCCCGTGGCGGGCGCGGTCGCGGCGAAGTTGGCCGAAGAAATCAGTCGCGCTGCGCCCTGGTGAGCCACAATGCCCCAACATACATTCCGAACGGACGGTAAGTGGAGGGCCGATGAGCGACGCACTGCGCAAGGTTCGTGCTCAGCTGCGCGGCGCTCGGCAGCTGACCAAGGCGGCAGCGTCCGACAAGCGCGTGCGACGGGAACTTCTGCGCGGGTTGTTCGGCCGTTCGCGCCGAGCCCACCGGGCCGCCGGGCCCGGCGGCGAGCCCGGTGCCGCGCGGTCGTCCGGTGCCGACGGGGCCGACGGGTACCAGCCGCCTGCCGGGCTCGCCGAGTGGGCCGCACACACCCACGCCGAGCAGGTCGTCTCGGCCTCCGTGGCGGACACCCTGGCGTTCGTGTCCGATCCCGGCCGTTTCCCGGAATGGCTCACCACGCACACCGGATGGCGCGGGGAAGCACCGCAGGGTGCGCGCGAAGGGGAGACGTTCGTCCAGCAGGCCAGAGTGATGGGCATCCCGGTCGACGTGACCTGGACGGTCGTTTCGGTCGGCGACAGCGGGCTGGAGCTGCACGGTCTCGGCCCGATGGGGGTGAAGTTCGCCTTCTGGATCACGGTGACCGAACATCCCGACGGCGCCAAGGTCTTCTTCGACGCCGGGCTGGACGGGCAGCCGATCAAGGGACCCATGGGGGCGTCCGTGCTGCGCAGCCTGACCGACGAGCTGGAAGCGTCGCTGGCGCAGCTGGCCGGGGTGCTGGCCAACGAGGACTCGCCGGGCCGGGCCAGGCGTGCGCCGGTGAAGCATCAGGCCACCGGCGAACTGCTGGATCCCAACACCCCGGTGCTGGTCGGTGTCGGTCAGGTGGTGCAGCGGGAAGGGGGCACCAAGGACCCCGCCGCCCTGTCCGTGGTCGCGCTGCGCCGGGCGGCGGAAGACGCGGGAGCGGGCGAGGACCTGCTCCGCAGCGCCGATGCCGTGTACGCGGTGGCCAGCGCGTCGTGGACCTACAACGATCAGGCCGCGGCCGTGGCGGAAGGAGTCGGCGCGAAGCCGAAGAGCACGGTGCAGTCCACTCCGCTCGGCGGTGACGGCGCACAGCTGCTGATCAACGATGCCGCGCAGGCCATCGCGGACGGTGCGGCGTCGGTGGTACTGCTCAGCGGCGCGGAAGCCGGGGCCACGCTCGCCGCGACCGACGGCACCCCGGAGTGGCCGGTGCAGGACGCGAGCGTCCGGCCCACCAGGGTGGTGGGCATCGACCGGCCCGGTAACCACGAGGCGGAGACCGCCGTCGGGCTCGGCATGCCGATCTACATGTACGCGCTGCTGGAGACCGCGGTGCGGGCACAGTCCGGGCGTGACCCGAAGGAACACCGGGACGCGGTCGGCCGGATGTGGTCACGGTTCTCCGCCGTGGCGGCGAAGAACCCGTACGCGTGGCAGCCGCAGGAATTCAGCGCGGAGGAGATCGTCACGCCGAGCAAGGACAACCGGATGGTCTCCGCCCCCTACACGAAGCTGATGTGCGCGAACCTGCAGGTCGACCTGGCCACCGGGTTGATCATGTGCAGCGCGGCGGCCGCGGAGGCGGCGGGCATCCCGCAGGAGAAGTGGGTGTTCGTGCACGCCGGCGCCTCCGGCCACGACGAGTGGTTCGTCGCCAACCGCGCCTGGCTGGCCGCGTCACCGGCGATCAACGCGCTGGGCAGGGCGGTGATGGAGCACGCCGAGGTCACCGCGGACCAGCTCAAGCACGTCGACCTCTACTCGTGCTTCCCGTCCGCCGTGCAGATCGCCGCCAAGGAGCTCGGCCTGCCCACCGACGATCCGGACCGGCCGCTGACCGTCACCGGGGGGCTGACGTTCGGCGGCGGTCCGGGCAACAACTACGGCAGCCACGGGGTGGCTTCGCTGGTGCCGTTGCTGCGCGCCGAGCCCGAGGCGTACGGCCTGGCCACCTCGCTCGGCTGGTATCTCACCAAACACGCCCTGGGGGTCTATTCGGCGAAACCGCCGAAGCGTCCGTTCCGGCACCTGCAACCGGTCATCGAGCATCCGCCTGCCCGGCCGGTGCGGACCGACTACCACGGACCGGCCGTGGTGGAGGCCTACACCGTGCCGTACAGCAGGGAAGGGGAGCCCGAGGCGGCCATTCTGAGCGTGCTGGCCCCGGACGGAGCCCGCGCGCTGCTGCGGACCACGCAGGCCGAGGTGATCGAGACGTTGCTCGACACGGACGCGGTCGGGCGTCCGGTGGACATCGCCGAGGACGGCACCGTGACGCTCGGCGAAGGGAGCGTGGAACTGCCCGAACCCCCGCCGCCGCCGGTGCTGACCGAACGGCGCGGGCCGACCATGATCATCACGCTGAACCGGCCGGAGGTCCGCAACGCGATCGACGTGGCCACGGCGGCCGCCCTGGAACGGGCCATCGACGTGTTCGAGGCCGATCCGCACGCCCGGGTCGCGATCCTCACCGGAGCGGGGGGCTCGTTCTGCGCCGGCATGGACCTCAAGGCCGCCGCTCGTGGTCAGTTCCCGGTCACCGAGAAGCGCGGCCCGCTCGGGTTGACCGCGGTGCCGCCGAAGAAGCCGTTGATCGCCGCTGTGGAAGGGCACGCCCTGGCCGGTGGGTGCGAGCTGGCGCTGGCCGCGGATCTCATCGTCGCCGCCGAGGACGCGCAGTTCGGGCTCCCGGAGCCCAAGCGGGGGCTGGCCGCGGCCGCGGGCGGGGTGATGCGGCTGCGGGAACGGCTGCCGCGCAACATCGCGATGGAAATGGCGCTGACCGGCGACCCCATGCCCGCGCAACGGCTGGCCGAGCTGGGGTTGATCAATGCGCTGGCCCCGGCCGGGTCGGTGCTGGATGCGGCGCTGAAGCTGGCCGAGCGGATCGCCGGGAACGCGCCGATCAGCGTGGCGGTGAGCAAGCGCATCGTCGACGAGTCGAGCGACTGGTCCACCACCGAGGCGTTCGCCAAGCAGGCCGACATCGCGGCGGCCGCGCTGGCGTCGGAGGACGCCACCGAGGGTGTGCGGGCGTTCGCCGAGAAGCGCGACCCGGTGTTCAAGGGGCGGTAGGCCGAGACGGGAGAGCCGAGGAGAAGGCCTCGCTAACGCTCCGGGGGACGATCCCCGGCCGTCTCGATGAGGCGGATGCCATCCCGGCCATGCCCGCTGTCCGAGGAGGATGGAGCCCGGTCGGCGCCGCCAGGTCGGGTCGGGTGCTGTGCAGGCGGAAATACAGGGCTGACGACGCCGTCCGGGAGCTTGTGGGAATCGAAGGTGCCGATGACCACGCGTTGCTCGTCGAGTTCGTCTGCGCGGTTGTCCAGCAACGCGGACATCGAGTCGCAAATGCCTGCGAGCTCGCGAAGCCGCTCAGGTGACAGCGAGCCGTCGGCACGTCGATCGTCGAGCAGGGCGAGGACGATCGCCCCTATGTCCTGATTCAGCTTCGCGACAGTAGCGAGAACTTCGAGGTCCTCGGCCTTCACGTCACCCTCCCGGTAGTGCCCGTCTGAGATCACCCGTCACAGCGAATTGCCGCATAGTCGCTGTGACTGAGTCGCCAGAGTGGCCAAGGATTTCGAGTCGCACTAAGTGCGACAACGTCATGTTCACCCGGGGGAGGGATTGGTGCCCAACATCAAGGCTGTCCGGCTGGGACGGACGTTGGCCCGTGCTCGGCACAGGGCCGGTCTCAATGTGCGGGAAGCTGCCCGGAAGCTCGGCATGAAGCATCACCAGCGGCTGCACAACATGGAGAAGGGGAGAGGACCGTACGACCCGGAGGAGATCGCCACCCTCCTGGGCATCTACGGAACCGACCCGACGGTGCGTGCTCAGATCCAGCTGCAGGTCCGCGCCCTGACACAGCCGGTGTGGTGGCAGCGGACCATGCCCGGGCTGCCCGATGACATCGGTCTTCTCGCCGATTTCGAGGAACAGGCGACGGCGATCACCGAGTGGGGCGCCCTCATCCTGCCCGGCCTGACGCAGACCCGGGCGTATTCCCGGGCGTGGATGACGACGGCGGACGATCTCGCCGAGGATGCCGTCGAGGTGCGCTTGACGATGCGGGCTTGCCGGCAGCAGCGGTTGGACGACGGCATCCCCTACACCGCGTTCATCACCGAGCATGCTCTTCGAGCGTCCCCGGGGGATCCCGAGGTGCACGTCCAGCAGCTCAACAAGCTGCTGGACCTGTCCCAGCGGCCGAATGTGCGCATCCGTCTGATCCCCATGGGAACGCGGGTCTACCGTGGCCAAGTCGGTGGTTTCGTGTTGCTGGAGTTCGGCGACGACGCCGAGGCCCTGGTGCAACTCGAACAGGACTCCTCGGTGGTGTGGCTGACCGAAGACGAGGCGACCAAGCCGTACCTCAAGGCGCGAGCCCAGCTGGAGTCTGTCGCGGTGGATGCGACAGACTTGATCAAGCGGATTCGACAGGAGTTGGAAGAGGCGACATGAGCGACGTCGAGCGTCGGGATGCGGGGTTTGTCGATCACCCTGGCTGGTTCAAGTCGAGCTTCAGCGGCTCCGCCGGGAGCTGTGTCGAGGTGAACATGACCGCTGTGGAGGGCGCGGTGCTCGTGCGGCACAGCAAGAACCCCGAGGGTGGGGTGCTGCGCTTCACCGCCGATGAGTGGCGTGCGTTCGAGGCGGGTGTGCGCGCCGGGGAGTTCAGCCTTCCGGAAGCCTGATCAAGGCTGCGGGCTTCCGGGGCCGTAGCATGAGGACGGGCCGCCGGGTGCTTTCGATCCTGGGGGCTGGCGGCTTGCCGTTGCCCCGGTGGCTGTTGTCTGGGGCGGGTGTGGCAGCCCGTTTCATGCTTGCCTCGTCGCCGCTGGCCCGGCGCCCGGGTTAGGCGTCGTAGTCGACCGTGACGCGCTCGCTGACCGGGTAGGACTGGCAGGTCAGCACGAACCCGGCGTCGACCTCGTCGTCTTCCAGGGCGAAGTTGCGGCGCATGTCGACCTTGCCGTCGGTCACCCGGGCCCGGCACGTCCCGCACACTCCGCCCTTGCAGGCGAACGGCAGATCCGGGCGTGCGCGCTGGGCGCCGTCGAGGATCGACGAGTGGCGCGGGGTGACCACGGTGGTGGTGCGGCCGTCCAGCCGGATCACCACCTCGCTGCTGGCGCCCTCCACTTCCGGCTCCGGGTGCCGAACCGGCTCGGGCGGCAGGTCGCCCACGTAGAACAGCTCCTGGTGAATCCGCTCCCGCGGCACTCCCTCCGACCGCAGCATCTGCTGGATGTCGGTGACCATGCCGAACGGCCCGCACAGCCACCAGTGGTCGGCCTGGTCCGTGCCGCCGAGCAGCGGCATGATGGCACGCACCCGGTCGGCATCCAGCCGTCCGCTGAACAACTCCACGTCGCGCGGTTCACGGGACAGCACGTGGATCAAGGTGAACCGCTGCGGGTACCTGTCCTTCAGGTCGGCCAGCTCGTCGGCGAACATCACCGTGCTGGTGCGGCGGTTGCCGTAGAGCATGGTCACGGTCGTCTCCGGATGCTCCAGCACACTCGCTGCGATGGACAGCGCCGGTGTGATGCCCGAACCCGCCACGATCAGCACGTGGTGCGCGGGCACGTCCACGTCCGGCGTGAACGACCCGGTCGGCGTCGAGACGTCGATCCGATCGCCGGGCCGGACCTGGTGCACCAGCCAGGTGGAGAACAGCCCATCCGGGATCTGGCGCACCCCGATGCGCGGCTTGGCGCCCGCGGGCGCGCAAATCGAGTAGTTGCGCCGCTCCTCCACGCCGTCGATCACCCGGCGCACGATCAGCGACTGGCCCGGCAGGTACGCGTACTCCGCCGCCAGGTGCTCCGGCACGTCGAAGGTGATCGCGACCGCGTCCTCGCACAACCGCGTGACGTCGGCGACGGTCAGCGTGTGGAACCGCGTGCGGGCGGGGGCGGGGGCCGAAACGGTCACGTCACAGCTCCTTGAAGTGCTCGAACGGCTCGGCGCACGACCGGCAGCGGCGCATCGCCTTGCATCCCGTCGCCGAGAACCGGGCGATTTCCTCGGTGTCCGTCGAGCCGCACTTCGGGCACGCCGCCCGGCTCGACGGCGGGGTCAACGTCAACGGGATCGGGCCGGACCGGCGCGGCGCCGGGCCGGGTGGGGCGATGCCCGCTTCGGCGAGCTTGCGCCTGCCTTCCTCGGTGATCCAGTCGCTGCTCCACGGCGGCTGCAGCACCATGCGCACGTCGACCTCGCGGTACCCGGCCTCGTGCAGCGCGTGCACCAGGTCGTCACGCATGGTGTCCATGGCCGGGCAGCCGCTGTAGGTGGGGGTGATCGTCACGCGTACCACCCCGTCCTCCTCGGTCACGTCGCGGAGCACGCCCAGGTCGGCCAGCGTCAGCATGGGCAGCTCGGGGTCGGTCACCCGGGCCGCCACCTGGTAGGCGCGGCCGGTCCGCTCGGTCACCTCGGTGGTCACCATGTCGCCCCCGGATGCGCTCGCGCCACCGACTGCATCTCCGCCAGCAGGTAGCCCATGGCCTCGGTGTGCACGCCGTCCCGGCCCGCCTTGCCGCCGATCCTGGCCATCGGGGCCGCCTCCGGCTTGGTCAAGCCGGCCGTGGCCAGCACCTCGTCGATGACCTCGTCGAACTCGGCTCGCAGCTCGCGGACGTCCACCGCGACCCGGTCCAGCCGCAGCTCGACCGGATGCGGCTCGAACAGCTCGCCGACCAGCGGCCACACCGCGTCCAGCCCCGCCTGCATCCGCTCGTGCGACACCTCGGTGCCGTCGCCGAGACGGATGACCCACTGCGCGGCGTAGTCCCGGTGGTAGGTGACCTCCTTGACGCCCTTCGCCGCGATCGCCGACAGCACCGGGTCGATCGAGTCGACCAGCCGCTGGAACTGCACCAGCCGCCAGGTGGCGAACACCAGCAGCCGCGCCATGGAGAAGGCGAAATCGCCGTTGGGGGCCTCCACCAGGCGCACGTTGCGGAACTCGTGCTCAGGCCGGAAGAACGCCAGTTCGTCCTCGGTGCGGTCGCTGCCGTCGGCCTTGCCCGCCCTGGTCAGCAGCATGCGCGCCTGGCCGAGCAGGTCGAGCCCGATGTTGGCCAGCGCCATCTCGTCTTCCAGTTCCGGCGCACGGGTGCACCACTGCTGCATGCGCTGGGACAGGATCAGCGCGTCGTCCCCGAGCATCAGGCAGTAGGTGGCCAGGTCGCCGCCGTCCACGTCCGCGGGCACGGTGGTGTCCACACCGGCCAGCGGGTCGGTGAACCCGGTGCCGTAAGCCCACCGGGCGTCGTTCTCCTCGGTGATCGCCTCGTAGGCGTTGTCGAAAGCCACGTCGCTACCCCCGCTCACATGTGCGGGACGTTCTCGGGAATGTCGTAGAAGGTGGGGTGCCGGTAGACCTTGTCCGCCGACGGTGCGAAGAACGGGTCCTTCTCGTCCGGGCTGGACGCGGCGATGTGCTCCGCCTTCACCACCCAGATGCTCACGCCCTCGTTGCGCCGGGTGTAGAGGTCACGCGCGTGCCGCAACGCCATCTCATCGTCGGCGGCGTGCAGTGAGCCGACGTGCACGTGGTTGAGCCCGCGCTTGGACCGCACGAACACCTCGTACAGCGGCCACTCGTGGCGCACCTTCTCGGTGGTCGCCTGTTCGGAAGCCTTGCCGGCACTGTTCATGCTGCCGCCTCCTGACGTTGCTGCCGCTCCCGCTGCTTGCGGGCGTAGGCCGCGGCGGCCTCCCGCACCCACGCGCCTTCTTCGTGGGCGCGCTTGCGGGCGGCGATGCGCTGCGCGTTGCACGGCCCGTTGCCGCTGATGACCCGCTGGAACTCGTCCCAGTCGATCTGACCGAAGTCGTAGTGGCCGCGCTCGGGATTCCACTTCAGCTCCGGGTCGGGCAGGGTGACGCCGAGCGCCTCGGCCTGCGGCACGGTCATGTCCACGAACTTCTGCCGCAGCTCGTCGTTGGTGTGCCGCTTGATCTTCCACGCCATCGACTGCGCGGTGTGCTTCGACTGGTCGTCCGGCGGGCCGAACATCATCAGCGACGGCCACCACCAGCGGTTCACCGCGTCCTGCACCATCCGGCGCTGTTCCTCGGTGCCCCGCATCATCGTCATCAGCAGCTCGTAGCCCTGCCGCTGGTGGAACGATTCCTCCTTGCAGATGCGGATCATCGCCCGCGCGTACGGGCCGTAGGAGCTTCGGCACAGCGGGACCTGGTTGCAGATCGCCGCGCCGTCCACCAGCCACCCGATCACGCCGACGTCGGCGAACGTCAGCGTGGGGTAGTTGAAGATCGACGAGTACTTCTGCTTGCCCGCCAGGAGCCGCTCGGTGAGCTCGCCCCGGTCCGCGCCGAGCGTTTCGGCGGCCGAGTACAGGTACAGCCCGTGGCCCGCCTCGTCCTGCACCTTGGCCAGCAGGATCGCCTTGCGGCGCAGCGACGGGGCGCGGGTGATCCAGTTGCCCTCCGGCTGCATGCCGATGATCTCCGAGTGCGCGTGCTGCGCGATCTGCCGGATCAGCGTCTTGCGGTAGCCCTCGGGCATCCAGTCGCGCGGCTCGATGCGCTGATCGCGCTGGATGGTCCGGTTGAAGTGCTCTTCCAGCTCGGTGACCGGCTCGGCGGCCGGTGCGGTGTTCGTCGTCGTCATCGCTTCCCTCCCGCGTCCTCGGCGGGGTACTCCTTGGCGACCAGCGTCAGAACGTCGTACTTGGCGACCGACTCGCCTGCGGCGTTGGTGACGTCGGCGTCCCAGCGGACTTCGCCGTGGTCGGCGTTCTCCCGCGGGGTGATCTGCTTGCAGGTCAGCGTCACGGTCAGCTCGTCGCCCGGCTTGACCGGCGTCAGGAAGCGCAGGTTCTCCAGGCCGTAGTTGGCCAGCACCGGTCCCGGTGCCGGGTCGACGAACAAGCCGGCCGCGAACGACACGACCAGGTAGCCGTGCGCAACGATGCCGCCGAACAACGGGTTCTTCGCCGCCGCTGCCTCGTCGGTGTGCGCGTAGAAGGTGTCGCCGGTGAACTCGGCGAAGTGCTCGATGTCCTCCGGTGTGACCTTGCGCGGGCCCGCCACCACACAGTCCCCGACCCGCAGCTCGGCCAGCGACTTGCGGAACGGGTGCACGTCCTCGTTGCGCGGCGCGCCGGGCACCCAGGTACCGGTGACGGCGCTGAGCATCTTCGGGCTGCCCTGCACCGCGGTGCGCTGCATGTAGTGCAGGATGCCGCGCACCCCGCCCATTTCCTCGCCACCGCCTGCCCGGCCCGGGCCGCCGTGCACCAGGGCGGGCAGCGGCGAACCGTGGCCGGTGGACTCCTTGGCGTCGTCGGCGTCGAGCACCAGCAGCCTGCCGTGCCACGGCGCCACACCGAGCACTACTTCCCGGGCAAAGTCCTCGTCGGCGGTGACCACCGAGCCGGCCAGGCTGCCTTCGCCGAGCGCGCCCAGCCGGACGACCTGCTCGGCCGACGTGTAGGGGATGAGCGTGGAGACCGGGCCGAACGCCTCCACCTGGTGCGGCTCGCGCAGCTCGGGATCGGTCACCTTGAGCAGCACCGGGGACATGAAAGCGCCGCGCTCGGCGTCGGCGTCGACCACGTCGACACGCTGCGGGTCACCGAAGACGATGTCGGCCACCGAGGTCAGCGCCTTCAGCGAGCGCCGCACCTCCTCGCGCTGCTCCAGGCTGGCCAGCGCGCCCATGCGCACGTTCTCCGACGCCGGGTTGCCGACCGTCACCTTGCCCAGTCGCTCGGCTGCCGCTTCCGCCACGGCGTCCATCAGCTCGGCGGGCACGAAGGCGCGGCGGATCGCCGTGCACTTCTGGCCCGCCTTGACGGTCATCTCGGTGACCAGCTGCTTGACGTAGAGATCGAACTCGGTGGTTCCCGGCTTGGCATCCGGGCCGAGGACGGACAGGTTCAGCGAGTCGGCCTCGGCGTTGAACCGCACGCTGTTGCGCACGATCGCCGGGTGCGTGCGCAGGCGCTGCGCGGTGGACGCCGAGCCGGTGAACGCCACCACGTCCTGCTCGGTGACGTGGTCGAGCAGATCGCCGACCGGGCCGCACACCAGCTGGATCGCCCCCTCGGGGAGGATGCCCGACTCGACGATCAGCTCCACCAGGCGATGGGTCAGGTACGCGGTCTGACTCGCCGGCTTGATCAGGCTCGGTACCCCGGCCACGAACGCGGGCGCGAACTTCTCCAGCGGTCCCCAGACCGGGAAGTTGAACGCGTTGATCTGCACCACGACACCGCGCAGCGGGGTGGCGATGTGCTGGCCGTGGAAGGTCCCGCCCTTGCTCAGCGGCTCGAGCGCGCCGTCCAGGTAGACGTGCGAGTTCGGCATCTCGCGGCGGCCCTTGCTGCTGTAGGAGAACAGCACGCCGATGCCCCCGTCGATGTCGAACTTGGAGTCCGCGAGCGTGGCGCCGGTGCGGTAGGACAGCTGGTACAGCTCCTCGCGATGCTCGCGCAGGTGGGACGCCAGCACCTTGAGCAGTGCCGCCCGCTGGTGGAAGGTGAGCTCGCGCAGCGCCGGCCCGCCGACGGTGCGGCCGTACTCCAGTGCGGCGGCCATGTCGACGCCGGTGGTGGAGATCCTGGCGACCTCCTCGCCGGTCGCAGCGTCGCGCAGTGGCGCCCCTTCGTCGCTGGGGGTGAACCAGGTGCCGGCGACATAGCTGCGCAAGGGTGCCATCGCGAGACCTTCCCGTTTCCTCGGTGAATTACCTACCGATCGTTTAGTAATTAATGATAGCGTGTCCGCATGGGTTCGGAAAGTGCCGCGCGGCGCATGCTGGAGGCGGACGTGGCCTCCACGGCGCTGGGGATGGAATTGGTCGACTTGCGGGTAGGCCACGCGGTGGTACGCATGCGGCTGACCAGCCGGATGGTCAACGGCCACGGGATCGTGCACGGCGGGTACGTGTTCATGCTGGCCGACACCGCGTTCGCGTGTGCCTGCAACAGCCATGGCCCGACGACGGTCGCGTCCGGAGCCGACATCACTTTCGTGGCTCCGGTGCACGAGGGCGACGAGTTGTACGCCGTCGCGGAGGAGCGCACCCGTTACGGCCGCAACGGCATTTACGACGTCACCGTGCGGCGTGGCGGCGTCGACGGTGAAGTGGTCGCGGAGTTCCGCGGCCGCAGCCGAGTCGTGCAGGTGAACGGACGGTGACCGGCACGGCGCAGCGGAAGCCGGGCAGGCGCGGTCGCCCCGGCTACGACCTGGAGCAGGTTCTCGAAGTCGCCGCGCACCTGTTCTACGAGCGCGGTTACGACGGCACGTCGATGGAAGAGCTGAGCAAGCGGCTCGGACTGACCAAGGCGGCGATCTACCACCACGTCGCAGGGAAGGAGGAGTTGCTCCGGCTCATCGTCGACCGCGCTCTGGACGGGTTGTTCGCCGTCGCCGACGAGGTGCAGGCGGCCGACGGACCCGCCGTCGGCCGGCTCGAGCGGCTGGTCCGCGGCAGTGTGCACGTGCTGTCCGACCGCCTGCCGTACGTCACGGTGCTGCTCCGGGTGCGCGGGAACACCTCCGTCGAGCGAGCCGCGCTCGACCGGCGCCGCGAGTTCGACCGCCGCGTTGCGGACCTGGTACGGCAGGCGCAGGCAGACGGCGACATCCGGTCGGACCTCGACCCGGGCACGGCGGCGCGCCTGCTGTTCGGCTTGGTCAACTCGCTGATCGAGTGGTACCGGCCGGAGGGGGAGTGGGCCGCCGACGATCTGGCCGACATGGTGGTCCAGGTGGCGTTCGACGGCTTGCGGGCGGCCGCGGGCTGACCGCGGGAAGACCGCGGGAAGACCGCCCGCAGCGCGGGGGAACTCCGCGCACACCTGCCGGTCCGCCGGGGAAGACCCGACTTCCGGAGGTCGTGCCCGCACGCCAGGCGTTGTACCGTCAGCGCATTTCGACCGGGAGGAGTCGGAACGCGCGATGATCACGCGGGGATTGGCGGTACTGGTGGCGGCGACCGCCGCGCTGCTCGTCGCGCCCGCGCCCGCCGCGCTCGCCGACCCACCTCCCGCGCTGCCCGCCAACCACACCCCGGACGAAGGCAAGTGGCAGCCGGCATTCGACTACGACAAGGACGGCTGCTACCCGACGCCGGCGATCGGCCCGGACGGCACCCTCAACCCCGGCCTGAACAACTCCGGCGCGCTCAACGGCCAGTGCCGGGACAGCTGGGACCTGGACAACAGCAACGCCTACGCCCGCGCCCACTGCGACTCCAGTGGATGGTGCGCTTACCTGTACGACCTGTACTTCGAGAAGGACCAGGCCGTTCCCGGCTGGGACTGCTGCGGGCACCGGCACGACATCGAGCACGTCGTGATCTGGGTTTTCGACGACCAGGCCCGTTACGTGGCCACCTCGGAGCACGGCAAGTACGCCGTGCACCCGGCATCGGCGGTGGCGTGGGAGGGCACCCACGCCAAGATCGTCTACCACAAGGACGGGCTCAGCACCCATTGCTTCCGGCTGGCCAGGCACGACGAGGAGCCGGAGAACCACTCCGGCCGCTGGCACTACCCGGCCCTGGTCGGCTGGAACGGCTTCCCCGACGGCATCCGCGACAAGCTGGTCGCCGCCGACTTCGGCGCTGCCACGCTCGGCATCGCCGACGCCACGTTCCGGGACAACCTCGTCAAGGCGAAGCCCGCCGAGGTGCCCGATTCGGCACTCCCGGCGGGTGCATGACCAGCACGGCCCGCCGGGCTCCCTGCTCCCGGTGGGCCGTGCGTCCTGGCCGTGCCTGGCGTCGGCGGTGGGCTGGTCCCGTCGGTCGGGGCGCGCGGGGTTCAGTTCACCCGGCGTGGTGGCCGTGCCGATAGGGCTCGCGCAGCTTGAGCTTCTGCACTTCGGCGGCCTGCCGGGTTCCCTGTTCCCGGTGGGCCGTGCGTCCTGGCCGTGCCTGGCGTCGGCGGTGGGCTGGTCCCGTCGGTCGGGGCGCGCGGGGTTCAGTTCACCCGGCGGTGGTGGCCGCGCCAGTACGGCTCGCGCAGCTTGAACTTCTGCACCTTGCCGGTTGCGGTGCGCGGGATGCTTTCCCGGAACTCCACCGACGTCGGCGCCTTGTACCCAGCCAGCCGCTGCTTGCAGTGCGCGATCAGCTCGGCCTCGGTGACCTCGGCGTCCTTCTCCTTGACCACCAGCGCCTTGATCGTCTCGCCCCACTTGTCGTCGGGCACGCCGATCACCGCCACCTCGGCCACCGCCGGGTGGCTGAACAGCACGTCCTCCACCTCGATCGACGACACGTTCTCCCCGCCGGTGATGATCACGTCCTTCTTCCGGTCGGAGATGACCAGGTGGTTCTCCTTGTCGAACGATCCGCCGTCGCCGGTGTGGAACCAGCCGTCGGCCAGTGCCTCCTCGGTGGCCTGCGGGTTGTTCCAGTACGACTTGAGCACCACGTTGGCGCGGGCCAGCACCTCGCCGGAGTCGGACACCTTCAGCCGGACGCCCAGCGCGGGCAGGCCGGCCCGGGACAGCTTGTGCGCCTTCTCCTCCGCGGACAGGTCGTCGTCGTCCGGGCGGGTGCGGTTGAACGTCAACAGCGGTGCCGTCTCGGTCAGGCCGTAGATCTGCAGGAACTCCCAGCCCAGCTCCTCCTGCAGCCGTTGAATGGTCCGCGACGGCGGAGGCGCGCCCGCGCATACGATGCGCACCCGGTCGCGGCCGGGGATCTCGCCCTCCCAGTCCCGCGCGGCGTCCAGCACCATGTTCCACACCGCCGGGGCGCCGCACATCAACGTCACCTCGTGCTCCTGGACGCGGCGCAAGATCTCCGTCCCGTCGACCTTGCGCAGCACGACCTGCTTGACCCCGAGGCCGGCCAGCGCGAACGGCATGCCCCAGCCGTTGCAGTGGAACATCGGCAGTGTGTGCATGTACACGTCGCGCTCCCACGCGCGCACGTGCATGGCGAAGGTCACCGCGTTGATCCAGATGTTCCGGTGGGTCAGCTCGACGCCCTTGGGGCTGGCCGTCGTCCCCGAGGTGTAGTTGATCGTCGCCGTGGCGTCCTCGTCCGGCTCCGACCACGGGCGCGGCTCGGTGTCGAACCGCATCAGCTCCTGCTCGGTCTGCGCGCCGAGCACGAACCGATGCTTCGGACCGATGCCGTCCAGCGTCTCGGCCAGATCGGGATCGAGCAGCAGCACCGAGGCACCGGAGTGCTGCAGGATGAAGTCGACTTCGTCGCGCTTGAGCCGGAAGTTGACCGGTACGCAGATCCGGCCGCTGCCCGGCACCGCGAACAGCAGCTCGAGCAGGCGCGCGGAGTTGTGGCTGACCACCGCCACCCGTTCGCCTTCGCCGATGCCCAGCTGGTCGAAGCCGGCCTGCCAGGCCCGCACCCGCCGGGCGAACTCGGCGTAGGTGGTCTCGGGCACAGGGTCGGCCGGTTGCTGCGCTTCGTCCACTACGGCGGTCCGGTGGCCGAAACCGAACTCGCCGCGGTCGAGGAAGTCCGCGATGGTCAAGGGGGCACGCACGTCGAACGCCTCCTCACAGCTCGCCGTCGGTGTGTCCCATGTCACCACAGCGGCGGGCCGGGCGCAGCAACGATTTTCGGCCAGTTTCACGGGTGCGCCGTCAAATACCCACCCATGCTGCGGAAGTACTCAGTGGCGGCCAGTTCGGTGCCGTCCTCGGTACGCACCCGTTCGATGCGCAGTCCGCGGTTACGGCCGTAGCGAGCGTCGGCTCCCGCGACGATCACCACGCCGTCGCCTTCCCGGATGAAGATGCGGCCGGGTGTCCCGCCGTACCGGCGCTGCGATACAGACGCCCGCACGATGCGCAGCCGCTTGCCGTTGTGGTAGGTGAACGCGTTCGGGTACGGGTCGGACTGCGCGCGCACCAGCCGCTCGATGTCCTCCGCCGGCCAGTTCCAGTCGATCCTGCTGTCCTCGATCGACCGCTTGTGGAAGAAGCTCGCCTTGGCCGGATCCTGCGGCGTGAAGTCGCGTTTGCCGGACGCGATCAGCTCGAGCGCTTCGCGGACCACCGGCTCGATCAGCTCGACGGTGCGGTGGAACAGGTCGGTCGCGGTGTCCCTGGGGCCGACGTCGATCGCCTTCTGCACCACGATGTCGCCGGCGTCCAGTTCCTCGTTCATCATGTGCGCGGTCACGCCGACCTGCTTCTCCCCGTTGATCAACGCCCACACGATGGGGGAGAAGCCGGCGTAGGCGGGCAGGAGGGAGTCGTGCACGTTCAGCGTGCCGAACCGGGGCAGCTCGAAGACGTGCGGCGGGATCCAGGTGCGCCAGTTGTTGGCCACGATCAGGTCCGGGTCGATCTCCTTGAGCTTGCCGAACAGCTCGTCGTCGTCCGGGCGGTTGCGGATCACCACCTCCACGCCGTGCTCGGCCGCCAGATCCGCCACCGAGTCCGACCAGATCCGCTCGTAGGCGTGCTCGGACGGCGGGTGGGTGACCGCCAGCGCCACCTCGTGCTCGGAGTCCAGCAGGGCCCGCAGCGTGCGGTGACCCCAGGTCTGGTACCCGAACATGACTATTCGCATCGGCTTCCTCCTTCGTGCTGGTCGGCGCGCGACCGCCGGTGGCGAGACGGCGAGATCAACGTCACCCCTGTGGCAGTAATGAAGGCAAGCCTAACTTAGGTTAGTCTAACCTCCGTTCCACGACCGGCTACGGAGCGGACGGGATATGTCACCTGCTGTGGAAGACCCAACGCCTGTGTACGACGTCGTCGGGGTGGGCTTCGGCCCGTCCAACCTCGCGCTGGCCATCGCGCTGGCCGAGTACGAGGAGCAACGCGGGCCGGGCGACCCGGTGGTGACCGCCCGTTTCCTGGAGCGGCAGGAATCGTTCGCCTGGCACAGCGGGATGCTGATCGACGACGCCACCATGCAGGTGTCGTTTCTGAAGGACCTGGTGACGCTGCGCAATCCGGCCAGCCGGTTCAGTTTCCTGTCGTACCTGCACGCCAGGGACCGGCTGGTCGACTTCATCAACCACAAGACCCTGTTCCCGCTGCGCGCCGAATTCGACGACTACTTCCGCTGGTGCGCCGAAGCGTTCCGGGACCAGGTCAGCTACGGCTGCGAGGTCACCGGCGTGCGCCCGGTGGAACACGACGGCGAGGTCGTCTCCCTGGACGTGATCACCAGCGCGGGCGAGGTGTACCGGGCGCGCAACCTGGTGCTGGCCACCGGGCTGATCCCGAGCATGCCGCCGGGGGTTCCGGAAGCGGAACGCATCTGGCACAGCAGCAGCCTGCTGCACCGCATCGACGCGGTCGACCCCGCCGGAGCCAAGCGGTTCGTCGTGGTCGGCGCCGGGCAGAGCGCCGCGGAGGTCGTCGCCTTCCTGCACGACAAGTTCCCGGGCGCCGAGGTGTGCGCGGTGTTCTCCCGGTTCGGGCTGAGCCCCGCCGACGACAGCCCGCTGGCCAACCGGATCTTCGACCCGGCCACGGTGGACGAGTTCTACCACGCGCCGGAGCCGATGAAGCGCAAGCTGATGGACTACCACGCCAACACCAACTACTCGGTGGTCGATCTGGACCTGATCGAGGAGTTGTACCGGCGGACCTACCGGGAGAAGGTCCTCGGCACCCAGCGGCTGCGATGGTTCAACGTCAGCCGCACGGTCGACGTGGTGGACACCGGGCGGGGCGCGCTGGTCACCGTGGAGTCGATGACCACCGGCGAGCGGACGGTGCTCGACGCCGATGCGGCGGTGTTCGCCACCGGCTACCGTTGCGACGACTCCCTGCCACTGCTCGGTGAGCTGGCCCGTTGCTGTCACCGCGACGACTGCGGCAGGCTGCGCGTCACCCGCGATTACCGCGTGGTGACCGACGACCGCGTGCGGCCGGCGGTGTATCTCCAGGGCGGAAGCACCGAGCACACGCACGGCATCACTTCGTCGTTGCTCTCCAACTGCGCGGTGCGGGCTGGTGAAATCGTGGAGTCGTTGGTGCGGCGAGTGGCCTCGCGGCCGGGTGAACTCAGCGTCGCGGGCGTCCGCTGACCCGTACCCGTCACCCGAGGGGACGACCCCACGGTGCATGCTGCCCGCAGCGCGCGGGCGCACCGGACGTGTCGAGAAGGCAGGAGACCACCGATGTGCGATGTTCGGCCGGGTCAGGGCGGCGTGCCTCTCACCGGGGCGCAGACCGGGATCTGGCTGGCTCAGCAGCTCGAGCCGGACAACCCGATGTACAACATCGCCTTCCGGCTCGACCTGCGCGGCCGGGTGGACGTCGGCAGGCTGCGCCAGGTGGCCGAGCAGGCCGTCACGGAGACCGACTGCCTGCACTACCGCGTCACCGGGACGGTCGGCGAGCCGAGGCTGGTGCCCGCTCGGCTGCCGGTCCAGGTCGATCTGGTCGACGTGCGGGATGCGGACGATCCGGCGGCGGTGGCCGACGAGCTGATGCGGCAGGACCGCACACAGCCGGTGGACCTGGCTCGGCCGCCGTTGTTCCGGCACGTCCTGCTGCGCCTGGCCGACGACTGGGTGGTCTGGTATCAGCGCTACCACCACATTCTCATCGACGCCTACGGCGTGGGCCTGCTCACCATGCGTGCCGGCGCCCTCTACACCGATCCGGAGGCGGCGGGTCCAGCCCCGGCGTGGGAGGCGGTCCGGCTGTACGAGGACGACGCCCGTTATCGGTCGTCCGAGGACTTCGTCGCCGATCAGCGCTTCTGGCATCAGTACTTGTCGGGTGCCGGCGAACCCGCGCGGCTGGTGCCGCGTGGTGAGCGGGCGGTGCGGGACGGCATCCGCGCCTCCGTCGTGCTCGACGAACGGCGATCGGCTTCCGTGCGGTCGGCCGCCGAGCGGGCAGGTGTCCGCCCCTCGCGGGTGATGATCGCCGCGGTCGCCGCGTACCTGCATCGCCGTACCGGCGCCGTCGACGTCACGATCGGCCTGCCGGTCACCGCGCGGCTGACCGAGGTGCAGCGGGCCGTCCCGGGCATGGCGTCGAACGTGGTGCCACTGCGACTGACCGTTCGGCCCGAGATGACCGGTGCGGAGCTGATCGAAGCCACGGACGCCGCCGTGCGCGCGGTGCGACCGCACGTGCGTTATCGAGGTGAAGAGCTCGGCAAGGAACTGGGCAGCGCGGACGGGGTGGCCGACCTGGTGGGGCCGACGGTCAACGTGCTGCCGTTCGTCGAACCCGTCTTCGGTGATCTGCGGCTGGCCTGGGACCCGCTGTGGCTCGGTCCGCTCAACGACGTGACGATCACGGTCACCGACCGGCACGAAGCCGGGTTGCGCATCGACCTGGACGCCGACGCCGCGGTCACCGGCGAAGCCGACATGGCCGAGCACCGCACCCGGCTGCTGGCCACACTCGACGCGTTGACCGCCGCGCCGGACCAGCAGCTCGCCCGGCTGAAGCTGGTCACCGACGCCGAACGCAGGCACCTGATCGACACGCTGGGGGTCGCCGACCATCCGGCCGAGGATGTCACCTGGCCTGCCGCGTTCGAAGCGCAAGCCGCCCGCACCCCCGACGCCGAAGCGCTGGTGTGCGAGGACCAGCGGCTGACCTACCGGGAGCTGAACACCGCCGCCAACCGGCTCGCCGGTTTGCTGATCGCCCGCGGCATCGGCAGCGAGGACGTCATCGGCGTGGCGTTGCCGCGCTCGACGGACTTGGTGGTCGCGCTGCTCGCGGTGCTGAAGGCGGGTGCGGCGTACCTGCCGCTGGACACCGACCATCCCGCCGAGCGGCTGGCCTACGTGCTGGAGGACGCCGGTGCGCGGACCGTGCTGACGAACCGGGATCTGGTGGAGTACGTGCCGGACGTCAGCGGGGTGGCATGCCTGGTCATCGACGACGAACAGGTCGCCGATGCCTTGGCGGCCTTCGACGGCAAGAACCCCAACGTGCCGGTACGGCTGCAGGATCCGGCGTACGTCATCTACACGTCCGGATCCACCGGGCGCCCGAAGGGTGTCGTGGTCACGCACGACGGTGTCGGCAGCCTGATCGTCACGGCCACCGAACGGCTCGGCGTCACCGCCGAATCGCGCGTGGTGCAGTTCGCGTCCATCGGATTCGACGTGGCCGTGTGGGACCTGATCATGTCCCTCTGCGTCGGCGGCACGGCGATCATCGTGCCCGCCGAGCGGCGGGTGGCCGGGCGGGCGCTCACCGACTACCTGCACCAGCACCGGGCGACCCACATGATCCTGCCGCCGTCGCTGGTCGCCGCCCTGCCCGAGGACGCCCAGCTGCCCGCGGGCGCGGTGCTGGTGGTGGGCACCGAAGCGGTGCCCGCCGAGCTGGTGGCGCGGTGGGCGGACCGGTTGCGGGTGGTGGTCGCCTACGGGCTGACCGAGGCGAGCGTGAACTCGACCCTGTGGCTCGCCGATCCCAGCCGCCCCGGAACGCCGCCGATCGGGATCCCGGACCCCAACACCCGCTGCTACGTGCTCGACGCGGCGCTGCAGCCGGTGCCGCCCGGCGTGGAAGGCGAGCTGTACGTCGGCGGCCGCGGGCTGGCACGCGGCTACTTGAACCGGCCGGGGATGACCGCGGAACGGTTCGTCGCCGACCCGTACGGTCCGCCGGGTTCGCGGATGTATCGGACCGGTGACCGGGTCCGCTGGGCCGCCGACGGCACGCTGGAGTTCCTGGGCCGCACCGACGCGCAGGTGAAGATCCGCGGTCACCGGATCGAGCCGGGCGAGGTGGAGAGTGCCTTGCTGGCCTGCCCGGGGGTGGCGCAGGCGGCGGTCGGCGTGCGCACCGACCATCGCGGGGTCAAGCGCCTGGTGGCGCACCTGTCCGGGCAGCGGATCGACGTCGCCGACGTGCGGGAGAGGCTGTCCGAGAAGCTGCCGGACTACCTGGTGCCGTCGGCGTTCGTGGTGCTCGACGGGCCGCTGCCGCTGACCCCGAACGGCAAACTCGACACCAAGGCGCTGCCCGACCCGGACTGGACCGCGGTGACCGGGTCGGACGCCCCCGGCACCCCGCTGGAGTCGCTGCTGGCCGAGTTGTTCGCCGACGTGCTCGGGCTGCCATCGGTCGGGGTGCAGGACAGCTTCTTCGAGCTGGGCGGCGACAGCATCGTGGCGATCACCCTGGTCAACCGGGCCCGCGAACGCGGCGTGCGGTTCACCCCGCGCGACGTGTTCCAGCATCGGACGGTGGCCGCGCTGGCCGCGGTCGCCGAGGTGACCGGGCAGCTGCCGGAGCGCGGTGCGGACGACCACGGATGGGGACAGGTCCCGGCGACGGCGATCGTTCGCTGGCTGGCGCGCACCGTGGGCGACGCCACTGTGGACGCGTTCTTCCAGTCGATGTCGCTGCGGCTTCCGCCTCAGCTGGGCTTCGACGACACCGTAAGACTGGTGCAGGCCCTGCTCGACCGGCACGACATGCTGCGTGCCCGCCTGGTGCGCGGAAAGACCTGGACGTTGCAGGTGCCGGAGCCGGGTGCGATCTCGGCGGCGGACGTCCTCGAACACGACGAAACCGGGGAATGGGACCCGGCGGCGCTCGCTGCCCGGCTCCGCCCCGAGGACGGCGTCATGCTGCGCGGGCGGTGGCGGCCCGGCGAACTGTTGCTGGTGATCAACCACCTGGTCGTCGACGGGGTGTCGTGGCGGATCATGTGCGACGACCTCGCCCGGGGCTGGCAGCAGCTGAGCGCGGGCGAGCCGATCGACCTGCCACCGGTGCCGACGTCGTTCCGGACCTGGGCGAGGCTGCTCAGCTCGTCGGCGACGGCGGAGCCGGACGCGAGCGCGCCGCCGCTGCTGGACGGCAGGACGCTGGACGCTCGACGGGATGTGGCGGAGACCGAACGATCGACGACGGTGCGCCTGCCGCGTGAGGTCACCGATGCGGTGGTGACCCGCCTGCCTGCTGCCGTCGGCGGGACGGTGGACGACGTCCTGCTGGCCGCGGTGGCCACTGCGGTGAACCGGTGGCGGGGTGTGGCAGGCCCGGTGCACATCGACCGCGAAGGGCATGGGCGGCGTGAGGACGTGGCGCACCAGTTCTGGGGGAAGCGGGTCGACCTGACCCGGACCGTCGGCTGGTTCACCAGCATGCACACGGTGTGCCTGGATCCGGGTGGCGACGTGGTCGGCGCGGTCAAGCGAGCCAAGGAGGCACGCCGCGCGGTCCAGCACGACGGAGTGCTGGACATCCCCGGCCGCGGGCAGGTGCTGGTCAACTACCTGGGGCGATTCGACGCCGATACCCGGGAGTTCGGCCCGATGTCCGGCCAGCCGCTCGGTTACGGCCGTGACCCGCGCATGCCGCTGACCCACCTGCTGGAGATCAACGCGCTGGTGCGCGACGGCCGGCTGGAAGCACGGGTGTCCTGGCCGGGACGGCTGCTCGGTGAGGACGAAGCCGGGGAGTTCGCGCGGCTGTGGCAGGAAGTACTGACCGAGCTGGCTGCCCTCGACAGCGGTGCCGTCGGGGGCCCCACCCCGTCCGACTTCCCGCTGGTCGATCTCGAGCAGCACGAGGTCGACCAGCTCACCGCCGACGGGCCGGTGCAGGATCTGCTGCCGCTGACGCCCCTGCAGGAGGGCCTGTACTTCCACGCGCACGCCGACGCCCACGACACCTACGTGGTGCAGCAGATCGTGCAGCTGCGCGGCGAAGTCGACGCGGACGCGCTGCGGCGTGCCGTGCAGGCGATGGTGGACCGGCATGCACCGCTTCGCGCCGCGTTCCGCCAACTCGACAGCGGCCGCCCGGTGCAGGTGATCGCCGAGTCGGTCACCGTGCCGTGGACAGTGAGCGACGGCCCTGTCGACGACGTCGCGGAAGTCGAACGCGGGCGCGGGTTCGACGTGGGCCAGGCGCCGTTGCTGCGTGCGGCTTACGTGCCGGGCCACGGCGGCGGGCACTTGATCCTGACGGTGCATCACATCGTGGCCGACGGCTGGTCCGTGCCGCTGATGCTGTCCGACCTGCTCGCCGCGTATGCCCCCGATGGCGCGGCGCGCACGCTGCCACCGGCCCCGTCGTACCGCGATTACCACGCCTGGCTGCATGACCGTGACGACGAGACCGCGCGCCAAGCCTGGCGGAAAGCGCTCGACGGGCTTGCCGGGCCGACGTTCCTGGTGCCGCCGGGCGGCGAAGCCTCCACCGAAGGCGCGACCGGGCGCCTGGTGATCGACCTGCCCGCGGACGTCACGCAGCAGCTGACGGCTCGTGCTCGCGAGCGCGGGCTCACCCTCAGCTCGGTCGCGCAAGCCGCTTGGGGCGTGGTGCTGAGCAGGCTCACCGGCCGTGCCGACGTGGTGTTCGGCACCACGGTGTCCGGCCGCGCCGCCGACGTGCCCGGCATCGAGTCGATGGTCGGGCTGTTCGTCAACACCGTCCCGGTGCGGGTGCAGGCGGATCACCACGTGGGCCTGGCCCGGCTGGCCGGGCAGGTGCAGTCCGCCCACGTCGAGCTGCTGGGGCACCAGCACCTGGGACTCGGGGAGCTGCAGCGCCTGGCCGGCGCCGACGGCGACTTGTTCGACACGCTCGTGGTGGTGGAGAACTATCCGATGCCGGACCAGGTCCGCGACCCGGCGGGCACGGTCCGCATCACCGACGTGCGGTTCGTCGAGTCGGGCCACTACCCGTTCACCGTGACCGTGCTTCCGGGTCGGACCCTGCGCCTGGAGATCAACCACGACCCGCACCGCATCGGCCGACAGCGGGCACAAGCCGTCGCCACCGCGCTGGAGCAGGTGCTGCACCAGTTCGCGGTGGCGCCCGATCGCCCGGTGGGCAGGCTCGACCTGGTCGACGAGCCCGGCAGGCGAGCGCTGGCCACGGGCATGCGCGGGCAGCCGCGCGACCACGGCGATGCCACCGTCGTGCAGCTGTTCCTGGCGCAGGCCGAGCGCCGGCCGCACGCGACCGCGGTGCAGGCCGACGATGCCGTGCTGACCTATGCGGAACTGGCGGATCGGGCCGCCCGAGTAGCCGGATCACTGCGTTCCCGCGGGGTCGGTCCGGAGAGCGTGGTCGCGGTGTCCGTTCCGCGCTCGGCCGAGTCCGTGGTGGCGATGCTGGGCGTGCTGATGGCCGGGGGCGTGTACCTGCCGGTGGACCCGGACTACCCGGCGGAACGCCGCCAGTTCATGCTCGCCGACTCGGGAGCCGAGGTCACGTTGACGCCCGAGGACGTGCGCACGGTGGCGGTCGACCCCGTTGCGCCCACTGCACCGCGTGGCCACGACGCGGCCTACGTGATGTACACCTCGGGGTCGACCGGCCGCCCGAAGGGCGTGGTGATCGACCACGCCGCGCTGGTCAGCCAGCTGTCCTGGGTGGTGGAGCACTTCGACCTGGGGCCGGACGACGCCGTGCTGCACCAGTGCTCGGCCAGCTTCGACCCGTCGATCGAGGAAGTGCTGGCCACGCTGATCGCCGGGGCGACCGTGGTGGTGGCACGACCCGGCGGCCAAACCGACCTGGACTACCTCACCGCGCTGATCCGCCGGGCCGGGGTCACCGTCATGGACCTGGTCCCGTCGCTGTACCGGGCGCTCGTCGAGCACCCCGCCGACGAACCCTGGTGGGATTCGCTGCGCGTGGCGTTGTCGGGTGGGGAAGAGCTCACCGCCCAGCTGGCCGCCCGCTGGCAGGCACTGACCGGGGTCGAGCTGCACAACACCTACGGCCCGACCGAGGCCACCGTCCAGGTGTCGGCCTGGCGGGTCCCGCAGCTCGACGACGGCACCGACCGCGACGGCATCCCCATTGGGACCCCTGTGCACAACACCGCCTTCCGGGTGCTCGACGCCGCGCTGCGCCCCGTCCCGGCCGGCCAGCCCGGTGAGCTCTACGTCGCCGGAGTGCAGCTGGCGCGCGGCTACCACCGGCAGCCCGGGCTGACGGCGGAACGGTTCGTGGCCGACCCGTACGGTCCGCCCGGCTCCCGGATGTACCGCACGGGAGACCTGGTGCGCTGGGACCGGCAGGACGGCACCGTCGTGCTGACCTACCTGGGCCGCGTCGACCACCAGATCAAAGTCCGCGGCAACCGGGTCGAGCTCGGCGAGATCGAAGCCGTGCTGCGCACCGCCGAAGGGGTGTCGGACGCGGTGGTCGTGGCCCGGCCGGACAACCGGGGCGTGGTGCAACTCGTCGCTTACGTCGTCGGTGCCGACCTGCAGCCCGCCGAGCTGCGCGCCCACGTGGCGCGGTCCCTTCCCGCGGCCGTGGTCCCGCACCACGTGCTGGTGCTGGACAAGCTCCCGCTCACCCCGGCGGGCAAGGTCGACCGGAAGGCGCTGCCCGCGCCGGAGCTGTCCAGGGAAGCCGTCGTCGAAGCCGCTGACCCGCGCGTGCAGGCCATCTGCGAGATCTACGCCGACGTGCTCGGGCTGGCCAAGGTCGGCCCCGACGAGGACTTCTTCGCGCTCGGCGGAGACAGCATCCAGTCGATCACCGTGGCGCGGCGTGCGCGCGAGCGCGACCTCATCTTCACCCCGCGCGACGTGTTCCAGCACCGCACGGCGGCCGCACTGGCCGCCATCGCCCGGAGCGAAGCCCCGGAAACCGCCCGCTGTGACGACGGGACCGGGGAAGTGCCGGCCACACCGATCATCCGGTGGCTGGCCCGCGTGGCAGGCGACGCCCCGATCGACGGCTTCTTCCAATCCGTCACCCTGCGGATTCCCCGGGAGCTGGAGTGGACCGATGCCGAGACGCTGGTGCAGGCGCTGCTCGACCGGCACGATCTGCTCCGCGCACGGCTCGTCCGCGGTGACGAGTGGACGTTGCAGGTGCCCGGACCCGGCACGGTCCGCGCCGGGGATGTCCTCGAGCGTGGTGACGACGCGGAGTGGGACCCGGTGGTGGTGGCCCGTCGGCTCCGGCCGGAAGAAGGCGTCATGCTGCGCGCCGTGTGGCGGCCGGGGCGGCTGATGCTCGTCGCCCACCACCTGGCGGTCGACGCCGTTTCGTGGCGCATCCTCTGCGACGACCTTGCCGCTGGTTGGCGCCAGCTGCGTGCCGGCCGACCGGTCGATCTTCCCCCGGTTCCCACGTCGTTCCGGCGATGGGCCGAGGTGCTGGCCGACCTGCCGGGGGAGCGGCACGCCGCCGAGCTTCCGGTGGCAGGACCGCTGGGCAGGCTGGATCCGGCGAGGGACGTCGCGGCCACTGTCCGCACGACCAGCCTGGTGCTGCCTGCGGAGCTCACCGAACCGTTGCTCGGCGACGTGCCGGCCGCGTACCACGGAACCGCCGACGACGTGCTGCTCACCGCGCTGGCGATCGCCCTGCAGCGGTGGCGCTGGGCCGACGAACCGGTGCTGATCGATCTCGAAGGGCACGGCCGCGCGGAGGACCTGGCGCGCCTGGCAGGGACCACCGTCGACCTCACCCGCACCGTCGGGTGGTTCACCAGCCTGCACACCGTCCGGATCGAGCCGGGGGCGGACGATCTGCCGAGCGCGGTGAAGCGGGTCAAGGAGGCCGTCCGCGCGGCCACCCGTGACCGGGCAGGCGGCACCGGCGGCGCGCAGGTCCTGTTCAACTTCATGGGCCGCTTCTCGCTGGACGGCGAGACGGGCGGCGACTTCTCCCCGGTCTCCGACGGCGCACCGCTCGGCCACGGCAATGATCCGCGCACTCCGTTGGGCCACGCACTGGAGATCAACGCCGCGGTGCGCGACGGCCGGCTGGAGGCGCTGCTGTCCTGGCCCGGTGGGCTGCTGACCGACGACGACATCGCGGAGTTCGCCCGCGCCTGGCAAGAGGCCCTGACGGACCTGGCCACCCACCAGCCGCCGGAGCCGGGGCGCGGGTTCACGCCGTCGGACTTTCCGTTGGTCCAGCTGGACCAGGCCGAGATCGACCGCATCACGGCCGACCGGCCGGTGTCGGACGTCCTGCCGCTCGCCCCGTTGCAGGAAGGCCTGTTCTTCCTGGCCAGCTACGACACCACCGAGCTGGACGTCTACACCTCGCAGTCGGTCTTCGACCTCGCCTGGCGGGTCGACATCGACCGCCTGCGCACCGCCTTCGCGGCGGTGATGCAGCGCAACCCGGCTCTCCGCGCCGGATTCACCAGCCACGGCATCTCCCGGCCGGTGCAATTCGTCGCCGAGGATCCGGCCATCCCGCTGACCCTGCTGGACCTCGGCGATCTGGACGAGGCCGAGCAGCGGCGGCGTGTCGAGGAGTTCCTGGCCGAAGGCCGGACCCGCCGGTTCGCTCTGGACCAGCCGCCGCTGTGCCGGCTGACCGTGCTCAGGCTGGGGCCGGAGCGCGACAAGCTGGTGCTGTCCGGGCACATGATCGCCTGGGACGGACCGTCCACGCTGCTGTTCATGCGCCAGCTGTTCGCCCTCTACCAGGCGGACGGCGACTCCTCGGTGCTCACCGACACCCCCGGCAGCTACCGGGACTACCTGGAGTGGCTGGACCGCCAGGACGTCGACGCCGCGCTGGCGGCATGGCGGGACGCCCTGGCCGGGTTGGCCGAGCCGACCCTGGTGGCGGGCGACAAGACCGGCACGTCGTGCCTGCCGGAGAACATCGACGTCCGGCTGGATGCGGAGCTGACCGCACGCGTGCACGCCGCGGCGCGAGCCGTCGGGGTCACCGCCAACGCCCTCTACGCCACCGCCTGGGGACATGTGCTGTCGACCATGACCGGCTCCCCCGACGTGGTGTTCGGGATGGCCACGGCCGGGCGCCCGGCGGCGATCCCGAACGTCGAGTCCACCATCGGCATGTACGTCAACACGGTGCCCGCCCGCGTGCGCTTGCACCCCGGGGAGACCGTGGCCGCCGTGCTCCGGCGGTACCAGCGGGAGCGCACGGCCGTCATGCCGCACGAATACCTCGGGCTCGGCACCATCCAGGCGGAATCCGGTCACCGGGTGCTGTTCGACACCGTGTTCGTGCACCGGCCCGGCGGCGGTGAGCAGGAGCTACGCGAACTGCGCGACGCCTACGGCATCGACGGGTTCTCGGCCATCGACGCCACGCACTATCCGCTGACCATGATCATCACGCCGGACGAGCGGACGCTGGTCACGCTGTCCTACCGCCCGGACGTGTTCACCCAGGACGAAGCAGAGCGGATCGTCCAGCGCTACCTGGCCGTCCTGGAACGCATGGCGGACAGCACCGACGCGCCGGTTGCCCAGCTGCCGGTGGCGGCGCCAGGCGAGGACGAGGAGATTCGCGAGCACTGGGCCTCGACGACCCGGAAGCTCCCGGATGCGACGATCGCAGACCTGCTCGCCGCCCAGGCCGAGCGCACACCGGACGAGATCGCGCTGGTCTTCGGCGAGCAGCGACTGACCTACCGCGAGCTGGACGCGCGCATCAACCAGCTGGCTCGGCTGCTGCTGGCGCGGGGTGCCGGGCCCGAGCGCATCGTCGGCCTGGCCCTCGGCCGCTCGCTCGACATGGTCGTGGCGTTGTTCGCCGTGCTGCGGACCGGCGCGGCCTACCTGCCGCTGGACCTCGACCACCCTGCCGATCGGCTGCGGGCGATGCTGGCCGACGCGCAGCCGCTGTGCGTGTTGTCGACGTCGGACGTCGGACTGGTCGAAGACGCGATCTGCCTCGACGAACCCGGCCTGCTGGACTCCTATCCGGCGTCACCGCTCACCAGGGACGAAAATCCCGCGTTCGCACCGGGCGTGCCGAACAGGCTCGAGTACCCGGCGTACGTCATCTACACCTCGGGATCCACCGGCCGCCCGAAGGGCGTGGTCACGCCGTACCGGGGCCTGACCAACATGCAGCTCAACCACCAGGTGGAGATCTTCGAGCCGGCCATCGCCGCGGCGGGCGGCCGCCGGATGCGGATCGCCCACACCGTCTCGTTCGCCTTCGACATGTCGTGGGAAGAACTGCTGTGGCTGGTCGAGGGGCACGAGGTGCACATCTGCGACGAACAGCTTCGCCGCGACGCCCACGCGCTGGTGGCCTACTGCAACGAGCACCGCATCGACGTGGTGAACGTGACGCCCACCTACGCCCAGCTGCTGATCGAGGAGGGCCTGCTGGAAGCCGGGCCGCGGGCGCACCGCCCGCCGCTGGTGCTGCTGGGCGGCGAAGCGGTGCCGGACGCGGTGTGGTCGGCGCTGCGGGAGACCGAGCACACCTACGGCTACAACCTCTACGGGCCGACCGAGTACACCATCAACACTCTCGGCGCATCCACCGCCGACAGCCCGGCCCCCACGGTCGGCAGGCCGATCTTCAACACGCGCGCGTACGTGCTCGACGCGGCGCTGCGGCCCGTCCCGCCGGGGTGCCCGGGCGAGCTCTACATTGCCGGGGTGGGCCTGGCGCGCGGCTACCTGAACCGCCCGGGGCTGACCGCGGAACGATTCGTCGCCGACCCGTTCGGACAGCCGGGTTCGCGCATGTATCGCACCGGCGACCTGGTGCGGGTGCGCCCGGACGGGGGGATCGACTTCCTCGGCCGGACCGACGACCAGGTCAAGGTGCGCGGGTACCGGGTCGAGCCCGGCGAGATCGCCAGCGTGCTCGCGGAACACCCGCAGGTCGGGCAAGCGGTCGTCGTGCCGCGGGGGAGCGGCCACGCCAAGCGGCTCATCGGATACGTGGTGCTCGCCGACGACAGCGCCGACCTCGGCACGCTGCGGGAGTACCTGAAGCAGCGGCTGCCGGACTACATGGTCCCGGCGGCGCTGGTCCCGGTGGAGGCCATCCCGCTCACGGTCAACGGCAAGCTCGACGTCGCCGCACTGCCCGAGCCCGCCGCCCGCACGTCCGCCGAGCGGCGCGAGCCTCGCACCGAGCAGGAGCGCACACTGTGCGGGCTGTTCGAGCAGACGCTCGACCTGCCCGCAGGCAGCGTCGGACTGGACGACAGCTTCTTCGACTTGGGCGGCCACTCGCTGCTGGCCACCCGGCTGATCGCCCGTGCCCGCAGGGTGCTCGGAGCTCAGCTGGCCATCCGCGACCTGTTCGAGGCTCCGACGGTGGCCGAGCTGGTGCGGCGGCTCGGCCGGGGCGGTGACGAGCGGCCGCCGTTGACACCACGGCAGCGCCCGGCCGAGCTGCCCGCCTCGGCGGCGCAGCAACGGCTCTGGCTGATCCAGAACCTGGAGCAGTCCTCCGCTGCCTACAACTTCCCGCTGCTGAGCAGGCTGCACGGCCCGCTCGACGTGGCGGCGCTACGCGAGGCGTTGGCCGACGTGGTGCGGCGGCACGAGTCGCTGCGCACCGTCTTCGTCGAGCGGGAGGGCGTGCTTCATCAGCGCGTCCTGCCCGCCGACCAGGCGCGGCCCGACCTGCGCGTGGTCGAGGGCGCTTCCCAGGAGGCGATCGCCGACGAGCTGCACCGGCCGTTCGACCTGGCCAGGGATGTGCCGCTGCGCGCCACCGTCTTCGCCGTGTCCAGCACCGAGCACGTGCTGGCCCTGGTGCTGCACCACATCACCACCGACGAGTGGTCCGACCGGCCGTTCCTGACCGACCTGGCCACCGCCTACGCCGCGCGCAGCGCGGGCCGGGAGCCGCAGTGGGAGCCGCTGGCGGTGCAGTACGGCGACTACACGCTCTGGCACCGGGAACTGCTCGGCGACCCCACCGACCCGGACAGCCTGGCCGCCCGCCAGCTGGACTTCTGGCAGCGCACACTCGACGGCGCCCCCGATGAACTGAACCTGCCTGCCGACCGGCCACGCCCGGCCCGGCCTTCGTTTGCCGGCGCCGAGCACACGGTGGAGGTCGATGCGCAGGTCTACCAGGGGCTGAAACGGCTGGCCGGGGAAACCGGCACCAGCATGTTCATGCTTGCCCACACGGCCGTGGCGGCGCTGCTGACCAGGCTGGGTGCGGGCCATGACCTCCCGCTCGGCGCGCCGATCGCTGGGCGAACGGACGACGCGCTGGAGGATCTGGTCGGCTTCTTCGTCAACACCCTGGTGCTGCGTACCGACACCTCCGGCAGGCCGACGTTCCGCGAACTGCTCGCCCGGGTCAAGGACACCGACCTGGCCGCCTTCTCGCACGCCGACGTGCCGTTCGAATGGGTGGTGGAACGCCTCAACCCGCCGCGCAGCCCGGGACGGAACCCGCTGTTCCAGGTGATGGTCGGCTACCACGCCCGCGAGACCGGTCAGGCGTTCGGCCTGCCCGGGCTGACCGCCGAGCCGGTCGAGGTGCAAGCGCGCACCGCCAAGTTCGACCTGGTGTTCAGCTTCGCCGAAGTGATCGGCAGCGGGCTGAGCTGCACGCTGGAGTTCGCCACCGAACTGTTCGACGCCGACACCGTCGCGCTGCTCGGCCGCAGACTGCAGGCCGTGCTGACCGCGTTGGCCGCCGACCCCGACCAGCCGATCGACGCGGTGGACGTGCTGGTCGACGACGAGGCCGAGCGGGTGCTGGAGACATTCAACGACACCGCACGGGACGTCGACGAGGCGCCCTTGCCGGAGCTGTTCGCGCGGCTGGTCGCCGAGCAACCGGACGCGGTCGCGGTGGTGGACTCCGGGCACGAGTACACCTACGCCGAGCTGGACGCCCGCGCCAACCGGATCGCCCGGCTGCTGCAGGCGCGGTCCGTCGGCGCGGAGAGCATCGTCGGCATCGCGGTGCCGCGCTCGCTGGACCAGGTCGCGGCGATCCTGGGCACCCTCAAGCTCGGCGCCGCCTACCTCCCGCTCGACCTGGCGCACCCGGCCGACCGCTTGGCGTACATGCTCGGCGACGCGTCCGCCGCGGTGGTGCTGACCACCGAGCAAGCGGAAGGCAAACTGCCCGCGGTGCCCGGCGTGCAGCGGGTGGTGCTCGACGAACCGCGCATCGCCGCCGAGCTGGCCGTCCTCGACGACGATCCGATCCAGCTGCCGGTGCATCCGCACCAGGCCGCCTACGTCATCTACACGTCCGGCTCCACCGGCAAGCCCAAGGGCGTCGTCGTCTCGCACGAAGGGATCGGCAGCCTGATCGCCACCGCGCTCGACCGGATGGGCTTGCGACGCGACTCGCACGTGCTGCAGTTCGCGTCGATCGGGTTCGACGTCGCGGTGTTCGAGCTGTGCATGGCGCTCGGCTACGGCGGCCGCCTGGTGCTGATCACCGATCAGGCGCGGGTCGCGGGGCCGCAGCTGACCGAGTTCCTGGCCGAGCACGCGATCACGCACATGATCCTGCCGCCGTCGCTGGTGTCGGCACTGCCGCCGGAGTGCGAGCTGCCCGCGGGGGCCACCTGCCTGGTCGGCACCGAGACCGTTCCCCCGGAACTGTTCGCCCGGCACCCGCGGACGACCCTGATCGCCGCCTACGGCCTGACCGAGGCCACGGTGAACTCCACGCTGTGGCATCCCGAACCGGGGTTCACCGGGCCGGTGCCGATCGGCGTGCCCGACCCCAACACCCGCTGCTACGTCCTGGACGCCGCGTTGCGGCCGGTCCCGCCGGGTGTGGCGGGGGAGCTGTACGTCGGCGGGCGCGGGCTGGCCCGCGGCTACCTCGGCAGGCCGGGCCTGACCGCCGAACGGTTCGTCGCCGACCCGTTCGGGCCACCCGGCGCGCGGATGTATCGCACCGGGGACCTGGCCCGCTGGCGGCGGGACGGCACACTGGAATTCCTCGGCCGGGTCGACACGCAGATCAAGGTGCGCGGCTTCCGGGTCGAGCTCGGCGAGATCGAGGCCGTGCTGACCGGCCACCCCGAGGTGCGGCAGGCCGCCGTCGTGGCCGACCGCACCGGCGACCTGGTGCGCCTGGTGGCCTACGTGCACGGGCCGGTCGACCCCGCCCAGCTGCAGGCGCACGTCGCCGCGCAGCTGCCGGAGTACATGGTGCCGGCGCTCGTCGTGCCGCTGGACGGTCCGTTGCCGCTGACCCCCAACGGCAAGCTCGACCGGCGCGCCCTGCCCGCCCCGGACTGGTCGGCGATGACCGGCTCGGTCGCGCCCGTGACTCCCGAGCAACGCGCGCTCGCCGCGCTGTTCGCCGAAGTCCTCGGGCTGGACGAGGTCGGCATCACCGACAACTTCTTCCTGCTCGGCGGCCACTCCATGGCGGCCATGCGGCTGCTCGGCCGGATCCGCAGCGAGTTGTCGGCGGAGCTGACCATCCGCGACGTGTTCGACGCGCCGACGGTGGAACGGCTGGCGGAAAGGCTGGCCGACCGCGCAGCGCCTGCCGAGCCCGAGCTGCACCGGTACGGCCCCGGCTCGGCAGGCGTCACGACCGGTGGCACGGCCGACGGCTCCGGCGAGGCACTGCCGGTGGCCCCGGCGCAGCGGTGGCCGCTGCGGTCGCACCAGCGGCACCAGCGGTTCGATCACGCCCTGGTGCTGCGGTCGGCGTGGCCGCTGGACACCGACGCCCTGGCCGATGCGCTGGCGGACGTGGTGCAGCGGCACGAGCCGTTGCGCACCCGGTTCACCGAGGACGGGACCGCCAGGGTGGCGACCGAACCCCCGGAGCTGGCCGAGGAGTTCTGCGCCGACATCGACGCCCGGGTGCGCGAGCTGGCCGCGGAGCCGGTCGACCTCACCAGGGAACCGCCTTTGCGGGCGACCCTGCTGACCGGCCCGGACAATGCGCAGGCGCTGCTGCTGTGCCTGCACTACACCGGCGCCGACGAATGGTCGGTGGTGCCGCTGCTGCGCGATCTGAACATCGCCTATCGGGCCAGGACGGCGGGCGTCGAGCCGGGCTGGGCGCCCCTGTCCACCACCTACAGCGACTACGCGCGATGGCGGCTCGACCGGCTCGGCGACCCCGAGGACATGGACAGCCGGGCCGCCGAACTGGTGGAGTACTGGCTCGAGGAGCTGTTCGGCATGCCGGCCCGCCTCCGGCTGCCCGCCGACCGGATCCGCAGGCCGGGAACGCACGGGGAAGCCGCTGTCGTAGCGTTCGAGCTGGACGAGCAGTTGCGGGCGGACATCGAGCGGCTGGCGGCCGACACCGGCGCCAGCATGTACATGGTGCTGCACGCCGCGCTGGCCGCCCTGTTGTCGGCGCACGGCGCGGGCACGGACCTGCCGATCGGTTCGCTGGTCGCCGGGCGGACGGACGACCGGCTGGCGGACCTGGTGGGCTGCTTCGCCGACGTCGTGCTGCTGCGCACCGACACCAGCGGGGACCCCAGCTTCGCGGAGCTGGTCGGCAGGGTCAGGCAGGTCACGCTCAGCGCGCTGGACGCCGCCGAGATCGCATTCGGCGACGTGGCCGACGCGGTGGGGCTGACCGCCCTGCAGGTGCTGGTGGTCCAGCACGAGCAGCCGGACATGACGACGCTGGAAGGCGCCATTGGCACGCTCGAGGCGGTGCCGACCGGCGCCCTGCCTGCCGACCTGACGCTGAGCTTCTACCAGCCGCAGGGCGACGGACCGGTGGACTGTCACCTGGCCTACGCCGACGACCTGTTCCGGCCGGCCACCGTACGGCGGCTGATCGACCAGCTGCTGGGAATTCTCCGCCGTGCGGCCACGCAGCCGGAGCTGCCGCTGTCCGCGCTGGCCGACGAGATCGTGTTCGGCGACCAAGCGACCGAGGAAGGGACACGACAGTGAGCACGAACCCGTTCGACGACCCCGACGGCCGGTTCCACGTGCTGGTCAACGACGAGAACCAGCACTCGCTGTGGCCGTCGTTCGCCGACATCCCAGCGGGCTGGCGATCGGTCTTCGGGCCCGACACCAAGGACGCGTGCCTGGCGTACGTGGAGAAGAACTGGACCGACATGCGCCCGGCCAGCCTGATCGCGGCCGACGACTGACCGGGCGCGGATCGCGGCCGTACCGCGGTAGGGGACGGCTGCGCGACACCGGCCGCGGTGTCGCTGGGCGCGGCATCGGCCGCGCTGTGTGCGGCATCGGCTGCGGTGTTGCTGTGTGCGGCATCGGCTGCGGTGTTGCTGTGTGCGGCATCGGCCGCGGTATCAGTGTTCCCGGCTGCGCGACCACGCCCGCCACAGTTCGGCGTAACGCCCGCCCCGGGCGATCAGCTCCCGGTGCGTGCCCACCTCCACGATCCGGCCGCCGTCGAGCACGACCACCCGGTCGGCCGCCTCGGCCTGGGTGAGCCGGTGCGCGACGATCAGCCCGGTGCGGCCGCGCAGCGCCGCGTCGGCCGCCTTCTCCAGCATCCGCGCGCCCGCGCTGCCCGCATCGGCGGTGGCCTCGTCGAGGATGGCGATCGCCGGGTCGGCCAGCACCAGCCGGGCCAGCGCCACCTGCTGCGCCTGGGCGGTGCTCAACCGATGGCCGCCGTTGCCCACCACCGTCTGCAGCCCGTCCGGCAGCCGCTCCACCCACTCCCACGCGCCGACCGTGGCCAGCGCCGCCCGCAGATCCTCGTCGGTGGCGTCCGGCCGAGCCAGCCGCAGGTCGTCGGCCAGCGGCCCGGCGAACACGTGCACTTCCTGGCTGACCAGAGCGACCAGCCCGCTCGCCGTCGGCGAACCCAGTTCGGCGACGTCCAGGCTGCCCACGGTGAGCGATCCGCCGGTCGGCCGGTGGATGCCTGCGACCAGCTTGGCCAGCGTGGACTTGCCCGCCCCGCTGGCACCCACCAGGGCCACGCGTTCTCCTTCGGCGATGTGCAGCTCGACGTCGTGCAGCACCTCGTGCCCGCGCTGGTACTGGTGGGAGACGCCGGCCAGTTTCACGGAGCTGTCGCGACCTTGCCCGAGCCGTGCCTGTGGTGCAGCGGCGGGCAGGTCGGCGACGCCGACGATGCGGTTCAGGCTCGCCCCCGCCGACAGTGCGTCGTCGGCCAGGAACAGCACGACGCCGATCGGATTGAACAGCCCGTGGAAGTACAGTGCCGCTGCGGTCGCCTCGCCGATGGTCACCGCGTCGATCGACACCAGCCAGAACCCCATGGCCAGCACCGCGGCCAGACCGACGAACTCGGCCAGGTTCAGCCGTCCGAAGAACTGTGTCAGCAGCCGCACCCCGCGCAGTGCGAGGCCGACGGTGGTACGGGACGACTCGTCCACCTTGGCGGTGTGCGCTGGCTGCAGCCGGAAAGCCCGTACCGTTCTCGCGCCCCCGACGGTGTCCAGCAGCCGATGCTGCAGCGCGCCCTGCGATGTGCGGTGCGCGGTGTAGACGGGCCGTGCCCTGCGCAGGTACCAGCGGACGGCGAAGGCCTGGATCGGGGCGGCCGCCAGCGCGGCCAGCAGGAAGCGCCAGTCCAGCACCACGAGGCCGGCCATGGTCAGCACGATGGTCAAGACGGCGTGCGCCAGCTGGGGAAGCGCCTCCCGCACCACGGTCGTCACCTGCGTGACGTCGCTGCTGATGCGCGAGGTGAGGTCGCCGGATCCAGCTCGCTCGATCTCCTCCAGCGGCAGGTGCAACGCCCGCTCCACGAACCGCTCGCGCAGCGCGGCCACGACGTGCTCGCCCAGCCGCCCGGCGAGTGCGATACCGGCCGCGGTCAGCACGCCGTACCCGACCGCGACCAGCACGAGCACCACGACGGGCCAGGTCAACGCATCGGCGCCCTGCCGCTGCGCGACGACGTCGACGATGTGGCCGAGCAGCGGCGCAGGCAGCAGCCCGGCCGCCGCGGCACCGAACAACGTCACGGTCGCGGTCGCCGCGAGCTTCCACCGCTGGCGGAGCAGGTCGCCGATCACCGCGACGGTGCGGGACGGCGGTGCGACCGGGAGCAGTTCACGGGTCACGCGAACACCACCGCCCGGTAGGCCGGATCGGCAGCCAGCTCGTCATGCGTGCCGCTGCCCGCCACGGCGCCGTCCCGCAGGAAGACCACCCGGTCGGCCGCGGCCAGCAGGGCAGGGCTGGTGGTGACCAGGATCGTGGTGCGCGACGCGCGCAGGCGGGCGATCCCGGAGGCGATGGCGGCCTCGGTCACCGGGTCGACCGCGGTCGTGGGGTCGTGCAGGACCAGCACCGGCGGATCGGCCGCGAGGGCACGTGCCAAGGCGACCCGCTGGCGTTGCCCACCGGACAGCGACGAGCCGCGTTCGGCCAGGACGGTCTGCAACCCGTCCGGAAGCGTCTCGGCGACCAGGTCCACGGCCGCCGCCGTGATGGCCCGTTGCGCGTCGTCGCGGCTGCCGTGCACCGCGACGTTGTCCAGGACGCTTTCCTCGAACAGATCGGCGTCGTGATCGGCCACCAGGATCGCGCGACGCAATTCGTCGAGCTCCAAGTCGGCGAGTGGAATGCCGTCCAGCGTGACGGCACCTTCCTCCGGATCGCTGTCCCGGCCCACCAGTTCGAGAAGGGCACTCGCCGCCGCCGGGTCCTCACAGGCGATTCCGACCATCTCTCCGGAGGCCACGTGCAGGTCCAGCGCGCGCAGCGGCCCGTGGCGCACCCCGGCCAAGCGCAGCTCACCGGCGGGTTCGGCGGGCAGCTTCGCCGTGCCAGGGTGTACCTGTGGCCCGGCGTCGAGCACGCGCGCCACCCGCTCGGCCGAGGCGCGCGCCCTGGCTCGTTCGCTGCTGACGTAGGTCAGCAGGTGGAACGGCGTGGGCAGGAACTGGGCGATCCCGACCGCGGCCACCAGCTCGCCGACGGTGATGCTGCCCGCCAGTGCCAGGTGGGCCCCGAGCAGCGCGATGAGCGCCAGGAAGATCCCGGTCGCGGCCAGCACCGCGCCGTTGTGCATGCCGTGTGCCCGGGCGGCCCGGACGGCGGCGGCCAGCGACCGTTGGCTGGTCCGCCGGTAGCGCTGCACCGCAGCCTGTTCCGCGCCGATGCCCTTCAGCACGCGCAGGCCGGCCACCAGGTCGGCGGCCAGGCCCGATGCCTCGGCCGCCCGCTCCTGCTCGTGGTGGCTGCGCCGCTCCAGCGGCCGCCCGGCCAGCTGGGACAGCCACAGCACCGGCGGGGTGCCGAGCAGGATGACCAGCCCGAGCGTGACCGAGCTGGTCAGCAGCACCGCCGAGCTGACGATCAGGGCAGCGAGCCCGGCGACACCGTAGGGGATTGCGGCGACCAGCTGCCCGACCCGTTTGACGTCGCCGGTGGCGATGGAGACCAGCGTCCCGGGCAGGCCGTCGGCCCCGCCGTGCGGGTCCAACACCCGCCGGGTGAGCCGCAGCCGCAGGTCGTGGGCGGCCTGCTCGCCGGCTCGCTGCGCCTTGCGCTCGGCGAACCGGTACGACGTCGACAGCACGGCGAACACGGCGGCCAGCACGCCCAGCCACAGCAGCAAGCGGGGGAGCGAGCCAGTGGCGACCGCGGTGTCGATGGCCGCTCCGATGACGACCGGCACCAGCACCTCGCCCGCTTGATGCCCGGCGGCGAGCACGGCGGCGCCTGCCACGTGGCGTCGCTGGCCGCGTATCGCGGACCGCAGGACGGACCGCCCCGTCACCCGCACGTGGTACCTCCGCTACCGAATGCCGCCCGCGAAATTAGGTAAGGCTACTCTAACCAATGGGCCGGGAAACGCGATGCTCGTTTGACCAACGGCGTGATCCCGGCCATGGTTGCGCGCGCTGGCCGCGCACGCCCTCGGAGTCGGCAACGGCGTCGTCGTGCGGCTCGCCGAGAGGCGGTTGCCGGGCTGGGAGGCACGGGGGATGCGCCGTGCCGCGGGGCCAGTCGCTTTCCCTTGTGCGGGCGTGCCTGTCGGCGTCAGCCAGCGGTGGGGGGTCGCGCACCGGTCGCCTTATTTATGCCGGCGTGCCTGTCAGCGTCGGCCAGTGGCGGTGGGTCGCGCACCGGTCGCCCTCCCTGCGCGGGCGTGGCGGAAGTCGGTGTGCTGTTCGGGGCGCGGGCGTGCCGGTGCTCACGGCGTCGTCGGCGGACGTCACTCCGCAAGCAGGCCCTGCCGCCGGAGCCACTTCCGCATGCGATGCCGCCCCTTCAGCCCCTCGCGTGGCCCGAGGCGGCTGACGACGCGACCCGCCCAGCTGTGGCCCTCGACGCCGAAGCGCCGGTAATACCGGGTAAGACGCGGCTCGTACTCGTCGACGCTGTCCGCGGCGATGTCTGCCCGATACCGTTCGCGGTGCACGACGGCCTTCGGTGCCAGTCGCGGTTTGATGCCTGCCGCCTCGCTCGGGTCGGGAACGCCGAGCGCCATCCCCAGCGCGGGGAACGACAGGGCAGGAAGCCCGAGCTCGTCGACGAGCGCAGGCGGGTTGTTCCGCAAAGCCCCGATGAACACCCCGCCGAAGCCGAGCGACTCCGCGGCCAGCAGGGCGTTCTGCGCGGCGATGCCGATGTCGACGAACGGGACGAGCGTTCCCTCGAGATACCTGGCCGTCTCCATGTCCTGCGCCCGCCGCCGGAGCAGCACCTCGGCCCTGGTGAGATCGACCACCCAGACGAGCAGCACCGACGCCTGGTTGATGAAGTCCATGCCGCCGATCGCCTCGCAGACGCGACGCCTGCGGTCCGCGTCCTCGACGACCACCACCGACCACGCCTGGAGGTTCGAGGAGTGCGATGCCGCCTGGGCGGCCATGAGAACGAGGTCGAGGGCGTCCTGCGGAATCTTCTCCGGCAGGAACGCGCGAACGGACCGATGGCGCAGCTGCACCCGGATCGTCTCGCTCGCCGGATACTGGGGCAGGTCGATGTCGCCGAAGCGCTGACGCAGCTCGTCGGCCAGCGTCCCGGGAGCGTCCTGTCGTTGCGCAGGCCGGCTTGCCGAGGTCGCGCTCATGCCGCCTCCAGCAGGAGGCTCACGCCCTGACCGACGCCGACGCACATCGTCACGACCCCCCGGCGGGCCTCCTGCTCCCGCATCGCCCTGGCGAGCGTGAGAGCCAGGCGCGTTCCCGAAGCGCCCAGCGGGTGGCCGATCGCGATCGCGCCGCCGTTCGGGTTGACCCGCTCGGAGTCGTCCGGCAACCCCAGCTGCCGGACGACGGCGAGCACCTGCGCGGCGAAGGCCTCGTTCACCTCGAACAGATCGACGTCGTCGAGCGTGAGGCCGGTCCTTGCCAAGAGCTTCCGCGTCGCAGGTACCGGCCCGATCCCCATGACGCGCGGCTCCACTCCGGCGGTGGCGTAGCCCCTGATCCTGGCGAGCGGGCGCAAACCGTGCTTCGCCACCGCTTCACCCGAGGCGACCAGGACGGCGGCGGCCCCGTCGTTGATCCCCGACGAGTTGCCCGCGGTGATGTTCCCGCCATCCACCACGGCCGGGAGCTTCGCCAGGCGTTCCAGCGACGTGTCACGTGGGTGCTCGTCGCGCTCGACGGTGCCGGACTCGACCTCGACAGGGACGATTTCGTCAGCGAAGTGTCCGCGGGCGGCCGCGGCGGCATACCGCTGCTGGGAACGCAGCGCGAACGCGTCCTGATCGCTGCGGCCGATCCCGTACTCGACCGCAACGTTCTGGGCGGTCTCCGCCATCGAGTCCGTGCCGTACAGCCGCTCCATGCGTTCGTTGACCAGGCGCCAGCCGAGTGTGGAGTCGGCGGCCTGGACGGTCCGGTCCCACGGCCTTGCCGATTTCGGAAGGATGTACGGGGCGCGGGTCATCGACTCGACGCCGCCCGCCAGTACGAGGTCGGCCTCGCCGGACAGCGTCAGCCTTGCCGCGCAGGCCACCGCCTCGAGGCCGGAGCCGCACAGGCGGTTCACCGTCATCGCCGGAACGTGCGCGGGGAGCCCGGCGAGCAGTGTGGCCATCCGCGCGACGTTGCGGTTGTCTTCGCCGGCCTGGTTCGCGCAGCCGGCCACCACCTCGTCGATCGCGTCGTCGCCGAGCGAAGGATGCCGGGCCATGAGCGAGCGCAGGCTGTGCGCCAGCATGTCGTCGGGGCGCACTTCGGCGAGCGCGCCGCCGTAACGTCCGAAAGGCGTTCGCACGCCACCAACCAGAAAGGCCTCGCCCACCTGCTCTTTCCTCTCGCCGCACGGGTGCTGGTGCTCATCGGCCGCCGAGGCTGTCGGTCACCGGTCCGCGCACACCGACTCGACCGGCTGGTCGGTCGGGTGCGATTATTGCGGCGCCGCCAGGCATCGTCAAGGTGCGTGGACGACGCCGGGCGAGGAAGCGCAGGACGCTAAGCCGGGCCGATGTCAGCGGCCCGGCGCAGGGCGTACGCGCAGCGAGCCGCATCCGAGAACGCCAGCACCCCGAGCCCGGCGAGCCTGCGGACCGCGTCGGGTGAGCCTCCCGCCCACACCACCACGACGAGCTTGCCCACCTCGGAGGCGATCGCCGAGATCTCGGCAAAGACGTGCTCGTCGAGGTGCGGCATGTTCCCGAGGGTGAGGATCACGGCGTCGGTGCCGTCGTGGCGCACGCACACCTCGAGGACGCTTCGCAGGGTGTGCCGTCGCGAGAAGATCGCCCCGGTGGCGTCGATCGGGTTGTCCAGGACGGCCTGCTCCGGCAGCAGGCGGCGCAGCTCGGCTTTGTCGCTGTCCTGCCATCGGGCAAGGCCGAAGCCCTCTTGGGCCAGGGCGTCGACCATGAGCACGGTCGCACCGCCCGATGCCGCGACGACCGAGAACCGGGCGTCCTTGCGGCACCGCCTGCTTGCCGCTGCTCGCGCGATGTCGAGCATTTCCTCGATGGAGCGTGCCGTGAGCGCCCCTGCGCCGTCGACGGCGGCACGCCAGCTCTCGTCGTCGAACGGCTCGAGCCCGCTGTGTCGGCGGGCTGCGCTCCGGCCTGCGCCCGTCACGCCGCCGCGCAGGAGCACCACGACGACATCCCGCTGTCTCGCGTACTGCAGTGCGGAAGAGAACGCCGCGAGGTCCTGCGTCCCCTCCAGATAACCGAGCACAAGTCTCGGCGCGTACTCGTCCACGGTCTTGGTCAGCAGCTCCGCGAAGGTGAGATCCACCTCGCGGCCGGTGCTGATGTACCCCCCGATCTCCAGCCCGGACGCGTGCGCGGCGCTCAGCACGTAGCCGCCGACGCCGCCGCTTTGGCTCAGGATGAACACGTCGGACGGGACGAAGTCGAACTCGCCTTCCGTTGCCGTCCCGAAGTTGCCGGCGAACCGCGCATGCCCGCCGTGTACGCCCAGGCTGCTGGCGCCGAGGATCCGCGTGCCCGGGTATCGCTCGCGCACCCGAGCGAGTGCGTCGTGATGGTCGTCCGAGCCTGGCGGGTCCGCGCTGATGAGGACGACGGCACGAACGCCGCGGCGCGCGCACTCCTCGGTCACTGCGACGGCGCCCGCGATGGGGATCGCGACGATCGCGACGTCGGGCGTCCGCGGCAGCGCGGTCACCGACGTGTACGCGGGAAGCCCTTGAACGATCTCCGAGCCTTGGCTGACCGGGAACACCTCGCCCTCGTACCCGTGGGTGACGATGTTCCTGAGCACGCGTGCACCCGGCTTACGCAGGTCGTTCGACGCGCCGACGACGGCGACGGAGCGAGGCTCGAGCAGGGTGCGGACGACGGGCTCGTGCGCAGCACGACCTAGGTCCGCATCGGACACGGCGCGATGCGCGCGGGAGTCGAGCATGTGTCACCGGAAGTCATCTGGGTGCATGTCGTTGCGCTGGGGACCGGCGGTGCCGAAGACGAAGAGCCGCCACAGCTGAGTCGCGAGGTCTTCGACCTCCTCGACCCTCAGGCGCGGGTGCGCGCGCGACGCCCAGTTGCACACGCCGAACAGCGAGAAGGCGACGGTCCGGGTGTCGCACGGGGCGATCACGCCGAGCTTGATGTCACGCTCGAAGGACGCCTCGACCAGCCGCCGGTAGGTGCGGCGGTTCTCCTTCATCTGCCTGCGACGCGCGTCGCTGAGCTCACGCTGGTGGTCGATGAAGGCCTGCAGCGTCCCGGGGCTGTCGGCGATGACCTGCAGATGCTCGAGGATCACCTCGTACACGACCCTGGTGGAGGAGACGCCCTTCTCCACGCGCGCCCGCTGCGACTCGATCAGCGGCATGATGTACTGCAAGTGGATGTTGAACAGGATCTCCTCTTTGCTGCGGAAGTAGTGGTAGAGCGTGGGCTTCGCGATGCCCGCCACTTCCGCGATCTTGTCCATCGTCGCGCTGTGGTAGCCCATGTCGCGGAACAGCAGACTTGCCAGCCGCACGATCTCGTCCCGCCGGGACTGTCCCTGAGCTGCCGTGTGCGACGCCGACGACGTCGGCGTCGACCTTATTGGCGTCATCTGTCGACCTGCTTCCTTGTCGGTCGGGCTCATACCGTCCTCAGCCAAGAACTCCCGTTGTCCGGTCACGCATGACCCTAGAGCTCGCAGGCGCGAGCCCGCCTCTCGTCGAGGCTTTCGCCTGCTTGACGTCGGTCGAGCCCGTGGGGCAATATTACCGCGCCAACCGACCAATCGGTCGGGATGGTCCTTCTCGGCAAGGAATGTCGTAGCACCCGGCGGACACGGTGTGTGGATTCGACCCGCTCGACGTCCCGCGTCGACGTCGAAAGTGGCGGCCGCACGGCCGCCGTGGACCGGCCGGAGACGAGGAACGCGCTCGACGACGGAGCTCGCGGGATCTCCGGGAAGACCACCCCGGCCGCCATGGGCGGGCACGCGCTCGGCGGTGGCCTCGCTGGGGCATGCGACATCCGCATCGCCGTCGAGGACGCCGAGCCGGATCCGCTTGGAGCTGGTCTGGGCAACCTGCCCGATGCGGTCGGGCAGTAGTGGTTGTCCCCATGGCCATGCCGACGACCGTCCCGACGACATTGCCGACTACCAGGCCGATCAGCAGCGTCCGGATGGTGACCAGCAGCGCGGTCGGCAGCATGCCGTTCTCCACGAGCTCCCAGCCGGTGACGGCGATCGAGCTCGGCGGGGGGAAGAAGCGCACGTCGATGATCCCGCCCCGGGCCGCGAGCTCCCACAGCAGGATCAGCACAATGGGCGTCGCGACGGCCAGGATCGTGTTCTGCCTCTTCAGGCGCCGTTCGTACTTGTCGGGATCTCGGTCGGTGACCCGAGGCTCGATGACGACTTTGACCGGGTTCGGCGTCGCTGTCCGCGACTTCTGTATCACGTTCATGGCCCCTACTCGGTCTTCCATCCACGGAAGTCTGGGCGCCCTCTGGTCCGAAGTGAGCACCCCGCCCGCGGGTGCGACGACTCCGCTCGGCTACGTCTGATTGCTCATCCAGTGAGAGGAGGTCAGGGTCCGTCTGCCCCTCCGTACCACCACCCGACCGATTGGTCGGTCGCGTACACGATGCCTCATGACGGGGGCCTCGTCAACAGCCGATTTCTCGGCTTTGCCGAATTCCGGTCGTACGCTCAAGCCGGTGGACGTGAACCAGGCACGTGCTTTTCTCGCGGTCGCAGAGGAGCTGCACTTCGGCCGGGCGGCGCTCCGCCTGCACATGGCCCAGCCGCCGCTGAGCCGCCTCATCCGCGCGCTCGAGGCGCAGCTCGGGGTCACCTTGTTCGAGCGCAGCCCGCGCAAAGTGAGCCTCACGCCTGCCGGCGAAGCGCTCATCGAACCGGCCCGTGAACTCCTCATGCAGTCCGAGCGCATCCGTCCCCTGCTCCAGCGCGTGCAGCGCGGCGAGATCGGCCGGGTGCGCCTGGGGTTCTCGGGCGCGTCGGTGAACTCGATCGTGAGCGCGATCGTGCGTGCGGTGCGTGCTCGGCGCCCGGGCATCGGGATCGAGCTGTACGGGTCCCAGCTGTCCTCGCCTGGCATGGAACGCCTGCGCTCGCACGCGCTGGATGCGATCGTCGGTCGCTGGGACGTGCTGCCTCGGGACGTCGCATCCCACGTCGTCGCTCACGAGGAGCTGGTCATCGCCCTTCCCGACAACCACCGGCTCGTCTCGGCCGAGCGCATCACCGCGGCGGACCTCGCCGACGAGTCCTGGATCGTCCTGCCCGGCGGCGGTGGTGCCACGCTCTCGACGCGGCTGCACGAGCTGTCGATTCGTGGCCGGTTCGTGCCGAAGATCGTCGCGACCGCGCCGGACTCGGCGACCCAGCTGCTCATGGTCGACGCGGGCAACGGCATCGCGCTGACGTTCTCCGGCGTGCGCGAGAACATCCCCCTCCCGACGGTCGTCTACCGGCCGCTGGCGGCCGAACTCGCCGCGGTCGAGGTCCGGCTCGCGTGGCGGGCGTCGGATGCGAACCCCGCGCTCGCCGAGCTGGTGAGGATCGTCAAGGCCATGCCACCCGTCACCGGCCCGCGACGGCGGCGCAGCCGGGCGTGATCGATGAGCGATACCGAACAGGTATTGCTGGGGTACGAGAGAAGTAATTCACATCATCGTTCGGTTCGGCGACACTGATCGCATGTCGCTCCCCCTGGACGGACTGCTCGTCGCGGACTTCAGCCGCGTGCTCGCGGGCCCGTATGCCGCGATGCTGCTCGGCGACCTGGGCGCACGCGTCGTCAAGGTCGAGCACCCGAAGGGCGGCGACGACACCCGTGCCTGGGGTCCGCCGTGGACGGACAACAGCGCCGCCTACTTCGAAAGCGTCAACCGGAACAAGGAGTCGGTCGTCCTCGACCTGGCCGACCCGGCCGATCTCGCGGTGGCCCGCCGGCTCGCCGAGCGCGCCGACGTCCTCATCGAGAACTTCCGGCCCGGAACGATGCGCCGGTACGGCCTGGGGTACGACGACGTGCGGGCGGCCAATCCGGGCGTCGTCTACTGCTCGATTACCGGCTTCGGCCGCACGCACGGAGCGACCCGTCCCGGCTACGACTTCATCGTGCAGGCCGTCGGCGGCCTGATGTCGATCACCGGCGAGCCTGCCGACCGCGGCGGGAAGCCGGTGAAGGTCGGTGTCGCCCTGGTGGACGTGCTCACGGCCAAGGACGCCGTCATCGGCATCCTTGCCGCGCTGCACGCCCGCCGGGCCACCGGGCAGGGCCAGCTCGTCGAGGTCAGCCTCCTCAGCTCGCTGCTCGGGTCGCTGGTGAACCAGGCGTCGAGCTACCTCACGACCGGGGTCGCACCGCGCCGGATGGGGAACGCCCACCCCTCCATCGCGCCGTACGAAGCGCTGCCGTGCGCGGACGGCGACGTCGTCATCGCTTGCGGGAACGACACGCAGTTCCGCCGGCTGGCGGCAGCTCTTGCCGACCCCGGTCTCGCCGACGACGAGCGCTTCGCCACCAACCCTGCGCGGCTGGCCCATCGTGCGGAACTCGCCGAGCGGCTGTCCGCGCTGCTCGCGGACGGAACTGCCGAGGAGTGGTCCGAACGGCTCAACGCCGCGGGGGTTCCCGCCGGGAAGGTGGGGACGGTGGCGGACGGGTTCGCGCTGGCGGAGCGTCTTGGCCTGGATCCCCTTGTCGACGTCGGACCGGGGCGGCCGGCGCAGGTCCGCCACCCGATCAGCTACTCCCAGACCCCGGTCGTGCGATACACCCCACCGCCTCGCCTCGGTGAGCACAGCTCCCAGGTTCGCGAGTGGCTACGAGAGGACGAGAAGTGATGAGCACTGTCGACCCCATGCAGCTGCCTGCCCCGGACCCCTCGGATCCAGCCGGGCTGGACGACCTGCTGACCGGGGACGAGAAGGCCGTGCGGGCGGCCGTGCGCCAGATGCTCGACCGGACCGCCGAGCCGTATGTCGCCGAGTGGTTCGAGCAGGGCGAGATCCCCAATGTTCGTGAGCTGGCCAAGGAGCTGGGCGCCCTGGGCGTGCTCGGCATGCACCTGGAGGGCTACGGATGCGCCGGGATGTCGGCGACCGAGTACGGCCTCGCGTGCCTGGAGATCGAGGCGACCGATTCGGGGCTGCGTTCGCTCGTGTCGGTGCAGGGCTCGCTGGCGATGTTCGCGATCTGGCGGTGGGGGTCGGAGGAGCAGAAGCAGGAGTGGCTGCCGCAGATGGCTGCCGGGGAGAAGATCGGCTGCTTCGGCCTCACCGAACCTGACGTCGGCTCGGATCCCGCCGCCCTGAAAACGCGTGCCCGCCGCGACGGCTCCGACTGGATCCTCGACGGGCGCAAGATGTGGATATCGAACGCGCCGTTCGCGGACGTCGCGATCGTGTGGGCGCGGACGGACGACGGGATCCGCGGATTCGTCGTGCCGGTCGGCACGCCGGGCTTCGCCGTGAACGAGATCAAGCACAAGCTGTCGCTGCGCGCCTCCGCCACGGGTGAGCTCGTGCTCGACAACGTGCGGCTGCCGGACTCGGCGATGCTGCCGGAAGCCAGGGGGCTGAAGGGCCCGCTGTCCTGTCTGAACGAAGCCCGGTTCGGCATCGTGTGGGGTGCGCTCGGCGCTGCGCGCACGTGCCTGGAGGCCGCGCGCACCTACGCGCGCGAGCGTGTGCAGTTCGACCGCCCGATCGGGGCTTTCCAGCTCACCCAGCACAAGCTCGCGACCATGTCGCTGGAGTACATCAAGGGCTATTTGCTCGCCGTGCACCTCGGACGCCGCAAGGACGCCGGCAAGTTGCGCCCCGAGCAGGTGAGCATCGGCAAGCTCAACAACGTGCGCGCCGCGCTGGACATTTGCCGGACGGCCCGCAGCATCCTCGGGGCGAACGGCATCTCGCTGGAGTACCCGGTCATCCGCCACATGAACAACCTCGAGTCCGTGCTCACCTACGAGGGCACCGAGGAGATGCACACGCTCGTGCTCGGCAAGGTGCTCACCGGGCACGAGGCGTTCCGCTGACCGAGCCCGCCGGTCGAGTCACCGACGCCGGGGCTGGGGCCGGAGTGCGCGCCGCCGGGCCGCGCTCCCCGGTTCTCCACCCTGAGGCGGGTCCCGCTTGTGCGGTGGTGCAGTGAGACGGGTCCCGCCTGTGCGGTGGTGCAGTGAGCCGAGCGCCGCCCGGCCGGCACGGTTGTGTCAGGCCGTTCAGGAGCCGATGTTGACCATCCAGCCGACCCCGAACCGGTCCACCAGCTGGCCGAATTCGTCGCCCCACATCTGCTTCTCCAACGGGACCTCGATCGTGCCGCCGTAGGACAGCTTCTCCCAGTAGCCGCGCAGCTCGGCGGCGTCGTCACCGCTGAGCGAGATGGTAATCGCCGAGCCGGACCTGGGTTCGCCGCCGGGTGGGGTGTCCGACGCCATCAACGTCATGCCGCCCGGCGTGTTCAGGTGCGCGTGCATGATCTTGTCCGCGCCCGGTCCCTCCATCCCGAACTCGCCGAACGTGTTCATGGTCAGCTCGCCGCCGAAGATGTCCCGGTAGAACTCCATCGCCTGCTGCGCGGTGTCCTGGAAGCCGATGTAGGGGTTGAGCGTGGTCGTCATGGCCGCCTCCTCGCGTCCGCAAATGACAGGAGTCCGCCAGGGTAGACCCGAATCCCGGCGGCGGCGCGGTGCGAGGCCCGCGCCGCCGCGGCAACGACACTCACGCAGCGCGGTCGAGCTCGGCGAAGACGGCTTCGTTGTGCCGGAAGGCGACCCGGGCTTCGGCGATGATCCGCTCCCGCTCGGCCGGGTCCCACCCCGCGGTGTCGAGCAGTTCCCGGTAGCGGCGGCGGAACGCCGCAGGGCTGCCCAGGGCGCTGAAGTCGTAGAACCGTGCCCCGGCACCATCGATGTCGTATCTCGTCCGCAGCCGCGAACGGATGACCTGCCCGCCGGAGATGTCGCCCAGGTAGCGGGTGTAGTGATGGGCGACGAACCCGTCCGGCCAGGTCCTGGCCACCTCGGCGATCCGCTCGCAGTACGCGACGGTGGCCGGGCGGGCGACGGCCGCGTCCCGCCACCGCGGTCCGAGCAGGAACTCCAGATCGGCGGTGAGCGCGGGCACCCGATCCAGGCCGGTGATCAGAAAACGGCCCACCACCGGGTGATCGGCCAGCGACCGTCCCGCCTCCTCCAGCGCGGAGTAGATGTGGAAATGCTGCGCGGCCAGCGCCGCGTACCCGGACAACCCGGCCGACCCGTCCAGGAGCTTGGCCACGAAAGCGGACCGTTCGGCCCGCTCGTGCGCTTCCCTGGTGGCTTCCCGCAGCTGCTGCGAGAACGGCGCCTGGTCGATCTGGCGAAGGGCTGCGGTCATACTCGCGAGCGTACGAGGTTCAGTGAGCTTAGGCTAGCCTAAGCGCGCGGTGTGGAACGGTGGGGGAAGCATTACGTCACCTGCGGCCCGGGCCGAACGATCGTCCGCGCGCGGCATCGTGGTGCACGTGGTGGTCGGCCGACACGGTGATCACGGCGATCGTCCCGGCGCGGCATCTTGTTGCCACGGGCGTCGGGGCACCGGGATCTTGGCCAGGATCGACACGAGCGGCGCGCGGGCGTCGCAGGGAGTGAGGTGAGCCGATGCCGCGGGTCAACGGCCCCGAGGCCGTCGCGTTGATGGCCGAGATCATCCGCCGTTCGGTCGGCGTCGAGCTGAACGACGTGCAGCTGGCGACCGCCTTGGCCCTGCACAAGCAGATCCATCGCAGGCGCAGGCGCAGGTCGGTTGCCGAGATCGCCAGGCTGAGCCGGCTGCTGCCGACCCGGCGTGACCGGTCACTGGTGTCGGTCGTCCCGGTCTTCTACGGGGCCGACATGCTCGGGGTGGACGTGGTCGTCCTGGTCGGCGACGAGGCCGAGGCACGCGAGGACGCCACGCTGTACCGGCAGGTGGCCACCATGGCGCCCACAAAGGCCGACATCTACTGCAACGAGGAAGGCCTCACCGCCCCCACCAGTGGGAAGACACGTATCCACGTGGGCCCGCCGGAGCTGCTTCGCGACCTGCCCGGCAAGGCGATGATCATTTCACGGCTGCCGGCGCAGCGCACCGGGGAGCTCGCCGCCGCGATGAGCGGGATCGTCACGCTGCCCGAACCGGACTGAGCGCCGCCCGAGCGGCGCCGTCCGTCCGGGTCGCGCAACGGCAGACCGGCTCCCTTGAGTGCGGTCGGCGCGCGGCGCCGTCACTTCCGGGTCGCGCAACGGCAGACCGGCCTTCCCTGGGCGCCGTCACTTGTACTTGGCGGCCGGGGGAGTCGCCGGACCCAGTGCCGGTTCCAGCCACCGGTGGTAGATGTCGTCCCAGGAATCCTTGCGGATCTCCTCCAGCACGGCGTTGACGTAGCGGACCATGTCGGTGTTCTTCTTCGGGATGCCGATCGCGTACGGCTCCTTGCTGAACGGCTCGCCGACCACGTGCACGCTCGGGTCCTGCCGTGCCATGCCCGCCAGCACCGAGTCGTCCGTGGACACCGCTTCGACCTGCCGTTGCTGCAACAGCAGCAGGCAGTCCGCCAGGTCGTCCACCGCGACCAGATCCGGCGGGGGCGACATCTTGGCCAGGTTCACCAGCGACGTCGAGCCGGCGGGCACGCACACCGGCTTGTTCCCCAGGTCGGACACCTCGGTGTAGTCGGATCCCTTCGGGACCAGGATGCGCTGGCCGGACTCGAAGTAGACGCTGGAGAACTCCGCTTCCTTCCGCCGGTCACAGGTGACCGTCATGGTGTAGGCGACCAGGTCCACCGACCCGTCCTTGAGCGCGTCCATCCGCTTGCCGGTGGGCAGCGCCTTGAACTGCACCTTGTTCCGGTCGCCGAGCAGTTTTTCGGCGATCTCCCGCACGATGTCGATGTCGAACCCTTCCAGCTCGCCGGTGGTCGGGTTGCGGAAGCCGAACAGGTAGGTGTTCTGGTCGACGCCGGCGATCAGGCGGCCGCGCTTGCGGATCTTCTCCATCGTCGATCCGGGCGGGATCGTCAGCCCCCGGGGCGCCAGGCTGGCCGTCGGGTCACCGCAGTCCGACCCGGATTCCGCCTCTGGCACCTCCGGATCGAGGTGCACACCGGCGGGCATCGGCCGGTCGGCGGGCCGCGGCTTGACCAGCGAACGCGGCGCCACGTCCCCGCCGCAGCCGGCCAGCACCGTCGCCACGGCGAGCAGAGCCGACAACAAACCCAGGAATCTGCTTCGCATCATCGGTACTCCCGCAGCCGCTCGCGCAAACCGTAGGCGATCCCGCCGGCGGCGACGACGCTGAGCACCGCCCAGCCGGGGGTGAGCAGGGTGAGTGAACGAGCCGCCGTCACGATGTCGTCGACGAACTGCTCCCGGCTGGCTTGCAGCGCGCGCTCCAGCCCGGCATCCAGCTGGGCGAACGCGGGAGCGCTTGCCCCGGCCGCGCCTTCGTTGATGGCCCGCTCGACGGCCTCGCCGTGCCTGCCGCCGTTGTCCAGCTTGCGGACCTCGCGGTAGCCCTCCAGCCAGCTACGGGTGGCCCCTGCGGTGTTGGCCAGCGCGGCCGCCACGTCGCCTTCGGCGTCCTGCCTGGCCTTGGCGAGCAGGCCGGACTTGCCGTCCTTGCCGACCAGCTCGTCGGCGAGCTCGTCGAACTGCTCCTCGTACTGGGCGCCGTTGCCGCGCGCGACCAGCGTCAGCAGCTCGTTGGCCCTGGCCTGCAGCGCGACGATCCTGGCCTGCCCGAGCGCGGTCACCCGGTCCGGCCGGGCATCGGCCGCGCTGGTGGCGTGCAGGGTCAGCGCCACCGAGCTCCACAGCAGCCCGACGATCAGCGCCGCCGTGGCGACCACCATGCCGAGGTTCAGCCGTCGTCCGAAGTGTCGCCACAGGTAGACCTGGGTGGCGACGAGTGCGATCAGGGTGACCAGCAGCAGACCGGCGGCCAAGTAGGGGAACCGCACCGCGTCGGCGCGCTCCTCGGCGACCCGGTCGGCCTGGATGGTGTACAGCCGCTCGGCGGCGGGCAGGATCTGGGTCCGCATCACGTGCGACGCCTCCCGCAGGTAGGCCGCACCGATGGGCAGGCCCTGCAGGTTGTTCGCCCTGGCGGCTTCCACCAGGCCCGCGTACACCGGCAGCTGCCTGCTGATCGTGTCGATCTCGCGCGCCACCCGCGGGTCGGTGCCGCGGTCCACCGCGGCAAGGCCGATCGTCTGCCCGGCCAGCGCGATGTCGTCCTCGTAGCGTTTCCGCAGCTCGAGCGAGGCGTTCTGGGCGGCGAGGAACGTGCTCGCCGCCGTCGCGTCCGCCTCGGACAGGGCGCGATACAGCCGCTGCACGTCGGCCGCCGTCGGCTCGTGCCGCTCGGCCAGCTCCCAGGTGGCGTCCGTCTTGGTGTTGGCCGTGGTCACCGTGACCCCGGCGAGCACCGCCACCAGGGCGAGCAGCCCCGCCATGATGAGCGCCAACCGGCCCGGCGTGCGCGACCATGCCCGAGTGAGCCTGTTCTGACGTCTCGCCCGAGGTGGCTGCAACGGCGACACCCGGGTTGCCGAAGCCGTCGGAGCGGACACGTCCTCTGCTGTCCGCTGCACCGTGATGGCCATCCTTTCCCGACTCTCGAAGGTCGTTGAACCTCGCCAAATATGTCGCACTGTACGGCCGAGCGGAAGAGGCAGGTGCAACGCGGTCCGGCTATGTCCGCCAAGCGTCAGCGCGCGATTACGCCATGCAATCGGTGATTGCGCAGCGTGCGCCAAATGATCAATCGAAATGCGTATTTTTGCGTATTTACGCGCCTTTTCGTGCAACTATTGACATTTCTGGCGTTCTGGGTGGACAGTCGGGCCCGGCTGTGAGCTACGTGTCCTGAGCTGGCGAACCAAGGAGTGGCGACACCATGCCTGACCTGCCTGATCTGCCAACCACTTCACGTCGTTCCGTGCTCGGCGGAGCACTGGCCGGCGGCCTGCTCGCCGCCACCAGCTCCGGTACCGCGGCCGCCGCGGACCGTGCCGACGAAGTCGTCCCGGCCCGCAAACCGGGGCAGAAGTCGATGATCGGGGTGCCGTTCGAAGAGCACGACGTGGTCCGCATCGGCCTCATCGGGCTCGGCAACCGCGGGATGGGAATGCTGCCCGGATGGGCTGCGGTGCCGGGCGCGCAGGTCACCGCGGTGTGCGACATCCGGGCCGATCGGGCCAAGCGGGCGGCCGATCGCCTGGTCGAGCTGGGCAAGGACCGGCCGATGGAGTTCGGCGGCTCCGCCGAGTCCTACAAGAAGCTGGTGGCCAGCAGCGACGTGGACTTTGTCTACGTGGCGACGCCGTGGGAGTTCCACTACGAGCACGGCCGGGCGGCGCTGCTGGCGGGCAAGCACGTCGGGGTCGAGCTGCCCATCGCCACCGAGCTGCACGAGCTGTGGAGCCTGGTGGACACCAGCGAGCGGACCCGCAAGCACTTGTTCCTGATGGAGAACTGCTGCTACGGGCGCAACGAGATGGCGATGCTGCGCATGGCGCACGAAGGCCTGTTCGGGGACATCACCAACGGTCACGGCGGCTACCTGCACGACCTGCGCGAGCTGCTGTTCTCCCCGACCTACTACACCGACGCCTGGCGGCGGAAGTGGCACATGCGCAGCATCGGCAGCCTGTACCCGATGCACGGCCTGGCCCCGATCGCGGCGTGCATGGACATCAACCGCGGCGACCGGTTCACCACGCTGCGCGCCACGTCGACCGAGCCGAAGGGGCTGTACGACTACCGGGAGCGGTTCATCCCGAAGGACGACCCGATCTGGGAGGAGACCTACGTCAACGGCGACCTGGTGACCTGCCTGCTGGAGACCGAGCAGGGCCGGATCGTGCGGGCCGAGCACGACGTCAGCTCGCCCCGCCCGTACAGCAGGATCAACTCGCTGGCGGGCAGTCGCGGCATCGTGGAGGACTACGTGGGCGGCGGCAACTCCAACGCCCGCGCCTACTTCGAGCCGGACCACAGCGGCCACACCTGGCGCAGCTTCGACAGCTACCGCGACCGGTTCGACCACTGGCTGTGGAAGAAGGTCGGAGACAACCCGGACAACCCCGGCGGCCACGGCGGCATGGACTACGTGCTGCAGTGGCGGATCGTGCAGCAGATGCGCGCGGGCCTGGTGCCGGACATCGACGTGTACGACTCGGCGGTGTGGTGCTCGCCGGTGCCGCTGAGCGTGATGTCGTTGCAGCGCGGCGGGCGCCCGGTGAAGGTGCCGGACTTCACCCGTGGCCAGTGGAAGAAGTCCCGGCCAGGGCTGGACTCGCCGGAAACCGACATGCCACCGGTGGGCTGACGCCGGACGGCACGGGTCCGCGTGACATGCGGCGGCCCCGGCACTCGCTCGTCGTGCGCGAGGGAGGCCGGGGCTGCCCCTTGCCGTCGGTGCGGAGCCGGTCCGCTGGGTGGTTGGCGCACGTGTGTCGGTGCGGGTGGGCCGCACGGACTCGGTCTAGGAGTCGCGGACCGAGGTCCCTGGCTGTGGTGTGCAGGGGTTGGCCAAAGCCGCTGATCCGAGGTGGCGGCTCGCGTGGGGCACCGGTGCTGGGGCTGGCCAATGCGGCTGCTACGAGGTGGGTGGCATGGGGTCCGGGACCGGTGCTGGGGCTGGCCGCGGCAGGTGGCCGACGGGTTGCCCGAAACCGGATTCGGTACCTGGTGGCTCGGCATCGGGTGGGTGTGTGCCGGCCGCGCCCCGAAGCGGCGTTCCCGGCCGGCCGGTCAGCGACCGTGAGGTGCGCCGGGGGCGGAGTGGTTCGGGAGCGCCGGTGGCTGCGGCCGGTGCGGCGGTGGTTCCGGGCGTGCGGGTGGCTCGGGCTTGGCTGGCGGTTGCGGCCTAGGGGTGGGCGGTGGTTCGCGATGCGGCAGGGGTGGCCGCGGACCGGGGCCCGGTGGCCGCGGTGCGGGATCCGGCCGGGGTGGCTCGGGATGCGGATCCGGCTCCGGCAGCGGCGGCTGCGGATCGGGGATCGGTGGTTCCGGTTGCGGCTCGGGGCCGGGTGGCACCGGGTCCGGCTCCGGCAACGGCGGGACCGGATCGGGATCGGGCCGCGGAATCGGGTCCGGAGGCGTCGGGTGGTTCACAGCCGACCGGGCCTCGTCGGCGGTCGCGCCTGCCCGCCCGTGCCGTCGCCGGGCGTGGTGCGGACACCCCGATGCGTGATCAATGAATCTCCTCGGCCCGGCCCTCCGGCGCGGACACCGGCTTGGCCTTGGCCAGCTCGATGTGCACCTGGCCCGCGCGCGCCCAGCCGCGGGCCCGGTCCGTCAGGGTGGTCAGCACCCGCCAGCCGAACGTCTGCGTGCTGGGTGGCTCCCGGTCGGAGGCGACCGATGCGCGGAACACGATCTCCTCGTCGCGCACGGTGAACCGGCAGATCAGCAGCGAATCCGGGCGGGCGAGCACGATGAGCGACGAGCAGGCCTCGTCGACCGCGAGCTCCAGATCCGAAATGGCGTCGAGATCGAGGTCGGCGCGCATGGCGATGGTGACCGCCACGGCGCGCACCACCGGCAGGTGCACCGCTTCGGCGCCCAAGCGGATCTCGACGTCGTCGCGGGCGGCGATCGCCGGTGCGTGATGGTCTGCTCCGTCCACCAGGTTCCTTTCCCTCGCGCATGGCTCTCGCGCAAGCCACCCTGCGGATGAGCCGGACGTGTTCACCACGATGTACCCCGTGTCCGCCGGAAGCAACCGAAGCGGGCCATCACCCTGGTGCGGCTGGTTGATTGCCTCGGCCCGGTCCCCGTCCGTAGGCTGACCGTGACGGCCGACGCGATTGCCGGGTCGGTGCTCGATGTTCGGAAAGGGCTACCATGTCGGTTTCCTCGTCCACGCCAGGGCCTGCGTCCTCGGCGGGCGATGTCACCGTGCGCGTCGACCGGCGGGATTCCGCCGCGGTGCTGCGGGTGACCGGCGAGATCGACATGAGCACCGCGGACCGGCTCACCGCCGGGCTCGACGACGCGTTGCGCGACCAGCCCAGCGTGGTGGTGGTGGACCTGCAGGGCGTGCGCTTCTTTGCGTCGGCAGGCGTCTCCGCGCTGGTCGCCGCCAGGGACACGGTCGGAGAGCGCACCCGGTTCGCGGTGGTGGTCAAGGGGAACGCGGTCCTGCGCTCGCTCAGGCTGAGCGGAGCCGATCTCGACTTGCCGCGCTACGACTCGGTGGACGCGGCGCTGGCGGACGCCTGAACTCGCCACCGCCTTGCCTGGATCGGTCAATCGAGCAGGGCCAGTGCGTCGTCCACCGTCGGGCGGATGGTGAAGCTGTCGCTGATCCCGGTGACCTCGAACGGGCGCAGGGTGGCGTGCTTGCTGGCGACCAGGATCAGCCGGATGCCGTTGGCCTTGGCTTCTTCCGCGCTCTTCAGCAGGGCGGACAGTGCCGCGGAGCCGAGGAAACGCACATCGGTCAGGTCCAGCACGACCGCCTCGGCCGGTGGCTGCAGCGCCTCGTCGAGCCGCTCGGTGAGGGCGTCCGTGCTGAGCATGTCGAGCTCGCCGGACACGGTGAGGACGACGACGCCGTCGCGGCCGCTGTCCGCCGGCGCGATGGACACCAGCCGAGCCACGTCGGCGTCGGCGTTCGGCTCGGGCTTGCTCATGCCACCTCCAGGGTTGCCGAAACCCGACACTAGCCGTGGTTCGCCGCACCGCTCAAGGCGACGTCCCGGCCAGGCGCCATGCGGGGCGCGAGTTTGAAACTCTCGCCGGCTGGGAAACGTCTCATCGACCTCTACAATCGCCGTGTCCGACGACCCATGACTGGAGCCCCCGCCCATGGTCACAGCGCAGCGCGACCCGTTGGACGTCCGGGTCGTGGCCGATCCGAGGCGGTTGGGCGAGCTACGGAACCGGCTCAACGGGTGGCTGGCCGACCGGGGCATCCCCGAGGAACTGGCCGACCGGGTGGTGCTGGCCGCCAACGAGGCGGCGACCAACGCCATCGTGCACGCCTACCGGGACACCGAACCGGGGCCGGTGCGGCTGCGTGCGGAAACCGACGGCCGGTCGGTCGTGGTGACGGTCTCGGACGAGGGCACGTGGAAGCCTGCCCGCCCGGGCGCGGGCCCCGGCGGCCGTGGCGTGCTGATCATGCAGGAGTCCATGGACGACGTACGGATCGACCGCGGCACGCACGGCACGACGGTGACCTTGCGCGCTTCCGCGCAGCACGTCCCCGAGATCACCGACACGGTGGAGCCGGACGCCGAGCGTCACCGGTTGGACGTCCGCACTGTCGGCCAGACCACGGTGGCCCGGCTGCACGGTTCGGCGCACCCGGTGGCCGCCACGCACCTGCGCAGGCAGCTGCTGGCCGCCACCTGCGGCGGTGTCGTCCCGCTCGTGGTCGATCTGGCCGAGCTGGAGTCGGTCGACGGCGGGATCACCGAGGCGCTGCAGGCCGTGGCACACGCCGCGGACGGCGCCGGGGAGCGAGTGGTGGTGGTCGCCCCGACCGAAGCCGTCGCGCGGCGCTTGACCGGACTCAACGAGGCCCTGCAGGTCGTGCGGGCGTCCTAGGCCCGGTGTGCGAGCCGGTGGCCGGCCGCAGGGGCCGCGTCACGACCGGTCGCGCTTGTCCACCACCCGCCGCGCCTTGCCGATCGACCGTTCCAGCGTGTCCGGGTCGATCACCTCGGCCTGGACCGTCACACCGACGGACTCCTTGATCCGGGTGCGCAGCGTCTCGGCCGCCGCGTCCCGCCTGCCGACAGGCACGTCCGGCCTGCTCTCCACCCTCACGGTGAGCTCGTCCAGGTGGTTCTTGCTGGTCAGGACCAGCTGGAACTGCGGGGCCAGCTCGTCGATGCCCAGGATGATCTCCTCGATCTGGGTGGGGAAGACGTTCACGCCGCGCACGATGATCATGTCGTCGCTGCGGCCGGTGACCTTCTCCATGCGGCGCATCGCGGGACGGGCCGTGCCCGGCAGCAGCCGGGTCAAGTCCCTGGTGCGGTACCGGATCAGCGGCATGGCTTCCTTGGTCAGCGACGTGAAGACCAGCTCGCCGTGCTCGCCGTCGGGCAGCACCTCCTCGATGACCGGATCGATGATCTCGGGATAGAAGTGGTCCTCCCAGATGTGCAGGCCGTCCTTGGTCTCCACGCATTCCTGGGACACGCCGGGGCCGATCACCTCGGACAGGCCGTAGATGTCCACCGCGTCCAGTCCAGCGCGGTTCTCGATCTCGGCGCGCATCTGCTCGGTCCACGGCTCGGCGCCGAAGATACCCACCCGCAACGAGCTGGTCCTCGGGTCGATGCCCTGCCGCTCGAACTCCTCCAGCAGCGTGAGCATGTAGGAGGGGGTCACCATGATCACGTCCGGCCGCAGGTCGGTGATCAGCTGCACCTGCCGCGCGGTCATCCCGCCGGAAGCCGGGATGACCAGGCAGCCCAGCCGCTCGGCGCCGTAATGCGCGCCGAGGCCGCCGGTGAACAGCCCGTAGCCGTAGGCGACGTGCACCTTGTCGCCGGGCCTGCCGCCCGCGGCCCGGATCGACCGGGCGACGACCTCCGCCCACGTGTCGATGTCGCGCTTGGTGTATCCGACCACCGTCGGCTTGCCCGTGGTTCCGCTGGAGGCGTGCACGCGGGCGAGCTGGTCCTGCGGCACGGCGAACATGCCGAACGGGTAGTTCTCCCGCAGGTCCTGCTTGGTGGTGAACGGGAAGTGGCGCAGGTCCTCCAGCGACCGGCAGTCCTTGGGGTGGACTCCGGCGGCGTCGAACGACTTCCGGTAGAACGGCACGTTGTCGTAGGCGTGCTGCAGGGTCCACTGCAGCCGCCGCAGTTGCAGCGCCCGCAATTCGTCGAGGCTGAGGCGTTCCGCTTCGTCGGCCAGCTTGTTCATGGTCCGCTAGTGTGCTCCGTCGGAGCCCTTCGCGGCCAGTGTCGGTTTCGCTCGATTTCGGTCGTGGTCGGCCGTTTCGGCTCGGAGCGGGGTCAGCCGCCGGGCCGGCCGCCGAGCTCGTGCCGCAACGCGGCCAGTGACCGGGCCAGCAGCCGGGAGACGTGCATCTGGGAGATGCCGACGGCGCGAGCGATCTGGCTCTGGGTCATGTGCCGGAAGAACCGCAGTGCGATGATCCGACGCTCCCGTTCGGGCAGCTTGCGCAGCGCGGGCCGGAGATATTCCGCGTCGTCCACGATGTCGAGCGCGTCGTCGGTCTCGCCGAGCTGTTCGCCGTAGCCGTCGGAAGTGTCGTCGTCCTTGCGCAGCGGCCGGTCCAGCGAGGCGGGTCGGTAGGCGGCCGCGGCCGCCAAGCCGTCCAGCACCTCGTCGCGGCTGATGCCCAGGTGCTCGGCCAGCTCGCTGGGGCGCGGCGAGCGACCCAGCCGGTCGGCCAGGTCGCCGCTCGCCCGGACCAGCTGCAGGTGCAGTTCCTTCATCCGGCGCGGCACTCGCATCGCCCAGGTGGCGTCACGGAAATGGCGCTGGACCTCGCCCTTGATGGTGGGCACCGCGAACGGCAGGAATCCGCGCCCGTAGTGCGGGTCGTAGCGGTCCACCGCGTTGATCAAGCCGATCGTGGCGACCTGCACCAGGTCGCTTTCCGGCTCCCCGCGGCCGGAGAACCGGCGGGCGATGTGTCGTGCCACGGGCAAGTGCTCGGCGATCAGGCGCTCCCGCAGCCGGGTGTGCTCCGCCGATCCTGCTGCCAGCGTGGTCAGCCGCTCGAACAGCGGGTCGAACCGGTCGTACTCGCCTTCCCGCCGCCCGGGATGCCGGGCGCGCACGCGGGGTGGTGCTGTCGTCGTGGAGTTCATGCGCGGTTCCTCCACCTGCCGCCTTCTCGGGTGCAGTTGCGTGTCGCGTGGCGGCTGGGTACTCAACCGCGCGGTCCAGCATTCCAGAGACAGACAGGTTTGTCCAATGGCGAGACAGATCTGTCTCTGGTGTGGTGGAGTGCCTGGTCGGGGCGGGTGGCCAGGCCTGTCGTGGGCACGAGCGCCACGAGCGAGATGGGGCGATGCGTCCGTGGGTGCGGGTCGATTGCGCGGGCTGGTGCGCGACGTGGATGCCGGTCGTTGCGTGGGCTCGTGCGGCAACGTGGATGTCGGCCGTTTGCGTGCGCGTGGCGGCGACCTGGGTGTCGGTCGTTTGTGTGCGCGCGTGGCGGCGACCTGGGTGCGGGTCGTGTGCGCGGGCTGGTGCGCGAGTGGGTGTCGGCCGTTGCGTGGGCTCGTCACGTGCGCTCGCGCACAACGAGGTAGCACGTCGTGCCGACACCGCGAAGCAGCACGCTGCGGCGAGGCCAGGCGTGTGCGGCACGTTCACGATCGTGCCCTTGAGCTCCACCTGGCCCCCACCGGGCCGACGTGCGGCTGCGGTGCCGGCGGACCTGGCTGGACCGGCGGGTGATGTGTCGTTGCTCGACGACCTGCCGCCGGATCACATGGCGGGCGCGTGTCAGCGCCCGGCGGTCTGCCGTCTCGTGGCGCGAGACCCGCCGGGATCAGCGCTCGACGGCCCGCCAGCCGTCCGCGGTGAGCACTTCGGGGTGGCGCTCCGCGTCGAGCAGGACCTTCGGCCCGGCGGTCACCCGGATCCCGTCCACGAAGACGCCTCGGCCCGCCTCCGTCGCATCGGTCACCGACCGCCAGCGAACGATCCGGTCGCCGCCCTCGAGCTGGGCGCGGACTCGCATCCACCGGCGCTTGCCGCTGTCGGTGTACGACCCGTCAGTGTGCGTGGCCGTGCCCCGGTCGTACACCGTGAACGGCACGGGCGACCACGTCCGGCCCGAGTCGGTGGACGTCTCCAGGAACAGCGACTCGGTGGATTCCAGGTCGATGAACAGGTCGAAACCCAGTCGGGCACCAATGGCCGGGACGGTCACCGGTGCGTCCAACGTGGCCGTGGTGTCGGGAGCGACACCGGAGAACCACGCGTCGCGGCCGTGCCGGGGACGCACGGCCAGCGCCTCCGCCAGCCCTTGTGCGACGTCGCGCCGGACCTGGTTGATGCTGCCCCTGGTGCGGGTCGGGTGGACCCGGTTGGTCAGCAGGATGGCGAACGAGCGCGACGGGAAGTCGATCACCAGCGAGGTCCCGGTGAAGCCGGTGTGGCCCGCGGTGCGCGGGCTGGCCAGCCCGGACATGTACCAGCGCTGGTTCAGCTCGAAGCCGAGGCCGTGGTCGTCGCCGGGGAACTCCGGCGTGAAGTTGGTGATCATCAGCTCCACGCTGCGCCGGGACAGGATCCGCTTGCCGCCGTAGCTGCCCCCGTTGAGCAGCGCCTGGGCCAGCACCGCCATGTCCCCGGCGGTGGAGAAGATGCCGGCGTGTCCCGCGACACCGCCCAGCGACCAGGCGTTCTCGTCGTGGACCTCGCCGTGCACCATGCCGCGCGGCGGCGTCGACTGGTACTCGGTGGCGGCGATCCGGTCGCGCAGCGCGGGACTCGGGTTGTAGCCGGTGTCGCGCATGCCGAGCGGGCCGGTGATGCCGTCGGCGACCAGGTCGTCCAGCGGCTTGCCGCTGACCCGCTCGGCCAGCACGCCGAGCGCGATCAGGTTCAGATCCGAGTACTCGTAGGCGGTGCCCGGCTCGGCGACCGGCTCGGCGGTCAGCGCGGCCCGCAGCCGGGACGGGACGTCCGGGTACTGCGACCACAGCGGCAGCCACGCGGGCAGGCCGGAGGTGTGGGTCAGCAGTTGCCGGACGGTCACGGCTTCCTTGCCGTTCTCGGCGAACTCCGGCACGTAACGGGCCACCGGGGCGTCCAGCTCGACCTTGCCCGCCTCCACCAGCTGCATCACCACGATCGAGGTGAACAGCTTGGACACCGACGCCATGTCGAAGATCGTGTCCGTGCGCATCGGCAGCCGCTCGTCCGCCGGCAGCTCGGTGCCCTCGCCGTCGGCGTAACGCAGCGCCCAGCCGGTGGCCTCCTTGGCGACGATCCTTCCCTGGTGGCCGAGCACCGTCACCGCGCCGGGCAGCAGCGGGAGTTCGCCGCCGGGCGCTTCGGTGGCGGCCCGGACCGCGGCCAGTGCCTTCTCGATCGGCTCCGGATCCAGCCCGACGGCCTCCGGTGGCGCTTCGGTGAGCGTGGTGTGTGCGGGCGAGAAGCCCGGAAGTGGTCTGTCGTATCGGCCGGCGTTCCCAGGGGCGGGCCCGGCTTGCGCCGTCGTCACGCCCAAGGCCATCGCCGCCACCACCATCAGCGCGAGTGTCTTGCGCATCGTGTCATCCCCGGTACAGCAGATAGGGCCGGCGCCGACGATCGAACTCCGCTTGCTCGTCGCGCCAGGCCGCGATGATCTCCTCCGCAGTGGCTCCGCCGTCGACCATGGTGCGGAACCGGTCCGACCCGGTGAGCAGGTCGATCCACCGCCCGTGCGGGGTGTCGCCAGCTCGCCAGTCGAAGGCATCGTAGAGCCGCTTCGCAGTGACGATCATGTGCGTGGCCACCGCGATCGCCTCGACCCGCCTGGGGTCGACGATGTGCACCTGGACACCCGCGCACACCTCACCGGCGTACTTGCTGAACGTCGGCGCGAAATAGGCCTCGCGGAACCGGACGCCGGGCAGCCCGAGCCGGTCCAGCTCGTGCGCCCAGCGGTAGTCCGCGTACGGTGCGCCGATCAGCTCGAACGGCCGGGTCGTGCCGCGGCCCTCGGACAGGTTGGTCGCCTCGAACAGGCACGTTCCCGGGTACAGCAGCGCGGTGTCCGGCGTCGGCATGTTCGGGCTGGGCAGGATCCACGGCAACCCGGTGTCGGCGTATCGCATGCTGCGCCGCCACCCGCGGACGCGGACCACGTCGAGCCTGCCGAGGCGGCCACCGGCGGTGTCCGGCAGCAGCTCGGCGTCGAAGAATCGGGCGAGCTCGCCGACCGTCATGCCGTGCTGCTGGAGGATCGGCTGCTTGCCGACCCCGGACTGGAAGCCCTCGCGCAGCATCGGCCCGCGGACGTCTCCGCCGATCGGATTGGGGCGGTCCAGCACCACGAACCGGATGTCCGACCCGACCGCGCCGGCCATCGCCTCGTACATCAGCCAAATGTAGGTGTAGAAGCGCGCTCCCACGTCCTGGATGTCGAACACCACGGTCTCCACCCCGGACTTGCGGTACAGCTCGGTGAACTTCGCCGCGGAGGCGCCGTAGGCGTCGTAGACCATGATCCCGGTGCGTGGGTCGACGTGGTCGCCCTCGCCGTCACCTGCCTGGCCGGTGCCGCGGAATCCGTGTTCCGGGCCGAACACGGCCACCACGTCGATCGAACCCGAGTCGTGCATCTGGTCGACGATGCTGGTCAGCGTCCCGGTGACACCGGTCGGATTGGTGATCACCCCGACCTTCTGGCCACGCAGGTCCGCCCAATCCTCGGCGGCCAGCACGTCGGCACCGGGCAGCACCCGGTGCTGGGGGCGGCCTGGTGGGCCCGCCGGGGCAGCGGTCGCCGCGCTCGCACTGGTGACGAGCGGGGTGGCTGCCGCACCAGCGGCTCCGGCCAGGAAGCTTCGACGTCTCATCCTTCTCTCTCCTCGGACGTCTCGGGCGCGGCCTGGTGGGCCGGCGCTCGACCGGGTAGCTCGCGGTGCCGGGGTGATCCGGCACAAGGAAGCTCTGCCATAGCGTGCTCGGTACCCGGTTCGTCGTCCAGCGTGTGGGAATTTTTCGTCCACCGTGTCGGGGGTGGGCCGTACCCTCGGCCCCATGTCCGACACCGTCGCCGCCGAAGACACCGCCGAGGTCTCGGCGGAACAGCTGACCCGCGCTTCGCTGAGCCGCCAGGTCCTGCTCGAGCGCGTGCCGCTCGCGGTCGAGGAAGCCGTGCGCCGGATGGTCGCGGTGCAGGCGCAGCAGCCGGAGTCGGTGTACGTGGGATTGGCGAGCAGGCTCAGCGACTTCGACCCGGCGGCCGTCGACCGGGCGTTCCAGCAGCGCACGCTGGTGAAAGCCACGCTGGTGCGCATCACGTTGCACGCCGCGCACCGAGACGACCATGCCACGCTGCGTGTGGCGGCGCTGCCCACCCTGCGGGGCGCCGCATTCGACAAGCGGTACTTCGAGACGGGGCGCGACCCTGCGGAAACGGACGCGTTGGTGCCTGCGCTGCTGGAGTTCGCGTCGAGCCCGCGAACGAGCACGGAGCTGCAGAAATGGCTCGCCGAACAGCTGGACGGCGAAGGGCATTCGCGGGTGTGGCGGGCGCTGCGCGCGATCGCGCCGCTGGTGCACGAGCCGACCGGAGGAGGCTGGTCGTTCGGTCAGCGTCCGGCCTACCGCGCCGCGGCCGACACGGCAGGCCCGGTGCGGGCGACCGCGGAGCAGTGTGCGGCAGCCCTGCGGGAGGTCGTTCCCCGATATCTGGCCGCGTTCGGCCCGGCAAGCGTCGCCGACATCGCGCAGTTCGCCCTGGTGCAGCGCAGCCGGGTCAAGGACGCCGTGCGGGCGCTCGGGGACCGGCTGGTGACCCTGCGCGGGCCGGACGGTGTCGTGCTGTACGACGTGCCCGGCGGGCGGATTCCCGCGCCGGACGAGCCGGCGCCCCCGCGGCTGCTGCCGATGTGGGACAACCTCCTGCTGGCCTACGCCGACCGCAGCCGGGTGATCCCGCCGGAGTTTCGCCAGGTGGTGACCCGGGTCAACGGCGACGTGCTGCCGACCCTGCTGGTGGATGGCAAGGTCGCGGGCGTCTGGCGCGTGCTGGACGGAACGGTGGAGGCGACCGCTTTCCGGCCGTTGACCAGGTCGGCGTGGCGAGGGCTGGCTGCCGAGGCCGAGCGGCTGATGCAGCTGCTCGGTGACCGGGAGCCCGCCATGTTCCAGCGTTACCACCACTGGTGGCGGCGGCTTCCCGATGGTGAGGTGCGCATCCTGGCCGGGTGAGCATCCCGGCCGGCTCCATCCGGAGGGGCCTGTCGGGCGCGGATCCGTTCCGGATGACGGTCGGGCCACCCCGGGGCGGCGCAGGACCGGTTCGGCTCACCGGTGACCGCCCTGACCGGTTCGGCTCACCGGCGGCCGCCCTGACCGGTCCGGGCGGAGACCGGCACATCCGGTGTCGGCCGCCGCCCCGGATCAGTTCGTCTCTGCGGGCTCGACCACCGGGTTGAGCAGCGTGCCGTCCTTCAGGAACTGTTCGAGGTTGGCTGCGGCGATGTCGGACATCGCCTTGCGGGTCTCCACCGTCCCACTGCCGACGTGCGGCAGCAGCATGACGTTGTCCAGCTCGCGCAGGCGCTCCGGCACATGGGGCTCGTTGGTGTAGACGTCCAGCCCGGCGCCGGCCAGCCCGCCGGTGGCCAGCAACTCGACCAGTGCTTCCTCGTCGATGACGCTCCCGCGGGAGACGTTGACCAGGTAGCCGTCGGGGCCGAGCGCGGTGAGCACCGAACGGTCGACCAGTCGTGCGGTTTCCGGGCCTCCCGTGACCGCCACGACCAGCACGTCCACCGCCTCGGCCAGCGCAACAGGAGAGTCGTAGTACGGGTAGCCGACGTCGGCGACGCGGCGCCGGTTGTGGTAGGCGATCCGGCAGCCGAACGGCTCCAGCCGCGCCGCGACCGCGCGGCCGATCCGGCCCAGGCCGAGGATGCCGACGCGGGTCCCGCCGACCTTGCGGGTGAGGCGGAACGGGCCCTCGGTCTCCCAGCGGCCTTGCCGTACGTACCGGTCCGCCGCGGCGAAGCCGCGCAGCGCGTCGAGCAGCAGCGCCACCGCCGTGTCGGCGACGCAGTCGGTCAGCACGTCTGGTGTGTTGCTGACTCCGATGCCGCGGCGCTCGGCTTGGGCGAGGTCGGTGGAGTCGCAGCCGGTGCCGAAGTTGATCACTGCGCGCAGGTTCGGCAGCGCCGCCATCAGCTCGCTGCCGACGCCGGTGAACGACGTCGTCACAGCCACGTGCACGGAGGCGGCGTGCTCGGCGAGAAACGCCTCGCGTTCTGCTCCGCCGGGGAGCACCAGCGGGTCGTGCTTGTCGACCACCGCCTGCAGCCACGGCGGCAACGGACCGACGGCCAGCACGCGGCCGCCACTGGACGATGCGTGGTGATCACCCGAAGACATGAAGCTCATTGTGGCCCGTGCTCACCCACCGCTCAGGCAAGCCAGATGAAGAACGCCACGACCACGGCGAACAGCACGTAGCCGACGGGGTGCACCTCCCGCCAGCGTCCGCGCGCGACCATCGTCAGCGGGTAGAAGAACAGACCGACGGCGATGCCGGTGGCCACCGAGTAGGTCAGCGGCATGGTGATGACGGCGAGGAAGACCGGAATGGCGAACTCGATCCTGGTCCAGTCGACCTCGCCGAGCCCGCGCGCCATCAGCACCCCGACGACGATCAAAGCCGGGGCGGTCACCGCAGGCGTGACGACACCCAGCAGCGGGGAGAAGAACAACGCGAGCAGGAACAGCACCGCGGTGGCCACCGAGGTCAGCCCGGTCCGGCCGCCCGCGGCCACGCCCGCGGACGATTCGACGTAGGCGGTGGTGGTGGAGGTGCCCAGGACCGCGCCGCCCATCGCAGCGACCGAGTCCGACACGAACGCAGCCCGCGCACGCGGCAGCTTGCCGTCCCGCAGCAAGCCCGCCTGGTTGGCGATGGCGATCAGCGTCCCGGAGGTGTCGAAGAAGTCGACGAACATCATGGTGGCGATGGCCACCAGCATCTGGCCGACGAACAGGTCGGGCAGGCTGGTGACCGCCTGGCCGAAGGTCGGCGCCAGGCTGGGCACGCCGGACACGATGCCGGACGGCGGCTCGATCACGCCGAAGATCACGCCCACCGCGCCGGTGAGCAGCATGCCGTAGAACACCGCTCCGCGCACGCCCTTGACCAGCAGGGCGGCGGTGGCCACCAGGCCGAACAGGGCGAGCACGGTGCTCGGCTTGCCCAGGTCGCCCAGGGCGACGAACGTCGACTCGTCCGCCACCACGATCTCGGCGTTGCGCAGCCCGATGAAGGCGATGAATGCGCCGATCCCCGCGCCGGTGGCCAGCTTGAGCGGCATCGGGATGGCGTTGATGATCGCTTCGCGCAGCCCGGTCAGCACCAGCACGAAGATCAGGAACCCGCTGACCAGCGTCCCGGCCAGCGCGGTCTGCCAGGGGATGCCGAAGCCTTGCACGACGGTGAACGCGAAGAAGGCGTTGACGCCCATGCCCGGCGCCAGGGCGATCGGGTAGCGCGCCCACAGGCCCATCACCAGCGTGCTCAGCGCCGCCGCCAGCCCGGTGGCGACGAACACCGCCTCCCGGTCCATGCCCGCCTCGCCCAGGATCTGCGGGTTGACGAACAGGATGTACCCCATCGCCAGGAAGGTGGTCAGGCCGGCGAGCAGTTCGCGCCCCACCGTGGTGCCGTGCTCGGACAGCCGGAAATAGCGGTCCAGCAGCCCGCCCTCGGACGTCCTGGTCTTCTGGTCGTTCACCGCCATGCCCACCTCCGCGAAAAGAACGGTGTCACCCTGCCAAGTGACGGACCGCGCGACAACACCTGGGACCTGTTCTGCGCTGTGATTTCGGCAATGCCGCGCGCCGCGAGGACGCGCGTCGGGTTGCCGGTGGCACGACGGCCGTGCTGGCGAACGCCCGCCGGACACGCGGAGCCGATCGCCGCAGCGCACGGACGGCCGGGTGGATGCGGGGTCTTCCGGCGCTTGCTTGCACCGCCGAACTGGGGTGGAGTGGAGGCCATGGCGGAGATTCAGGTTGTGGGACCACCGGTCGAGCGTGGCGAGGAGATCCTCACCGAGGAAGCGCTGGGATTCGTCGGCCATTTGCACGAGCAGTTCGCCAAGCGGCGCGACGAGCTGCTGGCCGCTCGGGTGCAGCGACGGCTGGAGGCGTCCCGCACCGGGCGACTGGACTTCCTGCCGTCCACGGCCGACGTGCGCGACGGCGAATGGCGGGTGGCGGAGGCGCCCGAGGCGCTGCGCGACCGCCGGGTGGAGATCACCGGCCCCACCGAGCGCAAGATGACCATCAACGCCTTGAACTCCGGGGCCAAGGTGTGGCTGGCGGACCTGGAGGACGCCAACACGCCGCACTGGCGCAATGTGGTCAGCGGGCAGGTCAACCTGTACGACGCGGCCCGCAGGACGATCTCGCTGGAGACGCCGCAGAAGCGATACGAGCTGCGCACCGACGCCGAGCTGCCGACGGTGGTGGTGCGCCCGCGTGGCTGGCACCTGCCGGAGCGGCACCTGCTCGTCGACGGCAAGCCGGCGGCCGGCGCGCTGGTCGACTTCGGCCTGCACTTCTTCCACAACGCCGTCCACCTGGCCGAACGCGGCGAGGGGCCGTTCTACTACCTGCCGAAGATGGAGTCGCATCTGGAGGCGCGGCTGTGGAACGACGTGTTCACGTTCGCCCAGCGTGAGCTCGGCATCCCGCACGGCACGGTGCGCGCCACGGTGCTGATCGAAACCATCCCGGCGGCGTTCGAGATGGAGGAGATCCTCTACGAGCTGCGCGAACACGCCTCCGGGCTGAACGCGGGCCGCTGGGACTACCTGTTCAGCGTGATCAAGTACTTCCGGGACGCGGGGGAGAAGTTCGTGCTGCCGGACCGCAATGCGGTGACCATGACGGCGCCGTTCATGCGTGCCTACACCGAGCTGCTGGTGCGCACCTGCCACAAGCGCGGCGCCTACGCGATCGGCGGCATGGCCGCGTTCATCCCGAACCGGCGGGATCCGGAGGTCACCGAGCGGGCGCTGGCAAAGGTCCGCGACGACAAGACGCGCGAGGCCAACGACGGCTTCGACGGATCGTGGGTGGCGCACCCCGACCTGGTTCCGGTGTGCGCGGAGGTGTTCGACAGCGTGCTGGGGGACCGGCCGAACCAGCTCGACCGGCTACGCGAGGACGTTGCGGTCACCGCCGAACAGCTGCTCGACGTGGCGTCGACGCCGGGGGCGGCGACCGCGGCAGGCCTGCGCGGCGCGGTCGACGTCGGTGTGCGCTACATCGCCTCGTGGCTCGGCGGGAACGGGGCGGCGGCCATCCACAACCTGATGGAGGACGCCGCCACGGCGGAGATCTCCCGCTCGCAGATCTGGCAGTGGGTGAACAACGGCGTGCGGCTGGAGGACGGTACCGAGGTCACCGCGAAGCTGGTGCGGGACGTGCTCGCCGATGTGCGTGCCGAGCTGGCGGACGAGGTGCCCGCCGAGCTGCTTGGCCCGGCCGCGGAGCTGTTCGAGCAAGTCGCGCTCGCGGACGAGTTCGTCGATTTCCTGACGCTGCCTGCCTACGAGCGCATCGACTGACCGGGCTCACTCCGGCAGTTCGCCGTCCAAGCCCTCCAGGATGCGGGCGGAGATGGTACGCAGCTGCGTGAGCTCGTCCTCGGTCAGCTTGTCGAACACCAGCCGGCGCACCGTCTCGACGTGCCGCGGCGCCGCCTGCTCGATCGCCCGCCTGCCGCGGTCGGTGATGACGACCAGGGCGCCGCGGCCGTCGGTCGGGCACGCCCGCTTGTCGACCAGGCCGCGCTTCTGCATCCGCGTGATGTGGTGCGACAGCCTGCTCTTCTCCCAGGCCAGGCAGCGGGCCAGCTCGGCACAGCGGACCGTGCCGTCCGGCGTGTCGGTCAGCGCCACCAGCACCTCGAAGTCGGCGATGGACAGGTCGGACTCGGCCTGCATCTGCCGCGCCAACGCCGAATTGAGCTGCTTGGTCATGGCCAGGAAGGTGCGCCAGATGCACTGCTCCTCGGCCGTCAGCCACCGTGTCTCCGCTGTGGTCTCCGCTGTCACACGATCCAGTCTACCCAGATAGTTGACGTATCACCATTATCGACTAAGGTAGATGATGTATCAACGATTTGGAGGAACCGAGTAGATGACTGCCACGCAGATCGACCGTGCCGCGTTGACCGGCACCTATCAGCTGGACCCGGCGCACACCCGGCTGGGCTTCGTCGCCCGGCACGCGATGGTGACCAAGGTGCGCGGTGCATTCAACGAGTTCAGCGGCACCGCGCAGATCGACGGCAGCGACCCGAGCAAGTCGAGCGTGTCGGTGACGATGAAGGCCGACAGCATCGACACCCGCAACGCCGATCGTGACGCGCATCTGCGCAGCGGTGACTTCCTGGAGACCGAGAAGTACCCGGAGATCACGTTCCGGTCCACCGAGATCAAGCAGACCGGCGAGGACACCTTCGAGGTCACCGGCGACCTGACGATCAAGGACGTCACCAAGCCCGTCACCATTCCGCTGACGTTCGAGGGTTCGGCCCTGGACCCGTTCGGCAACCAGCGGATCGGTTTCGAAGGCAGCACCACCATCAGCCGCAAGGAGTTCGGCATCACCTGGAACGCCGCCCTGGAGACCGGCGGCGTGCTGGTCAGCGACAAGGTGACGCTGGAGTTCGAGATCTCGGCGATCAAGCAGGCCTGATCGCGCGCGAAGCGAAGCCCGCCCGCCACACGGCGAGCGGGCTTTGTCGTGCCGGCCGCCGGTCGTGGGCGCCCCGGAGGGGCAGTGGGGTGCAGCGGAAGCGGCGGTGGGCACGCCGGGAGTGGTGGGGCGGACCGGGGGTGGTAGTGGCGCAGACCGGGGCGCGGTGGACCCGGGAGCGGTAACGCGGCGCGCTGCGGACGGCTGGCGGATCCGGCGCGGCGGAAAGTGCCGCCGCGTCAACGTACCGCTTCGGGGCGCCTCCGGTCGTGGCACTGCTGCCTTCTCGAGCGGGCGGTGCCGCAGCACTTCCTGGTCGTGGCCGGGCTGGCCGACCGTCCCCGGCACGCCGCCGGGACGAGCCCACGGCTCGTACCACGGCGCCGTGCCAGGACGACCTGCTCACGCCGACTTCTTCCGATGGACCTGTCGCGGGCCCGCGGTGTGCGGTAGCGCAGCGTGCTGCAGCGGGTGCTGGGAGCGAGGTGGCCGCGCTGCCCTGCCGCTTCCGGCCCGCCGGCGTCCTGGGCCTTTCCGCTCCCGGCCGCGGCCACCTGAGCTGCGCGTGGGAGGCCGGCGTCAGCCGACGGCGTCCGGCGAGCCGCCGTAGCGGGCCCGCAGCTCGCGCTTGAGCAGCTTGCCGGACGGGTTCTTGGGCAGCTCGTCGACCAGGTACACCTGCTTCGGCACCTTGTGCGCCGCCAGGTGCTCCTTGGCGTAGGCGATCAGCTCGTCGGGCGTGACCTCGGCCTTGGGCACCACCACCGCGGTGATGGCCTCGATCCACTTCTCGTGCGGCAGCCCGATCACCGCCACCTCGCCGACCGCCGGGTGGCCGTAGAGCGCTTCCTCCACTTCGCGCGAGGCCACCAGCACACCACCGGTGTTGACCACGTCCTTGATCCGGTCGACCACGTACAGATAGCCCTCTTCGTCGATCCGGACCAGGTCACCGGAGCGGAACCAGCCGTCGGGGGTGAACGCCTCCGCGGTCTCCTCCGGCTTGCCCCAGTAGCCCCGGCACAGCTGCGGCGACCGGTAGACGACCTCGCCCCGGCCGCCCGGCTCGACGTCGTTGCCGTTCTCGTCCAGCACCCGGACCTCGACGAACAGCACCGGCCTGCCGACCGAATCCGGCCGCTTGGCGTGCTCCTCCGGGCGCAGCACGGTGGCCAGCGGGCCGATCTCGGACTGGCCGAAGCAGTTGTAGAAGCCCACCTCGGGCAGCGCCTGCTGGAGTTTCTGCAGCACCGGCACCGGCATGATCGACGCGCCGTAGTAGGCCTTGCGCAGGCTGCTCAGGTTCGCGTCGGCCAAGCCCGGGTGGTTGGCCAGCCCGACCCACACCGTCGGCGGGAAGAACAGCGACGTGATCCCGTCCTGCGGCACCCGCTGCAGGATCTCGTCCAGGTTCGGCGCGGCCACCAGGTGGTTGGTGGCGCCGACGGCCAGGCCGGGGATCAGGAAGACGTGCATCTGCGCCGAGTGGTACAGCGGCATCGAATGCAGCGGCACGTCGTCCTGGCGCAGGTCGAGCGCGGCGATGCACGAGGCGTATTCGTGCACCAGGGCGCGATGGGTGAGCATCGCGCCTTTCGGTCGCGACGTCGTACCGGAGGTGTACAGCAGCTGGACCAGGTCCTCGTCGCCCACGCCGCTCTCTTCGTGCTCCGGGCCCTCGGGATCGAGCGCCCAGCGCAGCACGTCGATCTCGTTGTCGCTGTCCCGCAGCGAACCACGGCGCAGCGATCCGATCTGGTCGGCCACCTCGTCGACCAGCGGCTCCAGCTCCGGGTCCACCAAGGCCAGCGACGGCTCGGACTGGGTCAGCAAGTACGCCAGCTCTTCGCCCTTGGAGTTGAAGTTGACCGGCACGTGCACCAGTCCGGCGCGGGCACAGCCGAGGTAGGACAACAAGTAGGCGTCGGAGTTCTTGCCGAAGGCGATCACCCGGTCCCCGGGTGACAGCCCCTGCGCGCGCAGGCCGGCCGCGACGCGGCTGACCGCGCGATCCAGCTCGGCGTAGGTCCAGTGGCGATCGGCGAAGGTGAGGGCCAGTTTGTCCGGCAGGCGCCGGGCGGTACGTTCCAGGATCCGGCCCACCGTGCTCGGGTACGTCGGTGCAGTCACGGCCCTATCGTGACACAGACCACTGTCCGATTGGTCACCTTCGTGGCCGGGATGGGCGGTCCGCTGCGCCGCGGTCCCGCAGGCCGCAGCAAGGTGCTCGACAGCCCACATCCCCGGTGTTCCGCGTTACTGTCGGTGCGTGTTCGCGGCACAACGACGGCAACGCATCCTCGAGCTGGTGCGCTCCAACGGAGCGATCTCGCTGCGTGAGCTGGCCCGTGAGGTGGGCTCGTCCGACGTCACGGTGCGGCGCGACCTGAGGGCGCTCGAGGCGGAAGGCATGCTGGACCGCAGGCACGGCGGGGCGGTCGTGCCGGGCGGTCTGGCGCACGAGCAGCCGTACGCGGAGAAGGCCCTGGTCGCCGCCGACGCCAAAGCCGCCATCGCCCGGCTGGCCACCGAGCTGGTCAGCGACGGCGACGCGATCGTGGTGGGCGCCGGGACCACCACCAGGGCGTTCGCCGCCCGGCTGACCCGGTTCACCGAACTGACCGTGGTGACCAATTCGCTGCGGGTCGCGGAGAGCCTGGCCGGGGCCAACGGCGTCGACGTCGTGCTCACCGGCGGGCTGCTGCGCGGCTCGATCTTCGCCACGGTGGGCAGCACCACCGAGGAAGCGCTCGGCCGGGTGCGCGGCACCCGGGCCTTCCTGTCCGGCAACGGGCTGACCGCCGAGCGGGGGCTGTCCACGCCGAACCTGGCGGTCGCCGAGGTCGACCGGGCCATCGCGGCCGCGGCGGAGGAAGTCGTCGTGCTGGCCGACCACACCAAGGTCGGCACCGACGCGCTGCTGCAGACCGTGGCCACGGAGAACATCACGCACCTGGTCACCGACGACAAGGCCGAGACCGGCGAGCTCGACGCGCTGCGCGAACACGGGGTCGAAGTGCACGTCGCTGCAGTGCACTCTGCCCGGAAGGGCCGTTCCGCCCGGACCGAGGACTCCGGTCGCCCCGACCGTCCTTGACAGTTTTCGTTCGAACGTGACTGAATTCGACCGATTTCGATCGCAGTGTCGCGAGGAGGTCGGGCCGTGGCTGGAGCAAGGAAAGTTCTCGGGGTGATCGGCGCGGCGGTGACCGTGGCGGCGTTGGCCGTGACGCCTGCCGGGGCCGATCCTGGGTGGCAACCGAAGGACCCGCCGCTGTCCACGCCATGGACCGACCAGGTCGGACCGGACAACGCGCTGCCGGAGTACCCGCGCCCCCAGCTGACGCGCAAGGACTGGCAGAACCTCAACGGCGTGTGGGAATTCGCTGCGGCCGACGACTTGTCCACGCCGCCGACCGGCCGGACGCTCGAGGAGCGGATTCTCGTGCCGTTCCCGGTGGAGTCCGCGCTGTCCGGCATCCAGCGCAGCGAGGAGCGGATGTTCTACCGCCGCACGTTCCAGGTGCCCGCCAAGTGGCGGGTGGACCGGGCAGGCCAGCGGCTGATGCTGAACTTCGGCGCGGTCGACTACGACGCCACGGTGTGGGTCAACGGCAAGAAGGTCACCACCCACCGCGGTGGCTACGACCGGTTCTCGGTGGACATCACCGACGCGCTGACCACGTCCGGGCCGCAGGAGCTGATCGTCGGGGTGGAGGACCGCGCGGACGCCACGTGGCAGCCGCTCGGCAAGCAGCGCCGGGTGCCCGACCGCGGCATCTTCTACACCGGTGCGTCCGGCATCTGGCAGACGGTGTGGCTGGAGCCGGTGGCGGCCAACCACGTCACCGAGCTGGACATGACGCCGGACCTGGCCGACGAAAGCCTGCGGCTGACCGTGCACACGCCGTCGAAGGCGACCGTGGAGGCTGTCGCCTTCGACGGCAAGAAGAAGGTCGGCAAGGTGCGCGGTTCGTCCAACGAGCCGCTGCGGCTGCCGGTGCCCGACCCCAAGCTGTGGTCGCCGGACTCGCCGTTCCTGTACGACCTGAAGATCCGGGTGCTGGACGGCAAGCGCACGGTCGACGAGGTCGGCTCCTACTTCGGCATGCGGGAGATCGGAACCAAGCGCGGCGCCGACGGCAAGCTGCGCATGACGCTCAACGGCAAGATCCTGTTCCACCTGGCCACGCTGGACCAGGGCTACTGGCCGGACGGCATCTACACCGCGCCGACCGACGAGGCGCTGGCGTTCGACCTGGTGCAGCACAAGAAGCTCGGCTTCAACACGGTGCGCAAGCACATCAAGGTCGAACCGGACCGCTGGTTCTACCACGCCGACCGGCTCGGCCTGCTGGTATGGCAGGACATGCCGTCGATGAAGGACACCGACCAGCTCCCGCCGCCCGAGGCGCGCGCGGAGTTCGAACGCCAGCTGCACCGGATCATCGACCAGCACGACGCGTGGACCTCGGTGGTCGTGTGGGTGCCGTTCAACGAGGGCTGGGGTGAATGGGACCGGGCCGAGACCGGGCGGATCGCCGACGAGGTCGCCGCACAGGACCCGAGCAGGCTGGTCGACGCGCACAGCGGGGTGAACTGCTGCCGGTCGAAGGGCGACTCCGGGCGGGGCCACATCATCGACCACCACGCCTATGTCGGCCCGGCCAGGGTGGCCCCGGAGGCGAACCGGGTGGCCGTCGACGGCGAGCACGGCGGCTTCGGGCTCGAGGTGGAAGGCCACATGTGGTTCGGCGAAGGGCACGCCTACGAGATGACGCCGGACTCGGCCACGCTCACCCGGCGCTACGTGGAGAACCAGCGCGACGTGCTCGCCGCGGCGCAGCAGTGCGGCATCTCCGGTGCTGTGTACACGCAGATCACCGACGTCGAACACGAGGTGAACGGCTTCTTCACCTACGACCGTCAGGTGGAGAAGATGGACTTCGCGCAGGTGCGCGCGGTCAACAAGGAGATCATCGACGGCGCGGACGGTACCGGCGACCCCGGCCAGCAGCCGGGGCCGGGCACGCCCGGCCTGACCGGCATCCACTACTACCCGTTCAGCGAGGGCTCGGGCACGACCACGGCCGACCGCGCGGGCGGTGACGACCCGGCGGACGCCACGCTGGTGGGCAGCCCGACGTGGACCACCGGCAAGGAAGGCAGCGGCCTGCAGTTCGACGGCGCCTCGTACGTGGACACCGGCCGGGCGCTGCTGAACACTGCGGGCAACTACTCGGTGTCGGCCTGGGTGAAGCTGGACAGCCTGGACGGCTTCCAGACCGCGGTCAGCCAGGACGGCGAGCGGGACAGCGCCTTCTTCCTGCAGTACTCCGGGGAGGACCGCCGGTTCGCGTTCAGCTTCGTCGGGGTGCGCGCGCTGGCCGGGGAGCAGCCGGAGGCCGGGCGCTGGTACCACCTGGTCGGCGTCCGTGACACCGTCTCGGACGAGTTGAAGCTGTACGTCGACGGCCAACTGGTCGGCACCGCGACCTCGTGCGCCGACATCGACGCCAAGGGCAACACGGTGATCGGCCGGGCGAACTTCGGCGGCAACCAGGTCGACCACTGGCGTGGCGCGATCGACGAGGTGCGGGTCTTCGACCGCGCGCTGTCCGACAGCGAAGTGGCCGAGTTGTTCCGGACCGGACGCTGAGCCGGGATCCTTCTCCTGTCGCAGGTGAGGCCGGGCTTCCCGCACCGGGAGGCCCGGCCTCGAGGCCGGAAACAGGGTTGAAGTCAGCGGGAGCCCGTGGTCAGGTCTTCCGCCGTGGCGGGCGGCCGGGCGGGCTGTCCGGCCTTGGCCAGCCGGGACGGCCACCAGATGCGTGGTCCGATGTCCAGCGCCAGGGCCGGGACCAGCAGCGAACGCACCAGGAAGGTGTCCAGCAGCACGCCGAACGCCACGATGAAGGCGATCTGCGCCAAGAACAGCAGCGGGATCACCGACAGCGCGGCGAACGTGGCGGCCAGCACCACACCCGCGGAGGTGATGACGCCGCCGGTGATGGTGAGGCCGCGCCGCACGCCTTCCCGGTTGCCCGAGCGCAGCGCTTCCTCGCGCACCCTGGTCATCAGGAAGATGTTGTAGTCGATGCCCAGCGCCACCAGGAACACGAAGCCGAACAGCGGCACCACCGGGTCGGCGCCGGGGAAGCCGAGGATCTCGTTGAACACGATGGCGGAGATCCCCATGGTCGCGGCGAACGACAGCACCACCGTGGCGATCAGCAGCAACGGCGCCAGCAGCGCCCGCAGCAGGGCCGCCAGCAGCACGAAGATCACCAGCAGGACCAGCGGGATGATCACGGTCCGGTCGTGGCTGCTGATGTTCTGGGTGTCCAGCAGCACCGCGGTCCGCCCGCCGACCTTGGCGTCCGCGCCGTCCACGGCGTGCACGGCCGCCCGCAGTCGCTCCACGGTGTCGACGGCCCGGGTGGAGTCCGGCGGGTCGGAGAGGGTGGCTTCGAGCATCACCATGCCCTGTTCCACCCGCGGCCGGCCGCCTTGCTGCACCGGTTCGACCTCGGCGACCCCGTCGACCTGCGCGGCGTCGGCGACCTCGTCGAGGTAGCCGGCCTTGGCGATGATCACCGTCGGGTTGCCCGCCCCGGCGACGAAGTGCTCGTTCAGCACTTCCTGGCCGGCCACCGAGTCGACCTCGCCGAGGAAGTAGTCGGTCTCGGCGGTGCCGGACGCCTTCAGCTGGGGCAGGAACGCGGCGGCGGCCACCAGGATCAGCGTGCTGACCACCCACACCAGCCGTGGCCGCTTGTCCACGCCCGTGGCCACCCGGCCCCACAGGCTGCCCGTCTCCGGGTGCGGAGAGCCGAGCGTCGGCCGGAACGGCCAGAAGGCCACCCGGCCGAAGACGGCCAGCAGGGCGGGCAGGAACGTGGTGGACGCCAGCAGCGAGGCGGCGATGCCGATGGCCGCCACCGGCCCCAGGCCGGAGTTGGAGCGCAGGTCGCTGATCAGCAGGCACAGCACGCCCGCGATGACCGTGCCCGCGGACGCGGCGATCGGTTCGATGGTGGCCCGCAGTGCGGTGCGCATGGCGGTGAGCCGGTCCGGGGTGTCGCGCAGTTCTTCCCGGTAGCGGGAGACCAGCAGCAGCGCGTAGTCGGTGGCCGCGCCGAACACCAGGATGAACAGGATGCCCTGGCTCTGGCCGTTCAGGTCGATGACGTCGGCGTCGGTGAGCAGGTAGACCGCGAGGCTGGACAGGCTGAGCGCGAACACGCCGGACAGCAGCACCAGGAACGGCAGCAGCGGGCTGCGGTAGACGAGGATGAGGATCAGCGCGACCACCCCGCCTGCCACGAGCAGCAGCAGACCGTCGATGCCGGCGAAGGCCTCACCGAGGTCGGCCCCGAGCGCTGCGGGGCCGGTGACCAGCACGGTCAACCCGGCCGGCTTGTCCCGCTCGGTCAGCTCCCGCAGCTCGTCGACGGCGACGCCGATGTCCGCGTCCGCTTCGATCGGGACGATGAGCTGCAGCGCTTCGCCGTCCTCCGACGGCAGCGGCGGCGAGGTCCGCCCGACGCCCTCGACACCGGCCGCCCGCTCGCCGAACTCGGCCAGGTAGGCGCGATCGGCGGCGGTCACCTTGCCGTCGCGTTCGGCGACCACGATGGCGGGCACGGCGTCGCTGTCGGAGAACTGCCTGGCCAGCGCGTTGGCGTCGGTGGACTCCGCCGATTCCGGCAGGAACGCTTCGTTGCCGTTCTCCGCGACCTCGCTCAGCTTGCCCGCGTACGGCCCACCGAATCCGCCGACGAGCAACCAGCCGATGATCAGCAGGGCGGGGATCAGCCACCGTGCCGTGCTCGTCCGCTTCTTCTGCCGTTCACCTACGGTTCCACCCACGGTTCCACCCACAGTGTTCGATGACTTTGCCGACGACCACCGGCCTCGCCTGCCGGTGTGTTGGGGATGACGCGCTGTGGCGACTGCCCAGAAACTTCGATGTTCAAACTACCTGTCGTCGGTAGGCTCGGCACATGGTGGTGTCGCGGGTGTCTGACCGGTCCGGGCGCGGGCGTGCTCGCCCGGCCGCACCGGAGGCCTCCGACGAGCTGCTGGTGCAGTTGATCCGGCAGCTCAACGTCGAGCTCGACCGGTTCGCCGAGATGTTCGGCCAGGCGCACGGCCTGTATCGCACCGACCTGAGCGCGCTGGTCGTGATCATGGACGCCAATCGCCGCGGTGAGACGATGACCCCGACCCGGCTGGCCAAGGCGCTGAACCTGAGCGCATCGGCGACGACCGCGGTGTTGGACCGGCTGGAAAAGGCCGGTCACCTGCGCCGGGATCGCAGTGCGGACGATCGTCGCCGGGTGCACCTGGTCATGCCGGAACGCACACTGCGGCTCGGCGCGCAACTGTTCGGTCCGCTCGGCGAGGCCTACGCGCGGGCGTGGGCGGGATTCGACGCCGCCGAGCGAGCCACCATTGTGCGCTTCCTGCAAGCCACCATCGACACCACCGTTGCGGTGCGCACGGAGTCACCGAAGAGCGACAACGGCCAGGCGTAACCGACCACGAAGCGTGCGCGGCAGTGGGTGCCGAGGGAGAAGGGGCTGAACGCCTGTGGCTCGGCGCGGCGGCGCGCCTGACGCGGCCGGAACGGGGCTGCCGGGCGCGGTCACAGTAGGCGTGGGTGCTCGGTGTCGCCGGTTGGTTGTGGGGGGCGGGGTTGTCTGTGTGTGGGGTGATGGGGTGGCGGGTTTCTCGGGCGTGAGCGCTCGGCGTCGCCCGTTGGTCGCGGGGCATGAGCTGGGATACCCGCGTGCCGGGTGACCGAGCGGCGGGTCCCTTCTCAGGCCGGGGAATCCGATGACACTCGCTTGCACCCGCGGCAGGCGTGCGGTCGCCCGTCGGGTCAGCGTCGGTACACCGCGTCGTAGCGTGCTCGCGCCTCGGCGAACTTCTTCTGGTTGAGCCGATCCCGGACGCTGCGGAACGTGCCCGGCGGGAACCCGTGCTTGGCCAGCCGGTTCTCCGCGCTCTCGGTCATGTAGGCGCCCGAGTAGAAGTAGCTGATCAGCAGCGCCAGCACCGACATCCCGGCATGGACCAGCGTGTCCGCGGGCAGGAGCCACCACACCGCCGCCAGCGGCCAGATGATCACGCTGGCCCTGGCGAAGTGCCGCCACATCCAGCCCGGTCCGGTGACGTCCTTGAGCACCCATTCGCGGTAGCGGTCCGGCAATCGCCCGCCGGCCGCGTACCACAGCCAGCGCAACGGCCCTGGTCGCGTCATGGTGTCCTCCCGATCGATCGAGAACGACCGTACGCAACACGGCAGCCGCCGGCTGCCGATCATGGGCTCGATCACGTCGGCCGCAGGCGTGTCCGCCCTGGCTGCGGCGGGCTACCGGCACGGTCCGCTGCCTTGCCGCCGCCGGGGCCAGGGGCGTCGGCCAGGGCTGCTCGATCCGTCGCCGCAGGCCGCAGTGGGAACGTGCCACCCCGAAAGGCGGTGTCGCCACCGGATCACGCCGACTAGGGTCAGCCGACTCGAGGGCAGGCACCACGCGGCGAGGGAGGCCACACGATGGCACGACCGGACGTCGGAACACTCAACCGGAGAGCACTGCTCGGCGCTTCGGCGGCAGCCGCGGCCATGACCGTGGCGGCCACCGGGACGGCCGCGGCGTCGGAGCAGGCGCGCGGCACGGAGGTCGCGGGCATGGCACCGCTGCCGGGGCGGCTGGAGCGATTGCGCCGAGGGCAGACCGTGCGGCCGCCGAAACTGCGGCCCGGAGACACCGTCCGCGTGGTCTCACCGGCGGGCAGCCCGGATCCGCGGCTGGTGGAGCGCGGGATCGAGATCCTGGAGAGCTGGGGGCTGAAGGTCGAGCTCGGCAAGCACGTGTTCGACAAGTACGGCTACCTGGCGGGCAAGGACGAGGATCGGCTGGCCGACCTCAACGCAGCGCTCGCCGACCCGAAGGTCCGCGGCGTGTTCGCCTCGCGCGGCGGCTACGGCTGCCAGCGCATCGCCGACCGGATCGACCTGCGCGCCGTGCGGCGGGACCCGAAGGTGCTGGTCGGCTTCAGCGACCTGACGTGCCTGCAGGCGATGCTGTGGCAGTCCGCCCGGCTGGCCACCGTGCACGGCCCGATGGTGAGCTGGAACGACGGCCGCACCGGCCCGGAGTCGATCGAGTCGCTGCGCAGGGCGGTGATGACCACCGAGCCGATCGTGCTCGAGCGCGACCCGGCGGAGAGCACCGCGGCGGTGATGGTGCCGGGCAAGGCGCGCGGGGTGCTGCTCGGCGGGAACCTGACGTTGGTGACCACCTCGATCGGCGCCCGGGACCAGCTCGACCTGCGCGGCGCGATCTTCTTCTTCGAGGACGTCGGCGAGGCGAACTACCGCATCGACCGCATGCTCACCCAGCTGCGGCGCAGCGGCGCGTTGTCGCGGGTGGCGGGCGTGGTGATCGGGCAGATCACGGACAGCTCGCACGGCTCCGGTGAGTGGGACACGGTCGGTGTGCTCACCGACCGGCTCAGTGATCTCGGGGTGCCCGTCCTTGGCGGGCTGAAGCTGGGACACGGCGACGGGCAGCTCACGGTGCCGCTGGGGTCCATGGCGACGATGGACGCCGCGGCAGGAACGCTGACCGTTGAGCCCGCGGTCAGCGACGGCTAGCTGGCGCGGCTGGTGCTCTCCGGGAGCGGGCGCGGCGGCTCGGCGCAGCAGTGCCCGACCGGGTTGCGCGGTGTCCGGCGGTGCGGGTGTGGTGACACCGCCGGGTGCTGTCACAGAAAGCGCAGGATGCCCAGCATTGCTTGTTCGTCCACGGCGCATGTGCCGAGGTGTTCGCACGCTCGGAGGCGCTGCTGGATCTCGCTCGTGTCCATGCCTGCACCGATCAGCACCAACGAGGAGTGCGGCCGTTCGTCGCACCGCCAGCGTCGGCGTTCCACGCGCACGAACCCGCCGACGGTGTGCAGGACGAACTTCTGCTCGTGCCCCGGCACCGCGAAGTGCACGAAGCCCTTGATCCGGTAGATCCCGGCGGGCTGGTTCTCCAGGAAGGCCAGCAGGGCGCGGGGATCCAGCGGGGTGTCCGTGGTGAAGTCGATCGCCTCGTACGCGGCGTGCAGGTGGTCGTGCTCGTCGGTCTCGTCGTCCAGCAGGTCGGCGAACGACAGCTGCCGTTCCGCGGGTTCCTGCCTGCGCGGCAGGTCGACGAGCATCTGCGGATCGATCCGCCCGTACTCCACGGCCAGCACCGGGGTGCCGGAGGCCAGCTCGCGCACCAGGGAGGTGATCCGCTCCGGGTCGCCTGCGCGGTCGATCTTGTTGAGCACCACCAGATCCGCTGCCTTGAGGTGTTCGTCCAGCTGCGGATGCCGCTCGCGGGTGGCGGTGAACTCCGCTGCGTCGATCACCTCGATCAGGCCCTGGTAGGCCACGCCGTCGTGCCGGCTGCCCGCCATCAACCGGATGAGGTCCTTCGGCTCGGCCAGGCCGCTGGCCTCGATCACGATCATGTCCACCGCTTGGCTGTCGGCCAGCTTGCCGAGCATGGCGTCCAGCCCGCTGGCGTCGACCGCGCAGCACAGGCAGCCGTTGGCGAACGAGACCATGGCGTCGACCTGGCCGGAGACCAGCATGGCGTCGATCCCGACGGCGCCGAAGTCGTTGACGATCGCGCCGATGCGCATGCCTTGCCGGTTGCGCAGCAGGTGATTGAGCAGTGTGGTCTTCCCCGAACCGAGGAAGCCGGTCACGATCACCGTGGGGATGGCCATGCCCGCAGCCTGCCACACCGTCGGCCGGGCTCCGTCGGCGCGCCTCGAGAGCCGCTCATGTGATCTGTCTCACATTGGGTCGTCGTGGCGATGAGCTCGCAGATCGCGCCCGGTCCGCATGGGCGAGTCCGGCGATCACGGAGGTTCGGTGATGGGTGAGATCCACGTGCACGAGTTCGTCAGCCTGGACGGCGTGATCGACGCGCCGACCTGGACGTTCGACTACCCCTGGGACCCGCGCATGGCGGACGCGCTGCGCGAGGTGACCAGCAACTGCAAGGGCATCTTGCTCGGGCGGAAGACCTGGGAGATGTTCGCGCCCGCGTGGTCGGTCAGGACGGTCGAGGACGACGAGGGTGCCCCGTTCTTCAACGACACCCAGAAGTACGTCGTCACCAGCACGCTGACCGACACCAGCGCGTGGCAGAACAGCACGGTGCTCGGGCCGTACGACCCGGAGCGCATCCGCAAGCTCAAGGAAGAGATCGGCGACCTGTATGTGAGCGGCTCGGCGACCTTGGTGCGCACCATGCTGGCCGACGGGTTGGTCGACGAACTGAACTTGTGCGTCTACCCGGTCACCCGGGGGGGAGGGCCCCGGCTGTGGCCGGAAGGCATGGCTCCGGCCACGTGGGATCGAAAGGATGCCCAGGTCTACGACAACGGCGTGATGTACCTGGCGTACCGGCCGAAGAACGATCAGCAGGGCTGATCAGAGGTAACGGGCCAGGACGTCCGCCTCGGCCCGGGCCCGGCCGGCGTCCTGGTTCCTGCCGAGTTCCGCGTAGGTCATGGCAGCGGCGACCCGCTCCCGATGTTCGCGAGCCACGACCGCTCGCATTTCCTCCTCCGTCAGCTGCTTGCGCGCCACGTCGGCCGCGCCGATCCCGGCGGCGGCACCTGCCACGTGCTCACTGGCCTCGACGCCGGGCTGCGGCGCGGCGGGCACCGTTTCGGCGTCGTCGATCGCGGCAAGCGCCGAACGCAACGCCGACACTGCGATCCGGTCCTTGGCCTTCATGGCGGCGGTGAGATCCGCACGGAGAGCGGCACGCATGGCAGTCACGGTAAGCACCGGGTGCGGCAACCGGCCAACGAATTACCGGCACGGCAGCGCTGCGACGCGGCCGGCCGGGCCACCGGTCGAGGACACCGCCGAAATCTCGTCAGCAACCAGCAATCGACACCGGCAATCGAGGAGAAGCCATGGGTTCCATCAAGTCAGGACTGTTCGTGTCGGTCGACGGTGTGGTCGAAGCGCCGGAGGAATGGCACATGTCCTACATCGACGACCAGATGGGGGCGGCGGTCGGCAGGCTGATGAGCGAGGCGGATGCCACGCTGCTGGGCCGCGTCACCTACGAGGGATTCGCCGAGTACTGGCCCAAGGCCGATCCGGACGACCCGATGACGCAGCAGATGAACAACGCACGCAAGTTCGTCGTGTCCTCCACGCTGACCGAGGCGACCTGGCAGAACACCACGTTGATCAGCACCGACGTGGCCGGCCACCTGCGCAAGCTCAAGCAGGAAATGAACCTGGGCGTCACCGGCAGCGTGGTGTTGGTGCGGTGGTTGCTGGAACAGCGATTGCTGGACGAGCTGCACCTGCTGGTGCACCCGATCGTGGTGGGCAGGGGGCAGCGACTGTTCGACGACGGGCCGACCGTCCCGTTGCAGCTGCTGTCGTCGGCCACGTTCGACACCGGTGTGGTGCACCTGGTCTACGCGCCGTCGGACGACGAATAGCGTGCAGGCCGGGAGCGCACGTTCCGACGAACCAGGGTGACGTGCCGGCCTGGGCCGACGATAGAGTGCAGCTGTCTTCGGGGTGGTGGGCCGTTAGAGAGGCCCGACATGACCAGTTCGCGAGACGGCACGTTCGACCGAAGGCGCTTGCTCGGCACATCGCTGGCGGCAGCTGCAGCCATGGCGACCTCGTGTGCGACCGCGGTGACCGCACGGCCGGAAGCGGGGCCCCGCACGCCACCGCCCGCCCAGGACGTGTCGAGCAGCATGGCCGACGAGCACACCGCGCGCAGGCCGGTGGGAAAGAATCGCAAGCCAGTGGTGAAGAGCTTGCGGCCGCGCAAGCTGCGGCCGGGTGACAAGGTACGGGTGGTGGCGCCGGGCAGCACCCCGGACAAGGACGCGCTCGAGCGCGGAATTGCCATCCTGCGCAGCTGGGGGCTGACCGTCGAGCTGGGCAAGCACGTCTTCGACAAGTACGGCTACCTGGCAGGCAAGGACGAGGACCGGCTGGCCGACCTCAATGCGGCGTTGGGCGACCCCGAGGTTCGCGGGGTGTTCACCGCGCGTGGTGGCTACGGGTGCCAGCGCATCGCCGACGGAATCGACGTCTCCGCGCTGCGGCACGATCCGAAGGTCCTGGTCGGTTTCAGTGACATCACCAGCCTGCAGGCTTCACTGTGGGCCTCCACCCGGCTGGCCACCATCCACGGGCCGATGGTCACCTGGAACGCCGACCGCGTCGGCCAGGAGTCGGCCGATGCGCTGCGCGCGGCGGTGATGACCAGCGAGAAAGTGCGGTTGCGGCGGGACCCGAACGAGCCGACCGCGCAGGTGATGGTGCCGGGCAAGGCGTCCGGGGTGGTGCTCGGCGGCAACCTCACGCTGGTCGCGTCCTCCATCGGCACGCGGGACGAGCTCGACCTGGAGGGCGCGATCTTCTTCTTCGAGGAGGTCGGCGAGGAGAACTACCGCATCGACCGCATGCTCACCCAGCTGATGCGCTCCGGCGGGCTGCGCAAAGTGGCCGGGGTGGTCGTCGGGCAGGTCACCGACAGCAAGCACGATGCGGGCGAGTGGGACGCGGTGGGGGTGCTCAAGGACCGCCTCGGCGCACTCGGGGTGCCGGTGCTCGGCGGGCTGAAGCTCGGGCACGGCACCGGCCAGCTCACCATCCCGCTGGGCGTGCGGGCGACCATGGACGCCGAAGCGGGCACGCTGGTCGTCGACTCCGCGGTCAGTGACGACTGACCGGCGGCCGGTGTGCGCACGGCCGAAGGCCACGGTGGCGCCGGGTGCCGGATGGGGGACGGCCGCACGTGTGGACCGTGGTGGGGTTGGGTAGCCGAGCGGCATGACTGCGACCAAGGCACGCCTCCCCGCTGCGGTGATGCGCGCCGAGGAAGCGATGACAGCCGAGCAGCGGCGCCGCGCCACCCGTGCGGTGGCCTCTCTGTCGGCCGACGCGCAGGAATGCGCGATGCTGCTGGAGATGCTCGGGCTGGACGCTTCGGAAGGCCGAGCACAGCGGCAGCAGTGAGCACCGGCATGCCGGAGGCCGGTGGCATACTCCGCGGGGTGAGCGTCGATCTCGCCGCCGCCGCGTCGTTTCTGGCTGCCCATGCCCGGTTGCTCGACCGGCGCCGGTTCGACCTGCTGACCGGTCGCGGCAGCCCGGAAGCCGTCCTTGCCGCGCTCGAGGCGTATCGCAACCCGGACGGTGGATACGGCTGGGGCCTCGAACCCGATCTGCGCGCGGCGGAAAGCCAGCCGGGCGGGGCCCTGCACGCCTTCGAGGTCTTCGAGGACATCGCGCCGCACACCTCGCCACGTGCCGCCGAACTGTGCGACTGGCTGGCCTCGGTCACGATGCCCGACGGTGGGCTGCCGTTCGCGCTCCCGATGCGTGACCCGTCCGCTTCCGCCCCGTTCTGGGTCGACGCCGACCCGGAAGTGCCTGCGCTGCACAGCACCGCCTTCGCCGCAGGGGCCGCGCTGCGGGTCGCCGCCCATGATCCCGCGGTGGCCGAGCACCCGTGGCTGGATCGTGCCTGCCGCTACTGCTTCGCGGCGGTGGAAGCGATCGACGAAGCGCCGCATGCCATCGAGCTGGCGTTCGCCGTGCGCTTCCTCGACGCCGCCGTTCCGCGTTACCCGCAAGCCGAGCGGCTGCTGGATCGTCTCGGCCGCTTCGTGCCGGGCGACGGCCGGGTCCCCGTCGCCGGGGGAGCGGAAGGCGAGACGATGCGTGCGCTGGACTTCGCGCCGGCCCCGGGCTCGCCGGCGAGCCGGTTGCTGGACGACGGCGTGATCGAAGCCGAACTGGACGCCCTGGCCGCCCGGCAGCTTCCCGACGGCGGGTGGGCGGTGGACTTCGCCAGCTTCTCGCCCGCCGCCGCGCTGGAGTGGCGCGGCCATGCCACGGTGCAGGCGCTGCTCACCCTGCACCGTGCGGGCCGGCTGGACCTCGGGACGGCCCCGTAGCGTCGGCCGGCCGTCCTCGAGCGGCCGTGCGGTGTCGGAGTGCTGCCGTAGGCTCGGGTCGGTGGACGTCCTCGAGCACTTCACTGCCCCGACCGCGGCTTGGTTCCGGTCGTCGTTCGACGCACCCACCAAGGCGCAGACCGAAGGCTGGGCGGCCATCGGCTCTGGCGTCGACACGCTCATCCACGCGCCTACCGGATCGGGCAAGACCCTGGCCGCGTTCCTGTGGGCGATCGACCGCCTCTACACCGAACCGTCCGTGCCCGACGAGCAACGGTGCCGGGTGCTCTACGTGTCGCCGTTGAAGGCGCTGGCGCACGACATCGACCGCAACCTCCGCGCCCCGCTGCACGGCATCCGGCACGCCGCGGAGCGCATGGGCGCGGGCCCCCTGCCCGAGCTGCGTACCTTCGTGCGCACCGGGGACACCCCGGCCGCGGATCGCGGGCGGATGCGCAGGCAGCCGCCGGACATCCTGATCACCACGCCGGAGTCGCTGCACCTGCTGTTGACGTCCCAGGCCGCGGAGGTCCTGGCGTCGGTGCGGTGGGTGATCGTCGACGAGGTGCACGCCGTCGCGGGCACCAAGCGCGGCGCTCACCTGGCGCTCTGCCTGGAACGGCTGGAGGAGCGCCGCCGCCGGGACACCGGCCGCCCCGTCGAGCCATTGCAGCGCATCGGCCTGTCCGCGACCCAGCGGCCGATCGAGACGATCGCCGAGTTCCTGGCCGGTGGCGAGCCGGGCGGGCCGGGCGGCGCATGGCGGCCGCGTCCGGTCACCGTGGTGGACGCCGGTGGCGCGCCGTCGCTGGAGCTGGAGCTGACCGTGCCGGTGGCGGACATGACCGCGCCGGTGGACCCCGCCGCGCCCGCGGAAGAGGATCAGCAGGCGGCACGGCCGCTGCCGCGCACCACCATCTGGACCGCGATCCGTCCCCGGATCCTGGAGCTGATCGACGAGCATCGGTCCACGATCGTCTTCGTCAACTCGCGGCGGCAGGCCGAGCGGCTGTCCAACGAGCTCAACGAGCTGGCGGGGGAGGAGATCAGCCGTGCCCACCACGGCTCGATCGCGCGCGAGCAGCGCATCCAGATCGAGGAGGCCCTCAAGCGGGGCGCGCTGAAGGCCGTGGTGGCGACGTCGTCGCTGGAGCTGGGCATCGACATGGGCGCCGTCGACCTGGTGGTGCAGGTGGAGGCGCCGACGTCGGTGGCGTCCGGGCTGCAGCGTGTCGGCCGCGCCGGGCACCAGGTCGCCGAGGTCTCGCGGGCCAAGATCCTGCCCAAGCACCGCGGCGACCTGCTGGTGGCGACCGTGGTCGGCAAGCTCATGGCCGAGGGACAGGTGGAGCGCACGGTCGTGCCCCGGCACCCGCTGGACGTACTGGCCCAGCAGCTGGTGGCCATCGTGTGCACCGGTGAGTTCACCGCCGACGAGCTCTACGACCTGGTGCGTGGTGCCGCCCCGTACGCACAGCTGCCGCGCTCGGCGTTCGACGCCACGCTGGACATGCTGGCCGGCCGTTACCCGTCCGACGCGTTCGCCGAGCTCCGGCCGCGCGTGGTGTGGGACAGGATCACCGGGGTCGTCACCGCCCGGCCCGGCGCCCGGGTGCTGGCCAGCACCAACGCGGGCACCATCCCCGATCGCGGCATGTACCGGGTGGCCCTGCCGGACGGGGCTCGTGTCGGCGAGCTCGACGAGGAAATGGTGTACGAGTCGCGCGAGGGCGACGTGTTCGTCCTCGGCTCCACCAGCTGGCGGATCGTCGACATCACGCCGGACACCGTCGTGGTCACCCCGGCGCCCGGTGAACCCGCCGCCCAGCTGCCGTACTGGCACGGCGACCAGCCGGGCAGGCCGATCGAGGCCGGGCGCGCGGTGGGCCGGTTCGTCCGGCGGCTCTCCTCGCTGCCCGCCGAGCAGGCCGCCCGGCTGCTGCGCGAGGAGTACCACCTCGACGAGTTCGCCGCCGCCAACTTGCTGACCTACCTGGCCGAGGAGAAAGCGGCCACCGGGGTGCTGCCGGACGACCGCACGATCGTGGTGCAGCGGTTCCGGGACGAGATCGGCGACTGGCGCGTGGTCATCCTGTCCCCGCTGGGGGCCAAGGTGCACGCGCCGTGGGCGATGGCGCTGACCCAGCGGCTGCGCGCCCGGCTCGGCTACGACGTCGACATGATCTACTCCGACGACGGCATCGCGTTCCGCTTCCCGGATGCCGACGAGGTGCCGTCGCTTGCGGACCTGCAGCTGGACCCGGAGGAGGTCGAGCAGCTGGTCGTCGACCACCTCGCCGGCACGGCGTTGTTCGCCGCCCGGTTCCGGGAGGCCGCCGGGCGGTCGCTGCTGCTGCCCCGGCGCAGGCCCGGCTCACGTACCCCGTTGTGGTTGCAGCGGCGGCGCGCCGCGGATCTGCTGTCCGTCGCCCGTCAGTTCGGCTCGTTCCCGATCGTGCTGGAGTGCTACCGGGAGATCCTGCAGGACGACTTCGACCTGCCCGCCCTGCTGGACGTGCTCGGCGAGATCCAGCGCCGCGGCATCCGGCTGGTCGACGTGGAGCTGCCGTCGGCCAGCCCGTTCGCCTCGTCGCTGCTGTTCGCCTTCGTGGCCGCCTACCTGTACGAGGCGGACGCGCCGCTGGCCGAGCGGCGCGCCATGGCGTTGACGTTGGATCGTGAGCTGCTGGCGGAACTGCTCGGCGAGTCCGAACTGCGGGAAATGCTGTCGGCGGAGGTCATCGCCGCCGTCGAGCGCGATCTGCAACGGCTGACCGAGGACCGGCAGGCCCGCTCGGCCGAGGACGTCGCGGACATGCTCCGCCACCTCGGGCCGCTGACTCCTGCGGCGATCGCGGTGCGTTGTGTCGAGCCCTCGGCGGCGGAGGGGTACGTCGCCGAGCTGCTGGACGCGCGACGGGCTTGTCAGGTGCGCATCCGCGGAGAGGTGCACGTCGCCGCGGCCGAGGACATCGCGCGCCTGCGCGATGCACTGGGGATCCAGCCCCCACAAGGAGTACCGGACGCTTTCTTGGAGCCGGTGGCAGATCCGCTGGGAGATGTCGTCGCTCGGTATGCGCGCACGCACGGCCCCTTCGCGGTGGCCGATGCGGCGGAAGCGCTCGGGCTGCCCGTCGCGGTGGTGGAGTCGACCCTGGAGCGGCTGGCGGCAGGCGGTTCGGTGGTTCACGGCGCGTTCGACCCGCGTGGCGAGGGAACGGAATGGGCCGGAGCCGACGTGCTGCGGCGCATCAAGCGCGGATCGCTGGCCGAGCTGCGTGGTGAGATCGAGCCGGTGCCTGCGGAACGGCTCGGGACGTTCCTGCCTGCATGGCACGGCGTGAGCGACGATCCCCCGTCCGGCCGCGATGCACTGCTGGCAGCCGTCGAGAAGCTGCAGGGCGTGCCGATCCCGGCCACGGTGCTCGAGTCGGACGTGCTGGCCGCCCGGGTCGCCGATCCCGCGCCGATGCTGGACGCGCTCATGGCGGAAGGTGCCGTGGTCTGGGTGGGTGCGGGCGCGCTGGGGTCCCGGGACGGCAAGGTGGCCTTGTACCTGCGGGACCAGGCCGAGCTGCTGCTCCGGTCGGGCGGCGAGCCGCCGGAGGGCGAACCGCACGCGGCGATCGTGCAGCACCTCGGCGAGCGAGGCGCGAGCTTCTTCCCCCAGCTGCAGCGGGCCGCCGGGTGCGACCAGGAGGAGGCGCTGAGCGCGCTGTGGGACCTGGTGTGGGCGGGCGTGGTCAGCAACGACACGTTCGCGCCGGTGCGTGCCTTCGTCGGCCGAGGGCGGACGGTGCGTGGGCGCAGCGCCGTGCCCCCGCGTGCCGCCGGGCGGTGGACGCTCGTGGCCGACCTGCTGAACCCGCAGCTGTCCCCGACGCAGTTCGCCGCGGCGTGGACCGAGCAGTTGCTGGAGCGGCACGGCGTGGTCACGCGCGCCGCGGTGGCCGCGGAAGGAATCCCCGGCGGCTTCAGCGGCCTGTATCCGGTGCTGGCCCAGCTGGAGGAAACCGGCCGGGCCCGGCGAGGCTACTTCGTCGAAGGGCTCGGCGGTGCCCAGTTCGCGTTGCCCGGCGCGATCGGGCGGCTGCGGGCGGCCGACGGCGGCGACCAAAGCGTCGTGCAGGTCCTGGCGGCCACCGACCCGGCCAACCCGTACGGCGCGACGCTGGAATGGCCTTCGGTGTCCATGGGCAGGCTGGCCAGGGTCGCCGGAGCGTCGGTGGTGCTGGTTGACGGCCGCCTGGTGGCCTACGTCGAAGGCGGTGGCCGCGCACTGCGTCGGCTCGATCCGAGCCCTGACCTGGACGGCAAGGTCGCGGCGGCGCTGGCAGGCCTGGCGCGGCGGACCCGCCGGTTCGTCGTGGCGACGGTGGACGGCGAGCCGGTGCACCGTTCCGGCTTCGCGGCCGTGCTCGGCGAGCACGGTTTCGTCCCCACCGCCCGAGGGATGCGCTGGAGCCCCCGTGCCGGAGGGTGATTCCTACGTGCACGCCGCGCATGCGGCGCGGCCCGTGCTCCTCGGCGAGCAAGTCCTCACCGTGGCCGGCTCGGCGCCGTCGGTGCGCCGGTATTCGGCCCGCATCCTGGGCAGCACGGTGACCGCCGTGCGCACCCACGGCAAGCACCTGGTGATCGATCTGGAATCCGGATACAGCGTGCACGTCCACCTGGCCATGAACGGCACGCTGCGCGTCCGGCCTGCCGGCCCGGTGCGGCCCGGTCCGGCGCGGCTGCTGCTCGCCACCGCCCAGGGTGTGGTCACGGTCAGCGGCACCCGCGACGTCGAGGCGGATCGAACCCCCGCGATCGAGGCGCGGGTACTCGGCCCGCTGGGGCCGGACCTGATCGCCGACGAGTTCGACTGGGACGACTTCGCCAAGCGGGCACGGGGCGCCGACCCGGCCACGACCGTGGCGGATTTCCTGCTCGACCAGCGCGTCATGGCGGGTGTGGGGAATGTCTACAAGTGCGAGGTCGCGTTCCTCGAGCGGCTGCATCCGGCGCAGCCGATCGCCACGCTTGACTTCGCGAGGCTGCACGATCTGGCCGAACGGTCGCGGACGCTGCTGCGTGCCAATCGGCGGCCGGGCAGGAGGATCACCACGGGGGACTACCGGCGTCCGTTGTGGGTCTACGGGCGTGACGGGCGTGCTTGTCGCCGTTGTGGTACGGCCGTCCGGCGGGCTTGGTTCGGTTCGGCGGAGCCGCGGGTGACGTATTGGTGTCCGGGCTGCCAGCCGGATGACCGCGCGTCCGTTGTGGGTCTGCGCAGCCCGTAGCGCGGCACGGACGGCTCGTTGGTGTGGCGGGCGTGCTTGCTGCCGTTGTGGTACGGCCGTCCGGCGGGCTTGGTTCGGTTCGGCGGAGCCGCAGGTGAGGTACTGGTGCCCGGGCTGTCAGCATGACGGGATGACCGCGCGACCGCACGCCGCCGGGTGCGACGGCGGCCGGCGCGGGCGGCGTGCTTCCCGGCGCTTCCGGTGGCCGGTCGTCGGAGTTGTGTCGACAATGACCAGGTGGGCACACGCCGCCGAGCCGACATGTTCACCGAAGACGGCAGGCCGTCGGACGACGATCCGCGCGAGCACGGGCCGAGATTGGCCGACGAACGCACCACACTCAGCGAGTCCCTGCGCAAGTGCCGGCTGACGCTGGAGATGAAGTGCGCGGGGCTGACCGCGGAGCAGATGGCGCGGCGGGCGGTTCCCCCGTCCACCATGTCGCTGCTCGGGCTGGTCCGCCATCTGGCCGATGTCGAGCGCGCGACGTTCCGCGAGCTCATGGCGGGGCAGCGGGCCCCGCGCTGGTTCGGCGGGCCGGGCGATCCGGACGGCGACTTCGACGGCGCGGTCGCCGATCAGTCGCTGGTGGACCAGGCGTGGGCGGTGTGGCGGTCCGAGGTGGACTTCGCCACCCGGTTCGTCGCCCAGGTGCCGAGCTTGGACGTCACCGCGGCCGACCCGGGCAACAAACACGGCAGCGGCGGTGGTGCGATCTCGCTGCGGGAAGTGCTGGTGGGGATGATCGAGGAGTACTCACGGCACCTTGGGCACGTCGACTTGTTGCGCGAGTGCATAGACGGCCGGGTAGGGCAGTAGCGGGCTGGCCCGCGACCAGGGCGGCGCTCAGCGCGTCTCGCCGGCGGCGCGTGCGTCGGGTGTCCGCCGTACGGGTGGAGTCCGGGCGAGGTACCGGCCGGGCCGCCCTGGTCCGGGTCTGCCGCTACGACAGATCCGTCTCGTAGACCAACAGCTCGGTCCCGGCGCCTTCCTCGCCGTCGTCCGGCGCCGCGATCATCCGGAGCGTGTCGCCGTCGACCTCGAACAGCACGGGGTTGCGGGTGATCGTGTGGCCGGCGGTGGAGAAGCCGGGCAGTGGCACCTCGTGCAGGATCGCGTTGTCACGCAGGTCGAGCAGCGCCGCACCGCCCAGCTCGAAGCGGCCGCCGTCCGCGGTCGCCAGCTCGGTGATCCCGGTGCACAGCTGCTTGCGGCTGCCGACGTACGCACAGTCCTGGTAGTCGATGAAGTGGCTGACGTTCTGCTCGACCTTGCGCAGGTGGCCGTGCCGGTTCCAATGCACCATCCGCCGCGATCCCCAGGTCACCCCGTGCACGTCACCGGTGACCCGGTCCACGACGACACCGCCGACGTGGTCGCGGTAGCCGAATTCCTCGGTGACGCGGTAGGTGCGTGGGTCGATCCGGTAGATGATCGCGCTGCTGTTCGGCCGGTACTCGGCGACCGGCACCCACACGTGGCGGCCGTCGTAGTCGATGCCGCCCGGGTGGTAGATCGTGCCCTCGGGCCCTTCGCCCACCTCGATGTCGCGGATCAGCTTGCCGTCGCGGGTGAGCACGAAGACATGCCCCACGCCCTTGCCCGGCGAACGGTCGTAGCCGTCCTCGTCCGGCTCGGGGTACGGTGTCGGCCGCTCGATGATCTCCACGCTGGACAGGAACAGCTTGTCGCCAACCGCGGCCAGCCCCTGCGGGTGATGGGTCTCGAAGGCCAGCGGGATCCGGTCCACCAGCCGCCATGCGGTCGACCGATCGACCTGCCGGATGGCCTCGGCCAGGGGCTCGTCGCGGTGCGCCTTCCCCTTGCCGCCGCCCGGGGCGGCCGAACTGCTGCCCACCACGCCGATCATCGCCACCGGGACGGCGAGCAGGGCCAGAAAGGTACGCGCGCGCATGTTGCTTCTCCTCCGAAGGGGATTTCGATGCACGATCCGTTGCCTATACCCACCCGATGGCGGCAATCAAGACGCGAAGCGACCTTCTTGTGACGCGCGTCTGTCACTGCATGTCTACCAATGAGGGATGATGTGCCATTCGGTCGAGCGATCGTCAACGACGCCTGCCGGGTGTGTCGTGCTCCCGCGCCGGGCACAGGCGGCGGCCACGCACACCGCGGCGACGATCGCCGTAGCGGCATGGCCGTCGACTCGATCTGTTTCGTGCTGGCCGAAGGCGAACCAGAAGCGCCGTACGGCTACTCGCGGCTGCGCCGCTCGGCGCCCGTCTCCCCGGCGTAACCCTCGTCCTGCCCGCTGACCCGGCCGACGAAGGTGTCGTTCTCGCCCGGTCCGGTCGTGCTGGCATCGGTGCCGGAGCGGTCCGGGTCACCGCCGGTTGCCCGGGTGCCCGCCACGGCGGAATCTCCTGGCGCGTCGCTCTCCGGCTTGGGTGTCGGCCGTCCGGACGGCATCAGGGACTGGAAGAAGGACTTGATGGTCTGCAGTGCGGAAGCCATCCCGGCGGCTACCCGTTGTCGTCCACGGTGACACCACGGCTGGCGTCCGCCGGTGCTGACGATCGCGGGTTCGGCCGACCGAGCAAAGTCCGCCTGCCGAACCCGCGATCCGCGCATGTCTTCCGATCCGTTCGGGGCATGCAGCGACCCGGCGGCGTCAGCCGCTGATCACCTGGTTGATCCAGCCGAGGTAAGGCGCGACGTGGGTGTAGGAGGTAGCCGTCTGCCGGTCGCTGGTGGAAGCCACGCCTACCTGCACGTTCCCGGCGAACATCGGCCCACCGGAATCGCCACCGGCCGGGATGCCGTCACCGCGCCGCGCGCACACTGCCTCGCCGCCTCGGTAGTCGGTGCAGCCGTTGCCGACCCGGGTCACGGTCACGTCTGCCACCTTGAGCAGCTGCGACTGGCATTCGATCTCCGGCCGGTCGGTGCACGTGGCGCCCCACCCGTAGACCCGCACGGTGTCGCCTGGGTGCACCGAACCCGGGCCGCCGAGCACGGCGTACTCGGTGTCGACCGGCCGGTCGATCTTCACCAGCGCCAGGTCGGCGGTCGGGTGCTGGTGGATGCCGCCGGGCACCTGGGCGGCTTCGATGCCCTTGGTCTGGTCGACGTCACCGATGCGGAAGGTCAGGTTCCCGCCGGTCACGCAGTGCTGTGCGGTGAGGATCCAGGTGGGCGCGATGATCGTGGCCGAGCAGTTCTCCCGGCCGTTGGTGAACAACCGCGCGGCCCACGGACCGCTCTCGGCCGTGCCGCCGTCGATGATCGTCGGTGCCGGTCCGTCGCCGGCCTGCTGCGCCTGCGCGGCAGGGGCGACGGTCAGCGCGGCGACCGCTCCGGCGGCGGTCACGGTCGCGGCGACGGTGCTGAACAGGGCTGATCTGCGTCGATACAGCATGGGTCCCTCGCTTGTGTCGTGCATCGGTTTCTTCAGCAGGGGTGGAAACCGCTGACGCGGGGGCACGCTAGGGGCCGCATCACCACGCGGGAATCCGTCGATCGTCGTGTCCGGTTGCCACTCGACCGGCCGCCGTGGTGATCACCCGGTAGGGGTTGACAACGTTGTCATACTGAGCACCGAACACTGCGGTACTTCTCGTCGGGGAGGACAACGCGATGGTGCGTCCGCGTGGTTGGTTCCGTTCTTCCTCGGCTCGGCTGACGGCGGTGGCCACCGGTGTGGTGGTGGCGGGGGCGCTGATCGTCCCGCTCGCATCGACCGCGACCGCCGAGCCGGCCGGCAACACCGAGTTCTTCTCCTCGTTCGAACCGGGCGATCCGCGCCCCACGTGGACCGACACCGTCGAGACCGGACCGTCCGGCAAGCCCAAGACGGGCGGCGTCACCTCGGCCGACCCCACCAGGATCGCCGGTGACATCTCCGACCAGATCGTCGAGGTCACCGCCAACGGCGAGAACACCGGCGCAGGCGAGGTGGCGGAGAACCTGGTCGACTTCGACCCGGGCAGCAAGTGGCTGGTGTTCGAGCCGACCGGCTGGGCGCAGTTCCGCTTCGACCAGCCGGTCACGATCACCCGCTACGCGCTGACCTCGGCCAACGACCACCCCGAGCGTGATCCGCGGGACTGGACGCTGCTCGGCTCGGTCGACGGCGAGGACTGGGCCGAGATCGACAGCAGGCAGGGTGAGAGCTTCTCCGACCGGTTCCAGACCAAGGAGTACGCCGTCGACACCGGCACCGCCTACCGCTACTACCGGCTGGACATCACCCGCAACGGCAGCGGCGACATCGTGCAGCTGGCCGAGGTGCAGTTCGCCGGCAAGGACGCCAAGCCGAGCAAGCCGCACATGGGAACGGCGGTCGGCAACGGCCCGACCAGCGCGCCTGCGGCCAAGACCAAAGTCGGTTTCACCGGCACGCATGCGCTGCGCTTCGTCGGCTCCCACTCCGGCAAAGGCCGCGCCTACTCCTACAACAAGGTCTTCGACGTCGACGTCAAGGTGACACCGAAGACAACGTTGTCATACGTGATCTTCCCCGAGCTGCTGGGCGACCTGACCTACCCGAGCACCTACGTCGCGGTGGACCTGGCGTTCACCGACGGGACATACCTGTCGGACCTTTCGGCCAAGGATCGCCGCGGCGTGCCGGTGCACCCGCGGCGCCAGGGCGAGGCCAAGACGCTCTACGCCGACCAGTGGAACAACATCGTGGCCGACATCGGCAAGGTCGCCGCGGGCAAGACCGTGGACCGCATCCTCGTCGGCTACGACAACCCGGCCGCCGGCGACGGCGGGTTCCGCGGCTGGATCGACGACATCCGGCTGACCGCCAAGCAGCCGGAGAAGCGCTACGACAGCGTGGCCGACTACGTCATCACCACCAGGGGGACGCACTCCAGTGGCGCGTTCTCCCGCGGCAACAACTTCCCCGCGACAGCGGTGCCGCACGGCTTCAACTTCTGGTCCCCGATGACCGACGCGGGCTCGATCTCGTGGCTGTACAGCTACCACGCGCACAACAACGCCGAGAACAAGCCGGACATCGAGGCGTTCACGGTCAGCCACGAGCCGAGCCCGTGGATGGGTGACCGGCAGACGTTCCAGGTGATGCCGTCGCCCGCGGAGGGCACGCCGGACGCCGACCGGAAGAAGCGGGCGCTGGCGTTCAGCCACGACGACGAGGTGGCCAAAGCGCACTACTACCGGGTGAAGTTCGACAACGGCATCGTCACCGAGTTCGCGCCGACCGATCACGCGGCGATCTTCCGGTTCCGGTTCCCGGGCGCGGCGAACCTGATCTTCGACAACGTCAACAACGACGGCGGCCTGACCCTGGACCCGGAGAACCGGACCGTCACCGGCTACTCCGACGTCAAGAGCGGACTGTCGGAGGGTGCGGGCCGGATGTTCGTCTACGCGACGTTCGACAAGCCGGTGACCGACAGCGGCATGCTGCCCGGCGGTGGCGGCAAGGACGTGACCGGGTTCTTCAAGTTCGGCAACGCCGACACGGTCACCATGCGCATCGCCACGTCACTGATCAGCGTCGAGCAGGCGCGCAAGAACCTGGAGCTGGAGATCGCGCCGTCCGACACGCTGGAGACGGTGCGGGACCGGGCCAAGCGGGCCTGGGAGGAGAAGCTGAAGGTCGTCGAGGTCGAAGGCGCGACCGAGGACCAGCTGATCACCCTGTACTCCAACCTGTACCGGCTGTTCCTGTACCCGAACTCCGGGTTCGAGAACGTCGGGACCAAGGACAAGCCGAAATACGCCTACGCCAGTCCGTTCGTGCCCAAGGAGGGCAACGACACCCCGACCCACACCGGCTCGAAGATCGTCGACGGCAAGGTGTACGTGAACAACGGCTTCTGGGACACCTACCGGACGACGTGGCCGGCGTATGCGTTGCTCACCCCGAAGCAGGCCGGGGAGATGATCGACGGATTCGTCCAGCAGTACCGGGACGGCGGGTGGATCGCGCGCTGGTCGTCACCGGGCTACGCGAACCTGATGACCGGCACCAGCTCCGACGTGGCGTTCGCCGACGCCTACACCAAGGGCATCGAGAACTTCGACGTCAAGGGCGCCTACGAGGCGGGCATGCGCAACGCCACCGTCACTCCGCCCAACGACAACGTGGGGCGGAAGGGCCTGCGCAAGTCGATCTTCCGCGGCTACACGCCGACCTCGACCCACGAGGGCATGTCGTGGGCCCTGGAGGGCTACCTCAACGACTTCGGGCTGGCCAACATGGCGCAGCTGCTGGCCGACCGGGCGAAGGACCCGGCGGAGAAGAAGAGGTACGCCGAGGAAGCCGAGTACCTGCGCAACCGGGCGCTGAACTACGTGCACATGTTCGACGAGCGGGTCGGCTTCTTCCAGGGCAGGGACGACGACGGCAACTGGCGGCTGTCCCCGGACGAGTACGACCCGCGGGTGTGGGGCTACGACTACACCGAGACCAACGGCTGGAACATGGCCTTCACCGTGCCGCACGACGGCCAGGGGCTGGCCAACCTCTACGGCGGGCGGGACAAGCTGGCCAAGAAGCTGGACGAGTTCTTCGCCACCCCGGAGACGGCGAAGTTCACCGGCTCCTACGGCGGCGTCATCCACGAGATGGTGGAAGCCCGTGACGTGCGGATGGGGCAGTACGGCCACTCGAACCAGCCGTCGCACCACATCCCGTACATGTACAACTACGCCGGTGAGCCGGCCAAGACGCAGAAGCTGGTCCGAGAGATCACCTCGCGGCTGTACTTGGGCAGCGAGATCGGCCAGGGCTATCCGGGCGACGAGGACAACGGTGAGCACTCGGCGTGGTGGGTGTTCAGCGCGCTGGGCTTCTACCCGCTGCAGATGGGCAGCCCGAACTACGCGATCGGCTCGCCGCTGTTCACCAAGGCCACGGTGCACCTGGAGAACGGCAAGAAGCTGGTGATCAAGGCGCGGAACAACAGCCCGCAGAACGTCTACGTGCAGGACCTGAAGGTCGACGGCAAGCCGTACCACAAGACCTATCTGCCGCACTCGCTGCTGGCCGACGGTGCCGTGCTGGAGTTCACCATGGGGCCGAAGCCGTCGAAGTGGGGCACCGGCGCCGCGGCCCTGCCGCCGTCGCTGACCAAGGGCAGCAAGGTACCGCAGCCACTGGCCGACGTGCTGCCGAACTCGTCGGCGGCGACCGACGACGACTCGAACACCGAGGCGGCCGTCACCGAGGTGACCTTCGAGGCGAAGAGGCCGGGCGAGCTGGTCGAGTTCTACACGATCACGTCGGGCAAGTCGGCCGGCAGCGACCCGGGCAGGTGGGTGCTGCGCGGCTCGCGCGACGGCAAGAAGTGGACGGTGCTCGACCAGCGCTCCGACGAGACGTTCACTTGGCGGCAGCAGACCAGGCCGTTCAAGGTCGCCAAGCCGGGCAAGTACACCTACTACCGGCTGGAGTTCGTCGGCGACGCGCGTGTGGCCGAGGTCGAACTGCTCGCCAAGCCTGGACGGTAGTCCGGCAAGCGGCGCGCCAGCCGGCTCTCTCGGGGGGAACCGGCGTGGCGCGCCGCTCATGCCGAGCGCTCGGCTGCCGTCGGCACGACGGGCGAACGGTCGCTGGGCAGGCCTCGCGGCTCCGGCGGATCGGAGCACGCGCAGGCGGGCTCGGCGCGGCGTTCGATGTGCGAGCGCCGACCGCGAGCCGTGGTGTGCTACCGGCGCGGGTCAGCGCAGCGGGTCGCAGTCGATCAGCGCCGCGGGCTGCTTGCCGGTGGTGATCTGCTCGGCCAGCAGGCGACCGGTGGCCGGGCCCTGCGCCAGCCCCCACATGCCGTGCCCGCCCGCGACGTACAGGTTGGGCAGGCGGGTGGCACCGATCAGCGGGCGGCCGTCCGGAGTCACCGGGCGCGGACCGACCCACTCGTCGGTGCGTTCCTCCCAGCGCACGCCCTTCAGCAGCGGCTTGGTGGACGCGATGATCGCCTCCAGGCGCGCGGGCACGAACTTCTCGTCCGGCCCGCGGAACTCCATGGTCCCGGCGACCCGCAGCGCCCCCTGGTACGGCGTGCACGCGACGCGGACCTCGGGCAGGTAGATCGGTCCCGGCACCTCCCCGTCCACCGGCACGGTGAACGAGTAGCCGCGGCCGGCCCGTACCGGCACCCGGACGCCCCACTCGGCGGCCAGGCGGGACAGCCACGCGCCGGTCGCGACCACGGCGGCGTCGGCGCGGAAGGTCTGGCCGCCCCTGGCGTGCACGGTGACCCCGGACGGGGTGGCATCGACGTCGGTGACCTCGGCGATCCTGATCGCGCCGCCGCGCGCGGTGACCGAGTCCGCCAGCGCGTGCACGAAGGTGCCCGGGTCGACGAACCGCTGCTCGTCGATGCGTACACCGGCGGTGAGGGCGTCCGAGGCCAGCGGGACGAGCTCACGCAGCTGGTCGCGTTCCACCGCGGCGTGCGGGACCTGCTGCCCGGCTTCGGCCATCCGGCGCAGTTCCCGCAGCAGGCCGGTGGCCGCCCGCGGGGAGGTGAAGCCTGCGGTGATGGGCGCCGGGTTCGTGGTGGCGGCCACGCCGTTGGCGGTCAGCACGTCGTAGGCCTCGATGGACTCCTCGTTGAGCGGCAGGTTGGTGCGCACCGCTCTGGTCCACGAACCCCAGTGGCAGTTCGCGGCGAACCGGGTGAGGAACGCCCACAGGGCCGGGTCGACCTTGACCGGGATGTGCAGCGGAGCCTTGGGGTTGAACAGCGACTTCACCCCGTAGCGCAGCACGGACGGCTCGTTGAGCGGAATCGCCAGGCCGGGGGCGATCCAGCCCGCGTTGCCCCAGGACGACCCCGCGGCAACGCCCTTGCGGTCGAGGACGGTGACGTCCACACCGCGTTCCTGCAGGAACCAGGCAGTGGACAGGCCGACGATGCCTGCTCCCACCACGATCACCGAACGGGGGCCACCGTCGATGCGCTCGACGCCTGCCATGGGAACCTCCACGCCTTGCCGGCGATGTGTCGTTACGGGGTGATTGGTGCTGAGGTGTCGACCCCATGATGCCGGTCACAGAGCGCGCTGGCTTGTTCGTTTACAACAGTTTCACTAGCTTGACTTGTGGTCTTGCCACAACGCCGGGGAGGGGTTTCGGGCATGGTTCGGCTGGATCGCCTGGTCAACGTGCTCGGCCGGTACGGCGTGCGGTTCTTCCCGTCGTCGGCGTCCCGGGACAGCGAACTGCGCAGCGTCGTGGTGCACGACGACACCGATCCCCGGTTGACCAGCGGTGACGTCTACATCGCCGTGGGGGTGGAGCCGGTGGCCCGTGCGGTCGAGCTCGCCGCAGCCGCGCACTCGGTGGTCGTGCTGGTGCGTGGCCAGGGAAACGCAACCGACGGGCCGGACGCCGACAGCGCGGCGCTGGCGCAACGGTACGGGGTGGCGATCCTCGCCCTGGAGTCGGAGGTGTCGTGGAGCCAGATCACCGGTGTGGTCTACGGGCTGATCCTGGAAGGCAGGGAGACCGAGTCGGGACGTGGCCCCACCGACCTGTTCGCGCTGGCCGACAGCATCGCAGACGCGGTCGGCGGCCCGGTCACCATCGAGGACCAGATGTCCCGAGTGCTGGCCTACTCGGACCTGCAACAAGGGGCCGATCGGGCGCGCCTGGAGACCATCCTGGGCAGGCGGGTGCCCGACGACGTGCGTGCGTTGTTCGAGCGCCAGGGCGTCTTCGCGCATCTGGCGGCCTCCGACGAACCGTTCTACGTGGACGGTGATCCTTCGTTGGGGCTCACCGGCCGCATGGTGGTCGCGGTGCGCGCGGGACGGCAGGTGCTCGGGTCGGTGTGGGTGGAGTGCTCGGGGCCGATCACCGGTGACCGGTACCAGGCGCTGGTCGACGGATCCCGTGCGGTGGCGCTGCACCTGCTGCGTTCCCGGGCGAGCGCCGATCTGGAACGGCAGATCGAGTCGGACCTGGTGATCCGGCTGCTGGAGGGCACCGCGGACACCGCGGTGGCCAGCCAGCTGGGGCTGCAGCACACCCCGGCCAGGGTGATCGCCATGCAGGCGCACGTGCTCCAGGAACGGCACGCCGCGCTGTTGCTGACCTTCGAGCGCGCCACCACCGGTTTCGGCTGGTCCCGGCCGAACCGCAGCGCGCTGATCGGCAACACGCTGTACACGATCTTCGCCGGCGACAGCCTGCCGGCCGCCCGTGCCTGGATCGACGACCTCCGCGGCTCGCTTCCCGAGCACGCGGAGGTCACCGCGGGGATCGGCGGGGTGGCGTCGGTGGCCGAACTGCCCGCCAGCAGGCAGGAAGCCGACGAATGCCTGGCGTTGCACGCCACACGGCCGAAGGGGTCCCCGCCGGTGGCCTACGACGAATCCTGGGACGACATCCTGCTGCAGCGGCTGCGCGTGGTCGCGCAGGCGGGCAGGCGCCCGGAGCGTGGCCCGATCGGGGACCTGCGGGTCTACGACGCCGAGAACGGCACGCACCTGGTCGCCACGTTGCGGGCGTGGCTGGAGACCGGGGGTGACCTGCCGGGGACGGCCAAGCAGCTCGGCGTGCATCCGAACACAGTGCGCAACCGGCTGCGCAAGATGGCCGAGGTGACCACGCTCGAGCTGAACGATCCGCGCAAACGCCGGGCGATGATCATCGCGCTGGCCGTGGACGGCGACTGAGGCCGCAGTGGGCTCGGGCAGGTTCGCGCAGGGTCCGGCGGAGCGGGAACCCGTCGGCTGATTGCGACGTCTTCGCTGGTGCTGCCGGGGTTCCGGCCGGCGGAAGGTTCGCTTGGCTTGAGCGGGCGGTGACGCCGTAGCGCGCCGAAGGGTCGATCCTCGACCAAATACTTCCACACTGTGGAAAAATTTCTCAGATTGTGGAGTGCTGGCTAGCCTGGCCGGGATCTGGTCCGTTCGCACACATCTTCGACGGAGTGTCACCGTGACTGCCCAACCTGACAGTGCCAAGTCCGCGGGCGAACCCGCGGCCGCGCGGCCGGAGGCGACGTCCGGCGTAGACAGTGTCGCCCTTGTGCCACACGTACTGCATGTGGTGCGGCTCGTTCTCCACCAGCGGCCCCACGGTGGCCGTGTTGACCACTTTGCCGTAGCTCGGTGAGCCCTCAGTGGCGTCGATGACCGCCAGGAAGTCGGGGCCGGGGAGGGCGTTCTTCACCTTGTTCAGGCCGCCGGCGATCGTGCCCGGGAGGTTCTTGACGTCCTTGACCACGGTGTCGGCGATGTTCTCGTCACCGGCCCACACCAGCAACCACTTCTTCCGCTCGCCGTCGGACTTGGTGGCCAAGTCCGGCACCAGGTGGTTGCGCACCCAGTACCGCTTGCCGTCGACGGCGGTGACGGCGCTTTCCAGTACCTGGACGTCCGCGTACGCCGCGGTGGTCGCTCCGGAGGCGCCGAGCAACCCCGCGGACAACACGGCCACCGCCAGGCAACTGCCCAGCTTCCGGCCGCGCCATTTCTTTTTCGCCATGTTTTTCTCCGGTCGTTGACGGAAGGATGTGCCTGGCCAACGCGCGCATTTATCCGCATCGAAAATGCGCAGGGCTGATTGACCGAAACGCGCAGGCAAGCGCGTCCGGTCGGCGAACGGCAGGGTGCGCCGGCCCGGTCAGCCGACGTTGGCCTCGGGCCTGGGGGGTGCACTCGAGCTGCGTTGGAGGTCGATGTGAAGCCGCCTCGTCAGGAGCACGCACACCACCATGGGCGCAGATGGTTGCTCCGTTCGGCGCAATGGTCAAAGATGTATTCCACATTACGGGAAAGATTTCCGCTAACTTAGCGAAATGGCGAAAAGCATTGACGAAAACGGTTGAAGGCGGTCTGCCTGGCGAGCCGGAAGAATTGTCTTGTTTGGTCGAAGTGTCGGGCAATGTGGTGGCCGGGGCCGGGCTCGGCGGCAAGGTCGGGCCCCGGGCAAGCGGCGGAACACACCGGAGTTCCCGGAAACGGCGGCAAGAAGCGGCTCGGGCCTGCCCCGGCCGGGATTCATGGGGCAGGCGGAGACGGCTGGAGCGGCCGCGGCCCTGGTGTGATGATCCTCCTCGGAGGTGGCGTGGGCTCGGCGGCCGTTTCCGGTGACACGGCGACGCCGCAGTCACAGGACGCCCTCACTTCGATCGGGTAGCCGCTGCTCGGGCTCGACGAATTGCCGGAGGGTGCCGAGGCGGCCGATGACTGTCCCGGTGTGCCGCTGGTTGTCCCCCGTCGGATAGCCGCTGCTCGGGCTCGACGAGCTGCCGGAGGGTGCCGAGGCGGCCGATGACTGTCCCGGTGCGCGCCGTTGCCGGCCGGTTCGTCCGGCGAGTGATCCGGCGGCCGCCGATCGGCTGCGATGTCGCAGCCACCAGCCGACCGTGCCCCGGGGGATCGGTGCCCAGCGCTACATCGCGGCGCCGGGCACCGGTCAGCCGGGCTCGCCGCGCCGTTTCCGGTGCGCGACCCACGCCAGGTCGACGACCAGCACGGCGGCCAGGACGAACAGCACGATCGCCGGCCATATCATGTCGGCGACGACGATCCACAGCACGCCGACCACGATGCTGAGCACGATGCCGATGCCTGCCAGCCACAGGCGCAACGTCAGCGCGCTGTAGGTCGGCGCCGCTCCGGCCCACCCGGCGGTCGGGTCGTGGTAATCGGGCAGGCCGCGTTCGTAATCGGCGCGCGTGCGTGGTCGGTCGTCATCCGCTTGCGTGCGTGGTCGGTCGTCGTCCTCGGAAGTCATGCACGGGGATACCCGGCGGGTGAGGTGATCAACCCGCGCGCGTGTGATCCGTTCTGGACGGACGACCATGACGCCGCCTACGGACACAATCAACTCGCGCGCGTGTGAGCCGCTCCCTGGGCGGGTAGGCAACAGCATCGGCCGACCGACAGGAGCTGGTGACCGTGTCCCCGCAACCGCAGCAATGGCGCAACCTGCTGGACAAGCCACGGCGGATGGTGGTCGACGGGCCACTCACCCGGGCAGCCATGAACGCCGCGAAGCGCGTCGGATCGCTGCGCCACGGGCGCGCTTTCCATCCCGCCGGGTGCACGTTCGAGGCCGAATTCGACCTGGTGCGGCCCGGTCCGATCGGCGACGCGCTCAGCGCGGGCGAGTACCGTGCGCAGGCCCGGCTGTCCAAGGCCGCGTCGACGCCCGGCAGGTTCCCGGACGTCCTCGGGCTGGCATTTCGCGTCCACGATGTCGGCGACACGCCCCTGGACGTCGCGCTGGCCACGGCGGGCAAGCGACCAGTCGCCCGCCACGTGCTGATGCCCAGCCGCAGCTTCACGCGTGCCTTCTACTCGTCTCTGTTGCTGTATCGCGCCGGCGAGCGACACGTAGTGATCGGCGCGGAGGCCGAGCCGGGAACGCCGGACGTACCAGCTGACGTCGGCGCGGTGGCACGTGCCGTGCCTGTGACGTTCCGGATCGCCGTAGCTCAGCTGCGCGGCCCCTGGGTCGAGGTCGGATTGCTCACGCTGACCGTGGCGACCGGTGCGGACCCCCACTTCGACGTCGTCCGCAACTCCGTACCCGGCCTGCAGCCGGTCGGCTGGCTCAACCGCCTCCGCGGTCCCGTCTACCGTGCATCCCAACGCGGCCGTGACCACGCAAGCGAAACGAGCTAGCCGGGATCACAGCTCGTCGACGGCGTCGAGCATGGCGCGGCCGATCACCGACCGTGCTTCCACCGCGGGGTGGGTGGCTCCGTAGTTGGCCTGGTCGGACAGCTCGGCAGCGAACAACGAGAAGATCAGCGTGGGTGCGCCGTCCCGGTCGTAGATGACTCCGACCTCGTGCCGCCGGTCCTCGTATGCCCCGTATTTCGCGGCCACTCGGATGCGCTCCTGCGACGACATCAGCCGCCGGATGCCGTCGGTGTACCCCGGTTCGGTCCAGCGCATGATCGACAGCAGGAAGTCGCACGACTCCGCGGACAACAGGGTGTGCTGGGTGAGCCCGGTGAGCAGGCGGTGCATCTCCGCGGGCGTGGTGCTGCCGTGGAAGAACTGGTCCGGGTCCTGGTCGTGCTCGGACACCCGGGTCACGGTGAACCCCTTGGCGGCCAGGATGCCGTTGAGCTCGTCGCGCGGGCACACCCGGGCGATCAGCGGCAGCGCGGAGTTCTCCGACGCCACCAGCAGCGTGACCAGCACGTTGGCCAGCGTCAGCCGGTCCCCGTACACCTTCTGCAGATGCCAGATGCCGCTGGTGTCCGGGTCGATTTCGATGTCCGCCTGGGTCAGCTCGAGGCGCTGATCCAGGCGGAGATCGCCCCGGTCGACCTTGTCCATCACGGCCACCGCCATGGCGAGCTTGTTGACGCTCGCGGCGCGGATCTCGGTGTCGCGGTCCTCGTCGATCACCACGACCGGCTCGGCTTCCCCCGTGTGCAGCGTGACGTAGGAGAGCCACCGGCCTCCCGCGCGGCGTATCTCGCGCCGATACACGCGCCGGATCTTCTGCACCGGTGAGCCGCCGAGGTCGACCGCCGCAGCAGGTGCCGCGTTCCCGGCAACGGTTGCGCCCGCGATCGCGGCCCCGGCCGCCACGGTGCCCCGCAGCAGCGTGGCTCGGGAAATACCGGACCTGCCACCATCCCGTTGCGACGCAGTCATCGGATGCCCCCTCCCGTGATCGGGTTCCGCCCTGTGGAAACGATGCGGGAAGCTACCACCCGGTGACCGCGCGGGCATCCGGCGAAAGTGTTGCCGCGTTGCCGTTGAAGGTACCTGCGGCCGTGCACCCGTCGCCGACGGCGGCGCCGGTCGTCAGCCGGGCAGCCCGGCGCCCTCGGCGTCGTCGCGGTCCGCCCATTCCAGCAGTGCCTCCAGCGAGAAGGCTTCGTCGTCGATCCCGGCGTGCAGATCGCCGAACTCGGCGAACCGCTTCGGCACCGTCGCCATCGTGCAGTCCCTCGGGTCGACGTCCGCCAGCTCGTCCCACCTGATCGGCGTGGACACGGTGGCCTCCGGCGTGCCACGCACCGAGTAGGCGCTGGCCATGGTGTGGTCGCGGGCGTTCTGGTTGAAGTCGACGAACAGGGCACTCGGGTCGCGGTCCTTCCGCCACCACGCGGTGGTGACCACGTCGGGGTTGCGCCGCTCGAGTTCCTTGGCGAAGGCGTGCGCGGTCCGCCGCACCTGGCCGAACTCCCGCTCGGGCCGGATACGGACGTAGATGTGCAGGCCGTGGCCGCCCGAGGTCTTCGGATACCCGGTGATGCCCAGCTCGTCGAGCACCTCGTGGGCGGAGGTGGCCACCCGGCGCACGACGTCGAACGGGCACTCGGGCATCGGATCCAGGTCGATCCGCCACTCGTCCGGCTTCTCGGGGTCGGACCGCCGGGAGTTCCACGGGTGGAACTCCACCGTCGACATCTGCACCGCCCAGATCACGTCGGCGAGCTTCGTCACGCACAGCTCGTCGGCATGCCGGCCGAACCGGGGGAAGTACAGCCGGACGGTCTCCAGCCACGGCGGGGCGCCGCGCGGCACCCGCTTCTGGTGCACCTTCTCGCCTTCGATCCCGTCCGGATACCGGTGCAGCATGCACGGCCGTTCGCGCAGCGCGCGCACGATGCCGTCGCCGACGCTGAGGTAGTACCGCGCCAGGTCGAGCTTGGTCGCGCCGGTCTTCGGGAAGTAGACCCGGTCGGGATGGGAGAGTCGCACGGTGTGCTCGCCGACCGTCAGCTCGGCCGCCGGGGGCTTCCCTTTGCTCGCCATAGGCTCACGGTACGCAAGGTTCCGGCATGTCACCGGCCGCGACGATCGCGCCCCGCGGGCCGGCGGGACGGCAGGCATACTGCTGTGCGATGAGTGCTGACGAACCGGTGGCGGGCGATCGGCGCTGGCCACGCTCGGTGTACGGGCACGGGGACGAGCCCGACCCGCGCTTCTCGTTGGCCAACGAACGGACGTTCTTGGCCTGGATCCGCACGTCGCTCGGGCTGCTCGCCGGGTCGCTGGCGGTGCATCTGGTCGATCTCGGCCGCTACGAAGGCGTTGCCAGGGCGGGCGCCGCGCTGCTGGCCGTCACCGGGCTGCTCTGCGCCGCGCAGGCATGGCGGGGATGGGCGAGGACCGAACGCGCCCTGCGCGAGCGGCGGCCGTTGCCGTCCAGCCGGACCGGCATCGTGGTCGTGGCGGTCGTCGTGCTGATCGCCGCCGCGCTGGCCGTGTTGAGCGTGTGGGGGTAGCGCGTGGTCTACCGGCCAGACGGCTTGCAGCAGGAGCGCACCATCCTGGCCTGGCGGCGCTGCGCGCTGGGGTTCGTCGTGATCAGCGTGCTGATCACCCGCACGGCTCTGGTCGCCGGCCAGCCGGTGATCGGCGTGGCGGGCCTGGCGACCATCGCGGTCGCAGTGCTGGTCCTCCGGCTGACCATGCGCCGCCGGCCATGGCGGAGGCCGTCCGCGACGCCGCCGCACGGGCTGGCCGTGCTCGACGACGGCCGCCTCCCGGCGTTGATCGCCGGCGTCGCGATGACCTTGTGCTGCTTGATCGCGGCGCTGGTCTGGCTGGCGTGAGCTACGCGTACGCGGCGAGGCGACCGGCGAGACTCCTGCGGTCGGCAACGCCGCTGGGTGGGTGCTTGCTGCCTGCGATGCCGTGGACCACGCAGCGGACGAACGTGGCCACCGCCCTCGGCGGCGGCAGCAGATCCTCGACGTACCAGGCCAGGATCAACAGGTCCTCGCCCGAGCCGGTTTCCATACCGACCGCCCACCCACGTTCGTCGTCCCAGATCAGCGCCAGGTCGCGGGTCGGCTTGTCCGGCAGCCGGTTCTCCAGCGCGATGTAGGCGTTGGCGGACTCGGCCCATTCGCACCATTGCGCTTCCGGCCCGGCGCCGACCTCGGCGGCGACCTGACGCACGTAGGCGCGCAGCCCGTGTTCTGTCTGGTGCGGCGTCGGTTCGTCGCCCGGCGCGCCTGCGGTCGGAAGGATGGGGGCGGTCGTCATGGGCAGTCCTCGGGCAGGAGCAACGGCAGTGGGTGAACGGAAAGGCCGGCGGCAGCCGGCTCGGTCAGCTCGGCTGGTGCTCGGTGAGCGCCGCGCGCAGCCGGGCCAGTGACGCCGCGAGCAGCCTGCTGACGTGCATCTGGGACACGCCAACGGCCTGCGCGATCTGGCTCTGCGTCATGTCGTGGAAGAACCGCAGGGCGACGATGCGCTGTTCGCGTGGTGCGAGCTGGCTCAGCGCGCGGCGCAGCACGGCGTGGTTCTCCACCGTGGTGAACTCGTGGTCGGCGTCGCCGATCAGCTCGCCGAGTTCGGTGTCGGTGTCGCCCTGGCCGAGCGACCGGTTCAGCGACTCGGGGCGGTAGGCCGCCGACGCGGACAGGCCCTCGTAGACCTCCTCGGTGCTCAGCCCGAGGTGTTCGGCCAGCTCGCTCGGCCGGGGTGACCGGCCGAGCAGCTCGGTGAGCTCGGTGGTGGCCTCGTTGAGCGTCTGCCGCAGCTCCTTCAGCCGCCGCGGCACCCGCAGCGTCCACGTCGAGTCGCGGAAGTGCCGCTGCAGCTCCCCGCGGATGGTCGGGATGGCGAACGGCAGGAAGCCACGGCCGTACTGCGGCTCGTAGCGGTCGACCGCGTTGATCAGTCCGATGGTGGCCACCTGGCGCAGGTCCTGGCTGGGCTCGCCGCGGTGCCGGTAGACCTGTGCGATGTGTTCGGCGACCGGCAGGTGCGCGGCGATCAACCGCTCGCGCAGCTCCTCCCGGCGCGGATCTCCGGCGGGAATGTCCTGCATCTGCCGGAACAGCGGCTCGTACTCGTCGTATTCGCCGTGGCGAGCCGGACGTGCTTCCGTCTCGCCTGCAGTGCTTTCCGCGTCGGTGGGATCGGGCCGTGCCGGTGAGCCCGCGAGCTGGCCGACCACGCCCGCGCTCGGTGCGGTGACGCTGGTAGTCATGGCGTCCCTCCAGCCGGAGGCCGCCGGGTTCCGTGCAGCCTCTAGTCGTCATGAGCGGCTGTCTTCTCAACCGGCGGACCCACCATAGGCGCGGACAGACAGGTTTGTCTACCTGGTGTCCGGCAATCGGCGGAGCGAAACACCCGCCGTGGGGCAGGTGCGTCACACGACCGGGTTCCCTGGTCACAGCGTCGCCAGGACGTGCCGGCCGCCGATCGGCGGAGCCGGTCGTGCTCGGGACGGCATCGGACCAGCTTGCCGGTGGGCGCAGAGACGACAAGCGGGGTCTCGATCATGTTCGGCGCCCTTGTGTGGGCTGGCTGGCGCCCACCGGCAAGCTGGACGAAGGCTCACCCGTCGCGGACGGGCAGGCAGGTCACACCGTGGCCAGCTGCGCCTGCCACATCCAGTGGGCTTCCTCCAGCTTCGAGGCGATCTCGATGACCAGGTCCTGGGTCACCGGGTCCGCCTTGTCCAGCGGGTCGATCGCTTCCCTGGCGTGGCCGATGGCCGTGGCCAGGGCGGAGACGGTGACCTCGATGGCCTTCTTGTCGGTGGTCCAGGCGGCTTCCAGGTCCGCCAGGCCGGACGTCTCGGCCACCGTGCGGGCGCGGCCGTCCGGCACGACGCCGATGGTCGCGGCGCGTTCGGCGACCTGGTCGGCGTACTCGCGGGCCAAGGTCACCAGCTCGTCCAGGTGCAGGTGCACGTCGTGGAAGAACCGGCCGACCACGGTCCAGTGGGCTTGCTTGGCCAGCAGGTGCAGCTGGATGAGGTCGACCAGGATCTGCTGCAGGTACTTGCCGGTCATCTGCTGATCGGCGTCGTTGAGTGGCCCGGTGATCGGGGTGCCCGAGGTCATCGTCGTCCTTTCGACTCGCATGCGTGGTGCTGCCGACGGGCAGCGGGTGGGTTCACGTCAGGCCACGGATACCCATCCGTCCGGACCGCTGAACCTCGGTGTGGTCGTCGCCCGGGCAGGGTGCAGCGAATGCCACGGGAAGAGCACGGACAGGTCGCGCGCGTGTCGAAATCCTCGAGGGTGGGTAATCGCGGTTCACGTCGCGTCGACGTACTTGTTGCGCGCCTATTTGTGGAGGTTCCCATGGCTGAGCGCATCCCCCTCAGAACGTCACGCCACGAAGCAAGCAAGAACCCGTACGGATGGCGGCCATGGTGGTGGCCGCGGTGTTCCTCCTGGTCGGCATCCTGGGGTTCATTCCGGGAATCACCAGCGACTTCGACACCATGACGTTCGCCGGCCACGAATCCGGCGCCATGCTGCTGGGCCTGTTCAACGTGTCGGTGCTGCACAACCTGGTGCACCTGGCCTTCGGCGTGGTCGGCCTGGCCCTGGCACGCACCGCGGCGGGGGCGAATGCGTTCCTGCTGGTCGGCGGGATCATCTACCTCGGCCTGGTGGTCTACGGGCTGGTCATCAGCGAGGACAGCGCCGCCAACTTCGTGCCGTTGAACGCGGCCGACAACTGGCTGCACCTGGTGCTCGGAGTGGGCATGATCGGCCTGGCGATGGCCCTGCGTCCGCGCCACGCGGGAGGGCACACCACCGCCTGACTCCGGATCCGACACACCGCCGGTGTTGCGTTCACCAGCAGTACCGGCGGTGTGTTTGTGCCGTGTCCCACTTCGTGTGGGTGAATCGGTAACGGCTTCGTCGCCGGACACGAAGCCGGGGTGACTCGAGGCTGACGCGTCTCCGCAGCGCGGACGCACTACAGCAAGGGGAGGCGGCATGGACGACAAGCGAGCCATCGTGGTCGGGGTCGACGGTTCGGCGGCGGCGATGCGCGCCGTGCGCTGGGCCGCCCGCGAGGCATCGCTACGGGACGTTCCGTTACGGCTGCTGACCGCCAGGGCACTGCCCCGCCCGAACCGGTTCGAGGCGATGCTGGCGCCGGACGCCCGTCATGCGCTGTTGGACCAGGCGCGGGAGACGTTGCGGGAAGCCGAGCAGGAAGCGCTCGCGGTTGCGCCGAACCTCCACGTCGATCACGACCTCCAAGTCACGGCCGCGGCCCCGGCGCTGATCACGGCTTCGCACCAGGCGCAGTTGGTCGTGGTGGGCTCCAGCGGGCTGGGTGGCGTGGCCGGATTGTTCATCGGATCGGTCGCCGTCGGCACCGCGGCACACAGCAGGTGCCCCGTCGTCGTGGTGCGCGGCGACGACGAATCGGCATGGGAGGGCCGGCCGATCGTCGTCGGGGTCGACGGCACGGCATTGTCCGATCCCGCCGTGGACCTGGCCTTCGACACCGCTTCGGTGCGCGCGGCCGATCTGCTGGTGGTGCACGTCCGCGCGGGCCGGGGAGACCGTTCGGCGCAGGAGCGCGAGCAGGCCGAGGAGACCGTGCGGTCGGCGGTCGCCGAACAGCTTCGGCCGTGGCTGGACAAGTACCCGACGGTCGACGTGCGCATCGCGGTGCAGACCGGGCGGCCGGAGCCGGTCCTGGTCGACTTGAGCAACGGTGCCCAGCTGGTGGTGGTCGGCTCGCGCGGCAGGGGAGCGGTGGCCGGGCTGACCCTCGGCTCGGTCGGACACGCCCTGCTGCACCGGGCAAACTGCCCGGTCGCGCTGGTGCGGCAGACGCAGCAGACGGAGCCGGAAGCGGCCGAAGGTCCCTCCGACCGGTGACCTCCAGCCGTGCCGAGAGACCGGTGCGGCTCGGCAGCATCGACGGTGCAGTGGTGCCTGACGTTGAGCCTGGTGTCCGACGGCGAGGCCGACGGTGACGTGCAGCGGGTGGAGGCGACCATGAGTGCTCTGGCACCGGAAGTGACCGAGGCGTTGGGCAAGGCCGTGCAGGCCCCCTCGCCCTACAACACGCAGCCGTGGCGGTTCGTCGTCGACGGGGAACGGATCGACCTGTTCCTGGACCCCGAGCGGGTACTGCGGGTGTCCGACCCGGACGGACGCCAGGCCCGCCTGGCATGTGGTGCGGCGCTGTTCAACCTCCGGCTCGGCATCCGGGTGCACGGGCGAGCCGTCGTGGTGGACCTCGTTCCGGACCCCGAGCAGCCCGATCTGCTGGCGTCGGTCCGCATCTCCGGCCCGCAGGCCAAGACGCTCACCGAGGACCGGCTGGCCAGGGCGATCGAGCGCAGGCACACCAACCGGCGGCCGTTTCTGAACCGCCAGGTGGAGCCGCCGCTGCGCAGCGGCCTGGTGGCGGCGGCCCGTGCCGAAGGTGCGCTGGTGGAGCTGGTGGACCCGGAGGGCAAGACCGCGCCGCGCTATCGGATCATCGCCGAGCTGGTCCGGCAAGCCGACTCGGTGCAGCAGAACGACCCGGAGTACCAGTGGGAAGCCCGGCGCTGGTCCGGCGGGGGGCCGGAGCGGGCCGACGGTGTGCCCGCTTCCGCGTTCGGTCCCGAGCCGGACGACGACCGCGTCCTGCGACTGCGCAGCTTCCCGCGGGACACCGCGCCGCCCCGCCGGGAGTTCGAGCAACAGCCACTGGTCGCCGCGGTGCTGACCTACGGCAAGGGGATCGCGGCGGACGTCGTCGCGGGCATGGCGATGCAACGGGTCTTGCTCACCGCGAGCGACCTCGGGCTGAGCACGTCGTTCCTGACGCAGCCGTTCGAGGTGCCGCAGACCCGCGCCCAGCTGACCGAGCTGTTCCGGCCGCATCAGATCCACACCCTGCTGCGGGTCGGCTACGGCTACCCGGTCGCGCCGACACCGCGCCGGGCGGTGGACGAGGTGACCGTGCGGACCTGACCGCCGCTGGCCGGGCCGGGCCCCGCCTCGTTGGTCTGCCGGACCGGCTTCGGCCGCATTCCGCTCGCACCGGTGGTGCGGCAGGTACGCCTGCACCGTGTTCGTATGTCACCCGCGGTCATTCGTGCGGTCACTCCTCGGCCGCGATGCCGTTGGTTCGTGCATCTGCGTTCGGCGGCGGAGCCATGGCCGGATACCTGCGGGCACGGCCGTCGTCGGCGGCGTTGCGGCCGCGGTCGGGGGCTCTCGCGACATTGGCGGGCTGGTCGTCGGGGTGACCGCTGTCCGGCCGGCGCACTGCCCGCCGCCCCTTGGACCAGCGGTGTGACGCGAGTGCGCCGGTCGCAACACCACTCTGTCACCTACTCGCGTGATCCGGCCGGCCGGTCATCGACGTTTGCCCAGCTCGCGGGGGTAGCGCGACTCGTTCGGAGCATCCCGTTGCGGCCGCCGACGACGTAAGGTCGAGCCGAGTTGATCGACACTTCCGCAGCGTCGCGAGGAGGGCCGCCCATGTCGCAGCAGGTTCGAGGCATCGTCGCTCGCCGCAAGGGCGAGCCGGTGACGTTGGAGACCGTCGTGGTGCCGGACCCCGGCCCCGGCGAGGCCGTGGTGCGCGTCCAGTCCTGCGGGGTGTGCCATACGGATCTGCACTACCGGGAAGGCGGGATCAACGACGAGTTCCCGTTCCTGCTCGGCCACGAGGCCGCGGGCGTGGTCGAGGCGGTCGGGGAGGGCGTCAGCACGATCGCCGAGGGCGACTTCGTCATTCTCAACTGGCGCGCGGTGTGTGGCGAGTGCCGGGCATGCCGCAAGGGCAAGCCGCACTACTGCTTCGACACCCACAACGCCGCCCAGCCGATGACGCTGGCGGACGGCACCCCGTTGACGCCCGCGCTGGGTATCGGCGCGTTCGTCGAGAAGACGCTGGTCCACAGCGGGCAGTGCACCAAGGTCGACCCGGCGGCCTCGCCCGCCGCGGCCGGGCTGCTTGGCTGCGGGGTGATGGCCGGGATCGGTGCGGCGATCAACACCGGCGGGGTCGGCCGCGGCGATTCCGTCGCGGTGATCGGCTGTGGCGGGGTCGGCAGCGCGGCGATCGCCGGGTCGGTGCTGGCCGGTGCCACCACGGTGATCGCCGTGGACATCGACGACACCAAGCTGGAGTGGGCGCGCGGATTCGGCGCCACCCACACCGTCGACGCCCGTCAGGCCGATCCGGTCGAGGCCATCCGCGAGCTGACCGGGGGTTTCGGCGCCGACGTCGTGATCGACGCGGTCGGCACGCCGGAAACGTTCCGCCAGGCCTTCTATGCGCGTGATCTGGCGGGCACGGCCGTGCTGGTCGGCGTTCCGACGCCGGACATGAAGATCGAGCTACCGCTGATCGACGTCTTCTCCCGGGGCGGGGCGACGAAGTCGTCCTGGTACGGCGACTGCCTGCCGTCGCGCGACTTCCCGATGCTGATCGATCTGTACTTGCAGGGCAGGCTGGACCTGGACGCGTTCGTCACCGAGAAGATCAAGCTGGACGAAGTCGAACAGGCCTTCGAGAAGATGCACTCCGGTGCCGTGCTGCGTTCGGTGGTGATGCTGTGAGCGTGCGTATCGATCACGCCGTCGTCTCGGGGACGTTCAGCCTGGACGGCCAGACGTTCGACGTCGACAACAACATCTGGGTGCTCGGTGACGACGAGCGGTGCGTGGTGATCGACGCCCCGCACGACGTCGACGCGATCATGCGCGTGGTCGGTGACCGCACGGTGGAGGCGATCCTGCTGACGCACGCACACGACGATCACGTGCGGGTTGCTCCCGCGCTGGCCGAGCGCACCGGTGCCGAGCTGTGGCTGCATCCCGACGACCTGCCGTTGTGGCGGTTGACGCATCCCGATCTGGAACCGGACGCCGACCTGGTGGACGGGGCCAGGCTGGCGCTGGGCGGCACGACCGTGGAGGTGCTGCACACGCCCGGGCATGCGCCGGGTGCGTGTTGCTTCGCGGTGCCCGATCTCGGTGTGGTCTTCACCGGGGACACGCTGTTCAAGGGCGGCCCTGGCGCGACCGGCCGCTCGTTCAGCGACTTCCCCACGATCATCGAGTCGATCACCAGGCGGCTGCTGAGCCTGCCGCCGGAAACCGTGGTGCATCCCGGCCACGGCGAGAGCACCACGGTCGGGGAGGAGGCTCCGCACCGCGAGGAGTGGATCCGTCGGGGCTACTGACCGCTCCGCTCGGGTTCACCAGGTGGACGGTCCGGGATGCCTGTGCTTCGGACGGTCCGTGATGCCGCACCGGACCTTCCACGTGGGAGGAGGGCGAGCGCCCGGATGCCGGGGAGGCGGGCATCCGATGTGCGGAAGGCCGTCCGGGGAGGCCGGGCGGCGGCGAAGGGAGATTCGTCCTGAACACGCAACGGCAGACGATCCGGGAGGCACGGAACGGACGATCTGGAACAGGAAGAGGCGGACGGTTCCCGCGACGACGACCGGGCAAGAATGGAGTGCCCGCATCGAGTGCGGTCGACGGCCGACTGAGGGAGGCGTGGTGAGTGCTGGGGGCGCCAAGCGCCGGGGACGAGCATCCGACATCCTGGCCGCGTTCACCCGCAAGGTGGCTCAGCGGGGCTACGACGCGGCGAACTTCAGCGAGATCGGTGCCGAACTCGGCATCTCCAAAGGCACGATCGTGCACCACTACGGCACCAAGGACCGTCTGCTCGCCACGCTGCACGAGAAGTACATGCAGGCCAGACTGGCCGAGGCCAGGCTGATCTGCCGCCGGCTGGGCACGCCGCAGCGGCAGCTTGCCGGGCTGCTGTTCGCCTCGATCATGTACCAGGTGCACGAGCGCGATGCGACGGTGGCGTTCCAGCGGGAGGTCGCGCGCATCGCGGGCACGGCGGGCAAGCCGCTGCGGGACGAGTACCTGGAGCTGGTGCGGGACGTGCTGCGTCGCGGGGTGCGGGAGGGGGTGTTCCGTCCCGGGCACGTCGACGTGCGCAGCTTGCTGATCTTCGGATCCAGCCACTGGGCGTGGACGTGGTTCCGGCCGGACGGTCAGCTGACCGCGGAGCAGATCGGGGCGACGTTCGTGGATCTGGTGCTGGGCAGCCTGTTGGTGGACAGGTCGGGTTTGCCCGAGCTGGCCGACCCGGGCGGAGATGTCGTGCGCACCGTGCAGCGGTGCTTCGACGACGTGGCCGCGGCACTCGCGCCGGCCAACTAGCGCACGCCGGAACCTTTGCTGGTCAGCGCGCAGTGGGAACGCCCGCTGGTCAGCGCGGGGTACGGCGATGCGGGCTGGCTCGTGCATGTGGCGGGGACTCGTGCCGCTCAGTGGCATGGGTCGGAACGCCCGTCGGCCAACGCCCGTCGGCTGGGCATGCAGTGGGAGCGCCGGTCATTCAGTGGGCGCGGTGGGGATGCGGGTTGGTCGCTGCGGGTCGTGGGGATGCGAGCCTGGCTCGTGCATGTGGCAGGGATACCAGCCGGCTAGCGCACGTGGTGGGAGTCGTGCCGGTAGCGCACGCGGTCGGCACGACCGCCACCCCGTGCAGGCGGTCACAGTGACGGGCGTCCGCCGGACGACCCGCTCCGATCGGCGCTTGCGCCCGTCCGCCGCCTCCCGGTCGATGCACTCCGCACGGTGATCATCTGCACCGGTGAACACCGCACGGGTGAACGCCACACGGGTGAAACTGCGCACGGGTGAAGCTCTCGCGCGCTGAGTCGCCTGAGATCGGCCCCGTCGGTGCTGGTGGCCAGGTGCGCGCAGTGCCACCATCTGCCCGGTGACCTCGCACAAGTGCATGACTCGCACGCCGACCCCGCCGTCCGCCGCACCAGCCGCCGCCAGAATATTTATATCGAAGTGTAAGATCGCGCGTGTGCGAGACGAAACGCGTGTGATGTCGACCGATGCGGGCAAGCGAGTACGGGCCGTTGGTTTCCGTGCCTACGGTGGGCCCGAGGTGCTGGCAGTCGTCTCCCTGGAACCGGAGCCGCTGGGGGCGGACGACGTGCGCATTCAGGTCGCGGCATCCACCGTCAATCCGACGGACGTGGTCCGCCGCGCTGGGCAGCGAGCCACCGGCGGCAGGCCGGAGACGGTGGATGTTCCTGGCATGGAGGTCGCCGGGCTCGTTACCGAAGTCGGCGCGCGCGTGACGTCGGTCGGCGTGGGCGACAGGGTGATGGCGATCGTCGCACCCGCGGGGGAGCACGGCGGACATCGCGCGGACGTGGTGGTGCCCGCCGTCTCGGTCGTCCGTTCGCCGTCCAACCTCAGCGACGTCGAAGCGGCCACGATTCCGATGAACGGCTTGACCGCCCTGCACGCGCTCGACGCGATGAACCTGTCCGCCGGGGACGTGGTCGCCGTGACCGGGGCGGCAGGCGCGGTCGGCGGATACGTCGTCCAGCTCGCCAAGCACGCGGGGTTGCGCGTGGTGGCGGACGCGGCGGAGAACGACCGCGAGCTGGTGGCTTCGCTGGGTGCCGATGTGATCTTGCCGCGTGGCCCGGGATTCGCCGCAGCGGTGCGGGAGCGGTTTCCGCATGGCGTGGACGGGCTGGCGGATGCCGCGATCCAGAACGCAGAGGTGCTGGACGCGGTTCGCGACGGTGGCACCGTCACCACGTTCCGCCGGTACACCGGGGACGGCACGTCGCGCATCCGGGTGGTGCCCATCTCGGTGCTCGAGGTCGCCGAACGCACGGATCTGCTCGAGCGGCTGCGGGAGCATGCCGAGGCGGGTGTGATCACGGCTCGCGTCAACGAGGTCTTCCCGCCCGAGGAAGTGGCGAAAGCGCATAGGCTTCTCGAGGCCGGAGGACTACGTGGTCGGCTGGTGCTGGGCTGGTCATGAAGGCCCACTTGTAGCGCTTGTCGAGGGGAGAGAAAGGATTGCGAGCGATGACCACCCCCGAGGTGGCGAAGCAGGATCGACGTCAGCGGCGATGGCACGAGGCCCACGACCGGCTGTACCAGGCGGCCTGCGAGCTGTTCCTGGAATCCGGCTACGCCAACACGTCGGTCGATGACATCGCCGAACGTGCCGACGTCGCCCGCAAGACCGCGTTCAACCACTACCCGCGCAAGCGCGACTTCATCGCCGAGTGGGGCCGCCGCCGCAGGCAGCGGGTGATCGACGCGATCTCCGCCGAGCTGGCCGACGACCCCAGGCTCGAGCCTGTGCTCCGCCGCTACTTCGCCGAGCTGGCCGCGATCAACGTGGCCGAACGCGCGCTGACCATCCGCATGTCGCTCGGGTGGCGGCAGTCAGGCGGCCCGTTCGACGCCGACCCCCACCAGCTGGTCGACGTGCTGCGCGGGTTCCTCACCGACGCGATCGAGCGCGGCGAGATCTCGTCCAAGGTCAACGCCTCGCATGTGGCCACGATCCTGTACAGCAGCTACTTCGGCCTGCTGTACGACTGGTGCGAGGGGCCGGACGACCAGCCGCCGTTCGATCTGCACGACGCGTTCATGCACCTCATCGACGTCGTGCTGGACGGCATCCGCTCGTTCTAGCCTGGCAGCCGTTCGCGCTGAGCGGGTTCGCTCCGGCCTCGGCGGCGAACCCGGTGAACGCCGCTACATGGCCGGAGGTCGCCTGTTCCCCGGACCGCAGCGGGCAAGTCCGGCACGAAGATCGTCCGCGCGTGCGCTCACACCGGCAGCATGCGTTGCTGGTCCAGGTTCCGACATCCGAGACCGTCCGCGCATGCGCTGACGCCGGCCGCGCGCTTGTGCCCGCTGTGCCGGTTGTGTGGTGTCGGCCAGTTTTGGTTGCCGTCACGCGGTGACGCTCCGGTGGTCGTTGTCCGGCGTGCTGGCCGCCCGGTGATGGCCGGTTGACATCCCCGGCGCTGGCCGCCCGGTCATGGCCGGTTGACACCGCCCAGCGCCCACGCTACACATATTTACATCCGAGTGTAAATAAGCCGGATGCGGGACGCGCGTCCGGCGTACGCGGAAGGCTCGCCGTCTTGACAGGGCATGACCCTGACCCTAAATTTACATTAGAGTGTAAAAATAGTCTCGAGTGTATCTATCGCTCGTGGTGACCGTGAAGGAGTGCCGATGACAGACGACCACGCGCCCGAGTCGCTCGGCCCCGGTGAGCTGGTGGAAGTTGCCGACGGCGTGCACGCGTGGCTGCAGCAGGACGGATCGTGGTGGATCAACAACGCCGGCGTCGTCGTCGGGGACGCGGCGGCGGTGCTGATCGACACGTGCACCACGGAGCGCCGCACGCGCGAGCTGCTCGACGAGGTCGCGCAGGTCAGCCACGACAAGCCGCTGCGGTACGCGGTGAACACCCACCACCACGGCGACCACACGTTCGGCAATTCGCTGCTGCCGCCGCACACCGTGTTGATCGGTCACCGCGCCATGCGCGAAGCACTGCTGGCCGACCGCACCCTCGAGGCCTTCCCGCCGTACTGGTCGCCCAAGCCGGACTTCGGCAACCTGCACCGCCGGGTGCCCGACCTGACCGTGGAATCGGCCGTCACGGTGCACCTCGGCGGGCGGCACATCGAGTTGATCCACCCCGGGTACGCCGCGCACACCGACGGTGATCTGGTGGCCTGGGTGCCGGACGCGCGCGTGCTGTTCGCCGGCGACCTGCTCTTTCCCGGGCACACGCCGATGATCCTGGCCGGGGCGCCGACCGGGGCGATCCGCGTGCTGGACTGGATCGCGGAGTTCGACGCCGAGGCGATCGTGCCCGGTCACGGTGACGTGGTGTGGCGTGCCGAGATCGACCGGGTGCTGGACGAGCACCGCCGCTACTACGAGTTCGTGCAGGCCGAAGCCAAGCGCGGCCTGGAGGCCGGGCTGAGCCCGCTGGAGGTGGCGCGCACGGCCGACCTGGGCGACTTCGCCGATCTGCTGGATCCGGAGCGGCTGGTGCTCAACCTGCACAGCGCCTACGCCGAGGCGGCCGGTCGCAAGGCCGACCGGACGACGGCCTTCGAGGACGTCCTGGCCTGGCTGGGGGCCCCGATCCGGACGAAGGTGTGATGGTCATGTCGCTGAACGCGCACATCACCGGATGGGCGCACACCCGCTTCGGGAAGCTGTCAGCCACGTTGGAAGAGCTGGTCGTCGAGGTGACGCGAGGCGCCCTGGCGTCGGCGGAACTCGAGGCGTCGGAGATCGACGCGATCTACTACGCCCAGTACAACGCGGGCATGCACCCGCTGACGTTCGGTTCCGCGCTGCCGCTGCAGGCGGACGACCCCCTGTGGGGTGTGCCCGCGACGCGAGTGGAGAATGCCTGCGCATCAGGAGCGACGGCGGTGCACCAAGGACTGCTGGCGCTGCGCTCCGGTGTCGCACGGCACGTGCTGGTCGTCGGCGTGGAGAAGATGACCGAGACCGACGCCGCCGGAGTGCGCAAGGCCCTCATCGGCGCCGATTACGAAAAGGCCGGGACAGACTACCCGTTGGGCTTCGCCGGACGGTTCGCGCTGGTGGCGCAGGAGTATTCCCGCCGGTTCGGCGATTGCGGCGACACCTTGGCCAGGATCGCGGCCAAGAGCCACCGCAACGCGCTGGACAACCCGTATGCGCATCTGCGCAAGGACTTCGACGAGGAGTTCTGCCGCACGGTCTCGGATGCCAATCCGCTGGTGGCCGACCCGTTGCGACGCACGGACTGCTCTCCGGTGTCGGACGGCGCGGCGGCGCTGGTGCTCAGTGCGGGCTCCGCGCCGCACGCCACCGCCGGCGGGGCGGTGAGCGTCGCCGGGGTCGGGCACGCCACGGACTACTTCCCGGCGGCCAAGCGCGATCCGCTCGCTTTCGCCGCCAGTGCCACGGCGTGGCAGCGAGCCATGGACATGGCCGGTGTCGGTGTGGCGGACTTGTCGTTCGTGGAGGTGCACGACTGCTTCACCATCGCCGAGCTGGTGCTGTACGAGACGTTCGGCCTCGCCCCCGCGGGCAAGGGAAGCACGCTGCTGGACGACGGCACGGTCTACCGGGACGGCCGTCTTCCGGTGAACCCGTCCGGCGGGCTGAAGTCCAAAGGCCATCCGGTCGGCGCCACCGGCGTGAGCCAGCTCGTGCTGGCGGCCATGCAGCTGACCGGCAGCGCCGGGGCGATGCAGCTGCCGGAGGCGAGCGTCGCCGCGGTGCACAACATGGGCGGGCTCGGCATCGCCAACTTCGTCACCGTGTTGCGGGCAGGGTGATCGTCATGACCTGGGAGTACGACACGATCCTCACCGACGGCCTCACCGAGCGGGAGGCATACAAGCTGCTCACCGGGATCGTCGTCCCCCGGCCGATCGCCTGGATCACCACGTGCAGCGAGGACGGCGGGGTGAACCTGGCCCCGTTCAGCGCCTACGTCATCCTGTCCAACAACCCGATGATGATCGGCGTGTCGGTCGGCCGCCGCGGCGCCGACGTGAAGGACACCGCGCGCAACATGAAACGCACCGGCGAATTCGTGGTGAACGCGCCGCACGTGTCGCAAGCCGAACAGGTGCATTTCAGCGCCGAAGAACTGCCGCATGGGGTGAGCGAGGTCGAAGTGCTCGGGCTGGCGACGGTGCCGAGCAAGGCGGTGTCCGTGCCCCGGCTGGCCGATGTGGCCGTCGCCATGGAGTGCGTCTTCGACCAGGCCATCGAGTTCGGCCTGTCCAGGACCGAGCTGATCGTCGGCGAGGTGAAGGTCGTGCACGCCAGGCGCGGGCTGGTCCGCGACGGCAAGATCGACACCGCCGAGCTGGAACCCCTGGGACGGGTGGCGGGCCCGCGCTATGCCGGCATCGGACCGGTCCGGTCGTTCCGGCCGCTCACCCACACCCTGTACACCGAGCAGAACGGCGCCTGATCGGCCCTCGGGCGGCGGTGCGGCTTTTCGCTTCTTCGTCCTTTCCCTGCTTGCTGTTCCTTCCTTGGCGATTGCCGATTTTCCCGCGGAGATGGTCGCATGATCTCCACCGTCGCCCAGCCGAGCCGGATCCTGATCGGAGCGGGCGCACGCCACAAGGCCGGCGCCCTGGTGGCCGAGGTGGGCGGGCGGCGCCCGCTCGTGGTCACCGACTCCTTCCTGGCGGGCAACGGGGCCGCGGACGAGCTGGTGCAGACGTTCGCCGACGCGGGCCTGAGCGCCGCGGTGTGGTCCGGCACTGTTCCCGACCCGACCACCGACTCACTGGCCGCCGGCCTGGCGGCGGTGACCGCGCACGACGCCGACGTGCTGGTCGGCTTCGGCGGCGGCAGCCCGATCGACACGGCCAAAGCGCTCGCGCTCCTGGCCGTCAGCGGCGGCGCGATGGCCGAGTACAAGGCGCCGCGCAGCAACGACGGACCCGCATTGCCGATCGTCGCCGTGCCGACCACGGCGGGTACCGGGTCGGAGGTCACCCAGTTCACCGTGATCACCGACAGCCGTACCGACGAGAAGATGCTGGGCATCGGCCCGGCTTTCCTGCCCGCCGCGGCGATCGTCGACTACGAGCTGACGCTGACCATGCCTGCCCGGCTCACCGCGGACACCGGCATCGACGCGCTCACCCACGCCATCGAGGCCTACGTCAGCCGCAAGGCCAACCGCTTCTCGGACGGCATGAGCCTGACGGCGATCCGGACGATCGGATCGGCGCTGCGTCGGGTGTATGCCGACGGCTCGGACCGGCAGGCCAGGGAGGCGATGATGCTGGCCGCCACGCAAGCGGGCATTGCCTTCTCCAACTCCAGCGTCGCGTTGGTGCACGGCATGAGCCGCCCCATCGGCGCGCACTTCCACGTGGCGCACGGCCTGGCGAACGCCATGCTCCTGCCCGCGGTGACGCGGTACTCGGTTCCGGCGGCCGAGGCCCGCTATGCCGACTGCGCTCGGGCGCTGGGCTGCGCGGCGGCCGACGACGATGACGCCACGGCCGCCCAGGCGCTGGTCGACGAGCTCGAAGCGCTGTGCAACGACCTGGCCGTGCCGACCCCCGGTCGTACGGCATCGACGAGCGGGCATGGCGGCAGAAGATCCCGACGATGGTCGAGCAGGCCATCGCCTCCGGCTCGCCCGCCAACAATCCACGCGTCCCCACGCCCGACGACGTGGCCGCCATCTACAGTGAGATCTACTGAGAAGGGTCGTCCGAGATGAGCGAGCGTGCCGATGGTCCGTACGCGGCCGTCGACCGAACCCGGGTGTCCACCGGCTTCGCAGGGCCGGACCATGGCTGAGCACGTCGACGGCGTGCGGTTCGCCCGTGACGGCGGTGTCGCGCGCATCCGGCTGCACCGCCCGCAGGCTCGCAACGCGGTGAACCTGCCCATGATCATGGCCATCCGCCGCGCCCTGGAGGAATGGCGGGACGAGCCGCTGCGGGTGATCACCGTGGAAAGCGCGGTCGACGGCGTCTTCTGCGCGGGCGGGGACATCCGGCGCGTCCGGCAGAACTCCCTGGAGGGCGATCCGCGCGCCAGCGACGAGTTCTTCGCCACCGAGTACCGGGTGAACGAGATGCTGGCGTCCTACCCGATCCCCGTCGTCGCGCTGATCGACGGCGTGTGCATGGGCGGCGGGCTGGGCTTGTCGGTGCACGGGCCGTTCCGGGTGGTGACCGAACGGGCAGTGCTGGCCATGCCGGAGACGGCCATCGGCTTCTTCCCCGATGTCGGGGCGTCCTACTTCTTGTCCCGGCTCCCCGGCGGCCTCGGCCTCTATCTGGGGCTGACGGGCGCGCGGCTCAGCCCTGCGGACGCCCTCGACGTGGGGCTGGCTACCCACTACGTGAAGGCCGCGGATCTCCATGCCGTTCGCCAAGCACTGGCGGAGGAGGCTGGCCCCGTCGACGCCATCTTGCGACGGCACGTCTCGCGGCCTGAACCGTCCGGGCTGGCCCGTCACCGAGACGCCATCGATGCGGTGTTCGGGGACGTCACCGACCTGGACGAGGTGTTCCGGCGGCTGCGCCACGACGGGAGCGCGTGGGCGCGTCGGACCCTGGCCACGCTGGAAGCGATGTCGCCGCAAAGCCTGGCCCTCACCTTCGACCTGTTGCTGTGGGGGAGGCAGCGCAGCCTGCGGGAATGCCTCGATGCCGAACGTGCGGCCGCCAGGCGCGTGGTGACCAGTCCCGACTTTCTGGAAGGCGTGCGCGCGGTACTGGTCGACAAGGACCGGTCGCCCAGGTGGGCGGCGTCGGAGTACTTGGGCACCGGCCGTGACGGTGTCGTCCGCTGGGTCGTCGACCGGTCTTGAGTTCCGGCGCCCGCGTGCGGCAAAACGGACGTATTTCCTCTTGACTCCCGGCAGACGCAGGCGCAATATCTACATCACGGTGTAAATGTAGGCTCGAGTGTAGATCTGGAGTGGCGATGAAGCTGGTCCGCGTCCGCGAGCAAGCTCGATCCGCATCCGGCACACCTTCGGCTCGGTTCGCCCTCGTGGTCGACGACAAGGTGCATCGCCTTCCGGAGCACTGGGGCTTCGCCGACGCGGTTCGCGCATTGCACACCGGCCGGCTGGAAGACGCCGAGCCGTCGGCGTCCGCGCTGGACGAGTGGGAATTGCTGGCGCCGGTTCCGACGCCGGCGAGCATGCGCGACTGCGTCGGTTTCCTCCAGCACATCCGCAACACCCGGCGCAGCCGTGGTGATCTGGCACCGCTCGGCGAGGTGTGGCAGCAGCGCCCCGGCTTCTACTTCTCCAACCCGAACTCCGTGCACTCGGCCACCGCTGCGGTGACGATCCCGCCCGGCTGCCAGGAGTTCGACTTCGAGCTGGAGATCGCCGCGGTCCTCGGCGGAGGCGGACGCGACCTGACCGCCGAGGAGGCCGAGCAGCTCATCGCCGGATACGTGCTGTTCTGCGACTGGAGCGCGCGGGACTTCCAAGCCGAGGAGCGCGCCATGCAGATCGGCCTCGGCAAGGCCAAGGACGCCGCGATCTCACTCGGGCCGTGGATTCTCTCCGCCGACGAGGCGGCGGCGTTCCGGCGTCCGGACGGCCTCGACATCCCGGTCAGTGCCTCGGTCAACGGCGAGCGGGTGACGGCGCCGGGCACTCGCTACGTCGGCATGGACTGGTCGTACGGGGAGATCGTCGCCTTCGCCTCGATCGGGGCGGATCTGGTCGCCGGCGACGTCGTTGCGGCGGGCACGGTGCCCACCGGATGCTTGCTGGAACATTCCGCGACCGAAGGTTTCCGCGGCTGGCTCGCCGACGGCGACGTGGTGCGGCTGGATGCCGGGCCGCTCGGCGAGATCGTCAGCCCGGTGGTGGCCAGCCCGACGCGAGCGCAGTGGAGGCAAGCATGAGCAGCACCAGCTCCAGCACCATCTACCGAGGTGCCGAGGTCGTGCTCGGCGACCCGCGCGACAGGGACGTGCGCCGGGTCGACATCGAGGTGCGCGACGGCATCATCAGCCGGATCGGGCCGGACCTGGAGGCGGGTCCCGGTACCGACGTGGTGGACGTCTCCTGGGCCTGGATCATGCCGGGCATGGTGGACAGCCACCACCACCTGTGGCAGGCCACCATGCGGGCGGTGACCGCGAACTTCACCCTCGACGAGTACTTCTGGACCATCCGCCGCAACCACTCGCTCCGGCACCGCGCGGTGGACATCTACAACGGCACGCTGGGCGGCGCGGCCGGCATGCTGGATGCCGGGATCACCGCGACCGTCGACTTCTCGCACTGCATCCTCACCCCGGAGCACGCCGACGCCGGCATCGAGGCCTTCCGTGAGTCGGGCATCCGCGGCGTGTGGTGCTACGGCTTCTACGACCCGCCGCTGGACGAGCCATGGTTCACCACACCGGAGCAGCGGTACGCGGACGCGCGGCGTGTGCGGTCTCAGCACTTCCCGTCCGACGACGACCACGTGCGGTTCGGGGTCGCGCTGACCGAAATGGGCCGTGCGTCCCTGGAACAGGTGGCTGACGAGTTCCGGACCGGCCGGGAGCTGAACGCGTTGGTGCACGCCCACACCAACACCCGCTATCACGCCGGCGGGCAGCCGTCGGACATCCGGCGATGGCACGACGCCGGGTTGATCTGGGAAGGCCAGCTGCACTCGCACTGCAACACCAGCGACGCCGAGGACCTGAAGATCCTGGCCGATGCCGGCTGCGCGGTGAGCTCGACACCGGAAACCGAGCTGGGCATGGGCATCGGGCACATCGTGGTGCGTGCCGCCGACCGGGCCGGAGTCACCACCGGCCTGGGATCGGACATCCAGTCCAACAACGGTCCGGACCTGTTCGCCGTCATGCGGTTGGCGATGTCCGCGGAACGCCACCGGTACCACCAGCCGGTCATCGAGACCGCCGGAACCTCCGGCCTGGACGGTGTCGCGCTGCGTACCGAGGACGTCCTGCACTTCGCGACCCTCGGCAGCGCCCGTGGTCTCGGTCTGGGCGACGTCTGCGGATCCATCGAGGTCGGCAAGGCCGCGGACCTGGTGTTCATCCGCACCGACACGCCACGGTTGCGGGCCGCGGCGCACGTGATCGACGCGATCGTCATGCAGGTGACCGTGGCCGACGTCGACACGGTGTTGGTGGGCGGCCGCCCGGTGAAGACGAACGGCAGGCTCGACCCCCGACTGAGCGCCAAGGCGATCGCCGCGCTGGACGAATCCGCCGTGTGGATCCGCAAGGAGGCCGAGAAGGCGGGCGGGCTGTGGCCGGAGATGCCGTCGTGGATGGGCACGCCCGCCGAGCACCGGCTGAGCAACAGCGGCGTCGAGCGGCGCCCCGTCCGCCAGACGCGGGACAGGCAAGGAGCCTGAAGGTTTTCGCTCACCACTCCGGTTCAACGACGAAGGGAGCCCCATGAGCGACCGTACTGCCCACCCTCCCACTGGGGCCGACGTCTCACCTGCCGAAGCACGACGGGTGATGCGCGCCAGCGTCGTCGGCACCGCCATCGAGTTCTACGACTTCACGCTGTACGGGTTCGCCGCGGTGCTGGTGTTCGGGCCGCAGTTCTTCCCGGCCAGCGACCCGGTGGCCGGCCAGCTCGGCGCCTTGGCCACGTTCGCCGTCGGCTTCGTCGTGCGCCCGCTGGGCGCGGTGGTCGGCGGGCACTTCGGTGACCGGTTCGGCCGCAAACGAGTGCTGATCGCGACCTTCCTGACGATGGGCCTGGCCACGGTGGCGATGGCGCTCGTCCCGACCTACGCCAGCATCGGCCTGGCCGCGCCGGCGATCCTGCTCGTCCTGCGCCTGATCCAGGGCCTGGCCGCGGGTGCCGAATGGGGTGGGGCGGCGCTCATGGCGGTCGAGCACGCACCGCGGAACAAGCGCGGCCTGTACGGGATCGCGCCCGCTCTGGGTACCAACTCGGGCATTCTCCTGGCGGTGCTGGTGATGCTGGCGGCCAGCTACGTCGGCCCGGCCGGGTTCGTCGAGTACGGCTGGCGCCTCGCCTTCGGTTTCAGCGCGGTGCTGGTGGTGTTCGGTTTCGTCGCCCGCCGTAGGCTGACCGAGAGCCCGCTGTTCACCAAGGCCGTGGAGCAGGAACCGCCGCGGGTGCCGCTGGCCACGCTGATCAAGGAACACCCCGGTGCGTTGCTGCGCGGCGTGGTCTACGTGCTGTCCGTGGCGGTGCTGGGCTACACGCTCAGCCCCTACGCCGTCGGCTGGGCGGTGAGCACCCAGGGCTACTCGCAGGACACCATGCTGCTGGCCACCGCGTTCGGTAGCGCCGTGGGCCTGGTGGTGATGGTGCTGACCGGCCTGAACCTGGACGGCAAGCACCGGAGGTACGCGCTGCTGTGGATCGCCATCATGATGATCCCGGCCGCGATCGTGTTCTTCCCGCTGCTGACCATCGGCGGCTTGTTCGGCGCGTCGATCGGCATGATCACCGCCTACGTGTTCGTCACCGCCTACCAGGCGACCGCCGGCTCGGTACTCGCCGAGCTGTTCCCGACCAAGGTGGCCTACACCGGCGTCTCGATGGCCTACTCGCTGGCCTACGTCATCGCCGGGTTCCTGCCGCTGGTGGCGACGTCGATCGTGGCCGCCACCGGCTCGGTGACCTGGGTGGTGGTCATCAACGTGGTGGTGGCACTGCTGTCGCTGACCGTCGCGGTCGGGCACTTCCGCCGGGCCGGAAGGACGGTTGCGCCTGCAGTGGCGGACGAGCCGCTGCCGCAAGGTTCGCCGGCTGCCTGATCACCGTTCCAGCGAGGTGGCGCCGGGCCCCCGGCGCCACCTCGCTGGCGTGCGTCACCAGCCGGGCCACCGGTCCCGCAGCGCCTTCTTGTCGATCTTGCCGACCGCGGTGGTGGGCAGGCGGTCGGTCATGACGACGGCCTTCGGGCGCTTGTAGGAGGTGAGGCGGTCGCGGGCCCCGGCCATGACCTTCTCGGGAGTCAGGTCCGCTTCCGGCTCGGCGACGACGTACGCGACGACCGCCTCGCCCCAGTCCGGATGCGGAACTCCGACCACACAAACCTCGCGCACCCCGGGGATCTGGCTCAGGCCGCGCTCGACCTCGGCGGTGTAGACGTTCAGTCCGCCGGTGATGATCATGTCCTTCTTCCGGTCGACGAGGTAGAGGAAGCCGTCCTCGTCCACGTAGCCGAGGTCTCCGGTGTGCAGCCACCCGTCGCGGAGCGCTTCGCCGGTCTCCTTCGGCCGGTTCAGATAGCCGACGGTCGTGTACGGGGTGCGTGCGGTCACTTCCCCGACCTCCCCGGCCGGGCACTCCGAGCCGTCTTCCCGGCGGATCCGGACCTGGGTCATCAGCACCGGCTGACCGCAGCTGCGCAGGCGGTGTTCCCTGCCTGGATCGACCCGGTGGTCGTCGCGGCGGAGCCGGGTGATGAAGTTCGGCGCCTCCGTCTGCCCGTACAGCTGGACGAACACCGGGCCGAACGTGGCCAGTCCCTGGCGCAGGCGTTCGGTGGTGATGGGGGCTGCGCCGTAGAGGATCGTGCGGACTGACGTCCCGTCGAAGCTCGCGCGCCCGGAGATCTCGTCGAGCAGCCGGTAGATCATGGTCGGCACCAGGAACAGGTAGGTGATCCGGTCCCGCTCGATCCGGTCCACCACCGCCGCGGGGTCGAAGCGCTGCTCCAGGTGCACCGTGGCGCCGCGGGTCAGCGCCGCCTGGGCCAGGAAGCCGGCACTGTGCGGCAGCGGCGAGGTGAGCAGCAGGACGTCGTCGGCGTGCAGGTCCATTTCCAGCAGGTGGCTCAGCAGGTTCATGGCCAGGGACCGCTGGGTGTGCACCACGCCCTTGGGGCGGCCGGTCGTGCCGCCCGTGTACATGATCACGCCGTGGTCGTCGTCCGCCACCGGCCCGGGCTTGTCGATCGGAGCCCCGGAGACGACCGCTTGCCAGGCGCCGTCCTCGACGAGGATCGCGGTCGCATCGAGCGGGCCGTCAGCCGCTTGCTCGGCCGCTGTCCACAGCTCGCGCTCGGCCAGGCAGATGCGTGCGCCGCTGTCGCGCAGCATGTAGGCGTGCTCCTGGGCGGACAACATGGTGTTGAGCGGGACTTTGGCCGCGCCGAGCATCGCGACGGCCAGGTCGGCGACCAGGTACTCGACCCGGTTGTGCATCAGCAGTGCCACCGGCGTGCCCGCTTCGGCGCCGAGGTCCTGCAGATGCCTGGCCGCCGACGCAGCGGCGGCCAGCAGCTCCCGGTACGTCCAGGTCCGGCCGCGGTCCACCACGGCGGGCCGGTCGCCGTGCCGGGACACGGCTTCGACGAGGTATTCGCGCAACACGGTCATCGTGACCACATCCACCGGTGAGTCATGGCACCCCTTCGGTCGCTGGAGTGACGATCGGTACGCACCGAGCGTGCCGGTCGGGCCGGCCGCACCGCGACGGCTTGCCACGCCAGCGTTCCCGTGGATCGTTGTCACGCCATGACAACAACGACGACGCCGCACCCGAACCGGGCGGTGTGACTGTTGCGATGACGTTTCACGGCCCGTCGGTGTCGACGGCCTCGATCAGCCGGTGCATGCGCAACGCGGTTTCCAGGCGGAAGCGAACGTCCACGTCACGAAGGTGCGCCCGGAGCAGCTGCTCGATCTTGGCGATGCGGTAGCGCACGGTGTTGTAGTGCACGTGCAGCGCTTCGGCGGTGCGGGCGAGGTGGCGATCGTGTTGCAGGTAGGCCCGAAGCGTGGCGACGTACTCGGTGCCCCGGTCGTTGTCACTGTCCGCCAAGGGGCCGAGGAGATCCCGGACGGTGGTGCGCAGGTGGTCGACGGGCAGGCTGGCCACCCCGAGGATGCCCAGCTCGTAGGCGGAGACCACGGAGGCCGGGCTGCCGTCGTTGATGGCGATTTCGACCGCCGCGCGCGCTTCGTCGTAGGACATCGAGTAGTCGACGATCTCCAGGCACTGCCTGCCGACGCCGGCCACCAGGGGGGGTTTGGTCCCGCGCAACGCCTCGGCGAGCGCCTTGGTCAGGTCGGCTGATGTCGGTTCGCCGACGATGCCGGCCAGCCGGTCGTCCCGCAGGATCGTCGTGCACGAACGGAAGGCCGCCTGCAATGCCCTGGCCACGGCGGTGGCCTGTGCCGGGTCCAGCGCCGATCGGTCGCGCCGGCGCACGACGATCACGTGGGACGGCGGTGCGAGGTCGATCCCGGCCATGGCCGCTTGCCGGGCGAGCGCGGCGGGATCGGTGAACCGGCCGGACAACAGCCGGTCGACCAGGTCACCGGTGATGCGTTCCACGACGCGCTCGCGCTCGGTGACCCGAAGCGCCTGCAGCCGCGCCAGCGCCGCACACAGCTCGACCAGGGCGTGCCCGCTTTCGCCGAGCTCACCGGCGGAGACCACCGTCAGGGTCGTCGCGGGCGAGTCGCTGAGCCGGTCACGCCACGCCGTCGTGCCGTCCGGCCGTTCCTGCCCGGCGGCATGGATGAGCTGGTCGTGGGGGCCATGCAGCTCCACGCGTACGTCGAGGCGGTGCGCCAGGTAATCGACGACAGCGGTCGGCGCGGACACGTCGAGGTTCTTGGCCAGCGCGGCGACTTCTCCGGCCACCCGCAGGAGATCGTCGCGGGCGCCGAGGGCCTGCTCGTGACCGCGGAGCTGGTGCAGCCGCACGGCAAGGTCGTGTGCGGCTTCCAGCGCGATCGCCTTCTCCCGCTCGGTCCAGGAGTGCACGCGGCGCCTGGCCGCGTAGAGGACACCGATGGCCGACTCGGCGACCAGGAGCGGGACGGCGAGCGTGGCGAGGATGCCTTCGTCGTCGATGAGCCGTTTGAGCAGCGGCACCCGGCGGGAGTCGTGCCGGTAGTCCCGGCTGGCGATCGGACGGCGTTCGGCGACGGCCTTCCCGCCGATGCCTTCCCCGACGCCCAGGTGCCAGGTCGACGCCATTTCGGAGGTCACCAACCCGCGGTGGGCGCCCATGACCAGCCGGTCTCCGTCGACCAAGCCGGTCCAGGACACCTCGCAGCCCAGTACCTCGGCCGTGTGATCGACGCACGCCTGCATCGCCTGGGTCTGGTCCCTGGCCGCAAGTAGCCGACGCAGGTATCGCACCGTGGTCGCCGACATGGACGCAGTCTAGGCCGCACGGCGGCGGGGAACGGGAGGTCGCCAGTGCCAGGAGCGTTCCGCCGAGCTCACCGGTACGCCCGGAGTTTTCCCTGGTCACATCGCCTTCGTGCGATCGATGTGCCGATCCGGCGATCGGCGGTGCCGCCGGTGGCGGGTGGTCGGCCCGAGCGCACGGCCGATCCGGATCAGCGCGATCGGCGCTGTCGGCCCACCCCGGGCCGTTCGGCGCGGGGGAAGGGGCGATCATTGCCTACGGTCAGTGTCGTGCGCTCGTCGCGCTGTCAGCAGGAGGCTGGTTGATGACCGACACGATCCCGCGCAAGCGTCTGCCGGGCTCGGTGCGCAGGGAGGCGATTCTGTCCGCCGCGCTCGACCTGTTCGCCCGGCGCAGTTACGACGCGGTGGGCATGCGCGACGTCGCCGCCGCGTGCAACTTGAGCGCGACCGGCATCTACCGGCACTTCCCGAGCAAGGAAGCGTTGCTCATCGGGTTGTTCGATCGGTTGAGCGACCAGCTCACGGCGGGCATGCGGGATGCGTCGCGGGCCGGGGCACCGCGCCAGGTACTGGCCGCGCTGGTGCGGTTCCACGTCGGCCTGGCGCTGCGCGAGCCCGCCATGATCCCCATCTACCAGCGCGAGGAGTCGATCCTGCCGCCGCAGGAGCGGCGCCGGTTCCGCCAGGTGCTGCGCGACTACCTGGCGATGTGGTGCGACACGCTGCGGCAGGTGGTTCCCGAGGTGTCCGACGCGGAAGCGCGCACCACGGTGGTGGCCGCGTTCGGCACCATGAACTGCATCGCCTACCACCGCAGCAAGCTCGGCGTCCGGGCGTTGGAGCGGTTGCTGATCGAGCTGGCCGGGCGGACGCTCGGGGTGGACGTCGCCGAGGAGCCCGCGCCCGCACCAATGAGTGCCCACCGCTGAGGTGAACCCCGGCGGCCCGGCTCAGGACCGCGCGCCGGTGTCCTCGGGCACGGAGTAGGTCACGGTGTGCGGCTCGGTGAAGTCGAGCAGGCCCTCCACCCCGAGCTCGCGCCCGGTACCGCTGTGCCGGAAGCCGCCGAACGGAGCGCGGTCGTCCTGCGCCACGGCGTTGTGGTTGTTGACCCACACGGTCCCGGTGCGGAGTCGGTGCGCGGCCGTGGCGGCCCGATCCGGGTCCGCGGTCCACACCGACGAGCACAAACCGGCCCATTCGTCGTTGAGCCGGTCGATCAGGGCGTCTTCGTCGTCGAACGGGATGACCGGCAGCGCGGGTCCGAACTGCTCGGTGGTCACGATGCCGCTGTCGGCGTGCGGATCGAGCACCAGCATGGCGGGCAGGAAATAGCCGCCTGCGGACTCCGCCGCGGGATCGACCGTGCCGAGTTCCCGTACCGGGTGCCCGGCGGCGCGCGCCTGGTCGCACAGCTCGCGCACCTTGTCGCGCTGCCGCGCGTTGTTGAGCGGTCCCATGGACGTGCCGGGGTCGAGCCCGTTCCCGATGCGGTATCCGCCGAGGACGTCCGACATGCCGTCGAGCACCTCGTGGTACCGGCTGCGATGTACGTAGAGGCGTTTGATGCCCATGCACACCTGCCCGGAGGTCAGGAACGCGCCGGTGACCAGCTGTTGCACGGCGGCTTCGTCGAGAGTGGCGTCGTCGAGCACGACGGCGGGGTCGTTGCCGCCCAGTTCCAGCGTGACACGGGTGAGGTTCTTGGCCGCGGTGGTCATCATGTACTGGCCGGCGGCCGTGCTTCCGGTGAAGACGATCTTCTGGACCCGCCGGTCCTCGATCAGCGGCGCCACGGCGTCGTTGTCACCGGTGACCACGTTCAGCACGCCGGGCGGCAGCCCGCGCGCCAGCAGGCGCAGTGTCTCGACCACGGCAAGCGGGCTGGTCGGTGGTGGTTTGACGATCACCGGGTTCCCGGCCACCAGCGCGTAGGGCAGGCTGGCCGCCAAGATCGCCAGCGGCCAGTTGTACGGCACGACGATCGTGGTGACTCCCACCGGCAAGGCGTCCACCCGAGAGCGGAACGGCGGCAGCGACGGGGCCGGAGCTGTCGCGGACTCGGCGTCGTCGGTGGGGACCGGCAGATCCTGACTGGTGCCGAGCTGATCGGCCAGTGACGCGGCGAGCTGACACCGTGCGACGAACACGCCGAGTTCGATCTGCGCTTCCTGGAGCACTTTTCCGTTCTCGCGCGTCAGCAACTCGGCGCGTGCTTGCTCCTGGCCGAGGCCCTGCAGTGCCGAAGTGAGGATCCCGGCACGCTTGGCTGCGGACATCTCGCTCCAGATCGGCCACGCGGCGACCGCGGCGTCGACGGCGGCGGTGGCGTGCTCGCGCGTCGCCGCGGAGATGTACCCGACGACTTCGTCCGGGGCCGCCGGGTTGCGTACCGGCTCTTGGCCGCCTGCCCGGATCTCTGCGCCGTCGATCAGCAGTTCGGTGTGGATCGGCTCGACGCCGGTGGAGGCTGACATGGTCACTCCGTCCCGAAGCGGGTGGAGAAGCGGGTGGAAAGGGCTGTCCCCGCCTACCCGGGTGTGACCATGGGCGAAACGCATCCGAGGTGGCTGGGGTGGAGGGTGCCTGGGGTTGCTGGGGTGGAGGGTGCCTGGGGTTGCTGGGGGTGGAAGGCTTCCGGGGTGGCTCAGGGGGAGGGCGCCCGGGAGTGAGCAGCGGCGGAAGAACGCCCGCGCTCCGAGGCGGGCGCTGGCGGGCCGGGTGTCAGCTCTTGGTGGCGATCGTGATCAAGTACTCCCAGTCGGCTGCCAGCGTGCCGTCTGTGGCCCGGTTCGCCTCGTCGGCCAGCGCAATCATGTCGGTGCGGAAGGCCGCACGCTCGTCCTCGTCCAGGCGGGCCGCGGCCATGTGGGTCGGGCCGTAGTGGGCGAGGAAGAAGTCCGCGAAGAACTCCGCGCTCGGGAAGCGCTGGGTCACCGTGGTCCTGGCGAAGCCGATGTCCGAGACGCGGTCGCCGAGCATCTCCGCCACGGTCGTTTCGTCGCCCCACCGCACGGGCGGCAGTGAGCCCGGGGGCGGTGCGGCGTGGGCGGCCACTGTCTGCAGCAACCGGCCGACGAATCCCGCCGCGGTCCAGTTGGCCAGGCCGATGCGCCCACCGGGTTTGGTGACCCGGACCAGCTCGTCGGCCGTGCGCTGGTGGTCGGCGGTGAACATGACGCCGATGGCCGACAGCGTGTAGTCGAACGAGGCGTCGTCGAACGGAAGGTTCTCGGCGTCGGCTTCCCGGAACTCGACCGCCAGGTCTTCGGCCGCCGCACGGCGCTGGGCGGCTTCGACCAGCACGGGGACGTAGTCGATGCCGGTCACGGCGCAGAACCTGCGCGCGGCGGACAACGCCACGTGTCCGGTGCCCGTCGCGACGTCCAGGACCCGCGCGCCGGGGCGCAGCTCGGTGACTTCGATCAGCGTCTCGGCGACCGGGACGGTGATCCAGGCGATCTTGCCGTAGTCGCCGCTGCTCCAGATCTTCTGTTGCTTGGCCTTGATCTCGTCGAAGGCGGTCGTGCTGGACATGAGGATCCTCCGGCTTCCGCGTCACCCGCGGGGTGCGGGCAACGGCGTTCCCCCTGTGGTTCGCGGTCTGCCGTGCCGGAATTGCGCCTCGTCGTGGCTGGGCCGCTCATTGCTCTGGGTCGGCGCCTGCGGTAGGCCGAATGGGCGCGTGCCGCGTGGCGCGCGGCCGCCGGTCGTGGCCAGTGGCCACCGGCCAGGCAGGAGTCGTCCGATCGGGCGGGCGACGGGGAGTCACAGGCTCCAGCCGCCGTCGACGACCAGCACGGTACCCGTGCAGTACGTGGCGTCCTCGGCCAAGAAGACCGCCGCCGCGGCGATCTCGTCGGCGCTGCCGAACCGGCGCATGACGACGCGCTGGGCGATGCGCCGGCGCGAGGAGTCGGGAACTGCGGCGGTCATGTCGGTCTCCACGTAGCCGGGAGCGAGGACGTTGACGCGGATCCCGTCGCGGCCCAGCTCCTTGGCCAACGACCTGGCGAAGCCGATGAGTGCCGCCTTGGCGCTGCCGTAAGCCGTGTCACCAGCGAAGCCGCGCAACCCCACCACCGACGAGATGAACGTGATGCTGGGGTTGGTGCCTTCGCGGAGCGCGGGAAGGGCCGCGCGGACCAGGTGCGCGTTACCGCCCACATTGGCTTCCAGCACGCCCCACCATTGCGTCGGATCGAGCGTGTCGACGCGGCCGCCTCGCCACATGCCTGCGTTGAGCACCAGGGCGTCCAGTCGCCCCCACTCGCGCAGGACGGAGCCGACGACCGAGTGTGCCGATTCAGGGTCGCCGAGCTGGAACGGCAGCGCCAAAGCTTGTACCGGTAGTTCGGTGCATATCCGCTCGGCCTCGTCCCGGCTAGACCGATAGGTACAGGCGACGCGCAACTGGCGAGCGGACAGGGCCCGTGTGATCGCCGCGCCGATTCCCCGCGAACCGCCGGTGACCAGCGCTGTTCTCGGTGCGGACGACAAAGCTCCTCCAGGTACTGACTGATCGGTACAATCATTTCCCTCGCGAGACTTCGTTGTCAACGTGTCGAAAGGCGGCGGGTATGCGCGCGGTGGTCTTGCGCGGACCGGGCAACTACGAACTCGCCGACGTGCTGGAGCCGGAGCCAGGGCCGGGCGAAGTCCTCGTCGCGGTCGAGGCGTGCGGGGTGTGCGGCTCCGACGTGCACCTGGTGGATGGCAGCACCGTCGGCCGATACCCCGTGGTGCTCGGACATGAAGCCGCGGGCCGGGTGGTGTCTTGTGGGCCAGGCGTCCACGGCGTCACCGAGGGGGTGCGGGCCGCCGTGCTGCCTTATGTCGGTTGTGGCGCGTGCCGGCTCTGCTCCCTGGGGCAGGCGCAGGCGTGTGCCCGGCGGGACGTTCTCGGTGTCGATCGTGACGGTGCGCAGGCGGAGCTGGTCGTCGTTCCTGCCGAGTGCCTGGTGCCCCTGCCCGACGACGTACCGAGCGAAATCGGCGCGATCCTCACCGACGCGGTGGCCACACCGTGGCACGCGATCCGGAGGAGTGGGGTCGCGGCGGGGGACCTGGTCGTCGTGCTGGGATTGGGCGGCCTCGGCATGCACACGGTGCAACTGCTGACCGAGATCGTCGGTTGTGCGGTCATCGGGGTGGATCCGCGACCGGAAGCGCGTCGGCGGGCGCTCCAGCTGGGCGCTCAGGCCGTCGTCGCCGATGCGGCGGACGTGGCGGCATCGGCCCGTGACGGCCGCGACGGCGCAGACGCCGCTTTCGACATGGTGGGCTCGCCCGGCCTGATCGACACCGCGTTGCGCTGCTTGCGTCCGCAGGGGCGATGCGTCGTCGTGGGTATCACTCCTGACCGACTGCATCTGCGCATGCGCCAGGAAACCGTCGTCGCCCGCGAGCTGTCGCTGATCGGCAGTTTCGGAGCGACCCGGGCGGAAATCGAGGAACTTGCCGGACTGGTGGCCGGCGGCCGTCTCGACCTTTCCCACAGCGTCAGCGGCCGTTTCCGGCCCGAGGACTTCGGCACCGCGCTCGAGGAAACCCGCGCCAAGCGAGCGGGTTCGGTGCGCGTCGTGATCACCTATTCCTGATCCGCCTCGGCGGAATTCGGCTTGCGCTTTCCGGACCGCCGCTGTGTGGGCAGCAGCTGCCCGTACAGTGCGATGTCGGTGATCTTGTCCGCCACTTGCTCCGGGGTCAGCGGGCTCTTCGTGGCGTCGAACCACACGTAGGTCCAGTTGAGCATGCCGAGCACGCTCATCACGGCGACCGAATCGGCCGACCGGAAAACACCGGCGTCCACGCCTTCCTGCAGCACCTGGGCGAACAGGTCCTGGTGCTGATGGCGCAATTCCGCCAACTGCTTGGCCCGCTTGCCGGTCAGGGCGTGCATCTCCCGCAACACGACGATGACCTCGTCGCGCCGTGCGGCGATCGTCTTGATGTGTTCGCGGGCGAGCGCACGCAGCTTGTCGATCGGGTGCAGATCGGACTCGACCACCCGCTTGCCCCTGGCCAAGGCTTCCTCGACGTGCCGCTTGGACAAGTTGTACAGCAGGTCTTCCTTCGACCCGATGTGGTAGTAGAGCGCGCCGCGCTTGAGGCCCGCCGCATCCCCGAGTTCGGCCACCCCGGTGCCGTGGTAGCCCTTGCGAGCGAACACTTCGGCCGCGACGCGCAGAATGCGCTCGTGCGTGGATTCCTCCGCAGGTGCCTGGTCCTGCGCCCCTGCTTCCGGTGCGTGCCCGTCAGGCTGGGCGGTCGATTCTTCGGACGGTCTGCCCGGTACCGGGTCGGAATCGGCGGGGACGTCGTCGCCGATCGCGGTGTGCGGGAGTTCGGCCGGAGCCTGCGACGATTCGGTCGTGGCTGTGGATCCGGCTGCGCGTACCCCCTGCTGCTTCGGCATGACCCCTCACCTTCTTGCTTTCGGCGCCGCTCGTGGCGGCGCCTGGCCGATGCTCTCTCGTGATTTCACGGTACCGACGATGCCGCGTTTGCCTGCGCGGTTCGCACAAACCGCCCACGGCTGTCCGAAGATCGTTCCCGCGCGCCGTCACGCGTCGAAGTGTACCGATCGATCTGTCAGCTCGCGCACTTTGGACGTTTTTCCGGCGGCGGCTGCCTGCTAGCCGGACGCGCCGCGGTCGCCGGTGGCCAGTGCCCGCTCGATCTCCTCCTCGGTCAGCCCGATCTCGGCCAGGATCGCCCTGCCGTGCTCGCCCGGGCGCGGCGGCGGCTGGGGGGCTGTCGGCTGATCCTCGCTGAACCTCGGCGCGGGCGCGGGCTGGACGATGCCCGCCACGTCGACGAAGGTCCCCCTGGCCCGGTTGTGCGGATGCTGCACGGCTTCCCCGATGGACAGCACCGGGGCGACGCAGGTGTCGGTGCCGCCCAGCAGATCCAGCCAGTACTGGCGCGGCCGGCTGATGAAGACGTCCGCCAGGCGCTTGCGCAGTTTCGGCCAGTGTGCCCGGTCGGTGTGGCCGGCGAGGAACTCCGGGTCGTCGGCGAGCCCGAGCAGGTCGAGCAGCCTGTGGTAGAACTGCGGCTCGATCGCACCCACGCTGAGGTACTTGCCGTCCGCGCACTCGTAGACCGCGTAGAAGTGCGCGCCACCGTCGAGCAGGTTGGACTCGCGTCGGTCGACCCAGCTGCCCTGTGCGCGCAGGCCGTGCAGGGTCGTGGTCAGCAGTGCCGTGCCGTCGACGATGGAAGCGTCCACGACCTGGCCTTTTCCGGTTTCCCGCGCCCTCAGCAGCGCCGCGACGACGCCGAACGCCAGCAGCATGCCGCCCCCGCCGAAGTCGCCGACCAGGTTGAGCGGGATCACCGGCGGGCCGTTCCGGTGGCCGATCGGATCGAGGCCGCCTGCCAGCGCGATGTAGTTGATGTCGTGACCGGCGCGCGATGCCAGCGGGCCGTGCTGTCCCCATCCGGTCATCCGGCCGTAGACCAGCCGCGGGTTCCGCTCCAGGCACACGTCCGGTCCGAGTCCCAGGCGTTCGGTCACTCCCGGCCGGAACCCCTCGATGAGCACGTCGGCGCCGTCGACCAGGCGCAGCACCGCGTCCCGGGCGGCGGGGCGTTTCAGGTCGAGTGCCACCGAGCGGCGCCCCCTGGCCAGCAGATCGTGCCGGTGGTCGAGCGGATTGCCCGCCGCGCGGCCCTCGGGCCGGTCGACCCGGATCACGTCGGCGCCCAGGTCGGCCAACAGCATGGCGCCGAACGGTGCCGGGCCCAAGCCGGCCAATTCGATCACCCGGACTCCGCGTAGCGGGCCCGCGGGTCCGGGGCGGTCAGCGGAGCGCGACATGGCGGCCTCCTTCGTCGGGGACTACCGAATCGAGTGAAAGGGTGTCTTGACTCACGTCCGACTTAGTGTACCGTTCGGTCAGTACAAAAGTACGTCACCCGAAACAACCTTCTCCACGGATCGCCTGGGAGTGCGAATGGGAGCGGTTCTGGCGAAAGCTCGGGCCGACGGCCGGTTTCGGTTGTCGCAGGAGCAGATCATTCTCATCGTCGTGGCGTCGCTGTTCGTGGTGTTCAGCGTCCTGCTGGACGGGTTCTTCACCGCGGACAACCTGCTGAACCTGCTCCGCAGCGTTTCCTCACTCGGCATCCTGAGCGTGGCGATGGCGGTCGTGGTGATCGCCCGGGGGATGGATTTGTCTCTGGTGGCGTCGATGGGCGTGAGCACCGCGATCGCCATTCAGCTCATGCGCTCGGAACTGAGCACGCCGGAAGCCCTGCTGATCGGCCTGGGCATCGTGCTGCTGCTCGGTGCGATCAACGGTTTCCTGATCGCGTTCGTGGAGATTCCCGCGCTGTTCGCCACGTTGGCTTCCGGGTTGTTGATCTACGGCGTGGCGCGCACGCTGGTACTCGACGGCTTGATCGTCGAGCTGCCGCCGGACCGGGGGTTCGTGCGCTGGCTGGGGCAGGGCGTGGTGTTCGGCATTCCCGCGCCGATCGTGATCTTCGCCGTCGTGGCCCTGGTGGCGCACTTCTTGCTCAGCCGTACCAGGACCGGCCGATTCATCTACGCGCACGGTGACAATGCGGGCGCTGCGGCGCTGACCGGCATTCCGGTCCGCCCGCTCACCTTGATCGAGTACATGATCGCCGGTGCGATCGGCTTCTGCGGCGGGCTGGTCATGGCCGGATCGGTCGGCGGATTCAACACCCAGATCATCGACGGGTCGCTGATCTACGACGTGCTGCTGGTGGTCGTCGTCGGCGGCATCAGCCTGGTGGGTGGCCGCGGCGGGGTGCTGTCCGTACTGGCGGGCACTGCACTGATCGGCGTGATGCTCAACGGAATGACGATCTTGAACATGAACACCCACGAAAAGGACATCGTCAAAGGGCTGATCCTGCTGGCCGCACTGGTCCTGGACAACCGGCTGCACCCCCGAGACGAAGAAACGGTTCGGCAAGGCGACTGAAAGCCTCGATCACCCATCACTCACCCCGGAGGTCATTGCGACAAGGAGGTCGTCATGCGCACGGTCCACCGAAAAGCGCGGCGGTCGGTCGCGTTCGCCGCCGCGGCGCTGATAGCGCTGGCCGGATGTTCGACCGGCGGCGATTCGAACGCGGGCGGGAACGACGGAGGCGAGGGCCTGCCGCCGGACGTTTCCTCGGCGAAATTGCGCCAGCACGCCATCGACAGCCTGAAAGGCAAGACGGCGGCGTTCGTCCCGGTGGGCCTCGGCACACCGTTGACCGAGGAATGGGCGCGCCAGATGAAACGCGGGTTCGAAGCCGCGGGCATGAAGTTCGTCGTCCGCGACCCGAACTGGGACACCGCGCGCCAGGCTGAGGCGGTGCAGTCGTTGATCAACGAAAAGCCGGACGTGCTGGTCGTGCACAACTTCGACGTGCAGGTGCTGGCCAAACTGATCCAGCAGGCGGAGAAGGCGGGCATCTACGTCATCCAGATCAACATGGTGTCCAACTACAAGTCCGATGCGTTCGTCGGCGCGGACACCATCGAGCTGGGCAGGCGGATCGCCACCGACATCGTCAAGGTGTGCGGCAAGGGCACCGACACGTCGCACAAGGTGCAGATCGTGCAGGGTGACGCCACCTCCGGTTTCACGCTCGACGTGATGGCCGGGGCCAAGGAGGTGTTCGACAAGCACCCGGAGATCAAGATCGTGTCCACCCAGGCGGCGAACTGGGACCGGACCAAGGCGCACGACATCACCGCGACGGTCATCCAGCAGCACCCGGACCTGTGCGCCAGCTGGGGCTTCTGGGACCAGATGCAGTACGGCGCGGCGACCGCGATCAAGGAAGCGGGCAAGATCGACCAGGTCAAGGTGTTCACCTCCGACCACAGCTCGATCACCTGCGAGGCGCTCAGGGACAAGCTGTTCTACCAGTCCTACGGCTACTCGGTGCCGACCCAGGGAGCGGACATCGTCGCGATCGCCAAGCAGTTGCTGCAGTCCGGGCGTCCGCCGGGGTCGTCCCGCATCGCCGACTACACCCCGCTGGTGAAGATCGATCGCACCAACTGGGACGAACCGAACATGTGCTACGACGGCAAGACCGACGGCCTGACCGTCTCCTGATCGCCGTCCGGCACGAATCCGCGACTGCGGTCCGGGGCGCTCGTGCATGCCCCCGCGGGCGCCCCGGGCTCCTCACCTTCCGCTAGCCACCTCGTCTGTCAAGGCCGCCGCGCTCGGTGCCATGAAGAGAGCGAGAATTGCCATGACCGCAACCGTGCCACGGCTGCGTCTCGGATCCCGGCCGCCGGAACGGAACGTGCCGGCGAACGAGACCCTCGTGATGAAGCTGCGACACCTGCGCAGGCGCATCGCCCTGCAACAGGTCTTCGCCGAGTTGTTCGAGAAGCGCTGGATGGAGCCGGCCATCCCGCTGGCGCTGTTGATCGGCGTGTTCGTGTTCTTCTCGGCCACCACACCTGGGTTCGCCAGCCAGGAGAACCTGCTGTCCACTTCCGCCGAGCTGGCCGAGCTGTCGCTGGTGTGCCTCGGCATGGCGGTGGTGGTCATCTCGGGCGGGATCGACCTGTCGGTCGGTTCCATGTTCGGCCTGTGCAACATGGCAGTGATCCTGCTGGTCACCCTCAGCGGCCTGCCGGTGCCCGTGGCGATCGCCCTCGGCCTGCTGATCGGCGCCCTGCTCGGCTCGGTCAACGGCAGCATCGTCGCCTACCTCAAGGCACGGCCGTTCCTCACCACGCTGGTCACGCTGATCATCTTCCGCGGCGTGCTCAACCTGCTCGACCTGAATTACTCCGCGCAGACCGCCACCGTGTTCGTGACCGATCCGGTGTGGGAGTGGTTCGGCACCGGCAAGGTGGCGGGCATCCCGTTCAGCTTCGTCACGCTGATCGGTGTGCTGATCGTGGGCCACATCGTGCTCAGCCGCTCCCGGCTCGGCTGGCACATCACCGCGGTCGGCGCCAGCAGGCGGGCCGCGCGGCACGCGGGCATCCGGGTGGAGCGGGTGCTGTTGATCAGCTACGTGTTCTCCGGGCTGCTGTGCGCGCTCGCCGCGATCTTCTACGCATCGCGCCTGTCCAGCGCCAGCGCGCGGGTCGGGGAGGGCATGGAGCTGACCGTGCTCACCGCGGTGATCCTGGGCGGCATCAGCCTGTCCGGCGGCAAGGGCACGGTGTGGCGGGCGTTCATCGGCGCCGCCACGATCAGCCTGCTCGGCAAGGGCCTGCTGCTGATGAACGTCGGCGGCGAGGTGTTCCAGACCGTGCTGGCCGCGGTGCTGATCGTCGCCGTCGGCCTGGACCTGAAGTGGGGCAAGAACCGCGGCAAGGCGATCCAGAAGACCTACGTCAACCCCACCATCGTCGAGTACGGCGAGCTGCAGGACACCCGGCCGGGATCCGGCACGCGGTTCGAGCAGAACGACCGGCTGGTCGGCGCCGAGGCGATCGGCCTCGGGCAGGTCGAGGGTCCCGAGGACGTGATCCTGGACAAGCAGGGCCGCCTGTACTGCGGCACGCGGCAGGGATGGATTCTCCGCTTCTCCGGGGAGAACTTCGAGCACCGGGAGATCTTCGCCAGGATCGGCGGCCATCCGCTGGGGCTGGCGTTCGATGCGGAGGAGAACCTCGTCGTCTGCGTCGCAGGCATGGGCTTGTACGCGGTGACGCCGCAGGGTGAGGTGCGCAAGCTCACCGACGAGACCAACCGCAACTGGTTGCAGCTGCGCGACGACAGCCGGCTGCGCCTGGCCGACGACTTGGACATCGCGCCCGACGGCAAGATCTACTTCAGCGAGGCGACCACCCGGTTCGAGATGGCCGACTGGATCCTGGACGGGATCGAAGGGCGGCCGAACGGGCGGCTGCTCTGCTACGACCCGGCGACCGGCAAGACCAGGACGGTCATCCGCAACCTGGTGTTCCCCAACGGGGTGTGCGTCAGCCACGACGGCAAGTCGCTGCTCATCGCGCAGACCTGGCTGTGCCGCATCCTGCGGTTCCACATCGACGGCCCGGACAAGGGCCGGCTGGAAGTGTTCATGGAGAACTTCCCCGGCTACCTGGACAACATCAACCGGGCGTCGGACGGCGCGTACTGGGTGGCGCTCAACGGCATGCGTTCCCCCGCCTACGACCTCGCCATGCGGATGCCGACGTTCCGCCGCCGCATGATGAAGCGCATCCCGCGGGACGAGTGGCTGTACCCAAGCATGAATCACGGCTGCGTGGTCAAGGTGTCCGAGCAGGGCGAAGTGCTCGGCACGTGGTGGGACCCGGGCGGTACCGCGCACGCCACGATCACCTCGATGCGCGAGCACGGCGGCTATCTGTACATCGGCGGCCTGGAGAACAACCGCATCGGCCGGATCAAGCTGGACGAGGCCGAGCCGACGGCTTCCTCGTCCGGCCGGGCGGTGCGTTCCGTCGCCGGGTCCGCGGCGAACTGAAAGGAGCCGGCGGTGTCACGATTCGAAGCTCTGCAGCTGATCAAGGAGTTCCTGTTCCCCGGCAGGCACAGTGGGACGGCGATTCCGCCGCTCGACGGCGGGCTGACCCCCAACGACGCGCTGGAGGAAGCGAAGCTGGTCGTGGAGCTTCCCGAGCCGGACGACGTGCTGCTCGACGCCGATCAGCTGTACGTCACCAGCGGGAACACACTGCTGCGCATGCCGGCCGACGGCGGTGACCCGGTCACCGTCGCCGAGTTCGGCGGGGAGGCAGGGGCGCTGGCGCGCCTGGTGGACGGCCGGTTGCTGGTGGCGGTCGCCGGCGTCGGGGTCGTCGCGGTCACCGCGGACGGCCGCACCGAGGTGGTGCTGGACCAGGTGGCTGGACGGCCATTGCGGTGTCCGACCGACTTCGCGGTGGCTGCCGACGGTTCGGTGCTCGTCACCGACGGGTCGAGCAAGCACGCCGGGCAGCAGTGGGTGCACGACCTGATGGAGTGCAACCGGCTGGGCAGGCTGGTGCGTTTCGACCCGGACAGCGGCTCGGCCGACCTGCTCGCCGACGAACTCGGCTACGCCAGCGGGGTGACGCTGACCGAGGACGGCGCCGCCGCGGTGGTCAGTGAGGCTTGGACGCACCGGATCAGCACGTTCCCGCTCGACGGCGGGCAGCCGAGCGTGCTGAAGCAGAACCTGCCCGGTTATCCCGGACGGCTGCAGCCCGCCGCGGGCGGCGGTTACTGGCTGGCGATGTTCGCGCTGCGTACCCAGCTGGTGGAGTTCGTGCTCACGCAGCGCTACTACGTCGAGGAGATGATGCGCACGATCGAGCCGGACCTGTGGATCCGGCCCGCGTTGCGCGGCCTCAACAGCGGCCTGGAGCCGCTGCAAGGCGGTCAGATCCGCAAGCTCGGCGTGGTCAAGCCGTGGGCCCCGCCGCGGTCCTACGGGCTGGCCGTCCGGCTGGACCCGGACGGATATCCGGCGAGCAGCCTGCACAGCAGAGGCGGAGGGAGCAGGCACGGCGTGACGTCGGTGCGGCAGTGCGGGCAGCGAGTGCTGATCGCGTCCCGTGGCGGGGACTGCGTCGTGGAGGTGAGTCACCCATGAGCCAGTCCATGGTCGACCTGCTCGACATCTCCCCGGACCAGCGGGACACCAGGCTGGTCGATCTGCGCAAGGTCACCAAGACCTACCGGGGCGTGCATGCCATCAAGGACATCGACTTCACCCTCGACGCGGGGGAGGTGCACGCCCTGGTCGGCGAGAACGGTGCGGGCAAGTCGACGTTGTGCAAGATCCTTTCCGGCGCGGTGCAGCCCACCTCCGGTGAGATGTTCATCGCCGGCGAGCGGGTGTCGTTCCGCCGGCCGCACGACGCGCTCGAGCACGGCGTGGCGATGGTCTACCAGGAGACCAGCCTGGTGCCGACGATGACGGCCGCGCAGAACATCGAGCTCGGCCACGAGCGGCTGCTGACCCGGTTCCGGTCGCTGAACATCGGTGCCCAGCAGCTGCTGATGTCGATGAACTTCCACGTCAACCCGACGGCCTACGTGTCGACGCTGGGCGCGGCGCAGAAACAAATGGTGGAGATCGCGCGGGCGTTGCGGTCGAACGCGCGCATCGTCATCTTCGACGAGCCCACGGCGACGTTGACGCCGGAAGAGACGCTGCACCTGTTCGACGTCATCAACAAGCTGCGCGAGGCGGGGCTGGGCATCATCTACGTCTCGCACATGCTGGAGGAATCCCTCAAGATCGCCGACCGGGTCACCGTACTGCGCGACGGCGAGCGGATCGTGACCCTCGATGCCAAGAAGACGACGCGCGACGAGCTGGTCAAGCACATGGTCGGCAGGGCGCTGACCGGGACGCAGACCCGGCGGCGGTCCGGCGGCGACGGCAAGCCGCAGCGCAGGCGGAAAGTGCTCGAGGTGGAAAACCTCATCCTCGGCAACGTCGTGCGGAACATGTCGTTCTCCGCCTACGCCGGGGAAGTGCTGGGCATCGCGGGCCTGATCGGCAGCGGCAGGACCGAGACCGCCAAGATCATCGCGGGCGCGCTCAAACGCAACCGGATCCACGGCGGACGGGTCCTGGTGAACGGCAAGCCGGTGCGGTACCGGGTGCCCAAGCAAGCCATCGACGACGGCATCGTCTACATCACCGAAGACCGCAAGGCCGACGGGTTCTTCGAGACGATGACCATCGCGGAGAACCTGTATCTCGGCTACCTGGCGTCGCGCCGCGGCCGCAAGCGATGGCTGCTGTCCCGCAGGCGGCGGGCGGAGATCGCGCGGGAGTGGACCAAGCGGCTGCGGATCAAGGCGATCAACTCCGACGCCAAGATCGTCGAACTGTCCGGCGGCAATCAGCAGAAGGTCGTCGTGGGGAAATCCCTGGTCGCCGACCCGGAAGTGGTGATTTTCGACGAGCCGACCCGCGGGGTCGACGTCGGGGCCATCGAGGAAATCCACCAAATGATCCGTCAGCTGGCCGACGAAGGAAAAGCGGTGATCGTGATCTCGTCCTATCTGCCGGAGATCCTGGCCGTGTCGGATCGCATCCTGGTCACGCGGTTCGGCCGGGCGGTGGCGGAATTCAGCGCCGAAGAGGCCACGCAGGAAAAGATCATGTACGCGGCGATCTTCTGAAGGTGGGCCATGGGCATTCTGGACGCGCCACCACAGGCGATCGAAGAACGGTTCGGCAGGCAGCTCGGCAGGCCGGTACGGCTGGTGGAACGCAAGCTGGCCGGGGAAGGCCTGTCGGACGAGACCGGTGTGCTCGTGCTGGACGACGACGGCGAGCTGCGGAAGGTGGTCGTGCGCCTGTTCCGCCCCGGCGCGATGGCCCGGCACGAGGTCGATCCGCGGCGCCTGCACCGGCTGCTGGTGGCCCTGACCGCCACGCCGGTCCCGGTGCCGCAACCGCTGTGGTTCGATGCGGATCGTTCGTTGTTCGGCGAGAGCTACTCGGTCGTGGCGTGGGTACCGGGGATCGCCGTGGTGCCGTGGTCGCCGGAGGGGCGCAAGTACCTCGCCGAGGTCGGCCGGGGGCCGATCGGTGAGGACTTCTGCCGGATCCTTGCCGAGATCCACGCCATCGACCAACACACCGCGGACGTGGGCTTTCTCGGCGTGCCGCCGGCAGGCACGGCGTTCGCCGAGGCGGAGATCGCCCAGCTGGAGGACTACCTGCGGCGGGTCGCCGATGAGCCGGAACCGATCATCGTCGACGGCCTCGGCTGGCTCCGGGCCAACGTGCCTGCCAGCGAACGGATCGGCCTGGTGCACGGCGACTACCGCACCGGCAACGTGCTGTTCGGCGACGACCGGGTCAACGCGGTCATCGACTGGGAGTTCGCGCGGTTGGGGGACCCGCTCTACGACGTCGGGTGGGTGTGCTGTCCGTCCAACCGCGTCGACAGCGACCTGGTGTGCATGATCCTGCCCCAGGAGGAGTTCCTGGCCCGCTACGAGCGGCACGCCGGATGCCGGGTGGACCGGGACGCGCTGCACTTCTGGATCACGTTCCACCAGGTCCGGCACGCGGTCATGTGGCTGGACGCGGGCAAGAAAGTCCGTGACGGCCAGATCGACGATCTTCGCCTCGCGCGAATGCACTACACGATGCCGACCATGCGCGCCATGGTCGCCGACTGTCTCGCATACACATGATCAGCCCGGCACAGATGCTCTTGGCGATCCGCAAGGAACTGACCACCTCCGTGCTGCCGGCCATCACCGACGACCGTGCGCGCTCCTCGGTGATCGCGACGGTCGGCATCCTCGGCGTGCTGGCCCTGCAGGTCAGGGAGGACGACGCGTGGCTGGCCGACTCGGTGCGGGTGCTGTCGGCCGGGGTGCGGCGGTGGCCGGTGGAGGTTCCCGACGAGGTGGCGGACGTGCGCCAGTACCGCAGGCAGTTGCTGGCCGCGATCACGGAGTTGATCAGGCGGATCTGGGACGGGGAAGCGGACAGCGCGCTGCTGCCGGACATCCGCGGAGTGTTGCACGCCGACCTGGAGCTGCAGTTGAAGCGAACTCGGTGACGAGGAACGGAGCGAGGGATGGACCGCTACACGTTGGCGGAGGTGCTGCGCAAGCACCGCACGGCGGGCAGTGTGAACGCCGAGCGGATCGCGGTGACGTTCGAAGGGGCGTCGCTGACCTACGACGAGCTCGACGCGCGCTCGGACCGGGTGGCCGCCGGGTTGCGAGCCCGGGGGTTCGCGCACGGCGACCGGGTCGGGGTGCTGCTGTACAACCGGTTGGAGTGGCTGGAGCTGTTCTTCGCCGTCGCCAAGCTCGGCGGCGTCGTGGTGCCGATCAACTACCTGCTGAAACGCAAGGAAGTCGAGTTCATCCTCGACGACTGCCAAGCGCGCTGGCTGGTGTTCGAGAAGGCGCTGGCCGACGTGGCACCGGTGGACGGATCACGCCGCATCGTCACCATCGACACCTCCGTCGACGGCGGCATCGACTACCAGGAGCTGCTGTCGGCCGATGCGGACGACGCTCCCCGTGACGCCGCGAAGGCCGACGACCTGGTGTTGCTGCAGTACACCTCGGGCACCACCGGCACCCCGAAGGGGGCCATGCACACGCACTCCACGGTGCTGTGGAACAGCTTCCACCAGATCGTCGACTACGAGATCACGGCCAAGGACGTCTACCTGATCGTGCCCGCGCTGTGCTGGGCGGCCGGGCTGCACGACATCGCGCTCGCCACGCTGTGGCGGGGCGGGCGGGTGGTGCTGAGCCCGAGCACCGGGTTCGAACCCACCCGTCTGCTGGCCACCGTGCAGCGCGAGCGGGTCACCGCGACGCTGATGGTGCCGACCGTGCTCAAGCGGGTGCTGGCCGAGCCGACGCTCGGCGACTACGACACCTCGTCGCTGCGGCTGATCGTGTCCGGTGGTGAGCCGGTGCCGGTGACGGCGATCGAGGACGCGCAGCGGAAGCTGCCGAACTGTGCCGTGCTGCAGGTCTACGGCATGAGCGAGTTCCCGACCATGATGAGCTACCTGCCCGCGGAGGACGCGGTTCGCAAGCTCGGGTCCGCCGGGCGGGCGTGCAGCGCGGCCGAGTTGCGGATCGTCGACGACAAAGGCAACGACGTGCCGCCCGGTGTGGTCGGCGAGATCATCTGCCGCTCCCCGGCGAATATGATCGGCTACTACAACCGGCCGGAGGCCACCAAGGCGGCGCTGGCCGGGGGCTGGCTGCACACCGGGGACCTGGCCACTTACGACGAGGAGGGATACATCTTCATCTCCGGCCGGGCCAAGGACATGATCATCTCCGGCGGGCTGAACGTGTACCCGGCCGAGGTGGAACGCGTGCTGGCCCAGCACGACGACGTCATCGAGGCCGCCGTGGTCGGCAAACCGGACGACAAGTGGGGCGAGGTCGGCGACGCCCTGGTGGTCGTCCGGCCGGGGGCGACCGTCACGGAGGACGAACTGCTCGAGCACATGCGCGCCGAGCTGGCCAACTACAAGATCCCCAAGCGCATCACGCTGACCACCGAACCGTTGCCACGCACCACGTCCGGCAAGGTTCAGAAGTTCCGTGTCAAGGAGTTGCTGCAGTCATGACGTGGGAGTTCGCCACCGAGCCGGAATTCGCCGAGAAGCTGAAGTGGATGCGTGAGTTCGTCGACGAGCGGGTGTCCCTGCTGGAGACCGTCGACCTCGACGACGACGCCTTCCGCGCCGCCATCGCGCCGCTGCAGGAGGAAGTCAAACGGCGCGGCCTGTGGGCCGCCCACCTCGACCCGGAGCTGGGCGGACAGGGGTTCGGGCAGGTCAAGCTGGGGTTGATGCACGAGATCATCGGCCGCAGCTGGGTCGCCCCCTACGTGTTCGGCAATCAGGCGCCGGACTCGGGCAACTCGGAGATCTTGGCGCGCTACGGCACCGAGGAGCAGCGCAGGACGTACCTCGAGCCCCTGCTGGCCGGAAAGCTGCGGTCGGCGTACGCGATGACCGAGCCGGGCGCGGGAGCCGACCCGACCCTGTTGAGCACCCGCGCCGAACTGGACGGCGACCACTGGGTGATCAACGGCCGGAAGTGGTTCATCACGAATGCCTCGGTCGCCGACTTCTTCATCGTCATGGCGGTCACCGACCCCGACGCGCCGCCGCGGGAGCGGGCCTCGCAGTTCATCGTTCCCGCGGGCACCCCCGGCCTGGTGGTCGAGCGGGATTTCGGCACGATGGAGGATCCCCGGCCCCGGCCGGGCCGGCTGGACAACCACGCGGAGGTGTCGTTCACCGACGTCCGGTTGCCCGCGTCGGCGATGCTCGGCGAGCGTGGCGCGGGATTCGCCATCGCGCAGAGCAGGCTCGGTCCCGGCCGGATCCACCACTGCATGCGCTGGGTCGGGCAGGCGCAGCGGGCGCTGGACATGCTGTGCGAGCGGGTCAAGTACCGGTTCACCCACGGCTCGCTGCTCGCCGACAAGCAGACCATCCAGAACTGGATCGCCGACTCCTGGACCGAGTTGAACGCGCTGCGCCTGATGACCTTGCAGGCTGCCTGGATCATCGACACCCAGGGGGTGCGGGCGGCACGCGTGCACATCAGCTCCATCAAGTACTGGGGGGCCAAGGTCCTGCACGACGTCATCGACCGGGCCCTGCAGGCCCATGGCTCCCTCGGCTACTCGTCGGACCTGCCGCTGGAGCAGATGTACCGGAAGGCGCGTGCGGCACGGATCTACGACGGTCCGGACGAGGTGCACCGGCAGGTCGTCGCCCGGCATGTCTTGCGGGAGTACTCCGCGCCCGCCGACGAACTTCCCACCGAGTGGGTGCCGCGGCGGCGGGAGAAGGCGATGGAGGTCTTCGCATTGACGGAGTGACGCGGGAAGCGAGCCCCAGGCGCACGGGCGATGCTCCGGGCTGGTGGCGCGCGTCGGCCTGTCGCTGAAGCGAGCCCCAGGCGCACGGGCGATGCACGATGAGCTGCGCCACCACCATCGCGGTCTGCAAGCGAGCCCAGGTGCACGGGCGATGCGGTCCCGCGACGGCCGACGGTGCCGCAAAAGCCGCAAGGCGCCACAAAGGCATTGTCGGCCGTCCCACCGCGCCGAGCAGAGCCGTCGCCGGGGGATCGGCACCCTCGTTCGCGTCGTCGGTGTCGGTGGTTCCGGCTAAGGTGCGCGCGTGTCCAAGGCCGATTTCAAGAAGCTCGACTGCTACCGCGCCCGCAGCGGGGAGTTCCGCGTCGTCGACGTTCCGCCGCTGCAGTACCTGATGATCGACGGATACGGCGATCCGAATACCAGCGCGTCCTTCCGGGAAGCGGTCGAGACGCTGTTCCCGCTGGCCTACAAGCTGAAGTTCGCCAGCAAGCAGGAGCTGGGCCTGGACTACGTCGTCATGCCGCTGGAGGGCTTGTGGTGGGCGGACGACATGGACAGCTTCACCACCGCGCGGGACAAGTCCAAGTGGCATTTCACCGTGATGATCATGCAGCCGGAGTGGATCACCGGCGACATGTTGCAGGCCGCGAAACGGAAGGTGGCCGCGGCCGGGCAGGCGCCCCGGCTCGACGAGGTGCGTCTGGAGACCCTGGAGGAGGGCGGGTGTGTGCAGACGCTGCACATCGGGCCGTTCGACGAGGAGGCCGAGACGCTGGCGACGATGCACCACGACGTCATCCCGGCCCAGGGTTTCGCGCTGACCGGCAAGCACCACGAGATCTACCTGTCCGATCTGCGGCGGGCCGCGCCGGACAAGTTGCGCACCATCCTGCGGCAGCCGGTGCGCCCGGCGTGACGGCTGCCGCGGCCCGTGGGTGGGCGCCGCTGGTGGCCGTGGTGTCGGTTGCGTGCCTGTCCTGTGTTGTCTGTGTGGCTGGGCCGTGGCGAGTGCTGGCTGGTGGTCGTGGTGTCGGTTGCGTGCCCGTCCTGTGCTGCCTGCGCGGCTGGGTCGTGGCGAATGCGCCGCTCGGGGGCCGGGCTTTCCACGACGTGGCCGGGCTTGCCCGGCGGGACTAGGCTGACTGTCGCCGATGGTCCGCCTCCGCGCCGCGCGGAGGCGGGGCAAGAGGGAACCCGGTGCGAATCCGGGACTGCCCCGCAGCGGTGAACGAGAACGACCACCGTCATCGAAGCACTGGGCGTGCGCATCGCCTGGGAAGCGACGGCCAGTAGGTCCACCGGTCGCCCGGTGGGTGCTCGTGAGTCCGAAGACCTGCCATCGGCGCGCACGCCGCCGGCGTGCGCTGGTCCGGCGCCACTCGGGTGGGCTTGCGGACACGCCCTCGTGAGCCAAGGGCGCCCTGCCTGCTGCCCGCGCGGCGCCGGCGCGTCCATTCCAGCTCGCGAGGAGAGAGCGAATGACCGAAACCGCCATCGGCGCCACCGTGCTGGGGTACCCGCGGATCGGGCCGAACCGGGAACTCAAACGCGCCGTCGAAAGCTACTGGTCCGGCGACCTGGACGAGCCCGCACTGCAAGCCGTCGCCGCCGAGCTGCGCCACGCGACGTGGCGGGAACTGTCCGATGCCGGTCTGGACAGCGTTCCCGGCAACACCTTCTCCTACTACGACCACGTGCTCGACACCGCGGTGATGGTCGACGCCATCCCGCAGCGGTATCGCGACCTGGGCCTCGGCGATTTCGACACGTACTTCGCGATGGCCAGGGGCACGACCGAGGTGGCGCCGCTCGAGCTGACCAAGTGGTTCGACACCAACTACCACTACCTGGTCCCCGAGCTCGGTCCAGCCACCTCGTTCCGGTTGCGCAACGACGTCCCGGTGCAGGACTACCGGCAGGCCGCGCAGGCCGGGATCACCACCCGCCCGGTGCTGCTGGGACCGGTGACGTTCCTGCTGCTGGCCAAACCGGCGCCGGGTTCCGAGCCGGGGTTCACCACGTTGAGCTTGCTCGAGCCGTTGGTGGAGGCCTACGCCGACCTGCTGACCCAGCTCGCCGCGGCGGGAGCGGAATGGGTCCAGCTCGACGAACCGGCGTTCGCGGCGGACCGTTCCGCCGCCGAACTGGCCGCGCTGCGCCGCGCCTACGACCGGCTTGCGTCCCTGCCGCACCGTCCCAAGCTGCTGGTCACCGGCTACTACGGTGACCTCGGCGACGCGCTGCCGGTGCTGGCCTCGACCGCGGTGGAAGCGATCGCGGTCGATCTCGTGGCGGGGCCAGGGGCGGCGGAACGGATTCCGGCGATTCCCGGGTTGCGGAGCAAGATCGTGGTGGCCGGGCTGGTCGACGGACGCAACATCTGGCGGACGGACCTGCGTGCCGCGCTGGAGCAAGTCGAGCCGATGCGCGACGCAGTAGCGGGCCTGGCGGTGTCCACGTCGTGTTCGCTGCTGCACGTTCCCTACGACCTGGCGAGGGAAACCGACCTGGATCCGGCGTTGCGCGAGCGGCTGGCGTTCGCCAGGCAGAAGCTCGCCGAGGTCGTGGTGCTCGGCCGGGCGCTCCGTGGCGAGGACGTGGCGGCGGAGGTGGAAGACGCCGCGGCGGCCGTCGAGCGCGGGCGGAGCGCCGCACGCCGGGACGAGACCGTTCGCCGGCGCCTGGCCGAGCTTTCCCCAGCGGACCGTGCCAGGCCCCCGTACCACGAACGAGCGGCCGCGCACCGTCAGCGGCTGGACCTGCCGCCGCTGGCGTGCACCACGATCGGTTCCTTCCCGCAGACCCGGCGGGTCCGCAAGGCCAGAGCCGACCTGCGGGCGGGACGCATCGACCAGCAGACCTACCGGCAGCTGATGCGCGCCGAGATCGAGTCGGTCGTGCGCCTGCAGGAGGAGATCGGGCTCGACGTGCTGGTGCACGGTGAACCCGAGCGCAACGACATGGTGCAGTACTTCGCCGAGCGGCTGGAGGGCTTCGCGACCACCCAGCACGGATGGGTCCAGTCCTACGGCACGCGCTGTGTTCGTCCGCCGATCCTGCACGGGGACGTCAGCAGGCCGGGGCCGATCACCGTGGAGTGGAGCAAGTACGCGCAGTCGCTGACCTCCCGTCCGGTCAAGGGCATGCTGACCGGCCCGGTCACCATCCTGGCGTGGTCCTTCGTGCGGGACGACCAGCCGCTGGCCGCCACCGCCGACCAGGTCGCCCTGGCGCTGCGCGACGAGATCGCGGATCTGGAGGCCGCCGGGTTGTCCGTCGTCCAGGTCGACGAGCCCGCGCTGCGCGAGCTGCTACCGCTGCGGGAGCGCGACCGCAAGGCGTATCTGGACTGGGCGGTCGGCGCCTTCCGGCTGGCGACCGGCGGGGCGAGCCCGGGCACGCAGATCCACACCCACCTCTGCTACTCCGAGTTCGGCGACGTGATCACCGCGATCGACGCGCTCGACGCCGACGTCACCACGATCGAGGCGGCGCGCTCCCGTATGGAGGTGCTCGACGACCTGGCGGACGCCGGCTTCGCCCGCGGTGTCGGACCGGGTATGTACGACATCCACTCCCCGCGGGTGCCTAGCGTCGAAGAAGTCGGGGAGCTGCTGGACGCGGCGTTGCGCGTGGTGCCCAGGGAACGGCTGTGGGTCAATCCCGACTGCGGGCTGAAGACCCGCGCGTACGCCGAAGTCGAACCGGCCTTGCGGAATCTGGTGCAGGCAGCCCGAGCCCGTCGCTGACCTCGGCGCGGTCGGTCTTGTGCGGCGGGCGGGCGCCGATCTGTCCGGTGCTCGCCCGCTCCACCACCTGCTGCATGGATGACGACGTGCTTGCCGCCGTCACGGCGCCGGCTCCGGCAGTTGCCCGGGCAAGCCGTCGAAAGCGGCCGCCGGCGCTGCGCAGCGCCGGCTCCGGTAGACCGCGTAAAGCAGGCCGGATGCGACCAGGACAGGCAGGTGGGCCAGCACGTCGGACACGGTGACCAGCCCTGCGGCGAGATCGAGCGCGGCAAGCACCGTCAATACCCCGGTGAAGCACACCATCACCGGGAGCATGGCCGCCGCGTAGCGCGGCCGCGCGGCGGCGACGAACAGCCCGACGGCCAGCGCCAGTGTGCACGTCGCGGTCTCCTGGACCAGGCGGCTGGAGGTCGTGCCTGCCTGGTGCACGGGACCGGGCTCCGCCAGCAGCTCGGCCATCCCCAGCCCGCCGATGACCAGCGCGAGCACCCCCAGAGCCGCGCGGGTTCCGGTGTCGTCCGCCTTGGCCGGGCGGTGGCGGGCCAGCACCGCGGCGGCCAGGTCGGGGCCGGTGGCCACCGGCCGGACGCGCAGCCGCCTGGTCAGCTGATCCGCCTGGGTGTGCCACTGCCTGCACTCGCCGCACTGCGCCAGGTGCCGGTCGACATGCTCACGCAGGGCGGGCTCGGCTTCGCCGTCCAGACGCGCCGACAGAGCCTCACGGGAAGTTTCGCAGTCCACGAAGACATGGTGGGTCGAACGGCGACGCAATTCCAGCCCGTGCCCAATACCATCCGACGCAATGAACGACGATCTCGACGGGGTGACCAGCCTGGCGCTGGATGCGCGCGCCGGTGATCGCGGCGCGCTGGCCCGGTTCGTGCGCGCCACCCAGCACGACGTGTGGTGGTTCGCGGCGCTGCTGGCAGACGTCGGGGTCGCCGGGAAGCTCGCGGTGGAGACTTTCGAGCGGGCGAGGGCCGTCCTGCCTCGGTACTCCGGGCGCTTGTCGGCGCGGACCTGGCTGCTCGCCATCGCTCGCCGCGTCGTGCTCGAGCACCTCCGCTGGGGCGGCACGCGTTCGCAGGCCGCGCCCGCCACCCCGCGGCCGGGCGGGGCAGGAGAGCAGCCGCCAGCCGGGGCCGACGATCTCGTCGAGGCGAACCTGCTGCTCGGCACCCTCGATCACGATTGCCGCGAAGCAGTGGTGCTGACGCAGACCCTCGCACTGCCGTATGGGGAAGCCGCCGTGGTCGTGGGCTGTTCGGTGGCCACGATCCGCTCGCGAGTGGCCAGGGCCCGCGCTCAGCTGGTGCGAGCCGCCGGGCATCACGCGGCCGCGGGCGCGGGGTCGCAACTCACACCAGACTGGTCCAGTACGACCAGAATCTCTGCACCACCAGCGCGATGATCACCACGTACCACAACGCGAGGATCGCGCTGTGTACGCGGCGCAGCGGCGCCAGCGCCGGCCAGGCGTCCAGTGCCGAGTACCAGAAGATCGGGATCGTGACCGCCCAGACGACCATGCAGTAGGGGCAGAGCGCGCCGATGTCGTAGAGACTGCTCGCGATCAGCCAGTGGATGAACACCACCGCCACGGTGCTGCCCGCGACCATGCCGGCGCGGTACCACCGCGGCGGGCGGAATCCGGCGAGCATCGCGACGCCGGTGGTGACCACCACGGCGAAGCCGCCGATTCCGAGCAGCGGGTTGGGGAAGCCGAGCACCGCGGCCTGCGAGCTGTCCATCACCGACCCGCAGGACAACACGGGGTTGAACGAGCAGGTCGGGATGTAGTCGGGATCGCGCAGCCTGGCGATCTTCTCCAGAGTCAGCGCGCCCGACGCCAGCAGTCCGATGCCGCCCGCGATGACGTACAGCCACGCCAGCCCGCGGGACGGGGCGGCAGCCTCCGCGGCAGGCCGGCCGGTCTCAGTTCGTGTGCTCATCCCAGCGCCTTGTCCAGTTCCGCGCGCAGCTGACGTTCGACGTCGGCGAAGGTCTCCCCGGACGGCTCGAACCGTTTCCCGTTGATGAAGAACGTCGGCGTCGCCTCCACCCCGAGCTTCTCACCGTCGGCCATGTCGCGCTGCACCTTCTTGCTCACATCGGCCGCCTCGATGTCCGCGCGGAACTGTGCGACGTCCAGGCCGATCTCGCGGGCGTAGCGCTCGAACTGGCGCGCTGCTTCCTTCGGGTCCGATCGCAGGGACTCGCCTTGCACGGCCCAGTCCGTCCAGTTCTGGTACAGCTTCGTGTACATCTCGGCGAACTTGTCCTGCTTGCCCGCGGCCTCGGCGGCGCGTGCGGCCAGGGGGGCCAGCGGGTGAATGTCCAGCGGAAAGTTGCGTGGCACGAACGTGATGCGGCCCGCGTAGTCCTTCTCGATCTTGCTGGTGATGTTGCGGTAGTAGGCCGCGCACGCCGAGCACTGGTAGTCCAGGAACTCGACCAGCGTGACCTGGGGACCGTCGGGGTCCGCCTCGCTCAACGTGTGGGCGTCCTCGGGTACCAGCGTCTCGGACGGGGCGGCCGCGGTCGTGCCGTTGTCGTCATCGCCGCCGAAAAGCAGGATCGTGCCGAAGACGACCAGCGCGAGCACGACCACCACGCTGGTGAGAATCACGTTGATCGACGGTCGGCGGGGGCCGTCCAGCGGGCTCCGCCGGCGGGGCGACTGGGTGGGCATGTGTCTTCCTCACTCCTGACCAATCACGCTCACCGACATCGTCGACAGCAGGGTGCACAGTTCCGGTGAAGTCCCGGTACCGTCACACGGACGGGTTTTCCCATGGACTCGCTCGATGGGCCCGCAAAGACACCGAAGGTGCCCGCTCAGGCGGCCGGCGCGGTGACGCCCGGCTACCCCTCCGAAGAACCCCCGGCACAGGCGTCTTCCGCGGCCTCGAGTGCCGGAGCGAGCTGGCGCAGTGCCTCGGTGAGCAACGTGGCGAGCGAACCGGACGGCACCATCAGCGCGCTGCTCGTGGCGGCCGGCTGCACCCATCTGCGGAGCGCCACCCGCACGGCGGACGCGACACCGGCGGCCAGCACTTCCGCCTTCAGGCGCCGCGTGTCCTCGTCGCCGCCCAGCCTGGCCGCGATCGCGTTGGCCAGTGGCGCCTCGATCGCGGTCGCCGACTCCAGGTAGGCCTGCCGCACGCCGGGGTGGCCGGTGATGGTGAGCAAGGTGTCCCGGTGCCGCTCGGACGGCTCGGTGAATTCGCTGACCACGGCGTTGATCACCGCCTCGGCGAGGCCGGCCGTCGCCGGCTGGTTCGCCAGCGCTTCGGCGACGCGCTGCTCGCGTTCGGCCGTCACCGCGGCCACGATGGCCTGCTCCCGGCTGGCGAAGTAGTTGTTGTAGGTCCGCGGGGAGACCCCGGCGGCGTCGGCGATGTCCTCCACCCGTACCTGGTCCACGCCGCGTTCCAAGGCCAGCCGCAGGGCGGCCTCGCGGAGGGCTTTGCGCGTGGCCTCCTTCTTCCGTTCCCGCAAACCACCGGTTCGGCTCGGCACGTGGCCAGTGTCGCACGAATCTTGCGTGTGCGCAAACTTGCGTGCACGCAACTTTTTCCGTACCGTGGCCGTCGCCCACAGGACTGGAAGGGATCGGGCGATGCGAATCAAGGGAATGGCCTACGACACCGGCTTCATCCGGCCGGGCAACTGCTCGCGAGAGCACTTCGACCCGGCCACCGTGCGCCGGGAACTGACCATCATCCGCGACGACCTGCACTGCAACGCCGTGCACATCGTGGGTGGTGACCCGGGCCGGCTCGAGCTCGCCGCGCAGTGCGCCGCCGAGCTCGGCCTCGCCGTCTGGTTCTCGCCGTACCCGCTCGAGCTCGATCGTCACCAGATGCTCGAACTGTTCGCCGACTGTGCCCAGCGGGCCGAGCGGCTGCGGCGACAGGGCGCGGACGTCGTGTTCGTCACCGGGGTGGAGCTCACCGTGATGAACCCGGGGTTCGTGCCGGGAAACGATCCGGCCGAACGCGTCGCAGCACTGGTGAGCGACCCGAAGCTGCGCGCGGAGAACTTCGCCGGGGTCAGTGCCCGGCTCAACGACTTCCTGGCCGAAGCGGTCGCGGTGGTCCGGGAGCACTTCGCCGGGCCGCTCACCTACGCGTGCATTCCGTTCGAGCGGGTCGACTGGTCGCAGTTCGACTACGTCGCGGTCGAGCTCATGCGCACCGCCGAGGTGCAGGACAGGTTCGTCGACGCGGTACGGAACCTCGTCGCCCAGCCCAAGCCCGTGGTGATCACCGGCTTCGGCACGGCCACCTGGAAGGGCTCCGCGGACATCGCGCCGCGCAGCATGGAGATCGTCGACTGCGACGAGCACGGGCGTCCGCTCAGGATCAACGGCGACTACGTCCGCGACGAGGAAGGGCAGGCCACCTACCTGCGGGAGCTGTTGGAGATCTACGACGAGGCAGGGGTCGAGGGGACGTTCCCGTTCCTGTTCGCGCTGGAGTCGTACCCGCATCGTCCCGACGACCCGGAGCGGGACCTGGACCTGGCCGGCGTCGGGATCGTGAAGGTGCTCGAGAACGGGCGCGGCGAGACGTATCCGGACATGGCGTGGGAGCCGAAGGCCGCGTTCACCGCCGTGGCCGACTACTACCGGAAGCAGGACGACCGACGCCGAAGCCGGTGACGGGGGAGCGGGCGGAGGAACATCGGCCGGGGGCGTTCCTCCGCCCGCTGCGGCTGCTGCGATGATCCGAGTGTGGACAGTGTGCAGGAGGCGTATCGCAAGCGGGCCGCGGAGTACATCGAGCGACTGGGCAGCATCGACGCGACCGCGGAGGACGACCGCCGCCTGGTCCGCTCCTGGGCGCGCGGGCTCCCCAAGGGGCTGGTCCTGGACGTCGGATGCGGCCCCGGCCACTGGACGCACTGGCTGCGCCTGCAGGGCGTGAAGGTGGCGGGAATCGACCCGGCCCAGGAGTTCATCGCGCATGCGCGGCAGCACTATCCGGACGCCGACTTCCGGCTCGGGCGCGCCGAGCACCTGGATCACGCCGACGGCAGCCTGGCCGGGATTCTCGCCTGGTACTCGCTCATCCACCTGCCACCGCCCTGCATCCCGGACGTGCTCGCCGAGTTTGCCCGGGCGCTCAAGCCGAACGGCGGGCTGCTGCTCGGCTTCTTCACCGGCGACAAGGTCGAGCCGTTCGACCACCAGGTGACCACGGCGTACTACTGGCCGGTCGACGAGCTGGAGCAGCTGGTCCGCGACGCCGGGTTCGACGTGCTGCGCAAGGAGACCAGGAAGGACACGGATGCCCGGTCGCACGGAGCGATCTCCGCGCGACGCTCGGCCGGATCCGGCAACGGAAGCCGCCGGGCAGGCACGGACGGCGGTTCGTGACGCGGCCGCGTGTCCGGGCGAAGAGACCGATCCGGCGGTGTGCGTGCCCGCGCGGCCCGGCTACTCGGTCCGGCGCAGCACCAACAGCGCCACGTCGTCGTCCGGGGTGCTGTTGCCCACCAGGTCAGCCATGATTCGCGCGCACACGCCTTCCGGATGGTCCGGCGTCACCAGCTGGCACAGCCGGTGGATGCCTTCGTCGATCGACTCGCCCCGGCGTTCCACCAGCCCGTCGGTGTAGCACACCAGCACCGCGCCGGGCTCGAGATCCACCGGGTTGGTGCGGCGGGGGACCGGGCGGAGATCGGAGTGCATCGGCGGGTCCACCGGGATCGCCGCCGGTGCCGCAGGCGAATGCGCCGAGGCCACGATCGGCCGCAGGTGTCCCGCGCTGGACATCCATGCGCGGCCGCCTGCCGCATCCAGCACCGCGTACCCGACGGTGGCCATGCCGTTGGACTCGAAGTGGAAGATGTTGCGGCTCAACCGGATCAGTGTGTCGGCGGGGTCGCTGCTTTCGATCGCGTACGCCCGCAGCGCGCTGCGGATCCGCCCCATCACCGTGGCGGCGCCCAGCCCGTGCCCGGCGACGTCGCCGATGGCGACCCCCCAGCGGCCGTCCAGCAGCTCGAACACGTCGTACCAGTCCCCGCCGACGCCGGTGCGTGAGCCCGGCACGTACCGCGCTGCCAGTTCGAACCCGGGAACGTGCGGCAACCGCGGCGGAAGCAGGCTGCGTTGCAGCGCGGAGGCGGCCGCCCGGTCGATGGCCATCAGCTGGGCCCTGGTGGTCAGCGCGATCCAGTCGGCGGCCAGCTGCAGCACGTGCTCGTCGTTGTCGCTGAACGTGCGCTCGCGCAACGACCCGACGTGCAGCACGCCGATCAGCTTCGAGCCGGCCAGCAGCGGCACGCCGAGCATGGATCGCAGGCCCTTTTCCCACAGCAGCGGATTGACCACGGTGGTCGGATCGACGTGCCGCAGGTGGATCGGTTTCCGTTCGGCGGCGACTCGCCCGGCGAAGCCCGCCCCGAGTTCCACCCGCACGCCCTGCCGGACTTCTTCCTCCAGCCCGTTGGCCGCCGCGGCCCGCAGGTGCTCGGCGTCGTCGTCCCAGAGCAGGATGACGGCGGCGTCCGCGGACAGCAGCTCCCGCACCCGGCCGAGCAAAGCGCCGAGCGTGCTTTCCAAGTCGAACTGCGACAGCGCGGTATCGGCGACCACCGCGAGCTGTTCAGCGCGGTTGTCCACATCGGGCGCATCACGGGGCATTCCCTAACCGTAGCCCTGGACACCCGATGTCAAGGCCGTACGACGCGATTCACCGCCCGAGGTGACCTGTGGTGATCGGCTGTCGACCGCGCTCAGCCGACCACGGCGAGCGCGTCGATCTCCACCAGCAGGCCAGGGGGCAGCCCCACGTAGACCGTCGTCCGCGCCGGGTAAGGGTCCGACAGGAATTCCTCGTACACGGCGTTCATCTCGGCAAAGTGCGCGACGTCGGTCAGATACACCCGGAACATGATCACGTCGGACTCGCTCGCCCCGGCCGCTTCCAGTGTGGCCAGCACGTTGCGCATCGCCTGCCTGGTCTGCTCGCCGACGGTCGATCCCACCACCTCCCCGGTGGCAGGGTCGGCCGCGATCTGCCCGGAGACCTGCACGAAGGCGCCCTTGCGGACCGCCGGGGACAACGGCGCGGGCGGCTTCTTGGCGCCTTCCGGGTAATAGGCGGTGCGGGACATCAACGCTCCTTTCCCGGCGCCGGGGCGCCGCACTCGATGGATGCCTTCTCCGCCGCGGCCAGCAGGTCGGGCAGCAGCGACATCAGCTCGTCCAGGCCGGCGATGACCTTGGGCACGGACACCGACGCCGCCGCCACCACGCCACGTGGTCCGCTGATCGGGGCGGCGATGCAGTTGATGAAGTCCTCGTGTTCGCCGTTGTCGACCGCGTAGCCGCGCTCGGCGACCTTCTCCAGCTCCGCCAGGTACTCCTCGGCCGAGGTGATGGTGTTCTCGGTCAGTTTCGGGTAGTCCAGGCTCTCCGCGATCACCCGCCGGCGCTGCGGTGGCAGCGCCGCGACCAGCACCTTGCCCACCGCGGTGCAGTGCAGCGGCGCGCGCTTGCCGATCCGCGAGTACATCCGCACGGCGTGCTTGCTTTCGAACTTGTCGATGTAGATCGCCTCGCCGTCCTCGTAGCTGGCCAGGTGCACGGTGTGGCCGGTCCGCTGGTTGAGCTCGCGCAGGGCGGCTTCCGCGCACCGCCGGACGTCCCGGTCCTCCAGCGATCGCTGGGCCAGGTCGAACAGCGCCGTGCCCAGCCGGTAGTGGTGCGGCCCCTCGCGCTGCACGAAGCGATGGGCTTCCAGCGTGCGCAGCAGCCGCAGCACGGTCGACTTGTGCACCCCGACGGCGGCGGCCAGCTCGTTCAGCGTCTTGCGCCCGCCGGCCAGCTGCTCCACCAAGGTCAGTGCGCGGTCAAGGCTCTGGCTCATGAGCTCATCTTCGGCCCTTCGTCCGGGACCGCCAGCCCGTGCTCGGTGATCCGCGCCCGGGTCCAGGTGCTCTCGTCGGCTTCCAGCAGGCAGGCGACCACGTCGTCGGGCAGGGGCAGGCCGAGGTCGCTGGGGGAGCGCAGGGCGCCCGCGGCGCGGAGGTGCCCGGCCCGCAGCCGCCGCTGCGGGGAGGCACCCCGGAGGGTGGCGGAGAGAAAGCCCGCCGCGAAGGCGTCCCCCGCGCCGACCGGTTCCACCACGTCGACGGCGAGCGCGGGCTGGAAGAGCGGAGCGCGATCCCGGCCGCTGGCGGGGTCGCGCTCGATCAGGGTGGCTCCCCGCCCGCCGTGCTTGACGACCAGCGTGTCCGGCCGGGGGAGCAGCCGGCGAATGTCTCGCGGCGACGTCACCCCCCACACTTCGGCGGCTTCGTCGTCGCCGACCAGCACGATGTCCGCCGCGTTCGCCAGTTCGCCGAGCACCGAGACATCGCGGCCCGCCCACAACACGGCCCGCCAGTTCACGTCGAACGACAAGCGGTGCGTGGCCCGTGGGACGGCGACCAGCGCGCGCATCAGTTCCAGGCAGTTGTCGGACAGGGCCGCGGTGATGCCGGTGACGTGCACCAGCCGCACGCCGTCGAGCCGCAACGAGCCCACCAGGTCCGGCCCCATGGCGGAGGCGGCCGAACCGGAGCGGTAGTAGCGCACGGTGCTTCCGGTGACGTGGCATTCCTTCACGTACAGGCCGGTCGGGCGGTGCGGGTCGACCGTCACTTGCGAAACGTCCACGCCCGCCGCGGCGATTTCCGCGGTCACCGCGCGGCCGAACGCGTCGTCGCCGACGGCGCTGACCCAGCTGGTCCGCAGGCCCAGGGCGGCCAGATGGCAGGCCACGTTGGACTCCGCGCCGCCCACCGTCCGGGTCCATGTGCGCACCCGCTCGATCGCGCCGGGTTCGGCGGGCACGAACAGGGCCATCGACTCGCCGAGGCACAGCACCTCGGTACCCATATCCCTCCGATCCGTTGACCTGCCGTCGAGCGGATGGTACACACTTTCTCGCCACATTGTGCAACGGACATTGCAGAATATGCAACGAGGTGGATCATGGACCACCCGGTGGGTATCGATCACCGTCGCGTCGCGGCCATCCGGGACGAGGTGATCGACTGGCGTTTCAAGGGCATGCCGGAGTCGCTGGCCGGCTTGTCGATCGACGAGGCGGTGCGGCGGCGGCCGAACGTGTTCCGGGACGGCTTCCTGGGGCCGTTGCTGGTGCTCGCCGACGACGCGCTGGAGCACAACCTCGCCACGATGGCGCAGTGGTGCGCCCAGCACGGCGTGGCGTTGGCGCCGCACGGCAAGACGACCATGGCCCCGCAGTTGTTCGCCAGGCAGCTGCGGCACGGCGCGTGGGGGATCACCGCCGCCAACGCCAGCCAAGCCCGGGTCTACCGGGCGTTCGGCGTGCAGCGGATCCTGCTGGCCAACCAGCTCGTCGATCCCGCCGCGCTGCGCTGGCTGGCGGCGGAGCTGCGCAGGGACCCGTCCCTGGAGTTCTGCTGCTGGGTGGACACGGTGGCCGGGGTCGAGCTGATGACCGACGTGCTCGACGACGACGTCCAGGTGGACGTTCTGGTCGAGCTCGGCGCCGACGACGGACGCACCGGGGCACGCGGCCTGGACGCCGCCGTCGAGGTCGCCGAAGCCGCTGCCCGGAGCCCGCGGCTGCGGTTGACCGGGGTCGGCGGCTACGAGGGCGCACTGGCGCATGACGCCTCGCCGGAATCCCGCGCGAGAATCGACAGCTACCTGCACGACATCCGCGAGCTGGCCGTCGCGCTGGCCGGCCGGTTCCAGGGGCCGAAGGTGATCGTCACGGTGGGCGGCAGCGCCTACTTCGACCAGGTCACCCGCGCGCTCACCGCGCCGTGGCCGGAGCCGATGGACGTGCTGCCGGTGTTGCGCTCCGGCGCCTACGTCACCCATGACGACGGCTTCTACCGGGGCATCTCGCCGCTCGGCGAGCAGCCGCGCATCACCGGCTTCCCCGGCTTGCGCCCGGCGATGCGCCTGTGGGCTCAGGTCACCTCCCGCCCCTCGCACGATCTGGCGTTGCTCACCGCGGGCAAGCGCGATCTGCCGTTCGACGAAGGACTGCCGGTACCCCAGGTGCTCCGCCGGGACGGCGAGGTGTCCGGCCTGGACGGTTGCGCGGTCGCGAAGGTCAACGATCAGCACGCGTTTCTCCGGCCGGCCGGTGGTGTCCGCGTCGGGGACTGGATCGGCCTCGGGCTGTCGCACCCGTGCACCGCGTTCGACAAGTGGCCGCTGATCCCGGTGGTCGGCGACGACGGCGAGACGGTCGTCGACCTGATCCGCACCTACTTCTGACGAGGCGGGGCAGTCATGGACATCGTTTTCCGCAACGCCCGGGTGGTCGACGGCACCGGTCAGCCGGGTTACCTGGCGGACGTCGGCGTCTCCGACGGCAAGATCGCCGCCATCGAACAGGGCGGGCTCACCGGGCGGCGAGTGGTCGACGCCGACGGGCTGGTCCTCGCCCCGGGCTTCATCGACATGCACTCGCACTCCGACGTGCAGATCCTGGCGAACCCGGACCACCTGGCGAAGGTGTCGCAGGGCGTGACGACCGAGGTGCTCGGCCAGGACGGGCTGTCGTACGCGCCGGTGGACGACACCGTGCTGGACACGTTGCGGGCTCAGCTGGCCGGCTGGAACGACGATCCGCCCGGGTTCGACTGGAACTGGCGCACGGTGGGGGAATACCTGGACCGGCTCGACGAGGGCGTGGCGGTCAACGCGGCCTACCTGGTGCCTCAGGGCACGGTGCGGATGCTGGTGGTCGGCTGGGACGACCGGCCGGCCACCCCGGAGGAGCTGGACCGGATGCGCCGGATCGTGGCGACCGGGCTGGCCGAGGGCGCCGTGGGCATGTCGTCCGGCCTGACCTACACGCCCGGCTGCTATGCCGACACCGACGAGCTGGTGGCGCTGTGCGAAGTGGTCGCCGAAGGCGGTGGCTACTACTGCCCGCACCACCGCAGCTACGGCGCGGGCGCGCTGGCTGCCTACGCGGAAATGGTCGAGGTCGCCCGGCGGTCCGGCTGCCCGCTGCACCTGGCACATGCCACGATGAACTTCCCGGTCAACGCGGGCCGCGCGGGCGAGTTGCTGGCGCTGCTGGACGACGCGATCGCCGACGGGGTGGACGTCACGCTGGACACCTACCCCTACCTGCCGGGCGCCACCTACCTGTCCGCGCTGCTGCCCAGCTGGGCGGCCGAGGGCGGGCTGGAGGCGACCCTGGCCCGGCTGTCCGATCCCGCGACACGTGAGCGGATCCGCCGCGACATCGAAGAGACCGGCTCCGACGGATGTCACGGCGTGCCGGTCGACTGGGAATCCATCGAGATCAACGGGGTGCGCGAGGAGGCCAACGCACACCTGGTGGGCCGCAGCGTCGCCGAGTCCGCCCGCATCGCGGGCGTGGCGCCCGCGGACCTGTACTTCGACACCCTGATCGCCGAGCGCCTCGGCACCTCGTGCCTGATGCACGTCGGCCACGAGGACAACGTGCAGGCCATCATGCGGCACCCCGCGCACACCGGCGGCAGCGACGGCCTGCTGGTCGGTGAACGGCCCCACCCGCGCGCCTGGGGCACTTTCCCGCGCTATCTGGCCCGCTACGTCCGTGAACTCGGCGTGCTCGGGCTGGAGGAGTGCGTGGCGCACCTGACCGGGCGGGCGGCCAAGCGGCTGCGGCTGGCCGACCGCGGCATCGTGCGGGCCGGCTACGCCGCCGACCTGGTGCTGTTCGACCCGGACACGGTGGCCGACACCGCGACGTTCGACGAACCGCGCCAGCCCGCGACCGGCATCCCGTACGTGCTGGTCAACGGCGTCCCGGTGATCGACGACGGCAAGCCGACCGGAGCCCTGCCCGGTCATTCGCTGCGCAACCGGAGGAACTGATGGACCTGCTCGCCCAGCTGGCCGCCCACCGCGCGCTGTGCATCGTGCGCGCCGACCATGTTCCGGATCCGGCCGGGTTCACCCGCGCACTGGTGGACGCGGGCTTGCCCCTGGTCGAGTTCGCGCTGATGAACCAGGAGGCCCTGCGGGTCATCGCGCAGGCGTCCACGGTGGACGGCGCGGTGGTCGGCGCCGGGACGGTGATGACGCCCCAGCTGGCGCGCGATGCCGTCGCTGCGGGCGCCCGGTACCTGGTCACCCCGGGGCTGCGTCCGCGGGTCTCGGAGGAAGCGGCCCGGCTCGGCGTGCCCACCGTGCTCGGCGCACTGACCCCCACCGAGGTGGCCGACGCCATCGACTTCGGCGCGGCGGCGGTGAAGGTGTTCCCCGCTTCCCGGATGGGCCCGTCCTACTTCACCGAATTGCTCGGGCCGTACCCGGATACGCCGCTGGTGGCCAGCGGCGGGGTCGACGCGGGCAACGCCGCCGACTATCTCGCCGCGGGAGCGCTCGCGGTGACCGCGGGCTCGGCGGTGGTCGGCAGGGATCCGTCCGACGTGGCGGGGATCCGCGCGCGAGCAGAGCAGTTCGTCGCGGCGGTCAAGCGGGCGGCCGGGCCGGGGGAGCCTGCCGGGCAAGGAGCGGAGTCGTGACCGGGGTGGTGAGCTGGCTGCAGGACACCACGGGCGGTTTGCTGCTGCTCGCCGCCGCCGGTATCGCGCTGCTGCTGGTGCTGATCGTGCGGCTGAAGCTGGAACCGTTCATCGCGTTGCTGATCGTCGGTATGCTCACCGCGCTGGCCGCCGGCGTGCCGGTGGCCGAGCTGACCGGCTCCGCCCAGAACCCCGGTGATTCGCTGCTGGAGTCCGGCTTCGCCGGGATTCTCGGCCACGTCGCCGCGATCATCGGGCTGGGCACGATCCTCGGCGCGATGCTGGAGGCCTCCGGCGGGGCGCAGGTGCTCACCCGGCGGCTGCTGCGGTTGCTCGGCGAGCACCGCGCACCGCTGGCGATGGGCCTGGCCGGGCTGCTCTTCGGCATCCCGGTGTTCTTCGACGTGGGCATCTTCGTGCTGGCCCCGCTGGTGTACGTGGCGGCCGAACAGGGCCGCAGGTCGATCCTGCTGTACTGTCTGCCGCTGCTTGCCGGGCTGTCGGTGACGCACGCCTTCCTGCCGCCCCACCCCGGCCCGGTCGCCGCGGCCGGCCTGCTGCAGGTCGAGCTGGCGTGGGTGATCGTGATGGGCGCCGCCTGCGCCATCCCCGCCTGGTACGTCGGCGGGGTGCTGTTCTCGTCCTGGATCGGCAGGCGCATCCACGTCGCGGTGCCGGAGGAGATGCTGGCGGCCGCCCAGCTGGCCAGGGACAAGGTGCGGCCGGGCGGGACGGCCGGGGACGGCGACGACACCGGCGAGCCCGGCGGCTCCGGCGATGCCGAACCCGCCCTCGGCCTGGTGCTGTTCATCATCGCCATCCCGCTGGTGCTGATCCTCGCCGGGACGTTCGGCAGCATCGTGCTGCCCGAGACGTCGGTGGCCGCGGGTGTGGCCGGTTTCGTCGGCACCCCGGCCATCGCGCTGACCGTCGCGGTGCTGCTGGCCTTCTGGCTGCTCGGGTCCCGGCGGGGCATGACCAGGGAGCAGATCGCCGAGATCGCCGCCGTCGCGCTGCGACCGGTGGCGATGATCCTGCTGGTCGTCGGGGCCGGGGCGTTCTACGGCACGGTGCTCAAGGCCACCGGCATCGGCACCGCGCTGGCCGAGTCGCTTGCCGACGCCGGACTGCCGGTGATCTTCGCCGCGTACGTGATCAGCTGCGGGCTGCGCATCGCCCAGGGCTCGGCCACCGCGGCGATCGCGGCGACCGCGGGCATCATCGGGCCGACGGCGGCCGAGGTGGGCATGTCCCAGCCGCAGCTGGCACTCGTCGTGGCGGCGATCTGCGCCGGATCGATCATCGCCTCGCACGTCAACGACGGCGGGTTCTGGATCGTCTCCCGGTACTTCGGTCTGACGGTCAAGGACACGCTCAAGACCTGGACCGTGCTGGAAACGATCTTGTCCGTGGTCGGGTTCGCGGTGGCCGCGATCCTGATCACCGTGGTGTGAGGGGGACGGCGTGCACGTCATGGCCAGACGACTGTTCTTGGGACTCGCGGCGGCCGGTACCGGGGCGCTGATGGCCGGGGGGTCCGCGGCGGCCCACCACCGGGAGCTCACCGTCTACCTGGGGAGTTACACCTCCGGCGACCGCCCCGGCGCGGGCATGCAGCGCGCGGTGGCCGATCCGGCCACCGGCCGGCTCACGGTGGCAGGCACCGTGCCAGAGGTGCCGGAGGCGTCGTGGTTCGCCTTCTCCGCCGACCGCCGCATCCTCTACGTCACCAACGAGCTGTCCGAGGGTGCCGTCACGGCGGTGGATGCGGCACGCGGAACCATCCTGACCAGGCAGCCGACCCACGGCTCGGCCCCCACGCACACCAGCGTGCACGGGCGGTTCCTGCTCACGGCAAACTACGGGTCGGGCTCGGTCGTCGTGCACCGGCTGGGCGAGGACGGGCTGATCGGCGAGGTCACCGACGTTCGGACGCACGACGGGCCGGAGCCGCACGCCCATCAGGTGCTCCCCGATCCCAGCGGCCGCTGGGTCGTCGCGGTGGATCTCGGTGCGGACGCGGTCTACGTCTACCGGTTGGACCAGAAGACCGGGAAGCTGCATCCCCACCATCGGCTGCGGATGCCCGGCGGGTACGGGCCGCGCCACTTGGCGTTCCACCCCGACGGCCGCCGCGCCTACATCCTCGGCGAGCTGCGGTCGGAGATCACCGTGGCCGAGTGGCATCCCGCGACCGGCAGGTTCACCGCCGGGCAAGTGATCTCCACGTTGGGTGACGCCCAGCCGCCCGAGAACTACCCCGCCGAGATCGTCGTCTCGCAGGACAGTCGCTACGTGTACGCGTCCAACCGTGGCCACGACAGCATCGCGACCTTCGACGTCACGGCGAACGGCGATCTCGCCTTCGCCGGCACCACACCGTGCGGCGGCTCGTGGCCCCGCCACCTGACCATCGACCCCACCGGTCGCTGGGTCTACGTCGCCAACCAGCGGCAGCACACCGTCGCGTGGCTGCCGCGTGATCCCCGGACCGGCCGGCTCACCGCGCCCGCGGGCAGCACGGCCGTCGACTCCGTCTGTTTCGTGCTGTTCGAAAGGAGCTGGAGATGAGACGTGCGGCCCTGCTCGTGCTGGCCACCGTCGGAGCCATGACGCTTGGCTGCGCGCCGCCCCAGGCCTCCCACAACCAGCCGCAAGGCCCCGGCGAGACCACCGGCGAGCTGCAGGTGTGGCTGTTCGCCGAGCCCAACGACGAGCCGAAACGGCAGGTGGTCGCCGAGGCGAAGAAGGAGTTCGAGGCGGCACACGACGGCGTGACGGTCAAGGTCGAGTACCTGCCGGTCGACGGCAGGGCCAACCGGTTCAACGGTGCGTTCAACGACAGCACCAGCTCACCGGACGTCGCCGAGTTCGGCAACACCGACCTGGCCGGATACGTGGCCTCCAACGGCTTCGCCGACCTGACCGACGAGCTGGCGACATGGCCGGAGGCGGAGGACCTGGTGCCGAGCGTGCTGGAGACCGCCAAGGTCGACGGCAAGGTCTACGGCATCCCGTGGTTCACCGGTACGCGTGCGCTGTTCTACCGCACCGACGTGTTCGACGAGCTGGACCTGGAGCCGCCGGAGACACTGGCCGAGCTGACCGACGTGGCCAGGGCCATCCGCAAGGCCAAGCCGGACATGTACGGCATCGCCACCGGTGGTAAGTCGGTCTACTCCGCCCTGCCCTACATCTGGGCCTACGGCGGTGACGTGGCCGAGCAGCGGGACGGCACGTGGAAAGCCACGCTGACCACCCCGGAGGCCAAGGAGGGGCTGCGCCGCTACGCGGAACTGATCTCCGACGACATCTGCCCGCCCTCGGCGTGTGCGCAGATGACCGGGAGCGACGCGGTGGCCGCGTTCGCCGCGGGGAAAGCGGGCATGGTGATCGGCGGGGACTTCAACCTGCCCGCCGTGGACGCCGGGGCGGTGCAGGGCAAGTACGAGGTGATCCCGCTGCCCGGCGCCGAACGCGGTTCGATCGCGCCGCCGTTCGCCGGCGGCAACCTGATCGGCGTGTTCCGGGCGAGCAAGAAGTCCGGCCTGGCCGTGGAGTTCGCCAAGCTGCTGGCCGGCAAGAAGTACCAGCGGAAGATGTACGACGCGATGGGCACCCTGCCCACGTTCGCCGACGTGCAGGCGAAGCTGGTGAAGTCCGACACCGAGCTCGAGCCGTTCGTCGCCTCGGTGAAGGCGGGCACGAAGTTCGTCCCGGCCACCCCGGCGTGGACCAAGATCGACGCGCAGGGCGTGCTGCCGACCGCGATCCAGCAGATCGCCACCGGCGAGCTGACCGTCGACCAGGCCGCCGAAGCCGCCGCGGCCGAGATGGACGAGGCGTTCGGCGGCCGATGACGCTCGTCGGTGAGCGGCGCCGCGCCGCTGACGTGGCGGTGCGGCGCCCCAAGACGGCTGTGCACCTCGGCGACGGCCGGGCGGCGTTCCGCTACCTGCTGCCCGCCGGGGTGCTGCTGCTGGCCGTGCTGGCGTATCCGCTGTACCAGCTGGTCCAGATCTCGCTGTACGAGTACAACCAGCCGCAGGCCAGCGGGGCGGCGCCGCTGCGATTCCTCGGCCTGGACAACTACGCCGAGCTGGTGGCCGATCCGAAGTTCTGGGACGTGCTGGCCGCCACGGTGGTCTTCGCCGCGGTGTGCGTGATCGGCAGCCTGGTGGTCGGCACGGCGCTGGCGGTGGTGGCCAGCCGGGCGCGGCCGGTGCCGCGCATGCTGCTGTTCCTGGCCGCGCTCGGGGCGTGGGCCACCCCGGCGATGGCAGGCTCCTACGTTTGGTTGTTCCTGTTCGACGCCGATCTGGGCCTGGTCAACGAGGTGCTCAGCGGCATCGGCTTCTCCGGCATGGAGGGCCACGCCTGGCTGTACGACAGGTACTCCACGTTCGCCGTGGTGGCCGCCGAGATCATCTGGTGCTCGTTCCCGTTCGTCATGGTGACCATGTACGCGGGGATCAAGGGCATCCCGGCCGAGGTCGTCGACGCCGCCCAGCTCGACGGCGCTTCGTGGTGGCGCATCGCGACCCGGATCATCCTGCCGATGCTGCGCCCGCTCATCGTGATCGCCACCATCCAGTCGATCATCTGGGACTTCAAGGTGTTCACCCAGATCTACGTGATGACCAACGGCGGCGGGGTGGCCGGGCGCAACCTGGTACTCAACGTCTACGCCTATCAGAAGGCGTTCGCCGGCGAGGAGTACGGCATGGGCGCCGCGATCGGCGTGGTGATGACGGTGCTGTTGCTGATGATCACCGTGCTCTACCTGCGGGCCCAGCGGAAGGCGGGGTGGGCGCCGTGAGATCCCGGATCTCCGACGCCGTCTGCGTGCTGGCGGCGATCCTGGTCGCTGTTCCGCTGTACTGGATGGTGCTGTCCGCGGTGAAGCCGGATGGCGAGATCCGGTCGGCTTCGCCGCGCCCGTGGACGTTCGCGCCGACGCTGGACGCGTTCCGGCGGGTGCTCGACGTGGAGAACTTCGGCCGGTACTTCCTGAACAGCGCGGTCGTGGCGCTGCTGGTCGTGGGCGGGTCGATCGTGCTGTCGTTCGTGTCCGCGGTGGCGCTGACCCGGTTCGCCTTCCGCGGCCGGACCGTGCTGCTGGTGATGCTGCTGGTGGCCCAGATGGTGCCGGTGGAGGCGCTGACCATCCCGCTGTTCTTCATGGTGCAGTCGGCGGGCCAGGTGGCCCCGGCGTTCGGGCTCAACCAGCTCGCCCCGCTGGTGCTGATCAACCTGGCGTTCAGCCTGCCGTTCGCCATCTGGATGCTGCGCGGTTTCGTCGCCGCCGTGCCGCGGGAGCTCGACGAAGCCGCGACGCTGGACGGCGCCACCCGCTTCCAGTACGTGTGGCGGGTGCTGTTCCCCCTGGTCGCGCCCGGTTTGGTGGCCACGAGCGTGCTGTCGTTCATCCACTCGTGGAACGACTTCCTGTTCGCCAAGACGCTGATCTACTCCAGCACGGACAACCGGACGCTGCCGCAGGCGCTGCTGGTGTTCTACCAGCCGGACGAGCAGGACTGGGGCGCGATCATGGCGGGATCGACGCTGATGACCGTGCCGGTGCTGATCTTCTTCGTGCTGGTGCAGCGGCACCTGGTCAGCGGGCTGGCAGGCGCGGTGAAGGGGTGAGCCGGTGACGTCGGCACACGAGCGGCTGCACGGGTTGGTACCGCGACCGGTGCGGGTCGACCCGGCACCGGGCGCGTGCGAACTCGACGACCTGACCATCCCGGTGGTGATCGACCCGCAGGCGGGCCTGCCTGCCGAGGGGTACCGGCTCAGCATCGCGCCGAGCGGGGTGCGGGCCGTGGCGGCCGACGAAGCCGGGAAGCGGCACGCGCAGCAGACGGTGCGGCAACTCGCCGGCCCGGATGCCTTCCGGGCAGCGAGGATCCACCCCGATCCGTGGGTGCTGCCGTGCGGCGAGATCGAGGACCATCCGCGTTTCTCCTGGCGAGGGTGCCTGCTGGACGTCGCGCGGCATTTCCAGCCCAAGGCGGCGGTGCTGCGGTTCGTCGACCTGCTGGCGGTGCACAAGCTCAACGTGCTGCACCTGCATCTGACCGACGATCAGGGATGGCGCGTGGAGGTGCCGGACTATCCGCGGCTGACCGAGGTGGGGGCGTGGCGGGAAGGCTCGTGGGTGGGCAGGCCACCGGACGGCACCCGCGAACACGACGGCCGTCCGCACGGCGGCTACTACACCACCGACGACCTGCGCGAGATCGTCGCGTACGCCCGCGAGCGCGGCGTGACGGTGGTGCCGGAAGTGGACATCCCGGGGCACAGCCAGGCAGCGATCGCCGCCTACCCCGACCTCGGCACCACCGCCGAGCCGGTTCCGGTGCGCACCGCCTGGGGCATCTCCGACCACGTGCTGAACGCCGAGGAATCCACCGTGGCGTTCTACCGCCGCGTGTTCGATCACGTGGCGAGCATCTTCGACAGCCCGGTGATCGCGCTGGGCGGTGACGAAGTGCCGACGGTGCAGTGGCGTGCGCACGCCGCCGCCCGGGCCGCCGAACTGGGGCTGTCGTCGCCGGACGAGCTGCACGGCTGGTGGGTCCGCCAGATCGCCGAGCATCTGTCCGGCCTGGGGCGCCGGGCGCTGGCCTGGGACGACGTGCTGGATGCCGGGACGTTGCCGCCCGGGGTGATCATCGCTTCCTGGCGCGGAGAGCAAGGCGGGATCGCCGCCGCGCTGGCCGGGCACGACGTCGTGATGTGCCCCGAGCAGTACCTCTACCTGGACCATCGGCAGTCGGACCACCCGGACGAGCCGATCCCGGTCGGCTACCTGGTCCGGCTCGAGGACGTCTACCGGTACGAACCCGTCCCGGCCGACCTGCCCGGGTCCGCCAGGCAGCGCGTGCTGGGAGCGCAGGCCCAGGTCTGGACCGAGTACCTGGACAACCCGCGTCGGATCGACTACGCCGCCTTCCCGCGGCTGGCCGCGTTCGCCGAGGTGGTGTGGTCGCCGCCGGAGCGTGATTACGCCGAGTTCGCCCGGCGGCTGGCGCGGCACCACCTGCCCCGGCTGGACGCACTGGGCGTGGAGTACCGGCCGATGGGCGGCCCGCGGCCGTGGCAGACCCGCCCCGGGGTGCCCGGCCGTCCCCGCTAGACCTGCGGTGTCTGCCCCGGCACCCCTGCGGTGTTTGCCCCGGCGCAGGTAATCCCCGTGGCCCTTCCGGCGAACTTCCCCCAAGGCTCCCATGCGGTGGGCCGATCGGATGGCAGGCTCATGGCCCGAGCGGACACGGGACTCGGTAGTGGGCCGTCGACGCGCGATGTGCGTCAGGCAGTCGGCATCGCGGGTGCGCTGTACCTGGTGACATTCCTTGCGGGCATACCACCGGCGCTGTTTCTCTACCGGGACGTGGTGGTCGCCGGGGCCGATGCCCTCACCGCGAGCGCGAACGGCGGCATCCAATGGGGAGCCTTGCTCGACGTCGTCAACGCCTGCGCCTGCGTGGGCACGGCAGTGGTGCTGTTCCCGGTGCTGCGCCGGTGTCGCGTGCGCTTCGGCGAGGCGTTGGCGCTCGGATTCGTCACCGCTCGCGTACTCGAAGCAGCGATCATCTTCGTCGGCGTCGTCAGCTTGCTGTCCCTGGTCGCCCTTCGTACGGGGCCGACGGCCGCGCGCGGCATGGGCGGCATGTTGCTCACCGTCCACGAGTGGACCGTGCTGCTCGGTCCTGGGCTGATCCCGGCGTTCAACGCGGCGCTGCTGGGTTGGCTGCTCTATCGCGCCAACCTGATTCCTCGGACGATCCCCGCGTTGGGACTACTCGGTGCCCCGCTGCTGGCGACATCGGCCGCGTTGTCCGTGCTGGGCGTCAACCGGCCGGGGACGGTCCTGTCCGATCTGGCGGTGGCGCCGATCTTCGTCTGGGAGCTGTCGCTGGGTGTCTACCTGCTGGGCTGGGGATTCCGGCCCGCAGCCGTCGCCGCGCTCACCCCTTCCAGGTGAACCGCCGAGCGCCTGGGTAGACCGCACCGGAACAGCAGGAATTGCAGGCGCTGTTCCGGCGGATGGTGCCGTCCGGCAACCGCCGCGACCCGTCCCACAGCCGGGATTCGCCTGCCGTTCACCTGCGCTCCGGTCACTGGCTACTCCGCCTGTCTAGGGTCCCGCACCGTAGCGGGGTGTCCGTCCCGATGCGAGCCAGTGAGGTGGGCCGATGTCCGAAGCTACGGTTGCCCGGCCACCGCTGCCGCGCGCCCGGTCGGCGAACCAGCTGGTCGTGTTGGTCGTCGAACAGCGCGCGGCGGTACGGGCCGAGCTCGCAGGCATCTTCGCCGGACAGCCCATCACCGTGGCCACCTGTGACGACGTGCCCAGGGCATTGCTCATGCTGGGGCGACTGAGCCCGGACGCGGTACTGCTGGGTCCGGTCGACGGCAGGCTGGACGCCACCGATTTCCTGCGCATCGTGCGCGCCGACGATCCCGCCTTGCCGGTGGTGGCAGGCGCAGAGGGAGAGGCGGGATTCGCCGCAGCGGCCGCGGCGGCCGGTGCGACGGTGGTGCTCCGGCAGCCGTACCGGGCGGCGGAGTTGCTGGCGCTGCTCGGCGGGCTGACCCGGACCCGCCGCGTGGCCATCGAGCCGCCGGTCGAGGTGGGCAGGCTGCGCATCGACGCCGTGTTGCCACGGATGTGGGTGGACGGGGTGGAGATCGCGCTCCCGCAGCGGGAATACGAGCTGCTGCGCTACCTCGCCGAGCGGTCAGGCCAGGTGGTGCCCCGCGCCGAACTGGTCGAGGCGCTGTGGGGCGGCGACCGGGCGCCCAGCAGCAATGCGCTCACCGTGCACATCATGCGGCTGCGCAAGCGGCTGACCGACTCGGCGAACGGGGAGTGGATCCGCGCGATCCGCGGGCACGGTTACCTGTTCACGGTGCCCGGCTCACGGTGAGCCGTCAGGCCGGGCAGGCACCTCGCTTTCGCCACCGTCGGTGAACTATTGCGGTCGTGACGGCACCCGCAGCGGGAACCGTGCCTGGGGATGGAGCCGGGAATTCCTGATCCCGGCTCTGCTGACAATTGTTTTCACCACTTGTTTCCGCATTCGGGCACCCGGCGTCGAGTACCCCGGAGTGTGGTTCTCTTTTGTCCCGTTCCGTTCACCCTGCATTCATTTCCGTGGTCCTGCTGCTTCATTCATCGCGCTTAGTGTCGGCGGTGCGATCGGCAAGCAGCCGGCGTCCGGTGCCGGCATGCCGAGTGTTCCGGTCAATCGGACCCAACCTTCGAAAGAGGTCAACGTGAAACGCACCACCCTGGGTCGCGCCCTGGTGCTGCCCGCGGTCACCGCGCTCGTCGCCGGTGCCGCTGCGTGCGGTGCCGCCAACGAGCCGTCAACCGAGGGCAGCGGGCAGTCGAGCCTGTCCGGAACGATCAACGGCGCGGGAGCCAGCTCGCAGGAAGCCGCGCAGCAGGCGTGGATCGCCGGGTTCACCTCGTCCCACCCGGACGTCACGGTCAACTACGACCCGGTCGGGTCCGGTGGTGGTCGTGAGCAGTTCGTCGCGGGTGGCACGGACTTCGGTGGCACCGACGCCTATCTGGACGACGAGGAGCTGGCCAAGGCGAAACAGCGCTGCGGCGGCAAAGTGCTCGAGATACCCGCCTACATCTCGCCGGTGGCCATCATCTACAACATCGAGGGCGTCGACGAGCTGAAGCTGCGGCCGAGCACGATCGCCAAGATCTTCGACCAGAAGATCACCAAGTGGAACGACCCGGAGATCGCCGAGGACAATCCCGGTGTGCAGCTGCCCGCGCTGGACATCACTCCGGTGAACCGCTCCGACGAGTCCGGGACGACGGAGAACTTTCAGGAATATCTGGCCGCCGCGGCGGGCAAGGACTGGCCGCACGAGCCGAGCGGCGACTGGCCGGTGCCGGGTGGCGAGGCCGCGGGCCAGACCGCGGGCGTGGTCAAGGCCGTGCAGAGCGGCAACGGGACCATCGGCTACGCCGACGCCAGCCAGGTCGGAGATCTGGCGACCGTGAAGGTGGGGGTCGGCGACGACTTCGTCGGCTACTCGCCGGAGGCCGCGGCCGCAGTCCTGGATGCCTCCGAGCGGGTGAAGGGTCGTGACGACACCAGCTTCGCGTTCGATATCGCCCGTGACACCACCAAGGAGGGGACGTACCCGATCGTCCTGGTCTCCTACCTGGTGGCGTGTGCCGAGTACGACGACAAGGCCAAGGCGGAGCTGGTGAAGGCGTACCTGTCCTACGTCATCAGCGAAGAGGGGCAGCAGACGGCGGCGAAGAACGCCGGGTCGGCGCCGATCTCCGACGAGTTGCGGTCGCAGTTGCAGTCCGCGATCGACGGTATCTCCGCCAGCTGAGGGTGAGTGACCTCGGCTGCCCGGGCGGGGCGGTTTTCCCAGGTCGCCGCCCCGCCCTCGGCCGGGCCTTTCCGATGATCCGCCCCGATGATTCGCCGGCCACGCGCCGGTCGATGCCCGGCCGGCCGTCGGTGTCGCGGTTCCCCGGCGGCTCCGTCGAGGAACTGCCGAGGTTTGCCGATCCGGCCAATCGACGATTTCCGCTGCGGTTTCCGCCCGGCCCGCCGGGACGACGATCCGCCGTTCTTCCGCCGGTCATTTCGCCGCCGCCGTCCGATGGAAAGGACTGATTGGTGTCCGCACTCGAACAATCGGTGCGCCCACGAGCCCGGATGCGCACCGGCGATCGGATCTTCGCCGGGCTGTCCACCGGCTCCGGCGTGCTGATCTTGGCGATCCTGGCAGGAGTCGCCGCATTTTTGGTGGTCGAAGCGTGGCCGGCGGTCGTCGCCCCGGCCGACGAGGTGCCGGGCGGGGCGGGCGTCACCGTGTACATCTGGCCCCTGCTGTTCGGCACGCTGCTGTCCGCCGCGCTGGCGTTGCTGATCGCGGCCCCGCTGGCGGTGGCGATCGCCCTGTTCATCACGCACTACGCGCCGCGGCGGCTGGCGCACGGCCTGGGCTATGTCGTCGACCTGCTCGCCGCCGTGCCCAGCATCGTCTACGGCCTGTGGGGTATCGCGGTGCTCGCGCCGGCCACGGTGGACGCCGGTGCCTGGCTGTACGAGAACCTCGGCTGGATTCCGCTGTTCGCCGGACCACCGTCGTCGACAGGGCGCACCATGCTGGTCGCCGCGCTCGTGCTGGCGGTCATGGTGTTGCCGATCATCACCGCGGTGGTGCGGGAGGCGTTCCTGCAGACACCCCGCCTGTACGAGGAAGCGGCGCTGGCGCTGGGCGCCACGCACTGGGAAATGATCAAGATGACCGTGCTGCCGTTCGGCCGGTCGGCGATCATCGGCGCGTCCATGCTCGGCCTGGGCAGGGCGCTCGGCGAGACCATGGCGGTGGCCATGGTGCTGTCCGTCTCCGGCGGGGTGAGCATCAACCTGATCAGCCGGAGCAACCCGTCGACCATCGCGGCCACCATCGCGCTCGACTTCCCGGAGTCGACGGGGATCGCGGTGAACACCCTGATCGCAGCGGGGCTGGTGCTGTTCGTCGTCACGTTCGTGGTCAACATGCTCGCCCGGGTCGTGATCAACCGGCGGCGCGACTTCTCCGGAGCCGACCGATGAACAGTCCGCGCACCAGTGTTCAGCCGTCCGATTTGTCTGCCGTCTTGTCCGAGCGACCGTTCACACAAGGCTCGTTGCCGCGCTATGCGCCGGGGGTGACGCTGGCCGCCGCGATCGTCGTCGGCGGCGTCCTGCACCTGTCCGGTGTAGCCAGCGGGCTGGCAGCCGTGGCGGTCGTCGTGCTGTACGCGGTGGCGATCTACGGCTGGTCGTTGGCCGTGGAGGGGGCGCGCAAGGCCAAGAACAGAGTGGTCACCACGGTGGTGACGGCGGCGTTCCTGCTGGCGCTGCTGCCGTTGATCTCGGTGGTGATCACGGTGGTCGGCAACGGCGTCGGCCGGCTGGACGTCGAGTTCTTCACCTACTCGATGCACGGCGTCGTCGGGGAAGGCGGCGGGGTCTACCACGCGATCATGGGCACGCTGCTGATCACCGCGCTGGCCACCGTCATCTCGGTGCCGGTCGGCATGCTGTGCGCGATCTACCTGGTCGAATACGCCAAGGGCAAGCTCGGCCGGGCGATCACGTTCTTCGTCGACGTGATGACCGGCATCCCGTCCATCGTGGCCGGCCTGTTCGCCTACGCGCTGTTCGCGCTGATCTTCGGGCCCGGGGTGCGGATGGGCGTGATGGGTGCCGTCGCGTTGAGCGTGCTGATGATTCCGATCGTGGTGCGCTCCACCGAGGAGATGCTCCGACTGGTGCCTGCCGAGCTGCGCGAGGCCGCCTACGCGCTGGCGGTGCCGAAATGGCGCACGATCGTCAAGGTCGTGCTGCCAACCGCGGGCGCGGGCATCGCCACCGGTGTCACGCTGGCGATCGCCAGGGTGGTGGGGGAGACGGCGCCGCTGCTGGTCACCGTCGGCATCACCACCGGGGTGAACATGAACCCGTTCGACGACCGCATGGCCACCCTGCCGGTGTTCGCCTACCGGCAGTTCATGAGCCCGGGCCTCCCGCCGGAGCCCGCCATCGACCGTGCGTGGACCGCGGCGCTGCTGCTGGTCGCCGTCGTCATGCTGCTCAACCTGGTCGCGCGGCTGATCTCACGGTTGTTCGCCCCGAAGGCCCGTGCCTAAGCGGCCGTCGGCGGCGCACGGAAACCGGCATCAGACACGAACGAAGGACGGGAAGCACAAGTGGCTAAGCGAATCGACGTCGCCGACCTGAACATCTACTACGGCGAGACCTTGGCGGTGCAGGACGTCTCGATGTCCATCGAGCCACGCTCGGTGACCGCCCTGATCGGGCCGTCCGGCTGCGGGAAGTCGACGTTCTTGCGTTCGCTCAACCGCATGCATGAGCTGATCCCCAAGGCGAGGGTGGCAGGCAAGGTCATGGTGGACGGTCAGGACCTGTACGCGCCGGACGTGGACCCGGTCGCCGTGCGCAGTCAGATCGGGATGGTGTTCCAGCGGCCCAACCCGTTTCCCACCATGTCGATCTACGACAACGTGGCGGCGGGGATCAAGCTGAACGCCAAACGCATGCGCACAAGCGAGCTGGACGAGATCGTGGAGCGGTCGCTGCGGCAGGCCAACCTGTGGGACGAGGTCAAGGACCGGCTGGACAAGCCGGGCACCGGCCTGTCCGGCGGGCAACAGCAGCGCCTGTGCATCGCCCGCGCCATCGCGGTGCGGCCGGACGTGCTGCTGATGGACGAGCCGTGCTCGGCGCTCGACCCGATCTCCACCCAGAAGATCGAGGATCTGATCACCGAGCTGAAGGCCGACTACACCATCGTCATCGTCACGCACAACATGCAGCAGGCCGCGCGGGTCAGTGACACCACGGCGTTCTTCAACTTGCGCGGCATCGGGCAGCCCGGGCAGCTGGTGGAGATCGGCGACACTGCCACGATCTTCTCCGCCCCCGCGAACAAGGCCACCGAGGACTACATCTCCGGACGCTTCGGCTGACCGGCCGGTTTGCAGGTGCTGCCCGGCGAGCGGCGGCGCTGTCGCCGGGCCACGGCTGGCACGGACCCTGTCCCCGTCAGGCGGACACCGGCAGGTACCGGCGGGTCGGTTCGCGGTCGTCGACCTTCACCCGGCCCAGCAGGGTGAGCACGTCGAGGTGCGCGTCCACCTCGACGACCGCGGACATCTGATGCTCGGCCGCCAGTTCCTCCAGCCGCCTGCCCTTGCGGGTCCACGGCATGGCCCTGGCGACGTCGTACGCGGTGCGCGCACCCGCCCGCAGCTCGTTGAGCACCACGTCGAGCCGTTCTCGATGGTGGTCGAGCAGTTCCGCGGCCCGCCGGTGCGAGCTTTCCGTGACCGGCCCGTGAGCGGGCAACAGCAGCGCGTCCGGCTGGGCGAGCGTCAATTTCAGCGATCGTAGGAACGACCGCAGCGGCCGTTTCTCCGGGGCCCACTCGAACCCCAGCGACGGCGTGATGTGCGGAAGGATGTGGTCGCCGGAGAACAGCACGCCGGCGTCGGCGTGACGGAAGACGACGTGACCACGGGTGTGGCCGGGCGTGTACACGGCGTGCAACGTGCCCTCGGCCAGCTCGATGGTGTCCCCGTCGTACAGCCATCCGTCGGGGAGGCCGTAGGGCATGTCGGCTTCGCGCTCCGACTGGAAGTCCAGTTCGCGGATTCGCTCGGCCAGCTCGCCGGCGCCGCAGCGCACCAGCCACTCCGCGTGGTTGGGGAACCGGCTCGTGCTGGCGAAGTAGGACTCGATGCTGTGCCGCTCCTCCCAGCCGAGCAGCAGCCGGGATCCGAGCTCGTCGCGCCACTGGTACGCCTGCGTGTAGTGGTCCCAGTGATGGTGGGTCGCCAGGCACAACCGGATGTCGGAGATGCGGTGGCCGAGCTGCCTCAGCGCCGCGGCCATCGCGCGCTCGGTCTCCGGCGAGGCCCAGCCGGGGTCGATCAGCACCAGGCCGTCACGGCCTTCCAGCACGTAGGCGTTGACTGTGGTGAGGCCTTCCATCGGCAGGGGTAACGGCACGCGATGCACGCCGGGGACGACCGGGTGCGCGCCGGGCTCGGTCCAGTCCTCCGGCTGCGGAAGCAGACGTGACATCACCCCTCCTTGACGGAGTCGATTCTAGCGCTGGTTCAGCAACGACCGCTTGCCTCGTGGTCAGCGTCACCGCCGACGTGGTGGTGGTCTCTCGATCGAGCGACACTTTTGAATTTGAATTTAGCGCGCTGGACCGGTGCCGACCTGCCATCGGCCGTACAAGCGTGCCGGTTGGAGGTGGGGGTGACCGGTTTCGGTCACGGTCTGCACGAAGCGGGCGATCCCCGGACGGCGGGGCTGCTCCGACGGCCACTGTGCCGTCGACTACGGCTTCCAGGGCGATCCCCGGACGGCGGGCCGCTCCGTGATGTAGATCGGCTCGCGCGCTTCGGCGGCGGGGCGATTCCCGGACGGCGGGGCTGCTCAGCTCGAGGACATGATCGAGCATCTGCCCGAGCGGGCGATCTCCGGGGCGAGGGGGCTGTTCCGAGCCCGCGGTGGCCACCGAGCGGCTGGTCCAGGGCGGTTCCCGGGCGATGGGGCTGTTCCAGATCGCTGCCGAGCTGAACGTGGCGGCGGCGCGGACGGGCGCCGAATGCGGTGGCCGCCCAGGTGCGGGAGCTGCCCGGACGACACCTGACGGTCGACGCCACCGGCGCGGGCGCGGCAATCCTCCAGCGGCGTCGGCATTCCGTGGCAGTGGCGGCGCGGCTTCGCCGTGACCGGCCGCATCCGCCGGGCTGCTGGCCTGCATCCGCCGGGCTGCCGGCCCGCATCGGGAAGAGTTCACGCAGCCGGTCCCCGCAGGTGCGGAGGATGCGGAACGCGCCAGGATCGTTACCGAGCAGCTGGACCGCTGTCTCTCCCCGTCCCCGCCGGTGCGGAGATGCCCATCCGCGGACTGGTCTCCGGCCGTGGCTCGCCTGTCTCCCCCTGCGGGGGCGGAGGATGCGCAGGGGAACCCGCCGGTGAGCACGTCGACGAGTGTCTCCCCCTGCGGGTGCGGAGGATGCCGTCCCACATGATCACTGCTTGGCCGCCGCCTTGTCTCCCCCTGCGGGGCGGAGGATGCCCTGGGGGCGATGACAGTCCGGGTGATGAGCTCTCTCTCCCTCCCCCCCCCGGCAGGTGCGGAGGATGCTGCGCCGGGCAAGCCGGCTACCGGCGCAGCCGACCTGCGCACAAGGACCGTTTTCCGGACGAAGTGAGCCGATGGGGGCGTTCCGCACGTGTTCGTGGTGGCCAACCGTTCCGGCGACGAGGGAGCGTGCGTCATCGAGGACACCATCATCGCGACGACGGAACCCGACTCGGACCTCCCGCCGTGTGCGGTCCGCGGCTGCCCGTGGCGCGGCGCGTGCCCATGGCACCCGCACGGCGATCTGGAGGTGGACGACTACGTCGACAAGGTGATGCGCATGCGGCCGTTCGGTGCCGGTCGCAAGCTGAAGCGCCTGCGTGCCCGATACGAGACGCGTTACGTCGTGGAGTCCGAGGTCGTCACGACGACGATCGAGCAGCGCAGGCACGAAGAGCCCCGGCGGCGGCGTTCGATCCGGATCGTGCATCCGAAGCCGGAGAGCTACTCGATCTACGACCCGCCCGCTCCCGGGGATCTGGCTCGCGCCCGCCTGCGTATCCGCGACGAGGACACCAGGACCGAACCGCGGTGGAAGCGGTTGCTGGAGCTCGAGGACGAGCTGCGGTCGGCCGAGAACTCCACCACCGAAGATGGACCGGAGGACTGGTGGGAGCTGCCCGGTCTCGACGACGAGGACGAGCACGCCGATCCTGCCCAGCTCCACAAGTCACGTTGGCAAGACGACGAGCACACGGAGGACGCGGCGACCCGGCAGCAGGCGCCGTGCGCGCCGGAGTTCACCGACCGGCCGACGGCTGACCATGCTCGCCCCACGCCCGCGCTGCTGGCCAACATCACGCCCACGGTGCTGTTCGAACAGGCCCAGCGCAAGCGGGCCCAGCGCGCGCAGTCCGGTCATGGGTCGGGCGAACAGGCGAGCAGGAAGACTGCGCAATCGGACCGCAGGCGGGGCGGGGCAAGCGAACGGGCCGCTCCGGCCGAGGATGGGCGGCCGTACGGGCAGGCCAGGCGGGAGCACGGGCGCGAGCCGTGGCCGGTCGAGCGAACGCTGTGGACCCCTGCCGAGCACATCTTCGGCAACGGCCGATGGGGGCTGGTGCGCAAGCCGGGAGACCGGGCGCGGTGGACGCCGCTGGGCAAGATCTTCGGCAACGGCCGATGGACCTTCGCCAGGACCCGGACCGGCGAATTCGAGCAGGCGGGACATGTGCCCGGCCAGGCCAGGCATGCCCGCGGGGTCGAGATCGAACAACCGGACGTCACCGCTTGGGTCGTCACCTACTCGCAGGCCGGGCGGAATCGAACCCGGCAGCGCCGAATCCGCCGTCGAGTGCGTATTCCGGCCGGTATCGCCGGGTGAGGGTGACCCGAGAAAACTGAGGAAGACGAACATGCCAGGGCCCGTCGCCGGCCCGGGCTTTTCCTGTGCGGGCACCGGACGGAGTAGCTGCCTCCCGAGCGAGCCCGACTGCTTCCTTCCGTGTTCCGACGTCGATCACGGTGCCCGTGGATTTCGCCGCACGTCAGGCACGTCAGACGAAGCACTGTATACATCCGATCGGGTGGTGGCTGCGGTCTTGACAGTCGTGGGAAACGCGCTGATCAGCCGCGGTTGACGCCGTTTGACAGTCAACAGTCGCCGCGCGGGGGCTTCTGACGGCGGAGAAATTCGCCAGTCTTGCTCGCGACCACGGCGGTGGTGCGGAAGGGCCTGACCGGAGCGTCGGGCCGGCACCGGAAGCGGGAGGTCCGATGGAAGCCGGCGTGATGACGGGAGCGTGCCACAGGGGCGGTAGCCGGGCCAACGGCTCCGGTGCCGATCACCGCGTTCGTTGTCGTCGCGCCGGAAATCTGGTGACGACCGGCGGCTGGTGTGCGGGAACCGCAAGCAATGCCGTCCGGTTCAATGCCGGCAACGACAGCCGGGCATGCGCTGCCGGGAAAGCTGCCGGCCAGCAGCCGTGAATCGTCCCGAACAGGCGGACGCCAGCTTCCGCCGAGCAGAAAGGAAAACCCATGACGACACCGGCAACACGACAGACGACATTCCCCCGCCGCAAGCCTGCGGCCCTGGTGGGGGCGGTCGCGGTGGCCGCCAGCGCGGTCACCCTGGTGATGGCCGCGCAGCCGGCCGCCGCTGCACAGGAGCGGAACGGCAAATGCGAGACGGGCGAATTCTGCTACTTCTACAACTCGGACCAGAAGGGTTCGGTCTCCGACCACAAGTCTTCGGTGCCCAACCTGGGCGACAAGCAGCCCTCCTGCTACGAGTTCAAGGGCGAGGGCAACGGCAAGGGCCGGTGCATGAAGAACAACGCCGCGTCGGTGTTCTACAACAGCAACTACGCGGGGCGAGCCAGACCATCAAGCCGGGCCAGAAGGTCAACCTGAACGCTACGCTGAAGAACAACAACGCCAGCCACCGCATCCGCGGCTCCAGCAGCCCGTACTGGCTGCCGTTCCCGTGCGGGGAGAAGTGGGACGCGGGCACGCGAACCGGCCACAACCCGCAGAACGCGATCGACTTCAACCACTACCCGCAGGACGACGGCTGGAAGGTGTACGCGTCGGCGCCGGGCACAGTCAGCAAGGTGGCCAACCTGGGCAACACCTCCTACGGCCGGTACATCGTGATCGACCACGGCAATGGCAGGCAGACCCTGTACGCGCACCTGAAGACGCAGAACGTCAAGGTCGGCGACAAGGTGACCGAGAAGACGTTCATCGGCCGGGTCGGCAGCACCGGTGGGTCGACCGGGCCGCACCTGCACTACGAGCAGAAGGTGAACGGCACCGTGGTCAGGGCGACGTTCAAGGACGGCAACCCGGTCTACTGGGGGCACACCACGCTGCAGCGCAAGACGCACTGCCCGTGAGGTGAGAACGCACTCAGCTGGGGCGGATGGCCTGGGGCCGTCCGCCCCTGTGGCGTGTGGTGCGCAGCTTTGCGCAGCGACGAAGCCCGGGGTGCCGGTCGCTGCGGCGCGATGGCGTTTGCGCGCCGGTTGACGGTCGTGGTGACCGGCTTGGCTGGCTGGTCCGTTCGGTGCTGGGAGGGCTGGTTGTGCTGGTTGCGGTGTGCTGGTGGCGTTGCGGTGGGCCGGTGGCGGCTGGTCGCGGTGTGTTGGTGGCGGCGAGCCTGGGATCACCGTGCCCGCGGATGACGCAGCGCTGACATGTGGCAGCCGGATCGCGAGTGTGCGCTGATGATGCAGCGCGGCTGAGCCGACGGCTGCTGAGCACCGTGCGCACCGATGGTGCGGCGGTCGTGTCCGTGGGCTGATCGCCGTGCGCGCCGACGACACAGCGGCCGGGGCGATGCCGGCTCGCCGTCGGCGGCCGCGGGCCGGCCTACTTGCCCTGTTCCAGCAGGTGCAGCAGCAACGCCTGCTGCGCGTACAGGCGGTTCTCCGCCTGCTGGTAGATGATCGACCGCTCGCTGTCCACCAGGTCGGCGGAGATCTCGTAACCGGCGTGGATCGGCATGTCGTGCATGATCCACGGGTCGGCTCCGCCGAGGTTCTGCCTGTTGAGCTGGTACGGGGTCATCACTTCGATCCGCCGGCGCTTCTCCTCCTCGTAGGCCGGGTCGGAAAAGAACTCCATGTCCACCCAGGTGTCGGTGTAGACGAAGTCGGCCTCGGCCGCGGCTTCGGCCAGACTCGCCCGTTCCTCGATCAGCCCGGTGCCCGCCGTGCGCTCCAGCACGCCCGCCGCCATCGCCTGCTCGTTGGCGATCGGGGTTACCAGCAGCAGCCGGACACCCAGCGCGGCGCACCCTTCGATCAGGCTGTTCGCCACGTTGTTGTGCACCCCGACATAGCACAGCGTGGTGCCTTCGAGCTTGCCGTTGACCTCGGCGATGGTAAGGAAGTCGGCCAGCGCCTGCGACGGGTGGTGCTGGTCGTCGCAGCCGTTGATCAGTGGCACCTGGCTGTTGTCGGCCATGGCCTTCAACGTGCGGTTCGAGCGCACCCTGGCCATGATGATGTCGCAGTTGCGCGAGACGTACTGGGTCTCGTACTCGACCGAGGTGATCGCGTAGTTGGTCTTGTGCCAGTCCAGCACCACCGAGTAGCCGCCCATGCGCGCGATCGCTGCCTGGTACGACAGTGACGTCCGGGTCGAGGTCTTCTCGAACAGCAACACCAAGCCGCGACGGTGGGCCGCCGAGTGGTACTGCTCCGGATTCTCCTTGATCCGGCGCGCCAGCTGCAGGATGTGCTGCAGCTCGTCGGGGGTCAGGTCGCTCAGTTTCAGTACGTGCCTCGGCATGTCATCCTCGCGTAGACGGCTGAATCGGCGTTGCGCGCGGTTTGGGGCAACGACAAGCGTAAACGGGAAATCGCGTGGTCGTACAGCGGTTTGCCGGCCACCGTGGCGATCGGCACGCGTTCGGCCAGGCAGATCCGAGGCAGGAACACGAGCGAAGGCGCGGCAGCGTCGGAACTCCTCCGACCGGTGACGTGTGGTTGTGGGCCGGACGCGACACGGGGATCGGACGAACGGTCGTCGTCCGATCCCCGTGTCGTTCAAGCCGTGCCGGTGTGGTGGTGTGTCCTCCTGCGGATCACTCGCCCCCGGCGAGCACCGGGGCCATGTCCGCGTACAGCCGCTGCTCGGTGAACCGGCCGTCGGAGGTGACGGAGGTGAACAGGCACGCGGGGATGCTCACCACGCGACCTCCCTTGAGGTGGTAGGTCACGCGCACCTCGGCCAGGGTGTCCGTACCGCCGTCGTCCTTGGCGGATTCGAACCACGTGACGACGGAGTGCTCGATCTTCTCGCACTGCGCCAGCACCGAGCCGAGCGCCGCCGCCGCGGTGTCCCGGCCGGTGATCGGCTCCTGGTTGCCGAAGGTGAATCTGATGTCGTCGGCCATGAACGACATCGCCTCGTCGAATTGTCCGGAGTCGACGAGGCGCATGAATTTCTCGACCTGCGATCGGGCGGCCGATGTGTCGGTCATGCGTTGCAACCCCCACATAGACGGAATCGGAAATGGTGGGCCCATAGATTACCGACGGGTGTGGCGCCGGATACACCGCCTCCTCGTGAACGAACCTGGCCGTTCGGGTGAATCGTGAGGCGGTATTGACTGCGTTCCGTGATCACCAAGGGAAAGGCCCGCATCGATTCGGTGGCTGTTCCGAAGCAGTGCGCTCGTGCGTGTGAATCAGGCCAACGCGGTCATGGCCTCCCAGCCGCGGTCGGCCACTTCCGGCTTGGCGCACGTTCCGCTGTCGCCGGTGTCCCGGTGGAGCAGTGGCTCGCTGTTGCTGTCTTGTCGACTGTCGCGGTTGGCCACTTCCGGTTCGGTGCACGTTCCGCTGTCGCCGGTGTCCCGGTAGAGCAGCAGCTCGCCCCTGCCGTCTTGCTGACTGACGCCGGGGGAGCAGAGTCTCGTCACCCACGGCGCAGCCGCCTGCTCTGGTCACTGCCACGGGGCGCCGGTCCATGCTCACTGGGCCACCCGCACGACGCTAGGACTGGTCCGCCGGTGCGGTGCTGCCGCGCCTGTCGCCGCTGTCGCCCGTGGTGGGCGGGAGCATCTTCGAGTCGGGCGTGGCTCGATAGGCGTCCAATGCGGACAGGCCCGGCCGGAATCGCGTGCTGACCAGTTCGCTGACCAGCTGCCACATGGCCCGCTCGTCCTCGAGCTTCGTCGGCAGGGACAGCCCGAGGGAAGTGGCCAGCGGCAGGCGGCCAAGATTCACCATGGCGCGCACGGCGCCCGCCCATTCGTCGGTGGCGACGACGGCGAGCCGGTACCAGATCGCGGCGAGCACCGGCAGGACGAGCAGGGCGGGCACCGCAAGCCACGGGCGATCGACGGCGCCGACGGCCAGTGAGACGGCGATCGCCACGGTCACCAGCAAGTGCCCGTAGAGCAGGCTGACGAAGAAGTCGACGCTCATCCTGGCGTCGTCGGTCTGCTTGCGAGCCGGCTCGTCGACGGCGGCGTTCAATTCGTGCCACAACACCTGCGAATCCAGCCGGAACCGGTCGTAGCCGTATTCCTCGAAGCGCCGGATGGCGTTGCCCAGCCTGGTCGGGGCTACCTGCTGGTCGTCGACCGGGTAGCGGTACAGCCGCTCTTCGAGCAGGGCGAGCCACACCGCGCCCTTGCGGATGTCGGTGTCCACATAGCGGCGGGTGACCGGGTGCGCGCGGAATTCCGCCAGGGCGGACCGTTCCGTGTCGGTCAGCACCCCGGCGCGTTCCTTGGCGACGAGTGATGCAGCGTCGAGGCGGTTGCGCAGCAGGTGCTTTTCCGCCAAGTGGCGACGGCGGCCCGCTTGCGCCAGCCGCTCCGGCCAGCCCAGGTAGCCCTCGAGCACGCGGTACAGCGGCGTCTGCAGCGCGGCCAGGACCAGCCCGAGCACGGCGGTGGCGATCAGCACGAACAGCGCGGCCCTCGGGGCGTCGACACCGAGCCCGGTCAGCTCGGGCGCCGCGACGAAACCGAAGATCAGCACGTTGATCAGGCTGGGCAGGATCCAGCCGACCAGCAGCGCGCGCCCGCCACCGAGGGCTCCCTGCAGGATTCCGGTCACGCGGCTACCTCACGTTCCCTCTCTTGCGGCGGAACAGCCTGCGATACCACGGCTCGCGCAGATCGGGGTACGGGCGGGGAACGTCGCCACGTGCGCCCTGCGGATGCGCCTCCGCCGATCCGGCCATGCGCAGCGCCGGCCCGGGCGGTTGGTCTCCGACCCAGGCGGGTGGGTCTGGCGGTGGTGCGGACGGCGGGGGCACTGCGCCGTCGGCTTCAGACTGGTCCGGTACCCGCGGAGTCGCCAGAGCCGGTCCCGGCGGGACGTCGGTGGCCCCGTCCCCAGGACGCCGGTCGACTCCACCTTGCTGGTCCGACCCACGGAAAGCCGGCCCGGGCGTGCCGCCGCCGGGCATCGGCGGTGTGTCCGGCGAAGCAAGGCCGGAAGCGCCGAGCGGTGGCCCTGGCGGAACCCCCCGGGGCGCCGGGGGACGGGTGGTGCGGGGGCCGACCGGAGGCGGCGGATCCGAAGCTTGAAGAGAGGGACCCGGTGGGGGAACCTCGTGCTTTTGCGACGGTGGCCGTGGGTCCTGCCCGGAACCAAGGACGGAGGTGTCGTCGGATGTCTCCGCCGCGCCGTCCGCCCGGTCAGGTGGGGGTGCCAAGCCTTCCGGTTCGGGTGGAGGCGGGATGGTGAGCGCGGGGCCGGGCGACCGCGCCTGTTCCTCGGCCAGAAACTGCAGGAGCTCACGCGCGTCGGGCCTCGCATCCTGCGGGGAATCGCCGGACGCTTGGTCCGTCCCGGTGACGTCCTGCGCAGCGTCCTCCCCGGTTCGGCTGCTCCCCGCGGCCGGCTTCTCGTCCGTGCTGTCGGCTCGACTGCCCTCCTCCATGAGTGCAGACCGTACCGGCCGCGCCCCCACCCGCCGCGGAAAACGAGGATGCGTCATGCATTTTTCGCAGTCAGCGGGCCTTCCCGGCGGTCTCGTGGTGATTCATCGGTGGCTGTCCCGCTGGCGTCCGGCCTCCGGCGGCAGTTCGTTCAGCACGTAATGCACCAGCTCGTGCGATACGGCCGTCGTGGTGGCCTTGTGGCCCCCCACGACGGAATCGGTCGCCTCGGCCAGCGGCAGGTGACGGCGAGTGTGCTGGGCGGTCATGGTCGGCTCTTCTCCGGCATTCGGTCATCGTCCGCCGATACAGAGGGCCGGCGGCATCCAGCGGCCTACGTATTTCCAGCCGGATGTGCCGGGGCCGAGAGGGTGCGAACGGCCGAGGTGGTGCCTGGCTACTTGGTGACGCGGATGATCCCGCGCGCGCCACGCTCCGCGTCGGACATGACGTGGTCGACGACGGGGTAGTGGCCCGCTTCCGGGAAGGTGAGCTCGACGAAACCGCCCTGGGCGGGCAGCAGGGGAAGAACCTGGGCTCCGGTGCCGGTCGCCGGTGCCGACGGCGAACCGACCAGCCACCGGCCCTCACTCCACACCCGGTCGAACTGCCCGCCCACGACATGGAAGGACAGCGGCCGGTTGGGGCCTGCGTCGAGCACCCACAGCCGCACTCGCTCGCCGACTTTCGCGGTCAGGGGCCGGTGGGCGTACTGGTGCGGGTACCCGTTGAAGACCACGGCGTCCGGCTTGCCTTCCTGGATGGCAGCCACGTCCGGGGTGCCGCCCTGCGGGCCGAAGTACATCTCCGACTGCACCAGCACATAGGAGCGGTCGACGGGTGGCAGGTCCGGTGGCTCGATGACGACCGCGCCGAACAGCCCGGCCGCGATGTGGGTGGACATGGGTTCGGTCGAGCAGTGGTACATCCACACCCCGGCGCGTTCGGCGGTGAACGTGTAGGTCAGCGACTCGCCGGGGGGAATGGTGCGCATGGGGCGGTCCGGTGCGAGTGCCCCGGCGTGGAAGTCGATCGAGTGCCCGATCGTCCCGTCGTTGACCAGGGTGATCTCGAAGCGGTCGCCGACCCGGCCGCGCAGGATCGGCCCCGGGACGGTGCCGTTGTAGGTCCAGACGGTTTGCCGGACCCCCGGCGCGACTTCCCGCTCGGTCTCGGTGATCACCAACCGCACCCGATGGACGCGACCAGGCGGCAAGGCCGGGAGGCGTGCGTCTCGCGCTCGGAAGTCCTCCGGCGGCGTCGCGCTCGGGTCGACCGTGGCGCGCGGACCGCCGTTGCCGCTTCCGGTGTGCTTGCCGGTGCCACGGGCACCGCCGGGCGACGTCGTGCCGTGCTGCATGCCGGTGACCCGGATGGTCAGCACCATGCCCATCTGGCGGTGCCCCGCCACCGAGCACCATCCCTCGATGTCCCGGCCGGCCACGCCGACGTCGACGACGGCCGTTTCCCCGGGAGCCAGCCTGCCCGACTTGGCCCCGGTGTCCAGTACCAAGTCGTGCACGTCGCCTGCCGAGGCGTTCCGCACGGTGATGACCAGGCGGTCGCCCGCCGGGACCTCGATCGTGTCCGGCGTGAAGCGCATCCCGGCCGCCTTGACTTCGACGGTGGTCGTGTGGCCGGTCGGCGGGACGCCGTTGGCGGCGGACGTGACCGGGCCGTCCAACGCGGCCGGGTCGAGCGCGGCACCGGTGGCGGCGGCGACCAGCACCGCGGCCAACCCGGCGATGGCGACCCCGCTCCGCCGGGTGGATGCCCGAACCGGTTCGACCGGCCGGGCAGGCACCACGTCGTCCCGCGCCGCCGCCCTGGCCAGGCGGGAAGCCCGTATGGCGGCGAACAGGATCGGGACGAAACTCACCAAGGCGCCCAGCACCAGCATGGACACCACGACGCGGATCAGGCTGGGTACCGGCAACGCGCAGACGATCGTGCCCACGTTGGTCATGACCAGGCGCGCTGGGCCACCCGTGTCGACCACCCGGTTCGCGGCGCGTACCGGGGAAGGCCCGCCGCCGAGCACGACCGGGACCAGGTACGACAACGCACCGATCAGGATCTGCGCAACGAAGCCGACCGCCAGCAGCGGCGTGACCTCGCCGATGAGCGCGTCCAGCTCGGTGAACCCGGTGGCGGCGGCTCCCACCGTCACCACCACCAAGCACCCCGCCAGCCAGCAGACCGCGCACAGGATGGACCACGCGGCGAACGACGATGGCGGCTTCACCCGTGCCGACCGGATCGCAGGCAGCGCGAGCACGGTGATCCCGGACAGGTAGCCGAGCAGGCCCACGACGATTGCGGGACGCCAGCCGGCTAGCGCGCCGCCGACGAGCACACCGATGGCGGCGATCAGCACCGGGAGCGCGCGTCGTGCCGCTTGCTCGGCGCCCGCGCCGATCCGGGTGCGCAAGACCGTCGGCCACAAGGTGACCAGGGTGCCGAGCACGGTGAGCCCGAGGAAACCGAGTACGTTCACCGCGATGTGCGCCAGGCGCAGCCGCTCGTGCAGGACACCTCCGTCGTCATAGGCCATCCACGTGCCGAGGACGGCACCGGCCGGCAGCAGCAGTCCCGCGGCGACGTAGTACCGGACGGTCGGGGCGAACCGATTGCCCAGCGCCCGGCGGATCTGGCGGGCGAGCAGAACGGCGTGCCACACCACCGCGGTCACGACCAGCGACGCGCCGGCAGCGGTGAGCGGCCACACGCCGCTGAGCATGCCGACGACAAGGACCGCGACACCGCCGTTGAACAGAATCAGCCGGGCGGTCTGTTCGCGCCGCGGGGTCGGCGGGCGGCGCAGCAGCGTGTCGGCGAAGTAGCGGCTCCACACCAGAACGGCGTGTCCCGCGGCACCCACCACCAGCAGGTGGATCATCAGCCAGCGCGGCTCCGGGACGAACGGGTGCACCAGGGTGGCCACCGCCGCCATGACCAGCCAGCCGACGGTCGGCAGATCCCGCATCGGCCAGAACCCACGCACCGTCATGCCGCACCTCGCTTCGTGCCGCCGCGAAGAACCGACCACGCGACCACGGCGAGGAAGCCGACCAAGGACAGCACGGTGACCACCCCGCCGGCCTGCCAGGCGAGCCTGATCCCGAGGGCGTCACCGAGCCACAGCCGCACCACCAGCCCGCCGTGCAGAAGGAGCAACGGCAGATACATGCCGCGATGAAACGGCAGCGGGATCCTCGCCACCGCGGGCAGGACGACCGGCGCGTGGGCCATCACCATCGACATGGCGAACCCGAGGAACACGGCGTGTGCCGTGGCGTCACGGAGTGCTTCGGCCAGGGCGTCGGACACCGTGGACCGGCCCGCCACCAGCCACAGCCCGGCGGCCACCGCCAGCCACGCCTGACCGGCGAGCATGGCCAGGGCCATGAAACGGGCCGGTCCCCGGGCACGCACGGTGCGGCGGGCGACGTCGTGCCGGATCAGCCACACCGCCACACCGGCGAGGGCGATGCCGAAGCAGAACGTGAAGACGGGCCACAGCAGGGCGATCAGGGCACCACAGGCCACGGCTGCGGCCCCGAGCACCAGCATGCGGCCCGCCTGCGGCGGCATGTGCAGTGCGGCCAGCTCGAGCCGTTCCCCGGCGATGGTGAGCACCAGGAAACCGGCCAGCCACGGCACCAGTTGCCCGACGGGTACGCCGCCGAGCAAGCAGATCGCTGCGCCGAGCGCGAGCACCGCGCCGAGGCCCTGCACCTCGACCGCTTGGTCGTGGCGGCGCTGCCACAGCACGACGTAGACGGCGACCAGCGCCGCTGCGCCGAGCACGAGCAGGAGCGCACCCGCGTCTCGGGCGTGCGGCGCGAGCATGAGCAGAGCACCCGTGGACAGGAGTGCAGGGGCGCAGAACGCGGCACGTCTGCGGGCCGCGACGGCGCGTTCGAGCGCGATGAGGGTGCCGACGAACCCCACGGTCATGAGCACTCCGTGCGCTTCGGCCGTGCCTTCGCCCGGAATGGGAGACCACACACCGAGCAAGGACAGCGCCCCGTCGAGACCGGTGAACAAGGCGGCTGCGGCAGGAATCGCGAACAACGCTCGCCTGGCTGGCCGGGCGAGCCCGGTGCCCGGTGGCGGCGTGACGGTCTCCGCGGTCATGGGTGGTCTCCGATCCGCAGACGGCAGGCGCCGACTTCGGCGAACGGTTCCAGCTCGACGCCGGTGTCGGCGCCCGCGCGGTGCAGCAGGCCTTCCACCAGGCCTTGATGCACCCCGCACACCACGTCCGGTGCTTCCCGGGCCGCGGCGAGCAGGGGACAGCGGGTGAGCCGCAGCGTGCCCTCGTCGGCCTCGTCCGCTTCGGGGCCGAAGCCCATGCGGTCGAGCACGGACGACACGTCCTTGCGGCGCGCTGGCTGCTCGGCGAGCCGCCGCCCCCAGTCGCGGCCGGCTTGACGGGCGTCCTCGGCCGGGGTGTCGCTGGCCCGCCGGACCGCGCCGGCCAGCGCGATGGCCAGGCCGGTGATCTCGGCCGCAGGCCCGGGGCGCGCCCCCGAAGCCACGTAGCGGTGGGCGGGCCGGCCACGCCCGCGGCCGGGTGCGGTGGTGCGGACCACGGCGCCGCACTCCAGCAGCGGCTCCAAGTGGAAGCGCACGGTGTTCGGGTGCAGCCCGCTCGCCTCGGCCAGCTCGGCCAGGGTCGCCGGTCCCGGCAGCGAGTCCAACGCGCTGAGCAGCTTCGCCTGTCCCGCGGGCAGCGGCTGCTCCGCGGCGGTACGGGGGCCGACCCGGCGATGAATTTTCACGAGAAAACTGTAGTAAATTCGGCCTCGACGGGTCCAGCCGAGGTGACCTGCACGACGACCGAAGGAGAGCGACGATGCCGGATGTCGCCATCGCGACGAACCAGGAAGACGCCGCCGCGGCCGACAGGATCGTGGCGCATCACGCCGAGCTGACGGGGAAGCTGACGGTGCTGGTCACCGCAGCGACGCAGGCTTCTTCCGCGCAGGAGGCCCGTGCCGCTCGCGATCGCCTGGTGACGTGGGCGCGCAGCGAGCTGATGCCGCACGCGGAGGCGGAGGAACGCTCGCTGTACCGGGCAGGTGGCGCGGTGGCCGAGTTGAAGGTGCTGATCCCGGCGATGGTCGCCGAGCATCGAGTGATCGACGAGCTGATCGGGACGTTGTCGAAGGCCGACTCGCCCGGCGCCATCGCGGCCGCGGCCGGTGGGCTCCGCGAGGTCGTGCGGGTGCACGTCGACAAGGAGAACGAGGCCCTGCTGCCGGCACTGGTGGCTTCCGGCGCGCACTCGGTGGCGAAGCTGTTCGACGAGATGCACGAAGCGCTTGCGGACTCTCCGGCGGAGCCCGGCAAGCACGCGTGTTCGTGCGGTCACCAGGACGACGGGGCCGAGCCCGAACTCGATGCGCGCTCCATCCCGCACGCGATCAGGCACGCCACGATCTTCGGGGCGTTGGACACCGTCGAACCCGGTGGGGCGTTGGTGCTGCTCGCCCCGCACGATCCCGTGCCGTTGCTCGCTCAGCTGGAACGACGCAGCCCCGGCGCGTTCGCGGTGGAATACCTGGAGCGCGGTCCCGAGGTGTGGCGGCTGCGCTTCGTACGGCGGTGAGCGCCCGTTCATGACGAAACCGCCCGCGCGAGCCGCGCGCGGGCGGTTTCGTCGAAGGAGCCCGGCTGCTGCCGGAGCGGACGGACCGGTGAGTGGTCAGCTCTCCCGGATCCACAGGGCCGGGGTGTTCTGCGGCTCCCAGTCGGCCTGCGAGGTGTGTGCCTGCCAGCACCGGTAGGTGACGCCATGGTGGGTCACCCGGTCACCGGCCGCGTACGACACACCCGGCTGCCATGCGCTCACCGACCTGCTCGTCGGCTCCGGCCAGATCGGCCGCCACGGTTCGTGGAAGCCGGCAGGAGTGCCGCCGGCCGAGCCGTCGGAAGGCCCGCCAGAGGTGTCGTCACTCGGTGCACCGGTGCTGGGACCGCCACCAGAGTTGTCGTGGCCCTCGGGGTGATCGGGGCTGCCGTCGGTACCGGGCGTTCTGTGGCTGTCGTGCCCGGCGTGCTCGCCGTGTTCGCCGTGGAGTGTGGGCGTGCCGTCGCCGGTGTCGTTCGCGCTCGGCTCGTCCATCTGCCCGTGGGCAGCGCCGCTGAGATGCGACGGGTACGGGATGTAGGATCCGGCGTCCCCGCCGATGCCGCCGTCGCCGCCGATGTCCAGGTCGACGCACGAGTAGAACGCGTTCGAGGTGTCGCCGATGTTCCACACCGCAAGGACCTTCTGCCTGCCGCTGTAGCGGGACAGGTCGATGACGTGCGACACCGTTTCCGCCGGCCGCTCGCCACGCATCTCGATGGTCGCCAGCAGATCGCCACCGATGTAGTACTCGAAGTTGGCCGTGCTGTGCGGGGCGGTGAACCGCCACGTGAACGTGACCTGGTCGCCGACCGGTGTGGCCACCCAGCCCTTGCTGTCGTCGTCCAGTTCCGCCCAGCGGGCATCCCCGGCGCTGCAGTTGCGCTGGCCTTTCGGTCCCTCGACGCTCTGCGGCTCGTAGACGATCGGGCCGCACTCGACCGTGCCGTTACGGCATTGGGCCTGCCTGCTCGGCGGGGATTCGACATGACCGTGCGCTTGCGCAGCCGGCGACGGCATCATGACGAGACCGGCCGTGGTCAACGCGCCAATCCCGCCCAGAGCAAGCAAGGATCGTTTCATTCGCATGGTGAACTCCCTCAGCGCGGCAATAGCCGTACTGGCAATGGGTAAACGGACGTGGCAGTCGACTACACGGGCGCGAACGAGTGAACGGTTCACGGTCGAAGGCGAAATTTGGGGAAGGTCATGCTTCTGGCGCGGCCACGCGCTGCACGCTTCGGCCGCGGCTACCGCCTGGGTGCGGACTCGGCCGAGGCAGATGCCGTTTCCGCAGGCGGAGCGGCGCACGAACGCCTGATCGATGGCACCCTCACGAAAAGCGGAACTTCCCGCGAGGAATCCTCGTCTATTCCGCGAATCAGGTTTTGTCAAGCCGGAGAGTCGTTCGGGCAATCATTCGTGCCCCAGCTGTCATTTTTCGCGCGGACAGTTTGAGCGGACAGCCGTCCGGTGGATTTGCAGGCAGCAGCGGGCCCCGCAATGGCCAAACCGAAAGATTCCAGGCGAGGACGGCCCCTGCGGCTCGTACGTCGACGGCGACTGCGGGCTGCAGAGTCGTCCTGCGCCCGGATGTCGATACTGTCGCGTTCGCTGGTGAGTTGGCTGGAACTGCCCTCGTGGTGACCGGGCGGTGGGGCAGGGCCGTGTACGTGTTGGCCCGCGCCGGATGTCGGCTTCGGCGACGAACGGTGGCCACGTCCTTGGGCGCCGCCAGGGCCCGCACTGACGGACGGCAACGCGCTGATCGTGTCCTCGAAGGGCTCCTGCGGGCCCGGCCGCCATTGGTCACGATCTCCGGAGGGTGGTCTGCTCTCCCGGTGGCCGGTCGTCGGCACCGGCGGCGCGTGGCAGGACTCGGCCCTTCTTGCGTTGCACCTTGGCGCCATCGGCCACCGTGTCGCTCAGTACGGACTTACCGTGACGCAATGCGACGAATCCTGTTCGCCGTGCTGGCCGTCGTCCTGGCGGGCTGCAGTGGGGAGCCGACGGCGACCGGTTCGGCGGCGTCCGCCAGCCGAACGCCGGCCACGACACCGTCGGAGCCGCTACTGAAGACATATCCGGAAGCCGAGCTGCGGCAGCATCCGTGCCGGGCGCTGGACGAGCGCGATCGTGCCGCACTCGGCATCGCCGCCGACGGCAAGCTGGAGACGCATGAGGGACGGCGTTCCTGCCACTGGCTGGCCGGTGATCAGAACGTGAGCCTGCAATTCGGCACGCCGTTGTCCGACGCGCGGACGTTCACCCGGAACGGCCGCGTGACGCAGGTGTCCGTCGGGCAGGTTCGCGGCGAACACCGGATGGCGGTGCAGTCGGAGTTCCACCGCATCTGCTTCCTGTTCTTCGGGCTGAACAGCACCGACCGGCTCGTCAAGGTCACGGTCATTCCGGAGCCGGACGCGCCGCAAGAGGGTGCCTGTGCCGCGGGCGTGGCGGTGCTCAGGGCCGTGCTCACCCACGTGCGGTGACGGGGAGAAGAAGCCGCCGGACAGCGGTCAGCAGACCAGTGCGTGGACAGTGGTGTAGCCGAGCAGGGCGGCACCGAGACCGCCGACGACGCTGACGACGATGTTGGCGACGGCGGAGAAGTAGCTCTTCTGCTCGAGGAGCCGAAGGGTTTCGTAGCCGAACGTGCTGTAGGTGGTCAGTGCGCCGCAGAGGCCGGTGCCGAGCAGCGTGAGTACCGGGGCGGGCAGGGCGGGACCGGCTCCGGCGAGGCCGCCGAGCACGAGGCAGCCGACGACGTTGACGACGAAGGTGCCCCAGGGAAAGGCAGTGTCGTGGCGGGCCTGCACCACGCGGTCCGTGAGGTAGCGCAGGGGCGCGCCGATCATGGCGCCGACGAAGACGAGTACAACGGTCATGCGGTCGGCATTCCTCGGTAGCGGCAGACCCCGGCCTCGTCGATCAGGACGGTGCCGTTGCCGGCGAGTTCGTCGAGTTCGGGCAGGAACGCGCGGATGCGCTCCTCAGTGTCCATGATGATCACGGCAGGGCCTCGGTGACGTCGAGGATACGGTCGGTGCGGAGAGGTGAGTGGGTGCCGTAGCCGTCACGACCTTGCAGGACGGTGGCGTCGCCCAGGCCTGCTTCGCGGGCGCGTCTGACGATCTCGTGGTGGAGGGGTTCGTCGTCCCAGGTGTCGTTCTCGCCAATGAAGATCGCAAGGCGCAGGGCGGGTCCGGTCAGCTGCATTTCACGCCGCCTTGTCCGAGGCGCGGGTGGCTCCGGTGACGGCGCGGGCGAGCCAGACGCCGGTGACGACGGCGAGCATGGCACAGATCACAGTGCCTGCCAGGTAGCCGAAGGCCAGGCCGATCGTGCCGGATCGCAGCAGTTCGCCGGTCTCGACGGCGTAGGTGGAGAAAGTGGTGAAGCCGCCGAGGATGCCGACGCCGAGAAAGGGGCGGACCAGGCGGTGGGCCGACCACACCTCGGTGATCAGCACCATGAGAATCCCGATGAGGAAGCAACCGGCCACGTTGGTGACGAAGGTGGCCCACGGGACATGCCCTGGCCGGGCGGGCAGGAGTTCGGCCAGGCCGTAGCGGGCGAGCGCGCCGAGCCCGCCACCGAGGGCGATGACGGCCAGGACCGCGCCGTGGGAGCTGGCCAGTGCACGTCGCCGGGCGGGGAGCCGGAGATCGGCGTCCGGATCGGCCGGCTCGGACAGGTCGACCTCGCTGGTCACGCGCACCTCCTGCTTGAGCCCGACGAAGTCACTGGTCAAGGAAGGACTGTTGGCGGCGATGCACGCCGCGAGCGTTCCGGGGAGACCGGAGCGGCGAGCCCCACCGCCGCATCGGCCGAGGGTAGCCCGACGTGTCGTCCTGCACGCCGGGGTGTGTGGACCTTCACTTGCGGTGTTCGTCCACCGAGAGCCCTTCGCGGATCCGCACGCGGTCCGGAACGGCTGTCCGAGCGCGCTCGTGCGACCGTGCCGGAGCCAGGCAGCAGGATCCGGCTCCGGAATAGCACGAGGCCGCATCCCGGACGGAAGCGGCCCTCGTGTTACCAAGAAGCTTGAAGTCCTACGACGCGGCGTCACCCGGATGCCGTGCCCCAGTAAGACCCTTGGGGTGGAGCTGACGGGACTCGAACCCGTGACCCCCACACTGCCAGTGTGGTGCGCTACCAGCTGCGCCACAGCCCCTTGCTGGTGTCCATACCGTACAGCACGCCGATTTCCCCGCTGTCGCCGGGGGGCCGAAAATGCTCTTGCCGTCGGACCGCCGGCCGGTGGCTGCCCGGCGTGCGTCAGCCCAGCCGATCCAGCCAGCCCGGCTTGCTTACGTCGATGCGGCCGTCCGGCCCGATCACCGCGGGCGTGGCGAAGTCGTCGATCTGCTTCAGCGCGGTCCGGAACGCCTGGTCCAGCTCGCGGTGATAGGTCCGCTTGGCCACGCACTCGGCGAACGTCTCGCCCAGGCCCAGCTTCCTGCCCAGCTCGGTGAGCTGGGCCTTGTCCCAGCCGCGCGTCCCCTCTTCCGGCTGGCTGGCGAACAGGCTGTCGTGGAACGCGGTGAACTTCCTCTCGTCGGCCGCGCACAGCGCCGCGTTGGCCGCGTCCATGGAGTAACCGGGCGGGTCGGACGCTTCGACGAGCATCGGCACCATGTGCTGCCGCACCCGCAGCTGGCCCTCGCGGATCCGGTTCGCGATGTCCTTGCCGTCGCGTTCGTGGAACTGACCGCACGCCGGGCAGAGGAAGTCGGCGTAGATGTCGATGGTGACCGGGGCCTTGTCGTCGCCGAGCACCACCACGGCGCCGTCCCTGGTCTCGGGAAGTTCCGCTGATCGCACCACCGGGATGGCACGTCCTTCGGTGGCGTTCTTCCGCGCGTCGAACCACAGCACGGCGACGACGATCAGCGCCACCACGATCGCGGCCCCGCCGACGGTGAAGGCGACCTTGCGCAGCCGCGCCCGGTCGACGGGAGGGCGGGGTGCGTCTGCCGATCCCGAGCCGGTCTTGCCTGCCTGCCTGGCCATGGCGGCCCGCTGCTGGGCCAGTTCCCGGCGCCTGCGGCGTTCTGCTCGTTCGGCTCCGCCCATCTCGTCTGCGCTCCTGTCGATGAGATCGCCACCTGCCCCGCGTCGGGCGCGACCGGATCCGGCACTCGCTGGTGGGAAGTTGGTGCCGCGACGGCACGTGAACGCCCCCGGGCTCATCTAGGCTATGGGCCCGCGTGTGTGGCTTGTGTGGGAGGTACGGTGTGGCGTCCAGCGGCGTTGGCGGCGGTGACCGTCTTGCTGGCGAGTGCCTGCCTGACCGGCTGCGCTCCGTCGGCGGCTGAGAACTCCCTGGTCACCAAGGCCGACGAGACCGGAAAGCTGATCATCGGCACCCGGTTCAGCCAGCCGGGGCTGTCCGAGCGCACGCTGGACGGCCGGTTCGTCGGTTTCGACATCGACGTCGGCGAGTTCGTCGCCGCTGAGCTCGGCGTCGAACCGGAAAACATCACCTGGCGCGACGTGGTGGCGGCCGAGCGCGAGGAAGTGCTGCTGTCCGGCGCGGTCGACATGGTGATCAGCGCCTTCACCATCCCCGCGCGCGGCAAGCGGAAGGTGCTGTTCGCCGGGCCCTACTTCGTCACCGGCCAGTCGATCCTGGTGCGCAAGGACACCACGGACATCACCGGGCCGAACTCGCTGGACGGCAAGCGCCTGTGCTCGGTCACCGGGAGCACGGCGGCGGAAGAGGTCAAGAAGCGGTATGCCGAGCGGGTGAAGCTGGTCGAGTACCCGCGTGAGCCGGACTGCGTGACGGCGTTGCTCGCCGACCTGGTCGACGCGGTCACCACCGACGAGGCGATCCTGGCCGGCTACGTCGCCAAGCACCCGGAGCTGCTGAAGCTGGTCGGCGGGCAGTTCACCGTCGCGCGCTACGGCATCGGCCTGCCCCCGCACGACGAGGACGGCAGGCGTGCGGTCAACGCCGCGCTCCAGGAGATGATCGACAGCGGCGCCTGGCGGGAGGCGGTGCAGCGGCACTTCGGTCGCACCGGAATCCGCGTCACCAACCCGCCGCCGATCACCGAGCGCTGACCGTCGTTCCGGCCGCCCGGCGACTTCGAGCGAGGATCGTGCGTGCGTGCGGCGGCTTCGCGCGAGGATCGTGCGTGCGGCGGCTTCGCGAGGACGTGCGTCCGGTGCCGTCGCCCGAGGTTTGAGCGGTTTGTCAGGCGGTGGCTTCCGTGGGCTGTGTGGTCGCCTGGCGGCGGCTCTCCTGGGCTGCCGCGGTCAGGTGCGCTCGCCTCCGCCTCGGCATGCTCGCGACCGTCATGCGCGCTCGCCCTCAAGGTGCGCCAGCACGGTGGCGCGGATGCGCTCCTGGTTGCGCCTGACCACGTCGGTGACGAACTCGTCGACCCGCGGGTCCGCCAGTACCTCCAGCGTGACCCGCAGTGTGGTTTCGATCATGGCCCGGGTGATCCGCTCGGAGAACGGCACCAGCGCCAGGCGTCCGGCCATCGGGTCGGCGTTCAGCTTCTCCACCACCAGCTGCTCGAGCTCGGCGGAGTTCTCCCGCAGCGCGGCGGCCACGCCGAGCGGGATCTTGCCGGTCTCCACCACCTGCACCACTTCGTCCAGCACCAGCAGGACGATCGGGCGTTTGACCGCTTCCACCAGCGGATCGGTGAGCCGCTCGATCAACCGGTTGGTGATCCGCTCGCCGAACACCCGGTAGCCCGCCCGCGCCACCCGCACCAGCACGACGACCACCCTGAGCAGCCGGAATCCGCGCAACGCGGGTTCGGTGACCGGGATCATGCCGATCACCTCGTACCAGTGGGTCAGCGGATAGCGCCGTTGCCAGCCGGTCTTGCGCCACCGCCAGGCGAACTCCACCGCGAAGATCCCGCAGATCGTGGTGTCGACGGCGACCACCCAGGTCGCGCCGGCGTTCTCCCGGTCGAAGAATCGCACGAAGATCAGCAGGCCGACGGAGAAGATCGCCAGCAGCAGCATCACCACGTCGACCAGATCCAGCGGACGGTCCCACGCCGCGTCGGCGCGTTTGCGCTCGTCCGCCGCGCGGGCTCGGCGGTGCTCCGCTTCCTGCCGCCCGGCGTCGGACTCCGCGGCGGCCCCCGGGTCCGGGCCGGCCGTCACGGGCAGCCCGCCATGCCGTGTGTTCGCCGGGTGCCCGGTGGCAGGTGTGTCATGTCTCACAGCCTATTGCCGGTCGAGTGGATCGGCGCGCAACGACGGTGGCGACCGTGGTCAGCGTCTCGCCGGAGCCGTGGCGCACGTTGCGGTCGCATCCGGCACGTCGCCACACGGGCGGCCGGCGCGCATGCCGTCGCAGGGCGGAGACATGCGAAAGCCCGCCACCGCAGGGCGGCGGGCCGTCGATCGCGATTGCTCGGAGGGTGTGCGCCAGCAACACGGATGTGGGCAGGCGAAAGGTTCAAGCGCGAAATCGGAGGTCGCTGCAGGGAACGACGGACCAAAGTGAAGGCCCGCCGCTGGGAGAGCGAAAGCGGCGGGCCGATGGGGTGGTGGTTGCGTGGTTGTTGCGTGTGGACGTCCCATGCACGGATACCGCCATCGGAAGGGTTCACGCCCGGTCGCAGCTTTCTTTCCACGGTCCGGCGCCGTCGGAGTGCGGAAGCGAGTTCGGCAGGGGATGCCGGTACCGGCGGAGCACAGGCGACGGCCCGCCGCCGGAGGGGTAGGGGGTCGGGGCGGCGGGCCGTCCGAGGCGGTTGTTTCGAGGGTGTTCATCCCTGACACGGTTCGTGCCCAGGACCGGGTTCACCGCCAGGACGCGAATCCCCGGCGCGCATCGGCGGCCGCGATCGCTGCCAGGACAGGTCAACGGCTCGCATCGCCGCGGTGGCGATCGCCGCCAGGACATATCAACGGCGGCCGCGCCGATCGCGGTCAGGACAGGTCAACGGCCCGTCGCTGGGGTGGGGGAGAGGCGGCGGGCCGTTGGGGGTGGTGCGGGACGGTGGTCCTTGGGGCATGCGCGGAGAACTCTCCGCGCATGCTGCTGGTGCTTGTCAGTTCAGGTCGAGCGTCCCGGACTTCGATCCGGTCGTCGGGTCCGGCTCGTCCGGAGTGCTGGTCGCCGACGTGGTGCCGAGCACACCGCCGAGCAGACCGGTGACGCCCTTGACCGTCTTGCCCACGGTGTCGGTGACCCCACCGACCACACCCCCGACGACCGAGCCCAGCGGGTTGCTCTGCTTGGGCTTGCTCGGCGCGGGCTGTTCGGGCTGCGGCTGGGTCTCCTGCGGCGGGGTGGTCGGCGCGGGAGCGTCCGGCGCCGGCTGGGACGTCCCGGCGCCGCCGCTGCTGCGGTCGGCGGGCTGCTGCTGCTTCGGCTGCGGTGTCCCGGGGTCGTACGTCGAGCCGCCGGAGCCGGACCCGGCCGGGCCGCCACCGCCGGGCTGGTACACGCCGCCGGGGCCGGGCTGGGCGCTGCCTGGGGTGGCGCCACCACGTTGGACCTGGTCGGCGCCCTGGCGCCGGCCGTCGGAGGCCAACGGTGACTTCTCGCTGCTGGCTCGCTTCAGCTGGGTGGAGCTGGGAGCCGAGCTGCCGCCGTCGGCGGCCGTGCTGCCGGGCTGCGCGTCGCTGCCGGGGGCGGCCGAGTTCGAGGTCGGGGCCGAACCGCTCGGGCTCAACGCGATCAGGCCGGCGATGGTCAGCCCGGACAACGCAGCGGCACCGGCCATCGCGGCGAGCTTGCTGCCGCGTTTGCCGTCCGGGCGCCGCTCCTCCTCGGTGTCCGCGGGCCCGGGGGAAGCCGGCGGACGAGACGCGACGACGTCGGCGTCGTCCAGGCCGTCGATGCGAACTCCCTCACGGCGCAACAGATCGGTGACCGGGGTGAGTGCCTGCGGGCGGCGGTCCTGCGCGGCCCACGGGTAGTCCTCGGTCGCGGTGCGCTCACGCTCGAGAAGCTCGGCAACCGTGATGTACTCGCGGCGGGGCACATCGGGCGGGGTGTCCGACACGGTCGAAACCTCTCTCCGGGCCGTCGGGGGCCGGCCCAGTGGCTGTTACCGTTCCGTAGCTTGTCCGCGGCGATACTACCCGTCTGGGTGAGAGAGGGAAGAGGGTCGGGCAACAATTCTCTACGCAAGGTCGTTGTAACTGTCCGTGCTTGCGTCCGTCGAGATGAGTTGATCTTGGTTGCGGCGGGAGTACGAACGGAGCGTAGCGAAAAGATCTCCTGTCATCTTCACTGACGACAGGAGATCTTTCGTCAACCAAGATCGTCTTCTGGTGTCGATCCGGGGTGCTCTCCCCGGTCCCGGCCGAGCGGTTCAGCGCAGCCCGAGCCGTCGGAGGAGTCCGCGCGCCATCGTGAAACGCATCACTTTCCGCACCAGGCGGCTCTTGACCGGCGAGTACGGGTACCAGATCGGCTCGGCGGCCGGCGTCACCCTGGCGGTCACGATCGCCTGCGGGCGGCAGTACTTGCGCAGGCCGGCCGCGCCCCAGTTGCGGTATCCCAGCCCGGACTGCTTCCAGCCCGCCTGCGGAACCGGGAGCGCGAACAGGTTGGCGAACATGTCGTTGACGTTGACCGAACCCGCTTCCAGCCGCCGGGCGACCTGCTCGGCGCGAGCCGTGTCCTTGCCCCACACGCTGGCCGACAACCCGTAGCCGGAATCGTTGGCCAGCCGCACGGCCTCGTCGACGTCGGCGACCTTCATGATCGGCAGAACGGGACCGAACGTCTCCTCGCGCATGCAAGCCATGCCGTGGTGGACGTCCACCAGCACGGTCGGCTCGTAGAACGTGCCGCTCGCTCCGCGCTTGCCACCGGCCAGCACCGTTGCGCCTTTGGCCACTGCGTCCTGCACGTGGCGCTCGACGATCGACAGCTGGTTGTTGTTGGCCAGCGAGCCGACGTCGTAGCGGTAGTTCTGGTCGTCCCGGCCCTGGCGCAGCTTGCGCACGGTGGCGACGACCCGTGAGACGAACTCGTCGTAGACCGGCTCGAGCACGTAGACGCGTTCGACCGACGTGCACATCTGCCCGGAATTGCACATGCCGCCCCACACGGCGGCGTTCGCAGCGCGCTCGACGTCCGCGTCGTCGAGGACCACCATGGCGTCCTTGCCGCCGAGCTCCAGGCTGACCGGCACCAGCCGTTCCGCCGCCCGTGCGGCGATCACCCGCCCGGTCCTGGTCGAGCCGGTGAACTGCACGAAGTCGACCGCGTCCACCACGACCGCACCGGTCGGCCCGCGGCCGGTCAGGCACGCGAGCACGGGCGGGGCGCCGATCTCGGCCCATCCCGCCACCGCCGCCTCGGTCACCAGCGGGGTGAACTCACTCGGCTTCACCATGACCGCGGCCCCTGCGGCCAATGCCGGCACACCGTCCATCAACGCCAGTGCCAGCGGGAAGTTCCACGGCGTGATGATCCCGACCAGCGGATACGGGCGCAGTAGCACCTGCGTCCGCTTGGTCATGGTGATCGCGTTGTGCGGCCGCGGTGTCTCGTCGGCGAGGAAGCGCGCGCCGTGCTTGGTGTAGTAGTTGATCACCTCGACCACGTACGGCACCTCGACGGTGGCCTCGAACCACGGCTTGCCCGTCTCCGACTGCAGTGTCTTCGCCAGCGACGTCTCGTTGTCCAGCAGCCAGTCGCGATACTTCCGCAGCCAGCGCGCCCGCTCGGCGAACCCCATGGCCTCCCACTCCGGCTGCGCCTGGCGCAGGGCTTCGGCGGCCGCAGCGACGTCCTCGGGGCCGTGTTCGGGGACTTCCGCGACGGGGGTGCCGTCCGCGGGCGACAGAACCGTGAACGTCGCGGTCATGACGGCTGCTCCTCGACGGCGATGCGCTGGTGGTAACGGGCACGCGCGCGTGGGTCGGATTCGGTGAACATCACGTCGAGCTTCAGCCAGCGCCCGACGGCGAACTTCGCCCGCGTAGGCAGCAGCGACAGCGACGCCACCATGACGCCCGCCGACTTCGGCACGACGACCTTCGGCCGGTCGTGGATCACCGCATCCACGACCGCTTCGGCGACGTCCTCCGGGTCCACCACGGTGAGGCGTTCCATCGAGCGGGGAATGTTCGCGCCCGCGGACAGCTCCGTGCGCACCACCGCCGGCATGACCGCCGAGACGCCGATCGGGGTGTCGCGCAGCTCGCCCCACAGCGCCTCGGTGAACCCGACGACGGCGTGTTTGGTGGCGCAGTAGGTGGCCAGCCCGGGATATCCGGTGAGGCCGGCCAGTGACGCGATGTTGACCAGATGCCCGCGCCCCCGGGTCAGAAACCGGCGCACCGCCAGCTTGCTGCCGGTGAGCACGCCCTGCACGTTGACTTCCAGTTGCCGATCGGTCATCCGGTCGGCCTCGTCCACGTAGTGGCCGGTCGGCATGATCCCGGCGTTGTTCACCAGGACGTCGACCGGCGCGTCGAATGCCGCGTCCGCGGCGTCGAAGAATCTGGCGAACGAATCCCGGTCGGTGACGTCCAGCGGCAGCCCGGTGACCCGTGCCCCCGGGCGCGCGCTGAGCTCGACGGCTGTCTTCCCGGCCAGCTCGTCGTCCAGATCCCCGATGACGACGGCGGCTCCACGGTCGAGGAACGCCGTCGCGGTGGCCTTCCCGATGCCACGCGCACCCCCGGTGATCGCGACCACCTTGCCTGCTAGTGAGACCGGCTGTCCCATGGCTTCTCCTTCTCCCGACGACCCGCCGAGAGCGAGTATGAGCGAGGCCACGCCACGGCAGCTTGCGATTTGCGGCCAGATTGCCCGGCGTATGCCGTGCCGTCCGGCGGTGTCGGCCACCGCAGCAGGAAAGACCGGCTGGTCGGGCGCGCAGGCCGCGCAGCCGAGCAGGCCCCGCGGGTGGCCGAGGCCGCGGACGGCTGCCCCCGCACAGGCTGACCTGCCGATACCATTCCGGAGGTGACCAGGCAGCTCAAGGATCCGGCAGCACGACAGCGCATCGTCGACGCAGCATTGCGGCTGGTGTCGTCGAACGGAGTCTCCGGGGCGACCATGCGCGCCATCGCCTTGGAGGCGGGGGTGTCCACCGGAGCGGTCACGCACTACTTCGACGACAAGGCCGACGTGATGACTGCGGTGATCCGGGCCAACACCAAGCGGATCGCCCGCAGGGTCAACGAGGCCAGGCAGGACAAGCGCGGGCTGAGCGCGGTGGAGGCGGTGGCCGAGGCGCTGCTGCCGCTGGACGACGAGATGCGCGAGTGCTGGGCGGTGCTCATCTCGTTCTGGGGGCACCCGGCCGCGCAGCGGTTCCTGGAGCAGGAGGGCGCCTCCCTGGGTTTCGAGGCGATCCGCCAGGTGATGACGACGCTGCTGCAACAGGCCGCCGAGCAGGGGGAGCTGCCTGCCGGGGTGGACGTGGTGCACGAGGCCGAGCGGATCCTGGCCCTGCTGGGTGGCATCGGCCTGATGGCGGGCGGAAACGTGGAGTCACGGGAATCGACCCGCCGCCGGGCCAGGCGCATGCTCAACCAGCTGATCGCCGACATGCGGGCCTGACGTGACGGGCACGGTGGTGATCACCGGCGGCAGCCGGGGGATCGGTGCGGCCACCGCCGTGCTCGCCGCGGAACGCGGGTGGCAGGTCGCGGTGAGTTTCCGCGAGCGGCGGGATGCCGCCGAGCAAGTCGTCCGGCGTTGCCAGGAAGCGGGCGTGCGTGCCGTCGCCGTGCAGGCCGACGTGTCGGCCGAGGACGACGTCCGGCGGCTGCTGGACACCGTGTGCGATCAGCTCGGTGTGCCGACCGGGCTGGTGAACAATGCGGGCATCGTCGCGCCACGGGGCAGGCTGGCGGACTTCACCACCGAACGGATCGCCCGGGTGGTGTCGGTCAACCTCGTCGGCACGCTCCTGTGCACTCGCGAGGCGGTTCGCCGGATGTCGGTGCGGCACGGCGGCAACGGTGGGGCGATCGTCAACGTGTCGTCGCGCGCGGCCGTGCGGGGCAGCCCGAACGAGTACGTCGACTACGCGGCGGCGAAAGCGGGTGTCGACGCCCTGACCGTGGGTCTGGCGCGGGAACTCGCCGACGACGGCATCCGGGTGAACGCGGTCCGTCCCGCCCTGATCGACACCGAGATCCACGAGCCAGGGCGGCTGGCGCAGCTCGGCCACGCGGTGCCGCTGGGCAGGCCCGGCAGGGCGGGGGAAGTCGCCGCGGCGATTCTGTGGCTGCTGTCGGACGAAGCGAGCTTCACCACCGGGACATTCATCGACGTCGCCGGGGGTTGGTGACGGCCCGACGGCAAGCAAACCCCGCAGGCGGCGGGACGATCGTGCTCGTAGGCGGCTTGCTGCTCGTTGGCGACAAGGAAGGCCCCGCAGGCGGCAGGGCGATCAGCAGCAAGCGCCGCCACCTGTTCGTGGTCCCCGGTCGTTCAGCCGGCTGATGCCCATCTCGTCGCCCCTGCTCGGCTACCCGGCCCGCCCAATACCTTGCGTCTACCGCAGCCGGAGCCCTGGCTTCCGCAGGCCTCGCCGGGTGCGCATCGGTCGACGAGCAGCAATGACGGCGTTGCGAAGCGCCGGCCGGATCGCGGGGAGGCTGCCCCGGCTCAGAACGGCAGCGGCTCGGCGCCCAGCTGCTCCAGCATGGCCCGCATGACCTTCATCTCCGAGCCCTGCGAGTCGAGCATGCTCTGTGCCAGCGCCCGGACGGCGGGAATCCGGGCGTGTTCGACGGCGTACTCCGCCATCGCCGTGCCGCCTTGGTGGTGGCGCAGCATCAGCTGCAAGAAGAAGACGTCGAACTCGCGGCCGCTGAGCCGGCGCAGCTTGCGCATCTCCTGCTCGGTCGCCATGCCCGGCATCGGCACGTCGTCCGACTGGGCGTGCTGACCGGTCCCGTGCCCGCCGTGACCGCCCTTCATCCAGGTCATCAGCTCGCCGGGGGCCTGCGCCGGGGCGTCCCACAGCGTCAGCCAGCCCTGCATGCGCCCGATCTGCCCGTTCTGGGTGCTGGAGATGTCGTAGCCGAGCACCCGGACCTCGCGCGAGTGGCCGCGCAGCCGGGCGATGTCACCCATTTCCACGGCCTGCCGGTGGTGCACCGACATGTCCTGGCAGAAGCCGATGTCGACCGCGTTCGGCTTGTCCTCCTCGGCCACCGGGGTGCTCTGCCAGCGGCCGATGACCAGCCCCACAGTCGCGCCGACAAGCAGCAACGCCAGCGCCGCGGCGCCGTAGACCAGGGCGCGAGCCCACGCGGGTGTCCGCCGCCCGAACTCCGGTTCGTCGTCTTCGACCGCGTCGAGCTCGTCGTGCTCGCCCGCCGCGTCACCGCCGCCGTCCGCGTCTTCGGCGGCATCGGCTGCGGCGAGGTCGGACTGCTTCCCGTCGCCGGTGTCCGGCGCTGCGTCCTTGCCCGCGTCGCGCCGCTCGGCTGCCGCCTGCTCGTCCGCGTGCCTGCCCGTGTCGCCGGTCTCGGACGTGCCTTGCCCGGTTTGCTGCTCGTCTCGCTCGTCGCCGGTGTCGCGCACCTCGACCGTCACTTCTCCTCGCCGCCGGCGTTGCCTGCAACGCTCGGCATCTGACCCTGCTGACCTTCGAAGTCCATCGGGGCGGCGTCCTTGCCCGGCTTGCTCGGGTCGAACTTGGGCGGGTCGTCCGGGTCGAACTCGCCCGGCACGGTGTCACACGAGCCGTTCGGCTCCGGCGTCAGGTACGGGTTCTGCCGCAGCGCCGCGATGAAGTTGTCGATCCGCTGGTCGTTCGCGTCGGACAGCTTGAGCTGGTGCCCCCACGCCTGCACCGAGATCGGCGTGCTCAGCTTCGGATAGGGGGACATGAGCATGTACGGCTTGTTGCGCACCCGCAGCTCGAGCGCTTCCTTGGCCTCGGCGTCGATCTTGTCCGGGTTGTAGGCGATCCACACCGCGCCGTGCTCCAGGGCGTGCACCATGTGCTCGGTACGGACTGGCTCGTCGTAGATCGTGCCGTTGCACGTGGCCCATATGACGTCGTGCGGCCCGCCGAACGGAATCTCCTCGTCGTAGGCCACCCGCCGCGGCGAGTTGACGTGGCCGCGGTGCTTGTACTCCTTGATCACCACGCCCGGGATCTTCTTGGCCGGGTCCTGGTTGTTCCTGCTCGGCGTGTACTGCTCGGCGGCGGCTTCCTCGCGGCTCTCCTGCTCGCGCTTCGGGGCGGACTTGACCAGGTAGTAGCCGAACACCGCGGCGGCCAGCGCCAGGACCACGACCACCCCGACGATCGTTCCCCACGGCACCTGCCTGCGGTTGACGACGTTCCCGCGAGCGGCCTTGAGCGCGGAGGCGCCCTTGTCGAGCTTGTTCTTCTTCGTGGTGCCGCTGGCCATAGGTGGTGCGTCCCCGTTCGCTGGTTCTGCCGTGCATAAGGTCGGTTCACCGGCCAGGGTAGCCGGGTGGTGTTCACCCGCTGTGAGGTGGCCGGACCAGGCGCCGGTCGCCACCCGCAGGCCGCATACACTCTGCGAGTGACTCCCGCAGTACTTGCCGACCTGGTTCGTTCCACCGCGTCCGCGGTTCTGACCGAACGCGGGCTGGACACCGCGGTGCTGCCCGAGCGGGTCACCGTGGAGCGCCCGCGTCATCCCGAGCACGGCGACTACGCGACCAACCTCGCGCTGCAGATCGGCAAGCGGGTCGGCATGGCGCCCCGCGACCTGGCCAAGGCGATCGCCGACCGGCTCGCCGAAGCCGACGGCGTGGCCTCCGCCGAGGTGGCCGGGCCCGGCTTCCTCAACGTCCGACTGGCCGCCGCGGCGCAGGGCGAGCTGGTGCGCCGGGTGCTGACCGCGGGCGAGCGCTACGGGCACGGCGACGCGTTCGCGGGGGTGTCGATCAACCTGGAGTTCGTCTCCGCCAACCCGACCGGCCCGCTGCACCTCGGCGGCACGCGCTGGGCCGCCGTCGGTGACGTGCTCGGCCGGGTGCTCGCCGCCCAGGGCGCCAAGGTCACGCGGGAGTACTACTTCAACGACGCCGGTGCGCAGATCGACCGGTTCGTCGCGTCGCTGGTGGCCGCCGCCAAGGGCGAGCCGACGCCGGAGGACGGCTACGCGGGCGCCTACATCGCCGAGCTGGCCGCTGAGGTGCTCCGCCAGGAGCCGGACGTGCTGAGCCTGCCGGACGAGCAGCGGGACGAGACGTTCCGCAGGCTCGGCGTGCAGCTGATGTTCGACGAGATCAAGCGCAGCCTGCACGAGTTCGGCACCGACTTCGACGTGTTCTTCCACGAGGACTCGCTGCACCGCTCCGGCGCGGTGGCCGCGGTGGTGGACCGGCTGAAGTCGTCCAACCTGCTGTACCACGCCGACGGGGCGTGGTGGATCCGGTCCAGCGAGTTCGGCGACGACAAGGACCGGGTGGTGATCAAAAGCGACGGAGCACCCGCCTACATCGCCGCCGACATCGCCTACCTGGAGAACAAGCTGTCCCGCGGATTCGACCTGTGCATCTACATGCTGGGCGCGGACCACCACGGCTACGTCGGGCGGCTGAAGGCGGCGGCGTCCGCGCTGGGCAGCGACCCGGACGTGGTCGAGGTGATGATCGGCCAGATGGTCAACCTGGTCTCCGGGGGCCAGCCGGTGCGGATGAGCAAGCGCGCGGGCACCGTGGTGACGATGGACGACCTGGTCGGCGCGGTCGGGGTGGACGCCGCGCGCTACGAGCTGACCAGGTACTCGGTCGATTCCCCCATCGACATCGACCTCGACCTGCTGCGCAAGCACAGCAACGAGAACCCGGTCTATTACGTGCAGTACGCGCACGCCCGGCTGGCGTCGCTGCTGCGCAACGCCGCCGAGCTGGGCATCGAGCTGGCCGAGCACGCCGAAGGCGTCGATCTGGGTTTGCTGGATCACCCGCGGGAGGGTGACCTCATCAGGACCATCGGGGAATTCCCTACCGTGGTGAGGCGGGCCGCCGAGCTGCGCGAACCGCACCGGATCGCCCGCTACCTGGAAGAACTGGCCAGCGCGTACCACAAGTTCTACGACGCGTGCCGGGTGCTCCCGCAGGGCGACGAGCCGGCGACCCCGCTGACCGCCGCCCGGCTCGCCCTGTGCGCCGCGGCGCGCCAGGTGCTGGCCAACGGCCTCGGTTTGCTCGGCGTCAGCGCCCCGGAACGGATGTAAGGAAGTCATGGCACACCCCGCAGGACCTCGGCACGCCGAGGTGTACCGGCACGCCGACACGGCGGGCGTACGCCCGGCCACCACCGACGAGCTGGACCGGCTGTATCCGAAGGTCTGGCCGCGCAACACCTACCGCGCGCCGGACGGCGTGGTCCGCATCGCCGGTGTCGACGTGCGCGATCTCGCCAAGGAGTACGGCACCCCGCTGTTCGTGGTCGACGAAGCCGACTTCAAGTCACGCTGCGCCGAATACGCCGAGGCGTTCGAGGACCCGGCGTTGGTGCACTACGCGGCCAAGGCGTTCCTGTGCATCGAGGTGGCCAAGTGGGTCGCCGAACGCGGGCTGTCGCTGGACGTGTGCAGCGGCGGCGAGCTGGCCATCGCGTTGCGGGCGGGCTTCCCGCCGGAGCGCATCGCCATGCACGGCAACAACAAGTCGGTCGACGAGCTGCGTGCCGCGGTGCAGGCAGGGGTCGGCACGATCGTGCTGGACTCGTTCCACGAGATCGCCCGGCTGCAGGCCATCGCGTCCGAAGCGGGCGTGGTGCAGGACGTGCTGGTGCGTGCCACGGTCGGCGTGGAGGCGCACACCCACGAGTTCATCGCCACCGCGCACGAGGACCAGAAGTTCGGCTTCTCGCTGCAGGCCGGTGACGCCGCGGAGGCGGTGCGCAGGGTGCTGGCGGCCGATGCGCTGCGGCTGCGCGGCCTGCACAGCCACATCGGCTCGCAGATCTTCGACACCGACGGGTTCGAAGTCGCCGCCAGGCGGGTCGTCGGGCTGATGGCCGAGCTGCGCAAGGAGCACGGCGACGAGATCCTCGAGCAGCTCGAGTTGATCGACCTCGGCGGCGGCTTCGGGGTCGCCTACACCGACCGGGACAACCCGCCGCCCGCCGCCCAGATGGTCACCCAGCTGCGCACCATCGTGGAGCGCGAGTGCCAGTACGCGGGCCTGCCGGTGCCGCGCATCGCCTGCGAACCTGGCCGGGCCATCGCCGCGCCGGGCACCGTCACGCTTTACGAGGTCGGCACCATCAAGGACGTCGTCATCGGCGACAACCAGACCCGGCGGTACGTCAGCGTCGACGGCGGCATGAGCGACAACATCCGCACCGCGCTCTACGACGCGGTCTACGACTGTCGGCTGGTCTCCCGGTCCAGCGGCGACGGCGTGGACGGTGAGGCGGAGGCGGTGCTGTGCCGGGTGGTGGGCAAGCACTGCGAATCGGGTGACATCGTGGTGCGGGACTGCTGGCTGCCGGACAACCTGGCGCCGGGTGACCTGGTGGCGGTGGCCGCCACCGGGGCGTACTGCTACTCGATGGCCAGCAGCTACAACCGGCTGCCCAGGCCCGCGGTGGTGGCGGTGCGCAACGGCAGCGCGCGGCTGCTGCTGCGCCGAGAGACGGTGGACGACATGCTTCGCCTGGAGGCTCAGCCATGAGTGCGAACAAGCCGGTCAGGGTCGCCCTGCTCGGGTGCGGCACGGTCGGCGGGGAAGTGGCCCGGCTGCTCGACGAGCAGTCCGCCGAGCTGGCCGCCCGAGTCGGTGCGCCGATCGAACTGGCGGGCATCGCGGTGCGCAGGCCGGACAAGCACCCGGAAGTACCTGCGGACCTGCTCACCGACGATGCGCAGGCGCTGGTGGACTCCGACGTCGACGTGGTCGTCGAGCTGATCGGCGGCATCGAGCCGGTGCGCACGTGGTTGTTGTCCGCGCTCCGGCAGGGCAAGTCGGTGGTCACGGCGAACAAGGCGCTGCTGGCCGACAGCTCGGCCGACCTGGCCGAGGCGGCCGACGCCACCGGCGCGGACCTCTACTTCGAGGCGGCCGTGGCCGGGGCGATCCCGCTGCTGCGGCCGCTGCGCGAGTCGCTGGCAGGCGACCGCATCACCAGGGTGATGGGCATCGTCAACGGCACGACCAACTTCATCCTGTCCGCGATGGACGCCACGGGCGCCAGCTACGCCGAGACGCTGGAGGAGGCCGTCCGCCTCGGCTACGCCGAAGCGGACCCGACGGCCGACGTGGACGGCTACGACGCGGCGGCGAAGGCGGCCATCCTGGCCTCGCTGGCCTTCCACACCCGGGTGACCGCCGCGGACGTGCATCGCGAGGGCATCGCCGACATCACCGCCACCGACATCGCGGCCGCGAAAGCACAGGGGCGCACGGTGAAACTGCTGGCCATCTGCGAGCGGGTGGTCGACCCGGTGGACGGCTCGGAGTCGGTGTCCGCCCGGGTGTACCCGGCGATGATCCCGCGCACGCATCAGCTGGCCGGGGTCGGCGACGCGTTCAACGCGGTCTACGTGGAGGCCGACGCCGCGGGCGAGCTGATGTTCTTCGGTCAGGGCGCCGGCGGTGCCCCGACCGCGTCGGCGGTGCTCGGCGACCTGGTGGCGGTGGCGCGCAACCGGGTGCTCGGCAGCCGCGGGCCGCGCGAGTCGGCGCATGCCCAGCTGCCGATCCGGCCGATGGCCGACACGCCGACCAGGTACCACGTCAGCCTGGCGGTGCAGGACAAGCCGGGTGTGCTGGCCCAGGTGGCGCAGGTGTTCGCCGAACACGACGTCAGCATCGCCACGGTCCAGCAGCGGGACGCCGACGACACGGCGAGCCTGGTGATCGTCACGCACACGGCCACCGACGCGGCGCTGCGGGCCACGGTGCGGGACATCGAGCAGCTGCCCGTGGTGCACGAGGTGATCAGCGTGATGCGGGTCGAAGGTGAGGATGCATGAGCGCGCTGGGCATCATCGCGGCCTACCGGGACCGGATCACCGTCCCGGACGGCGCGGAGATCGTCACGCTTGGCGAGGGCGGCACACCGCTGGTGCCCGCCCGGCACGTCAGCGAGCTGACCGGGTGTGAGGTGTACCTGAAGGTCGAGGGCCTGAACCCGACCGGGTCGTTCAAGGACCGCGGGATGACCGTGGCCATCACGCACGCGCTGGCCAGCGGCACGCAGGCGGTGCTGTGCGCGTCCACCGGCAACACGTCCGCCTCGGCCGCTGCCTACGCCGCGCGCGCCGGCCTGACCTGTGCGGTGCTGGTGCCGCAGGGCAAGATCGCCATGGGCAAGCTGGCCCAGGCGGTGCTGCACGGGGCGAAGATCCTGCAGATCGACGGCAACTTCGACGACTGCCTGGAGCTGGCGGCGAAGACCACCGCCGAGCACCCGATCATGCTGGTGAACTCGGTCAACCCGGTGCGGCTGATCGGGCAGAAGACCGCGGCGTGGGAGATCTGCGACGTGCTCGGCCGGGCGCCGGATGTGCACTGCCTGCCGGTCGGCAACGCCGGGAACATCACCGCCTACTGGGCAGGCTACACCGAGTACGCCAAGGACGGTGTGGTCACCAGCACCCCGCGGATGTTCGGGTTCCAGGCGGCCGGGGCCGCGCCGCTGGTGCGCGGCGAGCCGGTGTCCAACCCGGACACCGTGGCGACCGCCATCCGGGTGGGCAGCCCGGCGTCGTGGGCGGGCGCGGTGGCCGCGCGCGACGAGTCCGGCGGCCTGTTCGAGGCGGTCACCGACGAGGAGATCCTGGCCGCCTACCGGATGCTGGCCACCAAGGAAGGCGTGTTCGTCGAGCCGGCGTCGGCCACCGGTGTGGCCGGATTGCTGAAGGTGGCCGAGCAGGGGCGGCTCCCGCGCGGATCGCTGGTGGTGTGCACGGTCACCGGGCACGGCCTGAAGGACCCGGACACCGCGCTGACCGGCTGGACGGGTACCGGGGCGGCTCGCGTCGAGGCGCTGCCGGTGGACGCCGACGCCGTCGCGGAAGCGCTGGGACTGTCGTGACCGCGGTCAGGGTGCGGGTGCCCGCGTCCACCGCCAACCTCGGATCGGGCTTCGACACGATGGGAATGGCGCTGGCGCTCTACGACGTGGTCGAGGCCGAGATCGTCGACGACGGCCTGGCGGTGGACATCGTCGACACCGGCGCCGGCGGGGTGGACGCGCTCCCGCGCGACGAGAGCCACCTGGTGGTCCGTGCCGTGCGGCACACCGCGGACAGGATCGGGCTGAAGATCCCCGGGCTGCGGCTGACCTGCGCCAACGCCATCCCGCACGCGCGCGGCCTCGGCTCGTCCGCCGCGGCCGTGGTGGCCGGTGCGGCGGCCGCCTACGGCTTGGCGGGCAGGCCGCTGGACCGGGACGCGGTGCTGCAGCTGGCCGCCGGGTTCGAGGGACATGCGGACAACGCGGGCGCCAGCCTGCTCGGCGGAGTGGTGATCACCTGGATGGAGGGCGCCAGGTGGCAGGCCGCCCGGCTGGAGCCGCACCCGCAGGTGCGGCCGGTGATCGCCATCGCCGAGGAGAAGTCCTCCACCGCGGCCACCCGTGGCCTGCTGCCGGAGACGGTCCCGCACGCCGACGCCGCGCACGCCGCGGCTCGGGCGGCGCTCGGGGTGCACGCGCTCACCACCGATCCGAGCCTGCTGCTGCCCGGCACCGAGGACCGCTTGCACCAGCAGTACCGGGCGCCCGCCTACCCCAGGACGGCCGCGCTGGTCCAGCGGTTGCGAGAGCGGGGCGTGGCCGCCGCGGTGAGCGGTGCCGGGCCGTCGGTGCTGGCGCTGACCAGCGACGGCAGGCTGCCGGACGACGTGGACACCGAAGGCTTCCGGATCAAGGAGCTGCCGGTGGACATGGGCGGCGTGACCGTCGCGGCGGCGTGAGCGGGGCCCGAGCGGGCACCGAGCACGGCCGACGGACGTGTTGCTCACCGGTGACCGCGGGCAGGAACATCACCAGGTCGGGAACAACTCACCGGGGGGTGGTTGTTGCACCGAGTGAAGGGGCAGTCTAGGCTCAGAGGCGTTCGATCACCGTGCGCGCTCATGCCGCACCAGGTGTAAGCCTCTGGTTTTCTGCCGGAGTACATCATCTGTTTCATCCGCGTCCGTTCGAATATCGGGCTCGGTGACAGTCATCCGGTGCGGATGTCGTCACGCGGTGGCCGTTCTCGGCTCGTCCCAGCGGGGGACGGGCACATCCAGTGCGTGCGCCGCCGCAGCGATGTTTTATCTCTGCCGGCCGTTCGCACGGGGGGTGCATGGGCTTGCCCCGTGAGTTACAGATCGCTTTCGGCGCCTTCGGCGCGGGTGGCGTTTGCATCGGTGTCCACCACGCGGGCATCGGTCAGGAAGGACATGCGTGAGCAACACCGATCTTCTCAGCGGTGACGCGGAGAATCAGACTTCATCTTCGCAATCTTCATCTTCGGGGAGCGACAACGTGACGGTCGAGACCGCACCGCAGGCCAGTGGCGAGGCGCCCGCGGCGCCCAAGAAGCGTTCTGGCGGGCTGTCCAGCATGGTGATCGCGGAACTGCGACAGCTCGCCGGAGAGCTGGGCATCACCGGCATCTCGGGTATGCGGAAAGGGGAGCTGATCGCCGCCATCCGCGAGCGGCAGGGCACCCCGGCGCGCACCCGCAAGACCGCCAAGCAGGACGAAACGCTGCCACTGGACGGTGTCGACGGTAAGCCGGAAGGCACGGCGAAGGAGGGCGGGCAGCAGGAGCGCAAGCCCGAGCAGCAGGCCGCCGCCGATCCGGCGCAGCAGGGCGCTGCGCAGCAGGAGCAGGCGCAGCAGCAGGAGGCCAAGCAGCAGGAGGCGAAGCAGACGCGCCGCCGCCGCTCGTCGCGGCAGCAGGCGTCCGCCGACCAGCCGCAGCAGCAGGAGGCGCAGCAGCCGGCGGCGGCAGACCAGCAGGAGCAGCAGGCGGCTGCATCCGGCGACCAGGGCAGCGCCGACCAAGGCGCAGGCACGGCGGAGCGCGCCGAGCAAGGCGGCAAGGGTCAGGGCCAGCAGCAGGAGCAGGCGGTCAGGTCCGGCGAGCAGGGCAACCGCCAGAACGACCAGAACAACCGGCAGGGCGACGACGACCGTGGCAGCCGGCGCAGCCGCCGGTCGCGCGACCGGCGCCGCCGCAACCGGAACAGCGATTCGGGCAGCGGCGGTGACGCCGAGATCCGCGAGGACGACGTGCTGCTGCCGGTCGCCGGGATCGTCGACCTGCTGGACAACTACGCGTTCGTGCGCACCTCCGGTTACCTGCCGGGGCCGAACGACGTGTACGTGTCCATGTCGCTGGTGCGCAAGTACGGCCTGCGGCGCGGGGACGCCATCACCGGTGTGGTGCGGCAGCCGCGCGAGGGCGAGCAGCAGCGGCAGAAGTTCAACCCGCTGGTGCGGGTGGACGCCATCAACGGTCTGGACCCGGAGAAGGCCAAGAACCGGCCGGAGTTCCACAAGCTGACTCCGCTGTACCCGAACGAGCGGCTGCGCCTGGAGACCGAGCCGCACAAGCTGACCACCAGGGTGATCGACCTGATCATGCCGGTCGGCAAGGGCCAGCGGGCGCTGATCGTGTCCCCGCCCAAGGCGGGCAAGACGACGATCCTGCAGGACATCGCCAACGCCATCACCACCAACAACCCGGAGTGCTGGCTGATGGTGGTGCTGGTGGACGAGCGGCCGGAAGAGGTCACCGACATGCAGCGGAACGTCAAGGGTGAGGTGATCGCCTCGACGTTCGACCGCCCGCCGTCGGACCACACCTCGGTGGCCGAGCTGTCCATCGAGCGGGCCAAGCGGCTCACCGAGCTGGGCCACGACGTGGTGGTGTTGCTGGACTCGATCACCCGTCTCGGCCGGGCGTACAACCTGGCCGCGCCGGCCAGCGGCCGCATCCTGTCCGGTGGTGTCGACTCCACCGCGCTGTACCCGCCGAAGCGCTTCCTCGGCGCCGCGCGCAACATCGAGAACGGCGGTTCGCTGACCATCTTCGCCACGGCGATGGTGGAGACCGGCTCGACCATGGACACGGTGATCTTCGAGGAGTTCAAGGGCACCGGCAACGCCGAGCTGAAGCTGGACCGCAAGATCGCCGAGCGGCGGGTCTTCCCCGCGGTGGACGTCAACCCGTCCGGTACCCGCAAGGAGGAGCTGCTGCTGTCGCCGGACGAGCTGGCGGTGACGGTCAAGCTGCACCGGGTGCTGCACGCCCTGGACTCGCAGCAGGCCATCGACCTGCTGCTGAGCAGGCTGCGCAAGACCAAGAACAACGCCGAGTTCCTGATGCAGGTGGCCAAGACCGCGCCGGACGGCAACGGCGTCAACGGCGGCGACTGAGCGGGGCCGGACCGGGAATGCCCGCCGGGCGGGCCGCGTTGAGAGGCATGGCTGCCCGTCTGGCAGAATCGAGCAGCACGAGTCCGGTCCCGCTTCACCTCACCTGTCGGTCGAGGACCCGGGACCATCAAGAGAGGACACCATGAAGAGCGGTATTCACCCCGAGTACGTGCCGACCCAGGTGGTCTGCAGCTGCGGCAACAGCTTCGTCACCCGCAGCACCAAGTCCACCGGTCACATCCACGTCGAGGTTTGCTCCAACTGCCACCCCTTCTACACCGGCAAGCAGAAGATCCTGGACACCGGTGGCCGGGTGGCCAAGTTCGAGGCCCGTTACGGCAAGCGCAAGAAGTAATTGGACGCCTCGTCGCTGCAAGGCTTGCTCGACGAGTACGCCGAGCTGGAACGGCAACTCGCTGACCCAGCGGTGCACGCCGACGCCGCGCGTGCGCGCAAGCTGGGTCGGCGATACGCCGAACTGAAGCCGATCGTCACCACCTGCACCGAGCTGTCGTCGGCCCAGGACGACCTGGCCGCCGCGCGCGAGCTGGCGGCCGAGGACAAAAGCTTCGCCGACGAGGCCGAACAGCTGGCCAAGCGGGTGGAGCAGCTGGAGAACCGGCTCACCGAGCTACTGCTGCCCAGGGACCCGTACGACGCGTCGGACGTGATCCTGGAGGTCAAGTCCGGCGAAGGCGGGGAGGAGTCCGCGCTGTTCGCGGGCGACCTGCTGCGCATGTATCTGCGCTACGCCGAGCGTCAGGGCTGGAAGGCCACGGTGCTCAACGCCACCGACACTGGGCTGGGCGGCTACAAGGACGTCACGCTGTCCATCAAGGGCAAGGGTGACGGCCCGGACGGGGTCTGGGCCCGGTTGAAGTACGAGGGCGGCGTGCACCGCGTGCAGCGCGTGCCGGTCACTGAGGCGCAGGGCCGTATCCACACCTCCGCGGCCGGTGTGCTGGTGTACCCGGAGCCGGAAGAGGTCACCGTCGAGATCGACCCGAACGACCTCAAGATCGACGTGTTCCGGTCGTCCGGGCCGGGCGGGCAGAGCGTGAACACCACCGATTCCGCGGTGCGGGTCACCCACCTGCCCACCGGGCTGGTGGTGACCTGCCAGAACGAGAAGTCGCAGATCCAGAACCGGGCGCGAGCGATCCAGGTGCTGCAAGCCCGCCTGCAGGCCATGGCCGAGGAGGAGGCCGCGGCCAAGGCGGCCGACGCCCGTCGCTCGCAGGTGCGCACGGTCGACCGGTCGGAGCGGATCCGCACCTACAACTTCCCGGAGAACCGCATCTCGGACCACCGGGTCAACTACAAGGCCTACAACCTCGACCAGGTGCTGGACGGCGACCTGGACGCGGTGCTCGACGCACTGGCCGCCGCCGACCGGGCCGAGCGGCTGGCCGAACACGCCAAGGCGCAGGCCGAGCGGACCGGGGCGTGAGCCTGCTCGCCCGCGGCGGTTCTTCCCTGCTCGGGCCGGTCTGCCCGGTTAGGCTGACGACGTGAAGCGGCAACCGTTGCGGTTGGCCATCCTGGAGGCCATCCGGATTTTCGAGCAGGCGGGGGTGCCCTCCCCGCGGGTGGACGCCGAAGTGCTGGCGGCCCACGTGCTCGGGGTCGACCGCAGCAGGCTGCCGCTGATCCCGCTGGTCGATCCCCCGGTGATCGAGGCGCTGCGGGAGCTGGTCGAACAGCGCGCCAAGCGGGTGCCGCTGCAGCACCTGACCGGCGTGGCCACCATGGGCCCCGTCGACGTCGAGGTCGGTCCCGGGGTGTTCGTGCCGAGGCCGGAGACCGAGCTGATCCTGCAGTGGGGCCTGGAGCTGCTGAAGGGCCGGGAAGGCCCGGTGGTGATGGACCTGTGCACCGGGTCCGGCGCGCTCGCCCTGGCGATCCAGCACGAACGCCCGGACGCCCAGGTCTACGCGGTCGACAACGACCCGCAGGCGCTGGCGTGGGCCCGGCACAACGCGAACCGGCGCGCCGAGGCCGGTGACACGCCGATCAAGCTGTACTCCGGTGACGTGACCGATCCGCACCTGTTCAGCGAGCTGGACGGCGTGGTCGACCTGGTCGTGTGCAATCCGCCGTACGTGCCGCGCAACGCCCAGCTGCCACCCGAGGTGGCCGAGCACGATCCGCCGCAAGCGGTGTTCGCCGACGACGGCGGCTTGGCCATCATCCGTCACGTGGTCGCCATCGCCGCCCGGCTGCTGGTACCCGGCGGCGGCGTCGCGATCGAGCACGACGACAGTCACGGCGAAGCGGTGCCCGCGTTGCTGCGCAGCCGCCGTGTGCTCGGTGACGTGCGAGATCACAAGGATCTGGCCGGGCGGCCGCGCTTCGCCACGGCCGTGCGCGGCGCGCCGACCGAGTAGGCGTCACGCCACCTGCAGGTCCTTCGCCGTGAGCAGGTCGCGCACCCCGGTGGCCGCGACGCGGCCGGCCCGTGCCGCTCCGATGGTGCTGGCCGATGGTCCGTAGCCGACGAGGAACAGCCGTGGCTCGCGCACCGCTCGCGTGTTCACCACCGCGATCCCGCCCGCCGGTTCGCGCAGCTTGAGCGGAGCCAGGTGATCGACGGCGGGCCGGAAGCCGGTCGCCCACAGGATCACGTCGGCACGGACGAACCGCCCGTCGTCCCACGCCACGCCGTCCGGGGTGATCCGGTCGAACATCGGCAGCCGGTCGAGAGCGCCGCGCTTCCGCGCCGCCTCCACCTCGGGGGTCAGGCCGAGCCCGGTGTAGCTGACCACGCTGCGCGGTGGGCCGCCGCGAGCGGTGTTGGCCGCGACGGCCGCCTCCACCCGCCGGCCCCACTCCTCGGTGAACGCCCCGGCGGCACGGAACTCCGGCGGCCGCCTTGTCACCCACGTGGTGGTCGTGACCTGGGAGATCTCCGCCAGCTGCTGGGTGGCCGACGCGCCGCCGCCGACCACGACGACATGCTTGCCCGCGAAGGCGTCCGCACCGGGGTAGGCGGAGCTGTGCAGCTGCCATCCGCGGAACGTCTCCCGGCCGGGGTAGTAAGGAACGAACGGTTTGTCCCATGTGCCGGTGGCGTTCACCACGGTGTGGGCCAGCCACACCTCGGCGGAGGATTCGACGACGAGGCGGTCGCCCGAGTCGCGAACCGCGGCGACGTGGACCGGACGTCGCACGTTGAGCTGGAAGGTCCGCTCGTAGCGGGCGAAGTACTCGGAGACCACTTCGGCAGCGGGGCGCGAGGTGTCCTGCTCGCCGAGCGGCATGCCGGGCAGGTCGTGCACCCGATGGGCGGTGGACAGGGTCAGCGACGGCCAGCGGAACTGCCAGGCGCCGCCCGCGGCGGGGGAGTGATCGAGCACCACGTACTCGATGCCGAACTTGCGCAGGAAATAGGCGGTGGACAGCCCGGCCTGCCCGCCGCCGATCACCACGGTGTCGATCGGCGTGCCCGGCTGCGCTCCGCCGGCCGCCGGGTTCACCGGCGTGCCCGTCGCCCGGTCGAGCGGTCCGCTTGCTTGCCTGCTGCCCGGCGGGATCGCCCGGTCGAGCGGTTCACCTGCCTGACGGCCGGCCAGCTCGGTGCCGCCACCCCGGCCGAAGCCGTCGCGCTGAGTGCTCACACCTGGTGCAACACCGTGTGACGTCGCCGTCTTCCGGGCGATCGGCGACGTCACACCGGGCGCGGCGGCGGCGTGAGGGGCTTGGCGTGAGCAGGATCGCGGTCGGTCTAGGCTCACCGGAGTGAGCCAGGTGTACGACTGCGCGATACGTCAGCAGCGCGCCGACGGCATCGCGGCGGCGGCCGCCGCCGTCCGGTCCGCGCAGCTGGTGGTGCTGCCGACCGACACGGTCTACGGGATCGGCTGTGACGCCTTCGACGGTGCCGCGGTGCGCTCGTTGCTGGCGGCCAAGCGGCGCGGTCCGGACATGCCCGTCGGTGTGCTCGTCGGCTCCTGGGAGACCGTCGAAGGCCTGGTGCTCAGCGTGCCGAAGCAGGCATACACGCTCATCGAGGCGTTCTGGCCGGGCGATCTGTCCATCGTGCTGCCGCACGCGCCGAGCCTGTCGTGGGACCTGGGCAACACCCGCGGCACGGTGATGCTGCGGATGCCGTTGCACCCGGTCGCGCTCGAGCTGCTGCGCGAGGTCGGCCCGATGGCGGTGAGCAGCGCCAACCGGTCCGGTGAGCGGCCCGCCACCACCGCGACGGAGGCCGTCGAGCAGTTCGGCGACGACGTCTCGGTCTACCTCGACGGTGGCCCGTCCGGCGATCCCGTCCCGTCCACCATCGTCGACCTGACCGGCGACGAACCGGTGGTGCTGCGCACCGGATCGGTCGGCGTGGACGCGGTGTCCGAAGCGCTCGGCACCCAGGTGCAGGTCGCGGGTTGACGCCCATGACGACGGTCACCGTTCCCATCCGCGAGTACGTGCTCGTGGGCTTGATCACCGCCGCGCTGACGTTCCTGCTCACCGGCGTGGCCAGGGCCTTCGCCATGCGGGTCGGCGCGATGGCCTATCCGCGCGCGCGGGACGTGCACGCCAAGCCCATGCCGTACATGGGCGGCCTGGCCATGTACGCGGGCGTGGTGGGCGGCATGTTCCTGGCTCACCAGCTGCCGGTGCTGCGGGCGTCGTTCGAGTACTCGCTCGACCCGATCGGCGTGCTGGTCGGCGGCGGGCTGATCGTGCTGATCGGCGCGCTGGACGACCGCTTCGACCTGGACGCGTGGACCAAGCTGGCCGGCCAGATCACCTGCGCCGGACTGCTGGTGCTGTTCGGTGTGCAGTGGAACGCGTTCTGGGTGCCGTGGGGCGGCACCGCGGGCGACTTCGGCAGCTACCTGATCCTGGACGAGAACCAGGGCAGCCTGCTGGTGGTGCTGCTGGTCGTCACCATGGTCAACGCGATGAACTTCGTCGACGGCCTGGACGGGCTGGCGGCGGGCCTCGGTTTCATCACCGCCGCGGCCATCTGCGCGTTCTCCCTCGGCCTGCTGGCCAAGCCGGAGAGCAACGTGGACAGCTACCCGCCCGCACTCATCGCCGCCACCCTGGCGGGCGCCTGCCTCGGCTTCCTACCGCACAACTTCCAGCCCGCCCGGCTGTTCATGGGCGACTCCGGATCGATGCTCATCGGGCTGATGCTGGCCGCGGCCAGCACGTCGGCTTCCGGCAGGCTTTCCCCGGAGCAGTACCAGGGCACCGACGTCGTCGCGCTGCTGTCGCCCGCCATCGTGGTGCTGGCCGTGCTGTTCATCCCCCTGCTGGATCTGGGCATGGCCATCATCCGCCGTACCCGGCGCGGGCTGAGCCTGATGCACGCCGACAAGATGCACCTGCACCACCGGCTGCTGCAGCTGGGCCACTCGCACCGCAGGGCGGTGCTGCTGATCTACATGTGGGCGGGGTTGCTGGCCTTCGGCGCGGTGGCGCTGACGTTGTTCGACCCGGTGCTGGTCGCGTGGGTGTTCGTGGCGGGCCTGCTGGTGGCGGTGATCGTCTCGGCGGTGCCTAGACTCAACCCGCGAAGCCGAAGCGAGGGAGTGGGCGAGTGAGCGAGGACGGCGCGACCGACAAGGCCACCGACGAGATCACCGAGGCGGCCGCGCAGGTGCCCAAGACGCACGCCGATTCGGTGCGGAAGCTGGCCGACGCCATGCTGCGCACCGCCGTGTGGCCGTCGGTGGGCGTGGTGGCCGCCGGCGCGCTCGTGGCCTGGCTGGCCGTCGGCCTGCCCGGCGTGTGGGGCGCGCTGCTCGGCGGAGCGATCGCGGTCGCGTCGTCGCTGCTCACCCTGGTGCTGATGAAGCAGTCCGCCGAGCTGCCGCCGCAGGTTGTGATGGCCGTCGCACTTGGCGGTTACGTAGTGAAGCTCGTCGCACTGCTGATCGTGGCCATCACCCTCAAGGGTGTTGCGTGGCTGCACCCGACGTCACTCGCGCTGACCCTGATCGCCGCCGTGGTGGTGTGGACCGGTGCCGAGGTGGTGGCCTTCCGGAGGACGAAAATCCCCACGTTGATCGTGTGACGCGGGGTCACGCGGCGGGAAAAGAGTACGCCCGTACGGCGGGCGAAACCGCAGCTGATAAGGTCGCGCTCACCGGGCGGAGTTGCCAGGCAAGGTGCGGTTCACCCTCGGTCAAGGCCACCCGGACAGGTCAGGTACGTTAACCGCAGATCACGACGATTCCCCCGTCGGCGTGAAGCCGGCTGGGAGAACCGGAAGGAGCCCGTGCGTTGGACGCACAGGTACTGGCACAGGAAGACTTCGTCCCGCCGGGTGTGGCGGACTTCTTCCTCCCGCCGATTTTCGGCGGCGTGGACAAGGCGATGGTGCTGCTGGTGCTGTCGGTGCTGATCATCTCGGTCTTCTTCGTGGTGGCAGCCCGGCGCATGCAGGTCGTCCCGAGCCGCTTCCAGTTCATCGCCGAGTCGATCTACAACTTCCCGCGCAACAACATCGCGCGTGAGCAGCTCGGGTCGGAGCACTTCCGCCCGTTCATCCCGTTCTTCGTGGCGCTGTTCACCTTCATCCTGGTGAACAACCTGTACGGGATCATCCCCTTCATCCAGTTCCCGACGATGTCGCACATCGCCTTCCCGCTGGCGATCTCCGTGCTGATCGTCTACCCGATGTGGAACATCGTCGGCATTCGCAAGCACGGGTTCGTCGGGCACTTCAAGCACCAGCTGATGCCGCCAGGGGCGCCGACGCTGGTCTACTTCCTGCTGGTGCCCATCGAGCTGTTCATCAAGTTCTTCATGAACCCGCTCACGCTGGCGATCCGTGTGTTCGCCGCGATGTTCGCGGGCCACTTGCTGCTGTTGGTGTTCACCCTCGGCGGCGAGTACCTGTTGCTGGAAGCCGCTCCGGCGCTCAAGCCGGTGTCGCTGATGTCATGGGCGGCGGTGATCGCCCTGACCTTCCTGGAGGCGCTGATCCAGGTCATCCAGGCGTACATCTTCGCGCTGCTGGCGGCCAGCTACGTCGGCCAGGCACTTGCCGAGGAGCACTGAGGAACACCGACCACCGAGACCAGGTAAGCAACCGCAAAGCCTGACGATCCGCAGACACGCGGACCGATTGGAAAGGGAAACATCAAGTGAGCACCGCAATGGTTCTGGCACAGGGTGCCCAGGAGGCTGTCGACATCAACCCGGGTCTCGCCGCGATCGGCTACGGCCTCGCCGCGATCGGCTCAGCGCTCGGTGTGGGTCTGATCTGGTCGTCCGTCATCTCGGGCACCGCGCGTCAGCCGGAGGCCCAGGGCAAGCTGATGGGTATCGCGTGGCAGACGTTCGCCCTCGTCGAGGTTCTCGCGCTGATCGGCTTCGTGCTGTTCTTCATGGCCGGTTGATCCCGGTCGCCGACCCGATCCCGTTGGAGTTGTAGATGACGACGGCAATCCTCCTGGCCGCCGCCGAGGAGCACAACCCGGTATTCCCGAAGCCCGCCGAGATCGTGCTCGGCCTGATCGCGTTCGGGATCCTGGTGTTCGTCCTGTGGAAGTTCGCGGTCCCGAAGTTCGAAGAGGCCTACGCCAAGCGGACCGAGGAGATCGAGGGCGGGATCCGCAAGGCCGAGCAGGCGCAGGCGGAAGCCGAGCGGGCGCGTCAGCAGTACACCGCACAGCTGGCCGAGGCGCACAGCGAAGCCGCCAAGATCCGCGACGACGCCCGGCTGGAGGCGGAGCGGATCCGCGAGGAAGCGCGGGCCGAGGCCCAGGCCGAGGCGGAGCGCATCGTCGCGGCAGGCAAGGCCCAGCTGGAGGCCCAGCGCCAGCAGGTGATCGCCGAGCTGCGCGCCGAGTACGGCCGCAACGCTGTCGAGCTGGCGAGCCGCATCGTCGGTGAGGCGCTCGAGGACGAAACCCGCAGGCGCCGGACCGTCGAGCGGTTCCTGGCGGAGCTGGATGCTCAGGGAGCGAGGAACTAGGTGACTGCCGCACCATCCATGCACGCCGCCAGCCGCGAGGCGCTGGCCGCCGCCGAGCACCGGTTGGACGGGGTGCTGAGCGGATCCGATGCCGACGCGAAGACGGTCGGCGCCGAGCTGGCCGCCTTCGCGCAGGTGCTGCGCAGGGAGGTGTCGCTGCGCCGCGCGCTGGCCGACCCGTCGGCCGCAGAGGCGGCCCGCGTCGGGCTGGTGCGCAACCTGGTCGGCGCCAAGCTCAGCGCGGCGACGGTGCAGGTGCTCGAGACGGTGGCGGAAAGCCGCTGGTCCAACCCGCGTGAGCTGGCCGGCGGGGTGCGCACGCTGGCCGCCGATGCGCTGCTGGCGGCCGCCGAGGCCGACGGCAAGCTCGACACCGTCGAGTCGGAGCTGTTCGCCACCGCCCGGCTGCTCGACCGGACCCCCGAGCTCGAGCAGGCACTCGGCGACCCCGCCGCGCCCGCCGAGGCCAAGCGGCAACTCGTCGACTCCGTCTTCGGCGGCAAGGTCTCCCCGCTGACGCTGTCGCTGATCGAGCAGGTCGTGGCCGACCCGGCCGGCCGTTCCGTGGCGCACGGGCTGGACGGCATCGCCGAACTGGCCGCCAAGCGGCGCGAGCGGTCGGTGGCGCACGTCACGACGGCCGTGCCGCTGACCGACGACGAACGCAACCAGCTGGCGGACAAGCTGGAACGGATCTACGGGCGCCCGATCGCGGTGCACGTCGAGGTCCAGCCGAACGTGCTGGGCGGCATCGTGGTCAAGGTCGGTGACGAGGTCATCGACGGCAGCGCGGCGGGCCGCATCGCGGCGCTGCGCGGTCAGCTGGCCGGCTAGCGGCAACACGAACTTTGTCAGTGGATACGAGATAGTGAGAGCGGGAAACTTTCATGGCGGAGCTGACGATCTCCTCGGACGAGATCCGCAGTGCGATCGAGAACTACGTCTCGAGTTACTCCCCGGACACCAGCCGGGAAGAGGTCGGGGTCGTCGTCGACGCGGGTGACGGCATCGCGCACGTCGAGGGCCTGCCCTCGACGATGGCCAACGAGCTGCTGGAGTTCCCCGGCGGCGTGCTCGGCGTCGCGCTGAACCTGGACCCCCGGGAAGTCGGTGTCGCCATCCTCGGTGACTTCGAGTCGATCGAGGAGGGCCAGCAGGTCAAGCGCACCGGTCAGATCCTGTCGGTGCCGGTGGGGGATGCGTTCCTCGGCCGTGTGATCAACCCGCTCGGGCAGCCGATCGACGGTCTCGGCGAGATCGAGGCCACCGGTCGCCGTGCGCTCGAGCTGCAGGCGGCGTCGGTGGTGCAGCGCAAGCCGGTGCACGAGCCGCTGCAGACCGGCATCACCGCGATCGACGCGATGACCCCGATCGGCCGCGGTCAGCGCCAGCTGATCATCGGTGACCGCAAGACCGGCAAGACCTCGGTCTGCGTGGACACGATCATCAACCAGCGGTCCAACTGGAAGACCGGCGACCCGAAGAAGCAGGTGCGCTGCATCTACGTGGCCGTCGGCCAGAAGGGCTCGACCATCGCCAGCGTGAAGAAGACGCTGGAGGACCACGGCGCGATGGAGTACACCACCATCGTGGCCGCCCCGGCGTCCGACTCCGCGGGCTTCAAGTGGATCGCCCCGTACGCCGGCTCGGCGCTCGGCCAGCACTGGATGTACGAGGGCAAGCACGTCCTGATCATCTTCGACGACCTGACCAAGCAGGCGGAGGCCTACCGGGCCATCTCGCTGCTGCTGCGCCGCCCGCCGGGTCGTGAGGCGTTCCCGGGTGACGTGTTCTACCTGCACTCCCGGTTGCTGGAGCGGTGCGCGAAGCTGTCCGACGAGATGGGCGGCGGCTCGCTGACCGGCCTGCCGGTCATCGAGACCAAGGCCAACGACGTGTCGGCCTACATCCCGACCAACGTCATCTCGATCACCGACGGGCAGTGCTTCTTCCAGTCCGACCTGTTCAACTCGGGTCAGCGGCCGGCCATCGACGTCGGTATCTCGGTGTCCCGCGTCGGTGGTGACGCGCAGATCAAGGCGATGAAGAAGGTCGCTGGCTCGCTGCGTATCGACCTGTCGCAGTACCGCGAGCTGGAGGCGTTCGCCGCGTTCGCCTCCGACCTGGACGAGGCCTCCAAGCGCCAGCTGGACCGCGGTGCCCGGCTGTACGAGGTGCTCAAGCAGCGCGAGTACTCGCCGATTCCGGTCGAAGAGCAGGTGGTGACCGTCTACCTGGGCACCAACGGGCACTTCGACGACGTGCCGCTGGAGGACGTGCGCCGGTTCAACGCCGAGATCATCGAGCACATCCGGCACAAGCACGAGGGCATCCTGGCGGAGATCCGGGACACCGGCGACTTCTCCGACGAGCTCGCCAACCGGCTGGTCGAGGTCACCAAGGAGTTCAAGAAGGGCTTCGTGACCTCGGAGGGCACGCCGCTGGTGGAGGCCGAGGCCGAGGCGATGGACGAGGAGAAGGTCGGGCAGGAGACCGTCAAGGTCGCCAAGCCCGCCCCGAAGTGATGACGGTGATGTGCGGAGCATCGACGGTGCGGCGCGTTAGGACGGTGAGCTAGATGGGCGCGCAACTTCGCGAACTTCGGGCCAGGGTCAAGGCGACCAAGTCCATCGGCAAGATCACCAAGGCGATGGAGCTGATCGCCACCTCGCGCATCGCCAAGGCGCAGGCGCGAGTCGAGGCGGCCCGGCCGTACAGCTCGGAGATCACCACGGCGCTGTCCGAGCTGGCCACGGCCGCCACGACGCTGGACAACCCGCTGCTGACCGAACGGGAGAACCCGCGCCGGGCCGCCGTGCTGGTGGTCACCAGCGACAAGGGCCTCTGTGGTGGGTACAACGCCAACGTGCTGCGCACCACCGAGGAGCTGCTGGCGCTGCTGCGGGAGCAGGGCAAGGAGCCGGTGCTGTTCGTCATCGGCGCCAAGGGCGTGAACTACTACCGGTTCCGCAACCGGGAGATCGCGGCCAGCTGGACCGGGTTCAGCGACCAGCCGCAGTACGTGCACGCCCGCGAGGCAGGCGAGACGATGGTCAAGCTGTTCCTCGCAGGCGCGGACGACGTCGGCGACAGCGGCGGGGCGGACGGCATCGTCGGGGTGGACGAGCTGCACATCGTCTACACCGAGTTCCGCTCGATGCTCACCCAGACCCCGCAGGCCAAGCGGATCGCCCCGCTGGAGGTCGAGTACGTCGAGGAGGGTGAAGCGACGTCGGCGCCCCAGCTGCGTTCGGTCTACGATTTCGAACCGGACGCGGACACGCTGCTCGACGCGCTGCTGCCCAAGTACATCAACACCAGGATCTATGCGGCCTTGCTGGAGTCGGCGGCCTCCGAGCTCGCGGCCAGGCGGACTGCGATGAAGGCGGCATCGGACAACGCCAACGAGCTGGTGCAGACCCTGACCAGGGAGATGAACCAGGCTCGCCAGGCCCAGATCACCCAGGAGATCAGCGAAATCGTCGGCGGCGCGGACGCGCTGGCCGCAGCAGGAAGTGATGAGTGAGATGACCACCACTGCAGACACCGCAGCCAAGACCGAAGGCGCCGTCGGGCGGATCGTCTCCGTCACCGGCCCCGTCGTCGACGTCGAGTTCCCGCGCGGGCAGGTCCCGAACATCTACAACGCGCTGAAGGTCGAGGTCGAGTTCGAGGAGCTGCGCAAGACCGTCACGCTCGAGGTGGCCCAGCACCTGGGTGACAACATGGTGCGCACCATTTCGCTGCAGCCGCAGGACGGCCTGGTGCGCGGCGCCCCGGTGCGGGACACCGGCGGCCCGATCACCGTCCCGGTGGGTGACAAGGTCAAGGGCCACGTGTACAACGCGCTCGGTGACTGCCTCGACCAGCCGGGCTACGGCGAGGACCTGGAGCGGTGGAGCATCCACCGTGACCCGCCGGCGTTCGACCAGCTGGAGGGCAGCACCAAGATCCTGGAGACGGGCCTGAAGGTCATCGACCTGCTGACCCCGTACGTGCAGGGTGGCAAGATCGGTCTGTTCGGCGGCGCGGGCGTCGGCAAGACGGTGCTGATCAAGGAAATGATCACCCGTGTGGCCAAGAACTTCGGTGGTACCTCGGTGTTCGCCGGCGTCGGCGAGCGCACCCGTGAGGGCACCGACCTGTTCCTCGAGCTGAGCGAGGACGGCACGATCAACGACACCGCCCTGGTGTTCGGTCAGATGGACGAGCCGCCGGGCACCCGTATGCGGGTGGCGCTGTCCGCGCTGACCATGGCGGAGTACTTCCGCGACGTGCAGGGTCAGGACGTGCTGCTGTTCATCGACAACATCTTCCGGTTCACCCAGGCCGGTTCCGAGGTGTCCACGCTGCTCGGCCGCATGCCCTCGGCGGTGGGTTACCAGCCGACGCTGGCCGACGAGATGGGCGTGCTGCAGGAGCGGATCACCTCGGTGCGCGGCCGGTCGATCACCTCGATGCAGGCCATCTACGTGCCGGCGGACGACTACACCGACCCGGCCCCGGCGACCACGTTCGCCCACCTGGACGCCACCACGGAGCTGTCCCGTGCGGTGTTCCAGAAGGGCATCTTCCCGGCGGTCGACCCGCTGGCGTCCACGTCGACCATCCTCGAGCCGGGCATCGTCGGTGAGGAGCACTACCGGGTCGCCTCCGAGGTCATCCGGATCCTGCAGAAGTACAAGGAGCTGCAGGACATCATCGCCATCCTCGGTATGGACGAGCTGTCCGAAGAGGACAAGATCACGGTGCACCGGGCGCGCCGGATCGAGCGGTTCCTGTCGCAGAACATGCTGGTGGCCGAGACGTTCACCGGCATCCCCGGTTCGACGGTGCCGCTGAGCGAGACCATCGAGGCGTTCGACAAGATCACCAAGGGCGAGTACGACCACTACCCGGAGCAGGCGTTCCTGGGCATCGGTGGTCTGGACGACCTGGAGAAGAAGTACCGCGAGCTGACCAAGTGAGGCTCGAGGTTCACGCCGCACCAAGTACACTCGGCCACTCCGGCCGGACGAGTTGCGAGGAGTTGCAGTGGCGGAGATGACCGTCGAGCTGGTCGCCGTGGAGCGGCGGCTGTGGTCGGGCAAGGCGAACTTCGTCGTGGCCCAGACCACGGAGGGCGAGATCGGTATCCTGCCCGGCCACCAGCCCATGTTCGGCCAGCTGGTGGAAGGCGGCGTGGTGTCCATCACCACCACCGACGGCGAGCACGTGGGCGCCGCGGTGCACGGCGGTTTCTTGTCCGTGACCGCCGACGCGGTCCGCGTGCTGGCGGAGTCGGCCGAGCTGGGTGAGGAGATCGACGTCGAGCAGGCGCGGCAGCAGCTCAGCTCTGCCGAGGACGAAACGGAAAGGGCCAAAGCCCAAGCGCGATTGCGCGCCGCTGGGCAGAAGGCCTGAGCGGACAGCGGGGCGAGGTGGTCGTGAGCATCACAACGGTGGTCATCGGTCTCCTCGCCCTGATCGGCGTCGTCGTCTGCTGGGGTGCATGGCGCTGGCGCAACGTGCGCCGCAACGGTGGCATCACGGTGGCGTTGCGCTGGCGCACGGGTCGGCGCGGCGGTGAGATCGCGGGCTGGCACCTGGGTATCGGCCGGTACCGGGGCGAGCAGTTCCTGTGGTTCCGGGTGCTGAGCCTGCGCAACGGCCCGGACCGGGTGCTCAGTCGCGCCGATCTGCACATCACCGAACGGCGCGAGCCGTCGCGGGAGGAGCAGTACACGCTGCCGGTCGGCGCGAAGGTGCTGCTCTGCACGTCGTCCGCTGGCCCGGACATCGAGATCGCGATGGACCCGGGGGCGCTCACCGGCTTCTTGTCCTGGCTGGAGTCGGCGCCCCCGGGGCACCAGGTCCCGCGCGCTTCCTGACGGCGCCGGGGCCTGTCGTGTTTCCTGGGGCTACTTGCCGCCCGGCTGCCAGAGCACGTCGCCGTCCGGGTTGGCCACCCTGGCCAGGATGAACAGCAGGTCGGACAGCCGGTTCAGGTAGCGGATGGCCAGCGGGTTGGTGGTGTCCTGCTCGGCTTCCCACAACTGCCATGCCGAGCGTTCCGCCCGGCGTGCCGTGGTCCTGGCCTGGTGCAGCAGCGCCGCGCCCGGGGTCCCGCCGGGCAGGATGAACGAGGTGAGCTTGCCGAGCCGTTCGTTGAACTCGTCGCACCACCGCTCCAGCCGCTCGATGTAGCTGTCGGTGATGCGCAGCGGCGGGTGCTTGGGGTTGGCCACGACCGGAGTGCACAGGTCGGCGCCGACGTCGAACAGATCGTTCTGCACGCGCTTGAGCACGGCCACGACGTCGTCGGGCAGCCGGCCGATGGCCAGCGCGACCCCGATGGCCGAGTTCGTTTCGTCCACGTCGGCGTAGGCGCCGATGCGCGGGGACGATTTCGGCACGCGGGTGCCGTCTCCGAGTGCCGTGGTGCCGTTGTCGCCGACGCGGGTGTACACCCGGTTGATCCTCACTGCCATGCATCGACCCTAGCCGGATCGCGGCCCGGCACACCCGGGCTGCGACATAACACACTGCGGCGCATTCGTTCCCAGTGATCGGCCGTCTGCGCAGGTCACCGGCATAGTGGGAAAATCGTGCCCTTGCATTGGCGGCAGCTTGTGCGAAGGTCACCAGCGTCGAGCTGGACCACGCGAGGGGGAGCTGCTCATGACTGTCCGCCGTAAGATCGCTTCGACGTGCGCCGCCCTGACGGTCGCGGTCGCCGTGATCGCGGGGATCGCGGTGGCTGCCTGGCTGCCGTCCGCTTCGGCCGCGCAGTGGCCGCTGGCGCGGGAGGGGCATCGTGGCCCCAACGTCACCACGGTGCAGTACCTGGTGACTGCGCACGGGCATCCGACCGATCCCGACGGCGTGTTCGGGCCGAACACCGCGGCCGCGGTGCGGGCGTTCCAGCAAGCCAAGGGGCTCGGCGTCGACGGCATCGTCGGTGACGAGACCTGGCCCGCGCTGGTGATCGAGGTCGCCGAGGGCGCGAACGCGCCTGCCGCGGTCAACGCGGCGAAGGTGCAGCTGAACAAGCACGGTGCCCAGTTCGCTCTGGACGGTGTCTTCGACGCCGCGATGGCCGATGCGGTGCGCTCCTTCCAGTCCGAGCACGGCTTGCCGGCCACCGGCACCGTCGACACCGCGACCTGGCGGGCCTTGGTGTCGACATCCTCGATCGACTACTCGTTGCCGGTCGCCAGGGACACGCTGCCGCGCAGCGAGTACGACGACCCGCACCACGACTACCCAGCGATCGACCTGCCGGTCGCCGAGGGCACGCCGGTTCTGGCGATCAGGGGCGGGGAAGCGACCCCGGTCAACGACAGCAGCTGCGGCTACGGCGTGGTCATCCAGGCCACCGACGGCGGCCGCTACAGCTACTGCCACTTCCGCCAGCCCGCCCTGGTGAGCGGCGCGGTCACTACCGGGCAGCACATCGGGTACTCCGGCAACACCGGCAACTCCACCGGACCGCACCTGCACGTCGGCATCCGCCGCAACGGGGTGTCGGTGTGCCCGCAGCCGCTGCTGCTGGCGATCTACGACGGCGTGACCCCGCCGTCGATCGCCGAGCTGCCGACCAGCGGGTGCACGTACTGACCGTGCCCCGTTGCGCGGTCACCGGTGCGCTCCCGGCATGATGGCCTCGTGAGTGAGCACTTCGACGTCTACGGCGGCGCTCGCCTCGAGGGCGAGGTGGAGGTCGTCGGTGCGAAGAACAGCGTGCTGAAGCTGATGGCCGCGGCATTGCTGGCCGAGGGCACCACGACCATCACCAACTGCCCGGAGATCCTGGACGTCCCGCTGATGGCGGACGTCCTGCGCAGCGTCGGCTGCGAGGTCGATCTGCAAGGCGACACGGTGCGCATCACCACGCCCGCGGAACTGTCGTACCGTGCGGACACCCCGGCGATGGGCAAGCTGCGCGCGTCGGTGTGCGTGCTCGGGCCGTTGGTCGGAAGGCTCAAGCGGGCCGTGGTCGCCCTGCCGGGCGGCGACGCGATCGGGTCGCGGCCGCTGGACATGCATCAGAACGGGCTGCGTAAGCTCGGTGCCACCACCGAGATCGCGCACGGGTGCGTGGTGGCGGAAGCCGAAGGGCTGCACGGTGCCCAGATCTGGCTGGACTTCCCCAGCGTGGGTGCCACGGAGAACATCCTGATGGCCGCCGTGCTGGCCAAGGGCACCACGGTGATCGACAACGCCGCGCGCGAGCCGGAGATCGTCGACCTGTGCCGGATGCTGCAGCAGATGGGCGCGCAGATCGAGGGCGCGGGGACCTCCACCCTCACCGTGCACGGCGTCGACGAGCTACGCCCGACGACGCACCGGGTGGTCGGGGACCGGATCGTCGGTGCGACGTGGGGTTTCGCCGCTGCGATCACCCGCGGCGACGTGACGGTGCGCGGAGTCGATCCGCGCCACCTCGACCTGGTGCTGGAGAAGCTGCGGCTGGCCGGTGCCGACGTGACCACGTTCGACAACGGCTTCCGGGTGGTGCAGCCGGACCGGCCGAAGGCGGTCGACTTCGTGACCCTGCCGTACCCCGGGTTCGCCACCGACCTGCAGCCGTTCGCCGTGGCGTTGTCGGCGATCTCCGAGGGCACGGCGATGATCACCGAGAACGTCTACGAGGCGCGGTTCCGGTTCATCGACGAGATGAAGCGCCTCGGGGCGGACGCCAGGACCGACGGCCACCACGCGGTGGTGCGCGGCGTCGAACGGCTTTCCAGCGCCCCGGTGTGGGCCTCCGACATCAGGGCGGGTGCCGGGCTGGTGCTCGCCGGGCTGGTCGCCGACGGCGTCACCGAGGTGTGGGACGTCTTCCACATCGACCGCGGCTATCCGCACTTCGTGGAGAACCTGAACCGGTTGGGCGCCCGGGTGGAGCGGATCACGACCTCGCCCGATCGCGGCTGATGCCGTCCGCCCGCCGGGCCGAGCAGGTCACGCGTCGTGCCGGCCTTGCGGACGACATTGTGGGGGTGGCCGCAGTCCCAGCACGGGTCTGCAGGTTCTCGGGTGGCCTGTGGGCAGGCCGAGGATCTGCCCGCGCCTGCGCAGGTCCGCGGGTTCGCGGGTTGATCTGCGTTCTTCCGTCCAGAGGAGCGCGCGGGGCGGGCCCGCGGGTTCGCGCAGCGGCCTACTCGGTGGCGAGTGCGACGCCGAAACCGACCAGCGCCGTGCCGGTGAGGGCGTCGATGGCGCGACGGACTCCGGTGCGGGAGATCCACATGCGCACCTTGTGCACGCCCACCAGCACGGCCAGCTGCCAGATCACACCGGCAGCCACCACCGTGTAGGCGAGCGCCAGCGCGTCCAGCGTGGTGGCCGTGGCCGGATCGAGGAACTGCGGCAGCACCGACAGGAAGAACACCAGCACCTTCGGGTTGGTGATGTTGGTGAGGAACCCTTCGGTGAACCGCCGCCAGAGGCGAGTGTTCTGGCGCTGCATGCCGACCTGGGCGTAGTCGCCGCGCTTGGCCGCGCGGAGCGCCTGGATGCCGAGGTAGCACAGGTAGACCACGCCTGCCCAGCGGATGACCTCGAACACCACCTGATAGCGGACCACGAACGCCCCGAGGCCGAAGCCGACGGCCGTGGCCTGGATGAGGCAGCCGGTGGTGATGCCGCAGATGGTCGTCAGCCCGGCGCGGAAGCCACCGGCCAGGCCGTTCTTGAGCACGACGAGGGTGTCCGGTCCTGGTGCCAGCGCGATGAGCAACGCGAACACCAGGAAGGTGGTGTAGTCGCTCCAGGTCATGGATCCACGTTAACCGGGCAAACGGGGCGGTGGCTGGAGATTGTCGGCCGTCTGCGTCACACCGTGTCCCGACGACCGCGGCGGCGGCCCGCCGGTGGGCATCCCGCGTGGATCGGGTGCCCACCGGCACGGTCGAGAAACTGGCCTGCAAGGCCGAGGGGATCCCGCCGTGGATCGGGTGCCCACCGGCAGGTGGGCGGCCGCCGGATCACGGGTTCGACCAGGAATGGCTCCACGGGTCGTACTGACTGCTGGGTTTCGCCTTCGCCAACGCGCGATGACGGAACACCAGGTAGCCGGCACCGGCGAGCACGCCGAGTGCGCCCGCCCAGGCGAGGGTGCTCAGCATGTCCGCCCAGAATCCGATGCCTGCCGGATTGGCGATGACGGCGATGCGTCCATCTTGGCTGAAGTACAGATCGCCGTTGCCGTTCACGCCCCACAGCTGCGTCGGGCCGACGGTACCGTCGGAATCGCTGGAACCTCGGTGGATCGTGGTGATCTCACCGTTCGGGGCGATGCGCCGGATGTCGCCGAAACTGGCGACGTAGATGGTGTGGTCGTCGGCGACCGCGACGTCCGAGGGGGAGGGCAGGACCGCGTCGGTGGCTGCACCGCCGTCGCCGTAGTCGTCCTCGGTAGTGACGTCGCCCTCGCCGTTGCCCGCGACCACGGTTCGCTTGCCGTCCGGGCCGATCCGATAGACGCGGTGCTCGGCCCTGTCGGCGACGTACACGACTCCGTCGGCGGCCGGGGCGATCCGGAACCTGTGCTGCTGGCTCGACCGGTCCAGGATCGCGGTCAGCCGCCCGTCGTCGTTCACGCGGAAGACACCCCAACGATCGACGAAGTACAGGGCTCCGTCCGGGGACACGGCCACCTGGTAGACCTGGCTCAGTGCGGTTTCCCAGGCGATCTTGCCGTCCTCCGGCCGGCCTGCGCCGTAGCCGGCGACGAGGACGGGGCCACCACTGTCCGGAAGCCGCCAGATCGCCTCGTCGGTTGCCACGAACAGGGTGCCGTCGGGACCGATCGCCATCATCGTCGGCGGCCGCGGGGTGTTGTCGAACAGGCTGAGCAACGCAGGCGAGTCGACGGGGTGCATCCGGCCGGCGCGGTCGACGCGGTAGAACCGGCCGGAGTCGGCGAAGTACAGCTCACCGGTGGTGGGATCGACGGCGGCGCTGCTGACGACGTTCAGCTGGACGTCCGTCGCACGGGGAGCCTGCTGGTCGCCCGCTTCGCGCAAGTCGATCAACGTGCTGATCGTGCCGTCGTCGATCACCCTGATCCGCCGGTCGCTCGTGCCCACCACGAGGGCGCCGTCGGAGCCGACGTCGACGGTGATGGGTTCGTGCAGCGCGGCCGCGGTCGCCGGGCCCTTGTCGCCGGAGGTGGTGCGTTCGCCGGTTCCGGCCACGGTGCTGATGCGGCCCGATCGGTCGACGGCCCGGACGCGGTTGTTCTTCGAGTCGGCGATGTACAGCGTGCCGTCCGGCCCCACCGCGAGGTCCGCCGGTGCGTTGAGGCGTGCCGAGGGCGCCTGGCCACCGTCCCCGTCGTAGCCGCCCAGATCGTCGAAGCCGCCCGCAACCGTGAAGATCCGGCCGTCGGGGCGGACCCCTCGGACGGCATGGAGGGGACCGGACGACCATCTCTCGGCGAAGTAGACGGTTCCGTCGTCGGCAACGGCCAGTGCTGTCGGCTGCTCCACGATAGCCTGACGGGCGAGCCGAGCCGCGTAGCTGCCGCCGCCACCGGCGACCGTGGTCACCTTCCCAGCCGGAGACACCTTGACGATGTGCGCGTTGCCCGCGTCGGCGACGTAGAGCTGGCCGTGCCGGTCGAGCTCGACGTCCGTCGGGCTGATGTCGGTGGTCTCGCCCTTCCCGGCAGGCGCCTGCACGTCGACGGTCTTCAGGTAGGTGCCGATGGTCCCGTCGGGGCCGACCCGCCACACCCGCTGCGCTCCGGGGTCGGCGATGAACAGCTCGCCGTCGTCTCCGACGGCGACCGACGACGGAGCCGACAGGTCGGTTTCCCTGGCAGGTTCGCCGTCGGCCGCTGAGAACTCGGTGCCCATGTTTCCGGTCCCGGCGACGACGGTGCGGGTGCCGTCGGGTGCGATCTTGCTGACGACGTGCCGGGCGGGCTCGGCGATGTAGTACGAGCCGTCCGGTCCGACGGCACCCTTGCCGATCGGGGCGAGTCCGTGCTCCGGGATCGTGTCCACCGGTGGCGGGGAGGACTCGAATGTCTCGTCGTCCCGCGACCCCTGGTGTCCGCCGCCTGCCACGGTGCGGACCGTGCCGGTGTCGGCGCCTGCCACCGGGGACCATGTGCTCGGTTGCGGTGCGGCGCCCGGCTGGGCTCGGCGGGTGCCGACCCGCACGATCTGGGTGTGGGTGCTGCCGAGGATGTCGCCGTCCGGCCCGATGGCGATGTTCCTGACCGGCCGGTGCAGGTGGATCGCCGGAGCGATCGACGTGATGGTTCCGTCGGCGTCGATGCGCTTGATCGAGGAGTTGCCCGCGTCGACGAAGTAGATGGTGCCCTCGTCGTCGACGGCCACGTCGGTCAGGTGCTGGCTGACCTGTGCCTAGTCCGCCGGGCCGCCGTGGCCGGAGTTGCCCGTGCCGCGCGCGCCGACCAGCCGGGTGACCGTGCCGTCGGGCGTGATGCGCCACAGGCTGGCCGCCCGGGAATCGGCGGCCACCACGTTGCCCGCGTTGTCGGTCGCGATCGCGAAGGCGGGTTCGTCGTCGAAGTGTTCGTCGTCCGGTGTCGACGCCGGGAGGTCCGTGGGCAGATCGTCGGCGGTGACGAGCGTGGTGACTTTGCCGTGTGTGTCGAGCCGTCCGACGAATCGATCCGAGCTGGCCAGGTACACCGTGCCGTGGCGATCGACCGCGATGTCGTCGATGCGGGAGGCAAACGCGTCGGTGGGGAATGCGTCGGCGAGCTGCTTCACGTTGCCGTGTCGATCGGCCACGCACAGGCCTTGCCGGCCGTGAAGTTCGGCGCCGAAGTAGACCTTTCCGTCACCGGATGTGGCGATTGCCTGGCTGACCTTGCCGTACTGGTCGGACTTGCCCGCATCGAACAGCGTCCTGATCGTGCCGTCGGTGTCGATCTCGCGGATCCGCCTGCCGTCGGCATCCGCACGTAGAGCGTCCCGTCCGGACCGGCGGCGATGCTCAGCCCCTTGCCGGACTGAGCTTCCCCGTCGGCGATCCCGTTGCCGTCGTGCCCCGACTTGGGCAGGGTGGCGACGACCTCGGTCTGACCAACCACCGGTCCGCCGTTTGTTTGCTGTTCGGGTTTGTCGCGGGCCGCATGCTCGTCGTCCGGCATGACGAGCACACTCGCTCCGCCGAGCGTGATCGCGGCCGCGACCCCCGCGATCAGAAGCCGCTGTGCGACTGTGGTCATGGCACCTCCCGAAGTTCGCCTGTGGTGCGGCGCCGGTGGACGTCGGAGCGTCCCGTGCGGTTGCCGGGCTCCGTGACCGACCCAGTCGGTCACGGGTCGGCTGCCGTCGTGAGGGCCGACGCTTCGCCGGCCGGAAAGGTTCGCCGTGCCGGGCCGCCGCCATGGGAGACCGTTCGCGGGCTCGGATGGTTGGGATCGTCGCAAGGCACGCCGGGAGCCCAGCACGTGCCGCGGCCGCCGGGTCCGTCTGCGTCAGTCGCCCGAGGTCCGGGTAGCAGCGGCACTGCGGCGCCGGACCAGCAGGAGACCGCAGGCAACAAGCAGGCCAGCCCCGACTGCCCACGCGAGCGGATACCACGATGCGGTGCTGATCTCGCCGGGTCGGGCCATGACTGCGATGCGGCCCAGCTGGCCGAAGTACAGATCGCCGTTGCCGCTCATCTCGAGCATGACCACCGGGCCGAACGTGGCGTTCGTGGATTCGTCGTCGACGTTGACGAAGACCGTGTCGATCGTGCCGTCGGGGTCGACTCGCCGGATGTCTTCCGCAGTGCTCACGTAGAGCGTGCCGTCCTCGGCGACGGTGATGTCTCCGGGATCCGGAAGCGGGGCTTTCGTGGCGGCGTTGCCGTCGCCTCTGTCGCCGCCGTGGTAGGCATAGGAGTCGGCGCCGTTGCCTGCTACGTGGGTCCGCTTCCCATACCGGTCGTAGCGATCCACGCGGTGCCTGTCGGTGTCCGCGACATAGACGACTCCGTCGCGGGCCGGGGCGATGCGATACCTCTGCGCGTTCGCCTGCTTCAGGGCCACGGTGAGCCGCCCGTCTTCCTCGACGCGGAGGACTCCGGCCGCATCGGCGATGTAGAGCGTCCCGTCCGGGGACATCTCGATGGCGTACGGCCGCAAACTCACTGCCCGGGCGAGCTTTCCGGTTGTGACCGGCGCTGCGCCGCGCCCGGCGACGAGGACTGGTGTGGAGTTCTTCGGCAGCTTCCACACCGCGTCGGTGCTTGCGACGTACGGCGTCCCGTCGACGCCCACAGCCACGGCTTGGACGCCGAACGGCGCTTCGGGTGGTGCCAGGTCGACGGTATGCACCCGGCCCGCGCGGTCGATCCGGCGCAGCTTGCTGTCGAGATCGACGAAGTACAGCTCGCCGGTCATCGGGTCGACGTCCGCGCTGGTGACCAGGCCGACGGCGAAGTCTGCCGCTCGCGGGGCAGCTGCGTCGTCCGGGCTCAAGTCGGCGAACGTGGTGATCTTGCCGCCTTCGACGGAACGGATCACCCGATCGCTCGTCCCGACCAGCAGCGATCCGTCGGGGCGCACGTCGACACTGCCCGGTCCGCGCACAGCGACCGAAAGCGTGGCTGCAATGGAGTTGCGCCCGGGAGAACCGATCGCCTGCACCCGGTGGTTTCCCGCATCGGCGACGTACAGGGTGCCGTCCGGTGCCACGGCGACATCGGTCGGGGCGCTGAGCCTTGCCGGGCGCGGTGAACTCCGCCGTCCTGCTCCTCCGTTCGGCCTGTCCAGCGCACCCGGCAGGCTTGGGCCGATCGCGCATCGGTGCCGGTGACGACGGACACCCGGCCTTGCGGGCCGAGTCGGCGCACTGCATGGAACCCCCGTGCGTCGCGATCGACGAAGTAGAGGGAGCCGTCGTCGGCGACCGCCAACGCCCTGGGCTCGGACGAGATCACGTCAGCCGGCTCGCTGTCGGATGCGCCTTCGCCGGCGACGATGGTCGCCCGTCTGTCCGGCGCCACCTTGATGATCCGATTGCCGCTCGCATCGGCGATGTACAGGCTTCCTCGCCGATCGACCGCCACGTCGAGCGGTGTGATGTCGCTGGCCCGCGAACTGCCAATGCCGTTTTCCGCCACGCTGCCGACATAGGGGCTGATGATGCCGTCCGGGCCGACGCGCCGGACACGCCTGTCGTCCGCGATGTAGAGCGTGCCGTCGTGTCCGACCGCAACTGCCTTCGGCCCGTCGAGCCGGGCTGCGCGGGCGGGGCCGCCATCGCCGGAAGACCCCGCCTCGCCCGTGCCCGCCACGACCGTCCGCGTGCCGTCGGGCGAGATCTTGCTGACGACGTGTCTCTGCGGCTCAGCGACGTAGTACGAGCCATCCGGTCCCACATCGCCCAGGCCCACCGCGTCAGCGGGTGAGTTCCAACTGGAATCGGTGGACCGGACGGTGCCGTTGCCCGCCACGGTGCGGACAGTGCCCGCGTCCGCATGCGCAACCGGGGACCACGAGCTGCCCTGGTGATCGTCCCCGATCCGGTAGTGGCCGCTGAGGCCGGGCGTTTCCGGATGCGCTGCGGCGGACGTAGCGGTGTTCGCGAGCACGACGGCAGCGACGAGGCTGGTAAGCAGAAGACGCCCGGCCTTGGTGGACATGGCAGCTCCCGGATCGGCGCGTGTGGGTGACGGCGAGCGCCGCCCGGCGGTCCCGCAAGAACGTGCGGGCGACGCTCACCCGCATGGACCCTCAGCTGACCGGATTGGTTGGGCCGGGCGATGTCGCCGCGGACCACCGGCGGGACCAGAGACAGCGGACATCGGCGGCGACCAGGGCAACCCCACACGCCGCAGTGACCACGGCCACGGGAAGCCGTCATCACCACCGGGCCGGGGGATCACGCCGATCCGCGCTCGGCCCGGCTGGCTGAAGAACACGTCACCGTTGCCGTTGACTTCCAGCGCCGAGGTTGGGTGCGCGGAACGGATCGTTCCGCGGCCGGAGAGTGACCAGCACAACTGCGGGAAACGGTTACTGCTGAGTACGCTGAGCGGAACATCCGGGAGGTCTGACGATGCCGTTTCCTGCCGACCGTGAACGTGACCGCCCCTGGGTCATGCGGACGTACGCCGGTCATTCCTCGGCTGCCGCGTCCAACGCGCTGTACCGGAAGAACCTGGAGAAGGGCCAGACCGGGCTGTCGGTGGCGTTCGACCTGCCCACCCAGACCGGCTACGACCCGGACCATCCGCTGGCCCGCGGCGAGGTCGGCAAGGTCGGCGTGCCGATCGCGCACATCGGCGACATGCGGCAGCTGTTCGAGGGTATCCCGCTGGCCGAGGCCAACACCTCGATGACGATCAACGCGCCCGCCATGTGGCTGCTGGCGCTGTACGTCACGGTGGCCAGGGAACAGGCCGAGGCGGCAGGCCAGGACCCGGATGCGGTGCTCGCCAAGCTGGCCGGGACGACGCAGAACGACATCATCAAGGAGTACCTGTCCCGCGGCACCTACATCTTCCCGCCGGGTCCGAGCCTGCGGCTGATCACCGACGTGATCACCTGGACGGTGCACAACGTCCCCAAGTGGAACCCGATCAACATCTGCAGCTACCACCTGCAGGAGGCGGGAGCCACCCCGACCCAGGAGGTCGCCTACGCGCTGTGCACCGCCATCGCCGTGCTGGACGCGGTGCGCGACTCCGGGCAGGTGTCCGAGGAGGACATGACCCGGGTGGTCTCGCGCATCTCCTTCTTCGTCAACGCGGGCGTGCGGTTCATCGAGGAGATGTGCAAGATGCGGGCGTTCGTCCAGCTGTGGGACGAGCTGACCCGCGAACGGTACGGCATCACCGACCCCAAGGCGCGCCGCTTCCGCTACGGCGTGCAGGTCAACTCGCTCGGGCTGACCGAGGTGCAGCCGGAGAACAACGTGCAGCGCATCGTGCTGGAGATGCTGGCGGTGACGCTGTCCCGCAACGCCCGCGCCCGGGCGGTGCAGCTGCCCGCCTGGAACGAGGCGCTCGGCCTGCCCCGCCCGTGGGACCAGCAGTGGGCGCTGCGCATGCAGCAGGTGCTGGCCTACGAGACCGACCTGCTGGAGTACGAGGACATCTTCGACGGCTCGCGGGTCGTCCAGGCGCGGGTCGACGAGATCGTCGCCGGGGCGCGCGAGGAGATCCAGCGGGTGCAGGACATGGGCGGCGCCGTGGCCGCGGTGGAGAACGGCTACATGAAGAGCCAGCTGGTCGCCTCGCTCGGCGAGCACCGCCGCCGGATGGAGTCCGGCGAGCAGGTACTGGTCGGCGTCAACAAGTTCACCAGCACCGAGCCGTCCCCGTTGCTGGCCGAGGGTGCGCAGGCCATCGAGACTGTCGATCCGATGGTGGAGAAACAGGCGATCGCCGCGGTGCAGAAGTGGCGCGAGGAACGCGACGACGCCGCGGTCAAGGCCGCGCTGGAGAGGCTGAAGGCCACCGCGCAGACGTCGGAGAACCTGTTCGAGGCGACACTGGAGTGCGCCAGGGTCGGTGTCACGACGGGGGAGTGGGCAGGAGCGTTGCGCGAGGTCTTCGGCGAGTACCGGGCGCCGACCGGAGTGTCGGCCACCGGGGCTGGCGGTGGCGGCGACCTGGCCGAGCTGGCGGCGGTGCGCGAGCGGGTGCGTGCGACCGGGCAGGAGCTCGGTGAGCGGCTGCGCATCCTGGTCGGCAAGCCCGGCTTGGACGGTCACTCCAACGGGGCCGAGCAAGTCGCCGTGCGCGCACGCGACGCCGGGTTCGAGGTCATCTACCAGGGCATCCGGCTGACCCCGCAGCAGATCGTGGCGGCCGCCGTGCAGGAAGGCGTGCACGTGGTGGGGCTGTCGGTGCTGTCCGGCTCGCATCTGGAGGTCGTGCCGGAGGTCATCGACGGGCTGCGCGCCGCAGGAGCCGACGACATCCCGGTGGTGGTGGGCGGCATCATCCCGCCGGACGACGCGGCACTGCTGCGCGAGCGGGGCGTCGCCCGGGTCTTCACGCCGAAGGACTACGAGCTCACCGCCATCATGGACGAAATCGTGACGGTCATTCGCGAATCCCGCGGCCTGTGAAACCGCGGCACGGTGACGATCGGAAAACTCGGCGGAAATCGCACGCCGGTACCGCCATGGTGGTCCCGTGCAATTTCTCCGGCTGCACTGACATCATGTGTGCGGCGCGCGTGAGGACGGAAACGACCGGTCGTGAAGCAAGCCGATCGGGCTGAGTGCGCGGCGACGCGTGGACGCTGCGGACGGCTGGGTACGGCCGGCACGCGTTGTGGATGATCCACCCGCGATGTCGCGCTTGTCTGTTATGTCCGTTCGACTCGGGTATAACGGCAGCTCCGGTGGGTCCGAAGGTCCTACCCGGCGACCCGCGGCGTCGTTGCGGTGTCTTTTCGAGGTTCGTGAACCTGTCCGATCCGCCGGCTGCGGACGGGAAAACCAGCAGCGGAGCTTCCTGTCGCGATCGGGCTTCTTGTCGTGATCAATGCCCCGAAAAGACGAACGCTGAGTTGAGTCCCGCATAGTGGTGTAGCGCGGTCGCTGAGCTCGTCGTGGTTGTAGACGTAGACGCGGCCATCGCGTGATCCTTCGAGTGAACCTCTCACAGCACCCTCGAATGGAGTCATCACGATGACCGCTCCCCACATTGTCGACCCTGGCGGCATGCTC